>MAAC01018378.1_pt1 | contig 980031 bp, 886 predicted proteins | sample 1115981 | NCBI WGS metagenome assembly MAAC01 (sample SAMN04961126, study PRJNA320927) | seawater metagenome | isolation source: sample BD02T64 sea water enriched with oil for 64 days | place: USA:Gulf of Mexico | collected 2013-07-27
TCGCTCAACCACGAAGAAGCGGACTCTGTTTCTGTGACAGTCACCGCAACAGACTCCGGTGGTCTTGCGACCTCCGAGACCTTCGAGATCTCCGTGGGCGATGTAAACGAAGCGCCGACAGACATTGCGCTTGATAATCTGAGTGTAGATGAGAATGCTGAGGGCGCAACTGTTGGCTCTCTGACTACGACGGATGTGGATGCAGGCGACACTGCAACTTATGCAGTTTCCGATGACCGCTTCGAAGTTGTCGACGGTGACCTCAAGCTCAAAGATGGCGTGTCGCTCAATCACGAAGAAGCGGACTCTGTGTCTGTGACAGTCACAGCAACCGACTCCGGTGGCCTTACGACCTCCGAGACCTTCGAGATTTCCGTGGGTGATGTAAACGAAGCGCCTACCGATATAGCGCTCGACAATCTCTCAGTCGATGAGAATGCTGAGGGCGCAACTGTTGGATCTCTGACCACGACCGATGTGGATGCGGGCGACACTGCTTCATACGCAGTCTCCGATGACCGCTTCGAAGTTGTCGACGGCGACCTCAAGCTCAAAGATGGTGTCTCTCTCAATCACGAAGAAGTAGACTCTGTGTCTGTGACAGTTACGGCCACTGACTCCGGTGGCCTTACGACCTCTGAGGCATTTGAGATCTCTGTGGGCGATGTAAACGAAGCCCCAACCGATATCGCTTTGGAGGGTGCTGCAGAGACGTCGACAACAGTCACTGTGACATTCGAGTCGGAAGATGCAGGGCACGACAACACCCTCGGCGTCTATTATGCCGATGAGAGTGGGAACCCAGTGGCTGGTGAAGTCATCTGGAGCAATGGCAATGATTTGGATGCAGGCGATACTGCGTCAGTTACATTTGATGGCGTTGAAGCGAGCGCAATTGGCTATTTCCTAATACCAGATGGGGATGATGAGAACGACAACATAACCGATGGGATGGAAATTACCTTCGGCTTGGATGGCAATGGAAACTGGCAAGTACTCTTCGAGGGAGAGCCTCTTGCAGGCAATGGCGCTAATGTCTATTTCTCCGGCGATTCATCTCTGAACATAGATGGCGCAGATCACACGCTTGAGTCAGGTGACACCATCTATTTTGAAGATCTTTACAACAATGGCGACGCTGACTTTGGCGATATGGTCTTTACTCAGAGCATATCTGAAACGATTGCTGATGAAATTTCAGTTACGGAGAATGTTGAAGGCGATGTTGTTGGTGTCTTGAGTTCAAGTGACCCTGATGCAGGGGACACTGCTACCTACACTGTATCGGATGATCGCTTTGAAGTTGTTGATGGAAACCTTAAGCTCAAAGAGGGCGTGTCGCTTGACTACGAAGACGCCGATACAGTTTCTGTTACAGTGACGGCCACAGATTCAGGTGGCCTAACCACAAGCGAAGAGTTCGACATTGCAGTCAATGATGTTGCGGAAGGGCCCGTGACCCTTTGGAGTGAAGATTTCACCGGGTTGAGCGACGGCGCGGAGAGTGATGCCGGAGACACAGCCTGGTCAACTGATGATTCAGATGCGATGAGTGGTGCGAGTCATGGGGTGGAGAATGAGGCCTATGAGTTCGGCGACTCTAGTAGTTCAAGTAACTCTGATGAGCACCTTACTTGGTCCAGCGAAGAGATCGATATATCTGGGCAGGACTCTCTAACCTTGAACTTCGATCTACAATCAGAAGGTGGCTTGGACGATAGCGGCAGTTGGCAGGATCATTTCACGGTCTATGTTGTAATTGATGGTGTACGAGAAGAAGTCTTTGAACAATTAGGTGGGGATAACGGCACTGTTTCTCACGAGCTTACAGGCTTGGGAACGGGCGATACATTAGTTATCGAATTCGAAGCAAAAACCACAGGTTCTTCTGAGTATTATACACTCGACAACATCCAGCTCATTGGCGGAAGCGATAGTGACAGCGAAAGCGCAGACACAGCACCGACTTGGGACTGGACTGGCACGATGCCGACCACGGCCAGTGAAGAGCACAGTACTGACGAAAATATCGACGGCAGCAAACACAATGACACTCTCTACGGGAACAGCAACAATGAGAACATCGACGGCGGTAAAGGCTCCGACTATATCGACGGTGGAGCGGGTCACGACACGATTGATGGCGGTGACAAAAGCGACGTCATATATGGCGGTGCAGGCGATGATACTATTGATGGCGGTAAAGGTAACCACGGAGATACGATCTACGGCGGCGACGGTAACGACACCATAGACGGCGAAAAAGGGAATGATTACATTCAAGGAGATGATGGCGACGATGTTATCTTTGGCGGCGAAGGCGAAGACACCATTTACGGTGGCGACGGCAATGACGCGATGGATGGGGGCGAAGACGCCGACTATCTTTCAGGCGGTGACGGCAATGACCTCATCTTAGGCGGCGAAGACTCCGACCAACTCTACGGCAATGACGGCAACGACGTTATGGTTGGTGGCGAAGACGATGACTATCTTTCGGGTGGTGAGGGGAGCGATCTCTTCATCTATCAAGATGGGGATGGCAGCGACACAGTGCTAGGTGGCGCTGGCTGGACAGATACCATCTCGTTGCAAGGCGACGACGGAGGCACAATGTCGGGTGATTGGACCGTGACCATTACCAGTGGGTCCACCACTGACAGCGGTGATGGCTATATGAACTTGTCCGATGATGCCGATGGATATGTGTCGCTAGAAGGCGGCGAAACAATTTCGTTCCAAGATATCGAGCGCATTGAATGGTAAGCACTATATAAAACCGCAAACAAAAGGCCGCTCATATGAGCGGCCTTTTTTGATGTGTGCAGGAGGGCGCTGAAGAGCTATGCCTTATGCGAAATCGACTTCTCTTCTTTTACATACATCAGCGCAATCAATCCGCCGACGAGCATGATCAACACAGTGGCAAGTCCAAGACGTTGGCTTGATGTCCATATGGTGACGACGGATACCATGATGGGGGCGATAAAGCTGGTGGCTTTGCCGCATAGGGCATAGAGGCCATAAAACTCCGCCATCATATTTGCCGGGGCCAAACGCGCGAGCATGGTGCGGCTGGACGAGAGAGAGGGTCCAGAAAAGGCGCCTGCTAAAGCACCCAATGTTACAAAGATACGTTCCGCAAGAGTATCGAACCCGGCTGCGTTGAGCCAACCCCCAATGGTACTGGTCGCAATAATCGGATCGGTACTGAGTGACCAGATAAAGAAACTATCTTTTGTCGTGCCAACCAGAACCAATAAAATGATTGCGAAAAGAGAGACTGAGATGAGGATTGTTTTCTTGGATCCAATCTTATCATCAATCAGGCCGCCAAGGAGTGCGGAGGGTATCTGCATGGCAATGGTCATAAGACCGTAAATACCAACTTGGGATGTTTCCCAGCCAAACGTACCTGCGGCATAGACCCCCGCAAAGATGAAAACGGCAGACTGGCCATCATAATAAACCATGCGCGCAGCCAGATAGGTGGCGATGTTCCGATAATAGGGGAGTTGTTTGACCGTATCGACAACTGTTGCAACGCCGTGTTTCACAGCCTCTTTGCGAGATCGGTTCGTGCGAGGTTGGTCTGGCGTGAACAGAAAGAGGGGGATGATGAAGATGAGCATCCACACAGCCGCCAACGGGCCTACAATCCGGTTGTGCTCATGTAGCTCTCGGTCCAGTCCAAATGCTGCAGTATCTCCGGTGCCAAATAGGGCAAGCCAGCAAACAAAGGCGGCAACTGCTCCGGCAAAGCCAGTGGAATATCCAATGCCTGAAGAAAAGCCGAGGCGCTTGGTGGGCACAATGGTTGGCAACATGGCGTTATGATAGACGACGGAAAATTCGATGCTCGTCGCTGCGACGATAACGCAAAGCGCGGTGATGTAGAGCGCGTAAGGAGAGCCTGGAACGACATACCACAAGCCTGCCATGCCAACAGCAGCCACCATGGTGAAGGCGAAAATGCCGGGTTTGCGGGCGCCAATAGCATCTGCAAGGGACCCAAAGAAAGGGCTGAGGAGAGCGATAACGATGCCCGCAGCCGCTTGAATGTAGCCCCAATTGGCTTGCCCTTTGACCGGGTCGCCAATGACAATAGAACTGAAATAGGGTGCGAATACGAAAATATTGATGAGAATGAAGTAGGGATTGATGGCCCAATCATAGATAGCCCAGCCAAACATGGCAGCAGGGCCAGCTGGCTTGCCTCCTGATACAGTTAGATGGCCTCCGGGCTGTTCATGAGTAATTTCTTCCTCAAACGTACTCGACATTCAGTTCCTCCATTGGCCAGCTTGGGCTGTTGTTTTCCGCAACTTGGCCCGATAAATGAATTACTTCAACTAAAATTGACGGTCCGTCATGCTTTTCCGTTATAAGGAAGTTTCACGGATCAACTTTTCCAGAGCTACATCATTACCACACAGCTTTGATCCCAATATTTACAAAAATAAGTCAGTTGAAAATGTCAGATACGCTTCCCCCCAAAAACCTCTTCTCCCTCACCCCCACTCACAATCCCAATAGATGGTATATGCCCGTTACGAGTGCAGGCAGCGTTGGCCCAGCCGACCGTCAATTTATGTTTGGAGGCGTGGGCCTTGCCAGTGCCATTACGGCAATGGAGCTGACGTGTGGCCGCAAAACCGTATGGGCAACGGCGCAATATCTTTCCTATGCACGCCCCGGTGAAACCTTAGATTTAGATGTGATTGTGCCAGTCTCCGGGAAATACAACACCCAAGCCCGCGTGATCGGCCATATTGCAGACCGTGAAATCATCACCGTCAATGCCGCTTTGGGGAGCCGTCCAAGTGACGTGTCCGCCCAATGGGCGATCATGCCAGACGTGCCCCGTCCCCTTGACTGCGAAGAAATGATCCATTGGCGCAGCGATGTCGACAATTTGCATGATCATATCGAAAGCCGTTTGGTCAAAGGCAAATATGGCCCAGACCGGGTCAACGCGGGCATCAGTGAAGATGGCCACGTGCTGATGTGGTGCCGCATGAAAGATGGCCTGCCAATCAATTCTGGGGCGGTCGCTATTATGGCGGACTTCGTCCCCTCAGCAATCGGCAATGCGATTGGGCGCAACGCGGGTGGCAACAGTTTGGACAATACCATCCGGTTCAGAGAAGTTGTCGAAACAGAGTGGGTTCTCTGCGACATCAAAATCCACTCAGTGCACAATGGCTTTTCCCACGGGCGCATGCACTTGTTTGCAGAGGATGGAACGCTGATGGCATCGGCCAGCCAATCCGTCATTCTGCGTATTCACGACTAATCTTGATATGCAAAAGCCATCCGCTCTCTCCTTAAAGAGAGCGGATGGCTTGCGTATTAAAGACAGCGCTATGACTTAAGCGTTGACGGCGAAAGTTCTGTAAACAGCAACGCTTTCTGCCACAAGTCCTTCAAAAGCAGGAAGGGCTTCACGCATCGTTTCAATACTTGCGTCTTCTTTTTCAAAATCCAAAGCAGCGCTGGCGACCAATTGAACAGCGCCATTGGCAGCTGCACCTCGGATCTGATGAGCTGCCATCTTGGCTTCGTTCTCATCACCTTGGGAGATCGCCTGCTTGAGGGCTTGCAATATTTCAACCATATCATTGGACAGGCAATCGATGAGCTCTGCCGATGCTTCAGAACCAAGAGATTTTTGGAGCGAGGTTAAACGATCCATATCGATAAGCTCATCAAGCTTGTACTTCATGGTGGTAGGTCCTTTCGAAGGGGCAGGTTCAATCTGTGCAAGAGAAGGTTGAGCCTCAAGGGGGGCAAGCTCATTGAAATTTTTCTGGGCCGCATCCAATTGAATAGTGGCCAGAACAGTTTCCAGCGCGCCCCGTTCGATAGGCTTGGCGACATGCCCTTCCATACCGGAGGCCAAATATTGTCTGATTTGCTCAGGGAAAACATTGGCTGAGAGAGCATAGATGGGTGTGTGGCCGTGGGGGGCTGCGAGTGCCTTAATTTCTCGCGTCGCGCTGACGCCGTCAAGAACAGGCATTTGCACATCCATAAAGATGAGATCGAAGAGAGTTTCTTGGGCAGCTTCTACTGCCTCCAGGCCATTGTTCACAATGGTAACAGTGCCGACAAGGTCGCCGAGCATGCGCCGGATGAGAAGCTGGTTGGTCTTATTGTCTTCTGCAACAAGCACGGAGAGTTGGCTGGCGAGAGCTGGGTCGAGCTTAGTTTCGTTGATGGCTTCGGCGGCCGGAGCAGTTGTCTCTCGACTTGGGATGCGGAACCAAAAGCAACTCCCCTGACCCATAACACTGTCGACGCCAATTTCACCATCCATGAGGCCGATCAATTGTTTGCTGATCGCAAGGCCCAAACCAGAACCGCCGAAACGACGTGTGATGGTTGCATCTGCTTGGTTGAAGCGACCAAAGAGGCTTTCCTTCGCTTCGTCCGAGATGCCAATGCCGCTGTCCTGAACGCTAACCATCAGAGAAAACGCGCCCGAAGAATTTGGCGAGATGTCTGTCTCCGTCACGTGGACTGTCACCGCAACGCCGCCTTTCTCGGTGAACTTGATAGCATTACTGATGAGGTTAAACAGGATTTGACGCAGACGAGTGGGGTCCCCTTCCACCCATTGAGGCAGGGTGGGGGAAATTTCAGTCGTGAGAAAAATACCCTTCTCAGCGGCTCGGTCAGAGAACAAGCTCGTAACACCGTCGAGCAATTGATCAAGGTTGAAGCTCACCAACTCCATATGCATTTGCCCGCTTTCCAATTTGGAAAAATCCAAAATGTCATTCAAGATGGTCAGCAGCATTTCAGCAGAATCTCGGCAAACCCGCACAAGGTTGCGTTGGTCGCGTTCCAAAGAAGATCCTTCCAATAGATTGAGCGTTCCCAAGACCCCATTCATCGGTGTACGGATCTCATGGCTCATATTGGCCAAGAATTCAGATTTAGCTTGGTCAGAGGCGATCGCAGAGTTGCGAGCCTGTTCCGCCTCTTTCGCCACTTCTTGGGCATGCTCTTTACTGGAGATCAAGGCCTGTTCTTGCAATTTCCGGCTGGTGATGTTTTGGAGTACGCCAAATATCGATTGCACGACCCCCTCATCATCAAGCTGAACGCGGCCTACGAAATGAACCCAAAGCTTCTGCCCGCTAGTGGTAGTGATAGGCGCCTCAACCGACCATTCGGTGCCCGCCTCTCGGGACGTTTGCCACAAAGTTTCAATCTCTTCACGCGCCCCGTCATCAATAAAGGAGAAAGCTTGCTCAAGCGTGGGCTGAACACCATCTGGGTCCATCTCGAGAATTTCGAATAAGCCCGGCGTCCAAATTAATTCTTCGCTAGAAACATCAAAGGTCCAGCCGCCAACTTGAGCAACATGCCCCACTTCATTGAGAATGTTCTGCATCCGCGCGATGCTCTCATGCAGAAGTGTTTGTTGTGAAATATCGCGCGCGATGGCCACAAATTTATGGATCTTGCCTGCATCATTCCTAAGCGCATGAGAGGCGATGTCCAGAATGAGGGCATCGCCCGACTTTGTCATTGTTTCGGCTTGTGCGGTGAAGGGTTTGCCTGCGGTGACGACATTTGCCCACCGCTCGACAATACTTGAACTATCGTCAGAGCGGTTGAGCAAAATGGAAGCGTCCAGTCCAATAGATTCTTCAAGTGTAAAGCCGGTGGTGCTGGTAAAGGCTTCATTCGCCCATTCCAGTTTAAAGGACGTGTCAAACACCAAGGCAATGTCTTTTGAAGACTCGACAACCGAAGCCAGAAGTTGGCTTTCTTCTTTGGCGTGCTTGAGCGATCTCATCTGAGAACTCAGCTGTCGCACGGTAGGGCGGAAGACAAAGAAAGCCTCAAGGACCAAGGCAAGCAACATAGCCCCAAGAATGGCTTCCTCAACGGTCTCTGCTTGTTGAATTTCTTGCCGATGCTCTCTCTCAAACAGATCTACAAGCGTCCCGAGTGACACCAGAAGCTTTTCACTGCCTTCATACATATGCTGAAGGTCACTTTTTTTGCGTTTTGCGCCAGCCGGCGTTGCCAAGAAGATGCGTGCCGTAAATAGAAAGTCCGTCAGCTCACCGGACAGCGGCTTCTCACCTCTATAATAATGCGTGTAAATTTCTTCTGCCAACGGATCGGAGCGCGTCAGAGCGGAGATGTGACCTGATAGGTCACGGCTCGCTGTGGTCATCTTTTCCACTGTCAATTCTAGATCTTCGAGCGCTTGGGTATGTTTTTCGCCGCTAGGCAACAGAATGGCACGTTCGCCCAAAAGGACAATACGTTGTGAGAGCGTGCGCTGGTGCGCAGTTACATTGACCAAATAGGTGTTGTCACTCTGGGATTCGAGGGCGGTGCGGGCAACAAAATAGGAGCTAATGGCAAGACAGGCTAGGGCGAGCAAGGCCGCTGTGTAGATCCAAACAAGGTGTTTGCGTACAAATTTTTCCATTACCGATGCCCTGCGATACTTCATTTAACTACGGAAACTGAACGAACACTCATACTCTCACCTTAGCTCATCCTGGCGCGCAAAGACGAATTAAAGGTAAAGGGAACGCTACTTTTTATAATACAGAGGATCTAGCGGGCGGTGGGCCTGCCTTTAATCTGGGGTCGCGCGTGCAAACCTCATTGAAATCTCAGGGCAAGCTGCCGGGGCCGTCGCTTGATGCTATCGAAAGTATTGGGAATTTTCCACAACTGGGCGTTACGTCTAGGCGTGCATAAGTAGTTATAAGTATATAGTTATCTGGTTGCTGTATAAATTGTCTAGCATTTCCCATCGAATTTTTGGCAGATTTTGGCGCTTTTGATCCGCAATCGGATGAAATGTGTGTTTTATAATATTTGTTTAACGCGGAACCATTAAGTTGTTGCTTAAGATATAAAATTTGTACTTCAGATTTTAGTTTCAATCTTGGGGCGGCGAGTTGGATCGCCAAATATGCAGCCCAAGACAGTTTAATTTCCAAGGTGGTGGGGAAAGTATGACAGACAGCAGATTTCAGCGGAAGAACGCAATTGGTGGTAAGAAGCCGGGCACATCTGAGATGCGTGCAATGTTGGCCGCTCTCGACAAATCACAGGCAGTTATTGAATTTGACCTAGACGGCACCATTCGGACAGCGAATGAAAACTTTCTAGGAGTGATGGAATATTCGCTAGACGAAATCGTGGGTCAACACCACCGTCTGTTTGTTCCCTCTGATTTTGCTCAGTCTAAGGAGTATAGAGACTTCTGGGATGAGCTGCGGCAAGGCGTTTTTCAAGCTGCAGAATACTTGCGCATCGGGAAGGGTGGGAAAGAGGTTTGGATTCAAGCAACCTACAATCCGATCCGGAACAAAAAGGGTGAACCCTTCAAAGTGGTCAAATATGCGACCGACATCACCGATGTAAAAATGCACAATGCCGATTTTGAAGGTCAAATTGATGCGATCGGGAAATCTCAGGCGGTCATTCATTTTGACCTAAATGGCATTATTCTCGACGCGAACGAAAATTTTCTAGCCACGCTAGGCTACGAGCTTGATGAAATTAAGGGTGAGCATCACCGGAAATTTGTCGAGCACGGATATGGACAATCTCAAGAATATGCCGATTTTTGGAAAGCGCTAGGTAAGGGCGAATTTCAAGCAGCTGAGTACAAGCGGATTGGCAAAGGTGGCAAGGAAGTTTGGATCCAAGCGTCCTACAATCCAATCTACGACCCCATGGGCCGTCCCTTTAAAGTGGTAAAGTTTGCGACCGACATCACCAAGCAGGTAAATGATCGCCAGGAAAATCAACGTATTGGCGATATTGTCGACAAGAACCTCGAAAAAATTGTGACCACTGTTTCGAATGCCAGTTCCAGTGCATCCGTGGCCGCAGATGTATCGGCTCAGACCGCAACGTCGGTGGCAACTGTTGCCGGGGCTGCAGAAGAGTTTCGCAAATCTGTTGAAGAAATTGCACAGACAACAACCGTGTCGCGTGATGCGGTTCGGCGCGCACTCGACGAAACCAAATCAGCGGATCAATCTACCGAGGCATTGGCAAAAGCAACTCAGTCCATGAACTCCATTGTTGAGATGATTAACAATATCGCCAGCCAAATTCATCTTCTAGCTCTCAATGCAACCATTGAGGCGGCACGAGCCGGTGAAGCCGGCAAAGGCTTTGCCGTGGTCGCGACAGAAGTGAAAACACTTGCGGACCAAGTGGCCTCTGCCACCGAAAGCATCGTAGAAGAGATCAACCAAATGCAGGTTGTTTCAACTGATGTGGTAGAGCGTTTGAAGGGTATTCATCAGGCGATTGAGTCAGTTGAGCAGTCGGTGACAGTGGTTGCCAGTGCTGTTGAGGAGCAAAGCTCCGCGAGTGCTGAGGTGTCGGAGAACATGCAAAACGCTTCTCAGGCTGTGCAGGAAATTGATGACAGCCTACGGTCGATCGCGCAATCTACTGAAGAAGCAGTGGGCTATGCACAAGAGGGATCAGAACTCTATAGAGAGTTGCAGCAACATACTGCTTAAGACTTCCTATTACCCCAATAGGGAGCTACTGCAGACATACGAAACGGCCGACAGTTTTCCCAACTGTCGGCCGTTTTTCATTTTGGTGCACCAATTACGCGAGCTTTGAAAGCCCAGTATCTGCACTACTTACATGGATTTCCACACATCTGGATTTCAGTGTTGTTGAATGCGGTAGGGGTCATCGGGTTTAGGGGCTTAACCACTTTGCCATTATTCTCCCAGCTTTTCATCCGCCATACCGGGCGTTTATTGATGCAATATAGGATCACGTCAGCATTGGTATAGGCACGCTGAATTGCCATGCCCCTTAGGCAGGAATAGGCCGCTGGGTTGCCAGCAAAACTAGCTGTGTTTGTTGAGATAAAAGCACTCGCGGCGATGGTGCCTGCGATGAGAAATTTAGTGACCTTCATAATCCGTCCCCTAATTAAAACCAGTGCTCTTTACAATGCCCACCCCAAGGGAGTGGCTGAAAGGAACACAATGACACCCATGTGTTTGCAACACTTATCAGCGAGCCTCTCACTGTATCAACAATTGTTCAAACAAAATATCGCACAATTCGGCTCCATGACACGGGATTTTTCATTTTTAGGTGTTGTATAAACACGGCTAAACGTAGAGATGAATCCAACCAAAAGGTGATGATGCGATGTAAGGATAAGGCTGGCATAAGAAAATGACGGTAGTAAAAATACTGGGCCTTCTGTGGCATCGCCTTGTGACACATTCAAAAACGGCCGACAGCTATTAAGCTGTCGGCCGTTTTCTGATAGCAGTGTATAAATACGCGTGGTTTATTTGGACGGAAAAGTGCGCATTGCCGTCACAAGGATGAGGATCAGCACAATTTCAACACCCATAGATTGGATCACGGCTTCAGGAAAACCACCGGACAATCCGCCAATGAGGCGCCCGGTCAGCGCGATGACAATCAGGAGCGTTGCAGCGCCCAGCCATTGGGCATTGCTTCGAACAACACCAGCAAGTGCAAGCAAGCCGCCGCCCAAAAAGAAGCCGCCAAGATCAGCACGAATGGCACTACGGCCGACTTCACTATTTGCGGTGAGCTGAAAAATCTCTCCAATTTGTTCTGGCATGAATAGGGCGGTTAAACCCATCGCAGTGAAAAACAGGCCCACAAGTGCAACAGCACCTCTAACAATCCAAATCATAATTCCCCCAATGATGTAGGCAGCGCTCGTTGGTCTCATGCCACGATGGGCTGCTCTATACGTAACAAAGGCAGAGCATAGGCGGGTGCCTACAAAGGATCAATGGTGTTGGTAAGTACTGATGTACGTTCAATCAGCAGAGCGAACAGCCTCTTCAACGTGAAGGCGACCGCTGTCAAAAAGCGGAACTCTAACGTCACCCTTGTGCAGCAAGAGGCCAATCTCGGTGCATCCCATGATAATGCCCTGCGCCCCTTGGTCGATAAGCCGGTTGCTGATGTCTTGGGAAATCCGGCGCGAATGATCCGAAATCACACCTGCGCATAATTCGTCGTAGATGATTGTATTGATAAGAGCGCGGTCTTCCAAATTGGGGGTCAAAATGGTGAGCCCATGTCGCTCCTCCATCCGGTCCCGGTAGAAGCTGCCTTCCATCGTATAACGGGTTGCCAGCAGGCCGATTTTTTGGAGCCCCGCGCGTACAATATGTTGGGCGGTGGCATCGGCAATATGGAGAAGGGGGATCGACACGCTGGCTTGAATGTCAGGAGCAACGATATGCATGGTATTTGTACATAACAGCAGTTCATCGGCGCCTGCGCGTTCAAGCCGTTGGGCCGCGTCGCACAAGATACGCGCCGCCCCCGCCCAGTCGCCTGCTTGTTGCAATTCTCCGATCTCACCAAAATCAACTGAATAGACGATGAACTTAGCCGCATGTCGTCCGCCTAACTCACGTTGAGCCAAGGCGTTGAGGTGGCGACAATAAAGCTGCGTGCTTTCCCAACTCATTCCGCCAATCAATCCAAGTAGTTTTGTCATGTCGGTGCCTATCGAAAAGGACAAGGAGCGGATTAAAGCGCTTTCAAAATAGCGGCATGATGGTCCAAATGATCATCAATAAAACTGGAGATGAAGAAGTAGCTGTGGTCATAGCCATCGTGCAAACGCACTGTTACTTTCTGCCCGACAACACCGCAAGCCGCCTCAAATAGTTCCGGTTTGAGTTGCTCACTCAGGAAGGTGTCGCCGCGTCCCTGATCGATCAGTATGGCAGGATACGAAGAACGGTCGCCCGCTGCAGCCACAAGTGCGCACGCGTCATAGGCACTCCACCCGGCACGGTCATTGCCCAAATATCCAGCCAGTGCTTTGTGTCCCCACGGCACTTGAGAAGGGGCAACAATCGGGGCGAAGGCGGAAAGGCTTTTGTAAAGGGCGGGGTTTTTAAGCCCAAGCGTTAAGGCGCCATGCCCTCCCATCGAATGCCCCATAATACCCAGCCGGTCGGCGTCGCACGCAAATGACGCGAGCACGACATCCAGCAAGTCTTGGGTGACATAGCTCTGCATCTGATAATGCTTGGCCCAAGGCCCCTGCGTGGCATCAACATAGAAGCCCGCTCCCAATCCAAAGTCATAGGCTTCTTCAGGGTCATCGGGCACACTGGGTCCGCGCGGCGATGTATCTGGCGCCACCACGATCAGACCCAACTCCGCAGCTCTTTTATACGCGCCCGCTTTGGTCGTAAAATTGTCTTCAGTGCAGGTCAGCCCCGACAGCCAAAACACTGTGGGAAAAGGGCCTTCACCCGGCGGCGTAAAAACAGAGAAGCGCATCGTGCATTTTGTGCTCGCGGCTTCATGTTCATACACACCAAGCTGCCCCCCATGATGAGTATGGAGCGCGCATGTGGTGAGAGTATCTGCGGAGGGAGACGCCATATTAGTAAACCACAACAGAGCGAATGCTTTTGCCGTCATGCATCAAGTCAAAGGCATCGTTGATTTTTTCCAAAGGCATTGTATGGGTGATGAGGTCATCGATGTTGATGCGCCCTTCCATATACATGTCCACAATTTTAGGGACATCTGTGCGCCCGCGTGCGCCGCCAAAGGCTGAGCCGCGCCATGTGCGACCCGTCACCAGTTGGAAGGGCCGTGTGCTAATTTCTTCGCCCGCACCAGCCACACCAATGATGATGCTTTCGCCCCACCCCTTATGGGCACATTCAAGGGCAGCCCGCATCACTTGCGCATTACCAATGCACTCAAAGGAATAATCAGCGCCTCCGCCCGTAAGCTCAACGATATGACCAGCCAAATCGCCCTTCACGTTGCGCGGGTTGACGAATTCAGTCATGCCAAATTGACGGCCAATCGCTTCCTTGTCAGGGTTCATATCCACCCCGATGATCCGGCGTGCCCCAACCATTTTAAGACCTTGCACAACATTGAGCCCAATGCCGCCGAGGCCGAACACAACGCAGGTCGTGTTGGGTTCCACCTTGGCGGTAAACATCACCGCGCCAAGGCCGGTGGTGACACCGCAGCCGATGTAACAAATTTTGTCGAACGGCGCGTCTTTACGCACTTTGGCCAGCGCGATCTCAGGCACAACGGTGTGATTGGCAAAAGTCGATGTGCCCATATAGTGCAGCACTTGCTCGCCCTTATAGGAAAACCGCGAGGTGCCATCCGGCATCAAGCCCTGCCCCTGTGTTGTGCGGATTGATTGGCAAAGGTTGGTTTTGGGGTGCAGGCAATAGTCACACTCTCGGCACTCAGGCGTATAAAGCGGAATGACATGGTCGCCTACTTCAAGCGATGTCACGCCGGGACCAATTTCCAAAACAACGCCCGCCCCTTCATGGCCAAGGATCGCAGGAAAAGCACCCTCTGGATCATTGCCTGAAAGTGTAAAGGCATCCGTATGGCACACGCCCGTTGCTTTTATTTCAACGAGTACTTCGCCAGCGCGAGGGCCCGAAAGCTCCACTTCGTCAATGATAAGAGGGGCGCCAGCCTTTAGAGCAATCGCAGCACGGGTTTTCATGGGGCAGTCCTTTCAAATGGCAACTTGTGCGCGCAGCCTAGAGGATGCAAGCCGCCAAAGGAACACTTTCAGGTCAGAATATCGGGAGAAAATATTCATCCTTCAAGGAGCCTTGAGAACATCTGCTTGTGCCGAAAACAGCTGAACCAAAAAGTCCCGCATCGCCTTAATGCGCGCCAAGTTTGTGACGTCTTCATGAATGACCAACCAAAAGGACCGCGTGATGGTGATCTCGTCTTTGAGCACAATCTCCAAGTCAGGGGACTGATGCGCAATAAACCGGGGCAACACACCAATGCCTGCCCCTTGCTCAATAAGTTGGTGTTGTACGTTGATGTTGGTGCTGCACAAAGTGGGGGTGAGGCCGGTAAGCACTTCATCAAAATAACGCAATTGCGAGGAATAGATCCGGTCCTCAACATATCCAATCAACGTATGATCCTGTAGGTCCTGCAACATTTTTACCGGCGGGTGGTCTTTTAGATAGCTTTTATGACCGTACAGGCACAAAGACTGGTCGCCCAATTTGAGCACTTTAAGCCGGCCAGTTTGGGGCCGTGTCAGCAAGATCGACATGTCAGCTTCACGTTTGGGAACGCTGACAAAGCCCGAAAGGGTAATAAGGTCGATGTGCAGCTGGGGGTATTGAGTGGCAAGATCGCTCAGAGCCGGAGCAATAAAGGAAACCCCAAGACCTTCAGGAACCCCCAGACGCACATGGCCCGCCATATCGCTGGCCGCATCTCCCGCCCCCAAAATACCCGCCGCCGAGGCCTCCATTGCTTCAACGTGGACAACAAGGCGCTCGCCCGCAGAGCTTAGGATATGACCCCGACGGGTGCGCTCAAACAAGGTTTGCCCCAGCTGGGTTTCCAAGCGACGCAGCCGACGGCTGATCGTGGTGGCGTCTTGGCGCAGGCTCGTAGCCGCGTCTTCAAGCGTTTGACGTCGCGCAACTTCCAAAAACAATCTGAGGTCATCCCAATTCATGGCTCATATTACCTGCATTTTTACAGGTAAGTCCTGCAAAAAAAGACATTTAACTGCAAAAACACAAGTGCAATTCTCTAGCTAACCTCACAATCAAGCTTGGAGAGCGATATGCGCGAGATAGAACACGTCATTGCGGGTAAATCTGTTGGCGGGAAAGCCGACCGTTACGGGGATATTCTCGACCCAAATACGGGCGTGGTTCAGGCCCGGGTTCCTTTGGCCGACGATCAACGCATTGACGAAGCCGTTCAGGCAGCCAAGGACGCCTTCCCAAGTTGGTCCAAAACCAATCCACAAAAACGCGCGCGCGTCTTGTTTGAGTTTAAACGTCTGCTGGAACTCAACATCGACGAGCTGGCCCGCATGCTGTCTGCTGAGCACGGTAAGGTGATTGCAGATTCCGTTGGCGATATTCAGCGCGGCATCGATGTTGTAGAATTTGCATGCGGTATTCCCCATCTGCAAAAAGGCGAATACACCCAAGACGCAGGACCCGGCATTGACGTCTATTCAATGCGCAAACCCCTCGGCGTTGTGGCAGGCATTACGCCGTTCAACTTCCCCGCAATGATCCCTTGCTGGATGTTCTCTGTCGCGGTGGCCTGCGGCAATACTTTCGTGCTCAAACCAAGTGAAAAAGACCCGACCGTACCCGTGCGTTTGGTGGAGCTCTTTTTGGAAGCAGGCGGCCCTCCCGGTGTCCTCAACTGTGTGCACGGCGATAAGGTCGCGGTTGACCGCCTCCTCACTCACCCAGATGTTAAGGCCATCAGCTTTGTGGGCTCCTCTGATATTGCGCAATATGTCTACGCAACAGGCACAGCCCATGGCAAACGTGTGCAGGCAATGGGTGGCGCTAAAAACCACGGCGTCATCATGCCAGATTGCAACATGGAGCAGACGGTCAACGATGTTATTGGCGCGGCCTTCGGTTCGGCAGGCGAGCGTTGCATGGCCTTGCCAGTGGTTGTGGCTGTCGGCAAAGAGACCGCCGACCGCTTTGTAGAAAAGGCACTCATTGAAGCCCAAAAATTACGCGTCGGCATATCAACAGATAACGACGCCCACTACGGCCCCGTTGTATCAGATGCACACCGCCAGAAAATCGAAGCCTATATCCAAATGGGTGTTGAGGAGGGCGCAGAGCTCAAACTTGATGGTCGTGGCTTTGAACTGCAAGGCAATGAAGGTGGCTTTTTCATTGGCCCCACTTTGTTCGATCATGTGAAACCCGAGATGCTGTCTTACCAAGAAGAAATCTTTGGTCCTGTCCTGCAAGTCGTGCGCGTGGACACACTCGAAGAAGCAGCGCAGCTGGCAACCAATCATCAATACGGCAATGGCGCGGCGATCTTCACCTCGAGCGGTAAAGCGGCCCGTGAATTTGCAGATCAAGTTGAAGTCGGCATGGTCGGCGTCAATGTTCCCATTCCCGTACCAGTGGCCTACCACACATTTGGAGGCTGGAAACGCTCCGCCTTTGGGGATGTAAACCAACATGGGCCAGAAGGCGTGCGCTTCTGGACAAAGGTCAAGACCGTAACCCAGCGGTGGCCCGACGGTGAAGTTGGCGATCAGGCTTTCGTCATTCCAACAATGGAATAGAAGTGCTCACTAAAAGGGCGGCGAGCGAATGAGGGACCATGTTTGATATGAGACAAAACTTAGCTCATGAAACCAAACGGCGGGAGAAGGGGGCGGGCCAAGTGCCCTCTTTCTCCATCTCCCAATTGGCAGCTGAGTTTGAGCTGACCACGCGCACAATACGATTTTACGAAGAGAAGGGTTTGTTGTCACCTAAACGCTGTGGCAACCGGCGCATCTATTTTGAAAAAGACCGTGCACGCATGGCCCTCATTCTCCACTTTAGAAATCATGGCTGCGCACTCAATGACATCGCCCAAATAATTGAACTCTCAAAACACCAAGACAGCGGCGTGGCGTGTTTAGAATTCATCGACGACATGTTTAAAAACCAACTTGGTCTTTTAGAGCGCATGTCGACTGAAGTCGAAACCCAATTAAACCTATTGGGCCAATACACCAAAACAGTGAACGCGCAATCTGGCCTGCGCCGTCTCTAAATTGCTGAAGAGTAACGTGCGTTGGCTTGGGCCAAATAGGCATCAAACCGTGCCGCGACAATGCGCGCGTAAGGCCGTGCGTCTGCTGGGACGATGAAATGCTCTGCCTCAACGCAGCAAAGCCCGTCGTCTTCGGCCAACGCAATATGCTCTGCTTCTTCAATGTAAAGAGAGGCATCGGCACCAAACCGCTCGCGCAAATCAGCAAATGAAAATTGAAAATCACACATCAAGCGTTCAATGATGTGCCCGCGTATGACGTCGTCACGGCGTAGAAAAACACCCTTCAGAGCCGGAAGCTCGCCTCTCCCAATAGCTTCTTGATAGTGCCCGGTCGGCACAATGTTTTGAATATAGCCGCCTCCAAATTGACCGATGGAAGATCCCCCCAGCCCCAGCAATGTCGTGCAGCGATCCGTGGTATAGCCTTGGAAGTTTCGGTGCAGCGTGCCCGCGCGTGCCGCCACTGCCAAGGGATCTGAGGGAAGGGCGAAGTGATCAATGCCAATTCTCTCATACCCTGCCGCTTGAAAAATATCCGCAGCAAGGGTTGCCTGTGCAAACCTGTCCAACATGTTGGGAAGATCTGCTTCATTGATCATTTTCTGGTGTTTCTTCATCCACGGCACATGAGCGTAGCCGAAAAGCGCAATACGGTCGGGGTGCAGCTCGACCACTTTTTCCATCGTATGGGCCACCTTCTCAAGGTCCTGCAAGGGCAAGCCGTAGAGGGCGTCAATGTTGAGAGATCGAATGCCGGTGGTGCGCAAGGCCTCAATGACATCGCGTGTTTGTTCAAAACTCTGAGGTCGGTTGATGGCTTTCTGCACGGCAGGGTCAAAGTCTTGAACGCCGATGCTGGCCCGTGTCAAACCCAGTTTGCGCAAGCCGACAAGCGTGTCCTCTGTGACATCTGACGGGTCAATTTCAATGCTAATTTCAGTTTGATCGTCAAGGGTGAACGCACGGGCAAGCGCGTCACGCAACCGAGTAAAGTCTGAGGCATTAAGTAAACTGGGAGAGCCGCCCCCAAAGTGTAGATGTCCTAGAACCGGTTTGAAGGAGAGCCTGCCATGCACCAAAGCGATCTCCTCAATCAACGATCTGACATAAGAAGCAACAGGGGCATATTTCAGAGTGTGCTTTGTATTACAGGCACAAAACCAACATAAGCGATCACAAAAGGGAATATGGGCGTAAACCGATAAGCGCGTTTCAGGCGTCAGATCACCCAGAAGTTTTTCCATCAACTCAGCGCCCAACCCACTCTTAAAGTGAGGGGCCGTTGGATAGGAGGTGTAGCGCGGTACACTCTCCGGATATTTGGAAAAGATGTGTGTCGGGTCAATCATAGTCGGTCCTTTAACGCGTGTCAGTCAGCGCGAGGAAAAGTGTCACGTAAAACAGTCTTGTGAGCATTGACCTAAAACAATAGAATTGAGAGAGCGCACACAGGCGACCTAAGACGGGACCAAAGGGGGCGTAGTTAAAGGAGATGGGATGAGCCGGACGGGTGTGATTTTAGCAGGCGGCATGGGCACGCGATTAGCCAAACTGCCGGTTGATGATTTTTCGTCCTCACCGCCCACACCCAAACCTTGGGCAATGCTTGGAGAAAAAACACTGCTCCAACATGCCTATGACCGCTTGGCCCCCCAAGTGGACGAAGTGGTTTTCGCCGTCTCCAAGAGTTTTGAAGAGCCAACCCTCTTGGGCTGCAAAGTTATCCGCGATATTAAAGTGAACCTTTTGGAAACGGATGCCACGTCGCGCCGCCCAGCCCGCAAGGCAGGGGGGCCCTTAGTGGCCATAGCAAGCGTGTTGCACCATATGCACGAGCGAGGCGAGGCCGAAGGGCGCACGGCACAGAATGAAATAATCACTGTGCCCGTTGATATGCCTTTTCTACCTCAAGATTTGGTGGCTCAATTGGCCCAAGCCTCGCGTGCGCCGGGCCAACCCTGTTATGCATTTTGCGACGGTCGGGATTATCCCACATGTGCCATATGGCCGGTCGCTCTTGCCCCCCAATTAGTCGATTGGGTGGTGGCACAAGATATGCGCGCCATTTACAAAGTGTTGCGCCGCTTAGGGGCGTTAAAGGTGAATTTTGACAAAACGCAGTCCGATGCTTTTTTGAACATCAATTCACCCCAAGATTTAGAGAATGCAAAAACCCTTATGGCAACGGGGTTTGGTGTAATATAACGCCCGTCACATTAACCAGATACCATGATTATGTTGCGTCGCACAAATTCTCTGCCTAATACTTCAAGCATGAATCGACCAAACTTAAAGGGGACCGCGTCCGTGAACGCTTCGCCCGTAGTTGTTGTAATTGACGAAAATGACGTGCGCGCTGCGATCCTAGAAGACGGATTGCGGGAGGCTGGCTTTGTCGGCGTGACCCGCTTGTCAGACACGACAAATTTGATGCGCCAACTTGTGAGCCTTGATCCTGATGTCATCATCATAGATCTAGAAAATCCAAGTCGCGATGTATTGGAACAAATGTTTCAGGTGTCGCGATCGGTGTCTCGGCCTGTCGCCATGTTTGTTGATCAATCAGATAGTGAAATGACAAACGCTGCCATGGATGCAGGCGTATCTGCCTACGTTGTCGACGGGTTGAAAAAAGAACGTGTAAAGACAATCGTGGATATGGCCATTTCACGGTTCAATACATTTTCCAAATTGCGCACAGAGTTAGAAGAGGCGCGCACCGAACTCGCCGATCGAAAAGTAATCGAACGGGCAAAAGGCATCATGATGCATGCGCGAAAGATAAGTGAAGACGAGGCCTACACCCTGCTGCGCCGAACAGCGATGACCCAGAAAAGGCGTCTTGCCGATATCGCTCAAAGCGTTATCACCGCCTCGGACCTTCTAGGAGGGACAGATACATGACCGCATCCCGTTTCCCAAAAGTGCATCTTGGTTTCATCCCATTAGTGGATAGTGCACCGTTGATTATTGCGGAGCAAAAGGGCTTCTTTGCCAATCACGGCCTTGATGTAGAGCTGCACAAAGAAGTGTCTTGGGCCAATATTCGAGATCGGACAATCTATGGTCATTTCCACGCAGCTCAGATGCTGGGGCCCATGCCCATTGCTGGTAGTCTCGGCCTTGGTCATCTCAAAGTTGACATGATTGCCCCAATGGCACTGGGTTTGGGGGGGAACGCCGTAACCGTTTCTACCGACCTATTGACCAATATGCGCGCTGTAGACCCGGGCCTTACCTTGGGAGATCCGGCCAATGTTGGGCGGGCGCTGGCCACATGTATTGCCGATCGAAAACAACAAGGCGGCGATCAGCTCGACTTTGCGGTGGTGTATCCATTTTCTGCCCATAATTATGAATTGCGGTATTGGCTGGCAGCGTCGAGCATTCGACCCGACCACGATGTGCGTTTCATAGCCGTGCCGCCTTCGCAAATGGTTGCGGCATTGAAGGAGGGGCATATCGACGGGTTCTGTGTGGGCGAGCCGTGGTCCAGTTTGGCAGACCATGAAAATGTTGGGCAGGCCATTATATCCAAATCCAACATTTGGTCAGGTTGTTCAGAAAAGGTGCTGGGCATGCGCGCAGACTGGGCTGAGGCCCATTCTGAAATCGTTGATGCATTGATCGTCAGTTTGGATGCCGCCTGTGCATGGTGTGAAGCGCCCGAAAACCGCGAAGAACTAGCGGACATTTTGTCGAGCCCGAATTTTGTGGGCACACCGGCCAAAGCAATATCTCGGTCTCTCACCGGCAATGTAATTGAAGAGGGCGCTGTTAGTGAAACCGCCTTCATGCGTTTTCACGGTGATGCCGCCAATATGCCATGGAGCGGCCAAGCCCTGTGGCTCTACAGCCAAATGGTACGTTGGGGGCACGTGGCTCATAGTTCTCAAGGTTTGGAAGTTGCCAAAGCAGTATATCGCCCAGATATATATGCGCGCGCACTGGGCACCACATCATCCTTTCTGCCAAAGGCGATGGCGCTGGAAAAAACCAATTTTTTCTCAGGCAAGCTTTACGACGGCTGTTCATTCGACCCAACTGACGTCGAGAAATACCTTAGTTCTTTGGAAGTCAGTGCCTATTCGGCCTGAGGCTGATCAATTTTTAAGCAGAAATGATGCGGTGCACAATATCTAGCCAACAGGGCAAGGTAGAGAGCGTCTCTGTGCTCAATTTATATGATATCAATTATTATTAGCATATATCTGGAATCAGAAATGGGAGACTTACGCCATTTTCGTGCATTCCCACAGGGAGACACAACTTGGCACGGATCATGTAAAGGAAAGCACGTAGGGCTCTGGCTCTGACAAATATCGCCCCTTGATGGGCTTGAGCAACGCCGCTTATCAAATCCCCGTTTCCGCGGAGATGCGAGTTTGCGGCGTTTTGTATTTGCAGAGCGCAATGGTTTTAAACAAGGAGTGATAGAGTTGAGTAAGAAGCTTATCAGACAGAACCTTTTCTCCCGCACCAAGCAGGCAGGCTTGTTTGGTGCAGCGATTTTGATGGCGCTTGGCATGGCGCACAGCCAAAGCCATGCTGTTGAGTTGGATGTTGAGAAGAGCGATCTAAGATTTGGTTTCATCAAATTGACCGACATGGCACCCCTCGCCATTGCCTACGAAAAAGGTTACTTCGAAGACGAAGGCCTTTTCGTCACCCTTGAGCCGCAAGCCAATTGGAAAGTCTTGTTGGATCGGGTCATCACAGGCGAACTAGATGGCGCGCACATGCTTGCAGGCCAACCGCTCGCCGCGACAATCGGCTTCGGCACCAAAGCTCACATCATCACTCCCTTTTCCATGGACCTAAACGGCAACGGCATTACTGTCTCCAATGAAGTTTGGGACATGATGAAGGAATATGTTCCCCGCCAAGAGGATGGGCGGCCGGTTCACCCCATCAAAGCTGATTATCTAAAGCCGGTCATCGAGAAGTTCAAAGACGACGGCAAAGCCTTCAACATGGGCATGGTGTTCCCTGTTTCCTCTCACAATTACGAATTGCGCTATTGGTTGGCAGCTGGCGGCATTCACCCGGGCTATTACTCTAAGACGGACGTATCAGGGCACATCCAGGCTGATGCTTACCTGTCCGTAACACCTCCCCCCCAAATGCCGACAACAATGGAAGCCGGTACGATTTCGGGCTACTGCGTAGGCGAGCCTTGGAACCAGCAAGCTGTGTTCAAGGGTATCGGAGTTCCCGTTATTACCGATTATGAAATCTGGAAAAACAACCCAGAGAAAGTTTTCGGGATCACGGCAGAATTTGCAAAAGAGAATCCAAAGACAACGTTGGCCCTAACCAAAGCCCTTATCCGAGGGTCCAGATGGTTGGATGCGAATGAGGATGGTAACCGTGCAGAAGCCGTCAAGATCCTGTCCAGCCCAGGGTACGTTGGGGCCGATCCAGAAGTGATCGCCGCATCGATGACGGGCACATTTGAATATGAAAAAGGCGACGTAAGAGCCGCCCCTGACTTCAATGTGTTTTACCGATATTTCGCGACCTATCCGTATTACTCAGATGCAATTTGGTATCTGTCTCAAATGCGCCGCTGGGGACAAATTAGCGAAGACAAGTCGGATGAATGGTACGCCGACATTGCAAAAAGCGTCTACCGCCCAGACATCTACTTGGAAGCCGCCAAGTTGGTGATCGCAGACGGCAATGCGGCACAAGAAGAATTTCCGTGGGACTCTGATGGGTACCGCGCGCCGCAAAATGAATTCATCGACAACCTTACCTTCGATGGACACGCCCCCAATGCATATCTCGACGGTTTTGAAATTGGTTTGAAAGCGGGTGAGCAGGTCCAATAGGTCCTGCACGTCGGCGCGCAGGAGCGGCACCGCTTCTCCTTAAAGTTTTTAATGAGTGCCTCCATTGGAGGTCTACGAAATGAGGTTACGAATGAGTACGACGGATATGGCACAAAAGCCCGCGTCTCCAAGTCCCCTACGTGAAAAGATGTTCCAGTGGATTAACAAGTCCGCGTCATATCTAAACGTTGTCGGACTGGGCTGGTTAGTGCCTCTGTTCAAAATTCTGGCTGGCGACAATCCTAGAACCCAACTCAAAGAACTATGGCAACAGGCTGGCATTCCCATGTTGGGCATTGTCGCGTTCCTAACGATGTGGGCCGTACTCGCCCCGACCGTCAAAACATCCCTCGGCACCATCCCCGGTCCCGGGCAGGTGTGGGAGCAAGTTGAAGTGCTTTGGGAAGATCACCTTGTTGAGCGTGAAAAAGAAAAAGCCTTTTTTGAACGCCAAGATATTCGAAATGCCAAATACACGGACGAAGGGCGCCTCGATAAAGTAAAAGACCGGGCCTATACGGGCAAGCCAACCTATATCGATCAGATTTTCACCAGCCTGTTTACAGTGGCCCTTGGTTTCATCATTGCGTCGTTGATTGCCATTCCGGTCGGCATTCTCAGTGGCTTGTCGCGTTCAGTGAGCGGCGCCATCAATCCGCTGGTTCAAATATTCAAACCCGTATCGCCCCTCGCGTGGTTGCCCATTGTCACCATGATTATCTCTGCGGTTTATTCAAACCCCATTGACATGATGCCGAAGTCTTTGGTCGTCTCAGCGGTCACCGTGACCTTGTGTTCCCTATGGCCAACCTTGATTAATACGACGTTGGGTGTCTCTAACATTGACAAGGATTTGGTCAACGTCAGTCGTGTCCTGCAACTTTCCACCTACACCAGTGTGACCAAATTGGTATTGCCGTCTGCCTTACCATTGATATTCACCGGCCTGCGTTTGTCACTCGGCGTTGGCTGGATGGTTCTCATTGCGGCTGAAATGTTGGCGCAAAACCCAGGACTTGGAAAATTTGTTTGGGATGAATTCCAAAACGGGTCCTCCTCCTCCCTTGCCAAAATCATGGTCGCTGTTCTGACCATCGGTTTGGTTGGTTTCATGCTCGACCGTGTGATGTTTGCCTTGCAGGCTGCCTTCACCTACACCACGCAGCGTTAGGATTTATCATGTCTTTTCTCGAACTAAAGAATGTGTGCAAGTCCTACGGCGAGGGTAAGTCCCGCACACAAATTCTCTCCGACATTAATTTGTCGGTTGAAGAATTTGAGTTCGTCGCAATTGTGGGTTTCTCGGGTTCAGGTAAAAGCACGTTGATTTCTACAATCGCGGGCCTAACCCAACCCGACTCTGGTTCGGTTAGCCTGAACGGAAAAGAGATTGATGGCCCCGGACCTGATCGCGGCGTGGTCTTTCAATCCTACTCCCTCATGCCTTGGTTGACTGTTGAGGGCAACATTGCCCTTGCGGTAAATCAGGTGTTTACGTCCGAGAGTAAAGCAGAGCGTGGCGCACGCGTTCAAAAATACATCGACATGGTGGGGCTTTCCCATGCGGCCGATCGTTTTCCAACTGAACTGTCCGGCGGCATGTGCCAGCGGGTCGCCGTTGCGCGCGCCCTCTCCATGAGCCCCGATATTCTATTGTTGGATGAGCCACTCTCAGCGCTCGATGCATTGACTCGGGCAAACCTGCAAGATGAAATCGAACAAATTTGGCGTGAAGAAAAGAAGACGGTTATCCTCATCACCAATGATGTGGACGAGGCCATTTTGTTGGCAGACCGGATCATTCCGTTAAACCCGGGTCCTAACGCGACGCTCGGCCCAGACTTCAAAGTGGATCTGCCCCGGCCGCGTGATCGGACTGCCGTCAACACAGACGAGAACTTCAAAAGGCTACGCGGTGAAATCACCCAGTATCTGTTGAACATTGGCGCTGATGGAAACGTCGAAGGTGGTTTGTCGCGCACGTTGCCAAATGTCGTGCCGATCACTCAGCAAGAAACGCCGCCTGAAGCCTACAAAGAGGCCGCTAAATCAAGCGCCTTGCGCGATGAGCGCTATGTCGAATTCTACGAAGTTAAAAAAATCTATCCAACGCCCAAAGGCCCGCTTACCGTTGTTGATGGCTTTGATATGAAGGTCAAGAAGGGCGAATTCATCTCCCTCATTGGTCACTCAGGCTGCGGCAAGTCCACAGTGCTGTCTATGGCAGCAGGCCTTACCGACACATCTGGCGGCGGTATTGTTCTCGACCAAAAAGAAGTATCCGGTGCCGGTCCTGATCGCGCCGTTGTGTTCCAAGCGCCGTCGTTGATGCCGTGGTTGACCGCGCGTGAAAACGTGGCAATGGGCGTAGACCGCGTTTATCCCCACGCCAGCGGGGCGGAGCGCACAGATGTTGTTGAATATTATCTAGAGCGCGTTGGCCTAGGCGATAGCATGCATAAATTGGCAGCTGATTTGTCAAACGGCATGAGGCAACGGGTTGGTATCGCTCGGGCGTTCGCCTTGTCTCCCAAGCTTCTTCTTCTGGATGAACCGTTCGGTATGCTTGACAGCTTAACCCGCTGGGAGCTTCAGGAAGTGTTGATGGAAGTGTGGGCACGCACAAAAGTAACCGCCATTTGCGTCACCCATGATGTGGATGAAGCGATTTTGTTGGGCGACCGCGTTGTGATGATGAGCAACGGGCCGAACGCACGTATTGGCCGCATCATGGACGTGAAGCTGGAACGCCCGCGCTCCCGCAAAGAGCTGCTCCAACACCCAGACTATTACAAATACCGCGAACAACTGCTGACCTTCCTAGAAGAATACGAAGGCGGCGCTGATCCAGATGCGGGCAAAGAGAGCGACGCAGAAGCGGTTCAGTCGGCCACAACAGGAGAGGCTGCCTAAGCCAGGCGTGTGATGTGTATGATGGAAGATAAGCCCAAATTAGTGGTCGTTGGTAATGGCATGGCAAGTGTCCGTTTTCTCGAAGAGTTGACGGCGCTAGAGCATGGCTACGACATCACTGTTTTCGGGGAAGAACCAGAACCCGCCTACAACAGAGTTTTGCTCTCTTCCTGCCTCGCAGGTGATATCAAAACGGATGATATCCAATTGCGCGCGCGCGCGTGGTACCAGTCTCAAAACATCACCCTCAAAACGGGCGAGCGGGTTACCCAGCTCACTACTGATGCAAACACCATCGAACTGGCGTCAGGTCAATCTCTTGCCTATGACCAACTCGTCATTGCCACCGGCTCACGCCCCATTTGTCTGCCCCTGCCCGGAGCCGGCCTAGACGGCGTTGTTACCTTCCGCGACCTTAAAGACCTTGCCGCCCTCCATAAAGTACAAGCCGGAGAACCTGTGGTCGTCATCGGCGGTGGTTTGCTGGGCCTTGAAGCCGCAGCAGGACTGGCGGGTCACGGCGCAGATGTCACAGTTGTTCACCTCATGGACAAATTGATGGAACGTCAGCTAGACGCACCAGCCGCCAAATTGCTTAAAGCCTCCCTTGAAGCCAAGAACATCACCGTGGAACTTTTGGCCCAAAGCGACTACCTGCGCGAAGCGCCCGGCACAGGAAAAGTCGATGCGCTTGTTCTCAAAGACGGTCGCGCCTTGCCGGCTTCCCTCGTTATTATGGCTGTTGGCATTTCGCCAAATTGCGATCTGGCAAAATCCGCAGACCTCACAATGGGGCGCGGCATTGAAGTCAACGATCAGATGCAAACCAATGTGTCCAATGTTTACGCTGTCGGCGAATGCGCCCAGCATCGCGGCACGTGTTACGGGCTTGTGGAACCAGCTTATGAGCAAGTTAAAGTACTGGCAGCTCATCTCACGCATAAAGCAGCCAGCTATGAAGGCACCTATTTGGCCACCAATTTGAAGGTCAACAGCGTCTCTGTCTTTTCGGCAGGACAATTTGAAGAAACATCTGAAACTGAAGCGGTTTCCTACATCGATCCAAACGCTGGAACCTACCGCAAATTACTGATTGAGAATGAAACGCTGATTGGCGCGGTTCTCATCGGTGATACGCAGGACGGCATTTGGTATCGAAACCTCATCCAGAGCGGAAAGAAAATATCCTCTATTCGTTCGGATTTGATTTTTGGAGAAACGCTCGCCAACCTTAAAGATAAAACCGGGGAGCAAAGATTATGAGCAATCCAGAGTTTACAGAAGACCAAAAGAAATATTTAGAAGGGTTCGTTTCTGGAACCAACGCGGCCCGCTCTGCACAAGGGCTGGTGCCGTTTGGCGCGGGGGGGCGTGGGGCTGCTACCCCCTCGGCACCCACACCTCCCGCGGAAATCTCCGGACCAGACGCAGAGCACCATAAAGCCATGGCACGCACCGAAGCGGCTGGTGGAAAATTGGTCAAAGAAGAAAAAGCCAAGCGCGACGAGCACCCATTCGACATTTACGCGCGCATGAAAGCAGCGGCGAATGAGGGCGTTTTCCCAAAAGGCATTGATGCATTCCGTTGGAAATTCCACGGCCTGTTCCATGTCGCGCCAACCCAAGATTCATTCATGTGCCGCTTGCGGATTTCAAATGGCATTCTCGCGCATTGGCAATTTCGCGGCGTTGCGGATCTGGCCCAAAATCATGGGGGCGGATATTCCCACGTCACCACGCGCGGCAATCTACAAGTGCGTGAAATCCCAGCAACCGATGGCATGGATTTCATTGAAGGACTGGAAAAAGTCGGTCTCACGTCCAAAGGCTCTGGTGGCGACAATATTCGCAATGTAACCGGGTCTCCGCTTGCGGGCATCGATCCACAAGAACTGCTGAGTACGCGCAAATACGCCGATGATTGGCATCACTACGTGCTCAACACGCGCACGATGTATGGCCTCCCGCGCAAATTCAATGTGGCGTTCGATGGTGGCGGTACCTCGGCTGTGTTGGAAGATACAAATGACATCGGCTTCCAAGCCGTTGAAGTCCGCGACGGTCAAGCCGTTGAAGCCGGCATCTATTTCCGATTGATCCTCGGCGGCATCACAGGTCATGAAGACTTCGCCCGTGATACAGGCGTGATTGTCCCCCTCGATGAAACAACACAAGTGGCAGACGCCATCATCCGTGTCTTCATTGCAGAAGGGGACCGCACCAACCGCAACAAAGCCCGCCTCAAATATGTGCTCGACGACTGGGGTTTTGACAAGTTCTTGGCAGCCGTTGAAGAGCTACGCGGTAAACCTTTCGCGCGACTATCCGGCGACGCCCTTGTGGCGCGCAAACCCCATGACCGTTTCGCTCATGTAGGCGTGCACCCGCAAAAACAAGAAGGCGAAAGCTACATCGGCGTGGTCGTGCCTGTGGGCAAGCTTGACGTTGCACAAATGCATGCGTTGGCCGATATCTCCGGCGAACTGGGAGATGGCGACATTCGCCTGACCGTGTGGCAGAACCTGATTATTTCCGGTGTTAAAGATCACAACCTTGAGGCCGCTAAAGCCCGCATTGAAGCATGTGGGCTGGAATGGCAAGCCAACTCAATCCGCGCGGGCCTTGTCGCCTGTACAGGTAGCAATGGGTGCAAATTCGGCGGCGCGGATACAAAGCGGCAAGCAATTGAAATTGCCGAGCATGTGGAAACACGCGTCACGTTGGACCAGCCAATCAACATCCACTTGACCGGCTGCCACCATACGTGCGCTCAGCACTATATCGGCGATCTAGGCTTGATTGGTGCGCGTGTTGCCATCGATGAAGAGGGTGAAGACACAGTGGATGGATACCACATCTTTGTAGGCGGTGGTTTCGGCGAGAACGCCAAAATCGGTCGCGAATTGGTTCACGACGCAAGGGCAGATGAATGCCCGGTCCTCATCGAAAACATTCTTACAGCCTATATGGACAAACGCGAAAATGCTCAAGAGAGCTTCTTTGAGTTTTCCAATCGCCATGAAATTTCTGACCTCCAGTCCATGATGTCCGCTGCCGAAACTGAAGGAGCCACCGCATGAGCATTCAACAAGTGCCTCCCAATATCGCCCCTCTCATCCCCGACAACGCGCCGTTCTCACCCGATCAGCGCTCATGGCTTAACGGCTTTTTTGCAGGGCTTCTCTCTCTTCAAGGAGAAGCGCAAGGGCTACAATCCATCGATGCGGCCACAGCCTTAGGTCAAGAAATATCCAACGATCCATTAGACGATGGAGATGACGGCGAAGCGCCGTGGCACGACATGGCGATGCCCATGGACGAGCGCATGGACCTTGCACAAGAGCGTCCTCTGCGTCGGCGTATGATGGCGGCCATGGCGCAACAAGACTGTGGGCAGTGCGGTTATGAATGTGAAATCTACGCCAACAAAATCTTTCTAGGCGAAGAAGAACGTATGAACCTTTGTGCGCCGGGCGGTAAAGCAACAACGCGCATGTTGAAAAAATTGGCGCTGGAAATTGCCGAGGAAAGCACTGCACCAGACGACGCTCCCTCAAATGAACCCGCAGGCGCGTTGGGCTATTCACGCGAGCAGCCGGTGGAGATTTCGTTTCTGGGAAGTCAGTTGCTGAATAAAGAAGGCTCGCAGAAAGAAACAGTACACATCGACTTTGATCTAAGCGGCGCGGGCATTGAATATAGTGCAGGCGACAGCATGGGCATCTTCGCGCAGAACTCTCCAGCCTTGGTAGAACGGCTTTTGGAAAGACTTAAATTGGATCCCGTGCAAGACATCGCCGGGAAGCCACTAAAAGATATTCTACAAGGAGACAAGTGTCTGGGCGAAGCACCAGACGAGCTTTATGAAGCACTGGCGGCCTTGGCAAGTGACCCAGAAGATAAGAAGAATTTGAGTGCAATGGCTGAGGGGGAAGACCCCGATGGCGATTTAGAAACGTTGGACGTGCTGGGCGTGTTTGAAAAGTTCCCGGCTCTGATGATCAGTGCAGACCAACTCTTAGCAAGCTTGGAAGTTTTGCAGCCACGGCTCTATTCTATCTCCTCCAGTCCAAAAGCCAAAAAAGATCACTTGTCCCTCACCGTCGATGTTGTGCGCTACACAATTGAAGAGCGCGCACGCTACGGAGTTGCATCAACCTATTTCGCCGACCACCTAACGCCCGGCGGTAAGATCAAAGCCTACATCCAGAAAGCCCATGATTTCTCTCTGCCCGCCGACGAAAAAACCCCGGTCATCATGTGTGGGCCCGGTACAGGCATCGCGCCGTTCCGTTCCTTCATGCAAGACCGTGCGGCAGACAAGTGTTCAGGCGCAAGTTGGTTGTTCTATGGTCACCAACGCGAAGCGTGTGATTTCTTCTATCAAGAAGAATGGGCAACCTATCAGGAGCGCCAACAACTTACGCGCCTCAGCACAGCATGGTCCCGCGATGAAGGCCAGCCCAAAACCTACGTGCAAGATGTCATGCGTAAGCAAGGCGCCGATGTTTTTGAATGGTTTGAGAAAGGTGCCCACTTCTACATCTGCGGCGATGCAAGTCGCATGGCAACAGACGTGGACAATGCCCTCAAAGACATCATTGCAGAGCACGGCAAAATGAGTGAACAGGCGGCAAAGGACTATCTTGCCGCGATGGTAAAATCAGGTCGCTATCAAAAGGATGTCTATTGATGCCAGATGGATCGGGCTTGCCACAGAAAACTGTAAAAACCGCCTGTCCCTATTGCGGTGTGGGGTGCGGTGTGCGCATGGCCATGCAGTCTGACATGAGCTGGAAAGCCAAGGGCGATGAAGATCATCCGTCCAATTTTGGGCGGCTGTGCTCCAAAGGGTCTGCTCTGGGCGAAACGCTTGATCTTGAGGGCCGTCTCTTAGACCCCGTACTTGACGGAAAAGATGTTGAATGGCCGGTGGCTCTTGATGCAGCCGCGGACCGCCTTTCCGCCATTCGCAAAGAACATGGGCCTGACGCGATTGCTTTCTATTTGTCCGGTCAATTGCTGACAGAAGACTATTACGTCGCAAACAAATTTATGAAGGGCTTCATTGGGTCCGCCAATGTAGACACCAACTCTCGCCTATGCATGTCGTCCTCTGTCGCAGGACATAAAAAGGCTTTCGGGACAGACACCGTTCCCGGCGCGTACGAAGACTTGGACCGCGCCGATCTGGTCATTTTAACTGGTTCGAATGCGGCATGGTGCCACCCTGTTTTGTTCCAACGTATTCAAAAAGCTCGCACAGAACGCGGTCTGCGTTTGGTCGTGATCGATCCACGCGAAACAGAAACCAGCAAAGAAGCCGATTTGCATTTGCCAATTGCGCCGGGCAAAGACACCATTCTCTTTTCTGCGTTGCTCAAAGCCATCAGTCAAAGTGCAGCCCTTGATCAACACTATGTTGAAACCCATACGCTCGGCTATATCGACGCGCTGGCACGAGCCGTCGAGCTGGCACCCAGCATGGAGCGGGTATGTGAGCAAACCCGTATACGGGCGCCCGACCTAAAAACCTTTATCCGCTGGTTCATTGAAACTGAAAAGGTGGTGACCTGTTATAGCCAAGGCGTCAACCAATCCGCCCAAGGCACCGATAAAGTCAACGCAATCCTCAATTGTCACCTTGCCACCAATCGTATTGGGCGCGAAGGCATGGGACCTTTTTCTCTCACCGGCCAACCCAATGCGATGGGGGGGCGCGAGGTAGGCGGCCTTGCTAATCAACTGGCCGCCCATATGGATTTCCAACCTGAAAGTGTGGACCGCGTCAGTCGTTTTTGGAATGCGCCAAAAATAGCGACCGAGCCGGGCTTGAAGGCGATTGATCTTTTTGATGCGATTGACCGTGGCGATATCAAAGCGCTGTGGGTGATGGGCACCAATCCGGCTGTAAGCTTGCCTGATGCTGATCGCGTGCGTGCCGCGATGAAGAAGTTAGATCTTCTGATCGTGTCAGAAAATATGGCCTCCACTGACAGCATGGATAATGCTCACATTCGCCTTCCCGCAGCTGCGTGGGGCGAAAAGGCCGGTACAGTCACAAATTCAGAACGTCGGATCAGTCGTCAAAGGTCCTTTCTATCTTTGCCGGGAAATGTGAAGCCAGACTGGTGGGCTTTGTCGCAAGTCGCTCAGCGCATGGGTTACGGTGAGGCCTTTTCTTATGCATCACCGGCTGAAATTTTCCGCGAACATGCAGAGCTATCAGGCTTTGAAAATGCAGGCTCGCGGGATTTTGATATCTCCGCCTACGCGTCTTGTTCCGATCAAGCCTATGAGACATTGAGCCCGTTCCAATGGCCCGCACCCGGCGGCCCCATTCGTACGCACGGGGAGCGCACCAACAAAACCCATCGGTTCTTTAGTGATGGAAAGTTCTACACCCCGTCAGGCAAAGCAAATTTCATCTCGCCTGCTCGCCCGGAGTTGAGCGCAGATCTCAGTGCGACCTATCCACTGCTTCTCAATACAGGTCGTATTCGCGATCAATGGCACACGATGACCCGGTCGGGGAAAAGCCCCCGCTTGGGCCGCCATAAGGAAGAGCCGTTCCTTGATATTAATGAATCTGATGCACAGAAATTTGGCCTAACCCAAGGGGATCTCGCGACAGTTGAGAGCCCATACGGCCAAGCTGTTCTACGGGTCAATTTAACGGACGCGCAAACGCCGGGCGAGATTTTTGCGCCCATTCATTGGACCGGACAAAATGCGAGTAGCGGACGTATCGGCGCACTCTTAGCCAGCCACGTGGATCCGTTTTCAGGCCAGCCGGAAGCCAAGGCCGCGCCCGTTTTGGTCAAGCCGCTCAAAGCAGCCTTCTACGGTTTCGTCATGTCCGCCGCATCTGTCGATATGACGGAATGCGCCTATTGGGCAAAGGTGCAGTTGCAAGACACCCTTGGCTATCGGTTCGCGTTAACATCGTACAATGGCAAAGGGCCCCACAAATGGGTTTCCGACCTACTGGGCGTGGTAGAAGCCGAATTGGTACACAGCGCTGACAAAACCAGTGGCGTGTTTCGAGCCGCTCACGTCAGGGAAGGTCGGCTGCAATCAATAGCTTTTATTTCCACCCAGAATGACCTGCCCAGCTGGAACTGGCTGGAGTCTCTCTTTGCTAAAGAGCAACTGGCAGCCCTAGACCGCCGGTACATTCTGGCGGGCCGGTCGATTGACGGGGCGCAAGATCCCGGCCCAACCGTTTGTGCATGTTATGGGGTTGGGCGTAATAGTTTGGTCAACGCGATTTGCAAAAAGGGCCTCACGACCACGCAAGCCTTGGGCGATAAACTGAAAGCGGGGACCAATTGTGGGTCATGCCTCCCAGAACTACGTAGCTTGATTGCACAGCATACAAAAGCCGATGAGGCAATTGCCTCCTAGAAATTGGAGATGTTTGGCATCAGCACGTCACAAAACCAACTTCTCAGTCGTCATGGTAGTGAACCCTATTATGGACGAGTTGAGGAGACCCCCATGACTGCTAAAAGCACAATCAATCACTACAAGCACAGCGCTGACATTGTGGCTGAGTGGCAAAAGGTTGAGGAATTAATTGCTGCAAGGGATATAGATCCCGGCCTGCATCACCTCGTTTTGTTGCGCGCGTCCCAAATCAATAAATGCGGTTTTTGCGTTGAAATGCACAGCCGAGATGCGCGTAAAGTGGGCGAAAGCAACCAAAGACTGGACCATCTGATTGTCTGGGAGCATGTGACCGATTTCACCGAACCGGAAAAAGCGGCTTTAGCATGGACCGAAGCGCTTACCCAGCTACACAAGGACGTTGAGATGGCTCCCCTGCGAAAAAATTTGCAGACCCATTTTTCGGATGCTCAGATTTCAACCTTGACCAGCATGATATGCATGATCAATCTGTGGAACCGTTTACAAATATCGAACCACTAAAATGCCTCTAAATGCTGAAATGTCACAATTTGAAGAAGCCAGACCCATGCTCATGGGTCTGGCATACCGCATGTTGGGCTCATACAGTGATGCCGAAGATGTCGTGCAAGAGGTCGCAATACAGTGGATGAAGGCCGACCACACCGCCATCGATGTGCCCTCCGCGTGGTTGACGACAGTGTGCACGCGCAAAGCGCTAGATGTGCTCAAATCGGCGCGACGTACTCGGGAGCATTATGTGGGAGATTGGTTGCCCGAACCGGTGCACACCAACTCCGCAAGCGGAAAGCTCCAAACACCTGAAAACGATATCTTGTTGGCCGAAAGTCTAACAACCGCATTCCTCCTCGTTTTGGAGCGTCTGGCGCCCAAGGAGCGCGCGGCCTTTTTGCTGCATGATGTTTTTGGGATGAGTTACAAAGACATTGCCGCAAGTCTAGATAGTAATGAAGCAAGCTGCCGTAAGTTAACCTCAAGGGCACGGGCCAATCTCTCTAAAACCGATGCAAGTCATTCAACCAGTACAAACCGGCAAAATGAACTCGTTTCCATATTTAGAACAGCGCTGGAAACAGGGTCAGTCGATCAACTGGCTGATCAATTAGCCGTCGATGTCAGCCTGTGTGCAGATGGCGGCGGAAAAACCATCTCCATTCTGCGTACCCTACAAGGGCCCGAGGTGCTTACCTTCATTCGCAAGGTCATCGTGCCACAGTGGGAAAAGAGCGAATTTTCCGTGGAGAATATCAATGCATCCCCCACATTGATCGCCCGGCAGCGCGGCGTTGCCTTTGCGACCATTTCATTTGTCTGCGATGAGACGGGAAAAGTAACGCACATGTATATCATGCGTAATCCAGAAAAAATGTCAGGCCTTCACCAAAATGCGGCCCCAAAACCCATTGAATAGAGCCGTATTCCGCACGTGTGCGTCCGAATTTGACGGATTGGAGCAGCAAGGCGGTACATCTGTAGCAATTGCAGGCTGTGAGCCCTCTATATACCATAATAGAGAGTGATTAGGCTGGCCCAACTTGGGGCGGTCGCTAAGCCATCAGTTTAACAGAATGACGGAGTGCCGCGTTTATGAAGCCTTCACCACTAACACGGCACTGCACATCCTGCGGCGATGACAATATGGTGGCCATGAAGCGCCGCTGGACCGGTTTTGGTTATGAGGACGATTACGCGTGCCCCTCGTGTGACTATGTGGTCGCCTTGGCACAACCCGGCATGGCAGGCTTGCAGATATTGGCCTGGGTTTTGGGTGGTTTGATTTTCACTTGGATGTGGATCTTCAACAATAGCTATCCAGATTTGTTTGACTATGGCTTTGTGATTTTTATCTGGATCATCGGTGCCTTTAGTATGATACCCGATGCCTTGCAGTTACGTTTTCATCGGGCCACTGGTTTCGCATCAATTGAAGACACAAGCGGAGAGAGCTCCCAGAGCGGGTCGCCAAAATCATCTGGGTCATTGCCATTCATTTTCAGCAAGTACGGTTTTATCTTCGCACCAATAGTGGCAGTGCTGGGTATGATCGGCATTCTGGTTTTGGCTGGGTTGATCGGCTATGTGAAAGATTATGTTTTGTAATATGCCAAGAGGGTCCAATATCAAGGCATAGAGACATAAAGGCGGACAGAGATGGAAATAATTATCGCAGACGATCACCCCGTTTTTCGGGAGGGCGTGCGTCGACTGGTCCAACGAGCCTTACCTGAAGCGAGCATCTTCGAAGCCGATACTTTTCAAGCTGTGCTTAATTTGGCGCAAGGCTCGCCACCCACACTTTTTGTTCTCGATTTAGGGTTTCCAGGATTTGATCCAGCAACGTCCATTCGTCATTTGCGCAAAGTTTATCCAGCCTCTTCAATTCTAATTATCTCAATGAAGGATGACCAGAAAACAATCGGCGATGTTTTAGCGCTGGGCGTGGATGGGTTTATCAGTAAGGCGATCGATCCAGCCGAAATTGGCGTTGCCATTATGGATGTATTGAAGGGAGACATCGTAGTCCGAGGGCCCGAAGGGGCGGCACAATTACCCGCGACCGGTCTGCAATCAGATATTTCACATTTGCCGCCTCGCCAGCGTGAAGTTTTGCAGTTAATCGTCGAAGGTAAAACCAACAAAGAAATCGCGCGGGATTTGGACCTGTCCCCCTTTACCGTGCGCTCACATGTGTCCGCCTTGTTACAGTCTTTGGCAGTCACTTCGCGGGCAGCGGCCGCTGCAATGGGTCGTGAAATCGGCCTTTAGGCCGAACCATCAACCTCATCTCAAGCCGCCACACCATTCAGTTCATCGCTACGGATCAGGAGCGATAACATCAGAGCGCGCAATTGAGCAGGATGAGCAGGCTTTGCCAAAAGAGCGATCGGCTCTTCTATGTCCAACGCCTCTAGTTCTAAATCATCTCGCCCCGAAACGATCAGCGCGGGAAGAGACGCAGATATATTGCCACGCAGTTGGTCTATGCAGTCTTTTCCTGTGTCTCCGGCGGCCAATTCATAGTCAGTAATTAAAAAATCAATATCATCCATTGTCTTCGGAATCGCGAGGGAGGAGCTGGCGTTGCAGCCCCATCGCTCCAACGTGCTGACAGTCGCCGCAAGTGTTGCCGCATCATCATCGACCACATGCACCCGCAGGCCCGCAAGGCGGTGGGGAGGTAGCGTGCTGGGCCCCTGTTGCAGCACTTGGGCTGGTGTCGGTGTAAGGCCAGAGATTTCAACCAATGTCCCCTGTCCCACAACGGAGCGGAGCTGACACTTTAAGTCCATCAATTTGGAAAATTGAGCGACAAGTGAGAGCCCCAAGCCCAGACCATCTTGGTGGGTTTCATGTTGATGGGCGGGACGGTAAAATTCTTGAAAAATCAAATCTTGCTCAGCGGCATCAATGCCAGGACCTTGATCAATGACAAGGATGCTCACGTGGTTCCCGCGTAATTTGGTGCCAACCAAAATGCGCTGCCCGGGCGAATATTTAATCGCGTTTGAGATGAGGTTTTGCACCACATTCGTCAGAAGGGCAGGGTCTGCAATCACCCAGTGTTTTGTGGGAGATATAGTCAAGGTACAGCCGGCTCGGTCCGCTGCGCTCATATTCAATTCAACGATTTGGTGTAGCAACGCATTCAAATCAAGCGGCACACGAGAGACTTGAATTTGCCCCAGTTCTAACGTCGAAAAGTTGAGCAGAGACCGAAACAACTCGCTCATCGAGGTGACGGATTGCTCAATTTTCCATACACTTTCACGGGCAGACTTCGGCAAATCTTCATGGTGCAGCCCGCTAGTAAGCATGCCGATGGCATGGAGCGGTTGGCGCAGGTCATGGCTCGCATGGGCAAGGAATCGAGATTTACTTGTGTTCGCGCTATCCGCTCTCTCCCGTTCAAAAGCTAATTCTTGGTTCGACACTTTGAGAGCTTCTACTTGCAGATCAAGGTCGGCGGCAAGGTCATGGTTGGCTCCAAGGAAGCCATTGATACGGTAGGCAAGGATGGACATGATCAAGCCGTAAAGGATCATCATAGCTGCATTGGGGATTGCAGAGCTCCCGACGCCAAATGAATAATGGGCATAGGCAAGGAGGGGTATCGATGTCCACAAACTGGCAAGACAGGAACGCATAACCGAACTTTGAGAAGAAATAGCGCCCAGCGCTGTTCCCCCTAGAGCGAGTGAGAACACCATCAATTCTTCGAAAGAGCTTTGAGCCGCAATCATAGCGCCTAGCCCCCACCCAATGCCCACACAGACGGTGAGTGCGGTATGGCACCAGCCAAGAAACAACAATAAGGGGTCATTGTCTTTAGAGAGCCGAGAGCCTTTTTGGCAAAGAGCCAAAAGAGAGGCCGACAAAAAAAGCATGGAGCCCAACCAGACATAGGTCCCGGTTGTGTGGGTGCCAAGTGCGTAGAAAGCAAAGCTCACAACGCCGAAGTGAACGAGCCAGCTTTTAGCTCCAACTTCAAAAAGGTAGTTGAGCTGCCACAGTGCAGGATACATTTGCATTTCCCCAAATTTGCAATAGGAAAACTATGTCACTTTTTCCGGTGTTTGCAATGCCTACTAATTATTGCAAAGGGGGCCGTGGTAGGAGGCGCGAACGACGGTTGATCGACCCGTGCCGCCGCCATTGTAAATTTTGAGACGGAGCGGTCGCCGAGTTTCAAAGTCATATCCCGCAAAGTGCATGCATCTTCTATGTTTTAAGCCGCTGAAGGTTACAGCGGTACAATTTGCATCCCCTTCACAGGCGCGCGTACACGCTCCAGGATCAGAAACAGTGATGGCTTTATAGGCGCCAACCCGTTTACCGGTGTTGTCATCCTCCTGCACAATAAGGCCCCGCGCAAAGCTATAGCCATTGTAAGTTGAGATGACATTGCGGACTTCGCAACCGCCCGCCGCCGCCTGGGTAGGCTGAAGAAGGAGGGCGACTAATCCCAAAAAGAGAGCTGCTAAAAGTGTCGGAATGCGAATGCTCATGATGTGCCGATCAAGCTGAGGTGTCAGAGAGCACTCAGCCTAGAAGCGCACCGGGCCTACTGGCAACAGCTACAGATGTATCAGTGTCACCCTGTATCTGGGTCAACCGGGCCTATGTGCGAAAAAAAGGGCAACACTCTAGGTGTTGCCCTTTCCAGAAATACGTATGTGAAAAGTCTAAGCCGCGTCAACCTTATCTAAGGATGCTCGAACGTCACGCAAAAACTTCTCTGTCGTGCCACGCAGGGAGTCAACCTGCTCGAGGGCGTTTGAGGCGGCAGTCAAAACTTCTTCACTGGAGCTACCCGTAGCTTGGGTCGCCTCCGAAACAGATCCAATACGCTGAGTAACATCTGAATTGCCTTGAGCTGCATGTTGGATGTTCATGGAAATTTCTTGTGTTGCTTCATTTTGTTCTTCGGTGGCGGTGGCAACAGCAGAGATGTTGGTGTTGATTTCACCCACAGTGGCGCTGATGGTTTCGATTGCTTTCACCGATTCATTTGTCGCTTCTTGCATTTCAGAAATTTGTTTCGTGATATCTTCAGTGGCACGGCCTGTTTGTTCGGCCAAGGATTTCACTTCTGTTGCGACAACAGCAAACCCCTTACCAGCATCCCCTGCGCGTGCCGCTTCAATCGTCGCGTTGAGGGCGAGAAGATTGGTTTGTTCGGCAATGTCTGTGATCATTTGCACAACATCCCCAATCCGAATAGCACTTTCTTTCAGCGCCCCAACTGTCTCTGTTGCAGCAGTTGCGTTGCCGACGGCAGTGCCAACCAATTGTGTGGAGCTGTTGATTTGCGAAACCACACCGGCAATGGAAACAGACAATTCTTCTGTTGCGGAAGCCACCATTTGGACATTGCCCGACGCAGCCTCTGCCACACGAGCAACCTCTGATGCCTCACTTGATCCGTGAGCCGCCAAATCATTAAGCGTGCGCGCAGTGCCATCCATAGAGGTACAGGCATCGCCTACTTGCGAAAGTAAAGAATTCACAGTGCCGTCAAAATCTCCCATCAAACCTGAAAGATAGGCGACTTGTTCCGCCTGAGCTTCATGGGCGTGGGTTTGTTTTTCTTCCAATTGCTCAGCATGAATACCGTTTTCGCGGAAAATTTTCACGGCACCAGCCATAGTGCCAATTTCATCGCCCCGGTCAGTGGCCGAAACAATGACGCTCCAATCATGGTCTGCAAGCTTACTCATCTCCGACGAAAGTGCCGTGATGGGTTGGACAATAGAACGGGCAAACAGGATAGCCCCTGTGGTAGCCGCAGCGATAATAAGAAGGCCCGAGATGATCACCCAGAAACCCAGTTCATTGGCAACTGCGAGCACTTCATCTGTCGATTGTTTTGCGATAACAGCCCAACGAACCCCTTCAAAATCAAGAGCAGTATAATACTGTAGTGCATTGTTACCATCTGATAGGTCTGAGAAAAGAGCGCCGCTTTTTCCCGCAAGCGCGTTCTTCTCTGCAGGCGTTTCAGATCGTGTAATTAGAATATCTGATGTGCTGGAAAAGCGACTGTCTGACCGGAGCAGGTAATCACCCCCCACAAGAACAGTCTCCCCCGTTTCGCCAAGCCCAGCTGATATGCCCATGATCCCATTGATGCGGTCAATGGGCATTTGGAAGGCGAGTACGCCTGCCCATTTGCCATCCTTAAAAATAGGCTGCGAGATAAAACTAGCCGGCGCCCCATGGCTGGGCGCATAGGCTGCAAAATCAGTGAAGACACGGTTGCCTGCCACGGGGTTGGCAGCGATATCCTGATAGGCTTTGCCCAAATCACTTGTGGCCCATTGGCCTGTCTTCAGGTTGGTCGCAAAGTCTAGTTCCTTGTATACTGAATACACGAGGTTGCCGTCTGTATCGATCAGAAAAATATCGTAGTAATCACGTTGTTTCAGCAAGTTGCGAAACCAGGGGTGATGAAGTTTATGCGTCGCGGAATAGGCGGTGCCATCCGTTGCATAATCCAATTTTTCCTTTTGGCCCGTAGGGTGCGGGTTGTCGCCAATATAGGCGGCCTGCAGATGCGTCTCTGCGCCGCTCCCAATCTCCCCGTAGTTTTGTGAAAAGGCCGAGACGGCTTCCACAACTGTCGCATTGCCAGCAACAATATCGAGGTCTTGAACAATGCTGCTCAGATAACCTTTAAGTTCATGAGTGCGCGATTGTGCGACAGCACCCAGCCGAGCCTTCGCGTTGGCTTCAAAACCATCGGCAGATTTGACATAAGAAACCACACCAACCGTTGTGATGGAGATAACGGAAAGCAGGATCATGAAAATAGGAAGTTTACGTGAAATATTTATATTAGCTATACTGAACATTTTGGGACCACCCTGTGTAAAGCCAGTATTTCCACCTATGGAAACTTGATGTTTTGACTTTGAATACAAGTATAGTAAGGGGTTTGAATTAATTTAGACCTAATGACTATTTAATGGAAAACCTTATGTAGTGCAGACGAAATCTATTGGCTCAAATCAGTGTATTAGCGCTACGAATTGATCCAAAGTGGCCTGGAAAAATCTACGATGAGCCAGTTAGTCCATGCGAGGAGGCGCGCCATCCCGGCAAATTTACGAAAAATAGATCTCAATCTCTTGACGATTTTTGATGCCATTTTCCGAGAGCGTCATATATCACGGGCAGCGGAACGATTGGGCATGAGCCAATCGGCGGTGAGCCATGCTTTGAGTCGACTGAGAGAAATATTGGAGGATCCTCTGTTTGAGCGCCATGCCTCAACCATGGAGCCCACCCGTCGGGCATTGGAAATCGCGCGCCCTGTTCAAGACGCTTTGCATGATCTGGCTGGCATCTTGGATCCAATGGAGGGTTTCGATGCGCGGAGTACAAAGCGCACCTTTACAATTGCGATGGGAGATTATTGCGAATGCCTCTTGCTCCCCCCCTTAATGCAATGGCTGAACCGCAATGCGCCCAATATTCAAATTTCCATTTTACCTGAAGACACGCCTGAGGCGCGAGAGTTACTGTATCAAGGTAGAATAGATTTACTGCTCGACTACATGCCGCTAGAAGCCGACGGTATTGTTGCAAGGGCTCTCTATCAAGAGCACCTGTGCGTTGTGGCCAGCCGTACGAGGGCCAATGTCGGAGATCAGCTATCTGTTGCCAGCTTCGCATCTGCCAAACATGTAATTTATGGGCGCCACTCCGCATTAGGCTCACTATTGGAAGTGGCCTTGCGACGTGAGGAGGTGGAACGCTCCAATGTGCTGGTGGCATCGGGCTTGGTGTCGATGTTGCTCATCGCGTCGCGGTCAGGCCTATTGGCATCGGTCCCGCGAAAGTTAGCAGCTCATTATGCCGATGATTTAGATCTGGTCATTTTCCCTTTACCCGTCGAGATGGAAGACCTCACTGTCAAAATGTACTGGCAACAAGAACAGCAAGAAGATCCAAGCCATCGCTGGTTGAGGGAAGTGCTCTCGCGCATCGCTGCAAATCTATAATCTATATGCTGCATACTCCATATGACAAATATGAATTAGATTGATTTTGAACGCATCGTTATCCTTCTATCACTGGTCTTGTGATCAGGCTGGAGGGAAGATGAGCCAAAGCGCATATAAAGTGGAGATTGAGGGCAGCGACATTGAGTTTCAGGTCAAGCCCAATGAAACCATCGTCAAAGCCGCCGCACGTCAGGGAGTTTCCTTTCCCTCACTTTGTAATGTGGGGGAGTGTGGTTCCTGTCGATGCACCCTGAGAACGGGGCGCATTAAGCTCAAAAAAGACGTCTCTCATCATATTGCGCCTCACCAATTAAAAATGGGCCATATGCTGGGCTGTCAAAGTCTGGCGCAATCTGATGTTGTGTTAAACGTGCCAACTCTGTCGCCGTCGCAAGACTTGTCGTCGGGTCCGGTGCAATCGGCTGGTGTTATCAAGTCTATTCAGCCCCTTAATGATGATATCGTCGAGCTGACAATAGAGCTTGAGAAGCCAGTCAATTACCGGGCGGGACAATACGCGCATCTGACGTTGCCGCATGTGCAAGGTTTGGACGCGGTCCCCAGAAGCTATTCATTTGCATCGGGTCAGGGACACCGCGACCCCCATTGCGCCACATTCCACATTCGCAAAGTACCCGGCGGTGCCTTTACCTCATGGTTGTTTGAGGCAGACCGTCTGGGAACTGAATGTTTCTTTAGCGGACCTTTCGGGGATTTTGGCTGGCAGGAGGGCCGTCAAAAACCACTCTTCATTGCCGGGGGCAGTGGCTTCTCTCCCATACACGCTCTTCTTGAAAGTTGCCTAGAAAACGCGGGGCCTCAAGACGCTGTGTTGATCTACGGCGCGCGCACCCGCAAAGATGTTTATTGCTTGAGCCGCGTGGGTGAATTACAGAAAATCTGGCCGGGGTCACTTACCTTCATTCCCGTTTTATCTCAAGAACCTGAAGACAGCGATTGGCCCGGAGCCCGTGGCTTCGTTCACGACATTCTGAGTGCACCAGTGGTCAATGCATCTGAACGCACGGCCTATATGTGCGGACCGCCCCCCATGATTGACGCGTGCTTAGATGTGTTGTCCCCCCTCATCACACCTGAAAAAATTCACTACGACAAATTCTTAGACCGCAGCCATATGGAGGCGCTTGCGCAAGAGTAAGTCTCCCAGTGCGCATCTCCCAAAGAAGACCGACCAAAGGAAAGCAGATGACTTTTGATAATGAAGCCGCCATGAAGATCATTGGAATGTCCTTTGTCTTCTTTGCGGCAGTCGAATTAATCCGGGGCCACTACTCAAAGGCCAAATTTTGGACCTTGGCGGAATTCGGCACGAGCTTGGGTAGCTTCCTCAACTTCATGGTTGTGAGGGCCGGGTTGTTGATCATCACCAGTTGGGTGCTGCTCACGCTCATGCCGACGGCAACAGGCTTTATGTCGACGTGGCCGTTTTGGCCCGTGTTCTTTGCCTATGTCTTGTTGGAAGAATACGCGCACTACTGGGTTCATCGTTGGGGCCACGAATGGCAATGGCTATGGCGCTTTCACAAACCCCATCACACCCCTCAGATGCTTAATCTAACGGTGGCCTACCGTGAAAACTGGGCGTGGTTTATTTTTGCACCCAATGCATGGCTTGGTGCTGTGCTTGTGTGGGGTGGTCAAGCAGAAGCAGCAATGCTTGGGGCGGCCATTAAAGGCTCAAGCGAATGGATGGTGCACAGTGCTGTGCGGTGGGACCTTCCTTTGCAGAGAAATAAATTCACCCGCCCCTTCATGTGGGTGCTGGAACGCATCATCACCTTGCCCGACACACACCATGTTCACCACGGCATAGGAGAGCACGGAAACGCAATGGGCAATTATGGCTCGTTCCTTTTCATGTACGATATGTTCCACGGCACGGGCACAATTCCACATCAACAACAAGAGGCCTTCGGTTTACCAGAAGGGGTTCACACCGAACCTTGGTATGAGCAGCTTTGGTGGCCCTTCCTACAAAAGTCCAGTCCGGCCAAAACGGCTTTGGGTACTCAAGCTAGTGTTGAGGGAAGCTCGGCGGCTGATCTTGCCGAGGCACATGCGATCATCACTACAGCAAGTGGCCAACAGATTGTTGTGGGGTAAGGCGGGTGTTCAAAAAATCAATATGGTTCAAAGCTAGTGCCGCAGTCCTGCTTTTCACTTTCATAGGGGTTGGATCCCTCTATCTCATCTCCAATGAAACTGTGCAGATTGAAACCTTGCGCCAGCAAGAGCGCATTGTAACAGTCGTCGATCTTTCAAATGGCAAAACCTACTATCAGTTAGAAGGCCCAGAGAACGGCGATCTTGTTTTCCTCATTCACGGGGGTCGGGAGCCCGCATGGACATGGGATGAAGTTGTCCCGCACCTGCACGGCGCAGGTTACCGAACATTACGCTATGACATGTTCGGCCGAGGTTATTCTGATCGGCCACAGGGCGGTCTGTATGATCAGGCATTTTTTGAACGCCAAGCGCTAGAGCTTCTCGAAGCCCTAGACATCACTCAGCCCATCCACATCGTCGGTTATTCATTCGGGGCAGCCATTGCTGCGCGTGTGACAAATGCGCGAGCGTCAACGGTTCTGTCTCTCTCGTTGCTCGCTCCCCGATACATCAGATTTCCCGTCCCCTCGATTGTGCGCGTACCCATTCTTGGGGATGTGCTGATGAGATATTACGTTAAACCAAATGCGCTTTCTGAAGTGCGCCAGTTTTTCACCGAAGAAACATTGGCAAAAAAATACGCCGCCCGCGTCGGCACACCGATGGACGTAGTAGGAAATGACCACGCGTTTAGTCAGTTCGTTCTTTCTGATGCCCTCTCAGGGACCCAGAGCATTTATGAACATTTGGGCAGCCTACACCCGCCGGTTCTTCTAGTGAGTGGTGCAGAGGACCGATCCATCACGCCTGCCCATATAAATGGAGTGATGAGCCATCTGCCACAAGCGCGCCAAATTTATTTGGCCAATGCGAACCACGGTCTTGTGTGGACTCACGGCCGCCAAGTTGCCTCCCAACTTATTCGCCATTTGGAAGACACGAGGCTTGCCTCAAAATTCCCCCCTCAAAAATAGGGATGGGGGAAAGCAGGGCGGCGCGCGTGCAGGGGCGCGCGCCGCTCAATCATTCAGCGGGTCGTTAATTCACACTGGCCAAAAAGTCGTTCATGCGTACAGCAATTTCATCACCGTATTCTTCCAAAGCAAAGTGACCAGTGTCAAGCAAGTGGAACTCCAAGTTCTTCAGGTCGCGCTTGTAAGGGTGCGCACCGTCCGCCGGGAAGATCGGGTCATTCTTGCCCCAGACCAACAAAGCCGGTGTTTGGTGCTCGCGAAACAAAGCCTGCCATTTTGGATATTCAGCAACATTGGTTCCATAGTCGAGGAACAATTCAAGTTGCACTTCCTGGTTACCCGGACGGTCAAGAAGATATTGCACATGCCAGAAATTATCTGGATTGATCTGCGTAGGATTTTGCGTGCCATGCGTGAACTGCCACTTCGTTGCGTCCAGCGTAAAGAACCCGCGCAGCTTGTCGCCGTTCTCGGCAGAAGGGTCTGCCCAATAGGCTTTAATCGGGATCCAGAAATCCTTCAGCCCTTCCGCGTAGGCATTCCCATTTTGAATGATGAAGCCCGATACCCGTTCAGGATGAGTGGCATACATGCGAAAACCAACCGGCGCGCCGTAATCCATCACATAGACAGAATAATTCTCCACGCCTTTCCGGTCGAGCAAGGTGGTCATCATTTTTGAGATATGATCAAACGAATAATCAAAGTCTTCTGCCGCTGGCATATCCGATGCGCCAAAGCCTGGAAAGTCGGGCGCGATCACATGGTAGTTGTCAGCAAGCTCAGGGATAAGATTACGAAACATATGCGACGATGTCGGAAACCCGTGCAGCAACAAGATGGTTGGGTTGGAGGCATCTCCTGCTTCCCGGTAAGCAATGTTTACGTCGTCAATCACCTCAGATCGATGGGATACAACACCGACTTGTGCGGTGGAGCTGAATTCAGCCGTCGTGCCAAGGGCACTAAAGGCAAGGGCCGAAGTGAGAACAGAACCAGTTAGGCTCATCGAGAGGGCCAAAGTGGTGATGGCAGATTTCAATGCAGAGTTCATGGTGATTTCCTTCTTTAAAAAATCAGTGAATGAGAAAGTCATAAGGTCGAAAAGGAGGTGTTAGAGGTCGAGGTCAGAGAGGCTGGGATAGTCTTTGGGGCGCGGGCCCTGGGGCCATAGAAACTTCCTCCCAGAGGGCAATATGGAAATGTCATTGATGCTGGCAATGCGGTGGCTCATGAGACCGTCGGCGTTGAATTTCCAATTCTCATTGCCGTAGGACCGGGTCCAATTGTCTTGGTCGTCGCGCCATTCATAGGCAAAGCGGACGGCGATGCGGTTGTCGCCATAAGCCCAAAGTTCCTTGATCAGTCGGTAGTCATGTTCGTGTTCCCATTTCTCAGTGAGGAAGGCTTTGATGGCATCGCGGCCTTGGAGGAACTGTGCGCGGTTACGCCATTGGCTGTCCGCGCTATAGGCGAGGGAAACCTGCGCGGGGTTCCCAGAGTTCCATCCGTCTTCTGCGGCTTGAACTTTCTGGGTAGCTGTCTCCTGAGTAAACGGAGGGAGAGGAGGACGGGTCATGGCAGCTCCAAAGTGTCGAGGATGTGTCTTGTTAGAAAACTGTACTGATCGGTACACTGTGTGTGATCCATAGATGTACCGATCAGTACAGTTTGTCAATCAGCTTTCGCATCAATTTTTGGGAATTTTCGAAATGGGGGTAATAAGTGGCTAATTCCTGCCGATAAATATCGGGTGATCGAGCGCAATTTCTCCACCCAATCCCGGCCTAACCTGAGAGGAGGAGGTCAAAATCTGTCCAAAACGCAAAAAGAGACGAAGCAAACTTCGTCTCTGACACACTTTTGAGGGCTATGAATCTTGAGAAGGATAGGGCGTTAAGTCCGCCCCCAGACGTACAGGCCTCAGTTTTGGCGAATGTCGTCCATAAAGCCCGCCAGCAATCGGCCTGTATCTTGGCAGATAAGGTCTACGTCTTCGCCGCGCTCATCCAGCAGCATTTCTAGAACCGCATAGCTTGCCTCAACCATGATCCGACACCGGCGTTGCAGGGTCTTCTCATCCCAAGGCACATTTTGGTTCCGGAAAGGCGCGGCCATTTTGTCGGCCACATAGGCGTGCGAGGTCGTTCTAACCTTGGCAAGTTCAGGTACGGAGTGAAGCGACCGCATAATCCACTTGGCTCCGCGTTGGGCGCAGGTAACGTCATACTGACTGCGCAACAATCGCGCGATGGCGTCCGCATCAGGCAGAACATCAGAATATTCTTCCTGCCATCTGAAATAATCCAGATTCTGAACCTGCATCAAACGCTCTCCCAGCTCCCGTAACACCGCATATTTATTGGGGAAGTAGCGATAGAGGGCAGGCGGGGTAAGGCCTGCATGTTTGCAGATGGCATTGGTCGTCAATTTGTCAAAGCCCTCTTTTTCCAGCAAGATGACCGCAGACGCGAGCACAAGGTCGAACGTGCGCATGGCGCGTTCTTGCCGAGGGCGTTTCAACATCGAACTGGAAAGAGCATCTGTCATTCACTTAAGGCTTTCGTAGAGGTGCTTTCATAAAGCGAGCACCGTCGAGACGGTGTAGATAAACAGTAGCATATACTATGATATTTATGCAACTGCGCTATACGAATAGTCGCCCCATTCCGACCTCAGGAGCTACAGTTACACAAAATACGATGAAATACCCAGAAAAATGACCTCCCCATGTCATCCTTGATATTGACCCGGCCCCAGATCCCCGATTGACAGAATTTTTTCTAATAGTATATGCTATTGAAAAATTAGAGGGCGGGAATATGCAAAAAACCATTCTATGTATAATGGCAGGACTACTGGGGGCTTGTGATGGCTCTCAGTCAGACAATGAACGGACAGTTCTTCTGCCGCCAACCCCTGCTCAAATAGCTTTTGCAGAAGATGCGATTCCCGCAAATGAAAACCTGTCGGAAAAATATGACCGGTCCTGCCGGTCATGTCACAGCCTTGTGGATGCAGCCGCGCCCTTAACGGGCCATAGCGCTGCGTGGAAAATACGGTTGGACGCGCGCGATTGGGACGGACTACTTGCCTCCACTCGAAACGGCTTTAATGCCATGCCGATCAACGGCTATTGTAATGATTGCAGTGACGACGACCTCATTGGCCTCATAGAATTCATGTCTGGGGAGACAAAACCATGAAATTTTCACGCCGAAATGTCCTTCTAGGCGGCGCAGCAACCCTTGTTGCCGTGCCTGTCGTCTCCCAAGCGTTGTGGTCAGCCAAGGATTTTGAGCGCCCCGGTTTTGACGCAAAATTACCCACCCCACCCACAGGCGAAAGTGCCTGGATGAATTGGTCTGGTGCGCAAAAGGCAACACCGCAACAATTTAGCGTTCCCAAAAATGTTGACGCGGTTGCCAAGCTTGTCTCGAACGCGCCCGCGCCCATCCGCCCCGTTGGTACAGGCCACAGCTTCACCAGTCTGGTCCCCTCTGAGGGAACCATTGTAGACATCAGCCGCGTATCAGGTTTGCTCGCCCATGACGCACAGGCCCAAACCGCAAGTCTGGGAGCCGGCACCCGCCTTAACCAAGCCGCCCGAATGCTCGAGGGTGTTGGTTTGGGCTTTGCCAATATGCCCGACATTGACGTGCAAACATTGGCAGGGGCTTTCTCGACCGCCACCCATGGCACCGGGCTGCATTTGTCCGCCATGCATGACTACATCCAAGGCTTCCAATTAGTCACCGCAAATGGCGACATCAAAGAAGTCAGCGCCACCTCAAACGCCCACCTTTTGCAGGCGGGTAAAGTCTCTCTGGGTGCATTGGGTGTGATCACACGCTACGACCTTAAGCTGGACAAATTATTCAATCTTCATCGCCGCGTTTGGACAGAACAGATGGACAGCGTGATGGATCAATTTGAAGAGCGGATCAACAAGCACCGTAACTTTGAAGTGCTCTATATTCCCGGTACCGGCGTCGCCGCCGCATTGTCACATGACCTCCATGAAGGGCCCGTCACCGGGCGCGCAGCAAGTGAAGATGAAGACACCGTGGAAGCGTTGCAGCAATTGCGCGACATTTTTGGTTGGTGGCCGTGGCTGCGCAAGCAAGTTGCCTTGAGCCAGCTGCCCAATGGCGTATTGGAAGATGTAAGCGATTCAGCCCGTAAGCTTCTCTCCACAAGCCGTGTCACCAAGTTCAACGAGATGGAATATCATATTCCTCTAGAGAACGGCATGAAAGCGTTGCGAGAAATTCTGACGATGGTGGAAAGGAAGAGCGAGATTTTCTTCCCCATTGAAGTGCGTGTGACAGATCAAGATGACGCGTGGCTAAGCCCTTTCAATGGCGGTCCGCGTATGTCAATTGCCCTCCATGCCAAGGCGAATGAGAGATACGATTATCTCTTCAAGGAATTTGAACCCGTGCTGCGCCGCGCGGGCGGCCGCCCTCACTGGGGCAAACACCATTCCTTGTCAGCAACCGAGTTGACAGCGCTTTATCCTGATTTCGCAAACTTCAACGACGTGCGCCGAGAGCTGGACCCTGAGGGTAAATTTATGAGCCCCTACATGGCCAAAATTTTGGGAGACGCGTAATGCCTAAACTAAGCAGACGAAATGTTTTAGTGGGTGGTCTAGCCGTTGCAGGGGCTGGTTTGGCCTTAGCTCGATCTTCGGACGAAAGTGGTCCGCGTGCCCCCTATTTCAAAAAAATGCAAGCCGCTCTGAAGCAGGCAGGCATCGGGCAACCAACGCTTGTCATCGACAAAGAGCGGCTCAATGCCAATATTGATCTACTGGTAAGTGATTTGCCCGAGCAGATGGGGTATCGTATCGTTTCGAAATCCTTGCCGTCTGTGGATTTGTTGCGTCACATTCGCACCCGCAGTGGGTCTGATCGCTTGATGACCTTCAATCAGCCGATGCTCACCACCTTGTCAAAGGAGATGCCCGAGGCTAACCAGCTTTTGGGTAAACCTTTGCCTGCCCAAGCGGCCAGAAATTACTTTTCAAGCCTCGCTGTTGAAGACAAAACTGCCACGCGGAATGTGCAATGGCTTGTCGATACACCCGCGCGCCTAAATGAGTACAAAGCCATCGCCGAGGCGCAAGGCAGCGTTCTGGCCATCAATATCGAATTGGATGTTGGCCTCCACAGAGGCGGCGTAAAACCCGGCGATGATCTTGCCACGATGCTGACAAGCATCAATGAGGCGCCCTCCCTAAGCTTTGCCGGGTTCATGGGCTATGAGCCCCACCTTGCCTCGGTTCCAAATATTCTGGGCTGGCAGGAGCGCGAACGTCAATCCGCCTTGGGCATTTACAAACAAGCGCTTGCTGCTGCGGCATCTGTTTTCAGCGAGGCTGACCTAAAAACCATCACTCGTAACGCGGCGGGTAGTCCAACCTACCGGATGTATAAAAACACCGACGTCGCGAATGAAATTTCGGCAGGCTCCGCACTCGTCAAACCAACGCACTTTGATACAGAGCTATTGCAGGCCTTCCAGCCAGCATCCTTCATTGCCACGCCCGTCATCAAGTCACTCGATAAGACGGAAACGGCCGTACTGGAATTTGCCGACGGCGTGCGCGGCTTTATGGATAGCAATCTGGAACGGACTATTTTCATTCACGGCGGCAATTGGCTTGCTGAGCCAGAAGACCCCCCCGGCCTGAGACTAAATAAAACCTTTGGCCGCTCGAGCAATCAAGAAATGCTCAACGCTGGCTCATCCCTTGATATCAAAGCCGATGATTTTGTCTTCCTGCGCCCCACCCAAAGCGAAACAGTGTTCCTGCAATTTGGGGACATAGCAGTCTACGAAAATGGCAAGATCACGGAGTTTTGGCCAGTATTCCCCGCTTCTGCCTAAGGGTGGTAGGGGCTGCTCGGTTTACCAATGCGACTTAAATGCATTGCGAGGCTTTGGATTTGTAGCTATGAAACCCCTAGGCTCATGAGCAATAGGGGTTCGGATGACAAATGTAAAATGGACGTACTGGAACCGGAAAACCCACTATTGGGGGGCACTCCTATGCGCCATTCCGATCATCATTGTCATCGGTACCGGCGTTCTTCTCTTGCTCAAAAAGCAAAGTGATTGGATCCAGCCTCCCAGCATGCGTGGCCAAGGCACGGTGCCAGAACTTAGCTTCGCGGACATCTTAGACGTGGCCAAAAAAGTGCCCCAAGCCAAGGTCACTTCTTGGGCAGATATTGGACGCCTCGACGTGCGGCCCAAAAAAGGCATCATAAAAATCAGCGCCAAGAACGATTGGGAAATCCAAATTGATCATCAAACCGGTGCGATATTACAAGTCGCCTACAGACGGTCTGGCACGATCGAAGCCATCCACGATGGCACCTACTTTCACGATCACGCAAAACTGTGGGTCTTCCTACCCGCAAGCTTAGTGCTTTTTGTGTTGTCCCTAAGCGGGCTCTATATGTTCTTTTTTCCCATCGTAAAAAAGCGCCAAATGCGCAAGCGTGCCAAAGCCGCACAGCGGATACGCGCAGCTGTTAGAAATTAACTTCAAGACCAAGTGTCACCCCAAAGCCCGGCTCATTGCTGCCAGACCCATGTGAGCGATATGTCTCATTTAGAATATTATTCAATGCTAAATCAATTGTCACATTGTCTGAAATTTGACTGGTGCCATAAAAATTGAGCAGCATATATCCTGGCGTCCCGCCGGGGGGAATGCGTTCCCCATCGCTCTGGTCTCCCTCACTCAGCTGATCTGCATCTGCAACATAAGTGGCACTTGCCGTAAACCAATAGCGATCATCAGGATACCAGTTGACGCCGGCGGTCGTCGTAAACGGCATGGTGCGGCTGATCGGCTCAAAGATTCCACTGATCGGATTTTGCAACGATGTTTCCAACCACGTAAGGTTGCCAAACACATCAAATGCATCATTCAAATTATACTGACCGCTCAGCTCAGCCCCTTGCACAAATCCCTCGCCACTGTTTTGTTTGCTCACCTCTGTGAGCCCGCCCACAATGCGTCCGGTTGGTGTACTGGTAATGTGATCGCTGATTTCGGTGTAATAATAGGTGGCGGCAAATTCATAACGCGGCGAAAACTTTTTGTACCCAATCTCATAAGTCAGAAAAGTTTCAGGATCGAGATCTGTCGCCGCGACTTCTGTTTCCGTAGAACGGCTTTTACCATATCGACTGAGGTCCGCAATATTGGGTGCGCGGAAGGATTGGCTCACACCGGCCCACACTTTGTCGGCGTCCTCACCCGTTAAGTCATAGAGAGCCCGCAGGGAGCTAGAGAAGTTGCTCCAATTATTTTCATAAGATGCCGCTGTGCCAGAAAGCGGATCTTCATATTTCCCAATTTCTGCCGCAACATAAGAATAGCGCCCGCCAATATCTAAATCTAACCGGTCTGACAGGGGCACATTGGCTTGCACAAAGAGGCCAAACTGCTGATAGACCGCATCATCTCCAACCGGGCCTTGAATGCGCACGCGGTCAAGGCTGCCATCTGGATTATAATCAGTACGGAAACTGTCAACTTCATCGCGGTAATAATCCACCCCGTAGATGAGCTCCCCAAAGGGTGTGTAACTTGTCAGTTGAAGGTCAATCCCGCTCATTGTGGAGCGAAAACCCTGTAAAATTTGATCGCCACTACTCTTGATCCGGTCGCCATCTTCTTCCCATCTTTGCTGAGACAGGGTGAGGGTGAACGCGTCGAGGGCCGGATGAAGCTTCTCACCCGTTACCGATACATAATCGAGACTGCGCTTTTGATCCTTCAAGCGCTTTAAATCCGAACCCGCATCTGTTCCCGCAAAGCTCTTGGAATAAATCGTGGAATGCGTGCGCCACACATCATCTTGGGCTGTGCTTTGGTGGGCGGCAGTGAAAGTCCAACGGGAACTCAACGCAATATCGAGACGCGCATCAATATTTTGTTCGTCATAACCTGTGTGGGGAAGTTCGCCCAGATCAGCTGCTTGCACATTACCGAATGCCTTACGGGAATAGCCAATGTGCAGACCCCACCCATCGCCAACGCCGACATTGCCTTCTGTGCGAACGATATGGCTCTGTTCACCCGACGCATAGCGGTAATTGACACGGCCATTTGTATAAAAAGTATCAGGTTCCTCAGCCCCGTAGTCACTGTGTTTGCTGGACAAATAAACCGTGCCGCCAATGGAATCGCTGCCATAAAGCACTGACGAGGGGCCTGAGAGAAGCGTCAAACTGTCAATCGAGTTGAGGTCGATGAGTGAGAAATATTCGTTCGGCCCATCACGGTAAACCGAATTATTGTACCGAATCCCGTCCAACAGCGTCAGCGTTCGATATCCCGTAAAGCCACGGATGAAAGGCGATCCATGACCATTGGCCGTCTTCTGCACCATAACACCGGGTGTTTGGGCCAAGGCTTCGGGAAGGTTACGCGCTTGTTTATGAGAAAGCTGATCAGCCTCCTGTACATAAACGCTATGGGGCGCATCCTTGGCGCGCACATCCCGGCGCATCGCCGAAACAGAAATCGGTTCTAATTTCGTAACCGTTACAACCGTTTCCGACTCGCCTATTTTTCGATCGTGAGCCTCAAATTCATCGTCGGAGGCAAAAGAGGGGCATGGGCTCGCAGTAAAAACCGTAAGTAGCACAAGCAAATAGAAAGCTGTTGTGCACTTACGACCGATAGTGACATTTTTCACAACACACCCCAGAAAATACGCCTGAACTAGATCGGAGTATTGATATTGAACATGTGTGTCGTTATCAATAGGAAAATTGCATATGAGAATGGCTAGCAAAAGTGGAAGCCATTAGTGGCATCAAGAGTTTGATGCGTATTTTAAGATCAGGGACAGACACATGAAGATCAAAGGACTGCTATCAGTCATCGCATTTGCAGGCGGCCTGCTCGCAAGCAATGTGGCATCAGCAGATGAAAGCCTGTGGCTTTACACCAAAGGCACAGACACACGCCCACAAGGCACATTCGAGTTGAAATTGAGCAACATCTCTCGGATTGGCAAAAGTTCAGGCGATTATGTCTTCAACGACATCCGCCCTGAAATTGAATATGGCATCACCGACTCCTTGACCATCACAGCTGAGATCATGATTTTTGATCACAACTATTCAGTCAATGATCCAAACCTCCAGCCGATGCATGACACCCAAGGCGGCGACGGCGGTCGGTTTAACGAAACCCAGATCGGTGGCTATGAAATCGGTCTGAAATACAATGTATTGAGCCCTTACAAAGACTACGTGGGTCTCTCATTCGGCCTTAGCTATGACCACCGTGACAAATATCGTCTAGATGGCGCAGACATTACGCAAAACTCAGTTGCGGCAACTGTGTTCTTGCAAAAGAACTTCTTGGACGACACGCTGATCTTCGCGATCAACCCAAAAATCGAACTTGAGCGCCGGACATCTCCCGACGTTTTGGAAGAAGAGATTTCATTGGAAATTTCTGCAGGTGTTGCCTACCGCGTCGCACCTAAATGGTTTGTTGGTTTGGAATTCCGTCATCAGTCTGACTATTTGAGCCCAGAAGAACTTGGCGTCACAGACCCAGGCCTTCACCGTTCAAGCTGGGACCTCGATGACTTCCGCATCGGTAGCCAACACCAAAATGGTAACTACTTCGGTCCAACCGTTCACTACGCGCAAAAAGACTGGTGGGTCACTGCTGGTGTGCTTGCACAAGTTTGGGGCGGCGGCTCTCAGCATTCCTACTCAGAAGGCGGGAAAAACTGGGATGAGCACGAGCGCATCCACGCGGGCGTAACAGTAGCTTACAACTTCTAATAAAAGGCGATGGATTATGAAATTGGATAGACGTGAATTTGGTAAATCCATCGCTCTGGCTATGGCTGGCCTTGCACTTTCGAGTGCAAGGCTGTCTGCCAAAACCTACCTCACTATTGACCAAGCAAAACAGGTCTTGTGGGGAGATATGCCGATGGAACAAGTGGCGGTAACCCTTACCTCCGCTCAAGTTGATGCGATCGAAGACAGTTCCGATGCTAACGTCCGCAATGAAAAACTCAATGTTTGGAAAACCCAAGACGGGGGTTGGTTCATTGTCGACCAAGTTGTCGGCAAACATGAGAACATCGACATTGCTGTTGCGCTCACCTCACAAGGCAAAGTTAAAGGCCTTGAGATCTTAACCTACCGGGAAACATATGGGTTTGAGATTGAAAATGCTGCATGGCGCGCGCAGTTCTACGGTAAGGATGCCTCCGAGCATTTGAAACTAGACGAGCAAATTCAGAATATTTCAGGTGCGACATTATCCAGCCGTCATATTACCGATGGCATTAATCGCCTGACCCATACGTGGGTGCATGTTCTCAAACTGCTCTAAGGAAGTCGGGCAATACCATGAATACGCTTAATCGGTGTCGTCCCTTGTTGGGGACCTTTGTAGAGGTATCGGTTTCTGCAGACGCCAGCGACAAAGAACTGATTGCCCTCTCCAACAAAGCATTTGATGAAATAGAGAGAATACACGGCTTGATGAGCTTTCATGAGGAAGCCAGTGAGTTAAGTCTCCTCAACAAAACAGCGCACATCAAACCCCACATGCTCTCAAAAGACATGGGGGTTGTTTTGTCTCAAGCTCTTGCGCTGAGTGTCTTAACCGATGGCCTGTTCGATGTGTCCATTGGCCAAGAGTTGGTGGCACAAGGCTCATTGCCAAATCACCTTGCCCGTCAGCACTCAACCGGCACATGGAAAGATATTGTGCTCGACGACGAGAGTATATTTTTCAAAAAACCTCTCCTGCTGGACCTTGGCGGCATTGCCAAGGGGTACGCCGTTGATTGTGCCCTCAAACAATTGTCCCCCGCAAGCAGTGCGCTGGTGAATGCGGGGGGAGACCTCGCCTGCACTGATTGGCGAACAACACCCGTCAGCATTCGCAATCCTGGGTCAAAGGGTGTCGGGGTCACGCTCCCGATGAGTGCCCTGGCAGTGGCAACATCAGGGTGCTATTTTCAGGAGGAGGGGAGTGTGATGATTGATCCCCAAACCCGTAAACCTGTAGAGCATAAAGAAAGCGTGTCGGTTTTTGCCCCCACGTGCATGTTGGCCGACGCTTTGACAAAGGTGGCCTATCTCGATAAGCACAGTGGCGCGCTCATAGAGAAACTGAATGCACAAGCTGTCACCATTGACGGCCAAGGGAATGTAAATATGTGGGAGGCTGACAAGTGATCCGACTTAAAGTGCCTCGCCTATATCGGATCATTCTGTATGTGGCGTTGGCGACAAGCTGGGTCTCCGGCATCGCCTTTTTTGTATTCCGCAACTGGGTACGGATTGAAGGGGCTTTTGGCCCGCAGCATCACCCATGGCAGTTTTCCATTCTGTCTGTTCACGGCGGCGCCGGTTTTGCCATGATGTTTATCTTCGGCGCCTTTTGTGCGGCACATTTCCCTCTTGGGTGGCGGACGCAAAGGTTACGTGGTTTAGGCATCGGTCTTGTGAGTATTATAGCTTTCCAAATTATCACAGCCTACAGCCTCTACTATTTGGCGGATGAACTGTCGCGCGAAGTCGTGGGATACGTGCATTTGATCACAGGGATTGCTCTGCCACTCGTCCTTATTTTTCACGTTATTCACGGCAGAAAATCCAATCCCAAATCTGAGGCGCCAGCTGACAAGTGAGAGTTCCAATGACCATCGTTCGAAAATGTGCCGTCATGGTAAGTGCTCTTTTGCTCACCGCCTTGCTGTCAGCTTGTGGGGCGCAAGAAACACCTCATGAAGAATTTTTGTCCCTGTTGGATTACGAAGCGCAGAACCGCGCCTTCGCCTATCAATCAGTAAACCGCATGGCCAAAAAAACAGCGGCAGAAGACACAGGCCCCTTTTGGCAAGCCTACGCGGACTTGGAAGCTCTCAGCCGAGCGCGCTACACACCATTTTTGGCTAAGTACGACATTGCCGCGCAGGCGCGGTGGACAACGCGTCTGCGGGGATGGGCAGGAGGAGTGGTCGGTGGCCTTTTTCCAGAAACCGCGATGGGCATCATGCAGCGGGCCACAGTCGCCTATGTGCCAAAACTTGAACGCCTTGCTGAAATAGCCCCAGAGAGCACCGATAACCTGAAGAGTGCGGAGGCCAGAGCGTTTTTCAAATTTGTTGTCGAGCAAGAAGAAGTTCAAGCTGAGGCTCTGCGTCTTTTCAGCCAAGGTCAGACGCCCCAAGCCGCCGCGCACATCGCAATTTTTGTCGACTTGCACACGCAAAACCCAACGCCATCCCAATGACCCCCTAAGAAATCACGGTGCCCACCCACGTACCATCGCGCTCACCGATGCGGCCAAATCCATGCCTGCTGCATTGTTGGTGGCGGAGCGAATAATGATGTTGAGCCCGATGGATGACCCAAGCAGCAATTCTGCTTTCGCCTCAATGTCGAAATCGTGTGGCAGCTGACCAGCGTCCTGAATACTTTTTAGAGACGCTTTAAAACCGCCCCGAATGAAGGTGAAAAACCGTTCCGCCCGTTGGTTCACCTCCTCATCGCCTTGCATAAATTCCACAGTCGAATTCAGCATCAAACATCCAAAAGACGCTACTTCCGGCATCATGATGGGTTGCGGGCGAACCTCAAACCAAGCAGCCAAGCCCTCTAAGCCGCTCCCATCAGTGGGGGGCAGGCCTTGGCCTTCAAAAATATCCAAATAGCGATCGAGTGCCGCGAGGAAAAGCTTCTTTTTCCCTCCATAGGTCGTTTGCAGGGTGAAGCGGGTAATGCCCGTTTCTTCCTCGAGTTGGCGCGTGCCCAGCTCGTGATAACCGTGTTTCCAAAACGCTTCCATGGCGGCTTGAACCGCTTCTTCGGGCGCAACTTTACGTGATCGGGACATTTTTGAGGCTCTAACTGTTGACTTATCTATCCGTATGACTAGATATACATTCAAGCCACACGGATAGAATACAAATTGAGCCCGCCAAACACAAGCTTCAATCGCGCCCCAAAAGCTGGACAAAAAATGACCTCACCTACTGAGACCGCAAAAGCTGCCCCATCGCCCAATTTCGCCAGATCCATAAAGCGGGCGCAAAAACGGGTAAAGAAGTTAGGGATCGCCAAGGTCTATCCCTTCAACCACCACTTCCACGCCACCCCTCAAGGAGAGATGCATTATGTCGATGAGGGGAAGGGCGACGTCATCCTCATGGTGCACGGCAATCCCACGTGGTCGTTCCTCTACCGAGAGTTTATTTCCGAATTTGGCAAAACCCACCGGGTAGTCGCCCCCGATCATATTGGCTTTGGCCTGTCTCAAAAACCGCCGCGCCGGGACATCTACACATTAGAAATGCATATCGCCAACTTAGAAGCGCTGATCATCGAGCTTGGCCTCACGAACATAACTTTGCTTGTGCACGATTGGGGCGGGCCCATCGGACTGGGCATGGCAGCGCGCCACCCAGAACGCATCAAGTCCATTGTGGTAATGAATTCTTTCGGTGCCTTCCCGCCATCTCCCAAAGCAGACCCTGAGAATATCAAATTACCCCTTCCCCTCAAACTATTGCGATCAAAAGGTGTAGGCACATTTTTGGTCCGCCGTTTGGGCATGTTCGAACGAGTTCTCATGGGCAAGGCAACCGCCAATGTAAAGCGCCTCAAAAGCGTCGCCTCTGCCTACAGCGCTGTATTTCGCGGGGCCCGAGATCGTTCCGGCGTGCTCGCGTTCCCCCGCATGATTCCCAACAACAGTCGTCACCCGTCAGCCCTAATCATGCTCAAGGAAATCACGCCCTTCCTAAAAGCCTACACAAAACCCATCCAGATTTTCTGGGGAATGAAGGACCCCTTCCTCACCCTCGACATGTTGGAGGGCTGGAAGGATATCGTGCCCCAAGCCCAAATCACCAGGTACCCGTCTGCCAAACATTACATTCAAGAAGATGCTTATGCCGAAATGCTTCCTCTCATGAAGGCTTTCGTAGAGCACACCGAAACTTAACCCCCTCAGTTCCCGTGCGAGACATCTCGCCAAACCTGAAATGGAATACACATGCCCATTATTGAAGCTCTCATTCTCTTTGGATTTCTCACCCTGATGTTAATCGGTATGGAGATCTTTTATACTTATGGAACACAAGGGTTCCTTTATGGGTTCTCTGCAAATCGCGGTCCCGTTGAGCGTTCCCCTCTCGCATTGCGCATCCAACGGACCTATCAGAACCAAGTAGAAGCCGCCGCTTATGCCGTGCCCATTCTTGCCTCTGCCGCAGTGTTAGGTTTGCAAGGTGCTGATGTGGAAACCGCCGCATTGCTTCTTATTGTGGGGCGTGTCGCCTTCTCTCTTCTCTATTTTACAGGCATCAGCTTCATCCGCGTGCCAGCCTTTTTGCTCGGCACTCTGTCGACGCTCTACATCGCCTATGCGGTCGCCACCTCAGATGCGCTGATGTTGTTTTAAGCCTCCCCTCAACAGGCCCCTGTGCCGTGAGTTAGAAAGGGAATACCCTATGAGAAAGAAAGCCCAACAATTTGGACCCTGGGCCATCGTCACCGGCGCCAATTCCGGCATTGGGGCAGCCTTTGCCCAGCGACTGGCTGCCCAAGGATACAACTTGGCCTTGGTCGGTCGCCGTTCAGGTGCGGTGGAAGAGGCCGCTCAAAAGATCGAACAGAAATATAGTGTTAAAACTCGCAGCATCATCACTGATCTGTCAACGGACGGTTTTTTGGAGAAAATATCAGAAGCCACCAAGGACTTAGACATCGGCCTCCTCATTTCCAATGCAGGCGATGACGCGATGGGGGCAATGTTGCGGGTGGAGTTGGACCGGCTCAAACAAATGCTCCGCCTCAACACTCAATCTCATTTGGAGTTGGCACATTATTTCGGTCGTCGTTTTGAGGCGCGTGGCAAGGGAGGCATCTTGCTTGTGTCTTCCACAGCCGGTCTGCAAGCCACCCCCTTTATGGTCAATTATGCAGGCTCCAAAGCCTACTTGCTCAATCTCGGCATGGGGTTGAATTACGAGATGCAAAAAACCGGTGTCAACGTCACAGTTCTGTTGCCCGGTCCCACCAAAACGCCGGGGCTGGTAGACAAGCCAGACATTCCCCTAAACACGCTGCCCGCTCCCCAAATGAAGGCGGACACAGTGGCCAAGATCGGCATGAAGGCGCTTGCCAAAAATAAACCCTATGTCATTGCAGGCGCAGTCAACCGCGTGATGGCCCGTGTTGGCGCCTTCCTTGGAAAAACCGGTGGCCGCAATATGTGGGGAAGCCTGATGAAACCCATCGTGCCCAAAGACCTAAGTATCTCGTGAAACTTAAGCCTCGAGGATGTCGCTTATCCGGCATCTAAGGGCGGGCAGCACATCCTGCTCAAACCACGGGTTATTTTTAAGCCAACGATTATTGCGCGGACTGGGGTGTGGGAGCAGCAGAGTTGTAGGAAGGTGTTCCTGCCATCTTTCGACCTGCTGGGTGAGTGTCTCTTTGCGGTCCACGTCCATATGCCAGTCCATCGCATACCGTCCAATGATCAGCGTCAACTCAATATGGGGCAGGCGGTCTAGCACCTGCTGGCGCCACGCAGGCGCGCATTCCTCGCGCGGCGGCAGGTCGCCGCTTTTGCCGGTGCCGGGATAACAAAACCCCATCGGCAAAATAGCGACCTTTTCGGCGTCGTAAAAAATCTCTCTCGAAATACCCATCCAATCACGCAACCGCTCCCCTGAGGGGTCATCAAAGGGAATGCCCTTTTCGTGCGTGCGGCGGCCCGGTGCTTGGCCCGCGATGAGAATGCGTGCATTGGGATGGACCTGAAGAAGCGGCTTGGGCCCAAGCGGCAGGTCCCGGCAGAGCGTGCAACCAGCAATAGCCTTCAATAAAGCGGGAGTGGAAAGAGCGGTCGGGCTCATATCTGCCTTCAATTGGTGCCTGTTCGAGCATGTGAATGGGGCCGTGCGGGATCTAAAACCTGCCCGGAACCAAGCTAATCCGCCGTATCGCCCCTTGGGAAGCGCTATTTATATAACGTTCGATATTTAAGCCCTTGACGAGAAGGCTCTTCGTTATTAAATAACGATCGTTATATAAATTACCGACCGCACCACAATCAGTTAGTGGCTAGCCCCCCAACTGCTGGCTCCAAAAGGAAAATCGTCATGTTGAAAAATTTCATACTCGGTATCTTGCTCACCACCTCTTTCGTCGGCGTACATCACGCACATGCTGGGGACACCTCACCTCTTCTCACCGCTGACTTTCAATCCCGTCACGTCGTCAAAATTGATGCAGGGGATTTTCATTTCAAGCCCGGCCAAATAGCCCCCATCCACACCCATGAAGCACCCGCCATTGGTTATGTGGTTGAAGGCTCCATCCTCTATCAGGTAGAGGGCGAAGACCCACAATTGCTCAAAGCCGGTGACGCCTTTTATGAACCTGTAGGCCCCCGTATTCTTCGCTTCGACAATGCGTCGCTAACAGATGAAGCCGTTTTCATCGACTTCAATCTGCAACAAGCAGGCGAGCCCTTTATTGTTTTTGAAAAAGAACTCACGGAAAATATCGATCGGCGCACCTTGCCAACCTCTGTCCTCAGCCCTGCAATCGATACCAATGGCGCTGATGTGCAAGTCCACGCGCTCCAATCAGGTGAGACTGAAAAATTGACCCGCCAAGCGCCCGTGTTGGGCTATGTCGCAAGCGGCACCATCGAGCTACGCGTGCCCGGTAAACTTACCCGGCGTATTGAGGCCAATGGTACATTCCACAAAGAGTTGAATGAGGTCGGTGCGGTGTTGGTGAACACGGACCCTTCCAAGCCCGCCAAAATCATCACCTTCGCTCTTCGAAAATCTTGAGACTTACGGGCACAAAAAAGAGGCTTGCGACCCATAGGGGACGCAAGCCTCTTTGTTCGTTAGCCCGTCTAGCTCAGACTTATTTTTGATCCAAGCTACGAACCGCACCGCGTGCCGCATTGGTTGTCAGTGCTGCGTAGGCTTTGAGAGCAACGGAGACTTTGCGTTTACGTCCAATTGGTTTCCACGCGTCAGCCCCTTTGGCTTCCATGGCCGCCCGGCGTTCTGCAATTATTTCGTCTGGCAGATCAAGGTGAATGCCACGGTTAGGAATGTCGATGATGATCGGATCGCCCGTCTCCACCAAACCAATCACCCCCCCTTCGCCCGCTTCAGGAGAAACGTGGCCGATGGACAAGCCTGAACTACCACCAGAGAAGCGTCCGTCAGTGACCAAGGCGCAGTCTTTGCCCAAGCCCTTTGATTTGAGATAGGCAGTTGGATAGAGCATTTCCTGCATGCCCGGTCCGCCTTTAGGGCCCTCGTAGCGAATGACAACAACGTCACCCGGCTTCACTTTGTTGGTCAAAATGCTGGACACGGCATCGTCTTGGCTTTCAAACACAATGGCAGGGCCGGTAAACGTCAAAATGCTTTCATCCACGCCGGCTGTTTTCACGATGCAACCTTCTGTCGCCATGTTGCCCGACAAAACCGCCAAACCACCATCTTGCGAGAACGCATGTTCGTGCGTGCGGATCACACCGTTTTCACGGTCAAGGTCCAGCTCTTTCCAACGGGCTGCTTGGCTAAAGGCCACTTGGGTTGGCACACCGCCCGGAGCTGCTTTAAAGAAATGATGCACGTCTTTATCGTCCGTACGCATCACGTCCCATTTATCCAAAGCCTCGCCCATTGTCGGCTCGTGCACGGTATAAGTGCTCGTGTCAATCAAACCGGCACGGTCCAATTCACCCACAATACCCAACACACCACCGGCCCGGTGAATGTCTTCCATATGAACGTCCGCCTTCGCCGGGGCCGCTTTGCACAGGCACGGCACGTTGCGAGACAGCCGATCAATGTCGTCCATGGTGAAGGGGATTTCCCCTTCATAGGCAGCGGCAAGCAAGTGCAAGACGGTGTTGGTAGAACCACCCATCGAGATGTCGAGCGTCATCGCATTTTCAAACGCAGCGAAACTGGCAATGTTGCGCGGCAAAGCCGTTTCGTCATCCTTGAGGTACCACCGTTTGGTAAGCTCAACGATGCGGCTCCCAGCGTCGCGGAAAAGCTGTTCGCGGTCCGCATGGGTCGCCAAAACAGATCCATTGCCCGGCAACGAAAGCCCCAAGGCTTCGGTCAGGCAGTTCATTGAGTTGGCGGTAAACATGCCAGAGCAAGACCCGCATGTTGGGCACGCCGAGCGTTCAACATGGGCGACTTGTTCATCGGTATATTTGTCGTCGGCAGCCATCACCATCGCATCGACCAAATCAATGGCCTTCTCAATGCCATCCAAAGTCACCTTGCCAGCTTCCATCGGGCCACCAGAGACAAAGATCGTTGGAATGTTCAAGCGCAAGGACGCCATCAACATGCCCGGTGTGATCTTGTCACAGTTGGAAATACACACCATCGCATCAGCACAGTGAGCATTGACCATATATTCGATGCTGTCGGCAATCAGATCACGGCTTGGCAGCGAATAAAGCATGCCCCCGTGTCCCATGGCGATGCCATCATCAATCGCAATCGTATTGAATTCTTTGGCAACACCGCCAGCCTTTTCAATTTCGCGCGCAACCAATTGGCCCAAGTCTTTCAAGTGGACGTGGCCCGGCACAAATTGGGTGAAGCTATTGGCAACAGCAATAATCGGCTTGCCGAAATCGTCGTCGGTCATGCCCGTCGCGCGCCAAAGTCCGCGTGCGCCAGCCATGTTGCGGCCATGAGTAGAAGTTCTGGAAAGATATGGGGGCATGAGGGCCTCTCTAATAGGTCGGTGATATCTGGCTTAAAGATAGGCCACTATTAAATGTATGTGAAATATATTAATATGACCCAACTAATACATTTTGGATATTTATATGCGCATTCGCCAATTGAAACATTTCGCTACAGTGGCTCAAACCCTGCACTTTGGGCGCGCGGCAGAGCTATTGGGCATGACGCAGCCTCCCTTGAGCCAATCCATCATGGCCTTGGAGCAAGAAATAGGCAGTGCCCTTTTCGTGCGTACCAAACGCAGTGTGGCGCTTACCCCCTTCGGGGTGGAATGGCTGGGGCCGGTCCACAAAGTACTTGAGGGCATGAATGCTTTGCCCCAAATCGCCCAGCAGTTAAAAGAAGGCACATCGGGCCGTTTGCAAATTTCCTTTGTCAGCACCGCCGATTACAGCGTTTTGCCCAAATTAGTGCGCAGCTACACCGAGCTTTTTCCAAATGTAGATGTGGCGTTGAGCGAAGCCACAAGCGATGTGCAGATCGAAACCCTGTTGGAGGGAAAGACGGGTGTCGGCATTGTCATCCCTCCGCCCAATGCAGTCTTCCCAAAGCCGCTCTCCTACCTACCGTTGGTCACAGAACCCCTGATCGCAGCCGTGCCAGAAAGCTGGATCGCCGAGCAAACGCTGCCAACGCCGAAAGGTTTGCTATCGCCTGAACGGGTGGTGGATGCTCCCCTCATTCTTTTTCCCCGTCACAGCGCACCTGCCTTTCATGATCTTGTAACGGGGTATATCGCTGCGCACGGGGGCACGCCGCAGATCGTTCAAGAGGCAGTGCAGATGCAGACAATCATCAGTTTGGTGTCGGCGGGCATGGGTATCGCCCTTGTCCCAGCTTCCTTGCGCAACTTGGCCCGTACGGGCGTGCATTACATGGACCTCGCGGGTGAGGCGCCTCAGTTGGAAACAGGCCTTGCGTGGAACGCAGACACCCTCACGCCAACCATCGAGCACTTTCTTCAAATCGCGCAAGATTTGACGTAAAGCTTGAACGCCATAGTGCACAAGGTCTGTTGTCTAAAATATCCAAATTGCCTAGGGTCTGCTGTAAGGCAACAGAGGAGAGAGCAGATGGACATTGAATTTGCGACGAAGTTTTTCGGGGCGCTTTTTGCGATCATGAACCCGTTTGTAAACTTGCCTTTCTTTCTCGCCTTAACCGCAGGCAAAACGATAGCCCAGCAGCGTGGCATGGCAGTGCAGGTCGCCCTTTACACCGCAATCATGTGCGCCGTGTTTGCTGTGGGTGGTAACGCGATCATTGGTTTCTTTGGCATATCGGTCGATAATTTCCGGGTGGCTGGTGGGCTGGTTTTGTTGGGCATTGCTTTTTCAATGTTGAACGGTAAAGAGATTACCGCCCACGAGCGCGGCCCTCACGAGAAGGTCCACGACGAGGAGCAAGATAGCATTAGCTTCTATCCCATGACCTTCCCGCTAATCGTGGGCCCGGGCACCATCGCCACCCTTATCATCTATTCAGCCCAAACCCACACGAGCGCACAGTTCCTATCCTATGGGGTGGTCCTCGCCGCCATTTTGGCATCTCTGTTGGTGGCCTTCTATTTTGCCTCAACAATCGGACATCTACTGTCCACGCAAATGCGTGTCATCATGACCCGTCTCATGGGTATGATCCTCGCCGCCATTGCGGTTGAAATGGTATTGGATGGCATCAAGGCGATCTTGCCAGGATTGGCTTGAGCGGCACGCTATGGGGTCGCTTGAAGTTCCTCAAGAAGCCGCGCTCGCACGCTGGGCTTTTTCCAAAGGAAAGTTCTGGGTAATCCCAAGCGTTCACAAGAAAGTGCCGCTGGACTGGTTTTGTCTGGGATTTGATCAGCGAGCCGCGCCATAGCTTTCACTGTTTGGCGCCCCGCCCAGCTGAGGTCATAGTCAGAACCCAATTCAAGTTTCTCGCGCACCTCGCGTGGCAGAATATCCACAGCGGCTCGTACGAGTTGCTTCTGGAGGGTTTGGGGCAGAGCAGGTGTGCCGCGATAGGTCTCAACTATTTTGAGAAATTCTGTGTTGATGGGGTGGGGTTCAAAACCCGGCGAGATTGCCGCCAGCATTTTGTCAAAATGCTCAAGAGATTGAGTTTTCTCTTTAACGCCGTAAAGAGCGCTGACCGCTGTTCCTTCCTCAAAAAATCTGTTTTTATCCGCGTCGCTAACAGGCCGAGCAAAGCGGTCATAGGCCATCAAAAATCCATAACCTGCGGTGGCATAGACCCAGTCAAGTAACTCAACATCAAGCGCAGAATATTCCACACCATCCGGCGTAGTGCCTTTGACTTTGGAATGCATATTAGTGACGCCCTGAATAATCCGACGTGCGCCTTTTTGCGGTCCATAGGTCCCAACCATGCTGGCAACGCCGGTTCGTGCGGCTCGGCCAATAGGGTCTGTTTTAAAAACCGAATGATCCCAAACCCCAGACCGAATGCGCGGGTCCGCAAACTCTAACAACACCGCACACACGCCTCCAATGGCGCGTGACACAGGGTTTTTCATAATCTGCCACCCAACGGAATCAGGGCCAGAATAAGCAGATTCCCCGGCTGGGTTGAGGAAGTCGATTTTCCATCCAAGATATGAGTCCATGTGTCGCTCCAAAATACGTCTGATTGCAATTGACGAATTTAAAGCAAATGGTTTAATATGAGTCAAGAAAATTCACATACAGGTAGATTTTGGCCGTAGTTAGATATTTTTTAAACCGAAGGAATTAAATATGGCCGCATTGTCCGAACAAGCCTCAAGTAGGGAAGCGCTCATCCTCGCCGCCGAGCGCTTATTTGCTGAATCTGGGTTGCACGGTGTTTCTTTGCGTCAAATCAATGATGCAGCGGGCCAACGCAATACATCGGCCATCCAATATCATTTCGGAAATAGAGACGCCTTGGCCAAGGCTGTGTTCGTGCATCGGATGCAGCACATCAATCCCCGACGTGACGCGCTGTTGGATGAAATATCTGATGCCAATGGTTTGACGGATCTGCGCGGACTTATTAGCGCAATGGCGTGGCCGCTTGCCGAGGAATTAAAGCCGCGACCCGAAGGAAACTACTTCCTCAGATTTCTTGCCCAAACCGCACGAGAGGAGGGCTTTGCCGTTCTAATGTCAGCGCCTCATCTCAGCACGGGGCGTCAAAGGGCAACCGCAGCGATCTCCGCGTTGATCTCTTACCTACCGCCGAGGATCCATGACATCCGGGTGATGACGATCGGTGAAATGGCAATCAATGCGCTTGCTGTCTTTGAAGCGGATGGAAGCGGAAATTCGTCAGATCTGGAGTTTAAAGTTGAGGCGCTGATCGACATGATCGCCGCAAGCGTTTTGGCACCCATATCTACTCAGACGCTCAAAGCCCACAAACAAAGCCTTTAGAAGTAGGGTTGTGTTGGTGTAGCTCTCAAGAACCTAAGACAGCTTTGTGGGAACGGTGTATGTTTGGCCTGAACTCTTAGGAGTCGCCAATCCAAAGCGTGAGATGTCCCAATGCCTGATCCTAAGGTGCGAAGTCCAAAGCCAAAGCGTATCCGGCGCAGTCCGCAGGTCGCGAAAGCGCAAATTCTTGACGCCTGTGAAAAATTACTCCTGACCAGAGGCCCCCAGGATCTCAAAGTTGCAGAGATTGCAGCAGAGAGCGGCATTTCGCATTCCACAATCATCCACCATTTCGGATCGACAGCCCAAGTCGAAGAGGCACTGATCCTACGGATGATGACGAACTTTCTGCAAGAGCTTACCCAGCGACTTGAGGATGCCGAAGGCCGTAGCTATTTGATTCCCGAGTTTGTCGACATTGTCTTCGATGTATTTGCCAAGCCCCAAAACACGCGGCTGATCGCGTGGCTAATTGTATCTAATCGTGGTGCGGTATTGGAACAATTAGAGCAGCCTTTCCTAAGGTTCCGCCAAACCACCCGTGATCATCTGAAAAAGACCGAACGGGGACACAACGCCGATTTCCAAAACCTATCCGGCCTGCTTTCCCTTCTTGTGAGCGTGGCGATAGGGGAGGGGGTGGGAGCGGGTGCGATCCCAAGTGTCATCCGCAATGATGTGGCGAAAGGTCAAATTAGGCAGTGGATGTCTGAGTTCTTGTTTGAAAAAGTAAACAAGCCGAAATAGCCCCCTCACCTCAAGAATGCCCGTCCACAGCACAGTCGGTTTGATTTGAGGCTGAAGGCATTTAATTATCATATTGATTATAAACATTTTTGTTGATAAAATATTTCCGACATGGGAAACCGGAGGGACTTACAATGCAGATGACACGCCGATCCACCTTATCGCTCATTTTGGCAAGTCTGGCTCAGGCCATGGTGCCCAAAAAGGCATTTGCAGCCGGGAACGATATTCGTCACATATTGCCCAGCGCAACACCGTCCAGTTTTGCGGTAAGCGTTTCGATCGCCTCCCCCCGCACGCAGTTAGATCTTGAGGTGGGGCCCCATAAGGTGGCTGGAAAACGCCAAGATAGCTTGGGCCGGTTTTGGTCTTTTCAAGTGGAGGGCCTATCAGCTGATACCGAATATACTTTGCAATTGCACGATGAGGCAGGCGTAGTAGGCGCGTCGTGGCCCTTAAGAACCTTCCCCGATCCCAACGCCATGCCAGATAGCTTTCGCCTCATGGCCTTCACATGTGCAGGCGGGGCCGATGGTTTTGCAACGCCGCGCCGCCAATATTTTAAGCCACATGCATTTCGCCAAAAGTTGTTTGACACAGGCCTTGCCGATAAGCCCGATGCCGCTATTGCCATTGGCGATCACATCTATTGGGATTTGCGTGGCGGCGAGCTTCCGATGGTGTCGCGCTTGCCGCCCGTCATCAAACAATTGGCAGGGTGGTATTTACAATACAAATACGGTTCATTCGATCGAAGGCAACCACTGCTGGGTACTCCCAATGAGGCGACACTGACGACCGTTGGGGATGATCAGATTGCAAACCTGTACGGCACGCGTTTCAAATCAACGCCCATGTTTTTCGTCTCTGATGATCACGACTTTTTTGAGAATGATGATGCCGAAGAAGATCTCGTGACCTTCCCAGCCGATGACTTTAGTCGCGCCGCTTTCAAGGCGGTCGCCGATCTCTATTATCCACCCTTGCCGGACGGGCCCAGCAAGGATTTAAATCGTGCTTTCGGTCTTCTCAGATATGGCCAACTCTACGAAGCTGCCCTTTTTGATTGTGCCGGGCATTTGACGATTACCGGAGACGACGCAGCACTTGTCCCTCCCGCAATAGAGGCATGGCTAAAAGAACGGGCTGCCACATCTCCCGCCAAACACTTTTCATTTGTCCCGTCCCACCCAATGGGCTGGACAGCAGGAAAATGGCGGGAATGGTACCCCGACGTTGTGGCCCCTGAAGGGTTCACCGGCGTGGTGATGAATGAACTTGGCAGCGATGGCACCAAAGGACGCTTAACCGTTGAAGCTGAAAAATATCTCTGGCCCAAAGGGTGGTGGTTGCAACATCAACGTCTCTTGAACGCGCTGGCGCAGCGACAAGGCCATCGCTTTACATTCTCCGGGGACATTCATGCCCAAGGAGCCGTAGAGGTATTGGCAAGCGGATCGCAAAGCGCGCTGCCATCCTCCATAAAGTCAATCCTAGTGGGACCCGTGAGCACGTCCGATGCCACATGGCCCTCCTTTGCGCGGGGCATCCCGGCAGGCACCCCAAAAGCGCTGAGCGTGCAGGATCTCGTCCCAACCCGTGAAGTGAATGGCTATACGTTCTTTGAGTTCACGCCCACATCTGCAATTGCTCGCTTGGTTGATTGTGGGGGCTATGACCGCAGCTTAGGCGAGACAGGAGAGGCCCGGTCTATAGATGAAATAGTGTTGCTCTAGCCAGCCTGCTCTTATCTTACCGAGCATTTGGGCTCACATATTTCGGGGCCACCTTGACCGCCGACAACTTCACAGCGTGTAATGCCGACGTCCACAATAGCGGTAGTACTGCCATGATCCACAGCGCCCAAAATAGTGTCAAAAGCGTGGGGCTGATTGGAGGCACCAATATCAGGGTCAGCATTTGGGTTGGACCCCTTCTTCCGAAGTACCGTGCTCAGGTCAACAGCACAGGTTCCCACTACGGAGTATCCTTGGTCCGCACATCGACCAGTGACAGAAAGCTGTGCCCATTTTGGAATGACATCTTTTTGAATAGGCACAAACTTAGCCTCGTAGGCCCCCAGCTTTAAAAGACAGGACCCAGATCCGAAGCAGGCGCCATCCGCGGTCCCTTTCAGATGGAGCACTGCGCATGTTTCGTTGCGAAATGAAACGCCCATCGCGGCAACGTCACTTGCCATCAAACTTCCAATACATGCAACTGCGATGCAGCCACGCTCCAGAGCTTTGTTCATTGGTGTTCTCCTCTTTTTCAAAATGACTGTCGCCTACCATGTGTACCCAATGCCAATGCCTCCCAGAAACTGATTGGGGTCCCCGCGCTCGCTCGTGAGAGGGCTGCGCGCGGCATCTCCAAGCAATCGCATGTAAGAGACCGATGCGCCTATGGCCCAGTGTCCATCCACCGGCCATATACTTGTGAGTGCAACGCGGGCATCTCTCAAACCTGACCCGGCCTTAAATATAGGAAGCCCACTGTCACTTGAAGCCGCAGGGGACACGCCAAAATATGTGTCCGTGTAGGAGGTGTCGCTCCACAAAACAGCGCCGTAAATACCAAACAACCCAACATCTGGAACAGGCACCCAACCTGTTGCTGACAGGCCAACGTGGGTTCCCCCATGCGTCCCAGTCACATCATGGGAGGCATAAACGTCAATTCTGGCCCGCCGCGCAATATTGTGCGCATCAACCCATTCCGCACCAACTGACCAACCAAGTTCTAAGCTGTCCTCAATAGCGGGAAGTCGACGCACAACTTCGTCTTGCACGTCGTCACGCCCAAATCGGTAAAGCCCTGTGGGACCAGTTCGAAGCCACGAATGATTGGCGATGTTAGAACTCACAGCATTCCCGGCCATAAGGATGTATCTGTTTCCGCCCGGAGGCTGGTAACGGATGAGGGGAACCGGTCCCAGAAAATAATCATCCGAACCAAGGTAGTCAGACACCGTCCCAAAACCGACCGCCACCATGTTGGGCGTACGCGGGTCCACAAGAGGAGGAACGAGGTCTTGTCCTCTGGTTTGGGAGGAGGTGAAGAGGAGGGCAAAAACATAGACCAACAAACCAAAACATAGGTTCTTCGGTGCAAAGCAAAGGGTGCGAATGTGAAAAGCGGTCACCGAGCAGGTCGGTAAGTGTTTGCAGGTGAGAGGACACCGGCTTTCAAGAAAAAATAGGTCGAGGGCCATGGAGGCTTCTCCTATATTTTCCGGGAGTAACGCCCATCCATCGCTTAAAAGCTCGGATGAAATGGGCTTCTGTGGAGTAGCCAAGCATCGATGCAATTTCGATATTGATGATGGTTGTGTTGGCCAGCAGATCCGTGGCACGGGTGGCCGTGCAATTTGTTAGAAGCTGTCGATATGTGTTGCGGTCCTCGTAAAGGTGGCGCTGGAACGTTCGTTCGGTGATCCCAAACTTGGCGGCGGCTCCGTAAATGTCGTTCTTCTCTGCAAGAAGGCGCTGACGAATAATCTCAGAACTTGCTTCGCTAAAGGTAGTGGGGAGGCCGCGACCGTATCTCAAGAGTTGGGCCACCATGCCGGCGCTGCTGGCAGAAGTGGGTTTCAAGTTTGGGGTGTTGAGGGAGCTCTTTGGTAAAAAAATAGCAACCGCTGGCATGTCAAACTCTATAGGGACGCCAAATCGTTGCTCCAAGGTTTGTTGCCACGGACCGGAGCGGTAACTTGTTTCAATTCTCTCCGGCGTCCAAGAAGCGCCCAAAAAATGTTCAACCAAACGGCAGAGCAAACACAGATAGATATCTGCAAGATGCCTCCAGCCCGTGAGATTTTGATCTGCGCATTGGTAATAAATTTTCACTTCATCTGACGACACGTCGAAGTTAAGTGCAGAGGCGCTTTCATAAAAATGGAGCGTATCACGTGCACGTATAAGTGCCGCAGCAAGCGTCGGTGCTGACGAGGCGTATCGCCCGTAAGGTCCAAGGTGATCAAACAGACAATGCGTCCCCGCGAGAAGTCCAATGCATTGCAAGTGCGAAATTCTGGCAGCTTGTGTGCAAAGGCCAATGTGATCACGGCGAAGAAGGGGGGTGTTTGGTTGAAAGATGATTTTGGTGGAAACATCCTGTGCGTCAAAAATTTTCCTCAAGGAATTAGAGCCAGCTGTTTCGACAACAAGATTGCTGAGTGCGGCAAGGTGTGTCGCCCGAGTAAACGCAGGAGCAAATTCTTTAGCCACGATCAACCCTCGTTGATGTTGAGAGAACTTACGTTGAAGGTCAAATTATTGTCGTAAAATGGGAAGTTTATCAAGTGAAAATATTTCACAGTCCTTGTACGGATGATAGGAGTTCATTCTGGCACAACAATGAGGCCACTCAGTTGTATCGGAGAGAACCACGAAAGTCTTCAAGAGGGTTTTAGCCACTTAGACGCGTAACCAATTGTAAGTTTGTCGAAGTGTGAGGGATTAATAATCACTATGTGGACGCGATGTAGGTCTAGTACAAAGTGCAAAAAGAAAACGGCCTTGACCTCTGGTATAGGGAGCGGGCTTGTCGTTGCTACTCTCTTGTCCAGCGTTATGTCTGCTCACGCCAAGGACTGGGATTTTATTGTCGCGCCCTATGTGTTGGTGCCCTCAATTGAAGGAACGGCCTCTGCTCGCAGAATTGAAGATGCAGGGGTGAACGTCGATCCGGTGGATATCCTCAAGGCCCTAAACCTTGGGGGCATGCTGCATCTAGAAGCCCGCCACGTAAGCAATTTTGGGATTGCACTGGATTATTCATTCATGGACCTCAGCGACGGTGCCAGCCTTGCAGGCGGCGCAGGCTCGGCAGATGTTGACATTTTCCAAGGTGTTTTTCAGGCCTACGGTACCTACCGGCTAAAGGATGAACATGAGACCGTAGATGTCTATGCGGGTATTCGGTGGTGGGAGATTGATGTCGATCTTGGCGTATCAGGCGGCCCCATAAACGCAAACATTCGTATCAGCGATAGTTGGGTAGACCCTGTGATTGGTATGAGAGGAACCATCCCTCTTGGTGAAGGGGACTGGAAATTGATGTGGCAAGGAGATGTTGGCGGTTTAGGGATGGGAGCTGATTTTACATGGAACGCGCAGGGGGGCGCTCTGTGGGAGGCGAGCGATATCTTTAGCCTCGTTTTGCAATACCGCGCACTTGGGGTGGACCGGGAAACAGGCACGGCGGGCACATCCGACCGGTTTACCTACGACACAATCACCCATGGCCCAATTATTGGCTTTGCATTCAAGATGTAGGAGGACGCTAACATGGTAACCAAAGTAAGTTCACTCACCCAGAGATATGCTCACCTTACAATTGCCCTAACAATGATCGCCTCTTCAAGTGCCGTGGCTCAGCCGACCGAGGCAGAGTTACAAGCGGCCACAAAAAATCCCGTGGCAAATCTTGTGAGCGTTCCCTTTCAAAATAATACCGCTTTTGGCATTGGACCAAATAACAAGTCAGTCAATGTACTCAATATCCAACCGGTTATCCCTTTTGCATTGACCGATGACATCAATGTCATCACACGCACAATCATGCCTCTTATTTATGTGCCCGGTTCTGTGGAAGGCCTCGACGTTCTGCCCCAAGGTGTCGGCAGCGGCACAGAATTTGGTCTTGGGGATATCAACATAACGGCATTTCTATCTCCCGCACACACCACTGGTGTCATTTGGGCGGTGGGGCCAACTCTGACAATACCAACAGCAACCGACAGTCTGCTGGGCAGTGAAAAATGGAGCATTGGTCCTTCCGCAGTTGTGCTTATTCAGCCTCCCGATTGGACGATTGGCATTCTTGCACGCCAGCTTTGGTCTTTCGCGGGGAACGACGATCGCGAAGACGTAAGCCAAGGTCTCATTCAACCTTTCATAAATTACGATCTTGAGGATGGCTGGTATCTCGTGACCGCGCCAATTGTGACAGTCAATTGGAACGCGGATGAGGGAGACCGCTGGACAATCCCGGTTGGGGGGGGAGCGGGCAAGCTCTTCCGGGTGGGCTCAAGGCCCATCAATACATCTCTGCAGGCTTACTACAATGTGGAGAAGCCCGACTTGGGTCCTGACTGGACACTCCGTTTTCAAGTCCAGCTTCTTTTCCCAAAATAAATCGAGATGTGAAGTCTTGAAACACGCCTGAAATCTAAGAAGTAGAAGAGCCTACATCGGCACCACCCAAGGAAGGAGACCAAGATGAATAGAGTAGTAAAAATATCATTGGCCACGATTGCTGTGGCTGGCATTGCAGTGCTTGCGACGTGGGGTGGGGTATTCAATGGGCCTGCAACAGCTGCGGGGAAACACTTTGATGCAAAAGGCAATGCACCTTCTCCACATACAGTGGAATTGATGGAAAGTTTGCGCGACAGCATGCCCTTCGAAGATACACGTGATTTCGACGAGGCAAAGCGCGGCTTCATTGCGGCTCCCTCCTATAAGAAGATAATGGCGGATGCAGGAAACGTGGCATGGGATATGGAGAAATACGAGTTCCTCGTAGAGGGGGAAGATTTTGACTCGATCCATCCCTCATTGCAGCGACAGGCGATCCTCAACATGGCCTATGGGCTGTATGAAGTTGTGCCAGATGAAATTTATCAGGTACGCGGGTTTGATCTCTCCAATATCACTTTCATTAAAAGCGATACCGGTTGGATCATATTTGACCCGCTCGCCTCAAAGGAAACCGCACGGGCTGCCTTGAAACTGATCAATGATCAACTAGGAGAAAGGCCTGTTGTTGCGGTTGTCTACTCACATTCACACGCAGACCATTATGGCGGTGTGCGCGGAGTTGTGGACGAAGCAGATGTCTTCAGCGGGAAGGTTCAAATAATTGCCCCGGCAGGCTTCATGCAACACGCGGTTTCAGAAGCTGTTTATGCCGGGAATGCAATGAACCGGCGTATGTTCTATCAATACGGAGTTCTCTTACCCGCAAGCCCCTATGGCCACGTTGACCAGTCTATTGGCAAAAGTGTATCGGCTGGCAACCTTGGTCTCATTGCGCCGAATGTAATAATTTCCGATGATATTGAAGAGCTAACGGTTGATGGCGTGCGCATGATTTTTCAAAACACGCCCGGCACCGAAGCTCCCTCTGAGATGAATACATACTTCCCAGACCTCAAAGCTTTTTGGGCAGCAGAAAACATTACGGGGACAATTCATAACATTTATACGTTACGAGGGGCTCTGGTTCGCGATGCCCTTGAATGGGCCAAAGGGATCAACAAATCCCTATATCTATTCGGGAAAGATGCCGATGTAATGTTTGCGTCCCATAGTTGGCCTCGGTGGGGAAATGATCGCATTCAAGAAGTGATGCGGGCCCAGCGCGATACATACGCCAACCTGAATAATGGTGTCCTTCACCTCGCCAACCAAGGGGTCACAATCAACGAAGTGCACAATGTATACGAAGTGCCCGAAAGCCTACAAAGCCAATGGGCAGCGCGGAGTTATCATGGATCGGTTGAGCACAATAGCCGCGCCGTCATCAATCGCTACCTAGGATATTGGGATGCAAACCCAACCACGTTAATCCCTCTCTCTCCAAGCGACTCCGCTCCTCTCTATGTTGAAATGATGGGTGGTGCAGACCCAATTATTGCGCGGGGACGAAGCCTCTTTAAAGCCGGCAAGTACAAGCTTGCGCAGGAGATCGTAAATAAGCTCGTATACGGTGATCCCAAAAACCAAGAAGCCAAAGATTTGCTGGCAGATATTTTTGAGCAGATTGGATATCAGCAGGAAAGCCCAAGCGTCCGTAATTCGTTCTTGGCGGCTGCCTACGAATTACGCAATGGTATTCCCCAAGGGGCTGCACCTCATTCATCTGGTCCAGACGTTGTGCGCGCAATGGCAACGGAGCTGTGGCTGGACTATCTTGCCGTTCGGCTGGACAGTAAAAAAGCAGGTGATGCAAGTTTCACGATCAACCTGAGTACACCCGATAACGGTGAAAAATTTGTAGTTGAGTTAAGCAATGCAACATTGACAAGCGCTGTTGGTTTTAAAGCGGATGACGCTGATCTCGACATTACTGTGAGCCGTGCCAATCTCAATCAAGTCATGATGGGAGCTACCACATTTGATGATTTGATTGCATCTGGAAAAGCAAAGTTAAAGGGAGACCGAGACGCCTATGAAACGCTAAAAGGATTGTTGGTCAACTTTGAACTTGGCTTCGAGATTATGCCGGGAACTGGTACGGCCAATTTGTCCAAAGAGCATGGTGTCTTTGAGCAAGAACCGGTTGCAGATACATCAGGTGGCTGACCTACGAGCTCAATAAGTGCAGATAGTAAATTGTCCGCCTAGGAAAATTATTTCTTAGGCGGACAATTTGATGTTCAACATATTCCAGAAAGCTTCGCAATATAGTCAGAGGAACTTCCACGAGCCATCTTCAGTTTTACATTGATCAATGATGAAGCGATAAGGTTCCGGCGAAGCAGACAATTTGATGTCATGTTGCAACCGACGGCAGGGAAGCCCTCCGGTGACATGAATACGCACCAATTCAATGGCTCCGTAATTGCCTGACGTGTCGTTGCGCCAAAGCTCAACGTCGCCAACCTCACGAGACGCGTTGGTATAAAGCTTTGCACCAGCGGCTTTGACAAGTTCCATGTCGTTGGAGGTGAGCTCAAAGTCAGATCGACGGAAGGGGTTGGCGGCAAAGGCACTTGTCACAATAGAAAAGGACAATGCCAGCGCTAAAACGCTCGAAGAGGAACGAAAGTTGATCATGGTCACGATGTAAATCCTTTCCAAAAAAATCATAATTTTATCTTATTGAAAAAGGGGTCTGCTGTCTATGAATGTGTAGCCGCCAAATCCTCTAAAAAGCTTCTCCAATACGGAAATAGATCGCATCGCTGTCACGTCCGTGTGCGTAATCCATCCCAAAATTGACACCAAATTCTTCAGACAAATTGACGCGGATACCCGCTCCAACAGAAGGCAGGAGTTGATCCCAGGAAAAGGCGCTCATGTCCTCCGCGACGCCGCCCACTCCCACAAAGGCAACCATTCCAATTTTCCAAAATAGGTCACGCCGATATTCAGCTTGTGTCGCAAACATGGCTCTGTCTCGGTATTGCCCAATGACATAACCACGCAGATCGCTTTTGGCGCCAAAGAGACAAAGGTCGAAGAGCGGTGGCTGTCCCCAAACACCGCACCCAGACGCACGAAGCGCAAGCGTACTCTCATCTGGCAACGCCATATATCTGGTTATGTTGATTTCAACTTTTTGATAATCATATTTGAAATTAAATCTATCCCCAATATCACTGACACCGTAGTGAACCGCTACGCTCGCAAGCGTACCGCTGGTGGTGTTAAAGCGATTGTCTCGGGTATCAAAATCGCCCAGAAGCGAAATGCCCATATTGTGCATGCCAAATTCAGTTGGATCTAAAGAGGGGAATAAATTTCCAAGTTGGGTAAGCGGGACAATCGTATCAATGTCATAAAACCAAAGACGTGATCCCAAATAGAGGGAAGGAGCCAACCGCACCTTACCGCCAACTATTGTCGCCCAGACATTTTGTTCAAGTGAAATCGCCGAGCCCGTCTCACCCGCATCAGACCCGACTCCAAAAAAATCATAAATGGCGACGGCGTAACCCAGTTTTACATCGATGATGTAACGGTCCTGTTTCAAGTAAATCGATTGCGCTGCCCCGAATGCCCAAGACCCATTGTCCGTATATCCGCCCCCTACGCCGACAAAGGAAGATTGTGACCCCGCATCAACCATGAAGAGGTATGCGCCAACAGCCGCAAGGCCCGTTCCAACCGTTGGATTTATGAGGGGAATGGGTGCCGCAATAAATTCAGATTTGCCAGCGTCATTTCCGGCACCATTTATTGTGTCGGGCTTTGCCACATTCTCAATGTGAGTACCGAGGTCAGAAATCTCGCTCTCTATGGCGCGCGCAGCAGCAAGCTCGGGCAGCCCGAATGTCAAAAGTGCACAGACCAGAAGTTTGGCGCTAATTGTTTCGCGGTGAAACGGGTTTTTGATCAACAATCCATCCCGGTTACAATGACCTTTCCCCCAGCTCTCAACCTAATTGATAAGACGCGCGAGTTCTAGCAACCCAAATACGCTGAAATACAACCTGACGGTGGAAAGAGCGAGGGCGTGCGAGCAGGGTATGGCGTATTGTTCTTCGGAATTCGGTCGGTTCTCCAACCCTAGGTAGAAGATATCGCAGAAGAAAGGACGCCTCCCTCTAAGGTAAGGAGAGCAGCCTTAGAAGGGTTGAGTTGGAATATCGCAATGGATAGGTGGCTGTATGTCTGGCGAGACGATGGCGCTCCCGAGGCTAAGAAATCAAATGTACCTTTTTGGGAGCGATAGAAATTTTTGCATCGGCACCCGAATTGAATTCCAAATAATCCGCTTCAATCCCATCACTAAAGATCACACCATTCTGAGCCATTTGTGATTGGATAATCAGAGGCTCTTCCTTAGTGATTTTTCCAAAAACGATATCCGTGCCAGTAACACGGCTTGGAAAGGGCTCCCGCACTGCAAAGAGCAGATAATCCGCGTCCCAGGGCATGCTCGGAGCCATCTCTTGCGGTGTCACGTGGCCACCTAGTGAATGGATCACGCCGGCGGCGCCGGTATAAACGGACTTCATCCAACCGGTAGAGCCCGCACCTGTCGCAATAATAACGCCGCTTGAAGAGTGGTACTCCTCCCGGTCCCCATGGCGAATTGTGTAACGAGCCGATACATGAGTGCGCGCACCAATAAAGAAATCGTTGAAGGCAAGAAGTGTTTGTCCATCAGTTAGAGAAGTTGTGGCAAGAGTAATGTCTCTTAACGGAGAATTTCCGTCGATGATCCGGTTCATATTTTCTTGGGCGGTTTGCACGCTAAAAGGCAATAGCACGCCGTCATACAGCGCCGGATTTGGATTAACAGCCAAGATAGCTTGCTCGTCCAAATACTTGGCGGTGTTTGACACCAGCCCATCTTGGCCAATGATGATTACCAAATCAGATTTTGAGAAGGCATATTGCGGAACCAAGGATCGTTCAATCACATGCTGCCTGAGATCTCGTGGTAGGGACTTCTTGATCGCATCCACAGCGTAGGAGTAGGTATCGTGTGCTCGAACAATGGGCTCAAACGGATGGCCCGATTGCTCGATGTAAAACCGGGCTTGGCGCACGGTGCCAAATCGCACGGCAAGTTCATCCAATTCTGTAGCGCGCGTAACGATAACCGCGCGCTCAATATCCAAATTGGTTTTGACTGTCATGTTACGCCCCTTTTTTTCCGCCCATATATCCAACGATTTGTCCAAGCATGTCAGGTGTGATGCTCAAGTTTTCGATGCTACCTGCATTGGTCGCCCATTCTTTTAAAGCCAACCCGATCAAAACCTGCGGGGGCAAGGTGCCATAGGGGTCAAGCCGCATTTTTTCCGCCTTGGCCTCCGCTTCCGCAAGTGTTAGTTGATTGCGAGCCTGGGTATCGACCAGTTCTCTTCGACGATTTTCCAATTGCACATCTGTTTCTACTTCGTGCTCCCGAATGGTACGCTCTTCCTCTACGGCCGCGGCCCGTCTGGCAAAGATGGCTTGATCCGCTTCCTTCTGCAACTGTTCGCGGTACCCAGTCTCTAAAGCCTTCTTCATTTCCGGAGTCGGTTGAACAGAACTAAAGTGAAGGTTCTCAAGAACGATTCCCAGATCCTTCAAGTCAGCGTCCGTTCCAATTGCTTCCAAAACGTCATCGGCGATGTGTTGTACTTTTTGAAGGGCGTCCTCCAGCGGTAGTTCATTTATGTGATTGCGCGTTTTGGCGTGCACGGCATGAACGATGCGCTGCACAAGCTTTTCCGGATCGTCACTGCGATACGTTCCCGTAATCGGGTTGATGGTGAAATCCATCCGAGCTGTCACTTCTCGCGGATCAAGGATGCGGTAAGAGACATTTCCTTGAATACTGATTTCTTGGAAATTAGCTGTTGCCTCCTTAAAAATGAAAGAAGCCACTTGTGTGGTGATGGGAACAGCGCCGATGGTTGAGTACATGGGCATGTGCCAAAACTGTAGGCCAACTCCATTACGTACAATGCGCCCACGGCGAAAGTGAAATATGTGCCTAGTTGGCTCGCCCTTAAAATACTGCATCATCATGGCTTCACTCCTATTGTGAATTGTGACAGGCGATCGCTCGCCGTCGCTTAAGTTCGTGTACAACTTACACTTATAGTTAGTGTTGTCAACACACTAAACAAATTTTACCCCCGCTCTCTTAGAAGAGGGCGGGGGTATGGGTAAGGTTTTCAAACTAATGAGGGGGTGGGCGGTGAATAGCCTATTTCAAAACCTGCAAATCTTTCCGACCTTTGACCTTGTAAAGTTTAGCGGGACGGTGGGCTCCCGCGCGGCGTGTTTCGCCTGTTTCTTGAAGGCTGCAATGAGCGTCTAGCCACTTCCGGAAATTTCGTTTGTCGACGGTAGCCCCCAGCACGATTTCATAAATCGACTGCACTTCGGAGAGTGTGAATTCTTTGGGCAAAAATTGGAGCACAATATTGGAGTATTCCAGTTTCGCTTTAAGGCGTTCTCTCGCGGCTTCCAAAATTTCCAAATGGTCAAAGGAAAGGGACTTGATTTCCTCCACCGGCGTCCAAGCAGCGTTCTCTGCATCGGTGCCCGCCTTCAGGTCAATTTTGTCGGACGGGATAAGGGCGTAGTAGGCCACGGTGACCACGCGTTCACGCGGGTCTCGTTCTGGTGTGCCAAAGGAGTAAAGTTGTTCTAGAAAAACATTCTCTACACCGGTCTCTTCTTGTAGCTCTCGTGCGGCGCAGGCATCCAGACTTTCATTCGGTCGTACAAAGCCGCCGGGCAAAGCTTGTTTACCCTTAAAGGGCGCAATTTTCCGGTCGATAAGGAGCGCGTTCAATCGCCCGTCCCGAATGGAAAAGACCACAATGTCTGTCGTCACCGCAGGATGTGGGTATGCGTAATGGTGTAAGTGGGTCTCTGTGTGTACCGCTTTGGTGAGGATCTTTTCGTGATCAAAGGCCAGCGCGGGTAGGTCGTCGAGCGAAAACCACTGAGCATCAGCAGCGTCATCCGCAGCGATTGCCTTCGTGCGGTCGCTCGCTCGGGCGGTGTAGCAGACCGAAATTGTATGGCCCCGTGGGTCGCGCCCCGGTTCCCCTGCGGTCAAAAATTGGGTGATTTTCTGTACTTTTAGGCCGGTTTCTTCTTCCAGTTCGCGCCGGGCGGCCACGTCGAGGTCCTCATGGGGGTCAACGAAACCGCCGGGAAAGGCCCACATTCCTTGGTGTGGAGGGTTCTTGCGTTGAATGAGGAGCACCTTTTGAGGGTGGCCCGTTTTGGGGGTGAAGACAATCGCATCAACGGTGACGGCAATGTCTTGTCTGAAGTTTTTTTCGGTCATAGCACCCTTCGTGTGTTGACAACACTAACTATAGTGTATAAATAACACTTACTAGGAAGACGATATAGACATGTGATTATCAAATCAAGTGCCTTAGGAAGCTAGAGAGAGGGATCAAGATTATGGACACCGTATTGCAGGCAGAAGCCAAAATCCCCGCAAACAAGAGGTTCGAAGACCTGTGTTTGCCAAAGGTTGATCAGCAGCTCGACGCTATCAAAGCGAGTGCAAAGCGGGGTCTTCTCGTGGCTGTGTTTGGAGTGGCCCTCACAACACTTATCGTTTTCAGCGATCTAACGCCGCTTCTCATAACGGTGATGGAGACGCTGGAGCTGACAGTCCTTCTTGTGGAAAATGATTTCACCCTTTTCCTCGCCCTCGGTCTGGTCTTTGCAACAATGATGGGGAGTTTTGCTTTTTGCCTTCCTCGTATTCAGGGGCAGGTCACAACTTATAGTGAAAAATTCGACACTGTTGTCACCATCGCTCGGCAGATAACACTTGCAGATGGCATCGGGGATAATGAAAAACGCAAACGTGCCAGTGACATTCTTTGGCAGGCAAAACCTTTGCGGGAGAAAAGCCGCAAAAGGTTGGTTCGCGCGGCAACAGGGGCCATTCTTTTAGGCTGTCTTCCTTGGGTGTTTGTGTTGGCTATGACAAATGTCATGCACTATGGCCCAACAGTGTTGGCAATGGCGGCGAGCATTGTGTGTCTTAAACTTATGCTGGTGCAGAGAATATTACGCAATTGACGCAGTCAATGATTCTGCACACTCAGAGAGTTATGAGACCAATACCGAAGTGCTTTATCCAGTTTTGAGCGAAGCAGGGTAAAGCACTTTTACAGACACCCCTTGGCCGTGGTGCCTTCGCTAAACGTTTGTTTAAAAATCATTCTCGCCCACAAGGTCGTTGCGAATGGCGTAGGCCACGGCTTCGGCCCTGTTGGAGGCCCCAAACTTTTTCAAGATAGCACTGACATGATAGCGGGCGGTGGGCATGGAGATGCCCAGATAGGTGGCAATCTCAGGATTGGTAAAGCCCTTCGTCAACAGTGCCAGAACGCGCCGTTGATGCTCTCCCATGTTCACATTATCTTCTGCGTCATCAGGTAGGGGAAGGGCGGCAGCATTTTCGTCGATTGATTTTTGCAAGGCAGGCGAAAGCACAACCTCTCCAGAATGCACGCACCGGATGGCTTCGGTCAGTTCTTTGGCAGAAATATCCTTCAGCAAATACCCAAGCGCCCCTGCTGCCAGCATGTCTTTGACAACAGTAGGATCGGCAAATGTGCTCAAGCCCACAACCCGAACGGCGGGGTGGTGTTCCACAAGCAGGCGGGTCGCTTCAATGCCCCCAAGCCCCTCCATTTGCACATCCATAACCACCACGTCAGGCTTGTGCTTTTTACAAAGGTAGAGGGCTTCTTCCCCGCTCTCAGCCTCTGCAATGACGTGGAAGTCAGACGCAGTTTCCAACACATGCACCAGCCCCTTACGGACAACCATATGGTCGTCCGCGAGTAGGATGTTGATTGTATTGGTCTCAGCCATAGCTTGCCCAGCTTCTGCCCTGCAGATTACTAAAAAGGAAAGTAGGACGCAATATACCCAGTTGCGCACCGGAGTGCGAATTGAAATATTTAGCGTTTCAGGTCTTCCGCCGTAAGGACTGTCAAGCTGGCGGGGTCAATGTCCCACCACGCATCCTGTCCCATATCAAAATACCACGCGAAGCCACCCGTGACCCGCCAAAACGCCATGCTGTCTTCCTTAAGCCCAAGGTTGCCGCAAACCCAATTGGGTTCATCCTGCGGCAAGTTTTTCCTGAACTCAGGCATGTAATCCACATGATAAGCGTCGCTTGGAAAACGACCGCCGGGACCGGTTTTACGCACATGGCATTTGTCCGCGTCCGCCGGGTCATCTAACTCATCGAGCGCGCGCATCAGAATGTTTTCTTCCGGTGACGCATCCGTCAATGCAAACACTCTGGCCAGGGTGCCCCCAGGCTCTCCGTTGGACATGGCAGAATGTGTGAGGACCAAATTGGCCGCCTTCGCGCCGCCCCAAAGGGCAAGGGTTGAGGTGTGGTCGCCGCATCGAGTGGCGCGGTACAAAATATAATCTCCGCCCGGTAGGGGGGCTTCATTCACAACCCAATCGCATCCAGCCTGAAGGGCACTGTCATCAGAGATATTGTCCATGTAGTTGATCGCACGTCCCTGACAAATGCCAGAACCGGCCAAACGGGGCCCATCGTCAGGGCAATCAGATTCTTCCAACGGTTGCTGGCGTTCACTCACTTGGCCAAGTTCCCCGTGGAAACAATTCTCAAGGCTGGCGAGCACAGCAGCGCTATCAGCAATCGCATGGGTCGTTACCGGTGGATTGTCTCCAATCCCCACCAGCATAGAAATCGTCTGTTTCCCCTCAAAGGCCTGCGCCAGCGAAATTTCTTCAGTAATCCCATGACCCGCAGACAGCCAGTCGTCGAGCGGATACGCGACATCGCGCGCAAACCCAACCTCATTGCGCCAGCCATTAGCTCGGTCGTCGTCAAACCAAAACTCAACGTCCGTAGGCGTCTCATCATAGTCGCGGCTAAGGCCGTTGATGCCAATCAAATGCCCCTGCGCAACCCGCTCAATACGAATAGCGTTGATGTGATCAAACAAACTGACCGCCGAACAGGAACGGGCATCACCTGCAACTTCGGAGCTGGCATATTGGTTGATGGTCCAGCGCCCAATTGTCTCATAGGTGGTCCAGTCTTGCGCAAGACTTGCCGTTGAGACGAGGGAGATGGCAGTAGCCGAAGCAATGAGGAATGAGTTGAGGAGATGGTTTTTCATTGTAGGTCCGATTGATTCCACGCTGTGGAGGGGGCACTTTACGATAGGTTGCCTCAGAGGTCCTAACAGGCGTGTATGCCCGCGTTTCCGCGAGCACCACCACCAGTCACGCAATACACTGGATCTAACCGAAAGAGCGATCCTCAATTTGCCAGTGGATTGCACCCCAATTAAGCCCATTTCGCCGACGCGGGGAACTAGTCACCTCACCAGTTTGCCCTATACATCTGTATAGGGTGCCGACGCGTTATCGCCGTTTCCATCCTCGCCAGCAAACCAGATCGCGGTGACTTGGCATCCGCCTTCCGGCTCACTGTCGACCTCAAGGGAGCCGCCAACTTCCGCAATGCGCTCCTTCATGATCTGCAAACCCAAATGGCCCAGCTTCAATGTTTGAGTATCAAACCCCTTGCCGTCGTCACGCACCGACAGCATCGCTTGGTGACGCATGCCGTCGAAGAAGACATCGATTTGACCCGCCTCAGCGTGCTTGGCAACATTCACCAAGCTTTCCTGCGCAATTCGGTAGAAGGCAAGCTGTACGGCTTCGGGCAACACAGCATCACCTTCAACTTCCAGCGTGACGCTGATGGCGAATTTGCGCTCAATATCCTCGATCAATGTGTGCAGCAATTGGCTGAACGGCGACGCCAAAAGTTTTTCTGGCCGCAACTGTAAAAGTAATTGCCGCATTTCGGCCAACGCTTCCTTGTTCAACTGGGAAATGTTTGCCGCCGCGTCATAGGCTTGTTTAGGATCGCGCGCCATCAGTTCCGGCAACGTACTGGCAATGAGGTTTGCCGAAAAAAGCGTTTGATTGACAGCATCATGAAGATCACGAGAGAGGTGGTTTCTCTCTTCAAGGCGAGCGTTTTTGGTCGCATGTTCTGTGGCCTCCGCCGCTCGTTGCGTGACCTTGTTTTCAAGCGTCATAATAAGGTTATGTTGCGCCGTCGCCATCTTTTGAAAGGACAGCGCCAAAAATCCAATTTCATCTCGGTGCGAAACCTCAATGGTCGTCGCTAAGTTACCATCCATAACCTGCTGCACCCCATGGATTAATTGTTTGAGCGGGCGGTCCAAATTGATCCGGAAGAACCAAGGGAAAACGATAAAAATAATCAAACATGTCGCAACGGTAAAATAGGCAATAGGGGCATAGACTTGATTAAGGTATTTCAGAAAATCAAGCCGGTGAACTTCCATCAGCCCGTCTCCCGAAGCCGCCGTGAGATAGGGCCCATCAGCGAACCGAACCGGTGCCACTTGCCGGCCGTCTAAGCCCGGCACAATACCCATCATCATAGGGGCTACGTGGGCGCGGAAAATATCTGGCCGCAAGTCATCGGGCACATTTTCAAAAGCCATCTCAATGGTTCCGGTGTCCGTAAGCCGTAGTTGAAAACTATACTCCGCTGCCGGGTCAAACGCCGACACAAGCTTGTGCCATGTGACGATAACGCGGTGTGCCTCTTGGCTGAAATACAAACCACTCGGTGCGCCATCTCCTTCCTCAAGCTGTTGTTCAATCAGCGCTGCCGTAACAATAAAGAGAGTAGGTTGGGGCCCAAAGCGGTGTTGAATGTCGCTCCATACAGGCGGGTGATCAAAACCAACAACGCCGGACCTGCGTGGATAAATGGTTTCATAGTGCTTCCCGTAAAAAGGAAAGGAGAACGGTAAATCGAGCGCAAAGGTATTTTTATCTACGCGCTCCCCCAAGTCAGAGGCGAATTGATAGCTGATGGGTTCACTCAAATAGTGACCCGTGGGGGTTGGGGAAAACCGAACAGCGGTGTGGTCCGGCAGAGTATGGGGACTGGAGTAATTGTCGATATACGCCCCGCCAACAAGCCAAGAAATGCCGCACAAAATAGACAGCATGGTGGTCAACGTGATGCCAACAACTTTCACTCTGAATGAAGATTGTTCGGGGGCATAGTTCAAATAGACTAATGTAAAACTGGAAACGATCAGCAGAAACGACCAACAGACCAGCAGTTCCGCCATGCGCCAATCAATCAGCCCGTAGCTCCTCAGCAGCAGAAAAGTGCCAAGCGCGAGGGGCAAGAGCGAGACGTAGAGAAAGGCGCGTGCAGCAGTTGCATCACTAGAGAGCTTGTGGCGCGACCACACAAGGGCGATGAGGGCGTTGATAGTCCCCCGCCAGAGGGAGGTCCCTCTATCTGCCGCCAAGGCTTTAGCAAGGTGAGTGACAAAAAACAAAACCATCGCCAAAAATCCAGCGGCAAAGGGAAAGTCAACCCAGGCCCCTCGGTACACAATAATTCCGGAATCAATGAGGCTGTGGCGTTCAAAGGCAATGACAAATTCCATCAGCACGAGTGCGGACAGCGCAACCGTCAGAATAATGCCTCCCCGTTTCCCAAGTCCTTCAGGGCTAAAGAAATAATAGGAAAAGAGCAGGCTCCCAGCCATAGCCAGCGTTCCCGCTGGGGCAACCCAAGGCAACATAAAATTTCGATAATCAGGATGCAAGAGAACCGAAAGCAATTGCAGCAACGTGCTGGTAGTTGCTGCAGAAAACGTCAACGCAACAAGTCCCGTGGTTCGAATTTCCTGCCACGTTTGCCGATGGACCGTCAGCCGATAGATGAAATGCCCCGCGATCATAAAGGCGAGGATAAACTCAATAAAATAATTGATGGAAAGCGGATTCCAGAAAAAATTAGGCATTGGAAACTAACATTGGAGCTGAGGGGGTAGGGGAGATGTGTTCGCATTGATAATAAATACACTGTATCGCCCTCTGAAAGAAAATGAAAACCCCTTCATTCCCGGTCAGCTTTCATCCCGAACAATCAGTTGAATAATGGATTGCGCGTGTCGTTCCAACGCTACCTTTCCCCTAATATTTCCGCCGGGAAAGGCGTTCGTCAATTTTGGCATCGACATCGGAAAGGACCCCCCATGTGTGATCATGAAAAATATGGTGCGGGTTTCAACCTTTGGAATGTGCCCGTCCACTTTGGCTTGGTCAATCAAGGCAGACAGAAGAGCGTAGAAGGGTTCGATCAGATGCTGCGCCACATAGGGGGTACGCTCGGTGCTTCCTTCGAAAACAAGGATGCGCGCCAAGTAAGGGCGTTGAGCAGACATGTGGACAAACCACTGGATCACTGCTTTTAGTTTTTCAACATTCGTGTCGGCGGTGTCCTGCAAGACTGTTGTGATCTCAAGATCAAGCTGGGAGGTGAGATGGTCTATTGCCGCAGTCCATAAGCCCTGCTTTGACCCAAAATAATACCGACTTAAAGCCGTATCTGTTTTGGCTCTCTGCGCAATCATGCTCAAGGATGCGCCCTCAAAACCTTTCTTCCCAAACAATGCTAATGCCGCGTCAAGCAGTGCTGCTTTGAGCGCGCTGTTGTCCGCCCCCTTTGAAGGGCGCCCTCTGCTACGGGTTTCGTTTTGTGCCATGCTGTACTTATATTCCCCGATTAAAGAATATTATTGATTTATTCCTCGAATGCAGAATATACATGAAGCCAAGGCAATTTGAAGGAGACGGGCATGAAAAAGATTTTGGTTGGTTTAGGGGCATTTCTTGTCACAGCTATCGTCGGCAATTGGGCGCTAACGCCCTCTGAAAATACGATTGATGCAGAAACCACCTTGATCAAACAAGTCGGTGTGTAGGAAGAGGGCTTTGATCGACTGGGAGATGGCACCTACCGAGTGGCGGCTCGAACCGCGATGCCCGGCGTGTCGGCAAATATGGTGCGTTGGTGGTTTACCACCTACCTCCAAACGACAGAGCATTACAAAAGTTGGCACCCAACCGCCCATGTCTGGATGGATTGGGAAAACAAAACCCCGGGCGCGATCATCGGCGCCAGTCATCTTGTGCACGAATATATTGGCAAAGACCTGTTGAAGCTGCGCATTCAATTCGTCGATCCCACTGAGTTCTTCGACTACAACCCCAACGACGAAAACGCATTTGTCATTTGCGCTCGAGTGGGTGAACTAGAGACGCCAATCAACACCGGAAAAATGTGCCACATCGTGGTCAATACGCCCACTGGCGCAGAGATGCGCAGTGGCTTCTGGCTCGGCCACATCGCCACACGCGAGGGAAACGAAACAATCCCCTCCCTAATTGGCTGGATGGGCAACACACTTTTTGTTCGATATGTGGGCGTCTCAGACACCATGGCGCATGACCTCATGGTCCACGCCCAAGAAGAGATGTCGACGTTAGCCAAGTTGCTGCCGACCATTTATCCTCAAAACGTATTGGTGCGTCCGTAGGAGATGAGTTTTTCCGCCAAAAAGTTAAACAAGAGCCGGACCCTCAGGCTAGATTTGAGGTCTTCGTGGTGGGCCAGCCACATCTCCATATCCAATCCAAACGCGTCGTGGAGAACAGGCACGAGGAGGGAGGAGCGTTCGGCGATGCCTGTCTGGGCGCCACCAATGCCGGCCCCAGCGCGCAGCAAGGCCAATTGAGCGAGCTCGGAATCCGTGCGAAGGGAGAAGGTTTTTCGTGAAAGTGTCAGCTTGTCAGCATCTAGCAGTTCAAATATTCGAGGATTGGAATCATACCCAATAACAGTGTGCCCAGAGAGATCCTCTAGCGTCTCAGGTAGCGAGTGATGGCGCAGATAATCTTTGTGAGCATAAAGCTTCACCGTGAGGACGCCGACTTTGCGGGCAATGAGTGCTGTTTGGGTCGGTCGGGTCATGCGAAGGGCAATGTCAGCATCTCTACGTAGCAAATCCTGCTGGCGATCATCCAAGTTGAGCTCAATGTCGATATACGGGTGCAAACGTCGAAATTCGGCGATGAGAGGCGGCAAGACTTCTGAACCCATGATCTCGCTAGTTGTCAGGCGCACAGTGCCTCGGGCTTCTTGGGCTTCGCCACTTGCTGTCCGCGTGAAAGCAGCAATAGCGGCTTCCATAGCTTCGGCATGTGGCACAAGCGACAGCGCAGCATCCGTAGGGGCTAACCCCATACGCGAGCGGGTAAAGAGGGATGTGCCTAAACCCGCCTCCAAACCATCAATATGGCGACCAAGAGTTGGTTGGGTGAGTTGGAGGGCGGTCGCGGCGGCTGACAAGCTCCCGTGACGCACAACAGCGAGAAACGATCGGTACAGCGTCCAGTCTAGGTCTCTTTTTTCCATACATAAAAGTATAGATAATAAAGAAATACGGCAATTTATATTCGAAAAAATCTGGACTATCTCTAGAGCCCCGTCAATTGAACTGAACAGGAGCTTGGAAATGAGCCAGATTGTAAAAAACCCGCAACAAAAGACACTTTTGGTCATCGGTGCCACCGGCGGTATTGGGGGCGAAGTCACAAAGGCTTTTGGTCAAGCTGGTTGGCAAATTCGGGCCCTGACGAGAAAGCCCAAAGCGGCAGCAAAATCCTATGCCCATTTGGGACCCATCGATTGGCATAAAGGCGATGCGTTGAAGGCCAAAGACGTGGCCGAAGCCGCCCAAGGCGTGGATGCAATTTTCCACGGCGCAAATCCACCGGGTTACGCAAAGTGGCGCGAGCGAGCCATCCCCATGCTGGCGCATTCCATTGCAGCGGCGAAAGCCTCTGGCGCGCGTTTGTTGTTCCCGGGAAATATTTACAACTTTGGACCGAGCGCTTGGCCGCTGCTGTCCGAAACCTCTCCCCAAAACCCAGTGACGGAGAAGGGCGCCATCCGTGTGGAGATGGAGCACATGATTGCCGACGCAAATATCACCTCTCTCATCGTGCGCGCTGGAGATTTTTTCGGGTCACACGCGCCGGGGTCATGGTTACAAAACGCCTTGGTAAAACCGGGCAAGCCGATCACCTCTGTCGTCTATCCCGGCTCCCCCAACGAAGGTCATGCGTGGGCCTATTTGCCTGACTTGGCAGAAACATTTCGCAAGCTGATGGACCAAGAAGAGCGACTGGCTCCCCACGACCTATTTCATTTTCGCGGACATACGTTCAAGCGGGGAATTGATATGGCCAAAGCCATCGCTCGGGTTGCCGGTAACGAGGATATGAAGGTCAAGAACCTACCTTGGATGATGATCAGGCTCGCCTCGCCTTTCACCGCCACCCTAAGAGGTCTCTTAGAAATGCGTTATCTGTGGCGCGAAACAATCCAACTAGATAATGCCAAGTTGGCCGCTTTTCTAGGAGCCGAGCCCCACACGCCTGTAGATACCGCCCTTCACGATGCCTTGGACGGACTGGGATGTCTCAAGGGCGCGATGCCGGCGACCGCGTAGCGGCGGACTTTTCGTCCAAGTCCCAAACTTCCTGAAAGCCGACTGTTTTGGTCAGCGTCTCGAATGTCATATGCGACACGTTGTGGTTTTCGGTATCGGAAAATTGTCCGTATACGTCCGTAAGGGTTTGGGCAACGGCTTGCGAGGCCATGACAGGATGAATGGCGATGTTAAATCCCATGCTAGAAAGTTCAGTTGAGGGAAGGAGCGGCGTGTGTCCCCCTTCCACCATATTGGCCAACAACCATGTGCCCTTGAAGCGCTTCCCGATCTGATAAAGCTCTTCTTCGCTTTGAGGGCTTTCGATGAACAGGATGTCGGCACCTGCTTCCAGAAAGCGTTCGCCGCGCCGGAGAGCTTCGTCCAACCCTAAGCTGGAGCGTGCATCTGTTCTGGCTATGATGAGAAAGTCGGAACTGTCTCTGGTCTCAACGGCGACCCTAATTTTGGTGGCGGCTTCATCAATATCAATGACACTCCGGTTTTTGGTGTGGCCGCATTTCTTGGGGAACTGTTGGTCTTCAAGTTGAATGGCCGACGCGCCCCCGTGTTCATATCCACGCACCGCTTCTTGAACATTAACAAGACCGCCAAAGCCCGTATCAGCATCGGCAATCAGCGGTGTCTTGATAACTGAGCAGAAGGTGCGAACCCGGTCCGCCATATGTGTGGCTGTAAGATAGCCCGCATCCGGTTTTCCAAGAAGGCTAGCACTCACCCCATAGCCGGTCATGTAGAGGGCATCAAACCCGGCTTGGTCGGCGACGCGCGCAGAGAGCCCGTCATATATCCCGGGCGCTATAACGAACGTACCAGCGCTCAAATCTGCTTTTAGTTTTGGGTTTGTCATTTTGGCCCTGTCCTTGTGGGTCGAAAGTGCCGTCTTGAGTTGGCGCAACATTGATCTTTACTGATAATTAAATCAGTGATACTGATAATTTAATCAGCTTGTCAAGGAAGGACACCACTGGTGACGATAAAATCGAAAACATCGAGCAAGGATCATATCTGTGAGGTGGCGTTGGCAACGTTTGCCCGGCTTGGATATGGCGGTGCAAACGTCGCCCAGATTGCGGCTGATGCTGGTGTGTCCCAGCCAACCATTCACTACCATTTCAAGAGCAAACGAGCGCTTTGGGAGGCCGCCATGCACCAGTTGGGTGCGTCGCTGACAAGCAGCAGGCAATCTCAACAGGAGCTTTACGGCTTTCTCTCGCCCCTCGACAAGTTGAAAGCCGCCTGTGTGCTCTTGATCGAAGAGGCCTCAAGGGGCCCGGTACTGGGGCAAGTAATTTTGTCCGAAGGCCAAGCAGGAGGAGAACGACTGGAATGGTTGCTCCGAAATGTGCTTTTCGATGTGTACCAAGATTTTCTGGAAGTCGTTGAAACCTGCGTCCATGAGGGGCTGATCAAGCCCTACAAGGGGTCTCACTTGCTCATGTTGTTGACCGGCGCCGCGGTGACGCAATTCAACGTGTCTCCGCTGGTATCATCCGTGTTCGGAGAAGACCCCCGAGAACAGAAAAATGTCACGGCGTTCAAGGAGATGTATCTCGACGTCTTGTTTGCTGGATTGACGATCAACAAAGAGGAATAAAAATGCCCCGATTGAAGCAAGCAGGCCGAGGAGAAGGCAGCGCTTTGGCTGACCAAATCTTCCCGCTCCTATTTGGCGAGCGCGACCCTATAAAGGAGCCCGGCACAGAAACGGGAACGCCGGGCAATTGGTGGACCGTTTTCAACATCGTTCCCGACGTCTTCGATCATACGACCGCAGGGTTTCAGTTCTACCGGTCACCCGATCGTAAGATCGATCCAAAGCTGCGGGAGCTCGGTCAAATCCGCGCTGGATATTCAGTCGGTTCGCAATTTGTCTTCTCGCAACATTGTAAGGCTTGCCGAGATGTTGGCTTCACAGATCAGCAAATCGAGTCCATTCCCCATTGGCAGACCGCAGACTGTTTCACCAAACTAGAACGCGCCGTGCTCGCCTACACGGACGCCTTGGTCCTCGAACATGGCCGTGTCCCAGAGGGCATCTTTGTTGTTTTAAAAGAGAACCTGTCAGATGAAGAAATTCTGGAACTGACCTACATCACTTGCACATACATGATGCACGCGGTGATGAGCCGAGCCCTCCGGCTTGAGTATGATGACGTGGAGGAACGCGTCGTCGAAATCGCGGCCCCAGAGGGTAACAATCAGGATGTCATGTCCATGGTCGACACGAAAGAGGATTAGGAAAATGAGCTACCATCATCTTGCACTTGCTGCAAAAGACATGTCGGCCATGCACGCGTTCTATGAAGGCGTGATGGGCTTCGAACTGGTCAAGGTTGAAGTCGCCCCCATCATGGAAGGCGGTTGGGGTAAGCACTTCTTCTATCGCATGAATGGGGATGATACCTCGTTCATCGCATTCTGGGAGTTGCACGACACCCCCACGCAAGGCGACCACAAATATGATCTCAACGCAGCCGCAAACGTGCCTGCCGGTACCAATCACATTGCGTTCACCGCGCAGTCGGTCGAAGAATTGATGGAGTGGAAAGACAAGTGGATCGCTGCCGGATTGGATGCTTTGGAGATTGATCACAATTGGTGTCATTCGGTCTACACGATGGACCCCAATGGCAACGCCGTTGAGTTCTGCGTCACCACAGGTTCCTTCACCGCCGAAGATAGAGCGCGTGCCCTCAGCGCATTTGACGAGACAGAGTTTAAGCCCAGCCCGCCCCCAGCCAGCATTCAAGGCTGGTCGGCGGCAGACGCTTAAGGAGACTCTCAATGCTAGACCTCATCGCCCCCTATTACATGTACATAAAACTGCTTCATCTGTTAGCGGTGATGGTTTGGCTATTTAGCACAGCAGTGGGATATCAAAACTATGTCGTCCCCGCCTTCAAGGCGTGGGCGGCCACTCCCGATGATGAGCAGGCAATTGCTATGCGAAACCTCGCCATAGAACGTTTTGACGATGGCGTCATTCTAGAGCATTGCGCGTTTCCCATCATCATGGTGACCGGGCCTGTTTTGTGGTTGCTGTCAGGCTATGGGGCGGAGAGCGATTGGTTTGTTTTGAAAATGCTGATTGTGTTTGGCATATTCCTACCCATCGAATGCGCTGACTACCATCTCTCGCATTTTCGCGGCAACAAACGTCGCCATAGGCTTGCAGGGGATATGGATGAGTACGAACGAAACGTTCTGTTGCATTGGCGGTTCTTAGTCAGCGTGACCTGGCCAATCGTATTCTTCGGCATGTCAGTCGTTGCACTGGCCGTTCTCAAACCGCAGTTCAGTTAGAAAAGGGAGATACAGATGTTGAAAACATTTTTCTCAGAGTGTGGGCGCTATGGCAAATATGCCGCCGTGGTTGCCGGGGCCCTTTCGATATATTTGGTAACGGGTTTTATTCTTGCAAAGCAGGTTTTTGAAGCCGAAACAATTCTGCCAACACCCACTTTCCTCGCACTTCTTCTGGTTGGTGCGGGCGCGTTCGCCCTCATCCACATCTCATCCATGAAGAAGCTCGATTCAACGCGCAGAACGAGAACCAAAAGCTAACAGTAGTAAAGTTGATCATTCGGCCTCCATGACCTCTTCTGAGGCCCCAACTTTGTCCACGACACGCAGGATGGCAGCAGCAATCTCTACAGGCACTTCTTCCTGCAAAAAGTGCCCAGCGTCCGTTTGCGTTACCCGGGCATCAGGGAAGTTCTGCTGCATAAAGGGGAGCGCTTTTCCAAGTACGGGGTCGCGCATGCCCCAAACAATCTCAACCGGAATATCCAAGGTCCCAACATAAGCTTCAACGAACCGCATGCGCTCCGAGCTTGGATGGTCTGGTCCATCGCTGACCATGCGCATCATTGTCAGCGGTGCTTTGATATTGCCGCTGTCGTGGACAGGCCGTTTGTAAAGCTCAATAACTTCTGGCGGCATGGAGTCTGGGTCGCCTTGCGCGCCCGCCAATTGGTCAAAGAGAGAAAGAAAAACCTCTGTCGCGAGTTCCCCCACAATCGGTGTTTTGACAATGGCGTGGACCCGCGAGATATCCATCTTTTCTTTGGGTGCATTAAGCGCGGTATTCATAATCACCGCCCCTTCAAGCAGCCCAGGCGACAGCGCCAAAGCGCCCATCCCAACGGGGCCGCCCCAGTCCTGTCCCACATAAACCACCCGCTCAAGCTTGAGTTGGGTAAGGACCTCGTTGACCCATCGCATGTGGTTGTCGAGCGTATGCTCAGCGACCGGCACCTTGCTGGAAAAACCAAGCCCCACCAAAGTCGGCATGATCAAACGTACACGGTCAAGCGGCAGCTCTGCGGCCACCTTCCGGTAAAGAAAGCCCGACGTGGGATTGCCATGTTGCAGGAGAACCGGATATCCCGTGCCCACTTCCAGCACATGAGCTTTGATCCCGGGCGCCACTTCAACGAAGTAACTCTTGTAATCGTCCGTCACAGATTTTGCCGCATAGTCGGGTAGGGGGAAGCCTTCAAAATTTCCAGCATCAAGAGCAACTGTTCCCTCACCAATAGGTGTGACCCGTTTTGCATCAAGAGGGATTTGGCTCACAAAAAGCGCGCCGCCGACAAGCAGTGCTGCCAAGACCATTAGAACCACTTTTTTCATGTCAATATTCCCTTTACCGGTTTGTGCTGATGCAAAATTTAATCTCTATGTCGTGCGATTAGGAGAGAGCCTCATTGGTTTCTAATGTGTGGGCCTGCTCAGAAACGTCAGCACCTAGAATGCCAACCATCGCATCGATCGTTCTATTGTAAGCAAGCTTGGCAACCTCGCCCTTAAACGCATTTTTTTGACTTGCCTGCTGAGCAATAGATATCGATGCAATCCGAATGGCCCAGTCGAGCCTTTGACCAAGTGTCTCTTCGGTGAGATTGGGGAGAGTGTGTTGCAACACCTCCACAAGCCGTTTTGCCCCCTCACGCGCGGGTATTTGCGAAATAGCCGGCAATTCCGACAGCACGATCTCCTGACCAAAAGCTTTGACGTAGCGCCTGTAAGCCGGATCCTCGGTGGCGAGTGAAAAGCTCGGCGTAAACATGATCACGACGATATCGCGAAGTGTAGTCGGTAGGCCCAACTCTGAAATCACGGCCGCCCGCTTCTTCAAAATTGCCGCGCTCCAAAATTTGTGAATTTCACGGATCAAACCTTGTCGATTTCCAAAGTGGTACTGGAGAGCAGATTCATTTTTTTGCCCAGAGGCTTCAACAATGGCACGGACCGTTACATTCTCGATACCATTCTTGGCAAAGAGTTTCCCGGCAGCCTGCATCATGGTTTGGCGGGTCACTTCGCTCCGCGCTTGGCGTGGAGGGTCTTTAGGTTCGGTACTGTTCTTCTTCAATGCAATCACCATCCCAGGCTCTCTATTCTCGTACTAAGGCGGAATACTATCACGCGGAAAAATTTAATGGCAAGTATTAATTAATGACAGTAATTATTTGTGTTGTATCATCGCGTAATACAAAATGAAATGAAGCAAGGAAAAGACAATGGCAAACTATGTTCTCTATGGCACCCCTCTCTCACCCTTCGTCCGCAAAGCAGAAGCTGTGCTTAGGTACATCGGCGAGGACTATGATTTTGAAAATATCAACATCATGGATATGCCAGATTGGTTTGTGGAGATTAGCCCCGCCAAGCGTATTCCCGTTCTTCGGGATCGCAGCATCGGCGAGAAAGGCATACCGGGCACCATCGCGGACTCGTCGGCCATTTGCCTCTATCTAGATCGCAAACATGAAGCCGGTCTCTACGGCGACACTGCCTTTGACGCCGCCCGCATTTCTTGGTTGGAGGAATATGCCGACACTGAAGTAGCGATGAGAGTGGGCATGAACGTTTTCCGACCCATCCTTTTCCCCCTCATGGCAGGCAAGCCCTCTGATGTAGATGCGGCACGCAAAGGTTTCCAAGAAGATTTGCCCGCGCGATTTGACTATTTAGAGAGCGCTTTAGATGGCCGAGAGTTTTTCGTCGGTAACCGGCTCTCCGTCGCCGATATTGCCATCGCAACCCAGTTGTTCCAACTCGATCTGGTAGCGAGCCTTCCCGACTGGAACCGCTGGCCCGCTCTTGTCAAGCATGCAGAAGCCATGATGCAACATGAGACCATGGTGCTCAACCTAAAGACCTGCCGGACCATGCTCGCCGGTATATTGCCCCAGAAAGTGGATCTGTCTTAACTGCCAAAAATCAAAAATGACAATCAGAAGAGAGAAAAGAGATTATGACAAAGATATCTATCCCTTGGTGGCTCAGCCTGATTGTCATTTTAGAAACACTGCCCATGTTCATCGGCCCAATCGTGGCCCTAACCAACCCAGCCTTTATGGGTGGCCCAGATGCTGAGGTAATCAATCATGCCGCCTACATTTACACCGCCCGAAACGTGGCGGTAGGCATTGCCTTCATCCTTGCCTATCTGCTCAAGAGCGGACCGATGCTCTTCATCCTAATCCTAGTCCGGCTTCTCACGGATTTAGTAGATATGCCGACATTCCTGGCGTTTGACCTAGCAACCAATACCCCCCGCCTCATCTCAATCTTCGTTGTTCTCTACTACGTCCCCGCCGTCCTAGCGTTGTGGTATCTCTGGAAGAAAATGAAAAGCCAAGAGGGCGTGGTGCAAGGTTAAGGTGAAGGCAGCCGCGTTGAGGATGTGACCAGAAACCACGCCTGCTGCATCGTCAGAGAATGGTGCCTTTACGAACATACCCGAGTTGGGTTGAGCCAGCGCTTGCCTGAAATCTCTGAGAAAAGTTTATTGGTGCACCCGTCGCGATTCGAACGCGAGACCTCTGCCTTCGGAGGGTCTCCTCGGTATAATAGCCAGTCATACCTCAAGGTTCTTTTTGATAGTATATTCAATTGGTTAGGTTGACTTCAAGATTCCCTGCGTGTCATGAGAGTGGACGGAAATTGCTTCCGCTTGCTTCCGGATTGCTTCCGGGGCATGTCAACGCAGAGGATGCAGCGATGAAAGTTCTGCTGAATAAATCAGTAATCGATAAACTTGAACCAAAGAAATCGGACTATTTTGTTTGGGATACGAAGGTGTCCAATTTCGGCATACGTGTCTACAGCAGTGGACGTAAAACTTACCTTATTCAATATAGAAAAGGGAACGGAACCCGGCGCTATACAATAGGGGCACACGGTCACTTAACCGTTCAACAGGCGCGAAAAGAAGCGCAAGTGAAATTGGGAGAAGTCGCAACAGGTGGCGACCCGTCGAAAGAACGACAACGAGAGAGCAGGCGTCTGAGTTTATCTCAGGTATGCGACGAATATTTTGAGTATGGATGTGAGCATAAAAAGGCGTCAACTATTGAGGCAGATAGATACCGTGTAGAAAGACATATTCGCCCTATACTGGGAAAACTAAAAGCCGACGATATCTCTCAGGCAGATATCACCAAATTTATGAAGAAGGTAGCTGCTGGATACACGCCAAAAGCAACCAAAACGAAATCGCGTGGGCGGACTGTTTTCTCAGGCGGAAAAGGCACAGCGAATAGAACTGTTGGATTGCTTGGCGGCATATTCAGCTTTGCCGTCGTCCAAGGGTATTGTGCCGCAAATCCTGTTCATGGAGTGAAGAAATACCAAGAGGGGAAACGAGAGAGGTTTCTGAGTGATAGTGAGTACACACGTATTGGCGAAGCCATCCGAAGGCTGGAAGGAAATGGTGTGAATGAGCTTGCCCTTAAAGCGCTTCAAATGCTGATGATGACGGGGTGCCGCAAGGGTGAGATCACGACACTCCGTTGGGAGAATATAGATTGGGATAACAATAACCTCCAGCTGCCGGGCACGAAAACTGGTTATCGTAATATTCTCATGTCAGAGGATGGAATGGACAAGTTGAAAGGCCTCATGGCCAATGCGACATCGGAAGAGTGGGTTTTTCCAAACTCTAAGGGTGGTCCTTTGAAAGACCTTCGAAAAACTTGGCTCACGGTTCTTGAGCATGCGGAGCTGCAGGATGTTCGAATCCATGACTTGCGCCACTCTTTCGCGTCTGCTGCGATGAGGGAGGGAGTAAGCCTCTACGAGGTGGGAAAAATTCTTGGCCACAAGTGCCAGGAGACAACAGCCCGATATGCTCATTTGTCTGACGAGGCCGTGTCCAATGCGACAAATATCACAGCTCAGCGTATTGCAAGCGCTCTTGGGTAGTCAAATTAGGGAAGGATGCACATGTCAAACAAAGAGAGTTTGTATACAGACGCAGAAAAGAGACATTTATTGGAGGACCCTTCTTTCATCACAAGGACCGGAGAAGCAAGGGAACTCGCGCGACGTATATATCAGGACCAGAAAGCCACCTGGGCATTGTGTGACTATTTAACGGCTACGGAGATGTTGAATAGAGGTATAAATGAGGAAATTACTATACCTACTTGGGTGTTGGACGGGGTCCTCGAAAAACTCCTAGAGCATATGCTTTTGGAGTTGACCCTTGCCACAGGGGTCGGGCCAACTTCGTTAGGACTAGCAAAGCAAACTAAAGATCGTGCCCATACTATGCGGTATTTGGCGGTGATGGATTTGCGTGAAAAGGGATATACGCTCGAAAATGCCTATGAGAGGGTTGCCGAAGAAACAGGAGATAACCCCTGGGAGTCGAAACCAGTTAAGGCGAGTGCTATTCGACGAAGCTATCGGGACGTTAAAAAAGATATTGAGAAGGGTGGTACACGGTTCTACCTACCGACTGTTCCCAGTGTACGAAAGAAACTTTTGCATCACATCAAACTGTTTGGGGTAAATAAGTCGTCGACTTAGTTGTCTGGAACAATGGGCTGTCATCAGCCAAAACGGACTCTCACTAGATACACAAGGAGAGAGTAAAGATGTTTGACAAAATCACGAAAAAACGAATGTGCGCTAAAGAAGCTGCTGCTTATGTCGGTTTGCATTGTTCGACGCTGGCCAAATACCGCATGTCTGGCGAAGGGCCAATCTTTTTGAAGCTGGGGCGTAAGGTAATTTACGAGCAGCATGCATTGGATAGTTGGATGGGGAATAGAGCTCATTCATCGACCTCTGAATATCTCCCCAAGAATGAATAATTCCATTGTCTGGAAGATGATGAGCATAGGGCTCTAATAAGCAGAAAGGCAGAGGAATAGATATGAGTATACATTTTAAGAAATTAGGGAGTGCGTCATACTTAAAGGGCGCAACAGTCGAAGGAAATACTCTAGGAGAAGTAGGGATAGACAAGATTGTTGTTGTCGCTCGTGTGCCAAAGACAGAGGTGGTGCATTATCAGGGATATAGGAAAGCCATTCATTCAGTAACGGCGAAAAACGAATTCGGTGTGAAGTGGGATGGACGGGTGCGAAGAAATGGATATAAGAACAGTACGCGGATTATTATTGGCGGAGACCCGAAGAGCAACCCACTTTTCCAGTTTGATCCATACAATAAGGATCAAGGGTATATGCGACTTGAATTTAATCCAAATAGGATAGGTGTAGAGGGAATCTACAAGTTGAAAACGTGGCTTGATTACACGTCACCACATGGTTGGCCTGCATTTAGAGAGTGGGGGTGTGTGACTCGAATTGATGTGAATGTAGACACGCCAGTTCCCATAAAGGAATTTTTCTGGGACAGCCGGTATAGTGTCACGCGTGAACGGTACTGCGCAAATGGGAGGCTAGAAAGCATCTATTTAGGTAAGAAGGATGGGGGAAAAAACTTCACGCGAATTTACGATTGGAATGCCTGTCACAATCAAACGGCATTACTCCCCAAGACACGTATTGAAAGAAACCAAAAACCAAATTGTGGGTTAGAAGAACTGGCGCAAATGAAAAATGCATTCGATGGACTGAGGATATTTCATGCGCATATACCACCTTTCGAAGGCATTTTGTTTGGGCAGTGGCAGCTTTATCTCGATCATCTGTTCAAAGTGGGGCTGTCGAATAGTCTTTACGTGTTCGAGGAAAGTAAGCGTAAAGCTGTCAAGGAATACGTAAGGTCATTTAAATCTTTGAATTTAGATTTTGAGGCCAGTTGGGAGGCGTGGCCTCAGGTGGTTGAAATGTTCGGGCTTTCTTCCCCAGGTCCAGAAGGCCCCAAGCTTCCATACCTTGATGCTACACCCGCTGTGGACGTTTAAAGGGTATCATTCCTTCATTTCGGCGTGCAGCTATTTGGTGTCCTGAGACAAGTATCGGGACACGTAAATTCGCAATGGGTGGAAATAGGGAAATCCACTCATTGCTTGATGACAAAGTGTAGGGATCGGCTGGAAAGTGGGTCAGTTTTGTTAAAAAAACTGGGACATCGAAGGCCGATTTTCCTTTATTTAGGAAGCCTTAGGTATACGCTGAGGTTATGTTCACGAGACTCTGGAGCTGGGTGTGAGCCTAGCGAGATATAAAGACCTTCTTTCCGATGCGATTGTCGCGTTTCCAGCAGTACCGAATACGTTCCCAGAAATTGATGACCCTTACATTGCTCGCTCCCTATTGCAGAAAGCTCTTAGGCGTGGAGATCTAGTGCGTGCCATGCAAGCGGTGTATTCGCTTCTGAAGGACCCACAGAGGCTCTGGAAGGGGTTGGCAGTCACGACCTTTGAGGACTTCGGATCGGCCCCCGTCGAGGTGAGAGGGCAGGTGGTGGCAGCATGCTCGTCCAAAAAATACCGATCTGATTTGGGCGGCGACCTGGCCGTGGCGGCAGCTTTAATCCATCAGCTCTGTGCAGCGCCCCGTGACCGGCGGGTGGACGAGGTCTATATGTTCGCAGGGGTGTTGGGGCAGGCCCCGCTGACACTCAAAGAGCGACGGAGGCTATCGACAGAACTAAGAGATTTGTTGAGCAGTGCGCTGGAGCTCATTCAAAGGTGCGAACGTCCAGTTCCACACAGAAGCTTCAAGACGGTTCTCGCTAAGGAATGTGATGCCTTCTTGATTGGTCTCTGCGAGGACGGACGTCTCAACGAAGAAGAGCTTGCTATCTGTGTCCAGGGACGCAAGACCACCCAATGCCTCCTTCCTGTGCTCTTTCCCCTAACAAGGCCAGTGAGCCCTCGCCAGGGCACGTTCTCATTTGTGACCACTTGCCCTCTTGATCTGTCTCGGGACATTGCTGGGATACCGTCCTACGCACTCGATGGATATACTCGTGCTGGGAAGCAGGCTCTTGAGCTGCTTTTCCGATCAAATCCCAATATTCAAAAAGCTCTCAACTCATTGACTTCGCGGTCCCGTCAATTGAAAGCGTTGGCGGCTTTGCTCTTTGTGGTGGAAGGCGGTATCTGCACGCAGGAAATCGCGGACCCGATCTTTGATGAGCTCAAGCATATCTCGCGAGGCCGATGGTCCGGTCTCCCCACCCACGTGCTCCCAGAGGCCTTGGAGCTGATGCAGGACGCAATTCCTGAACTTAATGATATTCGGGAGGGGACCTATGCGCCTTACGTCCCATAATTCTCACTTATCGGCCCTTCCTGGAGGCGCGGAAGATGCCGCACAAAGCAGAGAATTTGCAGACATCTGCAATCCCAATCGAGATCAATCGAGAGATTTTGCAGACGTCTGCAATTATCCCTTGAACGAAAATAGCGCCATGAGTGGGCTAGTTGGCAAGAACGAAAATCAGCACCTGCAAAGCTTAGTGGATTTTTATCTGACGAAATCTCAAGCGCAAAACACGCGGCAGGCTTACCGCTCAGATCTTGAGCAGTTTGCTGCTTGGGGTGGCTCAATTCCTGCGTCCCCAGAACAAGTTGCTTCATACCTTGCAGAGAATGCGAGGGTATTGGCGGTCAGCACTTTAAAACGTCGTATCGCGGCGATTGCTTGGGCACACAAAGACCAAGGTCAAGTTGACCCGACCAAATCCGTTTTGGTGAAGCAAGTCGTCAAAGGGATAGAACGACATCATGGTGTGAGGCAGAAGCAAGCTACTCCGCTCTTGCTAGATGCGCTGGAACAGATCGTCTCTAAAATGGATGGTAGTGCTAAAGACGTGCGAGACCGGGCGTTGTTATTGGTTGGCTTTTATGGCGCTTTTCGGGGGGCTGAGCTGTTGGGTCTTCGAGTACAAGATTGTGTCTTCGATGGGGGCGGCGTGTGCCTACATCTTGCAAAATCCAAAACGGATCAAAAGGCTAACGGGCGTTGGGTGCCGCTCCCTCGGTCTAGAAAATTAACATGTCCCACCCGGGCATTAGAGAATTGGATAGCAGTTTGCGGATACGACACCGACTTTCTATTTCGGTCGATGTCTGCGGCTTCTGGAGCTCGGTCTACTGCCCTAACGGTGAGGTCACTCAGTCGGTTAATTCAATCCCGTGTCAAACAAATTGGGTTTGATCCGGAAGGTTATTCTAGCCATAGCCTGAGAGCGGGGTTTGTTACGAGTCAAATCGAGATGGGGGTGGACGTTGGCCGAGTTGCCCGGCAAACAGGCCACCGGTCCCTTGAGGTTCTCAAACGGTATGATCGACCTCTAGCGGTTAGGTTTTCGGCCACCTCGGAGCGGCTCAGGGAATTTCTCCCCTTTACGTGGAACGACAAAAAAGTCGGAAATAACAGCCGAAAGAGCATTAGCCAATCGCTCAAGGACGACGACTGTCGGGTTTTCCACCCCCCGCTCCAGTCGGCTGACATAGGTCCGATCAATCCCAGCATCAACCGCCAAGGTCTCCTGGGAGAGACCTTTGGCGACCCTGAGCTTTCTAAGATTATGAGCCACGACACGCTGAATTTGCATGAGGTGAAATAATCATCTTGTTGTTAATAAAACCACGGACTACAGTCCCATGATAAAAAGTGAAATCGCAGTATATGAGATAGTCAAAAAGTAAGGAGAACAGAATGTCTGGTCACCACACGACCCTCAAATTCTTTATAGGGAGAGCCCGTATTGCTCTAACAATTACTACCTTTTCAATCTTGGCAGCTTGTTCCACTGGACCAACGCAGCAACAACTTGCACGTGCGAACCATGGGCCCGCACCTTCAGAAGCACATCAACAGGAAATCAAAGATTGGTTTGAGCAGCGCCTCTTTGATCCAACAAGCCCGCTCTATTCGTTCAAAAGACCAGTGAAGGGGTATACCAAAGACAGTCCCCTATACGGAACGCAATTACAATTTGGCTGGATTGTCTGCGGCACTGTAAACGGCAAAAACCGCATGGGTGCTTACGTAGGACGCAAACCATTTTTTACTCTCTTCAAAGAGGATCGACTGGAATTTGTCCATGACGGGGCGGTTGCAGCCGAGGCGTGTCAGAAGTCGGGGGCTATGTGAAATGAGTAAGATCGAAAACTACCTCGCGTCAGGTGAACGGATTGTCTACCGAGCGCGATTTGGGGGAAAGCGGATACTCTTTGAAAGTGTCGCAGGTATTATTGGATTGACGGTGGGGGCTCTGTTTGGACCTATCGGGCTCCCGATTGCAATTATAATATTTGGAGCGTGGCTTTATGGGCAACGGGTCAGTCAAACAATAGTCGTAACGAACCACCGCTTGATACACAAAAAATCCAGATTTGGGTTTGCTGTTCATGAAATCGCTCTCAATCAAATCGAGAGCATCAAGTCAAATGGCCAACACCTGGTAGTTCATGGCTCCGGAGGAACGCGGCTGAAGCTTCCTGACTTTCTACAAGCTACACCCGATTTTTATAATGCGCTGCGAGATGTTGATAGAGGGGCGTCAAGCACAGCGGGAGATATGCAAAGTTCCGTAGGCGAAGGACCACAGCCATTCTGGAGACGGCACAAGTTTATCACTGGCCTTGGAATCTACCTGGCCCTGAGTGCGTTGATCGGGTTTTCTCTGGAAGATGAAGCAGAGACGGTAATAGCTGTTGCTCAAGCGGTTCAACAGACGGAAGCTGTTTCATCAAACATAGTGGCAGGGCAAAACCAAATTGTTGGAGTATCGGAGGAAATCTCATTTGGAAGCTCGAAGCGTTCATTGAACGTTCGTATCTCCGAAGTTTTGGATGAGGCAACGCTTATCTCCATTGCCAAAAGGCTACAATCGAAGAAGCCAAACTTTGAGCGAACCTATATTGAGTACTACCTTCCAGGCATGGATGAGGATACTGGCGCATGGGCTTCCACACATTTTGATCCAAATCTCAAAGTCAGAATATTTGGTCTTGGGGTGGAGGAGTTGGACGAAGTCAATACCGTATCAATTTCTTCTGAGGTTGTCGGTCATTGGGTTGCGCAAACTCAGCGGCAAGCAATTTCAATCCGCCGGGAGAGAGAAAGCCTTATACTTCTACGGACTTACTTCTATTTAGAAGGGTTTGAGGAAAAAGACCTGATACGGGAGAGCCCGGATCCACGAGGGAAAAGGTACGACTTTATTGAACAAAATGCCTCAGGCGACTATTTCGTGCTTCTGAAAAATGGGCAATTAGAAGCCCGTGACGACTTAGGTTTGGTATTTGTGGCGCCGCCACAGTAGGCGGAGTTCCGGGAAGCCTGCATTTAATCCGTAATGATCTACCGTCGAATTATCCATCTCGGGCTTTGTTAAGGTGTTTTCCGGAGCGATAAGGTGAGATATGGTCCGTTCCGGATATCCGCGCCAGCCTCGTATTGCTCGGCAAACTAGGGGACAATGATGAAAGCAGTAGCTCCCGTGAAGCCCGCAGCATCACGGCAATCCCATATGTGACTATGCTCATTGCCGAAGTGATTGGCCGGGTGGCAATACGTCCGAATGTCGTGTTCAGAGGTTCAAATGGTTGCTTGGCGGCGCGTGATAATCAAGGTTTAGTGGCACCATCATTAAAGTAGTAGCTGCGGCCCCCCTTCAGAGACAGGCGCAATACATGCGCAAGAGTTACAGATGTGTCTGACGTCGGCGCTTATGAGGCTAAGAAGCCTGATTTGATAAAGAGGCCAAACCGGAAAGATGGATGTTGCCCCAGCATCTTCCAACAAATAAGGCTCGCAGCATGGGTCATGGGTACCGGGAGACTTAAGCGGTTATCTCTCGATATCATACGCTTTCCTAATTTCAAAAGCTCGTTTCATCTTGTGTGTACTGAAGCTTCTTTATAGTAGTCGTGGCGCGAATCATTATTTGGGGAGCGAGTTTTCTAGACCGAGTGTGAAGCTGATGGATAAGTAATCAGGACCCAGGAACGCAACCCTTTCCGGTTGGGCGATACCGGTCCTGTCCGGGATCGGTTGAGAGAGCTGTCTCGGACATTTCATTTCAACTAGCCTCTTAGCACTCAATCTGCGAGTGTGCTTGCTACGGGACATCCTATCCCATTCAAATCTTAACAAATTCCAGAAACGGCCCCGCCGCCGCAAGAGCAAGAACATGACCAGCAGGATGCATAGCACAACCCATTCCGACACACACAGACAGGGGTGCCGCACATGTCACGCCTGACCGATCTGATCGCCCAAGCCAAGATGAAGGATGCCGAACTGGGGAACGAGCTTGAGCGGGAGTTCAAGACACTCGCCAACCGCCGTTCTTTTGGCCTCAACTTTGAACGGCATCGCCCGGAGAATGTCGAGCTGCCGGGGCGGCCTGTGCGCAAGGGCGACAAGGTGCATGTCCTACCTCCGCGTGGGGAGACCAAGAAGGGCGATCAACGGGTTTGGCGGGTGCTTGGCTTCTCAAATGTGGGTGGAAAGCGGGTTGCGAATCTAGAGCTGATCGGTGCGGTAGAGCCGGAAACGCAAGGCATTGCCGTCGAAGACTTGGTCGTCGTGGCAGAGTTTCGCGATTACATCTACCCCGGCCTTGTCAGCACCGGGAAGGTCGAGAGGGGCGGCGACAAGCCCTTTCATACAGTGATCAATGGCGAGAACTTCCATGCATTGGAGGCGCTGACCTTCACCCATCGCGGCAAGATCGACGTGATCTACATTGATCCTCCCTACAATACAGGGGCGAAGGATTGGAAATATAACAACGATTACGTTGAAGGGGATGATCTTTATCGTCACTCCAAGTGGCTAGCGTTTATGGAGCGGCGATTGAAAGTTGCGAGTGAACTGCTTAATCCAAAGATGTCTTGTCTAATTCTGACAATTGACGAGAAAGAGTACCTGCGACTTGGCCTCTTGCTGGAGCAAACTTTCCAAGAAGCCAATATTCAAATGATAAGTGCAGTTATCAACCCTGCTGGAGTTAATCGGCCCGGTGCATTTGCGCGTGCTGACGAATACATCTTCTTCGTGTTTATCGGAGACGCGAAGGCTACACCTGTCCCAATGCCTGACGAGTGGCGGGTAAACCCAAAAGACAAACGCACCACACGAATTCTCTGGTCGATGCTAATTCGAACCGGCACCAACGCTCAACGGAAAGACCGTCCAAGGTTGTTTTACCCGATCTTCGTTTCCGAGGACGGCCAAAAGATCGTTGATGCAGGGCCGCCCATTGATAGAGACGCTGACCGTTTGGAAATCAAGGCACCTGCAGGGACACGCGTCATTTGGCCTATCAGGCAAGACCTTACGGAAGGCAACTGGCAAGTATCCCCAGAAAAGCTATTGGAGCTTTGTGGCAAGGGATATGTTCGACTGGGTAAGTTCACAGAACGGGGAATGTCTATCACCTATCTTAAGTCCGGCGAACAAAAGAAGGTCGAAGACGGAACCTATCGCGTTACAGGGCATCGCTCAGACGGCTCTGTTGAGGCGGAGAACACCGACGTAGAAAATAAGATCATTCCTACGACGGCTTGGCGAGTTGGATCACACGACGCATCTCGGCACGGCTCTAACTTGCTTAGAACAATGCTTCCCGGCAGGAAATTTCCATTTCCGAAGTCACTCTACGCTGTCGAAGACGCGCTTAGATTCTTTGTTTTTGAAAATCCGAGCTCTGTAATTCTTGATTTCTTTTCGGGCTCCGGCACCACAGCCCATGCCGTCATGCGCCTCAACAAGCAAGATGGTGGCCATCGCCAATGTATCTCGGTCACCAACAACGAAGTCGCCGCTGACGAACAAAAGGCACTGGCGACGGACAATCTCCGCCCTGGTGATCCCGATTGGGAAAAATGGGGCATTTGCGACTACATCACCAAGCCGCGCATCAAGGCTGCGATCACCGGCGAAACACCCGGAGGCGAGCCAATCAAAGGTGACTACAAATTCACCAATGAATTTCCCATGGCCGAAGGTTTCGCGGAAAATGCCGAGTTCTTCACCCTCACCTACGAAACCAAACTCTCGGTCAATCACAACCGCGCTTTTGCCAAGATTTCCCCACTCCTCTGGATGCGCGCGGGCAGCGCGGGACGGCGGATTGACGACCTGCCAGACCAAGGCTGGGACGTGGCCGATACCTATGGCCTGCTCACCGATCTCGACCAAGCCGCCCCGTTCAACGATGTGGTCGAGGCCAAGGACGGCATACGCATCGCCTATATCGTGACCGACGACGAGCGCCGCTTTCAATCCGTGGCGCAACGTCTACCCGAAACAGTTGAACCCGTGCGGCTTTATGAGAGCTACCTCACCAATTTCCGCTTCTCGATGGGGCGATAGATCATGAAATTTACGCTTAAAGATTACCAAGACGACGCTGTCAAAGATGTTCTGATCAACCTTAAGAAAGCGCAAAAGCGCTGGCACGAGGACGGCGACAAACATGCCTTTTCCCTGACCGCGACCACCGGTGCCGGTAAAACCGTCATGGCGGCGGCTGTGTTCGAGGCGCTGTTCTACGGCAATGATGATTATGACTTCGCCCCTGATCCCGGTGCGGTCGTGATCTGGTTCAGCGATGATCCCTCGCTCAACGAACAATCCCGATGGAGGCTAGACGAAGCATCCGACAAACTGACCGTCTCTGACTTGGCCAATGTAGGCAGTACCTTTTCGCGTGAGACGTTCGAGCCGGGAAAGGTCTATTTCCTCAATACACAGAAGCTTTCTAAGAACAGCCTTCTGGTGCGCGGGCACGATGCCGACGATCCGGCATTGGAGACGGCAGACGGTCAGCGGATCATGCCAGACATGCGATCACATACGATCTGGGACACGATCCAAAACACAATTGATGACCCTGCCCTGACGCTCTACCTCGTGCTGGACGAAGCACACCGGGGGATGAAAACAGGTGCCAAGCGCGGCGACAGCAAGCCTACCATCGTCAAGCAGCTCATCAACGGCACAGGCGGTGTTTCGGGCATTCCCGTGGTCTGGGGTGTCTCGGCAACAGTGGAGCGGTTCAACGATGCGATCAAGGGCATGGAAGGCCGCGCCACGCTGCCCAACGTGGTGGTGAATTCCAAATTGGTGCAAGACTCCGGCCTATTGAAAGACACCATCAATCTGGACGTACCGGATGAGACCGGGGATTTCTCGACCGTTCTCCTGCGGCGCGGAACAGGCAAGCTGCGCGAGATATCTTTGGCATGGGAAGACTACGCCAAACAGCAAGACGACACAGATGTGGTGCACCCGCTCATGGTGTTGCAGGTGCCCAATTTGCCAGACCCAAACGAGATCGGCCTTTGGCTGGACACGATATATGAAGAATGGCCTGACCTGCCGCATGACAGCGTGTTCAACGTCTTTGGTGAACATAAGACGGAGAACTTCGGCAAATACACCGCGCCCTATATCCAGCCCGAACGGGTTCAGGAATCGAACTGGGTGCGCATCCTCATTGCCAAGGACGCAATCAGCACTGGCTGGGATTGCCCACGCGCCGAAGTGATGGTCTCGTTTCGGGCGGCGACAGACAGAACGCACATCACCCAACTCTTGGGCCGAATGGTTCGCAGCCCCCTTGCCCGCCGCATTCCCGGGAATGATCGGTTGAATGCCGTCGATTGCCTCCTGCCGCGCTTCAACAAGACTTCTGTGGAAGCTGTCGTCACCGCCCTCATGACTGGCGGCGAGGCAGGTGAAGAGCTCCCCGGCCGTCGCGTCCTGATCAATCCGAATGAAATGAAGCCAAACCCAGCGATCCCCGTCGAGGTTTGGGACAAGCTTTTGTCGCTCCCCTCTCAGACTCTTCCAAAGAAACAGACTCGCCCTGTTAAGCGCCTCACCGCGTTGGCGCATGAACTAGCAGCAGACGGGCTATTGGCCAATGCAGGCAAGATCGCTCATGCCGAAATGCACAAGGTCTTGGATGGTGCGCAGGTTCGCTACGCACAGGAGATCAAAGCCGCACGAGAAGTTGTTCTGACCGTCGAAGGCAAGACGGTCAAAGCCGACGTTGAAACCAAGGCTATGACCTTTGATGATTTCATCGAGGCCGCTGACTACGCTGTTATCGAGGATGCCTACAAACGAGCGGCTCGGGTCGTGACACCGGATTTGTCCAAGACCTATAGCGAACACCTCGCCAACAAAGCTCCGGAAAATGAAGACACGGACGATGCATTGATAGAAGCGCACACAGATGTTGCGGCTATCGGCCTGGTTCCTGCGATCAAGGATCATCTGGACACGGAGGCCGAAAAGCTTGCCAATGAATGGCTGACTGCTCATCGTATCGCGATCAAAGGCCTCAACGACGAGCGTCAAGACGTCTATCGACAGATTCGAGAAATGAGCGCCGACCCTTTGGACGTCAATCTCGCCCGCCCCAAGACTTGGCTACAACCGACCACTGCCCGCAATCCCGACGGGGCAGAATTTGATTTGCCACGCTTCGAAAAACACCTGCTGTGTGATGAGGATGGGATGTTCCCAGAGCTTTTCAACGAATGGGAAGACAAGGTTTTGCTGGCGGAGCTTCAAAGGCATGGAGCCATTGCTTGGTATCGTAACCCAGCCCGCGCAAGTCAGGATTCACTGGGTATAACCTATGATGGTGATGGTGATGGTGAGACACGGATTGTCCGGCCGGACTTTGTGTTCTTTTCGTCCGGTGATGACGGTTCCTTAACATCCGATATCGTCGACCCGCACGGCCACTATCTGGCCGACGCCCTTCCAAAACTCAAGGGTTTGGCAAAATATGCAGAAGAACACGGTGAGCATTACCGCCGTATCGAAGCTGTTTCGAAGCTTGATGGAAATTTCAGGGTTCTAGATTTGAAGGAACAGCGCGTGAGAGACGCGATCAACACATCCGCTAGCGCCAAGTCCTTGTATGAAAGCGCAGCAGGAGAGGACTACGTGGCTTGATCTACTGGTATGAGACATGAGGGTTTCTGACCTATCCGCCCCAATTACAGCGTCCAAAGCTGACTGGCTCGCTGGAAGCACTTGGCTGGGCTTTTCTCCGACAAATGGCAGTTTGCAATCTCGAAACCAATGCCAAAGCACAATCCAACGCCAATATGCCGGTGGCTACGTCATCGAGTACATCACGGAACAGTTCAGCCAACCGAATCCGGGTTTTGAAATTGATCCCCAATACCTTGCGGAACGAGGAACACACAAAGACCAAGCTGGGCGCTTTATTGCGATCCACAAACTCCGAACAACTGCTCGTGATCTTCGAGAAGTCATCGGCGACGAAGAATTCAAACGCCTTCAGGACATGTGGGCACAAGGGGAGAGGCGGTGGCGTTGGTCCGTCGCATTCCCGATTGTAGAGTCCTACGACATTGTGGGACGCCCTAAAGCCAAAGATGTCCTTGGTGAGGCGGGATATCGACGCCTTTTTAAAAGGTCGTCTGCGACCTTGCGTGTCCTAAATGATGATGAACGTGCCTCACTGCAAAGGCTTGAATTGGATCCGAGACAGGCTGCCAATGCGTGGATTGGTATAGAAGACGAATTTGCCTTCGCTGAGGCGAGTGACATTGACGAACGCATTCGCAAGGCTATTGAGCGAGACCTACCAGATGGCGCTTTGGAAGGCATGAAAAGCGAACGCCGCGCCAAAGTTCGAAGACGCGCAGCTTGGGTGGCACAGAAGTTCGTTCTTCAAAGACGGCGGGACAAAACGCTTTTTTGCGATCATTGCGCATTCAATCCGGGGCACGTAACGGGGATAGAGGGTATCAATCCCCGATCACTTTTGGACGTGCATCACATGCACCCGATAGAGGAAGGCGTGAGATACACGACAGTCAAGGACTTCGCGTTGCTGTGCCCGACCTGCCACCGCATTGAGCACGCGAGATTGAAAGCCACCGCGCGGGTGTGATCGCTTTAGCTCACCTAGGAAAACAAGCTCTTATAGCTATCTATCTCTAACTATCTGTTAGGGGAGCGGAGGGCGGGCCTGAGGTAGCGTGAATTTACCTTCGCCTTGCTTCCTATGTGCTTCCTGCAAGAAAACACCAAGCAGACAAAATCACCTAACCCATTGATTTTATTGGTGCACCCGTCGCGATTCGAACGCGAGACCTCTGCCTTCGGAGGGCAGCGCTCTATCCAGCTGAGCTACGGGTGCTGAGTCGACCATATGAGGAAAAACCCTCTAGGGACCGGGCGCACCATAGGGGGTTCGTGGCGAGCTGGCAATTCCTGATCCAGCGATTTTGCCAAATTGGGCGCGAAATGTGGGGAAAAGCCGGGCGGCGTGAGAAAAGGGCCAAAATCCGCCGAAAATGCGCCCATTAGGCCCATGAGCAGTGGCTAAAGCGGGGTGGATGTATTCTTGTTTAGATTTGTTTGCTAGAATCAGCGCTTAGAAAGCGGCACCCCCACAAAAAACCCCGCACGGACCTGTGGATCAAGTCATCCCTGTGGCAACAGGGGGCTGGTTCGCATACGGGTTTTGTGATTAGCTTGGCGCAAGGCAGCGGGTAGGCGGTGCTGGTCTCGCGTATCGGAGATGTTATGGGTAATTCAATTCGTCTGGAGCCGTTGCAGGTATATATCGATCCGTCGGCAAAGCCGGTTGATCGGCGCCTTGATGCGCTTAAAGCCTATTGGCGCGGCAAGGCGGATGCGGCGGGCACATTGCCAAGCCGGGCCCAGATTAACCCACGCGAAATGTTGCCCCATCTGCCAAGCATTCTATTGTTAAATGTGACCGGGCAGGGGCGTTTCCCCAAAGATTTTTCCGTGCGTCTGTGTGGCACCGCGTTAGATGATTTGTTTGGCCAAGACATCACCGGCATGCGGTTGGACGATCTGGTCCCACCCCAATGGGCAAAGCTTGCGGCGGGTGCGTTGGCGGTGGCTGGTTTGCACCGGTGTCCCATCCGGTTTTATGGTCGCATTGATGTGGCAGGCGAAGTGGATGCGTGCCTAGAAGCCATGGTGATGCCGCTCTCTCCTGATGGTCAACACGTGGATATGTTGCTGTGCGAAGTGGTCACCATCCGACAAATGGATTTACATGCCTTTCCTGAGCTTACCGCCGACCTACAACAAGCATTGGGTGCTTAACCCAACCAAGTCGCACGTGCGCTGTGCGGACACTCAGCCATGCTGAGTGTTCTGTCCCACCCCACCTATCGAAAATTATTCATTGCCCAAGTCGTGGCTCTGTTGGGCACCGGCCTCACCACCATTGCGTTGGGATTGCTAGCCTATGAGTTGGCAGGCGCTCAGGCAGGTGCTGTGTTGGGTACCGCTTTAGCTATCAAAATGTGTGCCTATGTCGGTGTGGCGCCAATCGCCAATGCGTTCACCAGCCGCCTGCCACGCCGGGCCGTGCTCATAAGTTTGGATGTGATACGCGCGGCAATCGTTTGCCTCCTTCCGTTCGTGACAGAGATTTGGCAAATCTATCTACTCATTTTTGTGCTTCAATCTGCCTCCGCAGCCTTCACGCCAACCTTTCAAGCCACCATCCCAGACATATTGCCAGACGAGCAGGACTACACCAAAGCCCTGTCCCTCTCGCGCTTGGCGTATGACCTCGAAAACTTGCTCAGCCCCATGGTGGCTGCAGCCCTGCTCGCGGTCGTCAGCTTCCATGTCCTCTTTGTCGGCACGGCGCTTAGCTTTCTCGTGTCCGCCTGTTTTGTCGTCACCTGTTTGTTGCCAGCCCCCCAATTGAAAATGCCAGACCTTGCGTCCAATCAAATAGCCAAACGGATCACAAAGGGCATACGTCTCTATTTGCGCACACCGCGCTTGCGGGGTTTGTTGGCCATCAATGTATCTGTGGCAGCGGCAAGTGCTGTCGTCATCGTCAACACGGTGGTTTATGTGCAAGCCACCTTCGGACTGGGCACACAAGAAACCGCTCTGGCCTTTGCAGCTTTTGGGGCCGGTTCAATGGTTGCAGCTCTCGCCCTTCCACGGCTGTTGGAAAAAATCCGAGACCGCACAGTGATGGTGAGTGCCGCATTGGTTTTAACAGTGGGAACGGCGCTGAGTGGCGCGATGGAGAGTTTCGAGAGCTTGCTGATGCTCTGGTTTGTATTGGGTTTAGGCTTTGCGGCAGCCCAAACGCCTGCGGGCAGATTGCTCAAACGCTCGGCCTCGCGCGCAGAGGGCCCTGACATTTTTACCGCCCAATTTTCCCTGTCCCATGCATGTTGGTTGATAACCTATCCGATCGCAGGCTGGGTGGGCGCATGGATGGGCTTGTCATATGCTGCCTATTTGTTATCGGCTCTATGTGCTCTGGGATGTGTAGCGGCCCTATTTCTCTGGCCCTCAAAGCATCAAGAGGCAGCGGGATAATATGTCGGCACTCACAGCCTATGGGGGCTTGTTTTTAGCAGCTCTTTTGGCCGCCACGCTTTTTCCCGCGCAATCAGAAATGGGGCTTGCGGCCCTCATTATCTCTGGGGAAAATTCAATCAGCCTCCTGATTATTGTGGCGACAATTGGCAATGTGCTTGGCAGCGTTGTTAATTGGGTGTTGGGGCGCGGCGTAGAGCGTTTCTCTGGCCGCAAATGGTTTCCAATAAAGCCCGCTCACATGGATAAAGCAAAAGCCCGCTATCATCGGTACGGGCGGTGGAGCTTGCTGATGAGTTGGGCCCCCATAATAGGGGACCCTCTCACATTGGTTGCGGGCGTTTTGCGCGAACCACTCGGTAGCTTTTTAGTATTGGTGACCATCGCCAAGGGCGTCAGATACATCATCGTGGCTCTCATTGCCCTTGGAGTGATGGAGTGGTTATGACGGCCGTCTAGCTGTTTGCCCGTTCCACAAAGCTCACACCTTCCAGTTCTAACAAGGCTTCTAGTCGTTTTGGGTCCCCAAGTGCTTCTGCATAAATGACACCGCCGCGTGCTGCAGGTGCGCCATCCAAGCCCAAAATCCGTTCAGCCATATGCACAGCCCCAACTGCAGTTAAATGGGTTTGTCCTTGAGGGTCCGCCAGAGAAAGGGTTTGGTGGACGCCGTGCCCTTGACCGTCTTTGCCTGAAACGTGGACGACAATTTCATGGGGAGCGCCGTCGCCCGGATTGTACAACATGCCCTCCTGGGTTTTCTTCGGGAACAAATTCCAAATGCCAGAGCGCACCATGAAAGTTGACGCCCACCCCATAAAGGCACTGTCGAGCCCCAGACGAATGCGAACAGATTGCGCCTGCGTGGCAAAGGCAAGGCTTTCAACGTCGGGCATATTGAGGCGGTAAGTTTTGCGGTTAAGCCCGCTGGGAAAGCGTACTTTCAGCGGGTCGGTAAACGGTTTCATATCCTGCCATTCACCCTTTTCCCATCCTTTAAAGGTGGCGGTAAAACCATCGACAGACCCTGCCGCATCGGGGCCGCCGCGATCATCGCCGTAGAAGAGAATGGAAAGGTCGATCGCATCAACCTCTGCCATCGCGTCGGCAGCACGTTTCGCCAACACCGCAGGCACACCCGCCATCCAATTGCTGACAAAGCCGATGCCGTGATTAATCGGTCCGCCAAATTGACCCACCACGTGTAAGCCACGCGTCTGTGCATCTCCGCCACGGGCAAAATCAACATAACCAATGTCATGCTCAAGCGCATAGGTGAGCAATCGGTCTGTGTGGTCGTGGACCGCCACAATAATCAAGTCAGGCGATAGTCCGTCAGCTAACAACGGACCCTGCGCATCAATATCTAATTTAGTGACAGAGCAAGAACCCAATTCTTTGGCCAGCGCGTCTCCCTTTTCCGGAGAGCGGCCTGCAAGGATGAGCTCAAGAGAGGGGTAGAGACGTCGCAAAATCCGCGCGACATCGCTCCCGACCACACCGTAACCACCGGCAATTAAAACTGTTTGCGTCATTTTTCTCTCCCTACTCTATAATTGGTCATTGACCAGCCAAATATTGGTCGCCGACCAATAAATGTCAAGACCTGCTTGCGCGTGTATTTATTTGGGCTAAACTAGGGCATGGATAAAGGACGCTTAGCATCGGCAGACGACGCGCAAGAAGCACCCGCTCCCCAGGGCGTGCGCGCCCAAAAACGTGCTCATACGATTGAGCGTATCTTGGAAGAAGCCAATGCCTTGCTGAAGGAGGAGCGTTTCGCGGGCTTCTCTTTGCGCAAACTGGCTGGGCGTATGGACCTGCGACTGAGCCACATCCAACACTATTTCCCCCAATCAACGGACCTTCTGGCGGCTCTCTTTGATCAGTTCATCGCCAAGGACTCCAGCGAATTTCTCACCCATTTTGAAAAGGCGCGCGGGGGGCCTGAAGCACGTTTGCGCACGGCTCTCCAAAGCCTGTTGGCAGACGAGGCCTACTTGGATGGCTGTGAGCTTTTCATGTCAGAGATGGCAGCGCTGGCCAAGCAAGACGCGCGGATTGCGGCAGCAGAGCAGGCCTATTTTGAGACCTACCACAGCGCAGTGGATGCATTGCTCGGCACGCTTAATCCAGACCTCACCCCAGCGGTGCGCCGGGAAAGAGCTGTTCAGATTGTCGCGTTGATTGAAGGGACGCTGCGCATCCGTGTGCCCTTGGAGCGGCTCCACAAGGGCAAGGTAGAAAAGCTACTCACCCAGGGCATTTTAAATCTTGCCCAAGGGTGAGTGCTAAAAGCGTGAGTGCTAAAAAGGGTGAGTACTAAAAGCGTGAGTAGCTAAAACCTAGTGGTCGGCTGAAGGTTTTTTCATCAATTCAACCAGCACGCCGCCCATGTCTTTGGGATGCACGAAAATAATTGGTTCGCCGTGTGCACCAATGCGCGGCTCGCCAGTGCCAAGAATGCGAGCGCCTTTGGCTTTCATCGCATCACGCGCTTCAATGATGTCATCTACTTCAAAACACATGTGGTGCTGGCCACCCGCAGGGTTCTGTTTAAGGAACCCGTGGATTGGGCTGTCGTCGCCGTAAGGCTCGATCAATTCAATCTGTGCATTTGGCAGGTCAACAAAACAAACCCACACACCTTGTTCCGGCATAGAGAATTTTTCGCCGATTTTGGTTGCGCCAAGCACATCCCGATAAAGTTTGATGCTGTCTTCAATGGATGGCGTTGCCACGCCAACATGGTTGAGTTTTCCGATCATGGCTCTGCTCCAAAACTAAAAGGTAAATTGGGCGCCAAACGCGTATCAGTCGCACGTCCGCGCGTTCAGCTTGCCCATTCAGTAGCAGTGAAAGAACCTCAACGGCAATAGTTTCCTCAAGTTTATAGGCTTTCGGGTACGTAAGAGACCTAGCCGCTGGTCAATTTCAAGAACACATCTTCCAGATCAGCTTCCTGAGTGGAAAGGTCTGCCACCACAATTCCGGCCACATTAATCCGCGCCAAAACGTCGGCAAGCTTAGTTTCCGTCGGGTTAAACATCACCGAAAGCTGCCCGTCCTCTGTAATTGTAGACTTCAGCATCTTCAATGAATCCGGCACTTCCGTAATCGGGTCTTCGCCGCGCACAATGACGCGCTTCTCATGAATGCGGGAGAGCAATTGCTCGGTCGGTTCACAGCAAACCACTTCGCCGTGGTTCACAATCGCAATTTCATCACATAGAGATTGCGCTTCTTCCAAATAGTGAGTCGTGAGCACAATCGTCGTGCCGCGCTTATTCAGCTCTTTCACATAGTCCCAAAGCTGACGGCGCAGCTCAATATCAACACCGGCTGTCGGCTCATCCAAAATCAAAACCGGCGGTGTGTGGACCAACGCTTTGGCCACAAGCAGCCGGCGTCGCATCCCACCTGACAGCGTACGCGCATAGGCATCGGCCTTATCGGCCAGCCCAAGAGCGTCCAAAATCTCTAGTGTGCGTCGGTCCGCTTTGCGCACCCCGTAAAGCCCAGCTTGCAATTCCATGGCTTCTGCGGGAGTGAAAAAGGGATCAACATTCAACTCTTGCGGTACAACGCCAATGGCCCCGCGCGCTTGGCGTGGATTAACCGTCGTATCAAAGCCCCAGATAGACGCGCTGCCCGAGGTTTTATTGACCAATCCGGCCAAAATATTGATGAAGGTGGATTTACCCGCCCCATTCGGACCCAGTAGCCCAAAAACAGATCCGCGTTTGATCTTCAGATCAATGCCCTTAAGCGCTTCTTTGGCAGGTTGCCCGCCGCTCGCTTTATAGACTTTACGCAATTGATGCGCCTCAATGGCGTATTCCGGCAGGCCCTGCGCAGCCCCATCGGCCAATGAGCCAGCTTCCGGCGCAATGTCGAGCGCCCCTTCTTGATCTGCATAACTGGCCATTGTGATTGTCCTATCTGTAGTCGCGACTTCTTTTGAAGCTTTATATAGGAAGCTTACGCCAAAGCCCAACCCCTCGCGACGGCACAAGCGCGCTATTCCACAAGATCGGCCAGAAACAGGGCCTGAAAGGGTTTTGCGCTCCTTGTGAAAATGCAATGATGCGCCCCAGCTTGGGATAAAGATTCGCAGATCGATAAAGCGAAGCCCAGAGCAGAAACGGAGCATTCATGACCACCGAACCTACATCATCTGGCCCAGAGAAAAAACAACCCGGTACAGGCGACCACGTCGTGCTGGTGGATGGTTCGGGCTATATTTTTCGGGCCTACCATGCGCTCCCCCCTCTGACACGTAAATCCGACGGTCTACCCATCGGCGCAGTCAGCGGTTTCTGCAACATGCTGTATAAATTGCTCGAAGACACGCGCGGCAACGATGAAGCCACCCATTTGGCCGTCATCTTTGACGCCAAAGGCAAAACCTTCCGCTCAGACATCTACCCAGAATATAAAGCCAACCGGCCTCCCGCACCTGAAGATTTGGTACCCCAATTTGCCTTGATCCGCGAAGCCGTGGAAGCCTTCGGCGTGCCCTCCATCGAACTCACAGGTTTCGAGGCCGATGATCTCATCGCGACCTATGCCACCCAAGCCGCCGCCCAAGGCGCGCGCGTCACCATCATTTCATCAGATAAAGATTTGATGCAGCTTGTCACCGATGATGTGCACATGGTCGATACCATGAAAAACCGCCACATCGATGCAGATGGCGTGTTTGAAAAATTCGGTGTCACGCCTGATAAAGTCATCGACGTGCAAGCTTTGGCAGGCGACAGCGTCGACAACGTGCCCGGCGTGCCCGGCATCGGCATCAAAACCGCCGCCCTGTTGATCAATGAATACGGCGATCTAGAAACGCTTCTAGGCCGCGCCGAAGAAATCAAACAAAAGAAGCGTCGCGAAAACCTAATCGAATTCGCAGACCTCGCCCGGGTTTCTAAAAAACTCGTGCGCCTCGCCATTGATGTGCCACTCCCCGCCGACATGGACGGCTTTGGCATGGTCCATCCCGACCCGGTAAGATTGATCGGCTTCACCAAAGCCATGGAACTGGGCACGCTCTCGCGCCGCTTAGGTGCGCACTACGGCGTAGACCCCGAAGCCGTGCCCGCAAAAGGCGGACCCGAAGTGGCGGGAGGAGGGGGCGCAACGCCGTCTCTTGCAGATGTCGCCGTTAAAGCCCGTAACACAGAACCCGGTGGCGACCTCGGTGCCATACCTGACGGCCTCACCAAAGCGATCGATTGCACGGCCTATGAAACTGTGGGCACTGTCGAAGCGCTGGAAGGTTGGATCGCCCGCATCAAAGAGCGCGGCGTGGTGGCAGTAGATACCGAAACTGATAGCTTAGACGCCATGGTCGCTCGTCTTGTCGGCGTATCATTGGCATTGTCACCGGGAGACGCATGCTACATCCCGTTGTTGCACGGCCAAAAACCAGACGGCTTTGACTTCGGCGACGGGGCAGAGATCGCACCGGATCAAATTCCATCCGATGTTGCCAAAGCATTGCTCAAACCAATTCTCGAAGACCCGGCCATTCTCAAAATCGGCCAAAACTTGAAGTACGACATGCTCGTGCTCGCCCAACACGGCATTGGCCTTGTAGGCTTCGATGATACGATGTTGCTGTCCTACGCATTGGACGCAGGCAAACACACCCACGGCATGGATGTGCTCTCAAAAGAACACCTTGGCCACTCTCCCATTCCGTTCAAAGAAGTGGCAGGCACTGGCAAAGCGCAAAAAACTTTCGACCAAATTGAAATTCCAAAGGCAACTGAATACGCGGCAGAAGACGCAGACGTCACATGGCGTCTCCACGCTTTGCTCAAGCCGCGTTTGGTCTCAGAACGCAAAACCACTCTCTACGAGACCTTGGAACGCCCACTCGTTCCCGTCCTCGTTGGCATGGAACGCAACGGCATCAAAGTAGACCGCTCCGTGCTCTCGCGCCTGTCTGGTGAGTTCGCCCAAAAGATGGCCTCTATCGAAGTCACGATCTATGAGCTGGCAGGTCAAGATTTTAACATCGCCTCACCCAAACAACTCGGTGAAATCCTATTTGATAAAATGGGCATCCAAGGCGGCAAAAAAACCAAAACCGGCGCATGGAGCACAGATGCCGCCACGCTTGAAGATTTGGCATCCCAAGGCCACGAATTACCAAGCTCGATTTTGGCATGGCGCGGGCTCGCAAAGCTCAAAAGTACGTATACGGATGCTTTGCCTACTTTCATCAACGAACAAACAGGTCGGGTCCACACCTCCTATTCAATGGCAGGCACCACCACAGGCCGCTTGGCATCCTCTGAACCCAACTTGCAAAACATCCCCGTACGTACCGAAGACGGCCGCCGCATCCGCACAGCCTTCATCGCCGACGAAGGCAACAAGTTGGTTTCCGCCGATTACTCCCAAGTAGAACTGCGCCTGCTTGCCCACATCGCCAATGTACCAGAGCTCAAACAAGCCTTCGCCGACGGCATCGATATTCACGCGCTCACCGCATCCGAAATCTTCGGCGTACCCGTCGAAGGCATGGACCCAGCGATGCGCCGCCGTGCCAAAGCCATTAACTTCGGCATCATCTACGGCATCTCCGCTTTCGGTCTGGCCAATCAGCTCAATATTTCACGCACCGAAGCGGGCGAATACATCGAGCTCTATTTCAGTCGCTTCCCCGGCATCCGCACCTACATGGATGAAACCAAAGCCTTCGCCCATGAAAACGGATACGTCGAAACCATCTTTGGCCGCCGCATTCACTTGAACGAAATCAATTCCAAAAATGGCGCCCGTCGCTCTTTCCAAGAACGCGCCGCCATCAACGCTCCCATCCAAGGGGCCGCTGCCGACATCATCCGCCGCGCCATGATTGCCATGCCCGGTGCCTTGAGCGAAGCAAACTCCCAAGCCCGGATGCTGTTGCAAGTCCACGATGAATTGATCTTCGAGGTCCCCGCAGAAGACGCCGACGCAACCTGCAAATTGGTCTCCCGCGTCATGTCCGGTGCGGCCGAACCAGCCGTCCACCTCTCCGTCCCCCTAGACGTAGAAGCCTGCGCCGCCGACAATTGGGACGAGGCCCACTAGGCCTCTCCCATTACGTCACCACCGCACCACGTCATTGCCGGACTTGTTCCGGTAATCCATCCCTCGTCATGGGTAAACCTCTCAATAAAAGCCCAAACCCAAAACCCCATCCCGCAGCATCCCACTCATCATCCACGGTATGTGAGCCCCCCAAGAAAACCGTCATCCTCGGGTTTGTCCCGTGGACCTATCTCACCTCGGGGGCAAAGCTGCGTTTGGCTCATGCCGTCGCGCCTCGCTCCATCCCAACAAATCGGTAGATGGATTACCGGAACAAGTCCGGTAATGACGCAGAGTGCAGGGAGAGACCTTCCCCCCAAACAAAAAGGCCGCCTCCCGAGGGAAGCGGCCTTTCAAAATCCATCGAAGCTTAAAGCTTACTCAGCAGCTTTCGCAGCACCGGGAGCCGCTTCGCGCACTTCAGGACCCACATGCTCTTCAAACTTCACGAAGTTGGAGATGAACATGTTGACCAATTTAGACGCTTGCGCATCGTAGCCAGCTTTGTCTGCCCATGTGTCGCGTGGGTTCAGGATCGAGTTATCGACACCTGGAACAGCCACAGGAACTTGGAAGCCGAAGTTTGCATCGGTGCGGAATTCAACATTTGCCAAAGAACCGTCGAGCGCTGCAGAAAGCAGAGCGCGTGTTTCTTTAATCGGCATGCGGTTACCAATACCGTAGGCACCACCGGTCCAACCCGTGTTGACCAACCAGCAATCAACTTTGTGCTCAGCAATCAGGTCGCGCAACAAGTTGCCGTATTCTGAAGGGTGACGAGCCATGAACGGCGCGCCAAAGCAGGTTGAGAAGGTTGCTTCTGGCTCAGTAACACCTTTTTCGGTGCCAGCTACTTTCGCGGTGTAACCAGACAGGAAGTGATACATCGCTTGCGCAGGTGTCATTTTCGAGATCGGAGGCAAAACACCAAACGCATCAGCAGTAAGCATGATGATGTTTTTCGGGTTACCCGCACGGCCTGTTTCACTCGCATTTGGAATGAAGGACAATGGGTACGCACCGCGTGTGTTTTCAGTCAGCGTGCGATCTTTAAAGTCGATGACGCGGCTGTTTGGATCCATCACAACGTTTTCAAGCACGGTGCCGAAACGCTGAGTGGTTGAGTAAATTTCTGGCTCAGCTTCAGGAGACAGGTCAATCATCTTGGCATAGCAACCGCCTTCGAAGTTGAAGACACCACCTTCGTACCAACCGTGCTCGTCATCACCAACCAAGGTCCGCTTAGGATCAGCAGACAAAGTTGTCTTACCGGTGCCTGAAAGACCAAAGAAGATTGCTGAATCGTCGTCTTCGCCAACATTGATAGAACAGTGCATCGGCATAACGCGCTTAGCAGGCAGTTCGTAGTTGAGCATGGAGAAAACAGATTTCTTAGTTTCCCCAGCGTAAGACGTACCAGCGATCAAAACGATACGTGCTTTAAAGTTACACGCGATCATTGTTTCACCGCGCGAACCGTGACGCGCTGGATCAGCTTTGAAGCTTGGAAGGTTGATGATCTGGAACTTAGGAGCGAAATTTTCAAGCTCTTCAGTTTTAGGTTCGATCAACAAGTTCTGAATGAAAAGAGAGTGCCACGCTAGCTCGGTAACGACACGGGTAGGAAGGCGGTGGGTTGGATCTGCGCCACCAAAGAGGTCTTGAACGTAAAGTTCCATGCCCTCAGCATGTTTCAGCATGTCTGCGTGAAGAGCGTCGAACTGCTCAGTGGTGATGCCTTTGGAGTTATCCCACCAAACGGTGTTTTCTGTGCTCTCGTCGCGGACAACAAATTTATCTTTCGCGGAGCGGCCCGTGTGCTCGCCAGTACGAACGACCAAAGCGCCGTGCTTGGCAATTTCAGCGCCATTCTTTTTAATGGCGTCTTCGTACAAAGACTCAGGACGTTGGTTCCAAAAAACCGTCGTCACATTTTTAAAGCCTTGGTTTTCAATGCCGTTCTTGCTGATGTGTGGTCCAGTGTTTTTCACGCCACTCTCCCTTTCAAAATAATCCAACGGCATCGGCCGTTCCACCAGCGTCGGTCTATCAGTGTAGAAGGCGGCGCATAAATGATGCATATGCCTTCATCGTTTCAAGACCCGGCGTTCGTTCGAACGTATGACCCGTCGGATGAAATGTTGAAGCGGGACATCAACTAAGTCGTGCCCACCCTAAATATCGATCCGAGCTAAAAGAGGGCCCCAAAGAAGCCCCCGTCATAGCGGTGAGATGTGCTCAAACCAGCTATGATTGGGGCGCACCATAGTGATAGCGACTGTCAGGTGCAACAGGATTCGGGCTTACTAGTTAAGTTTTACGAGTTCTTTTGTCGCGCCTCCTTGGCAAGCGCCACCAGCGCCTCGCGCGCGCTGACCGCGTCGTTCACTTCCAAGCTAAATTCGATGCGCGCACTATGGTTAATGCTGCCCAAATCTGCGCCCTCTGCGTCAATGCCCGTCAGCGTCCAGCCGGTCGCCTCGTCCCCCGTCAAAGGCGTGGGCACAACCCCGCACAAGTGAGCCGCGTAGCTTTCAACCGCGTCTTGGTGGTCGCTATTCATATGTTCCAATATGCGCGTTTCCGCAGAAACCAGCGCTTCTGGGGCGGAGATAAGCAAGGTGTTCCGCTTTAAGTTCCGGGTTGCCCCAAAGCCGCGCACCAACCGCCCTGTGCTGATCTTGGCAACATAATACTCAAAGTTCAGCTCGGTATCATAGTCAGCCGTGTCGGGATGGCGGGCCACATAGCGCGCTTTAAGGGCTGCCACATCTTCTGGCGCCGCAGGTTCCACAGTGGCTTGCACAGTCAGCCGCACCCGGTCCATCAAGCGGTCCGAGCGTGTATCCCCGTCAAACAACAGCGAAATCCGATTATCAACCATCAGGTTGCGGGTGTGCGCCGCAAGTTCAGAGAGCAACAAGATCGGGTCGCCCTGAGATGTGCAGGCAATGGCCAATTGTGTCACCACCGGCGCGCCAGTTTTAAGGTCCAATGTGCCCAAGGAGGCGAGACGGGCTTTGCGCAAAGTGTGGCGTGCCAGCCGATCAAGTGATAATTCGTCATTTTCTAACTGTGTATTTGTCATTGCATGCCTATATTGAACGCAGGGAGAACAAAATAACGCCTATGAGTCGAGCGCGTGTGCCGGAACCTTCGCCAAATTGGCAGAAACCGGGCACATCGCAGGACTATTCCCACGGGCGACTTAATATAATAGAACAAGCCTACCTGAAAACGAGAGTCATTATCAATGCCAACATCTGGTGAAAACGTCGCAACTGCCGAGGATCACTCCTTAGCAGTCCCCGCTCTAGACTCGATTAAGACCCACCTTAAGCGCACAGTCCAGCTGGCGACGCCCGTGGTGTTTTCACGTTTTCTGATGGTGGCGATTTTTACTGCAGACACCATCATGGTGGGGCAAGTGGACGGCCCTGCCTTGGCTTACCTAGGACTTGGCCTCTCCATCCAGTCTATTTTCTTTCTCGTCTCCATCGGCATGTTGCAAGGCACGATGATTATTTCCAGTCAGGCCTACGGCGCGGCAGACTATGAAGATGCGGGCAAAGCGTGGCGGGTCGGCTCGTATCACGCCATTGCCCTAGGCTTAAGCTTCGGCTGGATCTGCCTGCTGGGCGAAGAAATCCTACTGGTCTTAGGCTTTGATGCTGAAATGTCGGCCAAGGCAGGGGCGGTGTCCATCGCCTTTGGCCTCTCCATGCCCGCCATGTTGTTCTACATCTGCGCGTCTTATTTTCTGGAAGCCGTTCAGCGCCCCTCTGTGGGCATGGTCATCATGATCGGCGCCAATGTCGTCAACATCCTCCTAAACCTCATCTTTGTGTGGGGTTGGGGCGGTTTAATAGACCCCATGTCAGCACTCGGCGCCGCCATCGGCACCTCCATCGTGCGCTGGGGCACCTGCTTCATCATCGGCGCTTACATCCTCACCATGCCGTGGCGCACGGGCGAAGACCCCTTTGGCCTCAAAATCAACCTCGCCAAATGGTGGGAAGAAGCCCGCACTTTGGGCGGAGACTACGGCAAGCGCTTGCGCGGCCTTGGCACCTCCATGGCCGTTATGTTGGGCATGGAAGGTCTGTGCACCCAAATCATCGTGCTCATCGCGGCAAGCTTCGGCACAGAACAACTCGCCGCCTACCAAGTGGCCACCAGCCTTCTGTTTCTCATTGTGATGATTGCGATCGGCTGCATGGCCGCAACGTCCGTGCGGGTGGGCAACGCCGTGGGCCGCGAAGACCAACCAAACATGCGTCGCGCGGGCTTTGTCGGCATCGGCCTCACCGCCTGCCTCATGACCCCCGCCGCCATTCTGCTGGCCCTCTTTCCCAATGAAGCCGCCAGCATCTATGTAAATGACGTCGCCATCACAAGCTTGGTTGCCGTCGCTTTCGGCGTTGTCGCCCTCGTGGTGGTAGCAGACGGTATTGCAGCTTGCACCGTGGGTGCCTTGCGCGGTACGGGCGACGTGTGGCCCGTCATGTACATCGCCACAGGCAGCCTATGGGTTGTCGGCCTGCCGTCGGGCTTGGCCTACGCCTATCTGTTCGAAATGGGCCCACCCGGCCTCATCGCAGGTCTGGGCACAGCCTACTTCATCTCCGGCTGTATTTTGCTAGAACGCTTCACCCGCGTATCGCGCAAATTGCCCAAACGCGTTTAGACTTATTGCCCGCAGCAAGTTTCAGGCGGTGTAACTTGCGTCGTGCGGATCAAATAGAAAAACCCATCTGCCGCTGAGCGTCCTTGCCGAATAAGGGTTGGTTTCTCAGCCAGCGAGATACACGGCCCCGTGCTGGCAGAGGGTTGAATTTCTGCCATCTGCGGGAGCAGCGGAAACATTTCATAAATCCCTGTCTCCGTCAGCCACGCCAGCCCGGGCACAGTCGCCGTCTCAAACGGATAAACTGCGTTCAACGCCGCCATCTGCGCTTCGTTCAAACTGCCCGGCCCAGAGCGACGCGGCACAGCACCCCGTTGCAACACGCACACAAGCTGCACGTCCACATCCGGCGTCTCATCAAAGTTAGAAAGATCGAGCGGGCTCACCCCCTGCTCAAGGCTTGCATGAATGGTCGAGACATTGTTCTGCCCCAAAACAGCCACCCCAATAAAGGCCGCCACCATCAACAGCCCCACCACATAAAGCCCCCACGTCAACCGTCCAACCGTCATCGCATCCATCCTCTAATGTTTGAAGCGTTTTACCTGTATTGTTCAAAAACACCAAATGCTGTAATCGCATCACTGTCTCCTGACGTGTTTACAGAAAAAGGCAGAGAGTTTCCTCTCTGCCTTTTGCGTTTTCATTCAAACCACCCGTGTTAAATAAAACACAAATGCCTGTGCCTATTTGTTCCCAGCAGCTTCCAGCAAACGGCCATAGAACTCAACTGCGCGGCCCATGTTGTCGACCGTGATGCGTTCATTGGTGCCGTGGAACCGAGCCATGTCGTCTTTGCCCATGACAATCGGAATGATGCGGTAGATGTCATCGGCAACTTCGGAATAGTGGCGAGAGTCTGTGCCGCCCACCACAAGGTAGGGAGCAATCAACTTCGCATCAAAGCTGGCGACAACGGCGTTGGAGAGCATCGTATAGCCATCCGTATCCGTGCCAGAAACGAAAGACGGCTCGCGGCCTTCGTTATGGATTTCAACATCAACATTTGGGTCATTGACTGCCTTTTTAACGTGCGCAACCACATCGGCAATGGTGTCGCGGGAGTGGACCCTAAAGTTCACTTTGGCAGAGGCCATCGGCGGCAGCACGTTTTCTTTGTTCCCGCCGTTAATCATGGTCGGGGCAATGGTGGTGCGCATCTGCGCGTCCGAGGTCGGCGAGTTGCTTAAAATAGAGATCAGCACGTCGTCCAACAGCCACCGGTTCGCCATCACAAGGCGAGATTTAAACGGGGAGGGCCCGGTAATCGCATCAACCATTTGCTCCGTCGCCCCATCAATCTTGGGAATGAAGGGCGTTTTTTGTAGCCGGTTAATGGCGACGACCAACCGGCCAATCGCTGTTTCTCTCGGAGGCATGGAAGAGTGGCCCCCTTTTGCGCGGGCCGTCAGGTTGAGAGTGACATAGCCTTTTTCAGCAACGCCGATCATGGCCGCCAAACCTTCAACGCCGGGAAGCAAACCGTCAGACACAACGCCGCCTTCATCTGCAACCCAGTAGAAGCGCGTGCCGCGTTCTTCCATCAATTTGGCAATGGCGACGTTCCCGCGTGGTCCCCCCACTTCTTCATCATGGCCAAAGGCAAACATGATCGTGCGTTTAGGCGTGTAGCCTGTCGCCATCAACAATTCAGCCGCTTCGACCATGGCGATCAAAGACCCCTTGGTGTCGATTGCGCCTCGACCCCAAATGAAACCATCAGACACTTTGCCCGAAAAGGGGTCTTCTTCCCAAAGCTCTTCGGTGCCCGGAATAACAGGCACCACATCGATATGGGACATCAGCAAAATAGGGTCAAGGCTTGGGTCGCTGCCTTTCCACGTAAAGAGCAAGCTGTATCCCCCCACAACTTCCCGTTCTGCTGTGGCGTGAAGGACAGGGTAGGTCGCCGCCAGCCAGTTGCGGAAGTCAACAAAGGCTGTGTAGTCAACTGAATCAGGGTCATCGGCTGTTTGTTGGGACGAGATGGTTTTAAACCGAATGGCCTCGCCGAGGCGTTCCGCTGAGGCTTGCGCATCCACTGTGATCGACAAGGGCATATCCACCTTTACGATCTCTTGGTTGCCGCCTGCCAAATAGGCGCGTCCCACGATCACCGCCACCAGAAGGACAATCAGTCCTCCAAGGCCCATCAAAAACTTCTTCATTGCCGTCCCCTTACTCATTTATTGTTGGACGCATTCAGCCTGTATAGGGCCGCTTTGTCAAACACCTAAGCCCCCCTAACTAATTTAGCAGACAGCTATCGCGACGTTATTCTGTGTATTTCTGCTTAAATCAGCGGTTAGGCCTTTTCCTCGTGCCCAGATTATGGTCCATTTGGGCCTTATTTTCGGCTTAAACCCCGCCTAAGCAGGGGGGCCGGTCACTTAAGCCCGGCACGGGGAGGCAACTTCTCGAAGCAGCAAAAATCTTGGCTGCTGACTCTGACAAGAGGGGGCTCAAGAACTTGAAGGACGAAAGAGGGGATATGCCGACTATAGCGCTCGTGGATGATGATCAAAACATCCTCACCTCAGTTTCCATTGCGTTGGAGGCAGAAGGCTTTCACGTTCAAACCTATACCGATGGCGCGTCTGCGCTGGCAGGTTTGCAAGCCTCGCCGCCCGATATGGCTGTCTTTGACATTAAAATGCCGCGCATGGATGGGCTGGAACTTCTCCGCCGCCTGCGCCAAAAATCAGAATTGCCCGTGATCTTTCTCACCTCCAAAGATGATGAGATCGACGAGCTGTTTGGTCTTAAAATGGGGGCCGATGATTACATCGCCAAACCGTTTTCTCAGCGTTTGCTTGTGGAGCGGGTCAAAGCCGTGCTCCGTCGCACCGCCGCACGTGCCGAAAGTGCCGCCAACGGTGGCGAGCCACGCTCAACCGCTCAAATCATGGAGCGGGGCAAATTAGTCATGGACCCAGACCGCCATGCCTGCGCGTGGCAAGGCAATGATGTCACCCTCACCGTCACCGAATTTCTCATCCTGCAAGCCTTGGCCCAGCGTCCCGGCTACGTAAAGAGCCGCGATCAGCTGATGGATGCGGCTTACGATGATCAGGTATATGTGGATGACCGTACCATCGACAGTCACATCAAACGTCTGCGTAAAAAGTTCAAGCAGTCTGATGATAGCTTTGAAAGCATCGAGACGCTTTATGGTGTAGGCTATCGCTTTAAAGAAGCGTGACAGGATCTGATATCGGATGACCGATTTTGGCGGGCATCGCCCTCTCAATACCGGCTCTCACACTCCCGGGCCCAAACAATCGCAAGATAAGCCCTCGCGTGGGGACAAAAAACGCACGTCTGGGTCCAAAAGGTCTAGATCATCCCACAAGCGCCGCCCGCGCTTGCGGGACACCCTGCGCCAGCGCACACCGCGCGGCGTCTTAGTTCAGTTTGATAAGATCAATTTCGCCCCGTTGATAAAATTGCTGCGCCCCGCGCGTAATGCCATCACCAACATTTTGGCGCGCGGCCGCTTCTCCAGCGTCACCCGTCGCATCGTATTTTTCAACATTGCAGGCATGGCCGTTCTGGTCGGCGGGGTGCTCTACCTCAATCAATTCCGTCAAGGCCTCATTGATGAGCGTAAGTTGAGCTTGCTCACCCAGGCCGAAATTATTGCCGGGGCTTTGGCTGAAACCGCCACCGCCAATCTAGAAGCCGAAACCATTGACCCGCTCGCCAATGTTGTGCGCTCGCGGAAATGGATCAACCCTGACGAAATCATCGATCGCGATATCCCCATCATTGCAGAGCACGCCGCGCCCATTTTGCGCCGCCTGATTTCGCCCACCCGCACAAGAGCGCGCCTCTATGACAAAGACGGCTGGCTGGTGCTCGATTCCCGCCAGCTCACAGCGTCGGGTCAAATCATCTCGTTCGAATTACCGCCCCCCAATTGGGAAGACAATATTTCTATTGTCGATCGCATTTTGCAAACGCTCTACAGCTTCATGCCGGGCCGCGATCTGCCGCGCTACACAGAAGCAGGCTCCCAAAATGGCCGGATCTATGATGAGGTCAACGTCGCGCTCAACGGCGAGCTGGCCACCAAAGAACGCATGGGCCGCAAAGAGGAGCTCATCATCTCCGTCGCCGTGCCCGTGCAGCGGTTCAAGGCCGTGATGGGCGCATTGCTGTTGTCCACCGAGGGCGACGACATTGACGCCATCGTGCGCGCTGAGCGCCTCGCCATTGTCGAAGTCTTCCTCATCGCCATGGCCATTTCCATTTTACTCTCCGTGCTGTTGGCCGGCACCATTGCCGAACCTGTTCGCCGCCTCGCTGCTGCCGCAGACCGCGCAGGCCAAGCCAACCGAAAAGGCCGCGTGGAAATCCCCGACTTCACAGAACGGCGCGATGAAATCGGCGATCTGTCCGGCGCGCTGCGCGATATGACGGGCGCGCTCTATGACCGTATTGATGCCATTGAAAGTTTTGCCGCCGACGTGGCCCACGAATTAAAAAACCCGCTCACCTCCATGCGCTCCGCCATTGAAACTCTGCCCTTGGTTAAAACCCAAGATCAGACCGACCGCCTCATGGCCGTCATTCAGCACGACATTCAGCGCGTTGACCGATTGATCTCAGACATTTCCGAAGCCTCCCGCGTGGATGCCGAACTGTCGCGCGAAGAGCTGGAAGAAATTGATTTGCAGGTGCTGCTGCCCACTTTGGTGGACATGTATAATGACACGGGCACATCGGGCGGCCACACCCTCTCGTTCGAAGCAGATTTGGGCGCCCGCACCAAAGAACGTTTGATTGTGAAGGGTGTAGATACCCGCTTAGGCCAAGTGCTGCGTAATCTGATCGACAACGCCTTGTCATTCTCTCCGCCAGCAGGCGCAGTGCTCATCAAGGCCACACGGCGCAAATCCACCATCCGCATTGCAATTGAAGATCAAGGCCCCGGCATCCCGCCCGAGAGCTTGGAAAAAATCTTCGACCGGTTCCACACCGACCGCCCAGACAGTTTCGGCAGCAACTCCGGCCTGGGCCTGTCTATCGCGCGCCAAATTGTGGAAGCCCATGACGGTCACCTGTGGGCCGAAAACATCATGGGAGATCCCAAAGTCTCCGACACGCCAATCGGGGCGAGGTTCATTGTTGAACTACCCGTGCCTTAACCTCTGTCGCTAACTCACAAGGTCGACACCCATGTCTCAGCCGCACAAAATACACGCCACCTGTCTCGCCCGCCACACGCCCCACGGTATTTGCGCGGTCATCTTGCGCGGGCCCTCAGGTTCAGGAAAATCCGACATGGCTTTGCGCATGATCCACGAGGAGGGGGCAACGCTTGTGGCCGATGATTGGGTTGAACTCACCCAAACCGCGACCGGCTTGCTGGCCAGCCCGCCCACACTATTGGAAGGCCTCCTAGAAGCGCGCGGCCTTGGCCTTCTCAAGCAGCCATTTTTGAGCGACATTCCGGTGAAATTGATCGTGGATTTGGTCGAGCGCGCAGACATGCCCCGGCTACCCGAGCCTGATTTTGAGGTCATAATGGAATCAAAATTGCCAAAAATGAAAATCTCATCATTTGATTCCACAAGCCCCCTCAAGATCTGCTGGGCCCTAGATTGCTTGCCAGAACGCGGTTTTCCAAAAGAGGACGGAATTTTCCGGTGAGTACTTGCTTTTTTTAGTCAAAACCGTGCATCAAACGCTTGTCATGCACTCAGAATTGGGAGCACGATAGTCGCCTTGCTGTAGTTTGCCCGAAAGAGCCCCCTATGATCGGTTTAGTCCTTGTCACCCATGGCCAATTGGCCAGCCAATTTGTCGCCGCAATGGAACATGTTGTCGGCCCGCAGGAGCATGTCGTCTCCATTTGTATCGGGCCTGATGATGATATGGAGCAGCGCCGCCGCGATATTCTAGAGGCGGTGGACCTAGTAGATAAGGATGACGGCGTTATCTTACTCACCGACATGTTCGGCGGCACCCCTTCCAATTTGGCCATTTCCATCATGGATAAAGCCAAAGTAGAAGTGATCGCCGGCATTAATTTGCCCATGTTGATTAAATTGGCTAGCGTGCGCGAACAAATGAGCCTGTCCGAAGCAGTGGACAAGGCCCAAGAGTCAGGCCGCAAATACATCTCAGTGGCCAGTAAAGTATTGGCAGGGGAAGCAAGCTGAGTATGGATGTGGGTGATACAATGGGGGAGCAGGCTGTTGAAGCGCATGTCGGGATCATTAATTCCCGAGGGCTACACGCACGCGCCTCCGCCAAATTTGTCCAATGCACTGAAAGCTTTGATGCTCAAGTGGAAGTCACCCGCGATGGCCAAACCGTCTGCGGCACTTCCATCATGGGTTTGATGATGCTCGCGGCCGCAACCGGCACCAGCATCCACATCTCCGTAACCGGCCCCCAAGCCCAAGACGCCCTGACAGCGTTGACCGCCCTCATCAACAACCGCTTCGGCGAAGAGTGCTAGTCCGCGACTAACCTAATACTAAAACCTCACCCACACCCCACCCCCCTAAAGTGTCATCCTCGAACTTGTTCCGGGGATCCATCTCTCCACATCTTCTGGCGTGGGAGGCTCCGATAGTCGAGCCACGCCCACCACTCATCTATCCAAGGAACACGCCGATAGATGGATTACCGGGACAAGCCCGGCAATGACGCCTTGCCAGAGGGGCCACCCCAGCCCTTAACCTTCCGGCAACCAAAGTCATAGAAAGACATAAAGATTTCTTTATATGCGCTTGTCGCCACCCCGTCTCCCTGCTATACACGAGCAGAATTCAAGCTGGCCTATATTGGGCCTCATCATAAAACGCGGAGCATCGCTAGCCATGACAGCTCAAGATTATAAAGTTGCCGATATTTCCCAAGCCGATTGGGGCCGGAAAGAAATCGCCATTGCTGAAACCGAAATGCCAGGCCTGATGTCGCTGCGCGAAGAGTTTGGCGCAAGCAAACCTCTCGCTGGCGCCCGTATCATCGGTTGCTTGCACATGACCATTCAAACCGCTGTGTTGATCGAAACACTCACAGCTTTGGGCGCAACCGTGCGCTGGTCTTCATGCAATATCTTCTCAACCCAAGACCACGCTGCTGCAGCGATCGCCGTCACCGGCGTTCCTGTTTTTGCTTGGAAGGGTGAGACAGAAGAAGAATACATGGAGTGCTTGGAAGCAACGCTCACCGGCCCAGATGGCTGGAAGCCGAATATGTTGCTCGACGATGGTGGTGACTTGACCCTCCACATTCACGAAAATTTCCCTGAGCTGCTCGACGATATTCGCGGCGTTTCAGAAGAAACCACAACCGGTGTGTTGCGTCTGTACGAAATGGCAAAAGCCGGCACGCTTGCGATGCCAGCCATCAACGTCAATGACTCCGTGACCAAGTCTAAATTCGACAATCTTTACGGTTGCCGTGAAAGCCTCGTAGACGGCGTGAAGCGCGCAACAGACGTAATGATCGCGGGTAAGATCGCAGTCGTGTGCGGCTTTGGCGATGTCGGCAAAGGTTCTGCTGAAAGCATGCGCTCGCAAGGCGCTCGTGTGATCGTGACAGAAATCGATCCGATCTGTGCGCTTCAAGCAGCGATGCAAGGGTATGAAGTGTCCACGATGGAAGAGTATGCTCCTATTGCAGACATCTTCATCTCAACCACTGGTAACAAAGACATCATCACCATCGACCACATGGCGGCGATGAAAGACCGGGCGATTGTGGGCAACATAGGCCACTTCGACAGCGAAATTCAGGTTGCTGCTTTGCGCAAATTGGCATGGCACAATGTGAAGCCACAAGTTGACGAAATTGAATTTGCCGATGGCAAACGCATCATCTTGTTGGCTGAAGGCCGTTTGTTGAACCTAGGCTGTGCAACAGGTCACCCAAGCTTCGTGATGAGTGCTTCTTTCACCAACCAAGTATTGGCTCAAATCGAGTTGTGGGAAAACTACGCGTCCTACAAAAACGACGTGTCTGTCTTGCCAAAACATCTCGACGAAAAAGTAGCCACATTGCATTTGGCGAAATTGGGCGTGAAGCTCACAACTTTGTCTCAAGAGCAAGCTGACTATATCGGCGTTTCCGTCGATGGCCCGTTCAAACCAGAGCACTACCGCTACTAATCTGGTTCACGGTTCATGCCGACACCACTGAGTTGACGAAAGCCCGGCCTCCACGCCGGGCTTTCGCATGTCAAAAGCATTTATCCCAACCCACCACGTCATCACCTCTCCCCTACCATGTCGTCACCTCCCCCCACCACGTCATTACCGGGCTTGTCCCGGTAATCCATCTCTCCTCATACTCAGATGGGGTGTGGTAAAAGTCACATCCCCGCACGGACTTCCTTCAACGTATCGAGTGAGGCACACTGGATCCCCGGAACAAGTCCGAGGATGACGCCTAATGTGCAGTTACTGCTTTGCGCGCCAACAACCTCCCCAAACGCCAAGAGCCTCCGTTAAGCTTTTCTATGGCCTTTATCTTCGTTCCGCTGGTAAGCTGAACCCAAGAAGCACACACCGATTCGGCTTTGAATATTTACTGCTCAAAAGGGCAGCCATGGTTATGAGAGGGGGCGTGACCAGACTAATGCGGTCATCACGTCGAGCACATAAAAGAGCTGGATCAGCCCAGACAAAAAACAGAACGAGCAACGGACAAGGGTCATGGAAACCCGCACCGTCTTTGCCCGAACTGACACTGCGCACGCCTGCTCTGACGGTTGGTACCCTTACAGCAACCTCAAGTCTGGCTCTCTCAAGTGCCGCCTTTGCAGCACCCGAAGAGAGCCCCGCATCACAATCCTCAACTTGGCTCGCAGATTACGCCGAATTGATTTCGCCCTTTATGGAGACCATCGGCTTTTCACCCGAAATGGCGGTTGATCCTGCCATGGCGCTCAATACCAGCATCACTGTGGGCGCGTTGGGCCTAGGGGCTGCCTGCTGCTTGTGGGCTTTGCGCTCTTCACGGCGCGCCGCCAAAAGTGCCTATGACGCCGACTTCCAAGTATCAGCTCTCGCTGCGCGCATCGATGACGCAGAAGCCATTCTGGCCGCCGAACCAGACGCTGTCTTTATTTGGACCCCAGAAACCATGGTGGCCAAACCCGGCACCTTGCAAGCCCGCCCGCGTATTTTGGGCGCGACGGCTGGCCTTGCTGATCCGGCAACCGGTGAACTGGATTTCGATTATCTTCTCTCACGCCTTGAAGGCGAACACCCAGCCCTCTTGCGCCAAGCTGCAGACCGTTTGCGCTCGCGCGGGGCTCGTTTTTCCCTAGTCGTGCAATCACGCGATGGCCGTATTTTTGAAGCTGAAGGTCGCCCCGCAGGTGCCCAAGCAGTCCTATGGTTCCGAGATGTGACAGGGGAGCGGGCCGAAGTGGCCCGTCTGGCCGAACGCGTTCGCTCGGCGGAAAGTGCGCGAGATAAATTTTCTGAACACGCCGATAGCCTCTCCTTGCCCGCATGGCGCCGGGATGGAGAAGATCGTCTGGTGTGGGTCAACGCCGCCTATGTGCGGGCGGTGGAGGCTACATCTGCGCAAGAGGTGATTGCGCAGGGCCAAGAATTATTGGGCGAGGATGCGCGCAGCGAAAGCCGCCGTCAGCTCGCTGAAATGCATAAAGCCGATCACCGCGCCTTCACAGTGGTGGCGGGCGAACGGCGTGCGCTCAACATTCGCGAGTCCGTTCTACAGGACGGCACGGCTGGTCTGGCTGTGGATGTGACAGCACTTGATCATGCTGAAGGGGAGCTGAAACGCCACATCGGCGCTCATGCCAGCACACTCAATCACCTTGCAACAGCGGTGGCCATTTTTGGTCCCGACCAACACCTCGCTTTCTTCAATGATGCCTTCCAAGGCCTATGGTCACTGGAACATTCTTTCTTGGAAAGCGAACCCCTCGACAGCGCTGTCTTGGACGAGTTGCGCACCCGCCGTCGTTTGCCAGAGCAAGACAATTACCAAGCGTGGAAAGCCAAGCGGCTGGAGCAATATACAGCGCCGGAAGCCAGCGAAGAATATTGGCACTTGCCAGACGGGCGCACCATCCGTGCAGTCACCCAGCCCCATCCCTTTGGCGGCGTGATCTATCTGTATGAAAACGTCACCGAACGGGTCAATCTAGAAAGTTCCTATACCGCTCTAGAAGAAGTGCAGCGCGAAACCCTCGATAATCTATACGAAGGGGTTGCCGTGTTTGGCACGGACGGTCAGCTTAAACTCTTCAATCCGGCCTATGCGCAAACGTGGCGCTTGGAAGAAGATGAGCTCAATCAGAACCCGCACATCAACGACATCATTCTGGCCTGTTCTCAGCTTTATGATGATGAGGAAATGTGGAACGAAATCCGCTCCTTCATCACAGGTGTGGGCCGGGCTCGCACCGAAATTGCCGGACGCATTGAACGCCCCGATGGCAATGTAACTGACTACGCCCTTGTGCCACTGCCTGATGGCGCGACCTTGCTAGCCTATGTGGACGTAACCGACAGCACCCGGATCGAACGGGCGCTGCGCGATCGTAACGACGCGTTGGAAACCGCAGACCGTCTCAAGTCTGAATTCGTCAGTCACATGTCCTATCAATTGCGCACACCGCTCACCAATATCATTGGCTTTGGTGAAATCCTTGAAGCCAAAATGTTTGGTGACTTGAACGATAAGCAACAAGAATACATGGCAGGCATCTTAGAGAGCTCTCATCAGCTTCTCGCTGTCGTCAATGACATTCTCGACCTAGCAACCGTTGAAGCGGGCACCATGGCGCTGGACGTCTCTACTGTGTCCATCAAGGCTGTCATTAGAGCAGCCGAAGAGTTCGCCACCCGCTCAGCGCAAAAAGGCAAACTGTCCTTTAAAGTGGAATGCCCAGATGATATCGGCACCATCGAAGCAGATGAGCGCCGCATCAAGCAAATCATGATCAATCTGCTCTCCAATGCTTTGTCGTTCACACGGCCAGGCGATGCGATTTTGATCGGCGCACAGCGTGAAGAAGATGAATTGTTGCTCTATGTCTCCGACACCGGCGATGGCATCAAGCCCGAGCATCAAGCAACGGTCTTTGACCGCTTTGAGTCTCGTGACGGCGGGCCTGAAAGCCCTCGCGGTGCGGGCCTCGGTCTGTCCTTAGTCAAAAGCTTCGTGGAACTACACGGCGGCTGGGTCACGCTAGAATCAGAGCCGAATGTCGGCACCCGCGTCACCTGTCACCTGCCCATCCAACGGCCAGATGACTCTCAAGACGCTTAGGCACGTCAAATCCCTAATGTCTTTCAATTAGCACCGGTTGCAAAGCCGCAGAGAACCCCCATATCCGAAGTCCAAAACGTCATCACAAACTCGTGAATGCTTAATTTGTCCCCATATGGTGGATTAGAAGAGCTCAAGGGCCCCGAATAATAAAAAATGACGACGAGAATGCGACCGACAAGAACCGCCCCAAGCACATCCTGTTAAACCGACCATGCAGACCGGGACCATCTCCCGTCTGTTTAAACAGGCCCGAAGTTCAAATGAACAGTCGGGCAAGGAGGATAAGATGGCCATCACCCTTAAGGTGAACGGAGAAACCCGTGAATTGGATATCGAGCCTGATATGCCACTGCTGTGGGTATTGCGCGACGAGCTTGGTTTGACAGGCACAAAGTTTGGATGTGGCGTGTCCGCGTGTGGCGCCTGCACCGTTCAGGTGAATGGCCAAGCCGTGCGCACCTGCGCCTTGCCAGTATCATCTGTGCAAGGCAAAGAAATCACCACCATTGAAGCGCTCAGCGATGAAGAGAAAAATCTCTCCGCTTTGCAGCAAGCTTGGATCGATCACCAAGTGCCTCAGTGTGGGTATTGCCAATCAGGTATGTTGATGGCGGCAAGCGCTTTGCTATCAAATAATCCGAGCCCCACCGACGCCGACATTGACGCTGCTATGACCAATGTTTGCCGTTGTGGCACCTATCCACGCATCAGAGCGGCCATCCGTTCTGTGGCAGTCGGTTAAGGGAGAGCGTTATGTCCAAATATTCAAGACGTCAAATTTTGCTCGGGGGTGCTGCTGCAGGCGGCGCTCTTCTCGTTGGGTATGGTGTTCTCTCACCGTCGCGCCAGCAAGTCGCCCAAGCTGCCCACGGGTCGGATGAAGATCACTTTGTCACTCAGTGGATCCGCATCGGCGCAGACAATAAAATTTCCATCTTCGTGCCCCATTCCGAAATGGGCCAAGGGGTGCTTACCTCAGTGGCAATGATGGCAGCCGAAGAATTGGAAGCTGATTGGGAAACCATTGAAGTGATCCAAGCGCCGGGCGAAAAGATTTTTGCCAACGGACCACTTGGCCAAGCATTTCTATCCAATGGCGCAACCATTCCGTCTGCCATCAAAGGCATCGCCAATTTCTCCACGTTCAAAATTGCTGAAATGATGAACCTGCAAATCACTGGTGGTTCAACCGCTGTGCGCTTTACAGGTCACCACGGCATGCGCCCCGCAGGCGCTGCTGCCCGTGAAATGCTCATCATGGCAGCTGGTGAAAAGTGGAACGTACCACTAGTGGAATTGGAAGCAGTGAACTCTACCATTGTTCACAAGAAGTCCGGCAAGACGGCAACCTACGGGGAGCTTGCAACGATCGCGGCTCAATATACACCGTCAACCACGCCGCCGCTCAAAGCCAACGCAGACTTTAAAATCATCGGCACGCCTATTCCCCGGGTGGATATTCCCTCCAAGGTCGACGGCACCGCACAATATGGTATCGACGCGAAAGTGGACGGCATGGTTTACGCCGCAGTCCGCCAAGCCCCAGTTTTTGGCGGTGAATTGGTCAGCGTAGACAAAGGGGATGTTACCTCTCGTCGCGGCATCATCGATGTGGTGGAATTGTCCGACGCAGTTGTCGTCGTGGCAGACTCCTATTGGCGCGCTCAAAAAGCCGTCAATGATCTGGAGGTCGAATTCACCTCCGGTAATTTCGGCGATGTTTCCACCGCCAGCATCAACGCACAATTTGATGCAGATATCACAGCCAATGAAGGCGAAGCCGACGTTGAAGCTGGCGACATTGCCGCCTCAATAGCGGCTGCCGACAAAACATTGGACGCTGTTTACCGTGTGCCTTTCTTGGCGCACGCCACAATGGAACCAATGAACTGTACCGTCGCGTTTCATGATGACGGCACCTGCGAAGTGTGGACCGGCACGCAAGATGTCCTGGGCACGCGCGGTTTCATCGCGGGCCTGACTGAAATGGACGACGCCAAAATCACCGTTCATCCGTTGATGCTCGGCGGTGGTTTTGGTCGTCGCAGTGCAGGGTCTCCAAATTTCCTCGCCCTCTCCGTATTAGTGGCGCAGAAAATTGGCAAACCCGTCAAGCTTGTGTGGTCTCGTGAAGAAGACATGCAACACGACTACTACCGTCCCTCTGTCACAGCCCACATGACAGCGGCTTTTGACAGCGACGGTGCTGTCACCGGTTGGCAAAACAAATATGTGCGCAAAGACGAGCCCGTCGAAGCGTCACACATTCCTTACGCTGTGCCCAACCAAAACATCCGCTTCGTGGAAAGCGAAGTCCATGTGCCTTACGGTCCTTGGCGCTCCGTGGCACATACTCAGCATACGTTCTTTAATGAAAGCTTTGCTGATGAGCTGGCCCACGCGGCCCGAAAAGATCCTTACGAATTCCGTCGGGATTTGCTCCAAGACAAACCACGCCATTTGGCGGTACTCAATAAAGTCGCCGAAATGTCAAGCTGGGGCGATCCATTAGAACCCGGTCATGCACGCGGCATTGCCATCCAAGACAGCTTCCAGTCTCTGGTTGCTGAAGTGGTGGATGTGTCTTTGGTGGATGGAAAACCGCGCGTCCATAAAGTATGGGCAGCTGTTGATCCAGGCTATGTGGTCAACCCAGACGGTGCCCGCGCCCAAGTTGAAAGCGGCATCATCTACGGTCTGACAGCCGCTCTTTACGGTGAAATCACCATCGAGGACGGCCAAGTGATGCAGGAGAATTTCCCTGATTATGAAATGATCCGCATGGCAGATGCGCCCACCATCGACATCGCCTTTGTGGAAACACCCGGCGCTCATCCCGGTGGTTTGGGCGAGCCAAGCACGCCACCAATTGCACCTGCCGTGGCTAATGCCTTGTTCACCCTTACGGGCAAACGCATTCGCTCCTTGCCGATCCAAAATCACGATCTAACAGACAGCCAGCAATTGGCATCAGCTGCTGATTAAGCGTGCCGAAAAGAGCAACACATATAAAAAGGGCGGCTCCATCGGAGCCGCCCTTTAATTTGAAGTCTATGGCTAGAAGCGCTTAGTGCTGGCTTTCCGGCAATTTCACTTTGGCACCGTCAAGTTCAGCGGTCACAGTGATTTGGCAAGACAGACGGCTTGTCGCATCTGCATTTTCAGCAAAGTCGATCATGGTTTTTTCCATGTCTTCTGCTTCTGGTACTTTCGCAGCCAAGTCAGCAGGCACATAAATCATGCATGTTGCGCAAGCACACGCCCCGCCACAGTCGGCATCAATGCCTGGAACCAAGCCGTTAATTGCGGCTTCCATCAGCGTTGTGCCGTTTTCAGCTTCAACTTCGTGTTCCGTACCATTAAATTCTACAAATGTTATCTTCGCCATCGGTGTCCTCTTTACCCTGCCTTTTTGGCTTTTTGGGTTTCATTAAAACGTCAATATACAAGCCAGCTGGTTCGTCCTAGCTGGCCTCTTTTGCCATCTGCGCCATTACTTTCATGTTAATGCTTTCATCGCGCAATGTTTCTGCGGGTAATTTGGCGCCATCAGCGACCATTAATTTACCCATCATAAATTCTGGAGGCCGGTTCACAGCATCCACCGCAATCAACTTGCCTTCTTTAAGATAAAATACAGCAAATGAGCGCCCGTCTTCTGGGTTGCCACGTACCACTGCTTCATCATAGCCAGCCGACAAGCCAACAATCTGTAGTTTCAAATCATATTGGTCAGACCAGAACCAAGGGATTTGTGCATAAATAAGGTCGCGACCGCAAATCGTAGCTGCCGCTGTTTTGCCCTGCTCCAAAGCGTTCTGCACGCTTTCCAACCGCAACCGTTCGCCCAGCAGGGGGTTGGGGTGGTTGGTGCAATCGCCAATCGCCAAAATGTCTGGATCGGATGTCTGACAGAACTCATTTACAATGATGCCGTTCTTTACGTCTAGACCAGCGGCTTGAGCCAGCTCAACATTTGGCAAAATACCAACGCCGACAACCACAAAGTCAGCGTCGAAATGTGTGCCGTCGGAACAATCAACCCGGGTCAATTTGCCCTCACGCCCTTCAAAGGCAGATACGGCAGCACCCTTAACAATTTTCACGCCTTCTTCTGCATGAACACGCTCGTAGAACGCAGAAACAATCGGATCAACAACCCGCGCCATCACCATCGGGGCCATTTCCAAAACGGTTACGTCGATGCCGTGCTTCACAGCAACCGCAGCCACTTCAAGGCCAATGTATCCGCCACCAACGACAACAAGCTTATTGCCTTTTTTAAACTTCGATTGGATTTTGGCGACATCATCGATCGTGCGCAGATAGTTCACACCGTCAAGATCAAAACCCGGCACGTTCAATTCACGCACCCGGCTGCCTGTGGCCAAAATCAATTTGGAATAAGGAATAACTTCGCCCGCACTCGTGTGCACAGTGCGCTCTGGCCGTTCAATCTCAGAAACAGTCGTATTGAGCCGGTGCTCAACAGACATTTTTTCATAAAAGGCAGGCGGCTTGAAATAGACGCGCTCAATAGAGAGCTCACCAGCCAAAAACTTTTTGGAAAGGGGAGGCCGCTGATAGGGAAGATACGGTTCGTCACCGATCATCACAATCTTACCTTCATACCCTTCTTGGCGCAGACTGGCCGCTGCCTGTCCTGCTGCGTGTCCTGCACCAACAATAACCACTTGGTTCGTCATGCTGCCTAACTTCCCTCTTCAACTGGGCGCTCACGTGAACTGTTGAGCTATACTCTTGGTTCATGCCTGAGCGGCCATAGTCTATGCATCCCACCTCTAAAGAGAGGGGACCCCGCCTTATACACAAAGTTGACGCCTGCGTCATCTTCAATTTGGCATTTAAGATGCCTTCAAAATCAGCCAAAATCAAGGCGCGTTCCCTTTATATGGGCCATTTAGCCCAAATTCAAAGCTTTGCACCCTGCGGCAAATGTTTCACTTTCCCTCCATTGGGGCCTCCATGGTCCTTGCAGCCCGGCACATCCCCCGCGTACAAGGAAGCATGACCCAGAAAACCAACCCACCCGGCCCCAATCACGCGCTCAATCCAGCCGCAGACGCGCTGCCGATCCATGACAGCGACCCCGCGCTCACCCTGCCTTTAAGGGACGCGGACGCGACGGCGCAATTGGGAGCTACTTTGGCCACGCTGGTCGGCCCCGGAGATGTGATCGCTCTATGGGGCGATTTAGGAGCGGGAAAAACAAGCTTTGCCCGTGCCCTCATTCAGGCGCGGCTGACCACCCATGGGAAAATAGAAGATGTGCCAAGTCCCACGTTCACATTGGTGCAAACTTACGAAACGCCTGAATTTGAAATGTGGCACGTCGACCTGTACCGAATCACTCAGCCCGAAGAAGTGATCGAGTTAGGGCTCGAAGATGCCATGACAGACAGCGTGGTCCTCATTGAATGGCCCGGTCGCATGGGAGACTATTTACCATCAGATCGATTAGACGTGTTTTTTGACCAGCCAAGCCCCCAATCGGGTGAAACAACCAGTGACTTGCCCGGCCGCGTCGCTAAGCTATGGATCGGCCCACAGGGTCAAAACCGCTGGGCGCCTCATATTGAAAAGCTGGCCGCCCTCTTTGAGACAAAAGAGCCTTGATGAGTGACAATCTATGAACACCCGTGAAAACCTGATCAAAGCCCTGTTGGAAAAAGCAGGCTGGTCAAAAGCCGTCCGTTCCCCCCTCGCGGGCGATGCCTCAACCCGGCGGTATGAGCGGTTGAAGTTGGGCACAAATGACGCCGTCTTAATGGATGCTCCCAATCAACCCGACGGCCCCTTGCTGCCTGACTATAATAAGCCCTACAGCGCTGTAGCCCACTTGGCCGAAACCACACATCCTTTTGTGGCGGTCGGTGAGTTCTTGCGCGTCCAAGGCCTGTCCGCGCCGAAACTCATCGCCCACGATGTCGACAATGGATTGCTCTTGCTCGAAGACTTAGGCAACAACCTCTACGGCGACGCGATCGATCGCAACGAAGGCTTCGGCGAGGCAAGCTTAGATGACCTTTACCGCGCCGCCCTAGATGCGTTGCTCGTGCTGCACAAAGCAGGCACGCCCGGTCCGCTCCCCATGCCAGATGGCAGCACCTACGATTTGCCTGCCTACGACGACGAAGCCATGGCCATCGAAACCGAACTCTTGCCCGAATGGTACATTCCCGCAAAGTCGGGCGCCTCATTGTCAGACCAAGACCGCGCAACGTACCGAGCGCTCTGGCAAGACCTTTTCCCCAAAGCAGCGTGCGGCACGCCCGTCATGGTGATCAGAGATTACCACTCTCCAAACTTACTGTGGTTGCCCCAGCGTGAGGAAGCCGCCCGCGTTGGCATGGTGGATTATCAAGACGCGCAACTTGGTTCACGCGCTTACGATGTCATGTCGATGTTACAAGACGCGCGCAAAGATGTGTCCGTCGAACGAGAAAATGAAATGCTGACCTATTATTGTGCGCAGGCAAAAGCGGACCCTTCATTTGATGAAGCAGAATTCCGCACGTCCTATGCCATTTTAGGGGCGCAACGAAATGCAAAGATCATGGGCATCTTTGTGCGTCTGTGGAAGCGTGACGGCAAGCCGGTTTATTTGGCGCATTTGCCGCGTGTCTCAAATTACATGGAGCGCAATTTGCAACACCCCATATTAGCACCGCTTAAAAATTGGTTGGACACCCATGTCCCACCAGAAATGCGCGCCGTACCATTGCAAGCTGATGAGTAAAGACATGACGAACACCAAGACGTCTTCCAAACCCGCGCCCATCAAAAAAGCAATGCTCATGGCAGCAGGCTTTGGCACCCGCATGCGTCCCCTCACAGACACAATGCCCAAACCCATGGTGCCCTTCTTAGGCAAGCCGTTGATCGATCACGCCTTGGATAAATTAGCAGCCGTCGGTGTGGAAGAAGTGGTCGTCAATGTGCATTACAAAGCTGACATGCTGGAAGACCATTTAGCCTCGCGCACCACACCGCGCATCATCATTGCCAATGAACGCGAAAAGATTCTCGACACAGGCGGCGGCCTTCTCAAAGCCCGCGCTGATCTGGGCGAGGACCCCATCTTCACCTTCAATTCTGACAGCGTGTGGATGGAAGGGCAGGGAGCGGCCCTCCAGCGCCTCATCGATTTCTGGGACCCAGAAAAAATGGATGCGCTTTTGATGATCGCCCCCGCCACCAGCACAATCGGCGAAGTCCGGCGCGGCGATTTTACAATGGACGGCGAGGGTCACTTAACCCGCCGCCACGAACTCCAAGTCGCCCCCTTCATGTTCGCGGGTGTGCAAATCTTCAATCCAAAATTATTGGACGGCGCCCCCAAAGGCAAAGACGTTTTCTCCACCAACATCTTCTGGGACCAAGCCATCGAAACAGGCCGTCTCTACGGTCTCCGCATGGACGGCGTCTGGATGCACGTCGGCACCCCCGGTGATCTATCAGAAGCCGAAACCTTCATGAAATCCGCCCTGTAGAAGCCATTCCAACACCTACGCGTCGATGCGTCATTGCCGGACTTGTTCCGGCAATCCATCCCTCCACAAGCTCCGCCTCTCAGCGCTCCGACACGCCCCCTGTCAAACCCATCTCACCATGCTACCCTCTCCCTATGAGCAGCGAATCGCCAACCGTTTTCAACATGCCCCCAAGCGCCCCTTTTCAGGATGCGCTAGCCAAAGCCTTGAGCGCAGATCCCACTCTAGGTGGCACTTTAGGAGCCGACGTCACACTCACCGACATCACCTTGCTTGTGCCCACCCGCCGGGCGGTGCGCGGTCTCACCGAAGCATTTCTGCGGGCAAATGATGGCCGCCCGATGTTGCTCCCGCGCATTCAACCTTTGGGCGAAGTCGAAGAGGATGAGCTCAGTCTGCTTGCAGGGATTGAGGCAGAGCCGGGCGGCGCAGGCGCACAGCTCGAGATACCCCCAGCCATTCCCGCCCTTGAACGGCATCTAACCTTGGCAACGCTGATCGAGGCGTGGCGCAACCGCGCAGATAATCTCGATTTGGTCGGCCCGCTCAACGCCCCGCAAGCCAGCGCCTTGGCCGCTGATCTGGGGCGGTTCCTAGATCTTGCCGAGACAGAAGAAGTTGAGCTCACGGCGCTCAAAGATTTGGTGCCTGACACCTACGCTCAAAATTGGCAGCTCACACTCGAGTTTCTCCAAATCATCACCCAGTTTTGGCCCGACATTTTGAAAGAGCGCGGCGCCATTGATCCCGCCGCTCGGCGTAAAGCCTTGCTCAACGCGCAATGCGAGGCGTGGCAGAAAAACCCGCCCAAAGGCCCCGTCATTGCAGCCGGGTCAACTGGCTCCATCAAAGCGGTTGCGCGCCTTCTGGCCACCATTGCCCATCTGCCGCAAGGGGCACTGGTTCTGCCCGGTCTCGATCAATGCCTTGACGTGGAAAGTTGGGAGCAGCTCGGCCCCTCCCATCCCCAATACGGCCTCAAAGAACTCCTCGACAAGTTGAGCGTCGAACGCGCCGGCGTGCCCCTGTGGCCCGGCACCCAAAGTGATCCGACAACCCCAGACGGTGCGCGCGACCATGCCCGCGAAACCATCCTCTCAGAATTGATGCGCCCGGCTGAAACCACCGACCAATGGCAGCAAAGCGTTGTCGCCCTAAAGCCAATCGCCGACCAAGCGCTCCAAGGCATTCGCTTCATCCAAGCAAGCTCACCTCGTGAAGAAGCCACCGCCATTGCACTTCTGTTGCGTGAGGTGCTCGAAACGCCGGGCAAAACCGCAGCCCTGATTACGCCGGATCGGAACCTCGCCCGCCGGGTCGCTGCTGAACTGTCGCGCTGGGAAGTTGAGATCGATGATTCCGCAGGCACGCCGTTGAACGAAACCGGCCCCATGGTATTTTTGCGTCTCCTTGCCGAAGCCTTGGCCGAAGGTCTCGCGCCCGTGCCGCTCCTCGCGTTGCTCAAACACCCCATGGCTGCCCTTGGCATGGCGCCCGCAGACCTGCGCGACCTGACACGGTTGTTGGAGCGCGAAGTCTTACGCGGCCCCCGGCCAGCCCCCGGCATTGCAGGCCTGATAGAAGCCGTAGAAGGCGAGCTGGTTCAGCGCGTCCAACGCAATCCAAATGCCGCCCCCACTTTTGAAGCCCCTTTGCGCGGCCTCATCACCCAGCTTGATGAGGCTTTGGGCCCCTTGCTCGCGCTCTACGAAACCACACCATCTCCAGAGCTATCGGGCCACGAACTTATTCAAACTCATATCCAAGCAGCAGAGAGAGTCGCCACCAGCGATGAAACACCCGGCGCTGAACGTCTCTGGTGGGGCGAGGCAGGGGAAACCGCCGCTCAATTCTTCGGGGCATTGTTGGAAGCCGATGACAAATTGGCCGAACTCCCCCCCCAGCTCTTTGCCCGCTACATCGAAACCCTAGCCCTTGGCAAAATGGTGCGCCCGCGCTACGGCAAACATCCCCGTCTGTTCATTTGGGGCCCGCTTGAAGCCCGCTTGCAACGCGCCGATGTGTTGGTGCTAGGCGAACTCACAGAAGGCGTATGGCCTCAACGCGCGGATGTGGACCCCTGGTTGTCGCGTCCCATGCGCCATGATTTAACGATGGAACCGCCTGAGCGCCGCATCGGCTTATCGGCTCACGATTTTGCCCAAGCCTTAGCCGCCCCCATTGTCTACATCACCCGCGCCGACAAATTAGACGGCGCCCCCACCGTGGCCTCCCGTTGGCTTTTGCGCCTCGACAGTTTGCTCACGGGCCTAGGCACCAGCCGCGACGCGCTCGCCGACCTCAAGTGGATCGACTGGGCCAAGGCAATGGATACCCCGCCTCCTGTGAGTGCCGCCGAACGTCCCGTGCCGCGCCCGCCGCTTGACGCCCGCCCGGCTCAATTCTCGGTCACTGAAATCGAAACCTTGATGCGAGATCCCTACGCGATTTACGCCCGCAAAGTACTGCGCCTGCGCGCCTTGCGAGATTTGGATGAAAACGCCGATGCCGCCGAGCACGGCACATTGATCCATGCCGTGATGGAAAGTTTCACCAAAGCCTATCCAACCCATTTGCCCGAAAATCCCCAAGACGAATTGCGCCGCATCGGCAATGAGGTGTTTCAAACCGCCCCAGATCGCCCCGCCGTAAAAGCCATTTGGTGGCCGCGTTTTGAACAGATGGTGCCGTGGATCATCGAGACCTTCGAAGACCCCCGTCGCTTGGGGCTGACCCGCGTGCATTCTGAGATTCGCGGCGAGCTAGAGCTCTATGCAGGCGCCCGCACTCATAAGCTCACCGGCGTGGCAGACCGCATTGAACAGCGCGACGATGGCACCTTGGCAATCCTCGATTATAAAACCGGCAAACCACCGTCCAAAAAACAAGTCGAGGCAGGCTTGTCGCCGCAGTTGGCCCTCCAAGCAGCCATTGCCGATCAAGGGGGCTTTGAAGGGTTGGAGAGGGCGGAGGTCAGCGAAATATCCTATGTGCAACTCAAAGGCGGCGAGGCAGCCGGAGACTTCAAGAAAATCTCCAGCAGCCCCCAAGACCTGATCGAAGAAATTTGGGGCGGGCTGATAGAACTCCTCACACTCTATGAATCCGAAACCACACCCTATGTGTCGCGCCTGCGGCCAGAGCTTATTCGTTTTGCTCTCGATTATGATCATCTGGCCCGCGTCAAAGAATGGTCCGTGCAAGAGGAGGGCGGCGAATGACCTTGTTTGATGAAACCCCTCTCGATTACACCACCCGCGCGCAAGCAGATGCCTCGCGTCCTGACGCCTCCGCTTGGGTGTCGGCCAATGCGGGCTCGGGTAAAACCTACGTCCTCATTCAGCGCATCTCACGCCTGTTGTTGGCAGGCACGCAGCCCAACCGCATTTTGTGCCTGACCTACACCAAAGCCGCTGCCGCTGAAATGTCGGCCCGCCTTTACAAACAACTCGGCGATTGGGCGGTGATGGCGGAAGAACCTCTGCGCGCTGCCTTGAAGACCTTGGAAGGCCGCGCCCCAACGGCCCAAGACGTTCGCGCCGCACGCCTCCTTTTTGCCCGCGCGATTGAAACCCCCGGCGGTCTCAAAATCCAAACCATCCACGCGTTCTGCGAACAAATTCTAGGCCGCTTTCCGCTGGAGGCGGGCGTCTCCACTCATTTCCAAATTCTCGATGAACGCAGTGCAGCTGAACTCCTAGGCGAAGCCCGCAGTGAATTGCTCGCCGAGTTTGGCACTCACGCCCAAAACGCCGTGCCCCTCACCCCGGCGGAGCAAGCGCTCGAATACATCATCGCCCAATCAGGTGAATTTGGTTTGGGCGCGTTGATGGACGCCATTCTCACCCGCCGCAGTCGCTATCAATATGTGCTCAATGAAACCAGCGCCGAGGAGGCATTGTCCGCCCTGCGTGAAAAGCTCGCTCTGCTACCCGGCGAAACCGAAGAACAATTGTACCAGCAGGCCCACAGCGCAACCCCGCAAGAGGGCCTTGCCAATGCAGTCACGCTGTTGTCAGGCTCCGGTGCAAATGATCAGAAGCAAGCCGAACGTCTGCGCGCCTTCATCAAACCACAAGATCTCAAAGCCGCGTTTGAAATCTATGCCAGCGCCTTTGTCACCACCACAGGCGACGACCGAAAATCTTTGGTGACCAAGAAGTTGGGCACAGCCCATCCCGCTCTCCTCGACTTGTTGGAAGACGAACGCGACCGGATGCGCGACGTCACCAACCGTTTGCGCGCCATGAAGCTTTACACCGCCGCCGCCCACGCGCTGCACATCGCTCAAGCCTTGATCAGTCGGTTCAGCGATCTCAAAACCCGTCACGCCTTTTTGGATTACGACGACCTGATCGAAAAAACCCGCCAGCTTTTAGAAAACCCAGTCATGTCTGCATGGGTCCGTTTCAAACTGGATGGCGGCATCGATCACATCCTTGTGGATGAAGCCCAAGACACCAGCCCCGATCAGTGGGTGATCATCAAAAGCCTAGCCGAGGAATTTTTTGCTGGCGACGGCGCCCGCGAAGGTATTCGCACTATTTTTGCGGTGGGCGACGAAAAGCAATCCATCTATTCCTTCCAAGGGGCCGACCCCGCCCAGTTCGATGCGGCCAAACATCACTTTGCCAAGCGAGTAGAGGCCGCCAAATTAGCGTGGCATCCCGTCGAGCTGTTGCTCTCCTTCCGCTCCGCCACTCACGTTCTTAAAGTGGTGGACGATACGTTCGCTTCAGAGGAGGCCCGCAAAGGTCTGTCGGCCCAAGGCATTGCCCCCCAACACCTTGCCATGCGCGAAGATATGCCGGGCCTTGTGGAAATTTGGGATACGGAAAAACCCGAAGAAGCCGCCGAAGAAAATCCTTGGGATGTGCCCCTTGATTTCACCGGCCCAAGCCATCCAACAGCCAGACTAGCCGCCCGTATTGCAGACCGCATCAAAGGCTGGATAGATACCGGCGAGCCCATCTATGAAAATGGCCGAGCCATTGTGCCCGGCGACGTAATGATATTAGTCCGCCGACGGAATGCTTTGGTGGAAGACCTAATTCGCGCCCTGAAGAAACGCGCCATTCCCGTCGCAGGCGCAGACCGTATGATCCTGACCGAGCAAATCGCGGTGATGGACCTTCTAGCCCTTGCCCGCTTTGCTTTGCTGCCGGAGGATGATTTAACACTGGCTACAGTGCTTAAGTCTCCGCTTCTGCGGTGGACCGAAGAGCAATTGTTCGACCTTGCAAATGGTCGGGGGCATCACACCTTGTGGGGCACGATCTTGCGGCAAGAACGCGAGGCGCCCCATATCGCCAAAGCCTTCGCTTTTCTCTCCCATGTGCGCGCCAAGGCTGACCGTGTGCGCCCGTATGAATTTTTTGCCGACGTGCTGATCGCCGAACACGGTCGCGAAAAACTACTAGCGCAATTAGGCCCAGATGCCGCCGACCCAATGGATGAGCTGATGCAGCTCGCCTTGGAATTTGAACGCGCCCATCCAGCCTCCTTGCAAGGCTTCCTCCATTGGTTAGACAGTGCAGAAGTGCAAATCAAACGCGAGCATGACCAAGGCCGCAATGAAGTCCGCGTCATGACCGTACACGGGGCCAAAGGCCTAGAGGCGCCTATCGTCTTTTTGCCAGACACCTGCACCTTGCCTGCCGCCAGTGGATTGCAAGCCAAACTCTACGATCTCGACGTGCCCGAATTGCCACCTCTGTGGGTGGGGGCAAAAAAGAATGATGACGCCAATGCAGGGGCTGCCCGCGAGCGCATCGCGGAACGCGCCGCAGAAGAACACCGCCGCCTGCTCTATGTCGCTATGACCCGCGCCGAAGACCGCCTTTACATTACCGGATATGAAAACAGCCGCGCCATGCCCCAAGGCTGTTGGTATGATTTGGCGTCCGCCGCGATCTGCCCCCAAGCCGAAGAAATCAAACAAGAGGACGGCCACACTATCTGGCGGCTAGGTGAGGTACCAAGTAAGACGGCACAAATGGAGTCTAGTGGCCAGACGATGCGGACACCGACACCTTTGCCTTTGTGGATCAAAGCCCCTCCGGCAAGCGAACCAACTCCAAGCCGCCCCCTTGCCCCGTCCCATTTGCCGTTGGAAGGGACGCAAGAACCCGTTGCCCTCTCGCCCCTGCAAGCCGCCAATCCGGATCGTTATAAACGGGGTCGTCTCATTCACAGACTGCTTCAGCTCTTGCCAGACTTGGCACAAGCAGACCGCGCACCCGCGACCCAGCGTTTTCTCTCCCAAACCCTGCATGGGTTGAGTAACGCCGAGCGCACTGAAATTGCCGCTGCAACCTTACCCATCTTAGAAGAGGAGCGATTCGCGGTACTCTTTGGGCCCGGTTCGCGTGCTGAAGTGCCACTAACTGGCGAAATTATTCGGGAAGGTGGGACTGTTGTGATGGCGGGTCAAGTGGACCGATTATTGGAAACACCCACAGAAATCGCCATTATCGACTTTAAAACCAATCGACCCGCCGCAAAATCAGCCCAAGACATTGCGCCCGCCTATGTGGCGCAAATGGCCGCCTACCGCGCTCTTTTACGACGCGCCTACCCTGAAAAACAGGTCACTTGCTGGCTTTTATGGACAGATGGGCCCGATTTGATGGAAATCCCTCCCGAGCTTATGGAGAAGATTTTTCCCTAAAGAATGCGCCACAATGTCAGGGCGAATGATCACACCCCCGTGAGCGAGGTTGACCTTCGTCCATAGGGTTCCTAGATTCAGTTCAAATCCAAAACACGCTTCCCCGTGAGGTGTAAGCCAATTTAATGAGGTATATTATGAGCACCACTAAAGTCACAGACGCCAGCTTTGAAACCGATGTGATTGATGCGTCAGGTCCCGTTCTTGTGGACTTCTGGGCCGAATGGTGTGGCCCATGTAAACAAATCGGCCCGTCTTTGGAAGAGCTTGCTGCTGAAATGGGCGACAACGTAACCATCGCGAAAATCAACATCGATGAGAATCCAAACACTCCAACTAAATTTGGTGTGCGCGGCATTCCAACCATGATGATTTTTAAAGATGGCCAAGTTGCTGCGACAAAAGTCGGCGCATTGCCAAAAAACAAAATCGCTGAATGGATCAAAGAATCCATTTAATCGATTGTGGTTTGAAATTCTAAAAGCCGGTCTCATCGAGGCCGGCTTTTGCATGTCCTCCCAACGGCACGTCATTACCGGACTTGTTCCGGTAATCCATCTCTCCGCAAGGAAAGCCGCTACCCGTTTTCCCGCAAAACCTGTCCCGCCAAATAAAGCGACCCACAGATCAAAATGCGCGCCGGGGTGCCCGCCGTAATGGCGGTAATGTCCTGCAAGGCATGCGCGAGGTCGCCCGCCGCCTGAGCCCTAAGCCCCGCCCGAACAGCGGCATCCACAAGAGATTGCGCCGAGGCACTGCCGGGTTCTTCAGGAATAGTCAACGTCCGCAAGCTGCGCACCAGCCCATCAAAAGGCCGCAGATAACCCGCCGCGTCTTTGGTTTCCAGCATGCCCATAATCATATGCAAGGGCTTGCCGTCTCGGTCATTCATTTCCGCCAAAGATTGCGCAAGCGCTGTGCCCGCCGCAGGGTTGTGCCCCCCGTCAAGCCAAAGCTCCGTCCCCTCAGGCACAAGGTCAAACAGCGGCCCCGTTTTGAGCCGTTGCAACCGGGCAGGCCATTGCACAGTGCGCAAGCCCTTGGCACGAGCGTCGTCGTCGATGCGCGCAGAAATCTCCGTCGGCAAGGCACCCAAAACAGCAAGCGCTGTTCCCGCATTGTCAATTTGGTGGCGTCCAGTAAGACGGGGCAGGGGAAGGTCTTGCAGCCCAAATTCATCCTGGTAAACCAAGCGCCCATGTTCTTCATAGGCTTGAAAATCTTGACCTGCAAAAAGAGGTGCAGCGCCCAGACGGTCACACGTCCGTTCCAGAACCTCGCGCACGCTGTCTTCTTGAGGGCCGATCACGGCGCGGCAATTGGCTTTCAAAATACCGGCTTTTTCGCCTGCAATGAGTTCAACCGTATCGCCCAAAAATTGTTGATGGTCCAAGCCAATCGGCGTGATCACACTGACCGCAGGCGTATCAATCACATTGGTGGTGTCCAGCCGACCACCAAGCCCAACCTCGAGCAACAGAAGATCAGCTGGTGTACGGGAAAAGGCTAAGAAGGCGGCAACGGTCGTGATTTCAAAATAGGTAATCGGCGCGCCATCATTCACGCGCTCGCATTCTTCCAGCACCGCCACCAAATCAGGTTCGGAAATATCCTGTCCTGCCACATAAATGCGTTCGTGAAAACGCACCAAGTGGGGAGAAATATAGGCGTGTACTTTAAGCCCAGCCGCCTCTGCCATCGCACGGATATAAGACAAAGTGGAGCCCTTGCCATTTGTCCCTGCAATATGCACGACCGGGGGAACTTGTTTTTCCGGGTGCCCCAAAGCCGCCAGCAAACGATGTACGCGGTCCAAAGACAAGTCGATCAACTTTGGATGCAACTTGCCCAATCGGTCAAGAATAGCATCGCTGAAATTTGACGTGTCATTTGTCTTTGGGCGGTTCATATCATTGTCAAAAGAGGCGGTCACCGCACTATATCCTTGTCATCGCCCTAGATAACGGCGGGCGGGGTCCCTGCGTCTTCGTCGCTGACAACTGGCAGAGGAAGGCTGGTCATAGATCCATCTGTTCCGGGACGGTGCATGAGCACGCGAACCAGTTTGGATAATTTCTCTTTAAGTTGGTGACGATGCACAACCATGTCCACCATGCCGTGCTCAAGCAAGAACTCAGCGCGTTGGAAACCCTCAGGGAGTTTTTCACGGATGGTTTGTTCAATAACCCGAGGGCCAGAAAAACCAATAAGAGCGCCAGGCTCAGCAATATGAATATCACCCAGCATCGCATAAGACGCCATCACGCCGCCCGTTGTCGGGTCCGTCAGCACCACCAAGAAAGGCAGGCCAGCTTCGCGCAGCAATTGCACAGCAACAGTGGCGCGCGGCATTTGCATCAGAGACAAAATCCCTTCCTGCATACGAGCCCCGCCCGAAGCAGCAATAAGAATGTAAGGGCAGCGTCGTGCAAGTGCTTCCTCAGCACCGCGTACAATCGCTTCACCCGCCGCCATGCCAAGCGACCCGCCCATAAAGGCAAAGTCTTGAACAGCGACAATAACTTCTGTGCCGTCCAGCGGCCCATGAGCAACTGTCACAGCATCAGGCTTGCCCGTTTTCGCCCGGTTGTCTTTCAACCGGTCAGGGTATTTGCGTTGATCGCGAAATTTCAGCGGATCATGCTGCACTTGGCGAATATCAAAGACTGTGTATTGGTTGTTGTCGAAGAGTTGACCCAACCGTGCGTCTGTATCCAGCCGCGCATGATGATTGCAACTGCTACAGATTTTGAGATTGGCTGCAAAGTCGCGGTGAAAAATCATGTCCCCGCAATTAGAACACTTGTGCCAAAGATTATCTGGGGTGTCCCGCTTTTTGAAAACATTCGTAATCTTTGGGCGGACAACATTATTAATCCAGTTCATCTGCGTCTCCTCGATACTCAAATCCAGCGAAAGCTGGTTCTCTTCGATAATCTTTATTGTGCAGCAACACGTGCACCGCGCACGCCGTCGCTCAGTTCTCGCACAAAGCCAAGAACATCTTCCACCAAGCCCGCTTTGGGCGCGCCTGTTTCGTCTAATTGATCTTTGATACGGTCCACAATGGCAGAGCCGACAACAGCACCATCTGCAACCCGTGCAATCGCAGCCGCAGCGTCGGGTGTCTTAATGCCAAAGCCAACCGCGACAGGTAGGGCCGTGTGTCCCTTAATTCGTGCGACAGCCGTTTCGACGGCCGCAGCATCAGCCGCCGCAGCCCCTGTAATACCGTTCACCGAAACGTAGTAGACAAAACCACTTGTATTGGCGAGCACGGAGGGCAAACGTTTGTCATCTGTGGTCGGTGTGGCCAAGCGGATAAAGTTTACATCTGCTGCAAGCGCAGGCAGGCACAATTCTTCGTCTTCTTCTGGCGGCAGGTCGACAACAATCAGACCGTCAACACCAGCCTCTTTTGCATCTTTCAAAAAGGCGTCCACGCCGTAGTGATAGATCGGGTTGTAATAGCCCATCAAAATAATCGGTGTGGTCGTATCAGACTTACGAAACTGCGAGACCATACCCAAAGTTTTCGCCATCGTCTGGCCTTTGTTGGCTTTCGGGCCACCGTTAAGCGCGCGAATGGTCGAGCGTTGAATGGACGGGCCGTCCGCCATCGGGTCAGTAAACGGCATGCCAAGTTCAATCACATCGGCACCAGCGGCTGGAAGCCCTGCCAAAATAGCACTCGACGTTTCCAAGTCGGGGTCGCCTGCTGTGATGAACGTAATCAGGGCCGCGCGGCCTTCAGCTTTAAGGGCGGCAAATTTGCGGTCTACGCGTGTGCCTATCATTTGGGTGCTCATTAAATGTCCACTCCCAAATGTTCGGCCACAGCAAACACATCTTTGTCGCCGCGTCCACACAAGTTCATCACCAAAATGTGGTCCTTGGGAAGATCCGGTGCCATGCGCGCAACATGAGCTATCGCGTGGCTTGGTTCAAGTGCTGGAATAATACCTTCAAGGCGCGTACACAATTGGAACGCCGCGAGCGCTTCTTTGTCCGTCACCGATACATATTCAACCCGGCCGGTTTCTTTCAACCAGCTATGTTCAGGTCCAATGCCAGGATAGTCCAAGCCCGCAGAGATCGAATGGCCGTCCAAAATTTGACCGTCATCATCTTGCAGCAAGTACGTCCGGTTGCCGTGCAACACGCCCGGTGTACCGCCAGACAGAGACGCACAATGTTCGTCCGTCTCAAGGCCTTTACCAGCGGCTTCAACGCCAACAATGCGCACGTCCCGATCATCCAGGAAGGGATGGAACAGACCGATAGCATTTGAGCCACCGCCAATGCACGCCACCAATGAGTCCGGCAAGCGGCCTTCGCGTTCCATCATCTGTTCTTTAACTTCACGTCCAATCACAGATTGCAAATCGCGCACAAGCTGCGGATAGGGATGAGGGCCAGCAGCGGTGCCAATAATATAGAACGTATCGTCCACATTGGTGACCCAGTCGCGCAAGGCTTCATTCATCGCATCTTTAAGCGTGCCCGTGCCGCTTTCAACCGCAACAATTTCAGCACCCAGCAATTTCATCCGAAACACATTTGGCTTTTGGCGCTCAATGTCCTTGGCACCCATATAAACCACGCAAGGTAATCCAAAACGCGCACACACAGTCGCCGTCGCAACACCGTGTTGACCAGCCCCTGTTTCGGCGATGATCCGTGTAGCGCCCATCCGCTTGGCCAGCAAAATTTGCCCCAAGCAATTGTTAATCTTGTGGGAACCGGTGTGATTAAGCTCGTCGCGTTTGAAATAAATTTTCGCGCCGCCAAGATGCTCGGTCAACCGCTCGGCATAATAAAGCGGAGAGGGGCGACCGGTATAATGTTTGGCTAAATCAACAAGCTGAGCCTCAAAACTCGGGTCAGCCTTGGCTTCATTGTAAGCCTTCTCCAGCGCCAAAATATTTGGCATGAGAGTTTCAGCAACAAAGCGCCCACCAAAAATGCCAAACCGGCCATTCTCGTCAGGCCCAGTCCGCAATGATGTATTTTCTACAGCTGAACTCAACTCAGCACTCCTATCAGGGGCATCTGCCCCACCTTAAATTTTTGTCTCTTCAGCCGTTTTGCTCGCCGCACAAAATGCAGCAATCAACTCAGCCTCTTTTTTCCCCGGCGCGCTTTCCACGCCAGAAGACACATCCACCATTTTAGCTCCCGTAGCGCCAATCGCTTGGGCCACATTCTCAGGTGTCAAACCACCAGAGAGCATCCACGGCTTTTTGGGTGTGCGTCCTTTAATCAACGACCAGTCAAAAGCCAGCCCATTGCCCCCCGGCAACGCCTTAGACATAGATTTAGGCGGTTTGGCGTCAAACAGCAACAAATCTGCCACTTCTTCGTAAACACCAACTTGGGCAAAATCATGAGCATCGCTAATCGCCAGCGCCTTCATAATAGGGCGCCGGCACCGTGCGGCAATTTCCGCAACGCGTTCTGGGCTTTCGCTGCCATGCAATTGGATCATATCGGGTTCGACCCGCGTGATGATTTCATCCAGCTGAGCATCTGTCGGGTCAACCGTCAGCGCCACACTCCACAAACCCGCATAACGGCACTGTTTGGCCAGCTCATGGGCAGAAGAGATGTCGATGTGGCGTGGGCTTTTCTCAAAAAACACGAGCCCTGCATATGAGGCTTTGGCTTGGATGGCCGCCTCCACCATGTCCGGCGTTTTCAGCCCACATATTTTGATCTGCGCACTCATCAGCTTTGGCCTTGTGCTTTGAGCGAAGCCGCAATCGCTTGAGCTGCCAAAACCGGATCGGGTGCTTTCAAAATAGGCCGCCCAATAACCAAAATATCAGCCCCCAAGCCCATCGCTTGTTCCGGCGTCATAATGCGTTTTTGGTCGCCAACATCCGCCCCGGCAGGGCGAATACCCGGCACGATTAGCTTAAAGTCGGGGCCTAAGTCATTCCGCAAGGCTTCAATCTCATGTGATGAGCACACAACCCCGTCAAGGCCTGCCGTTTGGGCATTAGCTGCCAATCGGCGCACTTGGTCGGAGGCGCTACCGGCAACCCCGGCGGCGGCCAAATCGGTTTCGTCGAGTGAGGTCAGCACCGTCACTCCAATCACCATAGGCCGAGCGTCGCCTGCTTCACTGGCAGCATCAGCCGCCGCGCGCATCATCGCAATGCCCCCGGCCGTGTGCACATTGATGATGGCGGGTTTGAGCGGCAAGCATGAGCGGATGCCGCCTGCAACGGTATTGGGAATGTCGTGTAATTTGAGATCTAGAAAGATCGGCGCGCCCGTCGCAGCCACTTGGGCATAGCCTTGCGGCCCGGCAGCGTAAAAGAACTCGAGCCCCAGCTTAAGCCCGCCCACATGAGGCGCAATTTTGGCACCACTGGCCGCCGCGACAGTAGGGTCGGGCGTGTCGAGGGCAACAAAAATTGGATTTTGAAAGGACATGACGGCGCTCCCAACCAAGTAGGCGCCCGACAAGGATTTGGCAGGGCACAATTCTGGCGCAGGTATAGCAAGCTTTGCGGCCGAATGGAAAGGTTCCGTGACCCAGTGCAATAAACCGCTATTTCAGCGCACACTCCAAACGCGTCCTTGCCGGACTTGTTCCGGTAATCCATCTCTCGCCAAGCGAAATCCCATCAGGAATCCCCAGCCTTCTTCACCGAAAGGCCCCATCTTCACAAAATAAAAGGAAACAAAACGGCTACTCAGCAACCGCAGGCAGGGCAATCGCCTCTGTCCCAGTGCGCCCAGAGGTCTCACGCAATGCCGCCAGCTCAGACTTGCCTTGCCGCGCAGTTTTCCGGTGGCGGCCTTGGCTCACCCAAACAGCGCTCGCACCCACAATCAGGCCCAAAAAGATCGAGGCCAAAATCACAAAGATCAGCGGCATCTCAAGTGCGAATGCGGGGTTTTCCTGATTGAACGGGTCAAGGTTGATCGACACCCGGTGGCGATTGGCAATTGCCAAAAACACAGTCACCAAAGCGAGGGGCAAAGTAATGAGCCAAGAGAGTAATTTCACGAGGCGCACCCCTTTCGCTAAAACTTAAACGCCAGACCCACCGATATCAGACCCACCGATGCCAGAGGGAGATCCCGTCTGTGTCGGCGTGCCCGCGTCTTCTGGGCTTGAGGCCGGTTCATCATTCAGCCGCTCGCGCAGTTCCTTACCGGTTTTGAAAAATGGGACAAACTTCTCCGCCACTTCAACCGGTTGGCCTGTGCGGGGGTTGCGCCCCACGCGTGCAGGGCGGTTTTTTACGGAGAAAGCGCCAAAGCCGCGCAACTCGACCCGGTCACCCCGAGCTAAAGCTGTGCAAATTTCATCAAATATGGTGCTGACAATCCGCTCCACATCTCGTTGATAGAGATGTGGATTAGCTTGTGCGAGCTTTGCAACCAGCTCTGACTTGATCATATTCGGCTCCCCTGTTCACCACATCTTCGCCCTCAAAACAGTGAGGGTAAAAGCCAACCTAATTATTCGCTATTATCTGGCCGACAATACTAGCCATTAGGGTGCCAAACACTCACGAGCCCGTCAAGCGTAAGTCCCTTTAATTGCAGAGTTTTTTGCCCTGCGTCCCAGAACGAACCAAAACTAGCCTCAATCATCGCCGAAGCAGCCTGCGCAAAGAAGGGAGTCTCTCTTACGACCTCCCAATCTTCCACTGAAATTTCAGCATCAATGTCGTGTTCGCGCGCCAACCACGCCAAAGCGACTTCCTCGCCGCCAATCTCATCAACCAATCCAAGCTCTTTAGCTTGGAAGCCGGTATAGATTCGCCCGTCGCCTATTTTGCGCGCTGTTGCGTCATCAAATCCGCGCCGCTCCATCACCAGTCCAATAAACCAATCGTAGGAACTGTCGATCAAGTCTTGCAACACTTTGATCGCAGCCTTGGGGGTGGGGCCAAAGCCATCCGGCTCAGCCTTGAGGGGGCTGGATTTTACATCTTGCATTTTGACGCCCAATTTACCCAGCAAGCCTTCAAGTTGTGTCCATTGAAACAGCACCCCAATGGAGCCGGTCAATGTATTGCCCCGCGCCACAATGTGGTCCGCAGAAATCGCGGCGACATATCCACCAGATGCAGCCACCGTGCCGAGTACCGCAACAATGGGCTTGTTCTTGGCAGCTTTGCGAACCGTCTCATAAAGCGCTTCAGACGCCGTTGTGCCGCCGCCCGGACTATTGATAGACAGCAAAATTGCCTTCACATTCGAGCTTTCGCCCGCCTCAGTGATGAGCGCCAGTCGGTCTGCATCATCCATAATGACCCCGTCAATATGGATGCGCGCGACGTGATCCCCTCGGGCATCAAAGCCTGTGGAAGGGGCCAGCAAAACAGCCGCACCAACAACAGCGACGATGGCAATAAGGCGCCATATCGTGAGGCGTCGTTTAAGGCGCCGTCGGTCGATTAATGCATCTGTATCAAGGCTCATCTCGGACTCCACAGAAAAGTAGGCGCTTAAAAACGAACGGCGCTAAGAGGAAAAAGGGGCATAAAAAATGGGGCCCCAAAACTGGAGCCCCATCTTAATCAGAACCGGTAAACTAATCCTAGATGCAAATCATCAAATAGGTCGTTTACCTGTAATTTTGCTTAGTCGTCGTCTTTAACTTTATTCAAGGCAGCGCCAAGAATATCGCCAAGGGACGCGCCTGAAGTGGAAGAACCGTATTGTGCAACGGCCTCTTTCTCTTCATGGATTTCCAACGCCTTGATGGAGAGGGAAATACGACGTGCTTTGGTGTCAATGTTAGTGACCCGTGCATTCACTTTCGTGCCTACAGCGAAACGCTCAGGGCGCTGCTCGCTACGGTCACGGCTGAGGTCAGAACGACGGATGAAGGCGGTGACGTTTTCTTCGCCAACATTAACTTCGATGCCGTTTTCTTGAACTTCAGTGACTGTACAAGGGATGGTTTCACCCTTTTTGATCGCACCCAAAGATTCGAAAGGATCGCCGTCGAGCTGTTTGATGCCCAGGGAGATACGTTCTTTGTCTGTATCAACGTCGAGCACGATAGCTTTAACAACTTGACCTTTTTGGAATTCTTGGATCGCTTCTTCGCCAGGACGGTTCCAGTCGAGGTCTGACAAGTGAACCATGCCATCGACGTCGCCTTCGAGACCAACAAACAGACCGAATTCGGTGATGTTTTTGATTTCGCCTTCGACATGTGTGCCGACTGGGAACTGACCAGAGAAAGCTTCCCATGGGTTGTCCATGCACTGTTTCAGGCCGAGAGAGATACGACGCTTAACAGGGTCAACTTCCAGAACCATAACTTGAACTTCTTGGCTCGTAGAAACGATTTTGCCTGGGTGTACGTTTTTCTTAGTCCAGCTCATTTCTGAAACGTGAACAAGGCCTTCAACACCTGGTTCCAGCTCAACAAAAGCGCCGTAATCAGTGATGTTGGTTACACGGCCTGTGAGGCGTGCTTCCAGTGGGTATTTCGCAGCAACACCGTCCCAAGGATCGGTTTCAAGCTGTTTCATGCCCAAGGAAATGCGCTGTGTCTCAGGATTCACTTTGATGACTTGAACTTTGACGGTTTCGCCAATGGTCAATACATCGCGTGGATCGTTGACCCGGCGCCAGGAGATGTCGGTAACGTGCAACAGACCGTCGACGCCCCCAAGATCCACGAAAGCACCGTAATCGGTGATGTTTTTGACCACACCTTCGCGGATGTTGCCTTCTTCCAAGTTTTGGATGAGCTCTTGACGCTGTTCGGCGCGTGTCTCTTCCAGAACAGCGCGACGTGAAACAACAATGTTGCCCCGGCGCTTGTCCATTTTCAAAATTTGGAATGGCTGTGGAATGTTCATCAATGGTGTGATGTCACGAACCGGGCGGATATCAACTTGTGAACCAGGCAAGAACGCAACAGCGCCGTCCAAGTCAACAGTGAAGCCACCTTTAACGCGACCGAAGATACGGCCATCAACACGTGCTTCAGATTCGTAGGAAGTTTCCAAACGAACCCAAGCTTCTTCACGACGTGCTTTTTCACGGCTGAGGACAGCTTCGCCCATGGCATTTTCGATGCGGTCGAGGAAAACCTCAACAACGTCACCAACAACCAAATTGGCATCTTCACCAGGAACAGAAAATTCTTTAAGTGCAACACGACCTTCGGTTTTCAAACCAACGTCAATGATTGCAAGGTCGTTTTCAACGGCAACGACGGTACCTTTAACAACGGTGCCTTCAAGAGCGGAACCTGAAGAGAAGCTCTCTTCAAGCATTGCGGCAAAGTCGTCGCGAGTAGGGTTAAGTGTGTCAGACAAAATAAAAGTCTCCTAAGACGAATATATAGCTTTCGGCCGAGGGATAATTGGTTCCCGCGGGCTTCCCCAAGGTCTAGTGAACTGCCTTGGAGCAGGTGAAAAATGAATGTTCAATTCAGTAAACTGGCCAAAAACCAGCAAAACAGAGGGGCGATGCCCGAAATGAGAGGGGGTAAACCCTATCCATTAAGAAAGCACGAAAAGTACGAGCTTTAGAAAAGCCGCACTCCTTACCCTTTTGAACCCTCGATAAAGGCGAGAGCCTGCTCGAACGCTGTTTCTATACTCAAATCTGACGTATCAAGCAAGTACGCGTCTTGCGCGGGCTTCAAAGGGGAGTGCTTGCGCTCCTGATCTCGGCGATCTCGTTCGCTCACATCCGCTAGAACTTGTGCCTCTGTAAGCTCAGACCCCGACACCTTGAGTTCTAACCAGCGCCGATGCGCGCGGATTTCTGCCCTTGCGGAGACAAAAAGTTTTGCATCTGCCTCTGGGCAAACCACGGTGCCAATGTCGCGCCCATCCAAAACCGCTCCTTTTGCGCCATTAGGGGGTGTTTGAGCAAATTGACGCTGAAATTGGAGAATCGCTGCCCGCACAGGCACCATTGCCGCCACAATAGAGGCCGCTGCAGCCACTTCAGGGGTGCGGATGGCAATGGGGTCAATCTTGTCGACATCAAGCCCCTGTGCCGCCTCAACCGCCACAGCTTCGTTGCTAGGCTGTGCACCGGTTATCAGAACTGCGTGGGCAACCGCTCTATAAAGCGAGCCGGTGTCTAAATAAGCAAAAGAGAATTTGTCTGCGATCGCGCGCGCCAAAGTGCCTTTGCCTGCCGCAGCCGGTCCATCAATCGCAATAATCATGCGTTATTCTCCAATCGAAGCGTGGCACCAAGACCTTGCATGAGAGACACAAAGCTGGGGAAAGACGTCGCAATCATCGCATCATCATCCACCGTGACGGGGTTTTGAGACGCCAGCCCCATCACCAAAAACGACATCGCAATGCGGTGATCATGATGGGTCGCAACCAATCCCCCGCCAGGCACCTCGCCCGCCGACGTATCCGTGCGGCACCCATGAACAATCATACCGTCTTCAAATTCTTCAAAAGAAACGCCGTTCGCTTTGAGCCCAGCAACAGTGGCCGCAATCCGGTCGCTTTCCTTCACCCGCAGCTCTTCCGCCCCGCGCATAATAGTATCCCCTTGGGCAAAAGACGCCGCCACGGCTAATATCGGATATTCATCAATCATCGACGGCACGCGGTGGCCGGGAACTTCAACGCCTTTTAGCGCGCTGTAACGCACCCGAAGGTCGCCAACAGGTTCGCCGCCTTCTTCGCGTTCGTTGATAATGTCAATGTTTCCGCCCATTTCCTGCAAGGTCGTGTAAAGCCCGGCCCGGTGAGGATTAAGCGTTATACCCGTAACGGTGATGTCAGATCCCGGTGTCAGCAAGGCCGCCACGACAGGAAACGCCGCTGACGACGGGTCGCCCGGCACAGCAATGGGGCAGGGAGTAAGTTCTGGTTCGCCCGTGACCCGCACGACTTGAACACCCTTAGGTCCAGGCTCACTGGTAACCGTGGCGCCAAAAGCCCGCAGCATCCGCTCCGTGTGGTCCCGCGTTGGGGCAGGTTCAATAACGGTGGTTTGCCCCGGTGCATTAAGCCCAGCAAGCAGAACCGCTGATTTAACCTGTGCAGAAGCCACCGGGCTCGCATAGGTAATCGGCATAGGACGTTCAGCCCCTGTGAGGGTAATGGGTAATTTACCGCCCTCGCGTGATTGAAACTGTGCGCCCATTTGGGTGAGGGGATCGATGATCCGGCCCATCGGGCGTTTGGAGAGACTTTCGTCCCCAATAAATGTCGCGGTAATGTTGTGCCCTGCAACCAATCCCATCACCAACCGCACGCCGGTTCCTGAATTGCCAAAATCAAGCGCTGTCTCGGGTTCTTTCAAACCACCCACACCCACGCCGCTCACCGTCCATTCGCCGTCGCCCAAACGGGTAACTTTGGCCCCCATCGCGCGGCATGCCGCAGCGGTTGCCAGCACATCATCGCCTTCCAGCAACCCTGTAATGTGGGTTTCGCCCACTGCCAAGGTGCCAAACATGATGGCGCGGTGTGAAATAGATTTGTCGCCGGGAACCGAAATTGTCCCGGTAAGATCCTTGGAAGAGTGGGCGGAGAGGCGCATTAGTTGACTGCCTAACTTGAGGGTGACGGGGTAGATTGTGCGGCGCAGCGAAAAAAGGACGAAAAAGACTCTTCCCCCGACCGCCGAACTGTGGTCTATCCATTTTAAGTGATGACCCAATTGAGTCACGAGAATGATTAGGTTTTGACAGGACCGTCGTATCGTGGCAATGGGAAATTTGAGAATTGATGTGGACTGATGTGCGGAGACTAGAGCCTTGTCAAAAGCTGAATTAGGAACGAAGCGCGAATGCACGAGTTGCGGCGGTAAGTTTTACGATTTTGATAAAAATCCATCGACTTGCCCTAAGTGCGGAACAGAGTTCATTCCTGAACCCCTTCCGCGCCGGCGTGCCAAGCCAGCACCGGCCCCAGCGCCAAAGCCGGCGCCAGCCGCGAGCGAGGACGATGATACCGAGGTGGCCAGCGAAAACGAAAACGTTGTCGCCTTGGATGAAATCGATGAAAGTGCGAGCGACACCGTCGATGGCGACAACAAAGAGGAAGAGCTTCTCGAATCTGGAGAAGCAGCCACTTTGGATGCCGACGACGAGGAAGACGACACGTTCGTTTCCGACGATGAGGACGAGGACGACGATGTGTCGAGCCTTGTTCCCAACAGTGGTAAAAGCGACGACGTGTAAGGTCAGAGGCCTTCTAAAACCACGGTGGTTAGATCAATTGCCGTGACTTTTAGGGCGCACTGTCTGCGCGCGCGCTCTGCTAAGAGATCATACCCAGCCCAATAAAGTGGATAACCACTTGATTGGGCTGGGTTTTTTTGTTTGGGGCCTGTAGGCGGCCTGTTCAAGAACGGTCAGCGCGCCCGCATTATTGGGCGGCTAGATTTCCCAGCCCGCAGCGCCGTCTTCCAATTGTACGCCAAAACTATTGAGCGCCATGGCCACCATGGTGTATTGCCCAATGGTGAACACGAGGTCCATTATTTCCTGCTCGCCCAGATGTTCCCTGAGCAAAGCCCACAAATCATCTGGAATAAACTTGTCCGCGAACAAGGCGTCACTGGCTTGGATCGACAAGCGCTCCAGCTCGCTAAATAGGCTGCTGGTAGGGTCATCTTTAATGGCACGGATAACGTCATCCTCCAGCCCGGCATCCCGGCCGACACGGACATGCTGCCCCCATTCATATTCAGCGTCGCACAAATAGGCCGTTCGTAAGATAACGACCTCGCGCAACCGAGCGCTGATCGTCGCCGCACCCAATATATAGCTGCCAAAAGTCATGAATTTCTTCATCAACAAAGGGTGATTGGTCAGGGTACGGAATATATTTATATCATTCCCTGATTTGATGAAAGGCGCCATCAATTCAGCCCCTTCTTTACTCCATTGATCTGGTGTGGGAGCCGCAATGCGCGCTTTATTGGTTTTCATTATATCCCTCCTGCGCGTCCTTACAGGACCGCAAATTTGTTAGACGGACAGCCTGCGGCGGGGAGGGTAGGGAGGTCAAGCTCTCGGGACCAAATAACCTCCCGCTGTCAAAAAACGGCCTCAAGGGCGTAAGGTGCTAGGAGAGCAAAACTTTTGCTTGATCTTCTGCCCCATCCTTTTTATGTTCCGCCTTCCAAAGCGGCCCACCGTTTTGGCTTGGCTCCCTTTTTGGAGCATCCGAATTGGTTTTCGGGGCTATAGCTCAGCTGGGAGAGCGCTTGCATGGCATGCAAGAGGTCAGCGGTTCGATCCCGCTTAGCTCCACCAATCCTTCCTCCTTTTTTGCTGTGATCGTGGATGTGGATACCGCCACACCCGTAACATGGTACATCCACAGTGACCATCTCAACCGCCCAATTGCGGTCACCGATACCGCTGGTGCACCGGTCCATGAAGCTTGGTTACCTTTCGGGGAAGCCACAGGTTCATACGCCCTGAATGCGCGCTTCCCGGGGCAGTGGTTCCAAAGTGAAAACGGCCTGCATTATAATTGGCACCGCCACTATGACCCCACGATCGGGCGTTACACTCAGGCGGACCCCTTAGGCTTCGTCGATGGCCCGAGTGTCTATGCCTACGCACTTAACTCTCCGCAAATGTATATCGATCCCGATGGACGAAATACTATTGAGGGTTTGCTTCTAAGGCGTGCAGCTTTTGCGGGGGGCTGCGCTCTTGCGGATAGTCCTTTTCTTCCTTTTGGTGACGCCGTGGGAGCTGTCATAATCGTCTACACAGTCGGAGAAGTTGCCTACATTTTGTACACGAAGGGGGCACCCCAAAGTGAGAAGAGGCCCAAAAATGTTCCTCCTGGCACACGAGGTATCGATGAAGTTAAGGGTAAATATGGCTTAGATACGGACGATGTTCATGGTATCAAAAAAGCTTTAGGTAATGGTGCAAGGGATTGGACCGGTGTTACTCCAGATGGAACAGTTGGCGTCAACGATGGAAATGGAAATTGGGACCCAGTCGCACCCATTGGGAGCTTGTTAGGCCGATGAGCGATAATACCAGATTTAATCTCTCCTTCCGAGTAAACCATCCAACTATCTCTGCTTCTGAGATTGTAAAGACTCTTGCTATGCCGACCACGAAGCTATTTGAATCTGTTGGAGAGCCGCGCATATCTCCTGGTGGAGAAATTCGTGGTGGCACATACCAAAAAACAAATGTTGGCTTTGAGCTCCATGAACATGCTTTGAGATGTGATGAAGTTGATATCGAAGGTATGATCATCGAGGAGTTGGGAAAAATTGATCTCCAAATTACGGCGCACCTTGCGGCGACAGGCGGCCGGTGCGCATTTATTCTAGGCATATTTACAGATCAATATGTGGGGCTTGAACTTGGTCGCGCGCTTAATGATTTGCTATCTGCATCAAAAATAGAAATTTGGTTTTATATTTACGGCGGAAAAGATTGATTGGATTGCCAGATAGTTCCCGGTTTGGAATACCGAAAAATGAGAAAATTTGGGGCCGTAGAATAAAAAAATGACTGAGAAATTTGAGTTCATATATGTGCTTGTCACTCATACGCCCCCTGCAAGAGGGGTGGAAGAAGACATTAAGACAATTGACTTTTACCGCACTGAAGCCGACGCACTTGAAGCCCGTAGTCGGACAGTTTATTGACAAAGACAATCCCCGTAAAGATTATGGGCTTCTGAGCCGCCGATGCCAAAGGTGCTGCATCAGTGGTGAGGCGTACGCGCATAGACGGTCACCTCCCCCCTTGAAAGCGTGTGCTCCCGATCGATCTTTGATCGCAAGAGTGCCTTTGGACAACAATGCTCCCTCATTGCCCAAAGGCAATTCTCAGATCTCCTCAGAAAACAAGCCTGAGATTCCCTGTTCGTGTATTAGGAAGTATGCCTCCAACACTGCATAAATGGGCCGCCTTTCCGACGATTTGTGAGCGTGCACACAGACTGTCCGAGAAATTCCCTGTATTTTCCCTGTTTATCAGTGAAAGAAGGGGAGACGGTTTCGCTCGTGACTGAGCACACCACCAATCCTCCCCCAGTGAACTCAAGGATGAAGAGAAATTATCGAATCGCTCCGTAAGTACGGGGTGCTTTCTCACAAACTCAAATTGTAAACGCGGGAAAGCCTTCGAGGGATTGCTCAGGCAGCAACCATCTCGCGCCATGGGTCAAACGCCAAACCTTGTCTGGTACTTTGTTCGGATGCGAACACGAGATCTTTCAATTCGGTTGTTCTTCGGCTTGGCTTGAGGGTGATTTTACACGACCTACCCCGTCATTCAGTCTGAAACGACAGCGCAGAACGGAAAAGCATCACGCTACTTGGCCCGTAAACTTGTTTCAAATCCCGTTCGATCGCGTTTGATTTTGTTGACCGTCTTTTTGAGAGCAACGGGTCGATTGTCGTGCATCCCCGACCAAATGATGATCTCGATGAGTATCGGTGCCAAATCCCGCCCCTTCTTTGTCAGCTCGTAAATATAGGCACGCCGGTTATCGGGATCGCGGGATTTTTCGACAATCCCTTCGGCCTCCAAGTGTTTCAGCCGAGCAATCAGGATGTTTGAGGCAATTCCCTCATCGGCCTCCAGAAACTCACTATAGGTTCTTTTCCCCAGGATCATGATTTCCCGAATGATCAGCAGGCTCCACCGATCTCCAAAAGTATCGAGCCCGTATGTGATGGGACAGCCGGTATCACGTTTTTTGTTTTCTTTGGTCATTTCAACATCCTAGATAATTTACTTGCAATTTGCAATACGTGGACCATATACATTTACGTATTGCAAAACACAATATGTAAATATTCGGTCAATTTAACGGAGAAAGACAATGAAACACTACATTCTAGTACACGGAGCATGGGAAGGACCATGGAGCTGGGACTACACACGGCTAGCTCTGGAGAAAATGGGTCACACAGTAACTGCCGTCAACTTGCACGGTGGCGACGGCAGGGGCAACAATGCCACGAACGTCACCATGAAGAGTTATGTTGAGACCGTTGTAACGGCGATCAATCAGCTTGGGTACAAGGTCACATTGGTCGGCCATAGTATGGCCGGGGCGGTGATCTCTCAGGTCGCAGAGCAGATCCCGGAAAAAATTGAAAAGCTCATTTATGTGGCAGGCTTCCTGCTCAAGGACGGCGACAGTGTTATGGCTGCGATGCAACGCGACCCAGGCGGGGAGTTTCTTCCGGAGCTGATCTTCTCCGAAGATCAAAGTTCGGCCACAGCCTCCGAGCAGACGTGGCGCACTAAAGCGTTTCACGACGTTGGGGAAAAACGCATCGAGGAGGTTTTACCGCTCCTAATAGGTACCCCTCAAGCGGCTGAACCCTTTCTGAGTGAGATATCAGTCACGGAAGAAAAATTCGGATCAGTCCCCAAGGCATATATACGCACGGCCCTGGACAAGATGGTGTCTCCAAAGCTTCAAGACGAAATGCTTCAAAACTGGAATGTGGATGAGGTGCACATCTTACAATCAGGGCACTTTCCAATACTTTCAATGCCCGAAGCCCTCGCAGACCTGCTGGGCTAGGCGATTACGATCAAAACAACGTCAGAGGGCCGGTCCAGTATTTGGATCGGTTCTTTTGCGTTTGTACTGTGTGATCGGAGAGGGGAGGTGGTGCTCCGACGTATCAGTTTCAAACAGGCGCCGTCATAACATAATATTGACAGTGTCAATAATATAGTCAATATAGGCACCGTCAATATATGAGACGGATTGCTCATGTCCCAACTTGCCGCCACATCAGTCGGCATCAGTGTCATCATATTTGTTGTGGTGAGCCTGTGAAAAACGAAGACCCTCGCCCAAAAACAAGGAGTACAAATATGATTATTCACGGATCCGCTCTCTCGCCCTTCAGACGTAAAGTAGTTCTCGCAGCGATGGAAAAAAATATCGCCTTCGAGAGCCGCGACCTCAATCCTTATGCACCCCCTGCTGATTTTGAATCTATGAATCCACTAAAGCGCATACCGATTGTTCAGGATGGTGATTTTACGTTGGCAGATAGTTCCGCAATTTGTGGATATTTCGAAGTAAAATACGCTGACACCCAAGCCCTATTCCCCAAAGAGCCGACCGCTTACGGGCACGCCCTTTGGATAGAAGAATATGCTGACACCGTGCTTTTTGCAGACATAAGTGAAGGGGTGTTCAGGCCGACTTTCATCAATCAACTTCTGGGCAAACCAGTCGATCTTGAGATTGTGGCAGAGACAATATCAGAAGCCCTTCCGCCCAAATTTCACTATCTGGAAAGCCAGCTAGAAGACCGCACTTGGTTTGCAGGTGACGGTCTCACAGTGGCTGATCTGTCCGTCTACGCACAATTGGCAAATTTGCTTCATGCCGGACATTTGCCGTCCAGTGAGACGTATCCTCATTTGATGGCGCATTTCAAGCGGATACAAACCCGCCCCTCTGCCGAAAAACTACACCGTTCCGAAGCAGCTTACCTTGGTCAGATGCTGGAGATGCTTTCCAACCAGAAAGTGTGATGGGGTCAAGAACGCGCGCCCCCCAATCTTCCTCATGTAAGGGGCCTCCTGCTAGAGGGCTAAAACGGCTTTCGCGATAATGTTGCGTTGAATTTCGTTCGAGCCAGCATAAATGGAGGCAGCTCGGTCATTCAGGTATTGCGGCAGGGCTGTCGCTGCCAAGGGGGAGCCGATTGGGTCTAAGTTAGACTGGTAAGCACGGATTTCAGGCTGGGTGGGAAAGCCATAATAACCAACCGCTTCAACGGCAAGTTCAGTAATACGCTGGCGCATTTCTGTTCCGCGGATTTTGATGGCTGACGAAATGGAACCAACAGGCTGCCCATTATTCACGGCGGAGAAAGTCTTTTGTTCGAAGCTCTCCAAGACAGATAGATCAATTTCGGCTTCCGCGATTTTTTGCGAAAAGCTGACGTCGGATATTAAGGGCTCCAAGGCACCATTGGCTTCTTGTTTGGCGAAGGACTTTAAGAGATCAAGGCTGGTTTTGAGGCCCGGACCATAGCTTCCGCCTCTTTCATGCTGCAGAAGATATTTGGCAACAGTCCATCCATCATTTTCCTCGCCCAGCAGGCCAGAAATCGGGACACGGACATTGTCAAAGAAGACCTGATTAAACTCATGGTCGCCTGAAATGGAAATGAGGGGGCGTATTTCGATGCCCGGTAAATCAATGTCGAACAACAGAAAAGTGATGCCTTGCTGATGTTTTCCAGTGTTATCTGTACGCACTAGACAGAAGATTTTGTTTGACCATTGGGCGTGAGTTGTCCAAATTTTTGTGCCGTTGATAACGTAATGGTCACCGTCGCGAACGGCGTTGCATTGGAGAGAGGCGAGGTCTGAGCCTGCTTCAGGTTCTGAATAACCCTGCGCCCACCAATCCTCACCGCTGCGGATGCGCGGCAGGTAGTGTGCCTTTTGGTCTTCCGTCCCAAAGGCAATGACAACAGCTCCCACCATACGCGTGGAGTTGGGCGTGATAACTGGGGCTGAGGCAAGGGTGAGTTCGCGTTGAAAGACTGCGTGCTGTTCGAGGGTCCACCCGGTGCCGCCATATTCCACCGGCCAAGAGGGGACGGACCACCCTTGTTTGTGGAGAATGCGGTGCCATTCCAACGCGACAGGTTGGTCCGCATAAATGCCCGCGCAAAGTTCGCCCGCGCGTTTTAGGTCAGGTGTTAAATTCTCCGCAAGGAAAGTGCGAACCTCGTTAGTGAAGTGAGTGAGATCGGTCATTTTTTTGTAAAGCCTCCGATCCGTGCGGCCATGTCAGGCCCAACGCCTTCACTTCGAAAAACTTCATGGGCAAGGCCCGCTTGTAAAGGGAGCCCTTCAGTGTCGCGAAGGAGTTTTTTGTTTGCTCTCAGTGAGAACCATGAATTTGTGAGCATCTCGGCGCAAAAGTTTTTGACAGAGGCATCAAACTCTTCATCCACATAACAAATATTGCAAAGTCCCATGGCTTCGGCTTCCCGGCCCAAATAAGTCTTTGCCGTGAACATCATTTCAGCGGATTTTATTCTGCCTATACGTCGCGGAAGACGTTGGCTCATACCCCAGATAGGCGTAAGGGCCCATTTTGCATGTGTATCAGCGAATTTTGCATTTTCACTTGCCAGAATAATATCTCCCGCTAGTGCCAGCTCCAGCGCGCCAGTGTAGCAGTGGCCATGCACCGCTGTGATAATTGGCTGGGGAAGGTTTGCGAGGCGCTCAATAATATCGGCCTGATAATTGGGACGGGGCAGTTTTTCACCTGCCTCAATGTCTGCAAGGTCGTGGCCCGCAGAGAAGCAGCGGCCGCCGCCGCGCAGGACGACACAGCCGACCGATTCCGTTTCGTTTTCTAGCGTGTAGATATGGGCTTCTAACGCTTGAAACACAGCGACATTAAGCGCATTCAATTTGTCGGGCCGATTGATCGTCAGCGTTGCGACGCCATCTCTGTCTTCTCGTGTTACGAACTCACTCACAGTTTTCTCCCTATTTTCTATAAGTATCGGTTTGAAGCTCACCTAATTCCAGTCAAAATTTTTGACGCAGGGTCCCACGGTCAATTTGTATCCTTGCGCTGTGGTTTCAGGAATCGGACCGCTGCTTCTCGCGTTTTCTGAGCAAGCAGGACAGCATCTAAAAGGTTGGATTGCGCCGCCACCAATCCTCCCTCCCTTGTGTATTTGAGCGCTGTTGCCATGACGCTCAATGCAAGGAAAGCCCATTGGCTCGGCCAGTCAGTCCATTGATTACTGAACGCACGGTCGTATGTGACAAAAACAAACGTTTTTGATAGTGTTTCACCCATATGCCATCGAGAGAGTTTGAAACTCTTTGCTTAACCTTCAAAGAATTCCGAGGAGCATAACTATCGCCAAGTCTATAGGAAAATTGGGAGCCTGTGTATTTTGGGGTGCTTTTGTCGGAACCCTGAGTCTGCATTTTGCTATCGGTGACGTTGTGCTCGAGCAAAAGTATGAGCACGGGAAGTATCTATTTTCTCTGAGAGAAAACCCAGCGTTGTGGACGGAAACGAATGCAGTTCTGTACTATTTGGAGTCTGCGAAGCCATGGGTTTTGCTACCCATTATGTTTGTTTTATTCATATCCGTAGTGATGAAAAAGGAAGATGAAGTTGAGTAGGTTGACTGGCGTAATGTTTTCAATGTGCGAAATACACGGCGGCCTAATCAGGGTCTGCGGGGGTGGTTTTCAGGTAATGCTTGATTTCCGACTCTGGTTGGAGCGTTTGGGCTCAAAGATGAAAACTGACTATCGAAATTCTCCTTCTAATGGGCTAGTTTCCAAAGCAACATATTTATAAAAACTAGATTGGCTATTTGCAGGGCCAAAGGAGCAAGTGATGGGTTGGTTTGATGATGTGGTGATTTGTGAGCCTCGGCGCACGCCGGTTGGCGCCTATGGCGGTGGTTTTAGCACAGTGCCCGTGCATACTTTAGGCAGCGCCGTTGTCTCAGATATTCTGGCGCGTACCAAATTGCCCGGCGAAGCCGTGGATGATGTGATCTTTGCTAATTGTTATCCGTCGATGGATGCACCTGCCATTGGGCGTGTTATCGCGCTCGATGCGGGATTGCCAATTACGGCAGGCGGCATCCAGATTGACCGTCGCTGTGGCTCTGGTTTGCAAGCCGTCATCTACGCAGCCATGACTGTCGCCTCAGGTGGCGCTGATGTTATCATTGCAGGCGGTGCAGAAAGCATGAGCCGGGCCCCGTTCTATTCCACCGACATCCGGTGGGGTGTGAAATCTCCCAATATTACCCTAGAGGATTCATTGCAAAAGGGCCGTGTGACGGCTGGCGGTAAGAATTTTCCAGTCGCAGGCGGCATGATCGAAACCGCTGAAAACCTACGCAAGGAATATGGCATCTCCCGTGAGGCGCAGGATGAACTAGCGGTTCGCTCCCAACAAAGAGCTGGAGCCGCGATCGCTGATGGCCGCTTTGCCAAGGAAATTGTGCCCGTCACAGTTCCGGGCCGAAAAGGCGACACAATCATTGAACAAGATGAACATGCCCGCCCTAACACCACGATGGAATCGCTGGCAAAACTGAGACCGATCCTAGGCAGAGCTGACCCCGATGCGACAGTCACGGCAGGCAATGCGTCCGGCCAGAACGATGGCGCCGCTGCGTGTATTGTTGCCTCCCGGGCTGCTGTGGAGAAATATGGACTGAAGCCCATTGGACGGCTTGTGAGCTGGGCTTTGGCGGGCGTTGAACCCAAATGCATGGGCATTGGCCCAGTGCCTTCAACCAACAAGGCGCTTGAACGGGCTGGCCTTTCTCTCAAAGATATTGACCTGATCGAGCTCAATGAGGCATTTGCTGCCCAAGTGCTCGCGTGTACGCAAGGCCTTGGTCTTGGGGATGCAGACTGGGACCGTATCAATGTGAATGGGTCCGGCATTTCCATGGGGCACCCCGTTGGTGCAACCGGTGTTCGTATCCTGACAACATTGCTCCATGAACTGGACCGTCGAGAAGCTCGTTACGGCGTAGAGACCATGTGCATTGGCGGCGGACAAGGGCTTGCTGCTGTATTTGAGCGCGTAGCGGGGTAATTTTGCTCGGATGGGCTTTCGTTTAGCTCATTGAAGCAGGCAAAAGCGGCTTGTTCTGGGCCGCTTTTGCCGATACTTCTTTGAGATAAAATAATTTGAGGAAGAACCCATGCAGTTTGATGATGTCATTATGGGCCGTCGGAGTATCCGTGGCTATAAACCCGAACCTGTTCCAAAAGCACTTTTAGAAGAAGTTCTTGCGCTGGCAATGCGTGCGCCGTCGTCGATGAATACTCAGCCGTGGAGCTTTTACGTTCTCACCGGCGAACCACTCGACCGTGTGCGCGCGGGCAATACAGAGCGGATGATGGCGGGCGTTCCCCAGTCTCGTGAGTTCCGTATCGGTCAGGCCTTCGAAGGCAAGCACCGCGATAGACAAGTTGGTGTTGCCAAGCAGTTGTTTTCTGCCATGGGCATCGCACGCGAAGACAAAGAAAAGCGCCAAGATTGGGTGCTGCGCGGTTTCCGCCAGTTTGACGCCCCGGTGTGTGTAATCGTGACCTACGATCGCACTCTGTCTGAAAGCGACGATACAGCGTTTGATTGCGGGGCGGTGACAACAGCACTGGTAAATGCGGCTTGGTCACGTGGACTGGGCGCTGTCATTAACAGTCAGGGCATCATGCAATCTCCAGTCGTGCGTGAGCACGCGGGCATTGCCGACGATCAAGTCATCATGAAAGCAATCGCACTGGGCTGGCCCGACGAAACCTTCCCAGCAAACGCTGTGGTTTCAGAACGTAAAAGTGTAGAAGAAGCCACTGTGTTCCTCGGCTTCGACGACTAGGCTGATACCCAAAAGCTCCTTGTCAAATTTTGACGGGGAGCGTTTCCAAGATCAAGAGTTTCTACCGCGTGTTGAGCCGTCACCAAGTGCCAACGCCGGTAGAGCTCGAAATTTCCCCACATTAGGTGCATCATGCGCTTGCCCATTACAGTTGAGCGGCGTTCAGCTGTTCGGGAATTTTCTATACACCGCTTGTTAGTTTGATTATACAAGTGATATAATCAGCCTTGTTTTGTGGGTAGCCCTGTGACGTCACTTCTCGTTAAATCACCCTCTAAGAAGCTTATTAGGACGTGCTCAATATGGCGGGCCCTAGAAGTAATTGGAGATACGCCTTCCCTATTGGTGTTAGAGGCGATCTGGTTAGGCGAGCGGCGGTTCGGCGATATTCGGGAAAGAACTGGGTTACACAAAGCGCTTCTGTCAGACCGTTTGAAGCGCCTCACAGCCGCTGATCTTCTTGGAAAACGCGTGAGTTCGCCCCAGGGTCGTCGATCTGAATACAGATTTCTGAAGAAAGGCGCCGATCTCCTGTGGGTAGCCCTCATGTTGCTCAGATGGGAGCGTCGTTGGGCCGAAGATCCAGAGCGCGTGAGCGTTGTCCTGCAACATCATGAGACCGGACACATCGTGAAACCTGAGCCAATTTGTGGCGCCTGTGGAGCGGTGTTTGGTGCCAAAGATGTGGATTGGCAGGAGGGGCCGGGCCTTGGTTGGATGACGCCCACATACAGGCGGCGGCGGCACCAAAAGCCTGACCAGACCCCCCAAATTTACAGTGATTCTGCGGAGTTGATGGGAGACCGATGGTCCGCCCTTATCCTCAGATCAGTCTTGACCGGGCTCGTTCGTTTTCATGAAATCTTAGACGACACCGGCATGGCGACGAACGTTCTGACACAGCGCCTTCAGTGGTTGAGGGAGAAGGGTATTCTGCGCAGTCGCGTGTATCAAACGCACCCAGAACGCCTTGAGTACTGTCTGACCGAAAAGGGTGCCGACTATTTCCCCGTCTTAGTCATGCTGCAATTGTGGGGGGATCGCTATTATCCCTCTCCGCTAGGCCCGCCCGTCCTCTTGTTTCATAAATCATGCGGTAATCCCTTGTCGCCAAAGGTGGGAAGTGAAGGCGTGGAGGGGCCGCTATCGGCAGCGGACTTACGGGTAACCACCCTTTGGCCTAAAGATGAAACTTATTGACATCACTGTCGCTGCTCCCTAATTATCGTCCCGGCTAGTTACTTGTATAACCGAACCAATGGACGAAACATGCCCAAACTCATCAATCGTATTGCGTCGACACTTAGTCCTTCTGACCACCCCTATCTCAACGGTGCGTGGACCCCCAATTTTGATGAGTACGATGCTGATGACATGGAAATTATTGGCGAAATCCCGACAGATATAGATGGGGTTTACGTTCGCAATACCGAGAACCCGGTACATGATTCTATCGGCCATTATCATCCCTTCGACGGCGACGCCATGCTCCACGCTATTCGTATTAAAGAGGGTCGCGCAGAATACAAAAACCGCTTCATCAGAACCAAAGGCTTTGAGGATGAAGCGGAGGCCGGAAAGGCGCTTTGGATTGGCTTTATGGGCAACCCAAAGGACTCAACCCGAAAAGGGTGGGGTGCGCACGGCCACGTGAAAGACAGCTCGTCGACTGACGTGCTGGTTCATGACGGTGAAATTCTTTCGACATTTTGGCAATGCGGTGAAGGCTACCGTCTTGACCCTGAGAGCCTTGATACACTTGGTGTGCAGGATTGGGTGCCTAAAGATGGCGTATCAGCTCACCCCAAGGCGGATGCCCGCACCGGGGATTTGCTGTTCTTTAATTATTCGACCAAAGCCCCCTACATGCACTACGGGGTGGTTGATGCCGACAGTAAGTTGAAACATTATATCCCCGTAGAGCTGCCTGGGCCCCGACTTCCCCATGACATGGCGTTTTCTGAAAACTACTCGGTTCTAAATGACTTCCCGCTGTTTTGGTCGAAGGAGTTTCTGGATCAAGGGCTCTATTTTCCGATGTATGACCCCACGATGAAGTCTCGGTTTGGGATCGTACCTCGTTATGGCAAGCCTGAGGATGTGCAGTGGTTTGAAGCCGACCCTACTTATGTTTTGCATTTCACCAATTGCTACGAAGAGGGCGACGAGGTCGTACTCGACGGATATTTTCAGGACGATCCGTTTCCAGCGCCGCTTGAAACAATGCCCGACAAGTACAAATTCTTCGCCTCGAACTTGGATATGCATTCTTTGAAGACACATTTGCATCGCTGGCGCTTCAACCTGAAAACAGGTGAAACGCGCGAAGAGCGGTTGTGTGATGCGGAGTTTGTGGAATTCGGGACCATCAACCCGTCCTACCTCACGGAGAAAAACCGGTATGTCTATAGTGCCGAGAGTGAGAAGGACTGGTTCCTCTTCCGGGGCCTTGTAAAGCATGACCTTGAGACGAAAACGGTTCAAAAATATGCATTTGGGGATCAACGCTTTGGGTCTGAAGCACCTTTCATTCCACGCAAGAACGCGAAGAGCGAAGATGATGGTTATTTGATCAGCTTCATTACCGACATGAAGTTAAACCGGTCCGAGTGCGTTATTCTGGATGCGCGCGACATTTCCAAAGGCCCTGTGTGCCAAATCATACTGCCGCATCGCATTTGCAGCGGCACTCATGCTGTCTGGGCTGATGCCCATGAATTTACCAAGTAGGTGGGGAAAAATTATGACTAAAGATGTGTTCATACTCGGCGGTTATCAAACCGATTTTTCACGCAACTTCGCTCGGGAAGGGAAGTCCATTTACGACCTGTTCGCTGAGGCTGTGAATGGGGGGCTTGCCGCGTCAAACCTTGATGCCGGAGATATTGAGGTTGCCCATGTTGGTAATTTCGTCGGCGAAATGTTTACAGGGCAAGGCATGCTTGGCGGATTTTTCGGCCATGTGCACCCTAGTCTTGCAGGCATCCCCGCGTCCCGCCACGAAGGCGCCTGCGCCTCTGGTTCGTTGGCAATTCTGGCGGCAATGGCTGACATTGAAAGTGAAAGATATGATCTGGCATGCGTCACGGGCATTGAGTTTATGCGCAATGTGTCTGGTCAAATAGCGGGAGATAATCTGGGTGCGGCTGTATTTGTCGGCGAAGAAGCGACAGACGCCACGTACATTTGGCCTGCAATGTTCTCTGATGTGGCGGAGGCGTATCATCAGCGTCATGGGTTGAAGCGCGAGCATTTGGCAGAAATTGCGAAGAGTAATTTCAGCAATGCGCGCCGCAACCCCAATGCGCAGACACGAAAATGGGAAATGTCAGATGAGCATTTTCTGGCCAATGATGACCTCAATCCGGTCGTTGAAGGATGGATGCGTCGCCAAGATTGCAGTCAGATAACCGATGGCGCCGCCACTGTGTTTCTTGCATCAGAGCGACGTGCCCAAACCTATGCAGACAAACACGGCATATTGCTTGAGAGCCTACCTAGAATTCGCGGCTGGGGGCATACAACGGCACCAATGTTGTTGAGTAGAAAATTGGCAGATAGCGCCAAAGATGAATACCTATTGCCGTGGACGCGCAAGGCCATTGTAGATGCCTATGCGCGTGCGGGCCTGTCGGGTCCAGAAGAGCTTGACGTTGTGGAGACACATGATTGTTTCACTGTGAACCAATACATCGCGATTGAGAACTTTGGCATTACCGCGCCGGGTGAGGCATGGAAGGCCATTGAAGCCAATTGGACTGTGGCAGGCGGCAAGCTTCCTTTCAATCCGTCGGGTGGTCTGATGGGCGGAGGGCATCCTGTTGGTGCCACTGGCGTGCGGATGATGTTGGATGCCGCAAAACAGGTAACGGACCGGGCCGGAGACTACCAAGTCGGTGGCGCTCGAACAGCGGCAACTTATAATGTCGGTGGCTCTGGTACGACCAACTGTGCATTTGTGGTGGGGTGCTAGGGGGCACCCTCCACTCAAGGGGCAAAGTCATTTTGCAAAAGATTGGAAAACGCGCTAATTGTTTAAGATGACAGGAGTGATAAATGATGACTATTTCACGTAAGGTCCTCTTACCTTTACCCAATTATGACTTTGACCCAACCGAAGTATGTGTCAGTTGGCAGGTGATCACTCAAGCCGGGCATCAGGTGGTTTTTGCAACGCCTGATGGCGGCCCCGCGCAAGCTGACGCCATGATGTTGTCGGGAGAAGGATTGGATCCCTGGGGGTTCATTCCCGGCCTGAAGCGGATCAAACTTATCGGTCGGCTTTTGCGCGCGGATCGGAACGCACAAATCGCTTACACCCAGATGTTGCAGGATGAGGCGTTTAACGCCCCGCTCTCCTATAGCGACCTCAAAGTTGAAGATTTTGACGGGCTCATTTTACCCGGCGGTCACGCAAAACGGATAAAGCCTTATTTGGAAAGCACGGACCTTCAAAACCTTGTGGTTGATTTCTTTGAAAGCGGCACATCGACAAATGATCACAAACCGGTTGGGGCGATCTGCCACGGGACTGTCGTTCCTGCGCGCTCAATTTCGCCCACGACAGGTCGATCTGTTTTGTACGGTCGAAAGACAACAGGTCTCACGTGGCGGCAAGAAAAACTGGCATGGAACCTCACGCGGTATTTTGCACGTTTTTGGGACCCTCACTATTACAGAACCTATCTTGAAGCAGCTGGCGAAGCTGAGGGCTTTAGAAGTGTGGAAGGCGAAGTAAAGCGGTCATTGGCACGTGACGAAGATTTTATCGATGTCGCGGCGGACAATAAAGACTTCAAGATAAAGACCGGCATTAAGCGCGATGGCCCAGAGGATGCGCGTCCAGCCTTCGTTGTAAGAGATGGGCAGTATGTCTCCGCCCGGTGGCCGGGCGACGTTCACACTTTTGCAAAGGAATTTGTGGAGCTACTGTGAGCAAGGTTTGTTGGCCGGGGAAGTCGGCGTAGCTATTTGCCCGCTCCACTTCCAATCCATGCCAAAGGCATCATTCACTTCGGGCGCGCAAAGCAGCGTCGATGAGTTGTTCCAGTTGGGCTGGAAAAATGCGCGTCATGTCCGTAAACATCTCAGGCCCAAATATGCCCGTGAGAGTGGGCTGGGAAATCCCAAAGTAATTAATTGCGCCCAATAATTGATAGACCATAGCAAGAGCCTCGGCGTCACTGGCGTCTTTCCAGTTTGGGATGGCTTTGACCATCAGGATCAACTGCTCAAGAAATGGCTTCAAATACCAAGTTCCCGCAGTATCTACGCGCCGCTTATTGTCCAGAAGTTCCCGCATGAGAAGCCGCGTACGATTGGCATTTCCCTCGGATGGGCTATGGATCTGCAAGAGATAGTGCTTTAAACGGTCCGCAGGGCCATCTGCCTTGCGCTGAGTGGCATCGATCCCGGCTTGAAACGTCTCCGAAATACGGCGCAACACTTCTCCGTAGACTTTTTCTTTACTCCCAAAATGGTGAAGCAACGCTTGCTTGGTCAGCCCAAGTTCGCTGGCGATGGCGGCAATGCTGACGCCGTAAAACCCGCGTTCCGCAAAGAGCGCTTCAGCCTGATCCAGAAATTGTTCGCGTGTGTCGTTCCCCATGGTCTTTCTCTCCAACTTGACGGCTTACCGATTGGTAAGTAGAGTGGCCTACCAATCGGTAAGCCCACACAATATTTTAGGACGCGGGTATGTCAAGCGAAGTTCGCCCTCTGACATGGGGGGGCCGCTGCACCGACTTCGAAATCTGGGAGACAAAGATGAACCGTGAAACAGAACTCGCACTGATCGATGAGCTTTTGGCTCTCAAGGCATCCAAGACTGGTTACCTAGTTGAAGCAGTGACCCGAAATCCGGTGGACCACTATTCAAGCAAAGATCGTTTTCAGTCTGAGCAGACCAACATATTGCGTGCTGTTCCAACAGTGGCAGCACATGCGAGTGAACTAGAAGGGGCAGGTGCTTTTCTTCGCCGAGAAGTTGGAGGGCTGCCGGTTTTGCTCACGCGCGATCAATCTGGCCGCGTAAATGCTTTCCTGAATGTATGTCGACACAGAGGGACGCGGTTAGTCGATGAAGCTTCGGGGTGTAAAAATCGCTTTTCCTGCCCGTACCATGCATGGACTTATTCCAATACCGGTGAGCTGATCGCAGCGCCTCACTTTGATCAAGGCTTTCCTGACGAACAAAAATCCGAGCTCGGACTCAAACGCTTAGACTGCCAAGAACGGTTCGGCTTTATTTGGGTGATGCCGAAAGCAGACAGCACCTTGGATCTGGACACTTTCTTGGAAGGTATGGCCGGTGACTTTGAAGCACTGGAAATCGATGAGATGGCGATCGCTGTTGAACACACCGAGACACGCAGGGCAAATTGGAAGATCCTTGTAGAAGGCGGGATCGAATCTTATCACTTTCGCGTGGCTCACAGAACGACCATTGGACCCTACTTTGAGGACAATCTTTCCTCCTATCGTTCATTTGGCCCGCATTTACGGTCGATTTTGCCAAGGACCAGTCTGGCTAAACTGACCGATGAAACGCGGGGGACATGGCGCCTCCGCGATCACTCATACATTCTCTATACGTTGTTTCCAACCTGCCAGCTTCTCGTGCAGAAGGACCACATCGTGTGGATTACGCAAGAGCCGCTGGGGCCGGGTGAAACCAGCTTGAGGCTTGTGACTTTGGTGCCGAAATCAACCGTGGGAAGCCAAGCGCATTGGAAACAAAATCACTCCATTACGTCAAAGACCCTTGATGAAGACTTTGATATTGCGGAGAGCATTCAAAAAAACCTCTCAAGTGGTGCTAATTCTGACATGATATTTGGACGTTTCGAGGGAGCTCTTGATCAATTCAATAGAGGTGTTGCAGAGTATCTAAATGTATCAGGAGAAACCAAATGATTGATCCAAAGGCGATAGCTGCTCAAGCCGGGTTGCACCATCAATTTTTCCTGGGGCTCCAGCTGATGGTCGCGGTCGAAGAAAACCGCGACGCAGTCTATGACTGGATGTTTCTATTGTTCCGCAAACAACATGAGGAGAAGTTCCTCGCAAGTTTCGAAAAGCTTGGCTTGACCGGACAACCCCACGCCATTGCCTGCGCGAAATACCACGTGCTTTCCAATGGTGTTGGCGGCGTTGCGGTGGAATACATGGAAGAGTCGGAAACCAAAGCTTGGGTGCGTTTCCGGTATCCAAGGTGGATGTATGCAGGACCCGCTATTTGCGGCATTCCAATTGAAGCAGGTCGTGGTTTTCTGAACGGCTGGTACGCCCAAAATGGTGTCAGCCTGTCAAACCCCCGTCTCGGGTTTGTCTGTGTATCAGAAGATGTAACCGGCCAATTTGGCCTCTGTGGTTATTTCAAAGAATACGACCACGACCTAAGTGAAGAGGAGCGGCTTGTCTTCGCACCTGACGAGCGGGTCCCAGAATTTGATCCAGAGGAACAACCGGTTCCCCCAATGGGTGAATGGAGCGAAGAGCGGTTAGCTAAAGCAAACCGCAATTATGCAGTTGAATACATCCGTAACGGACTAAGCGCCCTAACCCATGTTTTGGGCAGAGACCGCGCCTTGGAACATGCAAAACGTTCAGCACGGCTCATCGGCCTGCAACACTATCCGGTTATGGCTAGGGAAATCAGTGCGATCGATGGCGATGCGAAAGATGCCACCGAATTTCTCAAAGCCATGATGATTGGCATGGGGGATACGTGCGAAGTAAATAAATTGTCAAATGGTGGCTTCCGCATAAGGCAAGCGGGCCTGCGTATTGTACGAGGTTTGGAGGGCCAACCGCGCAGAGATTTGCTGACGTGTTGGGTGGAGCTGTGGCGAGGTGCTGTCCATTCGCAACGCCATTTTATAGATATTGAGTGCGCGATCGAAGTAGACCAATTGGTATGGACCATTCAAAACAAAGAGTAGGTCTGATGGATTTGGTGAGGGTAGAAACTGGGAGAGCTTGGCGCGCCCCATCGGTGGTCACCTCATTGGCCATTCCACCCCAAATCTAACAAAGTGACAAAGCCACTGTGCCAGTGACAAAGCCCTTATTGCATTCATAGTTTGAGTTTGAGACTATGCCTCAATAGGAAAGATTTGGGGGTTGCAGGATGGAGATGTCGTTGAAGGGAAGGGGTGCTCTTGTCACGGGCGTATCGCGAAACCTAGGCCGGGCGGCCTCTGTTTTGATGTTGGAGAGCATTAGCAATTCTGATGGCAGCGACCAGAACTCGAATGTGGAGGGTGGCGGGGCATGACACGCACAGTTTACACCCGCACTGTTCAAAAGTCCGACGGTCGCGATCTCACATTCTTTGGCTGGCAGGAGCATAGCCGCCCACTGGTGGCAGATTTGCCGCCCCTTGAAGCCTCTGCGCCGCCATACCGTCGTTGGCACCCCCTGCGGCAAGAATGGGTGAGTTATGCCGGAGCACGTCAAGGACGCACTTTCTTTCCCGATGCCGCGAGCTGCCCGCTTTGTCCTGCCAAAGGACAGGGGCTGAGCGAAATTCCCACAGACGATTTTGAAATGGCGGTCTTTGAAAATCGCTTCCCCGCCTTTCGCTTAGAGGGGGAAGCCACAGGTCTAGCTCAAGGTGATGTGCCTGCCATTGGTAAGTGTGAGGTCGTTGTCTTTTCCCCTGATCACGGCGGCTCGCTCGGCAGTCAGTCGGTGGAGCGGATCGAACTATTATTTGAGCTATGGGCGCATCAGGCGCGCCAGATGATGGATAAGCACGGTCTGGCGGCCGTCTTGCCATATGAAAGCAGAGGCGAAGAGATTGGTGTGACACTCCATCACCCTCACGGTCAGATTTATGGATTTGGGTTTGTGCCGGACCTGTTACAGAAAAGCGCAGACGCCCAAAAAGCCGCCCCAATTGTCGCGGAAATTTTGGAGCGAACACCGTCGGACCTGATATTGGACGAGACCGACACTGCAGTGACATTTGTGCCAGACATGGCCCGCTACCCCTATGAATGTTGGGTGGTGCCGCGTCGCCGCACGCCCGGCCCTTGGGACTTTACAGCGCACGAACGCGCAGATATGGCGCTGCAGCTGAAACGAACGTTGCTGCGCCTAGATGGCCTCTTTGGAAAGCCAATGCCTTATGTGCTGTCCGCCCAGATAGCACCCGCTGGATATGAAGACAGCTATCATTTCACTCTGCAGATTTGGCCCATTCGGCGCGATACCGATAAGTTGAAATTCCTAGCAAGCGTAGAACAGGTAAGTGGCGTTTTTCTAGTGGATGTGCCCCCTGAAAAAGCGGCAAAGGCTCTCCGCGCTGTGGATATCGACTTATGACCCGCCATGAAGATGTTTTCGGACAAAAAGCCCAAGTCACTTGTTTTGCACCGGGCCGGGTCAATTTGATCGGTGAATATACCGACCTGATTGGCGGCGATGTTCTGCCCATGCCTCTCTCTAGGGGCATTACAGTGACAGCCAGTTTGGCGACGTCGGGTGTCCATGTGTTCAGCACAGCTGAAGAAGCCAAGCTTGAAATCAATTTGACGCAGGGCCGCAAAAATCATTGGGCGGACTATCTGGCGGGACCACTGGTGATGGCGCGCCAAGCGGGTGCCGACATTCCCCCAATGAATTTCATGGTTGACTCAAACCTACCTGCAGGAGCTGGTGTATCCTCCTCCGCCGCATTGGAGGTTGCAACGCTTAAGGCGCTCTTTCAGCTCACGGGCAAAGCAAGCACAAACACCGACATCGCTTTGCTGGCTCAAAAGGCAGAGAACGAGTTTTGTGGCGTGAAGTGTGGGATCATGGATCAGATGGCCGTCGCTGTCGGCCAAAGCGGTTCAGCATTGGCGCTGAATTGTGAGACGCTTGAATGGGACCAAATCAAGGTGCCAGAAAACTGGTCTATTGCTGTCATTCATTGTGGGGACGCGCGACAGCTCACCGACGGTGCTTATAATGAACGTCGTGCTGCTCTGGATAGGGCGGCAGAACAGCTCGGCCCTGAGTGCTTGCGAAATCAAACCGTCGCCGCAGTCGCAAAAATCAAAGACCCTCTTGTGGCGCGCCGTCTCCGCCATGTTCTCTCCGAGCAAGCCCGAACGTTGGCAGCCACTCAGGCCCTCCGCGCTGGTGACATGGCGTTGTTGGGATCGCTGATGAATGAAAGTCATGAATCCTTGCGCATTGATTTTGAGGTGTCGACCCCAGCCCTTGATCATTTAGTCAGCGCTGCCCGAAAAGCCGGTGCCACAGGCGCGCGGCTTACGGGCGCCGGTTTTGGGGGATGCATCGTTGCGTTGATCCCCAAAACACAGCGTGGCGAATGGTGGCACGCTGTGTCTTCTGCCAGTCCTGGCGCTTGGGCGGTGGAGATTTAAGCGATCACTTGAACGCAGGGAGCCATTCCCCATGAGCTTCAATCAAATCATCTGTTAGGGCCCAGATCTGATCCAGCGAGAGTTCCGCAGCTGTGTGGGGATCAAGCATGGCCGCGTGGTAGATATGTTCACGTTTTCCCGTCGCCAATGCTTCGACAGCGACAGATTGCACATTGACGTTTGTTTGCATAAGCGCCGCGAGGTGAGGCGGCAGGGCGCCCACCCGTGTTGGCGTGACGCCGCGATGGTCGATGAGACACGGCACCTCTACGCATGCGCCCACTGGTAAATTATCGATGAGCCCATGATTGGGCACATTGCCATTGATAACAGTGGGTCTGCCCGTCTTCACCGCCCGCATAATGCGCGCTGCATATTCTCCGGAATAAGTAATGTCGAGCTTCTGTGCGTCTGCCATCTCTTTTTCTTGCACGCGCCATCCCGCGATTTGTTCCTCACATCTGCGAATGTACTCGTCAAGAGGCACATTAAATTGATCAATAAGGTCAGGACGGTCCCGCTTGATGAACCAAGGCACATATTCGGCAAAGTGTTCACTCGATTCCGTCACAAAATAGCCGGTGCGTTTCAACAACTCATAGCGCACTTTGTTGGCGGCGGGCTCTTCGCCCCTTGCGGCCAGTTGTTTGATGCGCGGGTAGAGATCTTCAATGCGGCCATCCTCGTGGCGTTTCTCAAAACTCAAATAGAAAGACATGTGATTGATGCCGGCACATTGATATTGGATTGATTTGAAATCTTCGCCCAGATCCTGCGCTAGCTCAAAAGCGGTACCCTGCACGGAGTGACAAAGACCTACCTGACGAATATCAGGCGCAAGGCGTGCGAGTGCCCAGCAATTAATCGCCATTGGGTTCACGTATTGCAGCATTAAGGCGCCCGGGCAGTGCTGTCGAATATCTGCCGCAATGTCGAGCAACACAGGCACTGTTCGCAATCCCCGCATGATGCCGCCGACACCCAATGTGTCACCAATCGTTTGACGCAGTCCATATTTTTTGGGAATTTCAAAGTCGGTCACGGTGCAAGGTTCAAATCCGCCAACTTGGATCATGAGGATCACAAATTCAGCATCCTTGAGGGCTTCTACCCTGTCTTGGGTTGCAAGGATGGTCGGGGAGACATTGAGCGAGGAGGCAATTTTCTGAGCAACCATATTCGAGGTCGCCAAACGGTCAGGGTCGATGTCGTGCAGGGCGATGGTGCAATCTGCAAACATCTCGTTCAGCAGAATATCCCCGACAATATTTTTCATGAAGACGGTACTACCCGCTCCGATCAAACAGACTTTGGTCATTTGTAACTCCAAATTGATAGAAAGAGTTTCGAGCAACTTGCAGACAAGGTCAATTTGATAGAAGCTGTTTTTTCAAAATGGGGGAATTTTCTTGGCACGACAACCAGAGCTTGGCGTTTGTTATTATCCCGAACATTGGCCCGAGGCCATGTGGGAACAGGATGCCGCCGATATGGTGGCCACTGGGATTACCCATGTACGTGTCGGCGAATTTGCATGGTCCCGATTTGAACCGGAGCCCGGCACCTATGATTTTGAGTGGCTCGCCCGCGCGATTGATATTTTGGGCAATGCGGGGCTGAAGGTCATTTTGGGCACGCCGACTGCAACACCCCCTAAGTGGCTCGTCGATCAGATGCCGGACATGCTGCCGATAAGCCGTGCAGGTCGTACAAGAGGGTTTGGATCACGCCGCCACTATTGCTTTTCTCATATGGGGTACCGAGATGAATGTGCGCGGATCACACGCGTTATGGCTGAACGCTTTGGGGCGCATCCCGCAATTGTAGCGTGGCAACCCGACAATGAATATGGCTGTCACAACACAACCCATTCCTATACGCCTGCGGCTCGGGCGAACTTTCAAACCTGGCTTGAAATCCGTTACACCACTGTGGATGCGTTGAACAAAGCCTGGGGCAATGTTTTTTGGAGCATGGAGTATCGTCGTTTCGACGAAATCGAACTGCCCAACCAAGGGGTAACTGAAACAAACCCCGCACACCGATGGGATTATTATCGGTTTGCATCAGACGAAGTAAAAGCCTTCAACAAGGTGCAAACAGACGTTATTCGCGAGCTCTCACCGGGGCGAGACCTTGTTCACAATTTCATGACATTCGTGACAGACTACGACCACTTCTCAGTCAGTGAAGAATTAGATGTGGTAAGCTGGGATAGTTATCCCATCGGAACGCTCGATGTGATGCCGCTCTCACCAGAAAACAAAAAACATTTTGTGCGCTCTGGCGATCCAGATATTCAGGCTTACCACCATGATCTGTATCGGGCCTGTGGTCGCGGCCGGTTTTGGATTATGGAGCAACAACCCGGTCCAGTGAATTGGGGTCCCTATAATCCTGATCCACTCCCCGGCATGGTGAAGCTCTGGGGTTGGGAGGCTTTCGCGCATGGCGCCGAGCTGGTGTCCTACTTCCGGTGGCGGCAGGCCCCGTTTGCGCAGGAACAATTTCACGCCGGTTTAAACCGACCAGACGGCACGCCAGACCGAGGCCTTGAGGAAGTTACCCAGCTTGGTAAAGAGCTCGCGGTGCTGGGCGAGATTGGCCCAGCGCAAACTGCCGACGTCGCCATTGTCTATTCCTATGACAGTATTTGGGCATTGCAGGTCCAATCTCAGGGCAAAAACTTTTCATACATAGAACAAGTTATGTCGATCTATCGGACGCTGCGAGAACTGGGTCTCAATGTAGACTTCATTTCTCCAGATGCCGCGTTAGAGGATTATCAGATGGTTATTCTGCCAAGCCAGATACATGTGAGCGCAGATTTGTCCGCGCATTTGTCTTCATTTAAGGGAGACCTGATTGTCATGCCGCGTGCCGGAAGCCGCACGCTCTCTCACGAAATTCCCACCAATTTGGCGCCGGGTCCCCTGAGCGATCTGCTGGGAGTAAAAGTTGTCCGGGTAGAGAGTTTCAGACCCTTTGCTGCCGTCGATGTGGATTATCGGGGTAAGTCTTACACATTCGATCGGTGGCGTGAATTTGTGGAAGGCGATGCAGAAACGCTCGCCGCGACACGGGAAGGGCATCCCGCCATCACTCGTAAAGAAAACGCTTATTATCTGGCGGGATGGCCAGATGATGCCTTGCTCAAAGTTGTTCTCTCAGAGCGTGTGGAGGCGGTGGGCCTTAAAACTCTCGATCTACCCTTTGGTGTGCGGACCCGGACGCGAGGGGGCTACCGCTTTTTTGTAAACTATAACCCCCATCCAGTCTCAATTGAGGCATGTGTCTCCGGTGAGCTTCTATTGGGCACATGTGACCTTCCACCTGCAGGTGTTGCGATTGAGGGACTTGGCTAAAAAGCCAATGCGGGAGTTTGACGCAGCTCAAGCCGCCAGTGCCACCGCTTGGAATTTGTCTGAATTTTCCCCGTATTTCCGCGATTAATTGGGGAAATATGCAGTGGCCGTAGCACGTGCGAGCACACATACCGCCAATTCTTCCCTCTAAAATTGAGTCTGATGAGATAGCTCTAGCAATACATTTAATTCGATATTATTGGAAGTATCGAAAATAAAGATTGACGGCAAGATCATTTCAATGATACTGGAAATATAGAATAAAAATGGCTCGGTCTTCCCTATGTGAACAATCGGTGAAGACCCGGTGCCGCAAAACTCTGAAGTAAGTAGGAAAGCAAAAAGGAAACTGACGATATGGCCCAAAGATTCCAGCTCGCATTGAATGTCGAGGACATAGAAGTCGCTGTAAATTACTACAGCAAATTGTTTGACGCTCAGGTAAACAAGCGCAAACCCGGCTATGCAAATTTCGCGATTGAGAACCCGCCGCTTAAACTCGTTCTGTTCGAAAACCCTGGTGCAAAGGAACGTATCAATCATCTAGGTGTGGAAAATTCGGAGCAAAGGGATGTCGACGCAGCTATCGATCGTTTCACAGAGTCTGGCATTGCCGATGAAGAGGAAGTTGGCGAGACATGCTGCTATGCAAAGCAAAACAAAATTTGGACAACTGATCCTGCCGGTACGCGCTGGGAGTGGTACCGGATTTTGGATGACGTGGAAGAGTTCGGGGAGTCCAAAGTGGTTTCCCAAGAAGGGGGCGGTGTCTGCTGCTCTGCATAAGCTTGATGCGGACTAACTTTGGTGTCGCAGAGACATAAAGTACGCGGGTGGTATGACAAGTCTTTTTGCCACCCGCACCTATACAGAAGAATTGAAATCAGGCGTCGTCTTGTTCTTCAACTGTGACGCCGCAAGCGCCCCCACAACAATCATTGAGAAGTGTCTCGATCAAGGATTGCATGGCGGTAAGGTCAGCCTTGTAGATAATAGACTGACCTTCTCGTCTTGAATTGATCAACCCCGCATTGTTCATTTCCTTCAGGTGAAAGGAGAGTGTGGAGGCGGAGACATTGAGTTTTTTTGTCAAAATGCCGGGGGGCAATCCCCCAAGGTTTTGATCAGGGGAGTGGGACTTAACAAGCTCCCGAAAAATTCTGAGACGGGTCTCTTGAGCAAGAGCACTTAACGTCGCGACTGTTTTTTTCAATTTCATAGTTCTAGATAAATAGAAATATTGTCGCTCCGTCAAGCAGCTTGCGTCTACTCCCTTGCCTCAATCAAAAATGATCCTTAGCGGGGTGGCATGCGGATGGCGCCGTCTAACCGAAGTGCTTGTCCATTAAAGTAGCTGTTCCGCACCAATTCCATCACCAGACTGCCAAATTCTGAAGGATTGCCGAGCCGTTTAGGGAAGGGCACCGAAGCAGAGAGCGCGGCAAGAACCTTAGGGGCAACGTTTTCCATAGGCGGGGTCGCAAAAATGCCCGGCATAATCGAATTGACGCGAATGCCAAAACCCATCAAGTCGCGGGCCATTGGTAACACCAGCCCATTGACCCCAGCCTTACCCGATCCATAGCCGATCTGGCCAACTTGAGCATCTTGCGCGGCAGCAGACGAGGTCAATGTAATAACGCCGCGTTCTCCGTCTTCCAAGGGCTCAAGAGCCGCCATGCCGAGGGCAGACAGAGAAGCAATGCGGTAGCTGGCGATGAGAATACCTTGAATGGAGAACGCATATGTTTCTGTTGGGTAACGCGTTAGTTCTCCGGTCTCCCGGTCGCGGCCAACAGTCTTCATACGTCCGCGTGAAATCTGTGCGCAATGAACACACACACGCTCTTGACCATTTTCGGCGCGCGCTTCTGCAAAGCCTGCGACGACATTTTCCTCGTCAGTAATATCAACTTTGCAGAACAGCCCGCCAATGCTGTGTGCGACCTCTTTGCCTTTTTCTTCATTTACATCAAATATGGCGACTTTTAAGCCCGCATCAGCAAGCGCGGTTGCGCTTGCCCGACCAAGGCCCGATGCGCCCCCGGTGACGACGGCGGCAGTAGTAGAATCGATTTTCATTGATTTTCCCCATAGAAATCTTTGACGGTAATATCAGTATGATGACCAAGTTTACCGTTTAGCGTTCATTCCTCAATGGGGAAGGCGGACCAAATGAACATTTGGCCCACTGCGCTTCAAAAGTCTTGTCGACGATCAACATGAGCCCCCCTTTTGCCGGAGGGTAATGCTTCGTTCGCAATTCTTTTCAAGCTTCGAAATTACTTATGGCTTTAAAGCGAAACCCACTTGACCCGACAGGTTTAGCCAGGGTTTTCTCCAGCCAGCCCTATCTTCATACGCACCAAAGGGGTGGAAAGTGATTCTTGTGTCACATCAATCATGGCTGTGCGGTCACGTCTGTCGTCGAGGTGTGGTCGCGGATAGTCTCAAGGTCGATAAAGGTGTGTTTAGCGCTCACAAGCCCGTCGTCAAATACGATGAGGTCAATGGCGTCAACCGTGTAGTCGCTCCCACCTTTAGGCGTGAATACCGCCGCCCCCAACGTGGCCGGGTGGCTTGGGCCAGATAGGACCTTGTACATGATCACAACAAAGTTGGGCCCGAAGTCCATCTGGTAGGGCTTTGAGGCGTAGTCTGGCGTGCTGTTCAAAATTGCCTGAAACTGGGACTTGATTTGCGCCTTACCCACAGCGGGTTTCTGGCCCGCAACATGGAGGGTGAAGGTGGAGCCTTCTGTATGCAGGGCCACAATGCGATCTACATCGCGGCTCGCCCATGCGTCTCCATAAGCCTGAACCGCTTCCGGCAGACTTGTCGCTTGTGCAGTAACTGAAAATAACATCACAGCGGGAAGAAGGGTGAGAAAGGCGAGAATGGATTTTAGGTGTGACATGGAAACATCCTTGAATGAGAGAGAACAGAAATTCTAAACTGAACGTGGAGCAGGGTTCTGCAGTGAGAGGGCTGCTGCCAACATGGCAACCAAAGCAATTTCAACAAAGAGAATGAGGAGGGGAAAGTCGCCCGCCGGCTGTTCCATCAACATTGAGAGAAAGCGACCACCAGCCATTCCCCCAACTGATACCGAAACCGTGAGCCGCACGCCCGTTTTGAGGGAAGACATTTTGAGAGTGGCAAGAAGAAGCAGGCCGATGGCAACGCCGTATCCGCCGTAGACAGCACGCACTTCATTGCGCATATCCGCCCCAAGCGTCCCGGCAGAGAAATAGCTCAGCGTGCTATCGGGGTCGATGAGCGCACCAAACCCCATGTAGAAAAAGAAAAGTGCGACACCGACGGTGAGCACGGTTTCGACAGCGGATTTTAAGGCCATGTCCAATTCTCCCATAGAACGAATGAGCGCAATGGCTGCGCTCATTCGTTCTATGCAAAGAATTTCATTTTCAGAAGGACCAATCAGATGGATTGCCCTAGAGCCATCAGGTTAGCTTTTCAGATAAGCTTTCCAACCACCGTGCGCGGTAATGTCTGTTGCATCTTCGATGGCGATTTGCTCGCAGATAAACCCTTTTACCCAAGACCCGTCGGCCAGTTCAACATTGCCGATGCCTAAGGGGGCGGGGACCATGGCGCAGAAACGGCCAAAAGCTGCATCATCTAACAACCAGACTTCCACGGGGATATTTGTGCCGTCGTGAGAGCGAACAAGCCCGGGTTTGGCGGGTGCCGTGTTGCTCAAAGCATAAAGTCGATAGTCAGCGCTGGTTGTCGTTGCGACTTCCAGCTTCGCATTCAGGTCTGTAAGCTGACGGTTAAGAGGTTGTCCTGTGAGATGCGCTCCCACAACAGATAACCGTATGCCGCCTGTGCGCAGAGGCGCGGCGGGAAGGAGAGGTGTATCTGTTGCGCCAACGTGAGGAGATGTTTCAAGCTGGCGGTGTAATTGATCGCCCAGCGCTAACAAACCATCATCGGTAAAGGCAGGACCCACAAGGGTGACACCACGCGGCAAATCCTTTACAAAACCAGCAGGCAGCGCGACGGCTGCACAGTCAGCAAGGTTCACAAAATTCGTATAGGTGCCGAGCTGAGAATTGAGCGTGATCGGGTCTGCGATAACCTCGTCAACTTTGAAAGTTGTCGGGGCCGTTGGCAGCAAGAAAACATCCATCTTTTGCCATGTGTTATCGAGGATGCGTCGGAGCTCAGAGAGGCGGTACTGTCCTTTGAAGGCATCAACAGCCGACTGTCCATTTGCATTTTCTACAATATGTCCAACCGTGGGATCGATATCGCCGTGACCTTGGGCAACATGATCGCCCACGGCGGCGTAACGTTCAGCGACCCACGGCCCCGTATAGAGAAGTTCAGCCATTTCAGCGAAAGGCGCGTAGTCGATGTCGACCGGGGTGCCGCCAAGCGCACACATGGCTTCAATGGATTGATCATAGAGCTGCTCAGTGCCCTTATCTCCAAAAAAGGTGCGGCTTTCGGTATCTAGGACGCCGAAGGAAAAGGCAGTGCCCGTAAGGGGGCGAGTTTCCGAGGCACGCGCGTAAGGGTCTTGCAGATCAATACCTGCAACCACTTGTTTGATGAGGGCCGCATCACCGCAAGAACCTGCAAAGACGCTGACACAATCTAGCGTCCGGCAAGCAGGAACGACACCCTTGGTGCTAAGGAGGCCCCGTGTTGGCTTCCATCCCACGATGTTGTTAAACGCTGCGGGAATACGACCTGATCCTGCTGTATCCGTGCCAAGGGAAAAGGACACCAACCCGCGCGCAACTGAGACAGCCGAGCCGCTACTCGAGCCGCCAGAAATGTAAGCGTCGTTAAACACCGAGCGAGGAATGCCGTAAGGAGAGCGCACACCGACAAGACCTGTGGCGAACTGATCAAGGTTTGTTTTGCCAATCAAAATCGCGCCCGCATTTTTGAGCATCGCAACCACGGTGGCATCTTCACTCGGGCGGTAGGCGAAGGAAGGACACCCGGCTGTTGTCTCCGTATCCGAGCAATCAATATTGTCTTTTACCGCGAAGGGAATGCCAAAAAGCGGCTTGTCAGCATGTGCGGTGCCAAGAGAGGTGGCGACCGCCAATGCAGTGGCGCGAGGAATAAGACTAATCCAGACGGCCTCATCGGCGCACGCTTCGATACGGTCATATACTTCGTTGATGACATCGACAGGCGTAAGGGTTCCATCCAAATAGGACTTCTTCAGAGCGCCAATTTGTAAATCAATTTTCTTCATGACGTCATGACCAAGACCGCTTGTCCTGCCTCTATGGTTTGTCCAGGTTTGCACAATACGCTGTGAACCGTCCCGGCTTTGGGTGTTGTAATCTCTAGTTCCATTTTCATGCTCTCTAGAATCATGACCGGTGTGCCCGCCTTAACGGTCTCGCCGGGTTCTACGAGCAGTTTCCAGACACTTCCCGGAAGAGAGGCTTCAACCGCAAACCCATGCTCTGGCATGTCTAGGTTGTTGTCAGCCACTTCAAACACGTCCTCGATCAAGTCAGCATCAAGGCCGTGTTCGCGCCAGCGGATCCGTTCGGCTTCAAAGGCAGCCTGTTGTTGGTTCTTGAAACTTGCAATGGAAGGAGCTTCCGCTTTGAGCAAGGCTTCATGTTCGGAGAGTTTAAAAGTGCCCTCGTCAATCCGCACCTTGTAAGTCCCGTTAGTGAAAGCGTCCCGCGCATCGGCAAGTTCCTCAGAGCTTACTTCGAAGAATTTGATACGGTCAAAGAACCGTAGCAACCAAGGTGTACCTTCTTCAAAGCTCCCGCGTTGCTGCCACGTGCTCCAGACTTGCACCGTGCGGCCAAACAGTTGATAGCCGCCGGGGCCTTCCATGCCGTAGATGCACATATAGGCGCCGCCGATGCCAACCGCGTTTTCAGGCGTCCATGTGCGCGCCGGATTATACTTTGTGGTGACCAAACGATGGCGCGGGTCCAACGGGGTGGCGACAGGCGCGCCCAAATAGACATCGCCCAATCCCAGCACCATGTAGTCGGCGTTGAAGATGATATCTTTCACCGCTTGCTCGTCTGGCAGTCCATTAATGCGCCGAATAAATTCAACGTTAGAGGGACACCAAGGGGCTTTTTCATAAACCAACTCTTGATACTTACGCATCGCCAACTCGGTTTGTTCATCCCGCCAGCTTAAGGGAAGGTGAATCGTGCGGCTTGGAACAACCACGTCTTCTGCGCGGGGCATTTCTGTCTCGGCGGCTTTGAGGAGAGCGAGCAACCGTTCAGTAGAAAGCACCATCGGGTCATAATGAACTTGTAGCGAGCGAATGCCCGGTGTCAGGTCTATAATTCCCTCAGGGGCCTGCTCCTCTAGCCATGTCATCAAAGCGGTGACTTGGAAACGCAGTTTGAAGTCGAGAACAAGGTCGCCCATCTCAACCAAAAGGTAGGAGCTACCAGCGCGACGATAGCACGTTTGAATGCCGTGGGTCATGCCGCGCCCAAGTACCGCACTATCAGTTTCATTTGGTGTAGCAAGGATCGGCGCTGTCGTAGGCGGTGCTCTATTAGGCTCTGCAAGCAAGTCTGCTTGTGCCGTGTGGAGCGTAGAGGCCTCGCCTTCTGTGAGGCGTTTAAAACGAACTTTATCGCCGGGGCGTAGCTGGCCCATTTTCCACTTCTCAGCGTCTGCCAATGTTGCGGGGCAAACAAAGCCGCCCAAGCTGGGGCCATCGGGACCCAGAATGATGGGCATGTCGCCGGTAAAATCAATGGTGCCGATCGCATAAGCATTGTCGTGAATATTGGAGGGATGAAGACCCGCCTCGCCGCCATCTTCGCGCGCCCATTCTGGTTTGGGGCCAACAAGGCGCACGCCAGTACGCGCACTATTAAAGTGCACTTCATAGGCATGGTCGAAGAAGACATCAATGTCGTTTTGCGTGAAAAAATCTGGTGCTCCGTGAGGACCGTAAAGCACACCTAATTCCCACTCGCGGGTGAGGGCAGGTCGGCTGGCGGGGTCTACTTGATCTAACGGTGCGGCAATAGCACCGTCGCGGTTTATTCTGAGAACATCGCCTGTCCGCAGCGCGCCTGTGCCGTGCCCGCCAAACTTTCCAAGGACAAAGGTGGATCGGCTTCCCAGATAAAGTGGCGCATCGATGCCGTTGCGAACAGCAAGGTAGCTTCTGTTGCCAGCGCCCTCAATCTTGCCGAGTTCCAAAATACTTCCGGCGGGGGCGGTGATAGACACATAGGGGACCACTGGCTCGCCGTTAAGTGTGGCGCTCATATCAGCGCCGGTGAGGGCGATAGTGGTGGATGCGTAGAACTTAAGCGTGGGACCCGTGAGCGTGCATTCGAGCGCTGGAGCTTCCGGCGTGTTGCCGACAAGACGGTTAGCAAGTTGGAAGGAGAGAGCATCCATCGGGCCACTGGGTGGTACGCCGACGGCCCAATATCCGATGCGACCGGGTAAATCCTGAACTGTGGATTGCGCGCCGGGAGAAAGAACCTCGATGCGGTGCGGTTGATACTCCAGCTGCGCCAAAGCATTTGTGCTGACGCTCGCGTTCTCGAACATGGGCGAGGAGGCAATGACGCTGAGATAATCCAGATTGTTTTCAATGCCGTAGAGAGCAGTGTCTTCAAGAGCTGCCCGCAAGTTAACGAGAGCCTCCGCACGGCTCACGCCCGTGACGATGAGCTTGCCTAACAAAGAGTCATAATGGGACGTGATCTCAGTACCCGTCTCAATCCACGTATCAACCCGGGCATCTTCTGGAAAGGTCACTTCAGTGAAGCGTCCCACACTTGGCTGGAAATCCCGCGCCGGGTCTTCCGCATTGATACGCACCTCAATGGCGGCCCCAGATTGTGTCAGCGACAGTGTATCAAGCGCGGGCATTGTTCCGTCCGCCTGCCGGATCATCCATTCCACAAGATCGACGTCAAAGACGGCTTCGGTGATCCCATGTTCAACTTGCAGCCGCGTATTCACTTCAAGGAAGTAGAAGTTTTCGTCTGACATATCGTAGATAAATTCGACAGTCCCGGCAGAAACATAATCGACCTTTTCACCCAGACGTTTTGCGGCATCTGCCAACGCATTCTTTTGTTTTTCGGTGAGACCGGGCGCAGGTGTTTCTTCGACAATTTTTTGGTTCCGGCGCTGTAGAGAACAGTCCCGCTCTCCAAGGGTTACGATGCCGCCTTTGCCATCTCCAAATATCTGCACTTCGATATGACGTGCAGTAGAAACAAATTTCTCTAGAAAGACACCCGCGTTGCCAAAGTTGGCTTGCGCCTGACGTTGCACAGTGTCGAAGGCCCGCTTTAGCTCTTCGCCATTTTCGCAAAGCTGAAGACCGATGCCGCCCCCACCAGCTGTGCTCTTCAGCATCACTGGATAACCGATGGTATTGGCAGCGCTCATCGCCTCGTCCAGACCGCCCAGCAAACCCGTTCCTGGCAACAGCGGCACACCGGCCTCTTGCGCAAGGGCGCGAGCTGTGTGTTTGATGCCGAAGTCACGAAGGTGCGCCGGTGAGGGGCCGACAAAGGCGATGCCCTGAGCGGCAAGTGTTTCTGCGAACGCGGCATTCTCGCTGAGAAATCCATAGCCAGGGTGAACAGCATCTATCTTGTTATCAATGCAAATTTGTACGATTGCCTCAATGTTCAGATAGCTTTCTGAAACCGGAGCAGGGCCAACGCAGAAGGCATCGTCAGCGTCATGCACATGGAGGGCATGGCGATCTGCTTCTGAATAGATCGCAACCGCCCGCAGTCCCATTGTTTGCACAGTTTTGATGACACGCCGGGCTATTTCGCCCCGGTTGGCGATGAGAATAGACTTGAACATTTTTTGCACTCAGTTCTTCTCCCAAACCAGCATTTCAACTGGCGTGGGATTATAAGCATTGCAAGGATTGTTGAGCTGTGGGCAGTTCGACATGAGCACGATGGTGTCCATCTCTGCACGCATCTCTACGTATTTGCCCGCACCGCTAATGCCATCTTCAAACGTCAAACCACCCTCAGATGTCACAGGAACATTCATGAAGAAGTTGATATTGTGCGTTATGTCGCGCTTGCTCATGTCAAACTGTTCGTTCTCAGCAACCGCCAGCAACCAGCTGTCCCGACAAGCATGCATGCATTTTTTGTCCAACGCATATCGAACTGTGTTGGATTCAGACGAACATGCGCCGCCCAATGTGTCGTGTCGTCCACAGGTGTCTGCCGTAATCTCCATCATCACATTGCCTTCTGAGGAGAGAAGCTTGGAACCTGCGGTGAGGTAAACATTGCCTTGCTCGCGAATGGTATCGATCGCGCTATAGCGTTCAGCCGTGTCGTGGGCGCTATAAAACAGAGTGTCGGCGGCTTGATTGCCTTCAAGGTCCAAGATGCGCAATGTCTGACCTTGCTTCACCTCGTACATCCAATAGTCACCCGCGCCGATAATTTCGCGTGTGATGGCCGTCTCAGCGGAGAGTGTGCTTTCCTTAATCATGATCAATTCCCTCCCAAAGGCGATGATGTGGCATTGCGTACATAGGTTTGTGTATTCTCAAAGCCCCGAATATTTTCAGGCCGACTGGTGCGACATTCATCGCTCAGCGAAACGGCATCCGCCTCCAGAAGTTCCATCTTGATGGGCTTGCGTGGATAGGCCTCTGCATCATTTAACGGATGCGGGCAGGTGTGGAAGAGAACCAGCGTGTCCATCTCAAAGCGCAGATCGACATAATCGCCCGCTTTGGAATTATCAGAGACAAAACCCAAATTGCCCTCGGCATCGGGGGCTACCTTGCTGAACCAATTAACGTTGGCAGCAAGGTCTCTCTTGCCCAAACCATATTTGGTTCCCTCAACCAGAAAACTATCGCGGCCATTCTGAGTGCGTTCATTGCGCCCGGTTTGGTAGGAAACGGTGCCCCATTTTTTCTCGATGCTCTGGCGGGTAGAGTTGCCACAAACAGTGTCGTGCCAATCAACTGTGCCGCCAATCACGGAACAAAAAATGCGCCCCATGTCTGAATAGAGACAATTGCCCGTGTCGAGCTTGAACGTATGTTGGCATTTCAGCGTGTCGGGTGCGTTGTACCGTTCCAGCAAGTTTGCCGGATTGTAAAACAGCATGCCCACATTGCCATTACCTTCAAGGTCTGTCAGGCGCAGCGTGAGGCCCGCTTTGATGGTGAGCGACCAGTGCGCGCCGCCCGGAATGATGTCTTCACTAAGAGACAAAGAGGATGTGGTCATCAGTTTCTCCAACCAGTTTGAAGCAGAACATAAGTCCGCCAAAAATATGCCAGGTCGTCCTGGACCGTGTTTGTGTCTGAAGAACCAGATGCGGGGCCGTCCCAGCATGAGGTTTTAGTCTTGAGTGTCTTGCGCGGCTAGGCTCTGGATGATGGGCGCAGGCTCCGAGGGTGTGTCGAAGATGATCGAGGCGCCGTAGCGCTCCTGTTCTTCTTCACGTTTGCGCGTTCTGTCCAAAGCAATAACGCGCGTGCCCAAATAGAAGGCTTCCTTAAGGTCGTGCGTCACCATGAAGACTGTCATTTTGGTTTCCCACCAAAGGCGCAGCATGAGGTCGTGCACTTCAGATCGAATGCCGGGGTCGAGCGCGCCAAAAGGTTCATCGAGCAGCAATATGCGCGGCTTTTTGATGAGGGCCTGTGCAATGGCGAGGCGCTGTTGCATACCACCAGAAAGAGCGGCGGGATATTTGCGCGCAGAATCTGCAAGGCCAACACCCTCAAGGTGATGCATTGCGTTCTCTTTCGCGCGACGCTTTGCCTTGCCGTGCAACCGCCCGAACAGTCCGCCTTGTTCAAACTCCACGCCAATCATCACATTCTCAAGTGCCGTGAGGTGAGGAAAGACGGAGTACTTCTGAAACACGACACCGCGATCAGGGTCGGGGTTGAGAGGGAGCGGCTCGCCGTCCACCAATATCTCACCACGGGTCGCATGTTCTTGACTAAGCAGCAGCCGCAGCAAGGTAGACTTGCCACAACCTGACGGGCCGACGATGGACACAAATGAATGGGCTTCGACTTCAAAATTGACCTTCTCGAGGACAATTTGATCGCCATATTCCATCCAGAGATTTTGAACGCTGACTTGGGTCATTCAGAAGACCTCCCTGCAGCAAACCAAGGGAATGCGATGGTTTGAATTTTTTGCAACGTGTAGTCGAAAATAACGGCGAGCATGGTGATCCACGCGACATAGGGCAGGATGACATCCATGGCGAGGTATCGACGCAAAAGGAAAATGCGGTAGCCAAGCCCGCTTTGGGCGGCAATCGCTTCAGCGGCAATGAGGAAGAGCCATGCAGTGCCCAGTGACAGGCGCAGCGCATCAATAATGCGTGGCCACATTTGGGGCAGCACAATGCGCCATGCGATATGCCATGTGGAGGCGCCCAATGTTTGCGCCTTTACAATTTGTTCTGAAGGCAGCTCGGAAACCCTGAGTGCGATGTCGCGCATCATGAAGGGTGCAATGCCAAAAACAATCAGCACGACTTTCGCAAGCTCTCCAAGTCCAAAGGTAATGAAGAGAATAGGCAGGACGGCAAGCGGGGGGATCATCGCGAGGACTGAAATGAATGCAGACATGGTCCGGTTTACGTAAGGGATCAATCCCACGGCAATGCCAACAATGCTGCCCATGAGTGTGGCCACAAAGACGCCGATGCTGAGGCGAGCCAGACTGGCGACCGTATCTACCCAAAGAAGATAGTTGCCTGTTCGTTTGTCAGGTTCAAAAGCCATGCGCTGTATCGCGTCATATAATTTGGGGAAGCTCGGCAGAAGTTTATCGTTTGGATTTTCAGATAAGCGGATTTCAGACCCGATCGCATAAGCAATCAGAAGAAGGACGAAGGGCAGCAGCATAAGCAGCCGCCCTCCGGCTTGGTTGGGACGTTTGTTGATCAGTCGCACTTTCTGCGATTGCGCCTTGCTCATAGTTATCTCTCGCGGTTTCATAAAAAATGCGGCTGATCAAAAATTAGAGGCTACCGTCTGCAGCCATGCTCATGTACTGGGAATTAAAACGCATTTTCACGTTTCCTTTGTCGCCAAGTACAGTGCCATCAGGAAAAGCAATCCCTACAACATCGGCAGAAGGCGCGCCTTCACCAAGCAAGCCGCGATCGAACAAGAATGTGCGAACAGCTTCCATAGTTGTGGAGATGTCTGGGGACGTTGTGAAAGTAACAGCGTCAGCTGGCGTGTAGAACATTTGCGTGGAAGCAAGTTGGAAGTCGTAACCCGCTAGATCAGTACCAGATGCAGCACCCATTGCAGCCCGCGCTTGCGCACCCTTAGGAGTGTCAGACGCCATGATGGCCATGGTTTCATACCAAGCACCAGCAAGCGCTTTACCAAACGCTGGGTTATCAGCAAGGGTCTGTGTGTTCACAGCGGTCAGGTCGATGATTTCACCAGGAATGTCAGATGAATCGAAGACTTTGTGCGCGCCGGGCATGGCAAGAATTTCAGCAACTAGTGGGTTCCAAGTTGCAACAGCTGTCACATCTTTTGACTGGAATGCTGCGATCATGTCGGCATCCGACGTGTTGACAACGGTGAGATCTTTTTCAGATTTGCCGACTGTTTCAAGCGCACGCGCAAGCAAATAGTGGGATACGGAAAGCTCAACCAAGTTGACATTCTGACCAGCGATCGAGGCCAAAGTCTCTTTGTCTTTCAGGATGATCGCGTCATTCCCGTTGGAAAAGTCACCAACGATCAAAGCCGTGGTGTCTACGCCGCCAACGGAGGGAATAGCAAGCACATCCATGTTGGTGGCTGTGACAGCATCAAACCCACCAGCGGTGTATTGATTGATGGATTCAATGTAATCGTTGAATTGCACGACGTCGATTTCGATGCCGTATTTGTCGGCCCACTTATCGACGATGCCTTGATCTTCAGCCCATCCCCATGGCATCCACCCTACATAGATGGACCAAGCGAGCTTGAATTGAGTTTTCTCTTCAGCATTGGCAACGCCAGCGCCCAAGGTCAAACTAAGACATGTAATGAGTGAAGCAAAAAGCAAAGTTACGCGTTTCATAGGCCTGTACTCCTGTTGTGGTCTAGGAGACTGGCTTTCGCGATGGGACGGTCGCGGGATTTTAGCCAAGCGTGCTAGACCTCCCGGGTTTTTATCCCTCCGTGTACCCAACCGATGTAACTGGCTAGGCCGTAGCTCTTGGACCAGTCACCGATTTCTCGGCCGGAACCCTAGCTACTGATAAGACCTACATCTCAAGAAGCGTGCCAATTGAAAGACGTAGCGTTGCTGCCGTTTTGGGGGAGGGGCGCACGTGCCACCCTGCACAAGAAATAATCAAATGCACGATGAAGCGGCACTGGATGGAGAGAATGTTCGGATAAAGCGACTTTGAGGGCGTTGGCATAACCTCAAAGAATCCACCGAAGTACTCAAACGCAGGCACCCTCTTCCCGGCTTGCATATCGCCTTATATTTTATAAGGTGAAATATCGGTATTCACGAAGGCGTCCCATTGGGTCGGCGGGGAAATCCGAAAACGGAATTTGAAAGCGTGACCAAAATGAAAGTACGTGGCCTCGTAGGCGCATTTATATTTCTACTTATCCTAGCTGCATGCACGCATTTGCAAGCGGGAACAGGGAGGGTTGGCATTTGTTACATCCCTGTGGATGTCGTGTTCTTCGTCCCGGCGACCCGGGAGAATCTCGACACGAAATGTTTCAAAGTGGGCGAGGTCGCAGCGTCTAATGCCAAGGTTAGAAAAATCCTCCGCAAGGTATATGAGGCTCCGGTGGGCGCGTTCAATGAGAATGAGGTTAGGGTAAAAATTACGCCACCGTCAGGAAAACCTATCTATATCGATAGCTATGGCGGTGTGAAAATTTCCCTGAGTTCCAAAGCACTATCCCCGACGCAATTGGCAGAAGTTGATCGCCTTCTTTTTGAAATCACTGAAAACTGGCCCACCCCATTGCGGACACCCTGCATCCAGGTTGATGAATTTAGGAAAGAAAGACCGGACGCATTGAAGCTGGTGGATGATGAGCTGCTCAGTGAGTTGGTCGGCCGCCTGCCTACTCATGAATGGGTAAAAACACACTTCAAGGCACTAGGTTTAACCCGTCGAAGCGAAACTGTTGTAAATCCTCATCGAGAGATTGAGGATCAAATTGTCATATATCGCGGCGCGAAAGATGCGTTCTCATTTTATGTCGGTGTAAAGACAGTGCCTCTGTGCACATATATTCGCTCTGAAGCAGCAATGAACCTCTTCTCAATTGAAAAAGACCATTGGAATCTGACAAAAAATGTCGCTGTGCCGAGCAATACGAAGGTATTGCTCGTAACGTCGTCAGATTCCCCAATGTACATAATGGCTGAAACATCGAATGGGGCGGTGCTGGAACTTCACTACAATTCCGGGCCATTGGATTGAAACTGATGCAGCGCTTTTGACGACAAGCTTTAGGGTATTAAAAGGGGCGCGCTGTCCATATTTCAATAGACGTGCCTCGCGCGCAGAAAGAGGAGACAGGCATGAGGGTACCCATCCTTATAGTGACGGGCTGTATTCTAACGTTCGGCTGGATGAAAACTTCAGTGGCTGTCGACGAGGTTTTGAATGAGTGCCCTTCGCGACAATTTATCGAGGGTATCAAGGACTACAGCGAAAGAGTATGCGCAGGAGATAGCTTCTTCCAAGGTCAAGCGTTTAGTAGGGCGATGGTAGAGTATGAAAATGCTCTGGCGATGCCACTGCACGAAACACCAAACTTTGAACTCCTGCCGCAGCTCGCATTGACATATTTGAAACTCGGGAAGCTGGAGCGCGCGCAGAAAATTATGGACGAGTCTGAATTGTCGCTTCAGATATTCATAGGGGGGGCGAAGTGTATTGAGACAGAGGTCAGCTACGATATTGATGGCCCGAGTATCAAATGGTTTTCCCGAGAAACTCGAAAGTCAGTTTCCCTTAGAATGTGCGGAGCTGCTTACGACAGCCTTTACGCCCAAGGAACCTTCCAGCATACGCTGATCGCGGCAGAGCTGATCAAAAAGCACAAAGAAGTCGCAGAGCAGGTTGGCATCTCATCGCGCTAGTCCACTCAGATCGAATGCCATCCCTTACAAATAAGACGGATTGAGCGTTACGGACGCTCTTGAGCCAACCAATCTTTGCCTTCCCGGTAGAGGGCGCGGGACTGGTCTGAGTTGTCGACAATTTGTCCCGGTTGAATTTTAAGCCCGCCTTGTTCCAACCCAAAGGCCAGATATTTGTATTCCGTCGGATAGGCGTCCGTGTCGATGAAAAAGCTCATGAGCCAGAAAACAAAAGAGGGCTCCAGGCTATCCATGCGGTCTTTCTGATAGATCGCGTGGCGTCTGGAAATGCGCCATCTATTGTCTTTCTTCTCGAGAAAGTCGAAAAACTGAGCGGCTGACGTGAGGTCCAACGCCGGGCCGTCGCCTTCTTTACGCCCTGATATTGTCGTGGGCGTAATCGCAATGGCTCTGTCCCCCTGTATCTCAACAATGGAGGGATACATGACGTGCATGGACTTGACACCGCTTTTATCCATTTTGATGGACCCTTGGACAAACCCTTCAATGTCGCCTGTGTACCAAGTCACATTGATTTGGCCGCCCGGATGGAACGTATCTTGAAGCTCTTCCCACATTTTGTGATCGCGGAAATATCCCCACTTGAGGATGAGCTGAGTGATGCTTCTAAAGTCGTCTTGCTGCGGGGCGCCGACTTCGGATGGCGTCTCTGGGGCCGCTGAAACAGAACTTAATGTGAATAGCGAGAGGACCAGTGACAATAGAATGGTTTTCATTTTGTTCCGCTTTCCTGAGCGACTTGGGGGCGCGCGCGGCTGAATGCGACGCACTGCTAAGTCGGCCCACATCGTGGGGATGTTCAAATTCCTGTTATAGGAAGTAAAGCCATCTCACTAAATATGTCAATAAGCATATTTAGTGAGATGTGTCGACGACGCGTCATACGGTCGTGCTTTTCCAGCCAGCCAAGGTCTTTAATAACCATTGGTAGGAGATGCAGCTTGGTCGAAATGACAAAACCCGCAACTGCGGTGCGGGTTTTGTCTGGGCGACAAATAAATAGACATTTTTTGCGGGAGGAAAATGGAACATCCGCTGTTACTTATTTATGTGCTGCAATCAATCCAGATCAAATGCATTTTTGTAATCAAGCTTGAGCTTCTCGTCTTGGTCTTCCTTGCGAAGGAAGCAATTGCCGATGACGAGATTATCCATCTCGGTGCCCATGAAGCATCTAAAGGCATCTTCGGGTGTGCAGACAATCGGTTCGCCGCGCACATTAAAGCTGGTGTTGACCACAACCGGGCAACCTGTGCGTTCCTTAAAGGCCTTAATCACCGCGTGATAGCGCGGATTGGTATCGCTGTGAACGGTTTGAATGCGCGCGGAGTAATCAACGTGCGTGACCGCAGGAATGTCTGAGCGCGGCACATTAAGTTTATCAATGCCAAAGAGAGAGTCTTGCTCTTGTGACATCTCAAGTTGCTTGCTTTGAGCAACATCAGCCACCATCAGCATATAGGGGCTGTCGGTGTCGATTTGGAACCAATCAGAGGCATCTTCGGCAAGCACGCTCGGCGCGAAGGGGCGGAAAGATTCTCGATATTTAACCTTCAAGTTCAGTATTCTTTGCATTTTTGGAGAGCGTGGGTCTGCGATAATAGAACGCCCACCCAAAGCCCGAGGGCCAAATTCCATACGCCCTTGCATCCAACCGATGGCACGTTCAGAGGCCAAAGCATCTGCACTTTTTTCAATCGTTTCGGCGTCGCTGTAAACATCAAATTTCGCGCCAGCTTTCCGCAAACGCTCTTCAATGTCTTGCTGCTCATAAACCGGACCGAGATAAGAACCACGCATGGAGTCTTTCGACGTATCGGTTACGCGCGGCTCTCCTTTGTGATGGTAGTGCGCGGTCATCGCCGCCCCCAGAGCGCCGCCTGCATCGCCAGCTGCGGGTTGAACCCAAATATTTTTGAAGGCGCCATCGCGCAAAATTTTGCCATTTGCAACACAGTTCAATGCGACGCCACCTGCCATACACAAGTTATCAATGCCGTATTCTTTGGCCAAAGACCGTGTCAGACGTAGAACCACTTCTTCAGTAACCGCTTGAATGGAGGCAGCAATATCCATATGGAATTGCTCAAGCTCATCCTCGTCACTTTTACGCACAGGTTTGCCAAATAGCTGAGCGAACTTATCGTTCGTCATGGTGAGGCCGGTGCAATAATTGAAGTAAGACATATCCAGACGGAACGAACCGTCTTCTTTTACATCAATCACTTTGTCCAGAATAATGTCTGTGTACTTAGGGTCGCCGTAAGGAGCCAACCCCATGACCTTATATTCACCCGAATTCACCCGAAACCCGGTGTAATAGGTGAAGGCGGAATAAAGCAATCCAAGAGAATGGGGGAAGTGAATTTCCTTCACCATCTCCATTTTATTGCCCCGGCCGATCGCAACAGACGTCGTTGCCCATTCCCCCACACCGTCCATCGTTAGGATGACAGCTTCTTCGAAAGGCGAAGGGTAAAACGCCGACGCGGCATGGCTTTGATGATGCTCAGTAAACAGAAGTTTGTTTTGCCAATCAAAATCAGGATCGTATTTTTGAAACTCTCTGCGCAAGAAGTCCTTTTGAAACAGCTTTTCCTTCATCCAAACCGGAATAGCTGTTTTGAACGAGCGAAAGCCCCTTGGCGCATAGGCCAAATATGTTTCGAGCAAACGTTCAAACTTCAAAAATGGCTTGTCGTAAAAAGCCACGAAGTCCACATCGACCATGGAGATGCCAGCTTCTTCCAGGCAATAATCAATGGCATTGCGAGGAAAACTTGGATCATGTTTTTTGCGCGTAAACCGTTCTTCTTGGGCCGCAGCCACAATGACGCCGTCCTCAAGCAGTGCCGCTGCACTATCGTGATAAAAAGCAGAAATGCCGAGAATGCGCATGAGCCGGTCCTAGAACAAGGTATAGATGAAGGGGGCAACGGCAGAGCCTTGCACCAAGACGAGAAGGCCACCAAACAAGACCATCACAAAGATGATCGGCAGGAGCCAGAATTTTCTGCGGGCTCTCATGAAGGCCCACAGTTCAATAATAAAGGACATAGGTTCTAATCTCTTAAAATTGGTTTTTCATAGACTCAGGAGGCGGGCCAACCGGATCACGTTCGATCCAGTAGGTATCAGCCTCTTTATCCAGTTTAATGCGGAGCGGATCTTTTCCCGATAGCCTTAAGAGTAGGCCGATGGGAATGATGGTCAAAACATAAATTCCCAACATGATCAGCGGATTAACCACTTTGAACATGAGAAGGCCAAGCTTGGTCCAGCCCTTATTAAGGGGGGCCAAGAGGGGCGGGTACACCAGCCCGAGAACTAACAGGGGAACCGCGAGGGCCAGAAGGACGATGCCCGCGGTATCAACACTGCTGCTTGACCAATAACGATAGCCCTCAATCAGCGCCAAAATCCCTCCAACCGTCAAGCCAAAGCTGCGGTTCGAAGAACTTTCGATCTCATGAGTTTCTCTATATTCCTCAAGCATATTTAGCGCTTCCAATAAAGGGATCTGTATTTTACTACTAACCAGTGATCATTAGTACTCATTGTTGATTTTTTGGGCAAGCCATAGATGCTTTTTAACGTTGGAAAAATGATGAAGACCGTCAAAATTGTTTTGATTAATTTAGCCGTTCTCTTTGTTTTCATTGAAGGAGCGTCGTTCCTCTACTTCAAGCTTGGCTTGTCTATCTCTACTTATCAGCCGTCCTATATGACAGATGCCCACGACACTGAGAGCCAGTGGATGACCGAATACAACAACTGGGGGGCTTGGCATAAGCTTAACGGTCGGGCCAATAAAGAACGGCGCTGTTTTGGTGTGGATCTGATTGCTAATAGTTACGGTGCACGCGATGTGGAGCGCCAAAAACAGGGCACTGAGGACCGTGTCGTCGTTCTGGGGGATTCATTTGTTGAGGGTTATGGCGTTGATGTCCAAAATCGTTTCAGCGACGGTTTGCAGGAGAAATTAGGGATAGAGTTCCTGAATTTCGGGGCATCTGGTAATTTTGGTCCGGCGCAATACGCTATTCTGTATCGCGATCTCGCCAGCCAATTCTCTCATGACAAAATCTTGATTGCGATTTTGCCAGATAATGATTTTACGGACAATGACCCGGTTTATTGGGGAGACGTCGATAAAGACAGTTTTCAGCTGCGGTATCGCCCCTATTGGAAAAAAGCCACGTCGGGTGACGGTTATGATGTGTTCTACCCCACTCAGAAGCCTCAAGAAGTCGTGACCTTTGCCAGCTACCGTAACCAAGTAACCAGCGGGCGGTCGTGGGGCTCAAGCATTCAACGCCTTCTCTGGTCGCACGGCGTATACCGTGAAATCCGGTATATTTCCCGACGCGCAACCCTCGAGGCAGGCAGCTACTCCGGCTATTTTGACGCCAACCAAGAGCAAATTGACTCTGCGAAGTTCTTCATCAAAGAAATTCAAACATTGGCCGCAGGCAAGGAAGTCTCCTTCTTTACCATTCCATTGCTTTCTGATTTGGAGCGTCTGAAGAATGAGAAAAGCGATATGGTGAACCAGTTCAGTGCATTCGCTGCCGGTAATGGGCTGGGCTATATTGACTTAGCCCCCCAGATGAGCGCCTCGGTTGACGATGTCTTCAAACTGTTTTTGCCATGTGATGGCCATTGGAGCCCCTTGGGCCACAAGGTGGCTGCCGACATTTTGCATAAGGAATTTTATAGTAACTAGAGGGTGCGCACGCGTTGCACGGGCCGCCACGAATGTCTCAAGAGAAATGACACCTCAATCCCCTTGTGCTATCGAGGTGTTAGCAAAAGGTTGGAGGGGATGGGATAGCTATGTGCGGATTGGTCGGTTTTCTCAATAAGGGATCTTCGAAAGATCAGGCTTTTTCCCATTTGAAGACTATGATGGATAGCATTACATCACGCGGGCCTGATGATGAAGGTCATTGGTGTGATGAAAAAGCGCAGATCGCAATGGGCTTCCGGCGCCTCTCCATTCAAGACCTTTCTCAAGCGGGCCACCAGCCGATGCAGTCCGTGTGTAAACGCTACATGCTGGTTTTCAATGGCGAAATTTACAACTTCCAAGAGTTGCGTGCCCAGCTTGATGCCGCTGAAAATATTGAGTGGCAGGGCCATTCTGATACCGAAGTTATTCTCGCCCTTATCTCACGGGTAGGTCTTGAAGCGACCTTAGTAAAACTTAACGGCATGTTCGCTTTGGCTGTGTGGGACATTTCAGAACAACGTCTATTTCTGGCGCGGGATCGCTTGGGTGAAAAACCGCTTTATTATGGGCGACAAAACGGTACGTTCTTTTTTGCGTCCGAAGTAAGAGCGCTTGCGCCGCATCCTGACTTTTCGGCAGATATTGATCCAGCTTCAGCAAATGCCTATTTTCGGTTTGCCTATGTGCCGGATCCGCTGAGTATCTTCAAAAATATTCAAAAACTACCTCCAGGGCATTTCGTCAGTATACGTGTTGATGAAGCCGCTCAACTGCACAGTTTCTGGAAGCCTGAAGATCAATTTACAGCAGCGCGAGCCAATGCCTTTCAGGGCAGTCGCGACGAGGCTGCCGCCGAGTTAAAATCACGCCTGCTGAAAGGCATTGAGCAACGGATGATCGCTGATGTGCCCGTCGGTGCTTTTCTGTCGGGCGGCATTGATAGTTCATGTGTGGTTGGGTTGATGAATGAAGTGGCGCCGGGGCGCGTGCGCAGCTTTGCCATTGGTTTTGACCATCCCCGCTTTGATGAGAGCCCTCATGCTGAAGCCGTTGCAAAACACCTGAACACCGAGCACGTGACGTTTAAGATGTCGGAAGCTGATTGTCTAGATGTGATCCCGACCCTACAAGACGTTTATGACGAACCCTTTTCTGACCCCTCTCAAGTGCCCACCACATTGCTGTGCCGCTTGGCGCGCAAGCATGTCACCGTCACTATGGCGGGTGATGGCGGGGATGAATTGTTCGGGGGCTATGGGCGCTATTGGGAAGCCGCTGGCCATTGGCGCAAAGTAGCGGGCTTATCTGACCGGCGTCGCGGTTTTAACAAATCCATTTTGAATCGCTTGTCTGGAAGTAATTCGAGACTTGCTCGGAAATTCCAAAAGAAACTCCACCGGCTGCATCACGCTAGCCCGTCTGAATACTACGCCAATCACGTAAGCCGCTGGCGAACGGATATGGGCCTTTATGATGCCGAAAATATCGCGCCAAACATTTATAACGATCCCTTGATACTCAATGATGATATTTCACTGGAACGCAGCTTGATGCACCGGGATACAATATCTTACTTGCCAAGTAATCTATTGGTGAAAACGGACCGGGCGAGCATGTCGACCAGTCTGGAAATCAGGTCGCCCTTTTTAGACCATGAGTTGGTTGAGTTCATTTGGTCCTTGCCCGACGCCTACACTGTTGACGATCATAAAAAGGGTGTGCTGCGGGATGTGCTCTACCAATATGTCGATCAATCAATAGTAGATCGGCCTAAGCAAGGTTTTGAACCTCCGTTGGTGGATTGGCTGCGCGGCCCGCTTAAGGGCTGGGCTGATGATCTACTCAGCTGGGACCGTATTAAGGACACGCCCTACTACAATCCAAAAGTTGTGCAGGCCCGGTGGCAGGATCATCGCAGCGGCAAGCGCGCATGGACCTATTCACTTTGGACGGTATTGATGTTTGAAGCTTGGTTGGAAAAACAACAAGCGCACCGGGCTTGAGGCCGCAAAGACTGATGGCATGATGTCAGGCGAGATCACACGCTACTTGAGTACCCATTTGAAGGCACGCTTTAGCTCTGCAACACCGTTTTCGCGGTGCCACAACCCATGAGAAAGAATGATCCGTTTCGGGTTCCAAGCAATCATTGTCTCAACCGCGTCGCGCAAAAGGGGCCGCGATCGCGCAAAGCTCAAGCGCATATCTCGCGGCATCGCTCCTTTGGGGTGAACGATGCCACCCAGATGGTATAGCCACCGGAGCAAGAACGGAATTTCACCAATCTCAAAATTTTCCATCAGGTCGGTGAGGATGAGTGTGCGCGACAACTTGTGAAAAAACACCACTTCCACATGAGCCGTACTGCCATGGACGATCAATTGTTCAAGCTCTAACGCCCAAGCCGGGTCCGGCACCTCGTCTAAGTCTTGATCGAATTGAACGTGGTTGGAATATTTTGCGGCCCTGTTGCGAACGTTAGGCGAGGCCCAACACTTTGCACCGGGAAAGGCGGCCGCCCATTCAGCAATGAAAGCATAATGTATCCAATTGGGAGACACTAAATGCGCCACGCGGCCCAGCTGACTGACTTCCTCAAGCAGCTCTGGCGTTGGGGCAACCGGTGAATGCACAAATAAATCCCCATTTCCCAGCCGAACGATTGTCATACGCGTTGAAAAAGGCAGGCCATAAAAACTGATCTTCCCTCCATCAACAATCCAAATATTGTCGTCCACCTGTTTGGACGTGTTGAGGGGCGCATATTTCGGTAATGACGGTGAGCTCATGTGATGCCTCCCAGCGACGTTGGGCAATTCAGATGCCACAGGCCTATAGGGCTCTTCATACGGAAGATGCGCAATGAATAGTTTGAGCAACAATACCAAGCTAAACTATTCTCTTCCGCCTAAAGAACACCCAAGATACCTTATGTTAGATTCTTGAAACCAACGCGTTCGGCAGATAAGAACGGGGCACAGATGAACTCGATAAAATATGTTGAGTGGTTACCAGTGGGAGAACCGGAAGGCGTAATGGACACAGAAATTCCAACCGGAAAATCAAACTCGCTCATCATATGCAGCGCTGTTCAGGAGCTTGAGAGGCTCTTGGATAACGACCGCATTCCTCGTGTTGTGATGTTGAGTGCGTGGGACGAGACGGCATCTACCCTAGAGCGAATGGAGCCTTTGTTGAAAAGGCTTTTGGATGCAGGGTGCGTATACTTTGTATGCGCAGGGAAGCATTCCGAGGAACTTCATGATTTCGTTGATGACGTAATTGTTGACATAGCAATCCGCACTGGTTCAAATCGTGTGCTCGATGTTATGACGACTTGGCATGACGCAGATACGGCGGAAGAGGTCGCCCATTTCTTCCTCAAATTGACGGACGTTTCAGACGCGCTATTGGTTGCCCTTCTGAAGCAAGGAAAGCCGCAGGATGAGAAGCTTAAAGAGGCCCTGTTAAGCAACCTCTCCTAATAAGTGCACCAGTTTTGGGTCGTACGTTTGCCATGCCCCCCCCTCCGGCTGAAAAGGCGTGATGCTTGAAAGTGTCGCGCGTATTGGGTTTTCACAACATTATTTTGAACCCAAGTTTGTTCTGACTCCGCAATGTTCCCCGCCGTCAATCACACAAATGCCCCGCTCCATATGCTTTGCAGCTAGATTGCAGAGGGGCAACGCGCTTGACAAAATGGTGTGATATTGGCAAATAGGTCGTCTGGTTAAAGCAACCGACCTAATGGGGATTGTAATGGCAGACTGGGATGATGTAATTGATCTCACCAAATTGGGGGACTGGCTAACCGAGCAAGGATTTGGGAGTGCGCCCCTGGAAGGCGCTGCCTTGCTGGCGGGAGGCACTCAGAATTTCCTGCTGCGTTTTCAACACAACGGTCGCGATTTTGTGCTGCGCCGTCCGCCGCGCCACTTGCGGGCAAATTCTAGTGAGACCATGCGGCGCGAAGCTCGGGTCCTTGCAGCCATTGCCAAAACCGATGTGCCCCATGCAAAATTGATTGCAGCCTGCGGTGACGAAGAGGTGATCGGTGCAGCGTTCTATTTGATGGAGCCTGTAGACGGATTTAACCCAACAACTGGTTTGCCCGATTTCCATGCTGCTGATCCCACAGTGCGTCGCCGTATGGGCTTTGCATTGGTCGAAGGTATCGCCGCGCTGGGCCAAGTTGATTACCGCGCAGTGGGGCTTGAGGGCTTTGGAAAACCAGATGGATTTTTGGAACGCCAAGTAGGCCGCTGGCAAAGTCAACTCGACGGGTACGCAACATTTGAGGCGTGGCCCGGGGCCGCTGATTTACCCGGCGTTGACCGGGTCGCTAGATGGTTGAGTGATCATGTGCCCACGAGTTTTCAACCCGGCATCATTCACGGCGACTACCATCTGTCCAATGTGATGTACCACCCCGATACCCCCGAGCTTGCCGCCATTGTTGATTGGGAACTCTCAACCATCGGCGACCCGCTGTTGGACCTAGGTTGGTTGATGGCGACATGGCCAGAGCCTGATGGCACTGGGTTGGGGGCTGTGGGCACAACCCCCTGGGAGGGGTTTCCAACAATCGGTGAAATGATTTCCCACTACGGCGATCGCAGCACACGCAGCTTAGATGCCGTTTCTTGGTACGGCGTATTGGCGTGCTTCAAGCTGGGGATTATTCTCGAGGGCACCTATGCCCGCGCCTGTGCTGGCAAAGCGCCTCAGGACATTGGCGACCGCCTTCACGCGACAACACTTGGGCTGTTTAAACGCGCTCAAACTTTGATGGCTTAGAAAGGCTTTGAGATGATTGGATTTGATTTTGCCGGAAAAACCGTCCTTGTTGTGGGCGGGTCGAGCGGCATTGGAAATGGCACCGCACACAATTTTCGTAAAGCAGGGGCGCAGGTCCATGTCTGGGGCACACGTCCTACAGCAGCCGACTATGCCGATGAAGAAGGCTCAGATTTGGAAGGGCTGCACTATGCGTGCATGAATGTTTCTGACTTTGATGCGGTGGATGCCTATGAAGCCCCTTTTGCCACGCTGGATGTACTGGTGCTGTGTCAGGGAACTGTGCGCTATCGCCGGGCAGAATTTGAACGTCAAGGCTGGGACGAGGTGATGGATGTCAACGTTAACTCGGTGATGCATATTTCGCAGAAATTTAAAAACAACCTCGCCGATACAAAGGGCTCAATCATTATTGTCAGCTCCATCTCAGGCTTCAGATCCAATATTGGTAACCCGGCTTATGCCGCCTCCAAAGCTGCGGCTGTCAGCCTATGCAAAACATTGGGCGCAGCGTGGGCATCTGACGGCATCCGCGTAAACGGCATTGCGCCCGGCTTAGTCGCCACAAAACTCACCAGAGTAACAACGGATAATGACCGTCGTCGTGAAGGAGCCATTGCGCGCATTCCTGCTGGACGTTTAGGCACACCTGATGACATGGCCGGACCGATCCTCTTCCTCGCATCACCTGCCGCGTCCTATGTGAACGGTCAAACTCTGATGGTCGATGGCGGCTTGGGCCTTGCTTAATACAGAATTCACCCCCGAACGAAAGGACATAGTATGAACTTTGAACACACCGATAAGACGAAAGAACTGATCGCACGGGTCGAAGCATTTATGGACACGCATGTTTATCCAATCGAAAAAGAACATCACGATTGGAACCGAAATCCAGAAAACCTCTGGAAGCACTGGCCCGGTATCGATGTTTTAAAAGCAAAGGCAAAGGCGGAAGGTCTCTGGAACCTGTTCCTGCCGGAAGAATATGGCGACCTCAGCCCCGGTTTGAGCAATCTGGAATATGCGCCGCTGGCCGAAATCATGGGCCGTCTTCCATTCTCATCCGAAATTTTTAACTGCTCAGCGCCAGACACGGGCAATATGGAAGTGCTCGCCAAGTTCGGGTCTGAACAGCAGAAAAAGGACTGGCTCGTGCCTTTGATGAATGGCGAAATCCGTTCGGCCTATCTGATGACAGAGCCACAGGTGGCTTCCTCTGACGCGACAAACATCGAAACAGAAATCCGCAGTGACGGGGATGATTATGTCATCAACGGGCGTAAGTGGTGGATCTCTGGGATCATGGACCCGCGCTGTAAACTTCTCTTGTTGATGGGGAAAACCGATGCCTCGGCACCGCGTCACAAACAACAATCCACGGTTATCATTCCACGCGATACCCCTGGTGTAAAAATTATCCGTAATCAGACTGTTTTTGGAAGCATGAATTCTCCGGGCGGGGAAGCAGAGCTGCTTCTGGAGAATGTCCGTATTCCCAAGTCGAACATTATTCTGGGCGAAGGCAAGGGATTTGAAATCGCACAGGGTCGTCTTGGCCCCGGTCGCATTCATCACTGTATGAGATCGATTGGTCAGGCACAGCGCACACTCGAAATCATGTGTCAGCGTGTAACAGAGCGCACGACTTTTGGTCGTAAGTTGTCTCAACGCAGTTCCATTCGTCAGGATATCGCCAAGTCATACTGCGAGATCGAGCAAGCTCGTTTGCTGACGTTGAAAGCGGCGAGTGCGATGGACACGGTAGGAAATACGAAGGCACGTGATCTGATTGCCGCTATCAAAGTGATTGCGCCGCAAATGGCACAAAATGTCACGGACCGTGCAATCCAAGCCCATGGCGGTATGGGTGTGAGTGATGATACCCCGATTGCTGGTTTCTTTACCCTCAATCGTTTCCTTCGCATCGCTGACGGTCCCGATGAAGTGCACATGTCTCAACTGGGTAAGCTGAAGATCAAAGAATTTACCGAGTAATAAAGCGACACTTGTCCAAACAGATGTGCCGCCCGTCCCAAGCCAATAGGTTTGAGAGGGGCAGCATCTTTTTTGGAAGGTAGACGGATGAATTAGGCGTCCGGGTTTTCCGGGGTGGCCGTAGCCTTACGCTCACCCAAATTGAACTCTTCTTCATCAAACAATTCAGCCAAATAGGGGGCGGTGAGAATGGCAGCCATGGTTTGGGAGAAATGATGCAAAGTCCCATCAGACGCCCACAATTTTGTGGGGCGAGATTGGTCGGTCAGCACGCGTTCTCGTTTAGACAAGACGGACCCAAGATAGGCACCAATAAAAATAAATCTTTGATTGAGCACTTTCGGTGGAATATCTGGCAGCATTGTGCGGAGCTCGGTAAGGCACCGCTGGTAGCCTGAGTTCCATTTGTTCGCCAATGCATCCGCAAACAAAGCGGGATGATAATCCTGAACCTGCGTGACGAATCGACTGTAACTATCTTCCTGATATTGCCCGCCTCGGCTGATGCGTACAGCAGGGAAGATCAAAATATCTGTGATGTCTTCGACAGATTTTGGACCGCCCTTGGCATATAGATCGTCGAGAGCTGTATTGCGGCGCTCATCAATCAATTTTGCACCATCAACCACAATTTCGCGGATAAGTTCTTCCTTAGTGCCGAAATAATAATTGAGAGAGCCTTGGTTTTTCTGCCCCGCCGCCTTGATGATTTCCCGTGTGGTGACCCCGTCAACGCCGCGCTCAGCAACCAATCGCCGAGCGGCCAATTTGATCCAATCGCGTGCGCTAGGTTTCAGCTCTGGTGTGTCACTCATTTTTGGTCCCGCCCCACGGTGGTCGTAATAGGTCTTGGGATTATAACATTGTTCTGATCAGTTTTACCAAGCCTAACAAGCCTCAGATACAGAAACGCTGCCCGCAGAATTCTACGGGCAGCGTTTGTCATTTATGTTCGCCTGTCTAAACTTCCACGACACCTTCAGCTATGGACCGTGAATAGAGTGCTGTTACAAGGTCCGCACGGGCATCAATTACACACCGTTGATTGACATACCCTTTGTCTGTGATCTCTCCGATATCAATGGACGGCGGTGCGAGCATAATCGTGAAACGTTTGATACGCCGGGACGACCCTCTTTCATTGGCATTGTAGGCGCGGAGTTTTTCCGCAACATCGGCCTGAAGTGCAGCTAAAGCGGCGGGCAGGTCATTGTCATGTTTTTCGGCATAACTGGCGATCGCAGCTTGTGATGGCCAGAAGAGTGCCGCAATAAAGTCCTTGTCCTGACCCGCGATAACCGCATCGAACACGAGCGGGCTACACGCAGCCACGACGTCCGGGCGCAACACACCAACGCTGACCCATGTGCCGGTAGACAGTTTGAAGTCTTCCCCGACCCGCCCATCAAAGACAATCCCTTTAGCCGGATCATTGTCGTCAACAAAGGTTGCCGCATCCCCAAGGCAGTAAAAGCCCTCGTCGTCAAAAACCTCTGTGTTTTTGTCCGGCATATTGTGATAGCCGGGCATGACGGTCGCCCCTTTGACCCGTACTTCCAGCTTGCCGGAAGTGGGTGCTAGTTTCAGCGTAAGGCCGGGTAGTGGCAACCCGATGAGACCTACACGGTCCACTTCCCAGTGCACAACGGTGATGCCTTGGGTTTCTGTGGCTCCATACATGGTAACGATTGGAATGCGTTTCCCTGTTGCTGCAACAGCCAGTGTTTGCAGGCGCTTGTAAAGGTCATCGGAGAGTGTCGCCCCGCCATAAGCGATGGAGCGTAGGTTTTCAAAAAAGGCATCGCGCAAACTGTCGTCTTTTTCCATTGCCTCCGCGAGCATGGACAAGGCAATGGGAGCCGTGCCAAAGCCAAGGGGTTTGCACTCGCGCAGATTGCGAATGGTTTCGCCGAAAAGTTCAGGGGTTGGCTTGCCACCATCAATCCAGAAGGTGGCACCATTCCAGAGGGCTGCATTGAAGTTCACATTGGAGCCAGAAATGTGGTTCCAAGGAAGCCAGTCCAATACATTTGCCACTTCATCGGGATCATAGTCAGGGTCGCGCGCATCATCCCGCAAACCTTCGACACCCGCGATCATCCAACACATTGCCCCTTGAGTGGTTGGCACAGGTTTGGGCATACCGGTTGACCCTGAGGTAAAGAGGTATTTCCCGATGGAGGTGTCATCGAGCGTATTCATTGCGTCACCGACTTTTGACGTAGGGGAAGTGGCGGTGAGAGAGGCGAAATCCAAAACTTCATTGCTGCCGCTTTGATCGCTGATCAAAGTAAAGTCGCCCAATGGCTTGATAGCTTCAATAGCAGGCTTGAAGAGCTCAAGGTTTTCAGCAAACACAGCGACGGGTTTCACCGCCTCAAAGCAATGTTTCAATTTCCCAAAGTCGGAGGACATTGTGGAATAGGGAACCGAAATGGGAGCCGCTGGCGCACCAATGGTTTGGGCGGCAAGAATAGCAATCGCTGTCTTGATTGAATTGCCCGACAGGATCATGACGGGGGCATCTGGTCCCGCACCTAGGTCCAGAAAGGCCTGAGCCAAACCATCGACCTGGGCCTTAGTTTCCCCATAGGAAAGCTCGATCCATTGATCAGTTTTGGGGTCTCTTTGTTTCAAAAATATCCGGTCTGGGTGTTCACCAGCCCGCGTGGCAAGTGCGTGTGGGATTGATTGTGGTTTGCTGCCCGGTGCGTGGCGTTGCTTCAAATAGACTGTGCCATCGTCTTTGCGAGTGACTTCGACATCCGGGGCTTTCTGCGGGAGCGGGCGAAAGGGTGGCTGCTTTGACGTATCAGACATATCAAATTCTTTTCTTTTTCTTCGGACAGGCGCACTGCTTCCCGATGGATCAATTGATAACATCTTTGCAAAGTATTGAGCGTCTAAGAAGAAGATTCTGGAGTTTTCCAGAAGAAAGTTCGAGCGACTTCGGAAAGTGCCCATAGCCATTTTGGCTATCCACATTAAGAGGGGGCCCCAGCCTTCTATACCTCACTTGGGAAGATCCAGATCACCAGCCAGTAGAGATGTATTGCCACCAGCCGCCGTGGTGTCGATGCAAGTGAGTTTTTCCGTTACGCACCGATTACCAAAATCACGTTCGGTGAAGAGGGGAAGTATCGGGCCGCTACGTGCAGCCAATGCCTGCCGAATAATACGTTGATGCGATTTGTCCCCCCAATAGCAAACACCAAAAAAATCAGAGAGCTTGGTGAGGTCAAAGGGCGCAATGCTCCCATCAAGAGTATCCATCCCTTTCGCACCCCTAACGACAATGAGCGTCGGACAGCCTCGATCTCTCGCAATTTTTGCTTGGGCTTTGGCGGAAGATAAGCTAGGGCCAAGGCACAAGATAAGACCCCGTGGGCGAGTTGTTAGCGTGTTGCTTTCGCCGGTTGGGCTTGGCATTTCCATTTGAGTGAGCGGATCGCTAGATGAAGGGGGGGTGTCGTTGACCGCCTCTTGAAGGATATCAAAATCTAGGTTTGTTGAGGGTGTGGCGCATTCCTCCGCTGGCAGATCATGAGCACATAATCGCGGAAGGTAGTGAGGCCCGCCAGCCTTTGGCCCAGTGCCCGATAAACCTTCTCCCCCAAAAGGTTGAGTGCCGACAACCGCCCCAATTTGATTTCGGTTTACATAGACATTCCCGACGTTCAGCCGCTGAGCAAGGTCCCGCGTCCGGTGCTCGATCCTTGAATGAATGCCAAAGGTCAACCCGTATCCCGCCGCATTTATGTCGTCCACGATCTGGTCAAGCATAGACGCTTTGAAAGAAGAGATGTGCAGAACGGGGCCAAAGATTTCAGATGATAAAGAGCCGATGCCAGAAACAGATAGAAGGGCAGGCCCAACAAAATGTCCCGATGAAGGGCAGGGCAGCTGTTTGAGAAGCTGGCCCGATATGCGCGCTTGTTCAATGTAATCGCCGATGGTTTGGGCCGAGGCCGCATCGATCAAGGGTCCAACGTCTGTTTCGATGTTTTGGGGGTCGCCCACTGTCAGTTCATCCATCGCAACCGGGAGCATTCGCACGAATGGGACATAAATGTCGTCTTGCACATAAAGTATGCGCAGGGCCGAGCAGCGTTGACCCGCTGATTGAAAAGCAGATGTAACAACATCGCGCACCGCGTGTTCCAACAGACAGGTGGAATCGATAATCGCTGCATTGATCCCGCCGGTCTCTGCGATGAGGGGGGCTGAGGGCGCAAGAAACTTGGCCATGGACCGGGAAATAAGCTGGGCGGTTTGCGTTGAGCCTGTGAAACATACGCCTTGAACCCGAGGGTCGCAGGTAAGGTGTGCACCAACGCTTATCCCATCACCGGGCAAGAGTTGAAGGGCGGTTTTGGGAACGCCAGCCCGATGAAATAAATCAACCGCGATTTGTGCGATCAACGGGGTCAGCTCGGATGGTTTGGCGAGCACCGCGTTACCGCACACGAGCGCGGCGGTGATTTGCCCCGTAAAAATGGCCAGCGGAAAATTCCAAGGCGAAATGCAGGCAATAATGCCAAGCGGTGCCTCAAGGTTCTCGCGCTCCGCCTCTGTCGCGTAATATCGGAGGAAGTCTACCGCCTCCCGGATTTCTGACAGGGCGTCGCCGATGGTTTTCCCGGCCTCTCTGGTCAGACACGCGATCAATTCGCCCGATGATGCTTCAAGCAGATCCGCACATGTGCGCAGCGTTTTGGCGCGGTGCTCAACCGGCGCGTTCCATTGGCGGGCCCGTAGAAAAGCGTGATCCACACCTGCCGGAGAGGTCCGGCTGACAGAGCCAACAAGCTCGGTAGGGTTGGAGGGATTATAGATTGGAAGAGGGGCGCCTGTTGCTAAGTCGCTTGGCGCGGCCTGCCAGACGTGCTCCCCATATTGATCTTGTCCGTCTGTTATGTGCTGGCGGTCGCACACGTTACGCAGGTCCCAGCCTTTGGAGTTTTTACGAGTAGGGGCAAAGAGGTCGGGAGGAAGGGGGAGTGCCGAAGAGCTTCCATCATGGGCCGTCTCAACATCGATAAAGGGATCGGCAGTAATCTGAGCCGAGGAGAGGGTGTCATCGGCGAGTTGATTGACGAACGAAGAGTTGGCGCCATTCTCCAAAAGGCGGCGCACCAGATAGGCCAATAGATCTCGGTGAGGGCCAACAGGCGCATAGATGCGGCATCGCGCAAGCGGCAGGCGTTCAATCTGATCGTGAAGCGCTTCCCCCATGCCGTGGAGACGCTGAAATTCATACGAACCGTCAAGCGGGGCCAGAGCAAGGATACTGGCAACAGAATGGGCGTTATGTGTGGCGAATTGCGGATAGAGGTGGTCGCGCATATGCAAAAGTTTATGCGCACAACAAATATAGGACACGTCGGTGTGCGCCTTTTTTGTATATACGGGGAAATCGGCAACCCCGTCCAATTGTGCTTGTTTGATTTCCGCGTCCCAATAGGCCCCTTTAACAAGGCGGACCATGAGACGGCACTCGCTTTCGCGCGCCCGTTCGTACAACCAATCAATCACGAAGGACGCCCGTTTGCTGTAGGCCTGCACGACGACCCCAAGACCGTCCCACCCGACCAAATCGGGATGCCCAATCAATGTGTCGAGAACATCAAGTGACAAGTCCAGCCGATGCATTTCCTCCGCATCAACAGTAAGGCCAATCTGGGCTGCCTTTGCGCGCCGACACAAAGAGAGAAGCCGAATGCTCACTTGAGGAACTGTCGTGGTGTGTTTGAGTGGGTCATAGGAGGGGTCGAGCGCGGAAAGTTTTACAGAAATACCGGGGCGCGAGTGGAGTGGGGCTTCTGCGTTGTCGCTGTTGGAAATCTCATCTATCGCGTCGCTGTAAGCCTCGAAATACAATTGCGCATCTTGAGCCGTCATCGCTGCTTCCCCGAGCATATCGTATGAATGCGTATATCCATCCGCGATTTCCTTGGCCGATGCAGCAAGGGCTTCTTTGATGGTGCGCCCATGGACAAATTGACGACCCATAATGCGGACTGCTGCCTTTACAGCTGTGCGAATAACCGGCTCCCCCACTCTTTTGAGAGTGCTACGTAAGAGGTTGCGCGTGCCTGTTCTCGGATCGCCTGCAAGGATACGTTTAGTCAAACCGAGCGCGCGTGTGGAGGCGTTGACAAGTACCGGGGTAGAGCTGGAAAGATGTTGGTGCCAGTGGGCGGGCGCAATTTTGTCCTCAATGAGGAGGTCCATTGTCGCTGTATCCGGCACTCGAAGGACGGACTCAGCAAGGCACATGAGCGCGACGCCTTCCTCCGTAGAAAGGCCGTATTCAACAAGCAGAGCATCGGTGAATTTGGGCGTGTTATCGGCGCGAAGCATTTTTACGAGGTGCAACGCGCGGTCGCAGGCAAAGGTCCTTTGTTGCTTCGTTGGTGCCCAATCAGCGATCAGCCTATCCAAGACCTGACGCTCATTGGCGCGGTGGGCGTTGGCCATCTTGGACCGTATGTCTGCTGCGTGTGTCATCGAATAACTCCCTGTTCAACTAGGAGCATGTTAGCGAGGGTCCTGTGGTGTTATCGTCCGAACTGAGGCAATATGAAGGTCGGATATCCTGAAAAAACTAAGAAAGACGGGTCAAATGTTAGAAAATTTACATAATTCAGGTCTAATTGACCTAATGGATTCCAAGATTTTGAACGTTCTCGCCCACAATGGCCGGATAACAGTAACCGCCCTGGCAAAGCAGGTCGGCCTGTCGAAAAGCCCCTGTCAGGTGCGGCTTTCACGTTTAGAGACAGAGGGTTTTATTCGCGGCTACCGGGCTATTTTGGATACGTGCAAACTGGGCCTCGACCACGTGGCTTTTGTTGAAGTGAAGCTCGTCGGCACGACGGAGAAGGAATTGCAGGCTTTCAACGAGGCAGCCATTCATATTCCCGAAATTGAAGAGTGCCATATGGTTGCGTCCACCTACGACTATCTTTTGAAGGTACGAACTTCCGACATTATGTCTTATCGCCGGGTGCTCGGTGAGGGCATTTCAGGACTGCCGGGTGTGGCCAGCACTAGCACGGCAGTTGCGATGGAGACGGTCAAAGACGCAGCCCATTCTACAGGGTCTTCCGGTAGGCAGAAGGGCTGAGCACCCCGTGCCAGCCAACCCGTCGTAGGCCTAAGTGGCGGCCGTTAAAAACAGCTGAATGAGCTTTTCTGCCGCCGGAGAGAGAGGTCGCCCCTTGGAACGGATAAGCCCGGGGTTGGTGAGCAGGCCATCAGTTACCGGCCACGGCATAACGTCTACTCTGCCCATCGTTTGATAATTGGCCAGCACTGAACGGGGGCCATACACAATGGTGTCGCTGCATTCTGCCAGGCGGATCAAGACTTCATAATTATCACAAATCAGGTCTGGCTCTTGAGGTTTGTCGCCCTCGTGGCGTGCGCGTTCGGAGGCCCATTGGGCAAAGCGTGGTGTGTGTGTGCCTCCGGCAATTGGGTAACGCCGCACATCTGATTGTTCAGGAGTGGATTTCTGGGAAAGGGGGTGGCCCGGTCTCAGCGCCATGACAATAGGTTCGGCTGTTAAACGACTGATATCCAGATCATCCCGTGTGAGAGCAAGGTCTGCATCCGCGACAAGAAAGTGTAGCTCGCCCCCCAGCAAAGCGGGGAGCAACGCATCGACATGGCCTGAGCGCACCGATACTTTTACATGCGGGTGGGCGGGCATGAAAGTTTCCAGCACAAGGGGAAGCAGGCTGAGTTCAACAGCAGGATCAACCCCAATAGACACTTCGCCGGTGCCAAGCCCCTTCCACAGCGCAACCTCTTCTTCAAGTTCCAGTGCATGGCGCAGAAGACCCTCGCCCCGTGTCACCAGTCGCTCACCCAATTCAGTCAGCACCAACTTATGGCCCCGTCGATCAAACAACTGCGCGCCCAATTGCTCTTCAAAACGCGCCACGCTTTTGGTAAGGGCGGGTTGGCTCAGGTGGATCGCATCAGCCGCGGCTTGCACCGTGGGGTGCGAGGCTACAGCCAGAAAGTGGCGGACATGGCGAAGATCAATCATTTTGAATATTACTTAAAGTTATGGATTTATAAAAAATTACCATTAGACGGTATGAAGTTGTTGCGCGAATATCAACCCGAAAGCGATCAGAAGGGCCAATAACAGGCCACTTGAAGAGGGAACGTGCAATGACAGCGATGAAGCCAGGCGACCAAACAGAAACTCAAGCACAGGGCATCAAGGATGATCCCGTCTTGCCTCTGAAGATCTATGGCCCAGAGCTCTCCTATTTTACCGGCAAGCTCGAAGCCGTTGTGCGCTACATGGAGCTGCCCTATCAACGCATTCCCAAAGGGCCAGTGGGCCTACTAGAGAAGGCGACCGGCGTGGCGCAAGTGCCAGCACTGCACCTTGCCGATGATCGGTGGTTGACCGACAGCACGCCCATCATCCATTGGCTCGATGAACGTTTTCCAGCGACAAATGTAATCCCGCGCGATCCTGTGTTGGCCTTCTTCAGTCGCCTGATTGAGGACTACGCTGATGAGTGGCTCTGGCGACCCGCCATGCATTATCGGTGGGATTATGCCGAGGGGGCCGAGCTTCAAGGTCGGATCCTTGTGGAAGAAGCAGCGGCCGACGTGCCGCTACCAAAAGCGATGGTGCGCCATCTCATCAAGGGCCGACAGCGCGCGTTGTTCACCAAAGGGGATGGGGTGTCGCCCGAAACATGGGACCATGTAGAAAAAATATACCTCGATACGTTGACCCATCTCAGTGCGATATTGAAGGATCGACCGTTCCTCCTTGGGGAACGCCCCAGCCTTGCAGACTTCGGCATGTTTGGTCCTGCGTTCCGCCATTTCTCCATGGACCCCACAAGCGCCCGCATCATGCGCGAAACAGCCCCGGCCGTTTATGAATGGGTTGCACGTGTATGGAATGCCCGCGCAAGCACAACCAACGGCCCGCTGCTGGAGCACGTGCCGCAGGATTGGGGCCCGATATTGAACTCAATCGGTTCGGGCTATTTGCCGTACCTCTGTGCAAATGCTCAAGCTTGGAGCACAGGCCAAAGTCGCTTCGATGTCACCATTGAAGGGGCGCCGTATAAAAACATTCGTACAGCCCCGTACCGCGTGTGGTGCCTTGAAGAATTGCGCCGTCACTTTAATGCGCTAGCTGTACCCGATAAACACGAAGTGCAAGAACGCTTGGAAGCGCACGGATGTTGGGAGCCCCTTTGGCGGGTGGAAATGTTGAGCTCAGGCGTAGACCTCGAACACAAATTGCCGTTCGCTGGCGGAGGGTCTATGACGGGTTTGGTCAAAAAAGAATTCACCAAGAGACACTGGTTCCCTGTGTCTGCCGCTAAGCGTCGTAAAGGGTAAGGGGGTAAAAGGATGAGGTGCGGGTGGCGAGCTCATGAGCTCAAAGCATAGCCCAACCCCCGGAAATCACCCACGAGAGTTAGGCTACTTGGCTTGCGTATTCTTGCGTAGCCTAACCTAACCTTGTTTGGGTGTGATGTGATTGGCTTCAATCCGTAACCCTTCAGGGTCTTCGAACAGAACCGAATACATGCCGGGCACCCAGTGATCTTGAGGAGCAGGTTCTCGGATGATTTTTCCTCCAGCACCTCGAACCACTTCGGTAAGGGAGTTCACATCTTCTCTCGCATTCATGGAAAGGCAATAATGATGTAGCCCGGCCCTGCCTTGATTGAAGGGATTATCTGTGAGGTCTGGGCTTGCACGCTGAATGCCAAGGCCGATACGACGTCCAACACAGTAATAATACCCATCGGCGACGATCATTTCTTTGAGGCCAATTTCGGCAAAGAATGTTGTGTAGAAGGGCAGCGCCTTTTCAAAGTCACTAACAGTAAAGGTGATATGCGCAATTCCTTTGATTTCCATATTATTTCTCTTATCTGCTTGGGCACCGCCGCAGTGGAGGAATTCTATCTGCGTACAGGCCTCAAAGGGAGTTGGGAAATTAATGTAACCAATGGTTACTTACAGAAAATTTTCTACCGGAGCAAGTAAAAAATGGGCTACCTTATGACGGGCAGTATGCAGCCGGATGAGGATGAGAGTTTTGACGAACAACACAACGAGCCAGTACCATCACGGTAACCTTCGCGCAGCTGTTCTGGGCCGTGCACCAGAATTTATTTCTGAAATTGGGCTTGAGAAGTTTACCTTGCGCGGACTTGCCCGCGATCTAGGGGTGACTCATGGGGCTGTTTATAAACATTTCACCGACAAGCGAGATATTTTCGTTGCGTTGTCCCTTGAGGGTCATGGTGCATTTTCCCAGGCCTTGGCAAAGTCTTTACGTGTTGAAAAGGGTGTTGAGGCGGCGATCAAAGGCGTATCGCGTGCTTATGTACGCTGGGCTCTAGAGCACTCAAGTACCTATCAAATCATGTTCGGGTCACGTTTGAACGAGGATGCACGATATCCTGATCTCGAAAAAGCGATTGAGACAACCTTCCGCACTGTTGAAGATGCATTTGAGTTCGGCGAATTTTCTACGGCTCGTAAGAGAGAATTGACTGTCGCCCTGATGACGCAGCTGCATGGATATTGTGACTTAATCAGGTTGCAACGCATCCGAGTGAAAGACGCCGCTGCCATTCAACGATACCTGACACGTATACTCTCTCCATTTCTGGCAGGTGTACAGGCTGAAGCTGCCTCTAAGTGATTTTGATGCGTTGAGTTACCCAAATTTATTTGTCACTGTTACTCCCCCCCTATCCCTTGATAAATCCTTTTCACGCACAATGTAACCACTGGATACATTGTGCGTGAAAAGGATTTAGTATGCAAAAAATAGATGAACTAAGGGGTTTCTCCAGGGGTACAGTGAAGTTGTCCCAAGGTGTAATGACGTTTCACGAAGTAGGTGAGGGACCGACAATTGTATTTGTCCACGGGCTGCTGCTGAACGGCTCAATATGGCGGCGAACAATAGAAATGCTGGCGACCCGTTATCGCTGTATTGTCCCCGAGTTGCCTTTTGGAGGCCATCACCTTCCAATGGACCCAATAGCTGATCTTTCCCCAGAAGGATCAGCGCGCTTAGTGGCTGAATTTTTGAAAACGATGGACCTATCAGATGTAACGCTGGTCGGTAACGATTTTGGCGGGGTCGTCACCATGGCCACAGCTGCTCGTTTTGGAGAACGGGTATCGCGCGTCGTTTTGGGAAACTGCGATGCCCTTGAAGTATTTCCTGCTAAGGGTTTTGAGTTCTTTTCTTGGTTGCCTCGGGTGCCGGGAGCTTTTTGGGCTCTCGCAAAAATTATGTATCATTTTTCGTCTGTCCGAAATGGGCCCACCTCGTTTGGCGCCTTTCTAAAACACCCGCTTCCTAATGAAGAAACCCGAGCTTGGGTCGAACCTCTGGCTCGCTTACAGGGTGTGAGGCATGATGCAGGGAAGATGATGCTCGGCATGGATAAAGAACTGACAATGCGCTTGCCGAGTGAATTGAAGAAAGCGCATATTCCAACGTTATTGGTCTGGGGACGTGAGGATCATCTTTTTACGCTCGACCTTGCCCATCGCTTGAAAGCAGCTATTGGCCCTCAAACGTCTTTAGTGGAAGTGCGCGATGCCAAAGCATTTGTCATGCTCGATGCGCCGGAAGCATTTGCCGATGCTGTTGATTTATTTCTCAGAGAGCACCGTCCATGGGCTGTGTAAGGTCATTGTATACGGTGCCAGAAATGAAAATGTAAACAATCATCGGGAGGTGTGAAAGCACCTCCCGTCTTGGGTTAAGCAACAGCCTTTAGCCTCGAATGGAAAATGAAGTGCAAGATTACTGAGAACGGAACACCGAAGCTTCCGATAAAGGCGATGGGATAAAAGAAAATCGGGATGGGGTCCGGGTCCAAATTGATTACCTGCGCGACACACAACAGGCATAGAATGATTGCGTAGCTGAAATATCCCAGTCCAAACCAATTCCACCATCCCGAGTAAGTCCGCCAGCGCGGAGAATGGGGACGGTAGAATATGGCAAGCCCAATGCCGAGCAGTCCGACGAGAAAAGCTGAAATGCCGGTTGGAATACCGATCAAGGCAGGCATCGGGCCGCTGAGGGCAAAGAGGAGAAAGATGACGCCGGTCATGCGGTAAGCTTGTGCGCCGACAAGGAGGCGCATGTTCAAGTCATCGGTCAGGGCGTGCAAAGCTGCGTTGCGACGTCTCAACCAAAAGAAGCCAAGAATGGGCGCCAGGGTCAAAACCGGCGCGGAGAGGGAACCCCAAAAATCTCGATCTGTGATCACTTGCTTTGTGGGCGGCGTAATATTGCCCCACGTCGAGAGGTACAACATTACTGCGCACCAACTGATCAACCCGAGCACAGTTACGGCAGCAGCTGTGCGGTGTTCTGGTTTGCGGACACCTAAATAGATGATGTTGATCGCAATCCCAATGACACCGGCAACGATAGCTGTTCCCACAGCGATTGATGTGAATTCTATTAGAAGGGATAAATCCATTGTCCTACTCCACTGCTTGTGCATTTGCCTCTAAGGGCGCGTCTGTATGAATGGGCGGGGCTTTGTTTTCGGGTGAGCTGAGGTTTTTGAGAAGCTTGAACCGTTCCCGCCAGCTGAGCAGTTTAAGCGCTGTCATAAAGCCACCAATTGTTGCCCCGGCGATGCCCATGCTCATCGCATCTTGCCCGGTCATATAAAGACCTTTGATTGGTGTCTGAATGCGAAGCCACTGATCGTTGTAACGTTCAGGCGTGTGAGCAAGGCCGTAGATCTCTCCAAACTTTCCATTGTTGAAATATTTGGTTGTCAAAGGGGTGGAGACTTCACAGACATCGATCTCTCCCTCAATTTGTGGCAGAACTTTGTAAAGTTCAGCAAGGATCCGGTCCTTCATTTTTTCCTTGAAAGCCTCGTACTCCACGCCCCTATCACCCCATGCCGTGCCATCCCATTTTTCGAAATGCTCATAGGGTGTGAGCACTACAATTTCGATGGTAGATTTATGGGGATATCGGGCTTCAAACTCTGGATCTTTTGAGGCGGGAAACGTGACGTAGATGAGGGGGAATGCAGCATCAGAATCGTTCCAGAACGAGGTGTGATTGTCATCATGGTCAAAGCTGGGTTGGATCCAGTAATTGGTTTTTGGAAGGTTCATCTCCCGCGCGGTTTTTTTCATGCCGATGAAAAGCCCGATATGGGCAGAGCTTGGCTCTAGCGCGTCTACGTCGGGCTGTGCGTTCATCGCTCCCGCATCTTGGCGTGACAGCAAATGTTCATAGGTATTGTAAAACCCGGCCCCACTGATGATTGTTGTGCAGTTGATCTCCGTGCCGTCTTTCATTCGCACACCAACAGCGCGTCCCTTTTTGACGAGAATCTGATCGACCGATGCATAGGAAAAAACACTGCCGCCTGTGTGTTCAATCACGGGGAGAATGGTGCGCGCCACTTGGGAACTGCCGCCGACTGGATAAAAGGCGCCCTCCATATAGTGACTGACCGCTCCAGCATGCATGACAAAGGACATCCGTTTTGGCGGTGTGCCACATCCACCCCATTGGCCCAAGAGCACACCAATGAGCTTTTCGTTTTGAGTGATGGACTTGATCACGTCATAGGCGGGCGTGTTGATATAGTCCGGCGCGCGGCGGCGCAAAAGTGGATTGAGCAGACGGGCCATCCGACGGCTGAAGAATTTTCGGCCAAAGAAAGCTTGCGCAGCCGGTGCTGCTTCACGAATGAGGGCGAGGTAACTCTCCAGCGCCGGCCCCTCGTTAGGGAACTTTTGAAGAAGGGCTGCTTTAAACTTCCCTTCCCCAACTAATACGTCAAAGCGGTCCCCATCTAGGAAGTAACTGTCGTAATTCTCCCCCATGTCGGCCCATTCAAGCTTACCTTGGGTGATGTAATTCATGACATTGCTTAGGGGGGTGCGCGTGCCCATGCCGCCCACATAATGAAGGCCTGTGCCCCATTCATAGCCATCCTTCTCAAAGCAATGGGTGAAGCCGCCAATAGTATAGTGTTGCTCTAGGACAAGAACCTTCTTGCCCATTCTGGCAAGGCAACCTGCGGTGGAAAGACCGCCGAGGCCCGACCCAATAATAATGGCGTCATAGGGTCCCGAAAGACGTTGAGGTCGATAACGTGTGCCCATCCGAAGCTCTTGCCCTGTCACAGGAGGAGCTTGGGGACCGGTTACATTCGCCGCATTTGTGCGTGCCATTCAATTCATCCCTTGCTTGCCGCGTTCTCAAGGGGTCAATATAGAGATTGATATAAGTCATATTCGGCCAACCTATGGGTCAGATTCGGACAAGCTATGGACTCACCTCAGCTTTACATAGCCGCTCTTATGCAAGTGGCGCGGGACCGCGAGGTGGATCTCGGCGCGCCGCGTCCTGTCTCCATTTCTTGGGAGCAGTACAAAAAGCTCAGCACGAAGTTGGTGGATGTGACCGGTGATCCCCATATTGGCTTAGAAATTGGTGGGCATATAAACCTAGCGGCACATGGCGCGCTGGGTTATGCATCGCTGAGCTGTGGAACCGTGGCGGAGTCGTTAGAGCTGCTCACCAAATATGGTCCCTTCCGCAAACAGGGCGCGCGGGTGGAGTTGGCGTTTTCAAAAGACACCATGGCGGTGACCTATTGGCCGCCCGCAAAAATTCGCGGGGCACCCAGCTTCTTCGTCGATATGTTTTTCTCAGCGTTTGAACGTGCCACATATGAGTTAACCCGGGAGAAGATGACGGAGTCCCGCTTGGAGCTGTCAATCCCAAGTCCACGTCACCAAGATCCACGGTACAAAAAATACATCGCCGCCAACATTCGTTTTTCATGTCCGGTAAACAGGCTGGTCGGCCCGATCAGCAATTACACCAAAGTACTGTCGGCGAGCCAAATCCCCGCAACCGCCATTCACAAACGTATTTGCGAAGACTATTTGCGCAGTTCAGTTTTGGGCGAAGGTATTGCAGAGGGAGTGAAATTACACCTGCTCTCGGCCGGAGCGCCATTTCCCGCCATCTCTGAAGTGTCGACTGAATTGGGGTTTTCCCAGAGAACGCTACGACGCCGGTTGAGCGAAGAGGGGGCCAACTTTCAAAACCTTTTAGATGAGGTTCGAAACTTTCTGGCAACCGAATATTTGTCAGGCACGGACCTGTCTGTGGAGGCGGTGGCGGCTGCGTTGGGTTACGCAAACCACACCAACTTTCGACGGGCCTTCATCAAATGGAACCAGACAACACCGGGCGCTTTTCGCAAAGCTCTCAGAGAGAACACCTCGGGGTCCCCTCTATCAGCTGTGTTGGCGGAGCGACGCCGGTAAGGGGGTATTGGCTGCGGGGCTAGAGCCCGAATGCATTTCCTCGGTTGCCTGAAAAGTAAAGCGCTCAACCGATGCTGGTTTGATCGCAATGCTAAACCCCGGTGCTGTCGGCACGCTGTAATGTCCATTGAGCATCTGGCAGGGGTTTTCAAAATGCTCATGCAAATGATCGACATATTCTGCAACCCGCCCATCAAGCGTGCCGGAAATGCAAATGTAATCAATCATGGAGAGGTGCTGAACGTATTCGCAAAGCCCGACGCCGCCAGCATGCGGGCAAACAGGCTTGTTGAATTTCGCAGCCATCAACATAATCGCAAGGTTCTCATTGAGCCCGCCGACACGGGCTGCATCAATCTGAACCACGTCGATGGCATCGGCCTGTAAGAACTGCTTGAACATGACGCGGTTTTGGCACATCTCGCCAGTGGCAACTTGAATGGGGTGAATGCGGGCCTTGATTTCTCCGTGCCCTAAAATGTCATCTGGTGAGGTGGGCTCTTCAATGAAGCGGGGGTTGAACGGAGCAAGGGCTTGCATCCATTCAACCGCCTCGTCCACTTCCCACATTTGATTGGCATCCAGCATCAATATGCAGTCAGGCCCCACTTCTTCGCGGACAATGCGACAGCGTCGTATATCATCGTCGACATCTTGTCCGACTTTTAGTTTAATATGAGACCATCCGTCGGCGATGGCTTGGCGGCATAATTGACGCAGCTTTGCATCGCCGTAACCAAGCCAGCCTGCCGAAGTCGTATAAGCAGGGTAGCCAGTTCGAGCGAGATGGGCCCGCCGTTCCAGCTTGCCGTCTTCTTGACGCGCCAACATCTCATAGGCGTCCTCAGGCGTGAGTACATTAGTGAGGTAGCGGAAGTCTATGCACCGGATCATCTCTCGAGGAGACATATCGCTGACGAGTTGCCAGACCGGTTTACCAGCCGAGCGTGCCCATAAGTCCCACACAGCATTTATGATGGCCCCGGTTGCAAGATGGATCACGCCTTTGTCTGGCCCCACCCAACGCAGTTGAGAATCAGATGTCATATAACGCCAAAAAGCGCCCATATCAGCTGTGATCTCACTCAGCGACATGCCTTGCAAGCGCGGCATCAAAGCATTGATTGCAGAGACGCATAATTCATTGCCCCGTCCGATGGTGAAGGTTAGCCCGAATCCCTCTACATTCATTTGGTCTGTTTCCAACACCAGATAGGCGGCGGAATAATCCGGGGCAATATTCATTGCATCCGAACCAGCCAATTGATTAGAGGTTGGAAAGCGAACATCATGTGTGCGCCACCCTGTAATATGCGTCATTGCAAATTGCCCATACTTTTATATAAGAACCTATGAAGCATATATAAAACACACTTCGCTGCAAAGTGCTAAAAGGAATCCGATGATGAGTGTTAAAGAGGTTCAACCAGAAATGCTAAAAGCAGAGAAGACAGCTGACACAGCGCCAAAGTATTCGGCACCCGCGCTAGAGAAGGGGCTCGACATTATTGAGTTTCTGTCGCGCTGTGATACCGATTACACGCTGGCTGAAATTGCCACCAAGATTGGTCGTACAAAGGGTGAGATCTTTCGCATGTTGGCCGTGCTCGAGCTGCGTGGCTATGTTGTGCGTGTAGAGGATGCAGATAAATACCAAGTGACCGATAAACTCTTTCAACTCGGCTTGCGCCGTCCAAAGTATAAGTCACTGGCCTATATAGCGACCCCACTGATGGAGGTTTTTGCGGAGAAAACAAGGTATCCGTGTCACCTCGCCATCCCGACTGGAAGCCAAATCGCGGTGATCACACGTGTTGATTGCCCAGACCCTGTGGGGGTGACTGTCCGGGTGGGCTACCGTCAGTCCTTGTTAGAAACCGGATCCGGCTTGTGCTTGTTGGCGTTCATGTCTTCAGCCAATAGAAGTCGCGCCATTGAAGCGATTAAGGCGGATGATCCGTGGGTCAACGTGGATGAGTTGGAAGCCAAGTTGATCGAGATTAGGCAGAAAGAGTGCTTGATCGAGCCCAGTAAAGTCATGGACGGTGTGTGGGATATTTCCTGCCCCATTTTAGGGGCCGGCAGCGAGGGGGCGGTCGCCGCCTTGACGGTTCCTTACGTAAAACTGGTGACAAACCCTATCGCGCCAGAGGCTGTGGCGGATCATCTCATCACAGCTGCCAGCCGTATTGCGCAGGCTCTCACCTCTTAACGAAACTTTAATTTCCATCAGCATTGACTTTATATATAAAATACTATCATGTATATAAAACGATACGCAGGTCAACGATGACGGAGCGGGAGTGGTGTTAACGACGCAAAAATCTGGGGAGATGGGCGTACGAGTACCGAGTTTAGGTCTTGGGTGCGCTCCTTTGGGGAATCTCTACAGTGCCCTTACTGATGTCGAGGCAGAGCTTTTATTAGAATCTGCATGGGGCAATGGCATTCGGTTTTTTGACACAGCACCTCTGTATGGATTTGGATTGAGCGAAAGCCGGTTGGGGAAATTCCTCGCAGCAAAATCCCGTTCCGATTATCATGTATCCACTAAGGTGGGCCGCCGTTTAGTTGGTAATGCAGGCTGGCATCCACAGCGGGAGTTCTTTGTCGAGGCAGCCCCCTTTGAACCTGTCTTCGACTACTCCTATGAGGGCGTTATGGCGAGCGTGCAAGAAAGCCTCGAAAGGCTTCAGCTCGCCCGCATTGATTGCCTGCTGCTACACGATATTGGGCAAGCCACACACGGCGCAGAACATAGCGTCCTTTTCAACGAAGCAATGTCTGGTGGCCTGCAAGCAATGTTGGAATTGCGGGCGAAGGGGACTGTGAAAGCCATTGGTATTGGTGTGAACGAATGGCAAGTGTGCGACGAAGCGATGTCTCATGCTGATTGGGATTACTTCCTCCTCGCAGGCCGTTACACCCTTTTAGAACAAGAACCGCTCAACGGCTTTTTTCAACGCTGCCGGGCGCGTGGCATTCAAGTGATCATGGGTGGGGTGTTCAATTCCGGTATCTTGGCAACGGGGCCGAGTGCGCAGGCGAAATATGATTACGGCACAGTTCCCACATCTCTGGGTGACCAAGTACGGGCCATAGAAGAGCTGTGTAACAAGTACAAAATCCCATTGCCCGCCGCAGCCCTTCAGTTCCCAAAAGCCCATCCCGATGTGGTGTCCATCGTCGTCGGGCTTTCCTCACCAAGCGAAATTGAAGCCTGTCTGCGAAACAGTAAAACCCCCATCGATCCAAGGTTCTGGCAGGATTTGAAGAAAAACGGCTTGCTGCCCCAAGAGGCACCGACCCCTAAACCCGCATTGATCGGAGCGCACCATGAGAATTGACGCGCACCACCATTTCTGGACCCGCAGCAACGGCTTCTATGATTGGTTGACGCCGGATCTAACGGCCCTCAATTATGATTTCACGCCCACAGATCTAGCCCCAATCCTAGCTGATTGTGAGATTGAGGCGACCATTCTGGTTCAAGCAGCTCCTTGCATCGAAGAAACAGAAATATTATTGGCGCAAGCTGCACAAACAAGTTTTGTAAAAGCGGTGGTCGGTTGGGCGGATATGGAGTGCGCGAGTTTTGGCCAAGATTTAGACCGCCTTGCACAGCATCCGCTGTTTAAAGGCCTGCGTCCCATGGTGCAGGACATGGCAGATGCCAATTGGTTGAGAAAATCCGAGCTTGCACCCGCCTTCAATTTATTGAGCGAAAAGGGACTGGTTTTTGAAGCGCTTGTGCGTCCCCCTCAATGGTCCGCTTTGCTTGAATGCGCAAAGAACTACCCCTCACTTCCAATCGTGGTCGATCATGCAGCCAAGCCCGCCATTTGCAATGGCCTAAACGGGGAGGGTGGCTTTTCCGATTGGGCACCGATGATGGAAGCGCTGGCAACCCATGACCACGTGAGTTGCAAATTGTCAGGCTTGTTAACAGAGGCGGCACCCGGTGCAGACCTCGCCGACATCAAACCCTATCTCGACCACCTCTATGACTGCTTTGGTCCAGATCGATTGATGTGGGGAAGTGATTGGCCTGTCCTAAATATGAATGGAAATTATACCGCGTGGATCAAAATGATGGATAGCTGGCTTGAAGACAAACCGCACTCTGTCCGCACCAAGATTTGGGCGACGACTGCGGCACGTCACTACGATATTTCTGTTTCCCCAAAGAAGAGTACGCAGGGCCAGTTTCTAAAAGGCACATCGAGCGAGGTGTCCTCATGGTGAGCATTGAACGGGTGGCCCTCTATCTCGTGCCGCTGGTGCCCAAGACAGTCCGCATTGATGCGATCCAAAGTTTTGAGTGCCAAGAAACCATCATCCTGCGGATGTGGGATACAGATGGAGCAAGCGGAACCGGTTATAGCTACACCATTGGAACCGGCGGCAGTTCCATCATCGCTTTATTGCGCGACCACTTGATCCCCCAATTGATTGGGCGCGACCCCAGGTGTATCGAAGCTCTGTGGCATGACCTTAAAATGTCGACCCACGCAACCATGGTCGGGCCGATCACCTCTTTGGCTCTGGCTGCAATTGATACCGCCTTATGGGACTTGCGATGTGTGAAAGCCGACTTGCCGCTGCACATTTTGGCGGGAGGTGCGCGCAGCACAATCCCGGTCTATTCCACTGAAGGCGGCTGGTTGCATCTCTCAAAAGAAGAGATTGCCGAAGACGCCTTCCAGATGAAAGAAGCCGGGTTTAGCGGCGCGAAGCTTAAAATCGGAAAGCCGAGCTTGTCTCAAGATATGGCGCGCCTTGAGCATGTGCGTAAAGTGGTAGGCGATGAATTCGAAATCATGACCGATGCCAATCAGGCCTTTACCCGAGACGCTAGCCTGCGCCGCGCTCGCCAGTTGGAGACATTAGGGATTGCGTGGATGGAAGAGCCAATGCCCGCTGATGATGTGGCAGGTCACGCATGGTTGGCAGCCCATACCTCGACGCCGATTGCTGTCGGGGAGTCTCTCTATTCCCCCGCGCAGTTCCGTGAATATTTGGCCCAAGACGCCTGCTCTATCGTTCAAGTAGACGTTGCACGGGTTGGGGGCATTACGCCGTGGCTCAAAGTGGCCCACCTTGCAGAAACCTATAATGTGGCGGTCAGCCCTCACTTCCTGATGGAGCTGCATGTGTCATTGGTCTGCGCTGTGCCAAATGGGCAATGGCTCGAATACATACCCCAACTTGATGACATCACGCTAAGTGCGCTTGAGATGGAAGCGGGTGTGGCCCGAGCGCCCACCTCTCCAGGTCTTGGCATCGAGTGGGACTGGCAGGCAATAGAACAACGCGCCATTGGGGCCTATCCAAATCTCAAGGTGGCATAGGGGAAATAGATGACACAGGGCGAACGCATGGGATGGGTGACCGGTTTGAAACCGGAGAAGGTCGCGCAATATCGCGCGCTTCATGGGGATGCATGGTCGCAGATCCTTGCCAAAATTTCCCAGTGCAATATCCGTAATTACACCATCTTTTTGCGTGAACCCGAAAACCTACTTTTTGCTTATTGGGAATATGTGGGGACAGATTTTGACGCCGACATGGCGCGGATGAAAGAGCACGACAAAACCCGAGAATGGTGGGCGCTAACAGACCCCTGCCAAGATCCACTAGCGACCGGAAAGCCTGATGAGCAGTGGGCACGTTTAGAAGAAATTTTTCATTTGAAGTGAGATGTAATGACGAAGCGACTTGACGGAAAAAGAATATTTGTAACCGCAGCAGCTCAAGGCATGGGTCGCGCGAGCGCGCTTGCCTTTGCGCGCGAGGGGGCAAAGGTTCTGGCAACAGACGTGAATGAAGAATTGCTCGCCACGTTGAAAAGCGAAGCGCCGAACGCAATTGATATCGCCCCCCTCGATGTAACCGATAAGGCAGCTATTGCCGCGATTACTCAAGACCGGGAGATCGATGTGCTGTTCAACTGCGCGGGCTTTGTCCACAACGGCACGATTTTGGACTGCGACGAGGAGGACTTTGAAAAGTCCATCAACCTGAATGTGCGGTCGATGTACCGCATGGCACGCGCAGTATTACCCGGCATGATCGAACGCAAACGCGGCAACATCATCAATATGGCCTCGGTCGCGTCTTCTGTGATCGGCGTACCCAATCGGTTTGCCTACGGGATGACGAAGGCGGCGGTGATCGGCCTCACCAAATCCATTGCGGCTGATTTTGTAAGCAACGGTATTCGCTGTAACGCGTTGTGTCCCGGCACAGTGGATACCCCCTCGCTAGAAGGCCGTATGCGCGCGCAAGGAAATTACGAAGAAGCCAGACAATCATTTGTAGACCGTCAGCCAATGGGCCGTATCGCGACTGCCGATGAAATGGCAGAGACAATAGTCTTTCTTGCAAGTGATGAAACGGAATTTATGACAGGCACGGCTCTGGTTGTGGATGGAGGCTGGAGCAATGTGTGAAGGAATTAGGCAATGAAATTTTTTAGATGGGGCCCAAAGGGGCAGGAAAAACCCGGAGCGATGGACGCGGATGGCGTGCACCGGGATATCTCTGACCTATTGCCCGATATTGCAGGGGACGGTTTGGGGCAACCTATGTTGAACCTTTTGCAATCCACCGACTTGAGCGTCTGCCCAATTGTGCCAGCGAGTGCACGCCGTGGCCCCTGTGTCGGGCGGGTTGGCAAGTTCATCTGTGTTGGATTGAATTATGCTGACCATGCCGCAGAATCTGGCATGGACGTGCCAGAAGAACCGGTTCTCTTTTTCAAGGCGACCAGCGCCATCTGTGGACCCGATGACAACATCATCATCCCTCGCGCGGCCACCAAAACAGATTGGGAAGTAGAGCTGGGCGTCGTGATCGGCAAAGACGCATCGTATATAGATGTTGAGGACGCCCAAGATCACATCGCGGGATATTGCGTCATCAATGATCTTTCCGAGCGCGCGTTTCAACTAGAACGGTCGGGTCAATGGGTGAAGGGGAAAAGTGCGGACACATTTGGTCCCATCGGTCCCTATCTCGTGACACCCGACGAAGTGCCAGATCCCGGCAATCTGAATATCTGGTTAGAGATAGACGGAAAGCGTGTCCAGAATGGCAACACGCGCACGATGATTTTCAAAATCCCGTTTCTTGTCAGCTACATCTCTCAATTCATGAGCCTGCAAGCAGGTGACGTCATTTCCACGGGCACCCCGCCCGGTGTGGGCCTTGGCATGGATCCGCCAACATATTTAGTGGCGGGCCAAAAAATGCGGGTCGGCATTGATGGCTTAGGAGAGCAAAATCAAATGACAGTGCCATGGAAAAAAGAAAACACAACAACACGATTGGCAGAGGTATCCTAGAATGACCAAGGTCAGCACAACCAAGATCGCTCCTACGCTGGGAAGCTTGAACGCACGGCCCCTCCCGCAATGGTTTGATGATGCAAAATTTGGCATCTTCATTCATTGGGGCATGTTCGCCATTCCGGCATATGCAGAAACCAACAACAATATCTACGAAACTTTTCGCAACGAATACGACACGGCTGTGGCGCGCACCCCCTATTCGGAGTGGTATGCCAATGCGATTAAAGTGCCAGGGACGCCGGCCTATGAGCACCATCAGAAAGTGCACAAAGGGGCGCCCTATAGCTCGTTTAAACAACCCTTCATTGATGGCTTAGAGCAATGGGACCCTGCAGACTGGGCAGCCAAATTCAAACAATCCGGCGCGCAATATGTCGTTTTGGTCACCAAGCACCACGATGGGTTTTGCCTATGGCCAAGCGACGTAAAAAACCCCCATGCTGACGATTGGTTTACCCAGCGCGACATTGTGGGGGAACTTGCGGACGCGGTACGGACGCAAGGTATGCGGTTTGGTATTTACTATTCCGGCGGCATCGACTGGACGTTTAATCCTGAGCCGCTAAAAACATTCGGTGACTTCATGGGCTCTATGCCGCATGGGGAATACGAAGAATATGCCACGGCTCAAGTGCGCGAACTCATGGAGCGTTACGAACCCTCCATTCTTTGGAATGATATCTCATGGCCCACAAGCCAAGGATCACTATTCAAACTCTTCGCTGACTTTTATAATGCGGTTCCTGACGGCGTGGTGAATGACCGGTGGGTGCATGCCGCCTGGTACATGAAACTGCTGCGCCGGAAAACCGTGCGTCGTTTAGTTGATTGGCTGATCAAACGCTCGTTGAAAAACTCGGAAAAGGAAGGCGGCATTATTCCACCTGTCATCCCGCACAGTGATTTCAGGACGCCGGAATATACAAGCTTCGACAAAATTCAAAAGAAGAAGTGGGAAGCCACGCGCGGCATGAGCCATTCTTTCGGCTTCAACCAGAATGACACGCTCGACGATTACGAGACGCCGGAAAAACTACTTCTTGGTCTTATCGATGCCGTTTCCAAGAATGGCAACCTCTTGCTCAATGTGGGACCAAGAGGCGTTGATGGCTCTATTCCAGAACCGCAATTGGATCGCTTAGCATTCTTCGGAGACTGGCTCTCCGCAAATGGAGACGCAATTTATGGTGCCCGGCCTTGGCATAAAGCCGAAGCCGAAACAGCCTGCGGGTTGGAGGTTCGCTTCACGGTGAAGGGTGACTACTTAAACGTCATCGTGATCGGGACGCCCGCCTCAGAAGAAGTTCAATTGCTAGACACTGTGATCGACGCAGCTAACGGCGAAACGCTGGACGGTGCACCAGTTGTGTTGGAGCAACAGGGAAAAATATGTTGCTTGCGCGTTGCCAGAAGCTTCGCCGAGGGACCGGCGCACACAATGAAATTCAAACTTAATTCGTAAAACGTAACAAAGGGGGGCATGTGCGGGAAAACGAGTGCTGGTTGATCTGGGAGGTTCATCACCAGCAATAAGGAAACATAAACATAATCAATATCTAGGGAGGAAGTCGAATGTTCGGAAATCGAAATTCGGTAAGAGGAAGACTATTGCCTATTGTTAGCACTCTCGCGCTTGCGAGTGTGGTTGCAACATCAGCAAACGCTGAGGAATTTAAGTTGGGCGACGTTTCAATGAACGTTGATACAACATTAGCGGCTGCCTTTGGTGTCCGCACGACAAGCCAAGATAGCCGTTATATTGCGGCCTCCAGTGGCGGCACCAACACGGCACTCGGTGCCGAAAACGTGGATGACGGGAACCAAAACTTTAACCGTGGGGATGTCTATTCGGCATCCGTACGCGCCGTCCACGACGTTGAAATGTCAGCGGGAAATATCGGGGCCTTTGTACGGTTTAGTTATTTCTATGATGCAATTTCAGCCAACAAGGGTAACACGCGACGCACAGAGCTGAGTGATGCTGCCCGAGATGATGCGGGTTCCGGATTTGACCTGTTAGATGCCTATTTGTATGGCGATTTCGAAGTTGCCGATATGCCTTTTTCGGTCCGCGTTGGCAACCAAGTGGTGAACTGGGGTGAAGCCCTGTTACGCCAAGGCGGGATCTCACAAACCAATGCACTCGATGTCATCAAAATTGTGACCCCCGGTGCAGAGCTGCGGGAAGCCTATCTGCCCGCGCCAATGATTTGGGCAAATATAGGCATAACGCCGTCGTTCAGTTTGGAAGCCTATTACCAAGTGAAGTGGCGTGAAAGCCGGTTGGTTCCTGTAGGTGAATTCCATTCGACAGAAGACATCTTTGGACCAGGCGCGGAAGGCTTCTTCCTTGCAGGGGACCCCGGTGGTACGGGCTTGCCAGCTTCTGTTCTTCTGGCAACACCTGCTGGTGTGCGCAGAATCAGCGATCAAACACCTGATGACCAAGGTCAATTTGGGGTGGCGGCACGGTACTATCTCGACGCCTACTCAACTGAGCTCAGTCTCTTCTATATCAACTACCACTCCAAGCTCCCTTACTTTGCAGGTGATGCCTCACTGGTGCCCGCTGGCCCCCCTCTGTTCTTTGCGGTGACCTTGGACGATTATTTTGCCTATTTCCCAGAGAACATCGAACTTTATGGGGCCAGTGCAAGTTTCCCAGTTGGAAATGTGGCTATCGGTATCGAAGCGAGCTATCAGCCTGATTTCCCAGTTCCGTTGGAAAGTGGCCTAACCGAGGCAGCAGCTTCTCTCGTTGGATTCGGGTCTGCCCGTAGCTTGGGCGTTGTGGAAGTAGACAAAGTCAACGTCATTGCAAATGCCTTGGTAAGTCTTGGTGCAGGGAGTCCCATTTTTGGACGGGGCGTCGAAATGCTAGGTGCTGACTCTGTTGATATCACCACGGAAGTGGGCATGGTCGATTTCAGAGGCGACGCACCTGCCGGCACGACGGGTGAAACTTTTGCTTGGGGTTACAACCTTGATGTGAGTGCAACATTCAGCAATGCCTTTGGCACTGACGTAACGTTGACGCCTGGTGTGAGCTATTCGCAAGATGTGCGCGGGTCCTCTCTCGATAAGGCAGCAACGGGTAGTTACGCTGAAAGTCGCAAAGGACTGACGCTCAAATTGAACGCCAGCTATGACAATGATCTGACCGCAGGGATCGCCTATACCAATAATATGGGTGGGTATGCTGCTGGGGATTCCGATCGCGATTACATCACATTCACAACCACCTATTCGTTTTGATCATATAATGATCACGGATCCGTTGGAGGAGACGGACTATGTTTGACATACGATATTCTTCGATGAAGAGCGCAGCAACCGCAGTGTCACTTTTGGTTGGACTGTGGAGCCCATCTGCATTTGGCTATGAACTTGGTGCAGGTCAAACCCCAATTGGGGCGGAGCGTGCGGGCAATGCGGAGGGAACGATTCCCTCCTGGGAGGGCGGCCTAACGCAGGTTCCCGACGGATGGAAGCCGGGCGATCCACGCCAGGATCCCTTCGCTGATGAAAAGCCATTGTTTACAATCACAGTAGACAATGTAGATCAGCATGCTGATAAATTGACCCCTGGTCAGGTGGCGCTCTTGAAGCGGTACCCGGGATATACAATGCCTGTATATACCTCGCACCGTACATGTGCGTTGCCAGAAAGAAATTATCAGCAAACAGCGGCCAACTTGTCTGGTGCAGTCATGAGCGCAGACAACCAAGTGGAATCTGGTTTTGGGGGCGTTTTGTTTCCTCAGCCAAAGTCCGGTTGGGAAGCAATGATGAACCATCGCACCGCCTATTCAGGCGTGGCGACACGGCACATGATTACAACTGTTGTCAAAAAGACGAACGGCTCGAACAAGGTTTATAAAGGGGAGGTGCAAGCCTACACCCCAATTTATGATCCGGACGTCTCGTCAATCGCAGCAGCCGATAACTTTTTGTCGAAGTTTGTGTACTCCGCAAAACTACCAACCAAATCGGCGGGTACGACAGGCTTGGTGCATGAGTTTTTCAATAAGCCAAGAAACAGCTGGGCCTATTTGCCCGGTCTACGCCGTGTGAAAATGGCGCCCAATATTGCCTATGATAACCCTTCTGCCGGCCAAGACGGTCTGACAACATTTGATCAGAGCGGCATGTTCAACGGGGAAGGGGATCGGTATAATTGGGAGCTGCAAGATAAACAGGAAATTTACATCCCTTACAATGCGTGGAAGATGCGCGATCAGTCGCTCAGCGTTGACGACATTGTGGGAAAAATGTTTCCAACAAGAGATCTAACCCGCTACGAACTACACCGGGTTTGGAAAGTTCAAGCAACTCTTCGCGACGACTACCGGAATATTTTCATTCGACGCGATTTTTATCTTGATGAGGACAGCTGGCGGATTGTAGCTGCTGATCTGTATGACGCGCGTGGCGAACTGTGGCGGGTACAAGAGTCTCATCTCTTTGTTGCGCCAGAGCTTCCTGCATGTGTGGGGTCAGCGCAATTCTATTATGATCTGGTGGCACAGCGTTATGTTGCAGACTCTCTCATCATTGGAGACGACGAAAGCAACTACACTCTGGGTTCTGAAATTAATGGAAGCCAGTTCTCACCCGCTTATCTGAGACGCCGTGGTCGCAGATAAATGACAAACTGATTTGTTTGCCGGGGGCGTCATGCTGTCGGCAAACAATCATTTTTTCTAGGTCTCGTCCTCAACGTGGCGACCTATACGATTGCCGCAAAAGCAGTTTCGGTATCTTGTACCAACTCGTCCACAAGCTGGGTAAGGCTGATTTCCCGAGTTTTGGGGGGCAGAAAACCGTGCTCTGCAAACATAACAACACCGTGCACAGCGACTGTGAGTTTGATCGCAATACGGTCACGCGCATCCCCGTCAGGTGTGGACCCAAGCGTTTCCAGTAATAAATTGAAGTTCTCATCCACAGCTTGCTGTAGATCGCTGCCAATGATGGCGTCGTGTAAATAGTGGGACTCAAACATCAATCGATAAATGCCCGAGCGCCGCGTCCCGAATTCGAGATGCGCATGTACGAGTTGGCCCAATTTTGTCGTGTCACTTTTGACCTTGAGCGCCGTGCGAAACGTTTCAGTGAAAGCCAGAAAACCCATCGTTGCCAAAATAGTCAGCAGCGCGTCCCGGTCCCGAAAATGACGGTAAGGGGCTGCTTGCGACACGCCCAATGCTTTGGCGAGTGCACTAAAAGTCACGATTTCCGCGCCTTTTCGCTCTACCATTTCCATGGCAGTTGCAATCAGGGCCTCGCGGAGGTCACCGTGATGATAGCTGTTCGGGCCCTTTCGGGCAGGGGGCTGTTTGGTGCTCATGTAATACCCCATAACATTTTATCTTGACGGGCGCGAGAAATTCGTAAAATGTAATAGGGTATTACATTGAGATTTAGAAACACGCTAGGGCGCTGGGAGGCAACATGAGCCGTATTTTTGGTAAGATTACTCAGAATGGATACGTCGTTCACGACATCCGAGCGGCGATGGACCACTGGGTGAACGTCATGGGCGTTGGTCCTTGGTATTTCATTGAGAATGTCGAGACAGATTATTTCCGACATCGGGGTGAAGAGTCGAATGTGAAAATGAGCATTGCACTGGCGAACTCCGGTGACCTACAAATCGAACTCATCCAGCAAACCAATGATGAGCCCTCCTTGTATAAGGAGTTTCTGGACGCAGGCCATGAGGGGTTACAGCACGTGGCCTATTGGACCCAAAACTACCAAGAGCTGTACGACAAGGCCTTAGCAGCGGGTTACAAAGTGGGCCATGAAGGACAGATTGGCGGCGAGAAAGGGCGGTTTGCTTATTTCGACACCCAGTCCCACCCCGGAACAATTGTAGAAATTTCCGATATCTCTGGCACCAAAGGCCAGATGTTCGAGCACATCCGTAAAGCCTCGGTTGACTGGGATGGGTCAGATCCGATCCGTATCGTTAAATAATCAGCTTACCGAATAAAAGCAAGACAAGTCCAAAAAGGGAGACGAAGATGACCGACCTCACTCAAGCCCGTCTAAAGACGGTACGCGACCACATGGCTCTTGAATGCGAGTGCGACTGGGATGCGGTAATCGCAACATTCCAACACCCGCGCTACGAAATGTTTGGCACCGGCCAAGTGTTCGATGGAGAAGAAGCCGTGCGTGGCTACTTCGATGCCTCACGTACCCCGTTTCCCGATCAAGCCAATGAGATCATTTCATTGGGGGCTGGCGACAATAATACCGTGCACGTGGAATTTTTCCTAACCGGCACGCACCTTGGTCCGTTAAATCTTGGTTCCAAAGTTGTGGAAGCGACAGGCAAAGCTTTCCGAGTGCGCATGGCAGCAACATTTGAATTTGCTGAAAACTCTGACAAGATCGTCTGTGAGCGTCCTTACTTCGATCAAACCGCTGTTCTCAAAGAACTTGGCATCATGTAACGCCATTTTTCTTCAGCTCTATTAGAATAGGAGAACACGATGTCACTTCCCGAAGCGACGACGAAGCAAGATCGTCTGCTCACCATCAACATTAATGACGCAATAGAACTGCCCAGCGACCTGCCGGGCACGACAGTCATTCCGTTGTTCTTAGACCGTGAAAACGGTGTGTGGGTCCTCTATGCCAAATTTGAGCCGGGCTGCGTGCTCCCTACTCATTTTCACACAGGGACAGTTCATTTTTTTACGACAAAAGGTCAGTGGAATTACAAAGAGCATCCAGAAGATCCCCAAACACCGGGTAGTTATCTTTATGAACCCGGTGGGTCGGTTCACACGTTCACGGTGCCCGAAGATGCAAGTGAAGCTGCCGAAGGCTTTATGGTGGTGCACGGAGCCAATGTTAATTTCATGGGTAAAGACTTCTTGAACATCATGGATGCAGGTGCCATCGAGCAGTCCATTTTGGATGCGGTAAAAGCCGACATCATGCCGATGCCAAAATATATCCGTCCGAACGGCGGTGCCGGTTTTAGTACAGCCGACAAAACGGCGGGCTAACACCCCGCTAAGAGGAGAGGTTGCGTGAGCACGATGGACAATAAAGTTGCAGTAGTGACCGGTGGCGGAACAGGCATAGGGCGAGCCATGTGTTTGCAATTTGCCCGTGAGGGGGCACAAGTTGTTGTCGTCTCAATCGTCGCCGATCAAGCTGAAGCGGTAGCGTCCGAAGTGCGCGCTGTTGGCGGCAACGCGATCTCTCTTACTGTGGATGTGACCGATGTAGAGGCGGTAGATGCCATGGCCTCAACAGTCATCGACCAATTTGGCAAAGTCGATGTACTGGTCACGAGTGCAGGCATCATGGGTGCCCGTACATTCTTGAGCCAAACCTCAGTAGAAGAATGGCGCAAAACAATTGAGGTCAATCTCAATGGAACCTTCTACTGCGTAAAGGCTTTCCTGCCCAACATGTTGGAGCGAGATGCCGGTCGCATCATTACGATCTCGTCGATCTCTGGCAAACAACCCGCAGCGCTTAACAGCGACTACGCTGCTTCCAAGCATGGGGTGATCGGGCTTACCAAAGCACTCGCCCTTGAGCTGGGTATGTTGAAAAAAAATGGCATTACCGCCAACTCGATCTGCCCCGGTTCAGTCGATACGCCCATGATCGACGCGATCACGGATCAATTCCAACCCGCGTCCAAATTAAGCCGCGAAGACTTTCGCCAAAAAGCGATTGCCTCAGCCAATATTCAAAAGCGTCTGCTTGACGCCGATGAGATTGCCTCCATGGCAACCTATCTCGCTTCAGATCAAGCGCGCGGTGTCACGGGCCAAGCAATCAATGTCTGCGCGGGCACGGTCCTCTTTTAGTTGGCCCAGATCGATTAACCAATGATAATAAGAATGGATAGCAATGCGGCTAAAAGCCAGCTAAGTTGACCTTCATTCTGTTGGTCAATTGGGCTGTTCATGTTTTCTGAGTTCAAAATGTTGTTGCTGTATAATGCGCACAGGGGTGACCTTGTGAATTATGCCAACAAGATTCTGCGCGACAGGTCCAGCGCCGAAGATGTGGTGCAGGAAGCGTATCTGCGTTTCTCCAAAGCATCGAAATCTCAAATATTGTCTGAACCTGCCGCTTATCTAAAGCGCATCGTCCGTAACCTGTGCCTTGATATGAAACGCAAGACACAGCGAGAGCAGGCCCGCATTCAAGACACGCCTGATGGCTCGTTGGAACAAGTGCGCGAGACGAGGCCCTCACCAGAATCCCAAGTCGCTGCCCGCGAGGAGCTCCATTTGTTGCAGCAAGCTCTTTCAGAATTGCCAGAACGGACGCGCACAGCCTTGGAATTGTACTGGTATCATGACTATACGATGCGCGAAGTTGCCCAGCATTTAGGTGTATCTCTTGGTCTCACGCATTCTCTGGTGGCCGATGGGCTGGAGCACTGCCGCCTAAAATTGCACCGCGATCAAGCCGGGACACCGGCCAAAAACCAACCCTCGCCAAAAAAAGAATGAACATCTTATCTGTGCAGGAGTCTATTAGGTAGGGGCGCCATTAAGCCCCAACCGGTTGAGATGAAATGCACCTAAACGCCGAATAGACAACCCGCGCGCCCCATAACCGACCAACAGATGCAGGCACGATGCAGAACGATCTCGAAGAGATACCAGAGCCAACAACAGCCAGCCAATGGCGCATTGCTCTCAAAGAAAACCCATCGAGCGCCTCTTTGCAGCGGCGGTTTGAGGACTGGCGCGCTGCCGACGCCGCCCATGCGCTGGCATGGGAAGAAGTGTGCCAGATCACCAATCTGATGAAACAAATGGAGCCGGCGCTTCCATTGCACCCGCAACAAAGCTCAAAAGTAATTCCGTTGAAAGCCTTTGGCCGGGCCAAAAGAAGGCCCATCATTGGTTCAGCGATTGCCGCCTGCCTTGCTCTAATGGTTGGGCTTGGCGTGTTCGGGGGTGCTGGCGCCGACTATGAAACAGGCACCAAAAGCCTACAGGTCATTGCGTTAGCGGACGGAAGTGAAGTAACGCTGGCGCCTAATTCGGCAATCAATGTGTCTTTTGAAAAGGACTTACGTGTTGTTGAATTGGTGAAGGGCAAAGCGCTATTTGATGTAACCGCGAATAAGCAGCGCCCCTTCGTTGTGCAGACAGATCAGCTAGATGTCACTGTCTTGGGTACGTCCTTTGAGGTGCGCAGTGCAATTACCTCTTTCTTGGCGACAGCTTCTGTCGCTGTGCGCCACGGTAAAGTGCGTGTTGCCGAAAAGGCTCTCCCAAGTCCAGAGACCCAAATCTTGCAAGCCGGCGATTGGATGTCCCTCAATCCAAAGGGGCACACGACATCTGGCACCCGCGACGTGACCCAAATAGCGGCGTGGCAGAATAATATTCTTCTCGCGCGCGGAACCTCACTTGAAGAGGTCGTTGCAGAGTTGGACCATTATTTCACGGGAATGATTGTCGTCGCCGGAGAAGAGTTTGGCCGTCAGCCTGTCACCGGCGTTTATCAATTGGATGACCCAGAAGCCGCTTTGTTAGCAATTTCGGTGTCTCACGGAGCAAAAATTTATCGCATCTCCCCTTGGCTTCTTATTGTGTCGGAAGGTTAAGTCATTGAAGTTGCGAAGCTATTTTTATGGGTCCCCCCTCGAATTTATTTCTGAACAAAACTGTCGCTCATGTCGTCATGTTAATGTGAATAATAATCTTTCGCATTCGCAATTTGAGTTCAGGCAGTAGTAAAGGGTTTTCGGGGATGACTAAACGATCCATATGGGGTGTACGCCACGCCATCAAGCAAGCGCATGTGGCCAAATGGGCCTTAAAAGCATCATTGGGGGCATGCTCCCTCAGCCTCTATGCAGCAATGGGTATGATCGCGGCGCCTCTGGCAGCGCATGCTGACGAAGCGACGACCGGCACGCATGCTTTCAAAATTGAAGCACAAAGCTTGTCCAGCGCGCTGGTGCAGCTCGCTCTGCAATCTAATTCAGTTATTTCGGCCCATAGCGACGTGGTGCAAGGCTTGTCCAGTTCATCCCTTGCGGGCGACTACACAATGGATGCAGCACTCCGCATTCTGTTGGCAGGCACAAACCTTGTCTATGAGATGACACCAGCAGGTGCTTCCATTTTGCCAGCTCGGAGCACCCCAGCGACAAAGGGTGATGCCGTACAGCTCTCGCCGATTTACATCTCTGGCGAGCGTACCCAGCGGACTTATTTGGAAACCTTCACCAGCGTGGGCGTGGCCACTCAATATGATATTGAGACCTATAAGTTTGATGAGATCGAAGATGTGTTTTCCAGCATGGCCAACGTGCGTTCTAATCCGGCAAACAACGGAAATAACGGCTTCCAAATTCGCGGTCTAAATGCCGACGGTGTGACCCAGCCAGGCAACTCGGCCGGGTTGATCTCCGTTATTATAGACGGTGTGACGCAATCTGCAGAAGGCCTGAAGCGTGGTGTGCGTGGTTTGTGGGATGTAAAGCAGGTTGAAGTTTTGCGCGGACCACAGTCAACGCTACAAGGGCGTAATGCATTAGCCGGGGCGGTCATCATTGAAACCAATGACCCGACCTATGAGCTTGAAGTAGGCGCCAAACTTCTTGTCGGCAACCTAAATCAAAAAGAAGGCGGCTTCGTCGTCTCTGGGCCGATTGTTGAGGATCAACTTGCATTCCGTGTAAGTGGGGAGTTCCAAGAGCATACAAAAGAAACGACTTTTGTAGATGCAGGCAATGAGCGGCTAGGAGAGGATCGTTACCGGTCTCTGCGTGCCAAAGTACTGCTTGAACCTTCTGCCCTTCCAGACCTAAGTGTGTTGTTATCTGCGAGCCACGTATATGACCAACCAGCAACCAATACGGTAGATGGTCCCAACTATTTTGACCGTGTCTTTTCTGGCGCTGCGACGTACACAGAGTTTCGCCGTATGGAAGTCGATAATTTTGCGGCGCATATCTCGTATGATGTGAGTGATGACCTGACGCTTCATTCTATCTCGGCCATAAATAACACCGATTTGCGCTTGCAAAGTGCTCCAGCATCAACCGTGTTTTTCCGTGATGAAAGCCGTCAAGACAAAGACTTTACGCAAGATATTTACGCGGAAGTAAAACCGTCTGGTAATGGACTGTCTGGTGTTCTGGGTCTCTTTTATGGAAGCTTCGAGCAGGATATTGATACGAGTATCAACGTCGTCATCTCACCCTTTGGGCTTCTTGGTTATCAGAACGGGACCATTCTGAGGGAAACAGAAACCAAGGCTGTATATGCGGACCTGCGGTATCGCTTTAATGACTGGGTATCCCTCCTTGCGGGCGGTCGTTTTCAATCTGACGAAGTGCATAGTCTTGTTGACATTGCGTCTGATATAAATGGCCCAACCTTCAGTGATCGTACCGCTGAATTTGAAGTCTTCCTGCCAAAAGGGGGCGTTGCATTTGATTTGTCGGACACGCAAACAATCGCGTTGACGGTGTCAAAAGGCTACCGCCAAGGCTTTACAGAAGTGCAAGCAGGTACGACAAACACGATCAACAAAGTTGACCCTGAATTCCAATGGACCTACGAAGCAGCCTACCGTGACGAACAGTTTGATGGGCTGACGTTTGGTGTAAATGTATTTTACAACAGCTATACAAATCAGCAGGTCGCAATTTATGACCCTATTCTCGCGCCACTCACCAACACTCTTAATGTTGCAGAATCGACGTCTTATGGGGCCGAAATTGAAGGCCGCTACAAACTTAATGAGTCATGGCAGTTCTTCGGTAGTCTCGGTTTATTGAAAACTGAGTTTGGCAAGTTTGAAGATGCATCTTGCAATGGCGGCACCTGCGAAGGAAATGAATATCCTGAAGCGCCATCAATTACAGCTGCCATTGGGGGTGTCTACCGCCATGATAATGGCTTGTTTGCCTCAGCGAATGCCAACTACACAGGCGACTACTACTCCCTTGGGAGTATCAACAATGAGGCGGATGTAGAAGTCGAACATCGTCTACTAGCAAACATGCGTGTTGGTTATGACATTGGGTCGTGGTCTGCCAGCGTGTATGCAGATAATCTTTTCGATAAGGATTATTTCACCTCGATCAACAGCACAACCTCAGCAACTGTCGGCGATGGCAGAACCGTTGGGTTTGAATTGCAAGCACACTTCTGATGACGAGCCTGTTGTTCGGTACGGTGATGACCACACTCTGTCTTGCGCTACTCGGCTTTCAAGCCGTCAGTGCAAGGCAGGGGAAAGCACGACTGTTGGTTCAGCATCCACACTTGGCGACAGGCTTATACATCATGAGTTGGCTTCTGCTCGTAGCTTCATTTGTATGGGCTGAAGAGCACCTCGGTTTGGGACAGGGCACCGCTTTTTGGTTATGTGCAGCAGGGTGTGTGGGATTGACAACGCTATACATCAAAGAGAGGCTACCCTCCGTTTATCGGTGGATTTGTCTTGGCGCACCGATAGCCGGGATCGTTCTGCTCGTTGCAAATGTGCCAACCAGTTGGCTTGAGGGGGGCGGTTGATGCGCTTGTTCAACGCGCTTATTCTTGCTTTGATTGCAGCCGTTCTTGGATCGGCTGCTTTCATCATCGTGCTGCCAGTGGATCTCGCACTGCGTTTTATATGGGCAGGGCTTCTGTTTCCATTGCTCTGGCCCCTTCTTATTTTTCTATCCTATTGGCCGCACCGACCTTTGACTCCCGTGCTTTTGTGCGGTGGTTTTTCGTTGTTGTCCGTCGGCGTTTTGGTTTTAGGGTAATTAAATGGATCAGCAACGTACCAAACGATTGTTAGACTTTCATGCTTGGGCCGGGGTGCTCTCCGCGCTGTTCATTTACGTTGTCTCGCTGTCTGGTGTGTTCGCTTTGTTTGAAGAGGACTTTCTTTATTGGGAGGAAAGTCAAATTCATTTTGAACTGCCTGCCCAGTCAACTCCTCTCATGCCAATGCTGAGCGACTATGCACAAACCCTTCAAGGAGCAGGGAGGCTGACAAGTTTGGATGTGCATTTACCCAGCATAACCCGACCCTATTATGAAGCGGTGGCTTATTGGGTTCCCAAAGGAGAGCGTCGGTCTATCAAGAAAACGCGTCGGTGGCATGCAAAAACCGGGGGGCAGCTTAAGCCGCATGAGAAGGGCCTCACCAGTTGGTTGGTAAATTTTCACCGAAGCCTGATGCTGCCACGTACTTTTGGTCGTTTCATTGTGGGGCTTTCGGGCGTGCTGCTGCTGGTGTCCATTGTAAGTGGCATTCTGTTGCATCGAAAAATGCTCAAAGAAATGTTCACGTGGCGTTTGCATCGTTCCATTAGATTGAAGTGGCAAGATAGCCACAAAATATTTGGCGTGTGGAGCTTGCCTTTCCAACTCATGATTGCGTTCACAGGCGCGTGGCTGGGTGTGGTCGCGCTCCTCCTCCCCTTGAATGCCACATTGACGGGCAAATGGGGGATGGACGAAATTTACGTCGCTCTCTTTCCCTCTACTGCGCCAGCAAATGGCATCAGCCGACCGATGTTATCGATTGATGAGATGCTGGTTGCAACGCTCCCGCATTTGGACAATGCGCCGAAAACCATTTCAATTACAAATTGGGGAGATGAAACGGCGAGCTACATTTTTCTATATGAGCCTCATGGCACATTGGATGGGTCGCTCAGAGCCGAAGTGAGCGCGGTGACGGGGAAGCTTTATGAGGTGCCCCAGATAGACAGGTCCGGTATCCCCTATCAAATACTCCGCTCCATGACGACTTTGCACTACGGCGTATTTGGCGCGGGCTGGATGAAAATACTTTATGCTGTGCTGGGTGTCATCCTATGCATCATCGCCATCACCGGTGTTTTGATCTGGTTGGAAAAGCGTGAGCAGGGAGGCAAGGGAACGGCGCCAAAATCCACCTATGTCCTCTTGGGCCGCCTCACTCTTGGAACCAGCCTCGGCATGCTACTCGCCAGCTTCTCACTCTTCTATGTTGATAAGTTGAGTGTGCCCCTAGGAGGCGAAAAGCTAACAACAATTGGCACAGTCTATTTTGCAATTTGGATTGCAGCACTTCTGTATGCAGGGCTTCATAGAAACCCCTACAAATCCACCAAGCAGTTATTTCAATTGTCGGGGCTAACTGCACTGGGTATCCCCGTGTTGAGCCTACTCACCCAACCGCTATCCATTGCCGAAGTGCTGCAAAGCAAATGGTCGCCAGTTTTCGACGTGGATTTGGGATGCGCAATCGTAGGCCTATTGCTCATCGGTGTCAGCCTACGACTGCAAACTCATCGTGCCTAAGTCGGCGTTCTAGTTGCTGACGATATCAATGATTGTCTTGCCGTGGCCTTTGCCCGACATCGCAAAAGTCATGGCTTCTGCAAAATCATCTAACGTAAAGCGGCGTCCAACTGGAGGCGTCAAGCTGCCGTCACCAACCCAAGATAATAACTGGGTTAGGTGAGCGTGTGCCCGTTCAGGCTCATACATAAAGAACTGGCGTACATCAACGCCGACAAGGGAGGCGCCCTTCATAAGGGGGAGGTTGACCGGCAATTTTGGAATGGGCCCACCTGTAAAGCCAATGACGAGATAACGACCTCTCCAACCTTGCGACCGGAAAGCCGGTTCAAGGAGGGGGCCACATACCGGATCAAGGACCACATCAAGTTTTTTACCCTCAGAAATAGCCTTGAGCCGATCTCTCCATCCCTCAAGATTGCTATCTAAGGAATAGCTTGCGCCATTTTCTTCTGCAAAAGCCCGCTTCTCCGGTGTGGACCCGGTTGCAATAACGTCTGCACCTAGCAATTTCCCAACCTGTACAGCCGCCGTGCCAACACCGCCTGCCGCACCCATAACCAACAACCGCTCGCCTGTTTGTAAGTTGGCGCGGTCTTTGAGAGCGTGCATCGCGGTGATGTAATTGATGTTGAAGCCCGCAGCCTGAGCGTAACTCATAGCGTCGGGAATTTTGTGTACGGCCATATGGGGAACAGTCACAAATTCTGCGAGCCCGCCGCCAAAGGAGGAGCCCATAACTCGGTCGCCTACAGCCACATGGCTGACGTCACTGCCGACAGCCTCGACCACGCCGCTAACTTCTTGGCCCGGCGTAAACGGAACGGGAGGTTTGACTTGATAACGACCGAGCGCCACCAGAGCATCGACATAGCCCATACCGCATGAATGCACTTTGATCAGAACCTCGGCTGCACCCGGTGTCGGAACAGCTTGGTCAATCAGGACGTAGTCAGCGACTGAAGCTATCTTTTGGGCTTGAACGACTTTCATTATGGCTTCCTCGAGTTTTGATATTTCATTCCGTTGAGCAGAGCGCGCCAAGCGTCTTACTCTGCGGCGACATCGAACCCATGCAGCTGACCCCATTCGGAAAAGGGTGCCCGACTGGTTTTGTACTCATTGACCTGCGCGGTTTCATCCCGGTAGCCCAAGGCAATGCCGCAAAACAACATTTGATCCGTCGGTGTTTCAAGGAATTCCTCCACCCGGCTGGAAAACATTGCCCAAAAGGCTTGAGCGCACGTATCCAACCCAGCATCAACTGCCAAGAGCATGAGTGACTGGATGTAAATGCCAAGGTCTGCCCATTGCGGGGCACCCATTTGACGGTCCACCATAATGAACAAGCCAACCGGTGCGCCAAAGAAATTGGCATTGCGGAAGAGCTGTTGCATACGGCCAGCCTTGTTGTCGCGGGGAATGCCCAGCGTGGCGTAAAGCCCTTCGCCTGTTTGATAGCGCCGGGTGCGATAAGGCTCCACCAAGCCCTCAGGGTAGATGGCATAGCCCGGCGCAGGGCTCGCCCCTTTGGTTTCCATGTCAGACAGAAGCGCTGTCAAGGCGTCGCCGGTGAGTGCGTGCACATGCCATGGCTGAAGGTTGGAGCCGCTGGGGGAGCGGGCGGCATCTTCGAGTAACGTCTGGATGATCTCCCGGGAGACGGGTTGCTCGGTGAAGGCCCGAACCGACATGCGACGCTGGATGGCTTCTGATACATTCATTCTCTGTACTCCGCATAGGAAATCTGAATTCTGGGAAATATTCTATGCATATATAGAAATATATTATAAAAACCAAAGGGATAACATATATCGAGGTTTTCGATGAATAGTGCCATTTTTGAAAATATCGCGACGTTTCTGAAGGTTGTAGAGGTCGGCGGCTTCCTTGCGGCTGCCCGTGAGTTGGGTATTGCACAATCCACGGTAAGCCGCCGTATCTCCGAATTGGAACGCAGGCTGGGCACCAAACTCATAGAACGCACGACACGCCGATTGCTGCTCACAGAGGCAGGCAAGCAATATAGCGAAGCCGTGCGGTTGCCGTTGCAGTCCCTACTTGAAGCAGAAGACAACATTGCCAGTGACAATGTGGGCATGCAGGGAAACCTTAGGGTGTCGATCCCCTCTGGCTTTGGGCGCAATGAAGTGTTGCCCTCGCTCGCAAAGTTCGCAGATCACTATCCAAGGGTGCGTTTAGATATTGATCTGTCCGACCGTTATGTCGATTTGCTGACAGATGAATGTGACTTGGCCGTCCGGTCAAGCGAGCCGGTAACCTCTGGCCTAGAAGTGCGCCCCCTCAAAAGGCAGGTAGAGCTTCACATCTGTGCAACGCCCGACTTTCTGAATGAAAATCCCATCCACTCCCCGCAAGACTTGGTTGGCGCAAAATGTTTGGTGCTCAACACCTATGCGCCGCGCACCTTGTGGCCCGTTCAATTCGAGGGCGCCACTCATCGCCTCACCATTAGACCTCACATGCTGTTGAGCAGCATCGAGGCGGTTTACGACATGACGTTGGCAGGACGGGGTATTGCGTTGCTGCCGGGGTTCTTGGTCAAAGATGACCTGCGCAACGGCAGGCTTAAGCTGGCATCGCCCCAAATCCAATTGGCCAGCATTCGCCATTTTGTGGTGTGGCCAACCCATAAGTCGACGCTCATGCGTGTGCAAACCTTGCGTGAGCACCTTGAGGTCGATTTGGTCTAATGGACCGCTGTTGTCTCCCAAACCGGCGTTGGAAAAGTGGGCCGCTTGACAGGAGGGAATAAAGTGATACTACTGTCTCAAATTATATGAGACTGAAGTCTCAAATCATTCCGTCATCTTGTAAAGGCCAGCCCCATGTCAAACAACCTCTATTCCCAAGTTGTTCTAGATCAGAAAAAAGCCCTTCCCGAAATGTATGCGCGGATTGATTTCAAATCCCTACCCGAAAGGTTTGCGGGTGAGGCAGATGATATCAGCAGTTTGACGGGCCGCTTGCTCAAAAGGCGCCCAGACCTTCTGGCGAATAAAGAACGTATTGCCCTAATCAGAGACTATACGATGATGGGGGATAGCGTTTCGGACGCTTATGTTTACAGATTGCCAGAGTTCGGCTTCCGCAAAATTGTTGATATGCTGGATACCGCCTGTGAGCACGGTATTGAAGCAGTGGAAGACGCACCGCCGGAGCTTGTGGCATTTCTGGCAGATATGGAACGTATACCCGATTGGTTGGATATGGATTTGATCAACCGGGGGGCTGAAGTTGAGCGAAACTCTTACGCTCACTTCGCGCCATTTGTAACACGGGGCGCATTGTTCGCGACCTTTATGAATAAATACTCCGCCTTGCCAATGGCCATGACGGGAACCTTCTCTGGCCCAACGTCAGCTAAGCGCGTGTTGGAAACCGCAACATTCTTCACCACAACTGTGATGCCGGGGGCCTTGGAGCGATTTGGAGCCGGGTTTAAGTCGGCAGCAAAGGTGCGCTTGATGCATTCTATGGTGCGTATTCATTCCTTGCGTACTGGCAAGTGGGATGTGGAAAAATACGGCCTTCCTATTCCTCAGGTAGACCAAATGCCAGCCGGAATCCTATCGGCCTATTTGGTAGCCTTGGCCGTTCTCAAAGAGGGGCGTTCCGAGTTCACAAGAGATGAGAGAGCCAAGGTTGAGATCGCGCGCTATCGTAGCTTCCTGCTGGGTCTGCCCGAAGACCTTTTGGGTGACACGCCGCAATCCATTGTTGATTTGATGGAAACGCGTCAAGCGACCTTACGCAAAGGATGGGATGAAGATACCTGCGGTAGTCTGGTAAAGGCAACGATGGAAGCTGACCTATTTCAACCCACCACTCTGTGGGGAAAAATGAAGAAGAGAATGGAACAGAGTTTCGCCAAGTTTTTCTTTGTAAAGGTCTTCTGCAATGGTCGGTATGACCGGGCTGAGGGGTATGGGGTGACTGTAACGAATATGGACCGGCTACTGAGTGTTGCAACCGGATTACTCATTTTCACGTCAACAAAACTGTTCGACGTAGGTGCCTCTTTTGCGCCCACAAGAAAGTTTACCAACAAAGTACTCGTTCGGAAACTGGAACGGCTTTTAGAAAGTTACGGCGGAGCTGATTTTGTCTCCAACTCTGAGAACTACAAATCAACGGCTGCTGCCGAGTAACCAAACTCAATGAATGATTGGCCCGTGTTCGGAAAACTATCTCGAGTGCGGGCCGTCGTATTTTGTAGGCAAAGGAGTGCGCTTTGGACGCTCTTGCCTTTGCGCGCCAACTGGCTTATCCAAACAAGTGGACCCTCTAACAACGGCATTGCTTGTGAACGCTCAAAAGGCCACTGATGGACGAAGCCAACGCCGCCAAAAAAGCGCGGACCGGATCTATGATGCGGCCATGGAGCTATTGGAAGAGAGATCATACGCAGATGTGTCTGTGGAAGATATTTGCGAACGGGCGGGCGTCGGGCGAGCAACTTTCTTCAGAGCTTACGGTGGCAAGGACGGCCTTCTTCGAGAGTTAAATAGTCGGATTGCCCGTAAAATCCGCGACCGACTTACGCAGAGCGGCGCGCCAGATTTGGTGTCGCGGCTGAAAGTAATTGGCGCGGAGTTCGCGGAGGTGTGGTCCAACGCAACACCGGGCGCATTGGCATTAGCCACCGACTTCACCAAATCTGCGAGTGTGTTAGAAGCTCATTCCATCCACCCCGAGCTATTAGCCGAAGTAATTGGCATTGTGCGTGAGGCAATGGATAAGGGAGAGGTGGACTGCAGTTTCCCCGCAGAATTTGTGGGAAACATGGCGTTGTTTCAAATTGCTGGAACGATGGCATTCTGGATGGAAAATCGCCATTTAGATATTACAAAAATCATGGACGAGGCTGTTTCCGTTTGGGCCTACGGTTATGTGAAAGCCAGACCCCAATAAGGAAACAGGCTGACGGGCGCGTCCCTCCCGCCCGGGTATTTCATTGGGGAAGATGTTTATCTCCCCCAATGAAATAGATTATTGAGCGCCTTTTGCAATTGCGCGCAGGAGCTCGAAAGTTTCAACTTCTCTGTAAGAGCTCGGGTCACTGTTTTGTGCATAATTTCTGTTTGCGGACAGTTTCACAATGACAGTTTTTTCTTCCGGGTTGACGTAGATAAACTGATTGTAAATACCAATGGCTGAATAGTCTTGAGCGTCGCCAACCGGCAACCACCACTGATATCCATAGCCCATCGCATGGGTGGAAATGTCATTCGCGCCCCGTTGCAAATGTGGTGCATCTGGTGTGATAGACGCTGCTACCCAATCAGCGGGTAGGATTTGGGTGCCGTGCCAATTACCCCCAAGGCGGTACAGTTCACCCAGCTTTGCAAAGTCACGTGCCGTGGCGTTGAGCCCCCCAAGGCCGAGTTCTACGCCACTATTGTCAGTGGTCCAAAAGGCATCAAACTCCATGCCCATCGGCAGCCACAGCTCCTTTTGCAAATAGGCAGCGAGTGATTGTCCCGTCACCGCCCGCACCAACATCGTAAGGGCTTGCGTGTCCATGCCGGTGTAACGGTTTTGCGTGCCCGGTTCCGTTTCAGGCACCATGCTGGCGACAAAGGCATCGTAGGAGGCGCCTTTCAGCATCGTCATCCCAAATCGGTTGATATCTGATGTGCCGCTGGAATATTTTTCCGTCCACCGAATGCCAGATGACATTTGAAGAACATCTTTGATGCGCACGCCGTCGTAGCCACTGCCTTTGAGCAAGGGTACGTAATCAGAAATGGGGTCCTCAATCGATTTGATCAGACCGTCGCGCACCGCAAGGCCAACGCCAGCTGAGACAAAGCTCTTTGAGACAGAGTGCGAAAGCCACTGCACATCTTTGCCGCCCGTCTGCCAATAATTCTCATAGACCAGCTTCCCGTCTTTGAGCACAAGCAGCGCAACCGTATCGGTGTCGGTCAGGAAATCTTCAACCTGGAGGGAAGCCCCCTCGTAAGTGAAGTCTTGCGGCAAACCAAGTGGCGTGCCTTCCGGAAACTGAAAAGAATTGCCTGAGGCAGTCATGCGGTTGACAGGGTAGTAGTCCGCTTGGCGCACGAAGTGTTGGGCTTGTTCGGCGCCTGAAAAAAGGGAGCCCTGATAAAGGGCGCGCCTAATTTCTTGGCGATAAATGAGGCCGAGAACAAGACCGATGACGAGAAGGGCGAGAAGGATATATCCAGCGATCTTAAGCATTCAGGGAAGCCACTTCATGAATTGGTGTGAATAATTGGTCTTAAAATTGTTCAAGAAGATGGTCTCCCAACAGAGAGTCTCCATTTCTTGAGGGGCAATATATTAAGAACTAGTCGCACTTGCAACAATGAATTGACTTTTTGTCAGAAGGCCCAGGTTAGCCGGGCGTGGAGAGGTGGGTATATTTGAAGGCTGTTCTATATTTAAGGCCGTATCCAAGCAGGCGATCAAAGCCAACATGAGCGATCCAAATGAGCGCACAAAACGCGAGGGTGTCTGAAGAAATATACTCTCCGTAGACCAGCAAGGCAGCGGGTAAAATGTAATTGTGAGCCAAATTATAGAAGATAGATCCTAGCTGTTTGTTCACCAGATATCCCACCATCGACACATCAGGCACGAGGAATAACAGCGCAAATAGGCCCCAACTGTAATCTGCACGGGCGTAAAAAAAGCAAGCCGCAGCTAAAACAGCAAGGCCTTCAACGCGCAAAATCAATTTTGGAAAGCCAATAACGCTTCCCACGTAATCGGTTTTGGCATCCTCGGTAGCTTGGCCAAATCTTTGGTCGGGGGCTGAGTTTAGGGAAAGTGTTTGCGACATGATGGCTACTCCTATGGGGTCTGAAGGGTCGATACAGAGAAAATAGGACGAACCAAAGATAAACACGATTGTCTATCTTTGTTGGTTTGCCTATAATTTTTGTATGAACCTATCCGATGCCTCTTGGGACCTTATTGCGGCCTATCTCGCAGTTGTGAGAAACGGAAGCCTTTCTGCGGCTGCCCGCCAGTTGGGCGCGTCCCAACCCACACTGCGCCGCCATATAGAAACCCTGGAGAGCCAGCTCGGCGTGCCTCTTTTTACCCGGGGACCCAGTGGCTTAACCCCGACGATTATGGGACAAAGCCTGTTGTCCCACGCTGAAGCCATGGAAGCCGCTGCGGCTGCTTTCGCACGCACGGCAACCGGTGAATTGGATGCTGCAAGCGGTGTTGTTCGGGTAACGTGTAGCGACGTTTATAGTGTTGAGGTGCTCCCGCCCATTTTTGCGGAGGCAAGGAAAGTATATCCCAAGCTCGAAATAGAACTGGCTCCCTCCAATAAAAATGAAGACCTGCTGCGGCGCAGCGCCGACATTGCGGTGCGCTTTGCCCAGCCTGAACAAGCCGCCCTGATCGCCAAGAAGGTGAAAACGGTTAAGGTTGGCCTCTATGCCTCCCCTGACTTTCTCGCGAAATCTCCTGCCCCCACTACTTTTGATGAACTGGCGGAGAATTGTTTTTTCATCGGGGAGGACCGGTCAGACGTTATGACCAAAGCCTTGGAAGCGTTAGGCTACCCTGTGCCCAACCATGTCGTTTACAGAACCGACAGTGACTTGGCCCAGCTCGCGGCCATTCGTGCAGGTGTTGGTATTGGCATTTGTCAGGTAAAAATTGGCGAGGCTTCGGGTCTAGAGCGGGTCCTACCAGCTCTAGACTGGGAAATGCCCAGTTGGGTGGTCATGCACGAAGACCTTAAAAAGGTCCGCCGGGTGCGACTGTTGTTCGATCACCTGGTGGCAGCATTAGGCTAGCTTTTTGAAAGCCCTCACCCCAACTACCGATGAGCCTTCGACACTGGCCCTCTTAGAACAGGGGGAAAGTTTTTGTCGTCAGGCCGTTTACGTGCGCTGACGGCGCGGGGGTCCACCGGTTCTCCGCATTCTGAACATCCCGCAAAGACTTGGAAGTCGTGCCCACATTCAGTGTGCGTGCGTATGATCGGGGGGCCAGCTTCATCTGAATAATATTTGTCCCCCCACGCAAGCAGCGTGGCCAGCATTGGATAAAGCTCCAGCCCTTTTGGGGTGAGGCGATATTCGTAACGGGTCGGGTTGTCTTGATAGGGGACCGCCTTGAGGACATCGTGCTCCTCGAGCAGACTGAGGCGGTTTGCAAGCGTTGTACGCGGTATCCCGAGACGCTCAAAAAACACATCAAACCGGCGCACGCCCAAAAAAAAATCACTGATTATGAGCAGGGTCCATCGGTCTCCGAGCACCGCCGAGGATCGCGCAATGGAACATTGTTGGTCCCCAAGTTCATCCCATTTCATATCGAAATTATCCTATAAATCTCAGCATTTACGGCCACATATGCGGTCACCGCCCGGCACAACGTAACTTAGTTTCGCTGCATCATAGCAATAACTCTCGACTCAGTCTAAAAATAAAACTAACTTAGTCTAAAAAATAGACCGACAATGTGAAGAGGATAGAGGAAATGCCCGGGATTGCTCCATTTGATCCAGAAGAAGTCGTATCTGCTGTAAGCCGTACACGCCCCGCAAAGCCGGGTGTGACGTTGAAGAAAACGATTTGCGCAAGTTGTGATATTGCATGCAGCGTTGTTTCTGAGGTGAAGCAAGGCCGCGTTGTGAAGGTGCGTTCCTCCGACAATCCAATTTTCAAAGACAATATTTGCATGAAGGGTATTGTCGCTCCCAAGGGCTTTGCACACCCTGACCGGATCACTCACCCGCTTAAACGGGTAGGAGAACGAGGGTCGGGTAAATGGGAGCGCGTGAGTTGGGAAGAGGCCATGTCTGATATCGGGCAACGTCTCAAAACCATTATCAAAGAACATGGTCCCGAAGCATGGGCGGTTTCGACCAGCCAGTGGAATACAGGAACAGATCATGGATTAGGGCGCAGGCTCATGAACCATGTGGGTTCGCCAAATTGGATAAGTGGCGTGGCGCTTTGTGCAGGGAATACCGCGGCCATCAACCGGATGACCTATGGCTGGTTTCCCATGGCTGACTTTGGCAACACCAATTGTATTGTCTTAATGGGGCATAATCCAAAGCGACACAGCTGGGTACCCATTTACAATCAAATTCGCCGCGCCCAAGCGCGCGGGGCCAAACTAATTGTGATGGATCCCCGTAAAAGTGAAAACGCTGAAGTGGCTGACATTTGGCTGCCGCTGAAAGCGGGTAGCGATGCCGCAATGCTACTGGGTTGGCTAAAGGTCATCCTAGACGAAGAATTATATGACAAAGAGTTTGTGGCAAACTGGACCGTTGGCTTTGAGGATTTACGTGCCCGCGTGGACGAATATCCATTGGAACGTGTGGCCAAATTGACCGGCTGTGAACCAGACGCCATTCGAGAGGCCGCAAGGCTTTACGCCACCAGCGGGCCTTCTGTCATTCCCTGGACGCCCATTACAGACATGCAGCGCAACAGTACGTCAGGCATTCGTCTGCAAAGTATCTTGCGCTCAGTGTGCGGCTACATTGATGTGCCCGGGGGAGAAACGCTTCAGGGGTTTAACCCAGACATTATCTCCGAGTCTGAAATTGAAATGCATCAGGCTTTGTCGCAAGAACAAAAAGACAAACAACTTGGGTCAGATACTCACCCTGCCTTCACGTATCGAGGTCAGGCCGCCTTCAAGGAGCCCATGAAGCGGGTGTGGGGGTATGAGTATCCCAATCAGGTAACCGGGTGTTACATGGCAAACCCGTCTGCCACCTTCAGAGCGATGGCGGGTGAGGGGCTTTACCCTGTGAAGGCCCTCTTCGTATTGGGCAACAACACAGTGATGAGCTATGCCAATATGCCCCTGATCATCAAGGCCATGATGAACCAAGATTTGATTGTCATGCATGAACAATTCATGACACCAACCGCTCAGTTGGCAGATTATATTCTGCCCGGTGATAGTTGGTTGGAGCGCCCTTGGTTGATGGATGCGTATGGTTGGGTCTCAACCTATCGCCCTTCACAACAGGCAATGGAGCCTCCCGGCGAGGCCCGTAGTACATTTGAGTTTTGGAAACGCGTGGCAAATGCCATGGATCTGCCAGAGGTTGTCCCGTGGGATACGCTGGAGGATTTCTACGATTATCGCCTCAAAGGAACCGGGATGAATTTCAAAAAGTTTTCTGAGGATGTCGAAGTCTATTTTGCAAAACCTGAGTTCAAGAAATACGAAAAAACTGGATTTGCAACGCCGACGGGAAAAGTAGAACTCACATCCACAGTCTTGGAAGGCTTAGGCTTCGATCCTCTTCCCTACTTTAGAGAAGACCCGCCCATGGACCCCGCATATCCCCTGGTGATGTTTACTGGTGTGCGCGAGGATGAATATTTCCAAACCGGTCACAGGCACATTCCCGAAATGCGGAAAAGCAAACCAGAGCCCGTGTTATTTGTGAGTCCGCAAACGGCCAAGGATCAAGGGCTTGTGGAGGGCGAATGGGTGGAAGTGGAAAACCAGACCGGAAAAATCTCCATCAAGGTGGGGGTGCGTCCCGCAATGCCGGATGGTTTGGTGCGTATTCCTCATGGGTGGTGGAAACCCGAAATGAAGCAGGGGGCAGGTCACCTCTCCGGCGCTTTAAAATACGCGGACGCCCTTTTGTGTCCAGACGAAGAGGATTACCTAGATCGTGAGCAAGGCATTCCCCACCTCAAAGGCATTCCTTGCCGGATCAATAAGTTGAACGGCGTCGACAAGGAGGCAGCAGAGTGACACGCAGCCAAAACAAAGCTCACCAAAAGAAAGTGCGTGCGATAAAAATCCAACTCTGGATGGTCACGCGCGCGTCTCGTAACAAAACAATGCTAGATCGGTTTCTGCGGCGTCTTCTAGAGAAGGCCATGACAATAGATCCTCAAAATGACTTTATGAAAGACGCCATCATTGATGAGGATGAAGGATATGATCCCGACGAGTTGGACCGCTATCAACGCGGTGAGTAAGTCAAGAGGGCCCGGGACGGGTAAGCGTCACCACGTAAGTAGAAGTGAGAAGTAAATGACGCAGCCCGTTTTTGGGATTGTCGGATGGAAGAACGCGGGAAAAACGACATTGGTTGAAAAACTGGTGGCGTGTTTCACCGCGCGGGGACTCAAAGTTTCAACGGTTAAACATGCCCATCATGATTTCGACATCGATCACCCCGGCAAAGATAGTTACAAACATCGCAAAGCCGGTGCCGTGCAGGTGGTGATCGCCTCTGATAAACGCTTGGCAATGTTGAAGGAAAACGCAAAGAACACGTCGCCAACAGTAGACGATGCTTTGAGGTGGATTGACCCCTGCGACCTGGTTTTGATTGAAGGGTTTAAGCAACATAGCCACCCAAAGCTGGAAGTGAGCCGTGAAACCTCCGAAAAGCCTTTGATTGCCCAAAGTGATCCAACAATAAGAGCCGTCGTTGCTGATACCTGTCTACCTGAGCTCGAGCTGCCTGTATTTGGTGCAGATGATATTGATGCAATTGCAGATTTCATTTTTCAAGAGGCAGACCTTCCTGCGCGGGCTAGCAGCTAATCTCTACGCGAGAATCGCCACTATCCTCTCTTGCGCCCGCATTCGCTCTAGATGAGACGGCACGGTGACGCAAATACACCCCTTGGTGCCGCGACGTCATATACATCCGATCCAATTTCTTGCCATTTTGGGTTCTTACTAAATTCTATATGTGCTCAAATCCTGTCACCAAGCGGGAGTTGAGCGCATACATTTATGCCTTCAACGTCTCTACCGACCTTGAAGGATTAAAAAATGACGGCTTCAAAAAAGTACCCAAATCTATTTTCTCCCCTAGACCTTGGCTTCACCAAGATCAAAAACCGCGTGATCATGGGTTCCATGCACACCGGGCTCGAAGACATTGATAATGGTTTCGAGCGTATGGCAGCGTTCTTTTCTGAGCGCGCCCGTGGCGGCGTTGGCATGATCATTACCGGGGGTTTTTCGCCAAATGCGGAAGGCGGTTTGGGGCACGACAAGTCAAGCCTGAACTCCGAGCAGGGGGTTGCGAACCACAAAATAGTAACCGATGCAGTTCATGAAGCCGACCCCGACGTCAAAATTTGTATGCAAATTCTTCATTCAGGACCCTTGGCCAGCACGGCAGCGGCAGTAGCCCCTTCTCCTGTACGCTCGCGCATCAGCCCTGTAGTACCCAATGAATTGAACGAAGAGGGCATTGAGAAACAAATTGCAGACCATGTAAATTATGCGGTTCAAGCGCAAAAAGCAGGTTACGACGGCGTTGAGATTATTGGCTCCGCTGGCTATTTGCTCTCCACGTTCCTTGTAGAAAAAACCAACCGCCGTACAGATAAATGGGGCGGGTCCTACGAGAACCGTATGCGCTTCCCTGTGGAAATTGCGCGACGTGTGCGCGAGGCGGTGGGGTCAGATTTTATCCTCGTCTTCCGTATTGCAGCCATGGACATGCTGCAAGGGGGGCTTTCATGGGAAGAGATTATCCAGCTTGCCCATAAGCTCGAAGAGGTGGGCGTGAGCATTTTGTCCACCCACTTTACATGGCACGAATCCATGGTGCCGACCATTGCCACAATGGTGCCGCGCGCAGCTTTCGCCAGCGTCACAGGCCGTTTGCGCAAAGAAGTGTCCATTCCCTGCATTACCTCTAACCGCATCAACATGCCAGATGTAGCCGAAAGCGTGTTGGCCAAAGGGGATGCTGACTTAGTGTCAATGGCACGCCCCATGTTGGCGGACGCAGAGCTTGTGCTGAAGGCGGCTGAAGGCCGAGAGGATGAAATCAACACCTGCATCGGGTGCAACCAAGCCTGCCTCGATCATACGTTCTCCGGCAAGTTGACGACATGTTTGGTCAACCCACGGGCGTGCAATGAGACAGTGTTGAATTATGATCCGGCAGATTCCAAAAAGAAAATTGCGATCGTGGGAGCCGGTCCTGCTGGTATGGCCTATGCCACAGTGGCAGCAGAGCGGGGTCACGATGTTTCCCTGATTGAAGCATCTGATCAAATTGGCGGCCAGTTCAATTTGGCCAAACAAATTCCGGGCAAGGAAGAATTTTACGAAACGCTTCGATACTACAAAAAGATGATGGACGTGCACGGCGTTGATGTTCAGCTCAATACACGGGCGACGGCTCAGAGCTTGAAGGCTGGTAATTATGACGAAATTATCATCGCCACAGGCATCAAGCCACGTACCCCAGACATCGACGGGATCGACCATGCCAAAGTGGTGAGCTATATTGACGTCATCAACGGCACGGCAACTGTTGGTAAAAAGGTGGCCATCATGGGGGCAGGTGGCATTGGCTTTGATGTGGCCGAATTGATCACCCATGAAGGAAAATCCTCAGCACTCGACATTGACCTATTCGCCAAAGAATGGGGCATTGATTTCGAAAACCACCCGCGCGGTGGTGTAACCGGCGTTGAGCCAATCGTCGCCCATAACGATCGCGAAGTTGTTGTCATGCAGCGTAAAACCGCCGCCGTTGGCCGGACCTTGGGTAAAACAACAGGGTGGACCCATAGGCTAACGCTTAAACGTCGGGGCGTGAAAACCATGAGCGGGGTAGAATATCGCCGCATCGATGATCAAGGGCTCCACATCACGGTGGGGAATACCCCCGATATCCTCGATGTGGACACGGTCATTCTGTGTGCCGGGCAAACCCCGTTGCGCACGCTCTATGATGACCTCGAAGGCGAAGGTCTGAGTGTGCAATTGGTGGGCGGGGCATTTGAGGCCGCTGAACTAGATGCAAAACAAGCGATCAATCAGGCAAGCTATTTGGCTGCTGCAATCTAAGAATTACACGATTTGAGTTTAGAAGGGCGGCTGTTTCAGTCGCCCTTTTTATGCCTTAAGCATGGCCGAGCAACACTTGCTTGGCCATTTTCTGTGTGACATCGATATAGCGTTTCTGCGACCACTTGCAATCGTGAATGTAATGCTCCCATATCCTCACGGACAAGAGCCCCCAAAACATGTCTGTTGCCTGTTTGGTGGATAGCTCCGGCAAAAGATCTCCGTCTTGCTTGAGTTGTTTAACCGCAGCCAAACACCCCTCGCGAAGAGCGTGCATCCGCCCCTCCCAAGCGACTTTCGCCGCCTCATCTGTATCTTGCGCCGCCATGAGCGCGCGTCCCACACCGTAAATCTCTGGAATATAATTTCCCCAAGCCTCTACATAGGCATTCAATCGCTCTATGCCGTTTTTGGCTTCACGGCTACTTTGAAGCCGCTCCTCCACTTTTAGAACATCATCGACGTGCAGCGTCGTGGCGATCAGCAGCTCAGACCGTGTGGGGAAGTGGAGATAGAGCGCCTGCCGACTAAGGCCCGCATCCTTTGCAATATCTGACATGCGGACCCCTTTCGGCGGGTTCGCCTCCAGCAGTTTCCATGTGGATTGCAAAATTCGGGTGCGTGTTTTTATCTGACTACTTGACATGGTGTAAAGTAGCTCCTATCTGAAGATAAGTCAATTGACACAGTGTCAAGCTAGGAGCAATAAATGACGAAAAAGATATTCATTTGGGTTGGACATCCAAAGTCGGGAGCCTTGTGTGAAGCTCTTGCAGACAAATACCAAAGTGGGGCGGAAGCCTCTGGGGCGCAGGTGCGTCGCATGAATTTGAGTGCAATGTCGTTTCACCTCAATTCGGAAGGGTATGACAAGCCTCAAACGCCGTTGGAGCCAGACCTAAAGGCATGGCAGGAGGCTGTGAGTTGGGCAGATCATTTGCTCTTTGTGCATCCCTATTGGTGGGGCGCGATGCCGACCAAAGCCAAGGCCGTTTTTGACCGCGCCCTCACTCCCGGCTTTGGGTTTAAGTACCACGCAAAAGGCATTCGGTGGGACAAGTTGTTCAAAGGAAAAACTGCAGACGTCATTGTGACATCGGATACACCGCCCCTGTTGGACACATTCCTGTATCGCAAGCCAGCGCGCAACGTGATGAAAAATCAGGTCCTTGGTTTTTGTGGAATCAAAACCAAGAACAACATCCAGCTCGGGTCTGTCAAAATGGCGAGCAAGCGCAAGGTCGCGAAGTGGATGAAACGTATCGAGAAATTGGGCGCCAAATCAGCTACCGCTTGATGGAACCACAATAAGGAGATGAGAAAATGGACCAGACTTGGGAACTACTCGCGGGCGGCGCCATGGTCGTTGTGTTGGGACTGGTGGCAGGCGTATTCTTGACCTTTTCAGATTTTGTGATGAAGAGTCTCGGCCTCGCAAAACCCGCTGCTGGCATGGAAGCGATGCAATACATCAACCGTAAAGTATACGGCTCCATTTTCATGGTGCTTCTGATGGGTGGCTCGATTGCATCGGCCGCTTTTGCAGCCTATGCGTATTTTGAGATGACCGGTGACGCCGCAATTTGGTTTATGGCTGGTGGCACCTCCTATGTTTTAGGCGTTTTTGTTCTCACACTGCTGGCCAATGTACCGATGAATAAGCGGTTGGACAAAATGGATGCAGAGAGCGCGCTTGGCCAAACCTATTGGCTGAAATACCTATCTGTTTGGACAGCTTGGAACCACATTCGCACAGCCTCTTCTGCGGCATCGTCGATTTGCTTTCTAGTAGGGAGCGTCTTGCTTGTCCAAGGAGCTGTGTAAGTGGGATTGCCAAAGGACGAAGGGGCGTACCGACGTCAATACGCCCCTTCAAGTTTAAGTTAGTTTGGTGAATAGCTCAGCTGAAGGGTCATTTGACCTGATGCTTCGTGGAAGTATTCACCCGACGCAACAAAGCCGTAAGCCGCGTAGAAACGCCGCCCAATAGAATTGCGCTGAAAGACTTCCACCTTCAACGGTCCCTTTTCAGCGACAGCTTTATCCATCAGTGCTTTGCCAATCCCTTGCCCATGAAAAGCAGGGTCTAAGAACAACCCTCCGACTTCCCAGACATCTTCGCAGGCATCTCCGGAGGGGATGAGGGCGATAAAGCCGACAACCTGTCCCGATACTTCCGCTACCCACGTCTCTGCATGGACCACATAAATGTGGCGCACATTGTGGGCTTCTTGCGCCAGAAAGGCAGGGGTTAGAAATGGATGGGCGAGATTGCTTGCCCGTTGCCATGCGTCCACGACAGCGTCGGTGTCACGAGAGATAAATTCTCTAATCATTGGTAGATCTTACTTTCAATCCACCCAGTTCAAAACCGGGCTGCTTATCAATACAAAAGACAAACCTCTAGCGCCCCCGCACATTCGCAGGTTACAGCGGCTATTGATTTGCTACGGGCAGCCCTTCGGCTTCCCAGTATTAGCGGGACATAAAATCTCCGTTGAAAGTAGCTAAACGCTATGTGATGCATGGGGAGATGTAAAGCCAAAGCATGATTTAGGCGGTGAAGGGCAGCGCCCAACACCGCCTAAATGGTTTAGGTCAAAGGGTTGTCTGCCATAAATTTGATGACAGCCTTAGCAAGCTCAGGGCCCTTATCTTCCTGTAGGAAGTGCTGACCACCTTCGATGGTCACATGTTTTTGGCCTTGAGCACCCGGCACTTCTTTCTGAAAACGAACATGCCCCCCTTTGGTGACAGGGTCACGGTCACTAAACGCGGTTAGAAATGGTTTGTCGAAGGCGCCAAGCGCTTTCCATGCGGCACGATTATCAGCAATTGCTGGATCATCGGGGAACAGGGGAACCAATGAGGGAAATTTGCGCGGAGCCGCCTTGTAACTGTCGTCTGGAAACGGCGCGTCATAGGCTGGGTCGCCGTTCACAATTTTGGAGATAGGAAGGTCTGGCGCCTCGGCACACATTTTCTGCCAATAGAAAAAGGCAGGCGGGCCGTCTTTTGCGGCGAACTTCTCAGGCAACTGATCGACCGTAATCAACTCAACGCTGTCGCGCATGGCCCGCATAGGCCCTGCCATTTCATCTGGCGTGTCATGGGCGTCAGGTAAGCCGGTATTTGCAGCGGCAACACGCGCAAACATGCCGGGGTTATTGGCAACAATTCGCAGGCCAATCAATCCGCCCCAGTCTTGGCACACCAAAGTGACTTGGCTCAAAGCAAGGGCTTTGTACCAAGCTTCCATCCAATCGACTTGGCGTTTGTAGGTATAATCCCCTTGCTGGCTTGGCTTATCTGAACGCCCGTAGCCTACCAAGCAGGGCGCAAGAACACGGTATCCAGCCTCCACAAAGAGGGGAATCATTTTCCGGTAGAGATAGCTCCACGTTGGTTGCCCATGCATGCACACAATCACTTCGCCGTCACGAGGTCCTTCATCCAAATAGTGGATGCGAAGCTCGCCGCCCTCGCCATCCGGTACCATTTGATAATGGGGCTCAAATGCCATCAGGCCTTCAAAGCGCTCGTCGGGTGTCCGTAATATTTTCATGATGTGTCCTACCAAGTTTCGCATTATTCAAATTTGAGATGCTGTAGGTAAGCACAAATGGAGATCACAGAAAATGGCTTTGTCATCACAATTTGGCTTGGGGGCATAGGCGGACGCGCCGTCTTTCGTCTGAGCCCTTCATTATTGCGGTGAAACAGGTGTACTCTCGCCGTTCTGTGTTGCAAAGCAGCGCGCTCCAAGCAGGAAGGAATATCTGCATGCCAAAGTCACCAGCGATACTTTCAGGTTCCAGAGGCCTTGTCTCAAAGGCCCTGTCCCTGCTTTTACTGATTGGACTGGGAGGCGTTGCTGGCTGCGATCAGAATGAGGGTGCCCCCGACCTCATTATCTACAATGCAAACATTCTGACCATTGATGACGCGCGGCCACGGGCCCAAGCCTTCGCTGTTAAAGAGGGCATCTTTTCGCATGTGGGCAGCAATGAGGATGTGCGCGCGCTCGCAGATGCCGATACCCAATCCATCGATGCCAAAGGCCAAACTATTATTCCCGGCTTTAACGACGCACATCTGCACGCTCTCTTTATTCCACCAACGGCTGCCAAAATGAGCAGGGCCACGTCCAAAGATGAGATTGTGGCGTTGATGAAAGAGCAGGCCGCACAAGCAAAGCCGGGTGAGTGGATTGTTGGTTATGGCTACGACGATACAATCATTGGCGGGCATTTGGGCTCAAAGGATTTGGACCGTATTTCAACAACCAACCCTGTGATAGCCATTCACGCTAGCCTGCATTTGTTTGCGGTGAACGCGAAAGCGCTCGCGGCGGCCAGTATTACCTCAGAGACACCTGATCCAGATGGCGGCGTTTTCTACCGTGATGAAGACGGCGCGCTGACCGGTCTTATGGGCGAACGGCCAGCACTATCTCTGTTGTTCGTAGAAGGCCAACCCACTTTCTTCCCGCATGACTTTCAATCGGCTGTTGATGGGTTAGATGCCTTCTTTGATAAGGCGCTCGCAAATGGCATCACCAGCTACGGCGATGCTTTAGTGCCTGCTGAATTGGCGTTGGCGTACTGGTGGGCAGATCCAGAAGAGGCCGGTGTGCGGGTCAACTTGATGTATGACGGCAAGGATATCGACGGTGCGCAGCGGGTGACGACAGCAGATAACATATTGTCGTGGGTCGGCCTCGGCCTCTTTGACGGATCTTGGTTGCGGGCAAAAACGATCAAATTGTTCCATGGGCATTCATTGTCTGGCCGCACGGCGCGCCTGTTCGATGAGTACTCCGACCGCCCGGGATATTTCGGCGACACGCCCCAGCGCACTCAAGCTGAGCTAGACGCCATTATCGCGCGCGTCCATGAATTGGGCTTCCAAGCCGCTGTTCATGCCAATGGTGATTTCGAAATCGATATGGTGCTGACAGCAATGGAGAAGGCTGTGGCGGCAGACCCGCGCCTGCATCGCCACCGCTTGGAGCATGCCTCGATTGTCAACGACGACCTCTTGGCGCGGAGCAAAGAATTGGAAATCGTGTTGGCGCCCCATTCATATGTTTATGAAAAGGGGCCGATGATCGAAGCTTACGGGGAGGAGCGATGGGACCGCATGTTTGCAAATAGGTCCACGTTCGAACTGGGCATTCCCAACGCGGGCAACTCGGATTTTCCCGTGGCAGCACTCTCTCCGTTGTTACGCATCCAAAGCCTCGTGACACGCACGAGCTATGCAGGAAAAGTCTATGGGGCCTCGCAACGCCTCACTGTGGATCAAGCTCTCTACGTCTATACAATGGGTAGCGCCTTTGCGACCTTCGAAGAAAATCAAAAAGGCTCCATCACGCCGGGTAAATACGCGGACTTCACATTCCTGTCAGCCGACCCTCATGATGTAGCGCCCGGCGCGATCAGTATGATAGAGGTGGAAGCAACTTATTCCGACGGGGTGAAGCGCTTCCAAAAGTAAAAGGGAGCAGGACACGTTCAGTATCCACAAACCATTCTCCTGCCAAAAATAATAAAATGGGAAACTCAATGACACACCGCCTTTATGGAACACCCGGCTCTCTTTACACTGGTAAAGCCCGCAGCTACTTAACAAAGCAGAACATCGCTTTTGAAAATAGAGCGGCAGGGGAGACCGTATTTCGGGAAAAAATTGTCCCCCAAGTTGGCCGCTGGATCATTCCTGTTTTGGAAACCTCTGATGGCACTTTGGTGCAAGATGGCTCCGATATCATTGCGCACTTTGAAGAAAAGGGAGAGGTGAGATACCCCGCTTATCCCCAAACGCCGCTACATAGTTTGATCGCACAGATTTTTGAGCTCTTCGGCGGCGAAGGCTTACTGCGTGCCGCGATGCATTACCGGTGGAACTTTGACGAGACAAACAAAAGTTTCCTCGCCAAAGACTTTCCCGCCGCACTCGCGCCCACAGGGGCTGACGAAGAAATGCAAGCCGGTGTTTATGAAATGGCCAGTGGGCGTATGCGCAAAGCCATGGCGAGCTTCGGTGTATCCCCAGAAACCATCCCCGCGATTGAAGCTTCCTATGCTGAATTTCTAGAATTGTTCGACGCGCATTTGGTCGCATCGCCTTACCTGCTGGGCGGACGTCCAACACTGGGTGACTGGGGGTTGATTGCGCCGCTCTATGCGCATTTGGCCCGAGATCCCTATCCAGCTCAACTCATGAAAGCGTCTGCTTTCCGGGTATGGCGCTGGGTCGAGCGGATGAATACGCCGGATCAAGATGCGGGTGAATATGGCGATGTGGCCGAAAACCTATTTGAAGCCGATGCGGTTCCAGAGACGCTCAGAGCCTTGCTGCGGTATATTGCGCAGGACTACCTGCCAGAGATTGACGCATACGTGACCTACGCCAATCAATGGCTCTCAGAAAACCCAGACATCAAGTCGGGGACCAATGGCTTGGACCGTCCTCAAGACCGAGCCCTGGGCGCAACTGAGTTTTCATGGCGCGGGCAAATGATCAAAGTCATGGTCATGCCGTATCGTTTGTACTTGTTGCAGAAAATTCAAGATATTGTCGATGGTGCGACACCTGACGATCGCACGGCAATGGAACATCTTCTGTCTGACACAAATTTGATGCCTTTGCTCGAACACCGGACGACCCGCCGTGTGGAACGCAAAGATCATTTGGAAGTGTGGGCGTAAGTTTGTATTGGATCGGTGGGGCGCGCCTCACCGGTCCAACTTCAAGATCCTATAGTCACCCGTTCCACAGTCGGTCGCGAGTGCTGCCGCTTGGCGCCATCGTGGTGAGCGGCGCGCACAAAAGCTCAGCGCCATTTCCTCCCAAACGGGCAACAATTGTCGTTTTGTCAGCAGGGGTCAGCGCTTGATAGTTCTGGCGCAATTGATTGAGACAATACACTCGGTACGGCGCTAACGGCACCGACCAGTCCACCCTTTGAGTTTGGTAGCTCACCTTTTTCGCGTTGGCCTCAAAGGCCTGTGCGTTCGCTTCCAAGTAGGGCAAATAGTCTCGGCTTGCCATCAACAATAAGGACGCAAGATCAGCCGGGACGTCTGTAATCGGCGCAACCCCTTCAAGCGCATCGGGGCGCAATGCCCAAAGCCTGCCCACCCATTCATAGGTCTTCGGTGCGAGCTCCCGCATAATCGCCAAGGGCGTCGGGTCTGCGGAATAGTGACGGAAAAAGGGACCAAAGAGCCCAAAGTCGGCTTGGCAGGGGCGGTCGCCCATCAAATAAGGACGCTTGCTGAAAATGGTTTCCAGCATATCAAGCGACTCTAGATAGAGCGCTTCAACTTGATCCTTGGTTTTGGCCGTTATCCCGTCCCCACCCAAATAGACGCGTCTTTGACGGCGTAGCATGAATTGTTTGCGTAGAAAGCTGGGCAACGGTAAGTCGCGCATCATCGTGTCTGCAAACACGCGGCTCATTAGATGCATGTCCGACGCAAAAGCCCATCGATAATAGAGAGCGGGCCGCCAAAACCACTCATCAAACAAGTCTTCCAGCAAAAGCGATATGAAATTGGCAACAGGCGTGGTCGGCGTAAAAGAAGGGCCCGAAACAGTGGCTTCTAAATGAGCGATCATGGGGGTTGTGTCGGTTAGCCATTCCCCCTCAGGTGTTTCTACCTGGGGCATTTGGGCGACACCAGTCGCCTTCGCACACCGACGAAAATCAGCGACATCCATTTCAACAAGTTGATAGGGAATGCCCTTCGCTTGGAAATAAGCCTGTAGTTTCCCTGTGAAATAGGAGTGGCTGAGGCCGTGCATTTTATAGAGCGGAGCAGTGGACGCCATGAAGTTGAGCCTTTCTATTGATCTTTTAGGCTCAACGGTACTATCTGGGCGGCGGTTGTGCCACAGTAGAGTGGCGTTACCGAAGCGCGTAAAGTCCACCAAGATCAAACGAAATGAGCAAGACTTATGCCCGAGCAAGCAATTTGATGAATACACCAACATTGGTTGATATCGGCTGGACACCTCATTTCAGCGATCAAGTGGATGCAGAAACGCTTCTGGCCACCCCGCCCGCCCGCATCTGCGATGTGCACCGGGGTCGCGTACTGGCAAAATCCGAAACCGGTAATATGGAATTGGACTTACCCTCGACCATGGGGACGGCTGATCTGGCCGTGGGGGATTGGGTGTTGACCGATCCAGCTGCGGGGCTCGTGGTTTCTCTTTTAGACCGTCTCACCGAACTCAAACGCCCCATTGCAGGCATCGCCACCAAGTACCAACTCATCGCTGCGAATGTGGACACGTTGATGATCGTCTCCTCGTGCAATGCCGACTTTAATCCCGCCCGGTTAGAGCGTTACCTCGCTTTGGCCGCAACCAGTGAGACGACACCCTTGTTGGTGCTCACCAAGGTTGATTTAGCCGACGACGCCCAAGAATATCTGGAAAAAGCAAAGCGCCTGTCCCCGCTCGCTGATGCCGTAGCGATTGATTCGCTGGACGAAAACTCCCTGAATCAATTGCAGCCATGGGTGATGCCGGGCCAAACAGTTGCCTTGGTAGGGTCGTCAGGTGTTGGTAAATCGACAATCTTGAATGGCTTGGCAGGCATGCAAACCGCGACGCAAACCATTCGAGAAGATGATGCCAAGGGCCGCCACACCACCACAGCGCGTTGTTTGAGACAAACAACATCTGGCGGCTGGTTGATCGACACGCCGGGCATGCGCTCGCTCAGCATGGGAGGCAGCTCAGAGGGGATTGATCTTGTGTTCGCTGATCTCATCGATCTGGCCGCAAGCTGCAAATTCTCAGACTGTGCCCATGCCAGTGAACCTGGGTGCGCCATTCAAGCAGCGATTGCTACAGGTGACCTAGACGGCGGGCGTCTACAAAGGTGGCAGAAATTACTGCAAGAGGATGCGCAAAATTCAGGAACGATCGCCAGCGCCCGGGCAAAGCAAAAGAGCAAAAGTCGCCAGATCAAAACCACAGTGCGCAACAAACATAAACGTCGTAAAAATAGCTAGGGACTAGGCTGTTGGCCCTGCAACTATCACTGCCGCCTGACTCAACGCGGCGGCAATTCGAGCAGCGAGCTTGCGGGTTTTAACAGCGCGCGCGAGCGTCAGCCCGCCGATGAGAGTGCCCAGTACCGACCACGCACGGGCGAGCTTCTCTTCCTCAGACCCTTGCGCGAGACCCGCTGCGATTAAGCCCGCGATTTTGTTCATTTTGCTTTCATACAGCGCGTGTATTTCAGGCGCCGCTCGCACGACCTCCGGCGAGAGTGTCGTCATAGCGCACCCGCCCGCTAAATCGTCTCGGTGCGGTTGGCCCAAATAATAGGTCACGAAGGCCTCAATCCATTGGGCGCCATTGTCTTGGCGAAACTGCGGGATCGCCTCGATAACTTCATCAAGCCCCGCCTTTAACGCCTCCTCAAAAAGCCCATTCTTAGAACCGAAATGGGCATAGAGCGCCCCAGAGGTAACCCCGGCTTCCTTTGCCACGCCGTCAACACCAATGCCAGCATACCCACTCTGCCGAAAAGTGGCACTAGCGGCCTCCAGAATGCGCTGCCGAGTGAGCTGCTTTTTTGTAAGTGGGTCAACCATGGGGAGCTCTTCTACTAAATAGATAAAAATAGAGATCGTTATATAGTGGGGTGGGCGACGGCATAAGTCTAGTACCGATGAAACCAAATGAGAGGTTTTGCTCCAAAGGAGTGCCCGATCACGAAAAAGAGAAGGGTGTACCCGACGAACCACGGTGGCTTTCGGTCCGTTTCTGGACTAATCTCACCCCGCTGATGCAATTTTCATCCGCCCAATATTTTGAGATGCTTTTCATGAAGGTCGTTGCTTACATAATTTGTCTGACATTATCGTTGGTATTTGCACCAGCGATGGTTGCTCATGCTCAAGCAAGTGTGCCGCCAATGGAGCAGGCAAAAATGGCGGCGATGAAGAGCAAGTCAGCCGAGCCATCTCACATAATGGCGATGCAGGACGCATGTCCCGATTGTCCACAAGACAACCAAGATTGCGGTGAGCCATCTAACACCCCCATGTCTATGTGTGATGTGGCGTGTCAGATTGCCTGCATGTCAGGGGCTAGTCTGGTGGCTGAACTAACACCTGTCGCTGGACTGCCGGAACAAGTGCATTTGTCATATGCACACGTGATTTTTAGCGCCTTGAATGGCCGTACCCCGACACACCGCCTTCCCCCTCCTCGGACCTGAGCCATCGCGTTGTAAACGCGAGCGCTAGTCGTTGATGCATGTGAATGCACCAGCCTATGACGTCATGCCATTTGCATGGGGTCGCTCAGACCAATGAGATCAAAATGTACATATATATATTTGCTGGAGCGCTGTTGCTTGCCGGATTAGGCGGGGGCACAGCACTTGCTCAGGAACAATCCCTTTCATTATCCCAAGCCGTCTATCTGGCAAGGCAGGCGAATGACCCCACAGTGGCGCGGTTCGAGAACAAAGCAACTGCATTTGAAGAACGTGGCGTGGCCCAGTCCCAACTGCCCGATCCCACGGTTCGAGGGTCGGTGGAAAATCTACCCTTTGATAGTTTTCGGCTGGATCAAGAAAACATGACGCAAGTGAGAATGACTGTGCGCCAAGCTTTTCCGGCGGGGAACACCTTGGCTCTCAAAGGACAGAAAAGTCGCGAAAAAGCGGCCGGCATAAGAGCGCAAAAGGAACTGGTGCTGCGAAAGATAGATTTGTCCATTCGCACTCATTGGTATGATTTATTCTATTGGACACGCGCGCAGGCCAATTTGCAGAAAAACAAACGGGCGCTTAAGGAAATGATTGAGGCCCTCCAAGGTTCCTTTGCAAGTGGGGACCGATTGGCGCAGCACGTTTTGCGGGTTGAGTTTGAACTCTCTCTGCTCGAAGATCAGCTAGCCGAAATGAAACGCCGCGCGGACAGAGCGCGGGCAGAACTGGGGCGCTATATTGGCCCTGCGGCGGACCAGCCACTGCCCTCCAGCTTGCCTGAGCATAACGCGCCTCAAAGTTACGCGCAGTTGGAAGAGAACCTAAAACAACACCCCGCCGTGCTAGTTGAAGATGTTGAAATCGCCGTGCAAGGAACCAATGTTTCTCTGAGCCAGCAAGCCTATCAGCCCGCGTGGGCGTTGGATGGAAGTTATGGCGCCCGATCTGGAGGGCGCACAGATTTCGCCAGCATAGGTGTGACACTTTCCATTCCCCTCTTTACAGGCAATCGGCAAGACCGAAACGTTTCAGCCGCGATGCAAGAACAGAGTGCTGCACGTCTGGGCCGTGCGGCAATTCTTCTCGACCTGCGCAGGCAGTTGGGCGTCGCACACGCAGATTGGCGTCGGCTGGGTGAGCGCATCACATTGTACGAGGGCGCTGTATTGAAGCGCGCTCGAGAAACGGCCAGCGCCTCCTATGCCTCATATGCGCAGGGCAAAACCGATTTCCCCGAATTGGTGCGCGCGAGGCTCACTCAATTAGACACAGAAATTCAACACACCCGTTTGCAAACCGAACGTGCGAAGGCATGGGCGACATTGCAATACCTAGGGGGGATGGAATAATGAACCGTATCACCATAAGCGCATTTATCATTGTTATAGGGCTTGCAGCCGTGAGCGGGTTTTTTGTCGCGCGGTTTACCCAGAGCGCCTCTCCCGCAGGCCACTCATCACAGATGAATATGAGTGCCAATCAAACCCAGCCTGAGATTGACTATTGGGTGGCCCCGATGGACTCAAATTATAGGCGCGAGGAGGCGGGTAAGTCCCCCATGGGAATGGACTTAATTCCTGTTTACAAAAAGCTCATGGGCCAAGGGGGCGAGGCGGAAAACGCACTTGAGATAAATCCTGCCGTGATTAATAACATTGGGGTGGCCATCGAACCTGTTGTGCACGGGGATTTCGCACGTCCTCTGCATACAGTTGGCATTGTCACCATTGATGAGGAAAAGCAATCCGACGTTCACGTGCGTAGCGAGGGATGGATTGAAAAACTTTTTGTCAAATCAGAAGGTGAGATTGTTGAGCAAGGAGACGTGCTGTTCCAGATTTATTCTCCCGCTCTCTCAACAGCCCAGTCGGAATATATTCAGGCCATTAGGCTAAACCGGCGTGGGTTGATGGATGCTGCCCGTGCGCGTCTAGAAGCGTTGGGGATGACGCTGAGGCAGATAGAGCAAGTGCGCCAATCAGGAAAGCCATTCCACCAAGTTGATATCACAGCACCGCGGTCAGGAACGGTGGTGGCGCATCAGGTCCGCGAGGGCATGTTCGTCAAACCACAAACTCTTACCATGCGGTTGGTGGATCTAAAGTCTGTGTGGGTGATAGCCGATATATTTGAAAGTCAAACAACGCAGCTCATGCCGGGTCAAACCGTGCAAATGAGTGTTTCCTCCGCGCCAACTAAAAAATGGTCGGGAAGAGTGGACTATATCTACCCAATGGTTGAAGTCGATACGCGGACAGTGAAGGTAAGGTTGCGTTTCGACAATGTAGCCGGAGATTTAAAACTCAATGCATTTGCCAAAGTCAAAATTAATGTGGCCCCCATTGAGGACGCTTTAACAATCCCTCTCTCTGCGGTCATCCGTACCTCGACACAAGACCGGGTTATTTTGGCGCTGGGTGAGGGGTTTTTTCGACCTGCACAAGTACATCTGGGTTTTGAGAGTGAGGGACGCATACAAATTCTCGCTGGTTTAAAACGTGGCGAGAAGGTCGTGACATCAGGACAATTTCTCATTGATTCAGAAGCCAGTTTAGAGCCAAGCCTCTTGAGGCTAAGCACGCCAAAACTGCCCATGCCTCATGGCATGATGGACAAAGGAGCCTCTAAATGATCGCTGCTCTTATTCGTTGGTCAATGGGCCACCGCGCTCTTGTCATCATCGCCGCCATGTTCCTGTCCGCTGTCGGCATCCTCTCAATTCGCACCATACCCTTGGATGCAATTCCCGATCTGTCCGATGTGCAGGTGATTGTGAAAACAACCTACCCCGGCCAAGCACCGCAGGTGGTAGAGGATCAAGTCACCTATCCTCTCACGACAGCTCTTCTGGCTGTGCCGGGTGCGGTGACCGTGCGGGGCTATTCATTTTTTAACGATTCCTACGTCTACGTCATCTTTAAAGACGGCACCGATCTCTATTGGGCGCGGTCACGCGTGTTGGAATACCTTAGCCAAATTGCGCCCAAGCTACCGCCGGAAGCAAAGCCAGTGTTGGGCCCCGACGCAACAGGTGTGGGCTGGGTATATCAATATGCGCTCATTGATAAAACAGGTGGTCATGACTTAGGTCAGCTTCGGTCTCTGCAAGATTGGTTTTTGAAGTTTGAACTGCAGACCGTTGAGGGCGTGTCGGAAGTAGCCACCATCGGCGGGATGGTCAAACAATATCAGGTGATTGTTGACCCCGATCGATTGCGGACGTTCAAAATTCCACTGCACCTTGTTAAACGCGCCATCGAACGCGGCAATCAGGAGGCGGGTGGCCGAGTTTTAGAAATGGCCGAAGCCGAATATATGGTACGCGCCAGCGGGTACATCACGTCGATGGAGGATCTCGAATTGATCCCCTTAAAAGTCTCCAAAAGCGGCACGCCTCTTCTTCTAAAAGACGTGGCAGAAATTCGAGTGGGCCCGCAACTACGCCGAGGTGTCGGAGAGCTAAACGGTGAGGGGGAAGCTGTCGGCGGCGTTATCATCATGCGGTCTGGTGAAAACGCCATGGCGACCATTGAGCGGGTGAAAGCCAAACTCGAGTTACTCAAAGCAGGTCTCCCCGAAGGTGTGGAAATTGTCACCACCTATGACAGGTCCAACTTAATTGGGCGGGCAGTGGACACACTCCAAGAAAAATTGATCGAAGAGTTTCTCATTGTCGCATTGGTCTGCGCGCTGTTTCTCTATCATTTGCGATCAGCCCTCGTCGTTGCGTTGAGCTTACCGCTGGGTGTCGGCGTCGCCTTTTGGGTGATGAATACACAAGGCATTAACGCCAACATTATGTCATTGGGCGGGATTGCCATTGCGGTGGGGGCAATGGTCGATGCCACCATTGTCATGCTCGAAAACGTCCACAAAAAATTGGAGGAGGAAAGTCCGGATGAAGAGAGGCGTTGGGAAGTGATTACCAATGCCTGTGTTGAGGTTGGTCCCGCCCTCTTTTTTTCTCTGTTGATCATCACTCTAAGTTTCACCCCCATCTTTGCCTTGGAAGCACAAGAAGGGCGGATGTTCCAACCTTTAGCTTTCACCAAGACCTATGCCATGGCGGCCGCAACCGCCTTGTCGATCACCATTGTGCCTGTGCTCATCGGATATTTTGTGCGCGGCAAAATCACGCCAGAACGCAACAACCCCGTCAATCGTCTATTGCTGCGGGGGTATAGGCCTGTGTTGGCATTGGCCTTGCGCCGACCATGGGCAACTTTGGCAATCGCAGCGACATTGTTGGTAACCGCGAGCTTGCCCATCAGCCAATTGGGAAGTGAGTTCATGCCGAATTTGGATGAGGGGGATTTCCTCTATATGCCAAGTGCCTTCCCGGCAGTGTCAGCAGGCAAGATGACGCAGATTTTGCAGCAAACTAATAAGTTGATCGCGTCAGTGCCAGAAGTCCAAACGGTCTACGGGAAAGCGGGTCGGGCCGAGAGCGCAACAGATCCTGCACCCCTGCCCATGATCGAAACAACCATTCAACTCAAGCCGCGATCAGAATGGCGCCCGGGCATGACAATGGAGAGCATAAAAAAAGAGTTGAACGATTTGGTTCAAGTGCCAAGCCTGACCAATGTCTGGATTATGCCCATCAAAAATCGATTGGACATGTTGGCGACCGGTATCAAAACACCTGTAGGCGTTAAAATCTCCGGGCCCGACTTAGCTGTGATTGAGGGACTTGGTCGTCGTTTGGAAACTGTCTTAGCCAAAGTGGAGGGAACCACATCGGTCTACGCAGAGCGTGTAACAGGGGGGCGTTTCATCGATGTAGATGTAGACCGCCGCAAAGCCGCGCGCTTAGGGCTCAACATTGCAGATGTGCATGATGTGATACGTGTCGCCATTGGCGGCATGACTTTGGGTGAAAGCGTGGAGGGACGGGAGCGCTATCCGATAAACCTCCGCTACCCGCAAGGAAGTCGTAACTCCGTCCAGAAACTAAAGGAGCTGCCACTCATTACCCCTCAGGGTATGGAAATCCCCCTAGGCCGCGTGGCAACCATCACCATTGCTGAAGGCCCCGGTGTCATTCGCAGTGAGAACGCCCGTCTTAATGGATGGGTCTATGTGGACATAGCGGGCCGTGATTTAGGGTCCTATGTCCAAGAGGCGCGCCGCGTCGTGGAAGAAGAATTGGATTTACCTGCTGGCTATTCGATCGGCTGGTCAGGGCAATACGAATATATGGAAAGAGCCAAAGAACGGTTTGCATTGGTAGGGCCTGGCATGTTGGCCATCATCATTCTTCTGTTGTTCCTGTATTTTCAGAACAGCACGGATGTTCTCATCATCATGGGAACTCTACCCTTTGCCCTCGTCGGCGGGGTGTGGCTGATGTGGGTATTGGATTTCAATATGTCGGTCGCAGTGGCAGTTGGCTTTATCGCACTCTCAGGCGTGGCGGTGGAAATTGGCGTGCTGATGATCATGTATCTACGTCAAGAGCTGGTCAGCATCCAAGAGCAGGCGCAGAGTGAAGCGCGGGACATGACACCGAATGATGTGTTTGAGGCCGTCCAGCACGGTGCATTGCGCCGAGTACGTCCGATCACAATGACCTTTGCCGTCATTGTGGCCGGTCTCGCGCCGATTATGTATGGATCGGGAACTGGGTCAGAGATTATGCGCCGAATCGCAGCTCCCATGGTGGGCGGAATGATAAGCGCAACAGTGCTGGCCCTAATCGTCATCCCGGTGATGTATCTACTTGTGCATCAAAAGAAGGGGACTAATCCCGCTGAAACATGACATTCGTTGATTTTTTTGCAGCAGCTGCTTGAGAATGGCAGCAAAGTGCCTACCTAAAACCAAGCTGGCGGGTAGGGATAGAGTGCAATTTCCAAAGGAACGCTCTAATCTGCCTCCATATATCAATTTACAAATGTCTGGGTGGGCTTAAAGCCCCCAGATGAGGGAGAATACCATGAGCACTGGCTCGCAGATCCAATCAAAAATCACCCGCGGTGGACAGTTAGAGATTTCCATTGAGAAAATCGACATTCCAACACCCGGCGCAAGCGAAGTACTGGTTCGGATGGAAGCCTCTCCGATCAATCCATCCGACATGGGCCCCCTTTTTGGACCAGCCGATATCCGGGAAGCCAAACGCGCAGATGCTGGCGGCCGTGTGTTGCTGACAGCGCCAGTGCCGGAAAAACGGTTGGGCATGGTTGCGTCTCGTTTTGACATGGCCATTCCAGTGGGTAATGAAGGTGCGGGTACAGTCATCGCTGCGGGCGAAGATGCTGCGGCGCAAGCCTTGATGGGCAAAACAGTTGCCGTGCTTTCAGGTTCTGCCTATTCACAATATTGCTGTGTGCCAGTTGCCAGCTGCTTGCCGCACAATGCAGGGACAACACCGCGCGATGCAGCTTCCAGCTTCGTCAACCCATTGACCGCTCTGGGCATGGTGGAAACCATGAAGCTTGAAGGTCACAAGGCATTGGTGCACACCGCTGCTGCGTCGAACTTAGGCCAAATGCTCAACAAGATTTGTCTGAAAGACGGCGTCGAGCTGGTCAATATTGTTCGTAATGACGAGCAAACAGCAATCCTCAAAGCCATTGGCGCAAAACATATTTGCGATTCATCCAAAGAAAGCTTCATGGATGATTTGATTGATGCGCTCGCCGAGACAGGCGCGACATTGGCATTTGATGCGATTGGCGGGGGCCGCTTGGTCAACACTATCTTGGTTGCAATGGAACGGGCTGCCAGCCGGGGTGTTACCGGGCTCAACACATATGGCTCAACCCAATTGAAGCAAGTGTACCTCTACGGTGGCCTTGATATTTCCCCAACCACTTTGGACCGTAATTACGGTATGGCGTGGGGCATTGGCGGTTGGTTGCTGCCATTGTTCTTAGGCCGCATCGGGGCCGAGCGTGCCGCAGAACTGCAAGCGCGTGTTGCAAGTGAAATTAAAACAACCTTTGCCAGCTCCTTTACAAAAGAACTGTCCTTGGAAGAGGCTCTGGATATCGAGAATGTTCGATTGTATGTGGCTAAAAAGACAGGTGAAAAATACCTGATCAACCCAAGCAAAGGCATCTAATCCTTTTGGGGTATTAGATTGACGATGTTAAGTGAAGGAGGTATCAAAGCTTGGTGCCTCCTTTGCTATGTGTAGCGCTTGCGCCGCAACACGAGGCAATGGCAAGGTGTTAACTCTGTGGTGAGACGGTTCAGATTATCATCGCCAGTGTTAGAGAAATACAGGACCGAAGCGTTGCAGACGTTGGCGTCAGCTCGATCGGGGGATCGACACGCGCGTACGAAATAGGCTAATGCCTATCTAGATATAACAGGCGGACAACGTCGAAGAGGGGAATATGTCGATGCAGGAGCAGCCTTCAACCAGTGGGTGGATGTCGAAATTTGAAGGGCTGGTTTTCAAAAACCGGACCCTGATTTTGGCCCTTCTCTTGGCGCTCACGCTGGTTAGTTTTTGGCGTGCCAGCGAAGTTCACATTGATGCAGGCTTTGAAAAACAGCTCCCATCGGGCCATCCCTTCATCGAAACATTTTTCGAATATCGCGAGCAGCTGCCCGGCCCCAATGGCATCATTGTGGCAATCGAATCGCCTACCGGAGATATCTGGAACAAGGAATTCCTAGAAACGCTCTATCACATCACCGACGAGCTTTTCTACGTGCCCGGCGTTTTCCGCACATCTGTGACCTCATTTTGGACTCCCAATCTGCGCATTTTGGAAATTGATGAAGAGGGTATTCACGCCCACAAACTCATTCCCGGCACAGTGACGGCGGAAACCCTCACCCCCGAGATGATCGAAGATATTAGGGAAGACGCTCAGAACGCTGGCCTGATCGGTAAGCTGACGTCCTATGATTCAAGCGCGGCCCTTATCCGATTAGAACTCATGGAGGTGGAGCCCTTCAGCGGCGAACCACTCAACTATGCGGCCGCAGCAGACAGACTGGAAGCTGTCCGTGCCAAGTTTGAGGCGCAAGGCGCGAAGGTCCACATCATTGGATTTGCAAAACTGGTGGGTGAAATCACAAACGCCACCTTGAATGTCGTTTTGTTTTTCTTCGTCTCTTTCATTCTCACAGCCGTCGCATTGTGGATTTATATTCGCCATCTCGGCCTCACATTGTTAGCGGTGGGCTGCTCGGCCATCTCGGTTGTTTGGCAATTCGGCATTATGGAGATGATGGGCTACGGGTTGGACCCAATGGCCATTCTCGTGCCGTTCCTCGTTTATGCCATCGGCGTGAGCCACGGCATTCAACAAATCAATCTGCTCTCACGTACTGTGGCAGAAGGGGCGACCCCTTATGAGGCAGCTCGCTATACGTTCCGGCACCTCTTTGCGCCCGGTGGCATGGCTATCCTCACCGACCTCGTCGGGTTTTTGCTACTGCTCTTAATCGCCATTCCTATGGTGCAAGAAATTGCCGTCATCGCCGCATTAGGTATCGCTCTCAAACTCATCGCGAACCTTATCTTGCTGCCGCTCCTCGCACCCTATTTCAAATTCAGCGACACGTTCAAAGAACGCCACACGCGTTTGTTGGAGCGTCGGTCGCAGAGCTTTAAACGGTTTGCAATTCTCACACGTCCAAAAGTGGCCTATGCCATCACTCTGATCACAATTGGTGTGATTGCCGCGAGCGCCTATGCAACACGGGACCGCCAAGTTGGCGACCTGCATGCTGGCGCGCCGCAACTACATCACGATGCGATCTATAATCAAGACTGGCGCTACATCACATCCAATTTCCGAATTAACTTGGATACATTTGTGGTGATCTTGGAGACACCCAATGACGCTTGTATTGACGGCGACATAATGGAGAAGGTCGCCCGCTTCACCCACTTCATGGATGTGCAACCAGAAGTTATCTCAGCAGTTTCCCTGTCTGAAGTTGCAGCCCAAGGTTATGTGCTATGGCAAGAAGGCAATTTGAAGTGGCGCCATGTGCCCCGTAACAAATATACTTTGGTGCTCACCACTTCTTATGTGTCGCCGTCTACCGGTTTGCTCAATCGAACGTGCACGATATTGCCAGTGATTGCCTTTACCAAAGACCATCGCGCCGAGACAATCACATCGTTGGTCGCCAAAACCCAAGCCTATATTGACCAAACTAACGACACACAAATCACCTACCGATTGGCCAGTGGCAATGTCGGCATCATTGCAGCCACCAACGAGGTGATCGCCGCCGCCGAACTGCCGATGTTGCTAGTGGTGTTTTTGGTTATTGCCGCACTCGTCTATCTGGTGAACCGAGATTGGCGTGCGGTCATCGCGTGTTGCTTGCCTCTCATGTTGGCAACAATTTTGGGTTACGGCTTGATGATCTTCTTGGAAATAGGTCTAACAATCGCAACCCTACCTGTGTTGATCTTGTCTGTGGGCATCGGAGTGGATTACGCCCTCTATATCTACAATCAGATGCAGCCTGATTTGGATGCCGGGGTCGAGGCCAGCGTGGCTGTTTCAAGCGCCATGGAAAAAACAGGGGCGGCGGTTATTTTCACTGGCTTGATTCTAGGGCTGGGCGTTGCGACTTGGGCTTTCTCTGATTTGAAATTCCAAGCAGATATGGGTTTGCTCCTATCCTTTATGTTCATTGCAAATATGATTGTGGCCATAACGGTGTTACCGGCCCTCACGTCGATCCTCTACCGAAATCAAAAGCGCAAACGGCAGGTAGAGTAACCGCTTTCGGCAAAGGGGCTGAGGCCCCAGCCGCCGGAAGAGGTGTCACATTGTAGATTTCCCATTTGTGAAAAGGGTGCGGACCACGTAGGCTGGCCCCATCTACATTTGAATCACACACACAAACAATGAGGGAATATATGTCTGATCTAGACTCAGATCTCTTTAATTTGGCCATGTCCGAGCAGGCTAAACCTTTAATGGACGCCGTAAAAAAGCACATCAAGGACAATGTCGATCCAATTACGGAAGAGTTTTTTGCGCTCAACGACCAGAAAGAAGATCGCTGGAGCTGGCATCCTCGCCAGTTGGAGCTTCTTGAAGGCGCTAAAAACAAAGCCAAAGAATCTGGCCTATGGAACTTCTTCCTGCCTGATTCTGAAATTGGCTCTGGCTTGACCAATCTCGACTACGCTTACATCGCTGTGGAATTGGGCAAATCACCTTTGTCCTCTGAGAGCTTGAACTGTAGCGCGCCTGATACCGGCAATATGGAAGTATTGGAACGTGTGGGCACGCCTGCACAAAAGAAAAAATGGCTTGAGCCACTTTTGAACGGTGAAATTCGCTCAGCTTTTGCGATGACTGAGCCGGGCCATCCGTCTTCTGATGCTAAAAACATCAAAATGAGCGCTGTTCTAGAGAACGGTGAGTGGGTATTGAACGGCGAGAAATATTACATTTCTGGTGCCGGTGACCCGCGCTGTAAAATTATGATCACGATGGTGCAAACAAGCCCTGATGCTGCACCTGGTCGTCGTCAGTCTCAAATTCTTGTGCCAATCGACACGCCCGGCGTTGACGTTCTAGGCCCTATGCAAGTGTTTGGTCACGATCACGCGCCTCATGGCCACATGCACATTCGCTTCACTGACGTGCGCGTTCCAGAAGAAAACATGTTGCTCGGCGAAGGCCGCGGCTTCGAGATTTCTCAGTTGCGCTTAGGCCCTGGCCGTATTCACCACTGCATGCGCTCCATCGGTAAAGCCGAAAAAGCACTTGAACTTATGGTCAAACGGGCTGGTACCCGCGAAGCATTCGGTAAGCCGATCGCTAAATTGGGTAAAAACGTGGAAGTCATTTCACGCGCGCGCATCGAGATTACAGCGATGCGTTTGGCTGTATTGCAAGCGGCCAAAGCAATGGACGTTCTTGGCAACAAAGAAGCCCGCGTTTATGTGAGTGCTGTTAAAGCCATGGTGCCTGAGAAGGTTTGCTTGATCATCGACCAAGCCATTCAAATGCACGGCGCAACAGGTATCTCTCAGTGGACACCTTTGGCTGGCATGTACACAGACATGCGTCATCTGCGTTTTGCTGATGGTCCAGATGAAGTCCACCACATGGTTGTGGGCCGGGCTGAATTGCAAAAGTACGACCTTTGGTAAGCACACAGCTTTAAAATGTTAGAATAACGAAACGGCGGGGCACTTATTGCTCCGCCGTTTTCTTTTGTCAGGCGTCGTCTTGTACCATCGCATTCAACCACCACTGATTGAATTGCCAGATGGATTTTTCCAACGGAGACAGGCGGCCTTGTTGCGTCATCGGAGCCTTAAGCCCCTGCCACACCAAATCATTGGCGCCAATATCTTCACGGTGGATGTAGTCCATCATCTCTGTAGTGCCTTGAACAATTTCATCCGCCTCTGGCTTTTCAAGTTCCGACTTCGGCAAGCAGATGTGGATTTTCAAGAGGAGCCGCTCCGCACTCTGCGGCAGGACCTGATACCAAACCAAACTCAACCCTTGAAGGCCAAATAGGAAATGGGGAAAAGCGACATTGGCAAAGAGATCACGCACCTGCCAATCTTCCAATTTCCCCGTTGACCCATGTTTCGCCGGATCGGGCATATCGAGGGAGGCAGCCGGCATATGCAATATGGACCAAGGACCATCATTGTCGGGGATCTTTGAGTCGCGTGCATGGAAAACCGGTTCAAAGGTTTCGGAGTGGGTGGCTATATGGTGATAGGCCTCCATAAAGTTCTCCACTAAAACCTTCCAATTCCAAGGACTGTCAAATTCCAGCGTGCGGGCGACCGCCATTTTCGACAACTCATAGTTTTTAAAATATTTGGTGAGGCTTTGAACCGGAGCAGCAAAGGGTTTCGCGTCAGGGTCAAAGTTGGCGAGGATAAATCCGTTCCATATTTCTGTTTTCAATTGGGGAAGACGGCATTCCTTTTCCGCAAAAGCCTCCGCTCCTTCCATATGTGGCGCTTTGATGAGCTGCCCTGACGTATCGTAGCTCCATGCATGATAGGGGCACGAGAAGAGCTTACGGTTTCCCTCGCCCTCAATGAGGGGCGCTGCTCTGTGCAAACAAACCCGCGACATGACCCTAAAATTACCGTCTGTCCCATGCACCACCATGATGGGCTGGTCGAATAAATCGAGGGAGAGAAAGTCTCCCGGCTTTGGCAACTGGTCCACCCGCGCAAGCGGTAGCCAGTTCTTGCGCATGATCTGATCAACCTCCCTCTCATAAATTCCCGGGTCGGTATAGGCCCTAGGCGGCAGCGTAAACGCCGATTCTAAGGGGTGCGCAATGCGTTCAATTTCAGTCTTGGTGAGACCAGCTATTTTGTTCATGTTTTTTCCTCTCAAGGAGAGCGGTTTTACCAGCCTATTGGGAGATGAGTCAAATAATATTGAACGATTGATATAAAATAGACAGACGGAGGAAATGGCCCTAAAATGGGGTATGTCCTCAAAAAATGATGAAAAACCCCATCCAGTTGGCCGTCCACGTAAAAACGGCAAGCCGCACCTCACCCGCGAACTGGTCTTCGTGGCGAGTGCCAAACTGATTGCGCAAAATGGTTTTGCAGGTGCTGGAGTGCGCGCGATTGCTGCGGCATTGGATGCGTCGCCCGCATCTCTCTTTCATCTTTTTGGGTCAAAAGATGGATTGTTGAATGAACTCATTGCGTTTGCTGCGGGGCCATCCATTCAATTCTATGAGAACCTAGAGGCTTTGAACTTGCCGCCCGCCGTGGCCATTTTCAAAGGGCTGTTCGTGGAAACACTGGCTGTGGCAGAGGCTGACCGCGATCATGCAGCTCTCTTCTATTTGCCGGAACTGCGTAAGCCAGAGTTTGCCCCGGCACAGGAACTGCGCGCAACAATGGTGGCCCATTACAAACGGATGATCGATGCAGGGGTGGCGAGCGGTGTGCTGGTTTCGCAGCTTCCTGCTCTTGCCGCCGAGCAGGCATTCCAATTGTCTGAAACCAGTATCCTCGCGGGTCCTGCCGCCGGTCAGATTGACCCAACCGAGCAAGCTCTAGCAACTGCACGTTTTTTCCTGCGAGGGATGTTAGCCGACCCGCGCCAGTTGCCTGATATTGAACAGGCCGCCTATCGGGTCGACTTACAAATTATACGAGCGCAGAGCACTTAAGCTTCCGCGCTGCGATATCAGGCCTACAACCCCGGCGGCGTCCAAGTGCCGTCTTGATCTGCATCGACATAGATCGGGTTGGAGAAGGCGTAGGGTGTGAAACCAGCATAGACAGCGCTATAGCCTTCGCTGGCGTCTCCTGATACCTCAAGCGTCACGAAGCTGTCTTTGGCAAATGCCAATTTAATAGAAAAGGCCCCATCAGCATCCAGGACGACTTCATGCAATGTCTCGCCGTTGACTTGCACTTTAAGCAGACGTGCATCAATCCAATTCGGCGTTCTCACATGTCCCGATAAGGTGGCTATTGGCCCTTGATAAGTGCCTCCCATCGCTGTGCCTGACAGGCTGAAGTCAAGCTGTGGTCCGGTGGTGCCGTAGGCCTTCCCAGCTTGAATGGCGCGCCCAAAGGCTCCTTCATCAAAGGCTGAAAGTCGATCATCGGCCATCGCAACCATGGTCCGAGGGAGGGCGACTTGTTGGGTCTTGCCGTGTGAATCACTATTGGCAGTACCCGTAATATGCTCTCCTTGCTTGAGAAGAGAAAACCAATCCAGTCGTAGTGCCGCTACCCGAGTGGGCGCATAAGATTGTTTGCCATTCATCAGCTCCATGGCATCAAAATCAATGTCGCGAAGGCCCGTAACTGGGTCGGCTTCATTGAGGGTGGCATTGGCCGCACTCGTGAGAGTTTGGGAAGGGTCATAGGGACGCCCCGCAACTCCCATGTGATCAAGATAGGATTCACCGCTAATCAACTCAGCATAATCATCGGGTAGAACGCCCGACAAGTGTGTGGACTCTCGTCCGTGATTAAGCTGAGATACCACAGCAGGGTTTTTCCGCAACGCATCATGCAATAATTCACGGGCGCGGCGGTGCTCATTTTTCATGGCGCCATTGCGATAGGCGTATAGCTCTGGTGTGAGCGGGAAGAAGTTGGCGTGCCCATTGGTATAGGGCACGCGGCTGGTGGAAAGGGTGCTGGTCATTTCCGTGCCCGTTACCGTGCCCATGTGCGCGCTCAACCCCATCTCCGCAATCAGCGAGGTGAAGTCGAAAATAGTTTCATGCTCAGTGGCTACCATGATCTCAGCATGTTCAGCCGCAAAACTTCGCACGCGTTCCACTGTTGAAAATGCATTGTCGAGGCTCGGCCCAGAATGCACATGAAGGTCAGCGGCAATATAGCCCGGCGTTTCAATCGCCCGGTGGGGCACAGCAATATCGAGCAAAACACTCTCGCCATTTGCCACAGTAATGTCCGTGCTTTCCAAGGAATATTCCGGACCCCGTGTCGCATAAACACGGTAGCTGCCGGCAGGCACGTCAACATATGAGCGGTCACTATCAATGCCCGCCAGATAGACGGATGGGTTTTTTGGTTGGGCATGGGTGCCATCGTCATCGGTAACGGTCAGGCCCGTGAGTGGATCATCAAAGCCCGGATCAAGCGTGCCCTCGCGTCCCTTAAACACCAATCGCATTGGTTCGCCGTGTGGTAGAAAAACCCGCGTTGGCGTGTCAAAGTCCACCAACCCGACATCCAGGCCTTCTTCGCCAATCGTTATAGTTTGTGTCATTTGGCGGTTGCCTTGCGCGCGTGCCTCAAGCCTATAGGGACCTACAGGCGCATGTGCGGAAAACACACCATCAGCATCAGGGTGAATATGTGTGAAGGGGGCGCCATCTTCTCGGATCAAATGCAGCACCACTCCGGATTCATTCACGGTCCCGGTGATCACAGGAGCGGAGGCAAAAAGCTGATCTGTAATGGACGCAACGTCACCTCTGCGGCCCAAAATGAATTCCTCTTCAATGAGGATCTCAGTGCCAACATCCAACTCCATACCCGCGACCTGAAGCAATTGCACAAGGCCAAGTTCTTGCCCATCACCAATCAGAAAGTCATCTGGGAGGTGCAAAAAGGCAATCGAGGATGTATCTGCAAGCACAAAACTAGGCAGTGGGGTGCGTTCTCCGTCAACAAGCTTTGCGGCAGAGAGCACCCGCCAGCCGTATGAAATCGGGACCAGCGAGTCTGCCGGGCCCAAAGTGATGATCGTATCAGCAGGCCGGGCCGCATCGCCAAAAGCAGACGGCCCGCGCGTGACAAACTCTTCCAATGCAAACCCTGTGGATTTCGCAAGGTCCTGGCTTGCGAGTACAAAGGGCTCCATAGACTGGTAGTTGAGCATCACGGGCGTAAAGACAGAAAACCCGTCAGCATCGTCATTGTGACGGCGAATGGTTTTTGAAACGAACAGCTTGTTCGGCGTGTCCTCGCGCACTGTATAGCGGGTTTCGACACTCACGTTACCTTGCACGCCGAAAGTCAAGATAGACGCCGCGTCTGTGCCCAGCGCTGAATCCACCCGGATGATATTTACCGGTGTCCGCAGCGTGCCATTGAGCAAATCTTGTGTCGTGACAAATTGATCATCATCCCGGTCGCAGAACCCAAGATCATTCAGCGTGCCCCCATTGATCGACAAATCGCTCTCATGATCGATATTGGTAATGACAGCGCAGATCGTACCATTGCTGAGCAACCAATCACCAATGCCGCCAACCGTGTCAGGCCCACCCTGTATCAATTCAGCAGCATTGTCTGGTGTGATTTGCTGAACTTGGACTTGGGCCTGTGCGGTAGTGCAAAAGGCGCTCAAAGACGCCGCTAGCCCAAGTGTTAAAGCTTTCAAGTATCGCTGTTTCATCGGATCCCCCCTTATTTTGCGCAAAGACTAGCGGATGCAGAAAGCCGGGACAAGGTGGGGCGAGGGGAATGTTTAACACCGGAAAGTGCGGCGATAATTATGAGAAAAGGGGCCTACATTGATCTGTCGCATGGCATCCCAAAACGATCTCGCTGATTGTATTCCTTCATTTGATCGGCGATGAGGAAACGTGGATGGCTATGAGCCCAAAGGAAGAAGAAGCTTTTCAAGATGACGTTCAGGCTTTCTTGGCTCAAGAATTGACCGCAGATCTGCGTAAAGCTGGCTATGAAACCACCGGCACTTATTCCGCCATTGAAGCGTGCCGCCTCTGGCACCACAGGCTTTACATTAAGGGATGGATCGCACCAGCCTGGCCACAGGCAGAAGGCGGCACCGGCTGGTCGCCGTGGCAACGCATGGTGTTTGAGCAAGCCTGCGCCAAAGCCAATGCCCCCATTTTATTTGCCGGGGGACTGCGCAGCATCGGTCCCCTCCTGATCGAAATGGGCACCCCAGAGCAAAAAGAATGGTACCTGCCAGCCATTTTGTCGGGGGATGATCTATGGTGCCAAGGTTTTTCTGAATCCGGTGCAGGTTCCGACCTTGCTGCCTTGCAGATCGCGGCCAAGTCTGACGGCGATCACTTTATCCTCAATGGATCCAAGCTGTGGACGACCGGGGCTCATCTCGCCAACCGTATGTTCTGTTTGGTGCGTACGACAAAAGGTGAGAAGCCTCAGCAGGGCATTAGCTTTTTGCTGCTTGATATGGACACGCCCGGCATGACCGTGGAGCCTATTGCGATGTTGACCGGCGAATATGAATTTAATCAAGTAAGGTTTGAGGGTGTCCGGGTCCCTAAGAAGAACTTGGTCGGGTTGGAAAATGAAGGGTGGGCGGTTGCAAAGGCATTGATGCGCCTTGCGCGTGCGAGCAATACAACTTCCTCACATTTGCATCGAGCTTTTGCCGCTTTAAAGCGGTTGCAAGCTGAAATGCAAATGGAGCCGGAGCCGGGTTTGATGACAACTTTTTATGGGTTGGAAATTGAACTCGAGGCTTTTGATGGAGTGGAGCTGCGCACCCGCCATGCTGCAAATGGCTCCCAAAGTGATGCAGAAGAAAAAGCCGCTGCCTCTCTCCTGAAATTATCCGCCACAGAGCTTCATCAGAAAATCACTCAAATTGGGATGTCTCTGGCGGGACCCTATGCAATGGTCGAGCACATGGATGGATCAAACCAAGCCCATATGGCCAAGGAGGGAGGGCTTGCGACGGCGAAATATTTGGGGCTTCGCGCCGCAACCATCTATTCAGGCACGAGTGAAATCCATCGAAACTTGCTGATGGCTCATTTAGAGAAGGGCGGGAGCCTATTGCCCGCATTGTCTCAAGTTCGCTAGTTGTGAGACTGTCTGTCGATAATTTTCTACATTTAGCTAAGGTTCCTCGGACACTGGGTTGCGTAGGCCGACCTACCCGCCTTATCGTGGGTTAGAGTTTGTCGATCTTTTAAATCAAGAGCGGAACCCAATGAGCCTGACATCCAAAAGCACTCCTCTACAAGGCACGCCAAGAGCTGATGGATTTCATATGCCCGGTGAGTTCGAACCTCATGCGGGTACATGGATGTTATGGCCGGAGCGCTCTGACACTTGGCGTTTGGATGGCGGTCCAGCGCAGGCTGCATTTGCCGTCGTGGCAGAAGCCATCGCCCAAGGTGAACCCGTTACGATGGGGGTGTCGTCTGCTCAGATGGAAAACGCGAGAGCGCAACTGTCTTCCAAAATTCGCATCGTAGAAATTGAAACCAATGACGCGTGGATGCGGGATATGGGCCCGAGCTTTCTGGTGAATGACGCCCGGGACTTACGCTGTGTGGATTGGCAGTTTAACGCATGGGGGGGGGAGCAAGGGGGGCTGTACGCGCCTTGGGACAAAGACCAAAAAGTGGCGCGGTCGGTGGCTGAATATGAAGGAATAGGCCGGTACGAAGCACCTCTGATATTGGAAGGCGGCGCCATCCATGTTGATGGCCAAGGCACCTTGCTGACAACAAAAGAATGTTTGCTCAACACCAACCGCAATCCATCACTCAATCGCGGGAAAATCGAACAGAATTTGAGGGACTATCTAGGAATCGAAAAAGTAATTTGGCTGGGCAAAGGTGTTTTCAATGATGAAACTGATGGCCATGTCGATAACCTAAGTTGTTTCATTCGGCCAGCCTGCGTGGCGCTCACATGGACCGATGATCAATCAGACCCGCAGTACGACATCAGCCATGAAGCATTCGAACGCTTGTCTGATGCCAGCGATGCACGAGGCCGGGCTTTAGAAATCCACAAATTGCATCAGCCAGCTCCTCTCCTCATTACCAAAGAAGAGAGTGCAGGAGTTGAAAGTGTTTCAGGAACACACCCGCGACCAGTCGGAGAAAGGTTGGCGGCGTCCTACGTCAATTTTTACATCGGCAATGGCACCATCACCCTGCCGACGTTCGATGATCCCCATGATGACCTCGCGGCACAAAAATTGGCCGATCTATTTCCCGGGCGTCGTGTCACCACCGTGCCGGGCCGAGAGATTTTATTGGGCGGGGGCAACATTCATTGCATCACCCAACAACAGCCCCGCTAGTGTGAAGCTTGCGTAAGCGCGTCACGCGCCGAAAGTATTTTCGGAATATCGGCAAGCGGTACACCCAGAAGGCGTAAAATGTAATCGCAGGCACGGCGCGTAAGGTCCGCGTCTGCGCGCCCCTCTAATTGTGTTCGAATGCACACGATGATGAGAGAGCCAATTTGGTCGAGTAAATACTGATCAAGCATGACGGAAAACCGATCCTGATCCAGGCCACGCTGAAGGTCGGCGCGTAGAAACTTCGTCACGTCACTGCGCATTTCAGAGGTGTGCTGACTGCTGCTAATGACCACAGCCCCCCATTCGGGTTGATCAACAGCTATTTCAATAAAGGCCGTTGTCGCTGTGAGAACCCGCTCGATAGCATCTTCAATGCCAGACATTTCCTCATCAATTTGGCGGCCAATCTCCTTGGCAATGCCAAAAGAAACCTCCCAGATGATTTCATCCCGGTCGGTGAAGTAATTATAGAATGTCCCGTTGGCCAGCCCGGCATGTTTAGTGATTTCAGATATTTTCACCGTTTCCATTCCCTGTCGGGCCACAAGGTCGAGCGCGCTGTTCAGCAAAATAGCCCGCGTACGCTCGCGCTTGCCAATTTTCCGAGCGGCATTCTGAAACAGCGACACATTCATAAATCAATTCTCCAAGCTCAGGCTCCACGTCCTGTTGCAACAGATTATATCAAGTGGGCGCTTGACAAAAGAACAAAAGTGAGACAATTCTCATAAATGAGACTACTCTCAATAATGAGAATTGTCTCACAAGCTATAGAGGGTTGGCATGTTGGAAATTCCAGTTTTGATCGTTGGCGCAGGCCCCGTCGGGGTCAGTGCCGCGCATATGTTGTCTGGTCTAGGCGTGTCGTCTCTCATTGTTGAGCGCCGGTTGGAGCGGTCAACAGCACCCAAAGCGCACGCAGTAAATTCGCGAACCCTAGAGATTTGTGAGCAAATAGGAATTTCAGCGCAATCCATTCGTGAGGCAGGGGCCAATGCGGAAGCCGCAGGCTGGGTCCGGTTTGTAACGGAACTAACCGGACCTAGCTTCGGTGTGCTGCCCTATGAGCGCCAAGGCGACACAGCGCTTGCCGATACGCCCTTTCCCCTCACCAATATTGCCCAGCCCCGTTTTGAAAGCCTGCTAAGCGAAAAGCTAGAGAATTGTTCGAATGTATCTATGTGGCGGGGGTGCCAGTTACTGGACTATGTAGAAACAGACGCAGGTATAATATCCACGGTACAAATGCGCGGCGCCACCCAGCCTGTTCAGATTAGGAGCCAATACGTCATTGCTGCTGATGGCGCGGGCTCCACCCTGCGCAAATTAGCGGGGGTGGCGTTAGAAGGCATCGCCAATCTGGACAGCTTTTTGATGATCCACTTTGAAGCCGATCTAACGGCTTTGGTGGAGGAACGCCCTGGCGTGCTGTACTTCCTTCTCAATCAGGACGCTTCCGGCGTGCTCATCTGTTATGAGGCCGACAAAACATGGGTTTTGATGCATTCCTACGATCCAACACAAGAGACGGTGGCGGACTATGATGTCGTGCGGACATCTGCTCTTGTTGAGAAAGCGGTAGGCGCAAGCGTTCCAGATCTGAAAATGCGCAACGTGAGCCCGTGGAGCATGTGTGCAGAAGTTGCTGAGTCTTATCGAAAGGGGCGGGTCTTTTTTGTGGGCGATGCAGCGCACCGTTTCCCTCCAACGGGCGGCTTAGGTCTCAACACAGGCATCGGCGACGTCCATAATCTGTGCTGGAAATTGGCGCGTGCTCTGAACGGAACAGCTGATGATGCGCTCTTGGATACCTATCAAACCGAGCGCCGTCCCGTTGCTGAAATCAACACGACACAGAGCTTGGAAAATGCGAGCACACTTCTACATCTTCTGGGCGCTTTGTTTGCAGGCGACGGGCCTGAAGCCGATGCACATTTCCTCGCGCGCAAAGCTGCACCAGAGAAATTCCCCGAAATTGCTGAAGCGGTGGAAATGCAACGAGCCCATTTTGACAGCTTTAACCTGCAAATTGGATATCGCTATACCTCCGATGCCCTGATTGATCCCGCCCCCCAAGCCCAAAGCGCTGATGTGCCCACAAGTCATTATACACCAACCTATGATGTCGGTGTGCGCTTGCCGCATTGGTGGGTCGAGCGTTCCGGCGAACGCCAATCCAGCCACAGCCTCCTGTCACCCCTCACTTTCACTCTATTGGTGGGGCCTGACGCTTTGCCTCTCTTCGATGCCGAAAAGACGACTGCAAGGCCGTTCACCCTGTTGGCTGAGGAGAAAGACTTTACGTCGTCTGCCCCCAAATGGGTCGCTCGAACAGGGCTCGGGGCGAGCGGTGCTTTATTGATCCGCCCGGACGGACACATCGCGTGGCGCTGTGACGCCCTCCCATCCAACCCTTCGCTCTATGTTGAGGACCGTATCGGTGAAATTTTGACGGCGAGCCCAGTCTCCGCCTTTTTAGCAAAAGAAGGAAATGCCTAATGGACTTAGGACTTAACGGCAAAATCGCACTTGTTTGTGCATCAACACGCGGCCTCGGCAAAGCCTGCGCCACCTCTTTGGCCAGAGAAGGATGTGAGGTGGTGATCAATGGGCGGTCACTCGATAACCTAAGCCAAGCGCAGGCAGAGATAGAGCAAGCCACAGGCAAAGTGGTGACCATGGTGCAGGCCGATATAAATACGCAAAACGGGCGCGAAAAATTACTGTCCGCCTGCTCCCAAGTAGACATCCTTGTGAATAACAATGAAGGCCCGCCACCCGGAGCCTTTTCGCAGTGGACACAAAAGGATTGGCAGCAGGCGCTGGACGCAAACTTGCTCGCACCAACCTTCCTCATCCAAGCCGTATTGCCCGGCATGCAGGAGCGCAAATTTGGACGCATCGTCAATATAACATCCGCCATGGTGAAGTCCCCCAAAGGCGTGATGGGCCTCTCAACGGCGGCACGGTCTGGCCTGACCGCCTTGTGCAAAGGCCTGTCCCAAGATGTCGCCGCCGACAATGTCACCATCAACAATATGTTGCCGGAGCGTTTTGATACCGATCGCCAGAAACTGATGGCTGAATTGGCGATGGCGTTCAAGAAAATCACCTACGCAGAGGCGCGCGAAGAAATAGCCCAAACGATCGCTGCCAAAAGACTGGGACGGCCCTCTGAATTTGGAGACGCCTGCGCCTTTTTATGTAGTGCTCAAGCCGGTTTCATTTCTGGTCAAAACTTACAACTCGATGGCGGTTCTTATACCGGCCTAATCTAAGGAGATACTCATGGACAGTTTGATGGATCAAACCCTCATACCTCGCATCCTGATAAGCCTCGTCGCGGTGGCGATTAGCGTCGGGCCGATGTTTGCCGACTTTAACAAAACCCATGCAACAAATCCCGCATGGACGCCGCACGCACGCTTTCATGTGGTGTGGCAGGTGCTGTGTCAAACCGGCGTCTCACTCGTTGTGTTGTACTTATTGTGGGCACCGTCCGCTGACCCCCTAACTCACATTTGGTTGGGTGCAAGCCTCACATTCATCTGGGGCATAAGTTTCTATTCAACCCTGGCAAGCATGTCCTTGTTTGGGGGAACGCTGGCCGATGTGAACGGGATCAAACCATTCAAGTTCAACGTTTTGGGAAAAGTGAGATTGGTGGACACCAATTTATTTGGCGGCACAATATTGATGTCGATCAACGGTGTAGCTTGTTACTTGTTGGCGACAATACCCCACGCGGCGTAACGCCAAGGTATGAGTGATTGAAATGTTCCCTGATAAGCCGCTAGGGTGACCTCTTTGTGGCACTTAAGGTGAAGAAAAAATGAGAAAACTTATGTCGCTATTTGCCTCTGCTGTGGCGCTCGTCTCTGCCGCGCCCGCACTCGCTGCCCAAGAACCACTGGGGCACAAGCCAGCCGCGGTAATGGGAACGGTGAACATTGCCAACCCGTCTGACGCTCTGAGTTTTGCTCGATTTAGCAAAAATGGGCAAGGCGCGTTGATGTTGGTGGAATCTTACCAAGACAATAGGGTGCACGGGAAAGATCTCAGCACCCTGTTTGAGGGATCGATAGATGACCCGATAAGTCTGCTTCAAAAATATACCTATGCCGAGATACAATCAGCGACGTCAAATAGTGCAGGTCTTGAGGTGGTTACAGTGCCCGTGGCCGACCTACTCATGCCTGTGGCCCTGACCGATGACCATATTGCGGTGGGCACAAACTTCCCGGCCCACGCAGAAGAGGCAACCGTTGAGGATGGGCCGTTTTTGTTTCCCAAACGTGTTGCCCCCACAAATGCCCGCTCGTCCTTATCCGCGGGCACAGGCCTGTTAGATTTCGAAGTTGAACTGTGTTTTGTGGCAATTGATACCGTGACCCTATCGAGCAAACAGGGCCGTGTTGGCCTGCTTCTGTGCAATGACTTCACAGACCGTGAAAAACTAATGCACCACCTTGATGCCTTCGATGTGACGTCGGGCAAAGGCTTCACCACTGGCAAAAGTGCGCCAGGCTTTATGCCGGTCGGTAATTTATTTGTGGTGCCCAAGGACCATCGTACTTTTTCTGAGCCTCTAGAACTCACCCTGTATCACAATGGAGAGCTCGCTCAGCAGGCCACCCAAAGAGATGCGATCTGGGCTTATGATGATCTTATGGTGCAAATAGAACAGCGCAGCGGGACTAGTTGGAAATACCAAGGAGAGCAGGTTGCGCTGGCTGTGCAAGAGGGCAATATTTCGCCTCGTACAGCAATCCTTGCGGGCACGCCAGATGGCACACTCTTCAAAGGTTTGCCTAGGAAGTTCCAAGCACTAGGCGTCTTAGATTGGGTGCTCGGGGGTTGGAACAAACCAGTGCCCTATTGGATCGTGAGCCGCTACGTGGACAATGCGAAGGCGGAAGAATTTTATCTTCAAGCCGGGGACAAAGTGGAGATCCACGTTGAAGGTCTCGGCGAGATGACGACGTCCATCACTCCTTAGAAACCCTTCGCTCTCTAGAAGCAATATCGGCCAGCCTTGGAATACAAGGCTGGCCGAAAACTCATAGTCAAATGGGCGTGGCGCCTATTTGGTCAATTCAGTGCGTTTGATTTTCTTAGCCAATGACCATTTGTGAACTTCTGTCGGGCCGTCATAAATACGGAACGCGCGGACTTCGCGGAAGACTTGTTCCACAATCGTATCGCCGCTCACCCCAGTACCACCCATCACTTGCATGCATCTGTCAGCAATGCGGAACAAGGCTTCCGAAACGGCAACCTTTGTCATGGAGCTTTCGACGGTCCCCAAAGAACCCGTGTCCAAAACGTCAGCGCACCAGTCGATCATCAATTCAGATTGTTTGAGATCGATCATATTGTCGGCGAGCTGGAAACCAACTCCTTCGTGATCCACAAGCAACTTGCCAAATGCTTCTCGCTTGCAGGCATAGGTTGTCGCAATTTCATGGGCGCGAAGTACGCTGCCGTACCAACGCATGCAGTGGGAAAGGCGCGCTGGGGAAAGACGAATTTGTGCGTATTTGAACCCTTCGCCCGCAACACCAAGCATTTGATCTGCTGGAAGGCGTAAGTTATCGATGGTCACCATCGCGTGGCCACCGGGCATGGAACTATCAATTGTTTCAAGAATGCGGTCGGTGCGAATGGCCGGGTGTGGCAAGTCGACGAGGAAAAGAGAAGCCCCTTCTTCCGCCTTCGCCATGATAATACCAACTTTTGCTCCTTCAGCGCCGGTAATGAAGGCTTTGCGGCCATTGATCACCCAGTGGTTGCCATCCATTTTGGCAGTCGTTTGCATCATGGACGGATCAGACCCAGCACCGCCTTCATCGGCAGGCTCCGTCATAAAGAAGGCAGAGCGGGAGGCGCCAGAAACAAGCTGGTCCAGAAAACGTGTTTTCTGCTCCTCTGAAGCCACCTTTCCCAACAAATACATATTGCCTTCGTCCGGCGCCATCGTGTTGCAGGCAAGAGGACCAAGCGGGGACAACCCACTCATCTTCAAAACGGCGGCAGTGCCGCGTTGGCTAAGGTGGCTCCCATCATCAAAAATATGAGGGGTCAGAACACCGGCTTCTTTAGCTTTTGCGCGGAGTTCTTGCACAAGCTCATCAGAAGGGCCGTGGCTGCTTAAACGAGGGTCTTTTTCGTAAGGCACAACAACGTTGCGCACAAAGGTTTCAACTTTCGCAGCAATATCGGCTGCGATTTGAGGGTCAGTGACAATCATTGGGTGTCCTTACGCGCTTATGAAATGGATATAGGCCCTTAAGTATCAGCCCGATGAAAGCCATGTCAATCAACTGCCAAGCAAGCTGTAACCCGCCTCAATGGACGTAGGGGCCGCAAGGCTCTACGGATTTCAATCCTGAGAAGTTTAGAAAACCCAAATGCGAAAGTCACAAAAAGGGATGTCTAGCCCCCCCTAAAAACGGAGAACTAAAGCTAAAGCTTGACTCGTCATATTCAAAATGACTAAATAGTCAAAATTGAATATGAGTTCAAAAAATGACAAAGATAGCAAAGAATGTGGTGGTTGTGCCTCATGCGGGCCAAGAACCAAATGAACCTAAGTCTGCTAAGGCGGGGCGGCCGCGTCGCAAACCTGTGCGTCAAAGGTTATTTGATGCAGCTCTCTCCTTGTTCTCAACGCAGGGTGTGGAAGCAACGACGATAGATCAAATTGTCGAGGCAGCCGATGTCGCGAAGGGGTCCTTCTACAATTACTTCCAAGACCGCAACGGCATTATGGCAGCGATTGCCGCAGAGCTACGTGTGTTGTTGGAGCAGGGCATCGCTCGCCTCAACGAAGGTATTGATGATCCAGCGGAGCGCATGGCCCGGGGCTTTAGGCTTTATCTGGCACTCGCAGTCTTGGAGCCGGGAAGGGCAAGCATGTTGGCGCGTCTCTATGAAGGCGGCGACAAGCTAATTATGAAGAGCAATCCAGGCCTGCTGCGAGATCTGAAGATGGGTGTCGAGAAGGGCTTGCTTAATGTACCAAGTATTGAAGCGGCACAGCATCTCGTGATGGGGTTGGCATTGATCAGCATGCGCCACCTTTTGTCTCATTCTGCGGGAGAGGAAATTCTCCGTGGGGAGGGATACGCACGCGATATCACCACCCTCATGATGCAAGGCGTTGGAATGGAGACGCACTACATATCAGAGGTCCTTGACCGTCCCTTTTCAATCACCCAACTCACCTTGGCGACCTAAGCGCTCGGCTGCTGTCGACTTTTGAATGCGAGAGAAATAATGAGCCAGAAATTAACCCGTCGATCCTTTACCCAACTTGCCGGAGCAGCTGGAGCCGCGACCCTGTTGGGAGCAGGTGCCTCCAAAGCTACTCCCAGCACGGGCTCTCGCGGTCCAAACATCCTGTTGATTGTCTGTGACCAAGAACAATCGTGGTTGGAGCTACCCGCCACATTGGACTTGCCAAATAGAAGGCGCATTGAAGAACGCGCAACCCATTTCACCCAAGCTCATGTCGTCAATCCGCTATGTTCCACTTCAAGAGGCAACATTTACACCGGACAACATGGACAGTTCACGGGCTTGTGGGAGAACACGCCGATACCTTGGAGTACAGGAGGTTTAATCGACGGCGTACCAACAATCGGTCATATGATGAAGGCGGCTGGTTATAGAACCGCCTATACGGGTAAATGGCATCTCACCAATATTGACGTCGGGCCAACGCAGTCGGGCGGTTTAACGCGAGATGGAACGCGATCCATGTTCCAGAAATATGGATTTGACCTGTCTGATCAAGAAGGTGAAATGGACGGGCCGCACGGGGGGTATCATCACGATCCCAAAACGGCGGCGACCGCTGCAAAACACATTTTCCAAAATGCCGGAGAGGATGTCCCTTGGTTTCACGCAGTCAATTTTGTGAACCCCCACGATATCATGTTTTTCCGGGCGGACCAGCATCAAGAAGATAGCCGCGTCATTCATAAAGGCTTTCAAAGCCGTTTCGCGCCCGAAGATCCAATCTACGCGCATGACAACAACTTGGAGTTACCCGAGACATTTGGCCCTGAGTTTCGAAAGGCGGGCATTAAGGCCCATGAACAACATGCTTTGATGTATCAAACCATTTTCGGAGACATCCCTTGGGAGAACGAAGACATTTGGCGCCACTACCGAAACTACTATTACAATTGTTTGCGTGATGTGGATCGTCATATCGGTACGGTGCTAGATGCTGTTGAAGCAAGCGGCCAAGCAGATAATACAATTATCATCTTTACCGCCGATCACGGCGAAATGGCAGGCGCGCATGGTCATCGAGGTAAAGGATCACTCGTCTATAAAGAGGCAGCACGCGTACCACTTTTGGTCATACATCCCGAAATCGAAGGGGGTGTGCAAACGACCGCGCTGAGCTCGCATGTAGACCTTGTGCCCACAATCTTGTCGATGGCCGGTGTGGCGCAAGCCCAGCTTCAAGATGAATATAGCGTGCTTAAAGGAAAAGACCTTTCGTCTGTTTTGGAGGCTCCCACAGCAAAAGGCCCTCGTGATGAGGAAGGTGTTTTGTTCCAATGGTCATCCTTAGCTTATCTCGATGCGGAGTTCTCAGCCACTGCCGCTCAAATAAATGAAGCTGACGGGGCTATGGAAAAATTGAGTTTGATGTGGAATGGCACGGCGTTGCCTGATCTAGACTATCGCGGCCATCTGCGAGGTGTGTTTGACGGGCGATATAAGTTCGCCCGCTATTTTGCGCCGAGCGAGCACCACAAGCCTGAGACGTTTGAGCAATTGACTGCTCACAACGACTTAGAAGTGTACGACACACAGGTTGATCCGCTTGAGAAAGACAATCTTGGCCAAGACCCCGTCAGGCATAGAGAACTCATAGTGACATTGAATGACAAATTGAATGCGCTCTCCGATCGTGAAGTAGGCGTGGACGATGGAAGTCATATGCCGGGGCCAAAATACCTCTGGGCACTTTAAAGTAGGGAAGGTTTCATGAAACAAGCTAGCCAAGCTGAATTTGAACTATATCACTATGGCGAATCACTCTGTGCACAGATGGTACGGATTGCCTTGGCGGAAAAAGATATCCCCTACAAGTCTCACGCTATGCTGCTCAATGAAATTGCCATGAAGGCGGATAACCTAACACCTGAGTATTTGGCAATTAATCCGCATGGCATCGTGCCCACACTCATTCACAAGGGGACGCCCATATTTGATAGTTGGGAGATTATCAAATACTTGGACAAAGCTCATCCTAATCAAGGCCCTGACTTATGGCCGGACGATCCCTCAGCACAGTCTGAAATGGACGCGTGGGTAAGCGACGTCGCGCTGCGAGATGATGCAAAAGTGGGCAGGACGTTGGGAACCGCAATCCCCATTCTGAGCGCGCCTATTATTCAAAAATGTCTGAAACGCCAACCGTTCTTTCATGTGATGTGGAAATTTAGGAAACACCCAAGGCGCGACCGGGCCGCATTGTTTCGATTGCTGCGCATTCGCGGGCTGCCACGAGGCCTGTCGGCGCGGGCTGTAAAGACGATTGCGCAAGGGTTGATGCGTATTGAGAGGCAACTGGCCAAATCCGGTCCATTTATATTGGGAGATTTTTCTCAAATCGACGTCATGATGATGGCCCATTTTCATCGCATGGAGGATGTGGCCCTTGGCGACATCTTTACCTCAAAACACTTGCCAAACCTGAGCGCCTATTGGGAACGCCTTAAGCAGCGTCCGAGCTACAAAGCAGCAGTCTTAGATTGGCATGAGGATAATTGGCGCACAGCCATTGCACAGATATGGAGCGGGCGCCCTTCCGCCGAACTGCCTGCCCTAGAAAGAGCGCTTGCTCAGGAAGTATCTGCCCGGCTGTAGGAGATGTGCCGCCCTTGTTCATTTTTGTCGATCTGGCTTTGCATCGGTGGGGCCGAAAATAGGATAGGCTGGGGCCAAGTCACTTAAGAGTGGCATTGAAACACGGAAACAAAATGATGGCCACGCAGCTGGCAGAGTAAGGGTTTGGATCATGATTGAAAAATGCATCGCCGAATGGCACGAGTATATCTTTAACAAAAAAGAGGGTGCGCTGGAAAACCTGATCGCAGACGATTGTGTTTTCATTTCTCCAATCGTGTTCACTCCACAAGTCGGCAAAGAAATTACTATTGCCTACCTGCGTGCAGCGGGCGGCACAATTGGCGGCCAGGGCGCGCCGGGCGAAGAAGCCAAGGCTGAAAATGCTGGCAAGTTCAAATACACCAAAGAAGTTTTGGCCGGAAATAACGCGGTATTGGAATTTGAAACCGAAATGGCCGGAAAATATGTCAACGGCGTCGATATCATTACCTGCAATGACGAAGGCAAGATCATTGAATTCAGAGTGATGATCCGCCCACTACAAGCTGTGAACCTTGTGCACGCCGCTATGGGTGCCATGCTTGAGAAAATGAAAAACGGATAATCAGCGCGGCAAATCTTGCCACAGACTAAGACGTCAAAAGCCCGCTTTTTAGCGGGCTTTTTCTTGTCTGCCGCCGCCTCTAAGCTAGACCAGCTTGCGTATCCAATATTTCATATTTGACTCTCGGACGACCTGATTCTAATCTCCAATTTAATGCGTTACATCAATTTGTGTTGCGATTCCAAATAGACGCAGGAGAACGTCATGCCAAATCATACTGGTGAACAATTGCCCCTCACATTTATGGGGGTGCCGGGGTCTCCTTACACGCGCAAAATGCTTGCCGTGCTGAGGTATCGCCAAATTCCCTACAAGCTTATCCTTGCAGGTTCTGGCCGTTTCCCTGAAGGCTACCCACGCCCCAAAGTGCAATTGCTGCCCACATTCTTCCTGCCAAATGCAGAAGGGGAGATGGAAGCTGTTGTTGATTCAACGCCGCTCATCCGCCGCTTTGAAAAAGAGTTTCAGGGCCGCGCTGTCATTCCAAATGATCCCGCCATGGCCTTCCTCGACTACTTGTTGGAAGACTATGCCGATGAATGGCTGACCAAAGCCATGTTCCATTACCGCTGGCACTATCAAGCAGACATTGAACGCGCAGGTTCCATTTTACCCCGCTGGACACTAGAACCCCAAGCTGAAGATCTAGCTGTGAAAATGGGCAAAGTCTTCGCCGAACGCCAAATCTCCCGCCTTCATGTGGTCGGCTCCAGTCCAGAAACAGCGCCCATTATCGAAGCCAGTTATGAGCGTTATCTGGCCGTCATGCGGGCTCATTTGGAAACCACACCTTTTCTCCTTGGCGCACGTCCGGGCTCCGGCGATTTTGCCGCCTACGGTCAACTCACCCAATTGGCCAAATTTGACCCAACGCCTATGGAGTTGACGTTCGATAAAGCCCCGGTGGTCTTTGCATGGACCGATATGGTGGATGACTTAAGCGGCATGGAACCTGAAACCGCCGATTGGACCGCCCGAACAGAAGTGCCCGACACTCTACGCGCGATTTTCAGTGAGATCGGGACGTACTACGTGCCGGCTTTATTGGCCAACGCGCAGGCTCTGATGTCTGGGGCAGACAAGGTCGAGACCGAAATCGACGGTGCCCGTTGGACCCAACTACCCTTCGCCTATCAAGGCAAGTGCCTGCAATCGCTGCGGGCCGAGCGCGATAAGCTATCGGACGGCGACCGCAAGCTCGTCGATGATGTGTTGGCGGGTACCGGCTGTGAAAAGCTTTTTGATTAAGTTAGAGAGGAATGGGTGATGCGTAGAAATCTATTGATCTGGGGAATTCCAGCTGTGCTCTATGCGGTTTTCTTCGCGTGGTACACAAACCTTGGCGGAGCTTTGAGCGCGGCTGAGGTTGAAAAGTACATCTCCTACATGGAGACCGGTGGTGCGGACCCCGCCCGAGTGGCTCAGATGCGTCGCTTCATGGAGGAAGATGAGGGTGATGATTTTATCATGGTCAATGTTCTTCATTTGAAGGACACGCCAGACCAAATTGAAGGCGTCGCACCGGGCGATACCTCCACCGATGTGATGGCAAAATATTTGGAGTACATGTTTCCTGCTCTTCTAGCACGTGCTTGCCATCCGGTATTCGTTGGCGATGCGGTATCCCAAGCAATGGATCTCCATAAAATCGACGGGGCGGAAAAATGGACGAGCGGCGCTGCCATGCGCTACCGGTCCCGCCGTGACATGTTGGAAATTGCGTTTAATCCAGCTTTCGCCGCAACCCATCCATTCAAAATTGCCGCCTTGGAAAAAACAATCGCCTATCCAGTGGAAGATAAATTGCCTCTCACGGACCCACGCATCCTTTTGTTTTTCATCCTGTTGAGTTTTGCCGGCGTCGCCAATGCAGTGATCCGCCGTGCCTAATTCCCACGCCCTTAACAATTGAGGAAGAAGTTCATGAAGCTCAAGAAAGCGCTCATCGCATCAGCCGGTGTCTTGCTTGTCCTCGGTGTTGCGGCTTGGTCAAACCGCGTTGAGATCATCCTCAACGCGCCCGGCGTTATTGCAAATATTATGGACCCCATTGGGCCTCATCAAGAGGTGCAATGGCCCTCTGGGGAAGCGCAATCCACGCCGACAACCGCACCCCGTAAACCCAACATCATTTTCATTGTCACCGATGACATGGGCTTCAATGACATCAGCTATTACGGCGGCGGCGCATCCGGCACCACGATGCAAACCCCCAATATCGACGCCTTAGCAAATGAGGGCGTGGCTTTCCTCAATGGCTACGCAGGCAACGCGGTGTGCGCGCCGTCACGGGCGATGATCATGACAGGTCGATATCCATCGCGGTTCGGATTTGAGTTTACACCCACACCGCCCGGCATGGCTCAATTGGTGGGGATGGTGAGCGAAAGCCGAGGCTTGCAATCAGAGCTGTCTTTTATCGAGAATGAAGAAGTTTACGAAGATGTCCCCCCCTATGCTGATCTAGGCATGCCAACAACCGAAGTGACGATTGCTGAGCTGCTCAAGTCTGCAGGCTATTATACCGCCCATATCGGCAAATGGCATTTAGGGCGCACCAATGGCATGGGCGCTATCGATCAAGGGTTTGACGATAGCTTGCTGATGGCCAGCGGTCTTTATCTGCCGGTAGATCATCCCGATGCAGTGAACTCCCGCCAAGAGTTCGATCCCATCGATCTGTTCTTATGGCCAAACATGCGCTACGCCGCAAGCTTCAACAGCGGTCCGATGTTTGAGCCAAAGGGCTACATCACTGATTATTATACCGACGAGGCCATCAAAGTTATTGAAGGCAATAAAGACCGTCCCTTCTTTCTGTACCTTGCGCATTGGGGCATCCACACGCCCTTGCAGGCATTGAAGTCAGATTATGACGCCTTATCCAACATCAAAGATCATCGTCTGCGGGTGTACACCGCGATGACCCGTGCTGTGGACCGTAGCGTTGGTCGGGTGATGCAAGCGTTGAAAGACAATGGACTAGATGAGAACACCTTGGTGATTTTCACCAGTGACAACGGCGGGGCGGGTTACGTCGGCTTGCCTGATCTCAACAAACCCTACCGGGGTTGGAAGATCACCCTGTTTGAAGGCGGCACCCACGTGCCTTTCTTTGCCCATTGGCCCAGCGTCCTGCCGCAAGGTGCCAAGTTCGACAAGCCTGTCTCCCATCTAGATCTGTTTGCAACGGCTGCGGCCGCAGCCGGAGTGGCCGTGCCCAACGACCGCAGAATGGACGGGGTCAACTTAGTGCCCTACATCCGCGGTGAAAAATCTGGCGCACCTCATGAAAAGCTCTTTTGGAGTGACGGGGGATATCAAAGCGTATTGAAAGGCGGTTGGAAGCTACAAGTGTCGGCCCTTCAAGACAAAAAATGGTTGTTTGATTTGGCGGGTGATCCAACTGAACAAAATAATCTGGTCGCGCAAGAACCTGAAAAAGTAGCTGAGCTGCTGGCTGAACTCCAAGCTCATAAGGCCGATCAAATGACGCCGCGCTGGCCGTGGGTCGCGGCTTTGCCGGTGCCAATTGACAAGACGCTTGCTCAGACAATCACCAAGGACGATGAATTTGTCTTCTGGCAGAATTGATTTCAAAGGGAGTTTGAAAGCCTCCATGAGGATTTTGCCACAATGCTCTGGCCAATCATGTTGATAAGTCGGAGGAATCGCTTGAAATAATCAACACGGTGCGCAGCGGGCACTTGACCCCAACCGCGCTGTGTTGATTACTATGCTCAGATCTAATGGTTGCACAGTGGCTTTAAGCCGCGAACCGGGAATGGATGTGGCATGGCAGGAAAATTGACCCTTCAAGAGCTTGAAAGCGCGGTGGAAGCCGGACAAATCGATACGGTTTTGGCCGTGCAGGTCGATATGCAAGGGCGATTGATGGGCAAGAGGTTTCAAGCTGAGTTCTTCTTGGAGAGTGCGGTCAACGAAACTCATTCTTGCAACTACCTCCTGTCTACCGATATGGAAATGGAAACTGTCCCCGGATACCAGAGCGCCAGTTGGTCGGCAGGGTACGGCGATTACGTCATGCGCCCGGACCTGAATACGTTGCGCCTCATTCCATGGCTGGAAGGTACCGCATTGGTTCTGTGTGATCTATTCGATCATAAGACCCATGAGGAGGTGCTGATTTCCCCCCGCGCTATTTTGAAACGTCAAATTGCCCGTCTAACAGATATGGGTTTCTCACCCATGATGGCGACGGAGTTAGAATTCTTCGTCTTCCGCAACTCGTTTGAAGAGGCCCACGAGCAAGGCTACCGCCATCTTGATTTGATCAGTCCCTATAATGAGGACTACCACATCTTCCAAACCACCAAGGAAGAAGACCTGATGCGGGCCATTCGCACAGGGCTAAATGGTGCCGATATTCCCATTGAAAACACCAAGGGTGAAGCAAGTGCAGGCCAAGCCGAAGTAAACGTGCGCTACGCCGACGCCCTGTCTATGGCCGACCGACACGCCATCGTCAAAAACGGCGTCAAAGAGATCGCATGGGCAAAGCGCCGGGCCGTAACCTTTATGGCAAAATGGAATGACGATTCCTCTGGGAGCTCTTCCCATATTCATCAATCTTTATGGACCGCAGATGGCAAGTCCGCGTTCTTTGACCCTGATGGCGAATACGGCATGTCACAGACCATGCGTCACTATATGGCGGGCCTTCTCCACCATGCCCCCGCCATGACATTGTTTTTGGCACCCTATGTAAACTCGTACAAACGCTTTGTAGAAGGCACCTTTGCGCCAACAAAGACCGTGTGGTCGCTAGATAATCGCACCGCCGGTTTCAGAGTATGTGGAGAGGCCAGTAGTGCCGTTCGTGTGGAGTGCCGTATTGGTGGTTCAGACCTCAATCCCTATCTGGCCTTAGCCTCCCAGATCGCTGCGGGCATTGATGGCATTGTGAATAAACGAGAACTACCTGAAGAATTTAAAGGTGACGCTTACCAAGGTGAAGGTGTGCCAGAGATCCCGACCAATATTTCAGATGCAACCGCAGAGCTGGATAAGTCAGCTATGTACCGGGACGCATTTGGAAGTGAAGTTGTGGATCACTACCTGCACGCCGCCCGTTGGGAGCAGTTGGAGTATAATCGACGCGTGACCGATTGGGATTTGGCACGTGGTTTTGAAAGAGCATAAAATGTCGAAAATTATTACCTGTATCTCCCCTATTGATGGGTCAGTATTTGCAGAACGCCCCACCATGGAAACAACGCAGGCGGCAAAAGCTGTCGCTGCGGTACGCGCGGCACAGCGCGACTGGGCGGCACGCCCCCTTGCCGACCGTATTGCTTTGGTCAAAAAAGGCGTGGCGCGTCTCAACGAAATGAATGATGAAGTTGTGCCAGAGCTTGCCCACATGATGGGTCGCCCGGTGCGATACGACGGCGAGTTTGGTGGTGTAGATGACCGCACAAATTACATGTCTGACATTGCCGCACGCGTTCTCGCACCGATTGAAATCGAAACCTCAAATGACTTCGAACGTCGCATCGTGCGCGAACCGCACGGTGTCGTATTCGTCATCGCACCGTGGAACTATCCCTATCTCACCGCGATCAATACAGTCGCACCCGCATTGATCGCTGGTAATGCCGTGGTGATCAAGCACGCCAGTCAAACCGTGCTTGTGGGAGAGCGCATGGTCCGTGCTTTTGCCGAAGCTGGTTTGCCCGAAAATATCTTCATCAATCTTTTCCTCGATCACAGCACCACCGAAGACTTGCTGAAAGCGCGTAGCTTTAACTTTGTGAACTTCACAGGCTCTGTGGGAGGCGGGCGCGCTATTGAGCGGGCCGCAGCAGGAACCTTCACCCCATTGGGACTGGAGCTAGGCGGTAAAGACCCCGGCTACGTGATGGAAGATGCCGATCTTGATGCAGCAGTAGATACGCTCATCGACGGAGCCATGTTCAATTCGGGTCAATGCTGTTGCGGCATTGAGCGCATCTATGTGAATGAAAATCTCTACGATGACTTTGTTGAAAAATCGATCGCCATCGTCAACCAATACAAATTGGGCAATCCATTAGATCCAGAAACAACACTGGGACCAATGGCCAACATTCGCTTTGCCGAGGAAGTCAGAGGCCAAACCAACGACGCGCTGGCCGCGGGTGCAAAAGCAATGATTGATCCTGCACTCTTCCCCCAAGACGGGGGCACCTATCTGATGCCTCAAATCTTGACCAACGTCACTCATGATATGCGGGTGATGCAAGAGGAAAGTTTTGGTCCTGTCGTGGGCATCATGAAAGTGAAGTCTGACGCAGAGGCATTGGCCTTGATGAATGACAGTGCTTTTGGTCTCACCGCTTCACTGTGGACGCAAGATGCACAGCGGGCTGCAAACATCGGTGAGCAGATCGAAACCGGCACAGTGTTTATGAACCGGGCAGATTTCCTTGACCCCGCCCTTTGCTGGACAGGGTGCAAAGATACCGGTCGCGGCGGCGCGTTATCCGAAATCGGCTTCCACAATCTGACCCGTCCAAAATCCTACCACATGCGGAAAAGCCTCTGATGAGTGACCTGACCCCGAATCCGGCACTGATCGCGGATTGGTCTTACCCAACCGCCATTCGTTTTGGCGCAGGGCGTATCGGCGAATTGGCTGATGCCTGCGCACAAGCGGGCATCGCGCGGCCTCTACTGGTGACAGATAGAGGTCTCGCCAAGCTACCGATTACCCAAAATGCCCTCGAGCTGCTTGAGGCAGCAGGCTTGGGCCATGCGATGTTCGCCGACGTTGATCCCAATCCAACAGAGCTGAATTTGGCGGCGGGCGTTGAGGTTTTCAAAGCGGGAAACCATGATGGCGTGATCGTGTTTGGCGGCGGCTCCGGCATCGACCTTGGCAAGTTGATTGCCTTCATGGCCGACCAGTCGGGTTCTGTGTGGAACTATGAGGATGTGGGTGATCAATGGACCCGCGCAAACGCGGACGCCATCTATCCCATCATCGCCGTCCCCACAACAGCAGGCACGGGATCAGAAGTCGGGCGCGCATCTGTTCTGACCAATTCGGTGACCCACGTCAAAAAGATCATTTTTCACCCCAAGATTTTGCCCTCCCTCGTTATCAGCGACCCTGAGTTAACAGTGGGCTTGCCGGAGGTGATAACTGTGGGTACGGGCATGGACGCGTTCATCCATAGCCTAGAGGCGTTCAGTTCGCCGGTTTACCACCCCATGAGCCAAGGCATAGCACTTGAGGGCATGCGGTTGGTCAATGAAAACTTGCCCCGCGTGGTAGCCGATCCCTCAGACATCATGGCACGTGGCCATATGATGAGTGCGGCATCTATGGGGGCGGTGGCCTTTCAAAAAGGCCTCGGGGGCATTCATGCGCTCTCCCATCCTGTCGGGGCAGTTTACAACACCCATCACGGCATGACCAATGCGGTGGTGATGCCGTACGTCTTGAAATTCAACCGCTCGGCGATTGAAACCCGGATCGAAAGAATTGCGGCCTACCTTGGTATTGCTGGTGGCTTCGACGGATTTTATGATCATCTGATAGAGATGCGTGAGGGCCTCCGCGTGCCGGATCGCTTAAGGGGGCTCGGTGTGGATGATAAGCAAATCGACACACTCGCAGCTGCCGCAGTCGTTGATCCGTGTGCGGGGGGTAACCCCGTGGAACTTACACTGGAGGCGGCACGCTCTCTTTATGGGGAGTGCATTTAAAAACTACGTGCCGCCCATACGAAAAAAGGTTCGTGATGCTTCGATCACGAACCTTTCTATGATGTGCAGGCATAAAGACGATGCCTGAAAACCTTGCTTACGGCTGTGGAATGTCTGTGAGCAATTTAGCAGTCACAGTTCCAGAGTCGCCAGTCAAAGTGGTGGTGTCACCTGCTTTTGTTACTGGCTTTTCTGCAACACCGCAAAGCTGGCTTTGGCCAGCCGGTGTGATGCAGAGAGTGTTTGTGGCAAGATCGTTAGAATATGTGCCGGTGCCGCCAGTTGTGCTGGTGAACGTGCCGTCAGCCATGAAGCTAACAACTGAAACAGAGCCGTCGGCTTGGGTGAACTCAACTTGTACAGCGTCTGCTGCGAAAGAGGCAGTAGACATGGCAACCAAAACAGCTGCTGACGCAATCAATTTTTTGAACATAAGTTTTCCCTCAGATTAATTTGATCCCCAATTGCGTGGGTCACGGCACTATAGAGAGCGATGTTAACCATGGCAATCGACAGATTGAATGTGAGCGCTAGAGCCGAAATAATCCTCATCCTGATTACTTGAAGCAGTCCAGCAATGGTTGCCCAACACAAAAGGCCACCGCAGAAGCGATGGCCTTTCAAATTCTGTGGGAATTGAAACCCCAATAAACCTATGTTTACTCCGCTGCAATAGCCTTTTTAAGCGCGGGAACTTCCCCAGTTGCTTTGCGAAATTCCATGACGCCGTCATCCAGTCCACCAAAGTTCAGGGAAACGATGTCTTTAACGTAGTTCTGGTGCAGCTTCCAAGGTGTCTTGACCCCTTGTTTAGGGAATTTGGCAACAGCGCGTTGCACGTACCCTGAAGAAAAGTCCAACCACGGTTCCAGCTCAATATCTGGATCAGTATTGCGTGGGGTACATTGCTGCACACCTTTTGCGTCCATGTGTTTGATAATTCGGCAGACATAGCCGCACGTCAAATCGCATTTGAGTGTCCATGACGCATTCGTATAACCAAACGAAGAGGCTAGGTTTGGAATGTCGCTGTACATCATACCTTTGTAATTAATGGTGCTAGATAGATCCATCAATTTGCCATCAACGGTAATTTCCAGCCCGCTCAACACTTGCAAGTCCAGACCGGTCGCTGTGACAACCAAATCAGCATCCAACGTCTTGCCAGATTTCAATGTGATGCCAGTCTCAGTGAACTGATCAATGTGATCGGTAACGATAGAGGCCGACCCACCCTTCAAGGCATTGAACATATCTCCGTCCGGCACCAAACAAAGACGTTGGTCCCACGGATTATACTTAGGTGTGAAGTGCTCTTTAATATCGGCATCTGAAACCGAAACATCTTTCAACGCGCCCAGCAGCTTACCTTTGACAAATTCTGGAGAGCGGCGGCATAGATTGAAGAAATACATGCCCATGAGCACGTTCTTCCAGCGCGTAATGCCGTAAGCCCACTTGATCGGAAGATAGCGGCGCAATGCATTTGCAAATGCATCTACAGAAGGGCGCGACACCATGTAAGTGGGGGAGCGTTGCAGCATCGTTACGTGCTCAGCCTTGTCGGCCATAGACGGCACCAAGGTAACCGCAGTGGCGCCACTGCCAATAACCACAACTTTTTTGTCGTCATAGTCGATGTCGTCGGTCCATTTTTGTGGATGCACGACGCGGCCTTTGAAGTTTTCAAGGCCCGGGAAGTCCGGTGTGTAGCCGCCAGCATAATTGAAATAGCCACTGCACATGAATAGGAAGTTGCAGGTGTATTGCACGAGCTCTTTTTCAGGACCCCGCTCCACGTCAACAGTCCACCGTGCTTGCCCACTGTCCCAGCTCGCACGCTTTACGTGCTGGCCGTAGCGAATGTGCTTGTCGATGCCGTAGTCTTCGGCCGTCTCTTTGAGGTACTTTAGAATGGAAGGCCCATCAGCAATGGCTTTGGCTTCTTTCCACGGACGAAAAGAATATCCCAACGTATACATGTCAGAATCAGAACGAATGCCGGGGTAGCGGAACATGTCCCATGTACCACCTAGCGCATCACGCCCTTCAAGAATGGCATAGCTTTTGTCAGGGCAATTAGCTTGCAGGTGATAGCCCGCGCCAATGCCTGAAATGCCCGCTCCGACGACCAAGACGTCCAAGTGCTCGTGAGTCATTTTAATAACCTCCAGTTATTTTTTTCCGGAGCCTACCACTGGGTGACAAAATGTCAAATTGTCGCAGGGAAACCTTGGCTTGATGGAATCGCGTAGGCAGAAAAGGGTCATCTCATGTCACGCACGACTTTGCCCAAAGAGGCGCCTAGCAGCCGCCGGATGCCGGTGTAAAGCGGCACAAAGAAATGAGTGATGAAGGCGCTCCCCGCAGTTTCCTGCCGAAAACTGCCGCGTTTAAGAAGGCGTTTGTACCACGCATTTAGGTTGGCGTGCCGATGGAGAGGGTAGCCAGAGGCCACCAACCTGTGAGCTGAAATAAACCAAGCAATGTCCAGCACGCTGAGCCGGTCCCCCAGAAGCCAATCTTGATCGGCAAGTTCCTCATCAAGCGTTGTAAAAGCCGCGATATATTGTGCCACAGCCTGCTGGGCTTGCGCTGGCGTCACCCCCTTGTGCTCAGCAAAGTCCCGCCACCATTTGACTTCCTTCAAGCGGTTTGGATTGGTTGCGCCTTCCTTTTCCCAACGCGCGAGCACCTCGTCAGATTTGGTCGTAAGCCGCGCAGGCAACATAAAGCCCATTGTCACCACCCGTAAGGCTGTGTGCAGGCTGTCTTCCAGCGCCAAGGATGCTTCGACACGTGCTTGTTCCGCCTCATTCGTCGGAAAGAATGAAGCGGCTGAGGAGGGCAAACCATCCAGATAAGTTAGGATGTCGTTGCTCTCGATATGAACAACGCCGTCGTGTACCAACACCGGCACCACTCCCCGAGCGTTAATGCCCAAATACCAAGGTTTGGTATGTTCGTTTGCGGCCAGATCGATCGGGCGAGAAATATAGTCCAAACCCTTTTCTCGCATCAAGAGGCGGACCTTCTGCGAGCACGATGACATTTCAGCGTGTAAGAGCGTGAGGCCGGTCCAAGACGTGACTTCTTGTGTCAGAATATCTGAGGAGGGAACAATCATGAGGAGCCCTTGTATGGCGAGGGGGTGAAATCGAGGAGTGCACTAGAAAGGCGAATATGTGGCAGGGGACGAACAGACAGTTTTTGGGCTTTGCGGGCTGGAACACCAAGAGCGCGCAGAACATACTCTGTGGATCTTTCACCCGTTTGGGCCGAGCTTCCCTCGATGTTTGCGCTCAAGATGCCTGCTATGATGGTGCCGCCCACCACGCGTGTGGCCGCAAGCACGTCGGTGCAAGTAAAAACGCCCTCATCTATGCCGCGCTGAATATCCCGAAACACTCGCGTTAGAAGTCCGACTTTGTCTAGTTCAAATGAGGTGGAGGCTTGCAATAGAAAGCGCCCCCACATCGGTTCATGAAGGGCAAGCTCAATTGTATATCGCTGGGCCACTGAAACGGCATCTGCGGCATCGACAGATGTCTCCGCATAAGTGTCCATGGCCTGACCAAGTGGTTCGAGCGCCTCTTCGATGAGCGTCTGCATCAGCACCTCTTTAGTTTCAAAGAAGCTGTAGAAAGACCCGACAGCGCAATCGGCATCGGCTGTAATATCGCTGATGGAGACATGTTCGAGGCCTTTTTCGGCCACCAAGGGGAAGGCCGCGCGCAGGAGCCTTAGGCGCACATCGCGACGTTTACGGGCAACGCGTCCCTCTTTGAGCGGTAAAGGCGTGGCCTTGCTTTGGGTTTTGGCTGGCATGTGAAAAACCTTAGAAAATCTATCGCCACGATAATAAATGAATATACATTCAAAAACAACTTTTAAATGAACTCTGTTGCTTCGTAGAGCGACAAATGAGGAACACAAGAAATGAGCGATGCAAAAATTGAGATCAAGGATGTGCTTGGAAGCTGGTCACTTTTGAGTTGCGATGAACTCAGTGGTGACACGCCGCGCGCTATGTATGGCGATACCCCCAAAGGACAAATCCAGTATACGGATGATGGCCGCATGTCCGCATTTCTGATGAACCCAGATTGGCCTACACAAGGCGGAGAGGCGACCCGCGACTTCAATCGGTTTTTGTCTTACGCAGGCACGTGGGAACTGAAGGGGGGCGAAGTGCACCATCAAGTTATTTTTTGTTCTCTGCCATCAATGATCGGTCAGACGTTAGTGCGGTCGGCGACCTTTGTCGGAGACGAATTACACCTTAAAACCCAGCCCCGCACCAGTAAGTCGGGAAAAACCTATCTCCAACTTCTGAGGTGGGCGCGCCCTGCTGTCTAACGCGCCGACGTTCCTTCCGACAGGTTTGAAGAACCCATCTTGATAAGCTAGGGCGGTGAAATGCCCTCAAAGACTTGTTTTGAGAACGTTGAATGCTTAAGTGCCAAACAGAGAGCGCACCCCAGCCGCGCTCTCTGTTGAAAATCATGAGGGGCCGACCACCCTCAGTCGAACCATAAGGCATGCTCCCTTCCGTATCGGTTTTGAGCGACCGCCTCTTGGTAAACGCAGTCACCCGTCGGGTGCGCTCAACGGAAAGTGTCGGATATGGTCAAAATTCTCCCCAAATTAATTACCGTCAAACAAGCAGTCGCTTTAACGCCCAATATGAAACGCATTACATTGGTGGGGGAGAATTTAGCGTCCTTCCCAACGGGTGTTGAGAGCGCGCACGTAAAGTTGACCTTTCCTCTGGGTAGAGAAAAGATGCACCAACCAAGTGCATGGGAAATCCTATTCGCCCGCAAATCACTCTCCACTCGTCCCTTTACTGTTCGAAATTTCAATGAGGCAGTTGGCGAGCTAGAGGTGGATTTTGCCCTTCATGAGCATGGGGGGCCAGCTAGTAAATGGGCAGCCTCCGCCCAGCCCGGCGATGCAGTAGCTTATGCGGGTCCCGGCCCGACCAAGCTGGTCGATGAGGCCGCAGACTGGTTTTTACTGGCAGGAGATATGACCGCACTGCCTGCGATTGCCGCCAATCTTGAGCAATTGCGCAAGAACGCAAAAGGCTACGCTGTTATTGAGATTGCTGAAGAGGGCGACAAACAAGATATTGCGACCCCCCAAGGGGTTGAAGTCTTATGGGTAATCAATCCCACGCCGGGTCAAAATACGCAGCCATTCATCGATGCTGTACGCGCGGTGCCGTGGGGTGAGGGCGTGCCAGGTGTTTGGTTGGCATGTGAGTTTACAACCATGAGAACCCTGCGCAGTTACTTCAAAGAAGAGCGGGAAGTGGGGAGAAAACAACTCTATGCCAGCTCATATTGGAAATATGGATTGACCGAAGAAGAGCATAAACGTGTCAAAAACCGGGACATGGGGTGATAGATTCTGGGCGCGAAGCGTATTTTTGGGACATTTTTTCACGCTAAAAACGCCAACGAATCCTTACGTCAATCCATGAGGGCTCAAAACCGGAGTGTTTGAGCCCTTGCGATGCTTTCTGTGAGCCTTTATCTCATAAGGCAATGAACCCATAAAAGAGGATGCTCAAATGACTGACGCATGGATTATTGACGCTTGCCGCACCCCACGCAGTATTGGTAAAATTGGTAAAGGCGCATTGGCTGAAATGCACCCACAACGCCTCGGCGCGACAGTGCTTAAAGCAATTGCTGAACGCAACAAAATCGATACCGCTGATGTGGACGATATTCTCTGGGGCACAAGCTCCCAGCGCGGCAAACAAGGCGGCGACCTTGGTCGTATGTCAGCCCTTGATGCGGGCTACGATGTCCGCGCCAGCGCGATGACCCTTGACCGCTTCTGCGGATCAGGCATCACCACAGTTAACTTGGCAGCAGCCTCCATCATGTCTGGCATGGAAGACCTTGTCATCGGCGGCGGTGCAGAAATGATGTCATTGTTCGGCACCCCTGAGTTTAAAGGGTCGCCTTTCATGGACAATGGCAACAAACATTTGCGCGAACTGCACCCACAGCCACACCAAGGTGTATGTGCGGATGCGATCGCTACTTTGGAAAACATTCCCCGCGAAGCACTTGATGATTTGGCTTATGTAAGCCAACAACGTGCCGATCACGCGATCAAGAATGGTCACTTCTCCAAGTCTTTGGTGCCAGTTTATGACGACGAAGGTAAGCTCTTGCTCGATGCTGAGCAGTTCCCGCGTCCACAAACCACACGTGAAGGCCTTGCTGCTTTGAAAGCCTCTTTCGGTGGCATTGCTGACTACCCACTAGACGAAGAGGGTACAACTTTCCGCAAGCTTGTTGCGAAGAAGTTCCCAGACCTCGAAATCAACCACGTTCACCATGCGGGTAACTCTTCAGGTGTTGTTGATGGCGCAGGCGCTATATTGATGGCGTCTCCAACTTATGCAAAAGCACACGGTCTTAAGCCACGTGCGCGCATCGTTGCGATGGCAAACATGGGCGATGATCCAACCTTGATGTTGAACGCACCTGTTCCAGCTGCCCGTAAAGTGCTTGAAAAAGCTGGCATGCAATTGGGCGACATTGATATTTTCGAAATCAATGAAGCGTTCTCAGTTGTAACCGAAAAGTTCATCCGCGATCTTGATTTGGACCGTGAAAAAGTGAACGTAAACGGCGGCGCAATGGCGCTGGGTCACCCAATTGGGGCGACGGGTGCTTTGTTGATCGGGACAGTTCTTGACGAACTCGAACGCGCTGACAAACAGTTCGGTTTGGTAACAATGTGTGCGGCTGGTGGCATGGCTCCTGCCGTCATCATCGAACGCATCTAGTTCGCGTTTAGATCAATTGATCTGAAGTTTGAAATGCCTCGGCAGCAATGCTGGGGCGTTTTGCTGTCTTGGGTGTGTTCGACGGAGCAACGTCGGGTCAGGCGGCAATGCGCAGGAAAGGGCGGAAAATACGAAGGGAAGGCTTGATTCTCAACGCTCGAATGGTCAGTATGGGCCCAATCGTTAGGAACCCTAACTAAAACAATTGGGAGGCTGTAATGGCTTTGAAGCTCTATCATTGTAAAGGCGCGCGCTCCGTACGCCCCTTGTGGACGTTGGAAGAAATGGGCTTGGACTATGAGTTGGAATCCATGCCCTTCCCGCCGCGCTTTATGCGTGAAGGCTACACCGACCTAAATCCCATCGGCACTGTGCCCTATTTCATTGATGGGCCGGTCGAGATGACTGAATCCGCTGGCATCAGCCAATACTTGGCGGAACGTTACGGCCCAACCGACATTGCCGTCGCTCCCAGCGATGAAGAATATGGTGCCTATCTCAATTGGATACACCGCAGCGATGCGACATTCACGTTCCCCCAAACGATTGTTCTCCGTTACACGAAGCTGGAGCCGGAAGAGCGTCGCATTAAGCAAGCCGCAGACGATTATACCCAGTGGTTTTTCTCACGGCTCAAAGCTGTTGAGCGGGCAACCCAAGATAACGAGTACCTTTGTGCAGGTCGTTTCACCGTCGCTGATATTTGTGTGGGTTATGCATTGGCATTGGCCGACAGCCTTGGTTTGCGCCAAGGCTTCAAACCCAATACGGAGGCCTACTTGAAGCGGCTGGAAGAACGTCCGGCCTTCAAACGCGCCATGAGCCTTTAGAAAATCACAAACCGTTTTCCTGGTTTGACGCATACGTTTCAAAACGAAAAGAGACACCCATGAGCACTGTTACCCAAAAAGAACTGGATGAGTATCGCGCTGATGCCAAAGCTTGGTTCGCCGAAAACACGCCAAAAGACCCTGGCTTTATGCTGCCCCTCACCTTTATGGAAGTGGGTACAGAGCAACAGTTCAATTTCCTGCGCGAATGGCAGAACAAAGTGTACGAAGCTGGCTACATCGGCGCTGCTTGGCCAAAAGAATATGGTGGTCGTGGCTTGGATCAAAAATTCCAAGACATCGCGGCGCGTGAGATGAAGAAGGCCGATACGCCGATCATGCTCAATGCCATCGGTAACAGTTGGGCAGGGCCTCTCATTCTCGATCTGGGAACAGAAGAAGAAAAGAAAAAATACCTCAAAGGTATTCTGTCTGCAGAAGATATTTGGTGCCAAGGTTTCTCTGAACCCGACCACGGTTCGGATTTGGGTAATGCTCAAACACGTGCAGTGAAAGAGGGCGATGAATACGTCATCAATGGTTCCAAAATTTGGACCACCCAAGGCAATTTCGCCAAATATATGATTTTGCTCGCGCGGACCAACCCAGACGCCAAAAACAAATATGCAGGCCTGAGCTTCTTCCTCGCACCGATGCATGCCAAAGGCGTTGAAACCGTTCCAATCCGCAAGCTGACCGGCGAATATGGCTTTACCCAAACCTTCTTTACCGATGCGCGCATACCCCTAGACGCTTTAATGGGCGAAGAGGGCGAAGGCTGGAAAATCGCCATGCGCACGTTGGAATATGAACGCGGCGCCCGCCAAGGCCAAGCCGGTGGTCATGTGATGAAGCAAATGGATCCGTCCGATATTCTTGATATTGCACGCAAAGCCATGATCAACGGTAAGCCTGCGATCGAAGACCCTGATATTCGCAAGGAACTGATTGAGCTGTTGAGCGAGGCACGTGGTCTGCAGCTCAGCGCGTCCCGCGCCAGCATTCAGCCATTGGTGCAAGACAATCCCTTGTCACTTCCGCTGTCTCTCAAATTGTTGAACTCGGAATATATCCGACGCCTCAATCAATTCGGCATCAAACTGCAAGGCCTTAAGGGGTCTTACTACATTGATGAGCCAAATGGTTTCGACAAAGGCATCTGGCAGCGTGGATACCTTAATGCGTTCTCAGCAACCATCGGTGGTGGTACGTCGCAAATTCAGCGCAACATCATCGGCGAGCACGTGCTTGGCCTTCCAAAAACCCGTTAAGCCCCAAAAGATCTAGCGATCTAGGAGATTCAAATGACTAAGAATGCAAAATCAGAACGGGCAACGATTGGTGTGAGCGAAGAACAAGCTCAATTGCTCGACATTGCGACATCCTTTTGCCGCGACAAATCCCCGATGGATAAAGTCCGCAGCTTGCTTGAAGATGAGCAAGGGTATGAGACATCCGTTTGGAAAGAAATGGCCGACCTTGGTTGGCTGGGCATCGCGGTGCCTGAAGAGTTTGGCGGCATCGGTCTGTCCCTTGCCGAAGTTGTCCCAATTGTGGAGCAAATGGGCCGCACGCTTTTGTCCAACCCCCTTGTGCCCACAACATTAGCGGCACAAGTAATCTTGAAGGGTGGCTCGCCCGAACAGCAGAAGGCATTGTTGCCCGGTCTAGCGTCTGGCACCATCGCGACATTGGCGCTGACAGAAGAGCATGCTGATTGGGATTTAACCAACCTCACATGCACGGCAACGGACAAAGGCGATGAGCTTGTCCTCGGCGGCAAAAAATTGCTGGTGGTATTTGCGGCGTCAGCAGACCTGATCCTCGCAACTGTATCCTACAACGGTGCCCCAGCGATTGTGACGCTGACTAAGGAACAAGTCGCCCAAGGGAATTTGCGTCGTGAGAACATCATCGACGAAACCCGCCGGTCTTACGAACTCACACTAGACGGCATTACAGTTCCAAAAAGCGCAATGCTTCCGCCCGAAAATGCGGTTCAAGCCTTGGCCCATTTGGAGCTTTCGGCCTCCTTGTTGCTCGCAGCTGAAATGTGTGGCGGCTCTGCCAGTGTTGTTGAATACACAGTTGAGTATCTCAAAACACGTAAGCAGTTCGACAAAATTATTGGCTCTTTCCAAGCGTTGAAGCACCCAATTGTGGATGCACACACAGCCAATGAAGTGGCGCGCTCTCATCTTTATAGTGCCGCGCATAATTTTGGCGGGCAGGGCGAAGGCGAGATCGCAACTCGGATTGCTAAGGCTGAAGCAAACAAAGCTTTCGCTTTTTCTGCCGACCGGGCCATTCAATTCCACGGCGGATTTGGTTTCACCTATGAGTGTGACGCGCAGCTCTATCGCCGTCGCTCACTCTGGTGCGAAGCTCAGCACGGTGATACAAATTATCACCAACGCAAACTTGAAGATCTAATGCTTTAGGAAACCAATATGTCTGAGAATTTGAAATACGAACTTAAAGAGGACGTGGCCTATCTCACCATCAATGATGGGAAAGCCAATGCTCTAAGCTTCGAAATGATCGAGGCGCTGACAGCTGCTTTTGATAAAGCCGCCGATGAAGCACAAATTGTCGTTTTGCGTGGCGAGGGCCGGGCGTTGTCTGCTGGTTTTGATCTAAGTGTAATGGGTCAAGGCGTAGAGGCTGCTCAAAAGCTTGTGCTCGCAGGCGCTCATCTCATGCTCAAAATTTATGAGCACCCCCAGCCTGTCATTATGGCAAGCCCGGGTCACGCTTTGGCTGCTGGTGGGATCTTGTTGTTTTGCGGTGATCACCGCATCGGCACTCAAGGCGCCTTCCGCATTGGCCTAAACGAAACAGCCATCGGCATGGTCTTGCCAGAGTTTGCCATTGAACTCGCGCGCGTGTGTCTTGAAACGCGCTACCACACGGCGGCGATTGTTGGGGCAACTCTCTATGACCCTACCAATGCGGTTGACGTGGGTTATCTGGATGTGGCCTGTGCCAGTGAAGAAGTGGACGCTGCAATTGATGCGCAGATCGCCCACTACAAAACACTCAACTTGAAAGCCTATGCCGGTACCAAGCATAAGCTGCGCAATGCTGTGGCGACAAAAATCAGAAATGGTTTTCCCGCTGACTTAGGCGCCTAGGCTTCGCAAACAATTAAGGGTGTCGCGCTTCAAACAAGCGCGGCATCACTGCCCGCCAAGTTTTGCTAATTCTTGCTCGACCAACCAAAGACGGTCTTGTCCCCATGCGACAACGGACCCCACTTTGTAGCTCGGTACACCCCACAAGCCTAAGTCATAAAGTGCGACGCGGTTCGCCTCGGCTTCTTCGCGCCATTCTTCATTATTCATATGCTTTTGTACGCCGTCCCAGTCCAGGCCTGCACGCGACGTGATTTTTTTGAGCCCGCGATTTGAACCAGAACGAATACCTTCCGACCAAACGCCTTTAAGGAATGAGAGAACATATTCTTCCCCCTTACCTTGAGACACAGCGTAAGGAATGAGGGCAAGGCCGCGTTCTGCTGGACGTCCAAAGGGGTCTGCAATCGGCCCAAGCGGTACGCCTACTTGCATGGCCTCGCGTTGGGTATCAATGAGAATGTAATGTTGTTTGGTAGGCGATGCGGGAACGCCGCGCATCATCATAGGCAAAACAAACTTGATATTGACGGTCGCATTGTAGCGCTTGGCCAAGGCAAAAAGCTGCGGGGCGGCCACATGGGAGTAAGGGCTGCGCAAGGACATGTAGAAGTCTATTTCAGCCCCTTGTTGCACGGGCACACTTGGGCTCCCCAGAACCGGGCGAGGCGCAAGCGGTGCAAAGGGGCCTTCTTTGCGGCACAGGCCCAAATCATACAACCGTTGTTCTAAATGATAGAGCCGGTCAATGCCCCAATATTGCTCACCCCCATAACAGAAAGTTCCGCCCAAATAATGCCCCATCTCATGGCGTCGATCTGCCCCTGCAATAAGGACGGCATCTGTTTCGCGTTGGGAGCTGACCCCAAATTTGGCGGCTAACTCATCAAGGGCCTGCGTATCCTCTGCCCACAAGGCTTCATCAACGGCACATACGCAGGTACTAAATTGTCCATGTGCTTGGGCGTTGGTCAAAATACAATTGGCCAGTTTGAGTAACTTGGACGGCGGCTGATGTCCGGGGTCTGAGAAACTCAAGCCAAATTTATCCGCTAAGGCACAAGCGTCTCGGCGCGCAAGGGCAAGCAGCGCGTCACGTTCCGGTGCTGCATCATCACGCGGCGGCGAGGCGACCATCGCCTTGATGTCGATGTCATAGCGACGCGTTAAAGCATCAAGCACTTGTGCTGTGAGCACGGAATAGGCGTCATCGCTTTGATGGAAATAGGTGACCGTATGACGGGCTCCTGCTGCAACCCGGCTTGCTTCGGCCGAGGCGCGCGCGGCAGTGTGCCGGGCAGGGTCAAGCTTGCGACCTGAAATAAAGGGGCTCACCCATTCACGAATTGTCATACCGCACTCCCAGAAATAATGTAGCGCATTAGAGCAGGGCGGCGTGCGCTTTGCAACGCCTACCAGCCATGCGGGCATGTTTGCATGTCTGACTAAGACAGCCAAACAGTGCTTGAACACTTATGAACAAACAAGCGCGCACCATTGGGCTTGCCAGACGCGACGTCACGGCCCAGATTACCAGAAATCAACATTAGGAGAGTCGCTATGAGCGGTAAAAAGAAATTCGATATTGTCGTGTACGGTGCAACTGGCTTTACCGGCCGCCTTGTGGCTGAATACCTCAATAAGCAATACGGCGTTGGCAAAACCGTCAACTGGGCAATGGCCGGGCGCAGCCAAGATAAATTGGTATCTGTGCGCGATGAAATGGGCTTGCCTGCCCAGACACCATTGGTCGTGGCAAATTCAGATGACGCAGCCTCCATTGATGCCATGGTCGCTAGCACAAAAGTCGTGCTCACAACCGTGGGCCCCTATCAGCTCTACGGCGAAGGTCTCGTCGCATCTTGCGCAGAAGCTGGAACCGATTATGTAGATTTGTGCGGCGAGCCTGCATGGATGAGCAAAATGATCGATGCCTATGACGCCAAAGCCAAAGCAAGCGGCGCGCGCATCGTCTTCTCTTGCGGCTTTGACTCCATTCCCTTCGATTTGGGCGTCTACTTCCTACAACAAAAAGCCAAAGCTGACTTGGGTGGCACTGTTGCCCGCGTTAAAGGCCGTGTGCGCGGCATGCAGGGCACTTTCTCCGGCGGCACGAAAGCCAGCTTGATGGCAACGCTTGCAGCTGCGGGCAAAGACCCCTCCATCATCAAATTGTTGATGGACCCATTCGCATTGACCCCGGGCTTTACAGGTCCTGCTCAACCAGCAGGCAATGTGCCAGAAGAAGATCCAGCCGTTGGCGGGTGGGTTGCCCCTTTCATTATGGCCGCGATCAATACACGCAATGTGCATCGTTCCAACTTCTTGCTGGGTCATCCTTACGGCGAAGACTTCGTTTACGACGAGATGATGATGACAGGCCCCGGCGAGCAGGGCAAAGCCGCTGCTGAATTTGTGGCCAATGATAAATCCTTCGAAAGCGAAGACGGACCCAAACCCGGCGAAGGGCCAAGCAAAGAAGAACGCGAAGCAGGTTTTTACGATGTTCTCTTTATTGGTGAAGCCAAAGATGGCCGCTCGGTACGTGTCTCTGTTAAGGGCGACAAAGATCCCGGCTACGGCTCAACATCCAAAATGATCTCTGAAAGTGCCATCTGCTTGGTTCAAGATGATCTCGATACAAAGGGTGGCATTTGGACAGCTGCACCGGCCATGGGGGACAAATTGATCGCCCGCTTGGAAGCCAGTGCTGGCCTCACTTTCACCCAAGAAGATGCATAAGATACAAGTCATCTTTTGTTGAAATTATTGAAGGCTCGCATGATTGTCATGCGGGCCTTTATGCATAGCCCTAGCTGTCTTTCAGCTGCTTCAGCATTTTCTTCATCAACATGGTGCGCTTCATTTTGGATAGGTAATCCAAATAGACGACGCCGTCCAAATAGTCTCTCTCATGCTGAATGACTGTCGCCAACCAACCCTCTGCGTGTAAGGATTGGGGGGCACCTTGTTGGTCCAAATAACGAACTTCAATGGATTGAGGGCGGCTAACTTTTGCATGAATGCCGGGGAAGGAGAGAGAGGCCTCCTCGCGGGCTTGCATCTCATCGGAACTTGAAATGATCTCAGGGTTGATCATGGCAAGGGGTGTTTTGAGACCACCTTCTTGCAGATCGATAACGATGATGCGCTTGAGCAAGCCAACCATATTGGCGCCAAGCCCAACGCCTTCCTCCCGGTACAGCACCTCAAACATCTTGGAAATGAGATGGCGGATGGCGTCGTCAACAAGGGTCACTGGTTCAGCGCATTGGCTGAAGATTGGGTCGGGCGCAATAATGAGAGAAAGTTTTGTCATGCAAAAGGGATAGCACACTCAGCAAGGGTGAGCAGCTTTGTGCAGGGCATGAATTTAGGGCAAAAAAAAGCGAGACGCAGAGGGGAGCGTCTCGCTTCGTATTTTGAAGGCCAATGGGGGAGAGGCCTTCAGAGTCGCATCGAGTTGGTGCTATTTGAGGTGCACGCGAACTGGAAGGTCGGTAAGGCCCATCACAAAGTTTGACCGTGTATGAGCAGGCTCACCCACAACTTCTACTTTTGAAAAGCGATTGAGAATTTCTTCCCAAAGAATGCGGATTTGCATTTCAGCCATACGGTTACCCATGCAGCGGTGAATACCAAAGCCGAATGACAAGTGTTGGCGCGCTTTTGGACGATCGATCAAGAATTCGTCGGGACGATCAATTGATTCAGGGTCGCGGTTGCCCGACACGTACCACATAAGGACTTTGTCGCCCTTCTTGATGGTTTTGCCACCCATTTCCACGTCTTCCATAGCCGTCCGACGCATGTAACCTAATGGGGTCTGCCAGCGGATGATTTCAGAAACCATGTTCGGGATCAAAGACGGGTCTGCGCGTAGCTTGTCGTACTCTTCTGGGAACTTGTTCAGGGCCAATACGCCGCCGGACATGGAATTCCGTGTCGTGTCATTGCCGCCAACGATCAGAAGCAACAACGTGCCCATCAATTCCATGAAGTCCAAGTTCTTCATTTCTTCGCTGTGTGCCATCAAAGAGATGAAGTCAAACTTCGGTGGTTGCTCCCGACGTTCTTCAAGCATGCCAACAAATGTTGTCGCGCAAACAATCAGCTCGGCACGAATTTCATCTTCCGTCATGCCCGTGTCGCCGCCACCAGGGCCAGCGGTCGTAATGTCAGACCAATGGGTCAGCTTGTGGCGCTCTTCAAACGGAAAGTCGAACAATGTGGCCAGCATCTGGGTTGTGATTTCAATGGAAACCTTTTCCACCCAGTTGAATGTTTCACCGACAGGCAAGCTGTCGAGTACTTTGCAAACCCGCTCTCGGATGAGGCCTTCAAGGTCTGAAAGTTTTGCCGGGGCAACAGCAGGGGTCACAATTTTGCGGTGCACATCATGCTTTGGTTGGTCCATCGCAATGAAGGTCTTTGGCGCAAAATCTGGGTCAATATTGCCAAGGAAAATAGATGGCTCAGACGAAAACCGTTTGTGGTCTGTGTCGATTGCAATGATGTCTTTGTAGCGGGTCACGGACCAGAAGCCACCAACCTCTTCGTTTTCAGAGTAGTGGATCGGGTCTTCTTTACGAAGCCGCTCAAAATAAGCCAAATGGACTTGGGTGCGATACAGGTCGCGCTGACTCATATCAATGTCATCTATATTCACTGAATATGGGTCTGCAGCTGGCTCTAGCCGTGGGTCGAGGTCGGCACCAGTAAGGGGAGCAGGAACGTCTGAATCTTGTGGCTCTTTGATAGCTTGGCTCATTTTTCCTCCAGAAGCGGCATAGGCGCGTCGGATGCAGCGCTAAGATCCGCGGGGTCGTGCGTGGTGATCCCATTGTAATGGGCTTTTTCTAATTTTGAGTGTAGGTCGAAAGATGACGCGACGTCAATAAAAAATGACGGGTGCGTCACCTTTGCAAGACTCTGTTAATCATCTCGCGCATTTGGCTTGGCACGAAGCCGCTTAGTCCCAGATTTCCGGGATTTTCCGTCCAGACGCCGCTTCTTGGACCCAAAGGTCGGCTTTGTGGGAATACGTCTTTTTGGGCGGTAGCTCGCGTCTTTAAGCAGTGCGCTGAGCCGCTCAAGCGCATCACTCCGGTTCAGTGCTTGGCTGCGATGTCGGTCGGCGGTGATGATGATTTCGCCGAGTTGTGTCAAACGAGAACCTGCAATTTGAAACAAGCGGGCGCGCACATGGCTGGGCAGGGCTGACGACCGCTTTGCATTGAAGCGCAGTTGAACCGCACTCGAGACCTTATTGACGTTCTGGCCGCCGGGCCCGCTTGCACGGATAAATCGAAGTTCGATTTCGCTTAAGGGAATGCGCAATGTTTCAGTGACAACTAACATGCGCCTTTCTATCACCGCGAATGCTAGAAAGATACGTTTTATCAATGTGTTATGAGCTGTATACGGAGGACATCACATCCCCAAAGAACGCCAAGGAAAGCGACCGAAGGATTGATCTTGTCAGCGCGCGCTCTTTTGGGTTAAGTGAAAAGAAACTCTAGGAGGATCTATGCACTATTCCCACACCACATTGGCGACCACGCCGACGGACCAAACGCCTTTCATTCATCAATGGACAGGCGACAGCGATCCGCGCGCAGTTCTCGTAATTGCTCATGGTATGGGAGAGCATGCTGTGCGGTATGCACCTTTAGCCCAAGCAATGGTGGATGCAGGGTTTGTTGTGTGGGCCAATGATCACCGGGGGCACGGCAAAACAGTGCACACTCAAACTCAGCTTGGTGACTATGGACAAGCAGGCTGGGCAGGGCTCGTGGATGACCAAATAGCTGTGATTGAACTTGCGCGCAAAACCTACCCTAATCGTCCTGTCTTATTGATGGGACATTCGATGGGTTCATTTGTTGTGCAGCACGTCCTGACCAGAGCAAGCGAGTTGATTGACGGCGCAGCTTTAAGTGGTTCAACCGCAGTGGATGTCATGGCCCAATTTGCTAGTGACCCAAGCGTTGATACCTTCGCCTTGATGAACGAAGCCTTCGCGCCCACCAGAACTGACTTCGATTGGCTCAGCCGAGAAGAGGCCGAGGTTGATAAATACATTGCTGACCCCTTATGTGGTTTCACCGTAACCGATGAATCGTCAGCCGGGTTGATGGGGGCAGGCATCGCCTTTTCCACACCAGAGGCCACGGCCAAGATCCGCAAAGACCTGCCCCTTTATATTTTCTCCGGCGATAAAGATCCGGTCGGCCTAAATGGCGAGCTGGTGACCTTATTGGCCAATCGGTACCGTGAGGCTGGTCTAGGTGAGGTAGATTTGACCCTATATCCCGACGGTCGCCATGAAGTCTTCAACGAGACGAATCGCGTCGAAGTAACGGCTGATTTCGTGAAATGGGCGGAAAAACAGCTAACCTAGGGAGGAAAAGGGCAGAAAGTGTCAAATTTTTTCCACATGAAAAATACGTATAGTTTGTAAGCGATTGTGTAGGATTTTAGCGGGTTTTTACTGTAAATAGAAATATTCGTATCAGTATGAACTGATATTCACCCAGCGATTCGAGCGCAAAACGGGCCTTCAAAGCTGGCCTTTTGCGCTCATTTCTGCAAAATTTGTGTGGGGACTTAGGCGGTTACCAATAACACGCAGACATCAGCTAAGCGATTAGCTGGGGGTTGTTTGGTGTGATCAGGAGAACTGTATGAGTAAGTTGAGCGATTCCGAAAACCGCATGGAAGAAGCAACCTCCTACCAAGCTTGGGAAGCAGAGGCGAGAGCCCATGATTCGCTTTCCGGTGCGGATGCATGGAAAGCCAAAGAGCATAGTACCCTCTACGACTATTCCACGTTGCGGATGCGGCTTGCGCGTCTACGGAGTTTGCGGGCAGCCAAAGATCATCGCGGGCTTCTTTTCGCACTCAACGAGGGTATCCACGGCAATTTGGGCGGCATGGGCAAGTCGAGCCTCTATGCAAAAGCCAAGCTGGGAACCAAAAACCTTATTACCGATTATGTAAACGAAGTGTGCGAGGCCCTTGTTCAGCTCGCCGGTTTGCGTAGTTCGGTCATCAGCAAAGAAGAAAAAACAGATTTCTTCCATCGCGCCAGTCATTGTTTTGGCCGCTCTGCGTTGATGCTCAGCGGTGCGGGCGCACTGGGTCCGTTCCACATGGGTGTGGTTAAAGCGCTCATGGAGCAGGACTTGTTGCCACGGGTGATTTCTGGATCAAGTGCAGGCGCATTCGTTGCGGCCTTGGTCGGCACGCACAGCGACGAAGAACTTGGCGCCTTTTTCAGTGCAGATATTATTCTAGGCGGAGATGTTGGGGAGCAAGTTGAAAAAGTGGGTGTGAATTCCATTTTCAACTGGCCGGACCGCATTCAAGCCCAAGACCTGCGCGATATGATCGACACATGGGTGCCCGATGTTACCTTTGCAGAGGCCTTTCAAATAACAGGCCGCCACATCAACATCTCAGTCGCGCCGCAAAAGCGCATGCAAGCCTCCCGCTTGTTGAACGCGATTACGTCGCCCAACGTTTTGCTGCGAGAGGCCATCATGGCATCCTGCGCAGTGCCGGGTGTTTTCCCGCCCGTCATGTTGATGGCGCGTGATATCGATGGCGAAAAGCAACCTTACCTTGCTGAGATGCGATGGATTGATGGGTCTGTAACCGATGATATGCCTGCCAAACGGTTGGGCCGCCTGTACGGGGTGAACCATTTCATTGCCAGCCAAACCAACCCTGTGGTGTTGTGGAGCTTGCGCGATCAAAATGCAGCGGGCGGCATGCTCGATAATATTTGGCAAATGGGCAACCGGGCCGCGAAAGAATGGTTCCGGACCACCCAGTCAATTTCAAATCGCATGACCACGGCCCTGCCCAAAGCGAACTCAATTCTCAATATGTTCCACACCGTCGCGCTGCAGGAATACACCGCTGACATCAACATCATTCCGCGTTACCGGTTTTGGGATCCGCGTAAATTGCTGGCTCCCTTAGATAAGGAAGAGACGCTGTACCTCATCAATGAGGGCGAGATTGCGACGTGGCCGCGTATGGGCATGATCCGCAATTGTTCCCAAATCAGCCACACACTGGATGATATTTTGGAAGCGATGGAAGGGGATGTCATCGGCTTGGCGCGTTCGCGGGCTCGAAAAGCCATGCCGAAAACCAAAGCGAAGAGTGTTGCGGGGAAATCTAGCAGCGCAGGAACCTCAGGTGCCGCCAGACGTACGGTTTCCAAAATACCGAAAAACACAACGACACGTAAAAAACCAGCACAGTCAAAACGCCCAACCGTCATCGTGCCAGACGATCAGGCGGAAGCTGTTTAGACATCCATTTCATTGTTGGGCCATTTGTTTGTTGGCCATGTGTCTATTGGAAGCGGAGCCTTTAACCGGGCTCCGCTTCAGACCCAGCCGGATTGCGCAGCAACCCCCTAAAGGCTTTGCTTGCATCAGCCTGCCCTTGCACCACATCGTAAACTTCTTGGGCGATCGGCATCACAATCCCATGGGTGCGCGCAAGCTCCATAACAACGGGCGCGCTTTTCACCCCCTCTGCCACCATATGCATCTCTTCAATAATTTGTTCGATGGATTGGCCTTGCCCAAGCTTTTCACCCACGAAACGATTGCGACTTTGCGTGCTGGTGCAGGTAGCAACCAAATCGCCCATGCCCGCAAGTCCGGAAAATGTTTCGGGCTTGCCACCTAGAGCAACGCCCAGTCGAGTGACTTCCGCGAGCCCGCGCGTAATAACTGCGGCCCGCGTATTGTCGCCTGCGCCAAGGCCGTCTCCCATGCCCACAGCAATCGCAATAATGTTCTTCAAGGCCCCGCCCAGTTCACAACCAATAAGGTCGGTATTGGTGTAAACTCGAAACAAGCCGCTTTGAAAAATAGAACTCAGGCCAGCACACACGGTTTCGTCTTCCATCGCCAACACGCTGGCAGCAGCCGACCCGTCCATAATTTCACGCGCCAAGTTGGGCCCGCTGAGTACGCCGGGCGGGTGGCCGGGTAATTCCTGAGCTATGATTTCTGTCATACGCATGCCCGTGCTCTGCTCAAGTCCCTTGGCGAGACTGATAATGGGAACCCATGGGCGGACGAATTCTTTGACATCTTTCAAGACACCGCGGAAATTTTGTGAAGGAATGCCCATCACGACAACATCAGCGCTAGAGACGGCCTCTTCTAGAGAGGTTGTCGCGCGCAGGCTTTCAGGCAATTTGGCATCGGGCAAATAACGTCGATTTGTATGAAGATCATTCACTTCCGTTGCCGCATCCGGGTTGCGCAGCCAAAGGGTGCAAGGAGCATTGCGAGCGACCAGGGACGCCACTGTCGTTCCCCAAGACCCTCCGCCCAAAACACACACTTTCAAATTAAGTGGATTGTTGCGTTCATTCCGGTTGCGGCTCGTGTCGCTCATGTATTATCCCCTGTCTTTTTTGCGGTGTCTGCGCTCTGCATCAAATCCAAAGGTAAGTTTGAGAAGGGACGCGGCTCAGAGATTGATCACAAGCCTACGGGTAGATTTTCGATCTGCCAACCTTCGGTTTGGTTGAAGGGCAAAAGAATGCGCGTTCACCTGCCTGCAATTTCAAGAGTCTCTTAACGCCGGTCGGTGGATCTCCATTCAAGGTCGAATTATGGTCAATTCGCCGAATTTACCTAGCCTAGGCTCCAGCTATCTGTATACGATGTAAGTAGGGAGTAAGGCTTGAGAGGGACTGATAATATCGGACATGATATGTCGGTCGAGCCAATTGTTAAGCGAGGGAATATGAAGCGTATTTCGAACACCGATGCGTCCTTTTATTATGCTGATACCGGACGCACGCCAAGTGTCGTCGGTGGATTGCTGATCTATGATCAATCGACGCATGGGCGCAAGAAGGTGCGTTTCAAAGAAATCCTAGGATGGATTGAAGACCGGCTGCATCTATGGGCCCCGTTTCGCCAGCGTTTGGTGAAAGTGCCTTTTGATTTAGGCTTGCCCTATCTTGCGGAGGATCCCAATTTTGATGTTGAGTTTCATGTGCATCACCTATCATTGCCCAAGCCGGGTGACTGGCGCCAACTCTGCATTCTTGCCTCGCGTCTATATTCTCGGCCGCTAGACCTCAACCGACCGTTGTGGGAAATCAACGTCATTGAAGGTTTGGATAAAGTCGAAGGGTTGCCCAAGGGTAGTTTCGCACTATTAATCAAGTTGCATCACATCGTAGCGGATGGCGCATCTGCTATCTCACTCCTAACCGCAATGCATGCGATGACCGACAGCATGGCCCCGCCGACACCGCCAGCTGAAGAGGCCGCTAAATCTAGCGCGCTACCAACCGACAGCGCATTGCTCATGCGCGCGGTGCCCGACATGATGCAGCAGCCTTTCAAAACAGCCAAGTCTGCTTTGTCTCTGATTAAAGGCGAAATGAAAGTTGGTAAGAGCAGGCGTGAGAGCAACATCGCGTCCGCACCAAATGCGCCGCAAACGATTTTCAACAAAGAAGTCTCGCCGTACCGTGTTTTCGATGCGTGCGATTTTCAGTTGGAAGATTTCAAACGCATCAAACGACTGCTACCTGTTGCCTCCGTAAATGATGTGGCATTGGCCGTGTGTGGCGGCGCGATGCGACGGTATCTTATTTCGCGCGATGCGTTGCCCAGTCAATCTGTTGTAGCGATGTGTCCCATCAATGTGCGCAAAGCAAGTGGCGGCGTCGAGTCCGGCAATCAAATATCAGATATGTCTGTAGCCTTAGGCAGTGACATTGAAGATCCATTGCAACGCCTGCAGGCCATCAAAATGCGCACCGATGACGCCAAGAAATTGGCCGCGTTACGGGGCGATGATATCTTGGAGCACACAGTTGGGCTCTTCAGCCCTGCAGTGGCCTCTTGGTTCTTCAGATCTGCCGAGGGCATGAAGTGGATCAGCAAAGTGAAGCCGGTGTGCAATACCTTCGTGTCAAATGTTCCAGGCGTGCCTTTCGATCTCTATTTCTGTGGAGCGCAAATGCAACGCAGCTATGCGATGGCACCGTTAGGAGATGGCATGGGGATCTTCCATGCCATCACTGGCATTAAAGAAAACATGTCGATCTCTGTTACCGCCTGCCGGGATATGGTGCCCGATCCTGCGTTCTATGCAGAATGTGTGCGCGAGTCCTTTGAGGAATATCTCGCTCTATGCGCCGACGAAGGTGGTAGCGACAGCGTTGTGTATCTGGAAAATAAATAAGACGGCTCTGGGGAGGAGACGGACTTGGAAAATACAAATGTAGTGCAAATGCCGGAGAGTGAAAGCCGTACCGTTTTTCTTATTGAAGCGGCGACGTCATTCGAACGTGGGACAATCGAAAAATGGATTGCCGATCAACCTAGATTTTCCGATGGCAAGCATCAGGCAATTTACATTGATCATAACCGCCAATCACTTGGTGCACGGGACCTCGCCAATTTGCTTGAGGGCAAAGGGGGGGATGAGGGACAGCCTTGGCTCGTTCCTTTGCGTTTGATTTGGAAAACGTCGCACGCAAATGCAAACCCTGGCCTCGTGCGCAGTCTCTTCAGTAGTTTTTTCGACAAGCCAGGCAGTGTCCGCCAACGCCTCATTTCACGCACCTCTCCCAGCAGTGTGCAAGTTGTTGAAGGCAAAGGCGCATTCTTAGCTGACGTTAAACAAAGGTTCCATCAGACGTGGGGTTCTGAGGGAGTACGTGAAAACCGATTACCTGAATTTATTCAGCGCCAAGCCCTCATCACCTTGGACCGGGCCGAGCGTAAGGTGCGCGGAGCACGCTACAAAATTGCGCGCCTTTTGATGCAAGACGTCATGTCCAGCCCTTCCTTTCAGCGAGACTTGGGTGGTATTGCTGGCACATTGGGGCAATCTCTCTCTGAGGCAGAAACAGAATCAAAGACCTACTTAGAAGAAATGAGTGCGCGCCAATCAACTTTCGCGCTCGATGTTATGTTGGGTCTGCAACGCCGTGCGTGCCAAAGTGCCCATGCGCCTAAAATTGATTTCAGACCAGAAGATCTGGTGCGCCTGCAAGAATGGTCAGAGGAAGCACCCGTAGTGCTTTTGGTCACGCATAAGTCGATGCTGGACACGATGGCTGTTTCCACAACTCTGTTTGATAACAACATGCCGGTGCCATTGACTTTCGGCGGCATCAATCTCAATACAATTGGGCTGGGTAAATTGGCAGCCAATAGTGGCGTCATCTTCTTGCGCCGCGCCTTTCAGGATAATGAAATCTACAAAGCCACCTTCCGTCGCTATGTAGACTACCTCATTGAAAAGCGGTTTTCATTGATGTGGGCGCTTGAAGGCACACGCTCTCGCACCGGCAAGCTTTTGCCGCCGCGCTACGGCCTGATGAATTATGTGGTTGAATCGATCCTGCGCACCAAAGTACATAACTTGCGCTTTGTGCCGGTCTCCATTTCCTATGACCAAATTACCGAAGTTGATGATTATGTGATCGAACAGCGCGGCCAAGACAAAAAACCAGAAGGCGCTGGATGGCTCTTGCGGTTCCTAAATGGTAAGGGCTCGGAAAACAAAATCTACATGCGGATCGGCGAGCCGTTGCAAGCCACAGATTTGATGCCCGCTGAAAAGCTCAATGAATCCCTTCCAGACGATGAGAAGAAGAAGCTGGTTCAGCAAATTGGTCTTAAAGCAGCCAACCGGCTCAATGAAGCAACGCCAATTAACCTAACCGCTCTGCTGACCTTGATCTTGCTGGCCAATGGACCGCGTGCGCGCACCTTGGAAGGCATGACCAAAACAGTCCAAGGTTGGATGGAGCTGGTAGAACGCCGTAATATTCCTGTCGTCGGTTCGTCAAGTTCAATGGGTACCGCAGAGGAAGTAACCAAAACGCTCATCGCCTTGGAAGAGCACGGAGTTGTGACCCATCACGATTCTGTTCTAGGGGCTGTGTACCGGATCGACAGCGGCCAGTATCACAAAGCCGCCTACTACCGGAACACTGTGGTCCACTTCTTTGTGACCGATGCGATCATCGAACTGTCCTTGCTCCACGCGATGGACCAAGTTGACAGTGAGCTGGCCTTCTGGCGCGAAGCATTGGCGTTGAGAGACCTACTTAAATTTGAATTCTACTTCCCCACCAGAGAAGATTTCTTGAAGGAAGTACGCGAGAAACTCGCAGAGCGAGATCCAAAATGGCAGGAGCTTTTATTGGAAGGCGATGCCAAGGCGCGAAGCCTACTTGGGCCCTCGATGCCACTTGTTGCTCAAGGCGTATTGCGCTCCTTTATTGATGCGTACCAAGTCCTCGGCGATACGTTGGTTCAGCGTGGAACCGCCTCGGTAACTGACAAAAAAGAGTTCCTAAGGCATTGCCTGGAAGTGGGGACGCAAGCCCAGCTTCTCCAAAGAATTTTCTCAGAGGAATCTCTGTCGCTGCCGCTATATGACACAGTGTATAAATTGGCAGGTCACCTAAACTTGCTAACCGATGAGAATGAGAATTTGATCGATGACCGCATCGCATTTGCAGATCAAGTACGCTCTGTTAATCGTCGGTTGGATATACTGCTCGGGCTCTCCGTGAGCCGTCAAACAGATTAAACGTTTGAGAATAAATGGCCAAAAACGGCCAGTTTGAACGATTTTTAGGCCCGCATAGACTGCGTGCGCAAAGGAAAAGCTCATGTCGACGTATCGTTTTTTGATCGATGAAGTAGAAAAAGGCCCGTCGGGGTCGCACATCGCGGCATTTTTCGACATGGACCGCACCGTCATTTACGGATTTTCTGCGCAAGATTTGTTGATTGAGCAGGTACGTTCCGGTGAGCTTTCAATACCCGGCCTAGCGGATCAAGTGACCCAAGCTGTGAAATTCTCACGCGGCCGTATTGGCTTTGAATCCATGGTCTCAAGCTCCGTGAAACATCTGCGCGGCCAGGTTGACGAGCGTAACTATGAATTTGGGCAGAAGGTTTTTGAAAAACGCGTGGCCTCACGCATCTATCCTGAAGCCCGCATGTTGATAGATGCACACTTGGAAAAAGGCCACACGGTCGTCATTGTCTCCGCCGCAACGCCTTATCAGGTGGAACCTGTGGCAAAAGATCTGGGCGTCCCAAGTTTTCTCTGCACGCACCTAGAAGTTGAAAATGGCATTTGCACAGGCCGTGTGATGGAGCCCGCCTGTTACGGCGAAGGCAAATCCATTGCGGTGCGGAAATTCATCGAAGACAATCATGCCGAGCTTTCCGAGAGCTATTTTTATACAGATGGCCACGAAGACCTTCCGTTACTGGAATTGGTGGGTCGTCCACGTCCCCTGAACCCGGACAAAAAATTGACCCGTGTGGCTAAGGCTCGCGATTGGCCGATAAGTCGTTTTGAAGGCAGAGGGCGCACCACGACACAAGAAATGGCGCGCACGACACTCGCCTATGCCAGCGCTATTCCCGCAGCCGGGGTTGCGATCGCTGCTTACTCTGCCAACGGGTCTGCCCGTCAGGCGCGTAATATCTTCAATACCTTGTGGTGTGAAATGTCTTCGGCTGCCATTGGCCTAACACTGTCCGTTGAGGGAACAGAAAACCTCTGGAACCATCGTCCCGCAGTCTTTATGGCCAATCACCAAAGTGCGGTTGACGCCATCGCCGTGATGAAATTATTGCAGGGCGATTTCACCAGCATTGCCAAAAAGGAAGTGCGCACTCAGCCTTTCATCGGCCAAGTTGCTGAGGCGATGGGCACAATTTTTGTGGATCGGAAAAATAACATGAAGGCCCGCGAGGCGCTGGCACCCGCTGTCAATGCGCTCAAAAATGGCACCTCGATCATGATTTTTCCCGAAGGCACCCGCAGCCCGACCAACAAATTGTCGAAATTCAAGAAGGGCGGTTTTCATATCGCCATGCAGGCCGGTGTTCCAATCGTCCCAATCGTGTTGAAAAATACAACAGACGCCATGCCGAAGGGGGCCATCTTTGCGCGTCCCGCCACAGTGCATGTGGAAGTGCTGCCAGCAATTCAAACGACTGATTGGGATATTGATGATCTCGATGAACATATCGCTGAAATCCGGCAGCAGTTTTTGACGTCGCTGGATCAGGAGAATCTCACCAATCCGCAGGACTTTATCCGACTCAAAGTCAGCGGTGAAGGCTAACGGGGCCTCGACAAACATAGAGATTGGCGTGTGCGTTCTTGAATTCTCATCTGTCCAAATTTGAATAGGCATAGAAAGGCGCAGCGTCGATAGGGGCTTGCGCCTTTTATTTTGTCAGGCTGTGGCGGCGGTTGCAATTTCTCAATAGCTGGTCGCTTCGTCTCTGTGGTACTGTCCCTCAAATTTCAAACGAGTAGTCCGCCATTCTCAAATACGAGATGCAGACCTACTTAGATCAATAGACAGCACCCGCAGGAGACGTCGCAATGAAAACTAGAATCACAGAACTCTTCAACATTGAGCACCCGATCATTCAAGGCGGCATGCACTTTGTTGGCTTTGCTGAGTTGGCAGCGGCCGTTTCCAATGCAGGTGGTTTGGGCATCATCACAGCGCTGACCCAAAGAACGCCAGAAGATTTGGCTAAAGAAATTGCTAAATGCCAGAAGCTAACGGATAAGCCTTTCGGTGTGAACCTGACTTTCTTGCCATCCGTTACACCTCCTCCATATGCTGAGTACATTCAAGTGATCATCGACAGTGGTGTGAAAGCTGTTGAAACCGCTGGGAACAACCCTGCAAAGTGGTTGCCAATTCTCAAAGAAAACGACATCAAAGTCATTCACAAGTGCACCTCTGTGCGCCACGCCCTTAAAGCGGAAGCCATTGGCTGTGATGCTGTGAGTGTTGACGGCTTTGAATGTGGTGGTCACCCAGGTGAAGATGATGTGCCAAACATGATCCTCTTGCCACGTGCTGCAGACGAATTGAAAATCCCATTTGTCGCTTCTGGCGGACAAGCAGATGCGCGCTCGATGGTTGCGTCGTTGGCTATGGGTGCAGAAGGCATCAACATGGGCACGCGCTTTATCGCTACACAAGAAGCGCCAGTGCACCAGAACGTGAAAGACGCGATTGTTGGAGCGTCTGAATTGGATACGCGTCTGGTTATGCGTCCACTGCGCAACACCGAACGCGTGTTGACCAACGCAAATGTTGAACGCCTTCTTGAAATTGAAAAAGAAAAAGGCGACGACTTGAAATTTGAAGATGTGTTCGAGCAAGTCGCGGGCGTTTATCCACGCATCATGCTTGAAGGTGATATGGATGCAGGCGCATGGAGCTGCGGCATGGTTGCAGGCCTCATCAACGACATTCCAACATGTAAAGAATTGATCGATGGCATCATGAGTGAATCAGAAGCCATCATTCGCAAGCGCTTGGATGGTTTCCTCGCTGCGTAATTCAACTTTACTGACGAGCCTCTAAATGAAAGCCCGCCGATTTTCATCGGCGGGCTTTTGATTATTTTGCTTTCGGCAATGCGCGTATGAGCACAACGGTAATGGTGATCAGCGCAACGGCAGCAAGAACCCCGCCCACATAGGAGAACGGCCCGGCCCAGTTGAATTCACCCAATCGATTACCTTCAAAAGAAAGGCCTCTGTTAGGGGCGATGAGCGCAAACATATAGAACGCAAAATTACCCCAGGCAGTGATCAACAGCCCGATGGTAATTTTGGATGTCAGGCTGTCAGAAAGTTTGAAGTTAGGCAGTGCGCTCGCAAAGAGGATGAGCACCATGCCATTCATCATATTGCCCAAATGTGCCGCTTTCCAGCGAGCCGGAGAACCGAAGATCTCCATTTCAATGGCAAAGGGAATAGGGGATAAACCGATTTCCCCCAACAAGCTAAAAGCCAAAAAGAAGCCGCTTACCAAACCGATAAGCATCACGATCAAGCCGTGTTTATAGAGTGTAATCTGATAGTTAGGCATATTTGTCTCTCCCGTTGCCGCACCAATGTGAGCCCTGTTCCGATCGTCCCCCAGAAAAATTCTGTCGGTGAACATGATGCATTTTCGGAGGCTTTCTCCGATAAAGAAAGGCTAACACATTATGCGTAGTAGTAGTCAGCATTATTTGACACTAATTTAAAACCTCGCTAAGGTCGTCTGACTGCGTCCTAATTGGCAAGTGCTGACTTCCCAGGAGAGAACAATGTCTCAAAGTGAAAATGTGAACCTTGATAATACTCAAGAGCTGACACATCAGGATGAACCTCATCCGATGAGCGATATCAAAGTCCGGCCTTTGGTCTTCGACTTTGACTCAATTCAAGGCGGCCCCGTGTGGAGTAAATCTTCGCCGGTGTTTTCTATTTTCATCAATGCACTTGGTCTCCACGTTCCCTATTTTGAGCGCTACCTCATCGCAGCATTGGGCAAAGCGAAGAAGGAAATTAAAGACCCTGAGTTGCTCAAAGACGTCTCCGCCATCATTGGGCAAGAGGCTCACCACGCCAAAAACTATATGTCATTCAACAAATATCTCGCCAAGCATTATCCCAAGGGAGAAGCGTTAGACTTGCATGCGCGTACATTTTTCACCGACCACATGAAGACCGACGACCTGAAGAGAATGGTCGCCTTCACAGCGGGGTATGAGACCTTTACCTTCCTGGCAGGCATGATCATTTTGGACAATTATGATGCATGGCTCAAAGAGTCCGACCCCGTCATGAAGGCCCTATGGGTCTGGCACCAAGTTGAAGAAGTCGAGCACGGAGCTGTCGCTTTTGAGGCCTATCAGCATCTATTTGGCGAGGATGAACGGTATCGAAAATACATGGTCGTTGTTGCCTTGCTCCACATTCTAAGAGAAAGCCATATGGCATTCGCTCATATGATTGCCAAAGAGGGCTACCTCCGTAACCCATGGAAGGCGCTCAAGGCCTACAGCTTTTTCTGGAAGGTCATGCTCCAAATGGCCAATTTGGCTCGACCTGTTTTCGCCAAAGGCTATTCGCCCCGTCGTCACCCGATGGTCAATAAGCGTCAAAATCCGGTCGCTAAAGCATGGCGCAGCTTTGAAGGCAACGGCGGCGCTGTGGCAAAAATTGATCGGGCCAAAATGGAAGAAATCATGGCGCAAGGGTCGGCAAAGTAGGTCCCCGCCTTATTTGCGGCGGCTGTACCAAACCCAAAAGCCAGACAGGCTGAGGCCAATGAGGATCAGTGCGGCAAGGTCCATGATCCACGGCCCGAGGCTCGTGAAGAAGCGACCAGAATGCACATCCAAAATCACACGGTAAAGAGGCAGGCCATCTCCCCGTTGAAACTGGTTGAGAGCCTCACGGTAAACGGTCGGGAGTGGTTGAGCTTCAGACCACATGACAGTTCCTGTTGTGGGAGTCCACTGGCTGAGTAACGCGTCTCCCACAAATCGGGTGTCCCCCATATCAATGACAATTCCCGTAACAGGCTTCAAACCGAGGCCAATGCGCCCGATGGTGCCTGCGGACGGTAGTCCGTTGAGGGTTTCCACAAAGACCCCGTCAGAGGTGAAAAGCGACAGACGTGCCGGTTCCGCCACGATGATGAGATTGTCGTGAAAGACAGCCCCCACAAGCGGTTCAAAGGCATCACCAACAGCTGTATCATCCAAAAAGATACGGTCAGCCCCATCGCTCACCCAATGGTCATTGACGGAAAAACCAACTCGATCGGTTGGGGCATCCTCTAAGCCGTACCAAGACAGCAACCAAGGTGCCGCGAGGTTTCGGTCGTGCAGTCCAAGCGCGTCGGGATGATTTAAAACGATGCCGGTGGTCGACAAGATCAGCACGAGAACAGCAGCACCCAAACCAAGGCGGCGGTGCCAACGAAGGAGAAACCGATTGGTTTCGGTCTTTTTCTTTCTCTTTGTCATGGGGTACTCTCTAGTGCACGCACATGGCCATCAAGCCACAGGGCGAGCCGCGCTGTTTTGGTGAGCGCTCGGACAGAAAGTGTTGCCCCCGAAATCCCGTTCACCCCATCGGATAATCGAGAGCTCTCAGTAAGGCTCATGCCCTTAAATTGATCGGTGAAAAAGGGATAGCGCACTTCACCGCCATGGCTTTCGCGGTAGGTTAGGACCTGTAACCGGGAAATCTTGCCTCCCTGAATAACTAACCCCGCCGTGATCGGTTTTGTTTTACCAATCTCGTCCAAAATCCAAGCAGTCTGCACCCCGTCATCCCAATACCGTAGCCGCAGACCTTTTAGGTCCCGGTGAATGAGGCCGCGCACGTTCTTCTTAATGTCCTTGGTCAACCAGAGCGCTTTGGGCGCAGGAGTTTCCGTGTCGAACACTTGCTGTAGAAATTGGTCCTGCGTCATCAGCACGCTGCCAGCTTGCGCGGCAGCCGATGTGAAGATCAGCCAGAAACTTGTTATGACAGCAAAAAAGAAGCGCATAGAGGCCCTTGCAAAATTCAATCGGTGAAAAACTATAGCCGTAATTAATTCAATTCCCAAATGGGGTAAAGCTAAACAGGGGTCCATTCTAGCCTGAGGGGGACCACGTTTAGAGCGGAAGTCAAAATGGGGCGTCCCTGAAAGACGCCCCATTGAAAAGTGATGATAAGTGCAGAGCGAGGAACCAGTCTGCACCGTCCCCATCAAATATTAGAACTGGTAACCTAGACCCAAGTTCAAGCGATCATCTTCAGCAACGCCTGTTGGATTGTCATCAATTTGGTAGTCGACTTTGACAACAACGTCAGGGTGTGGCCAGAAGTTCGCGCCGAATGTGGTCCGTGTGTAAACGGTATCAGTCGCGTTACCTGCATTTTCATCCCACGCTTCATAACGAGCGAAGACGCCAAGGTCGCCAGCGTTGCCGATCGCCATTTTGTAAGATGGTTCGACGTACCAACCATATTGCTCGTCACGGCCAAGTGCTTCAGCCGTCGCGTTGTCAATGTCCCACTGTGCGTAAAGCGCGCGCAGACCAAGAGAGCCAGCACCAACATTGTAGTTGGCATTGATGTGACCTTCTAGAAGAACAGCCGCAGCTTTGTCAGTCTCTTGTGTGATGTCTTCTTGGTATTGAGCAGAGGCACCAATTTCAACGCCCGGCATGCCAGTCCAAGTCAAACGACCGGTCACAGCGCCATCTTTAGCCGTTGCGTTGGAAACCTTCTGGCGTCCGCCCCGAATGCTGAATGTCGTTTCGTCGACATTGAGGCCAGAGTGGTACATGACGTTATAGTTGAAGCCTTGGGCAATTTCGCCGCGTACGCCAACACCAGCTTCCCACCAAGTAGAGGGAATGATTTTCTTCTCAACGTCATTGCGCTCAACACCGTAGAACGTATTAGGTTCGTGAGTTTCGTTGAGGATACCGATTGGGAGCAACATCACACCACCAGAAACCGTGTGGTGCTCTGCAAAATCATATTCAATGTAAGCTTGTTCAAGCTCAACTTCACCGTCTTCATCTTCTCCAGTAAGAGCATGCTCTAGCTCAAACTCAGCAAAGAAGCGCAAGTCTTCTGTGAACTCGTGGCCGAAGAACAAAACGAAACGGTGAAAATCGATTTGATCTTTTGAGCCGCCGTTGTAGTGCAATTCGCCGTAGCCACCGATAGTGGTTTTATCGGTCCAGCTTGGGGCGCTAGAACCAGAGCCAGCCGCTGCAATTTCTTCAACTGCATCGCCGGTCGCCGCAACTTTAACTTCGGTAGAAGTCATTTTTGCTTGAAGCTCCTCAATTTGCTGCTGCTGTTTCTGGATCAAAGACCAGAGTTCAGCGCGGCTTGGAAGGTCGCCCGCGAACGCAGGTGCAGCCAAAATTGTTGTGCCAAGCAAGATGGCGGTTGTGGAAAGAATTTTCTTCATGGGTGGGAGGGCCCCTAAATAGTTACGTTTCAAATGCCAGACGGGTATAAAGAATGACAATGCGTGTCATATCCATGTTGCTACAGCGTAGAGTTAAGAATGCAACGCAAAAACCTTTGATCTAGTCACAAATCTGTAATGTGTGCTAAAATTACCCCATTAGATTTAAGATTGAGTAAGCGTGATTATGGGTAGATCGAAGGAGTCGGCGTGGCCAAAATGAAGAGAAATCCGTTGGAAAGAGCCGTAAACCGTCGACGGGTATTGTCTCTCTTTGCGATAAGTGCCGGAGCAGGGGCGAGCTTTGTGGGCGCGCGATCAGCCCCAGCTTTGGCCGCGACCTCTGCTGTATCGGATGCCGATATTTGGGAAGGACAGGCACTTGGCGGCGATGCCTCAATTCACCTACTGGGCTTTTCTCCGAAAGATCGGGTACTTTTGCTGGACCAATGTGTGGCTCATTTGCGAACATTGGAGCAGGTTTTCAGTCTTTTCGACCCTGAATCAGATCTGGTGCGCTTGAACCAACACGGGCAGCTTCATCAAGCACCTCCCCCTCTTTTGGACCTATTGCGCGTGTCCAAACACCTCCACGCGCAAACAGGCGGCGCCTTTGATCCAACGGTTCAGCCTTTGTGGCAGGCCGCGGCGCATCATTTCCAAACCAGAGGGAAGGGCGCCTACCAGTCTCATCAGGCGACCCGTTCCAAAGTGGGTTTTGAACACGTTCATATAGACGGCAAAGACATCACATTAGCCAATGGCACCGAGTTGACCCTCAATGGCATCGCGCAAGGCTACATTACCGATCAAATTACAGGGCTTTTGCAGCAGGCGGGTGCGCGTTATGTTTTGGTGAATTTAGGTGAGTTTAGAGCCCTGGGTCCCAAGCCCGATGGACAACCTTGGCAGATTGGGGTGCGAGATCCTGACCGTATTTGGCATCTGCTGAAACGCCTGCCCTTAAGTGCTGGCGCAATCGCAACCTCGGCGGCCTCTGGCCAACAATTTGACGCAACAGGCGACCATCATCACATTTTTGATCCCGTGACCGGGCAAAATACGCAACGTTACAAAAGCGTGAGCGTATGGGCGCCTACGGCAACCCGAGCCGATGGCCTGTCGACAGCCTTTACGGTTATGGCCCAAGCAGACATCGAGGCCTTCATTAAGACCGATGCGACGGTTGGGGTTTTACTGCAGCACAAAAATGGTCGTCTCAAAAAGCTTGGCAATTGGGCCGCCTCCACACGAAGCTAATGCCGACTAAGGGCCGATAGGTGGTCAGTAGAATTGAATTGGGGTGACCGCCCTAGACGGGCTTTTGGAACTCCGCTAAGCTCGGAAAAATTCTTTGGAGGAAGATATGGTTGAGAAAATTCAGGTCGCCGTTATTGGTGCCGGTCTTGGTGGGATTTGTTCTGGTGTGAAGCTCAAAGAAGCAGGCATCGACGACTTTCTGATTTTTGATAAGAACCCCAAAGTGGGTGGCGTCTGGCACGAGAACAATTATCCCGGTTGTGCCTGTGACGTGCCCATCGCGCTCTATTCACTTTCCTTTGCGCCGTCGATCAATTGGAGTCATCTCTTTCCCCGCTCGGCAGAAATCCAGGCCTATGTGGAAGAGGTTGCACAAACGTTTCAACTGACATCGCATCTGCGCCTATCGCAAGGAGCCACCAAAGCGGAGTGGAATGAAGAACTCCGCCATTGGAAAATTACGACTGAAAGCGGTGATGTTTACGAGGCGCAATCTGTTGTAGCGGCCTTGGGACAATTGAACCGTCCGGCATGGCCCGACATTAAAGGTCGCGACGCTTTTGCAGGTCCAAGCATTCACTCCGCTCGCTGGGATAGCTCAGTGGACCTCAAAGGAAAACGGGTCGGCGTCATCGGCGCTGCCGCAAGTGCCGTGCAATTGATCCCTGAAGTGGCTAAAGAAGCCTCACAACTCACAGTGTTTCAGCGCACACCCAATTGGGTTACCCCGCGCGGCGATAGAGAAATCTCGGCTGAAGAAAAAGCCATGCTGATGACGCAACCAGAGGCAGCCATGCGCGTCGGAGCTGCCAATCGCCAGATCGTTTACGAAAACGCAGACTACTTTTTCTGGCAAGTGTTTGAGTGGACCAAAGAAGGTCGCGACGCCTATTCGCGGATTGCCCTCAATATGCTCGAGGAGCAAATTACCGATCCAGAATTGCGCGCCAAACTAACGCCCGACTACCCAATTGGCTGTAAACGTATTCTCATCACCGATGAGTTCTACCCAGCGATGATGCGCGATAATGTGTCCTTGGTGACAGAGGGCATCTCTGAGATTAAGTCCAATGGTGTAGAGACGGCTGACGGCGAGCTGCACGAATTTGACGTGCTGATTTATGCAACTGGCTTTGAAACCACTGGCTGGAAATGGTCGATGGATGTGGTGGGGCGCGACGGGGCACACCTCAATGATGTGTGGTCAGATGCACCCGAAGCTTACCTGGGCATTACAGTCAACAATTTCCCGAACCTATTTGTGCTTTACGGGCCAAACACCAATTTGGGCCATAACTCCATCATCTTCATGCTTGAGCAGCAAGTCGGCTATACCGTAGCGGCCCTCAAAGCGATGGAAGACAAACAGGTCCAAGCCATGGTGCCAACCAAAGAGGCACAAAAGCGTTTTAACGATGAACTTCAAACCCAGCTTGGTACGACAGTATGGGCAGACCCAAATTGTAATTCTTGGTACAAAAATGCCGATGGCAAAATTACTCAGAATTGGGGGTCGCATACGCGCGGTTACGCGGAGGCTGTGGCAAAAGTTGAGTTGGATGATTACGAATTCCTCAGCTAAAAACACTGCGACAAGGCGGTCCTATCGATAGCCCCACTTTGTGATATGTTTGCAAGACAGACGTAATCGCAAAAGGGCTTTAAGATGGATGTGCTGATCGTAGGAGCAGGCATGGGCGGCCTCACAGCCGCCCTCGCTGTACATAGTCAGGGGTTCACGCCCCACGTCTTTGAGCAATCCCAGCAGATAGAAGAAGTTGGCGCTGGCTTGCAAATTGGTCCCAATGGATCCCATGTCCTACGGGCTCTTGATGTTTTGGAGCCAATCGCGGCGCGCGCATTTCGGCCGCAAGCCGCCGAGATGCGATTTGGCCCCACGGGTCAGCAGATTTTCTCTTTTCCCCTCGGTGCGGAAATCGAAGCCCGTCACGGGGCACCCTATCTCCACATTCATCGCGCCGATTTGCAGCAAGAACTTGTCGCTGCATTAGAGCAGCGCGTCCCCAGCGCTCTTCATCTTGGTCAGGCGGTCGCAGGGTTTGACCAAAACGCCTCTGGTGTAAGCCTCACCCTGCAAGACGGCACAAAAGTCACCGGCGATATATTGATCGGGGCCGACGGCATTCATTCCAAAATTCGCACCGGCCTTTTTGGGGCAGCCAAACCTCGCTTCACGGGCAACACCGCCTGGCGAGCAATTGTTCCCGCAGATAGCGTGAGAGAAAATCTCATTCCCCCCAACGCTACTGTGTGGGCAGGTCCCCACGGTCATGTGGTGACATACTATTTGCGAGGGGGCGATCTCATTAACATCGTGGGGGTGAGAGAAGCGCGCGAGTGGCAGGACGAAAGCTGGACCACGCCGGGCAGTAAAAAAAATCTGTTAAAGGACTTCGCGCCGTGGTGCGCTGATATCCAAGAGCTACTCCACGCTGTTGATGAAGACACCTGTTTCAAATGGGCCTTGCACGACCGTGATCCAATGGAGAACTGGTCAATGGGTCGCGTCTCTTTGTTGGGGGACGCCTGTCACCCAACATTGCCTTTCTTGGCGCAAGGGGCCGTCATGGCCATTGAAGACGCTTATGTGCTCGCGCGCTCTCTCGAGCAATCTCCCGATGCGCCGCAGCAGGCTTTGCAGTCCTACCAGACAGCCCGCATGGAACGCACAGCGAAAGTACAATTGGGGTCACGTGCCAATAGCCGTTTCTTTCACAAGTCGAACGTTCTGTCGCAAGGCCTCACGTACGGCCCCGTTTGGTTGGCGGGTAAAGTGGCCCCCGGTTTCATCGCCTCGCAACTAGACTGGCTCTACGGCGAAGACGTGACCGGCTAAGGCCTGTGAATGCGCCTAATAGGGGGCAAATCCAAGATTTGACTCTGCGGCTGGTATCGCGATAGTCGACCTATCGATATTTCGCTTGTCTACGGCCAAGCACAAGACTTTAGGAAAACGAATGAAAAAGATTCTCATCGCAAACCGGGGCGAGATCGCAATTCGCATCGCGCGTGCTGCTGCTGAATGTCAGCTTGCTTCTGTCGCCATTCATGCGCCCGATGATGCCCGCTCCCTTCATGTAAAAGCCGCAGATGAAGTGATCGCGCTAAGTGGGCACGGTGCCGCTGCCTATCTCGATGCCGATCAAATCATAGCCTCTGCTTTGTCGGTCGGCGCAGACGCCATTCATCCCGGTTACGGTTTTCTAAGTGAGAACGCAGCATTTGCAGAGCAATGTGCAAAAAACGGCATCACCTTCATCGGTCCCAATGCCAAGGCGCTAGACTTGTTCGGCGACAAAGTAAAAGCGCGCGCTCTTGCAGCGGAAGTTGGTGCGCCGTTGCTGCCCGGCACGAATGGGGCGACCAGCTTGGAAAAGACCCGCGCCTTTTTCACCTCGCTTGGTGAGAATGCTGCGATCATGATCAAAGCCGTTGCAGGCGGCGGTGGTCGCGGCATGCGGCCAGTTACATCTCTTGATGCTGTAGATGAAGCCTACGCACGCTGCCAATCAGAAGCGACGGCCGCCTTTGGCATTGGCGATGTTTATGTCGAGCAGCTAATCACCAAAGCACGCCACATTGAAATTCAAATCGTCGGCGATGGTAAAAACATCATTCATTTGGGTGAGCGCGAATGTTCACTCCAACGCCGCCACCAAAAATTGGTGGAAGTCGCGCCCAGCCCAACGCTGTCGTCCGCACTGCGAGATAAGCTGACACAAGCCGCGCTCAAATTGGCCCATGCGACCAACTACAATAGCCTAGGCACATTCGAGTTTTTGGTGGATGCAGACGGCGGCTCAGAAGGCACGTTCGCTTTCATGGAAGCAAATCCGCGTTTGCAAGTTGAGCATACCGTGACAGAAGAAATCACGGGTATCGATTTAGTCGCCACACAAATCCGCATCGCCGCGGGGCAAAGCTTAGATGATTTGGGGCTAACTCAAGAGAGCTATCAACCTCGCGGTTATGCTGTTCAAATTCGCATAAACATGGAGACCATGGACGCACAAGGCGAGGCAAAGCCTGCTGGTGGTATTCTCAAGCGCTTCACAGCGCCTTCCGGCCCCGGCATTCGAGTCGATAGCTTCGGCTACCAAGGGTATCAAACCAGCCCAAACTATGACTCTCTTTTGGCCAAGCTGATCGCGTGGTCTCCCAGCACGAATTACATAGATGCCGTCAACCGGGCATACAGGGCAGCGTGCGAATTTCAAATTGAAGGTGTGGCGACCAATCTGCCATTCCATTTGAACCTTCTTAAGCGTTCCGACTTTCAAGCCAATGAAGTCTATACAAACTTCATTGCAGACAATGCTGCCGAACTGGTGGGCGGCACATCGCATAACAATCACTTCTTTGAAAGTGACGCCGATGATCAAGCTGACGCTGCCCATTTTGCCGTAGACGGCCCCGCAGGCACCAGCGCTATTCCCGCACCAATGCAAGGCCGGGTGGTTTCTGTAGATGTTACCGAGGGGGACGAAATCGCCCTTGGTCAGCAAGTCGCTATCATTGAAGCCATGAAAATGGAGCACACAATTACAGCCGCCATCTCCGGTGTTGTGCGCCAAGTAAATGCGTCACCCGACGATGTTTTGTTTGAAGGCACACCGCTCTTTTTCATCGAAGAACGTGACGTCGTGGCGGATGCGTCTCTTCAGGAAGAAGAAATAGACCTCGATCATATTCGCCCTGATCTGCAGGAAGTGATCGACCGGGTGAACACGGGCCTAGATGAACATCGCCCAGAGGCTGTCGCGCGTCGCCGCAAACGTAATCAACGCACCACCCGTGAAAACATTGCAGACCTATGCGATGAAGATAGCTTTATTGAATATGGGGGCATGGCGCTGGCTGCCCAACGCCGCCGTCGTTCGCTAGAGGAGCTTATCAAAATGAGCCCCGCTGACGGCATGGTCACAGGTATTGGTTCGGTCAATGGGGGGCTGTTTGATGATGAAGACAGCCGCACCATGGTGCTTGCCTATGACTTCACTGTTTTTGCAGGCACGCAAGGCGGGATGAACCACAAAAAGACAGACCGCATGCTCGACATTGCCGAAGAGTGGGGCCTTCCCATCGTCTTGTTTGCAGAAGGCGGCGGTGGTCGTCCCGGCGATACTGATATTCCCGCTGTCGCAGGATTGGATACACCGTCATTTATTCGCCTTGCCCAAATGAACGGACGTGTGCCGCTCGTCGGCGTTGTGTCGGGTCGGTGTTTCGCGGGTAATGCGGCCCTGCTCGGGTGTTGCGACACGATCATTGCGGCTGAAGATTCCAACATCGGCATGGGCGGTCCCGCCATGATCGAAGGCGGCGGCTTGGGTGTCTACACCGCAGATGAAGTGGGCCCCATCGATGTGCACCGTAAAAACGGTGTCGTGGATATTGTCGTAAAGGACGAGGCGGAAGCGGTTGCGGCCACCAAAAAATATCTATCCTATTTTCAAGGTCGCCTAGATAATTGGGAAGCTGAAGATCAACGGATTTTACGCTCTCTCATTCCCGAAAATCGTTTGCGCGCCTATGACGTGCGCACGGTCATCGACAATCTATGTGACAAAGACAGCGTGCTAGAATTACGCAAAGATTTCGGCATTGGCATCCTCACATGTTTGGTGCGTATTGAAGGCCGACCCATGGGGCTCATTGCGAACAACTCTTACCATTTGGGCGGCGCCATTGATGCGCCCGCTGCCGACAAGGCCGCCCGTTTCATGCAGCTGTGCAATACCTTCGGGCTGCCTATGGTATCCCTGTGTGACACGCCGGGCTTCATGGTGGGACCCGACATTGAAGAGACCGCGCAAGTTCGCCACGTCTCCCGCATGTTCATCAATGCCGCTCATATGAAAGTGCCGTTCTTCACAATCGTGTTGCGCAAAGGCTATGGACTGGGGGCGCAAGGCATGGCAGCGGGGAGTTTCCACAAACCGTTTTTCAATATCTCATGGCCAACAGGCGAGTTTGGCGGCATGGGACTGGAAGGAGCTGTGCGGTTGGGCTTCAAACGGGAAATGGAGGCCATTGAAGACCTAGAGGAGCGGGACGCCTTTTATCAAAAGATGGTCGATGCGATGTATGAAAAAGGCAAAGCCATCAATATGGCCTCCTATTTGGAGATCGACGGCGTCATCGATCCAAAGGAAACCCGTCATTGGTTGGTGCGAGGGCTTAAGTCTGTGCCAGAGACAAAACGCACGGCTGACAGCCCTCCCGGCTTCATTGACGCATGGTAATCCTTTAGTTTTAGGTGGGGAATCTCTCCGGCAATATGACAATCAAAGGCGGACTGAAATTTCAGTCCGCCTTTATTATGTTCTCGACACAGAAGGTAAATTGCCGTTACTGTACCGTAGTCTATTTAAAGTACGGAGGCACTTATGATAACCGACCAGGTGAAGCACGCATTTGAAGAGGTCCTACAAGCCCCTTTCAATTCGGAGCAAGGCGACACAAACGCCTACCGAGCCAAGCTCAAAACCGCCGTTGATCAAATGCTTGCTGACCACGGCGATGTCGTGGGTCCTCAATTTGAGGAGCTGTGCTCTCAAGTGTTGGCGAAGCGCTCAGATATTCAGCGCCCCGCAGGTGCAAGCGCCTCAGAATCGATTCGTCAATTCTGTGCCGAGCATCAAGCTGAGTGGAAGAAGACCCTGGGCTTTGGCGAGGACGGGGCTGGCATGCTGAGCATGAGTGCCTTTTTGGCTCACCAATACCCTCTACCAGAATTCTATGGGGCCATTGCTTCTGCGCTCGGCCGCGCGGCTTATGCAGGGGCACTTTCCATTTTGCCAGTGTATGACGCCTTGGCTCGCGGTTGGTATGCTGACCTTTCCCAACCTCAAAAAGAGGTGGATTTGTTGACGCAAGCCAAGGATCCGGAAAACATCCTTGCGAAAAGGGGGCGCCTTCCAAGCGGTCTCATGGAAAAAGTGTGGAATGTTGTGTCCAACCCTGATGCAGGGGGAGATGCGCTGAACTTCACCCAAACAATCGCGTCATTTGGGATTGAATGTGATGCGCCCTATCAAGTTGAAAGTGAGCAAGCCTTGTTGCGCCACCCCGGTATGGTGGATGCGGTAGCTCAAACTCTACCCACGACAATAGAGATCGAGGAGTTGAGTGAATGCTCTCAAGGCACACTGGGGCATGGGTTCTATCATCTTATTACAGACAATAATTTCGATGTGGAAGTGATTGACCCCACGACGCTATTTGGTCCCTTAGGTGCTGCGTTGTCCCCCACCGAATGGATGAACCGGCGGGTCCTGCAATTGCACGACGTATGGCACATTGCTGGCGAGTTTGGACAAAACGCTGAGGGCGAAATTGGCATATCTGGATTCCAGTTGGCGCAACTGGGCCAGCAATATTCAGCCAACTTTTTGGCTACAATTACGTTCATGTCTGTCATGCAATTTCCCTCTGCGATTGATCTCGTTTTTTCCCACACTATGGATGGCTGGCGGCGTGGTCGCCAAACCCCGCCCCTTGCATTAGTTGCTTGGGAAAGCATGTGGGATATCCCCTTAGATCAGCTTAGAAAGGATCTAAACGTCGCGGCCTGATTGATCGTAAAATATTAAAATCACCCAAAGTTCAGCAATTTCAATGGTTTAAACCATCTTGACGGGTGTGTCATTTTTGGTTTCACCATTGAAATTCGTGCTATAGTATCCCCATACAAATTAGAGGGTTGAACCAAGATCGCATAAAGCGACGGACTGACCCATGGAGGATACAATGAGTAAAGCAGCAATTGCCGACGCTAATGATTTTGCCGCAACCGCCACAAAATCTGATGTGGAAGAGATCCAAGCCGCGGCGCGCGTCCGTGCATATTCAATGCCCTTGGAAGATATTGATGTAAGTGACCAGACGTTATTTTTGAACAATACGATCTGGCCCTATTTCGAACGTCTGCGTAAAGAGGATCCTGTTCACTTTAATGCCGAAAGTGACTACGGGCCTTATTGGTCGATTACGAAATACAAAGACATCATGGCCGTAGATACCAACCACGCCGTTTTCTCATCCGAGTCTGGCTTAGGTGGCATCACCATTCGTGATCCATTGGACGACTTCCGTCTTCCCATGTTCATCGCGATGGACCAGCCCAAGCACGACGATCAGCGCAAAGTGGTAAGCCCGATTGTGGCACCCAACAATCTGGCTCAGCTTGAAAGCGTGATCAGGGAGCGCGCATGTACGATTCTCGACGACCTACCTATCGGCGAAGAATTTGACTGGGTAGACCGCGTGTCCATCGAGTTGACCACGCAAATGCTCGCAACTTTGTTTGACTTCCCGTGGGAAGATCGCCGGAAATTGACCCGTTGGTCTGATGTGGCCACTGCCGACCTTGATTCCGGCATTGTGGACAGCATGGAGCAGCGCCGCGAAGAGCTACGCGAGTGCGGTGAATATTTCATGCGCTTGTGGAATGAACGCGTCAACGCGCGTGAGCCTGGGGGTGATTTGATCTCCATGTTGGCGCACGGTGAATCGACACGCAACATGCCGTTCGAAGAATTCCTCGGCAATCTGATTTTGCTGATTGTGGGCGGTAATGACACAACACGGAACTCCATCACGTGCGGCGTGTATGAAATGGACAGGAACCCGGGTGAGTTGGAAAAACTAAAAGCCAATCCAGAGCTCATTCCAAACATGGTTTCTGAGATCATTCGGTGGCAGACACCGCTCGCCCACATGCGTCGCACAGCTTTGGAAGATACAGAGCTTGGCGGCAAGAAGATCAAGAAGGGCGACAAAGTCGTCATGTGGTACGTGTCGGGTAACAGAGATGACGAAGTAATCCCAGATGCCGATGAGTTCATCATTGATCGCCCGCGTGCTCGTAACCACTTGTCATTTGGTTTTGGTATTCACCGTTGTGTGGGTAACCGTTTGGCTGAAATGCAGTTGCGCATTATCTGGGAAGAAATTCTAAAACGCTTCCCAACCATCAAAGTTGTTGCAGAGCCAAAACGCATCTATTCCAACTTTGTAAAAGGGTATGAATCCATGACGGTGATCATTCCTGAGAAATACTAAGCAGAATCTTCTTTCAGCTTGAACCGCCCCCTTCTCCCGAAGGGGGCGGTTTTGTTTTGGGGACGCGACGCTGACCAAAAGTCAGAATAGTTTTCCGGTGTCTTGAGAAAAAATGGCCCTTCAGCTTTGCGCGCTCTCGACTCAAGTCCTTCCTCCCCGTATGAAAGAGTCCTATTTGATTGGGAGAGAAAAATGGAACCGTTTAAGATCGCCACACTCGCAGATATTGAAGCAGTGGAAGCCACCCCGTGGGAGGCGCGTGAAAAGGCGACATCTACGTACGATATTTTTGCACAAAGCGCCCGTGACTACGGCGATGCCCCGGCTCTGACATTTGTCATGACAGGTGCCCCAGACAGCAAAGCCTATACATCGTCCTACTCTCAATTATTTGCAGATATCACCCAGACCGCAAATCTGTTCCATGCGCACGGCATCAACAAAGACGACGTCGTGTCCTATTTGCTGCCCAACCTGCCAGAAACCCATCACGTCATCTGGGGCGGGCAGGCGGCTGGCATCGTCAATGCCGTCAATCCCTTGCTCGACAGCGAGCACATCATCGGCATCATGAATGCAGCACAGGCAAAAATATTGGTCACGCTGCCGCCGTTGCCCGGTCAAGACATGTGGGAGAAGGCAGCCCAAGTGGCGGCCAATGTGCCGACGTTAGAAAAAATCTTTGTCGTCAATCCGCTGCGTTATGTGGAAGGCATGGAAGATACACCGTTACCGGTCCCCGCCTTGGACGGAATAGAGGTCCTCGATTTTACAAATGAGCGCGCCAAGCATCCAAATGATCGATTAGTCAGTAAACGCGTTTTTGCACATGAAGATGTCTGCGCCTATTTCCATACAGGCGGCACCACCGGCGTGCCAAAACTGGCGCTGCACACCCATGCAAACGAAGTCTACATGGCATGGGTCTTCTCCAATCTAGATATGTCCGAAACCGGCGAGACCTTCATCTGCGGTCTGCCGCTCTTCCATGTGAATGCGGTGATTGTGACGGGCCTTGGTACATTCCAAGGCGGCACTCATGTCATTTTGCTCACTCCTCAAGGCTACCGTGCACCAGATGTAATCCCCAATTTTTGGAAAACAGTGGAACGCTTTAAGGCCGTCAATTTCTCTGGCGTGCCCACCATCCTCTCAGCCTTGCTCGAATTGCCGCGCGATGGTGTAGACATCTCCTCGTTGAGATTTGCAGGCTGTGGGGCTGCACCTCTGTCACAGGAGCTTTTTGACCGCTTTGAAAAAGCCTCAGGCCTCTCCATCTTGGAAGGCTACGGCCTCACAGAGGGAACTTGCGCCAGCGCGATGAACCCGCCCCACGGTGAACGCCGCTGTGGCTCGGTGGGCCTGCGCCTGCCGTATCAAAAAATCGCGACAGCGATACTCAAGGAAGACGGAAGCTTGGACCATTTCTGCGGTGTCGATGAGCCCGGTGTCGTTCTCATTTCAGGCCCCAATGTCATCAGTGGCTATAAACAAGAGCACGCCAACAAAGGGCTGATCTTGGAAGGTGAGTGGCTCAACACGGGCGATCTTGGTCGCCTTGATGCCCAAGGGTATCTCTGGCTGGTCGGTCGGGAAAAAGACTTAATCATTCGCGGCGGTCACAACATTGACCCCGCAGCGATTGAAGAGCCTTTGGCAACCCACCCCGATGTGGCTTTAGTTGCCGCCATTGGCCAAGTGGATGCATACGCTGGTGAAGTGCCAATTGCATATGTCACCTTGCGCCCCGGTGCCAGTGTTACAAGTGATGCATTGGTTGAGTTTGCCCGAGAAAATATCTCCGAGCGCGCCGCTATTCCAAAGCGCGTCAAAATCATTGAAACCATGCCAGTCACAGCCGTTGGCAAAATCTTCAAGCCGCCGTTGCGGGTGGAAGCTGCAAGTTGGTCGCTTCAAGAGGCCCTCATGCAGGCTGATCTGAAAACAGGTCTGGTCGTGCGGAATGATCCCAAGCGAGGCTTGGTAGCGACATTGTCCGGTGAGGATTTGAACGAAGCTGTGAGCGCCCTTAAAGGGTTCCCGGTTCTGTTCGAGCAGTAATTATCGCTCGCCGTAAGAGTGAATGAGATCAGAAGCGCCGATCAAATGATGAATTTGGTCGGCGTTTTGTTACAGCTGACTGGGCCGCAGGAAGGCTTGAGGTCCTAGGCCATCTTCTTTCCGACTGTTCCACAAGGTCCAGAAATTCGCCTTCCACTGCTTGGCTTCAGTGGTCTGATTTGGATAGTGACGTGCCACAAGCGACAACACTTGCTCTCTTTCAAGCGGAACACTGCTTGAGAAATTACCAAAGCCTGCATTGAGATACACAAATTCGCGGGTCACAAAGATTGGCCCTTTTGACGTGGTGTTAGACACCGCGCCAGTCGCCAGCTCATCCGTCGAAATTTCCAAGGTCAGGTCATCTGCGCCGTCTCTGTTAAAGTCGGCCAGCGCCAACCGTCGATGGGCAAGGACCCCGTCTGGTGTCGCGCGCGGCAAGCGAGCTGCAAGCGGTAGGGCGTCGGTCGCATCAAAGAAGGTGCCCGAACCATCATTCACCAAGAGCCGAAGAACAGTTGGTTGGGCCAAGTAAAGCGGTTGATGAGGCTGCGTCCCAATAAGGAGGTCGAGGTCACCGTCCGCATCAATGTCACCGTGGGCAACCGACCAAACTGTCCAGCGTGGGTTAAGCCATGCTGAATGTTCAGGTAATGCTTCTTCAGAAACATAGTCGAGCTTGCCCTCCGCATTGCTCATCAGCAGCACAAGCGGTTCGCCATCCCCGCCATCATTGCCAGGACCCATGAAGATGTCGTCTCTGCCATCATCGTTGAAATCAGCGATCAAGACATGCGTAGGCGCGCGCCGAACCATGCGTTTGTCTAAGCTGTCGATCATATCCGTGGAACCCAGCCCCCCAGGCCCCAGCGTGACATAAAGGGTCGGCGGCACATTCGCGTAGGGCGCGCGTGATTTGGTAGACGCCCACAGCACTAAATAATCTTGGCGATGGTCGCCGTTAAATTCGCCTTTGTAGACGCTAGCGGGCACCAAATCATCGCGGGGCGGTGGGGGCAGATCTAGCGACGAGATATCAACATCGCTCAATTGTTTAGGTAGTTGCGGCAGCAGGGGCATCCGCTTGGCCGACATCGATGTTGCCTGATTTTCCAGCAAAGCTTGTTGCGCAACAATTTCTGCAGACAGAGCCGTCAAGGTAACGCGCTCGGGAGCCGGCATTAGCGCCAAATCAGCAATGACGAAGCTGAACGGCGCGTCAGGAATGTAGGGCGTAAAAATTTTGGCCATGAGTGCGCCAGAATAAGGTGCCCCCGGCTGGTAGGACAATGCCCTAACAGCCGTGCCTGGCGAGACAGGGGCGCCCGGCTGGTAACCCAGCAGGGAAGTGCTGAACGCCACCGTGAACGGGGCTTCAGGTTGATAGGTGGAGAGGCTCGCTGCCAAATAATGTGTCAACGGCGCTTGAGGTTGGTAACGCAACGTTGCACCTGCACTGGCCAAAGCGAGAGGTGATTGTGGTTGGTACGTTAAAGCCTGATGCGCCAACAAATGCGTCATCGGAAGCTCAGCTTGGTAACGCAAGCTCACCGTCACGCTCTGCGCAGACAGCGGAGAGGTCGGCAAATACCGAAGGCTATTATGGGCATCCAATAAAGTGAATGGTAATTCGGGAAGTCGAGTAAAGCTGAGCTGTGCAAAATGCTCGGTCATCGGCGCATTTGGCAGATACTGAAGGGCCTGCTCAGCAGTTGCGATGGAAATTGGCGCCTGTGGCTGATAGCGCAAGGTGGCTACTGCGAGGCTGCCGCGCACCGGCGCGCTCGGGAGATAGGCGAATGTAGGGGTTGCCCCTGCGATTGTGAATGGTGCTTCAGGTAGGCGTGCAAATAGGCGGGGCAGATTACCTGCCGCGATAGGCGTTTGAGGTTGGTACGCCAAAGACAAGTGGGCAATGGAATATCCGAAGGGTGCCTCGGGATTACGGTTTAGCAACGAGCGCATGTGCGCAGGGCTAAGAGGCGCGGTGACATCGTAGGTGAGGAAGGCTCTCGCGCTGGAAAGCTTGAAGGGTGCACTCGGTGCGTGCTTCAGAAGATCCGATGCAATCAAAAGAGTAAATGGAGATTCCGGTAGCCGCTTGAGTGCATGATGGGCGGAGAGGGCGGCGATCGGCGCGTTCGGCTGATACCGCAAAGCCGCTTCACTCAGAACAAATGTCACGGGCGCATTCGGCTGATATCGTAGTAGAGCGGAAACATCGACCATAGTGAACGGAAGTTCCGGTAATCGCTGAAGGGCGACACGCATTGCAGCTCCATCCAGCGGAGCGGAGGCTTGATAGCGCAACATAGTTTTGGCGCTGGCGACGGCCACGGGGGATGAAGGGGCGTAGCGCAAGGCCGATAAGGCATCAATTGGCGTGAATGGAAGTTCAGGCTTCCGTGTAAGGGCCAGCTGAGCGACATGTGTGTTTAGGGGGGCGGCCGGTTGGAACGCAAGGCTAAGTCGCGCCAGCGCAGGGCTCACAGGTGGATGCGGCAAATACCGGAACGTGCGGTGCGCGACGGCGACGGTGACAGGGGCCACAGACCGGTAGCGCATAAGCTTGGCGACCGAGTTAGCCGAGAAAGGTGCGCTCGGTTGGTACTTGAAAGTTTGCGCGACAGTCGCCCCAGAGAATGGTAGTTCAGGAATGCGCTGAAGTAGTTTTCTCATGGCACGCGATGTAAGCGGCCCTGCAGCTTCATAAGAAAGAGCCGACTGAGCTGCGGCTAGCTTGATCGGCGCAGCTGGCATGTGGCGAAGAAGTTGTACGCCTGTCACGTATGTGAATGGAGGTTCGGGGAGGCGGTCGAACGAACGCACAATGGTTCTAATGCTGAGCGGCGTTTGGGGTTGATATCTCAAACCCGCATGGGCGGTTCGCGGGGCAATAGGAGCGTTCGGCTGGAAACGAAGTGTTTGGTGAGCCGCTGTCGCAGTGACGGGCGCCATAGGGAGGCGCGCAAACAGCCGGGGCAGCGCCGAAATTGAATAAGGTGCCACAGGTTGGAAGACCAAAGTTGCCTTGCCAGCAGAATGGGTGAAGGGAGCTTCAGGTTGTCTTGCGAGTAAGTCTCGCATTACCCGAGAGCTAAGCGGCGCGGTCACACGGTAGTTGAGCGCTTCGTAAGCTGCCAGGTGTGTGAGGGGAGCTGAGGGTTGAAACCCAAGGACGCTCCGAGCAAGCAGCGGACTGAAGGGCGATTCCGGAATGCGTGTGAAGCTGGAGGCGGCAACTTTCCCCGAAAGAGGGGCGGAGGGGAGGTAGCGCAGAGTAGATGCCGCACTCATGTAAGATATCGGCGCATTGGGTGCGCGTCGCAGTGCAGATGTCGCCAAGACATCGGAAAGCGGCGATGAAGGCTGAAACGTCAAAGTCTGGGATGCCGAGATCCCGGAAATTGGGGCCGAAGCGCTGAACCGCAAAGCAAGGGCACTCGCTTGTGCGGTCAACGGCGCGTTAGGTTGATAGGATAAAGCGAAATCCATCAGGTCGGCTGAAAGAGGGGCGCTAGGCTGATAAGTGAAAGCGCGGCGCATTGTTTGAGAGGTGAACGGTAGTTCAGCTTTCGTCTTGGCGACCAATTTCCGTTTTTGTTTTTTGGGTGGCTTGGGCGCCGCTTCAATCACCGGGGGCTTTTTCGGTGTAACAGGTTTCTCTTGGGCAACCGGCTTTTTCCGTGCAACCGGTGTGGGCGCCGCTTTAGGAGCCCGAACTTCTTGTGGCGGAACAGCAGGTGCCAGTGCTGGTACAGGGGCCGCAGGGGAGGAAGGTGCTGCAGGACGCGTCAACCGAAGTACTGGCCAACCGGTTCCAGGTTCACGCGGTGCGCTGGCATCCGGCAAATTGATAATAATACTGGGGTTTGAAGAATTGACTGCATCTCTGGGACGCACAACAGGCTGATCGGTGTTTAGCCGAGCCGGCAACCGCAATTTGATACGTTGCGTAGCGCTCAAGGCCGCGTCGTTACGCGTGTTAGTGCGATCAGCGCCATCCACTTCTGCCTGAGCCCCAAGGGAGGGCGGCCATTTAAGTTTGAGTTTTTCAGGGGAGGCTTGCGCAGAAAGATCCGGAATCGCGAAAAACGATACGAGGGAAAATCCCAAGACCGTTGTCCCGATGTATCGGAAAACCTGCTTTACCAGCATCTCACACCTTTAAATACAACCACCTAGCAGGTCTCGCCTGTCTGCTCGTGGGAGTACCATTTTGATGGAATTTGCCTAACGGCTGGTAAAGAACGCCAAATAAACTGACCCTTTTAGGCGATTTGTTAAGTCGCGATTTACCCTTGTAAACCGATGCGCTAGGCCCCAAGTTTTAACGGCGATCACGCTGCATGGCCGCAAAGGGAAATGCTATCTTCAGGTTCCCCTGAGCAAATAGACAGACATGCGCGAACCATGATCAGCCAAGTTGATTGTCGATGCCGAGATCAAGTTGAGGCCGCCCGCCAGGGGGCTTTGAGAAAGGACCGAAATGACCCGTGTGGTTCAATTTAATAGCCCCTTTTTGCTGGGGTTCGACCAGATTGAGCGATTGCTCGACCGGGTGACAAAATCAGCCGAAGGCTATCCCCCTTACAATGTCGAACAGCAGGTAACGCAGGAGGGTCAAAAACTCTCCATTACACTGGCTGTGGCGGGGTTTGAGCCAAATGACCTGTCTGTGACCATCGAAGAGCGCCAACTCGTCATTCGAGGGCGCCAGAGCGAAGATGAGGATAAAACTTTCCTTCATCGCGGTATTGCCGCGCGCCAGTTTCAACGGACATTTGTGCTGGCAGATGGTATGGTAGTGGACAAGGCCAAGTTAGAAAATGGATTATTGGCCATTTCCTTGTTCCGGCCGGAGCCCTCCAGCCTGATCCAAACCATTCCGATTACACAAGCTTAGGCGTGTAAAAATATCTGTCCAAAGCCAAGTGTTTGAAGAATTAGCGTTCAAAGGAGTAAGACATGCACAATTCATTTGAAGATACGTCCGCAAAAATCGGCGAGAACATGAGCCAAGAAGCCTTGCTGGCTTTGGGTGTGCAAAAGATGGTCTACATCCGTGAAACTACACTGGAAGAGCTGGGCGAGGAGCTACAGGCGCAGATCACAGTCGAAGAGGGCGAATTACTCTTCGGCGTCTTTGATGCCGACGGCTCGCCCCTTGCTGTTCTCAATGACCGAGATGCGGCATTTGCTGGTGCACGCCAGTACAATTTTGAGCCCGTCAGCGTTCACTAAAAACAACCCCGCGTTCAAATGCCAAGCCGTGAAGTAAACCGCTGTAGCAGGTCGCCGCAGCGGACCTCTTCTTAGGCAGCCGTGGTCGCAGACGGCTCAGTCAGAAGGGCGTAGAGGGCTGCTGTGTCTTCCGTGCCGCGTAGTTTTTCGACAATGGATGGGTTGCGCAACAACCGAGAAATGCGGGCCAATGCTTTGAGATGGTCAGCGCCTGCTGTTTCTGGTGCGAGCAGTAGAAAAATCAAATCCACAGGCCGATCATCAATTGAGTCGAAATCAATCGGCGTGTCCAAGCGCGCGAACAGTCCGTAAAGCCGAGTGGCTTCTGCAAGCTTGCCATGGGGAATGGCAATGCCCTGACCAACACCCGTAGACCCAAGCCGCTCGCGTTCAAGCAACGTTTCAAATATATGACGTTCAGACAGGCCTGTAACCTCAGCGGCGCGTGCGCTGAGTTCTTGCAGAGCTTGTTTCTTGCTGCTGACTTTCAGGTGGGCGACAACGCCTTCTGGAGCAACGAGATCCTGCAGATCCATTTTAATTCCTACATTCCATACCAGTCGCCCGGCGCCATTTCCGAAGAATCGGATGTAACGCCGGGCAAACAATAGTCAGAGACCTATCACCGATAGCTCTTATCTGTAAGCAGAATGAAAAACGCCCTATAAAGTGGCTGATTCCCGCCCTGCATCAATCCATCCAATGTGGCCGTCGTCTCGGCGATATACCAAGTTGACGCCTCCATCGGAATTTCGAAAAATCACAAATGGCACGTCGGAAATGTCCATCTGCATGGCTGCATCACTCACGGCCAGAAATGGTATCGCTTTTGTGCTTTCCGAAATGACCACAGGGTCTAGCGGTGCATCCGAGGTGTCGTCAAGTTTATTCGCCTCTGAAGCCAGCGTAACATAGGGGACGTCGAGAGCAGGCAAAGGTGATTTGTTTTCGTTGTGATGGTCTTTAAGGCGGCGTTTGTAACGTCGCAATCGCGTCTCCAAGCGCTCAAGAGCTGCATCAAAACAACCATAAATATCGCCGGTGATGGCTTGTGTATTAAGCCGCATTCCGGAGCTGAGATGAACCGCGCAATCGGCACGAAATTCATGTCCGCGTTTAGAAAAGGTGACTTGCGCGTCGACTGGTCGTTCAAAGTATTTTGTAACACTTGTGCTCAATCGATCTGTCACATGTGAACGAAGCGCATCTCCGATGTCGAGATGAATGCCTGTCACTTGTACCTGCATGCGAGAACCTTTCTGGGCGCTATCGGATTGAAGAACCAACCCTTATGCCCACCACTGGATTACGGGAACCTCAAGACGAGGCCGTGTAGATCGGCTTTGTCCGCATTCCAGACAAACCATGCATATGCATATCAACACGCAACCAATAGTGAGGTGAAAAACTCACCGCCAACAGTCAGGAAACCCAAGCAAAGGGAACGCCTAACCACTGTCCATTTTACTGGTCCTATCGACCCGATTGCCAGTTTTCCTTCACATCCCAAGGCTGCACGTCAGCCTACGGAAGTAGAGCGAACGGAAACTAGTGATCAGGCTCCAGAGTGTCAATAGAGCACTGCAGGAACGAAATAAAACACAAACAAAACAACAACTTAGTATAGGCGGATCAGGGGAAAAATCAAAGCGATTTACGCAAAAGCTTTCTTCTCGCGTCGACGTTGTACCGAAGAGGGAATGTTCAATGCTTCTCGGTATTTGGCAACAGTTCTGCGCGCAATATCGATGCCTTCGTCCTTCAACAAAGCAACAATACGGTCATCCGAGAGGATCTTTTTTGCATCTTCTTGCGCAATAAGATCTTTTATTCTGTGCCGTACAGATTCTGCAGAATAAGCATCTCCGCCAGAAGTGGAGGCGATAGAAGACGAGAAGAAATACTTCAGTTCGAAAATCCCGCGTGTCGTGCCCATGTACTTATTGGAAGTCACGCGGCTAACGGTGGATTCGTGCATGGAAATCGCATCCGCAACGGTTTTCAAATTCAGCGGCCGCAAATGGCTCACCCCGTGGGTCAGAAAACCATCCTGTTGGCGAACAATCTCTGTAGAGACTTTTAGGATAGTGCGTGCACGTTGATCTAGACTTTTCACCAACCAATTGGCATTCGCAAGGCAATCGGTGAGATAGGTTTTTGTCTCTTTGTCCCGGGAGCGGCTCGCGACTTCAGCATAATATTGTGAGTTCACAAGAACGCGCGGCAAGGTTTCAGTATTCAATTCAATCGCCCAGCCGCCATCAATTTTGTTGCGCACAAAAACATCTGGCACGATGGGCTGGATCGGTTCCGCCCCAAATGCATGGCCCGGCTTAGGGTCGCAGCTGCGCACGTCTTCAAGCAATGAGGTCAAATCTTCTTCGTCGATATCGCAGATCTTCAACAGCTTGCTCAACTCGCGCCGGGCAAAAAGCTCCAAGTTTTCCAGAAACAGCGCCATCACTGGGTCAAACCGATCTTTCTCAATCAGTTGGAGTGTGAGGCATTCTTTGAGGTCGCGCGCAAACACACCGGTTGGCTCAAAGGTCTGAAGTTTAGTAAGCAACAGCTCAAGTTCCTCAACAGGCACCCCAAGCCGATCGCTAGACTCTTCTAAAGTCTCTGTTAGGTAACCAGCTTCAGTGAGCTGATCAACAAGATAGGCGCCAATGAAGCGTTCGCGTTCTGATGAAACGGCAACGCTCAGTTGCTCAGTCAGATGTTCCTTGAGATCGAGTTCTTTGGTGAGCGTGCTTTCAAAGCTTCCCTCTCCGTCAAAGGACCCGCCGCTGCTGGTCTTTGAGGACTGCCAATCAGAACTGCTTGATTGAGGCCCAGCTTCAGCAGCCGCTGTATCATTGGCACGGTCCGCCTTGGATTCATCCGCATACACATTATCGTAGTCGGTGTCCAAATCGCCTTCCGGTGCAGGCGGTGCTGTGTCTTCGCTCACTGTCAGCGGGGCTGGTTCAATGTCGCCCCCCGCCTCGGTTTTGGAGGCATTGTCTAAATAGGTTTCGCTGTCCCCGTCGCCCTGTTCGCCGCGATCGGGTTGGCCGTCTTCATTGGTAGGCTCAAGCAGCGGATTGCGCTCAAGCTCCTGCTCGACATAATCGGTGAGTTCAAGGTTGGAGAGTTGCAACAGCTTAATAGCCTGCTGCAATTGCGGGGTCATGACGAGCGATTGGCCTTGCCGCAGCTCAAGCCGTGGTCCTAGTGCCATGTAATATCCCCAGCGCTCACACCAAATCCCCTACAGGCTGAACCGGTCGCCCAGATAGAGCCGGCGAACATCTTCGTTCCCAACAATTTCTGAAGGCAAGCCTTCCATCAACACAGCGCCATCATGAATGATGACAGCCCGGTCAATGAGTTCCAGTGTTTCCCGCACATTATGGTCGGTAATGAGCACGCCAATGCCGCGATCTTTCAGATGAGAAACCAGGTCTCGAATATCGCCGATCGCAATCGGATCAATCCCAGCAAAGGGTTCATCAAGCAGCATGAATGAAGGTTGGGTCGCCAACGCCCGCGCAATTTCAACCCGGCGTCGCTCGCCCCCTGAAAGGGCAATGGACGGGGTGCGGCGCAGGTGAGTGATGGAAAATTCAGCCAGCAGATCGTCAAGCATTTGCTCGCGTCGATCCCGATCCTTTTCAATCACCTCTAAGACGGCCCGAATATTTTCTTCCACCGTAAGGCCCCGAAAAATCGACGCTTCTTGCGGCAGGTAGCCAATGCCCATCCGCGCGCGGCGGTACATGGGGAGGCCCGTGACATTGACCCCGTCCAATTCAACCGTGCCATAGTCAGGCGCAATCAATCCGGTGATCATATAAAAGACAGTCGTTTTCCCGGCCCCGTTAGGGCCCAGCAAGCCAACCGCCTCGCCACGCTGAACGTTAAAACTTACACCGCGCACAACGGGACGACGGCGATAGCCTTTGCCGATCTTGCCAACCACAAGACCAGAAGTGCTCGCCACCAATTGCGGTTTGTCGTCGTGTCCCATTGAGGACCCGTCGCCAGCCGCTTGTGCGTCAGTTTCGTTGTTCATTTTACCGTTCATGGGTACATCTCAGCCTGTTTGGCATTAAAATTGTATGAAAAAACTATCAAACTGTCGAAAAACCAGCAAATTAGCCAAAATAGTCACAAAGTCTAGCGTTTTGGTGGCTGAAAGAGACCACGAACACGTCCGTCTCCACCAGAAGCGCCGCCAACAGCGCTCGCATCCACCTTCGCCCGGCCTGTGGCCAAATTGATCGCAAGGCGGGTGCCCCGAATAATATTGGGGCCTTGGCGCAGAATAACCGCGTCGCCCATGGTGATGGTTTCGTCTTTTACTTGGTAAATCGCCCAGTCTCCATCAGCTGATTGATCATTCGCAGATGAAATATGCACAGCACCTGTGGCATCAATACGGGTGACTTCAGTATTTCCGTCAGCGGATTCTGCGTAGGAAACCTTAAGCTTGGTCGCATTGAGAATGAGCGTTCCTTGCGTCGCCTTCACATTCCCGATGAATGTTGCTGTTTGTTTGTCTTGCGCAACCTCCAAAGAGTCTGCTTCAATTTCGATAGGCTTCGTCGGGTCGGCGGAAAACCCACCCAGACCCTTTGGTTTTTTGGATGTGCTCTGCGCAGCCTTAGAGCTGGCAGGCGCTTCGCGCAGCGGCGTCACATTGGGATTAGCACCTTCAAGCGCCTTAGCCATATCTGCCTCAGCTTCGATCTTTGCCTCAACTTCAGCTTGGGCGGTTTCAGCCGCCTCTAGCGCAGCTTTCTGCGCAGCGTCTTTAGCAGCTTGTTGCTCCGCCAACACGTCGCCCTCTGCAGCTAACTCTGAGGCCGCCGCATCAATCAGGGTGGCTGGTTGGCTCGATGAAGGGTCAGCGGCATGGGCCACAAAACGGTATCCATCCATCACCAAAAGGCTGGCCGTTAAAAGCAAAGTGGCTCCCAGCATTTTGGAAGCCCCCCAATGGGCGCCTTGCGAGCGTGTGCCTGACGGGCGCATACGTGGACGTGTGAAAGAGGGTGTTGGGGAAATGCCTGCCACAGCCATTATCTATTCTTTCCTAAAGACGGTCTCGCCACGCCATTCGACGCGCCCGGTGCCGTATTCTCGTCGCTCTTTGTCGTTGGGCGACTTGTTTGATAGAGAGTGAGTTTAATCCCGTCGGTAAATCGAATAATCCCATCCGCGCCCGATGATGACATCTTGTTTGCTGTCAGCAGACCCAGAGGCCCTTGCGCATTGATAGGTGCGTCGCTGGAAATGTCGCCAGTCTTCAAATCAATCCGCGCAGACGTGCCATGCACTTCATAGCCCCAAGTTGTGAAGGCATCAACACGCTCATAAAGCAGCAGAGAATTTAGATCGACCCGCAACAACCCTCGTTGAGCGCTGAGCGAAAGCCAAGAGCCCGCATCATCCAACATCATGTCGGCTTGTATGTTTTCCAGTGAAATACGGTCGCTATTATTTTCCGACTGTCGTGCAGAAGTGGCCGTCACTTCAAAGGGCCGCCCCTTCGTGTCAGTGCCATTAATGCGCGGGTTCACCATCCGGTGGTCGTCACTAATCTGGTCTACCTCGTTAAAGGTGATGGCCAGCTTGTCGCGCTCTTCAAAAAGACCACCCGCGATGAAAACCATAAAAATCAGCAAAACAGCCATAATCGGCAAGGCGATCTTCATAATCGACACGAAAGAACTATACCGCCCAGACCGAGCCCCCGAGGGACCTCCGGCGTTGCCAGAGTTTGGTGTTGTGTTGGTGTCGGTAGGCTCGCTCATTGCGGTCCAGTCAAATGGGGGCAATTAGAGTTGAATTAGAAGGGTTTCAGTATGCTGCGCCCGTTGAATAAGGTCAATCATTACAACAGAATAGCCCCCAATTGTGGGCGGAATGCGACTCGATCTCGCCAGCAGGGCCGCGCAGCACAGTCTCCTATATCTGACAGACCCCGCTATCGGGTTTTAGTGAGAGAAAATATCCTCATCCGGCCACCCAGCCAAATCCAACGAAGCACGCACCGGCAAGAACGCAAAACAAGCGTTCGCATATTCTGTGCGGCCTTCACGTGCCAACATACCGTCCAGCACCGCTTTCAACTTATGCAAGTGAAGCACGTCTGACGCAGCGTAAGCCTTCTGTGCGTCTGAAAGCGTATCAGCACCCCAATCAGAACTCTGCTGCTGTTTGGAAAGGTCCACGCCCGCAAGCTCCCGGCACAAATCTTTCAACCCGTGGCGGTCTGTGTAGGTGCGCACCAATTTAGAGGCGATTTTAGTGCAATAGATCGGCGATGTGACAACGCCCAAATAGCGCTGCATCACAGCCACATCAAAGCGGGCGAAATGGAACAGCTTCAAAACAGATTGATCCGCCATCAACGCCCGCAAGTTCGGCGCGTCATAGGTCGCCCGGTCCAGCTGCACCAAATGCGCAGTGCCGTCACCCGCAGACAATTGCACAAGGCAAAGCGGATCACGGTGAGGGTGCAGGCCCATGGTTTCAGAATCAACTGCGACAGAGCTACCGAAAGAAAGTCCGTCAGGCAAATCGCCTTTATGAAGTGTAATGCTCATGTGGTCCGCCGTTGTTTCAAATTCCATGGTCAATAAGACGATACCCGCCAGAACAACCGTTCCGCAAGGGATACCTCGTTCCCCGCGTCTGCTCAACGGAAACTTTGATTTGTTCCCGGTTTCAACCACCCGCAATCTCACTCATCCGGCTTGACAGAGCGCCCTTAGGTCGATTGTCTAAGAGAAAATAGTGAGGGAAAACAGATGAATTTAGAATTCAGCGCCACCGAAAAGACCTTCCGCGACGAAGTGCAAACCTTTTTGGCTGAGAAGCTAACGCAGGACTTCCGGACCTATACATCTCTGATGACCAGCGTTTATTCCGACCGGGAAACCGCCCTCGCGTGGCAAGCCATTTTGGCCGCCCAAGGATGGGCAGCACCTTCTTGGCCCGTTGAACACGGTGGCTGCGACTGGACCGTCAGCCAGCACTATATTTTCCAAAGCGAAATGTCGAAGGCGGGCGCACCGCCGCTCTCTCCCATGGGCATTGGCATGTGTGGTCCTGCTTTGCTCGGTCATGGATCAGCGGCTCAAAAAGCACACTACTTGCCGCGCATCTTGTCGGGCGAAGATTATTGGAGCCAAGGATATTCAGAACCTCACGCAGGCTCTGATTTAGCCCAGCTCACCATGTCGGCGGTGGAAGACGGCAACGACTATATTTGCAACGGCTCCAAAATTTGGACCACCCACGCCCATGAATCCAATATGATGTTCTGTTTGGTCCGCACAGATGCGACAGGGCGCCCCCAACAAGGCATCACGTTCATCCTAATTGATATGAACACCCCCGGCGTGACGGTTGACCCTATCGGCATGCTCACTGGCGAGCATATTCAAAACGCAGTTTTCTTCGACGACGTCCGCGTGCCTACAGCCAACGTCATCGGTGACGTAGACAAAGGCTGGACAGTTGCTAAATACCTGCTTGAGTTTGAGCGCGGTGGTTCTGCCTACGGCCCGCAGTTGCAGCAGCGATTGAACAAGATCCAAGCCAACGCCAAGGAGCTCGGTGCACTCGATAGCTCATTTGCCCAAAAGCTCGCCCAAGCAACTGTAGATGTGACAGCATTGGAATATGCGGAGCTGCGCCTCATGGCAGATTTAAGCGAAGGGGGCACACCCGGCCTGCGCGCCTCCATGATGAAAATCAAAGGCACCGAACTGAGCCAACACCTCACGGAGCTGGCGATTGAAGTGGCCGGTGCTTACGGCGCCCCGTTCCAACCTCAGCACCTTAAGGCGGGTGGGGTAAACCTCGACCCCCGCAAAACCAACGAAGGCCCCATCGGTCCAGATTGTGTGAGGCCCGACCTGTCCAAATACCTAAATGATCGGGCAGGCTCCATCTACGCAGGCTCTAACGAGATCCAACGCAACATCCTCTCCAAAGGCCAGCTCGGCCTCTAGGCACAAAAGCCCGCTTTACAAGTTGAACAACCGAACGGCGTTTCCACTCAGAAACGCCGTTTGCGCGTCATCTCCAAGCTTAAGTTCATCGAGCCCTTTGAGCGCTTTGCCCGGCGTAATCATCGGATAATTCGTCCCAAATAAAACTTTGCGCGCGCCGTGCCCCTGCATAAATTCCACAAGCTGAGAGGGATAACGGCGAACCGTGTAAGCAGACGTGTCGATATAAACATTCTCGTGTTTCGTCACCAGTGCAATGGCTTCATCCGTCCACGGATAACCAATGTGACCCGCCACAATCACCAGCTCGGGAAAATCGAGCGCCACCTGATCCAAATAGATCGGCCGCCCCACTTCAGACGGCATCAACGGCCCCGTGTGTCCAATCTGGGTGCAAAACGGCACGCCTGCTTCAATGCACGCCGCATAGATTGGATAAAACCGACGGTCAGTTGGCGCCACTTCCCACAACCACGGCAGCACGCGAATGGCTTTAAAACCCAGCTCGTGCACGCATCGGCGCACCTCCCGTACCGCGTCCATAGGCCGAGAGATATCCACCGAGCCAACCCCCACCAAACGGTCCGGGGCTTGGGCCACAAAGGCGGCAACCTCGTCATTGGAAATCATCACATTGCGCGGCGCCACCCACGCGCTAATCAGCATCTTATCAACCCCGCCCTGATCCATTTGCTCAATCGTGAAGGCAACCGGAAGCTCCTCCGTTGGCGCTTCGCTGCGTGTCCAGCGGCGCAAACTATCAAAAATCGGGTCTTGGCTGTGGCGTAAAGTCGGGTGTTGGCCCCATGCATCAATAATCATCGCGAAGCTCTCCAAAGAAGGGTAGGGTCGCATCATAGCTAGATACACACTCTAGAGCAACACTCTAATTTGGGCGATGATTGACGATGAGCGCACGGCACAAACTATTGGCAGCGGCAGAAGAGCTTTTTGATCAACAATCCTATGATTCAACCTCCGTGGCCCAGCTCTGCACAGCAGCGGGCGTCTCAAACGGCAGCTTTTTCCACGCTTTCCACACCAAAGACGCACTTGCCGCCGAACTCTACCTTGCCGCTTTGGAGGACTATCACGCCGCTTTAGCCGCCCCCCTTGGGCACAAACCAGCGGCGAAAGAAGGCATCGCTGCTTTGATTTCCGCCCACCTAAACTGGGTCGTCGACAACCGCCGCCAAGCCGAGTTTCTATTCAATCAATCCAGATCCGACTGGCTCGTCCACATAAGTGAGCGCCAAGCCGATGAAAACAAACGCTTCGGCGAAAGCCTAGAAACATGGGTCCGCCCCTTGATGGACGCAGGCAACCTACACCCACTCCCCACCCCCATTTTCGTCGCCCACCTCATCGGCCCCGCGCAAATCTTCTGCCGCGCATGGTTGTCGGGGCGCTCAATCGACAACCCCAGCCAAAACGCAGACGATTTGATCGCGTGCGCGATGCGTACCTTCCTCAAGTAAGCCGCATTGGCTCCGGTTGGAATGGCAATTGGACGGCTCAAATCACCAACTATGAATGGACGTATCGCGCACCGCCTCGCTACACATTAAGCATCGCCGCCGTAGAGTGCGCCCAATGTGAACCGATGGGAAATGATATGGACAATGAGCCAAGTGCCGAACACCCCTTCATAGGACAGTTCCGAGAGGCATGGGCGCGTGCCACCCTCGACGCTCTCATGGCCCCCTTGCGCGATGACGTGACACTCATCCAACCAATGTCGAAACCGATAGTGGGTAAGCTCGCCGCGACAAATGAATTCAGGCGCGTCCTCTACCGTTTCCCCGGCATGCGCGGGGAGGACATAAGCGGGCTGGGCCAAGGTGACTTGGTGCTGATCGATTGGACAATGGTCGTCCCCATCGGTTCCAAAACCATCCGCGTCCCCATCGTAGATAAGGTGTTGTTAGAAGAGGGCCGCGTCAAAAAACGGATCGCCTACTTCGACCCAACGCTCGTAAGCGGCCCTCTGATTCGCAGCCCGACCTCTCTCCTGCGTCACCTCAAGTCCCAATTTTTGACATCGAGTTGAACGCAGGTTGTTCCACATAGAAGAGTTAGGGCAATGCATTGGTGTCAGCTAAAGGTTGATGGATTTACAGCTGTTTTTCGTATTTCCTTGAGGTAGGTGGCTGCCATGAAGGCCTTATAGGTCATGCTGATGGCAATACCCAAAAAGAGAAGGTGTGACACTGGCGAGCCAAGACCCTCGACCAGTAAAAACACTTTTGCCACGGCGTATATCAAGCAGGGTGCAAACATTGCCCAGCGATGGTTGAAATAGATAAAGGGAAGCCAGACGAGGTAAAGAGCCACATCGATAGCAACTTCGTCGAGTGGAAGGTCTTCCGTGACGCCGAGTGAGGCAATGCCAATGCTTATGGCACACACAAAAAGAAAGAAAGCGATGAGGCTGTTCTTTGACTTCTTAAAGAAGGAGAGTTCAGAGTAGGACTGAGCCTCTTCCATAGCCAATTCTTTTGAGAAAAGGTTTTGCCAAAAGGGTTTCTTCTTTTTCTTTTCGTCTGCCATGTTTTTCCCGTCTCCAAAAGTCAGAATTGATCTGTCGGACTATAGTGAAATTAAAAGTAAATGCATCATTTTTTAGGCGTGATGCTCACTCACCAAAACGTGTTTGAGATGTGTCGAAACTCCAGAAAGCCCAGCTTGAATTGATTGGTTTGTGTACTATCTTTCACTCATCGCGGCGCGTTGCATCCTTTAACCGCCGCCGAAAGGAGTTCGCAATGATCACAATTCGCAAAGCAGAAGACCGAGGAAAAGCCAAGTTCGATTGGCTCGACAGCAACCATACCTTTTCGTTCGGGCATTATCATGACCGGGCGCATATGGGCTTTGAATCTCTGCGCGTGATCAATGATGACCGGATAGCGCCCGGCGGTGGTTTTGGCACGCACCCTCACAAAGATATGGAAATTATCTCTTACGTGCTGGACGGCGCGCTGGAACATAAAGATAATCTAGGCAACAGCTCCGTCATCAATGTGGGCGATGTCCAACGCATGAGTGCGGGAACCGGTGTTACACACTCCGAATACAATCATTCAGATGAAGAGGGCGCACACTTCCTTCAAATTTGGTTCATGCCAAACGCCAATGGGCTAGACGCAGGCTACGAGCAGAAGCACTTCACCGCCCAAGATAAGCAGGGAACCCTCAAACTCGTCGCCTCTCGTGACGGGCGGGGTGGCTCTGTCTCCCTCAATCAAGACGTCGATATGTATATCACGCTTCTTGAGGGTCCCGAGGCTGTGCGACACATGCTGCAAGCTAACCGTAAGGCATGGTTGCACGTCGCTAAAGGTCAGGTGTCATTGAACGGTGAAGTATTGCACGCGGGCGATGGCGCTGCTATCGATGGTGGCGAAATTGAATTGTCGAAGGGCACGGGCGCCGAAGTCATTGTCTTTGATATGGCAGCTTATAGACCGGAGTAACTATGTACATAATCAGTGGTGAGTTTAAAGCCAAAGCCGAATGCAGAGACGCCCTTATCGAAATGTCTCTCAAGCTCATTCCACTGTCGAAAAAAGAGCCGGGGTGTATCTCCTATAGCTTTCTGGAAGATCAGGCACGCCCCGGCCATTTTGTGTTTTTTGAACGTTGGAAAACACGCGACGATATTACAAAACATTTTGAAAAGTCGTATTTCGCAGATTTTTCAGCTAGTTTCCCCGATATGATTGACGGCACAGCAACCATTGAAATTCATGAGGTTGCTTCCACAGAAAACGTATGACGGGGCGCAGCATTTGTGATGGCAGACTTAAACGACACCCATAGTGACAATCGTAAGGCCACATGGCTTGAGTTGTTTTTCGATCTCATCTTTGTGGTCGCCATTGCAAAGGCAGCGCACGTCGTCCAGCACCAGCATCATGGTCACATCGATGTAGCCACTTACCTCAAATACGCCCTTATCATGATCCCGATTTGGTGGGCATGGGTTGGGGCCACCCTATACGCCAATCGGTTTGACTGTGACGACATTTGGCAGCGCCTCATGAGCTTTGGTCAGATGTTTTGCGTCGTCATTTTGGCCGCTCACATCAGCACCGATTTCGACAGCTACTATAAGGGTTTCCTCCTGTCTTACGCGGGCATCCGGCTCATCACAATCCTCATGTACCTGCGGGCAAGCCTCACATCGGCGCAAACAAAAGCGGTCTCAAACTTCCTCGCGCTCTCTTTTACAGTCGGCATTCTAATCAGCCTGTCCTCTTTGTTTTTTGAAGGGCCACTACGTTACATCCTGCTCTATGCGGGCATTGGCTTTGACATGATCATGCCGCTCATTGGCCATAAACGTCTCAAAGCCATGCCGGTCCATGCGCATCATTTGCCGGAGCGCTTTGGCCTTCTCACCATCATTCTACTCGGAGAGTCTGTTCTCAGCTTGGCCACCAGCTTTGGCATGCTGGAGTGGACCACGCCCTCCCTCATCATGGCGGGCTGCGGTTTTGCGGTGGCCTGTGGTTTGTGGTGGATATATTTCAACTCCATTGAGCGCGGCGTCGTCGGGCGAAATCTGGGGCACGGGCAAAACATCATCTATTCCCATCTGCTGATATACTCTGGCCTCGGCGCCGTTGCCGCGGTGATACATTTTGCCGTTATCCCAGAGCTCACACTCTTGGATTACAAAATACTCTCCGCTGTCGGAATTTTAGGCTTCATGGCCGGGCTACAGTTTTTGCACATGTCCTACAATCAGGGCAGCGAGCGCAAATCCGCGCTGATAAATGCCGCACTCTTCAACGTGTCATTCATCGCCATGTTGGTTCTGGCCCCGACCATTTTCATCGTCATGGTCGGCACAACAACGCTCGTACTGGCATATGCCGCCCTGGATCATCATCGATTGAAATGAGGGGCTAACCGCCGTGCCTCACATTTGGAATGTTTGATGAGGTGAGCGTCAGTGCGCGATAGTCGAAATTTTACACGTTGAGGCGTGCGACAATCCCGCCATTGCTTATGGGACGTTGAGCGATAACATCATCAAACATCAAAGTGCCAAGGGATCTGCCAGCTCGGAAAAACTTGGTGCCGCTATCCAAGAGAGCCGTTGACGTTGTCTCTGTTGATCAAAAACAAGAGCTCAGCGACCGGGCTGCGAACCACGCACAAGATAGATAAATGGCATAGGTGGGCCGTTATCTAGGATGTGATTGGATTATTATATTTGGATAAAGGGTGCACCCTAGAATCCAAAGGAGGGGGCATTAGAAACCTAAAAATTAAAAGCTTTTTGTTTCTTCTTTGCGACGACAAAATAACTGGATGCTCCCTTAAATATTTTTTCCACATCAATCGTCTGAAAATTTCCAGCTGCCATTAAATCGTCTAATTCAGAGCTTCTCAGTCTTCTTATGGCGATGGGGATTATGCCAATTTTACACAATATCCGAACCAATTGAATCTGAAGGTTCACTGCGAATGACATCTTATCTCGCAAGCACGGTGTTACAGAAATTAATGTCCCATCGGGCTTTAGTAATTCATGGATCCTCTGCAGAACGCTGTGGGGGGCGGGGACTGTGTGAAGCATATTGAAGGCCAGAACCACATCAAATGATCCCTTTTTGTATCTTTCGTCAAAAATATCTGTCTGGACAAAATCCACATTCTCAACGCTATTGGCGACTGCTTTCTCTTTTGCTAACTCAATCATTTTAGCTGAGATATCAATGGCGTGAATCTCTGCCACTTGACTGGCAAACTCACTGGTTATTGTGCCTGTCCCGCATCCATAGTCTAAAACAATATCGCTGCTTTTGAGGTGCTTTCTGGCGTTCTCTCTGCTTTTACGATGGATATACTCAAACCGTTCCTCGGTTTTGTCATAATTGCTTGCAGTATTATCCCAAAACTCTTTTGTTTTATTCATTTCTCATCGCCTTTTCCGTCACGCATGGCATTTCATTGCCATATCCCATACAAAAAGCCGCTGAAGTTCTGGTGTTACTCGCAGATGCGAATTGCAGGATTCTGCACTCCAGAACCTAAAGACAACTAAAGCCAGCTGGAGGTTCAGTGAGATTCTGAGGAAAAAACTTGAGAATGGTGCCCAGGAGAAGACTCGAACTTCCACGTCCTTGCGGACACTAGCACCTGAAGCTAGCGCGTCTACCAATTCCGCCACCTGGGCACTGCGGAGCGGTAACTAAGCTGATGCGAGCCTCTTGTCAACGGTTGCTTTGATTTGGGGTGCAACAAACTGCGCATTAAGCGTTTTTAAGCTCAAAAGAAGTACAATGAGACGATCTGGCCCCTTCACCCCAGCCGCCCCATGCGCTATTGAAGGGGCAACACCTACCGATTGGTGAAGATGCACGCCATCAAACCGACCCAGTTGAGGGACCTCCCCAGAGCGAGGGCCTGAGACAACCGACACAAAGGCAAGATTATGAGCACGGACAGCGTAAAACTTGGCGGAAAAACCCTTGAGCGGGGCGACTTGGTCACCGTTTTTGGCGGCACAGGCTTTTTGGGCCGTTACGTTGTGGCCTCGCTGGCAAGCAAAGGCTACCGGGTTCGCGTTGCAGTGCGTCGTACCAATGTGGCTCATGATTTGGCCCCGATGGGTGATCCGGGACAAATTCATCCGGTACAAGTTAACATCCGCCACAAAAAATCCTGTCAGGCAGCGTTGCAAGGCGCATCGGCTGTCATCAATTTGATCGGCATATTGTCTGAAAGCGGCGTGCAAACATTCGACGGTGTGCACGGTGTGGGACCCGCCCGCTTGGCCGCATTGGCCGCAGAGCAGGGCATCTCAAACTTTATCCATGTATCTGCCATCGGTGCAGACGAGGACAGCACTTCAGCTTATGGCCGCTCCAAAGCGCTCGGCGAGAAGGGCGTGTTGAAAGCACTGCCAACCGCCACAATCGTGCGCCCCTCCATTGTGTTTGGCCCAGAAGATGATTTCTTCAACCGCTTTGCGGACATGTCGCGCCTGTCGCCTGCTTTGCCGTTGATCGGTGGCGGACAAACCAAGTTCCAGCCCGTCTATGTCAAAGACGTTGCCGATGCTTTGGCAACCTTAGTCGAATGCAAAGGCGCACAAGGCACTGTGTACGAGCTGGGCGGCCCAGAGGTTGAAACCTTTGAAGGGCTTTTGAAATTGATGCTGGAGATCATTGAGCGCTCTCGCGTTCTGGTGCCCATTCCATTCGGCATCGCGACCTTGATTGCTAAATCAACCCAGTTTCTACCCGGCGCACCGATCACAGTCGATCAGATCGAAATGCTCAAATCCGACAATGTGGTGAGCGAAGCGGCTCAGGCCGAAGGCCGTACATTAGAAGGCCTCGGCATTATAGCCAAAGCACCTGATGTTGTGTTGCCAACCTATTTGGTGCGCTTCCGCAAAACCGGTGAGTTCCCAGAGCCCGAAATCGTTTAGGCGAAAGCTCGCGGACTTTTAGAATTGAAAACGGGGAAAAATGCTCATCATTTTTCCCCGTTTTGTTTCAAAGGCTGTGGCACGTCTCAGCTCCAATAAACCCACACCAAAAGGCCAAGGCCTAGGACAACCCGGTAGATCACAAAGGGCATCATGCTCATGCTTTCCAGCATTTTCATGAACAAGGCAATGGCGCCAAAGGCTGTGACACACGACAAGACCGCCGCAATCACCATGTCTGTGCCAAGCTCGATATTGCCTGCTTCAACAACTTTAAGCGTGCTGGCAAGGCCTGCCCCCAAAATAACCGGAATGGACAGCAGCATGGAGAACCGCGCCGCGTCTTGACGCTCATAGCCAAGCCAACGGGCCATAGTGATGGTGGAACCCGACCGGCTGGCCCCGGGAATAAGGGCAAGCATTTGAGCCACCCCAATCGCCAGTGCTTGGCCCCACGTCATGTCGTCCATCTTTTTGTCCGTCGCACCGGTTTTATCGGCCCACCATAAAAGCCCTGCGAAAATCAAATTCCCCCACGCGACGATTTCAGCGGTGCGCAGCGCGTCAATGGCGCCGGACTGCAAAAGCGCATATCCCACAACAACCGCAGGTATGGTGGCTAAGACAATGTAAAGTGCCAGTCGACCATCTGATGTCACCTCGCCTTTGAGTAACGCCAGTCCGCCCAAAATCAACCGCCATACCTCTTGGCGAAAATAAGCGACAACCGCCACCAGCGTGCCCGCATGTACAGCCACATCCATCAGCACCCCTTGGTCTGCCCAATCGGTCAGCTCATGGAGTAAGTTCAAATGGCCAGAAGAACTGATGGGAAGAAATTCTGTAATACCCTGAATGAGGGCCAAAATAATAAGCTGTTCGATCGACATAAATGCGTCCGTTGCGGGAAAGGGGTGTTCCATAGTGGCAGCCTGCCCGCCGATGCGCAAGCCGGGGCGCAACGCTAGGGCAAGGTCGGAGTAGGGGCAGAAGGCCCGCCATCTTCATCCAGAAACTATGCTATGCTTATGCGACGTTATGAGGAGAGCCCGCAATTAATTTGGAGCGGTGAGGAGGCAGTATGAATATCGGCGAAGTATCACGGCGCACCGGCATGCCGTCCAAGACCATTCGGTATTATGAAGAAATTGAGCTCGTGTCGCCTCCCGCGCGCGGCGACAATGGATACCGTCAGTATACAGATAAAAATGTTAACATGCTTGATTTTGTCTCTCGCGCCCGCTCCCTTGGTTTTACGGTTGAAGAATGCCGCAACCTACTCGCCCTGTATGAAGATCGCGGGCGGGCCAGTGCAGACGTGCGCGCTATTGCTCTGACCCACATTGATCATATTGACGGCAAACTGAAAGAACTCGCCGCCATGCGCGCAACTCTGTCTACCTTGGTGGCCAAGTGCAATGGCGACGACCGCCCAGACTGCCCAATTTTGGAAGAGCTTGCAGCCCTCAAATAGGTCTACCCAAACCCCGGCTCCCAAACCCTAAAATTCACCCAAACAAAATAATGAAATAATCGCAATGCCTCTGTTGCCAAGCCTTCCATTGCAGTAGGGTCTCCCCATGCGCACACTCTACCACCAACCACTATGCCCCGTTTCCCGAAAAGTCCGTCTGGTCATGGCTGAAAAGCAGCTGGACGTGTCCACTGTTGAGGAAAACGAATGGGAGCGCCGGGATGAATTCCTGGCTCTCAATCCATCAGGCTGCGTTCCTGTGTTGGTTGAGGAGGATGGTACGACCATTTGCGGGGCAGGGCCCATCGTCGAATATCTTGAGGATGCCTATCCCCAAGTTGCCCTTTTGCCCGGCACGCCTGCTTACCGCGCTGAAACCCGCCGATTGGTAGAATGGTTTGACGATAAATTTGCGCAGGAAGTCAGCACCGCACTTGTTTATGAGAAGATCACCAAACGGTCGTTGAGCGCCTCTTATGGCGGCGGCGCGCCTGATATGGCCATTGTCCGCACCACATTGCACAACATCCGTTACCACCTAGATTACATCTGTTACCTCATGGAAAGCCGTTCGTGGCTGGCCGGGGACGCCTTGAGCGTGGCCGACTTTACCGCTGCGGCTCATCTGTCTTGTCTAGACTATGTGGGGGATGTACCTTGGTCGCAATATCCAGACGCCAAAGATTGGTACGTGCGACTGAAATCGCGGCCTTCCTTTCGCGGTCTGCTCGCCGATCATATTCCCGGCATGCCACCGCCACGCGTATATGCAAACTTAGATTTTTAACGGACCCATTTAGATAATCGACATGTCTTCCAAACGTCCTGCAAAGCCCAAACCACCTCTGACGCCTGAGTTGATCAAATCAATGGCCCAAGAAATTGGCTTTGATGCGGCCCATATCGTGCGTGTAGAAGATGTGCCCGACCGCACAGACAAGCTGCAAAGCTGGCTGGGCAAGGGGCATCACGGCGTCATGGAATGGATGGCCGAAACGGTCGAGCGCCGGGGTCACCCCAATGCTCTGTGGCCGCAAGCCCGCTCTGTTATTGTGCTCGGCCAAAACTATGGGCCCGACAGCGACCCTCTAGAAGTTTTAGATCATCCCGATCACGCAGCTATTTCTGTCTATGCCCGCAACCGCGATTACCATGACCTCATCAAAAAGCGCTTGAAACGCTTGGCCCGCTGGTTGGTGGAACAATGCGGCGCGGATGTAAAAGTCTTTGTAGATACTGCCCCGGTTATGGAAAAACCTCTGGCGGCAAGTGCTGGTTTGGGGTGGCAAGGGCGCCATACAAATCTCGTCTCACGCGAATTTGGCTCGTGGCTCTTTTTGGGCTCCATCTACACAACTGTCGAATTGCCAAGCGATCCGCCCGAGGTGGACCATTGCGGGACGTGCCACGCGTGTCTGGATATTTGCCCGACAAAGGCTTTTCCCGCCCCCTATCAAATCGATGCCCGTCGCTGCATTTCTTATCTGACCATCGAATACAAGGGTCACATTCCAGACGAGTTTCGCATCCCCATCGGCAACCGCATCTATGGGTGCGACGATTGTTTGGCGGTGTGCCCGTGGAATAAATTTGCCAGTAAAACCGATGAGGTCGCCTTCCATCCCCGTGAAAGTTTGGTAGCGCCGTTATTAAAAGAGCTGGTCGGTTTCGACGATGCAGCCTTTCGGACATTCTTCACAGTTTCTCCAATCAAGCGCATTGGCCGTGACCGCTTTACGCGCAATGTCCTCATCGCCATTGGTAATTCAGCGGAACCCGCTCTGCTGCCTCATGTCGAAGTCTGTTTAGAAGATGCCTCCCCCCTCGTGCGCGCCATGGCAATCTGGGCGGTGGGGCGGCTTGCCAGTCAGGACCGTATTGATCAATTGCTCAAGGGCCGAGAAAATGATCCCGACGCGGATGTGCAGTCTGAATGGGAAAAGCTTAAGGGGCGCCCACACCCGGCTCCACATTAACGTCCATTTGCGCCAAATAGGACCGGGCCGCGACCGCTGCCGGGTCTGCGGGAGCCGCCGTCCCCTGCACATAAATCCAATCATCGCGGGCACCCGCAATGTCCCCAAGGGCTTGGCGCACCAACCCCCGCTCAAGCCGGGTGGGAACGGGAGACGCTCCCTTCTCAAGAGCAGCCTCTAAATCGGCGGTGGCAAAGCGGAGTTTCCCTGAGAGACGGTGGCTGCGTCCGCGCAACAAATAAGCCTCCCCCCAGTAGGGACGCTTAGCGATCACCGCATCCAAATCACTGAGTGCCGCAGGATGATTGTCCGCGATGAGGTGGGTACGTGCGCGACTAAGTTGCAAGGCAATGTCACCGGGTAGATACGCCATTGCGTTGGTAAAGGCGGCAATCGCTTGGGTGGGTTTGCCAGCTAGCACCCATGCATTGCCTGCTTGCGCCAAAATTTGAGCGCGCTCAATTTCGCTGCCTGCATCAGGCCGCTTTGCAATTTCTTCAAAACGAGTTGCGGCGCCTTCGTATAATTTGAGTTCGGTCAAGGCCAGTGCCGCGCAGTGGAGCGCCCCCGCGCCCCCCCCTTGCGCATACCATTCAAGGGCGACGTCGTAAGACGCATCAGCGTCTTCAGCAATGACAGCGATACAGCCAGAATAGTTTTGCGCCTGTGCAGTTGAGGTGCTGAGAACCCCGGCCAACCCGGCCACAATGAAACTACCAAGAACGAGGCATGCTCTTGGAAAGGTGGCGCGAAGACCCCGCAGGGAATTGGGATAAAGTTTCATCTGCGCACGCCCTCCAAAATTTGCTACATCTTCCTACAAGCCCATAGGGTTGAACAGACAGGGCGCCGCTGCAAGCCCAAATTGAAGAAAGCCCACGCTCCAAATGCCCATCACGTCTAAAAATCAAACAACACAGTCTCCCTTCTTGTTCTGCTTTGGTTTTGGCAGCTCCGCGCAGGTGCTGGCCCGCGACTTAGAAGGGAGTGGGAAAAACTGGCGGATTGAGGGCACATGCCAGAGCATTGAAAAGCAAACAGCCCTAAATGAACTCGGATTCAAAGTGCATTTGTTCGACGGGCAGGAGGTCTTTGCGGGCGCAGCAGAGCTTTTGGCGCAAGTCACCCACGTACTTGTGTCCGTGCCGCCCAAAGCTCAAACCGAAGCTCAAGAAGAGGTTGATCCTGTTGCGCGTGTTTTTGGGGAGTTACTGACGGCCCTACCTGCCCTTCAGTGGGTTGGCTATCTCTCCACAACCGGCGTTTACGGCGACCATCAAGGCAAGCGTGTAGATGAACTGACACCGCGCACGCCAGCCGGGCCACGGGGACAATTGCGCGTGGATGCAGAAGAAGCTTGGGAAACCTTTTTTAAGGAGCAGGGTCTGCCCCTTCACATATTCCGCTTGGCAGGCATTTACGGGCCACATTCTAGCCAGTTGAAATCTCTGAAGTCTGGCAAGGCGCGCCGCATCGTGAAGCAGGGTCAGGTTTTCTCCCGCATTCATGTGGATGATATCGCGGCCGTCCTTACAGCCTCCATGGAAAAACCAAACCCCGGTGCCATCTATAATGTCTGCGATAATGAAGCAGCCCCACCCCAAGACGTTGTGGCCTATGCAGCTAAACTCATGGGACAAGCAGCGCCGCCCGAAGTTTTATACGAAGATGCAGACCTGACACCCATGGCGCGCAGCTTTTACGGCGAGAGCAAACGGGTCGATAATCACCGCATGATCCACGAGCTCGGCGTGGTGCTAAAATTCCCCACCTATAAAGAGGGCCTCAAAGCACTCTTCGAGGCCCAGCAGTTTTAGCGACTTTTAGGACACAACTTCGAGCTCAGTTTTCGCCACCAGTTCCAGTAAATCCTCGACCGTATGCATAAGACGCGCAATATCGTCCGGCTCTGAGAGGCGGTGGTCTCCCACTTTGTTTAACTGCAGGGTCACATCGTCACTCGCCAACGCGTTCAGCGTGCGCACCGCATGTTCCCACGGCACATCTTCGTCTTGCATGCCTTGCAAAATACGCACAGGGCAGTGCAGCGGGATCGGTTTATTCAACAGCAAATGGTTGCGCCCGTCCTCAATCAGCTTGAGGGTGATCTCATAAGGCTCGTCATACTCTGAGGGTTGGCTATAAAGCCCGTCTTCAAGAAGCGTCTTTTTGATGTCCTCATCAAAGCCTGCCCACATCAAATCCTCGGTAAAATCAGGGGCAGGGGCAATCAAGACAATGCCTTTCACCTGTTCAGGGCGCGCAAGAGCAACCAGCAAAGCAATCCAAGCTCCCATGCTCGAGCCGATGAGGATTTGGGGACCTTTGGTCAGCCGCTCCATCATCAGCAACGCATCATCTTTCCAGCGCCCAATGGTGCCTTCCCGAAAACTTCCCTGCGAGGCGCCGTGAGCGAAATAGTCAAATCGCAAAAAGGAGTGATTCGTTTCTTGTGCCCATTGCGCCAGTGCGTTCGCCTTTGTGCCCGTCATATCGGATTTAAAGCCGCCCAACCAAATGATGCCCGGTGATTCGGCAGGATTGTCCTGTTTTACAATGTCATACGCCAATTGAGCGCCGTCATTGGCTTCCAGAAATTGCACGGTAAGGGTGTTTTTCATTGTATATGCTCGTTAAACGTTTATAAATAAGATAAAATGCATAGTGTACTTAAGGAAAATGATTGTCTTCACCTTGGGCGATGGCCCATATAAACGAGGATAAAGTAGGAAGATGAGCCAAGCCCTAATGATTGAGCCCGTGAGCGTACAACCTTTTAATGGCCTAGCCGCCCCAACAGTGCTTCAAGTAATTCCAGAATTGGAAACTGGGGGCGCTGAGCGCACAACTGTGGACATTGCGAAAGCCGTGATCGATACCGGTGGGCGCTCCATTGTTGTGAGCTACGGGGGACGCCTATTAGACGAATTGGAAGGGGTCGGGGCAACTCATATTACACTGCCCGTCCATTCCAAAAATCCTCTCATCATGTGGGCCAACATTGGCAGGCTCTCAAAGATTATTCGGGACAACGATGTCACCATCGTACATGCCCGTTCTCGTGCCCCCGCGTGGAGCGCTTTGGCAGCAGCCCGCCGGTGCAATGTTCACTTTGTCACGACCTATCATGGCAAAGTACATGACGGTCCCAATCTGAAGGTCTTCTACAACTCTGTCATGACGCGCGGTGACGCGGTGATTTCCAATTCGGAATTCACCACGCAACGCATTATGCAATTCCATAAGCCTACGTCGCCCGTCTATACCATTCAACGGGGCAGCGACCTTGAGCGCTTTAACCCGCAAAATTTGGCCCCCGGTGCAGCCGAAGCACTGCGCGCCAAATGGGGCGTGCCCTCCAATGTGCCTTGTTTCATGTTGCCTGCTCGGCTGACCCGGTGGAAAGGCCATTTTGTTGCCCTTCATGCCCTTCAGCGGATTGCGCAGGAAACACCAGCCCACCTCGTATTGGTGGGTGATCCGCAGGGACGCGATGCTTATCTGATGGAGCTCGAAGCCGGGGTCAAGCAGGCAGGCCTAGAAGGCCGCGTGCATCTGGTCGGCCATTGTGATGACATGCCAACAGCTTATGCCGCCGCCGATGTCATCTTGGCCCCGTCTATTGAGCCCGAACCTTTTGGACGTACCCCTATTGAAGCAGCAGCCATGGGGCGTCTGGTGATTGTTTCCAATCACGGCGGCGCGTGTGAAACAGTTTTGACGGATTATGAAAGTCCGGGCCAAGCAACAGGGTGGCGGGTGACCCCCGGCATCATTCGCGAAGTTGCCGAAGCCATGCGTGCAGCCCTTGCCCTTTCTGTGCCAGAGCGTGATGCGATGGGCAGGCGGGCGCGTAACCGTGTAATGTCCCAGTTCTCTTTATCGGCGATGTGTGATGCTACTTTACAAGTCTATTCTGACCTCCTCCGAGGGTAGGACCCGCAAGGTATTCCCCGTGTGTATTTCGGGGAGTCGCAAAAAGGCCGATCAGCTTAATGCGCTGGCGCAAACCCCACTGGGTGAGCTCTTGTTGGATGCAGGTGCCCTGCAATCCATGACATCAAGTGCGAAGCACCCGGCCACTCAGCCTCGGATTCTGCTTATTTGTTTGAAGCCAAGCTATTCAGCGCAGGCCAAAGCACTGATTGTGCAAGCAATGTCACAGATCGTTGAAAACGTGCCAGATGCTGAAGTGGTTGTTTTAACGGCTGGCCATACGCCCTTCATTTCAGGCCATCAGGTCGAGTTATGGCCGGATGGACATTTGCGGGGTCTTGGCAATTGGTTGACCGTTGCCCGCCGTATTGCCTGGGCTCAATTCGATTCTGTCTACGACTTGACCCCCTGCTTCCGGTCCAAATGTCTTCATTTGACGGTAAAACCGTGTCCACCGTGGCACAAATCGTCGATTAACCAGTCATAAACCCTTGATTCCTTGACTTAGCGCGACAACCTTCTAAATGTAGCAGGGAATTTAACGGGGCCGCCCGAACAGGATCCGATGGTGAAGCATAGCTTTACTAAGGCTGGATATTTCATCATTCCGATGAACCACCTTGTGATCACAGTAGCCAATGATCGTCGATGATCGTGCTATTTCGTCAAATGTTTGGACCCTAGGAGCAAACCGCAGGAGGTTTACATAGCTCGCAAGCCAATGCAGGCGCAGCCCACCCGAGAGGGTCCGCGCGTAAATGATCAAATCCGTGTGCCAAATGTCATGTTAATCGATGACGAAGGCGAGAACCGTGGTGTCATGTTGACCGCTGAAGCGATTGAAATGGCAGCAGAGCAAGGGCTCGACCTCGTCGAAGTGTCGCCCAATGCCTCACCACCCGTGTGCAAATTTCTCGACTATGGCAAGTACAAGTTTCAGGCGCAGAAAAAAGCAGCTGAAGCGCGTCGTAAACAGAAAACGGTCGAAGTTAAAGAAATCAAGATGCGTCCCAATATCGACACTCATGATTATGAAGTGAAGATGCGGAACATGCGTCGGTTCTTTGATGCCGGTGACAAGGTAAAAGTGACCTTGCGTTTCCGGGGTCGTGAAATGGCCCACCAAAATTTGGGCATGAAACTTATGCAGCGCGTTAAAGCAGAAGTGGAACCCATTGCGAAGGTTGAGCTTCATCCTCGCTTGGAAGGCCGCCAGATGATCATGGTTTTGTCACCACGTTGATCACTGCTCGATAAATGCAGAGTGCAGATAGAACAAAGCCCGGTCTCGTACCGGGCTTTGTTGTGAGTGGGTAGCGCCCCAGCTTAAAGATCAAACCGATCTGGCCGGTCGGTCAAAATGGCGTTCACCCCAAGGTCTGTGAGGCGTTTAATCTCATCTGGCGCGTCTACCGTCCAAGTCGAAATTTCCAGCCCGAGCTTGGTCGCATAGGCAAAGCTATCGGCGGTCACATCTCCATGCCATGCAAACCATCCGTCGGCGCCCGAAGCGCGCTGGGTCTCCAAAATCCGTTCCCCAAATGAAGTGCCCGATTGATCACGCCAATCATGCGGCCCCAAAAAAGCTGGCCCCTGGGACATCAACGCTCGAATGGCTTTGGACGTTGCAGGCTCATCAGCCGTGCCAGCTTCCCGTTGGTGAGGGTCCATTTGGTCAAAGGGCAACGTCGTAAAAGCATTACGAATAGACGGGGAAAGCTCCTTAGCACGCAACAACCCCCGCCAATCAAAAGAGACAAAGGTGGTGAAAGACCCCATATCCATTTTCTCAATCAACTCAACGGCTGCTTCTGCAAGGCGTGCAGGGTCTGCTCCCAACTCTGGTTCCAACAATTCAGTTTTAAGCTCCACATAGAGACGAAACCCCGGCCCCGCCTTTTCTTTCACCAGATCTAAAACCTCAGAAAGAAGCGGAATGTGTTCGCCGTCCAAGGGTGTCTGGTCCGGGTAGCGTTTGCCATATGTGCTGCCAGGCCGCAGCCGACCAACATCATAAGCCGCCAATGCGTCCCGGCTCAGGTTTTTAAGCAACAGAGGCGGCTTCCCAACCCATTCGCCGTCGCGCCGAGCGATCGCTGTTTTGAGGGCGCCGTCATGATGCACCACCAAGTGGCCATCGCGGGTCAAATGGATATCCAGCTCAAACCCATCCACCCCCATATCCAGAGAGCGGCGAAAAGCACCCATTGTATTTTCAGGCCACAAGCCACTGGCCCCACGGTGAGCAATGCAGAGCGGGCGAGGTGAAGATAAATCAGTCATAGAGGGTCCATCGTTAGGCCAAGCAAAAGAGAAACACAGCCTAACTTGAAAGTATGACGAGCAAAAGATTTTGCTGAGGGAAGACCGCCCTAACCTTCATGTCAAAACAGCCCTGCTAAGGGAGCAGAGCTGTTTGAAGGAAGAAGTTTGAGGAGGAGTTAGGCAACTTGAACCGTTTGATCGGCAGGGCAGTTGAAGTGCAGCACCTGACGCTGGATGCCTGTGACTTCCCGTACAATCTTTAGCGTTTCCGGCGTAACGTGAAGAATGCCCGCAGTATAGCTTTCATCATTCATTTCTTGTGGCAGGCCTAATGGTTTTAAGTTCCATCCAACGGCCAAAGCAGCAGGGAAGAGGTCGGTGTCCAAAACAAACGTAATCGCCTCGATCCCCCAAATGAGGGCAAACTCGATCATCGCAACATTGAGGTCTGCAAAGACGGTCTGCCCGCCAAATTCACTTTGCACACAGCCGCGTGAGCTTTCCCAAGTTGATCTGTTGCGGGGCACGTCGCCGTTCACGAGGGCCGGGAAGACATCAGAAAGAACATGCGGTTGTGTCGAGGGCAACATACGCATTGCGCCAGCCACTGTGCCGTCTTCCAATACTTTCACCAGATAAGCTGTTTCGATCGTGTCAAATTCATCGCATTCAAGGCCGCCTTCTGAATGCAGGTCCCATCCACGGTTCTCCACAAAAACCTTGTGCCGAAGAGCAAACATTTGGGTCATCACGTCTTGATAGAGGTGGGAGTTTTCACGGGTAATGAGATGTATCATCGTCGTTTCTCTCTTTTGTGTGAGTACGAAAGAGAGAATGACGAGAAACCGATAGGCGCACAGCTAGCACATCTGATAGGCGACGAAACTGTTGGAATCTGTTTTTATGGAGTGATTTACCAAAGCAACAAGTTAGTTCAATTGCTTTATCTTGTGATATGGCGTTCAACGAGGGCTTTCACCAGCGCCTGCTGCGGGGTGGCCACATCATATTTGTCTTTAATACGGTTGAGGTGAAAGCGCACGGTGCTTTGGGAGATGGATTGAATTTTCCCAATTTCCCATGCTGTTTTACCGTCGCCGTATAGCCTCAAAATTTCTGTCTCACGCTCTGTAAGGGGAGATCCGAAACTGAAGTGAGGACCCTTGGCGACATCCAGTTGGCGAATGCGTCGTGACGCTTCGTAAAAATAGGCTGCGATGAGCTGCATTGCCCCGCGCACTTTTTGTGGCAATTCATGCTTTTGAGCGCCAAAAGAAATAGACCCGCGGTAATATTCACCTCTGGCATCTGGAATGGGAATTGTCAGTCCTTGGCGGTGGCGTGTCACAGAAGCATCGTCGCGTAGCTGTTTTTGCCGAGGGGTTAGGCGGTCTGCCATACCCGTCCAAACATCCTGCCAACAGAATGCATAGTCCTGAGTCGCCACGTGGATGAGCATGGGATCAATTTCATAAAATTTTTCAGTATTGTAATGGTCCTGCCAATCACTGGTGTAATTGAGGTGGCTAATGGCATCATCTGGGAAGTTGGTTGGGTCAGCCAATGAAATGGCAATATATTCTTCAAAGCCGAACTCATAGACGACTTTCTCAAATTCCTGATTCAATTCTTCGATCGTCGGTGAGGCGAGTGCAAAATCTGCAAACTCCAACACGCGCGTATTTTCCCAATCTGCCATTTAACTCTGCTCTTCTGTAGTTCCTTAGGCCGTTTCCTAAGGTGCCAAACGTCGTGAGCAGATAATAAAGTCTATAGTTCGGTGAGAGCAAGAAATGAATAGTGTAGAACGAAAGAAATATAATACCATCTCATTACATGAAACCCCAAATATACAATAAGTTTAGAGTTTCATCATAAGTACGGCTAACCTTCACGACCGCACCGAAGTAAAGGTTAAGAGGCCGGGGGGTGTATTGGCGCGTCTGAAAAAATCTAGGAGTGGCGGGTAAATTTGCTACTACTCAGTTGGCCGACACTGAGCCTAAATTAGGGTATGGTAAGTGTTGTCGCGGGAGTTGCTCGCTAGGAATTGCAGATATTAGAGGTGCGAAATAGGTCGATGGATAGCCGATTTGAAGTCACAGAGACACATGACCATGGGTGTATTTTGAGGGTAAAAGGTTATGAGCTGGCCGACGAATTTGAGGACTTTATCAACGAAGATAATTATGTGCTCAATAGTTGTGGATTCGAGAATGACGATGCCACCTTTTGGTTCGGACATACAGGTTGCCAAGAAAAAGTAAGAAACTTGGTGGAGAAGTTTTTGAATAGACCGTGATGTTGTGAATTGGCGCGAAAAACCGTTTTAGGCTTGAAAATGTGATTTCAAAGCAAGTGATTTGAAACAACAGCTCGTTCATAGTGAGCTGGAGGTTTGGAAAGGTGAAGTGGGTCCATGGATAGTCGATTTGAATTCGCTGAGACACATGATGCTGGGTGTATTTTGAAGGTGAGTTGTTTTGAACTGGCTGACGAATTTTCTGGCTTTATCAATAACGAATATTTTGTTCTCAGTGAGGTAAAGCGCGAGAAGGACCATACTATTTTTTGTTTCGGGCAAGCCAGTTGCGAGGAAAATGTAGAAAAGGTGGTCGAAAGGTTTTTGAATAGGCCGAAAAAACCGCCGGTATCGCCCGATGCCACCATTGGGACTCCCGATGCCACCATTTGGACTAAAGTGTTTAATGCCATTTTTGGCAGCTGAAGAAGACTCTTTCCCCTTGCATTTCCTCAGTGTTCCCGTATATATCGCCCTTTCCGGGGTCGCCCGGCGGCAGGGCATGCCGTGGCGACGCGAAATGCAATCGGTTCTGCGGTGAGGAAGCATTATTAGCTTCATCGGCAAAGAGCCCACTTTTAAGACTAGGAGAGCAAAATGCCCAAATTGAAGACCAAGAGTGGAGCTAAAAAACGCTTCAAACTCACGGCTTCTGGCAAAGTCCGTTCGGGCCAAGCTGGCAAGCAACACGGCATGATCAAGCGCAGTAACAAAACGCTTCGCAACCAGCGCGGGACGACAATCCTGTGTGATGCAGATGCGCGTATTGTTAAAAAATTCCTCCCTTACGGCTAAGCCGCAGGTTTATATTTAAAGGATAGCTGATATGTCCCGTGTTAAAAGAGGTGTGACCACTCACGCCCGCCACCGTAAGGTGATCAAAGCTGCGAAAGGCTATTATGGCCGTCGCAAGAATACTTTCCGCATTGCCAATCAGGCTGTGGAGAAAGCCGGTCAATACGCTTATCGTGACCGTCGCACCAGAAAACGGAATTTCCGTGCTCTTTGGATTCAGCGCATCAACGCAGCAGTGCGTGAGTGTGGCATGAATTACGGTAACTTTATCAACGGCCTCAACCTCGCAGGTATCGAAGTTGACCGTAAAGTTTTGGCTGATCTTGCCGTGCGCGAACCTGATGCCATCAAGGCGCTGGTAGCTCAAGCAGAAGCAGCTCTAAACAAATAATCCCGCTTTAGGGATGACGGCGAAACCCCGAGACATCTGCGCATGGCCATGCCTGCGATTGATGGACGGGGTTTTGTCGTATCTAGGCCTCAATGAAGGGGCAGGGCATCTATTTCTAGGCATTCGCCCCCTAAAACGGGTAAACAGAATGCAGTAGGGATCTCGAGCCGAGTTTGAATCGAAGTGCTTAAGTGACGTGGCGAAGGAAGTGGTCAACGATCGGCCAAAGAAGTGGAAAATCATGACAGATCTGCAAAAACTAGAAGATGATGTGCTCACAGCCATTGCTGGTGCCGCAACCGAACAGGCCCTAGAGGAAGTTCGTGTGGGCGCGCTGGGTAAGAAGGGCTCCATTTCCCAAATCATGAAGGGGCTTGGTAAAATGAGCCCGGAAGAGCGCAAGGAAATGGGTCCTAAGCTCAACGGTCTCAAAAACAAAGTTGCTGATGCCATTGCCCAGGCCAAATCCGCGCTACATGAAGCAGCATTAGACGCACGGCTTAAGAGTGAAACCATCGACATCACGCAACCCGCGCGCACAACACCCATCTCCGAAGGCCGCATTCACCCGATCAGTCAGGTGATGGACGAAATCACAGCCATTTTTGCAGATCTAGGCTTTGGCGTCGAAGAAGGTCCTGATATCGAGACCGACCATTACAATTTTGAAGCGTTGAACTTCCCTGAAGGCCACCCGGCGCGCGAAATGCACGACACCTTCTATTTTAATGAAAAAGAAGATGGCTCACGCCTCCTGTTGCGCACCCACACAAGCCCTGTTCAAGTGCGCACAATGGAAGCAGGCAAACCGCCGTTCCGTTTTGTGGCACCCGGCCGCACATTCCGCTGTGACAGCGACCAAACACATACGCCGCAATTCCACCAAATCGAAGGCTTGGTCATCGATGAGAAAACCCACATGGGCCATCTCAAATGGGTGCTAGAAGAATTTCTGCGCGCCTTCTTTGAAACCGACAAAGTCGAAATTCTATTCCGTCCCTCCTTCTTCCCCTTCACCGAGCCGTCCATGGAAGTGGATGTACGGTGTGCCCGCAAAGGCAATGAGATTCGCATCGGCGAAGGCGACGACTGGATGGAAATTCTAGGCTGCGGCATGGTGCACCCCAATGTACTCAAAGCGGCGGGCATGGACCCAGAAAAATACCAAGGCTTTGCATTCGGCATGGGCATTGACCGCCTTGCGATGTTGAAATACGGCATCCCGGATTTGCGCGCCTTCTTCGAAACTGATTTGCGTTGGTTGCGCCATTACGGCTTTTCCGCGCTCGACATTCCGACCCTTGCTGGAGGGCTTTCCTCATGAAGTTCACCCTATCTTGGTTGAAAGACCACCTCGACACGACGGCCTCTCTTGAAGAGATCACCAGCAAGCTGACTATGATCGGTCTGGAAGTGGAAGACGTCCACAATCCAGCAGAAGCGCTCAGCGTGTTTCGCGTGGCAAAAATCATCGAAGCGGTGAAGCACCCCGATGCAGACAAGCTGAAACTTTGCAAAGTGGAAGCCCAAATCGACGGCGAGCTGAAAGTGCTCCAAGTCGTCTGCGGTGCCCCCAACGCACGCACTGGCTTGCTCGGTGTTTTCGCTCCTCCCGGTGCGACCATTCCCTCAAATGGCATGGTGTTGAAACCAACCAAAATTCGTGGCATCGAATCCAATGGCATGATGTGTTCTGAATCTGAGCTCGAACTCTCAGAAGACCATGACGGCATCATCGAAATTGCTGAAGGCGTTGCTGTCGGCACACCAGCTGTTGATGCGCTGAACCTCAATGATCCCGTCATCGAAATCGCCATCACCCCAAACCGTCCAGACTGCTTGGGCGTCTACGGAGTCGCGCGCGATTTGGCAGCGGCTGGCCTAGGCACGCTTAAAACCCAAGCCCAACCTGAGATTGATGAAGGCTTTGAAGGCGACATCAAAATCGAGTTGGATTTCGCGGACGCAGATGCAAACGCCTGTCCGCATTTTTCAGGTCGTCTGATCAAAGGCGTCAAAAACGGCACCAGCCCCGCATGGATGCAAATGCGTCTACGCGCCATCGGCTTGCGCCCCATCAACACCCTCGTCGATATCACCAATTACGTGACCTTCGACCGGGGACGTCCCTTGCATGTCTATGATGCTGCAAAGCTGAGTGGCAACATCGTAGCCCGCATGGGTAAGGGCGAAACATTCCAAGCCCTAGACGGCAAAGAATACAAAGCCGAAAGCACCATGTGTGTAATCGCTGATAGCGCAAATGTATTGGGCTTTGGCGGCATCATGGGCGGCGAAGCGTCAGGCTCAACCGAAGAGACTGTCGATGTATTCGTTGAAAGCGCTTACTTCGATCCCTACAAAACCGCTGCAACCGGGCGCAAAACAGGCATCAACTCCGATGCACGTTTCCGCTTTGAGCGCGGCATCGATCCAGCGTCTGTTGAAGAAGGCTGTGACATCGGAACGGCTTTGATCCTCGATCTGTGTGGGGGCCAAGCCTCTACCCGTGAAGTTGCCGGTGCTTTGGCATGGAAGCCCGTCACCATTTCCTTCGACCCTCACCGCGTAACCCGCCTCACAGGCGTGGCGTTGGAAAACAGCGAAATCACAAGTATCCTCACCAATCTCGGGTTTGCCGTGACCTCAGAAGGCGAGCGCCTCTCTGTAAGCGTGCCGTCATGGCGTCCTGATGTGTTCGGGGAAGCTGATTTGGTTGAAGAAGTGGTCCGTATCCACGGTCTTCATGAAGTGGTATCAACACCGCTGAAGAAGAACCATGCTGTGGCCGATCCCGTCCTCAATATTGCTCAGCAACGCCAACGCAATTCCAAACGTGTTCTTGCCGCGCGCGGTATGCTGGAGGCTGTGAGCTGGTCTTTCGTGTCAAAAGCCGAGGCCGAACTCTTTGGCGGTGGACAGCCGGAACTGGCCTTGGCCAATCCGATTTCCGTCGAAATGTCAGACATGCGTCCCTCATTGCTCCCCGGTTTGATTGCAGCCACAGGTCGCAACATCAGCCGTGGCTACGGGGACGTTGCCTTGTTCGAATCAGGTCAAACATACCAAGGTGAGAAACCAGAAGAGCAGCGCCGCATGGCCTCTGGTTTGCGCCAAGGCACCAACCGTCCCTTCGCAAAAGGCCGTCATTGGCAGGGTGCTGCAAGCAAGGTTGATGTGTTCGACGTCAAAGCGGATGTAGAAGCCGTTCTGGGAACCTTGGGTGTCAGCGTTGGTAATTTGCAATGTGTTGCAGAAGCCCCGTCTTGGTATCATCCGGGCCGCTCTGGCGTTCTGCGCATGGGACCCAAAAACATCATCGCGTATTTCGGTGAAGTTCACCCGCGCGTGTTGGATCAAATGGATGTCGCAGGCCCAATCGTTGCCTTCGAAATCTTCCTTGATGCGATTCCAAAGCCAAAAGCCAAGCCCACGAAAAACAAACCCGCTATGGACAGCACAGACCTACAGCCAGTCCGCCGCGACTTTGCGTTTCTTGTGGGCAAATCTGTCAGTGCCGAAAAATTGCTGCAAGCTGCCAAACGCTCAGACAGCAAGTTGATCTCAGGCGTTAGCCTTTTTGACGTGTTTGAGGGCGGAAGCCTTGGCGACGACGAAAAGTCGCTGGCGATTGAAGTTACTCTTCAGCCGCGTGCTAAAACCTTGACCGACGAGGAATTGGAAGCTGTGTCTTCCAAAATCGTCGCGGCTGTGAAAAAAGCCACAGGCGGCACCTTGCGCGGATAAGGTTATCCTTGTTGATTTCTCTCTGAGACCTGATGATAGGCCTCAGGGAGAAAATCATGGACATAAAAACACTCAAAACCCGTATAGCTGATGGTGTTGCCATCATCGAATTGTCACGGCCCCATCGCCGCAATGCATGGACGGGCCGGATGCACACCGAATACCGCCACATGCTCAGCGGGTTCGATCAAGATCCCGCCGTGCGCGTGATCATCGTGACAGGCGATCCAGAAGGCAAAGCCTTTTGTGCGGGCGCAGATACCGCAGCCCTAGAAGGCCATTCCGAAAAAGGGCGTTACGATAGCGGCACTGACCAATCCATCGCGACGCCCGGTTACGGCACCCGCGATGAGTTCGACGCCACCTTTGCCTATCACTTCGGCCTCTCAAAACCCGTCATCGCCGCCATCAATGGTCCCGCAGCAGGTATTGGGCTTGTTCTGGCAGCCTTTGCAGACATCCGCTTTGCTGCCAAAGGCGCAAAATTCACCGCCGCCCATGGTCGGTTCAACTTCCCCGCCGAATTTGGCCTCTCGTGGGTGTTGCCACGCATCATCGGGCTCACCCATGCCAATGACATTCTCCTGACCTCGCGTGTTTTCACCGCGGAAGAATCACATCAGATGGGCTTTTTGAACAAACTACTCGAACCCGAAGAGCTGATGCCTCACGCACTCGCCTATGCCCGTCAAATTGTTGAAGGCGTCGCACCGGGGTCGGCTCGCGAGACCAAATGGCAGATCTATACCGACCAACACCGCGATGTTGGCGCCTCTGTGCGCGAGGCAGAGCACCTGCTCGAAACCATGATCAAGCACCCCGATTATAAAGAGGGCATTCGGGCTTGGATGGGGAAACGAGCCGCTAAATGGGGGGCGGAATAGGGCAAACAGGGCACATTGCGTGCTCAAACAGGCCAGAACGCACGAGTGCGTAAACAAACGCATTGGCGGGAGGCTCTGAGAATGCTATATCGCCCGCCATGACAGACCTTTCAAAGATCCGCAATTTCTCCATTATTGCTCACATCGACCACGGGAAATCCACCCTGGCTGACCGATTGATTCAACTGTGCGGTGGCCTAGAAGCCCGCGAGATGAAAGAGCAAGTGCTCGACAATATGGAGATTGAGCGCGAGCGTGGCATCACCATTAAGGCTCAAACCGTCCGCCTAGACTATAAGGCGGCTGATGGTGAGACTTACATGTTGAACCTCATCGACACGCCCGGACACGTTGACTTCGCCTATGAGGTCAACCGCTCGCTGGCAGCGTGTGAAGGGTCTCTGCTGGTCGTTGATGCCTCCCAAGGGGTTGAGGCGCAAACACTGGCGAATGTCTACACCGCCATCGAGGTGGACCATGAGATTGTGCCCGTGCTCAACAAGGTGGATCTGCCCGCCGCTGATCCAGATCGCGTCAAACAACAGATCGAAGATGTGATCGGCCTAGACACGTCGCAGTCTGTTGAGATTTCCGCCAAAACAGGTCTCGGCATTGAAGATGTGCTCGAAGCCATTGTCACCCAGTTGCCTGCCCCTAAGGGCGACCCTGACGGCCCGCTGAAGGCCATGTTGGTGGACAGTTGGTATGATGCCTATCTGGGCGTTGTCGTGCTGGTGCGCGTCATTGACGGCAAAATGAAAAAAGGCCAGAAGATCAAAATGATGTCCAACAACACCGTCTATTCGGTGGATCAAGTGGGCACGTTCCGACCGAAAAAAGAAATCCTCAAAGAACTCTGCGCGGGTGAATTGGGTTTCTTTACCGCCGCCATTAAAGAAGTGGCCGACACCTTTGTGGGTGACACGGTGACGGAAGATAAACGCGAATGCGACCAGCCGCTCAAAGGCTTTAAGCCTTCAAAGCCCGTTGTGTTCTGTGGTTTGTTCCCAGTGGATACATCTCAGTTTGAAGACCTGCGCGAGGCCATGGCCAAATTGCGCCTCAATGACGCAAGCTTTGAATTTGAAATGGAAACCAGTGCCGCACTCGGTTTCGGTTTCCGCTGTGGGTTCCTAGGGCTTTTGCACTTGGAAATTGTACGCGACCGGATTGAACGCGAGTTCAACATCGATTTGATCACAACAGCGCCAAGTGTAGTCTACAATCTCTATATGACTGATGGTGTGATGCTTGAGATGCATAATCCAGCAGATATGCCAGACGTCATGAAAATTGACCACATCAAAGAGCCTTGGATCACCGCCAACATTCTGGTGCCAGACGAATATTTGGGCGCCGTTCTTAAATTGTGCGAAGACCGTCGCGGCGTGCAGCAAAACCTAACCTACGCGGGTACGCGAGCCATGGTTGTTTATCGCTTGCCGCTCAATGAAGTTGTGTTCGATTTTTATGATCGTCTCAAATCCATCTCACGCGGTTACGCGAGTTTCGATTACAATATCGATTCTTATGAAACCGGCGATCTGGTGAAAATGTCGATCCTCGTCAACGACGAGCCAGTGGATGCGCTTTCAACCATCGTACACAGGGACCGGGCCGAATCACGTGGACGCTCCATGTGCGAGAAGCTGAAAGACTTGATCCCGCGTCACCTCTTCAAGATCCCAGTGCAAGCAGCTCTTGGCGGACGGATTGTCGCCCGCGAGACCATTGCAGCCATGCGTAAAGACGTAACCGCTAAATGTTATGGCGGCGATTTGAGTCGGAAACGCAAGCTCTTGGATAAGCAAAAAGCGGGTAAGAAAAAGATGCGCCAATTTGGTCGTGTTGATATTCCGCAAGAAGCGTTTATCTCCGCCCTCAAAATGGACGATAATTGATCCCGTCAGACCTCTTTAGGCTTCAAACTGCCTCAAATCGCGCCACAGCAGCCTAGCTGTGGCGGTTAAGGCGGTCGCGTGCTGAGTTGGTAAGGATGAGCATGACCAGCCCGCCTAAGCTAAAGAGGGCCCCTGCAGGCCATTGTAGCAGCCATATCATCACAGGATCCCAAAGCTCGGGCAGCAAATAGCGCTGTGTAACCGCCTGCGCCAAATTGAGCGACCCCGGCGCGAGCATGAACCAGATCTCGCCCAGCGCATGAAAACGCCCCTCCACTAAGTCATAAACGCCGCACGCAAGAGCTGCGCAAATCAAAATCAAAGCGATGAAGCGAATGGGACGCATAGGAGTTCCTGTCGGTTGGTCGGGTGTCAGCTCGTTCGTCAGCATAGGGTGCGCCCTGCTCACGTGGGATCAAGTCTATGCACAAAGACTAGAGCCCCAATTACACTGGGGCCGAGGCCACACTAAAGCCCGTGCTACAAATGCAAAAGTCACAAATGCCAAAGCCCCATCAGGATTGAGCCCTGATGGGGCTTTTGCAGCTTAAAACAATGGGTAAAGGTCTCCCTTCACCAGCTCACATCTAGTCGCGTTTGCGGAAGAGGAAAGCGATGAGAAGCCCAAGAACGCCAAGCGTCACCCAAACAGGAATAGAAAGCAGAAAGCTTACGATTGGATCTTGGACGAAACCTGGCAAGCCAGCCACCCAAGTGTTGAAGCCTTCAAGTGTCGCTGGGTTAAGCAGCGTCCACAGTTCAGTTGTCGTGCGCAAAGAAAGCTCGCCGGCTTCCAATGACTGAATGCCATCGGCCCCAAGAGCCATCAAAGCAAACACCACCAAAATTAGTCCAAGAATACGAAAAATTACCATTACTAGGCCCCCCAGCCTTAATTCAAACAATACGGTCCCACATCGGGTCACTTATTAACAATACGGTAACTCCGAGCGATAGGAAGGATCAAGGAAACAGTTTGTGACAAATGTCCTTTAGGCGGTTGATTGCTGTGATTTTCTGTATATATTCCGCTCCAACATCGTGAAACTGCTTCGTTTCACATGCGGAGAGGTGGCCGAGTGGTCGAAGGCGCACGCCTGGAAAGTGTGTAGGCGGGTAACCGTCTCCAGGGTTCGAATCCCTGTCTCTCCGCCATTTTTACCCAATAAAATCAATGCGTTAAAATATGACGTCCGCTAGCCGGGGGCGGCTATTTGTGCGCCTAGTGCTGCAAGTTGATAATTTATCATAATATCGGCGACTGCTACATTGACCTACCCAAAGTATAGGTGCGGCAACTTTGCTACACCTGTTCAATAAATATGGTTAATGCTTTGGGTGTGCTCGGTTTAACCCAAAATTGAGGCCCTTCGAGCCCCAATTTCGCAAGAAGGCCCCTAGGGCGTGCGCAGTACTTCGATGGAACGGCGAGGGCGCGCGTAAAAATCATCTTCAATCGTCACCCCCCCTGTGAGGTACCTCCCGATTGTGGATGTATAGGTGTAATCCACCTCAGCCCAGATAACGCTGCTGCCCGGTGTGGCCACGCCAGGTGGCAAAGTGATAGGCTCACCTTGGCTGTGAGCAGTCCCATTGTGACTGTCGCTCCAGGCAACCTCCGTTGTGCCGTCCAACTCGGTCACCACACTAGAAATGGTGATGACAATGCCGGAGGCATCAAAGGGAGCCAAAATGGCGCTGCTGGCGGCAAAAACATCCGCAATGTCCGCATTATTGATGAGATCAACTTGGGCAACCAAATCAGCAGCCGTGCTGGCAACATTGGTCGCCTTCCGGTTGACAAGCAAGCCATTGCCAAGTTCGACGGCGCCAAAATAGAGGCTAATCATCAGCGGAAAAATGAGAGCAAATTCCACCGCGGCAACACCGTCGGTTTTGACCCCAAATGAATGAAGCCCTTGTGCCAAATGCCGCCCGAGGTTTTCAATCGGCTTTATGACGTGATTTTGAAGCATGCGCGTATTGGCCATGGGATCAGTCATCCTCATTATAGGGTTCATTTCGGAACGCGGCGCTTGAAGAGAGTAGACGGTTATTCCCGTCCATATTGGCCAAGCCCACCCCAATGGGGGCCGAGATATTCCAGACATAAAAGGCACGCGCCAAAACGATATCGCTTGGCCCTCCCGGGTCGAAGGAAAAGTTCAAGATCAATTTGCCATCGGCGTCGGTTGGATTCACAAAACTTGTGCTGGAGAAATTATCGAACCGGCGCACGTCCACTTTCAACTTGTCGGCGCAATCAAAGTAACCCGGTGCATTGTCACACACGAGCTGTTGAAACTGTGCCCGCGTTAGCCCGGCTGCTTGTACTTGGCCTGTCCGTATCTGTCGTGCCGCTTCGCCCAGCGCAATGTCTAGCCCAATGGAGCTAAAGATGATCAAGGCTGTTTCGATCAGTGCAAAGATGAAGAGAAAAAAGGGGAGGGCAATCATAGCAAACTCAACGGCAACACTGCCGCTTTGATGGCGTATGAATTTGTTCCGCAGTGATGTGGCATCAATCAACATTGGCGTTCTCTCTGTTCGGGACCCGCTTGAAATCCTTAACGGAGTATGCTGTGCAACTCTTACTAAAATATCTACACAGATGGTCCACAGGTTCTAAAATTTTACCCAAAAGGTAGAGAAGTTGCCCCAAGCTGAATACGAGCCCAATACGTGCCTAACGCAAGCCCGTCCCATTTTGGAACAGAACACGGACGAAAAGAGATTCTTTCTAAACACTCTTTAACTCAATTTGCCTGAGCTCATTAAGCCCCTCTAAAGACCGCCGCCGTATTGTTTGACGCTAAAGGACATGTGCAAATGTACTGAGTATGTGATGAGGGAAATCTTCCAAATCTCAATGCCACCAGTCTGACACACGTTAACAGTTGAATGCCTTCAACAGAAAGAGTGGTCATGTTAAAACAAGCAGCATATGCCCATAAATTGTGGCGCCGGTGGATGCGGCAAGAAGCGGGTAATGTCGCCATCATTTTTGCATTGGCGGTTGTACCTATCATTGGCGGTGTGGGTGCCTCTGTTGATATTTCGCGCGCTTATGTTGTTAAGTCGCGTCTCAACCAAGCGTTGGATGCAGCAGGCCTTGCCGTTGGCTCGCTTGTTGGCCTCAGCGATGCTGAGCTCACGGCAAAGGCGCAGGCATTCTTTAAAGCCAATTACCCAGCAAGCAAGCTTGGTGTAACCGCCGATATTACAGTCCAACAATTGGATGGCGTTGTGGTCATTGAGGGAACCGCGAAGGTTCAGACCGTTATGGTCAATTTCATTGGTGTGCCCGAGGTCGACGTGACTGCGAGCGTGGAAATTACCCGTGAAAGCAAAGGCCTTGAGGTTGTTCTCGTTCTCGATAACACAGGCTCTATGTCATCGAATGGAAAATTGAACGCCATGAAAGATGCCGCCACAGAAATGGTGGACATTTTATTTGGGAGTGAAACAAATCCAGAAAAGCTGAAAGTGGGTTTGGTGCCTTTTTCAGCCGGTGTAAACCTTGGACCTGATTTTATTAGAAGCGGTTATATGGATACTGCAGGCATATCAAGCACACATGGTGAGAACTTTACCACAGGCACCAATGTTTGGGACCTATACGATGATTTAAAGAATAGAGAGTGGGAAGGGTGTGTAGAAACTCGTCCCGAGCCTTATGATGAGACCGATGCTGTTCCAACCAGTGGTAATGGGGATACATTGTGGGTGCCGTGGTTCGCGCCCGATGAGCCAGACCATGGCGACAGACGTTACTATTACTCCAATAATTATTTGAACGATGGGTTTGGCAGGAACTCCAGTGCTGGCATGGATGAACGCCAGAGAAACGTGGCCAAATACAAAAATAAGAATGTAAATAGCAATTCCAAAGGTCCGTCTTACGGGTGCAATATTCCAGCCGTAACCGCGCTGACAAATCATCGGGACATCATCGAAGATGGCATTGATGATCTTGTGGCCTCTGGCTATACCCACATCCCAATCGGTTTGGCTTGGGGGTGGAGATTGCTCTCACCCCAAGCGCCTTTTACTGAAGGCGTCGCCTATGACGATGAAGAAAATACCAAAGCGATCATTCTGTTGACCGATGGCCAAAACGTCTTGGGCACTATGAATAATCACAATGGCAAACGATATACCGCCTATGGATTTTTGCCCGAAAAAAGGTTGGGTACAAGTAATGGTGGGCAAGCGCAGCAAGAGCTAGACTACAAAACGGCGCGGCTATGCGAAAACGTAAAAGCAGAAGGTATTCGCGTCTACACAATCACTTTTCAGCTCAATGATACGACGACCCAGAATTTGATGCGCGCCTGTGCAACGAATGAAAGCCTCTATTTTAATTCACCGAGCAATGAACAATTACGTTTGGCTTTCCAGACCATTGCTCAAGACTTGAGTAATCTACGCATCAGCAAGTAGTGGATGTCTAACAATGGATTTCGCCAAACAAAAGCCACCTCATGGAAATGAGGTGGCTTTTAGTTTGAGGTCTTAGGTGCTTGCAAAAGTTACTCGCTACTAATTATCCCCGCTAGCTGCCTGACCAGCCAGATCGTGAGCGTCCTTGGTAACTTTAATCAAAGATAGGACGGTATCAGTATCGTCCCCAATGTCGATCATTGCTACGCAATCACCACGGCAATCTAAGCTCTGCTTCGCGGACCCTTTATAAAGGGACACACGGTGGCTCTGGTTTGTAACCACATGCAGGTTTGTGTTCAAAATGACTTTGCCGCTTGCGTTCAATGCGATCATATTTGTCGCGCCGTAAGCTTTGCCCAAAATCAGCACCTTTGTGGGAGAGGCAAAATTCGCATCAGCAATCGATGGGTTGCCCACAACAAATGTGCTCGCCGGCTCGCTGAGTGAAATGATACGAGATTGATTGATGGTCACAGAAAGGGAGGCTGCCTGAGCCACGCTAAGAGAGGAGACAAGCGCGGCCCCTATACACAAGCTCGTTAAAGCAGCTTTTGGTGTTTTAAAACGCATCGCAAGGACCCCTTCGTAGGCCGCGCCCTATCATGGATAGAGCATTGGTTGAAAGGGGAGCATAGGTCGAAAAGAATGAACGCTCCGCTAATATGTTGGGCGCACATAGAACCATTACCACATCTCCAGGCACCAGCGTCCTAACACCTTGCAATCAAATTTCTCCATTTTTACCGGACCTTAAAAACACGGGTCTAAGGTAATAAATGTGCAATACAGCCGAAGATCGGATGATACATGAGCGAGCAATCAAATTTTCCTAAGAGCTTGGCCGACAAAACCGCGGGCAAAGCCCCCAACTCGGACCGCCCCTCTGGCTTGGACCAGATTACCATGCTAGGCGGCCTGTCCGCTAGGGAACGCATGTTGCTGGCATCCCTATGCCGAAGCGCAAGCTACATTGCAGATGAGGTCATCCACCCCTCCGGCATGGCCCTAGAGGATGTCGGGTTTGTTGTGCGGGGTTCTGTTCAACTTGTAACCCCTGCCGATGCGTCGGGGCGCTTTGTCCACCATCGTGTGAAAGCGGGCTATCAGTTCGGCGATCTGGCTGTTTTGGGACAAGACTTGTCTGACACAAGCATTATTGCCTGTGAGCCAACCGAACTTGTTATATGTCCCGGCACAGAGTTCCTAAATTTATTGAGCCGCCATGTGGCTGTATCAAGTGCATTACTTCGCCAATACGCTCAGTCCCTCCATAGCCTTGACCGTACTTAGGAATTTCAGCTTTTGATCGGCCAGAAACGCTCAAAAAAATACGTTAAAACCGGCTAAGAACCCACTTTTTAAGAAGAAGCTCTTCTTCCCCCCGCTTCGTTTACAAATTAACTGTCCCCGGATTGTATCTTAATAATTGATTCAGCATTATTCTCTCAAGTATTGATAATTCTATTCTGTATTACTTGAGTGTTGCCTTAGGTATTTCAAAGATTAATCTAAATAAAAGATGCAATACGGAACACTTTTAGTTCGAGTATTAACCGGTAGGTAACAAATTCACCTCTAATATCAATTTGTTCGCAAGTACTGCTTCTGTGAGCGGTATGCGCAAAAAGTGCTGTCGAATTTTAAGTATCGAGTATCGATAGAAGGAAATATATTATGGTTCGGTTTTTGAAAAACTTCGCGAAAAATGAGTCTGGTGCAACTGCTATTGAGTACGGCCTTATTGCTGCCGGCGTCTCTGTCGCGATCGCAACAGTAGTTGGTACAGTTGGTGCTGACGTTAAAGCTATCTTCACGAGCGTATCTGCTGCGTTGTAGGAGTACAGACGCCTGAGAGGGTTTTTGCCTTCTCTCGCTCTGTTGAACGATTACGTAAAACCGTCATCCCCAGGGGTGGCGGTTTTATGCATTTAGGGGTGCCTTTTTGATGCACTTGAATTTTATACATCAGAAACATAGTCCTAAATCCTTCGAAAACCCGAACTAGAACCAGTTCTCCCCTAAATGTTTACGCCAAGTTTACGGCCTCACGACATGATCGACTCAACCGCGGAAGGATAATCCGTTAGAGGAGGAGGTCCCATGTTTGATACGTTGCCATTGCTTGTGTTTACAGCGGCGCTCTTGTTAGCCGCTCTATGGGATGTCTCCACGCTTACAATTCCAAACTTGCTCACGGCGGGCTTGACCATCGCCTTTTTTGGTGCGGCTCCCTTGTCCGGTATGCCTCTGGGCATCATGGGCGGGCATGTACTGCTCGGCCTTGCCGGTTTGATTGTCGGCATGTTGCTCTTTGCGGGTGGCTTTGTCGGCGGCGGTGACGCCAAACTTTTGGCGGCGGCGGCCTTGTGGATCGGCTGGTCAGAGCTTGGAGTTTTCCTCATCTGGACAGCGCTTGCGGGGGGTGCCTTGGCTATTGTCATGGATGGTTTTCGCAGAATCCCATTCCCAGCCAGCACCCAATGGATCCGTCGCTTGCACAACCCAGAGCAGGGCATTCCCTACGGAGTGGCGATTGCCGTTGGCGGGTTTGTGGCTATTCCAGAGACAATCTGGCTCAGCCTGGCAGCAGGAACCTACGCTGGGGCAAGCTGACAATGAATGAAAGGTCCGTAAAGCATTTGGGAAGGTGCTGAAAAGGACATCTAAAGATGGCGCCCAAAAATTAACCGTAAATTGATCGAAACGCGGTTTTATAGGGTGGTAACCGGTGGTGGAAGGGTTTGAGCTGTGAATCTCGTACGTGTAAGCATATTAGGGTTGGCATTACTGGCAGCAGGCTTAGCAGCTTTTGTGGCGCGTAACCTTGTCGCCACACCTGAAGCAGCGCCTGTCATTCAAGAAATTGTCAAAGCGCCTACAAATGATGTTTTGGTGGCAGCAAGTGACATTGCAGTCGGCAAACGGGTCGGTAAAAGCGATTTGCGCTGGCAGGAATGGCCATCAACAGCCATCAACAGCCGCTACATCACACGTAAAGATGATCCTAATGCCGCCGAAGCTTTCGCTGGCACCATCGCGCGTTTTGCCCTCTATAAAGGCGAACCCGTGAGCGCTCAAAAACTCATCGATTATGCAAAGTCTGGCTTTATGTCCGCTTTGCTTGCGCCGGGTATGCGCGCCATCAGCACAAAAATATCTCCAGAAACCGGAGCCGGCGGATTTATTCTGCCCAACGACCGGGTGGATGTTTTGTTGACCCGGTCCGCTGGTGAGCGCGGTCGGCGCAACAGCTATTCAAGCAGCACCTTGCTCCTCAATATTCGCGTCTTAGCCATCGACCAAAGCGTGTCCGAAGCCGACGATAAAACCGTCGCCATTGGCAAGACAGCAACTCTTGAAATGAGCTTACCCGACGCTGAAACATTCCTGCGTGCGGTCAAAGAAGGAACAGTCACTCTTGCCTTGCGCTCGATGGCGGATGCAGAAATCGATCCAAATTTAATTCCATTGAGTTCTGATCATTCCCGTTCAAATGGGCGCACAAGCTCAGTTCGGGTGATCAAATACGGTACAGAAAGTCAGGCAGGTTCTGCTGGAGGCGCTGATTATGAATAAATCAATGAGCAAAAAATTGGGGAAAGCCCTAAAAGCGATCGTCATGTCCGTGTGCTTTGCAGCCACAGGCATGGCAAGCAGTTATACCTCGGTATCAGCGGCCCCGCGCGAAGCCCAGCTTGTGCGCATTCACGAAGGGGGCTCAAGTTCAGCCTCTAGGTCTTTAAAACTCGGGCTGAACAAAGCCGCCATCATTGAACTTCCCCTTAACGCCAGCGACGTCTTGGTTTCCAATCCAGAGATCGTCGATGCGGTGGTGCGGACCCCGCGCCGGACTTATTTGATCGGCATGAAAGTTGGTCAAACCAATGCCTTCTTCTTCGACCGCAAAGGCGAGCAAATCCTCAACCTAGAAATTCAAGTTGAGCACGATCTAACCATTCTCGATGAGGCTCTCAAGAAGTACCTCCCCGAAGCGCGCATCACCCTTGCTGCGATGAATGACAATGTCGTTTTAAATGGCTTCGTGCCTAATGCGTCCCAATCTAGAAAAGCATCTGATTTGGCCGCCCGTTTTATCGGGAACAAAGAACAAGTCCTCAACATGCTCTCTATTGAGGGGACCGAGCAGGTGATGTTGAAAGTGGTCGTTGCTGAAATGCAGCGCAGCCTCATCAAACAACTGGGCGTCAACCTTTCTCAAGTGCTAAATGTGGGTAACGTCGCCTTCAATTTAGCGACGAACAACACGCTATCATTAGCCGGCAGTGCCTTGGGTGGCCTTGCGGGAACAGTAACAAAAACAGCCGGGTCATCCGTTTCTGGCGTGACGTTGGAAGCGTTTGAACGCGCCGGCCTCGTGCGCACTCTCGCCGAGCCAAACCTGACGGCCATTTCTGGAGAGACAGCCACATTCCTTGCCGGTGGTGAATTCCCCGTCGGCACTGGTATGGACGCAGACGGCAATGTGCGGATTGAATTTAAGCCTTTCGGTGTCAGTCTTGCCTTTACTCCAGTGGTTCTGTCAGAGGGTCGGATCAGTCTAAAAGTCTCTACCGAGGTGAGTGAGCTCACCAGTGAAGGAGCCTTTGTACTCGAGGGCATAAACAATTTGACCGTGCCTGCTCTGCGTGTCCGTCGGGCCGAAACGATGATGGAGCTGCCTAGTGGTGGCGCGATGATGATGGCTGGTTTGATTTCTGAAAGCACCTTGCAGAACCTTGACGGTGTGCCGGGCGCCAAAGATGTGCCGATCTTAGGTCAGCTTTTCCGCAGCCGAGATTTCCAATCCAAGCAAACAGAATTGGTTGTGATTGTGACGCCGTATCTCGTTAAACCAACAAGCAGAGATAAACTTGTCTTACCGACAGATGGTTTTGCACCGGCTTCAGACATGGACACTATTTTGATGGGACAGCTTAATGCGACCTACAACGCCAATCCAGATCAACCACGTGCGGGCAAGCTTGAAGGCCCCGTCGGCTTTATTGTAGATTGAGGAAGGGATGAAGATGAAAATTGAGATCACAAAAAACGTTTCTCGTCTATGCGTCCTTGCAGCACTGAGCGTGCCGCTGTCAGCATGCGGAGGTTTTGGGGGAGCAGAGGATGCGCTATTTGGTCCTCGTGCTACCCATCCCATTACAGTCAATTCCCAAGTCGCTGTGCTGGAGCTTGCAGCCCCTAGAGAGAAAATTGCCCTGAGCGTTCAAGATAAAGCGCAACTGCAAAACTTCTTTGCGTATTTCAAACAACGCGGACATGGCACCTTATCTGTTTCAGCGCCATCGGGATCCCCAAATGAGCGCACAGCGGTGAGCTTAGTTGCAGAAATTCGCGAACAGCTAAATATGGCAGCGGTTACTGGCCTGTCCGTCGGATATGGCTCATACCGCGCCTCAATGGCAAACGTCGCAGCGCCCGTTCTTGTGTCATTCGTCAAATATGTCGCAACTCCAAGCCCATGCGGCAATTGGTCGAAAAGCTATAGCAAAGCGTCGGGAAACAAACCAACGCAAGATTTAGGCTGTGCCACTCAAAATAACTTGGCCATGCTCGTGGCTGATCCAGCTGATCTGAAAGGCACGCGGCCAGAAGATGCCGCCTCAGCGATGCGCCGTGATAAAGTCCTAGGTCTTTATTCCGAGGGCGAGATCTCTCGGACCAAGTGGGATGATCGTGACAGCAACAAAATCTCTGAGGTCGCCCAATAGGCTGACCAGAAAAAAGCCCCATGCAGCGCCTCAAAGGTGGGATGAATTAGGTACAACGAATGTCAGAAGCTATGCCAGAACAAAACGACCAAGGCCAAGATCACATGACCATGCAGGTGATGAAGGCTGTACCGCGTATTACAGTGGATGTATTTTGTGATGTTCCCCAAACAGCTCAGGTCATTCAACGTGCCAGCGAAGATCGCCGTTTGGCCAAAGCCCATGTCAGCGTGCACCCCGGTGGGATTATCGCAGCCGTCACCCATTTCAGGGAAGCAGCCACTCCCAATTTGATTGTTGTAGAATCGGCTCTGTCGGGCGAGGAACTTTTTGGTGAACTCGGAGCGTTGGCCCAAGTGTGTGATGCGGGCACAAAAGTCATCATTATCGGTCACCTCAATGACGTCTCTCTCTACCGCGAAATGATCCGCCAAGGTGTAAATGAATATCTCGTGGCCCCTCTGGCGCCGATGCAAATCGTCGAAGCCATCAGTCGGCTTTACGTGGATCCAGATGCCCCACCAATTGGTCGCTCCATCGCCTTCATCGGCGCGCGCGGCGGCGTAGGGTCGTCCACAATTGCCCACAATATCGGCTGGTGTGTATCAGAAAATATGCGCGAAGACGCAACCATCGTGGATATGGATATTTCCTTTGGCACGGTAGGTCTTGATTTCAACCAAGACCCCGTGCAGGGAATTGCCGATGCGCTTCAGCAACCAGAACGCCTTGATGATGTGTTACTAGACCGCCTTTTGGTCAAATGCACAGATCGCCTGTCCCTGTTTACAGCGCCTGCGATGTTGGACAAAGAGACAGAGATGGACGCCGATACCTGCGAATCCGTCATCGAAGTTGTACGCGAAAGTTGCCCCTGTGTGATTGTCGACATTCCTCATGTTTGGACACCTTGGAGCAAACGTCTGCTGGCAAATGCTGATGAAATTGTGATCACCGCCAGTCCAGATTTGGCCAGTTTGCGCAATACGAAGAACTTGGTCGATACGCTTAAGAAAATGCGGGAAAATGACGCGCCGCCCCATGTGGTCCTGAACCAAATGGGTGTGCCCAAGCGTCCAGAAATTCCCGAAAAGGATTTTTCCGAAGCCATTGAATTAGAGTTGGCGCTCACCATTCCCTTCATACCAGCGCTCTTTGGAGCGGCCGCGAATAATGGGCAAATGATTGATGAAGTTGACGGCAAAAGCAAAGCGGCCAATGGCCTGTTGCACTTAGCCAGTCTCGTCACCGGTCGCCAAGTGCCTGTAAAAAAGGGAGGCTCACTGCTGCCTTTCCTTGGCAAACTTGGTGGAAAGAAATAGGGGATAGTATCTAGTGTTTGGACGTCGTCACGACAGTCAGTCCGGTGCCACTCAAGCGCCACCACCTCCGCCAGCGCCCAAAGCGCAGGCCAGTGCACCTGCGCCTGCGCCAACCTCAAAACCCAAGCCTAAGGCGAAGCCGACAACGGATGTGCCAAGCGTAGCGCCAGCCCGCGCATCAGGAGCAGATGCTCACAAGTCGCCGGAATACTATACGATTAAATCGACCATTTTTAATGCTCTCATCGATACGATTGACCTGACCCAACTTGCCCAGTTGGATACAGAAAGTGCGCGAGAAGAAATTCGCGACATCGTCAGTGAGATTATTTCAATCAAAAATGTTGTCATGTCTATCGCAGAGCAAGAAGGTTTGCTCCAAGATATTTGCAATGATGTCTTGGGGTATGGCCCCCTTGAGCCGTTGCTCGCGCGCGATGATATTTCAGACATCATGGTCAATGGGGCGGGAACAACTTTCATTGAGGTCAACGGTAAGGTCGAAGAAACCAACGTCCGTTTTCGAGATAATTCCCAATTGCTCAATATTTGCCAACGCATTGTGAGCCAGGTTGGGCGGCGGGTAGATGAATCAAGTCCAATTTGTGACGCGCGTTTGCCAGATGGCAGCCGGGTCAATGTGATTGCGCCGCCCTTGGCAATTGATGGCGCGGCCCTGACCATTCGGAAATTCCGCAAAGACAAATTGACGATGCAAGACCTCGTGAAATTCGACTCCATTTCGCCTGCAGGGGCAACAATTTTGGGCATTGTGGGGAATGTTCGCTGCAATGTATTGATTTCGGGCGGGACAGGGTCGGGTAAAACAACCCTCCTCAATTGCATGACCGGCTTCATCGATTTGGATGAGCGCGTGATTACTTGCGAAGATGCCGCTGAGCTTCAACTCCAACAGCCCCATGTGGTGCGGTTGGAAACACGACCCCCTAATTTGGAAGGCTCGGGCGAAATCACGATGCGTGATCTTGTCAAAAACTGTCTACGTATGCGCCCAGAACGTATCATCGTGGGTGAGGTGCGTGGCTCTGAAGCATTCGATCTGTTGCAAGCCATGAACACCGGCCATGATGGATCGATGGGAACCTTGCACGCCAACTCTCCGCGTGAGGCGCTCAGCCGTCTTGAAGCAATGATCACAATGGGCGGTTATGGGCTTCCCTCAAGAACCATCCGCGAAATGATTGTGGGCTCAATCGACATCATCATTCAGGCCGCACGTTTGCGCGACGGTTCCCGCCGTATCACTCATATTACAGAAGTGTTGGGGACAGAGGGCGAAGTGATTACGACCCAAGATCTCTTCTTGTATGAAATCGAAGGCGAGGACGAAAACGGGCGCCTTCTTGGCAGCCACAAATCGACGGGCATTGCACGTCCTGCTTTCTGGGATAAAGCAAAATATTATAACAAACATCGCCAGCTTTCCGAAGCGCTAGATCAGGCACAGGGGTAGGCGCAGTGGATCAAGAAACATTTCTCATCATCACTCTGGCCGTTCTAGCGGCCATCGCGGTCGCGGGTATTGGCTGGGTGTTGGCCGGTTTGAAAAAATCACCGGTTGATAAGCGCATGGCGCAAATGTCATCGGGGAACACCCGCACGAAACGTGCCGCACGTAATTTGGAAACCGAAAGCGGCAATCGGCGTAAGCAAGTCGAAGATACACTTTCAGAACTAGAGCGCCGTCAAAAAGAAGAAAAAGCCAAGCTTACACTTCGGCTGAGATTAGACCGTGCCGGTTCAAAAATGGAAGAAAAGTCATTCTACATTCTAAGTGCGGTGCTTGGGTTTCTCGTCCTTGGCATAAGTCTCCTCTTTGGGGCGCCGCCAGCCGCATCGCTCTTGGGCAGCTTTGCAGCGGGCTTTGGCTTGCCGCGATGGATTGTAAACTTCATGATCAATCGTCGCCAAAATGCATTCACTGAAGAGTTTGCAAACTCCGTGGATGTCATCGTACGCGGTATCAAGTCGGGCCTGCCGGTAAATGATTGCTTGCGCATTATTGCAACGGAGAGTTCAGAGCCGGTTCGCGGTGAATTTGCTGAATTGGTTGAGAGTTTAAAGCTCGGTATTTCAATGGACCAAGCACTTTCCCGGATTTTTGAGCGCATGCCGTTGGCTGAAGTAAACTTCTTCATGATCGTCATGGTCATCCAACAGCAAACTGGTGGTAACTTATCCGAAGCGTTGGGCAATCTGTCTAAAGTGTTGCGCGACCGCAAGAAGATGCGCGGGAAAATCCAAGCCATGTCGCAAGAGGCGAAGTCTTCTGCCGCTATTATTGGGGCATTGCCGCCCGGTGTGATGGCGATGATTACGTTTACGTCGCCGGAATACATGAGCCTTTTGTATACGACGACGACTGGGACGTTGATCATCGCGGGCGGCCTTATGTGGATGTTCATCGGTATTCTGGTCATGCGCAAAATGATCAACTTCCAATTCTAATAAGGTAAGACGTAATGCTTGAAAGCCTTGTAAGGGTAGAAAATGTAGTCATGATCCTGGCAGCTCTTGCTGCATTCGGGACGATTGTGACATTGGCTTTGCCGTATCTTGCAACCGATAAACTTGGCAATCGCATGAAGTCGGTTGGGGTTGAACGGGAAGTATTGCGTCAGAAACATCGGGAAGATTTGGCAAAGGAACGCTCTGCCAATTTGCGCCAACGCCCAGAGGGCTTGGTCAAGCAGGTCGTCGATCGCCTTAATTTACTGCAATATATGGAAGGCGAAGCCGTACGCGGAAAACTGAAGATGGCTGGTTTTCGCGGCGAAGCACCAGTCTACACTTTCATGTTCTTTCGCTTTGTTTTGCCCTTCATCGTATTCGCTTTCACTTTGTTCTATCTTTTTGTCGTGAACGGCTTTGGCTTGGAAACGCCCGCCAAAATAGCAGCTTCCTTCGGGGGCGGCTTTATGGGCTTCTACATGCCTAACGTCTTTCTACAGAACATCATTCAACGACGCCAAGACTCGATTAAGGCTGCTTTTCCAGATGCGCTCGACCTCCTATTGATCTGTGTGGAAGCCGGCATGTCCGTTGAGGCCGCCTTTAAGAAGGTGGCAGAAGAAATCGGAAGCCAGTCCATTGAACTGGCTGAGGAGTTTAGCCTGACAACTGCTGAGCTGTCCTATCTCCAAGAGCGCCGGTCGGCGTATGACAATCTGGCAGCGCGTACGGGCCTGCCCGGCGTGAAAGCGGTTGTGATGAGCTTGACCCAGGCAGAGCGTTACGGAACGCCCTTGGGGCAGGCTTTGCGAGTGATGGCGCAAGAAAACCGGGATATGAGAATGGCCGAGGCTGAGAAAAAGGCAGCTGGCTTGCCGCCCAAATTGACCGTGCCAATGATCGTCTTCTTTTTACCGGTTCTCTTTGCCGTGATTTTGGGGCCAGCCGTGATCCAACTTACCGGCTAATTAGTCTAGCGGGAATGTAGGCTCGCTCCAGTAGGCCGCGTGTGGGTCAGCGGGGAAGCAGCCGCTGCTCCAGTCGATTGATTTCATGACTTGGTACGTCAGAGTTCTGTGCACGGTGGATTGCCGTTTCGCGCAGCATGTTGATCAGTTCCTGCTTTTGATGCCTATCGCATGTTCGTTCAATAACCGACGCGAGCATCCGGAAAAGACTACCGATATCTCCCGCTCCTTTTGTCAGCCATTGGCCATGTGCAATCAGTTCATCGGCCTGTGCGGCAGACGCCTCAAAAGTAGCCATCATATTGGATCGGATTGTGTCGGTCTCTGCCTCTGTCATGGCGCCGGGATATTGGGCGATGGCCAGCAGCAGGGCGGCAGCAGCTTCTCGCGGATCTTCAACGGCGTCCAAAATATTTTTGCCTGCTTGTCGCTTCCAGGCGAGGCCTCGGAAAAACCCATGGGCATCTCTGGCAATTTCACCAGCACCGCGCGCCACGTCAGTTGCCTGTTTAATACGCCGAACGATCACCAGGATAATCGCCGCGGCACTGAGCAGCCCTAAGAGGATATGCATGGGGAAACTCCCGACCCGTAAAGAGATCAACATCCAATACCAAATCCCAGTGTTGCGCAATAGAAGTTTTAGGATGGAGGGGTGGGCGTGTTTGAGGCCAGGCTCTGCGTCTATCCGCACAAACAAAAGCCCCAGCTTAGGCGCTAGGGCTTTCTGTATATGTCTAACCTATTGGTCGGAGCGTTTAAAACGTCTCGTCAGCAATCGGAGCATCCAATTGTTCCATCTGTTTCCACAAGGCAGGTTGCACCAACATCCCTTTCAGATACGAGATGTTGTTGCTGGCAACGGCCGGGGGCAGGTCAGCACGGGCAAGCCGCTCAGCTTCCCCAAAATTGCCCTGTAGACTCAGTACCAAAGAGAGGTTTTGTCGGGCATGTGCACCAGAAGAAGGGTCAGATACCGCTTTGCGCAATGTCAGCTCAGCAATATCAAGGTCACCGACGAGCGCCAGACTCAACCCCTTGTTGGAAAGAACTTTGGGGTTGTTGGGTGAAAGAGTGAGCGCTTGGTCGTAGTTGAGCAACGCTTCTTCATGTTTGCCAATTTGGTCCAGAGCAACCCCGAGGGCTGAAAATAATGACCAATCATTTGGGCGAGCACTTGAGGCTTTACCCAAAATGTGAACTGCCTGATCTGATTTTCCAACCGACGTCAGCAATTTGCCGTATTCCGCCAACACATCTGTATTGGAACTGTGGAGAAGGACGGCGCGTTGCAGCACCGAATGCGCTTGAGATTTTGAACCGATTTGACGAAGGGCACGGCCATATTTGGCGGCAGCTTCTGCGTTCTCAGGGTCTTGCTCATACTGCGAGCCCCAATAGGCTGCCATGGCGACCATATCTTGCGGTCGGTTCGTATGAACAGGCGCATAGGAGGCTTTCGCGGCACTAGCACCCCCAAAGAGAGGTTTGCCATTTGGAAGCGTCATGCAGCCAGTCAGGCTCAAAGCGATCAAAGCAATACCCACGCTTTGCTTTGCCAAGCGGCGTGAGGGGGCGTTTGAGAGCCCATTAAGGAACGTTGTTTTGCAAGACTGGTCTTTAAGCGCAATCATAGCGTCCATCCACTTGTGAAAATCATTTTGTCCATCCTGAGCGACAGAGATCAAGAAAGCCTTAAATGTAAAATCTGTCTTAAATCACGCTCAAGTAGACGAATTTGGGGGCCAAATGGTACAAATCAGCTTAAAAGTAGAAAGGAGAAGAACCGCGTTCACGAACAATGAACACGATACAGATACTCTTCTCCCACGCCTTATTTCCCACGCCTTGTTTGAAGGAACACCGTGCTGATGCTCGACAAAGTGGAACAAATGGTAAAATGGATCTTTGTCCGGTTTGGCAAAGTGGGCATTGAGCGGTTTGTTTACACGAGTTTGGGTCTCTTTGTATTTGGCCTACTAGGCGTTGGCTTGATGCGGGCCAATACGCCGTTAACAGACGAAGGCCAGCACGCCACCTTTTTCCAAATTGGAACCGGCTCCACCAGTGGCACCTATTTCTCCATTGGTGAAATGCTCGCCGCCATGATCAGCAGGCCGCCCAGCTCAGAGCCTTGTGTGGCAGGAGGCCATTGTGGGGTCGCAGGTATCGTCGCCATTGCCAAAAGTTCAGCAGGGTCCGTCGCTAATGTCCGCAGCTTAGGCTCAAAGCGGTTTGATTCCGCGCTGATCCAAGCAGACGTCCTCGATGCGGCCGCTAGTGGCATTGGCATTTTTAAGCGTGACGGCAAAGCAACAGAACTTCGGGTCATCGCTAACCTGTTCCCCGATGCCGTCCACCTTGTTGTGGCCGTCGAAAGTGGCATTGAAACCATTGGCGACCTTAAGGGCAAACGCATCTCTATTGGCTCACCCGGCTCAGGCACGCGCGCCAATGCTTTGGCCATTTTGAAGGCGATAAAACTATCGCGCCGCAAAGCCTTGATCGTTGAGGAAAACGCGTCCCGCTCAGCCGAACTATTGCTGGCGGGCGAAGTGGATGCCTTCTTCCTCACAACCGGTGCCCCCGCGCGCATTATCGAGGATCTCGCCATCCGCAAACTCGCCCGTGTCATCTCCATCGAGGGAGAGGCCATCGACCGCTTGCGTATTGAGCAAAACTTTTTTGATGCAGTGACCATTGAAGCTGGAACCTATCCAGGCTCCGGCGAGGTACATACGTTGGCCGTTGGGGCTTTGTGGGTGACCCGTGCGGATCAGCCTGACGAGTTGATTTATCAAATCACCCGTGCCCTTTTTGCTCCCTATAACCACTCGATGTTGACGAGTGGCCACCCCAAAGGGCGGTTCATAAATGCCGCCAGTGCCGTGCGCGGCGTGCCTATCTTGCTGCACCCCGGCGCCGAACAATATTACTTTCAAGCCGGTATCCTAGAAGAATAGAGGCTACTTTGGCTCTTTGATGACCGCCTGCGCTGCAATGGTTTTTTCCCCATTGAAGGTCAGCGTGGGAGAGCCATACAGTTGATACCCATCATCAAGGGCAGCACTAATACGCTCGCAAAATGAACGGTCGTCAGGTCCTGTGATAAAACGATAACGAAGGTCAGACATAGGGGTTCCTTAAGGTGGGGCCGCATGTGCCACAGACAAAAGCAGACAAAAATTGCGCCCAAGCACTCGCATCTGTAAGCTCTGGGCATACGTCATTCATATGCCCCTCCAAAAGCGAATACAAGTAAGAGGCCTCCGTGCAAGAAATCTTCACAGCAAATAATTCTGAGACGGCCACGCCAATTTGGGCAGTGACACCCGCAGCCCTTGAAGCGTGGGAAGTGGAACACGCAGGGCATTTGGCCGCGTGGGTCACAACCAGCAACTTCAAGGCTGAACCAGGCCGTGTATTGCTGTTGCCCAATTCTTCGGGTGGGGTTGAGGGCGTTTTGCTCGGGCTGGGCACAGGCGACGACCCGTTTCTCTTTGGCGCGCTGCTCAATGTGCTGCCGTTGGGAGATTACCGTCTTGCAGAGTGCGCCGATGTAGATTTAAGCCTCGCCACGCTTGGCTGGGCGATGGGCGCTTACCGGTTCGACCGCTACATTACCAAAGGCGAAGAGGGTAAAGAATGTGCACGCCTTGTCCTTCCCGCGGGTGTGGACGGCGATGAAACCTCTCGTCTGGCCCAAGCAATCTTCTACGTCCGCGATTTGGTCAACACGCCAGCCGGCGATATGGGCCCCTATGAGCTAGAACAAGAAGTGCGCACTCTAGCCGCGGCACACCAAGCCGACGTGACTGTCATCGAAGGCGATGACCTGCTAGATCAAAATTACCCCATGGTTCACGCTGTGGGCCGGGCAGCAGCCCTTGAAGCCGCTCCCCGCATGATTGACCTGAGATGGGGGGCGACAGGCCCTAAAATCACCTTGGTGGGGAAAGGCGTCTGCTTCGATACCGGCGGCCTCAACATCAAGACCGGCAATTATATGTCGATCATGAAAAAGGATATGGGCGGTGCGGCCCACGTCATGGCGTTGGGCCAATTGATCATGGGGGCAAACTTGCCTTGCCAATTGCGCATTCTCATCCCCGCCGTTGAAAACGCCATCGACGGCAATGCCTTCCGTCCCGGTGACGTGTTGGAGAGCCGCAAAGGCCTCACCGTTGAAATCAGCAACACCGATGCAGAGGGCCGATTGGTTCTGGGCGACGCGTTGACGGAAGCCGACAGCGAAGCCCCCGATTTGCTCATCGACATGGCAACCCTCACAGGGGCGGCCCGAGTGGCCTTAGGCCCTCATTTGCCACCGTTTTTCAGCGATGATGAAAAATTGGCAACAAGCCTGTCCCAAGCCGCCAAACAGGTGAGCGATCCCCTATGGCGTTTGCCATTATGGAATGGATATGACGCCATGCTGGACAGCAAAATTGCCAACGTCAATCACGCCGCCGAAAGCCCTTTTGCAGGCTCCATCACAGCCGCACTCTTTCTGCGCAGGTTTGTCGAAGAGGCTAAATCCTGGGTGCACCTCGATGTTTACGCTTGGAACCCAGCGCCGCGTCCCGGTCGCCCGGTTGGCGGCGAAGCCCAAACCATTCGGGCGCTCTTTGAGGTTATCAAAACTCGATGCGCTAACTAAGCCACGCTGGATCACGTGGTTTAGCCCATATATCAAGCGCATTGCTCATTTGCCCACTCTTCGCTAAGATAATACGCAACCGAAACGTTTTCGACCGAGGAGCGGAATTATGGAGCTGAAGCCGCTTGAAGCGCTCAAGCTCTGGCATGATGTCGAGCTAGACTTGGTGCGAGACAATCGCCCCGATCTTTCATTGCGTCAGATTGTGATTTTGCTCACCGTCTATCTTGAACCGCCACCCCACACGGTGCGCGGTCTGGCTAAGAAACTCGATATTTCCAAACCCGCGATCACCCGTGCTCTTGATACGATGGGCCGTTTGGATTTGCTCAAACGAAAACGCGATGAGAGCGACAAGCGTAACGTTTTGATTCAGCGTACTGTGACAGGCTCGGTCTATCTGACCGACTTGGCCGACAGTGTGATCAACCGCGCCCGCGAAATCGGGCCAAATGATCCGGTGCGATCCAAGACCTCTGAGACCGCAGACACGCCTTCATAACCAGACAGTATAGGGAGAGTGCAGATTATGACAGACACCCCGCAGTCAACTCGGTTAGATCCTCGGCTTAATGCCTATCGGGCAGATCTAGCCGCCAATCATCTGCGTGGCGAAGTCGATGCACCCAAATTTGCACCCGGCAAAGATTTTCAAATCATTGCGCCGGTCACACCGCTGACAAAAGGTCCCTCAGACCCCGCACCCATCGAAACACAACTTCTGTTTGGCGAAGTGTTCCGGGTCTATGATGAGGGCGCGGGTTGGGCATGGGGCCAAGCCGCCCGTGATGATTACGTCGGATATATTGCCCGTTCCGCCTTAACACCAGCCCCAGTTCTGCACACACACACCGTGGCGGCTTTGCGCACATTCGTCTATTCCCAGCCCGACATTAAACGCCGCCCTCTCATGTCTCTATCTATGAACGCGCGTGTGGCGGTTACCGCTGCCCGGGGGGCCTTCAGTCAGCTCTCCAATAGTGGTTGGATTTTCACCGACCATCTGGCTTCGACTGAAGAGAAGGAAAAAGATTTTGTGGCTGTGGCCGAACGGTTCATCGGCGTACCTTACCTGTGGGGAGGGCGTGAAAGCCTTGGACTAGATTGTTCAGCTCTTGTGCAAACAGCCCTAGAGCGCGCTGGATTTCATGCACTGCGGGATTCCGATATGCAAGAAGCCACTCTGGGCGAAGCCTTGCCAACGCCACTGGATCTAACATTGCTACAGCGCGGTGATTTGATCTTCTGGAAAGGCCATGTCGGCATCATGCAGGATAGCGAAACACTCCTGCATGCCAACGCTACGCACATGTGCACAGCCTCAGAACCGTTTCTAGAGGCCGTTGCCCGCATCGCAAAATCCGATGGCGACATCACCAGCATTCGCCGCTTGCCCAGCCTTGGCGCTTAACTAAAAATGGCGCTTAATTAGAAGCAGCGCTTAGGTGGACACAGCTTCTTCAGGTCGTGTTTCCAAATCGAAGGCCGCCGCCATCAAAGCCTTGGTATAGGCGGTACGTGGGGCATCAAAGATTTGTTCTGCCGGGCCTTCTTCAACCACACGCCCATCCTTCATCACCAACACATGGTCGGCCAAGGCACGTACCACTTTCAGGTCGTGGCTGATAAAGAGGTACGCGAGATTGTGCTTCTTTTGGAGGTCGCGCAAGAGGTCCACAATTTGGGCCTGCACGGACATATCCAGGGCGCTTGTCGGCTCGTCCAGCATGACAAAGCGGGGATTGAGTACCATCGCGCGCGCAATCGCGATGCGTTGGCGCTGCCCACCGGAAAACTCATGCGGATAACGATCTTGCGCGTTCGGATCAAGCCCCACTTCGTGCAGTGCATTGCCCACCAAAATCCGTCGTTCGTCGTAGTCAAGCTTGGTCCCTTGAACAAGCAAACCCTCTTCGACAATTTGGCCGATAGAAAGGCGCGGAGAGAGCGACCCAAAGGGATCTTGGAAAACGACCTGCATCCGCGTGCGTAAAGGGCGCATCTGCGAGGAATTGAGATCTTGAATTTGACGGTTCTCGAACTGGATTTCCCCATTACTCGAAATCAACCTTAGCAAGGCAAGGCCGAGCGTTGTTTTGCCAGACCCAGACTCGCCCACAACACCAACCGTCTGGCCTTCGCGCACACGAATATCAATGCCGTCCACAGCCTTTACGTGGTCCACCGTTCGCCGCATCAGTCCCTTTTTAATGGGAAACCAAACCCGCAATTGTTCAGCCCGCATCACCGTCGCGGCACCGTCTTTAACCACCGGAGGTGTGCCCTTGGGTTCAGCGGCAAGTAGGTGTTGGGTGTAAGCATGCTTGGGATCGGAGAAAATCTGTTGGGTCGGGCCTTCTTCCACAACCTCACCGTCCGTCATGACATAAATACGGTCTGCCATTTTGCGCACGATGCCCAAGTCATGAGTGATCAAGAGCAGCGCCATCCCCATCTCAGCTTGGAGCTCTTTGAGCAGCTCAAGAATTTGTGCCTGCACTGTCACGTCTAGTGCCGTGGTTGGCTCGTCGGCAATCAGCAAGTCAGGCTCATTGGCCAGCGCCATCGCAATCATCACCCGTTGGCGTTGTCCGCCCGAAAGCTGGTGGGGATAGGCATCAAGCCGATTTTCCGCATTTTGCAGCCCCACCTTTTTGAGCAATTCAAGCACTCGAACGCGAGCAGCTTCCGGCCGCAAGCCATTGTGCTTGATCAGCACTTCACCCACTTGTTTCTCAATGGAATGCAGCGGGTTGAGAGACGTCATGGGTTCTTGGAAAACCATTGAAATACGGTTGCCGCGAATGCGTTGAAGTTCTTTCGGTTTGGCCTTCATCAAGTCTTGTCCATCGAACAAAACTTCGCCTGCCGGATGGTAGGCTTGCGGGTAGGGCAGCAATTGCAAAATCGATAGCGCGCTCACCGATTTACCAGAACCAGACTCCCCCACAAGGGCAACAGTCTCACCCTTCGTAATGGAGATGTTGATGCCTTTAACCGCCAGCACATCAGCGTCGGGGCCACGAAAGCTCACCTGCAAATCACGCAGTTCTAACAGCGGTGTATCTTGTGTGAGAGTGCTCATCGCAGCGTTTTCCTTGGATCAAACGCATCCCGTACAGCTTCGCCGATAAAGACCAACAAAGACAGCATGATTGCAATGGTGAAGAAGCCGGAGAACCCAAGCCACGGGGCCTGCAAGTTCGCCTTACCTTGTTTGAGCAATTCGCCCAAAGAGGCCGACCCCGGCGGTAAGCCGAACCCTAGAAAATCAAGAGACGTTAGGGTGGTGATCGAGGCATTCAAAATAAACGGTAGCATGGTAAGCGTCGCGACCATCGCATTGGGCAGCAAGTGCTTATGCATGATCGTAATGTTGCCAACACCCAGCGCGCGCGCGGCTTTGACATATTCAAAGTTACGGGCCCGTAAAAACTCCGCCCGCACAACACCCACAAGCGCTACCCAGCTAAAGAGCAACATAATGCCCAGCAAAATCCAGAACGTGGGTTCAAAGATCGCGGCAATAATGATGAGCAAATAGAGGGCGGGAACCGAGTTCCAAACTTCAATGAAGCGCTGAAAGATAAGGTCAACCCACCCCCCGAAATAGCCCTGCACAGCTCCCGCAGCCACCCCAATGATGGAAGAGAAGAAAGCAAGGATCAGCCCAAACATAATGGAAATACGAAAGCCATAAATCAATCGGGCGACCACATCGCGCCCCTGATCATCGGTCCCCAACCAATTGTCGCTTGTCGGTGCAGACGGGGCGGGGGTCGGCAAGTCGGTCTGAATAGTGTCATATGAAAAAGGAACGAGCGGCCAAATCATCCAGCCATCGGCTTTCTCAATCAGCTCTTGCACGTAGGGGTCGGTATAATCGGCCTCGGTTAGATATTCGCCGCCAAAATCAACTTCGGAATAGAAGCTGGTGATGGGCATGTAAAGCTCGCCTTTAAACGAGATCAGCAATGGTTTGTCATTGGCCAGCACGGGCGCCAGCAATGAAATGGCAAACAACGTCATGAAGATCCACAACGAATAAAACCCGCGCTTGTTGGCTCTAAAGTTCTGCCAACGTCGTTGGTTGAGCGGTGTAACGCGCATCGGCGCGCGGCCCGTGGCGCGCAGACCTTTGTTGATTAATCCAAACATCCCTACACCTCCCGCGAGTCAAAATCGATGCGCGGATCGATGGTCGTATAAACAAGGTCTGTGATCAGAGAAACCACCAGCCCGATGAGCGAGAAGATAAACAAGGTCGCAAACACCACCGGGTAATCTCTGTCCACAACTGATTTAAACGATAACAGTCCAATACCGTCGAGCGAGAAGATGGTCTCAATCAGCAACGAACCGGTGAAGAACGACCCCACGAAGGCGGCTGGAAAGCCAGCGATCACAATCAACATGGCATTGCGGAACACGTGGCCGTAAAGCACTTCGCGTTCGCTCAAGCCTTTTGCGCGCGCGGTGACGACATATTGTTTTTTGATCTCGTCCAAGAAAGAGTTCTTCGTCAACATCGTCGTGGTCGCAAAGGCACTGATCACCATGGCGGTAACCGGCAAGATGATGTGCCAGAGATAATCGCCGACTTGCTCAATCCAACTCATCTGATCAAAATTGTCAGACGTAAGCCCCCGCAGCGGGAACCAATCGTAATAGGTGCCGCCTGCAAACAGCACAATAAGCAAAATCGCAAACAGAAACCCCGGAATGGCATAGCCAACAATGATGACGGCACTTGTCCAAATATCAAACCGCGATCCATCCGAAACCGCCTTGCGGATGCCCAGCGGTATAGAGATGAAATAGCTGATGAAGGTGGTCCACAGTCCCAGCGTAATTGAAACTGGTAGTTTTTCTCCGATGAGATTGATCACCGACACGTCTCGGAAATAACTGTCGCCAAAATCAAATCGAATGTAGTTCCAAAGCATCATGCCAAAACGTTCATGCACAGGTTTGTCGAAGCCGAATTGCTTCTCCAACTCTTTGATGAATTCTGGGTCGAGCCCTTGGGCCCCGCGATACTTGCTGCCAAGGCCACTATTTGCGGTGGCATTGAGGTTTTGTCCGCTGCTGCCAAAATCTCCGCCCGTATTGCCAATCCGCGCTGTCGCCGACACATCCGTGCCGGTCAATTGCGCCACAATGCGTTCAATCGGCCCGCCGGGGGCAAATTGAATAATGGTAAAACTGACCAACATGATCCCAAAGATCGTTGGTATCATCAGCAATAGTCGGCGAAAAATATAGGCAGCCATAGATGCTTTTAAACTCTCAATCCTTATGACAAGGCGCTGTAGCTAAGTGCCCGCTCCCTTTGTCAGTAAGGCTCTCCCCAAATATGACGACGAGGGTAACTGCTTTGCCCGCAGACGCAAACCCCGATCATCATGTAAAATTGCTTTCCCCCAGCTACTGGCCTTTGCCCATCTGTTTAGCCTTGTCCGGGTTAACCCACCAAGTATCGATGATACCGCGCCAATAACGGGGTTTGGCCGCTGGCCGCTCGTAAATATCCCAAAAGGCGATACCGTGTGAGGCCTTGTACCACTGAGGCACCCAATAATGTCCAGCGCGCAGCACCCGGTCCAAGGCGCGCGCGGCTGTGCGCAATTCCGCGCGAGAGCCCGCCTTAGTCATCGTCTTAAGCAGACCGTCGACGGCGGGGCTGGCAATGCCAGAAAGATTGCGGCTCCCGTCTTCATTCGCCGTGCGCGAATGCATATAGCCTTCAACTTCAGCGCCGGGTGTCGCAGAGAAAGAATAGCGCATGGTGGTGAGGTCGAAATCAAAGCTCTTCATGCGTTCCTGATATTGTGCTGAATCCACGATGCGCAACTTGGCATCAATCCCTAGCTTCTTCAGGTTGGCCACATAGGGCGCAATAATACGCTCAAATGTCGGGGCATCAGTGAGAAACTCAATCTGCAAGGTTTCGCCAGCATTGTTTTTCAGAACACCGTCTTGCACGTGCCAGCCAGCCTCGGCCAACAAGCGTGTCGCTTTACGGCGCATCGTCCGGTCTCGGTTGGACCCATCCGATACCGGCGGAGTGACCGCCTCCCCAAAAACCGCATCTGGCAGTTGCGTGCGGTATGGTTCCAGCAAGACCAATTCGTCAGCGTCAGGCAGGCCAGTGGCCTTTAGATCAGAGTTTTCAAAGAAGCTATGCGTGCGCTTATACAGATTGTGGAATTGGTTTTTATTGGTCCATTCAAAATCAAACGCATAGGTCAGCGCCTCGCGCACACGCGGGTCTTGAAACTTCGCGCGCCGTGTATTGATGAACCACCCTTGAGCACCAGACGGGCTGTCATCGGGCAGGGTGAGTTTCACCACACGGCCATCTTCAACAGCGGGGAAATTATATTCCGTCGCCCATACCTTAGAGGTGAATTCTTCCCGCAAAAGATACGCGCCCTTTTTGAACGCTTCAAACTGTGTTGTCCGGTCCCGGTAGAACTCATACCGAATGGCGTCAAAGTTCCAACGTCCCACATTGACTGGTAGATCGTTTGCCCAATAGTCCGCCACACGCTCATAGGTGATGAAGGTGCCTGCTTTGAGCTTCGTCACCTGATAAGGCCCACTGCCCAAGGGCGCCTCCAAGCTGCCCCGCGTAAAGTCATGCACGGTGTAATAAGCCTTGGAGAAAATCGGCAACGATCCAATGAATAACGGCAAATTGTGGGCTTGGTCGCCAGAAAACTCAACCACCACGGTAGTGAGATCAGGCGCTGTGACCGCGACAACTTCTCGCAAAACACCCGCTATCAGTGGATGACCTTCTGCTTTGAGCAAGGTCAGTGTGAACGCTACATCTTCAGCCGTCAGCTTCGAACCATCGTGGAACCGCGCCTCAGGACGCAAGCCAAAGCGCAATGTCTTGCGGTCGCCAGACAAGCTGACGCTGCGCGCAATCAACCCATAAGCCGCATCCGGCTCGTCATAAGCACGGGCCAGCAATGTATCAAAGGTCAGCTCCATGCCCTGCGCCGCATCACCCTTGAGGATGTAACTATTGAGCGTATCAAATGACAGGAATGACTGATTGAATTGAACGTTAGGCCCAATATGCGACAGCGTACCGCCTTTGGGCGCGTCCGGATTCACATACTCAAAATGTTCAAAGTCAGTTGGATATTTGAGTTCTCCAAAAATGGAAAACCCATGCGTCGATGTAGGCGCTGCCTGCGCGCCCAGAAGCGGGGCCGTTGCGATCAGGGCGCCAACCCAAAGAGCTTTGATCAAAGACATATTATTCTCCCGCCGCCTCATGCCACCAAATCACAGGTAAACCCGGTGAGAAAGCAGGCGTCGGTTCTGGATGTTTAAACGCCGTCCAGCGTGCAATACGTTCCGCCGCAATATGCCATTGGGGTACCACAAAATGGTTCCACAACAACACCCTGTCCAAGGCTTTTGTCGCGGCCACAAGCTCTGCCCTATCTTTGGCAAAAATCACCCGGTCGATAAGCTTCTCAATCACAGGGTCACAAATCCCAGCGAGGTTACGCCCGCCTTCTTTGTCTTTGGCCGCACATCCCCAAAAGTCCCGCTGCTCATTGCCCGGAGAAAGAGATTGCCCAAAGGTCGTAATGGCAACGTCATAGTCAAAACTGTCGAGACGGTTTTGATATTGCGAGGTATCGAGAAACCGCAAGCTGGCCTCAATACCCAATTTGTCTTTCAGCGTTTTAACATAGGGCAGCACAACCCGCTCAAATGTCGGCTGGTTGATGACAAATTCAATTTGCAACGGTTGCTTGGTTTCGCTGTGAATAAGCTTGCCTTCGACAACTTCATAACCGGCTTCTTTCAACAATGCGGTTGCCTTGCTGATGTTACGACGATTACGGCCAGACCCGTCGCTGGTTGGTAATTCAAAAACATCGGTAAAGACTTTACTGGGAAGCTGATCCTTAAACGGAGTCAGGATCTCAAGTTCAAGCCCTTCTGGCAGGCCTGTCGCGGCCAGTTCTGAATTGTCGTAATAGCTATCGGTGCGGGTGTACTGACCGTAGAATAAAGTCTTATTCGTCCACTCATAATCAAATGCATAGGTCAGCGCCTCGCGCACACGCGGGTCTTGAAACTTCTCCCGCCGCAGATTGAGCACAAATCCTTGCATGCCCACACCTTGTTCCACCTCGATCATCTCTCTAACGATACGCCCTTCTTCAAGGGCAGGGGAGGTATAGCCGGTCGCCCAATTTTTCGACGAGTTCTCCCGGCGTACATCCAAATGTCCCGCTTTGAATGCTTCCAGTGCCACGCCGCTATCTTGGAAATATTCATAGCGCATGGTGTCAAAATTATTGGCACCCACATTCACGTTGAGATCTTTTGCCCAATAGTCTTCAGCCCGTTCAAACGAAAGGCTTTGGCCCGGTTTCACATCGCTGATGCGGTAAGGCCCGCTCCCCAATGGCGGCACAAGTGTGGTCTTGGTAAAATCCTTGTCGGCCCAATAGTGCTTGGGCAACACCCAAATTTGCCCAACGATCACAGGCAGCTCTCGGTTGCCAATGGTGTCAAAGGAGAATTGCACCTTGTGGTCACTCAACGCTTCGACCTTGGACACATTGGCGTAATAAGCGCCGTAGCCGGGATGGTTCGCGGTGATGGTTTTAAAGGACCACACCACATCATGGGCTGTAATAGGCACGCCGTCATGGAAGCGGGCTTCCGGGCGCAGGGTGAAAGTTACCGAAGAAAAGTCATCAGGATAGGAAACACTTTTGGCAATCAACCCGTAAGCCGAGCTGGCCTCGTCGTAGGAATCCGTCATCAATTGTTCGTAGATGAAAGTAACCCCGCCCGCAGGCGCTCCCTTAATGATGAAAGGGTTGAGGCTGTCAAAGGAACCAATCGCTCCTTGGCGCAACACCCCGCCCTTAGGCGCGTCTGGGTTCACATAGTCAAAATGCGTAAAGTCAGGCCCATATTTTGGGGCGCCAAAGAGGGAGACCCCATGGCGTTCAAGATGGCGCTCCAGAGGGGCATCCGCTGCCATCGCAGCACTCATGCCGCCCGCACCGATCAAGCCGCCCGCCATCACACCACATGCCATTACGTATTTTATAAACCGCACACTCATCTCCCAGTCTGGTCCCAGTCAGGTTTGATTGAAAACCTATCTTAGTTTCAGCCCGGAGTATGGCCACTTTTGGATGAAAAACCCATAAACAGCCGGTGGATCGATCAAATCCCATTAATTTTTCGTCATTTGCGCCCCATCAGGGAGGCCGTCGGGCACGTCAGCCAAAAGCAGGCAAAACAAAACCCCGCACAAGGCGAGGTTTTGCTAAATCAAATTCATCGAGCCGGTAAGGACCCAAAGCGTCACACGCTTAGTGTGCAGCTTCCATTGCGTCGGCTTCAACTGCAGGCATTTCTACAGTTTCTCCAGCTTCCACAACAGGAGCAACCGCTTCGTTAGCGGCTGGAACAGGAAGGTTTGATCCGTTTTGGTTCAAGAACGCAACCAAGTCAGCCCGTTTTTGAGCTTTTTTGATACCTGCAAAGCCCATCTTAGTGTCGGGCAAAAAGGCTTTTGGTTTGGTCAAGAACTCGTTCAAGCGATCAAATGTCCAAGTGCCACCAAGGGTAGCCATTCCTTGTGAGTACGAGAAGTCCGAAGAGCTCGCCACGCCGCGCCCAACAATCCCAAACAAGTTAGGACCGGTGCCATTGTTTCCGCCTTCAGGCAGAGTGTGGCAGCTCGCGCATTTTTTAAAGACTTTCGCGCCTTTAGATGCATCAGCAGAAGCCAACAACTGAGTGAAAGGAATGACCACTTCAACTGGTTTGTCAGCCGCGTCTCCGGCATGACCCGCATCAGCAATTTCTACTGGGTAGGTCAACGGATTGGCATCTTCCGTGTGGTAAATAATCTCGGCGAGGTGTTGCACCCCGATAATCACAAGTACTGAAGCAAGTACAGCACCAGCGATTTTGTTAAATTCAAAACTGTCCATCAAGCAGGCTCCGCCCTAAAGGTCTGTCGGCGCGTGGCATGAGTTCCCCCTCATGCACGGCGGCGCATCGCGTGCGGCCTCGAAGTGACCCCACATTTGGCCCGGACATTAGCCGCTAGCCCGCCCTAACCGCAAGCTGTAACCGAAAAGAACCCGGCTGGAACGCCAAACATCATAGGAATTGCGGCAATCCGTCGCATTTTGCCCCTCTCCTGCAACCTGAACGAGCGGGCTGTTTCACGTCCATTCGCCCCTTTTCGGTCGATTCGGAACAATTTAGCCTGTCTGATAAAGTCAGAAGCCTTGACCATTGAGCGCCAAAAGCCCAAACCAGATGGCCTGACCGAGGCCCAACAGGGTGCGAGAGGGAAACCAAACGGTTGCCAACCGCGTTGATCTGGCATTTGCGAAATGTGACAAGCCGAGAAAACTGAGAAATCCTATGTCGACAGCACAGTCCAAGCCTCTCCCAAAGCCCCTCATCGTGATACCTGCCCGCATGGCGTCCGTCCGTCTGCCGGGCAAACCGCTGGCCGATATTTGTGGCGCGCCGATGATCGTTCAAGTCTGGCGCCGGGCGTGTGAGGCAAATGTGGGCCGGGTCATCGTGGCGTGTTCAGAGCAAGACGTCGCCGATGTCGTCCACGCGGCAGGTGGCGAGGCCATCATGACCGATCCAAATCACCCCTCAGGCACAGACCGGGTGCATGAAGTCGTGGAACAAGTGGATCCAGATGGCATTATTGAGCGGATTATCAATGTACAAGGCGATTTGCCAGCCCTAGATCCCGGTCTCATTCAACAAGCCAATGCATTGCTTGATAATCCGGCGGTGGATATGTCCACATTGGCCGCAGCCATCACCGACGCCCAAGAAAAAACCAATCCAAATGTCGTGAAGGCGATTGTTAGTGCGCCGCAAGACGGCACAGCCAAAGGGGGCCGCGCGCTTTATTTCTCCCGCGCCACAGCGCCTTATGGAGACGGCCCACTGTATCACCACATCGGCCTTTATGGTTTTCGCCGTTCAGCCTTGCGCCAATTTGTCTCCCTGCCGCCCTCTCCGTTAGAGTTGCGCGAGAAGCTGGAGCAATTACGCGCGCTGGAAGCAGGCATGCGCATCGAAGTGGGCTTCGTTGACACGGTTCCTCACGGTGTTGATACTCCCGCAGACTTGGAAAAAGCCCGCGCCATGCTCACCAGCAGAGGCGCTTAGCAGCCCATCGCACCAATTTGACCCAAACCGAAAGCACCAAGATCTCATGAGCGCGAAAAATACTTCGGAAAACATTATCGCCTTCCAAGGCGAACCTGGCGCCAATTCGCACATCGCGTGCCGTGAAGCCTTTCCGGAGATGGAGGTGCTGCCGTGCCGCACGTTTGAAGATGCCTTCGCAGCTCTTCAAGAAGGTAAAGCCAGCCTTGCCATGATCCCAATTGAAAACTCAGTTGCAGGGCGGGTGGCAGACATTCACCACCTGCTGCCAAATTCCAAAAGCTACATCATTGGGGAACACTTCCTGCCCATCAGCCACCAGCTGTTAGGCATCAAAGGCGCGCCCCTATCAGGGGTTAAACACGTTCAATCCCACGTCATGGCGTTGGGCCAATGCCGTAACCTCACCGCAGAGCTTGGCCTTCATGCCCACATCGGTGCTGACACAGCAGGGTCTGCTCGCGAAATCGCAGACCTTGGCGACCCCACACGTGCAGCAATCGCCACCGAACTGGCCGCAGAAATTTACGGGCTGGATATTTTGAAAGCCGACATTGAGGACGAAGAGCACAACACCACGCGCTTCCTCATCATGGCGGCAGAACCAGATGATGCGGAGCCAGAAGAAACGTCGGTTATCACAACCTTTGTTTTCCGCACCCGCAATGTGCCTGCCGCCTTGTACAAAGCCATGGGCGGCTTTGCCACGAATGGCATCAACATGACCAAGTTGGAAAGCTATCAATTGGGCGGGTCGTTTTCGGCAACGCAATTCTATGCCGATATTGAGGGGCATCCCTCAGATCGCAATGTGCGCCTTGCATTGGAAGAGCTTGAATTCTTCACGTCAGAACTGAAAATTCTGGGGGTCTACAAGGCCTCTCCCATGCGTGTGCAATTAGAAGAGGCCGCTGCAGAATAGCGTCTGATTACCAGCCTTCTACGAAAGCTTTAACCAGATGGTGTGCGATCGCAAAGGGAGGCGGCACAAAGAAATTGTCGCCTTCTCCAGCTAACGCAGCGCCGAGCTCAGTGCGGGTAAACCAACGCCCGCCTGAAAGCTCAATCCCGTCGAGTTCAAATTCCATGCTTTCAGCTTCAGCTATACAGCCAATCATCAAAGAGGCTGGAAACGGCCAGGGCTGGGTAGAGTGGTAGCGCACAGATTTAGTAGCGATCTTGGCCTCTTCATCCAATTCGCGCGCCACAGCTTCTTCGATGCTTTCACCCGGCTCCATAAAGCCAGCCAAAGCCGAGAACATGCCTTTAGGAAAACCCCGTTGGCGGCCCAAAAAGGCGTTGTCTTCGTAGGTGGCCAGCATAATGACTACAGGGTCAGTGCGGGGGAAATGCTCTGTTTTACAAGACGCGCATTCCCGTTTGTAGCCAGCTTCTGCCAAGGTGGATTTGTTCCCGCACGTCGCACAAAACATGTGCGATACGTGCCAATGGATCATCGCTTTGGCCTGCGCCATAATCGCCATGTCGCCCGCAGGCAAAGCTTCCGCCATGCCAAGGCCACGTAAATCTTCAAACTCACCCATGCCCTTGAGCGGGCCCTGATTAGCAGGGTCTGGGGCGCTGGAAATATCGATCGCAAACAGCGCTTTGCCACGCTTATTGATCCCCAAAAACACGATCAGCGGCTCATTTCCTGCCAAAGGCAAGACTTGTGCTTTTGGCATCCAGCCCACGTCTTTGCCTTCACCCGGTGTTACTTCTGGCAAAATCAAAGGCATTTGGCGCCATAGCGGCACGAAGAGGCTGGAGGCATCATCCATCTTTTCCGCCAAATACGCGGGGTCGCCGCGCAAATGTCCGGCGCGATCAAGAGGGGAATTAGCAAATACATGGGGATTGGGCGTGAGCGACATATCAGTTTCCTGCAAATTATTTTGCGCGAGGGTACTGGAGCGTCAGCTAAGCCGCAATGCCTGATCGTGCCGATCGGGTTCTCAAAAGCCTTAACCCGCGTTGAGAGCCGCCTTGAGAAAAGGGAGCAATCCGCCGCTTCCTCTCACCCCATCTGCCTGAAGCATCTAATTCTCACAGAATCGTCGCAAAACAACGGAAGACGCTTGCCTTTTAGGCGCAGAACCCTGATATACTGGCCCCGAGAGGTTGGCAATGGACGAGTCCCTCGCCAATCCGGTCAGATCCGAAAGGAAGCAGCCGTAACGAGTTCGGCTCGGGTCGTTCGTCCAGCCTCTCACTTTATTAGCTTTCGGGCTGATAGGCCTTTCAGGCCGCGCGACCGACCTATTGGATTAATCGTCAAGCAGCAGAGGGAACAATCATGAGCGATGGGTTCCCTGATGAAAATGCGCATGACGAAGAACCACCCCACATTCCAGATCCTGACACTGAGCCCGGCTTTGGCCTGCTTGGCGGTGATGGGAATGCACCAGCGTCTAAATCCAAAGAAGGCTACCGGGTTCTCGCGCGTAAATACCGCCCGACAAATTTTGATGATCTGATCGGTCAAGAGGCCATGGTGCGCACTCTCTCCAATGCGTTTGAGAGTGGTCGGATCGCCCATGCCTTTATGCTAACTGGCGTGCGCGGCGTGGGTAAAACCACCACAGCCCGCATTTTGGCACGCGCCCTCAATTACACAAATGATCAGGGCGACAAGAGCTCTCAAAACCCAAGCATCGAATTGGGCGAAAAGGGCGTGCACTGCGACGCCATCATGGAAAGCCGTCATCCTGATGTGATTGAAATGGATGCCGCGTCGCGTACTGGTATTGATGATATTCGTGAGATCATCGAAAGCGTGCGCTACCTGCCCACCAGTGCCCGCTACAAAGTCTACATCATCGATGAGGTGCACATGCTCTCCAAAGCAGCCTTTAACGGTCTGCTGAAAACTTTGGAAGAGCCACCCGAGCACGTCAAATTCATTTTCGCGACCACCGAAATTCGCAAAGTACCGGTAACGGTTTTGTCTCGGTGCCAACGCTTTGATTTGCGCCGCCTGTCCTCCGAGGAACTCGTCGGCCTGCTCGGTTCTGTGTGCGATAAAGAAGGCGTCAACGCAGAGCAACAAGCGCTTGCGATGATTGCGCGCGCTGCAGAAGGCTCCGCACGCGATGCCCTCTCATTATTGGACCAAGCCATTGCCCACGGTGCAGGCACCGTAAAAGAAGCCGACATTCGCGACATGCTAGGCCTTGCAGATCGGGCGCGGGTTTTTGACCTGTTCGACCATCTGATGAAGGGCAATATTGCGCAGGCTCTGACCGAATTGCGTGAGCAATATAACACCGGAGCCGATCCGGCGGTGGTGCTCACAGACCTTGCCGAATTATGCCACTGGCTCACGCGCCTGAAATTGGTTGAGAGTGCGGCTGATGATATGGCTGTGACAGAAACCGAACGCGTGCGCGGCAAAGAAATGGCCTCCACCTTGCCAGTTCGTATCCTGTCCCGCACGTGGCAGATGTTACTCAAAGGCATTGCAGAAGTACAAACCGCAGCCAAGCCGATCGCGGCCGCTGAAATGGTGATGGTGCGTATCGCTTACGTCGCCGATCAACCAAGCCCAGAAGATTTAGCCGCCCGTTTTGCCAAAGCAACCCCGCCCACAGGTGGTGGTGCAGGCGGTGGCGGTGGTGCCAGTAGCGGCGGGGGCGGCGGTTCTGTTTCAGCTATGGGGTCACACCGCATTGGCGCGGTGGCCATTCCACAGTCAACACCGCGCGCGATGAGTCCTGCAGCGCCCTATGCCGCGAACGACCAAGGTCAGCACCTCACCGTAGCGGTAAAAACCTTTGAGGATTTGCTCGAGCTTGCCAAAAGCAAACGCGCCATCCGTCTGGCACATATGCTTGAGACCGAAGTGCGCTTGGTTCACTTCGAACCCGGCCGCATTGAAATCGGGGCATCTGAACAAGCAACAAAATTGGTCCCGCGTTTGGCCGAAGCCTTGCGCGATTGGACGGGTAACCGTTGGCTCGTATCCGTGGCGCGCCAAGAAACTGGCGCAGATACGATGCGCGAGCAAGAACAGACCCGCAAAGACGTTTTGCGCGATGAAGCGCGCGCGGACCCCATTGTCAAAGCCGTGCTGGAAACCTTTCCCGGTTCCGAAATCGTGGATGTCCGCCTTCCATTCGATGTGGAAGAAGACACTGACGAAGAATGGCAACCTGAGGCCCTTGAAGGGGTGCAGGATGGCTACGATATATTTGAAGACGACTAAGTTTGAGTAGAGGAGAGAGCCCATGAAGGGTATTGGCGATATGATGAAACAAGCCCGCGAGCTGCAATCCAAGCTCGCTGACAGTCAAAAGATGTTGGAAGAGCTGGAAGTAACCGGCGTTTCTGCGGCAGGCATGGTTGAAGTTGTGCTCTCCGGCAAGGGGGCTATGAAATCAATGAAGATCGATCCCTCATTGATCAAACCCGAAGACGCCGAAATTCTCGAAGACCTCATTTTGGCTGCTCATTCAGATGCAAAAGCAAAAGCCGAAGCTGCAACCGAAGAAAAAATGAAAGAATTGACCGGCGGTATGTCTTTACCTCCCGGCATGAACTTTGGCCTCTAGGATTTTTCCATGCGCACCCCGTTAACTGGCCCCGAAATTCAACGCCTCATCGATCTGCTCGGCAAATTGCCGGGCCTGGGTCCGCGTTCGGCCAGACGGGCAGTGCTGCATCTCGTCAAAAAGAAAGAATCTCTCCTTCAGCCCCTGTCAGAAGCTATGGTTGAAGCCGCCGAAAAAGCTGTCATTTGCGACACTTGCGGCAACGTAGACACCCGTGATCCTTGCACCATTTGCGCAGACACGCGCCGCAACGCAACCTCCCTATGTGTGGTCGAAGATGTCGGTGATCTCTGGGCACTCGAACGCGCAGGCGCCCACAAAGGCCGCTATCATGTTCTTGGCGGCACCTTGTCCGCCCTCGACGGCATCGGCCCTGAAGACTTGCACATGGGCAAACTGATCGAGCGCGCGGCAGCCGGTGAAATAACAGAAGTTATTCTGGCAATGAACGCCACAGTGGATGGCCAAACCACAGCCCATTACATCACCGACAAGCTTTCAGGCATCGGCCTCACCATTTCAAGGCTCGCCCACGGCGTCCCCGTTGGCGGCGAACTGGACTACCTCGACGACGGCACATTGTCCGCCGCCATGAAGTCCCGCCGCCCCGTCTAAGCTTTTTCATTCATTCGCCCACAAAAAAGGGAGCACCCATTTCGGAGCGCTCCCTCAAATTTGTTACGTGTCGGACTACTCAGCAGCTTGCTTGTCGCTGCTTTCCTTTTTGTCCCAATATTCTTTCGTGATCCGAAACACCATCGGTCCCAGAATAATAAGCCCAATGAGATTTGGCAGCGCCATCATCGCATTCAGCGTATCGGACAGCAGCCAGACGAAACCCAAATCCAAGGTCGCCCCAACTGGAATGGCCGCTACCCACAAAATCCGGTATGGCCAAATAGCGATGGTGCCAAACAAATACTGAATGGCTTTTTCGCCGTAGTAGGACCAGCCCAAAATAGTGGTGAAAGCAAAAACCACAATCGCCAGTGATACGATCTCAGCACCGCCAGTCAGCGAAGCCGCAAAGCCCGCGCTGGTCAAAGCAGCACCCGTTTCCCCAGAAGACCAAAGACCTGAGGTGATGATCACCAAACCCGTCATCGTGCAGACAATGATCGTATCGATGAATGTACCCAGCATTGCGATATGGCCTTGGCGCACAGGATCATCTGTTTTAGCTGCCGCATGAGCGATAGCCGCTGAGCCCAAACCAGCTTCATTGGAGAAGACACCGCGTGCCACCCCAAATCGGATTGCAGCTGCAACAGTTGCTCCAGCAAAACCACCAACCGCAGCAGTAGGGTTAAATGCATGATGGAAGATCAAGTGAAACGCAGCTGGGATTTCGCTGGCGTTGATCACCAAGATCACAGCAGCTGCACCCACATAAAGCACAATCATCACTGGCACCAAAGCACCTGCCACATCGCCGATGCGTTTGATCCCACCGATAAGCACAACGCCCACAACGGCCATCATCACCAAGCCGCTGGTCAATGGTTCAATATCAAAAGTACTTTGCATGGCAGCCGCAACGGAGTTCGCTTGCACCCCATTCCCAATGCCGAAACCAGCAATGGCTGCAAAGACCGCAAAGAGGGGCGCCAGAATAGCGCCCAACATCGGGAGTTTCGCACCAACGCCGTTTTTAAGGTAATACATCGGGCCACCTACAAAGTGGCCATTTTCATCGACTTCGCGAAACTTCACCGCACACACAGCCTCAGCGTATTTCGTCGCCATGCCCACCAGCGCAATCACCCACATGTAGAACAGTGCCCCGGGCCCCCCAAGGAAGATCGCGGTCGCAACGCCTGCAATGTTTCCCGTGCCCACGGTAGCCGATAGGGCGGTCATCAAAGCTTTGAAAGGGGAAATGTCACCTTCGCCCGCGCGTGGTGGTGTGAGAAGTAGTTTGAATGCATAAAACAATTTTCGCAGTGGCATGGCCAAAAGGCCCGCCATCAAAAAGGCCCCCGTAAGGCCAATCAAAACGAGCATGGGAGGTCCCCAGACAATCCCATTTACCTTGCCCACAAAGTCTGTAATCATTTCCATAGTTTCCCCCAACCTAATCCTGTTAATCGTTTAAGCCTCGCCAAGAAGGTCCGGTTGTCCCGCTGCCTTAGCCGGTGCCGTCGGCGGTGCAAGCGCCGGGCTCACGTCCTCCAACTCAACTTCTTTGATCTTCTCACCTTTGCGGATGATCTTAGCGTTAGATGTCTCAATGTCGCGAATATCTTTTTCCGCCATGCCGAAGTGCTTACGTAAGTTCCCAACCCGCGTATCCAACCGCTCCACATCGTCCATCATTTTGCCAACCTCGGCCTGAATAATGTGAGCTTGTTCCCGCATCTGCGCATCTTTTAGCACCGCGCGCACTGTATTGAGCGTTGCCATCAAGGTGGTCGGTGACACAATCCAAACCCGTGCCTTATAAGATTTCGACACAACGCCTGTGAAGTTCGCATGCAACTCCGCATAAACCGCTTCGGAGGGCAGGAACATCAAGGCGGACTCAGCTGTCTCGCCCGGCACAATATATTTCTCTGAAATGTCTTTCACATGTTTGAGCACATCCGCCCCAAACCGGCGCGAGGCAACCACCTTGTCCGCATCATTCTCCGCATTGCGCAGCGCATGATAAGCATCCAACGGAAACTTCGCATCAATCACAATCGGTCCCGGTGGGTTCGGCAGCAACACAACACAGTCAGCCCGCTTGCCATTGCCCAGCGTCGTTTGAAACGAATAGGCCGACGGGGGCAATGCATTACGCACCAAATCATTGAGCTGGATTTCCCCAAAGGCCCCGCGTGCTTGTTTATTATTCAAAATATCCTGCAGCTTCAAAAATTCTGTTGAAAGCCCTGTGAGGTTTTTCTGCGCTTCATCAATCACGCTCAAGCGCTCGTTCAATTTCCCCAAGCTTTCGGCAGTTTTCTTGGTCTGTTCGGTCATATTGTTTGAGAGGCGCTGGGAAACCCCATCAAGCCGCTCATTCAGCGTCTTATTGATCGCTTGGCTTTGCTGAACTTGGTTTTCCCCAATGCCGCTCAACCGGCCTTTCAATTCCTCTTGGTTTTTCAAAAGGCGGGCAAGCTCAACTTCCAGCATTTCCTGTCTGCGGTCGCCAGCCTCATCTTCCACAACAGCGGGTTGCATCAGAAAACGCGCCAGAACCACTCCAAGGCCTAAGGCAAGCAAAGTGCCCCCAATCGCCAACAAAACAAGCAGAAGGTCCAGGGAACCAGAAGGGGCAGCAGTCTCTATCATGAAATAGACCTTGTAGTTTAATGTCATAGAAGAACAGAAATAGAACCATAGCTGATTCCAAGGTGCAAACCCATCAATCCACTCAATCCGGCAGGATCTACCGGCTCATGGAAGCTGCATTAACTGTTTAAATGCAGGAGGGGAGGCATAAAGTCTATAATTAACAACAGGTTAGGCGAATAATGCAGAGCTTGACCTTTCTGCCCAACCGCCTTATCTCTTCCTCATGACAATACGAGAAATCATCACAGTCCCCGATCCACGCTTGAAGCAGGTTTCCACTCCGGTAGAAACCGTCGATGACGACCTGCGCGCGCTCATGGACGACATGTTAGAGACAATGTATGCCGCTCCCGGCATCGGCTTGGCCGCTGTCCAAGTGGGCGTGGCCAAACGGGTCATCGTCATGGATCTAGCCCTTGAAGGCGACACGCCGGAGCCCCTCTATCTGGTCAATCCAGTCATCGTGCCCACATCTGACGAACACGCTTTCTATCAAGAAGGCTGCTTGTCCATTCCAGAAGTCTACGAAGAAGTAGAACGCTCGGCCGAATGCCGTATCAGCTACCAAGATTACAACGGCGACGAACAGGTTTTAGACTGCACGGGGCTGCTCGCAACCTGCGCTCAGCATGAGATGGACCATTTGGAAGGCATCCTCTTTATCGATCACCTTTCCCGTCTCAAACGCTCCATGGCCATCAAAAAGGTTGCGAAATTGAAGCGCGCTGCTGAAAATGCATAAAGGTTCTTTGAGCCACCTTGCTTGAGCATACTTTTCACAAACCCAGATTTTAAGGCGATAATCAATTCCATGAGCATGCGCATTGCCTTTATGGGCACCCCAGATTTTTCAGTTCCCATTCTTGCAGAAATCATCGCTGCCGGGCATGAGGTTGTTGCCGTCTACAGCCAACCGCCCCGTCAGGCAGGCAGAGGCCTAGAGCCAACACCGACACCTGTGCACAAATTTGCCAATGAAAACGGTATTGATGTGCGCACACCGCTCAATTTTAAAGACCCACAAGATCGCACAGATTTTGCCAACCTCGGGATAGACCTCGCAGTGGTGGTTGCCTACGGGTTGATCCTGCCCCAAGAAATGCTAGACGCGCCGGTACATGGGTGCATCAATGTGCACGCATCTCTTTTGCCACGTTGGCGCGGTGCAGCCCCCATCCAGCGCGCGATTATGGCAGGCGACACGGAAACCGGCTGCATGATCATGCAAATGGAAGCGGGGCTAGATACAGGTCCCGTCCTGCTTGCCGAACATGTGAACATCGGCCCTGATACGACAGCAGCCCTTCTGCACGACGAGCTGTCCCAAGTGGGGGCCTCCATGATCACCCGCATTTTGCCAGCGATTGAACGCGGCGGCGTCGTGCCGACACCGCAATCTGAAAAAGGTGTCACTTACGCGGACAAAATTTATAAAGCCGAAACGCGGATCGACTGGACACGTACAGCCGATGATTTGGATTGCCACATTCGCGGGCTGTCTCCCTTTCCTGGCGCATGGTGCGAGATTTCGCGCAAAGGAAAATCAGGCCCAGATGTTGAACGTCTCAAAATACTTTTGGCCCAGCCTAAAGATAATCCAGACGGCGCAGCCCCCGGCGATATAATCAACAATAAGCTGACCGTCGCGTGTGGCGAGGGTGCGCTGCATTTGCGCATGGTTCAGCGCGCGGGCAAAAGCCCCGTCAACAGCCATGCTTTCCTGCGCGGCTTCCCCCTTGATCGCGGCAACAAGGTAGACTGATCATGCCGCGTTATCGCCTCGTCATCGAATATCACGGCGGCCCCTTCATCGGCTGGCAAACCCAGCCGTGTGGCGGCGGGGTGCAAAACGCTATCAGTGATGCCATAGAGAAGTTCACCGGCGAACGTGTGACGGCCTATGGGGCAGGGCGCACAGACGCAGGCGTGCATGCGCTGGGCCAAGTAGCCCATATTGATCTTGAAAAAGACATGGCGCCCTTCGCTATCATGAGCGCGTTTAACCACCACATTAAACCGCACCCCATTACGATCCGTGAAATTGAGAAAGTCAGCGATAATTTCGATGCGCGTTTTTCTGCAACACGGCGCTACTATCGCTACCGCATCATCAATCGACGCAGCCCGCTCACCATCGATCGGGGCTTAGCGTGGCAAGTGGTGCCAGAACTAGACGCCGACGCCATGCATGAAGCTGCACAGTGCCTTGTTGGCCATCATGATTTCACCACGTTCCGTTCCGTGCAATGTCAGTCCAAAAGTCCGGTGAAAACTTTGGAAGCGATTGCTGTTGCCCGTTATGGCAATGAGTTGGAAATCACCTGCCATGCAAAATCATTCCTACACAATCAAGTGCGCTCCTTTGTGGGCTCGCTCAAATTGGTGGGTGTGGGTAAATGGAAAACGGCTGATTTGAAAAAAGCCCTTGATGCTAAAAGCCGTCCAGCATGCGGACCCGTGGCACCGTCCGACGGGCTCTATCTTGCTCAAGTGGATTATCTGCCAGCAGATGAAATTGAACGCGTGGCAGAAAAAGCCCGCGCCGCTAGAGCTGCAAGGCTTGCCGAGCAATAGCCTCAATGCTTTCGCCGGGAACGGTGGAGACGAGGTTGACCCGGCCCGCACCTTTAATTTCATCCCTGTCTGTCAATACATTTTGCAAGCGCCGTGCAATAGCAGCAGCAGGGTCAAGCCAGTGCACCGGCCACGGCGCTTCAGCTTCAAACAGATCACGCAAAAACGGATAATGCGTACAGCCCAGCACCACAACATCTGTGCGTTGCCCGTCGTCGCTGATCTGAAAACAAGGGGCAATCTCTGCGCGCAACTTGTCCCGGTCCAGCGTATCGCCAGCAAGCATCGCCTCTGCCATCGCTGCAAGGTTGGGCGCGCCCACCAGTGTCACCTGCGCATCAGGCGCATGGTCAGAAATCAGCTCACGAGTGTAGTCGCGCTTCACCGTGCCCGGCGTCGCCAAAACGGAAACAAGCCCGCTCTGCGTGTCTTTTGCAGCAGGTTTAATCGCGGGCACGGTGCCGACAATTGGAATGTCTAAGGTTGCCCGTAGAGGCCCCAATATCAGGGTGGAGGCTGTGTTGCAGGCAATCACAATCGCATCGGGCGCGCGGCGCTCAACTTCTCCAGACACCAGCGCCACCAAATGGGCCACCAGCGTCTCTTCTTCCCAATTGCCGTAAGGAAAGGCGGCTCTATCTGCAATGTAATCACAGTCTAACGCCGGCATAAGCTGTGTGATCTCGCGCAATACAGAGAGCCCACCCAGACCAGAATCCAATGTCAGCACACGTGTCATGAGAAACTTTCTATACGCTGAGACTGAACAGAGCGTCCGCGAGCCAACTCACAAAGAAACCAGTAGCAAGAATAAGCACAACCAATTCCACAGCTATGAGCCAATCACATCTCAGCGCAATCTGGCTTAACCGCCAGAGAAACCAAAGACCTGCAATTTGAAAAAAGAAGGACCCAATTACCAGATCAAATGTACCCAAAAAACCAATCAAATAGAGAATGTACAGGGGCGCAAAAAAGAGTGCCAAGGCTAAAGAGGCCCAATTTATTACAATAATATAGGGCGTAAACTGGTTCGAAATTTTAAGCGGCCGCGCCACCAACAAAACCAAAGCGGGAAAGAGAAGCCAATTCATGGCCTCAGAAACGACCTGCGCGATCGTATAGGTAGAGGAAGTGGCTTGGGTAATGTCATGCGCAAAGGCGATCGTCCATTGCACGTGCGCCATGCCGATATAAATTGGCAAGGCAAAGAAAAACACCATGAAGGACCGGAAAAAGGCATCCGTATCACTTTGGAAAAAGCTCATTGGATCGCGCGGATTATCTTTGTCTTGGAAAATGACCAACCAAAGACCATTCATCGCAGCCCGCACCTCGGCACTACCCGGCAACATAATTATACCTCGAAATAGCCACGCAGCACGGCTTCGTAAATGTCTGTGAGTTTAACAATGTCTTCGACCTTGGCGTGTTCATCTACCTTGTGCATAGATTGACTGACCAAACCGAATTCTACAACCCGCGCATAGTTTTTGATAAACCGCGCGTCCGATGTGCCCCCGCTGGTGGAAAGCTCAGGCGTCACACCCGTTGTGTTTTCAATCTCACGGGTAAGCAAGTCCGTCAGCACACCGGGTTCCGTGTGGAACGCATCCCCGCTTTTGACCATCGACAGCTCGTAAGCGCCGCCCAATTCGTCGGTCACCTCGTCGAGCAAGGTCCGGATTTGCGTTTCCAAGCCTTCCGCCGTCTGTGTGTCATTGAAGCGAATATTGTAATGAGCGCTGGCTTTGGCCGGGATCACATTGGTCGTCGTCGCTCCCACATCAATAGTGGTGAATTCCAAATTGGTGGGTTGGAAATGCTCAGTGCCTTCGTCAAAGGCAAAGCTAGAAAGCCGATCCGCCATCCGCGCCATAATCGGCACAGGGTTCTTGGCCAAATGCGGATAGGCGATATGTCCCTGAGCACCCAACACTGTGAGCCACCCATTAACCGATCCCCGTCGTCCAATTTTGACCATCTCGCCTAGATGCGTTGGATTGGTCGGTTCGCCCACAAGGCAATCATCAATCGTTTGGCCTTGCGCCTCCAACCAATCAAGCATTTTGATGGTGCCATTGATCGCAGGGCCTTCTTCATCCCCCGTGATAAGCAAGCTGATCGAACCCGGAAGAGGTCCCTTTGCGCTGAGGCGTGAAACCGCAGAAATGAAACAGGCAATAGAACCCTTCATGTCGGTCGCGCCGCGCCCAAATAGAATGCCGTCGCGAATGTCTGCGCCGAAGGGGTCAACGCTCCAGCCATCCGCGTCGCCGACAGGCACAACGTCCGTGTGGCCAGCAAAACAGAAATGAGGGGCCTTTGTTCCCAGTCGCGCATAGAGATTGTCGACATCAGGTGTGTCGGGCGCGCTAAAGGGAAGGCGGGTGCAGACAAAGCCAAGTTGGGTCAGCCAGTCTTGCAGAGCGTCGAGCGCACCACCCTCGATAGGGGTAACGCTTGGACATTGGATCAATTTTTGAGCCAGTTCGATCGGGTCGAAGGGCTTTGGAGAAGTTTCGGTCATCTTACCGATGTACCTCCCCAAAGCCATTTGGTCAATTAGTCACGTAGAAGATCGTTCACTGATGTCTTCGAGCGGGTGCGTTCATCCACTGTTTTCACAATCACAGCGCATGACAGGCTTGGCATCACAGTGCCATCTTCGCGTGTTGCACCCGGCAATGCGCCCGGTACCACAACAGAATAAGCAGGTACTTCACCGATGTGAATTTCGCCCGTTGCCCGGTCAACAATTTTTGTGGAGGAGGTGATGAACACGCCCATGGAAAGCACAGCGCCCTCACGAACGATCACGCCTTCCGCCACTTCAGAGCGGGCACCGATGAAACAATTGTCTTCAATGATCACAGGGCCAGCTTGCAAAGGCTCAAGAACACCGCCAATGCCAGCACCGCCGGAAATGTGCACGTTCTTACCGATTTGGGCGCAAGAGCCAACAGTTGCCCAGGCATCTACCATGGAACCACTGTCGACATAAGCGCCAAGGTTCACGAAAGAAGGCATCAACACAACGCCCGGCGCGATATAGGCCGAACGGCGCACAACGCAGTTCGGAACGGCGCGGAAACCCGCAGCGGAGAACTCTTGAGCGCCCCAGCCTTCAAATTTGGAAGGTACTTTGTCCCACCAAACGGAGTTTTCACCGGGGCCACCAGCGATAGTGGTCATGTCATTAAGACGGAAGGAAAGCAGAACAGCCTTTTTGAGCCATTGATTGACGACCCAGTCCCCATCAACCTTTTCAGCAACGCGGCGTTCGCCAGCGTCGAGCAGGTTGAGTGCTTCTTCGACAGCTTCGCGTGGTGCGCCAATTGTTTTTGTGTTGATGGTGTCGATGGCATCAAATGCGGCTTCAACGGCGGCTTGTAGGTCTGCGTGTGACATGATCTGGTCCTTCTTGGAGGGTGCGCGGGCAAGATAACCCGCCCCCCTCCCATGTCAACGGGGCATGTCGCGGATGCACCCGCTCAGGCATCAAATTCGCCAAAATCTCCCAATTTCAGTACATCTTGAGACTACAAAGTCTCCAAAAAGCTCACCAATTCGTCGGTAACGTGGTGCACATGCTCACGGTCAGCCCCTTCATGGGCCAATTTCTGATGCCGTTCGTCGCCGTTCACCTCTGGTCGCACCCATACAGTCGCCATACCCAGCGCATGGGGCTCCACCAAATTGCGCGCAATATCTTCAAACATCACCGCCCGTTTTGGATCAATCCCGGCTTGGCTCAAAAACAACTCATAGGCAATGGCCTTGGGTTTTGGCTGATATTCCGCCGCCACAATATCAAACACCATGTCAAAGTGATGATCGATCCCCAACTGCCGGGTCACGTTCTCGGCATGTGCCACTGTACCATTAGTGAAAATCACTTTGCGTCCCGGCAAGGCTGTCAACGCTTTGTCCAAACCAGCGTCCGCAGCCATGTGCGACACATCAATCTTGTGCACAAAATCCAAAAATGGGGCCGGGTCCATATCATAAACACTCATCAACCCGTTCAACGTCGTCCCGTGGTTGACATAAAAGTCCTTTTGAATTTTCCGCGCCTCTACCGGGTCCAATTTCAAATAGTCCGCAATAAACGCCGTCATCAACTTATCAACCTGCGCAAACAAGTTGCAGTGGGATGGATAAAGCGTGTTGTCCAGATCAAACACCCACGTATCAATATGCGCCCATTTCTCCCCTACCTTTCGGGACTGGGAAGCTGGTCGATCAAGCGTGGTGGTCGATTGCATCATGAATCTACTTTCGATCAAAAAGGAGGGCGGTGCGAAGGGCCCCTTGAGCGGCGCATCCGACACATAGGCAAGATGGCCTATGTGTCGGAGCACAGCAAGTTTTCCCGAGGGGGCGTTAATCATCTAAATATAAAAATCAGCTGATTCCAGCCATTTTCCGACATGAAATAAACGGTTTTAGTAACCAGTTCCCTTAAACTTACCTTAAAGCCCAGCTTGTAGTCTTTCCAGTAGGCCCCAGAAAGGGCTGTGAAGGTCAGAAGGAAAGGGTGGACCGTGTCAGCATTGTCGAAAGCAAGGAAGTTGCGCGAGAAAAGCGAACAACAATCCCAAGCACTATCTACGCTGCAAGCAGACTGGCAAGGTTTTGATGCCGAAAGCGTCCTAACCAGCTACCAAGGACCCGCCCTCCTATTATCAGAATCCGGAGCCATTGAACGCGCCAACGCAATCGCGGCCTATAATTCGGTTTTATGCGGATTGGGCATTGTCGAGATCCTCCCTGACTTGGGGCCCATCTTGGCGGGCAACACAGCCCTCACCAAACGCATCACCCTGCAACAAGAACACGACCGTAAACACGTCTATGACATAACGCTGATCCCTTCCTTGTCTATCTCGGGAGGCGAACCCCGCATTCTCATGCTCGCGCGTGATGTCAGCGTCGATGCCAACTTGATTGAAGCCCTCACCCACAGTCGGTCCTTGTTCAAGGATCTGGCACAATGTTCGTCAGACTTCATGTGGGAGATTGATAGCAACAAACGTTTTTCCTACGTCAGCCCTCCTGATGCGCTCGGTTATGAAGCAAGCGACTTGCTGGGGTGCTCCCCTGAAATGCTTGCAGCCTCCCCCTCGATGGCTGAGGCAATTCAATCCGCCTTCGCGCCCGGCTGCACAGTGTTAGACGAAGAAATTTGGATACGCAGTGCTGCGGGGAATGAACTATGCCTTCGCTACAGCGCAAGGCCTGTGGTGGACGCTGAAAACAACCTATTAGGCGCACGCGGCGTAGGTCGCGATGTAACGGAAGAAAAACTCAGAGACCGCCAAACCAAAGCTGTGCGCCGCCGCGATGATTTGATCGCCGCAGTCGCTCATGCAACCCAGCGTGGCACGACACCTGTATCAATGCTCGAAGAAGCCGCCAAAGTACTGGCCGATGCCCTTGATGCCCATTCTGTGTGGATCCAAGACACCAGCGAGAATTTGGACCCCGTTAGTTGGGTGCAAGGCGGCGGGTCTCCTCAAGAAGAAATGGTGAGCGAGTTCCTCAATTTATTGTCCGGCGACCTAGATCAGAGCCCTCTATTGGTTCAAAGGTATGGCCAAGTTAATTTGGTATTCCAAACGTGCTACAATGGTGTTGTGAATGGCCGAGTGTGCATGAGCCTGCCAGAGGCGCGCGACGACACTATTGGCTTGATAGAGCCTGTCGCAGATCACTTGGCAATTGCTCTGGCACAAGCGACCCAATTAGCAGAGCTTAATCGCTTCTCAAATACTGATGAGCTAACCGGTCTCCTTAATCGCCGAGCTTTCTATCGCATCGGACAAGAGCTGATCGTGAAGCCTGATTGGACCGGTGCATTTCTATATATCGATGTCGACAATTTCAAAGCGCTCAATGATACCGCTGGCCATAAAGCCGGCGACACCTTGCTACAAAAATTGGCCGCCATTCTAAATCGTGGGGGGTCGAGTGCGGCCCATGCCGTGCGTTTAGGAGGGGACGAGTTCGGTGTCCTTGTTGAAGGGATGAACGGTGAGCAAGCAAGCGCATTTGCCGGTCGCATTCTCTCAGCATTTGACAAAGCCGTCCGCAATATGCCGGAGGCGACACCGCACTTGGGCTTGTCCATTGGTGTTGTGGAGCACGAGAGCAACCTGCACATTGAGACATCTCTTGAGAATGACGGCGAAGAAGAATTAAAAGCACTTATCGCGCAAGCGGACACAGCACTTTATCATCTTAAACATGGAGCTAAAGGCGGTTGGCACTTAGCGCCAAAAACCACGCCCACATCTTCGCAACCAGAGCCTTCACAACCAGAACTTTCAAGCGCCGAGCTCTCCGATAAGGGGGCACACTGATGTTTCAATCCTTGAAAAAAATCTTCGGGGGGACGGGGCATGCACTCGGCGATGACCTCTCCTATGACGATGCCTTTGATGCCCTAGAATCTCAGGCAAAACGCTCCCGAATCGAATTAGCGGAGCGACAAGATACCCCGCCAGAAATGTTGTACTTTCTAGCGAGTGACGAAAAAGCTGACATTCGCCAGAAGGTTGCCAAAAACGTTTCTACGCCAATGCAGGCCAATGAATTGTTGGTTGAAGATCCCGCCGATGAAGTCCGTGGTGAGTTAGCACGCAAGATCGCACGCTTGCTTCCTGATATGCAAACGTCAGAACGTGATGTCATCCGCGAGCGCGCCATTTCCATGTTGCAACGTCTTGCGGACGACAAAATCGCAAATGTGCGGGCAGCTCTTTCCGACACGCTCAAAGATTCAGATCTTATCCCCCGCTCGTTGGCGCAGAAACTGGCCAAGGATGGCACCAAGATTGTCTGTTTGCCTGTCCTAGAGTATTCGCCACTGCTATCCGATGACGACCTAATCGAAGTCATCGCGGGAAGTACGGCGGAAGGGGCTATCGAAAAAATCGCGCGCAGAGAGAGCGTCTCGACGAATGTATCGGAGGCCGTAGCAGCCTCTTTGGATGTGGCTGCGATTGCCGCTCTATTGGTCAATTCAAATGCGCAAATGCGTGAAGAGACATTAGATAAAATTATCGACCAAGCCGAAACTGTTGAGGGGTTGCATCAGCCGTTGGTGTTGAAAAGCGATCTCTCGTTGCGCGCTGTGCGCCGCATCAGTTCCTTCGTCGTGCGTGCTCTTGTAGAACAGCTCGCCGAACGTAATGATTTGCCAAATGAGGTCAAAGCCCATCTGCAAAAACAGATAGAGTTTAAGCTCGAAGAAGAAACCGATGTGGATCATTTGGGGGCTGACGTGAAGTCTCTGAAAAAGGAATTTGATAAGAACGGATTGACCGAAGAGCAATTGGTGCAGCTCGCCCAAAAAGGTAATTCCCTCACCATTGCCTATGGATTACATCTGGTCAGCAAAGTAGCTGAGAAAAAGATCGCCCGGATCCTAGATACACAAAGTGCAGAAGGCCTCGTCGCTCTGTGTTGGCAGGCGGGTTTCTCCATGCGCTCTGCTCATGAACTGGAAAAGGGTTTTCACTTTAAGGCCGATAAAATTCTTCTGCCAAGAGCAGGCTTTGACTTCCCGCTGACCGAAGAAGAGATGAAATGGCAGCTTGAGTATTTTCAGCTGACCACCTAGGGAGCGGTGCCGACCCATCTGTCGGTGCCTCTCAGCTACTCTAGATTAAGCGTCCAGGTTCCAGCTTCACCCGTATCAATTTGTTTGAAATCCGTTTCAGTAAAGCCGCGGTCTTGGCAACTACTGCGTCCATTGATTTCAAATTTAGTGGTTTTGGTGCAAAACGTATGCCCGCCACCCCACATCAAGTCGCGGTTTCCATCTCGCACAACAATGCCATTGGAATCAACCGCCTCGGCATAGGTGTAATAGTATCGTTTTTCCAATGCGCCTTTAATGGCTTTCACGCAGCGATCAGGTTCAATCTTAATCCAGCCATTCGAAATGTCGCCATCGGCTGTTTCATATCCAACAGCAGACCACACTAGAAAATCCGTCTTGTTACAGATGTTCAAACCAGTTTTTTCTTGGTGGGTTTGGGCAGACTTCAAGAGTGCTTCAAACAAGGCATCTGTAATCTTGCCAGTGGGGTTGATGTTGATGGAACGTTGAAAGGCCATGATGGCGCGTTGCGTGGAGCGCCCCCCATACCCATCTACCTTGATGTTCTTGTAATTATTGTCTGTCAGCAAACGCTGCACACCTGCCGTCTTCGCTTGCTTTTGCGAAAAAGCACGCGGCTCCATGAATGTGGTGCTCCACTTTGCGCCAATTTTGGCTTCAACCCGGGTGAAGTCATTTGAATCAAACCCGCGCGCGGTGCAATTGGTGCGTCCTGTAATGAGGAAATCGCCTGGGACAGAGCAAAACCGCTCAGACCCACTGAAATATTTGCGTCCTCCTGCATGCTCATCAACTGACTGAGCAAAGACGTAATAGGTTTCGTTTTTAATTTTCCCACGCAAAATGGCGCGGCAGCTCCCCGGCAAAAGTCGGTACCAGCCTTGGCTTTTCCACTCTTTGTCTTTCTCAAATGAAATAGAGCTGGAGAGCACATAGCTGGTGTGATTGCAAAAGCGGTAATCTGCATGGGCAGGGGAGACATAGCTCAGGCCAATGAAACAAACCAAAACAGTGGCAAGGGTCAGCAGGAGGGCTCTGGGTGAAAACAAATCCAGCACATTGGCGTGCTTCATTTCGACAAACTGTTGGAAACCACTGCTCACGTCACCATCCCGCATTAACCATAGAAAGTTGGAGCCTAACATTGGCTAGGTTAATTCGCCCATAAAAATTTGACGGGCCCTAAAGCCCCGTGGGCGACTAACCTATTGGATAAGCGTGCCCGCACCGTGTTCTGTAAACAGCTCAAGCAGCACCACATGAGGCACTCTGCCGTCCAAAATGGCAACCGCTTCCACACCTTGTTCAACCGAGGTGATGCAGGTTTCCAATTTGGGGATCATACCGCCCGAAATCGTGCCGTCTTTCATATAGCCACGGGCGGCCTCAAGGCTCATTTCAGGAATGAGCTGCCCAGCCTTATCCAACACGCCGCGCACGTCGGTCAAAAGCAACAAGCGTTCTGCAGACATCGCACTTGCTAATGCACCAGCCGCTGTGTCGGCATTAATGTTGAAGGTTTCCCCTTCAGAGCCCACCCCAATAGGGGCCACCACCGGAATAATGTCAGACTTGATGATGGTCTCTAGTATCTCAGGGTTGATCTGAGCGGGTTCACCCACAAACCCAAGATCCAATTTTTCGATATTGGAATCTGAAGCACCCGACGGCGTAAATTTGCGCGCCTGGATGAGGTTGCCATCTTTACCTGACAGGCCAACGGCCTTGCCGCCAGCCTGATTAAGAGCAGTAACAATTTGTTTGTTGATAGAGCCCGCAAGCACCATTTCCACAACATCAACGGTCTCTTTGTCGGTAATCCGCAAGCCGTTGGAAAATTCACTTTTGATATTGAGCCGCTTGAGCATCGCCCCGATTTGAGGCCCTCCGCCATGCACAACAATCGGGTTAACACCTGCTTGTTTGAGCAAAACGATGTCTTTGGCAAATTGGCGTGACAGGGCTTCATCGCCCATCGCATGGCCACCATATTTAACAACCACAGTCCGTTTGTCATAGCGCTGCATATAGGGCAGGGCCTCTGAAAGGATGCGGGCCCGTTCGAGCCAGCTTTCTTCAATGTTTTCCGGCGTGTTGTTTTTATCGGTCATACGATATCTGACTTTGTAAGTGTCTGGCTTTAGGAGGCGCACTCAATGTGAGCGCCACGATGAGGCGTTAGGCTTTATAGCCCAATTTGTCCAACTCGACCAGTTGGCCAAGATGAGCGCGCAATTGGTCGATGCCCGTGCCCTTCTCTGAAGACGTCACAATAAGGTCTGGGTGAGCAGCGACATGCTTGCGCAATACTTTACGCACAGAGGCAATGCAGCTCTCCAAAGCTTCTTTTTTGATTTTGTCGATCTTGGTGAGCACCACCACATAGGAGACAGCTGCCGTATCGAGCAGGTTCATCACAGCCTCATCATTGGGTTTGACCCCATGGCGTGAATCAATCAGGACAACAACCCGCATAAGCGAGGCGCGTCCTTGCAGATACCGCACGATAAGCTGGTTCCAGGCCGCAACCTTGGTCTTGCTGTCTTTGGCGTAGCCGTAGCCGGGCAGGTCAACCAGATAGACACCGCTGGACGTTGTGGTCCCCAGGGTGAAGAAGTTCAGCTCCTTGGTGCGCCCCGGTGTATTGGAGGTCCGCGCTAAGGAGTTCCGATTGGTGAGGGCATTGATGAGGCTGGATTTACCCACATTGGACCGACCGGCAAAAGCAATTTCCACACGGTCACCAAACGGCAGCCCATCCATGCTGACGACACCCAGCTTGAATAGAACTTCTTGCGTAAAGAGCCAGTGGCCTGCAGCCACCAGCTCTTTCTCATAAGTCGTTGTATTAGATATTTCGCTCATATCACTTCTTAAATTTTGCGATCAATTTGTCAAAACCAATGTTGTTGAAGAGTTCAATTTCAACACCGTTTTTGCGCATGATAAAGCCTTGTTGCAAGACAGAGAGGAAGTTGTTCCAAGCCCAATAGATCACGAGACCGGCAGGGAAGCTTGCCAAAATGAACATGAAGAACAACGGCATCCACATAAAGATTTTCTGTTGCATCGGATCAGCCGGGGCCGGGTTCATGCGTTGTTGCACAAACATGGTGAAGCCCATAATCATCGGCCATACGCCCAGCATCAAGAAACCCGATGGGTCGTAAGGAAGCAGACCAAATAGGTTGAAGATATTGGTCGGATCTTGTTCCGACAGATCGTGGATCCAGCCAAAGAACGGCGCTTGACGCATCTCAATAGTGACGTAGAGCACTTTGTAGAGGGCAAAGAAGACGGGGATCTGGATCAGTACCGGCCAACACCCAGCAAGGGGGTTCACTTTTTCGTCTTTATAAAGCTTCATCAGCGCTTCTTGCTGTTTGGCTTTGTCTTCTTTGTGGCGCGCACGCACTTCTTCCATTTTTGGCTGAAGCTTCTTCATCAAACTCATGGCTGTGTAAGAGCGGTTAGCAAGTGGATAGAAGAAGGCTTTGATCACAACTGTGACGATCAAGATCGCAACACCGAAGTTGCCAACATAGTCTGCAACCAAATGAAGAGCTTTAAACAAAGGCTCGGTGAAGAACCAGAACCAGCCCCAGTCAATCAACAGGCCAATTTTTGCAACGCCTTCAACTTCTTCGTAAGCCGACAGCATTGTCGCAACTTTAGCGCCTGCAAAGATGCGGTTTTCTACTTGCGCAGCACCGCCTGCTGGAATGTTGAGAGCTTCTGCCCGGAAATCAGCTTGGAAGGCTGTGCGGCGCGGATCAGGGGCTTCGGTGAAGCGTGCTTCGTAGGCTTTGTCTTGTTGAGGTACCAACGCAGCAGCCCAATATTTGTCGGTGATACCGAGCCAGCCACCCGTTGAATCAAACTCGAATTTTTCGTCCGCAAAGTCTTCGTCGTAGTCGACTTCCTGCAGTCCATCAACCGAGAACCACCCAATCATGCCCTCATGCAAAACATAAATGCCTTCGGTTTCAGGAAGCGTGCCCCGGCTCAAAAGGCCGTATGGATAAAGGGTGACAATGTTTGATGTGCTGTTTTCGACAACATCAGAAACGGTGAAGAGATAGTTTTCGTCCACAGAGATGGTGCGACGGAAAGTAAGCCCTTCGCCATTATTCCATGAAAGAACGACCGGCGTGTCCTGTGTCAGCGTCGTACCGCTATCCACAGACCAAACAGTTGTATCTGTCGGAAGTTTTGTCGTTGTGCCACCACTTCGCAGGAAGCCAAGGTCTGCATAATAAGGCCGCTGCGAGCTAGCCGGTTCAAAGAGCACCACTTCAGGGCTGTTTGGCTCAATTGTCTGCCGGTACTTTTTCAGCTGCAAATCATCAAGCCGCGCACCTTGCAAGGCGATCGAACCGCGCAAGCTTGGGGTATCAATGGCGATACGGGGGCGTTGGGCAAGAGCGAGATCACGGGGTAGGTTTTGCTGAGCCGTTCCAGGGACGGTGATAGGTGTGCCCCCAGTGGCATCGGGTGTGGCGGGCGCGGTAGGGAGGGCACTCGTGCCAAACCCAGCAGCCTTCATGGCGTCTTGTTCAGCCTTTGCCGTTGCCTCAAGTGTTTCTGCCTGTGCTTGCTCATCAGCGAGGCGAGGCTCCATAACAAAAAACTGCCAGCCAAAGATCACGACCATCGATAGGACGGCGGCAAGAATGAGGTTGCGGTTGTCGTGTTTCATCAAAAACTTCCCTATGTGCTCACAACTGGAGCGATCTTGTATGTGACAGCAAATATAGGATCTGCGCCGCACTTGTTTTAGGGGCTCGGCGTTCCTTTAGGAAGACCTGCCTTCAGAATGAGTATTGGACGAGGGCCGTTTTTTTGGGCCTCGTCGTCTTTTTGCCTCGTGAACCTTCTCCAGCGCAAAGCACAAATCATCTCGCAGCTTGAGGAAGGGGCGGGTGAGCGTGTCACCTCGACCAATGAGGACATAGTCATAGCCGGGACGCGCTTGCACGGAAAGGACTTCTCGTGCGATTTCGCGCAATCGTCGTTTCGCACGGTTGCGGTCGTGGGCTTTGCCAACTTTTTTGGTGACGGTAAAACCGATGCGCACGTCAACTTCGGATATTTCATCCGGTTTCCGACGGCGTGCTTGCAAGACAAGACCCGGCTGAGCCCATTTACGAGCACGCGCTGCTGCGAGAAAATCACGGCGTTTGGTCAAAACATGCATGGATGCTGTCCCGAAAGGCCCAGTAGCACTCAAATTTGAGCTCTAACCGCCGTGTATCTTGAAATCTAGCTGTGCGTAAACGATCAGCGAGACAACAAAAAGAAACAGGCGCGGGCCGTATTGAGGGGACTGTAAACGATGGGGACGATCCCATCGTTTTATCTCACCATTTAGGACCGTCTTAGATCCAAAGGGTCCCCGTCCGGCCCGAGTGCGGGCCGGCAGGCGTCAGCTTTAAGCTGACAAGCGTTTCCGGCCTTTTGCACGACGTGCAGAAAGGATGCGCATACCACCTTTGGTAGCTTTGCGGGCGCGGAAACCATGGCGGCGTTTGCGAACGAGTACGCTAGGCTGAAATGTGCGTTTCACGGGTCTTCTCCGGCTAAGTGGGCAATTAAGCCCGGATATACTCAGTTCCATTCAACAATCAGCCAAAAGGCAAGTGGTGAACAGCAGGGCATATCCCTGAAAATATGAAGAGCCGCAGTACAAAAGCGAACGGCCATTTAGCCGCGCTGTATAAGCAATAGAGGCCCTTAAGTCAACGCAGAAGGGACCCTTTCACACGATTCAGGTGAAGAAACATCTAAATCATTTGTCGGCGACCCCTGCTGGGTAGCATGATTCCCACCCAGAGTCTCATCACGCAGGCCTCACTGGGGATAAAACTCTCACACAAATGGGTGATTATCCCCAGAAAAGTGGCTTTAATGACCTATGTTGATCAGGACGCAGTGTCCAAATGGGCCAGCACCCGGTAATGAGAAAATAATCAGAGGATAAAATGCGCCTGATTCTCCCTTTTCGCCCTTTTTCGGGCCAAAAACGCTCCTCGATAGCGATCTACGCTTTCCTTGTCTGTATCACCGCCGTGAGCATGGTTCTGTTCGCCTCCCCCTCAAGTGCTGCAAACCAAAAAGAGGAGCCTCAGATGGCTGACATCAAAATTGAGTCTTCGAAAAATGTTGTTTCCCACCGGGCCTACGCCAGCCTCCTTAAACGATATGTCCATGAAGGGGAGAAGGGGGAGCCAAGTCGGGTGAATTATACAGCTCTTGCCGCCAATCCGAAGGATAGAGCCTCTCTAGAGAGCTACGTCATGAAGCTCTCCCAAAGCACGCCGTCTACTCTCTCCAAGGACGCCCAATTTGCCTTCTGGGCCAACTTATATAATGCGCTGACGATAAAGGTCGTGCTCGACTATTATCCGGTGAGCTCAATCCGCAAGATCAACATCTCACCGGGCCTCTTTGCAAAAGGTCCGTGGGGTAAGAATCTCATTGATGTTGAGGGGAAAGACCTATCGCTGGATGATATCGAACATAAAATTTTGCGACCGCAGTGGAGGGACCCCCGCATACATTATGCTTTGAACTGCGCGTCCTATGGGTGCCCAAGCTTGCCCGCTAAGCCTTTCACCGCGACAGCGCTTGAAACCCAACTCAATGCCGCCGCCCGTGGTTTTATCAACTCACCGCGCGGCGCGAGGGTAGAAAATGACCGGCTGATCGTGTCGAAAATATACGATTGGTATGAGAAAGACTTTGTGCGTGACGACACCTTATCAAGTGACGCGAACGTGATTAGCCATTTGAGGCTCTACGCTGATAAGGAGCTAGCAGCAGCCCTTAAAGGCCGCACAAAGATTAATAGTTATGAGTATATATGGACGCTCAATGATGTGATCCAAAAGACTGATTGAATGGATGAAGAATGCGCGGCGCAAGTGGTGCAAAAAGGAAGATGCAATGACAAAAGAAACAGACGCAGAAAACCAAACCTCAGAGAATGCTGCAGGTGGTTTTTCCCTAGCCAGACTTTTGCCCGTTGTGGTGCTAGCTGCTGGACTGGGTGCTTTCTTTTGGTTCGAGCTTGATGCCTACCTCAGCCTAGATGTGCTGCGCGAGAACCGCGCTGACTTAAGTGCCTGGGTGGCCCAAAATGCCGTGCTTGCCGCTCTTATCTATATCCTGATCTATATGACGTTGGTTGCCCTTTCTGTGCCCGGTGCATTGGTGGCAACCTTAACCGGCGGTCTCTTATTTGGTACCGTTTTAGGCGGCCTCTATACTGTGATCGGGGCGACCACAGGCGCGACCATTATTTTCCTAGCGGCCAAAACAGCCCTCGGCGATATGTTGAAAGCAAAAGCATCCGGCGCCATTCTGAAAATGGAAAAAGGTTTCCAAGAAAATGCCTTTAGCTACATGATGGTGTTGCGTTTGGTGCCCGCCTTTCCGTTCTTTCTGGTCAATTTGGCCCCCGCCTTTTTGGGCGTAAAACTACGTACCTATGTTGTCGCAACATTCCTTGGCATCATCCCGGGGACTTTTGTTTTTGCAAGCGTTGGTAATGGACTAGGTGCCTTGTTTGAAACAGGCCAAGACCCTGACCTCGGGATTATATTCGCACCAGAAATTCTGCTCCCCATTATTGGCCTTGCTCTACTCTCACTCTTGCCCATCGCCTACAAACGCTTCACAGCCAAGAGTGATGCAAAGTCCTAAACCAACCGCCATAGCATTTTACACTTTCGTGCCGCGCGCACGGGCACACCCCAGGAGGCTCTAATGAGCAGCACATTGAATGTTGATATTTGCGTAATTGGTGGCGGCTCTGGCGGCTTAGGCGTTGCAGCAGGTGCTGCCCAAATGGGTGCCAAAACGGTGCTCATTGAAAGCGGCAAAATGGGTGGTGATTGCCTCAACTATGGCTGCGTACCCTCCAAGGCACTGATCGCTGCGGGCAAACATGCCAAGGCGATGACAGATGGAGCCGACTTCGGCATCACCCCTGTAAAACCGCAGGTGGATTTTGCCAAAGTAAATGCGCACGTCAAAGATGTCATCGCGGGCATTGCTCCCATGGATTCGGTTGAGCGTTTCGAAGGCTTGGGCGTCACTGTTTTTCAAGGTGCCGGGAGTTTTGTGGACAAACGAACCGTGGAAGTGAACGGCCAAAAAATCAAAGCCCGCCGTATTGTCATTGCAACGGGTTCATCTGCTGCAACGCCGCCGATCCCCGGCCTTGACCAAGTTTCCTACCTGACCAATGAAAACATTTTTGATCTCACGACTTGCCCAGAGCACTTGATCATCATTGGCGGCGGCCCAATCGGCATGGAGATGGCGCAAGCCCACGTGCGGTTAGGCGCCCGGGTGACCGTACTTGAGGCTTTCAAACTCCTCGGCAAAGACGACCCGGAATTGACCGCCATTGTGCTGGACCGTTTACGCTCAGAAGGGGTTGACTTGCGTGAAGGCGTAAAGATTGGCCGCATTGACCAAACAGGCGGCGAAGTGAGCATCACTTTGCAAACAGAGGCGGGTGAAGAAATTATCAAAGGCAGTCACTTGCTTGTCGCAGCAGGCCGCAAGCCCAACCTGGACGGCCTTAACTTGGAAGCTGCGGGCATTGACTATACCCCGCGCGGCATCAAGGTGGATGACCGCTTGCGCACCACGAACAAGAAAGTCTTTGCGATCGGTGACGTGGCAGGGGGTCTACAATTCACCCATGTGGCGGGGTATCATGCAGGCATCGTTATTCGCAATGCCTTGTTCCGGGTGCCCGCCAAGGCAGACCATTCGTCTGTGCCGTGGGTAACCTATACGGATCCAGAAATGGCGCATGTTGGTTTGACCGAAGAAATGGCACGCCAAAAAATGAGCAAAGTAGAAGTGCTGCGCTGGCCTTTCGCGGAGAACGACCGCGCCGCCGCAGAGCGTAAGACAGAAGGCTTGATCAAAGTCATCACCGACAGCCATGCACGCATTCTGGGCGCAAGTATTGTCGGCCCTGGTGCGGGCGAGCTTATCCTTCCTTGGGTTATGGCTGTAAGCCAAGGCATGAAGGTGAGCACAATGGCCAGTGTGATTGCGCCTTACCCCACAATGAGCGAAGTAAGCAAACGCGCGGCGGGTTCATATTATACCCCGACGCTCTTTAGTGCACGAACCCGGTTTGTGGTACGTTTCCTAAGCATGTTCGGCTAAATACGCACAATTGAAGAGGCCCAATGAGCCAAGACGACAACCAGCAACCATCCACCACCTCTGCTAAAAAGCGGATGGCATGGGTGCGGGCGGGCAGTCGTGGATTAACCGGACCCATCAATAGAAGCCTGTCAGCAAAACTGCTGGTGCTCACCGGCCTTTTTGTGTTGATCGCTGAGATCATGATCTTCGTGCCCTCGATTGCAAACTTCAGAGACGGGTGGTTGAAGCAACGCGTTCATGGGGCCCAAATTGCAACTCTCGCGTTGGAAGCAACCCCTGACCAAATGGTGTCGGAAGGGTTGGAGCAGGAGCTGTTGCGCAACGCGGAAGTCTATGCGGTGATTTTGCACCGGGATGAAGCGCGCCGACTTGTCTTGACCGAAAAAATGCCTCCAGACCTAGACGCCAGCTATGACTTGCGCGAGGAAGGACCTCTGGACTTAATCGTTGAAGCCTTTGCAACGCTCTTGGCACAGGATGGGCGCACCATCCGCATCATCGGCATGCCTCGATTTGAAGGCGGCGACTTCATCGAAATCATCATCGACGAAACGCCGCTACGCGCCGCGATGTTTGGTTTTGGTCAAACCATCCTTTGGCTTTCTATTTTCATTTCCTTGCTAACCGCTGGGCTGGTCTATCTAACCCTACACATCTTTTTGGTGCGCCCGATGCGTAGCCTCACCGAGAACATGACGGCCTTCCGCGACCATCCCGAGGATGCCCGCCGTGTGATCATCCCCTCTAAACGGGTGGATGAGATTGGTATCGCTGAACGTGAGCTTGCCGATATGCAGCGCCAAATCCGCGCAACGCTTAATCAGAAGTCCCGGCTGGCCTCCCTTGGGGCGGCTGTGAGCAAGATCAATCATGACCTGCGCAATATTCTGGCAAATGTTCAACTCATCTCTGACCGTCTGGGCTCCGTCGCCGATCCAACCGTGCAGAAATTAGCGCCTCGTCTGTTTGCCTCTCTCGACCGGGCCATCGACCTGTGCACCCGTACATTGCAATTTGGCAGTGCTGAAGAGCAAGCACCCGTCAGAGAACGTTTTCCATTGTTCACTTTGGTTGAGGAATTACACGACGCACTGGGCGTGGGTGAGCAGGACGCCATTGCGTGGGAGACAAACATAACGCCCGATCTGATTGTGGACGCTGATAGCGATCAATTGCTGCGCGTGTTGATGAACCTGACACGCAATGCGATGCAAGCCCTTGAGGTGCGCGGGCAAGGCGGCGCACTGACATTGAATGCAGAGCAGTCGGGTGGCGTGAGTATTATCACCCTAAGCGATACCGGACCCGGTTTGCCGCCTGCGGCACAAAAACATCTTTTTGAAGCGTTCACCGGCAGCACCAAGTCTGATGGATCAGGCCTTGGCCTTGCCATCGCCTCTGAGTTGATCACCGCACATGGCGGCGCGCTTACGCTGACCCATACCGGGCCAGAGGGAACAATGTTCACCATCCATCTGCCCGACCGCTTAAGCCTTGTGGAAGCTGCGCAATAGGGCGTTAAACCTTATTGAAGAACACCCTCGCGCACGGTGCCTTCTCGGCGAGGGTCTGCACCCCCTTCATAGGTTCCCTCCATAACTTTAATCCCATGCAACCCACTTGTGATCGGCTTGACGGTGACTTGGTGACCTAAGGCGCGCAAGGCATCTGCGCGTGCGGCAAGGTCTGTCCCGGCTTCCAATTCTAGATTGCTCTCATCACCCGCTTGCACATGGCGCGGCAGATTGATGGCGTCTTGCATGGAGAGGTTCCAATCGAGCAGGCCGACCAAGGTTTGCGTGACATAGGTGATGATCCGCGAGCCACCCGGCGACCCAATCGCCAAATAGAAGTCTTCATTTTCGTCAAAGACGATGGTGGGGCTCATGGAGGAGCGGGGCCGTTTGCCCGGCGCAACGGCATTGGCGATAGGGCCGTTCTCGTCAGCAGGTGCAAAAGAGAAATCAGTCAATTGATTGTTGAGCACCATGCCGCCTGCCATCAACCGGCTGCCAAAGGGGGCTTCTACCGAAGCCGTCATCGAGACGACATTGCCTGCGCTGTCGACAATTGAAAAATGGCTCGTGGAGGGCTGTGCTTTAGAAACATTATCGCCCCAGTTGTCGCTATTGCCCCAATGACCTAACGCACCTGTTTGAATGCCAGCCTTGCCCGGCAATGCTTTGGGGGCAGAGTGGTTGGGCATAATCTCACGCGAGCGTTGGCGCAGATAAAACTTATTCAGCATGCCTTCAACCGGAACCGGCACCATCTCTGGATCGCCGATGTAGCGGTTGCGGTCTGCATAAGCCAACTTGCTGGCTTCGGTGATGAGATGAATGGCCTTAACAGACCCTGCGGGCAGATCCGCCATCTTGCTTTCATTCAACATGCCCAAAATCTGCAAAACCGTTAGACCCCCAGAGCTGGAAGGCGGCATGCCGCACACTTCATATTGGCGGTAAGGGAGGCAGACAGCTTCCCGACGGATGGGCTTATAGGCGGCCATGTCAGCCATGTTCAAAGTGCCCGGATAAACGGGTGCATTTTGAACCGCGTCCACAATCTCTTGAGCAAGCGCACCTGTGTAAAACGCCTTTGCTCCTTTATCCGCAATCAGACTGAGGGTGTGGGCATAGGCGGGGTTTTTGAGCAGATGCCCTTCTGGCACCGGTGTCCATGTGCCGTCTTCGTTTTGCGTGAAGAAATAATCCCGCATGGTCATTTGACGGTCAGAGCTGACCCGGTAACTCACCAGAGATTTTGCAAGCCGAGGGGAGACGACGAAACCGTCTGTCGCCAATTTCAACGCAGGCTTGAAGAGGTCTGCCCATGGAAGGTTGCCGTGATCGCCGTGCGCTTGTGCCAACATGGCGACAACGCCGGGCACACCAACAGCACGACCCGTTCTAAAGGCTGTGAAAAAACCCATCTTGCCGTCTTCATTATAAAAGAGCTCAGGCGTGGCCCCCATGGGCGTTGTTTCGCGCCCGTCGTATGCGTCGAGTTGAGCTTTGGCGGCTTGCCAGTGAAGCATGTAAGCCCCGCCAGCAAGGCCGGAGGATTGAGGTTCTGTTAGGGAGAGCACCGCTTCAATCGCAATGGCTGCATCCACAGCACTGCCGCCAGCCGCAAGAATTTCATACCCTGCATCTGTGGCGTGCGGATTGGCGGCGGTGACCATAAAGTGTCCCGCCCGCATGTTGATGTGCGAGGCAGCGTCGGTGTCACCTTCGTTCTGGGAGGCGCCTCGTTGAGCCCCCCAAATGCCCGCAAGGGTGGCGACCACAAGCAAACCCACAAAAATCAAACTATCCCGGTTCTTCATCGTGTCATCCTCCACAGCGCTCAGGCCTAACCAATAGATCTCCCGTAATATGGGCACTCTAACGCCAATTGCCAATTCATGATGTAAATGAGCGGACAAAACGGTCTGTTAAGAGGCGAAAGATGTATAGTCTTGGATACATATTTGCCAAATACGACGCAAACCTACTGCGCAAGAGGAACACTCCATGTCCCATCACCAGCCCGGCCCCAAAAACCTCATCACCGATGTTGACGGCATTACAGTGGGCAACGCCGTGGACGCCAAAGTACGCACAGGCGTGAGCGTTGTGCTGCCCACCCCGCGTGCTGTGGCGGCGGTGGATGTGCGTGGCGGTGGACCTGGATCTCGCGAGACGGATGCGCTCAACCCTGAAAATCTAGTACAAGAAATTGACGCCATCGTCTTGTCGGGCGGCTCGGTCTACGGGCTGGATGCGGCAAGCGGCGTGGTTGGCTGGCTAGCCGCACGTGGGCGCGGATTTACCTTTGCCTCGTCCAACAAAGTAGCCCCCATCGTGCCCGCCGCCATTCTGTTTGATCTGACCAACGGCGGCGATAAGGAGTGGGGGGAGACAGCGCCCTACACCCAATTGGGCGCACAGGCGGCGGCAGACGCGGACACAACCTTCGATCTGGGCAATGTGGGGGCAGGCTACGGCGCCCAAGCCGGAACGCTCAAAGGCGGGCTGGGGTCTGCCTCAGTGGTGACCCGCGAGGGCTTGCAAGTCGGTGCCTTGATAGCGGTGAACCCCTTTGGGTCTGTGGTTGTGCCGGGCACCAAGAATTTCTGGGCCGCTCCCTTTGAACAATTCTCTGAATTTGGCGGTGCTGGGTGGCCACAAAAAATGCCAACACCCTCCGATGACTTTTTCCACGGTACCAAGGCGCAAGGGGCAGGCGCTGAATTGGTCTCTCCGGGCACCAACACCACCATCGGAGTGATTGCGGTCAACGCAAAGCTCAGCCAAACCGAATGCAAACGGGTGGCAATGATGGCCCATGACGGCTTGGCCCGCGCCATTCGCCCCATCCATACCCCTGTTGACGGCGACACGCTCTATGTTATCTCAACGGGAACAGTGGACGTGTCAGAAGCAGCTCGTCCCTTAGCCATTGCACAGTTGGGCAGCTTGGCAGCCGACGTTGTGGCCCGGGCCGTAGCGCGCGGTGTTTATGAAGCCGCCAGCCTTGGAGAGCTTAAAGCCTACACTGAGGATTGAGGCCCAAGGCACAAAAAAGCCGATGCGTTTCCACATCGGCTATTTGAAAAGGCCTCATCAATTGGCCTAAATGGTTTGTCGCTCGGCCCTGATAAAGGAGCCGTGCGAGGCTTAGCGCAGAAAGATCCGCACTTCATTGCTGCGGGCATCTGAACTGGTGGTTGAGGAAAGCTCAACCCGTTCCGCTGGCAAACCCATTTCGCTCATCAATTGATAAACTGACTCTGCATGCTGGCGAGACTCATATTGCGCCATCTGCATGGCAGCAGGGGAGCCTTTAGACGGGGCCACAGCAACCACTTTGAAAGTAGCTTCTGGACGACGGTCCAACACTTGGGTCAAAACCGTATAAAGGTCGTTGGCATATTGCACGTTCGGGCGGTCAAAGCGGATCACCATCAGCGCCGGGCTGCTAGGCAATTTGCCAGACACAGCCACCGGTGCCGTTGTCGCCACAGGCGCATTGATGCTGGCCAAAGGAGAGGCAAGGCTACGTCCAAACAATTGACCGTGCTTGATGGAGTTAGACAGCGAGGTCAAATTTGCCCGCTCATTAGCAAGGTAGCTGGTTTGGCGAGACGTGTCGGCCCGAAGCTCAGAGAGCAACCGATTGATCAACACAACGGTTTGGCGGGTCTCGTCTTGCAACACTTCCAATTGCGAGTGGTCTTGGTCAACAGCGCCAGACAAACCAAAGGTCGCCTGAGTTGTTTCCAACAGATAGTTCGCAGTAGAGGCATCCCCTGCAATTTGTGTCGCCAGCGATGTCATATTGTTGATATCGCGCGCCATCAAATCCAGCTCGCTCTGCGCTTCATTCCATTGCTGGATCAAACGCGGATTGCCCGGTGTGGTGCCCACTTGCAAGGTTGCTTCAACCGTTGCTTTTGTTGTGTGGTAGTCAATCGCATGAGTGCGCGTCTCGCTACGCACAGCTTCCAGGTCGCTAGAGTGTGACCGCGTCTGTCCCTGAAGGGCGCTCAAGTCGCTGCGAATTTGTTGGATTTTCGCGCCAACCACAGTGCCCGTAGAAGCGCCTGAGCTAACACTCAAACCAGAGGCAGTTGTGGACCCCAAAGCGGGCAAGTCAGAAAAGCTTCTGCTGGTGCCAGAGCTTTGCGCTGGTGCGGGGCTTTTGTCGACAGCTGGCCAAAGCGCCTCGTCTGCAAACGAACACCCACCCAATGTGAGCAGCGCGCCGAGCGCGACAACCCGCAGGTTTGCTTTACGTGAAAGAACAGGAGCCGCTTCAGGTGAGGTCGAGCGACCGGCAAGAGAAGCATGGCTTAAACGAGAATTCTGGCGCGACATATTATTTAACCCGCATTTGGTCATCGCCCGCCCGCAAGGGTCAGGCTGAGAGGAAAGCGTATGAGACCTGCTGCGCAAACCAAAAGGGCCTACTTCACGCACCAAACTCACTTGCCTAGAAAGCAGAACGATCATCAAGAATAAAGGATTTCCGCGCGGATATGGCAAAGTACGCCACAGGCCTGCCCGCGTTTGGTTTTCCCTCATTGGCACGGAGGCGTCTAATTAGACATCCCCCAACACCAGATCGCCCATACCAGCCACTTGGACGAATCACTATTCTTCCAAGCTCCAAGACTGTAACCAAAGCCCTTTGGGGCTACAAGGTGCAATAGAGACGTAAAACCTTCAAATATTGCCCCTTTTGAGTTCTTTTGCCCCAAAATTGCGCCGCCCGCCTTTTTGAGCGTTCCCCTGATGTCAGATCTACCACCCGTGAGGCGCGCTAGGGTGCAACCCCCCGCGCCGCACCGCACCCGCCCGCGGGCCACCAAAAGCGAAGGGGCAAGAGAGGCCAAAGAGACCAAAGCGCATTCCATCCACAGTTAAAGTAAAAAAAGATCCCGAAACAGCGCCCGCCCCCTTGCCTTTCCCAGAAGATGTCGTTAAAAGTCGCCATCTCGCAGGCGCTTAACGCCCTGCAACGCACCGGTAGCTCAGCTGGATAGAGCACCAGACTACGAATCTGGGGGTCGGGAGTTCGAATCTTCCCCGGTGCACCATTTCCCCATATTTTGATGTGAGCGACAAAAGGTAATGACGACGTTCAGGCGTTAAGCCGGCAATCATCATGCAAACCTATCGGTGTTTGATCCTTCACGAGGAGATAACTTCTTTAGTATCGTTTGTAATTCCGGTTTTGTGCTACTCGGAAAACGGTAAAAATATCTCTCCGAACATAATTTCGCGTGTGGCAAGGCAGTCATCGCACAGGCAAAGTGAAATATTTTTCTTTTCAGACGAATCTTTCATTTCCCGAACGTAGTCGTTCGCGGGGTCATCACCACAGATGGAGCAAATGTCGCTACGCCCCATACTATCGACTGCTATTTTACTAACAAGTGCTTGATGGGGATTTCGTATACGTAGATCATCGAACCATTTACGAGAATGGGGTTTCAACGCATCATTGCCTTCTAGGCTGGCTGGAGGTTCGTCAGAATGTTGTCTCAACCATTCCTCTGCCACTTGCCGGCGTTGGGAGTGTGTTTCGGAGAGGGTCGAATACAAATCGGCAAGAGCTTTGAAGGTAGCCAGCGCGTGATGGCGCAAATAGTTCAGATAGATATCTCGGTTCTGTGAGAACCTATCTCGGCCAGCGGTTCCTTCCGATAAGGTTGAGCGGCAGTATTTTTCCAATAAATCTTTGGGTCCGGCTAAGTCTTCCATCTTTTTAAGGTCTGTTTGCCAAGGGTTTAGGATGGCGTTGGTTTTCCAAATATCCAAATAACCCGACGAAACAAATAGTTTGCAGATGTAATCATCATCATCCGGGTGGCTAATAAGGTGTGCATCAATATCGCTTAGTTCTTCAATGGAATGAGATTTTTTTCTAGCTCCATCCAAAATCGTATTGATAGCGTTGCGTGTGGTTTTGTTGATATCTGGATGACCGTCCCATTGTCGAACGTCCTCTTCACTGACAGTTACAGTGGCACCAGAAACTTCAAAAAGAACTGAACTTTGCTTGAGGTTTTCAGGGGTGCAATAATTCACATCTTCAACAAGGCAGATATTTGCTGCTTGAAAGGCTTGTGCAACAAGTCGAGAACAAAATTGTTTTCTTGTTGCTTGAGCCGAATGCTTAGTAATTGTGCTAAAGGCTTCCGTTATTGAATAGCGCACACCAATTTGTTGGCGCGCATAATCTACGATAATTCTTTTGCTTTCAGAGGAGAGGGTGTTTTTGCATCTTAAAACATGAATTGAACAGGATTCTTCATAAAATAGGCGCTGAGTATTTCGTGCTTGGACGCCTTCGCTAGTAGCGTCAATGACCGAATACCCATCAACATAAATCATTGCGTGCGAGATATCACTTTTAGTGAATTTGCGGATGCTTTTACTTATAAGTTTGGGTGTTGTTGTTAAGATGATATCTCCGACTAACAGCACCGCTTCATTCAGTTTTTTCAAGTGAATCAATCTCCTTAAACCGTTTCGATAGAAGCAACGAATTTACACGCTTACATTTCACGCTACCCGGTCCATGCGGCTTTTAGTAATTAGGCCCAGCATTTGCCAATTGCCGATGTCCAAATTGTTTCTTTGACTATATTTCTGATTTAATTTTTTCCGCCAATTTTTTTATTCTAGCGGCATCGTCTTCGTAAAGCTGGGCTAGCACATGAGCATATATTTCTAGTACACCAAGGTAGTGATTTTCCTGCACATCTTCGCCATGTGACCCTAAGTTCCCAACTTCTTTCAGTACTAAGCATAGTTCAGCAAAATCACTTTGTTTCGTTGACCATATTTCCAAGCGTTTATGTAGGTTTAAACGAACCACTTTCTCTTTGGTATTTTTTTTAGACCTAGGGATTTTCAGCTGATCCAGAAGTGCCTCTAAGCTTGCTCGTAAAGCGTTTGCAGCCGCTGAGACATCTACCCAATAAAGCGCGAAGCTTTTTTCCAACAGAGATGTAACCTCTTTAGACGCTTCTTTTGGGATATGAATTAAACTTGGAGCTGGAAAGAAGGATTGGATATGATAGTTTGTATAGCGCTCAACTTGATGCTTTTCGCTATACCGTTCTTCTACAGCGCCTGAACCAGCGACGTACGCAATTTCCCCGCAGTTTTTATTGTCGCAGATACAAGAAAAACTAAACCTGTATGTTATCCAATCAGGATCCCAGTCTTCATGGTTGTGCTCAGACTTGGAGTGTGGGGGCTCTAGCTCCTTAAAGCTGGCGTCATCGGGAACCAAAGAGCCTTGTTTGCACGTGGGGCATGTGTATTTTTGGCTGGGGTTATCGGCAAAATGCGTTGAGAGTTTTTGTCTTAATGAAGGCATAAAAGGTTCCAAGATGAATTAATTCTGAGAGAAGGAAGTCGATGTCGTGGGATCAAGGTAAGCTTAACTTAACGTTTTCATATGCCAAGTCGCTCGGGTCTTACAATGTTTGGAGATATGATCTGAGTTTGCGAATTCATGTAGTCGCACTTTGAGTGTGTTTTTGTTGCCGCCGGTCAGTTCTTTGATTTCGGACTGTTCCAGACGTTAGAAAGTTGTGTTAACGAAAATCCCTTTTAGGTCTTATATTTACTTCTTCTCCGGCACTAAAGATCTCACAGAAAACTTATATGATTTATCTTAAAATATATAGTTTATTAAAAAATACTACCTTTTAGTAGGGAGCGGTACTAGTGTTCAGCGAAGTTGGGGTGCGCTCTGCGCGAGCCTACCGAACCAGCTGTGCTCTGTTGGTAGGCACCTCCACTCAAACCCCACCTTCCATCGACAGCATCAATTCCAGCATCTCCGCCAGCTCATCCGCTGTGGTTATAATGGGAACCCCGCTGCGTTCCACTCGGGCCCGAATGAGGGATCCTTGGGTGGCTGAGGTGCCGAGTTGGGCGAGGCGCTTGGCGCGCGCTGGTGTACAGCCGTCGGCTTCTAACTTGCCGCGCAAGGCACTAATGCGGGCGCCGTATGCAGCGCGTCCCGCCTGTGCGACCAACCGCTCCTGCGGTGCAAGCTCAAGCAACATAGTCGTGATCGGACAACCAACGCGATAGCCTGACTTCTTCTCCACCCTGTTAGAAGGCGCATGTGCTTTGAGCGGATCGGCAGTGGTCTGACATTCTTTGCATAATTGATCGAGCGTCTCCAACACGCGCTCGCTTGCTTCGGTAACAGCGGCACCAGCGATGGATATTTTTCCCTCCGGGAGATAATAGTAGAGCGACCCTTGATGCAGAGACGTTGGCAGCGGTGGCAGACTTCGTTAAGCTTTGAAAATTGATGGCATAGGGTTCTTCAGGTGGCGGGGGATTGCACGAGCATGACGGGTCTAGAAATTCTAATGGGGGCGGGTGGTGCCCTCATCCTCTGTCTCGCAGGTGCCTTCTTTTGGTTGGACAGGCAATTTGAAGAGCCGTCTGCCAAATGGGTGCCCTCTGTTGCGGGGGCGCTGGGGGCGAAGTCTGTGTTGGCGGTGTTTGCTCATCCGGACGACGAGCAGCTTATTGCCGGGCTTCTCATTCGCGCGGTCCAACAAGACGGTGCAACCACGCGCATGATTACAGCCACCAAAGGCGAGGCGGGTACGCCCTTGCCCCAGATCAGCCGTTTGGAAGAGCTGGGGACAATCCGTCACGCCGAAGTGCTCAAAAACGGATATGCGTTGGGTATCCATGAACAACACGTGTGGGACTATCCCGATGGCGGGTTGGTGAACCAAGACTTTGAGGTTTTGGTGAGCCGCGTGCAGGAGCAAATCAAAACCTGGCAGGCGGATTTGATCATCAGCTTTTGGCCCGCCAGCGGTTTTTCAAATCACCAAGATCACAAAACAATAGGGGCCGCGACCGTGGAGGCTGTGAAGCGCTTGCGCGATATTGACCCCGATGCAGCGCCCAAAGCAATCGCCTATATTTTGGCGCCCAGCGCAATGATGAAACGTTTGGGCGGAGAGTTAGGCAAAACAGTTGTGGCCAATCAACCCGCACCTACTCACGCCATGCCGGGAGAAGGTTGGGCCAAGATTAAAGGCTGGGACAATCACGCCTCCCAAAAAGGCTATGTGCAAAAAACATATGGCATGCCCCCGTCTCTCATCCACAGGCTCTATGACAAAGAGCATTATTACATCGAAGAATTCTGATCGGTCGCGAGACGGGTAATGAAAAGGCCCCAGCAGATCAACTGCGGGGGCCCTATTCATGTTGGCGAAGGCTTAAGCGCCGCCGCTCTTCGTAAGCAGTGTGCGCTTACTCAGCAGCCGCTACTTTGTCTTGCGTTTTTGTATCGAAGTCGCTGGCGTCGTGACGTTCGATCAATTGGCTGGACGGCTCACCCCAGCCACGGTTGACCATACGGCCACGCTGCACTGCTGGGCGCTCTGCAATTTGGTCTGTCCAACGAATGACATTTTTGTATTCGTGGGTTTGCAGAAATTCAGCGGCGTCATAGACCAGCCCCTTCACCAACGCGCCGTACCACGGCCAAACAGCCATGTCGGCAATGGTGTATTCGTCGCCCGCCAAATATTCATTGTCAGCCAAGCGGCGATCCAACACGTCCAATTGGCGTTTAACTTCCATTGCAAAGCGGTCGATGCAATATTCAATCTTGAACGGTGCATAGGCATAAAAGTGGCCAAAGCCGCCGCCGAGATAAGGCGCGCTACCCATTTGCCAGAACAACCAAGACATGCACTCAGTGCGCTTGGCAGGGTCCTTAGGCAAGAAAGCATCAAACTTTTCGGCAAGGTGGAGCAACATGGCGCCTGATTCAAAAATGCGGGTCGGTGTTGCGCCGCTATGATCCATCATCGCCGGGATTTTTGAATTTGGATTGGCTTCTACAAAGCCGCTGCCAAATTGGTGACCCTCACCGATGTTGATCATCCACGCATCATATTCAGCGCCTGTGTGGCCAGCCGCTAGAAGCTCTTCCAACATCACCGTCACTTTGACGCCATTGGGCGTGGCGAGGGAATAAAGCTGGTAAGGGTGCTTGCCAACCGGGAGTTCTTTGTCGTGCGTCGCGCCAGCTATTGGACGGTTGATGGACGCAAATTTTCCGCCATTTTCTTTGTTCCACGTCCAAATTTTAGCAGGGGTATATTCTGTGCTGTCAGTCATGTTCGGTCCCATCTATGCAATGAATGGCATTATGGGGCTTAATGTATTGAGCGTAGGGCACATATACAAGGCGTCGGCCAAAACCGTGCGGGCCTAAGTGCCACCCATCCAGCGATTTCCGCCATTTGAGCTTCACGCTTGTGTTACCCCAGCCCAAGCAGCGCCCAAATGGGAGAAATAAGGCCAAAGCGCTTTAAATGGACGTATTGGCCCCCCTCGACTTGAAGGGGGAGGTCATGTACCTAAGTTCCAAGAAGACGCAACGGGATCCCCCAATATCAAGGAGCGCGACACATGCCATACGTGAATTTCAAACTCACTCCCGAAGGCTTGACACCGGAAAAGAAAAAGAAACTGATCGCGTCGGTGACAGAGCTTTTGCAAGTTGAATTGGGCAAAAATCCCGAGACAACGATTGTAATCATCGAAGAAGTTGAGACTGATAATTGGGGGATTGGCGGACGCAGCGTGACCGACCGGCGCAAAGAGACTTCCTCATGAGCCAGTCAGTATCCTACGGCCTCCTCATGCTGGTTGCCGGCATCGGTATTCCTGTGATGGCAACCCTAAACGCGCGGTTGGGCGTGGCGTACGGCAATGTGGCGATGGCGGCGTCGATCCTATTTTGCGTGGCGTTGCTGTGCAGCGTGGCGACGCTATTTGTGATCGGCCTGCCTGAGAACAAAACTACCTCCTTGCCCTATTATTATTATCTGGGCGGCGCGCTGGTGGCTTTCTATGTGCTGTCAATCACCTATGTCGCGCCGACATTTGGGGTAGCCAACGCCGTGTTCTTTGTATTGCTCGGCCAAATCATCGCCTCGGTGCTGATTGATCATTTCGGCCTGTTCGGCATGACCCAAACCTCCCTCTCTTTCCAGCGGATATTGGGGGTTGTCTTCATGGTGGTTGGCATCATTTTGGCTCGCAAAACTATTTAGGCCGCACTTGTTGTCTGCTGACATCTTCGCGTCTTGGGACGTGGAAGCCCACTTTGCGAGCCAAGGTCTGCACAGAATGCCCGTTTGTGGATGCGCAAACGGGCGCAAAAACCCCCATTCTCTCAATTTCCCACTTTGCAATAAATTGCCCACAAACTTTGCAGAATGCGAAGCCCTGTTAGTGATTTGCATAGACCCTTGGTGGTATGGTGATTTCTCTGAGCCCCAAGAGGCGGTTTTCCCCGCTTTTGAAAGGGCGCGCGCTGGTCTGTAACCTGCATTTCCTGAAAGGAGTTCCCAATTCTGCAACAGGATTTGATAATGGCGCATATATCTCAGGGGACTGGCATCCCCCCTAACGGGCATCCCACTGCGGAAGCGGTGCTCTCGATGCTTGTCGACGGCGTTGCCTATTATGATGAGCACGCCAAATTCGTTTTTTGCAATCCCAGATACAGCAAATTGCTCCGCCTGGACCAAGCCTTTCTCCAAGAGGGCGTGTCATGGCGATCTGTCGCTCATTTGCGCAAAGAACAATGCGCCACTCCCATGCCTTTGAGACCAGAAAACGGGAGCCGCGATCAAGGGCCTATCGAATATCATCTGGATATCGAAAGTTGGAGACGGCTGGAATGGCGCCCGATGCCGGGCGGTGGCTTTCTAGAAATTTGTACAGATATAACGGAATTGAAGCGCAGAGAAAACCTGTTGCAACGTCATGAAACGATCATTCAGACAGCGGAGAAATTGGCACATCTGGGGTATTTTGTGATGAACCCCGAAACCCTTGAAACGACCTATTTGTCGTCCGGCATTTTGGAGATCGCCCCCTCGCTAGAACCCGATGAGGGAAGTGTAAGCTATGGGTCGCTGATCGACCGCGTGCATCCTGACGACAGAGAAGAAGTGGCGACAAAAACGATGGATGCTATACAAAATGGCACATCTATCATGTTGGAGTTTCGCGCCCTAACCCAGACCGGTGATATTCAAAACCTGTGGCTGTCCAATGCTGAAGTTTTTGATATCGATTTGGCAAAAACCGTCCGTGTGGGGATGGTGCAGGACATCACCGATCGCGTAACTAAGGAGGCGGAGGGGCGTGAGCACGAAGCGTTGCGCCATGCCATAACCGATAGCGCGCTCGATTGCGTCGTGACGGTAGACGCCACCGGTGTTATTCGGGAGTTTAATCCAGCCGCCGAAATGACCTTTGGACATACGCGTGCCGAGGCGATGGGGGAGGTTTTCTCCGAAATGATTGTCCCCCCACATTTACGTGAAGAATATACCAATGGCACGGAGCGATATCTCTCCGCCGATAGGCAGGACGCACTTCATAGACGTGTAGAGATAACGGCCCAGCATGCAGACGGTCACTTGTTCCCGATTGAATTGGCCATCACCCCGGTGGAAGTGAATGAGCAACAATTTTTCACTGTATACCTGAGAGATATTTCGGCCCGTGTCGCCGCAGACAAATCCTTGCAGGAAAGCGCGCGCAACCTTCAAGCCGCTCAGCGGATTGCCGGTGTTGGCAGTTGGGAGCTGGACGGATGCAAAGGTGCCTGCACGTGGTCTGATGAGCTGTACACGATTTATGGCATTGAAAATGGAACGGTAGAGCCCTCACGAGAAATGATGATGTCCATGGTGCCGATGGATCAGCGCAGCGAAGTGCAGGCATTGATTCAATACCATGTTGATCGCATTGTACCCTTCGAGGTGAACCACACCATTGTGCGTAAAACGGGCGAACTCCGTTATGTCAGTGCACGCGGGGAGCCTCAATTGGCACAAGATGGTAGCTTGCTTAAATACGTAGGGACCATCCAAGATCAGACTGATCTGCGCCGATCCCAAGAAGAGTTGCAATTGGCCAAGGAAGAAGCGGAAGCCGCATCCGAAGCCAAGTCAGACTTTTTGGCGATGATGAGCCATGAAATCAGAACGCCCCTTAACGGTGTGCTGGGCACATTGCGTGTGTTGGGGCAATCCCGGTTAGATGACGACCAGCGCTCCCTCATACGGCTTGCAACCTCAAGTGGCGAGACGTTGAACCTCATGCTATCGGACGCCTTGGATTTTGCGAAAATTGAAGCAGGTCGGTTGGAACTAGAGGCGGTTCCCTACCGTCCGGGCCTTCTAATCTCCGATATCGCTGAGTTTTGGCGGCCTGTTGTTGAGGGTAAGGGGCTTGAATTTCATGTGACCTTGCAACCCAATATGCCGGAAGTTGTCATCGGGGATACCGGTCGCATCCGTCAAATCCTCAATAATTTCCTATCCAATGCCGCGAAATTTACCGATATCGGCTGCATCAAGGTCGAGCTTGGCGTTGAACCCGCTGCTGACGGAGGAAATTGTCTGTCTCTAGCTGTTGTCGATACAGGGCAGGGCATATCCGACGCAGATACTTCAAATGTGTTTTTGGAATTTCGACAACTTGGCCATCATGACCATGAACGTCGAGGGGGCACAGGCCTAGGCCTCGCTATATGTCGTAAGTTATCTGAAATGATGGGCGGAAGTGTTTCCTTTCAAAGTGAGCCGGGAAAGGGCAGTCTATTCAAATGTGTTTTACCATTGCAATTAGGAAGCACCGACATGTTGCCCGTCGAGAGTGAGAACGTCCCCCATAGTCAAAAACAACTTCAAACAACCGCAGGTACTGTGCCTAACGTTTTGGTTGTAGAAGATAATGCGACCAATCAGATTGTCGCCTCTAGGTTGTTGCTCAACATGGGGTGCCGAGTTGATTGCGTTGACGATGGTCGCCAAGCGATTGAAGCGGTCGCGCGTCGAAATTATGATGTCATTTTGATGGACATCAATATGCCCGTGATGGGCGGTCTTGAAGCAACCGAGCGCCTGCGGGCCTTGCCTACCATCGGCCCCAAATTGCGTATCATTGCGTTGACGGCTTACGCCATGGACAAAGACATTCAATCGGTGAAAAAAGCCGGAATGGATGGCTTTGTGTCCAAACCGATTATCGGCAATCAATTGTACCGGGCGCTGGAGACTGCGCTCAAAAACACCGAGCCTCATGTGGCGGTACAAGGCGGGGGCTCTGCGAATGAACAGGCTGAGGCAGCCATTCAACGTGAGACTTTAGATGAGTTGCTGGACGAGTTTTCCCCAGAAGTGCAACAGCGCCTTGTGCTGTCCATTTGTTCAGATGTCACCAAAGCCGCCAATGCGATTGTGCGCGCGGTTCAGGAAAAAGACCTGACAGAGGTGGAACGAAGAAGCCACACGCTTAAAGGCGTGAGCGGCACATTCGGTGCCTTTGCCTTGCAAGCCCAAGCTGAGGACATGAATGTTCAATGCCGACATCACAAAAGGCTTCCAACAATTCAGGAAGCCCAGAAGGTGTTGGTCGCCTCTAAAGATGCACTGCAAGAGTTAGAGCATATTTTGACGACCTCTCAAGGAGCTGCGGAATGAAGGAGACCTCTATGAAAGCAAAGAGTGCAAAAGCCACTGAAGCTGCCCATGCCAACGTGCTGGTCGTAGAGGACACGCTTTCGCTTGCAACGATTTACATCGAGCGCCTTTCCGCAGCGGGGTATAAATGCACTCATGCAGATACGGCGTCCCAAGCTCTAAAAGCGATAGAGGACAATGAGTTCAAGCTCATCCTGTTGGATTTGCAATTACCAGACTCCAACGGCATGAGCATTTTGGAACATGTGACACTTCGAAAAATTGAAACAGCAGTTGTCATTATAACTGCCAACGGGTCGATCAATACCGCCGTGGAAGCCATGCGGCTGGGCGCATTTGATTTTCTGATGAAACCCTTCTCTAAGGAACGCCTCCTCACCGTCGCCCAAAATGCGATTGAAAGCGTGGCGCTTAAACAAGAAGAAGCACCTTTAAAAGCAGGTGACACACACACAAAATACCTTGGCTTTATCGGCAGCTCTCCAACGATGCAGGATGTGTACACAACAATTGATAGTGTCGCGACCTCCCAAGCCACCGTCTTCATCACCGGTGAAAGCGGCACAGGTAAAGAGCTGTGCGCAGAAGCCATTCATATGCGCTCTTCTCGTCGCACCAAAGCATTCGTACCTCTGAACTGTGGAGCCATTCCAAAAGATTTGGTGGAGTCTGAAGTCTTTGGCCATCTCAAGGGGGCTTTTACCGGAGCGATTGCGGATCGGACAGGCGCTGCGGGCCAAGCCGACGGCGGCACACTTTTTCTCGATGAAGTATGTGAAATGGAATTAAGCCTGCAAACAAAATTGCTGCGCTTCCTTCAAACCAACACCATCCAACGCGTCGGGTCCTCCAAGCTGGAGGACGTAGATGTGCGCGTTATTTGCGCCACCAACCGAGACCCCGCCGAAGAAGTGCGCGCGGGTCGGTTCCGGGAAGATCTATATTACAGACTATTTGTCGTGCCGATTGCATTGCCGCCCCTTAGGGCGCGCGAGGGCGATGTTGTCGAAATTGCACGCACATTTCTGACCGCCTATGCCGAGGAGGAGAATAAGGCCTTTTCAGGCATCTCCCCCGAAGCAGAGCAATATTTGCAGGCATACAATTGGCCGGGGAATGTACGGGAATTGCAAAATGTGATGCGCAATCTTGTTGTCCTCAACAATGCCGATAGTGTGACGCCCGATCTGTTGCCAGAGCATATCCGCTTTGCGGCGTCTATGGCGTCGCCTGCTCAGTTTGAGGGCGACACCCTCTCTCCTGTTTCCGAAAGTGCAGGGGAGTTACGGCCTCAAACCCATGCGAACATGTCCAGCCCCCATAACCCGGCCAGCTTGCGGGTGAACGAAGGGATGAGCGTGTCATTGGAAGCCAAGACCTTGGATCAAATTGAGCGTGAAGTGATTGAAAAAATTATTAGTCATTGCGACGGCTCCATCCCCAAAGCAGCCAAAATACTAGATGTCAGCTCCTCAACCATCTACCGCAAACGCGAGGCCTGGGAAAAAGCGGCACTGCAATCTGAAGACCAAAAAAAAGCATCAGCCTGATCAGCTGATGCTCTTGATTGCAAGGTGTTGAGGGGCGCCTAGCCAATGAAGCTGCCGACCGGATCCGCTTCAACAATGTTCTCGATGTGACCAAGCCCTTCAAATTCCACACGCACAACGTCGCCTACTTTGAGCCACGGAGAACCCGGCATGAAGGCGGCAACCCCTGAGGTGGTGCCTGTGACAATCACATCCCCAGGCTCCAGCGTGAAGGCGGTGCTCAGGTGGGAGATGAGGGCGGGAATATCAAATAGAAGCTCGCGCGTATTTGATGTTTGGCGCTCTTCCCCGTTGACAAAGAGTTTGAAATCTAACTGACGTCCATCCACTTCGTCTGGGGTGACAAGGGCTGGACCCAGTGGGCAATGACTGTCCCAAGATTTACCCATCGTCATAGTTTGCGAGGCCATTTGCCAATCTCGAATGGTGACGTCATTACAGATTGTGTATCCGGCAACAACTTCCATCGCACGCTCTACGGGCACGCGGCGGCAGCGCTTGCCAATCACCACAGCCAATTCGCCTTCATAGTCCATTTGAGCAGATTCTTCAGGCAGATAGATCGGCGCATAGGGGCCGGTGACAGAAGTCGATTGTTTGTTGAAAATAATGGGAACTGCGGGCTGAGGAAAGTCAGGGTTGATCTGATGCAATTCCGCCAAGTGATCTTTGTAGTTTAGACCCGCCGCTAAAATCTTCTGTGGGTTTAGAACTGGGCTGAGCAAGGTCACATCGCTGAGCTTGATAAGGGAGCCTGTGGCAGCCCGCGCTGTGGCTAGTGCGTCGTCGCCCGCAGCGATCAAGCCGATCATATCGGTAGGCAAAGAGGGGGCCGCTTTTGACAGGTCCACAATGTTCTCGCCTGTGAGAACACCAATGCGAGGGGTTGGGGCATTTGTTTGGGTAAAGGTAACTAGGCGCATGAGGCGTCTCCTATGAATTAAAGTGAGTGCTAAGTCGGTCTAACTGACGCGCGAGGGGCGCTTCTGCATTGACCAATCCAAAAATATATCGGTCAGGTCGCACAATAATGGCCTGATGGAACGCGAGCAGGAGGTCCATAGAGGCACTGGCGCGCATATCCTCTGAGAGGACAATTTGTTTGGCGCCAATGCGCGCAAGCAGGGCTTGATGTTCTGGTGAAAGCTCGGGAAGCGGTTGGGCCGAAATCAGCGCGAAGTTGGCACCCAACATATCATCCAGCAAAGCATCGCCGTGGTCTGTTCGGATCAGGGCTTGGGGCGCTGGGAAGCCGGTGAGGCCGTCGCTGTCATCCTCTGCGCCAAGCGCGAGAACGCCGCTGTGCAAATGAGGGAACCCGCGACTGCCGCCATAGACAGCATCGAGGGTTTCGGGCCATTCCCCTGTGACTTGGGCATCTGCAAGTGTGTCGATCATCCGACCCATTTCAGCAGCATAGTCCACGAGGTCGAGCGCATGGGGCAGGCGTTCTTCTTGATAGGTATCCAGTATCGCACTGGGAGCCAATCCTCGTTCTACAAAGTCCAATTTCCAAACAAGGTTTGCCGCATCACGCATGCCAGCGCACATGCCTTGGCCCAAGAACGGCGGTGTTTGGTGGACCGCATCGCCCAGCAAGAAAATGCGTTTGTCCTGCCATTTATTCGCGGTCGCGGCATGGAATTGATAAACAGCGGAGCGCTCAATTTCGGAAACCTCTGGGGTCAGCCAAGGACGTAACAACTCCCATTGCTTGGTTTCCTCAAGCATCTCATCCCATGTCTCGCCTTCATTAAGCTGAAACTCCCAGCGACGTCGATCGCCGACACCAGCGACAAATGTCACGCGGCGGGCAGGGGCACAGATTTGTTGAGTGAGCTTTGGAAGGTCGACAGGCCCGGTCAAAAGCACATCAACCACAAGCCAATCCCGGTCATAGCCGAGGCTATCAAAAGCAAAGCCCAAATGTTTGCGCGTGGGGCTTGCCGCTCCATCTGCCGCCAGTAAATAGGAAGCCGACAGTGTGAGCGCCTCGCCCCCCTCTACCGGAGTGACCGTAATAGAAACACCCTCAGGGGTTTGCGCCACATCACTTGCTTCGTAAGACAGGTAGGTCGTGATCTTTCCTGTTGCCTCGGCACAGTCGCGCAACTGGCGCTCCAACGTGGGTTGGTGGAAGAAACAAAGGTCCGGCCAACCTGTGGGGCCAACAGCATCAGGCGGTACATCAAAACCTTCAATGCGTTCACCGTCCGCTTTGACAAATTCTGCGCCTAAACTTGAGTTCGAGTGGGCCATAACTTGATCCACAATACCAAGTTCTTGGAAGATGCGGGTAATCTCGCCATCAAATCCAATGGCACGGGGGAGGGGGTAAAGGTCGGGTAGCCTATCGACCACGCCGACAGACCAGCCGCGCTTTGCAAGCAGTCCTGCTGCCGTGGCACCAACGGGGCCGTAACCTATTATGAGGGCATCAAAGTGAAGCATGATCAGTCTCCGGACGAAAAGGGAAAGCGGTTAGGCCATTTCTGGCGGAGCTGATTTGCCCCATTGGGTATTCATCAAAACGTCTACGGGCTCTAATCCAGCCTCGTGGTTGGCGGAAAATAGATCGCCGTCCGTCCAGTGCTCCACTTTGTTGCCCCAAGGGTCTTGCCAATAGTCGAACACTTGGCTGCCCAATATGTGCCGCCCAACACCCCACACAGGCGTATGTTCTTTTTCGACCAGAACCTCATGCCCCAGCATCAAGTCGTCGATGCCACTGACTTCCCACGCTGCGTGGTTGAAACCGGGGGTGCCGGTGCCGACAATAAAGAGGGTATGATGATCAACCGGCATGTCGCCGCGATCGCACCGCATGAACGCGCCAAATACCGCGTCTTTCTCACCGATGTAAATTTCGTCCGATTTAATGAGGCCTAAGTGACGATGATACCAAGCCGCTGATTGCACATAGTCGGTGGCACCAATGGCACAATGGCCAAGGCGTTTAACGTGCGAAGAGCCCTGCCCAACACGTTTAACTTCGTTCAGGCGTGCTTTTGTAAAGGCATCATTGCTGGGCACAATCGCGCGGTCTTCCTGGGGGAGGGCAGGGGTGAGCCCTTGCACCACTTCCACCGGAAAGCCGTTCGGGTCCATCAAACGCACAACCAAACCGCCGTTAGGTTCGGTGCGCCGCTCAACAGGCAAGTCGCAGGCACTGGCAAGCGTCTTGAGCTCCTGTTCGGTCTCCACTTGGAAAACCGGACCGATGAAACCCGGCTCGCCCAGTTCCGTTACATGCACGTAAGGGTCAACGCCTGTGCCCCGCATATAGAGAGCGGTATCGGTGCGCGTAAATTCCACCATGCCAAAGTCGTTGAGAAAGTCCGCCATCTTTTGCAGGTCTGGAGCCCCAAACCGTACATAAGCAATATCAGTCACTTTGATGAGGGGGGCAGTGTCAGTGCCGCTGGATGTGGTCGGCTGGCTCATAATCATCTCCTGTGCGGGGGCTAAGGCATGGGTAAGCGCTGAAGGCTAAACTTGTTGATATATAGATATTGCTACACTAAATTTGTAGGCATGCAAATTTAAAAATTGGAGAATACTGGTCTAGCGTTCAAAGTCTGCTATAGGACGACAGGCACCCGGGGCGCATAACGACGCCCTAATGCACCAAAAACCGGACAAAACCAGCAAAACGAAGAGATGATGGATAAAGCGATGCAATCAGGTTCCTCAGCCACAGGTAGTAAACGCCCCGCCGACCACAGTCGTCAGCGTGCCAAGCAAGCCCGTGCGATTGAAACCAATGCTCAGCTCTTGGATGCCGCGACGGAGCTTTTCTCGACCAAAGGCTTTGAAGGAACAAGCGTGCGCCAGATTGAAGAGCACGCCAACGTTCAACGAGGGTTGTTGGCCTATCATTTTGGCAATAAGGACAGTATGTGGCGGGCTGTCGTGGACCGGATCTTTGGCGGACTTAAGGCAGATATGACGGGTCGCATCGATGTGTTGACGGATGTGGCCCCGGCTGAAGCAGCCCCTGCCTTGTTGCGCGCCTTTGTGCGCTATAGCGCTAGCCACCCAGCCCTTAACCGGATGATCATGCAGGAGAGTGTGAGTGCCGGTTGGCGCATCGAATACTTCGTGCACGACCATATTCGGCCTCTGTTGGACAGCTTTCAAGTGGTGGCGGGGGCAGCACAGCAGACAAATGAGGAAGCCGCCCAGTTCTATTATCTTCTGGTGGGCGCTGGTGCCTTCATCTTTTCGGTGGAGCACGAATGTGAAGCCCTGTTTGGGTTTAATCCGCGCTCCGAAGATTTTGTGGAAAAATACGCTGAAAATCTAGCGCGCTTGATGTATCCGCCAAAAATATAGTCATTAGGGCTCTTTGGAGAACTCGGCGTATCACAGCCGCGTATTTGGCCCTAGTTTGCCAAACTTCAAGTCCTTGCAGGTCGATTTCCAATCCCCAAATGTAGTTCTCCAGCCCAGCATGCATTCTCACTTATGAGCATGTGGAACCGGGCGGGGAAGGAGACGACGATGACAAATGCCACCGACGCGACAAGCGGTTCCGGTGATTGGACAAGACACCGTTTGGAGGAGCTGGAAAAGCTCCCTAAGGGAGCATGGATCGCCATCATGGTGGTCAGTTTCATACTCTTCTGGCCAATTGGCCTTGGTGTACTTGGATATTTAATGTGGAGTGGAAAAATGCGCTCATGGAAATCTAACTCAAGATCTCGGGGACGGCATCGCAGCCGAAATCGGAGCACTGGCAATTCTGCGTTCGATGAGTATCGAGCAGAAACGCTGAGACGCTTGGAAAAAGAACAAGCTGATTTTGAAGAGCATCTAGAAAACCTTCGTCGTGCCAAAGACAAAAGTGAATTCGATGAATTCATGGCAAAGCGAAGCGCTCCAACAACCTCAACGCCTGTTTCAGGTGAAGGGTTCTAACGCACAGCTAATCTTCTTCTGAAGTAGACTAGCTTGGCGTCCCCCCAATGAAGGGGGACGCCTTTAGTTTGCGCGGATCAATCTTTAAAATTCGGCGCACGTTTTTCCATGTTCGACATAATGGCTTCGACTTGGTTTGGCTTGCCGATGATCTTGTCTTGCTCAGTAGACTCCAACATAAGCCCATCTGCTGGAGACAGAAGAGGGGCCTGGGTCAGAAGATGCTTGGCGCTGCGAATAGCCGATGGGTTCTTGTTTGCAATGTCGCGGGCCACTGCCATTGCTTCTGCATGCGGATCATCTACCAGCCGGGTTGCAAACCCATAATCCAAAGCTTCTTCAGCGGAGAAAATACGGCCTGTATAGGTCAGCTCACGCACAATATCGTCTCGCACGAGATGGCGCATAATCTGGGTGCCTGCCATATCTGGCACGAGGCCCCATTTGATTTCCATAACCGACATGCGTGTGCCCGGTGCTAGATAACGCATATCCGCACCTAAGCAGATTTGCAGCCCGCCCCCAAAAGCAACGCCGTGCACAGCTGCGATCACTGGCATGGGAAGTTCACGCCACGCCCATGCCGCAAACTGGGGTCGGTTCGCAATGCCATGGGTGCGTTTTTCCAAACGGCCTTCCTCGCCCTCGCCGCTTGTGCCCGGCGTGGACGCTTTGTCGCCTCCGTCTGCCATCTTGCCAAAGTTGCCCATATCCAGACCGGCGCAAAAGGCACGTCCTTCACCTGACAACACAACACAGCGCACTGATTTGTCCGCGCCTAATTGTTCAGCAGTGTCAATTAGGGCGGCAAACATCGCATCGTCGAGCGCGTTCATTTTGTCGCCGCGCGTGAGGACAACATCGGCCACACCTTGGTCTATCGTTACGGAGATACGTTCACTCATATTCTTTTCCTTCAAGATTATTTGGCGCGATGGTGCAGGGCACGGTTTGATTTGCCAAGGGCTTTTTATGCTTTCATCGCTCTCGTGCAATCGATTTGAGTGGAAAGGGAATGATACCAGCCTATTTACAAAACAGTAGGAAAGGCTTGCTTTTTGGCGCGAAATATCAGATCTATAATAATGGGACAGTTGACAAGAAACGACAAAATTGGGAAGCAAAGCATTCCCCTGCGTCAATTGTATGGTCACGCTTATGGAGATGATTTAGATGTTGAAGCCGGTCACACAAACCTATCAGCCAGACGTATTTCTGCCCGATCCGGCAAATGCGCCTGTTTATAATCGGCCAACTGATGTTGATTTGTCCGATGCCTTGGCCTTTACCCAAGGTCAGCCATATGACTTCTATAAGCGTCTCCGTGACAACGCCCCCGTTGCTTGGTGTCCGATCCCTGATCTGGCCGGTTTTTGGGCCCTCACAAAATACGAAGACGTTAAGCGCGTAGAGCTAGACCCCGAGACTTTTTCTTCACAAGTCGGCGGCATCTTGCAGAGCTATGGGAGTGAAGACACATCACGCCATGAAAAACTGCACAGCGCGTCCCTCAATACACTCATCTGTCTTGACCGTCCCAATCACATTCAATTGCGCATGCAACATCGCGGCTTTTTTACACCGGCCTATATTGCTGAGCTGCAAAAGAAAGTAGCTGTCAAAGTAGATAGCCTGCTTGATGATATGGAAGCCAAAGGCCCTGTCGTCGATATGGTTGAGATGTTCTCTTCTCAGCTCCCGCTTTTTACCCTGTGTGAAATGCTCGGGATTGAAGAGAAAGACCGCCCCAAAATTGTACGCTGGATGCATTATCTCGAAGTGGTGGGCTACGTTTTGGCGGAGCGTGCGTCTGGTGGTAAGGTGAACCCAATTTTCATCGCCAAATTGCTTTGGAATGTGCGTCAAATGTTTGCGTTCGGTCGGAAGTTGATGGCAGACCGCCGTAAAAACCCACGCGATGATTTAATTTCAGCTATTGCGAAAGCGGAAGTAGAAGGCGAGCCACTGTCTGATGAGTTTTTGGATGGTTCATGGTTGCTGATTATTTTCGCGGGCAATGACACCACACGTAATACGCTCTCGGGCACGATGCGTTTGCTCACTCAGTTCCCTGACGAGAAACAGAAGCTCATAGATAATCCAGATCTGATGCCAAACATGGTTCACGAAGCCATCCGTATGGTGTCTCCCGTGATGTATATGCGCCGGACCTTGACGAAAGATGTTGAGATGAGCGGCCAGAAAATCGCAGCGGGTGAAAAAGTAGTGATGTATTACGGCGCAGCCAACCGCGACCCTGATATCTTTGAAAACCCAGATCAGTTCCAAGTAGAACGTGCAAATGCCAATAAGCACATTGCTTTTGGTTTGGGCCCTCACGTCTGTTTAGGACAGCGGATCGCGATGATGCAGCTTGATACTGCTTATCGCAAAATCCTCGAGCGTTTCCCTAATATGCGCTGGACTGGTAAGCAAACCATGGCGCCAAATAATTTCGTACATGCGATCAGTCATTTGGAAGTGGACTTAGGTACCGGCAAATAAGTAGTCTTCCTCCATAGGAATAGAATTCGAATTACAAAATTGCTATGGAGGAAAGCTTAAATGAAGGCACTATTGTACCAAGGCGCTGAAGACATTCGCTATGAGGACTTTGCAGATCCTGATCTCAAAGCAGACACCGATGTTCTTGTAAAAATGACAGCCTGTGGCATTTGTGGCAGCGACCTGCATATTTACCAAGGGCACGGCTTTACCGAAGATCTCGGTTATTGCGTGGGCCATGAAGCGATTGGCGAAGTTGCTGAAGTAGGCAAGGGCGTCAACCGCTACAAACCCGGCGACCAAGTGATGCTCTCTGCAGCGGTTGGCTGCGGCAATTGTCGGTCCTGTCTTGCGGGCAACCTATCTCAATGTACATCTCCCGGCGGCATTGGCTGTTATGGCTTGAGCCATTCTCTAGAAGGCTGTCAGGCTGAGGGCATTGTTGTGCCAATGGGCGACTTCAATCTTGCTCATATCCCTGAAGGCATCACGCCTGACCAAGCCTTGTTGTTGACTGACAATCTACCTACGGCCCATCTAGCGTGCAAAAATGCAGATATTACACCGGGCAAAACCGTGGCCGTTATCGGGCTGGGTCCTATCGGCTTGATGGCCGTCGAAATTGCTTTCGCTATGGGCGCCACACAAGTCTATGCCATTGATTTGGTTGAGCATCGCCGCACGCAAGCTGCAGCACTTGGCGCGATCCCTGTTGCTCCAGATGTTGCGCGGCAAAAAATTGAGGAAGACACCAAGGGGCTGATGCTGCCATGTGTCGTGGAATGTGTGGGTGCAGATGTGACCATCGACATGGCAATCAAATTGGCAGGTCGCTGGGGTACGGTTTCTGCAATTGGCGTGAACCAAAGCATGAACTTCAACTTCCCGATGGCACTGGCCTTTTATAAAGGCCTGACATTCCGCATTGGGACCTGTTCTGTGCAATCCCACTGGGAGGAACTAATTGCATTGATCCGCGGTGGTCGCCTTCACCCTGAAGCATTCATTACAAACCGCATGAGCTTGTCAGAAGGGGCTGAGGCCTACAGGATTTTCAATGATAAGATCGACAACACCCTCAAGGTCGTGATGACGCCTTAAACGATTAAGTCGCGGACTTTCCCCCCCCATTCTTGTTTGGCCCTGACCCGTGGTCTAGGCGTGATCTAAAGCGCAGATCGAATTTGCAAGAACGGGGGAAGTCTGCCACACCATGCCTATGAGCACAGAACCCCAAAACACGCCCAATGCACCCTCTGATGTTGCCTATGACGTCCTAATTTTGGGCGCAGGTGCCGCAGGGCTGATGTGCGCATGGGAAGCGGCCAAGCGCGGTGCGCGTGTTTTAGTGCTAGATCATGCCACCAAAGCAGCTGGCAAAATCCGCATCTCTGGCGGGGGACGATGCAATTTCACCAATTTGGATGTCACCCCCAAAAACTTCCTGTCTCAAAATACACGCTTCTGTATTTCAGCTTTAAAGCGCTTCACCTCGCAAGATTTTATCAGCCGGGTGGCAGGGGCAGGCATCGCTTATCACGAGAAAACGCTTGGGCAATTGTTTTGCGATGACAGCGCCCAGCAAATTATCGATCTACTGCTTGAGGGCTGCGACGGTGCAGGGGCGAGGGTCCAGACCAAAACGAAAATCATTGCGGTGGCTCAAACCGAAAGCGGCTTCACCGTCAACACCGATCGCGGCGTCTACAAAGGCGCCCAAGTTGTTGTGGCGACAGGCGGGCCGTCGATCCCGAAGATGGGGTCCAGCGGCTTTGGCTATAAGGTGGCCGAACAATTTGGCCTAGACATCATAAGCCCGCGCGCAGGTTTGGTCCCGCTCACGTTCGAAGACGAATTATTGGCCCGCGCTAAGGAACTCGCAGGCGTATCGGTAGATGCCGAAGTCGCCTGTGGGAAGACCAAATTCGCGGAAGGTTTACTTTTCACGCACCGAGGTTTGAGCGGTCCGTCTATTTTGCAAATATCGTCTTATTGGACCCAAGGTACGCCGCTGACCATCAATTTGGCGCCATCAGTGAACCTATTCGAGCTTCTGCGTGAGACACGCAAGGCGCATCCTAAGCAGGACATCCGCACGACCCTTTCTCACCATGTGCCGCGCAGGTTGGCGGAGAGCATTTGCCAAGAAGTGGCCATCGAAGGACGCTTAGCCGATCTATCCGACAAGCGTTTGCGCCATGTATCAGACCGCATCAATGCGTGGCAAGTTGTTCCCAAAGGAACCGAGGGATACCGAACCGCCGAAGTTGCCCTTGGCGGAGTTGATACGAGCGAGCTGTCCTCCAAGACATTTGAGGCCAAAAAAGTACCCGGTCTCTATTTCATTGGGGAAGTTGTGGATGTGACGGGCCACCTTGGTGGGTTCAACTTTCAATGGGCGTGGGCATCTGGTTTTGCAGCCGGGCAAAGTGTGAGTTTCAAGCTGTAAGGTCAGTTTTGGCCGATTTGGTAACGACATTATTGCAATGCTTACCTCTAATTTCCGCCAGCACGGTGCGTTTTGGGAGCGAAAATACCCAAAAATTCCAGCAATTCAGCCATGTTTGGTCAATGGTGCAGCTTTGCATTGCCCATTGCTATTTTGATAGGTCGGACTGACAAGTAATCAGCTTTATGGTGTCCCCAATGACATTTAACGGTAGCGCTCGCCCGTCCATTTAGGGGATGACGGCAAGCTGGGGTATTTATATGACACCGACTTTGAAGAGCGCTGGATTCGGCGCGGGCATCCTTTTGTTAGCGACAACGGGCACAAGTTTTGCGGCAGATGAGACCGCAGAACAGGCTGAGCAAAATCAGCCAAAACAAGTAGCTGTTCAATTAGAACAAATTGACGTGACAGACGAGCGCGACCAAGCAGGCTTTTTGGAAAAGAAACCAAGCAGCTTGTTGTTCGGGTTCAAAAAGCCTCTTTCCAAAACACCGCGCTCGGCAACCTTCGTCAGTGACGATACGGTTGAAGCGTTTGGGGCCACCAGCGTCAACGATTTGATCTCCTTAGCACCGGGTACATTCACCGCCTCCTTCTACGGCGTTGAAGGCGCGCTTAACATTCGCGGGACATTGGCTGAAACCTATTTCCACGGCTTTAAACGGATCGAAAATCGGGGCACCTATCAAACCCCGATCGGCGCCTCTTCCCGGATTGATATTTTACGCGGACCGCCAACAGCCAACACAGGTCCCGGCAAAGTGGGCGGCTATCTGAACCTAGAACCAAAGACTGCCAAGCTGAATGAGCAGGGCGGGTTCTTGTCAGAAATAACCGGCGAGGTCACGGGCACCTTCGGTTCCTACGATAAATCTAACGGCACCTTCCAAGTGGGCATTCCGCTCACCGTGGGCAAAGCCGATGGCGGCGTCTATTTCTACGGCGAGCTTGAGGATTCTGGCAGCTACTACAGAGGCATTACACCAGAGCATCAATTGGTGCAGGTGACATCTGACTTCGACGCCAACAACGGTTGGACCTTCGGCGGCGGTGTCATGATTTACACCGCAAAAGGCTATGTGCAAACGCCCGGCTGGAACCGTCTCACCCAAGACTTGATCGACAATGGCACCTACACAACAGGCCAAAACACAGGCCTAACCGACACCAATGGCAACGGCTATCTGGATCGGTCTGAACTGCCAAATGATGGTGCGGGTCTGGAACTGACATCCTACCCGCAATGTTTTGGTGGCTGTGATGTTTCCCCGGTGTATCTCACATTGGATACAGGTGTTGGTACCACCACTCTTTCAGGCCGTGATGTACACATATCGGATGCGGATTATTCCGACACGACCACGGTGACCTTATTTGGCGATGTGATCCATGAGATGGAAGACGGCTCGCAACTCAAAATTCAAGGCTTCTTTGATTACCTCGATAATGAACGCTTTGTGAGCTACGGCTTCCCGGCGGACTATAAAGCCTTCACAGTTGAAGGCCGTTTGAGCTATCTCTTCGACGTGAATTTTGCAGATGCGCCGATCACATTGCGCAACAATATTGGCGTATCCAATCGCTATTACGACGTGACGGCTAAAGAATCCTACAACTACGGCGGCATTGCAATCGACCGTCGTGATATCTCTGCGGGGGCGTCTCCTACTGATATTTTGGGCTCTCCTTTCCAAACAGGTAGCGGCTATGAGTGGGATCTTGACCGCGATACTCAGTGGAATGACCTCGGCATCTTTGCCATAACCGACATTGAGTTCTACGACTTTGCGACACTGACACTATCTGGCCGCTATGATTGGTACTCCATTGAGTCAACCGAAAATGGCGCCTTGTGCTTTTGTAGTGTGACCGATGCCTCAGCTGATGAAGGTGAGTTTACCTATTCGGCAATGTTGATGTTTGATACCGGCCTTGGCCTGCGTCCCTACATTACCTACGCTGACACAGCCGCGATCGAATTCAGTCAAGCAGGTGAAGTATCTCCAACCCTCATCGCTGACAATAATTGGATTTCTAAAGGCGACCTGATCGAAGTGGGCGTGAAAGTAGACCTCATCGACGGTATTTTGAGCGGGGGCGTTGCAGCCTACCGTCAGCACCGCACGAAGCTGGGCCGTACAACAGTCAACAATACGGTGGGTGAAGGCGTCGAAGTGGAGCTGACATATTTGGCAACAAAGAACATGAGCTTCCGCCTTGCCGCAAACGCTCAGCAAACAAAATTCGAAGATGGCTTTGACGACTTCTACTATTTCCCGCCTTCCGCATTTGGGTTGAGCGGAACGAATAACTACGGCGGCGCCTTGGCCGGGTTTAAGTTCAGCGATCTAGCAGGCATCACCGGTAATAGCTATTATGCGGGTGCAATCGAAGACCGCCGCATTCCCGAAGTTGTGGCAAGCCTATACGGTACCTACAAAAGCGACCCGACGGATTGGGGTTTCTACGGCGGCACAGCAGGCGTAACTTATGTGTCAGAGACGGCTGGCTTGGCGGCAGAACCTGTGACCTATCCGAATTATTATCTTGTAAATGCGTCCGCCTTCGCCGATCTCTATGACTGGAAGGTTTCGCTCAACGTTGATAATTTGTTTGACGAAGCCTACTTCACACCCGTTGCCGACCTCTACAGCGATGTTGCCGCTTTGCCCGGAAAAGGGCGTGAATGGCGTGTCACAATGGCTTACCGGTTCTAGGAGTTTTTATGACCGCGCAAGCAAATGACGTGTCGAAGACAGTGAGCCAAGCATCCGACAAAATGTTGGGTGCTTGGTTAGTTCTATCTGCCTTTAGCTTTATGTTTTTCCTCGTAACGGCCGCAACCTTCACGTCACTGGGTGTGGCGCTGCCCTACATGATCCAAGACTTAGGTTGGGATTGGGGCGTGGCAGGGATCGGCTTCTCTATTCTGGGCATTGCCTGCGGGGTCTCTGGTTATGTGCCAGCCTATCTGATCCGTAAATGGGGCGTCTCCTCCACAATTGTGCTTGGTAGCCTATTACTTTCTTCGGGGTTCCTAAGCCTCTTTTCCATGGATAGTTTTGTCCTCACGGTCGGTGGCACAGCGTGGAGTTTCAGCCCGCTCATGGCCTACTACCTTGGCTGTGCCCTAACTGGCGTCGGCTTTACACTGGTGGCCACAGTGCCCGGTACCTATGTGATCGCGGGATGTTTTGAACGTCGTTCCTTTGCCTTTGGTATCTATTTTACGATGGGGGGATTAGGCGGTGTGGCAGGGCCTGCACTGGTCTACTTCGCCGCAGATTATCTGGGAGACTGGCGCTGGCATTGGTTGGCGATGTTCGGCTTTACCGTTATCGCCGCTGTCTTTCTGCTGGCCGTTTTAAACCGTGTCGCCCCCAACAGCGCGCACGAGGATGAAGACGAAATCGACGCGGTGCCTGAGCCCGTAAACCCTGCCGTCTACCGCACGCAAGAAACATGGACTGTTCGCCAAGCCGTGCGTACGCCGCAATTCATGGTCCTATGCGCGGCCTATGTCGGTTTTCTCTTCATCGGCATTTCAGTGAACACATTCTCTGTCGGCCACCTTCAAGAGCAAGGCGTTGCCATCGGTCTGGCAGCCCTTCTTTTGTCAGGGGAAGCCCTCATCAATGCGCTTTCGCGGGTAGCAGGCGGTGTGATCGGCGAATTTGTAGAACCCAAGCGGCTCTTAATGATGTCCTTAGCTGCACTCGTGGTGGGCATGGTAGCGTTGACCTATGGAACGTCGGTTCCCACGTTGGTGATCTACGCCATTGGTATTGGCGTCGGCTACGGCGCCACATTTTTGGCCACGTCAGTTCTGCTGTTGAATTATTTCGGCCACAAACCCTACCTTCAATTGTTCGCGATTATGAATTTGGCCGCCACTGTGGGCTCGTTTGCTCCTTTCTTAGGCGGCTTCATGCGGGAAGAAACCGGAAGCTTTGAAGTCCCATTCCTGCTGTTCACTCTCGTGCCGCTTCTCATTTTAATGGCCGTTGCGCGTATGAAACCGCCGCAGCTGCGAGGCGCTGAACACGTATCCCCATTGTCACCCACGGCGAATGCGTCTTGATCGACGTGTAGAGCCCAAAAATAGTTGTAAAACTCATGAGCCATGCACCTGCAAAACAAAAAAAGCCAACGACTGCAGCGTCGCCTTCTTCCGATAGTGTGTCCTCCACCGATTGGCGCGCCGCGATGGGCAGTTTTGTGGCAGGGGTCACGATCGTCACCTGCGCCGATGAAGACGGCATTTATGGGACGACCGTCAGTGCCTTTTCGTCGGTCTCAATGGATCCACCGCTTTTGTTGGTGTGCATGGATACCAAGAGCCGCACATGTAGCCGGATTGAAAAGAGCAAAAAGTTTGCGATCAATATGCTGGCCGAAGATCAAAAAGATCTGGCCTATCAGTTCGCCTCCAGCAAAATCGAACACCAATACGACGGTGTACCCTATGAGCTTGGTCAAGGAGGGGCGCCTCTACTTGCTGGCGCTACCTGCCATATTGAATGTACGTTGACTGATTCTGTGACGACCGGAGATCACCAAATTCTCATTGGGGCGCCCACCAACCTCAAAATCCTTTCTCATTTAGAACCGCTGGTCTATGTGCACGGTGGTTTCCACGGTTTGGGCGAGAAAATGTCGTAGAGACAGCCACTATCCCCCACTTTTCGGAATTTGCGGTTGCACTTTTCCCCGACATAGGGAAGCTGTATCCCTATGAACGTTGAAATGTTTGCTTGAGGCCTTGGCCCGGCAGGCTCAGCGCTGCGCGCGAGATCTCTCTTACGGGGTTTCTGCCGTGCCGCTGGTAATCCTATAAGCGAGTTGAGGAAGTTAATGGAACAGTCTAGCACCGCAAAAGACTACATCTCAAAAGATCAAAATAGATACCTCGTTGGTGGGATGGCATTAGTCATCGGCTTGGTCCTCGGCTTCGGCATTTCCAGTCTCGTTGGCGGCGGTAACCAAGGGTACTCGGTCACTGATGATGACATGACGTTGACCCTCATTGCCCCTAAAACAGATGATGACGCACCTATTGCCACCGGCAAAGAGGTAACCTTGACGGAGCAACAGCTCAAAATCATGTTAGCCCGTGTGCCGCTTGCTAATTTGATGGCGGCTCAACAACGCCCCAATGGTGTGATGCGCTTGGTGCGGGAGCAAATCGCGGCCAGAACAATTTTGCGCGACGCCCTGACGTCGGATTGGAAACTAAAGAACGCCGCCGTTTCTAAGGCGCGCCAAGCCGCAGAAAAAACGATGATGGAGATTTATCTCAAATTCGTGTCCCAGCCAGAGCCTGCTTATCCTGAAAAAGCAAAGCTGGAAAAAGTTGTGGCTGACAAGCCGGGCCTGTTGAAAGGGCCGCGCGAAGTGAACCTTGCGCAAATCTTTATTGGCTTGCCAAAGAATCCTTCTGAAGAAGATCAATTGGCTGTGCGCGAGAAGGCGATTGCGATTTACAAAAAGGTAACGGCGGACGGCGCTGACTTTGGCGCGCTTGCGAGTTTGCACTCAGATCATAAAGATAGTGCCATGAAAGGCGGCGAGGCAGGCTGGATCACGGATGACAAGGTCGTACCTGAATTGCGGGCTGTTATTTCTCAGCTTAAAACAGGCGAAGTCAGCCAGCCTATTCAAACAGCGAAAGGCATTCACATTGTGAAGAACCAAGGCGTGCGCCCAGGGCCTGACCGCACTGTCGAACAGGTTGTCGCGCGCTTGAGAGTGGCTGTCCGTAAGAAATCAGCTGAGCGACGTCGTAAGGCATTGGTGAGAGATCTTGCGAGCAAGCAATCAGTTGAAATTGATGTAGCCGCTGTAAAGAAGGTGATTGCCGAAGTGATCGCCTCTCGCCAATAGTCGGTTTCGACCAATCTTGATGATTAAACAAATGAACCCCCGAGAGTGGACTCTCGGGGGTTTTTCGTGGCCATCACGCCTTGGGAGGGTCTTAGAAACGTACGGTAATCGCACCTTTCCAGTTCTGACCACGACTAGCTTCTCTGTTGAGGACTTCCGTGTACTGCTCGTTGAATAGATTATCGACACCAAGATTGAATTTCACGCTCTCAGTAAGTTTGTAGCTAGAGAAAACGTTCACAAGGTTGTAGCTGTCGGACGGCGTATCGTTGCGATCTTGTGCTGCAACAGCGTGCCATGTGACACCAGCCCGTAGCGCGTTGTCGGCTGCGCGGAAACCCACAGTGGTGGAGACTTTGTCAGCTGGAATGGTGTTGAGGTAGTCACCGGTGTTTTGGTCCTTACCACGGATGCGAGAGTAAGAGACGGTGCCAAAGAGGTGTGCAGACTCATAGCTCAAAGTTGCTTCAACGCCCCGAAGGTTAGCTTCTGCCACATTGAGGAATTGGTATGTCGTATCAGACCAGCTTACCGGGAAAGACGGACCGAAGATCAATTCAGCGTCGATGTAGTCTTCCACATCCATGTTGAAGTAATTGGCTTTGAACGCAATCCGGTCTTTTGCTTGGAAAAGGTTGGACGCAGAAATATTTGTTCCAATTTCCCAGTTTTGGCCAACCTCAGGTCTCAGGTCAGGATTAGGAAGGAATTCAAAGGCAGCCGCACCGGGGTGAATACCGCTCTGTAAAGTCTCAGTAGTTGAGGGGGCTCTGAAGGCTTCAGCCCATGTTGCATAGACCGTAACATTCTCGATGGGTGTGACCGCGACAGTTGCCTTGGGAGATATATGTGTATCTTCCATTGTGGCAGAGGGTGCCGAGAGTTCGTAGGAATCATACCGAGCCGCCAAGATGAGGTTGAGCCAAGAAGTGATGCCGATCTGATCTTGAATGAAACCACCGTAGATAGAGCGCTCCCCACCCGGTGTGTAAATGTCAGCACCACCCGTGCTTTCGTCCATAGAAGTGACAGTATCGAAGAAGCCATCAACGCCGTATGTGATCACGTGGCTACCAAAGCCAGTAAGGCGGCTTGTGTTGAAAATATCGAAACCGATTGTTTCTACTTCATTGATCTTTGTGTAGGGCCCGCCGGAGCTGATTTTACGTTCACGGGTATTTTTAGTGTTTGTGAAGTAAGTCGATACTGACAAGTCGATCCATTTATTGTCGTCGGGCGCATAGCTATAAGCAAGGGTCACCGTGTTGTCTCTGAGTTTCTCGTCGTAATCTTCCGACTCATATTCAGCGCGGTTGATGAGTAGGGATGTTTTGATCGTTTGAAAATCAGAAAGAGTATAGCTTGCTTTTAGAAGGGCGTTGCCATTGTCCAGTTCTGTGTAGTCAATTTCATCGCCGTTACCGTCTGCATAGTTGCTGTTGGTGCGATATGTAATAGACGCAAAGAGATCAGTCTCATCATTCGGCATGGCATAACCAGTGAGGCTGGTCAAAAATGTATCGTCAACAGAATGGTAACCGAACTTAACTGTGACACCTGATGCCGCACCTGGGTCAAGGAGGTCAGCTGCATCTTTTGTGATGAAATTGACGACGCCGCCAATAGCACCTGAGCCGTAAACAGCCGCAGAGGGGCCACGCACGATGTCGATTTGTTTGAGCAATTCTGGCTCAATAAAAACCGCTGTGTTGGCTGCATGGCCTGTGCGTTGGAAGTTTTGGCGAGTACCGTCAATCATGACGTTGACCCGTCCATATTCCTGCATACCGCGAATGTTGATGCCAATGCCAGGGCCATCTTCTGTTTTGGCTCCTGTTACCCCAGGAACACCGCGCAACAGCTCATCGACGCTAGTCGCTTGGATGTCTTCGATTTCTTGTTCTGTGATCACAGTGGTGGATGAAAGCGTTTCTAAAGCCGTTTCTTCGGTTTTAGTCGCTGTGATGGTAATAGCGTCCAAGGCAACGGCGGCAACTTGGATTTGCTCGTCAGCATAAGCACTCGGTGCAACCAACCCTAAAGCAAGTGCGGCGATGCCAGTACCGGCCAGCAGACGCTGGCGCAGGTTTGTCGGTTGAGCACATGCGGTGCGCTCTGAAAAAATATGTGTCATTGAAACTCCAGCCATAATTGTGGCGTGCCCTCCCAAAATACTTCATGCAGTTTCAAGCTGGCCGGTAGTAGCTGAAACGCACTGATACAGGATCATCACCAATACATGCCCTTGATGGGCTCACATGCTGTAGCAATCATGATATTGATAATCAATATTAAAAAAGACGAAATTCCTTTGTCTGACGTCATTGTGACTATTTGGCCACCATGAATGACGTCGAAAGCACTAAACAGGAGGAGTGCTAAGAGGGGGGAGCCCTCAAGTGGAAGAGATGAGGATTGGGAGAATGAATGTGTCTGTAACGAAAATTGGGGCTGTAGCGGTGCTTTTGGGTGCTCTTTGGAGCGGTCTAACCGTGGCGCAGGCGAGTGAGGCGAGTGCAAACGGTACACAAACGAAATATTACCAGTCAGAAGCCACCAAAACCTTGGGCCTGCCCTTTTCCGACGTGGTCCAAGTTGGGGACTTGTACTTTCTTTCAGGCCAAATCGGTGCGTTGCCCGGCACGCTCACGATGGCAGGCGACACGATGGAGACACAGGCACGCCAAGCGATGGACAATATTGGGGCCATCCTTAAAGAGCGCGATCTAACCTTCGACAACGTTGTAAAATGCACCGTGATGATGAAAGACATGAGCCAATGGGGCGCTTTTAACACCGTCTACGTGACCTATTTTAAACTAGGGCAATATCCCGCGCGCAGTGCTTTTGGTGCAAATGACCTCGCAATTGGAGCGCTTTTGGAAGTTGAATGCATAGCGGCGCGGATTTAATAGTTATAATTATCTATGTCATAGCCATTAAGACTTGTCATTAAGTTCCCATTAATCATACTTAAGTATAGTAGATCAAGGAGTTCATTTTATTTAACAAGCTGATGGGGTAGAGAAATGGCTAGTGGGTGTCCAGTTCAAACGGATGGCAATATCGGTGCAGATCTGAAGCGTCGGGTGGGTTTCACAAGACTGACCAATATCGACTGCGATGCTTTAAAAGGGTTTCGCCCGATACTTGAGAGAAATGTAGACAACCTATTGGATGCATTTTACGACCACGTGACGGCGGTGCCTGAGCTGGCAGCACTCTTCCGGGACGATGCGCATGTGAAGTTCGCGCGCGATGGCCAGAGAGTACATTGGCTGGATCGCGTGTTCTCAGGGAATTTCGATAGTGACTATGTCGCCAGTGTGCAGAGAATTGGCGAGGCGCATGCGCGCATCGACCTTGATCCACGCTGGTACATTGGCGCTTATTGCTTTGCGCTGGACTATCTTCATCAGGTGGTCCGAACGGAAATGCAGGACGACCCAGAAGGCGTAGCAACTGTTGCGACAGCGATTAACAAGGCTGTCTTCCTAGATATGGATTTTGCGATCTCCATTTACATCAGAGCTGCAAAAGACTTGGCAACAAAGGTTGTAAATGAGCAGGCGGACAAATTTGAGGTCAATGTGAAAGAAGTCGTATCAACGGTTTCTCAAGCATCCACTGAGCTTGAAGCCACAGCAGGCACAGTTGCCGCAGCGGCCGAAGAATCTGCCGCCCAAGCTGTTATTGTTTCTGCCGCGACCCAAAAATGCCAATCAGCTATTCAAGACATCAAGGGTAAAGTCAGCGCGTCATCTGACAGCACGCAAGAAGCCGTGGCCTTGGCAGCAGCAGCCGGTGATTCCATTCAACGGCTCAATGCCTCTACTGAAATTATCAGTGGTTTCTCCAAAACGATCACAGATATTGCAGGCCAAACCAACCTGCTGGCTTTGAACGCAACCATTGAAGCCGCACGGGCAGGAGATGCAGGCAAAGGCTTTGCTGTTGTTGCAAGTGAAGTGAAGGCGCTAGCGCAGCAAACAGCGCGTGCTACTGATGAGATTGTGAGCACGCTGGGGACCATCAAAAGCGAAGTGACGGCTACAACAACCTCCATTGATGATGTAACCGCCACTATTCAACAGATCAACGAGATGTCTGCCGATATTTCCAGTGCCATGGATCAGCAAGAAACATCTATGGAAGAGGTTGCCAATAATGTCGATGGCATTAGCGAAGCCTCCATTGAAACAGGCAAAGCAACGTCGGAAACATTGACCGCGACGTCCGAACTTGCGCGCCAGTCGGGCATTTTGGAAGAACGGGTCAATACCTTCCTTGTGGAAGTACGTAGCGCTGGATAAACCAGTCGTTATAGGCAGGGCGGCCCATTTACTTGCTGTTTCTTTGGCTTCCCTCTACATAGAGTAGAGGGAAGCTTTGGAGCAAATAGATGCCGGATTTTTCACAATTCCTAGAGATTTTAGAAGGCCTCACGCTTGTCAATTGGATTGGCTTTGGCCTGCTTATTGTCTGTTGGTTGCTGTATCCCACCATCAGCCGTCAGCTTCCCAAATCTGATTTAACCGCAGAAATCGAAGTTTACCGCCACAAATGGATGGCCCAAATGCTGCACCGTGAGGAGCGCATTACTGATGTGTCTTTGGCGCGCGGGCTTTTTGGCTCTGTGTCCTTCTTTGCCTCCACGACTGTTCTGTTGATCAGCGGGTTAATTGGCCTGTTGGCCTCGGCTCCCAGTCTGTATGAGAGCCTCACGCTCTCTTCGGTATTTGATGAGACGGGGCTGGCATTCTTTGAGGTAAAAATCTGTGTTCTGATCATTATCTTCATCCATGCCTTTTTCAAATTCGGCTGGTCGATGCGGTTGCACACCTATTCTATGATTTTTATAGGGGCAGCCCCTCAGCGAGAATGGCGTGAAGGGCCCGAAGCGACCAATATCTCCACTCAAGCTGGTGAATTGAGCGCTTTGGCCTCTAGGCACTATTTTGAGGGAATGCGGGGCTATTATTTCGCTTTGGCCACCTTGCCGTGGTTTATATCGCCTGTTCTCTTGATCATCTCTGTACTTTTGACGATGGCCGTGCTTATACGTCGGGAACATTATTCGCGCGCGCTGAGCATTGTACGCCAGCACCAAACCGACGCAGAACCGGGCCAATAACGTGAGAGCGCCAAAAACGTGAAAACGTACGGGCGCAGACGTAAACCAGACCCGCTTAAATATCGATAGGAACCGAGTTGTCCAACGCAAAGCCCTTAGATTTGGCCATTATTGGCGGTGGCCCCGCAGGCTTGATGGCTGCAGAAGCAGCCCTTGCCGCGCGCCCCGAGCTGACTGTGTGCGTTTTTGAAGCAAAGCCGAGCTTGGCCCGCAAATTCTTAATGGCAGGCAAGAGCGGCCTAAATCTCACCCATGTTGAGCAAACGAAGGCCTTTTTGTCTCGTTTCGGCAGAGCGTCGAGTAAGCTGAAATCCCAAATTGAAGCGTTTCCCCCCTATGAATTGCGCCGTTGGGCCGATGATTTAGGTGCCGATACTTTCGTGGGCAGCTCGGGCCGCATTTTTCCAGCTATTATGAAAGCCTCCCCCCTATTGCGCACATGGCTCCGTCGCCTTCAGCGCCAAGGGGCAGAAGTGCGCCTCAACCAAAAATGGTTGGGATGGAATGAGGATGGCCACCTAAAATTCGTCGACGTCAAAACAGGCTACGAACAGGTCATTGATGCAAGTGCGACCATTTTGGCGCTTGGGGGGGCTAGTTGGCCCCGGCTTGGATCTGTCGGCGACTGGGTCCCCATGCTTGAAGAAGCTGGCATCCCATGTGCCCCTTGGAAACCGGCCAATTGTGGTTTCGAAATTGACTGGTCGGACTTTTTCAAAGAGAAATTTGGCGGCGAGCCTGTCAAAAATGTACGCCTGAGCATTGGTGAAGAAGCCGTGCGCGGAGAATTTGTCGTGTCAGGCAAAGGCGTTGAGGGCAGCCTCATCTATACGCTGTCGGCAACAATCCGCGAGGCACTGGAACAGGAAGAGAATGACGCGGCAACGGTCTTTTTGGACCTCACGCCAGACCGGACCGAGGCTCAATTAGCAGATCGCTTGTCTAGCCCACGTGGGAAACGTAGTTTTGCGACCCATTTGAGAAAATCTGTGCGGTTGGAAGGCGTGAAAGCAGCACTCTTACGTGAATTAGCCCCTGAGAGGGCGCAGGCCTCTGCGCTCGACAATCCCAAAGCATTGGCGCGGATAATTAAAGCGCTGCCCTTGAAGCTCGCGCGGTCCCGCCCAATCGAAGAAGCCATCAGCGTTGCAGGCGGCGTACGGTGGAGCGCATTGTTATATGATCTATCCGTCCGTGCGCGCCCCGACGTCTATTGCGTGGGTGAAATGGTGGACTGGGAAGCACCAACTGGTGGCTACTTGTTGACCGCCTCAATGGCGCAGGGACGTTGGGCCGGCAAAGCCGCGGCTGAGGCCGTATTGCCAGAATTGGACGAAGATGTGGCCGATCTGGATGACGGATTGAGTGACGAAGAGCGGGATTTTGCCAGCGATCTTCCAAGTTTTACCGACGAGAACGACTAAGGGCGCACCAGACCCAGCTTGACAAAAAGGAGCATCGGCTCTACCCAGCACGCATTGATTTTCCCTGAATTTCCCTAGCGTCGAAGGTGTCCTATGCCCAATATTCACTCCGAGAAGGATCTCGATTTCATCCTGTACGATATGCTCGATACCGAAAGTCTGTTGAAAACAGAGCGGTACGGCGAGCATAGTCGTGAGGCCTTCAACCAGATTTTGGAAACCTCCGCGCGCATCGCTGAGGATCTGTACCAGCCCCATGCGGCAAAAGTGGATGCCAATGAGCCTGAATTTGATGGCAAAAAAGTCACCATTATTCCCGAAGTAAAAGAAGCCCTCGACGCCTACCGCGATGCAGGATTTCCCGGCGCTCTGTTCCCATTTGAGCAAGGTGGCATGCAATTGCCCCTTACCGTCGCCCAAGCATCAGGTTTCATTTTTGGCGCGGCAAATGTATCAACCGCTGGTTATGCAATGCTGACATTGGGTGCCGCAAACCTCATCAGTTCATTTGGGTCGCAAGCTCAGCAAGACCGTTTTCTAAGCCAGATGATTGAAGGCCGGTACTTTGGCACCATGTGCTTGTCTGAAACCCAAGCCGGGTCATCTTTGTCTGACATTCGCACCAAAGCAGTGCCGCAGGAAGATGGCACTTATGCCATCACGGGTACCAAGATGTGGATCTCAGGCGGCGAGCACGATATGTCTGAAAACATCATTCACATGGTCATGGCCAAAATCGAAGGCGCACCAGAAGGCGCAAAAGGCATCTCTCTTTTCATCGTGCCAAAAATTATGGTGGACGAAGAGGGAAACCTTGGTGACCGAAATGATGTGAAGCTGGCAGGCCTCAATCACAAGATGGGGTATCGCGGCACCGTCAATACCTTCCTGAGTTTTGGGGAAGAAGGCGGCGCGGTGGGTTATCTGGTGGGAGAGCCCAATAAGGGCCTTTCCTACATGTTCCAGATGATGAATGAAGCCCGTATCGGCGTCGGGCTCGGGGCAACCTCGCTGGGTTATACCGGCTACCTCCATTCTCTAGATTATGCCAAAGGCCGTCCTCAAGGCCGTTTGATTGATGCTAAAGACCCAACAACGCCGATGGTGCCCATCATTGAACACGCCGACATCAAGCGCTTGATGCTGCAGCAGAAGTCTTATGTTGAAGGAGCGCTTCACCTCTGCCTCTATGCTGCGCGTTTGGTAGATGACATTGCAACAACTAACGACGGTGCTGAGAAGAAAGACATGGAGCTGCTGCTCGATCTTTTGACCCCGATTGTAAAATCATGGCCGTCTGAATTCTGCTTGGAGGCCAACAAAATTGCCATCCAAGTACATGGGGGTTACGGCTACACCCGCGAATATCCCGTGGAGCGTTTCTACCGTGATAACCGCCTGAACCCCATTCACGAAGGCACCCACGGCATTCAAGGTTTGGATATCTTGGGCCGTAAAGTGTCCATGGCGAAGGGCCGGGCGGTGGAACTTCTCATCGAACGGATTACAAAGACCATCATTGCTGCCAAAGCTGACCCCGCGTTGAGCGACCACGCAGACGCATTGGAAAAGGCTGTCGGCGTTCTGGTTTCCACAACGCAAACCCTGCTGGGGGCTGCCATGCAAGGGGATGTCGCGCGCGCCTTCGCAAATGCCACCCTCTACCTCGATGCGTTTGGGCATGTGGTCTTGACGTGGTTCTGGTTGCAACAAGCTTTGAAAGCACAAGAAAAGTTGGCACAAGGCGCGCAAGGCGAAGATGCATCCTTCTATGTCGGAAAGCTGACAGCTTGCACCTATTTTGTGCGGTACGAATTGCCAAAGGCGGTAGCAAGCTTGCACGAAATAGCCAAATTGGATGACACTTGCGCGTCGGCGAGCCCTGACATTTTCTAATCCAAACTCTACTCGCTTCAGAACAAAACAGGCCCGCGCGATTTCTCGTGCGGGCCTGTTTTGTGAGCCCATTTCGTTTAGCGCACAGAGGCAACCTCAGGGCGCGGCGTAACAATGGGGAAGCGTCGATTGAATTGATCAAAACAGCTCGCCATATCTGCAAACGCCAGCGCGTCCCCCTCGAACGTGAGACGCCCTTGAGTGAGCAGGTCTGCTGCGGGTTCCAATTGCATCATCAAAAGTTTGAAGTCCACGCTGGTCATCGTCAAGCTGGCCGTAGCATTGTCCCGGCTGCGTCCGGCGAAATGGTAAAGCACACCATTTTTCAAGGTAAGCAGATAAGTCGTATCCAAATCCGTGAAGTTGAGGTTAAACGCATAGTCGCGTTCACCTGCCCGCAACCCATTCAGTCGCACCGCCATAACTTGCAATAGATTGTCCACCGGCAACCCTTTGGCCATGCCCGCCGAAACAATAGCCCCAGAACTTTCAGGCAATCCGTGCCGTAGTTCATGGGCGCCGCACAGATAGAAATTCCGCCAAGGCCCAGATTCAGACTGGTAACCCAATTGCTCCAGCGCGTCAGCTTGCAAGGCCTTCGCTTCTTGGTTTTCAGGGTCCGACATCACCACATGGTTGACCACTTCGGCGACCCAGCGGAAATCTCCGGCGTCATACGACACACGGGCTTTTTCCAAAACAGATTGTGCCCCGCCCATAAACTCAACGTAGCGTGCGCCAGCAGCAGACGGCGGGTGGGGGTGAAGCGTGGCCGGGTTGCCATCAAAATAGCCAAGGTACTTAACATAGACCGCTCGTGCATTGTGGCTGACCGTCCCGTAATAGTCCCGGTTGTAGAATTCATGGCCCAAGCTGTCTGGCAGTTTGAGTTGTTCAGCAATCTCTTCTTTGTTGAAACCCAAGTTGGCCAAACGCAGAGTCTGATCATGGATGTACTTATAAAGATCACGCTGCTTAGTGAGGTAATCAACCGCCTCGTCTTGGCCCCAAATCGGCCAATGATGGCAGGCGAACTGCACTTCCAACTTGTCGCCAAACAGATCAATCGACTCTTGAATTTGATGCGCCCATGCCAAAGCATCCCGCACCTGCGCCCCGCGCGGCGTATAGACATTATGCAAATGATGAGAGGTGATCTCAGACATGCACAGCGCTTTGAACTGCGGGAAATAGAACACCATTTCCGCTGGCGCTTCCGTACCATGCGTCATCTGAAATTCAACCTCAATGCCGTCCAAGGTGCGCGTTTCGCCGGTGGTGCACAGGCTGTCATTGGGTACCGCAAAGCTAGTCGACCCCATAGAGAGCACAGCCCCAAGCCCCGTTGTCACAAATCCATCAGGCGCATGGGGGATGAGGTTGCCGTACATATAGGTCGCGCGGCGGCCCATGACGTTACCCGCCAAAACATTTTCGCTCAACGCTTCGTGGACAAACCCCTCAGGTGCCAAAACAGGCAGCGCCCCGGAGTTAATCTCTTCATGAGTAGTAACACCCAAAATGCCGCCGAAATGGTCGACGTGGGAATGGGTGATGATAATGGCTTTAACAGGTCGCTCGCCTAAATGCTTGTTAGCAAGGTCAAGTGCGGCCTTGGAGGATTCCGCCGACGTGAGAGGATCAATGATGACCCAACCAGTATCTCCCTTGATGAAAGTCATATTGGCAATGTCAAAGGAGCGAACCTGATAGATGCCGGGTACAACTTCAAACAGCCCGTGGTGAAGCGCATTAAGTTGCGCTTGACGCCATAGGCTAGGATTTGTTTCTGCGGGCGCGTCTTCCTTGAGGAAGGCGAGCTTCTCCAAACTCATGGTTACTTTGCCATCGTCTTCGCGCCGAATGGAAATGTCGTCGAGCGTGGCGATGAAGCCGCGCGACGCATCTTCAAAACTACGGCGGTCTTCAAAGGGTAATTCATCCAGCACCGCATTGTTTTTTTCGGTGGTTGCGGCGGTGGCTGGCTTCTTGGCGCGCAAAGCGTCTGCCAAGGGTGTGGTCCCGAGATATGTCGTCATAATGCCCTCCCAAAGGCTGCCCCATTGAGGGGTGCTTGATTTGGGATAAGGATAGGGGGATATGAGGCGCGCGGCTATGCCTTGCAACTATCCAATAGGGTTTTTAGAGCAGAAAAATCAAAATCGGGGTCAGGGCTTAGAAAAACTAAATCACTTGGAAAGGACCGACCGTCATTTGCGGCGCGCTCCAACACCTCAGTAATTATGAGCTGACCTTGGCTGAATTGCAGCAAATATCTGGTATTCCTTTCATCCGTGAACCACCCTTTGCCTCGTACAAGGGTGCTAGGTGCGGTCAACAATATATCCTCTATCATTTTCCTTGATAGTCGGTGTGGCGTTGGGTAGTGCCAGCTTACGTGAGCATGGTTTACCTCTGGCGACTCGGATGTTGCGTTCGTAAAATGCCATGCCGCGTTCAAAATCGTCTCGAGGGTAATCGGTTTGTCAGAGCGTATGAGATGAGGCGCAGAGGATAGTCCCTTTATCCATTCAGTAACTTCGCCCATCTCGTCGGGCTCAAGAAGGTCTTGTTTGTTGAGAAGCAAGAGGTCCGCATACTGAATTTGTTGGCGCACAAGTTGTTTGACGAATTTGTCATTGGCTTGTTTTCGGATGTTGGCGCAGTCAATCAACGTCACCACCGGGCCTGGTTGGAGGTGAGAGTTGCCATAGGCATAGGCTTTCAAACGGGTCGGGTCGCTCACCCCGCTTGCTTCCAAAATGATATGGTCAAGGTCTTCGTTGCGCGACGCGAGCATATCGATCGCATCCCCGATTGAATCCGTAAGCTTGCAACAAATACATCCATTGTTGAGGCTAATCACATCATCGTCTTCAGCTTCGATGAGGGACGCGTCAATGTTGATTGCGCCAAAATCATTGACCAGCAATCCGATGCGGGGGGCATTCGGATCACTGAGCATTTGATTGATCAACGTGGTTTTTCCAGCGCCCAAATAGCCGCCGATAATAGTAAAGGGAAGGCGGTCGGAGTTAGACATTGCTTTTCTTAATGGGGAACACAGCCCCTTCAAAGATGGTGCCCCAAATCGGAATGTCTTTGAGCGTCATCGGGTCAATCTCGTAGGGGTCTTGTTCCAAGACAACCATATCGGCCTTTTTACCCGCGCGTATGCTGCCGACTTCATTCTCAAGTCCCATAACATAGGCAGCTTCAATGGTAATGGCTTTGAGCGCATCTTCGACGCTCAAACACTCGGTAGGGGCCATGACATTGCCCTCAGCTGTGACCCGGTTTACCGCGACCCACGCACTATTGAGGGGCAGGGCAGGGGCCATTGTATAGTCAGAGTGGAGTGCCGTCGGAATGCCTTCGCGTACGCAACTTCCCAGCCGTCCAATTTGCGAGGCGCGTTCATAGCCAATCCCCGCGCGGGCGTAAACATCACCAAGCTCATGCAAGTAGTAGACATTTGCCGAGACACACCCACCCAATGCTTTAAGGCGCCGCACTTGTTCAGGGGTGGACAGTCCAAAATGTTCGATCGTGTATCGATGATCAAACCGAGGCCGTTCCCATTGCAATTTGTCCAGCATGTCTAGAGCGAGTTCGAGGCCCATATCGCCTGTGCAATGCACGTGAATGCGGTATCCAGCATTCCAATACAACTGGGCGGCTTCCTCAAAACTTTCTGGCGGCATCAACCATTCCCCGTGGTGCCCATCCAAATAGCCCGGTTCTCCAAGCTGCATCAGTTGTGAGAAGAAAGCCCCGTCGGTAAAAAGTTTCACGTGATTGGAGAACCGCAATCTATGTGTGTTGCGTTTAGGCAAAGCGTCGATCAGCTCAAGCGTATTCTGGTGGCTTTTGTTGGTTGCCGACAAGCTCATCGCATTTGCAATCATCTGAATGCGAAACGGTGTTTGATCATTTTCATACATCATCTTGGCCCCTTCAAACTCCATATCGAGATTGAAGATACCAACGGCCATATCGCCCAGTGTTGTATGGCCGCCGAAGTGCGCCACTTCGCGCAGACGGTTCAGTCCATCCATTGCCCGTTCGGGCGCCATCAGGTAGGGGGTTAATTTGCTCGAGGCTTTATGCAGCCCCATCTCAAAGAAGTGCCCGTCGTCAAAGTTGGCTTGCGGGTGATTGCCCAAACTTTCGCGGGTAATCTCCATCCACTCAAGTGCTTTGGAATTGACGATGATCTCGTGAAAAGAGCGGTGCCACAAAATAACCGGACGGTCGCCCACAATCTCATCAATCATCGGCTTAGTGATTTCGCCGTGCCAATTGCGGTGATAGCCCCACGTAAAGAGCGGGGCGTCTGGATCATCCATCCCGTCGGCCAGTTCTTTCAGCCGCGCAAAAAATGCTTCTTGGGTTTTCACGGGCTGAACCGTTCCCCACGGTAAGCGCCATTCCATTGCGGTTAAAAACTCCATCTGCAAAATGACAGCCGCCATGCTGGGATGAAGGTGGGGGTCGATGAAGCCCGGCATCAAAATTTTGTCTTCAAACTGGCGATCCACTGAATGGGGATAACGGTCTAGCCACGGTTTGAGCGTCTCCAAGGAGCCAACTTCCAAAACCAACCCGTCGCGCACCGCCACTGCCGTTGCTTCAGGCAATGTGGGGTCCATGGTGATGACCTTACGGGCGGTGAAAACTTGGATGTCGGATGTGCCCGTAGTTTGAACTGTCATGTGTGATGCCTTTATTGGGTTTTTTTGAGTCTCGTGAAAAATTCCTTGAAATTTTCACGCATGTGCCGCAAATTTTCAAGAGCAGAAGTGAAAAACGTTGTTTTGAGCGGTTTTCTCGACGTAAAGGACGACAAATGGCCTCCAAATTCTCAAAAACCGGTGAGTCTGGCTCTCCGAACGGCCAAAATGGGAAGCTGTCGGCAGCACAAATGGACTCTTTGTTGGATGCTCAAATGCAAGCAGCCATTGGGCGCGATATACGAGCGTTGCGCCAAGGGCGGCAGGTAACGTTGAGCGCGCTGGCCCTGAAAATGGGCCGGTCCGTGGGGTACATCAGCCAGCTTGAGCGCGGTATCTCCAAAATCAGCCTGAATGACCTGCGCACCCTCTCCAAGCTTTTCGATGTGCCCATCGGTTTTTTCCTTAATCATCACAATACGTCGCCGGGCGATCAAGGCGTGGTTGTGCGCAAGGAAAACCGACGCTCCGTGGGAACCAGCGAAGATGGCATGACCGAGGAATTGCTCTCCCCTGATATCGCGGGAAGTTATGAATTACTGCTGACACGGATTGAGCCGAAGGCCAGCCTCACTCAGGAGGTCAACAGACCAACGGAGGAAACGGGTTATCTTCTAAAAGGTGAATTGGATGTGTGGATCGACGGAACACATTTTCATTTAACTCAGGGGGATACGTTTCGCATCGATCATAAACCTTTTCGTTGGTCCAATCCCGGCACCACAGTCACAGAAATCGTGTGGGTAACCGCGCCTCCTGTATTCTAGTACCAGAGTGAGTGTCGATCAAAATGAGTGAAGAAAAAGATCTTCCCAAATATGCGCGTGTGGTGATCATCGGTGGGGGTGTCATCGGGTGTTCGCTCGCCTATCACCTGACAGCACTGGGCTGGAGAGATGTCGTCGTATTGGAGCGCAAACAGCTCACCAGCGGCACAACGTGGCATGCCGCCGGGTTGATCGCACAATTACGCGCGACGCGTAACATGACTCGCTTGGCAAAATATTCCGCAGACCTTTACGGGCGGCTCGAAGCAGAAACAGGGATCGCGACCGGGTACCGGCAAAATGGATCGGTCTCTGTCGCGCTGTCGGCCGAACGGCTGGAGGAGTTTCAGCGCAATGTCTCTATGGCGCGCATCTTTGATGTAGAGGCCCATATGCTGACACCTGACGAATGCATGGAAAAATACCCGCTGCTCAACCCTGAGGGCGTGACGGGCGGCGTTTGGATACCCCAGGACGGTCAAGGCGATCCAACCAACATCACTTACGCACTGGCAAAAGGCGCACGCAATCGCGGCGCACAGATTTTTGAAAACACCAAAGTCACAGGCATCCATAAAAACGGCGGACGTGTGACCGGCGTGATGACCGAGCGCGGAACCATCGATGCCGAAGTAGTCGTGAATTGCGCAGGCATGTGGGCGCGCGATGTTGGCGAGATGGCAGGCGTGAACGTACCGGTACATGCCGCTGAGCATTTTTACGTCGTCACGGAGGGTATGGATGAGCTGACACGCGGCATGCCGACGTTACGCGTGCCCGATGAAGCCGCCTATTACAAAGAAGACGCGGGCAAGATTTTGCTGGGGGCTTTTGAGCCCATCGCAAAGCCATGGGGCATGGAAGGCATCTCGGAGAGCTTTTGTTTTGATGAATTACCCGCTGACATGGATCACTTCATGCCTGTGTTGGAAAAAGCCATCAAACGTATGCCAGCGTTGGAAACGACGGGCATTGCCACATGGTTCAATGGCCCTGAGAGTTTCACGCCGGACGACCGTTATTTGCTGGGCGAAGCACCCGAGCTTGATAATTTCTATGTGGCTGCGGGGTTCAACTCCGTCGGCATTCAATCTGCCGGGGGCGCAGGAAAGGCGTTGGCGGAATGGATTGTGGCAGGGGAGCCGCCCTTCGATCTGTGGGACGTAGACATTCGCCGTATGCAGCCCCACCAAAACACCCGCCAATATCTTTATGAGCGCACAGGCGAGACGCTTGGCCTACTCTATGCCGACCACTTCCCATATCGCCAATATGCATCCGCACGCGGGGGACGCCGCACGCCGTTTCATAACCAGCTAGAAAAGCACGGCGCTTGTTTTGGTGAATATGCCGGGTGGGAACGCGCCAATTGGTTTTTGCCAGAAGGTGAGCAAGCCCAAGGGCGCAAAGCAGAATATGAATATTCATGGAAGCGGCAAAACTGGTTTGAGTATGCGCGACAAGAGCATAGGGCCGTGCGTGAAAAAGTCGGCCTGTTTGACCTCTCCACTTTTGCCAAATTCCGCGTAGAAGGGCCAGACGCCGAAGCCGCTTTACAAAAAGTCTGCGCCAATGATGTGGCTGTGGAACCGGGGAAAATTGTCTATACCCAGTGGCTCAACCACAAGGGGGGCATTGAAGCCGACCTGACTGTGACGCGCCTTTCTAAAACTGTTTTTCTGATCATAACGGCGCCTGCAGTGCACGTGCGGGACCTGACATGGTTGCGTCGTGCCATGCCGCCTGAGGCACGCTGCATTGTAACCGATGTCACATCTGGTGAGGCTGTGCTGGCGGTGATGGGACCAAACGCCCGCGATTTGTTGCAAAGCCTAACAAGGGACGACCTTTCAAATGAAGCGTTCCCCTTTGGCACGGCCCGTGAGATTGAATTTGGCCATACGAAAGTACGCGCCCACCGTGTGACCTATGTAGGAGAGCTTGGCTGGGAACTCTATATTTCCGCTGACTTCGCCCACCATGTTTTTGAACGTGTCTATCAAGCAGGGCAGAGCTTTGGTGCGCGTTTGGTAGGTATGCACGTGTTGGATAGCTGTCGGATGGAAAAAGGCTATCGCCACTTTGGACACGACATTAGCGATGAGGATCATGTCTTAGAAGCCGGGCTTGGCTTTGCCGTCGGCTTGGACAAAACACCGTCGAAATTTGGGAATTTTATAGGCAGAGAAGCGGTTCTCCGGGTGAAGCAGGAAGGCATCAAGAGGCGCCTCCTGCAATTTAAGTTGGCAACACCAGAACCGCTTCTCTTCCACAATGAACCGATCCTATCGGACGGAAAATTTGTGGGCTATCTAACCTCAGGCAACTACGGGCACCACTTGGGGGCCTCTATGGGCATGGGCTACGTGCCGCGAGACCCAGACGCCAAAGTCTCAGCCTTGCTTGAAAAGACATATGAGATTGAGGTGGCCGGTGAACGCATTCCAGCCATTGCCTCTTTACGACCTTTCTACGACCCCAAAAGCGAGCGCGTGCGCAGCTAACAATTTTTGCAAAACAAATATAGAATGCGCTGGAACAGAGCGCACATGAGGATCAAATGGACACTGAATTTAAGGTAATCCCGCTTACAGGATCATTGGGCGCAAAGATTGTTGGCGTTGATTTGGCAAATCTCACGACGGATACTTTCGACAAGGTGCGGGAAGCATTCTTAGAACATGCCGTATTGGTATTCCCCGATCAAGAATTGACGTTAGATGATCAAATTGGTTTCGCGCGTCGTTTCGGCACTCTGGAAATCCATCCGATTGTAAACGGTCTGGAAGAAAAACCCGAAGTGATCAAGATGCTCAAACCTGCGGGCGAATCTGCGAGTTTCGGCGTTGGTTGGCATACCGACAATTCCTTCTTTGAAATACCATCGATGGGCTCGATCATCTACGCACAAACCATTCCCCCTCACGGCGGCGACACGCTTTTTGCGTCTCAATATGTGGCCTATGAGCGCTTGTCAGATGGTATGAAGGCGATGCTGGACGGGCTCAAAGCTATTCACACGGCAAAGGACGCTTACACGTCTGATACCGCGCAGGAAAAATACGAAGGCAAAACAGCCATCACCTATCGCTGGTCCGATAGTGTGCTCAAAGAAGTGCTGCACCCTGTTGTACGCACCCACCCAGAGACGGGCCGCAAGGCGCTCTATGTGAACCCAATGTTCACCACCCGCTTTGAGAATATGACAGAAGAAGAAAGCCAGCCTTTGCTTGAGTATCTTTTCAAGCATTGCACCCGGCCCGAGTTTGGCTGTCGTGTGGGGTGGGAGCCTAAACAAGTTGCTATGTGGGACAATCGGTGCGTAATGCACTATGCAGTAGATGATTATAAAGAATTCGAACGCATGTTGTACCGCGTAACGATCAATGGTGAGAAGCCAGTATAAAGGGCGACAACGCTCTAAGGCAGATGAGGCCTATGTCTAAACGATTTCTAATTTTGGATGGGTATGATGCGCCGGGTAGGGCCGCATTGGATCATGCTAGTTGCACACGCGCTGGCACGCTCTACCTCAACATGCTCAAAGCCGTTTTACCTGATGCCGACGCCGACGTGATGCACCCGGCCGATGCCTCAACCACTTTGCCCAGTGGGGCTGTTCTTGCTGATTATGATGCGGTGTTGTGGACAGGCTCGAGCCTCACGATCTATCACACCACCCCGGAAGTTACCCGGCAAGTGGAACTGGCGCGCGCGGTTTATAAAGCAGGCGTCCCTAGTTTTGGAAGTTGTTGGGCATTGCAAATGGCCGCTCTTGCGGCAGGCGGCACCTGCCGTCTCAATCCAAAAGGGCGCGAATTCGGCGTTGCCCGTAAAATTTGCCTAACCGATGCAGGCAAAGCACATCCCCTCTACAGGGGGAAGTCTGCCTGTTTTGACGGGCTGACGTCTCACTTTGATGATGTCGCAACCTTGCCGCACAACACACCCATTCTAGCAAACAACAGCGTGACAGACGTTCAGGCCGCAGCGGTTGACCGAAACGGCACGTCCTTTTGGGCGGTTCAATATCACCCAGAATATGATTTGAACGAAGTTGCAGGCCTCACAAGGTTTCGGGCCGAAGGGTTGATCAGTGACGGTCATTTTGCCGACCAAGCCGCCCTCAATGCCTATGTCGATGAGCTTGAAGCCTTGCAGGCGGATCACTCACGCCTCGACCTCGCGTGGAAATTAGGTATTGATCAAGATGTTTTAGATCCAGCGATCCGCCAATTGGAATTTCGTAATTGGCTAGACGCTGTCGTGCTCGTTTGACCCAGCCGATGGATCGTTAGGCATGAGGCAGTGTTCAAACGCCGATGTCAGTTGTTCTGCAGCGGGGAAAGGCTCAACGCCAATAAGAACCAACTCGCTTGCAAGAGCCGCTGGGCTCTCTTTTAGAACGCGGCACTCAAGCCGATTGCCCGCAAGTTGCACGCTGTGCGCCCGTGCATCATCGTCAAAATAAACTATACCCTTCGCGCGGATGACACCATTGGGCAAACCTTCCAAGAAGCGCAGAAGCCGTTCCCGGTTCAGGGGCGCGGAGCTTTGACCTTCCCAAGTGGTAAACGGCACCTCGTGAACGTGTGAGGCAAGGGGAAGTGGTTCCGCTCCATGCGCGCCAAACAGAAGCGGGAGGGGGAGCGAGGCCTGTACCGTTTCAACAATGCGAGTGGTGGGCTTGTAACGACGCAAAATCTCAGCGCAACGTGCCGTCTGTAAGGGCTCTGCCAAATCCATTTTGTTGAGCACAAAAAGATCTGCCGCCTTGATTTGACGCTCAATCGTGTCGGTGAGACGAGGGTCGGCGTATTGATCGCAAAAGGCGCTGGCATCGGCCATCACAATAATACCGTCGAGGCACAAGTCTTTATCGATTTGCGCAAAATCGGCAAGTCGGGCCGGGTCAGCCACGCCGCTGGCTTCAATCACAACATGATCGAACCGACCCGCTTGGCGGGTGAGGTCAAGGAGCGTGCTGATGAAACTATCGCCGATTGTGCAACACACGCACCCATTTGAGAGCGTCATGGTTTGGCCGTCGTGCTGATCAATCAATCCTGCGTCAATATTGATGGAGCCAAAATCATTGACCACCATGGCATAGCGCCGTTGATCTGGCGCCCGCAGCAGACGGTTGAGCAGGGTGGTTTTGCCACTGCCCAAAAAGCCGCTCAATATTGTGACGGGTAATGCCATGCCGAAATATCCACCTGTTCTTCATAAGAAGAGATTAGCCCTCGTTGGAAAAGATACGCCCGCCAAGTACGGTGCCCCAAATACGAACATCTTTGAGCTTCTCCGGGCCAAGCTCATATGGGTCATCTTCAAGCACGGCAAAATCAGCCCATTTGCCAACCTCAATGCTCCCTACTTCGCTGTCCATTTTGAGCGAGCGGGCAGCCCCCATCGTAATGGTGTAAAGCGCCTCGTCCAAATCCAACGTTTCTTCCTCGCCCCCAAGGACGCGGCCAGTAGAGGTTGTGCGATTGATCGCACACCATGCGGTGAAGAGCGGATCGATCGGGGTGATCGGTGCATCTGAATGGATGGCAAGCGCAACGCCATTTTTCAAAGCAGCACCCGCGTTATCGATTTTATTGGCGCGGTCTGGCCCCAGAATGGTGGTGTAGTGCAGGTCGCCCCAATAATAGATGTGATTGGAGAACAGGTTTACCCCAATGCCCAAGTCAGCCATGCGGTTAAATTGTGCTTCATCCGCCATTTGGCAATGCTGCAATGTGTGGCGGTGATCGCCCCACGGGCTTTCGCGCAAAACTTCTTCCAAAGCTTCAATCACGGCTTCGGTGGTCTCATTCCCATTGGTATGAATATGAATTTGATGACCCGCGTCGTGATAAGTCTTGATGGTGGAGACAAGGGCGGAAGGCTCGATGTACCACAGGCCATTTGCATTGCCGTTAAAATATCCCGGCCACTTAAGGCGCGCGGTGAAACCTTGTATGGACCCATCGGCAACCAATTTCACCAAACCAAACCGGGCTTTGTCCGTGCTGCTTTTTTGGGCCGCTTGTACCCGCGCCAATCCCTCGGCGGGGGGCAAAAGCGTACCGCCAAAGGCCGTCACCAAACGGCACGGATAATCCGGTTTGCTTGTCTCAGCCACGTAGCGGGCAACCGTCTGCTCATTAAGGTCGCTGTGCAAATCCGTCACGGTCGTGACACCCGCAAGGCGGCATAGATTGGCAAAGTTGCGGAGCGATTGAGGCGAGGTCGAGGCCCCCATCATGTCAAAGTCGATGCCCTTGGTGGCCAAATAGATACCCACCATGCTGGCAAATTCGCCCGTTGGCTCACCCTTTTCATCTTTAAACACAACGTCCAAATTGATCGAACGGTCGATCTCTGAGCGGCGCAATACTTCGCTATTGGTATTGATCAGATGCAAGCTGGCATGGAGCAAAATGATGGGCCGTGTTGTAGAGACGCGGTCAAGGTCACTGGCTTTGACCCGAGTGCCCCCAAAGAAGATGGGATCAAACCCCCAGCCAACCAAGGGCGTGTCAGGGTCAGGCAGGGCTGCATCGAGTTCTTTGAGTTTCTCGATCACCGTTTCTAAGTCGGTAAGCCCTTTATGTGTGGTGCCATCGGGGCCCAAGCGGTCATAATAGCCAACATAAGCGTGGTCCCATAAGGCACCTTCTAATATGTGGCTGTGCCCCTCGATCATCCCCGGCATCAAAACTTTGTCGGCAAACTGGGTGTCGAGCTGATGGTCGCCCCACATTGAAACTTCTTCCAACGTGCCAACAGACAAAACTTTGCCATCCTTCACCGCAACATGCGTCGCGGTCGGACAAGATGGATCCATTGTGATGATAGAACGGGCTGAATAAACCGTCACGGACATGATGCTCTCCCAGATATAATTTTGGGGAGTAGAGTGCCATGAGGGGCAGGGAGGGTCGAGCGTATTTGTGAAAAAATACGAGATATTTTCACAAGATCTTCAGCCAAGACCTCGAGCCAAGGTCTCAAGCCAAAGGCTGCCCAGCCGCGTATCATCGCAGCTGGGCAAATTTAGGTTGGTTCTATTTGTGAAGAGTGAAAACCATGCCTTGGTCTGGGCGTGCTTTACCTTCGACAATTTGAAGCCATGACTCTCGAAGGGTTTCGACACCGCAGAGATTGTTAATGGTCAAACCGGTCTTGGCCACGTCAAGGAAAGCGGACCAAGCCTTTGCATAGCGAGCTTGGAACTCAGCGCCGCCCCATTCTTGCAAGCGTTTGCTTGCTTGATCAGGCGCAAAGAAGAGGATGGGGTCTACGCCCTTTAGGTTAGCAACCCCGCCTGATTGATCCCAGTGCGAACTGCCCACGATGCAATCATAAGTGAGTTGCTCACCGAAGTGGTCATGCACAGATTTGCGTTGCCCGGAGTTGCCAGAGAAATCCACATAGAAGGATTTCCGCGACGCGTCCAATGTGGCTACATCGTCATAGCTCACGACTTGATCATAACAACCCAGTGCTTTGACAAATTCAATGTTGCCAGGGGATGTGAGGCCGACAACTTTGCATTTGGCTCCATGGTTTTTCTTGAGCAAAAAGGCCATGCCGAAAGCGGTTTTACTCGAGGCGCTTGAAATGACGACTTGTTCGCCCCCAAAAAAGCCGTTGTCCGCAATGAAATCATCAAGCAGGAACGATGTCATGAAGAGCGGGCGCAGCAAGGCCTGTAAGTCTTCTTGGTCTTCGCGGTAGCCCGCATCATTGCTGGTACGAATGTACTGGTTGTAGACCGTGTGCAGCTTGAGGCGGTGCTCCATCACGTCGATGAATTGGTTCGGTGTAATCTTGCCCGGCTTAACCACCAGATGAGTAGTCATCGGGTAGTAGCCATAAAAACGCTCACCAACTTTTACATCAGGGCATTTCGAGGCGATCACATTGGCAAAGCCCCATACAGGCACATTGCCCCAGCCATCTTGAGCTGGAAAATATTGCCAATAGGAAAACCGGTCGCCAATGGCAGCATAGGTCACATTATTGGCGGTGAGCGAAAACCGATCGAGGGAGAAAAGAATTTCACCGTCTTTTAGGTCAGCTTCGCTCGGCAAGGCAGTTTCAACAATGCGTGTTTCGGTGATTTTGTCTTTTAGCACCTGCAATTGCGTAATCGTCATGGGAGGCCCCTTTGGTCAATGTTCAATGCCGGCAGTATGGCGCGGTTAACGCAGGGGTCAATTTCATTTCTTAGTGTTCCGATTGTGCAGGAGTGAACACCATTTACGACCAAAACTGGGTTATTCAGGGTTGAAAAGAACACGGTCCCTTAAAAAATCGAACGGGGTTAAGGGGGCCGAGGACAAAATGGGCAGATTTCAGCAGTTTTTTAGCATTTGGCGGGATAATAAAGGGCAGGAAACCTAAAACAGGCCTTAGTGCTATTGTTTCTCAAATGCATGTTGGTATGTTTGCGGAAATGCTGGGTAGAATTTCAGGGTTTAATCCCTAAATTGTGCGGAGAAATGGTCCCTCCGAAGATATCGTCAAAGCCTTTGAGGTTTTGTCGTGTTTTTAAATAGAGGCTGTGGGGTGAATGGGACCGCGCTGTGAAAAAATGGAATGTAAATTGATGTATGATCTGGTTCGGATGAGTTCGGCACCTATGAGAAATTTTGCCCGGACACTTATATGCACTTTGGCGTTGCTAGGCTTCGGCACCTCGATGGCCTTTGCGGAAGGGCCAACTCCGGCAGCTCAAGTGGAAAATGCCAGTGATGTACCGGCAAGTGGCGCTCTCGATGGAGTAGCTGTTGACGGCATTGAATTGGTTCCAGCTGAAGAGCTTCTCGATGAAGAAGCCGCCGAGCGCACCTTGCCGCACAATTTGTCGCCTTGGGGCATGTTCATGGGCGCCGATATCGTCGTGAAATTGGTCATGCTGTCGTTGGCATTTGCCTCTTTGTTGACGTGGACAATTTGGGCCACAAAAACTCTAGAAATTTCCCGTGCCAAATCTAAGTTGGCAAAGGCGGACGCAAAGATTGCGAAGATGGGGTCTTTGGTTGAAGCGGTTAGCGCCATCGGTAAAACTAAAAACGATGTGGCCGACCTCTTAGCCGCAGCCCATTGGGAGGTGCGCCAATCTCTCTCCGATACATTTGATAAAGAAGGGGTCAAAGAACGTCTGATCTCTCACCTCGAACGCCTTGAAGCGGGCAGCGCACGGCGCATGTCCTTTGGCACAGGCGTCTTGGCGACCATCGGTTCTACAGCCCCGTTCGTAGGCTTGTTGGGAACCGTGTGGGGCATCATGAATGCCTTTATTGGTATTTCAGAAGCCCAAACCACCAACCTTGCCGTTGTGGCCCCCGGCATTGCCGAGGCCTTATTGGCAACAGCCATTGGTTTGGTCGCAGCTATTCCAGCGGTAATGATTTACAACCATTTCTCCCGTCAGCTTGGGGCGTACCGTGCGGAGCTGAGCGATGTGTCCGCCATTATTTTCCGCTTGGTGTCACGCGATTTAGACCGTGGCCGGGCTGATCTATTCAAAGCAGCGGAGTAACAGCTATGGGTGCTCGGTTAAAATCAGGCGACGATGGCTTAGAAGAAATGTCGGAGATCAATGTCACGCCGTTCATTGATGTGATGTTGGTGCTGCTCATCATTTTCATGGTGGCAGCTCCGCTAGCTACTGTGGATATTCCCGTAGACTTGCCCTCTAGTCAGGCCCAATCACAGCCCAAACCAGACAAACCTGTCTACCTGACAGTCAAGGCTGATCTAACATTGGCATTAGGCGATACCATTATCGACAACGCACAATTGACGGCCGAATTAGACAAGTTGACGAAGAGCAATAAGCAAGAGCGCATCTTCTTACGGGCCGATGAAAGTGTGGACTACGGCGATCTGATGGGCGTGATGAACAAGCTGCGCACAGGGGGCTATCTTAAAGTCGCTCTCGTGGGTCTCGACGATTTAGGGGCACGTAAAGCTCAGCCATGACCATTCAACCCTCAGACAGTAAGGCATCAGATTCAAGTACTCAGACTGTGAGTTCAGAAACTGGGCCCATAGGTTCCGGCGCGCAAATAAATGTGGTGCTTCCCCAAGCCGAGAGCACTCTAGAACGGTGGGTGGTGGGCTTGTGCGTGGGTATCGGGATACATGCGGCCGCTGTCGGCTTCTTCTATTACTCGACAGAGGAGCCGGTGCCTATCCTGCCAGAGATGCCCGCCTTCGCGCTTAACATCGACCTATTGCCAGTGCAGTCGTCTCCAATAAAAGAGATCCCTGATCAGCAGATGGATCTAAAGAACACGGATTTTGCGCCCACACCTGTTGAGCCAGAACCCGAACCCGAGCTAGAAGAGATTGAAGAACCAAAGCCAGATGTGAAACCGGAAGTCGTTTTACCAAAGCCGAAAAAGAAAAAGAAGAAGAAACCTCTCAAAAAGGTGGAGTTGAAGAAGCCTGAGCAAACAAAACCGCCCGAAATAGAACGCCGCACAGCTTCAGCACCTGTAGACGCTCCTGAGATGGCGAGTACTGCGGAACAAGTCGGAGTACCTTCGGAGATGTCGACAGCCCAAGCTGATTGGCACCAAAAAGTCGTGGGCCATCTGAAGCGATATGTGAAATATCCACGACTGGCGAAACGACGTAATCTGGAAGGCGATGTTGTAATCCATCTCGTATTGAACCGGCAGGGCCAAGTGTTGGAGGTGGAACTTACCCAGTCGTCAGGGCATGACCTACTCGATCGAGGGGTGTTAAAAGGTATAAAAGGCGCACGGTCATTTCCTCGTCCTCCAGAGGAAGTTTTAGGCGACACATTTAAATTTAATCTACCTCTTGACTTCAATCTTAATGAGGCCCGTCGCTGGAGATAGAATTTTTCTGCGATCTGTAGGGAAGGCAGTTTCATCGAAAACTCTGCTCACCACCTGCCCATGAGAGCCTTTACATTGAAATTATAGTTTTCTACGATCTCCCGGCACATCGATAGATGTGTTCAATGGTAGCTGGGGTCTAAGACTATGAAAAATATTCTATGTGTATTGGGTGTGTGTTTAGCGATTACCCTATCCGGGTGCGCAAAAGATACGCGCCAAGCAGCCGCAGTGAGTGCCGCAAACGGGTCTTCATTACCTAAATCTACAGCTATAAGGGCGACAACTCAGGCTCAATGGCATAGTCAAATTCGAGCGGATTTGAAGAGGCACATGCGTAACCGTAGGAATCTATTTCGATACGCGCAGGTTGTGTCCGATCCGAGCGTTTCGCGTGGTCCCGGCAATACACCCTACTTAAGTGTGGAGACGGCTCCTGAACTGAAACCCACCCATCGGCCGGAAGGCATTGTGACGGTGTACCTCATATTGAACCGTCAGGGTAAGGTTGTGCGGTCAGGGGTCCGGAAGTCTTCTGGGCATGAGGTGTTGGATCGAGGTGTTCGTCAGGTCCTCGGGCAGAAACGGCAATACCCTCAGCCTCCTGCGTCGCTAGAAGGAGATCGTTTCAAATTCATAATACCCATGGCATTTGAATTTCCGCCCGATCCAGAGGGCGAAGTGCAGCCGCCAATGTATCCAAGTAGTGGCTCTTTTCAGTGAAACTATTGCCGTTGCTATCCGCAGGCCCATATATCAAATGGGTCAAGCTAAAAGGTTTTGCGACAAGGTAATGATTCTTTACTATCTCGCGCTTGTGCTGTGCTATCTTGAGCGACGGAATTTGCAGTAGGTCCCGTAGAACCAAAGTAAGCACCTCGACGTGCTGAGTGCTGCGGGTGCTTTCACCGCATTATGGTAAAAAAAATGGGGTACATTCTCGCGCAGTGGACGGTGGGAGAGTGGGAACATATGAAAATATATATTGGCTGTTTGCTCGCGTGTACTGTGATCAGTGTGGGCGGGTGTGCTGTAGGACCTGACTATCAGCGCCCCGGATCTTTAACCGACATCTTGGGCGTGTCGGACGGTGTGGCTGATGCCTATATCAGCGATGCCCCAAATGCCATTGCTGGACCAATGCAAAGCATGTCTCGCTGGTGGGAGCGGTTGGATGACCCCGCACTTGGACCGCTGGTCGAGGAAATGCTGTCCAAAAACTACACCCTTGCTGCAGCCTCTGCGCGGGTGATGCAATCTCAAGCACAATTAGAAAGCGCCTTTGGCTCCCGTCTCCCAAGCGTTGCCGTGGCACCGTCCGGCACACGCGCGTTCACGACAGACGCCGGGGGTAACCGACATTACGCAAATTCATTTAGTGCGTCTGGGACGGTCTCATGGCAAGTGGATTTATTTGGAAAACTACAGCGCTCCCAAGGGGCTGCCGCTGCCCGCCTAAATGCGTCTGTTGCATCCCAAGAAGGCCTTGTACAATCGATGATCGCCCAAGTGGTGCGCAGTCGTGTGGCCATCGCCATTTTGAACGAGCGCCTTAAAGTGGCCCAGACCATTGCCCAAAGCCGCCAACACACGACCCAAAGCGTAGAGCGACGGTATCGCGCTGGCGCAAGAGGGACGGGGGCTGCCGATGTACATAACGCCCGCCAAAACTACGCCAGCGCTCTGGCCGATATTCCCGATTTGAAATCAAACCTTGCAGTTGCGACCCATGCATTAGATGTGCTCCTCGCGCGTGTGCCCGGTACCACCAGCACCCAGCTCGACAAATTCCCTCTTTTGCCGCCGCCCTTAGATGTGCCGACCAACGTGCCAGCAGACTTGTTAGAACGCCGCCCCGATGTGCGCGAAGCTGAGTTTGCCTTGATGGAAGCGACCGAAACAGTGGGCGTGAAAATCGCCGATATGTTGCCCAACCTAACATTGAGCGGAAATTTGGCGTCCGACGCGGCTAACTTAAGCGATCTTTTCAGCGTTGAATCTTTAGCCGGAAACATTGTTGCCCAAATTACGCAGACCCTCTTTGATGGCGGTGTGAAATGGTCGGCGGTGGATGTGAGCCGGGCGCAGGTTGATGAGAAGGCCGCCAATTATGCCCAAGCCATTTTGGAAGGCATACAGGATGTGGAAGACGCCTTGGTGAGCGAAACCTATTCGGCCCAGCGCGTGGGCTATTTGCGCACCGGGGTGGAAGCTGTGCGCCTATCTGAGAAAATCTCGAACAGCCGGTATGTCAATGGCCTAGGCTCCTTCCAAAGCCTGCTTGATGTTCAGCGCCAGCGCCAACTATCCGAGCAATCATTGCTTCTAGAGCAACAGGACCAGTGGAATGCCCGCATCGACCTTATGCTGGCTTTGGGTGGTGATTGGCACCAAGCATCCGACAATACAGAAGACCAAGACGAGAAAAGAAACGTCGCCACAAATAGTGCAAAGACACAAGAGGATAAGCAGTAATGGGTATCTTGGATCGTTTTTTCAAACGCGATAACGAGAGCGGTTTCTCTGGGTCATTTTTTGCCGGAAAAGAGGAGGGCGAACATCTAGGTCGCTTCCAATTGGTGATGGTGGTGGCTGTTCTTGTGGGTGCCGTTATGGTTGCCAGTCTCATGGGTGGCGCACGTCAAGGGCTCGAGCGATCTGATGTCAAGGAGCTTGCCCCCTTAGTTGCAACGATTGACGTGCAACCTGCCACTCACAGAATTTTTGTGGAAGGCAGCGGAACCGTGCAAACAAGTGCGGACGTAAACATTGTTCCCCAAGTCAGTGGCCGTATTGAATGGATGAACCCCGACATGCGTTCAGGCGGTCGGTTCGCCGCAGATGAAGTTGTTTTCCAAGTTGAGCCAGTCGATTACAAATTGGCGGTGCAGAACCAACAAGCAAATGTCGCGTCGGCCCAAACAGAATGGGAGCTGGAGCGTGCTGAAGGCAAAGCCGCCGCTGCTGAGTGGAAGCAAATTAATCCCAACGAAGCCATCCCCGCACTCGTCGCCCGCAAACCCCATGTTCGCCAAGCCCTTGCCAGTTTACAGTCGGCTAAAGCAAGCTTGGCAAATGCAAAGCTTGATCTCGCACGGACCAACTTTAGCTTTCCTTTCGCAGGACGCGTGCGTGCTGCCACCGTCGAAGTAGGCCAATTTGTAAGTGCCGGCCAATCTTACGGCACGGCCTATTCGCTGGAGGGATTGGAAATCGAAGTGCCTTTAGCAGATAAAGATTTGCGGTGGTTCGACCCAGAAGGCAATACCAAAGCGGTCGTTAGTACCACCTATTTGGGCCGCACCTATGAGCTACCCGCTCACGTGGCACGCACAGGGGCCGAGCTGAATGCACAAACCCGTTTCTCCACGGTGATTGTGCGCCTCGACCAGCCAGACACCGGGAGCGCGAAAGATCAACGCAGCTATTTGGTGCCCGGTGTCTTTGTAAATGTGCGCTTCTTTGGGCCTGAGATCGAAAATCTATATGCAGTTCCTGTAGAGGCCTTCCAAGAAAACAACCTTCTGTGGTCGGTGAAAGACGGCCGGTTGGAAAGTGTGCAACCGGAGGTCTTTCAATTTGGCACCAAGGAAAATTTGGTCAAAGGCTTGTCGCCAGATATGAAAATTGTCCCTCGCGCTGTTTCGGGTGCGGTAGATGGCATGAGCGTGCGCGTATTTGACGGTGATGTTATCGGCGCGAACCCAGATGTGACACCAGGCACGGAGGCCGCTCAATGACCGATCATCAGTCCCAGCGTTCTGGGCTTATTGGTTGGTTCGTGAACAACCATGTTGCCGCAAATCTTTTGATGGCTTTCTTCTTGATCGCAGGTCTCGTGGCCTTGTTTGGCATGCGGTCTGAAACGTTTCCCCAAATCGATATAAAACGGGTCACAGTGTCGGTGGTCTATCCCGGCGCCACGCCCTACGAAGTTGAAGACGGCATTACCCGCCGCGTAGAAGAAGCCATTCGCAGTGTGAACGGTGTGGACCGCGTGACATCAACAGCGGTTGAAGGCGTGGGGACGGTGATCGCGAAATTGGATGATTTTGCCGATGACGACGAAGTTCTCAACGACATCAAAGATGCGGTAGACCGGATTTCCGATTTCCCGCCGACAGAAGCTGAAGAACCTTCCGTTACAAAAACCACTGTCAATTCCGGTGTGTTGACCTTGGTCGTTTACGGCGACGCGAGTGAAAAAGCCATCCGGGAAAATGCAGAGCGCATTCAAGAAGAGCTGCTTTTATTGCCCGGAATTTCCATTGTAAATTTGAGGGGTGTGCGGACCTACGAAATTTCAATTGAGGTGAGCGAAGGCGTTCTGCGTCAGTATGGATTAACGCTATCTGAAATTGCCAGAACCATCCGCAATACCTCATTGGACTTACCCGCCGGCTCCATCAAAACAGCAAGCGGCGAGATCCTATTACGCACATCTGCCAAAAGTTATACAGGGCGCGAGTTCGGCGACATCGTCATCCGCAGTCAAGTAAATGGGGGTGTCTTGAGGTTGCGCGATATCGCAACGATCAAGGATGGCTTTAAAGACCAAGACCTCATCAGTCTGTTCGAGGGCAAGCCCGCAGCCTTCATCAATGTGAACAGAACAGGCGATCAAGATTCTCTGGAGATCGAAGCCGCGATCAAAGGCATGGTTGCAGATTTCTCGCTGCCAAAAGGTCTTGATCTGGCCATCTGGGGCAATCAAACCGACATTCTCCGCGATCGGATCAGCCTGCTCGTGCGCAACGCCATTCTGGGCTTTGCGTTGGTGTTTTTCGCACTGGTTATGTTCTTAGATCTTAAGCTGGCCTTCTGGACCAGCATGGGTATTCCGATTTCCTTTTTGGGGGGATTGTTGATTGCCTCCTACTTCGGCGTCACCATCAATATGGTTTCCCTCTTTGCTCTCATCGTTGTGCTCGGCATTGTGGTGGATGATGCCATTGTGGCGGGTGAGAATATTTTTACAGAACAAGAGGCTGGCCTAAAAGGTGCTGGTGCAGCGTTGGCCGGTGTGCGCGGTATTGCGGCACCCGTCGCCGTTGGCGTATTCACCACAATGGCCGCTTTTGCACCGCTGCTCTTTGTAACGGGTGTTCTGGGGCAGATCATGAGTGCGGTGCCCATCATTGTGATCTCCGTTTTGCTGGTCTCTCTGTTTGAAGCCTTTTTCATTCTGCCCGCGCATTTATCCTCTGATACACGGTGGAGCCGTGGACCGCTCAAGCGCGTGCAAGGAAAAATCAGTGATGCCCTAAAGACCTTTACGCAAACCAAGCTACATCGATGGGTGGAAAGTGCTATCCGGCTGAAATATCTGACGCTGGCTATCGGTTTTGCAGGCCTCATTTTGATGGTTGGAATTATCCAAGGCGGCTTTGTGCGGTTTGTATTTTTTCCCGACACAGAGGCTGAGAGTTTAACTGCTGAACTGACAATGCCGGAAGGAACACCGGTAGAAACAACATTGGCAGTGACGCGTCGTTTGTTGGCCGCTGCTGAAAGATTGAACGCAGAAATTGCGGAGGAGTCCGCACCCGGATCACCGAATGTTTTCCAGCGGACATCAGCCGTTATTGGCCAAGGTGCAAGCAGCCGTGGTCCCGGGGGCACGGGCTCACAAGGGGCGACATCGGCTCATTTGGCGCAAATAAGAATAGAGCTGGTGGGAAGTGACGACCGAAACTTTTCTTCCGGAGAATTGGAAGCTGCATGGCGGCAAGCCATTGGACCTCTGCCCGGCATCGAAAGCCTCACAATTGATAGCTCATTGTTTTCAGGTGACCCCGATATTGAAGTGCGGATGAGCCATTTAGATGACGAGCATTTGTTGGAAGCGACAGAAACGCTCAAAAGCGCATTGGCACAGGTAACAGGTGCTGTTGAGATTGAAGACAGCTTTGATCTAGGCAAGCGCCAGTTGGAGTTTACATTGACGCCTGCGGGATACGCCGCAGGGTTGACGACCAATGACCTTGCCAGCCAAGTGCGCGAGGCCTTTTATGGCAATGAAGTTCAGCGCATCCAGCGAGGGCGCGAGGAACTTAAAGTCATGGTGCGCTACCCAGAAACAGAGCGACGTTCGCTAAACGATTTATTGGATATGCGTATTCGCCTCGCAAATGGCTCAGAAGCACCGCTCTTGGCAATGGCCAGCATCTCAGAAAGCCGGGGATTTTCGACAATCACGCGGGTGGATGGCCGCCGTATCGCAACCGTAACTGCTGAAATAGACGGCGCGCTCGCCACCCCCCTCGAGGTGAATGCGATGATATGGTCCGATATCATGCCCAAGCTTTTGGCTGATATTCCGGGCCTGATCGCCTCCCAAGAAGGCCAGTCAAGAGAGCAGGCTGAAGACATTGCCTCGCTGAGCAAGAATCTCCTCATTGCCATATTTATCATCTATGTGGTGCTCGCCGCGCAGTTGAAAAGTTATATCCAACCGTTGATTATTTTGATGGCAGTGCCCTTTGGATTTTTCGGCGCCATTCTGGGCCACCTTGTGATGGGCTATGACCTCACCTTCATTTCCGTATTTGGCATGGTCGCCCTATCTGGTGTTGTGGTGAACGATTCCATTGTGTTGGTGGACTATTACAATCAATTGATCCGCGAAGGCATGAGACCTAATGAGGCGGCGGTCGCGGCAGCTGTGCGTCGGTTCAGGCCCATCATGTTGACGACGGCGACAACAGTTCTGGGTCTCCTGCCGATGTTGACGGAAACCAGCTTGCAAGCACAGTTCCTCATCCCCATGGCGATTAGCCTCGCCTTTGGTATTTTGATGGCGAGTGGCGTGATCCTATTTATTGTTCCCGCCATTACCTTGATCATCGAAGATATTCGCAATTGAGCAATGCCGCTTGGTGGGAACCTCTAATGAAAAAGCCCGACCCCACGTAGTGAAGGGCCGGGCTTTTCAAATAGATATAGAAGAGTGGTTTAGGCAGCATCAGTCTTTTGATAAAAGAGGCTGATGAGCTCAACAAAGTCACTTTCGCGCTCTCCCATGTAGGGGGCAAATTGCAGCAAGATCTGATAAACACCGCGGTGGATCACTGCGGGGCCATCATCGTCTGCCTCCATGACAGTTGCGAAATTCAACCAATAGGTCATCACCATCGTGATGTGGAGGGCAAGGCTCTCTTTTTGCGGGTCTGATAAGGAGACCATGCCTTGGCGTTGCAAATTGTCAGTCAACGCAACAATGGCTCTGTTTTTACGGGCAACAATCTCCCGAAAGCGCCGCGCGAGATCTGGAAAGCGTCCGAGAAGGTCATTCAGGTTGCGGTAAAAAAACCGGAAGTCAAAAATCTCTTCAAAGACCACATAGAGGTAAACCCAATTGTCCTCAATCGTGAACGGCTTTTCGAAGGGCCCTTCCAACACAATGCGCATCTCTTCTTCATAGCTGGAAAACAGCTCGGGGATGATCACTTCCTTGCCTCGGAAATGATAGTAGAGGTTCCCCGGACTGATATCGACTTCATTGGCAATGTCGACGGTCGAGACATTTGCCTCGCCGTCTTGATTAAACAAAAGCAAGCTGTTCTTGAGAATACGGTCGCGCGTTTTCATAGGCCTTAGCCTTTTGTTGTTTTACGCTTTGTAGCTGTTTTCGCTTTTGCTTTCGGCTTTGCTTTGACCTTCGCTTTAGGCTTGGCTTTTGCCGCAACCTTTGTCTTGGCCTTTACTTTCGTCTTAGCCTTAGCCTTAGCTTTTGGCGCAGCTTTCGCTTTTGCAGCTGGCTTCGCTGAGCCGGGGCTTTTTGCGGTCAGCGCATCTACTTTGGCCGAAAGCTTCTCAATTTGAGTAGAGAGTTTTTTGATCTCACTTGCTTGATCGCGGTCAAGCATCTTGAGGCCCAAAAGGCCGCGCATCCGATCAAGGCGATCTTCAACCGATTGCATTGCTTCTTTTCTGGTAGGTACGCCGCTGTCGGACAATTTATTTTCAAGCGCAACGCCCTTAGAAACAAGCTCTTCAAACATGTGGCCGGTTTCCTTGGTGACACGATTGACAGTTTCTTGTGCATCATCGACAGCCTGGCCGTAGGCGCCGACACCAGCAAGCCATATGCGGCGGGCTACATCGGTTGCTTTTTCTGCGGGTTTTTTAGGTGTTGTCATTTGGTCCTCCAAGGATCAAGCAAACTTCAATCGGGCGATGATGTCTCTCTTGACCGTTACGATGCTTAAAAGAAGCAGGTCATGCAAGAGTTGATCACCTAAAATTAAAAAAAGTGTAAGCGAGTAGGCGCTGGGATCATCGTGGGTAAAGAAAAACCCTCCGGCAGGGGGGTGCCGGAGGGTTCTCGGGAGGGAGCACCCACCTTCGCGTACTCATGGGGGTGGAAGATGGGTGCAAGCGGCGGCCAGGGAGTTAGGCTGCTTTCTTGACCGCCGTTTTAGGAGCCTTTTCAGCGCGAGGGGCGCGGCTAAGGGTATTTACTTTTTTCGTAAGGGCTGCAACTTCGTCTTCCAATTCTTGAACCCGATTAACGGTAGGAACGAATGGGAATTTGAATGAAGCGCGGAATTTTTCAACTTGGCCTTCAATGTTCAAGTTTGCAGTTTCACGAGCTTTGGTTACTTCGTCGCGGGCTTTTGAAACAGCGTCGCGTGTTTGCCCTTCAACTTCAGTACCCTTGGTAATGAATGTGTCGAACAATTCTTCAACGCGTTTGCGTGAACCTTCAGAGCGTTTCACAGCTTCATCAAATGCAGCGCCATAAACGCCCAAGCCAGCCAACCAAAGGTTGCGAGCGACAGGAAGAGCAGCGAATTTAGTTTCTACTTCAGTTTTCGTTGTCATAATCTCATTTCCTTATGGGGCTGCCGGGTGAGGGGGGCGATGACCGAAGCCATCTGTTTGGGGCGCCCTTGTTGGATTGATGAATAGGCCGGAAAGTCTAGAAAGCGCATACTAATCCCAGAAATGAAAAATTTATTACGTAATTTCAATGGGTTACAAGGATGGGTGGCCGCGGGGGCATGAGGCAACTCTCGAGAACTTAGACATTTGAGCGCTAAATACCTCCCAAAGCCCTACAAAAGCCAGCGGTCACAGAAAAAGGCGGCCCATGGGGACCGCCTTTACTGAAAATCTCTAAAAAGGGAGGGTACGGCTTACTTCCAGCCGGCCCGGTCGTAGGCCATGACCGCTTTGGCCTGATTTAGACCGAGTACGGAGGTATTGATCTCGTCTTCCTTAAATGTACCAAAGCTTGCAATCGGGCCGCGCGCTTCAAAGGTGGGCACAATCGGATATTCATTGTTGCTTTCCGAAAGGAGACGTTGCGCGGGTTCATTTGTGAGGTAATTCAGAAACGCTATGGCTGCCTTTTTGTGAGGAGCATGTTTCAACACACCAGCGCCGGAAATGTTTACATGGGTGCCTGTCGTGTCTTGGTTGGGAAAGAGAATGTTGATCTTCTCAGCTTGTGCACGGTCTTTTTCATTTTTGGATTTCAACATGCGGCCAACATAATAGGTGTTCACCACCCCAACCTGACATTCCCCGGCTGCAACGGCGCGGATTTGCGCGCGGTCATTGCCTTGGGGTGGCCGGGCAAAGTTTGCGACAACTCCTTTGGCCCAAACTTCTGCATTTGCTTCGCCGAGGTGTTCAATCAACCCGGCCATCAACGAGATGTTGTAAATATTGGAAGAGGAGCGAATGCAAACTTTGCCCTTGAGGTTTGCATTGGCGAGCCCCTCATAGGAGTCCAATCCTTCAGGCAGGCCTGCTTCCTTATTGTAGATGATGACGCGCGCACGTTTCGAGAGGCCATACCACAATCCGTCGGGATGGCGCAGGTGGGAAGGAATGCGTTCCTCTAACTCCGGCGTGCTAACCGGTTGGAAAATGTCTTTTTGAACAGCGCGCCATAAACGTCCCCCATCGACAGTGATGAGGAGGTCAGCCGGGCTGTTTTCACCTTCATTGACGATGCGGGCGATAAGCTCGTCACTTTTTCCCTCAATAAGGTTGATGTTGATGCCGGTGCTCTCGGTGAAATTTTCGTAGAGATCTAAATCGGTGTCGTAGTGACGTGCAGAATAGATGTTGAGGTCTTCGGCCTGCGCAGTGGCATGTGGCAAGAAGGCGGAAAAGGTCAAAACGACAATGCCCAAATTCATCAGTCCAAGGGGAGCCAATCGAGAAATAGAAAATTTGTGCACGGAACACCTCATTTAACAGTCCACAAAGTGGATATTGATAACGATACTCATTTGAATGTAGCGATTGACGCCCAAAGTTGCAACCACCGCCGTTCATGCAACCCCGAAAGAGGGGCACGCTCCAAAGGGGCGGTAAGGGGCCGAATTAGGAGGCTGAGTTGGGGGGGAAGGCAAATGCGGCGGCGGAATCAAATTCAATATGAACAGACATGCCCAAATTAAACCGTTCTGCATCTGTGAGGCGAACCCGCAGCCGAGCCGCATTAGGCCGCGCGCGCAAGACAACATTGGCCAACCAATGATGCCCAACAAATCGAAGATCCTCGATGACGAAGGGAGAGTTCGAACCTGTCTCTGCGGGGCTCAGGCGAATGGCATCAGGCCGTAGGATCACTTTACCCATACTGTCCTTGGATGTGCCTTGTTGAGTATCGGTTAAAGCCAATGCCCCAAAGACAAAGTCAGCTTGTCCCCGGGCAAAACGGGCTTCAAACATCATTGCATCGCCAAACATACCCGCCACCAAGGCGCTTTCTGGATGCAGGAACAAGTCTTCGGGCCTGCCAAATTGCGCCAAGCTGCCCTGTTCAATAACGGCAATCTTGTCGGCAATTTCCATAGCTTCTTCAGGGTCATGCGTCACAATAAGTGTGACTGCGCCAGAATGTTTCAAAGCGTAACGCGCATCTTCGCGCAACTGCCGCCGGCGGGTAACATCTACACTGGCAAAAGGCTCATCAAGCAACATCACTTCTGGGGCAGGCGCCAAAGCGCGGGCCAAAGCAACACGTTGCATTTCACCACCCGACAGCGTGTGCGGGAAGCGCTCTTCATACCCCTGCAATCCAACATTGAGGAGTTGTTGTGAAATAATGCGATTTGCGGCATCCAACTCCATGCCGTGGAGGCCAAAGCCGATGTTTTTAGCCACAGACATATGGGGAAATAGAGCGCTGTCTTGGAACACCATGCCCACAGGACGCTTTTCGGGGGGAGAAGACATAGTGGCATCTGCCAATACGACATCTCCCAAGCGCACCGTGCCATGTTGCAAAGCTTCCAACCCAGCGGCTAGCCGTAAGAGCGTGGTTTTGCCGCTACCAGACATGCCCAATAAGCAGACAATTTCCCCTTTTTTCGCGACCAGAGAAATATCTTTCAGAATAGGATCTGCACCATAACTGTGGCGTATGTTCTCAAAAGATAGGCTCATGGGGTCTCATCTGTGACTAAAGGGTATCTGGTGCGACTAAAGGGTATCGGGATAGAGACGCAAAATCATTTGCGTCTAGCCAGACTTAGTTGTAGCAGGGAATACGAACAGGTCACATAACTAATGTTGTGTCAGAACTAGGTAGCTGGAATGGATAAAAACACTCAGATAAGGCTGAATCCAATTGCGCGCTTCCAACGCGTCCTGAAAACGACCTTCACCCAGCAAACCGGTAGTAAATGGACGGTTGCGTCTTTTATCATCGGGCTTGTGTTGTTGGCGCCTGCCTTAACTGTTCTGTTCAATCTTTTTGCTCCGAGTGGGGACGTTTGGGCGCACCTTCTCGCCACCGTTTTACCGACCTATATTCTAAACACACTTCTGTTGATGTTATTTGTGGGCTTTCTCTCAGCCCTTGCCGGTGTGAGTACGGCATGGCTGACGGTTACAATGGACTTTCCCGGCCGCCAGTTTTTCGCTTGGGCGCTTATCTTGCCGCTCGCAACACCGGCCTATATTGTCGCCTATGTGTACACGGACCTACTGGAGTACGCAGGACCCGTGCAGACCGCCCTGCGCACAGCGACCGGTTGGGGCTATCAAGACTATTACTTTCCACCCATCCGCTCCCTTGGCGGCGCAGCGCTGATGCTGTCCCTCGTTTTATATCCCTACATTTATCTGTTGGCGCGCGCGTCTTTTCAGCGCCAGTCAGTTGCCCTTATTGAAGCTGCCCGGACATTGCGAGCGTCTCCTTGGAAGGTTTTTTGGCGCGTCGCCCTGCCCACAGCACGCCCCGCCATCGCAGGCGGCATGGCGCTTGTGCTTATGGAAACCATCGCCGACTTTGGCGTGGTGGATTTTTTCGGCGTGCAAACGCTGACAACCGGCGTGTTTCGCACATGGTTTAGTCTCGGCGACCCACAAGCTGCGGGGCAAATTGCAGCATGGCTATTTATTTTCGCCGTTGCACTGGTGTTGTTGGAGCAGCAAAGCCGCAGAGGCCAAGTTGCCAATGCCACAAGCCGTGACAGCGCCATCGCCCCCAGCAAAACCTCATTTGCCAAGGGCGTTGGGGCAGCCCTTTTCTGTTCTTTGCCGATTCTTTTTGGATTTGTCCTACCCACAGGCATTCTAATCGAACTGACAATGACGACCGGTGATCCCCTATTGGGTCGGTCATTCTTTGATTTCGTGAGCAATTCACTGGTCGTGGCGTCATTGGCCGCAGTACTTGCTTGTGTGGTCGCCATCATTTTGGCCTACGCCGCCAGATTGCATCCCACCAAATTCAATCAAACGCTGATCCGCCTAGCCACCTTGGGCTACGCCTTGCCCGGTGCCATGCTGGCAATCGGTATTCTGTCACTGTCCACGTGGTTAGACTCAATCTTCGCCGATACATTGAAAAGGCTATTTGGCGTAACGCCGGGTCTCATTGTGACAGGCACCATCGGCGGCCTCTTGTTCGCCTATCTCTGCCGATTTCTCACAGTGGCTTACAATGGTGTGGAATCTGGCTTGCAAAAGGTACATGGCTCTCTGGATTTTGCGGCCCGCTCACTGGGCGCAGGTCCAGGCCGTGTTCTCAGGGCCGTCCATCTGCCGATGATCCGTGGCTCTCTCATTTCCGCCATGTTGCTGGTCTTCATCGATGTGATGAAGGAGCTCCCCGCGACACTCCTGCTGCGGCCGTTCAATTTTGAGACCTTAGCGACCCGTGTGTACCGCTTGGCGTCAGATGAACGTCTACCAGAGGCATCAACGGCTGCTTTGGTGATCGTTTTGGTCGGGTTGGTTCCCACAATTGTCCTCAGTATATCGCTGGCACGGTCAAGTAAGTGGCAGAAATAGGCGGTTTCCCATATCGATTAGCATGCGGCATGACGCCAGTTGCGATCAAGGCGCAATTGCGATACCCCTAGGGTAGGAGCTCTGTCGACTTATGGATTTGACGTAGTCGTTCCAAAAACATGAGCCAGCAAATATGGGATAGCAGAATGCGTAAGAGTTTAGTGGTGTTGGGCTTGTTGGCAGTGGGTGGTTTGGGTGCAGGATACCTGTGGATGGCAAATGAGACGCCAACCACATCAAGGGTGGCCAATGATAAGGCTGCCGTGAGTGAGAGGGCAATTGGTGAGGCCGCTGTGAACACCTATGCCCATATTGCCTTGGCCATGTACGAAGATGCAGCGTCTTCTGCCCAGGCTTTAAAAATCGCCGTCGATGCCTTGAGCGCGAACCCAACAAAAGAAAATCTCATGAGCGCCCGCGCAGCCTGGATTGCTTCTCGCGTGCCGTACCAACAAACCGAGGGATTGCGTTTCGGCAATACTGTGGTGGATGAATGGGAAGGCAGGGTAAATGCGTGGCCATTGGATGAGGGCTTGCTGGACTACGTTGATCCATCGTATGGCGAAACGTCAGAAGACAACCCATTGTACGCAGCGAACTTGGTGGCCAATACAAGCATCCGCATTGGCCGTGAGGTGCTCGACGCCACTGTCGTTACTAAGGAATTGCTGTCTCAAAAGTTGCATGAGGCGCTTGGCGTTGAGGCCAATGTCGCGACCGGCTACCACGCCATTGAATTTATGCTTTGGGGCCAAGATTTAAACGGCACGAACGCAGGCGCTGGTGCGCGCCCCGTAACCGATTTTGACACTGAAAATTGCACGAATGGGAATTGCGCCCGCCGCACTCATATACTGCAGGTGCTGAGCGACCTACTCGTTGATGACCTCAACGAAATGGTTGCGGCATGGTCCCAAGGCGGACAAGCGCAGTTAGATTTGGCAAACAAGACGACGCAAGAAGGCCTGTCTGTTGTGTTCACAGGGCTTGGCAGCCTGTCTTATGGCGAGCTGGCCGGTGAGCGTATTAAGCTTGGGCTCATTCTGCACGATCCTGAAGAAGAGCATGACTGCTTCAGCGACAATACCCACAACGCGCATTTTTATAACCAAATCGGCATGCTTGCCCTCTATAATGGCCGCTACACCCGGACGGATGGGTCCATCATTGAAGGGGCAAGTGTTGCTGATTATGTGAACGCAAAAGCCCCAGCACAAGCAAAGTTGATTGCGCAGCGCATGGAAGAAACCCGCGTCGCCATGGACGTGATGCGTATTAACGCAGAAGAAAGCGGCATCGCTTACGATCAAATGCTCGGCGCGAACAATGAAGCAGGCAATGCGATCATTCAGACAATTGTCGACACACTTGTCGCTCAGGCCCGGGCATTGGAAGCGGGTGTCGTTGCCTTAGGCCTCTCCATCGAAGTGGAAGGCTCTGATAGTCTAGAATAGAGAATGGCGCTTGAGCTCACAAAGAGCAGACAAGCGCTTAAAACAGAGAGCGTGCGTTACAGTAATGAAATCATCTCCCCCAGCTTATCCAGCGTCAGCGTCCCCCAAAGGGGTTAGTCGGCGATGGATGCTAAAAGGGGCAGTTGCGTTAACGGCCCTTGGGGGAGTGCCAGCGCGCGCCGCTCTGTCTGATTATGCCAGCACCTATCGGCCCATCGCGCCGCGCGGGCGAGAGCAAGTTCCCGGCACGCCGCAGCGGGTGAATTTTTCAGCACGTCAAAGATCCTTTTCGTTGATGAACGGGGCGATCCGGTCTGATAATTTTTGGACGTTTACAGATGAGCTGCTCCCCGTCATTCGGGTGCCTCAACACACACCTCTCACAGTCACGCTGAAAAATGAACTGACAGAACATACAGCCATCCATTGGCACGGCATTCGGTTGCCCAATGCGATGGACGGGGTGCCTTATGTAACTCAGCCCCCCATTGAGCCGGGCGAAGAGTTCACCTATGAATTTTCCCCGCCAGACACGGGAAGCTTTTTCTTCCATCCTCATTGCAACACAGTGGAACAATTGGGCCGGGGCCTGTTCGGTGCGCTCATCGTAACGGGTGACGAAACCGAACCCTACGACGATGAAATCCTGTGTGTGGTCCGCGATTGGCGCACCAGCCCAGAAGGCGACCTGCTGCCTGTAGGCACGGATGAGGGCGCGTCGCGTTCTGGTACCTTCGGTAATTTACGCACCACAAACCTCGCCCAAGCACCTGCCTATAATACGGTAGCTCAAGGGGATGTCCGCTTACGGCTGATGAACTTGGACAATACACGGGTGATGGAAGTCGGCATTGAAGGTGCTGAGGCCGCTATCATTGCGATCGACGGAAATCCTGTCTCTCCGTTTCCCTTGTCATCATGGCGGTTGGGCCCTGCCATGCGGATAGACATTGTGATGCGCATGCCGACCCATGGCAAAGTAGGTCTGTATGATTTCTTTTCAGCGCAGCCTGTGCTGTTGGCGGCGTTTAATCCCACCGGGGAGCCGCGTCGGAAAAAAGATTTTGATCCAGCTCCCTTGTTTAAATCCGACATTCCGGTGCCAGATCTGACAAGCGCGAAGACTTTACGCTTTGATTTTTCAGCCTCAGCCCAAAGCCAAGAGCTTCAAGAGTATGCGGCCGAAGGCGCTCCGTGGGCAGATGAACTTTGCTTGACCGATAAAACTTTCTGGGCAATCAACAAGACAGCTTGGCCCGAAGATGGACACCAAAATGCACCCGCGCCCTTAGCAACTTTGCGTAAAGGCGAGAGCTGCGTGATGGAGCTGGTCAATCAAACACCCCATATGCACCCCATCCATATGCATGGGCATACGTTCAAATATTTGTCCTCCAATAAGCGCCCCTTGCCTGCCCATCATGCAGATACAATTCTCCTAACACCCAAAGAACGGGTCAAGGTGGCCTTTGTCGCTGATAATCCCGGCGACTGGATGTTCCATTGCCACATCATCGAGCACCAAGACACCGGCATGATGGGAATGATCCGTGTGGTGGATAGCTAATGCGCGGGCGTTCTATCAATCAGGGAGCTTTCGCGCTAGCAGCATTCATATGTGCAATGGCGCCGACCCGCGCTGACACAACAAGTACACCGCTGGACGCAATCATCGGGAAATCTCTCTTTGAGCGCATCTGGGTGTCAGCACCCGCTTCCACCAAAGCAACCGATGGGCTTGGCCCTCTTTTCAACGCGCGCTCATGCGCAGCTTGTCACCCCGGCGGGGGACGCGCAGAAGTTCGCGTTTCGCTGGAGGGTGAGGTAGAAGCCCCCGGCCTTGTGGCGCGGTTTACGCAAGGTGGAGGGCAAGTAGATCCTATCTATGGTCGCCAACTCCAAACAAGCGCTGTGCAGGGGCAGACACCCGAAGGTCGTCTCTACAAACACGTCAATGGCGTGGGCGTGGCGCAACTGACAGCAGGGCCGCTTCACACCGAAACCCACGTGTCGGGCCGCTTGGCGCCTCAGCTGCACGGGCTGGCTCATTTGGCCGCTCTCGATCCGTCTTTGATCACGCGCCACGCTGATCCAGATGATGAGAACAACGACGGCATTTCAGGGCGCGCCCATTGGGTTGTGAACGGCCAAGGTAAAAAGGACCTCGGTCGTTTTGGCTGGCGTGCGGCGCACACCAGTTTGAGATCTCAAAGTGCCGAAGCTTTTTTGGTGGATCTGGGTCTTTCAACCTCCTTGTTTCCTGCCCCCGCTGGGGACTGTACCAATGCGCAAACGGCGTGTTTAAACGGACCGCACGGCGACCCAGCTGCCGAAATTCCCGACGCCTTGCTCGATTTGATCACGATCTATTTGGAAAATCTGCCGCCGCCTCAAGCAACACCGGACCCAGAAGGCGAGACGCTCTTTGTCGCAACCGGCTGTGCTGCCTGCCATATCCCCGCGCTGGCGGAGGGGGCGCAAGCCGTGCCGCCCGCCTATACCGACTTATTGCTGCATGATATGGGCGAGGGTCTGTCGGCACCTGCCGCCCTCAAAGAGGTTGCAGCAAGTGAATGGCGCACGGCCCCTTTGTGGGGCATGAGCCGGGCAATAGCTCAAAATAGTGGCTTCCTCCACGATGGACGGGCAGCTACTATTCGCCACGCAATTGAATTTCATGGCGGAGAAGCAGAGCGCGCACGCAAAGCGTTCCAAAGCCTGTCTCCCGCCGACCAACAAGTACTTCTGACGTTTGTGGAGACCCGATGAACCGTTTTTTCAGTGCCCTAGTGGTTTGCATGTTGAGTGTGCCCTCATTTGTTCAAGCAGAAGAGGACGACCTTGTTACTCAAGTGGTCGGGGCACCCGTTGCGCAAAGCGAAGCACATCGATTGGCATCAATACGCCTGATTGAAAATTATCTGTTGCCGACCTATGAGAGATTATCTTTTCAGATGAGCTTGCAAGCGGAGGCATGGCAGACAGTGTGCCCCGCGCCGACGAAGCCGCAGTTGGAGAAATTACAACAGCACTATAAGAATGCAGCAGGCATGTGGGCGCGCGTGGAGTTTATCCGATTTGGTCCTGTAAGTTTTTTATTGCGCCATGAACGCGTGAGCCATTGGCCCGAGCGCCGCAATGCCGTGGGCCGCGCGCTAAACTCCTTGCTGGCCACTCCCGACGGAGAATCTTTGGCACCAAAACAATTTTCCCGCGCCAGCGTGGCAGTGCAGGGTTTACCGGCCCTCGAGCGCTTGCTTTTTACCCAAGGCGACAAATGGGAGGGCCCGACCGATGAGGCCGCAATTGCTTGGCGCTGCGCTGTTGGACAAGCCATTGCGACAAATCTCGCCACCATCAGTCGCGAGATTGTGGAAGGCTGGAAGGATGCCGAAGGACCGCTTGAGCAAGCAAGGGCGGGGAAAACAACGGGTCTTTATTATACCGATGCAAGTGATTTGGGACGGCGCCTTCTCACCGACCAACTCACCGGTTTTCAAATTATGGGCGACATTAAACTCGCTGCACCGCGCGGCGTAGCACTGGAAGAGGGCCAAGAGCCCGTGGCGAAGTCTAGTAAGTTGGAGGCATGGCGCAGCGGGCTGAGCAAAGCCAATCTGGTGGCAAATTTATACGCCATGAAAGGGATGACCCATGCGTGGGGCGTGACCTCAACATGGAGCGACGCTCAACGAGCAGATGTCGAGACTGCTTTTCAGAAAGCCGATGCCTCCTTTCGTGCCCTGCCGACCGATATGAAAGCAGGCCTTAATGAGGGAACGGCTCTGGCCTCCATTGAACAAGCACTAGTGGACCTTCGCCTGTTACGGACACAAGTAGCAGATGTATTGCCCCAAAGTTTGGAGCTCACTTTGGGTTTCAATGCGCTGGATGGGGATTGATCTTTTGACAAGGCACGCACCGCATAGCCGACGTAGTTTTTTGCAAGGCAGCTTTGCGCTGAGCAGCCTTGCACTCACGTCGTCTACAAGTTGGGCAAAGGACACGCTTGAACCAAGGGCCCAATTTGTCAGTGGTTTCGGTGCAAAGAACAAACAATATGGGGCAGCTATTTGGTCGCCCGGTGCAAATGCAAAAACGCTGATCCCGACGCAGGGCGTGCGTTTGCACAAAGCAGTGCAATCTCCCGACGGTGACATCATTCTAGCAGTGGCACGTCGGCCCGGCACGCTGGGGTTCGCGTATCATCAGAAAACAAAAGAGCAAAGCCAATTTAAAAGTGCAGCGCAACGTCACTTTTTTGGTCATGCCCATTTTTCACAGACCGGCACGCACGTCTTCACCACTGAAAATGCCTATGACGCTGAAGAAGGCCGCATTGGTGTGCGCAACGTGGCGGAGGCTTATGCTCAAATCGCTGATTGGCCCAGCTACGGCATTGGGCCCCATGATCTAGTGATGTCGAAGGGCGGCAGTGAAATCGTGGTCGCTAATGGGGGCATTCTCACCCATCCCGATCAGTCACGCGCAAAACTCAATATCGAAACAATGGACCCATCGCTCAGCGTGATAGACGCGATGAGTGGTAAGTTGTTGCATCAAGCTCGCTTGCCCAAGCACCTGCACCAACTCTCCATTCGCCATTTGGCACGGGCAGGCGATAGTGTGCTGTTTTGTTGCCAAGACCAAATTCGACGATTTGAAGCTGTTTCTCTGCTGGGAAAAATGACGAAACGCGGAGAGCTGGTTTTGTTTGAGGCGCCCAAAGGTATGTGGCGGCGGATGCAAGGATATGTAGGCTCTGTTGAAACAGACCCCTCTCAGACTTATGTCGTGGCAACCTCTCCGCGCGGCGGGCTGGCCCTCTTTTGGACAATTGAGGGCGGGCGCTATATGGGTGCCGTGCATGCACCCGATGTATGCGGGGCTGCAAAGGGCGACCATGCGGGCGAGCTGGTGCTGTCTACAGGAGCAGGGGACATGCTGACTGTCTCCCTCACATCAGGCAAGCCAAGTCTGGTGGCCCGTCAAACAACCTCCCTCCATTGGGATAATCATCTCACCCGTCTTGCTCTTTGATTAGGGAACCTATTCGTCATAAGGCTCAAGCTTATCAAGCTGGAGAGTATAGGCGGTGTTGCCCAATACATTTTCGTGACGCTGGGTGGTAAGTGTTCCTTCAATCCACATAGGGTCCCAAAGCGACGAAAAGGCGACGGGTTTTTTGGACGTCACATATACAATCTGATTGGGCGGCGGTGGTGGCACGTGAATGCAGGCACCGACAAAGGGCACAAACAGAAATTCAGAAATCATGCCCTCTTCCTCAAAGTTGAAGGGCACGATAAACCCAGGCAAACGCACTTTTTCATTGTTGAGATCTGCAACTGTATGAAAGGTGCCGATCTGCATGGACGTGCTCATGCCAACATCCCCTTCGGACCCTTCGGCTGGTAGCGCGTTCATGGCATCCAGTGCGGTGGAGCCTTCGTCACTTGGTATCGATTGGGAGAGCGGCTTTTGGGCATTGAGTATGGCTTGCTCAAGTTCTTTGATTTGTTGGTCCAAAGCCACTTCGGCCTCTTGAGAAATCAAATCATCCCAACTGATCACAAGGGCAGGTAGGTCTTTTTCGGGGATTTGTTCTGTGCCCCCAAAAGGCGATAGAGCATATACGGTCATGCCGCTTAGAAGAAGAGCGCCAGCAGCGGCAAGCAAAAGCAAAGGGCGTTTCATACTATTCCTCAATGACCAAATCAAAATGTTAGAGTCGAACCGTCAGACCATCGGCTAATGACCGTCGATAAGCAAGGGCGGCGGGCAACAAGCCCATCACAAAGCCCGCCACAGTCACCAATAACACAATGCTGCCATCATAAACCCCCGGAGCCAAAGAACTTAAAGTGACACCGTAATGGGCCTCAATTGTGGGCGCGGCCAAATATAGCAAGCCATTGACGAGACAAACACCGAGCATACTCCCCACGCCTGCCAACAAGGTCGCTTCACTGGTGAGCAGGGCGCCAATGTGCCAAGGCCGTGCGCCCAGCGCGCGCAACAACGCCATCTCGCGGCGGCGCTCGTTGAGGGACGTGAAAAGACTGGTGAGCAAAACCATCAACCCAATGATGATGACAAACCCCGCAATGGCAGACAATGCCTGCTCGGCAACCGACACCACATCCCACAGTTGGCTTAGCGCCACACCGGGAATGATCGCCAGCAGAGGTTCCTGCTGATATTCATTAATTTGGCGTTGCAATTGTAAGGTGGCAATCCGGCTCTTAAGGCCCACCAACAACGCGGTAATAGAGGTGGGCTCAAGCGTTGCCTCTAAGGCGCGTAGGCTGTCGGCATTTTCCCCGGTCTGTTTATGGCGTCCGCTTTCCCATCCACTGTGAACAGCTTCCAACCCGGCCAAACTAACGTGGACGGTTCGGTCTAGCGGTGTGCCGGTGGGTTCTAGAATGCCAGAAACTTTAAACGGCAAATTATCATGCTGGGCAAAGCTGGTGCTGCCAAGCCCATGCGCGACCACCAGAGGGTCTCCAACCCGGAGCGAGAGGGCACGAGCAACCTCTGCGCCAAGAACCGCGTCAAACAGATCGCCAAACTCTGCCCCGCCGGAAAAGGAGAGGGCTTGTTTGCGTCCATATTTATAGTGCTCGAAGTAGCTGTTGTTGGTGCCCAGTACCCGAAATCCGCGCATGCTGTCGCCGAGCGACAATGGAATGGTCCACGCGACGTCAGGATGTTGCTGTATCTCTTGAACACTGCGCCAGCTGATATTATTGGTGGCATCTCCCACCCGAAACACAGAGTAGAGCAACAGGTTGATCGACCCACTGCGCGCGCCAATAATGAGGTCAGTACTCGAAATTGTATTGTCAAAACTGGACCGTGCCCCGAGGCGGATTTTTTCAACACCTAGAAAAAGGGTAACGCTCAATGCCACAGCCAACACAGTGAGGGCGGCTGTGAGGCGGCGATTAAGCAGGCTTTTGAATGCCAAATGCGGAATAGGTCCAAGCCAAGTCATGAGCGCACCTCTTGGCTGGGCGCCGGGGCGGCCAATAAATTGATCTCATTCATATCAAGTTGGCGGTCAAATCGGGAGGCTAGGGATCGATCATGGCTGACAAAGATCAAACTCGTACCTTCCATAGCGCATTCGTTCAGCAGCAAATCTAGAAAAGCATCTCGCCTGTCTGTATCCAATGCAGATGTTGGCTCATCGGCGATGATTACTTCAGGCTTCCCAATCAGCGCACGCGCAACGGCCACACGTTGTTGCTGTCCCACACTCAGCGTAGAGACAGGACGGCCCCACAGACTTTCATCCAAATGAAGGTGGTGCAACAGGCGGTGGGCTTCTTGCTGGACGGTCTCATCATGACGGTGGCGGGCCCGCGTTTTACGGTAGCTGGAAAAACGACACGGCAAACCCACATTGTCGGTCACAGAAAGATAAGGCAACAGGTTAAACATCTGAAACACAATGCCGAGGTGGTCGGCGCGGAACTGATCGCGTTTGCCTGAGGAAAGGTTGGATAAATCCTGCCCCAAAACCTTCACAGTGCCCTGCCAAGGAGAGAGCACACCGCTAAGTAACCCCAGAAACGTACTTTTGCCTGATCCCGAAGGGCCTCGCAAGAATATGCGTTCAGCACGTCCCACCTGAAAATGTGGCACGTCCAAAACAGGTGCATCCACCTGCCATCCATAGCGCACATTCTCAAATTGAATGATGGACGGGCGCCGGGTTTCTTGATCATGCACAATAGGGTCGTTCATTGAAGCAGGCTCTCAGTATGGACATTGGAAACAGAGAATCGCAGTTGATCAAGTGTATCTCGAAGGCTCACCGCCGAACAATCATGTTAGCGTAAAGAAAACACTGGTTGGCCGGGGGTTAGCGTTTTGGCCAACTGTCTCTCATCATCAATATAAATCGTTTTGAGCGTTTCGATATGCTCGAAGGTGTCGAAGAGGGTTACTTTTAGCGACTGCAGTTGGGAAATTGACGTGCAATGGAACTGGTACTGGGCATCTACGTCCTGATGTGAGCCGTGCTCAAAAGTCGGCATCTCAATTGTCTTCGACGTCAATGTGCAACCAGCAGCGTCGCTCAGTTGAAAGAGGTCGCCTGCCTGTGCCAGCGTTTGGGAGGCGCGCGCGAAGGTTTTCTTTTCTAACTCAGTCTCTGGTTTATGCTCAAACCCAACCAAGTTTTCCAACGGCATTTCCAAATTCATCACAATTATTTGAGCGTCCACAGCAACAGCTAGGTGTGCGACCCCATGAACATGGGCACTTTGTGTATGGGTGCCTGTTAAGGACGGTTGAGCGGCAGCTGGTGCGCTCAGCGAAAAAACACTCATCATCATAGCGTATGCATAAAGGCGGAGGGACATTTGCTTCCTCTTGAGGTGATGCGGATAATGTTATATTATATCAATTGCGGGCGTCTGAAAAGTTATTTTGGGGTCTCTCTCGAAAATACGCCATTTGCCTAGCTGACAGTGCCGATAAAGACCCTATATAGTTTACGTGAACCAACTATTGGAAACAGGACAGGCTCATCAATGCACGCGTGAGCCGAACGCACGTTCTGACCTCGAAAGACCTGCAAATATAAAGACAACAAAAACACATAGATGGGGCAGTTGACTATCCCATGAGCAGCACTTTAGGTGACAAAGGGACGACCGTGAATAAGCGACAAACAACTGTGGCAGCAGTATTAGCCGGGCTGATTTTGATCGGCGGGGCAGCCTATTTTTTGACAGGCAACTCTTCCAATCAAGGCGGCCACTCAGACCGAACAACGTTGGTTGAGACCGTACGTGCGCAAGAGCGACAGCTTAATATCCGCATTGAAGCGGTTGGCTCGACGTTAGCCAAGCAAGCGATTGATATCGTCGCCCAAGTAAGTGGGCCCCTCGTTGAAATTCAATTCGAACCCGGCCAACGCGTGGCAAAAGGGGATGTCTTAGCGCGCTTGGAACAAAAGACCGAGCAAGCCTCAGTCGCTGAAGCACGTGCATCGGCCATTCAAGCGAATTTGGCGCTGAAACGAGCACGTTCCCTGCGTGCAAAACGAAACATATCTGCAGCTACAGTAGAGGAGCGCCAAGCAGAAGCTCTACGCGCCAAAGCCCAACTCGAGCAGGCGGAAGAACGGCTGGCGAAACGCACAATCCGCGCGCCCTTTGCGGGCCAAGTAGGCTTGAAGCGTGTGCATGTGGGCGCGCAGGTCGACGTCAACATCATCTTGACCACACTGGATGACCTGTCGCAGGTGGAAATAGATTTTGCTGTTCCCGAACGTTTTTACGGCCAGATCAAAAAAGGCCAAAACATCTCGGCCAAAAGCGCGGCCTTCCCAGATCGCATTTTCACTGGCGTCGTCTCCTCGATTGATACGCGGGTAGGGCAGGTTTCCCGAGCCTTTAAAGTGCGCGCGCTTATGCCAAATGACGATGGCAGCTTGCCTGCTGGCATGTTCATGCACGTCGATGTCACGCTGGAAGCTCACAAAGGCGTCGTCGTGCCCGAACAGGCCGTGATCGCCAACGCTGAGCATCACATCATCTATACGGTGGTGGACAATGTGGCCCATAAACACGAGGTGCAATTGGGACGGCGCGAAGTGGGCATCGTGGAAGTTCTGTCGGGCATCAAGCCCGGTGATGTGGTTGTCACCTCCGGCCTGCAACGCTTGCGCGACGGTGTTCCGGTAAAAGTAGTGTCACCCCAAAGTGCGCTTGAGCCTGTGTCCCCCGTTTCCCAAGTTAAGAAATCCGCCAACGCTGGCTAGGAGTTCCCATGAACTTGCCTGAATTCTGCATTCGCCGCCCCGTGTTCTCCACGGTCTTAAGTCTCCTCATCATCACATTTGGTTTGGCCGGGTTGATGAACCTCCCCGTGCGAGAACTACCAGACGTGGACATGGCTGTGGTGAGTGTTACCACGGCCTATACAGGTGCGGGGCCGGAGATCATCGACACCGATATCACAGAAGTGATTGAAGGCGCTGTGGCCGGTGTGGCCGGTGTTAAAAAGATAACTTCCTATAGTCGCTTAGGGCGTGGGGGCACGACCATTGAGTTTGAAAGCTACCGCGACATCGACGAAGCCGCAGCCGATGTGCGTGCTGCAGTAGACCGTGTGCGCGACAACTTGCCGGACCAAGCTGAAGCACCTCTGATTGCCAAAAGCGAAAGCGATGCGGATCCTGTTATGCGGATCGCATTCACCAGCGACCGGATGAGCCCACCCGAAGTTACCGACTATGTAGAGCGCTTCATTGTGGACCGATTGTCGACGTTGGACGGGGTTGCCCAAGTTGAGTTATTTGGCGACCGACGATATGCCATCCGCGTGTGGCTCAATCGTCGGGCCATGGCAGCGCGTAATCTGACAGTTGAAGATATTGAAGCTGCCATTCGGCGCAACAACCTGGAATTACCCGCTGGCGAAATTGAATCCGAAAGCCGCGCCTTCCAAGTGCGCACGGACACACGCTTGAACCGAGTTGAGCAATTCAGAAATATCGTGGTCAGCCGAGTGGATGGGTACCTAGTTCGATTGGGGGATGTGGCAGAAGTGGCTTTGGGGGTTGAAGAGAACAAAACCATCGCCCGCTCAGATGGTTTGGTCGCCGTTGGTCTGCGCATCATCCGGCAATCCCAAGCAAATACGGTGTCAATTTCAGACCGTGTGCGCGCCCAACTGGAAAGCATCAAACCCAACCTGCCAGAAGGCATGGCGTTTGTTATTCCCTCTGATGACGCGATTTTCATCAATGAATCCATAACCGAAGTTATGCGCACGCTCGGCATTGCAGTGCTCATTGTGATCCTCGTCAACTTTGCCTTCTTGGCCTCTTTGCGTGCCACCTTGGTGCCCGCTATCACCATTCCTGTATCGGTGATTGGTACCTTTATCGGCATTTCCGCTTTGGGCTTTTCAATCAACATCCTCACCCTATTGGCATTGATCTTGTCGATCGGCATTGTGGTGGATGACGCCATCGTTGTTTTGGAAAATATTCAGCGCCGTATAGATGCGGGTGAAAAACGCATGCGGGCCGCCGTGTTAGGCTCCCGCCAAGTTCTGTTCGCAATTTTGGCAACCACATTGACCTTGATAGCGGTTTTCATGCCGATTTCATTCATGCAAGGCGCGGCAGGTAAACTCTTTGGTGAATTCGGATTTGTGCTCGCAGTATCAGTGACCATCTCCACACTTGTTGCCCTCACGCTCTGCCCCATGTTGTGCTCTCGTATTTTGCAAAGAACCGACGGTGGCAATGCAGCTTCGCGGTGGCTGGACAAGGCCTTTGAACGTTTAGCCGATAGCTATCGCCGGGGGCTAGAACGTGCGATCACTAAAGCGCCTTTCGTCCTGGCAATTGCAATCGCCTTTGCAGGTCTTTCCTACTTTGCCTATGAAGCGCTGCCCAAAGAACTAACCCCCAAAGAAGATCGCGGTGTGTTCTTCATCTCCATCTCGGCACCTCAAGGCTCAAACCTTGCGTACACCGACAAAGAAGTACGCAAGATTGAACGCAGCTTGGACTATCTATACGAGAACGGTGAGGCGGAGCGTATCCTTGGGTTCTCTGGAACATGGGGGCGGCCTCATAGGGGTTTCATCGTGGTCCGTCTAACCCATTGGGACGAACGCGGTCGCCATTCCACCAAAACTGTCCGTGAAGTGATGGGCACTTTAAGCAAACAGCCCGGCGCGTGGGCGATGGCCATCAACCCAGCCGGCCTTGGCCTGCGAGGCAGCAGACACCCCCTACAAGTCGTGATTGGCGGGCCTGATTACGCAAGCGTTGAAAAATGGTCTGAGGAGATCGTGCGCAAGGCCGCCGAAAATCCAAAGCTGTATAACGTCGATACTGATTTGGAACGCAATCAACCGCAATTGAGCGTGAAAATTGACCGTGCCCGCGCCGATGACATGGGCGTGCGGGTGGAGAGCATTGCCCGCGCTTTACAAACGCTGTTGGCCTCCCGAGAAGTCACAACCTATGTGGACCGGGGACGGGAATATTCTGTGATATTGAAAGCACGGGATGAAGATCGTCAAACACCGCAGGATTTGAGCAATATCTTTGTACGCTCTGATCGCTCCGGCGAGCTCGTGCCCCTCACAGCTTTGGTGACTTTGGAATCAGGGGCCGCCGCACCGACGTTGCGCCGCTTCAACCGCTTGCCGTCTGTAACAATCTCGGCTTCTTTGGGAGACGGGTATTCCTTGGGAGAAGCCATAGAATATATGGAGGGTTTGGCCAATGAAACCCTGCCATCTGAGGCGCGTCTCGGGTTCAGTGGGCAATCACAACAATTTTTGGAAACGTCTTCCGGTATCGCCCTCGTATTTGGCATGGCCTTGTTGATCGTCTTCTTGGTGCTGGCCGCCCAATTTGAAAGTTTTGTGCATCCTCTCATCATCATGTTGTCCGTGCCGCTGGCGATTTCCGGCGCCTTGATGGCGCTGTGGATTACTGGCAACTCGTTGAACATTTACAGTCAAGTCGGGTTGGTATTGCTCGTCGGATTGATGGCCAAAAACGGTATTCTTATTGTCGAGTTTGCCAATCAGCTCCGAGATGAAGGGCGCTCAGTCCGTGAGGCTGTACTAGAGGCATCAGCTGTGCGCTTACGCCCCATCCTCATGACCGTTGTTTCCACGGTCTTGGGGGCCGCGCCGCTTGTGTTTGCCAGTGGGGCAGGGGCAGAAAGTCGCTTTGCCATTGGGACTGTCATCATCGGCGGCCTGAGCATCGCCTCGGCCATGACGCTGTTCCTAACGCCAGTGCTCTATGATTTGCTCGCCCGTTTTTCAACGCCTGCCAGCGTAACGGGAGAGGCTTTGGACCGGGAGCTCTCTGAGACCCAGACGTCTGGGCAAGCCGCAGAATAAAGAGGAATGAGTTAGGGCCCGCTTCGGGGGAGAAGCGAGCCCTGACCGAAAGACACGGCGCTGAGTTGCGGGCCGGGGGGCGGCCCTTTGGTGCTACTCAGCAGCTTGAGGGGTGTGTGCCAGCTTGGGGGAGCTGAGCACATAGTCTTCCGGATTAAATTGGTTCATTTTGCGCATGTAACTAAAAGTGAAGCTCGGCCAGAGTGTCGTATTCTTGCCGTCCTCACGCTGGTACCAACTGTCACAACCAGTCGACCACACAGTCTTTTTGATCTTTTCTTGCAAGCTATCATTGTAGCTACGTTGAATGTCTTCGCGTACGTCCAACGTTGACAGTTCCTTCTTGTCCATCAGATCAAGAGCGTCGAGGATGTAGCCCACCTGCGCTTCAATCATCAAAATAATGGAATTGTGACCAAGCCCTGTATTGGGGCCTGTCATAAAGAACAAGTTGGGGAAGCCTGAAACGCTTGTACCCAAATAAGCTTCGGCACCCTTGTCCGCCCACATGGCAGCCAAGTCCTGTCCGTTAGGGCCAATGATTTGCCCTTTGGCAATCGGGTCAGCCGCTTCAAAGCCTGTGCCATAAATAATGGCATCTACTTCAATTTCCTCACCTGCCTCGGTGACAATTGAGTAGGCTTTCACCTCTGCAACGCCGCTTGAAACGACATCGACATGGCTCTGGTTCAGGCTTGGATAATAGTCATTTGATTGCAGCAAGCGTTTGCAGCCGGGCATGAAGTCTGGGGTCAATTGCGCGCGCAACGCTTCGTCATCAATGGTGTTGGCAATGTGCTCAACACCCATGTCACGCACTTTGCTCATCAGTTTTGGATTGACCGTGAAGCCCAAGGCCCGCATTTCCATCTGCACATAAATCTTGCCGCGGAAGAGCTTTTGCAAGAAAGGAGAAATGCTGAAAATGGATTTTTCCCACGGCTTCATGTCACGGTCTGCTTTTGGCATGACCCACGGCGGTGTGCGTTGGAAAAGAGTAAGTGCGGCAACCTTAGGCACAATCTGCGGTACAAATTGAATGGCACTTGCACCAGTACCAATGACGGCGACCCGTTTGCCAGAAAAATCAAAGTCGTGGTCCCACGTAGCGGAGTGGAAGGTTTTGCCTTCAAAGCTGTCGATGCCTTTAAGGGTGGGGTAAACAGGTTTGTGTAGCGGCCCCATGCCGGAGATGACTTTGCGTGCGCTCACAGAACCACCATCTGAGGTGAGGATGTTCCAAAGCTGCGTCGCGTCATCGTAGCGAATTTGAGTGATTTCTTTGTTGAACCGGATGTAGGGCGTCAGCGCATATTTTTCGACGCAATGCTCTATGTAGCCACGGATCTCTTCTTGCGGGGCAAACATCCGTGACCAATTAGGGTTGGGTTCAAATGAAAAGGAATAGAGGTGGGAAGGCACGTCGCAAGCACACCCAGGGTAGGTGTTTTCGCGCCAAGTACCGCCCACGGTGCTGGCCTTCTCGAAGATAGCGAAGTCTTTGCGCCCAGATTTGAGCAATTGGATGGCCATGCCCAAGCCGGAAAAGCCAGTGCCGATAATAGCGGTTTCAACATCAGGCCGAGCAGCGACAGGATTTTTGATAGGTGCATTCATTGATTTGTCTCCTATTTCCAAAGCGGCGCTGACACCGGTTTTAAAACAACGGGTCGCGGCAGCGCTTTGTATGACATTTTGTCAGAAATGAAACAAGGAAATAGTCTATCGAGCATTCCCTTACGTCATTTGTTGAAATAGGGTGTAACCCCAATAAAGTTTCTTGTCAAGGGTGTGCACCCTAAAGCCCAGAGAAGGCGGCAAGTCGCCTATTTTTGGGGAAGGCGCGCTTCTATGGCTGCTAGCCGCTGAGAGATTTTCTCTAGGTGATCAAGCTCAATGCTGGGGGGCGAAACGGGAGAGGATGGAACGCTCAAAGCGTTCCAATAGGTATCACTTAATCGGCGGGCTAAATCACCCACATCAAGATCGTTCCGGTTTTGAATGATCTGGGTCCAAGCAATATGCTCCACCCCGCCCAATATCATGTCGCGTGCTTCTGCCCCGTCCAGCGTATCGCGGAGCTCACCGCGCGCCATAGCCTCACCAAGGACGTCCCGTAAAAGCCCCGTATAGCCACGGAAAATGTCGCGGCTATGAGACGTGGAATAGGACGATGTAGCCCGTACTTCCCGGATCCACATCATATAGAGTTCCCGGTGTTCTAAAATGGTGGAGAGGTGTTGCAGCACCAGAAAGCCCAGCTTATCGCGCGTTGAACTAAGCGTGACGAGGGAGGCTTCAATGTGAGAGGCGTTTTGCTGAAACCAGCGTTCGGCCACCCGAATCGCCAAATCCCGTTTGTTGGACACATAATTGTAGAGGCTACCCTCAGACAAGCCGACCGCTACAGCGATCTCCGCCATCGTCGTCTTTTCGTAGCCTTGACGCGCAATAAGCGCCCATGACGCGTTCAGGATCGCTTCTTCACGATCCCCCCATTTCCCTTTTTTACGTCCACTCGGTGCCATTTGCTTGACTCTTAAATTGAGGATGCCTCAGAATAGAAGAAACAATGGCATAAATAAAGACATAATACCCTCAAATTTGAGGACAGGAGAGCTAGATGACACTGAATGCATTTGAAGAGCCAGAACACATCACGATGTTGCGCTCAACGCTACGCCGATTTGTTGAGGATAAAGCGCCACGCGAAAAGCGTCGGATCTGGGACAAGACTCACAGCTTCCCCAAAGATGTTTTTAAAGAGCTGACCGACTTGGGTATATGCGGTTTGACCATTCCTGAGGAGTTTGGCGGGCAGGGCGTGGACTTGGTCGCAGCCGTGGCCGTGATTGAGGAGCTGAGCCGCGCAGGAGCATTTTTGGCAGGGCCCTTCATCCACAGCGCCTTTTACGGTGGCGCAAACATCAGTGAAAACGGGTCGCTTGCGCAAAAGCAAAAGCTACTTCCCGGTTTGGCAAAAGGGGAGACGGCTTTCTGCTACGGCCTGTCTGAGCCGGATGTTGGCGGCGACTTAGCCAGTGTGAAAACCCGTGCGCGTTTGAGTGAAGATGGCAGCGAAGTCATCATCAATGGTTTGAAGCGGTGGTGCACCGGGGCCGATTTCGCCGACTACATCTATTGCCTCGTCAACTCCGACGGCGACGGCAAGAAATACCGGAACCTGTCCTTAGTGCTCGTGCCAACCTCAACACCCGGTCTGACATTGCACCCCATTGAACATTCAAATCTACGCTACACCCTATCGAGCGATGTCTATTTCGACGACGTCCGCGTTCCCGTTGAAAATGTCGTGGGCGGCCCTGAGATGTGGAACAAAGGCTGGGGCATGTTGGCCGGTCGCACCTTGGATGTGGAGAAAATTGAAATCTCCGCCGTTGCTTTCGGCGTAGCTCAAGCGGCCATGGAAGAAGCTTGGCAATATGCCCAAGAGCGCGAGCAATTCGGCAAGCCTATCTGTGCCCACCAATCCGTGCGTCATGCATTAGTTGATGCGCGCACAAAACTGCAAGCCTGCCGTCACATGCTTTACCACGCCGCAAGCTTGGCGCAGGAAAACCGTCCCTGTGCAGTGGAAACCAGCATGGCGAAATTATTCATCGGTGAAAATGCGGTGGAAATCGTATTGACCTGCCAGCGTGTGTTGGGGGCCTACGGCATGACCGACGCCTATGACATGGAGCGCCATGTGCGCGACATTTTGGGCATGCCAATTGTCGGCGGCTCTTCTAACATGCAACGTAACAACATCGCATCCCGCATGGGCCTGCCAGAATAGGAACATTGAATATGACCACTCAAAACTGGCTTACAAAAGCAGATGAACTTGTCCCCTTTCTGAAATCTCGCAGCGACGATATTGAGCAAGCCCGCCGTCTGCCGGATGATATCGCAGAGCGTTTCTGCGATGAGGGTCTTTACATGTTGATGGTGCCCAAAGCATATGGTGGCGCAGAAATTGATCCGCCAACCTATTTCCAACTGATTGAGCGGTTAGCTCAAGGAGATGCTTCGGCAGCATGGTGTGTGATGATTGGTTCAACAACCGGCATCCTCTCAAGCTATATGCCGCAAGATGTTGCGCGCGACATGTTCGCGCCAGAAAACCGAACCATCACAGCGGGCGTCTTTGCGCCCAAAGGTAAGGCCGTCCAAGAAGGCGATGGCTACCGCGTGAGCGGTCAATGGCAATGGGGTTCAGGGAGCCACAATGCAAAATTTGTCGCGGGTGGTTGCATGGTCATGGAGGACGGTAAGCCAAAACGCATGAGCAATGGCATGCCCGTATCGCGCATGATGATGGCCCGCAAAGAAGATGTTGAGATGCTCGATACATGGCATGTGTCGGGCTTGTGTGGATCTGGAAGCACTGATTTTGTGATGAAAGACCTCTACATTCCAAAGTCTCACGCCATTTCATTGGTGGAAGATAAGCCCGTTGATCGCCCGCTTTATACCTTCCCCGTCTTTGCGTTATTGGCAACGGGCGTAAGTGCGGTCGCCTTGGGCATTGGCCGCGCTGCCATTGATGAGCTGATCAGCTTTGCGTGTGAAAAAACACCTCAAGGCGCCATGAAGCCATTGGCCAGCCGCCAAGAAACGCAAGGCACAATTGCAGAAGCCGAAGCAAAACTCCGGTCGGCGCGTGGCTGGTTGTTTGATGTTTTATCAGAGGCTTGGGAGACCACGCAGGCAACGGGCACGATGACCCTTGAGCAACGTCGTGACATTCGCAATGCGGCATCTTTCGGTGCGCGTACGGCTGCGGAAGTGGTGACGTCTGCCTACCATCTGGGCGGCGGCACGTCGGTTTACAAAAAATCACCGCTGCAACGTCACTTCCGAGATGTGCATGTGACCACCCAGCACATGATGGTAGGGCGCCCAGTTATGGAACAAGCCGGGCGCCTCTACATGGGTATGGAAACGGACATCTCTACTTTCTAGAGTTAAAGTCCGTTTCACCCCGAGCAGATGATTGAGCGCCTACATTAACGCATCAACCTTTATCTCTTTGCTCCCGGCGGGCAGGGAGATAAAGGTGCCGTCTTCACCCAGCGTAATGTCACCTTCAAACGCGTCGTCCGTTCCCTCCAGATAGACCTGTTCCAACAGGCCAATCGGTAGGGGCGGCACAATATGGTAGTAAAGCAGATGGCCAACACCTGCTTCTTGCGCGGCTTCCGCTGCTTCCACAGGAGAGGCGTGGTAGTCGGTAATATCTAGCATGATTTTTTCTAGATTTGTCCGGCCCGCCTTCTTGGCACCCGCTTGCATAATCCCAACAAGTTTGCGAGACAGCGCTTCGTGCACCAATAGGTCGGCGCCTTTAGCTAGATCAATGAGCGTTTGATTTTTCAGCGTATCACCACTGATGAAGACGCTGCGCCCGCCGTAATAGATGCCGTACCCGACAGCTGGATCAATCGGATCATGCTGGACCGGGAAGGCGATGATTTTTACTGTGTCATCTTCCAGAAGGGTCACTGATTGCCCCGCAGGCGGAACGACAAATGGCACCGCATGCGAGCCTGCCCCGCTTGGCGGTATGGTAGCCTCCCCGTGATGAGCGATGCGGTAGACAAAGTCTTGTGAATAGGCAGCGTTAAAGCCAGCGACGACTTTTTCAACACCTTCAGGACCATGCACTTGAAGTGGCACTTCATTGGCCACACTCGCCCAATGCTGCAAGGCCAGCTCTCCCAGCCCGTCAATATGGTCAGAATGGAAATGTGTGAGGAATAGCCCCTCAATGGCTCCAGCGGGCAATCGCATTAATTGCAGGTTACGTGCAGCACTATTCCCAGCATCAAAGATAAAGAGGCGGTTACCGGCAACAACTGCCACGCAAGGGCCAGAGCGGTTAGTGGAGCCAAGAGGTCCGCCAGCGCCACACAAAGCAACATGTAATCCGTCTTCAAGCTCATCAAGTTGGCTTGATTGCATGTTTTCATCAATGATCCGCTCCATGAGCGTTACGCCAATTTGGGGGCCAAAGGCCGCCACAACGAGGGTGCCAAGAACGCCAACAGCGGCGGTAAGGGCGACCAGTAAAATCAAAAATCTCCGCATGTCTTCCTCAATTCTCCAAAAATCCGGGCAATAGCTTGTCTTTCAAATCTAATGGTTGACATTACTTGAAGTCAAGGTAGTTTTAACAAACACTTGGAAAGTGTTGCGCAAATTTATTGACTGGAATAGGGGTTAAGACGATGGCTGTTGGTAAAATGGGGAAACTTATTGGGGGTAGCCTTGCCCTCGCAGTTATCGTAATTGGCGGCTATGCATTGAGCTGGAGCATGGGCCTATTAGGTACAGTACCAAATCAAGGCGCCATCACGCAGTCCGCCATGCCTGAAAGTGATGTTCTGGTCCGCCAAAGCCGACGTCTTGCCAGCGCCGAGAGCTTGGGCGTCTCTCAGCCTAAACAGATTTTGTTCGGCGACTTTCATGTGCACACAACCTATTCCGCCGACGCCTTTTTGTGGTCCCTGCCCATGAATGGCGGTACAGGCGTTCATCCAATTGGAGAGGCATGTGACTTTGCGCGGTTCTGTTCAAACCTAGATTTCTGGTCCATCAACGACCACGCTGAATCCATGACCAAGCGCCGCTGGGATGAAACCCGGGCATCCATGCGCCAATGCCAGGCTGTGTCAGGCGAAGGTCCCAGTGCAGACATGTTCTCCTTTTTGGGATTTGAGTGGACCCAAGTGGGTGCCCTTCCGTCAGAACATTACGGCCACAAGAATGTGATCTTCCAAGACTTGGATGACGACAAAGTCTCAGCCCGCCCAATCGCTTCATCCGGTGCGGCTTTCGAGGCTTTGCGCCAATCATTTCCCACCTTTCCAGTCGGCATCACTTTGATAGAAGGCACGGACTCGCTGGCCTATGCAGATATGAATGCATTCTTGGGAGAAATTCGCGCCTCCGCCGTCTGTGACCCATCCATCCCCTCCAGCGAACTGCCGCTTGATTGTGTGGAAGTCGCGGCCGATCCCGGCGAACTTGTGGCGCGGTTGGAGCAGCAAGGCCTAGACCCGCTGATTATACCGCATGGGTCTACATGGGGTTTTTACACACCGACAGGCACCAGCTGGGATAAACAGCTTAAAGCTGAAATGCGTCCAGAGCGTATGAATGCCATCGAAATTTATTCCGGACACGGTAATTCTGAGGAATATCGCTCATGGCGGTCAGTCGGCGTGAATGACGATGGTGAAACCTATTTTTGTCCTGAGCCGTCTGAAAATTATACTCCGGGTTGCTGGCGTGCAGGAGAGATCATTGAAGACCGTTGCTTAGCTGAAGGCACCGACGCGGCTGAATGTGCCGTGCGCGCAAGCGAAGCGCGCCAAGCTGCATCGGGCATGTCAGTGGCTTTCCACACCGGTGTCGAAGGGGTGCAATCAGAGGATTGGTTGGACGCAGGGCAATGTGTTGATTGCTTCCTGCCCGCTTTCAATTATCGCCCGATGACATCCATGCAATATGGTTTGGCCATTTCTAACTTTGATGATGGCATAGACAAGCCGCGCCGCTTTAACTGGGGTGTGATCGCATCATCAGATACCCATAGTGCCCGCCCTGGCACGGGCTATAAGGAATATCAGCGCTCGTTAAGCACTGAAGCGGGGGGCGCCATTCATGAAGGTTGGCGCACACGCCTGTTTGGCGAACGGAATGAAAAAGGGTCCAAATTCAAGAGCCGGACGCGCGAAGAACTTACCAAGGTAACCGGCTTTCAATTGACTGAAATGGAACGTCAGTCTTCCTTCTGGCAAACCGGGGGGCTGGCCGCTGTCCATGCGGAAGGCCGCAGCCGGAAAGCCATTTGGGACGCTTTCCAACGTAAAGAAATCTTTGCGACCTCGGGTCCAAAAATGTTGCTGTGGTTCGACCTTGTAAATGCAGGTGACGGCAGTGAAACAAAGCCAATGGGAGCAAGTGTAGAGCAGGGGCGTGTGCCAACATTCTCTGTTCGGGCAACCGGGTCATTTAAGCAAAAGCCGGGTTGTCCAGACTTCGCCACGGAAGGTTTGGGAGCCGATAAAATCGCCTCCATTTGCGGTGGTGAATGTGACAATCCGTCGGACGTGCGTCACATGATCAAACGCATTGAAATCGTGCGCATTCGTCCCCAAACAACACCGGGCGAAAATGTTGATGGTTTGATTGATGACGCCTTCATCACTCACACCTGCGAACCCTCACCAGAGGGCTGTGCGTTTGAGTTCCAAGATCCAGACTATGAAACCTTGGGCCGTGACACACTCTACTATGCTCGCGCAGTGCAAGAAGCCACGCCAACCATCAATGCCAACCCATTGCAGTGTGAACGGGACGGCGACGGTAATTGCATCAAGGTCAATCTGTGCCACGGCGATTATCGCACCGACAAAAGTGATGAGTGTTTGGCTCCAGCCGAACATCGGGCGTGGTCTTCCCCGATCTATCTGACTTACAAGCCAACACAGCAGGCCGCTGTTGAATAAAACAGGCTTGCCACACGCGTTGACAAAAAGGGGCATCTCCAAGGGTGCCCCTTTTCTTTGGATGCTATAGAAGTAGACGGGTGAGTGAGGAAAAGGAGCAAATGGAATGGCGCAATTAGACGACACAAAGTCTCCCGCTATGTTGAGTGAGAGATGGGTGAGTATCGTGGCTGCCTTGGGGTTAGCCCTCGCCATTTGGGCTGCTTTGGGGACCCCTTTGCCAAGCTTTGGGGGTGGGGAGGCCGCAATTGCTTACGTCAATGACGTGCCCATCACCCAAGAAGAATATGCCCGTGCGCTTGAAGCCATCCGGGCTGACGCCACCCATACACTGACCCAAAAAGATAAGCAGCGTGCGCTCGATGTCCTCATACGCGAGGAACTGCTGGTGCAGCGCGCTGAGCAAATGGGCATTGTCAAAACCGACCGTACCATTCGCAAAGCCATTGTGGACGCGATGATGATCTCGATCCGGACCGAGGAACGCGCATCTGAACCGACAGACGCTGAGTTAGATGAGTTTCTAGCCAAAGCGCCCGGTTTCTTTCAAAAGCCCGCCGCCTTAACGTTGATGGCAGCGCGCGCGCCAACTCCTGAAGGGGCCGCCGCTTTGGAAGAGGCGTTGCGCGCCGGAACGCCGTTTGAAGACGCTGTCAAAAGCGCAAATGCAATCATCTTGCCGCTTCCCCGGGGCGCACTTGCCTTGAGCAAAGTGCAGGACTATTTAGGCCCGACGTTAACCGGTCGGATTGCGGCTCAAAATGCGGGCGATATTGTCGGACCAGTGCATACGCCAAATGGCAGTTATTTCGTTTGGGTGTTAGCGCGAGAAGAAAGCACGCCAAAAAGTACCGAGGAACAGCGCCCCATTTTGGCAAAAGAATGGCGCCGCCGCCGCGAGGTGGAAGCCGTGCTTGCCTATTTCGCACGGCTTAAACAGGCGGCCTCCATCCAAGTTCTAGACGGGAGCCTCCATGATTAGGGCTCTCTGTCTCACTTTATTCTCCGCCTGTCTCTGGGTCGCATCGTCTACGGACGGGCAGGCCCATACAAAAAGCCTGGCCTTTTCAAAATGGCAAATTGACGGGACGCAGCTGACCGGCATTTACACAGTAGATGCCCGCCGGGCGACATATCTCTATGCGCTGGGAGATAAAAATATTTCTCCTCCAGAGCGCACGGCTCTCCATTTGAGCCGCTTTGTGAATGTCGTGCAGCAAGGAAATCTCTGTGAGGCTACAGCACCTAAAGAGCTGCGCGCGGCACCGGCCTATATTCGTGTGGAACTGTCCTACGAGTGCCCCCAACCAATTGACGATGTACCGGTGACAGTAGAGCTAGCGGCTTTCTTCCCCATCTCTGCCACTCACATTCACATCGCCCGAGTAAGGGAGGGAGAGGCAGAGCGTGAAGTGGTGCTGAACAGTGCCGTACGCTCCTTTGATCTGGGCCGGGGGGCTCAGCAGGGGGGGACGTTCCTGTCGTTCGTCCTCATGGGGGCAGAGCATGTTCTCGGCGGGTTCGATCATCTGGCTTTTCTGGCAGCCCTCTTATTGCTATGCGGTGCAGGCCGTCAAATCATCATAACAATTACGGGTTTTACGGTCGGCCATTCCTTGACCATCGCCTTGGTCACTCTAGGTGGCCTTTCCCCGATGGGCGGCGCTGTTGAAGCGATGATTGGTTTTTCCATAGCCTTTGCCGCCTTTGAGGTGCTGTGGCAGCAACGAGCTCCAAGTCTTCGTCTTACGGTGGGGCTAGGGCTGGCTACGCTCGCCTTTATCCCGTTCACCCAAAATGTGCCGACCATTGTGTTGGTTGGCCTTGCCATGTTCACCGTTGCTATGGGGTTCAGAGCGCGCAATGCGACACCTCAATCAGGCGTCTTCTCAAACAAAACGCCTCTCATTTTGGCTTCAACCTTTGGCCTTATCCACGGAGCAGGGTTTGCGGGAGCTTTGTTAGACCTCAATTTACCCACCGAACGGCTTGTCTCGGCCTTGATCGGCTTTAACCTCGGTGTAGAGGCTGGGCAATTGGCTTTGGTCATCCCCATCGCCTTTTTCGTGTTTAAATGGGGTGGAAAAATTACGGTGTTTGGGCCAACTTTGAGGCGTGTAGTCGCCTTGTCCCTTGTTTTTATTGGGGTTTTCTGGTTTTCCGCCCGTACTTTAGGAGCCTGAGTGCGGAAAATGAAAGCCGCGCAAGGGTGTGAAATCTATTTGACTTCCCTTACGTAAGCTAACGTATAGGGAAGCCTGAAAACCTATAAATTAAAGCGAACAGGGAGATACCCATGGCAGAAGCCTATATTGTTGCCGCCGCCCGTACAGCCGGTGGCCGTCGTGACGGTAAACTTAAAGGTTGGCACCCAGCTGATATGGCTGGTCAGGTGCTCAACGCATTGATCGACAAAACAGCGATCGATCCAGCAGCTGTTGAAGATGTGATCATGGGTTGCGTAGGCCAAGCTGGCGAGCAGTCCAACAACATTGCTCGTAATGCTGTGCTGTCTTCCAAATTGCCTGAAAGCGTTCCAGCAACGTCTGTTGACCGTCAGTGCGGATCATCTCAGCAATCAATGCACTTTGCTGCACAGGCCGTTATGTCCGGTGTGATGGATTGTGTAATTGCTGCGGGTGTGGAAAGCATGTCTCGCGTGCCAATGGGCTTGCCATCGGTTTTGGCAATGAAAAACGGCTTTGGCATTCCAACCAGCACACACATGGGCGAGCGTTATCCTGGCATTAAATTCAACCAGTTTACGGGCGCTGAAATGATGGCAAAAAAATACGGTCTGAGCAAAGATACGCTCGACGAATTTGCCTACAACAGCCACCGTAAGGCGATTGCAGCGACTGAGTCTGGTGCATTTAAAGATGAGATTTTGCCGCTTGAAGTCACAACTGACGACGGCACAAGCATGCACACCATTGATGAAGGCATTCGCTTTAATGCCAGCATCGAAGGTATCAAAGGTGTGAAACTGTTGGTTGAAGGTGGCGCATTGACAGCAGCCAGCTCAAGCCAAATTTGCGATGGCGCTTCTGGCGTTATGATCGTAAGTGAGCAGTTCCTCAAAGATCACAACCTGACCCCAATGGCGCGCATTCATCACATGACAGTGATCGGTGGCGACCCAGTGATCATGTTGGAAGCACCAATCCCGGCAACGGAAAGAGCGCTTGCAAAAGCTGCGATGAAAATCGACGACATCGACCTGTTCGAAGTCAACGAAGCCTTCGCATCAGTGCCAGCTGCTTGGTTGAAAGAAACCGGTGCGGATCCAGAACGTTTGAACGTAAATGGTGGCGCAATTGCTTTGGGTCACCCATTGGGCGGATCAGGTACAAAACTGATGGCAACATTGGTTCACGCTCTTAAAAGCCGCAACAAGCGCTATGGTTTGCAAACCATGTGTGAAGGTGGCGGTTTGGCTAACGTGACGATCGTTGAAGCTCTTTAGGTTTCATCCCATATAATGATTTTAAGGCGGTACCTTCGGGTGCCGCCTTTCTTTTTGACCCGCGCACGGATTGCCCTTGCGGAAATTTAGCGTAGAGTAAGAGGGCATCGACGCTATCGATGAAAAACAACAAAAACGATAACACCGACCGACCGGACATTAGATGAGCAAACAAGTAGCACTTTTCGCGACATGCGTTGTGAATACAATGCGTCCCCGCGTAGGGTTCGCCGCCCTAAAACTATTGGAAGATGCTGGCTACGATGTAGCGGTGCCTGAAAACCAAACGTGCTGCGGGCAGCCAAATTTCAATAGCGGAGATCGGGAAGGCACCCGTCAAATGGCGCGTCATTTTCTCAAGACATTTCGCGACTTTGACTATGTCGTGGTGCCGTCCGGCTCTTGCGGTGGCATGGTGCACACGCATTATCCCGATTTGTTTGATCCCTCAGAAGAAGAGCATGCGCCTTTAACAGCGCTTGCCAGCCGCACCTATGAGCTCATGGCTTTCCTTACGGGCATTGCCGGTGTGAAAGAAGTATCCGCGACTTGCAATCGCAAAGTCACCTATCACGACAGCTGTGCAGGTTTGCGCGAACTGAAAGTGAAACAACAGCCGCGCGATTTATTAAAGACGGTTGACGGTCTCGAACTCGTTGAAATGAATGAGCCCGAGGTATGCTGCGGCTTTGGCGGTCTCTTCTGCGTGAAATATTCCGACATCTCCGGCGATATGGTTGAGAAGAAAGCTGAAGATATTGTCGGCACAGGCGCGGATCTTGTGGCCATGGGCGATGTGGGTTGTTTGCTCAATGTTGAAGGGCGCTTAAACCGACGCGGTGAAAAAATTGAAGCAGTCCATGTGGCCGAGGTGCTCGCGGGCATGGTTGCAGACCGGGGAGAGGGTTAAACCATGCATGTCACCTCCGATCAATTTCACGAGAAATCTGCCGAAGCCCTCAAAGATGAAAGTCTGGCCGGTGCGCTCTTTGTTTTGGGAAAAATGTTCCCGCTGATGCGCGAAACAGTTGTCGCTCAATTGCCAGAGTTTGACGCGTTGCGAGACCGTGCCCGCGACATCCGTAATCACGCCCTTGATCACCTGCCAGATTACCTCGATGCCTTTGAGAAAAAGGTCAACGAAAACGGGGGGCGTGTTCATTGGGCCCGCACCGGGGCAGAAGCCAACCGCATCGTTGCCAAATTATGCAAAGACGCAGGGGCCAGGCAGGTCATCAAGTCTAAATCTATGGTGACAGAAGAGCTGGAGCTGAATGACCATCTCGAGGAGCAAGGGCTTGTCGTTACCGAGACGGATTTGGGTGAATACATCATTCAATTGCGCAAAGAAAAGCCGTTCCACATTGTCGGCCCCGCGTTGCACCTGAGTGCAGGCCAAGTGTCTGATACCTTCTATGAAGCGCACAAAGAGCATGGCCGCACCCAAAAGGTAGAAGACAAAGTCAAGCTGGTGGAAGAGGCCCGTATTGTTTTACGCGAGCGGTTCAAGAACGCTGACATTGGCATCACCGGAGCTAATTTTCTGGTTGCTGAAACCGGTCAAATTGTATTGGTCACCAATGAAGGCAACGCTGACTTAACAGCCACCCTGCCGAAACGCCACATCGTTGTGACGGGTATCGAGAAGGTGGTGCCCAATTTGGATGATGTCGGCGTATTGCTGCGGCTGTTGCCGCGTTCTGCCACAGGCCAAGAAACGTCCAACTATGTCTCTCTCTACACAGGCCCGCGTCAAAACGGTGACGGCGACGGTCCCGAGAGTTTTGATATTGTATTGGTCGATAACGGTCGCTCCGACATGTTGGACTCGCCCGTTAAAGAAATGCTGCGCTGTATCCGATGCGGGGCGTGCCTAAACTCCTGTCCGATTTACGGCGCAGTCGGCGGTCAGGCATATGGTTCTGTCTATTCTGGCCCCATGGGCTCGGTTTGGACCCCAGCCCTCACCAGCGTCTCCCAAGCAGGCGACTTGCCTAATGCGTCTACCTTCTGCGGTAAATGTGAGGAAGTCTGCCCGGTCCGTATTCCCTTGCCTAAGTTGATGCGCCACTGGCGAGAGAAGGAATTTGAACAACATCTCTCTCCCACAACAGCGCGCTGGGGGCTTGGTGTGTGGACGTGGCTTGCGCATCATCCGCGCGCCTATCGTTTCTTTACGTCATTGAGCCTTGTGGGCATGAATTTGATGGCCTCCGCGCCAAGTCCGAAGGGTCGGTGGATTTCAAAACTTCCCTTCATTGCGGCGGGTTGGACCCACAGTCGAGACTTGTCCGCGCCGTCGGGAGGTAGTTTTTTGTCGCAATATAAGAAAGCCCAAAAGGCCGCCCCGCCTAAGGACACCGCGCGCCCTTCAAACGCTGAAGGAGATGGCAAATGAGTGCAGCACGGGATGAAATTTTTGCGCGGCTCAGAAAAGCCTCTACGCCTTTGACCGCCGACACACCGAGGCCCGAACCCTTAGTGCCCGCTGTGGCACTAACGACGGGGGAGGCGTGTCTTGCCCAATTCAAGGAAAAAGCAACCGCGTTGGCCTGCACGATTGCAAACTTGAGCAACGCCCAAGATGTGCCCACAGAGGTTGCACGTTATTTGGCAGAGAGATCGCTGCCCGGTGATATTTGGTGCTCCACAGAAGCCGCGATCACAAGCTTGCCGTGGGCCGCTCAAACAGAGCTCACCCTCCACGGCGACATTGCGCGCGATAAGTTAGACGGTGGCACATCTGTAACGGCTTGCCTTGCAGCTGTGGCCGAAACCGGGACGCTTGCGGTCGCCTCTGGGGCAGATTTTGCGACCCGCTTAGGCTATTTGCCAGACACTCATATTGTTGTGTGCCGATTGGACCAGCTGGTGGGCGGCTTTGAAGACGTCTGGGCAAACATCCGGCAGTACACGCGTCCGGGTGCAGTGCCGCCACGCGCATTCAATTTCATCGGGGGCCCATCGCGCACTGGAGATATTGAAGCAACTTTGGTGATGGGGGCTCATGGCCCGCGCGCAGTGCATGTCATATTGGTACCCGCATCCACCTAAGTCCGATTTGGGTTAGGGGCGGCCATACTCAAGCAGGCGCTTGACCTTCCAGTGACAGGAAGGTTTAAAGTGTCTGTTCTTGAAGCTTCGTGATCAAAGCAGGTGCCCAATGTGTATTTCTCCCAATTCCGATGACGTGAAACAACGCCCTCAGGCGACAGATCCAGTTTGCGGCATGTCGGTGAGTGTGGAGACGGCCAAACACAGCTGTGAGCATGAGGCAGATACATATTACTTCTGCAATCCGGGGTGCTTGGAAAAGTTTGTAGCAAATCCCATGCGCTACCTAGACCCAAACTCCTATGAAGAAGAGCCTGTGGACCCCACCGCGCTTTACATTTGCCCTATGGATCCAGAAGTTGAACAAATCGGACCCGGCACCTGTCCAATATGCGGCATGGCTTTGGAGCCTGCGATGCCAAACCACAATCAGGGACCGAACCCTGAGCTTGTTGATTTCACACGCCGGTTTTGGATTGGTGCCTGTTTCACGATTCCTTTGTTTGTGATGGAGATGGGGCAGCACTTCTTCGGCCTGACATTTGGGTTGTCTTCGATGGCGCGCGCCGCCGCCCAGTTGGGGCTGGCAACGCCAGTTGTGTTGTGGGCAGGCTTCCCTTTCTTCGTGCGCGGCTGGCAGTCCCTTAAAAGCGGCAACATGAATATGTTCACGCTCATCGCCATCGGTACGGGGGTGGCATTCGCCTACAGCACCGTTGCCCTGTTGTTCCCAGACCTGTTCCCCACGACGTTCCGTAGTGCGTCTGGAGATGTGCCGCTCTATTTTGAAGCCTCTGCTGTCATCATCGAATTAGTCCTCATGGGGCAATTGCTGGAGCTGCGAGCCCGCGAGGCAACAGGGCAGGCAGTGCGCAGCCTCATGGATTTGAGCCCCCCCACAGCGTTGCGCGTTGACGCAGTAGGCGAAGAAGCCGAAGTGCCTTTAGGCGAGGTTATTGTTGGCGATATTCTGCGCGTGCGTCCCGGCGAAAAAGTTCCGGTGGACGGCGTCATTACGCAAGGCAACAGCTCCATAGATGAGGCCATGATTACCGGGGAGCCTTTCCCGGTGGAAAAAAGCCAAGACAATAAAGTTGTCGGTGGCACATTAAATGGGGCAGGTAGCTTTCTAATGAGCGCGTCCCATGTGGGAAGTCAAACGCTCCTGTCTCGCATTGTGAGCCAAGTGGCAAATGCCCAGCGCTCCCGGGCGCCCATTCAATCTTTGGTTGATAAGGTCGCAAACATCTTCGTCCCTGTCGTGCTCTTGTCGGCGCTCATTGCCTTTGTAACATGGAGCCTCATCGGGCCAGCTCCGGCCATTTCTAATGGGTTGATGGCGGTGATAAGCGTTTTGATCATCGCCTGTCCGTGCGCATTGGGCTTGGCCACACCCATGTCCATCATGGTGGCGACGGGCCGGGCAGCACAAGCTGGCATTTTGGTGCGCGATGCAGAAACCTTTGAACGACTGGCGCATGTAACCACCCTTGCAGTCGATAAAACCGGCACCCTCACCCAGGGGCATCCCCGTCTTGTGGACATCAAAACCTTTGGTCCCGATATGTCGAGTGAACTGGAGCGGGACGCCCTTCTTGTGCAAGTCGCCTCTTTAGAAGCTGCGAGCGAACACCCTCTGGCCGAAGCAATCGTGCGCGCCGCAAAAGAAAAGAACCTCACTCTTAAACCAGTTTCAGCTTTCCAAGCCATCGTTGGGTCCGGTGTGGAAGGCGTCGTGGGGGGAATGAACACACGCATCGGCAATCTAGATTTCCTCCGCCAATCTGGTGTGCAAGTTGAAGAGGCGACAGTGCAAACTGGCCTTGCCGATATGGGGACTCAATCCACATGCCTCTGGGTTGCTTGTGGACCCGAGCTAAAGGGTCAGTTGGTATTAGAAGATGAAATCCGACCTGAAGCGATGGAGACCATTCAGCATTTTCGAAACAAAGGCTTGTCGGTCATATTGTTGACCGGGGACAGTGAAGGGCCAGCCGCTTATGTGGCCCAGAAACTTGGATTAGACGGTTGGCATGCCGGATTAAAGCCTGAAGACAAGATGGCATTGATTGTTCAAATGCAGCAAGAAGGCGAGCGTGTCGCGATGCTCGGAGACGGCATCAATGATGCGCCAGCACTTGCGGCGGCAGATGTGGGCGTTGCCATGGGCAGCGGCACAGACATTGCGATGGAAACAGCCGGTGTGACCCTCATGCGGGCAGGGATAGCGCCCTTAGCCGATGCCGTCAGTTTGGCACAGGCCACATTGGGGAATATACGTCAAAACCTGTTTTTTGCCTTTATATACAATGGACTTGGGGTGCCAATCGCTGCGGGCGCGCTCTATCCGATCGCAGGTATCCTCCTGAATCCCATGTTCGCAGCGCTGGCGATGTCACTTAGCTCGATTTCGGTTATTCTCAATGCACTGAGGTTGAGATATAAACGCTTGGCTGGGCAATAACATATGCCATGCTAGTCTTGGGTATTACATGCTACTCTAGTGTATTAAATGCATTGATTTTCTATTGGAACTCACTAGAAATTAGTTATGACAAGCACAGCTCCCAAAATATCGACCAAAATGCGCCTTATCCTGACGGCTGAAAAGTTGTTTAGTGAGAAGGGACTAGATCAGGTCACAACCAAAGAAATATTGGCAGCGGCGGGACAACGCAATGAATCCGCGCTGCAGTATCATTTTGGCTCTCGGGAGAAATTGATACGAGCGATATTGGAGCTTCGCGTCAATGAAGTTGATGAGCGCCGTGTAGAGCTTCTCGATGCTTTGGAAGCGAAGGGGCGTGACAAAGTCCAATTACGCGAAGTTGTGCGGGCAGCCATTGAGCCCTTATCAGAACGTATCGGGGATGCAGAAGGTCGCCGTTTTATCGTCATCATGTCTTATGTGGTCGCTGACCCTCGGTTTGATATCGTGGGCAGTTCCATCCGCCTAGGCTTCCCCGGTATTCGCCGGTGCAGACGTTGGATGCAAGTTCACATGAAGGGGCTTGATGCCTCTCTTCAAGAATTACGCTTACGCATGGTGATTGAATTGGGCGTGGGGGCATTAGGCAGTGCGGCTAGAGAACTTGAATTCAGTGATGAGCCGCGCGATATGGATCTTTTCTTAGAGCAATTGCTGGATACGTTGACTGCCCACTTGCAATCCGATCCCAGTAGTCAGACACTTTCGACCCTAATTAAAAACAAAAATCAATCCTAGACCTTCCAAGGTTTGGGACGGCGGGAGAAGTCACATGCGCGCTATTGAGCCGACCAAAGAGCAACTAGAGCAGTTCATTTCACTCGATCAGGATCAGCCTATTGTCATGCTGAACTTGTTGAAGTTCAAAGACCAGGCGACCTATCCAGAAGGCAGCGACCACGCTGCGTGCACAGGCTTAGAAGCCTATATGCTTTATTCCGCAGTCGCGATGCCCTCGATTGAAAAGGTCGGCGGGAAGATCTTGTGGAGCAGTGTGCCAGAGATGAAAATGATTACCGGTAGTGACGAGAATTGGGACATGACGGCGATTGTACGTTACCCATCCCGCAAGGCATTCCTTGAAATGACAACAGCCTTGCCGGAGTATCAAGCAGGCCTTGTTCACCGTGAAGCTGGCTTGGCATACCAAGAACTCATTCAATGCGCCGAAGGGTTTTCTGGTCTCTAAGCCAGTAAAACCAAAAACTCATTATATAAAACGAGTATAGAATTTCTCCGTAAAAGAGCGTTTTCTAATAAAAGGCTGGGTTTTATGCTCGTCTTAACCTCTGTTCGCGACACTCCGCTAGTTGGTTCAAAATTGAATCAATTTTTGGGTGAATAGGATAGTGGGTTGGCCATGCTTGCCGAACATTTTGTATGGCGCTTTCGGGCGGCAGTAGCTGCGATAACTGTGGTGCCGCCGCTGGTCGCATCGGTAACGCTCCACTTTGTTGGGGGCGTAAGCGGCGCTGCGTTGATCAGCGTGTTTGAACAACCACTTGTCTTTTTGTGTCTGCTCCCTGCACTGATTGCTTTACTCAAAAGCTATGATGCTGCTGTCACGGCCGCAAACGCCACCAGCAACATTACAATAAGTAACGCGCAAGAAAATGCGACCCAATCGCTTCGCCAATTTGCTTTCTGGGGAAGAACTTATTCTCTTCTCTTTCTAGCTGGGTGGATGGGGGTTGTTTTTACAGCAGGCGTTTGGGTGGGGCATGGCACACCGTTGACCGGGCAATCTGCGCTTCACACAGTCATTTTGTTTGGCCCGCCACTTATCATAGCGGCGGCTCCTTTCGTGATTTTTCTGGCGATGGACATGGGGGCGTTCTTTAGTGAGCGCAATATCTCTGTGCGCATTTTCTCCGTCCACTCACATTTTGCCATTCTTGGTATCGTCATGCCTATAAGCCTGCTGTCCATTGTATTGGTCTATTTGAACCTGCAAGGTTTTGAGATGACAGTGGACCTTTTTGTTATATTTGCGACTGCAGGCACCATATCCATAATCGGTACAGCCATAGCCAGCACAGTTCTGCGCATCAGCATGCGGCCTGTCTATGCATTATCTCAGATTGTGGATCCGAAAAATCTGCGCGCCCTTACCGACGCGGATTTTAACGTGAAGCCGCGCACCCTCGATGAGATTGGCGACATGACGCTGGTGTGGTCGAAGTTGGCACGTCGCGCCTCTGCTTACTTACGTAACTTGCATCATGTGTCGAGCTACTACCGTGCGCTCGTGGACTCCAATCGCATGCCTTTGTTGATGGTGGGTATCGATGCCGACATTCGTTTTGCAAACAAGGCAATGGTTTCAGAGTTTGGGTATCAAGAAGACCTGCTCACTGGATTGTCCTTGCTAAGCCTCATCGACGACGATCAACCCAATGGAATTAAGAAGGCTTTAGCGACCGCTCTGGCAACCCCGAACGGGTCCGCCGATTGTAGCTTTCGCTTGCTCCATGCGGACGGTGAATGGCGGAACTTACATTGTGCCTGCCAGCATGTGGCTTTGCCTGATGACGAGGAAGTCGTTCTTTTAAGCTTGCAAGATGTGACGCAGCAACACCTTGCCGAAGCTGCACAGAGCCTGAGCGAACAACGATTACGAACCATGATGGATACAGTTGAAGACGGGATCATATCCATTGATACCTATGGCCGTGTGAATTCCGCTAACCCTGCCATTTGCATACTCTTCCAATATTCCTATAAAGATTTAGTGGGGCGGAAAATAGGTACTTTGTTGACAAGTGGCTCACATCGGCCATTTGACTTTTGCCAGTCCCTGCGGGATTTCAAACAGACGGGTCAGTCTGAAATGCTCGATACGGGAACTCATGAGATGCAGGGAATACGCGCCGACGGGTCTCATTTCCCGTTGGAATTGACGGTCAAAACCATGTTGTTGGGTGAGGATGTCCAATTCGTGGGCGTGGTGAGAGACATCACAGTGCGCAAGAAAGCCGAACAAGCACTGATTGCCGCGTTAAGCGATGCAGAGCAAGCCAACCGCGCAAAGTCACAGTTCCTTGCCAATATGAGCCATGAATTACGCACGCCGCTCAATGCAATCATTGGCTTTTCCGAGATCTTGGATCTTGGCATGTTTGGACGCCTGGAGAATGAACGTTATGAAGGTTACGTCTCTAACATTCTGGAATCCAGTCGTCACCTACTGGATGTGATCAACGACATTCTTGACCTCTCGCGCATTGAAGCGGGTATGGTGGAGCTGGAAGATGAATGGGTAAATGTAGCCGAAATTGTTGACTGGGCAGCACGTCGCGTCTCCACAATCGTAAACGGGGAAAAGAAAGCGGACCTTGTCACCTGTGCAGCAGAGGGCCTGCCCTATCTCGCGGCTGATAAGCGTGCCATGAAACAGATTTTCCTCAACCTCATGTCCAATGCCATGAAGTTTACACCCGCTGGGGGCGAAGTACGGGTTGAGCTGGAATGCGGCGAAAAGGACACTTTGTCTGTGCGCATCATCGACACCGGCATTGGCATTCCCGCAGACCATCTCAAAGAAGTTCTGCAACCTTTTGTGCAAGTGGAATCGTCTTTGGCACGGCGTTTTGAGGGCAGCGGTTTAGGCCTAGCCATTACAAAGTCGTTGGTCGAGGCACACGGCGGTACCATCGAGCTAACAAGTGAATTGGGGAAGGGGACCCAAGTGAGCCTCAGTTTTCCTGAGAACCGCTTGGGTCGCGATTTGATGGGAGAGCTGCCAGAACCAAGCGCTATGCTTGAAAGCAGCACTCTGCTGGATGCCAATGGGGCCCGTGAGCTAAGTACGCGAATTGAGACCCAAGACATGACGACTGCATTGGCCTAGTCGAGAAAACCGTCCAGTAGTTTTAAGAAATAGTCGAGTTGGTCGTGGTGAACCCAATGGCCCGCCTTCTCTACATTTTCAACGCGCGCATTTGGAAAATGAGCGGCTCTGCCATCCTCTACCGGGTCGCTGGCCCAGCTTTCCGTGCCGCGTATAAGCAAAGTAGGGCAGGTAATCCGCTCCCACATAGCAACAGCCTCTACTGGATCAAAAGCATTGGGTGAAAAGGCGCGCACATAATTATCGAATTTCCAACTATACGTGCCGTCTTCATTTTGATGCACCCCATGCACAGTCAGATGTCGAGCCTGTTCCGGGTTAAGGTGAGGGTTCTCCCCCTGCATGCGTTTGCACGCCTCTTCCCAGCTCGCATAACGCTTAGGCAAACGGCCAGATAAGCCGCGCATATCATCGATCCATTGGCGCAATTTGTCTGAGCGGGGTGTCTCCGAACGTTCTTTGACCAATTTCGGCGAGGGCCCCAAACCTTCAATCGCAACCAATTGTTTCACCGTCTCAGGGTAAAGCCCCGCGTAGCGCAAGGAGATATTGCCACCCAACGAATGACCAACAATTGTCAGAGGCGCCAATTGTTTTTGGTGCACCAATTGCGCAATATCATAAACGAAATCCATGAGATCATAGGCACCACCCAGCATCCATTGGCTGTCACCGTGCCCGCGTAAATCTGGCGCAATAACATGGTAGCGGTCTTTCAAGGATTGCGCGACCCAGTCCCAGTTGCGGCAATGGTCTCGTCCCCCGTGCACGAGCAGCAAAGGCGGCGCGCCCTCATTGCCCCAATCGACATAGTGCAAACGCAGGCGTTGCGAAAAATAGGTGTTGGACGTTGGTCCCGTTTCACCCGCAGCAAGGGGTGGAAAACTGGATGAAGTCATAAGCATAATTCCTATGCAGTGCCCCAAGGGGCGTCAGTTTCAAAACGGGGTCTAGGTGTTTTTTAAAGGACCGCTCGAGGATACGATGATTTTTTCGATATCCAAATTGCTCGGTCGAATTTGACCCAGTCCTTCCAGAAAAACAGTCATGTGAGGGGTCGCAAAATGAAAAGCGACGGCATCCTCATCAGCCCATTCTTCATACACCCGAAAATGATTGGCCAGCGCGACATCTTCAAAAAAGGCGTAAGCGCTGCATCCCTCTTCTGCCAAGCTTGCTTTTGCCATTTCCCCAAAAAGACTAAAAGCCTCTTCGCGTTGTTCTGGCTTTAAGTCAAATGTACCTGTGATCACGATCATCGTGTGGCCCTCCCAAGGGGATGCGTCGAGGAATATGAAGCTGATTATGCCCCATCCCAGTCTATTTTTCAAAAAAGTGGGATGGGGGGATACACAGGTGCCTGATTATTTAGAGCCGAGGTCGCCAATCGGAGACTTCTTGCTAAACAGGAAGCCATATTTGGTCGGGAACAAGCGTTGGATGATGTCCATCATGCGGGCGTCATTCCCAATCAAGATCCGACCTTTGCGTTTGCGCAGTCCTTTCAAGATTGTTTGAGCCGCTTTTTCCGGAGTGGTCCGCGCCAATTTATCAAAGCTTGTAGAAGCATCTGACCGGTCTTGTGCTGTTGAGCTTTGCAGGAAGCGCGCATTTTTCACGATGCTGGTTTTAACGCCGCCCGGATGAATGCAGGCAATATGAGTGGATGTGCCTTTCATCTCGTGGCGCAAAGCCTCGGTGAAGCCACGGATAGCAAATTTGGCTGAGTTGTATGCAGATTGACCCGGCACGGAGATGATGCCGAAGATGCTGGAAACATTGGCGAGGTAACCGCCGCCTTTGGCTTCAATCTGTGGCAAGAACGCCTTCGTGCCGTAAACCATGCCCCAATAGTCAATTTTCATGACCCATTCCAAATCTTCCATAGTCAGCTCGTCAACCGTAGCCACTTGGGCAACACCAGCGTTATTGATGACAATATCAGCGCCGCCTTGGGAAGATTTAACTTCATCAGCAAAAGCAAAAACAGCGTCCCGGTCACCCACATCTACTTGGTAAGTGCGCCCGCTGCCACCAGCTGCCTCAACCATCCGAAGCGTTTCGGCTAAGCCATTCATATCCACATCTGAGAGGGCTACTGAAGCACCTTCTTGCGCGAAGGCGACAGCGAGTGCCCGACCAATGCCGCTTGCGGCGCCAGTGATGACGGCAACTTTTCCGTTAAATGGAGACATGACTTTTCCTCATCCTTCTTTTTGTGACATTTTATCACTAAATAGCCTTTTTTGGCCGCCTTGTCAGGAAGTTTATGGCAATGGCTTAAACATCCCTCTGTCTTGAGCCCCAGGTGCGCGAGCACAACCGCATGAAGGAGGCCGCGCCAAGGGAACTGGGCGGTTAAAGGAATTGGATAAACAGAAGGGACTGTCACATAAGGTTCGTATTTATCCGTACAACTACGCTAGCCTTTCTAAACCGTTGAAAAGAAAATGATTCGTCACAAAATAGCGTGTGCTTCAATTCCAAAACTCGGTCAGTAAGGCGTGGCGAGGGCCGCTTGCCGGTCGATCTTGCCACTCATTTTGAATACTAAGTTATGGGTATTGGCCCTGCGAACTGCTGGTCGACGAGGGATCAAAGGTCAGGTGCCAAAGAGGAGTCAGCCAGAATGGGTATTAAGCCCCTTACATCGTTAGAGCAATTTGGTGCCAGAATGCGGCCCTTTCGTCTTTTGGGGGCGGTGGTTTTTCTGGTTTTTTCCGCCCTTGTGATGTGGGCAGATCTTAACCCTTGGATTGCAGCCCTTTGTATTGGCGTGTTGACGGCCGGTTTATCTGCCAGCCTTGTACGGCGTCCAAACGACAAAGCGCCAATTGCCAAAGTCGGCCAGCGCCGCATGAAAGGCATTTTGGAAATGCCGAAAAATGGCATTGATGGCCTGGTCGTGCGGTCGTTGCGCGAACCTCTTATTCTCGTGAATGAACAAGGGCGCGTTGTTTTCAAAAATGAGGCTGCCAATATCTTAGTCGGTGAAGGGGCTGAAAGTAAGCATTTGGCGAGCGTCCTGCGCGTGCCTGATGTGTTGCGCGCGGTGGATAATATTTTGAGCGGTGGGGAACCTGAACGGGTTGAATATACAATGCCCGTCCCCGTAGAACGCAACTACGAAGCCTTCATTACCTCGGTGGACAAAGGCAGCGCTTCGGTTGATGGGCAGCATTCAGATGTGACGCCTCGCGTCTTGATTATGTTCCGAGATGTCACCGACACCCGCCGGGTGGAGCAAATGCGGGTAGATTTTGTCGCCAATGCGAGCCACGAGTTAAAAACGCCTCTGGCAGCCGTATTGGGTTTCATTGAGACGTTACAAGGTCACGCGAAAGATGACCCCGAAGCGCAGAGTAGATTTCTGGTGATCATGTCGACCCAAGCTCTGCGTATGCAGAAACTGATTGATGACCTTTTATCTCTGAGCCGAATTGAATTGCGCGAACATGTGCCCCCGTCAGGGCGGGTGGATATGCGCGCCCTGACGGGTGATGTGGTTGATGGCCTGGGCCATCTGGCGCAGCAACAAGAGGTGGTGATCTCCCTTCAAGAAGTCGAGGGCGAAGTTCCTGCGGTAACGGGAGATTGGGACGAGCTGTATCAAGTGATGCAAAACTTGGTCGATAACGCCCTCAAATACGGCGGGGCGGGCAAAAAGATAGACATCAGTTTAACCCCCGATACATCAGGCCGTCGCTCCATGCTGGCCGTGTCGGTAAGAGACCAGGGGCCAGGCATTGCACGCGAACATTTACCGCGGCTGACCGAGCGATTTTATCGCGCCGACATTGCAAGCTCCCGAGAGCGCGGCGGCACTGGTTTGGGCTTGGCGATTGTCAAACATATCATCAGCCGCCATGACGGAACATTGACCATCGATTCTGAGCTTGGGACGGGCACCAATATGACAATCCGCTTGCCTATTGCAGGCTGAATTGACTGGTTGTGCTCGAGATATTGAGAAAGTATCAATAAAATCAAGCGCTTGGGTGTGTCACGCAACTGTCATGCTTTTGTCGTATTCCCTTCGTGCAGCAAACATAGCTTGCCAGTGCCTGAGGGCAAATCAGCGATCGCACGCTGGACGTGAAGACCCAGAAAACGCAATCGTTTTCGTCAGGGCCTCACAAAGCAACATGTGCGGTTGATGTGATTAACAGGGACCCACGTGATTGGAGAGATACCGTGAAACTTAAGACTCTCGCACTGGCGGCATCAGTCGCAGTTGCTTCTATTTCAATGGTTGGCGTGGCGCATGCTCGCGACCAAATTCAAATCGTTGGCTCATCCACCGTATTCCCCTTCTCAACGAAAGTTGCTGAAGAATTCGGTCGGTCAACGAAATTCAAAACACCTGTTGTTGAATCAACTGGTTCTGGCGGCGGCATGAAATTGTTCTGCTCCGGCGTTGGCATGGAACACCCAGATATTACGAATGCTTCTCGTCGTATCAAAAGTAAAGAATTCAAAAAATGCACCGAAAACGGCATCACCATCACCGAAGTTAAAGTCGGTTACGATGGCATCGTTTTGGGTAACGCAAAATCTGGTCCTGAGTTCTTCTTGACCACAAAAGACATTTTCTTGGCTCTGGCTAAAGACATTCCAGACGGCAAAGGCGGTTTGATCGCTAACCCAAATAAAACTTGGGCTGATGTGAACGAAGCGTTGCCAGCGACAAAAATCGAAGTGCTTGGCCCGCCCCCAACCTCAGGTACACGGGACGCATTTGTTGAGTTGGCGATGGAAAAAGGCGCGAAGAAGTTCCCAGAACTTAAAGCGTTGAAAAAATCAGACAAAAGAGCCTTCAAAGTTGTTGCCCATTCAATCCGTGAAGATGGCGCTTTCATCGAAGCGGGCGAAAATGACAACTTGATCGTGCAAAAATTGGTTGCAAACCCGAACGCTGTTGGGATTTTCGGCTTCTCTTTCCTCGATCAGAATGCTGACAAAATCAAAGGCGCGATCGTTGAAGGTAACATGCCTTCATTCGAACGCATCGCAAATGGTGACTACCCAATTTCTCGCTCACTCTTCTTCTACGTGAAGAAAGAGCACGTTGGTAAAGTACCTGGCATCGCAGAATTCGTTGCTGCATTCACAAACGAAGATGCATGGGGCACAGATGGCTACTTGGTTGATAAGGGTCTGATCCCTTTGCCAGAAGCTGACCGTGCGTCCATGGCTAAACAAGCTAAAGCACTTGCAACACTTGCAATGTAATTGAGCGGTTGGGGAGGGCGACCTCCCCAACTACTTTCGATCCACCAGATTGTGCTCAAACGAACCAGGCTTTCAGCGCCATTGAGCATGAAACAGTTCATTCAATAGAGAAGCAGCTATCCCATGCAGATCTCTTATCTTGTCATCGCGCTCCTCCTGCTGACTGGCGTCAGTTATTTTTGGGGTCGCCGCCGAGCAGTGTCCTTGGCAAAGGGGGAGCACCTCGTTGTTCTGCACTCCCTGCCGTCCTTTCACGGCGCCTATGTTGCTTTGTGGTGTGGTTTGCCAGCCTTGCTCCTCGTCGCGCTTTGGCTGGTCCTAGAGCCCCAAATTGTTGAGTGGGTGGTGATCAATCAATTGCCAGCTGAGCAAGCAATTCTAGCGATCTCTGACCCAAATGTTTTCAAACTCCTGCTCACCGATATTCGCAATCTAGCGTCCGGCAATATTGTGAGCCAAACTGTTGACCCGTCGCTTCAAGCAGCTGCAAACTCTTACATGCGCTACGAAGCGATCAGCCAGCAGGCTCTTTTCCTCGTGGCCCTTTCAGTAGCTATTATTCTGGGGGCATTTGCGCGGGCGCGCCTAAACCAAAGGTTCCGGGCGCGTAACCGGGTCGAAAAGATTGCTCGATGGCTGATGATGACAGCGTCGCTGATCGCCATTCTGACGACCGTTGGCATCGTTTTATCGCTGATTTTTGAAACCATTCGGTTCTTTGAAAAAGTACCCTTTGATGAGTTTTTGTTTGGCCTCAAATGGAGCCCTCAAATGGCGATGCGGGAAGACCAAGTTGGTTCTTCTGGTGCGTTCGGGGCGATCCCTCTTTTCGCAGGCACGTTTCTCATAACCCTCATTGCCATGGTGGTTGCGGTGCCAATCGGGCTCTTCTCAGCCATCTATATGTCAGAATATGCAGGCCCAACGATGCGGTCGGTGGTTAAGCCCGCTTTGGAAATCCTCGCTGGCGTGCCAACTGTTGTCTATGGCTTCTTTGCCGCCCTTACTGTCGCGCCCTTCTTTAGAGGAGCGGGCGAAAGCTTTGGATTGGACGTGTCATCAGAATCCGCTTTGGCCGCAGGTGTCGTGATGGGCATTATGATTATTCCCTTCATCTCCTCCCTCTCAGATGATGTGATGAATGCCGTGCCGCAATCTCTGCGCGATGGGGCGTATGCATTAGGTGCCACTCAGTCTGAAACAATCAAACAAGTCATTCTGCCCGCAGCTCTTCCCGGCATTGTCGGGGCGGTCCTTCTAGCGGTGTCGCGCGCCATCGGCGAAACAATGATCGTGGTCATGGCCGCAGGTCTGGCGGCAAATTTAACAGCCAATCCGCTCGAGGCCGTCACAACCGTCACGGTTCAAATTGCAACGCTGCTAGTAGGCGACCAAGAATTTGATAGCGCCAAAACACTCGCGGCTTTTGCCCTTGGCTTGGTTCTCTTTGTCATCACCCTATGCCTCAACATGGTCGCGCTCCGCGTTGTCCGGAAATACCGAGAGAAATATGACTGATACATCATCAAATACAGCCGTCTCTCAGCAGAAGAGCTGGGGGGAGATGTCTGAGCGGACAAAGCAACGCTATGCTGCCGAACGCCGCTTCCGTCTCTACGGTCTGTCCGCCATTGGGGCTGCCGTCCTCGTCTTGGCAACTTTGGTAACCTCGATCGGGATCGTTGGGATGCCCGCATTTTTCCAAACCTACATCAAGCTTGATGTAACGGTGGATGCGGCGGCGGCTGAAAGTGGACGCTTTCGCCAGCTCACGTTCAAGTCGGTCTATGCGTTTTATCCAGAAGTGACGGATCGCCGTGAGAAGAAAAGGTTGCGTGGGATCGTGTCCTCGGGTGCAGGCCGTGAAATACGGTTTGCGGTTGCTGATGACCCCTCCCTTATTGGAACTACATTCCCAATTTGGGTGCGCAGTTCCGACGACATTGATATCTTCGTCAAAGGCCAAGTGAGTAGAGATTTGCCGCAGGAAGATCGTCGCGTCAAAGACAACGAGATCGCTTGGATCGATGGGCTCGTAGAGCAGGGCCGTGTAGAAACACGCTTTAACTTCTCTTTCTTCTCCAGCGGGGATAGCCGTGAGGCAGAACAAGCCGGTATTTGGGGCGCTGTTGTTGGGTCGTTTTTCACCCTCTGCGTCACACTCGCGGTAAGCTTTCCACTTGGTGTCTTGGCCGCTGTGTACCTAGAAGAATATGCACCGCAAAATCGTTGGACCGATCTCATAGAGGTCAACATCAACAACCTTGCCGCTGTGCCGTCAATTGTCTTCGGCCTGTTAGGGTTGGCAATGTTCCTCAACTTCTTTGGCATGCCCAGATCGGCCCCGCTGGTTGGGGGGATGGTTCTCGCTTTGATGACCTTGCCGACGATCATCATTGCCACGCGCGCAGCCCTTAAAGCGGTGCCGCCGTCCATTCGCGAAGCCGCTCTAGGTATTGGGGCGTCCGAATTACAAGTTGTCACCCACCACGTTGTGCCCTTGGCGATGCCGGGCATTCTAACGGGAACAATCATTGGTATGGCGCAAGCGCTTGGCGAAACAGCGCCGCTGCTGATGATCGGTATGGTGGCCTTTATTGTGGATATTCCACAGGGAATTTTCGATCCGTCAACTGTATTGCCTGTTCAGATTTACATCTGGGCCGATAGTCCAGAGCGGGCCTTTGTTGCAAAAACCAGTGCGGCCATTTTGGTTCTGCTCACCTTCTTGGTGTTCATGAATGCAATCGCTGTCATGTTGCGTAAACGCTTTGAGCGTCGGTGGTAGGGGAAATGAATATGTCAGTAGCAGAACAACTCGCAAATAGCGGTCAACTTGAGAAGGCTGATGAGCGAAAGTCAAAAGTGATCGGTAAAGACATCACCGTTCACTACGGCGAAAAGCAAGCCCTCTTTGACGTCAACTTAAACATTCCTGAGCATCAGGTCACAGCGTTGATTGGCCCATCCGGGTGCGGTAAATCCACCTTCCTGCGGTGCATCAACCGCATGAATGATGTCATTGATGGATGCCGTGTCGGCGGTGAATTGACGGTGGACGGTGTTGATATCTATCGGTCAAATATCGATGTGGTTGAGCTGCGGGCGCGTGTGGGCATGGTCTTTCAAAAGCCAAACCCCTTTCCAAAGTCGATCTACGACAACATCGCCTATGGCCCGCGTATTCACGGCCAAGCATCTGGTCGGGGTGAAATGGACGAGGTTGTTGAAACCAGTCTGCGCCGTGCAGGCCTTTGGGATGAGGCGAAAGACCGTCTAGAAGAGCCCGGTACCAGCCTATCTGGTGGCCAGCAACAGCGCCTCTGTATTGCCCGTGCAATTGCTGTGAACCCAGACGTGATCTTAATGGATGAGCCTTGTTCGGCTCTTGATCCGATTGCGACGGCACGGATTGAAGAGTTGATTGATGAGCTTAGAGAGCGTTTCACGATTGTGATCGTAACGCACTCCATGCAGCAAGCCGCGCGGGTGTCTCAACGTACAGCGTTCTTCCACTTAGGCGTTTTGGTGGAAGAGGGTGAAACAGACCAAATTTTCACCAACCCTAAAGATGAACGCACACAGGATTATATTACGGGCCGCTTTGGCTAACCACGCACGCGGTGTGTAACTGAATTTACACCACACGCTATTTGATGAATGAAGCGGACTTTTCGGAGGGTATGATGCCAACGGAACATATTGTAAAATCATTTGAAGATGAGCTGGACGCTCTGTCCACAGCCATCGCACAAATGGGTGGTTTGACGGAAGTTCAACTGTCAGGCGCCATAGACAGCGTTGCCCGCAAAGATTTGCGCTTGGCGGAGAAAACCGTCGCCAGTGATGCACAAATTGATGCAATGGAGCATGAGATTGAAGCCCAGGCGGTCAAATTGATCGCTCTGCGTCAACCCATGGCGCGCGACCTTCGTGAGACCATCGCCGCCTTCAAAATCGTTTCAGACTTGGAACGCATCGGCGACCTCTCCAAAAACATCGCCAAGCGCTCCATTGTTATTTTGGACCAACACGACACGCCGTCACGTTTGATGCAAAGCCTATCCCGGATGGGTCGCCTCGCACTGGGGCAATTGAAAAAGGTGCTCGATGCATACGCAAATCGATCTTTGGAAGAAGCCCAAGAAGTGTGGATGTCTGACGAAGAAATCGACGAAATGTATAATTCCATCTTCCGAGAATTGCTTACCTACATGATGGAAGACCCCCGCATGATTGGGGCGTGTACGCACTTCTTGTTCATTGCAAAAAACATTGAACGTATTGGCGATCACGCCACCAATATTGCCGAAACGATCAATTATTTGATCACGGGTGAATGGGTTGTCGATGAACGACCCAAGAGTGATCAAACCAGTACTGTCAACATGTTGAGCTAGTAGACTAACAAGACAATTGGAGAGTAGCATGGCTTTGGATACAGATTGGTCTGGCAATTCCGCCTCGCGCGAAATCTCGCCCGCAGGCCGTGTGAAACGAACAACAATGAAACCTACTGTAATGATAGTGGAAGACGAAGAGGCACTTGCAACCCTCCTTCGATATAATTTGGAGAAAGAAGGCTACGACGTCACCTCCGCCACGGACGGCGAAGAGGCGGGCCTCTTGCTCCGCGAAAATCAACCTGATCTTCTTCTTCTCGATTGGATGTTGCCCGGCGTATCTGGGATTGAGCTTTGCCGTCGCCTACGGGGCCGTCCAGAAACCCGCAATCTGCCAGTGATCATGATCACAGCACGCGGGGAAGAATCTGATCGTATTCGGGGTTTGGATACAGGCGCGGATGACTACATCACCAAGCCGTTTTCAACCAGCGAGCTGCTGGCCCGTATCCGCGCTGTGATGCGCAGAATTCGCCCCGCACTTGCCGAAGATATTGTGACTTTTGGTGATATTGAGATGGACCGAGCTGCCCACAGGGTGCGCCGGGCGGACAGAGAAGTTCACCTTGGGCCAACCGAGTATCGTTTGCTGGAGCACCTTATTCAGCACCCCGGCCGTGTTTTCTCACGCACTCAATTGCTAGATGCTGTTTGGGGGTCTGATGTCTATGTGGAGGCGCGCACGGTAGATGTGCATGTTGGCCGTCTGCGCAAGGCGCTCAATATTGAGAACGAAAAAGATCCCATCCGTACCGTTCGCGCGGCAGGCTATGCGTTGGACGAACAGTTTGACACCAAAAAGCACTAGGTCTTTCCGCACTTGGCTCCCCTGGGGACACGTGCAGATGGAAACATGCAGGCACAAAAAAGCCGACCTTCTGCTGAAGGTCGGCTTTTTCATAAGTGTTTTCGTCTCAGGCCTTAAGCAAAGCCATTGCCGCGACTACGCTCAACGCGCCGGCGAGGCTGTACTGGCTGATAAGCCAAACGAGCGTGCTCAGTGCAATAAGGAGAATCGGAATTGGATTTATGTCCGCAGAAGTGGAAGCCTTCTGTGCCCGGATCGCCAATTGGCCATTTGCACGTATGCTCTGTCAAAGACAGAACTGTTGCACCGCCCCCTTCATAGCCCACGATTGGCTGGTCTGGAGCAGCTGCCATTGGCACCATCTCTTGCTCAACCTTCCGTGCACGCGGCATCGTTGGTGTGCTAGGTGCTGCGGGCGTTCGAGGCGCGCTGGCTCTCGGTGTCGCTGCAACTGTGGCTGATTTGCGGGGTGCACGGTTTGATGTCGCGCGCCCAGATAAGCCCAAACGGTGTACTTTGCCGATTACGGCGTTGCGCGTCACTCCGCCCAATTGCTTCGCAATTTGGCTAGCACTCAGGCCTTCAGCCCAAAGCTTTGTGAGGATTGCTACACGATCTTCAGTCCACATAATGGTCCCCTCTGGCATGTTCTAGGCTGCAAGGGCCCCTAGATATAGAATCTAAAACCCGTCGTAGCCACTATATGCTGTGTTTATATTTGGTAAATATACAAAATAGCGGGGAAATCGCAATCCCTACGTCGGCCTGTTAACTGTTTATCCACAGAAATTAACGGCGGGTTTTTGCGTTAAAGTGAACTAATTTGGGCAATTGCGGCGCTAACAGTCTGTTCCTATTGTATTTTGCCCATCGCTGCCCTATCTCAAGTGTCTTATCTAGGAGGGCGCAATGTCACAAGAAAATTTGCCAGCAGCCGGCATCCAACGCCGGTTTGATAACGTTAATTGGTTGGGCATGTGGACCCTCTATGCCAAAGAAGTGCGCCGCTTTATCAAAGTGGGCACACAAACCGTGGGCGCACCCGTCGCAAATGCCTTGCTCTTCCTAGCGATTTTCTCGTTAGCGTTCGGCGCGGGCGCACGGCCAGACGTTGACGGCTTGCCATTTGTGACGTTCCTGTGCCCAGGCTTGATCATGATGACCATGCTCACAAACTCCTTTGCCAATACATCGTCTTCCCTAATGATCTCCAAGATCCAAGGCAATATCGTCGATGTGCTAATGCCGCCGCTTTCAGCTATGGAGTTGAATGTCGGTTTTGCGCTGGCAGGCGTCACCCGCGGCGTTTTCGTAGGTCTCGTGACCGGCCTTGGCATGTGGGTTTTTGTCGGCGACAGCATTTCGGTGTTTAATGTTGCAGCTTTGATCTTCTATGCGGTCAGCGCGTCGTTGATGTTGTCTCTTCTGGGCATCTTGACAGGGATTTGGGCTGAGAAGTTCGATCACCTGCAAGCGATCACCAATTTTGTCATCACACCCATGGCCTTCCTGTCAGGCACATTCTATGCCGTGAAAAACCTGCCCGATCTGGCTTATACAATTACCCAGTTCAACCCGTTCTTCTATCTGATCGACGGTTTCCGCTTTGCCATGACAGGCCGGGCGGACGGTTCCATCATGACAGGCGTGATCGCCATTACCGTCATAAACGTTGTTCTATGGCTCGTGAGCGATCATGTGCTGCGACGAGGCTATCGTTTGAAGGCCTAAATTCGACGAACACACTGATTTTATGTTGATTTTGGCCGTCTGGAGCATCCGCGCGATTGACAGAGGGAGCTGATCTCAACATAATCAGCCGTTTCTCGGACAGCCGCCGGTTAGGGCGGCTTTTCTTATTCGCGTTCGGGAGCGAACACCATGATTACACCTGTACTACCTACATATGCCCGGTTTGATCTCACATTTGAGACCGGGGAAGGATCCTATCTTTTCGATGCTAAAGGCGAGCGTTATCTCGACTTTGGAGCAGGGGTCGCTGTGAACTCTCTGGGCCATGCTCATCCGCGCCTTGTGGCTGCGTTGACAGAGCAAGCCGGGAAGCTTTGGCACACCTCCAATCTGTATCGAATACCGGGCCAAGAAAAACTGGCTATCCAACTCACTGAGGCAACCTTTGCTGACACGGTCTTCTTTGCCAATTCAGGCGCGGAAGCTGTGGAGTGCTCCATCAAAATGGCGCGGAAGCATTTCGCCGCCAAAGGGGAGCCTGAGCGCTATGAGCTGATCACCTTTGAAGGTGCCTTCCATGGCCGGACTTTGGCCACGATTGCCGCCGGTGGCAAAGACCAATATTTGGATGGCTTTGGCCCCAAAACACCCGGCTTTCCCCAAATTGATTTCCCTCACACACTTAAAGACGTGGAGAAAGTCAAAGCCGCAATCGGGCCCAATACCGCAGGCCTCCTGCTAGAACCCATTCAAGGGGAAGGAGGCATTCGTGCTTTCGCTCCTGAAGTGTTGCGTGCGTTGCGGGCCCTGTGTGATGACGAAGGCCTCTTGTTAGTGATGGACGAAGTGCAAACCGGTGCTGGACGAACGGGAACTCTGTTTGCCTACGAGCAGGCGGGCATCACGCCGGACATTTTGGCAGCAGCCAAAGGTCTGGGCGGTGGTTTCCCGATGGGTGCTTGTTTGGCGACGGAAGACGCCGCGTCTGGCATGGTGCCGGGAACGCATGGGTCAACATTTGGGGGAAACCCCTTGGCGGCTAGCGTTGCTAATGAAGTGCTGACCGTGTTGCGTGAAGAGGGTTTTCTGGATCGGGTGAAACAAGCAGGGCTCTTTCTCAAACAGAAAATAGCCCGTTTGGTGGACGAACACCCAACCATCATCGAGCAAGTGCGCGGTGAAGGTTTGATGATTGGCCTGAAATGCAAAGTCCCCAACACAGAGTTGGTGGCAGCCTGCATTGAACAACATCTGCTGACAGTGGGCGCAGGCGACAATGTCGTGCGTATCATTCCGCCACTGATCGTGACAGATGAACAAATTGACGAAGCTGTAAACGCCATTGACGCAGCCTGCGTTGCGTTGGAAGCAGCTCAAACCAAGGAGGGCGCGTAATGACGACGACCCTGAAGAACTTTATTGACCTAAGCGACGTGAGTAAAACGGACTTGCGTGCGATTATCGATGATGCGCATACCCGCAAGGCAGCGCGCGCCGGTAAAGGCCAAGCCGAACATGATGCGGACGCACCGCTCAGTGGCAAATTATTGGCCATGATATTTGAAAAACCATCTACCCGGACCCGTGTGTCATTTGATGTGGGCATGCGCCAGCTGGGTGGTTCGCCTCTCATGTTGAACGGCAGCGAAATGCAACTAGGTCGCGGCGAAACGGTAGCAGACACTGCCCGCGTTCTGTCGCGTTATGTAGACGCCATCATGATCCGCACGACCGACCATTCCAAATTGTTGGAGTTGGCCGAATACGCAACTGTGCCTGTCATCAATGGATTGACTGATCACAGTCACCCCTGCCAGATCATGGCGGACGTGCAAACATTTGAAGAGCATCGTGGCCCGATCACCAACCGCAAAGTAGCGTGGGCTGGCGACGGTAACAATGTGGCTGTTTCTTGGATACATGCAGCGGTTCAATTTGATTTCGAATTGCGCTTGGCATGCCCAGAAGAACTAGCCCCGCCCAAAGCTGTGCTGGAGTGGGCAAAAGCTCAGGGTGGCAAAGTGATTGTCACTCAAGACGCAGACGCTGCGGTCGACGGTGTGGATTGCGTTGTCGCAGATACATGGGTTTCCATGGGCGATGATGAGGCTGAAGTGGCCAACCGTCACAACCTGTTGGCGCCATATCAAGTGAACGATCGCTTGATGGGCCTTGCAGCTAAAGAGGCACTCTTCATGCATTGCCTTCCCGCTCACCGGGGTGAGGAAATGACAAGCTCCGTAATCGACGGCCCCCAGTCTGTGGTTTTCGACGGCGCAGAAAACCGCCTGCATGCTCAAAAGAGTGTATTGGCTTGGTGCTTCTCATAACGCTATTGAGATGAGTTTTAGATAGAGACCGTGCGCTTGAGGCGCATGATGATCCGACTTACAGAAAGTGTGACGCAATGAGCGACGACACAAATATTTCGCTAAACGCATTAGCGAGCGATGACCTCGTGACGCCCTTCCAAATTGAAGGCATTGGCCTGCGAGGCCGCATTGCGCGCTTTGGACCGTTGATTGACGATATTCTCTCACGCCATAATTATCCCGAACCAGTCTCCATTCTATTGGGTGAAGCCGTTGTGTTGGCATCTCTATTTGGATCAGCGCTTAAATTCAAAGGCCGTCTAACGTTGCAAACAAAAGGCGACGGCCCCGTCAACTTGATCGTTGCCGACTATGATACGTCCGGCAGCATGCGCGGCTACGCGATGTTCGATGAGGAAAAAGTAGAAGCGTTGATCGCGCAGGAGAAAACCACAAGCGCTGATCTATTGGGCAAAGGCTATTTGGCCATGACCATCGATCAGGGGCCTGATATGGATAATTATCAAGGCATCACCGAATTGAGCGCAGAAGGCTTGTCGCACTCAGCCCATGAGTACTTCCAACAGTCTGAGCAAATCGCAACTCGAATTCGCTTAGCCGTTGGCCCGCTTTATCAACGCGATGACGATGGTAAAGGCACAACTGTTTGGCGTGCAGGCGCGATCATGATCCAACACATCGCCAAAGAAGGCGGTTTGACAGGGCACCGTGATCAAGAAGAAGACGCTAAAGAGACGTCCGAGAATGACGAACATCAAGACGCTCAAACCCAACAAGAAAAAGATTGGGACCACGGTGTTATTCTGTTGAACACCACAAAAGATCATGAGCTGCTAGACCCGGACTTGCCAGCAGACCGTTTGCTCTATCGTCTCTTCCATGAAGATGGCGTGCGCGTATTCCCGCCAACGTCTGTGGCCTTTGGCTGCCGTTGTTCGCAAGAAAAAATGTTGGCTGTTTTACGCAGGCTGCCTTTGGAAGAGTTGCATGATATTGCAGAAAACGGCACCATCTCTGCGCGGTGTGAATTCTGCAATGAGCAATACAATTTTGATCCAGACAATTTGCCCGAGTAGGCTTGCCAAATTCGGCGTCGCTGACAAAGGGTGAGGCGGAATAGGGAGCAGGCATGCAAGGTTGGTATAAGAAAGTACTTCAGGGCGTTGCATTATGGGGTGCATTGGCACTCAGCGCCTGTGCCACGCCGCCCGCGCCAACGACAGCCCTTGAAATCACCTTTCAGCACAGGCCCGTAATTTCTCTCAACGTCGCGCGTGTGGAAATTGTAGACGCTCACGACGAGGGTGGCAGCTTTCCCCGTGTGGATCACCTCTATACAAAAACACCGGCCAGCTTAGTGCGCCGGTGGGCAAAGGACCGTTTGAAGCCCGTCGGCCAGCTTGGTCAGGTGAGTGTTTTGATCCAAGAGGCAAAGGTGGTCGAAACCTCCCGCGTCATCGACAAAGGCATTCTGGGGCTGTTCAATGATGAGCCAGACACCGAGCTAACTGCCACAATTGTCGCGCGCATTGAATTTGTAAATGTGCTCGATGGGGGGTCTTATGCGGTGAATGTAGAGGCCCGAGCAAATGTCGCCATCTTCGAAAGCGCCACGCTCAATGAACGTGATCTCGCCTATTATTCAGCCCTAGAAACCTTAGGCGCTGCCTTTGATGAAGCGGTGGAAAAAGAATTGCGTTCGGTGATGAAAGCAATCATCGTCGATTAAAGGGCTTGGCCACAAACATACTTCGTCAACCGAGAGAAGAACCGATCACAGGCCGCAATCTGCTCCAACGAAATAAATTCATTAGGCTGGTGGGCTTGATCGATACTGCCGGGGCCGCAGATGACAGTGGGCAGGTCCGCAATCTGAAAAAGCCCTGCTTCCGTCCCGTATGAAACAGCTTGGGCTTCATTACGTTCTGCAAGTTTCAGGACCAAGGTTTCACCCGGCGACCCATCATTGGCCATAAGGCCGGGCACAAATTCCCGCTTCACAGTGGTGATGTCGGCTTCTGCCGAGATCGCCCGCATCTTGGGCAGCAGCGTTTCTTGGATATAGGCTTCAACTCGGTCTGGAATTTCAGTGACGTCTTGGTCAGGCAGCGCGCGGAACTCCCACACAAAACTACATTTACGCGGGATAATATTGAGCGCCGTGCCCCCTTCAATCGTCCCGATATGAACGGTGGTGTAAGGCGGGTCAAACCGTTCCGTTGCATCACCCTTCACCCGCATCCGCTCACCTTCATCTTCCAGAAAGTTGATAATCCGAGCCGCGTAGGAAATCGCATTTACGCCCGCATGTGTCCGGCTGGAATGAGCCTCAAAACCAGTCACCTCAGTACGAAACGCATGGATGGCTTTATGGGCGTTCACGACTTTCATCATCGTGGGTTCGCCGACAATGACAATCTCCGGACGCGGCAGCTGAGAGAGGGCCTGATCAATCATAGGCCGCACCCCTAGGCAGCCAACTTCCTCATCATAGGACAGCGCAAAATGCACAGGACGCTCAAGCCCAGCTTCAATCATGTCTGGTAGATGCGCCAACGCAATCGCAATGAAACTTTTCATGTCGCAGGTCCCACGCCCATGCAACAACCCGTCGGCTTCACGGGTTGAGAATGGATCGCTCGCCCAGTCTTGCCCGTCAACGGGCACAACATCTGTGTGGCCAGACAACACAATCCCTCCAGCTTGCTCAGCAGGTCCTGCTGAGGCAAACAAATTGGCTTTGGTGCCTTCTTCGTTCTCAATGCGCTGTGAGGGCACACCCCACTGCGCCAGATAATCCTCGATGAACGCAATCAGGGCCAAATTAGAATGGCGACTGACAGTGTCAAAAGAGACAAGCTTGTCGATCATTTCACGAGATGTGTAACGGTGTGCCATGGAGCAGCTCCTTGAAGTCGGGGGCCTTTAATAGATGCGCGCACCATACCTCAGATGAGGGAGAACTTCAAAAGCCGCGCACTAGTTGCGCCAAAATGAGGGAGAGAGCAGCACCAACACGGTGAACACTTCCAAGCGGCCAATCAACATAGAAACCGCCAAAATCCATTTGGAAACGTCCGGTAGCGGCGCAAAGGTTCCCGTGGGCCCGATAATATTTCCAAGCCCCGGCCCCACATTGGAAATGGTGGACCCTGCTGCCGATACCGCGGTTAGAAAGTCCAACCCTGAGAGGTTGAGCAGGATAGCGATAATGCCAAAGCAGAAGAAAAACAGGAAGAAAAAGCCCATGACAGAAGCCGCAACACCGTCGGTAATCGGGTGTCCATTATAGCGCGGCACAAACACACCGTGGGGATGCACAATCTGTTTGATCTGGGCATGCATTGACGCGATCAACACTTGCAAGCGGAAGATTTTGATGCCGCAGGAGGTTGATCCCGCACAGCCGCCGATAAACATGATCACGAAAAACACCACCACCACAAAGCTGCCCCAAGAGGCGTAGTCGTGATTTGTATACCCAGTGCCCGTGAGGATAGAGATGACATTAAACGAGGCATAAAGAACCCGCTCGCCCATCCCATCATTGATGTCGTAGTTATTTTGGTACAGCGTCAAGACGATGATCAGCGTGACAACAATGCCCAAGAAAACCCGAACTTGAGAGTCTTTCCAAAGCTCTAGAGGTTTGCCTTGTACCGCTTGAATATACAGAATGAACGGGATGGAGCCGATGATCATGGCCATGATCAAAACAATATCGATCGCCGCATTATCAAAATGGCCAATAGAGGCGTCATGAGTGGAAAAGCCGCCTGTCGCAATCGACGTCATGGCGTGGTTCACAGCATCAAAGGCATCCATGCCGCTGCTCCACAAAAACAGCGCACAAAAGAACGTGAAGGCGATGTAAAGCGAGGAAAGCGACCCAGCAATTTGAGCCGCACTTGGCAACACTTTCTCGGCTGTATCGAACGCCTCAACTTTAAAGAGCTGCATCCCCCCAACCTGAAGCATTGGCAGCAGCGCAATCGCCATGAAGACAATCCCCAAACCCCCAAGCCATTGCAGCAAACTGCGCCACAACAAAATGCCGGGAGGGGCGTCGTCCAGTCCCACAATCACTGTAGCGCCCGTGGTGGTCAGCCCCGACATCGCTTCAAAATAAGCATCAGTGTAACTCATATCGAGCCCGGAGAACGTGAGCGGCAATGCGGAGAAGGCGGGCAATAACATCCATGCCATCACCACCAACATAAAGGCTTCTTTGAGCGATAGCCGGTCGCCGCTCCCCCAATTAGTCAAGGCAAAGGAAACACCCATAAACAGGGTCAGCAAGGCCGACGCCGCAAAGACACCCCAATCGTCGTGGCCAACACTGAGATCAACAAGGGCAGGGATCAGCATTGCCACCCCAAGCGTTGTCAAAAGGAGGCCGTTTACGAGCAATATGGGACGAAAGTCGAGCATGTGGTTCTGTCAGTCTGATGTTCATTCAGGCAGCGAGAGGTATAGGCTCATTTAGGAAGTCATTTGGAAAGACCCGCGCCGCTTTTCACAGCCTTTATCGCGCGCCTTAGGGGACCCTGTCCAGTTTAATGAAGTTTGGCGCCAATGCGGGCTTTCCCCCACCTCAATGAAGTGTTCGGCGCGCCTGCGGTCCATCAAGCGGGAAGGCAGGAATGGTCACCAAGAAAGTGTCCCCGGCTTCATTCTGCATTTGGTAGGAGCCTTCCATGAAACCGGAAGGTGTCGTGAGCGGTGTTCCGCTGGTATATTCAAAGCTGTCACCTGAGACCAAAATCGGCTGTTCCCCGATCACGCCTTCGCCCTGCACTTCATGCAAGCGACCATTCGCGTCAGTAATCTTCCAATGGCGGGCACGCAATTGCACAGTGTCCGTGCCTTCATTTGTAATGGTGATGGTGTACGCCCAGACATAATAGTCGCGATCAGGCTCGGACTGGTCCGGCATATATTGGGGACGCACATCTACTAAAATGTCAGCTGTTCGGGCGCTAAACATGAAACCTCACAGATCCCCGCGCCGAAAACCAAAGCGGGTTCGACGCTAGAAAGATTAGTCGGGAATTGAGAGTAAATTACGTCATCTTGCCTAATGAGCGGTTACTTTCGGGCAAATAGGCGCCTATTTGCCCGAAAATTGAGTAATTACGCAGACGCAAGCGCGCGCGTGAAGTCCTCGATAAGGTCATCAGAGTCTTCAAGCCCAACCGACAAGCGTAACAATCCGCCGGTAATGCCCAAATCAGCTCGCACTTCATCAGAAAGCCGCTGGTGCGTGGTCGTTTCGGGATGGGTGATCAGGCTTTTTGCATCGCCCAAATTGTTGGAGATCTTCACGACTTCCAAGCCATTGGCCGTCGCAAAAGCCGAGGCTTTGCCGCCCGCAAGCTCAATAGCAATAATGCTCCCGCCCATTTCCATCTGCCGTGCTGCCAAATCATGCTGGGGATGGCTTTTAAGGCCTGGATAAATCGCCCGGCTGATTTTGGGATGAGTGTCAAAAAACTCAGCCAATTTTTGCGCGTTACGGCAATGCTCCCGCACCCGTAGGTCTAGCGTTTCCAAGCTTTTCAGCATCACCCATGCATTAAATGGGCTCAAAGACGGACCGGTTTGGCGCATGAAATTTGCCAGTTCGTCGTCAATAAAGCCCTGATTGCCCAGCACAATCCCGCCTAAACAGCGTCCTTGACCATCAATGTGCTTGGTGGCTGAATAGACAACAACATCAGCGCCAAGTTCCATTGGCCGTTGCAGGACTGGTGTTGCAAACACATTATCGACAACCAAGCGAGCGCCAGCCTTATGGGCAATGTCGGCAACGGCTTTGAGGTCAATCACTTCAAGGGTCGGATTGGACGGTGTTTCCAAAAAGAGAACTTTAGTGTTGGGCCGAACCGCATTTTTCCATTGCGCTAAATCTGTCCCATCAACCAGCGTGGATTCCACGCCAAAGCGGGGCAGCAGGTCTTCCACAACATAAAGGCACGAGCCAAACATAGCCTTGGCCGCCACCACGTGGTCACCAGCTGAAAGTTGGCAGAGCATTGCGGCCGTTACAGCTGCCATGCCGGTTGCGGCGGCGCGTGCATCGTCGGCACCTTCAAGCGCAATCATGCGTTCTTCAAACATGCGCACGGTGGGATTGGCAAAGCGGCTGTAAATAAAACCACCTTCCTCACCCTTAAAGCGGGCTTCTGCGGCTTCGGCGCTGTCATAGACATAGCCGGACGTCAGGAACATCGCTTCGCTGGTTTCACCAAATTGAGAGCGTATTGTGCCCCCATGAACGGCGCGCGTGCGGGGGCGAAATTTAGCTGGATCATGGCTCATTGATCAAAGTCCCATAAAAAAACCCCGACCAGCTTGGATCGGGGGTGTGAACTCCCGACCTTTTAGCGCTTTATTTAACGTGGCGGCAAGCCGGTCGGCTCAAAATTCCACGGGATAGAGCCGCATATAACGCCCAATTTTTCCCCTCGTCAAGCCCGACGGTGATCTAAGGCGAGAAGGGCAATTGCTGCCTCTAGGCCATCGGCTTGTAAAATGCTAGAAAAGCAACGCCCATACTTTGGGGGCAGAATCGCCAATTCGGACGGTTTCGCCGCAAATATCGCAAAATATCCATTTGTATGGATGGCTTGGGATCGGGTAGATGAAACGACCCTATGATACGTGACCGGCGTTGGCTTGTATGACGCCCTCCTTAATGAAGCGGATGTAATTGTGACCAGCGCGAACGATCTTTTTCCAGGCCATGACGGCGCTGTACCCACTCAGTCCCGCCACGGCGCGCCCCATGCGACTGGCATTTTGCCCGCCCATGCGATCAAGTCGTTGATCCGAGATCAGGAAATCTGGTCAAGTAATGAGATCGAAGATAGTCAGGTACAGCCTGCCAGTCTCGATCTCAGGTTAGGCACAGTGGCCTACCGTCTGCGCGCCAGCTTCTTGCCCGGCGAACGCTCATCTGTCATGAGCAAAGTTGAAAATCTAGCACTTCATGAAATTGATCTGACCAACGGGGCCGTGTTGGAAGTCGGCTGCGTTTATCTGGTGCCTTTGCAAGAAACGCTAGCCTTGTCAGAGCGAACAGCCGCTGCAACCAATCCCAAAAGCTCCACCGGTAGGCTTGATGTCTTTACCCGCGTGATCACAGATTTCGGCACCCAGTTCGACCAAATTGTATGTGGCTATAAAGGCCACCTTTACCTAGAAGTCAGCCCACGGACGTTCCCCGTTTTGGTCCGCCAAGGCTCCAAGCTATCCCAAATTCGGTTTCGTCGCGGGCAGGCCACGCACACAGATACAGAGTTGCGCCACCTTCACGACACTGTAAAACTGTTGGACGGCACACCTAACATCGACAATGGCCTCGCGCTCACAATCGACCTTAAAGGCACGCGCGACGATGGTCTCGTGGGATACCGGGCTCGGCGTCACTCCGCCGTCGTCGATATGGATGTGCCCAATGCGCTCGATGTTCTAGATTTCTGGGACCCCGTCTATATGCGCGGTCGCGATAACATCATTCTAGACCCCGATGAATTCTATATTCTGGCCTCATGCGAAGCTGTGCATGTCCCAGCCTCTCATGCCGCAGAAATGGTGCCCTTCAACCCATTGGTGGGCGAATTCCGGGTGCATTATGCAGGCTTCTTTGATCCAGGCTTTGGCTCAAAAGCTGCCGGGGGGGCAGGCAGCCGCGCTGTCCTTGAAGTGCGCAGCCATGAAGTGCCTTTCATTCTTGAGCATGGGCAAATCATCGGGCGTTTGATCTACGAACGGCTCACCGATACGCCCGCCACCCTTTACGGCCAGGGCATTGGCTCAAATTACCAAAAACAGGGCCTCAAACTCTCCAAGCATTTCCGCGCTCCAGAATTTTAAGGAGCCGACATGAGCGCACGTGAATGGATGCAATGCGGCATGGCTCTTTTGGGCCTAACCCTCTTATTCCTGTGGGGAACATGGCTGCAACAAAGCCTCGCCCTCACCATTCCCGGTGCAGTGCTGGGTCTTGTGGCAATGTTTGGCTTGCTTGTTTGGCGATATCGCCCCGGCACACAAAGTGCCGCAGCACTGGGCCGCACTGCTGATACGCTTCTTGCCCATATGAATCTTTTCTTTGTGCCCGCCGGTGTGGGCGTGATGGCGCATCTCGCATTGGTCGCCCGCGATTTGTGGCCCATCATCGCCGCCTTGCTTTTTTCCACCCTGATCGGCGTGGCCACAACCGGTCTTGTCTACCAAGCCTTGTTGCGCAGAACAGGCAGGGGAGAACGCAATGACTGAGTTCATTTCCAGTTGGGGCTTGTCCGAAACACTGTGGCTATGCTCAACGATTGTCGCTTATACCCTTGCCCGTAGACTTCAGAAAGTTTTTGGGAATGTGCCGCTCGCCAACCCGGTTTTACTTGCCGGTGTTCCCTTAGGTTTGATCATTTGGTTGGGTGACTTTCCCTTCGCGTCTTATCAGCTGGCAGGGCAAGCGTTGTTATTTTTGCTGGGTCCAGCAACGGTGGCACTGGCCATTCCCTTTCATCGCAATTGGCGCATCGTGCGCTCCCAAGGCGCTCCCTTTCTCATTGCCATGGCAGCAGGTTCTGTCGCAACAGTGCTGTCGGGCCTTGCCATCGCTTGGGCATTAGGAGCGGGTCCCGATACACTCGCCTCAATGGCACCCAAAGCCGTCACCACCCCCATCGCCATTGGCATTGCTGAGCAAATAGGGGGCATTGCCTCGCTCACTGCAGCTTTTGTTATTTTCAGTGGGGTCATTGGCGCCATGCTCGGGGGCCCGCTGCTCACTCTATTAGGCGTGAAAGACCACGCAGCACGCGGGGCAGCTTACGGCACAGCGGCAGGCGGTATCGGCACAGCACAAGCCTTTCAAGAAGACCAGCTTGCGGGCACATTTGCAGGCATATCGGTAACTGTGAACGGCGTATTGACCGCCATCCTCTTACCTATTTTGTGGTGGGTATTTGTTTAGCCGCTACAAGAGCCACCACCCAAAACACAGAACCGCGCACAATGGGGATGGTTGAGCGAAATGGGAGCGGAAGCTTCTTCAAGGCTCTCACCTAAATCAAACCGGTCATCATAGGGCAGTAACGTACATGCCGCGACAGAGGCGTGCCCCGCCCCTTTGCGTTTCACAACCATTCGGCTTGTCGCGCACATCACGCTGTTTGGATCGACATTCAAAATGCTCCAACAAGCTGTGGTGATTTCGGGCACATCTTGGGTCTCATCCATTTCTGGAAACAGCACCAAGTCCGTCGCATTATCGACATCAAGCTTAAGGCCTTCAGTTGCGAAGAGGGCACGGTATCCCGCCCGCGCCGCGTCTTCAGCTTCATGCCAGCAAGTGCGCCCCGCAATGTCGAGCGAGAACCCCTGATCGGAGAGCCAGCGCAATCCAACCATCGCCTTGGCAAAAGAACCCGCACCGCGTTCTTGGTCATGCAGCTCCGCACTATAATGATCGATGCTCACCCGCATGGTAAGCTGATCTCCGTATTTCTTTTGCAAATCCAACAACCCAGCCTGCACTTTGGGCCGCATCATTGGCGCCATCGCATTGGTCAGCATGAGCACTTTAAATCCGCGCGCGAGCGTCTCATCAAGAATTGGCAGCATGTCGGGGTTCATGAAGGGTTCGCCGCCGGTGAACCCAATCTCTTCGGTGCCCAGACCGCGCGTCGCGATTTCATCAAGGTAGCCCAACACATCGGCGGTGGACAAATAGACCAGCCGATCATTCGTCGGGCTCGACAAAATGTAACAATTCACACACTCGATGTTGCACAGGGTGCCTGTGTTAAACCACAGCGTTTCCAGCTTTTTCAAGCCCACATGCGCGCGCCGCTCTCCCTTGGCTGTAAGGTGAGGGTCGCTAAACTTGTGCAGGCGTTGCGCCTCGTCAGTCAATGTGTCGGATATTTTCAATGTCAGATCGGTCATGCAAATAAGCTAACTCGGTTGTGCAAAAAGGGCCACTCACATTGACGCGAGCAGCCCTAATTGATCGAATTTGGAGTGTGGTTTAGCCAGGTAGGCCTTCAAAGCAAGGCACACCGTCAGCAATCACATGGAATGGCTGTTTATCGCAGGTGTAAATCGCGACTTGCGGCCCTTCAAAAATAGCTGGGTCATCAAAGGAACCAACTTTAAGCAGGATAGCGCCCGGCAATCCAGGTGCCCGTGTCCCGAGTGAGGTGCCGCAGTCACCGCAGAATTCCCGCGTAACAGCATTTTCGATATCTGTCCGCGTGAATTTTTTCGGAGCACCCTTGGTATAGGTGAAACCAGCTTCTGGGATAGCCATCGTCAAATTAGCAGCGCCGCCCGTGATATATTGGCACTCACGGCAATGGCATTGGCCTTTAAAAAGTGCGTCGCCGCTGGCTTTATACCGAACGGATCCGCAATAACATCCACCTTCAAAATCCATTATACTCTCCCTGTTTTTGTTTTTCAGGGGCAGTCTAATGGCTTTTGAAAGGAAAAGGCTATCCCTTAAAGACTAGTTGCCCCAAGTCCAGCTCCAGCTACCTGTGTATTCATAGTAAGAACCGCCGCTACATGCGTAAGCAGGTTGCGCGCTGAGCGCATATCCAGTGGCTGCAATCATGAGGGCCATAACACTGCCAATCAATTTTGCGCGCAGAGGCGTCACACCCAAGGCCTTAGCCTGTTGAACCGATGCCCGCCCTTTATTCAATCCCCAATGGATCATTTTGAAACCTTCCCTAAAATTACGTGCCCCAAAACGGCACAAAAGCGGCGCATTCGCCACTGCTTCTTCTTAGGTATCAAGCGCTGCAACATTCGTACCTAATCTGGTGGTAAAGGGAGGCTGGGCTTTTCGCGTGTGGCGTCCGTAAGTATTTTGGCTCTTGCCTTAAGCCGGTGAGGACGGTAGTAAACGGGTGTCCTTGCATACGTGCATAGATCATGCGGATGTAGCTCAATGGTAGAGCAGAAGCTTCCCAAGCTTACGACGAGAGTTCGATTCTCTTCATCCGCTCCAAATTCCCATCACAAAGACTTTACCGATTCAAAGCTGGCCAATTGGCAAGCAGTTGAGCGCGCAGGCTGTGCTCGGGGAATTCAATTGAGAAAACCTCAAATTGACGGCGCGCGGCTTCAATATCTCCAAGGCTGAAGGCGTATTGGATAGCGGCTGCTTGCACATGCGGGTTGTGAGCGCCAAGTTTTAGCGCGTCCGCCATAAGCACCGCGCCTTGGTCGGGCTGGCCGGCTTGGGTAAAGAGCTGAGCCGCCTCAGTTCGAACAATTGCCTCGTCAGGCAAAAGTGCCAACGCTTTCTCCATCGCCTTCAGAGCAGCAGGAAACTCAGCGCGCTCGCGCCGTATCCGTGCAAGCTGAAGATAAATGCCCGCATCATCACCCGCCGTCTCAAGCCCTTGCATCCAAATATTAATCGCGCGATCAGGCTGTCCTGTCAGCAAATACAGGCGGCCTAGGCTCATCCATGCCGAACCCAATTTAGGGTCAAACGAAATAGCTTGCTTAAAGGCACGCTCAACCCCACGTACATTGTTCACCGCGTAGCCAAAGCCCGCCATCTTCATATGACCTTCGGGGAAATCAGCCGTTGCCAGATAGGACTCCAACAAGGCCTTCCAAACCCCGCGCAACCGTTCGCGCGATCCCGCTTGGATATGCAGTGAAGGCGCGCCCGCAAGCAACCGCCCTGCCGCCAATCGAACAGAGCGAATGGGGTCCCCCAAAAGAGGTTCCAGCACGGTGGCTTTGTCCGCATTACTTGCGGCAGCCTGAGAGAGAATAGCAGCTTTACGAACTAAGGGAGAAGCGTCGGTAAGCGACGGTCGTGCCAATATAGCCGCACGAGGCGCATCAAGCTGCGCCAATAAATCCAAGGCACTGGCGCGTATGATAGGCGCGACGTTACTGTCCCGCGCTATTTCCATCAAAGCTGGAATGACCCGGCCATCACCAGCCCGCGCGCCTGCAAACGCTTGGGAAAAATGGGGCTGTCCCCATTGTCCGTTAGGAAACCGTTTCGCGATTTCTTTGGCCGCCCATGCATTGCTCTCATCTTCGTGGCATCCGATACAGGCGTTCGGCGCGCCCGTCTTGTCACTCAGGTCAGGCCTCGGCACCTTGAAACTGTGATCCCGCCGGGGGTCAACACCCATAAAGGTTCGCTCGGGCATATGGCAGGAAACACATTGCGCGCCCTCAGTACCCACTTCGTGAAAGTGGTGAGACGGTGCGTCGTAAGTTTTGCGTGGCAGGCTGGTGAAGTCGGGATTGCCATTAGGGTTGTGGCAGGTGGCGCAGAGAGCATTGCCCTCAGCCACGAGCTTCAAACTATGGGGCTCATGACAGTTCGTGCAAGTAACGCCTTTAGCGTGCATTTTACTTTGTGCGAAAGAACCGTACACATAGACCTCATCCAAGATTTGCCCGTCTGGAAAATACAAACCGTCGCGTAGTGTGGCTAAGTTGAAATCATTATGGAAATCAGAATGAGGGTCGCGAGAGGTCGCGCTCAAAGGTTCGCGCCGTGAATGACAGGCTGCACACATGCCCGATACCGCATGCGGAGAAGCAGGGGAGAGCGATGCAGGCGTGCCCGCATAAGGGTCAGGCGTCACAGTCTGAATTTCGGTTTCATATTGTTTTGCCCAGGCCACATGGCCCGATCCTGCGCCGTGACAACTCTCACACGCGACATTCATTTCTTGCCATGTGCTTTGAAAACGATTGGTGGCCGTGTCGTAGTTCTTCTCAAATCCCGTGGAGTGGCAGTCGGCACATCGGCTGTTCCAATTTTGGTACACGCCGGTCCAGTGCAGCCCGTCTTTAGGCTCAATCACTTGATCCGGGTAGAGATGATACCATTTCTTTCCCTTCCGATCCCACGCGATACTCAAGGATTGCAACCGACCCGGTTCCGTTTCCAGCAAGTACTGCTGCAGCGGCTCAATGCCGACTACATATTTGACCTGGAAGGTTTGGGGCGTGCCCGCAGGCCCCGTCGTCGTCACCATAAAGGCGTCACCGTCCCGAAAGAACCGCGAGACCTCTCCAAAATGGGTGAAGGTTACGTCGGAGAAGTCACCTTTTACGGTTTCTTCGGTGGGACGTTTCAACGCCCAATCGTGGTGAGACCCGGTCCAAGCCTCCACCTCTTCTGCGTGGCATCCTTGGCAAATGGCGGTCGAAACAAAGTCGCCTTCGGGGGCCGTCGGCGCCGCCAAACTAGGGGAGGGGAAGAGCACGCTACAGGCAAGCAAAACCAGCAAGCCGGACAGTTTTTCAGCAGCCCGCCGCGATAAGCCGCCATTGACCGTCGCAAATACCGAGAAAATCGAACTTTTTTTTGCCAGTGAGAACAAGTGCTTACCCCTCCAACTCACCTTAGAGCACGGTCGGTGCGGGCGAGATCGGTTTTATTCTGGTCAATATAGCGCTAATATCTCCCTAAGTTACACAGCTAACTTGTTGAAATAACTGAAATAAATTAGCTTTATCAATTTTATGAATAGTAGGAGGGCCTGATGATCAAGGTTTTGAGTAGGGCAACGAGCTTGCTTATTGCCACTTGTGCGATGGGTTTAGCGCTCACGGGCACAGCCCAGGCAGCAAGCAAGCCAAACATTCTCATCATTATGGGCGATGACATCGGCATCACAAATATTAGTGCCTATAGCCGTGGGTTGATGGGCTACAAGACACCAAACATCGACCGCATCGCGGCTGAAGGCATGTTGTTTACAGACTCCTACGGCGAGCAAAGCTGTACGGCCGCGCGGTCAGCCTTCATCACCGGTCAGCACCCTCTGCGCACAGGCCTTACAAAAGTTGGTTTGCCGGGCGCCGAAAAAGGCATTCAAGCCAGCGACCCAACTTTGGCAGAAATGATCAAACCACTGGGCTACGCTACCGGCCAATTCGGTAAAAACCACCTTGGCGACAAAGACGAGTTTTTGCCGACCAACCACGGTTTCGATGAATTTTTCGGTAATCTGTATCACTTGAATGCAGAAGAAGAGCCTGAGCATGAAGATTACCCACAGACCCCGGGCTTTCGGGAAAAAATGGGACCACGCGGTGTCATCCACTCTTATGCAGATGGTCGCGTCGAAGATACCGGTGCGCTGACCCGTAAGCGGATGGAAACTGTTGACGAAGAAACTGTGAACGCAGCCATCAAGTTCATGGATAAATCCGTAGACAATGATAAGCCGTTCCTTGTTTGGTATAACTCAACCCGCATGCACTTTCGCACGCACACCAAACCAGAATCCATGGGCCGTTCAGGTCAAGGCTTCTATAATGATGCAATGTTGGAGCATGATGACCATGTCGGCCAACTACTCGACAAATTGGACGAGCTGGGCATCGCCGACAACACCATCGTTTTGTATACAACAGACAATGGTCCTCACTTCAACACATGGCCTGATGCAGCGATTACACCATTCCGCAGCGAGAAAAACACCAACTGGGAAGGCGGCTTCCGCGTTCCAATGATGGTGCGTTGGCCTGATAAAGTGAAACCAGGAACCATCTCCAACACAATCATTTCGCACCTTGACTGGACACCGACATTTATGGCGGTTGCTGGTGATGCAAACATCAAGAAAGATTTGCTCAAAGGTAAGAAGATTGGCGACACGACCTACAAAGCGATGCTGGATGGATACAATTTTGTGCCCTACCTAAAAGGCAAAGCGAAAAAAGGTCCTCGTAACGAGTTTTTCTACTTCAGTGATGACGGCAAACCAGTTGGTGTGCGTGTTGGTGATTGGAAAACAGTCTTTGCTGAGCAACGGGCGCGTCGTTTTGATGTGTGGCGGGAACCATTTGTTTTCTTACGTATCCCCAAGCTATTCAATCTACGCCGAGATCCTTTCGAGAAGGCAGATACAGACTCCAATGCCTATAACGAATGGTGGGCAGATCGTGGACCGCGCATTTTCCAAGGAGCAGGTGCCTTGCGTCAGTTCTTGAGCACATTTGTGGCGTATCCACCAAGTCAGCGCCCAGCCTCCTTCACGATTGATCAGGACTTTGAAAAGTTCATGAACATGTTGGAAGCCAATTCAGCGCGCCAGAAAAAACAATAAGACGGGTTCGTTGGGTGCCCCCGTTCAACATAGTTGGACGGGGGCATTTCTTATGTCACGATAGACGTGACCGATATTTGAAATCAAATCAAAGTAGCACCTCATGGACGCCAGAGCCGCCTTCCATTCGATTGAGAAAAATCTCAATGCAGCCATCATTGGTCAGGAGGAGCTGGTCCACTTTCTGTTGATCGCGCTGCTTGCCAACGGAAACGTCTTATTGGAAGGCTTGCCCGGCACAGCAAAAACACGCGCCATTAAGGTGCTGTCCAGCGCTTTGTCCGCCAGCCTAGGTCGCATTCAATTTACGCCAGACCTCTTGCCCTCAGACGTAACGGGTACTGAGATTTATCGAGATGATGGGCAGGGCGATAAGCTCACTTTCCAGCCCGGACCGCTCTTTAACAACCTTGTGCTGGCAGATGAAATCAACCGAGCGCCTGCCAAGGTGCAATCCGCCCTCCTTGAAGCGATGGGCGAGCGCCAAATTACAGTTGCAGGGAAAACATATCCTCTGCCCGATCTCTTCATGGTGTTGGCAACCCAAAACCCGATCGAGCAAGAAGGCACCTATCCGCTTCCCGAAGCACAGATGGACCGTTTCCTGCTTAAGGTCTCATTGGGATATCCAGACTTTGAGGGAGAACTCCAAATCATCGCGCTGATGCGCAAGGAAGAAGCTGGCTCCCCCTTCGTTCCAGATGTGACAGTGGACGAGCAAGCCGTGTTCGACGCCCGTGCACAGGTTCACTCGGTTCATGTGTCCCCAAATGTCGATCACTACATCGCCGCCCTTATCATGGCGACGCGGGAGCGGGGGCGCCAAAACGACAACCTTCAAAATTGGATAGAGGTAGGCTCAAGTCCGCGTGCGACAATCGCATTGGATATTTGCGCCAGAGCTCATGCTTGGTTGGATGGGCGCGATTTTGTTGATCCAGATGATGTGCGCGCAGTTGCGACCGCTGTTCTGCGTCACCGTCTTATCTTAACCTATGAGGCATTGGCCGATGGCATCACCTCGGATGACGCCGTTGCCGAACTATTGGCGCATGTCGCTGTCGCTTGAACGTGAATTTCTGAGCGCTCGATGGCCGAAATAACCACGCACCAGAAAGGGAGGAATAGGCGATGACACACACCAAGACCACCTCCTCCGGTGCCTATACAGATTTGAAATCCCTTCTAGCGCTGCGGTTCGAAGCCAGAGGTTTCTCCTTCCATCCGCGCCAACTCATGCGCAACCCGCTGCATGGACGCTATGCTGCACGCCTGCGCGGTCGCGGTTTAAACTTCGAAGAATTACGCCAATACCAAATGGGCGATGACATTCGTAACATCGATTGGAAAGTGACCAATCGCATGCGCAAGCCCTTTGTGCGTTCCTACACAGAGGAAAAAGAACGCGCATCCCTTTTGCTCGTGGACCAACGCACGTCGATGTTCTTTGGCAGTCAGCGCCAAATGAAGTCTGTCACCGCCGCCCAGTGCGCCGCATTAATCGCATGGCGTATGATCAGCGAAGGCGACAGGGTTGGCGGCATTGTGTTTGGCGACGTGGGCCTGCAAGAATATAAACCACACCACCTGCAGAGCACGCTTGTTGCTTTCCTGCGAGGCATCGAAAAGAGCAATCAAGCCTTATCCCTCTCCGCCCCCCCCGCAAGGCCACCTTGTCAAATGACCCATGCTCTTCAAGAGGCAGGGCGCCTTACCACTCATGACCAATTGATTGTCTTGATCACTGACTTGGCGGGCTGGGACGCACAATCCTACAAAACGGCGACGGGCTTGGCCCAGCACAATGATCTTGTTGTGTTGCATGTTGTCGATCCCCTTGAAGCCCAATTGCCAGCCCAAGGCCAGATGCCGGTGAGTGATGGGGTCTTGCAAATGGAGTTAGACGCCTCAAAACAAAAATTGCGGGCTGACTTCGCGCACTCATTTGAAACGCGCACAAAAGCCATCTCGCAAGATTTGGCCAAACATGGCGTCGCTGTTGTGCCCATAAGCACGGCCCAAGACGTAGCCCCTCAATTGCGTCAGGCCTTTGGGCACCGCAAGATGAAGCGATGAGGGACGCATGGCATTAGAGTTCCCCAAAATCTTCGGTAATTATGCCCTCAAAGGACTGGAAGAAATTTCCAGTCCCGCCCCCATCAGTGCCATGCCGCAAGGCCCCGGCTGGTGGTTCTTGGCAGGCACCTTGGTCCTCGTTGGAGGAGCTGTTGTCTATCGCATGCGTAAAAAATGGAGCCGTAATGCCTATCGCCGCCACGCCGTCGCGGCTCTTGAGGCGCTCGAGATAACGAACGAGAGGTCTGCGCAGAGCTGGCATACTCACCTTCAACCCTTGCCAGAAATTTTGCGTGCAACAGCACTCCACGCCTTTCCCCGTCGTGAAGTTGTAGCGGTCTCCGGAGAGAGCTGGCGGCTGTTCCTCAACGCAGTAACCCAATCACCGCTCTGGTCAGAGCAAACCTTTCAGGTGCTCTATGACCTGACATACAGACCGTCCTCCGCCCGGGAGGTTTCAGACCAAGACGCCCAAGCAGTGATCCAAGCCGCTAAGGCATGGGTAATCGAGCACAAGCCTCAGCCAGCACAGAGCTCGGTAGACAAGTCTGGGGGCACGCATGTTTGAGTTTGCTCAGCCGTGGATGTTCCTAGCTCTTTTCCTGCCCCTCGCAGCCTATTGGCTTTTGCCTGCCTACAAAGAGCGTCGCGCGTCCGTTCGGGTGCCGTTCTTTGAGCGTGTAGTGGCCATTTCGTCAGAGGTACCGCAAGACGGGGTGGCTATGCCCGCACGCTCTTGGGTTCAAAAGATCTTCTTGGGCGTGGCGTGGTGTTTGTTAGTCTCAGCCTTAGCCCGGCCTGTCTGGGTAGGCATGCCGGTTGTGCAAGAAAAAACCGCGCGCGATCTAATGGTGGCGGTAGACCTTTCTGGCTCCATGGAAACCAAAGACTTCCCGGCCACCGTGGTTGAGGGGTCCGCAGACAAACCGCGCCCAATGTCCCGACTGGACGGCGCGAAAAGCGTGTTAGAAACTTTTGCCAAATCACGCGCGGGCGATCGTCTGGGCCTTATTGTGTTTGGTTCGGCGCCGTACCTGCAAGCACCTTTTACGGCGGACCTCAAAACATGGATGGCCCTGTTGGCGCAAACCGATGTGGGGATGGCGGGACCCAAAACGCGGTTTGGGGACGCGATTGGCCTAGGGATCAAACTCTTCGATGCCTCTACCAGTGCCCATAAAGTGTTGATTGTGGTGACCGATGGCAATGACACCGACAGTAAAGTGCCGCCATTAGAAGCCGCCCGTATTGCCAAGGCTCAAAATATTCGCATTTACGCAATTGCCATTGGCAGCCTTGAAAGTTTGGACCAAGACGCCTTGGATCTCGAGACGCTCGCCCAGATCGCCCGCATCACAGACGGGCGCGCCTATCTGGCCATGAACCAAACAGAACTGGCCGATGTCTACAGTCAAATTGAGGCATTAGAACCTGCCGAATATGAAACCATCACTTTTGCCCCGCGCAGAGAGCTCTTCGCCTATTTCTTTGGGGCAAGCATTCTACTCAATGTCCTATTCTTCAGCCTGATGCTCGCATGGTCCTTATGGCGCCGAGAGCAAACCAAGAAGGGGAGAGAGAATGTTTGACGCGGGCTTCCTGGACAATTTTCACTTCTTGCGCCCTTGGTGGTTGCTTGCGTGTATACCCGCGTTAACCGCCGCTCTTTATATGATGCGAGGCGCACATCCCCTGCATCTTTGGATAGGGTTTATTTCCCCACATCTGCTGCCCCACCTTGTGTCGGGAATGGGGCTTGCGAAGTTTTTGCGCCCGACAACGATGCTGATCTTTGTGGCCCTTCTCTCCAGCATTGCGATGGCAGGCCCAACGTGGCGCCAATCAGTGTCCCCCTTCATACAAGACCAAGCCCCCTTGGTTTTTGTGGTGGACCTTTCTCACAGCATGGACCAAGCCGACATAGCCCCGACGCGGTTGGTGCGGGCAAAACAAAAGATGAGTGACATATTGGCGGCCCGCGAAAATGTTCTAGCCGCTTTGGTCGTCTATGCAGGCAGCGCTCATATCGCAAGTCCTCTCACCAATGATGCTGATGTTTTGCTCAATATGGTAGGAGCTTTATCAACCCAAGCCATGCCGCGCCGTGGCAAATTTGTCGAGAAAAGCCTCCCCAAATTGGACGCTCTGTTTGCCCCAACTAGCTTGCCGGGAACTGTCTTGCTTTTAACCGACGGTGTGTCGAAGCCAAGTGCGTTAGCCATAGAAACCTACTGCACAGTCGGGCCATCCGCGCGGCATCAATGGATCATTTACGGCATTGGTCGCACATCTGATTTAGAGCGCCCAACGGGGGAGGCGGACACTCAATTGTCCCTACCCCTAGAGCGCGCCTCATTGGAAAAGCTCGCTGCGGCGTGTTCCGGCCCCTATGTCGAAATCTCTTTAGAAAATGAAGACGTGAGCACCATTGTCGCTCACGTGAAAAGCCACTTCGAAAGTGCGGGCGGGGAAGAGCGCCCGTGGATTGACATGGGCTATTATCTCCTCTTCCCGATAGCTCTTCTAACGCTTCTATGGTTCCGCCGTGGATGGGCGTTGCACTGGGTTCTTCTCGCCGCCTTTTTCATGCCGCTTGGCTTTTCGCAAACCGCCCACGCCAATGAGGGCGCATCAGCCACCTTTTGGGGCCTATGGCTCAGCCCAGATCAGCAGGGCTATTGGGCCTATAAACAGGGTGATTATGCTCAAGCAGCCCGCCATTTCGAAGATCCAATGTGGAAAGGCACCGCCTATTATTTGGCCGAGCAATTCGACAATGCCATTGAAGTGTTTCTGCGTGTCGATACCGTGAAGGCGCGTTTTAATTTGGCAAATGCCTACGCACAAAATCAGCAATACCTAGATGCCGTCGCCACCTACGCCGACGTGTTGGCCTTAGAGGAGGGGCACGCTGGCGCACAAAACAACAAAGCCATTGTGCAATCTCTCATCGATGAAATTAATGCCATGAGCGCCAACCAGCAAGGTGACGCCGGTACCAATGAAGCCTCAGAGAACTTAGGCGAGGGCCCCCGCCGAGCGCAGGGGGCCGACCGCGAAGTCTTTACCACCCGGGACCGGGAAACCCTAACAGCAGACCAAATTTTGAATGACCCAGAAAAACACAAAATCTGGATGCAGCAGGTTCAGCCAGACCCCAGTCAGTTTTTGAGCTTGAAATTCCACCGGCAGCTCGCGCTCGAAGAGGAGCTGCCGTGAATAATCAGCACAAGATCCTCAAGAGATGGACATATGCAATCGGCCTTTTCGTTTTCCTACTAGCCGCATTCCCAGCGCAAGCCGTTGAGGGGCTGGGCGAGCTGGTCCGTGACGGCCGGATCCAAGTGACCTCACGCATTGAGAAAACCGGGATGCCGTTCTACGTGACGCAACCCGTCACACTCCATGTCGAGGTTGCCACCCAAGGGCGCTTCAATGGCGGCACGCGTATTCGAGGTTTGCAAATGGGCGAAGCCATCTCTTTGCCACCACCCGCTTTTGCTGTGAATGCAACGCGCACAGAAGGTGGCAAGCTGTGGGCCGTTCAAACGTGGACGCTGACGCTCTACCCGCTTGCAGACAAAAAATACTTGGTGCCAGCCCTTTCCCTAGACGTGGAGATTGTAGATAGAGAGGGGACTGAGCGACGCGGCGTATTGAAAACCAAGCCTCAATCCTTTGCCGCAATTCTTCCCCCTAACGTCGCGGGGAAAGCCCCTTGGTTTGCGGCGGAGGACGTCACGCTAACCAGCACTTTGTCGGGGCCGACGAAAGACGTCGCGCAAGGCGCCGCCCTCATCCGCACTCTCAAAGTGGAAGCACAAGGTGTACCCGGTATGATGTTGCCAGAACTCCCATCGCTCGCCCTTGCAGGCTTGGCGGTCTACCCAGATGCCCCGGATATAAAAACGGCGTCTAATCGGGGCAGTCTCAAAGGGTCGCGCCGCCAACAAACCACCTATATCGTTCAAAAGCCGGGCCGCTATTTGCTTCCAGAGGTCACGCTCAATTGGTGGAATATTCATACAGGCCAATGGAAACAGGCAAGCGTGCCCGCTCAAATTGTCCAAACAAAAGGCGTGTCCCCCTCTGCGCCCTTAATCCAAGCAAAGCCAAGCGCGCCGCGAGGCCAAACCATCTTCATGGAATGGCTGTGGCTTATAGCGGGGGCTGGATTGCTTGGTAGCCTTATCGCGTCAGTATTCTGGCTCAAGAAAAGCTCTTTTGCCCTTATAGCTCAGTGGAAATTACGGCGCCATGTGGTTAAGGCTTTGGCGGCAGGGAAGACCTTGCGTGCCATTCGATTGTTCTACCAATGGTATGATCACTATAGCGTGGACCGCAAAACCCCAAGCGTACGGGAAAGCGCAAACAACGCAGACTTTGAAGCATTGATGGAAAGAGGCTTCTCTGACCGTGTCGTAAAAAAGGGGCCCCTTCAGGCCGACGTCATTTTCTCAACGGATGATCGTCTTAAAAAATCTAAGAAAAATCAGTCGAAGCTCTTCTCGATCAACGATTGATTCATTCTGCGCTTCAAAGAAATGTCATCGCGCCCCACAATGCGTATGGAAGCCTCGGGCTGGCTAGCGCTTGTTTTCGCACGTCTGCGCTCCGGTCCCATTTGCGGCATGTGTTGTTTACGACGGTCCGGACCTGAATAGTCAGCTGTTTGAATGATCTCGCGGCTCTGTTCGATCATCGCCTGAAGCGCTGTGTAGAGCTTTTGTGCGGTAAGTGGTTTGGTCAGAATTTCCGTTGCACCAGCCTCTCGCGCAGCGGCAAGCCTGAACGGATCGCATTGCGCTGTGAGCATAAGGATGGGGATATCCCTATTGGGACTTCTGGCGTCGTTCCGAATTTGGTGGATGAAAGAAATCTCATCAGTCGGCGCGGGCAAGCAGTCAGTAATAATAATGTCTATCGGGGCTAAACGAAAATACTCATAGGCCTCATCGGCCGTTTGGGCCTCAAAGATTTCCTGCGCATGAAAAGCGTTGAGGATTTTACGCATCACAGAAAGCGTAAAGACATTCTCATCTGCTACCAAAAAAGATAGATGTGAAAGATCATAAGAATTCATGGGCGGGTCCATTCTGCGCTGGCCATGGAATTGTTAAGTTGGAAGGCTAGATGTCTCGGTCGTGTAGAACCGACCAAGGGTGAGTGGTATATTTTAGATAAGGCACGGCCATTGAGATTGCGTTACCAATATCGGTAAAAATTGTAACGAAACGTCCCGTCTTATCCAAAGGGTTCAAGACTCAAGGGGAATAATCGTAACCTCAGGGGGACGTGTGTGGTGCTGAACGTGCATCCGTCGGGCAGGCGACATCCGACTAAGGGCATGGTGAGTTTTTTCCCAGTAATGAGGTTTCGTGAACAGTTGGAACAACCCCATATAGGCCCCACACGAGATGAGCAGCCAATAGGCAGGCATTCCCAAAGCAGAGAAAAGCAGTCGAAAGTACCCCCGGTTCGCAGCCCCTGCCATCGCCGCCAAAATAGTCGACGCATAGCCCGCCACAAAAACAAGCACATGAATGCTCAAATGGGGAAGCCCGATTGGGGCATCGCTCAGGATAAATTGCCCGACAAGCAGCACATAGACCCACGGGTGTAAGAGCGCGCACAAAACAAATCCACCGATGACCAATTGAAAAGAACAAAACCCGGCGGGCCCAAGTTGTCGCCACAAACGACGCGGATTGCGCATATGAACAATGTAAGTTTGCATCCATCCCTTAAGCCAGCGAGACCGCTGCCGGACCCAATTGCCCGTTTCGCAATTGGCTTCTTCATTCGTTGTGCCCCGCAGAACACCGGTTTGATATCCCGCCGCCGCCAACCGATACCCTAAGTCAGCATCTTCCGTCACGTTGAAGGGGTCCCACGCCCCCACCTCGCGTAAAACCTTGGTGCGAAAGTGTGTTGACGTTCCCCCGAGCGGGAGTGGCAGACGCAGCCGATGCAGGGCAGGCAAGAGAAGGTCGAAAAGAGATGTGTATTCCAAAGTAAATTGTCGCGTGAGCCAATTCTCTCGCCAATTGTAAAAATTCAACGGTGCTTGAAAGCAAGCAATGTTCTCATCGGTCCTGTGGAATGCCTCCGCAGCTTCGCGCAATTGTCCCGCCTCTGGCAGATCCTCAGCATCATAAATAACCAAATACTCACCGCGTGCAAAGGGCAGGGCGTAATTGCACGCCTTGGGTTTGGTCAGTGGCAGCGATGCGGGTACTAACACGACTTCAAAATGGGGAGGCAGCACAAGTTGCTCCGCAACTACCCGCGTTTCCTTGTCAGTACGCTCGATGAGAAATTTGATGTCCAATTTTGCGGCAGGATAATCAAGACGCTTTAGCGCGTCCACCAAATCCGGTAAGACGCCGCCTTCGCGCAAGAGTGGGAGCATCACAGTGAAGGTGGGGAGCTCTGCCTCACTTAACGGCGGCTGCGATGCCCTCGCTGTTTGTTTGGGAGTTCGGTGCAACCCAACCGCGATAGAAAAAATCCGTAAGCCCGCAAGGCCGCTATAGACCAAGCCAATGACGCCCAGAGCAAGCGCTTCAAGTTTACTCGGGAAAAGGAATGCCAGCGCCCCCATGCCCAAAATAAAGAAGACCATTTTTAGGCGCACCAAAAATGGAAAGAGCGTGCGCGCCGAAAGGCTTGGGTTGTTCCGGTCAAATTGAAGACAGGCCCGCGCCGTAAAATGTTCCTCAAACCGAGAGCGAAGAGTTTGTCCAATCCATTGAGGGGCAGTCTGGTAAATCATCGTCGCCGAATGGCGGGTCTCGCGCAGCACTTTACGAGCGGCAGCTACATCCGCCGCCACCCATATTTCTTGGCCTTGAAGAGTGCGCCAAGGAACACATTGGTGTTGCAAATAGAAATCCACGTCGTCTCGCTTCAGCTGCGAGAGGTCGCAGGGTGTAGAGCTGAGATCAACAAAGGGGATGCCAGATTGAATAGATAGGGTAGCGTATAAATCTTTTTCAGATAGGGCCCCTGCGCCGAGTAATGCAGCGCCAAGTTGGACTTTCCACCTGCGTTGGTTGTTAAGCGCTTCGCTCAGTTCATGTCGCGCAATAAGGCCGCGTGAAAGCAGTAAATCTCCCAACAAAGGTTTATCTAAGGAATAGTTTTTGAAGCCGGGGCGTTCAGAAAAGCCACGAGGAGTGGGGCGGTGGGGGAAACGATTGATCGGTACAAGAGGACTAGGTGCAAAAAAGTCGTTCATGGGCTCTCCTAAAATCAATATTTCACTAATTAACCATGCTGTTTTGTTTTGGAGCCACTAACGCCCGGCTGAAGAAAAGGCGCTATTGCAACCAAAAGCGCTTTTTTGGGCAGATGTGGTGTGCCTACTAGAAAAGTGCCACTCAATACGGCATGCTCCGCCCATGAATATTTTGTTGAAAATTAACATTGCCTTTTTGGCGCTTTTGCTGCTGGCTCTAGGGGTGATACTTGAAGAATCCCCACTGCATGGCGTGTGGAAAAGGGGCGCTACGCAGGTTGCAGAATGGTTTGAGCCTCAATCAACAGATGGGATGGGCGACCACGACAGTGCGGAGGCCGGACATGAAAACCCTAAGGCAAGCCTAGCGCTAGTGCCTTACGATGCCGCCACTCTCCCAGTAGCCCCAGAAATTCAGAATATTGAACTTGCGACTTCTGACCCTTTTGCAAATTTAGCAGAAGCGCCCGGGGCGCCCATGCCGCTCGTAAATCCCCACCGTGTAGCGGTTGAACCCATGGGGGCCGAGCAGTCACTGCCGTCTGAAAAGCAGCCTGTGGAACCAGAGAAGGTGGAAGCTCCAAATAGGGTCTCGCCGGTAGAGAGTGTGCCATTGCGCATTGCGACCGAAGGGAATTTCCCACCATTCAATTTCACGAATGGTGATGGGCAGCTTGCCGGGTTTGAAGTGGATTTGGTTAATGCCCTGTGCGCTCAGATGAAGCGGGATTGTGAACTCATTCCTCAAGAATGGAAATCGTTACTACCCGGCCTCGCTGAGGGAAAATGGGATTTGGTCATGGCCTCCCTGCGCATCCCGGGCAAGGCGAATGAGGGCATCACCTACACGAAACCCTACTACCGACTTCCTGCTCAACTGGTGGTGCGTAAGGGGGATGTCAGTAACCGCCGGGCGCCAAGGCTCTCAGGTAAAGAAGTTTTGGTGCAATCCGGGTCCCGTCATGAAGCCTATGTGATGCAACATTTCCCAAATGCATTGCGCCGCACGGTGCCAACATTTGAAGAAGCGTGGGACCGGTTTGTGTTGGGCGAAGCGATGTTCTTCTTTGGAGATAGAGTGGCCATCCTCCAACGGATGGCAGGTACTCAATGTTGTATGTTGGCGGGAAAGCCAATTGTTGATGCGAGTTTTTTCTCGCAAGGTGTTGGTTTTGCTTTGCCAGATACTGGCCCATCAGTAGAGGTGGCAGAAGTAGAAGGGCAATCGAGTGCGTCCCAGCCTCTCACCCTGAAAACTCAGTTGGAAAATGGTCTGAGCGCCCTTATTGCCAACGGCACATATGAAGATATCAGTACGAGATATTTCAACGAGAATATCTTTTAGAAGATCAGCAGGCTTGGCCCATCAGGCGGCGACAAATCTCAAACTTCCATCAAATCCCGTGGCTTGCTGAAATGCATGAGGCGGCCTGTGCCTTTGGCAACATCGGTCCAGCAGTCACAATCAAATTCATAAACCACATAGCTGGCAGTGGGGAAATGTTCAAATTGCACGCGGGCTTGCGTCGGCTTATCACATTTCATCAGCTCGATGCTCAGCATTTCCAAGCCCGGATTGTGTGAAATGACCAACACAGTTTCAGAGCTGTCGGGTACAGCCTGAATGCGTTCAAGAATTTCGTCGGGCATCGGTAGATAAAGTTCGTCCTCAATCCACACATTTGCCGCGTCACCCAGCTTTTCATGGAGGGGACCAAGCGTCAGACGCGCCCGCTTTGCCGTGGAGCATAAAATAGTGTCAGGGGTGAAACCATTTTCGCACATGAAGTCAGCCATAAACACAGCCGTTTTCTCGCCGCGTTTGTTCAAACCACGGTCGTGGTCTTCAATCGCAGCATTTCCCCATTCAGATTTAGCGTGTCGCAGAAGGCAAAGGCGCTTCATGAGTGTATCTCTTCTTTATTTCTTTGGCGTGCGATCCGAATTCGCACGAAATGGAAGCGCAAGGCTCCATCCCAATTGACTTGTTTCAGGCCCCCGGTAGGCAGACAGGCCGATATCCATACCTAAATGGCCAGCCTGAGGCCCCGCGCAATACGATCCAAAAAGCCGGTCCCATAAGGGTATGTTAAAGCCAAAGTTTCGATCTGTCTCTGTTTGTATAACAGAGTGATGGGTCCGATGCATGTCCGGAGTTACGAGCACAAGGCGGAGCACTCTATCCATTCCCAGAGGTAACTTGAGATTGGCATGGTTGAAGAGGGCGGTTGCATTGAGAATAATCTCAAACAATATGACAGCTTCAGCCGTCGCACCTAGTGCAATGACCAGTGCGATTTTTATCAGCATACTGAATATAATTTCAACCGGATGAAAACGAATGGCGGTCAACGTATCAATGTCTTGATCGCTGTGATGCACTTTATGAAACCGCCAGAAAAAGGGTGTGACATGGAAAATGCGGTGTTGCCAATAGATGGCCAGATCCAAAAGCAGCAATGTTGCGATCAGCTCCACCCAAGCAGGAAATCCAAGAAGGGGCATTAAACCCCAGCCCTGCGCTTGTGCCCAAAGGGCTGCTCCAACGGCCAGCACCGGAAAGGCATAACGCAACAGGAGAGAGTTCAGCAGGCTGAGCGCAAAGTTAGTGCGCCACCGACCCACCCGGTTTTGCACCCGTGCGCGCCGGGGCAGCAGGGCCTCCAGCCCCATCATGAGCGCCAACATGCCACCAAATACACTAAGGCGTATAAGGCCTTCATGTTCTAGGAGGCTGTTGGCAAATGATCCCATGATGCGTCCTTTGGCATCTGATTAATCAACGGATTTTAGTCAGGCTGGCTTAGATGACAGCGTGACGAGCACGGGCACCGCGTTCAATGGCAGCGGTGGTGAGTTTTTCCAGCTCCAATGTGTCCGCAAGGATTTGCAAGAGGCGCAATTCTTCTGGCTCGATTGAGAGGTCAGAGGCGGCCACTTCAACCGCAACAGCGTAGGCTGTTTCGCGCAAGTGTACGGGCAGAGATTCTTTAGCAAGTCCGAAAACAGCTTCTAGCCCGCCTTCTTCTTGCAAAATAGCGCCGCATTCTTCAGACACTTGCACAAGCTTTTCAGGCGAAAATCCCTCAAAAACGGGCAGGAACGTCACCATATTGCCGATATCTTGCAATTCACGGTCGCTCATAGAGCGGTCCACGGCAGACATTGTCACCATTATATAAATCAGGGCGGCGTGCGGGCTAATGGTTTGCGTCATGGAAGGTTTTCCTACTTTACTGTGAAGTTGGCTCGCGACGTGATCATACGTCTGCAAGCCGCATATTGAATGGAGGGCTGACAGACATCAGCACCTAGTTGTCCCCAAATCTATGGAGTTCGTCGCTGGGAAACAAGCTTTAGCGGGTTATAGAGGACCAACTACAGCAAATTAGACCCAAGATGTACTAACAAGACCGTGAATGGGCGCATGACGGGCAGAATTTCCGGCAAAGGGTCAGCTCAGCCACGGGATTTCAGCTTTGATTGAAGAGCTTGACCGTTTCAATCGCTTGAGCAAGGCCCACTCGTTCAATCTCGATTTCTGGAGGAAAGGCCGTTGTCAGGCGCGTTGGCAATTGGGCGTCCAGCATCACAAAAACCCCTCGGTCTGTATGACTGCGGATCAACCGACCAAAGGCCTGTTTCAGCTTGAGCCGGGTAATCATGTCGTCGTAACGCGATTTGCCAAATGTTGCCCGCCGCGCCTTATGCAAAATGTCTGGGCGGGCCCATGGGGTGCGATCAAACACGATCAGTCGCAAGGAGCGGCCCGGCACATCCACCCCATCCCGAATGGCATCGGTCCCCAAAAGACAAGAATCAGTTTCGGCCTTAAAAATATCGATGAGCGTGCCCGGATCAATGGCATCTACATGTTGTGCATAAAGGGGAATGCCATGTTCGCTCAGCGGACCCAGCAACTTGTTTTGCACATCACGCAATCGACGAATGGCCGTGAACAATCCCAATGCCCCCCCGTGAGACGCCAAGAACAGCTCCCGGTACGCAGCCGCCACTTGGTCCGGCGAGTTCCGGTTCACATCTCTTACCACCAAAATGCGCGCCTGTTTTGCATAATCAAACGGAGAACTAAACGCGGCACGCTGGGCGGCATGGGGAAGGTGGCGGGCCCCTGTGCGCGTATCCGCGTTCTCCCAGTCCCGGCTAATAAGGGGGGTCGTGTCGGTCTGAGGGTCCGACGGCAATCCATCTTTGCTTGCCGGTTTGGGCGGCTCTAAAACTTCATCGCGCAATGTCGCCGATGTAATCAACACGCCTTGCGCTTGCCCATAGACTGTTTCAACAAGCGGGCGTGTGGGATCAATCCAATGGCGGTGCAGCCCAGTATCAATGTCGCGCACCCCGTCGCGGTCGAGTGAAATCCAACTGACAAAGAGCCCGGCTTCGGGATCAGGCGAGCTGTCGCTTTGTGCAACCGCTGTGCGCACAAGGTCGCCCAACATACGACGCCATGCCAGCAGCAAGGTTTGGTTGCGCCGTTCCAGTCCCCGAATGAGGGCATCAATGCGCACCCGGGTGGACGTTTCCAAACGCTCCGCGCCGTCGTCTAGTACATCACGCAATCCTTCGATCAACCCTTTAAAAGCGCGTGACAATGTGGAGAGTGTTTGATCCAGCGTACCGGCTTGGCTCAAAACAGCTTCGGGCAATTCAGCCACCTCAGTTTCAAGCGAATATCCCGTCGACCGTCCGTCACTGCGTGCCAACACCAATTGGCGGCAGGTCGCCAGAAACTTTTCAGCTGCCCCCTTAGGCTGCCCGTCGGCCAATCTGTTTTGCCAACCCGGTGCTGGCAGTCCCATCGCTGCTTTCAAGGCCATCTGTAGGGCGTCTTCACCGCTGGAGTGGCCATCAATCAAATCGCCGGCTCGGTCTATGAGCCCGCGACCACGCGTCCGGCTTCGGGTTTCTGTGCCTCTAATCCATCGGCGCAGTTCTGCTGTTTCAAGACCTGTGATGTGAGAGGAGAACGCACTATCAGCCGCGTCAAAAAGCTGGTGTCCTTCATCAAAAACAATCCGGCTCATGGAATCGTCAGCGGTGGGTATATCGTCTTCGGCGCCTGCTGCATGGCCCGGCCCATCAAGTGTTTCGCTCGTGTTGGGTTTGTTTTCCGCGCCGTAAGTCAAGCTCGCCAGAGCAGCCCGGCGCAACACCAGCGCATGATTGGCCACCACAATTTCAGCGTGATGTGATTTACGAATGGCCTTTTCAACGAAGCATTTTTTATAGTGCGGGCAGGCCGAGAAAACACATTCCCCCCGTCGGTCTGTAAGCGCAGCAACCATACCGGGCGCATCCAAGGAGGAGGGGAGCCAAGCTGGGAAGTCCCCCCCAACCATATCCCCGTCACGGCTCGCTTCCATCCAGCGCGCCACCAATCCCGTCGCAACTGCATCAACACCTAAGGCCGCACGGTTTGCCCCGTCTTCATAATTGAGCAAACACAGATAGTTTTCGCGCCCTTTGCGAATAACCGCCTTTTCGCGCTTCTCCACGGGGTCCGGATAAAGCCGATCAAGCTCCTGATCGAGTTGGCGTTGGAGGTTCTTTGTGAACGTAGAAATCCATACGGTGCCTTGGTTTTGCTCCGCCCATAGGCTAGCAGGCGCAATATAGCCCAGCGTTTTGCCCGTCCCCGTGCCAGCTTCCGCCAGCAACACATTGGGCGCGCCGGGTAAATCAGGCGGGGCAAACGCAAGTGTTGCCTTCGCCGCAAAATCAGATTGAGCCCGGCGTTTTTCTGCGTCCGGTCCCACCAGCATGGCCAGCCGTTGGCGGGCTTTGTCCGGCGCAACAGAGATTTGTGCGGGGCGCGGCGGCGGGGCCTGCTCTTCCCATTCTTCTAGGTCTGTCCAAACATTGTAACCTGACCCTCGGTTTCGGCGTCCCTCTTCGCCCGGCCCAAGGGCTGCCATCACAAATTGTCCCCAGCCCCAGCCAGAGTGGGTCATCAATTTGGCAAGCGAACGCGCATGGTCTTTGGCGGCTTTCGGCTGGCTGGCTGCGGCCGTGAGGAGAAGCTGCATGGCGTGCAATAACCCCAGCGCCAGATCCTCAGGACCAGGTTCTTGTGTCCGAGACACAAGCTCCAACGCGCGCATCACGCCAAGCGGGGTCGGCAAACAGGGGCGCGCGGGATAGACGAACGCAAACAGTTCCAAAATATCTAAGGTCGATGGGTGCAGCGGTGGGCGTTGGTTCTGCCCGCGTCCTGCCCATTGAGAAGGCATGACACGGCGGCTGGTAAAGAGCCTGTGGCAAATGAGGTGGGGCATGTCACGCAAGGCCGCCATGGCTTGGGGCCGCGTGTGCTCAATAATTTCACCCGAAAGGTCAACGCTGATGCCGCCCATAGGGGCAGGGACCAGAGCGGGAAGCTCTGGCATTAGCGGGCCATCAGAAGCCGCAGAGGCTGGTGAGGCGGGAGAGGCAGAAGACGAATCGGGCGAAGAGGTGTCGGTCATGGCGACACTATAGCCATCAAATTACATAAAACTGCATACTTGCATTTTTGTCGAAGAAAACTAAGGTATCACCATTCAGCCGTTTCAAAAATAGAGCAGTACTGGCCACAATGTGAAAATATCAAAACTGATTATCGTCTTTGTTCTGCTATTTCTAATACCTATGAGTTCGCCTTCGATTGCTGCAAAGGCTGTGCATTCGCTTGCCAAAAAAAGCGTTCAGAGCTCAGATTTTTCTGATGTCGATTACATCTTTGTCTGTTCGTCTTTCCCGGGTTTGAATGCTAAGTCTGTTTCAGATTTCTATTCTCAGCATTATCCAGAGAATAAGCACGTTGAAGTGTTTGACGGCATTGCTCTTGAAAAAATTGATGAAAGTAAGAAGTATTTGCTTACTTCGTTCGGCGTAAAGCCACTCACTCAATTCAACTTCGACTGTTTAGAGGCTTTTCCTGAATTTCCAAAAAAATGGATCGAACATATTGGCAATCAAAATGAAAGGGTCGGAACAGTTTTCGACCATTGGAAAAATGACCCAATTAAAAAGCACATCGCACCCTCCAAACAGAGCATCTTTTATGCTTCGTCCAATGACAAACAGATTCTGTTCACATCAAGTATAAGCATAAACTCGAACCAATATTTCCTTTGCGATTCACTTACCGGTGCATTTCTAATTAGACATGACCTTGCTAATTGCAAGCTGAAATCTGGTGATTCAGGCGCTATTGAAAAAGAGTAATCGAAGCCGGGTTTGGCGAGTGGCCATGGGAGAAAGAGATCTAATTGAGACTTGGATACGCCCGTGAAAGTTCCTTATAGCCGCTTGCAAACCCAGCTTGAATTTCCTGAGTAAGCTGGCCGGCACGGACCTTATCTTCACTATCAGCGGCAATCGAAAGCGCCCCAGCGATATTAGAAAGGTCGGTGAGACCGATAGAGCGGGCAGCCTCTTTGATGCTTTGCGAGACATCGAGCAGGCCTCGTAGATCTGCCTGTGAATTGGCTGTTTCCAAATGGCGGCACGCAAGAGCAACACGTCCAAGTGTTTCAGAAAGGTGCTGGGTCATAGATGTCAGCCCTACCTGATCTTCCAATGCATAAAGCGTATTGAGGTTCAAAATCCGGCGCCCCGGGGTCACGTCTTGGGTTGATTCAGGAATGAATTTTCCCACTTCAGGGTCACACGCCAACATAAACCACGCGATCACATTGCCGCCAAAGGTCCCATCAACACCAATTTGGCCATCCATCGCGTGAACCAATTGGCTGCAGAGAGCTAAATCCAGATTTTCCGGCGCGTCACCCACTCGCTCAGAAAGAGGCGCCTCAAAATCCAAAACCTGCGCCATACCGTCTGGGTCCATATGCGTATCCGTGGCGCTGATAGAAAACCGAACCGCTTGCCCCGTCGGATGCATCCCAACGGGCGCCAAATGGAGAATAACGCCGCCGGTTGTCAGGTGACGTGTGGCATGAACGATCAAATTGATGATCACTTGTTTCACACGGTCAGGGTCCGCATACATTTCAGTGGGAAGGCGATTGGACAGATCTACCTCAATAGAAAGCTGCGCCGAGAACAACTCCAACCGGAGGAGTTGCACGACATCTTGCGTCAGTTCCGCTGGGTCAAAGCTTTGAGGCCGCAACTTCAAAGAGCTTTGCGTGAGGCTAGAGAGGTCCGCAATGTCAGAAATCAAGCGCTTGAGCATACGACCGTCATCGCGCATCGCCCCCACCAATGTGTCCTGTTTCTCTGTTAAGCTCGTCTTGCCCAGTACATCAGAGGCCGTTGCTAGATTGGAGAGCGGGCGGTCAAATTGGCGTACAACCATATTGAGGAAATCTTGGCGGCGCTGCTCCGCCTCTTGAGCTTCCTGCCACGCAGCTTTGGCTTCTTCGTGCTTTTTCTGGAGCCGTTTATTGGTCTCAACCATGGCTTCAGCCAAATCTGAATTTTCAAACTGAAGTTGAATTTTGTCGGCATCATTCTTTTGTAGCCTGCGCGTCCAGCCTCCAAAAAAGGCGACGCACAAAAAGCCCAACCCACAAATGAATTGCGCATAATTATTTGATGCCAGCAAAAGCCCAATAGAAGTGGGTATCCACGCCATGCCAACATAGGACCACATGGCGGGGGGGTATGAATAGCGAGAGAAAACCGAGCTGATGCACACAGAATAGAGAACAATGGAAAACAACGCCTGCAAGACAAAGGGAGCGTCGGGCAACCACATCAGTCCCGCCAGCCCCCACGTTAACCCGCTCATCATGCAGCCGCGCGCATATCGGTCGGCCCAGCCAACAGGGTCCTCATGGGCTATTTTGCTCTCGGAATGTAAACTGCGGAGGCGGTTGAAATAGAGTTGGGCAAAGCCTTGGTTCAACAAAAGTGGCAGAATAGTCCACGCTTTCACGTAAGGCAGAAACGCCACCCAGCACGCGATCAGAACAAGGAACATCAGAATGGACCCGTTGCGCCCCAACGAGAACATCATCTCAATTTGTTGAGCAACAACGCGTTTAGGAAGCTCCAAACCACCACTCAGGATGGTTGAACTTTCCGTTTCCGGTGAAAGGTCTGCCTGGTTCTGATCAGTCTGCACGGTACTCAGCACAGGCACTCTCCGTGTTTCAGCTTCAAAACTGTACGCCAGTCAGAGCTCGAAAATTTAACTAACGGCCGTTGTAATCCGAAGGGGAGAAGCTAGAACAATAGCCTCCCAGCCGACTGTGATTGACTGGATGCGCCCCAAAGAATAGGGTCCCGGGACTTTACAAAGCTTTAAAGCAACCAACGGACTTAGACACATGTCAGATCAGTCACCTTCTGCCGCTCAAGCGGCCTTCGACGTTTCAACAGCAGCCCTTAAAGAACAAGCGGCCGATAGCAAGGCGTGGCCTTTCGAGGAAGCGCGTAAGCTATTGAAACGGTTGGAGAAAAAGGGCGTCGAGTCCAAGGAAGTTCTGTTCGAAACAGGCTACGGCCCCAGCGGTTTGCCCCATATTGGTACATTTGGCGAGGTCGCACGGACCTCAATGGTGCGCCATGCTTTTACGTTGCTGGCGCCAGACGTGCCGACCAAATTGCTCTGCTTTTCAGACGACAAAGATGGCTTGCGCAAAGTGCCGGGCAATGTGCCCAATCCAGAGCTGCTCGAAAAGCATCTCAATATGCCTCTTTCAGTCGTGCCAGACCCTTTTGGCACCCATGAGAGCTTTGGCGCACACAACAATGCGCGCTTGCGGGCATTTCTAGATTCATTCGGCTTTGACTATGAATTCGCCAGTGCCAGCGAATATTATAATGCGGGCCGCTTTGACGACATGCTCATTCGGATTTTGGAGCGCTTTGACAAGGTTCTCGACATTATGTTGCCGTCCTTGCGCCAAGAGCGTCGCGGCACCTATAGCCCGATTTTGCCAATCTCGCCGCACAGCGGGCAAGTGCTCTATGTACCATTGCTCGAACGTAACGCGGAAACAGGCATGGTGGTGTTTGAAGATCCAACCAATGGCGACGCCAAGACTGAAATCTCCGTCAAAGGCGGCGCATGCAAATTGCAATGGAAAGCCGACTGGGCCATGCGCTGGGCAGCGCTTAAAGTGGATTATGAAATGTCAGGCAAAGACCTGATTGATTCAGTGAAGCTGTCCAACAAAATTTGCCGGGCTTTGGGTGAGACCCCTCCTGAAGGTTTTAACTACGAACTCTTCCTCGATGAAAAAGGCGAGAAGATTTCCAAAACCAAAGGCAATGGCCTCTCCATCGATGATTGGTTGCGCTATGCGAGCCCAGAAAGCTTGCAGCTCTTCATGTACCAGTCTCCTCGCAAGGCCAAGCGGCTGCACTTCGATGTGATTCCAAAAAACGTGGATGAATATCTGGCGCACTTGAATGGCTATAAAGATCAAGACGCCAAAAAACGGTTGAGCAACCCTGTCTGGCATCTGCATGAAGGCACGCCGCCTGAATCAGAGCTGTCGATCACATTTGCTTTGTTGCTCAATCTTGTGAGTGCGGCGCATACGGATGACCCGGTTGCTTTGTGGAGCTTCATCCAGCGCTATGCGCCAGAAGCAACACCGCAAACGCATCCCAAGCTTGATAAAATGGTTGGCTACGCAATCAACTATTTCACCGATTTTGTGAAGCCCAACAAAACCTTCAGAGCGGCAAGCGACCAAGAGAATGCTGCCTTTGCTGATTTGGCGGACAAATTGTCGGAAATTGATCCGTCGTTGCCCGCTGAAGAAATTCAAAACATCGTCTATGCGGTGGGCAAAGAGCACGAATTTGAAAACCTACGGAACTGGTTCAAAGCTCTGTACGAAGTGTTGCTGGGCGAAAGCCAAGGACCTCGGTTCGGCTCCTTTGTAGCTCTTTACGGTGTAAAAGAGAGCGTTTCACTCTTGCGCCGTGCAGTTGCCGGAGAAGATCTTTCAGCGGCTTAGAGAACCAAGCCTAAAGATCAGTATTATCAAGCAGGGAGGGTGCCAAGCGGTGTCCTCCCTTGCTGTTTGGGGGCCAAGGGATATAGTGCGCCCAAGCCCCAATCTCATGCCTATGAGTCACTTTGGATGGATCGCTGATGACCCCGAAAATCTACAAAATTATCAGTAAGTCAGAATGGCAAAGAGCCGAAACCGCCGGTGTCTTTAAAGGCGTGGCGATTGATTTGACCGATGGCTACATTCATTTTTCGACCGTAGCACAGGCCGCAGAAACCGCAGCCAAACATTTTGCGGGCAAGACGGATCTTTTGCTGATCACAGTAAACCCTGATGCATTGACCCAAAGCCTCAAATGGGAACCGTCGCGCGGTGGCGCGCTCTTCCCTCATCTTTATGGGGACATGAATTTGGACGCAGTGGAAGGCAAAGAGCCATTGCCGCTTAATGCGGACGGCGCGCATATTTTTCCAGCATCGTTTCAAAAGCTGGCGTCTACCGCCCAAACAACCAAGGAGACAGGACAATGATGGGACCTCTATTCAAACTGGCGCGCCCCGTTCTCATGTCTCTCGAACCTGAACAAGCGCACGGACTAACATTAGCAGGTTTAAAAACGGGGTTGTTTCCCAAGGCCTGTGCCGCCGCTCCGTCTCTGGCAACAACAGTGTGCGGGCTCGACTTTCCCAATCCAATCGGCATTGCAGCTGGCTTCGACAAAAATGGCGAAGTGCCGGATGCCATGTTGCGCCTTGGTTGCGGCTACGCAGAAGTGGGATCGACCACACCCAAGCCGCAAAAAGGAAACCCAACCCCGCGCATCTTCCGTTTGCCCGAAGCCGACGCAGTGATCAACCGTCTCGGCTTTAATAATCAAGGCCACTTGGCCATGAAACGCAATATGAAGGACCGTCAGGGGCGCCCCGGCATTGTCGGCGTCAATTTGGGCGCGAACAAAGATACCAAAGATAAAGCCGAAGATTATGTGCTGGGGATTGATGCCTTCGAAGGCATGGCGTCCTACTTCACCATCAACGTTTCGTCTCCCAATACGCCGGGCCTGCGTTCCCTGCAAGGCCGCCAAGCCTTGCAAGACCTTGTGGGCCGCGTCTTAGAAGCACGTATCAGCACGGTGCCGGTGTTCTTAAAAATTGCCCCTGATTTAACAGCCGATGACCGTCAAGACATTGCCGACGTGGCGCTGGAAAGCGGCATTGATGCGCTGATCATTTCCAACACCACGATTGCGCGTCAAGGCTTGGTGGAGGGGGCGGTGGCGCAAGAAACTGGCGGGCTCTCCGGGCGTCCCTTGTTTGCGATGTCCACCCAAGTGCTCAGTGACATGCGACAATTGACCAAAGGTAAAGTGCCTTTGATTGGCGTGGGCGGCATTAGTTCGGGCGCAGACGCTTACACAAAAATTCGGGCAGGAGCGAGTTTGGTGCAGCTCTACACCGCCATGATTTACCAAGGCCCAGCGCTGATCATGCAGATCCGCCGCGACTTGGAAAAACTATTGGCACGAGATGGCTTCAGTTCTGTTACTGATGCTGTTGGGGCTGATGTCCCCGTCTAAAAGTGTTTGAGGCGACTATCAGAAACGACGATTTACAAGTCATAGGAGTTTATTATGAGCGTTACCATTTATCACAATCCCCGGTGTTCTAAGTCTCGCCAAACGCTCAAACTGCTGGAAGACAAAGGCCTTGAGCCAAAGGTGGTCCTCTATTTGGAAACACCGCCAACGCCAGATGAGCTGTTAGAAATCCTGATCATGATGGACAAGGGCGCACGCGACATCATCCGTAAAAGCGAAGCGCCTTATAAAGAATTGGAACTGAGCGATCCAAGCTTGGACGATGAGGCCTTGGTGCAAGCCATGTGTGGCAACCCCGTGCTGATCGAGCGCCCCATTGTTGTGAACGACGACAAAGCAGCGATTGGTCGTCCACCAGAAAACGTCTTGGCAATTCTCTAAGTCAGGGTTGGAACACTGCGGCGCAGGCGAGGGTAGTAAAGCCCCAACGCCAGCGCCCGCCCAACATTAAACAACACAAGGGCGGCCCACAGCCCGTGGTTGCCATAAGGCGTGAGCACCCAAAAGCTCGCAAAGAACAGGGCAAGTGAAGCGAACGCCGTATTGCGCATGTCAACGGTTCGCACGGCCCCAATAAAAATACCGTCCAATTGATAACACCAAACCGAAAGCACCGGCAGCGCTGCCGCCCAGCCAAGGTAGGTAGTGGCAAGCGCACGTACCTCCAAATTGACAGTCATCAGGGTGATGAAATTAGGGCCTTGAAACCAAAACAGGGCTGATACCACCAAGGACGTGGCAAAGGCCCAAAACGTCGATAGCCGCACTGCCGCGTCAAAGCGGCGTCGGTCTCGGCTGCCAAACGCCTCCCCAATAAAGGCTTCAGCAGCAAAAGCATATCCGTCCAAAAAATAGGCCGAGATGGCAACAAGCTGGAGCAAGATGGCATTGGCAGCCAGCAACTCATTGCCTTGGCGCGCGCCTTCCAACGTGAAAAAAGCAAAGGCTGACATCAACAATAAGGTGCGGATCATGATGTCGCGGTTGACGGAGATCGTTTGCCAGACTTTATCGCGGGCAATGATCAGATGTTTCTGCCAGGTGCCCTCAACATTCTTGAGCACAAAAAAGGCAATCCCGAGCCCCACAAAAGCAGCACTGGTTTCCGCAATCACTGTGCCCAGTGCAACCCCTTCAACGCCCCAGCCCCATTGCAAGACGAAGAGGGCGTCGAGCCCGACATTCATGCCGTTCAAATAGACCGTCAGCACCAGCGCCAATCCACTGCGTTGCTGACCAAGCAGCCAGCCGATCAATGCATAATTGGCAAGCGTAAAGGGGGCTGACCAAATACGAATATCAAAATAGCTTTGGGCAAGCAGCTTTGCGTCTGCCTCCCCCTGTATGAGGCTGAAGCTTAAGGCTTTCAACGGAACTTGGGCCAGCCAACAAAGAGCGCCCAAGAATGCGGCAATCAACAAAGCCCGCCCGAGCGCAGCGCGCAGTTCATCGCCGTCGCCCGCACCATAAGCTTGCGCCACGAGCCCAGTGGTGCCCATGCGCAAAAAACCAAACGCCCAAAACAAAAAAGTGAAGATTAGGGAACCCAGTGCGACGCCGGAAATATATTTAGCATCTCCCAGCTGACCCATAATTCCCGTATCCACAACGCCCAGCAGGGGGGTGGAAAGGTTGGAGAGCACAATAGGGATGGCGACCGCAAGCACGCGCCTATGGGTGAGGTCGGGCAAAAGGGGAGAGGAAGCAACCTGTGTTGAATTCATGCTCTCCCTCCCCCAAAAATAGCAAAAAGCGCGTTTTACTCGCCAGCTTCAGTATTTGGCTTAAGAAGAAAATGCCCGTGCGCTGCCGCGATGGGTTTTTCTTTGTCATCCTGCCATGCTTCTACGTGCACATTCGCGACCCGGCGACCGTGTTTGGTGACGCGGGCGCGGGCAAAGGTGTCTTTTGGCTTGCCAGAGCGCAAATAATCGATCGTCAAATCAATCGTCTTAGGCAAATAGATGCCCTCGGAAATATCGATCAGCTGCAACATGGCTGTTGTTTCCAAGAACGCGCCAATGACGCCGCCGTGCAGGGCAGGCAGCATCGGGTTGCCAATAATGTCATGGGAAAAGGGAAGCAGTGCAGTGAGTTCGCTCCCCTTCTTTTCAACTTTCATGCCGATAAATTGCGCGTAAGGAATGGCGGCGATTAAAGCTTCAAGGTCAGGCTTTGCACCCTCCGAAATCGCTTTTTCTAAAAGATCCATGTGCTTATTCTCCGCCTGTTTTTTTGGTTTTCTTCAAGAGCGCTTCTGCTTTAGCAACTGCGTCGGCCGTTTTGCCAATGGGTACAGCACGGTTCGCAGCCAGCATGAAAGTGCCGACAGACGTCGCAATCGGATCTTCTGGATCAGTGTGGTAGGCAGTCGCACGCACAAACCCGATGTTCTTCGTAATTTTGTAGCAATGCGCAAAGCCCACAAGGTCCTTACCCGGTGTGGCTGGTTTCATGTAGTCGATACGTAAATCAAGCGTTGCAATGGACTGGCGTTCAGGCAGGGCCATTTGCGTGGCGATACCGCTCGCATTGTCGAGCAGGGATGTGATGACCCCCCCATGAATGACGCCGGTATCAGGATTGCCGATGAGTTTCTCTTGGTACGGAATGGTAAGCCATGCTTTAGCAGGCTCGATTTTCAGTACCTCCATTTTGATGGCCTTGGCGTGAGGGACATGATCAATCAGCATTGACTTGATCATTGCTTCGGCTTCTTTCAGTTGTTCCGCATCCATGCGTCCAACCTTTCTTATTTGTTAAGAGTACCAACCTCGTATTGCTGAAAATCAGCTCCCAATTGGGGTCCAAAAGTCAGCAGGGCAAGGGGCGCGAGGAAGGCGCTGATATTAAAAGTTGGCCTGTTGTACCGGAGGAAGGGGGCTGCTGTCGCCCCAATAGATCAAATTTGTGCCCTCAGCGGAGTGTTAACAGGTTGTAATATGGTCTGTTTGGCGAAAAAAACGGCTGATTCCGGTGCGTATATCCAAGGGCGCACTCTAAGCTCTTGAAAAAACTAGGAAATCAGGCGAAAAGCCCAAAGCTTCCTTTTGACCGACCGCGACATATAGATAGAATAGACGCCAGTATTTTGCGAAAGAATGCTATTCTACCAAGCCGTGCGGATGATTCCGCCCAACAGGCCTTGAGCGACTGATTGAGTTACATGGTTCAGAAAAATATGATGGATACGCTTGAAAAAGACCCCGCTAAGGGAGCCGCCAGCCGGGATTCTGCCGAAAATCGTGCCGGGTCGGAGGGTAGTGAGCCGCGCATTGGCAAGCGCGAACGTACGAAGGCCAACAACAAAGAAGCGATCCTCAATGCCGCCCAAGAAGTCTTTGGTGAGTTGGGATACGGCGCGGCAACAGTCCGCGACATTATCCGCAAAACCGGCTTGGCGTCTGGCACCTTCTATAATTATTTCAAAAGCAAAGAAGAAGTATTTGAAGCCCTGATGGACCGAGGGGCTCTGCGCTTGCGTCCGCGTATTCGCGAGCAACGCCTGAAGTCCAAAACGCTTCAAGAGTTTATCTACAATGCGTATCACACCTATTTCCTAGATCTCTACGATGACATCGCCAACTACCGGATGCTTCAACGTAATTCCGGGGCGGTGCGTGTGAAGATGTCGACACCAGAAGTGTTGGCGGGGTTTGATGAGATACGCAAGTTCATCGAAGAATATATTGAGGCAGGCAAGCTTGCCAATTTGGACGCTGAATTTCTATCCGCTGCCGCCATTGGCATCGCCAGTGAGCTGGGCGACCGCATGTTGATGCGCGACGAGTTCGACGTAGATGGGGCAACCAATTTCGCCGTCAATCTCTTGTTTGGCGGACTACCTGCTTTGTCCGAAGCTGCGCAAAACAAAAAATCATAATAATGCCTTGATAGGTAATTTTAACGCCACGCGAAATGCGTTCTAATGGAGACGTGAAGTCAATGAGCTTCCAACAATTATTGGTCAAAGGGTTGCTTAAGCTGCCAGCTTCTCTTCTTGTGAAAATGTCCGGGGGAACGCCTATTTCCATCGATGGAAATACAATGGACCCGCGTATGCAATTCTTGATGGCCCAAGGCATGAAAGCCCCAGCCATCACCACGCTCTCACCTCAAGACGCGCGCACCGCAACCGATGAAGGCCTCGCCTTGTTGGATGCAAAACCACGCAAATCTGTGACCATCATCAATCGCGCTATTCCCGGTCCCGATGGCAATGAGCTCCATGTGCGCGTGTATGTACCGGCTGAAAACCCAATGCACAAAGGCCAACCGATGGCCGGCATGGTCTATTATCACATGGGTGGTTTTGTCATTGGTAACTTGGAAACATGCAACACGTTCTGTTCCATTCTGGCTGAAGATGCCCATGCAATCATCGTGTCCGTTGATTACCGCTTGGCCCCGGAAAACAAATTTCCAGCCTTCGTCGATGACGCGATACACGCCTACGATTACATTTCTGAACACCGTCGCGACTTCGGCATCACCTCCTTCCAGCCCTTGGCTGTGGGGGGAGATTCTGCGGGCGGCATGTTGTCCGCTGTGGTGTGCCAAGAGATCAAACGCAAAGGTGGCAATCAACCCAAAGCGCAATTGTTGATCTACCCAGCGGTGGATTTCGCCGATGAGTCTGGTTCAATGAAAAGCTGCGGCGAGGTCTACCCGCTGACTTCAGAAATTATGGAATGGTTTGCAGAGCAAGCTTTGTCTAGTGAAGCAGACTTAGAAGACGTGCGCGCCACCCCTATGAAGGAAGAAGACCTTTCTGGCTTGGCGCCAGCTATTGTCGCAACAGCAGGGTTTGATCCTCTGCGCGATCAAGGTGAAGCCTACGCCAAACGGCTCTCTGATGCAGATGTGAAAACGACCTACATTTGCTATGACACGCTGACACATGCGTTCACTGCCATGTCAGGTGTGCTCCCTCCCGCCAAAGCAGCGTGTGAAGAGCTGGCTGTAAAATTGGGTCGTATGCTGCGCTAAAGCATAGGGTCCACGTTCGGTTTTGAGGGGAAGAGTGTTATGCGCGCCATGCTGGTCCGTGAATTGTCTGATGATATTGCGGCGTTGCAGCTTGAAGAAGTGCCGGCGCCGCCCTCACCAGGGCCCGGTCAGGTGCGCATTCGGCTCAAAGCCTGCTCCATCAACTTCCCTGATATCTTGATGGTGCAGGGAAAGTACCAGCTTAAACCAGACCTACCCTTTTCGCCGGGCATGGAAGGCTCCGGCTTGATTACGCAGCTTGGGCCTGACGTTACCGATTTGAAAGTCGGAGACCGAGTGGTCGCAGGTTTGCGCACGGGCGGTTTGGCAGAAGAAGTAAACGCTGCGGTATCCGCCTGCCGGATCATGCCCGAGGGTCTAAGCTTCGCCAAAGCCGCTGCCTATCCCGCAGCCTATCTCACCGCCTATGTGGCGTTGGTTAAACGGGGGAATTTGCAGCCGGGAGAAACACTCCTCGTGCACGGCAGTTCCGGCGGCGTTGGCTTAGCGGCTGTTGAAGTGGGCAAGTTGATTGGCGCCACTGTCATTGCCACATCTGCCTCAGACGAGAAACTCAAAGTCGTCAAACAGCGCGGCGCAGATCACGTCATCAATGTTACTCACGGCTTCCGCGAGAAGGTCAAAGAATTGACCGGCGGCAAGGGTGCAGATGTGATCTATGATCCCGTTGGCGGCGATATTTTTGATGAGTCCGTGCGCTGTATCAATTGGAATGGCCGCTTGTTGGTCATCGGGTTCACCAGTGGTCGCATCCCCTCCATCAACGCCAACATGCCGTTGATCAAGGGCTTCTCCGTCGTCGGCGTGCGTGCGGGTGAATATGGCCGCCGAGATCCTGACGCTGGAAAAAGCAATATCGAAACAGTTGACGCGTGGGTCGCCCAAGGAAAAGTTGATCCCTACATTTGCCAAACCTTTGAACTAAAAGACTCGGTTGAGGCAATGCGTGTATTGCAAAACAGGCAAGCTATCGGCAAAGTTGTCGTTCTCATTGATTAGAAAAAATCAACGCGCCCCCAATTACTGAGGACTGGAATGATAATGCCAACATTCTCCAAGACCATCGCACTGATCGCCCTTGTCGGCAGTATCACTCTCGCCGCAGCCTGTTCGCAAGAGCCTGAGAGTGGTGCGGCAAATATGCCCGTGTTGACCACTCAAGAGAGGCCCCAATTAGGTCCTCTTCTGCTTGACAGCCCAATGACCTTTGAAACGATTTCGGCGTTCTTCCCATACCTTAAAGTCACCTCAAGTCAGGCTATGTCAGAAGGGATGGCCTATCCGGTTTTGCAAGTGAGCACGCCAACACAAGAGCCGCTCTTTGTGATTGCGGCCAGCCCAGAGTATCCCACTGACGGCTGGATAAAAATTGAAAGCGCGGCGATCAAACTCGACAATGGTGCAGCCGTTGGGGAAAGTTTCTCCGATCTCAGCACAACAATTCTCTACGAAGAGTGCCTGCCGGGTGTGGAAGAACAATCAGGCCAAATATACTGTCCTTTGAAAGCCAACCGAACCATTTCCTACCTCTTTGGAGGCACCTACAATGGCCCAGACGGAGAAGTGCCGCCGAGAGAAGCGCTGCAAAACTTTACCGTAAGAGCAATCATTTGGGCCCGCAGCTAGGGAGTCTTTCCAGAGTTTGGACGCCCTGGCTAAATGCCCGGTGCGTTTATCTCAACAAGGTTTGGATAAAACGACACATAGTCCGCTAAGATTGCGACCTGTGAAAGCGGCAGGGGATATCCCCACACAGCATTTTCCAAAATCACATCACCGCGCACAACATCCCAATAGGACGCGCGACCCTTTTTGGGGCAAAAGGAAGAATGGTCCGTGGGGCGCAACAGCCCAGCCGGCACATCTTTCATCGGAAAATAAATCAACGCGGGGGCAGCGCCTTCCCGTAACACAAGCGCATCAACCGAAGACATAAGTTCCTCACCCTTGAGCCGCACGCGTGCATGTCCTCGGTAGGGCGTAATCGACACGTCTTTGTGGGTAATCACATCATCAACCATCAAAATATCCTTCAGCATATGAACCATGGCACGTCACAAAGCCGTGCAGCGACACGGTGCTGCGGCGACCTGTAGCTTATGCCCAACCCACCCAATGAGTCTTGCAAGAAGCCGCCACTGCCAAGGGGGAGGGGAGAGAGTGTGGACGCTATATCGGGTCATTTTCATTCCTATAAGGGCCTATTAGGGGCTGTTCTCTCCATATAGTGATGATATTTGCATTGAAAATGGGAATAAATGCATATTCAATCTGCATATTCGCACAAGCATTGGGCTCCAAAAGCGGGTGCGAACCAAGTTCTACTGAACGGCGGCTCAAAGGAATAGGCGAATGAATTGGGATGATTTGAAGTATTTTCTAGCGGTTGCACGCTGCGGTGTGGTCAGCACAGCGGCCAAATCGCTAGGTGTCAACCACACCACGGTCTCCCGCCGCATCTCTGCCTTAGAGGAAAAATTGGGCTCTCGACTGTTTGAGCGCGGCCCCAATGGCTTCCGCCTCAGCCTAGCTGGAGAAGAGGTGGTGGAACTTGCCGAAAAGATGGAAGCGCAGGCCAGTAAGCTCGATCGCCATTTTCAGGGGCGCGACAAAAGCCTCACTGGCGTCATTCGCATCACGGCTCCCCAAACGCTTTTGCTGACCCTCTTTGCCGACATTATCGGAGACTTCGCAAAGCTTTACCCCGAAATTCGAGTAGAATGTCACGCGGGAGATGAAGTTGTATCGTTAGCGCGGCGAGAAGCCGACATTGCTTTTCGCGTCACCGACACCCCTCAAGATAGCTTGATAGGTCGGCGTATTGGCGCGATGGGCTATGCGGTTTTTGCGGCACCAGATTATCTGACCCGTATGGAAGGGCGACCCATGAGTGAGCGCGGTTGGATTGGCTGGTTCACAGATCGCACAGCGCCGACATGGGTGGAGGAATTTATGCCGGGTGCGCCCTGCGTCGCGCGCACCAATGAAGCAATGTCCAAAGCAGCCTTTGCAGCACAAGGCATGGGATATGCGTTGCTGGGTTGTCCCATGGGGGCAGCCACGCCGGGCGTGGTGCAAGTCTCCGATCCCCAAACCTATCCAGGTTTTGACCTCTGGATGTTGACCCATCAGGACATGCGCAGCACAGCGCGCCTACGTGTCTTTAAGGATTTCGCCTACAACGCCCTGAAACAAAAACGTAAGTTGATAGCAGGCATTCCACTAGAGAGCGCCCTGCTGGAAAGAGCAGAGGCTTAAGAGCCGTCAGGTTTTCCAGAGCCTTTGGTGGATTTGGTACGATCGAAAATGACCGACCAGAACCGTGAGATAAGCCAAATCGGGATCACAATAATGGCCCCAAGGAGAAGGTACTTCAGTGCCCAATCGACAAGGTCAAAACCCATGTCCCAGATCTGAAGGGCGGTATCGAGGAAGTTTTCCCAAATGGAATAAGGATCAACACCAAAGATCGCCAACAAAATGCCAACGGCAACGCATGCCAAAGCAAGCTTAACTATCGTTGGGAGCAGCGGTCCACCGAGCAACTTATCCATTTGATCACCTGTCCTTTACGCGCCTTGCCTCCCATCATTTGAGGGAACCTAAGGGCCTATAACCAGCCAGCACTATGGCACTAATGAGGCCAAAAGAAAATCGGCCTCTCCCATAGAGGCCGATTATCATGTTTCGGTGTGAATTGCAGCTGAACAGCCTTAATCTGCTGCTTGATAGACCGTTCGGGTAGGGAATGGGATGGAAATACCAGAGGCGTCCAGCGCTTCTTTAACCTGTTTGGTGATGTCGAATTTGATGCCCCAATAATCGCCCGCATCGGACCAAACCCGCACAACAATATCAACTGAGCTATCGCCCAAATTGCCAACCACGATCACAGCCTCAGGGCTTGTGTGAATGCGGCTGTCTTTTGCCAGAACAGCGCGGATGACATCGAAGGCTTTGTTGATGTCATCGGAATAGGAAATGCCAAATGTAAAGTCCACCCGGCGGGTTGCGTGCGCGCTGTAGTTTTTCAGCGGCTGCCCCCAAACGCCTGAGTTAGGCACAATAATTTGCACATTGTCCGGAGTGGCAAGCTCTGTCGTAAATAAGGTCAATTCTTTGACGGTGCCTGAAATGCCCCCGATTTCCACAAAGTGCCCAATTTTGAAAGGCCGGAAGATCAACAACATCACGCCTGCTGCGATGTTGGAGAGCGTGCCTTGCAGGGCGAGGCCAATGGCCAAGCCAGCAGTACCCAGCACAGCAATTAGACTGGTTGTCTCAATGCCAAATTGTGACATTACGGCCAATACAACAACGATCAGCACCAAATAACGCACGATGGACCCGAAAAAGCCCCGCAACATATCGTCAAGAGCAGGGGCTTTGCCCAGCGCACGAACGGTCCATACTTTGGCACGGCCCGAAAGCCACAAACCTACCATCAGAATAAGAACGGCGCCTATAAGGCTCAAGCCATGCTCAATAAGCAGCGGCATTATAGTGTCCATATTTTCTTGCATCGACACTGTTAGATTTTCGGGCATCTAAAGCTCCCTTAAAATTGATTGTCCCCTGAGCGGAATATGCCCAAAATTACATTTTCCTGCTAGTATTTAGTAGAGAAATTTGGCCCCAGAGAGTGAAAACCGAGGCATTTGTGAGTAAGCCGTCTTTTTTACCTTCCCAATTTGCGGATTGGTTCTCCGCACGCGGATGGTTGCCACGGCCCCATCAGCTTGCCTTAACCAAGGCCGGGTTAGCGGGACGGTCTGCCTTATTGATTGCCCCTACAGGCGGCGGTAAAACGTTGGCGGGTTTTTTAGCTTCCCTTATCCAGTTAGCCGCTGAACCATCTGAAGGCTGGAACGAGGACAGCGGAAGCTCTGCCGCCTCGAGCCGAGGTTTACACACCCTCTATATTTCCCCGCTCAAAGCCTTGGCTGTGGATGTCCACCGGAACCTGAAAAACCCTATCGAGGAGATGGGCTTGCCCGTGAGGGTAGAAACGCGCACCGGGGACACGCCGCAAAACCGCCGTAAGCGTCAACGCCATTCCCCGCCCGATATTTTGATGACCACGCCCGAGCAATTAGCGCTCCTCCTATCCTATGAAGACGCGCCCGCTTTTTTTGGAACCGTGCAATGCGTTATCTTGGATGAATTACATGCCCTAACGAATAGCAAGCGGGGGGATCTGCTGGCGTTGGGTCTTGCGCGACTATCGACTCTCGCGCCCAATCATCGCCGCATCGGTCTTTCGGCCACGGTGGCTGAGCCCGACCAATTACGCCGCTACCTTTTGCCCCAACCCACCAACGGGCAGGCCTTGGCGGACTTGGTTATGGGGGAGAAGGGGGCCATCCCCAAGGTCAGCATCCTGGTGCCGACCAATCCGGAACCTAAAGCCCCAACAGAAAGTTCTGACAGCAACCCGCGCGAAGTCCGCATCCCTTGGTCGGGGCATTCTGCAAAACATGCTTTGCAGGCGGTGTACGATCAAATTCTTCAAAGCCAAACGGTTCTTGTCTTCGTAAACACCCGCAGCCAAGCCGAGTTTGTCTTCCAGCAGCTTTGGCATCTCAATGAAGACGCCCTGCCCATCGCCTTGCACCATGGCTCCCTCTCTGTGGAGCAACGCCGAAAAGTAGAAGCCGCCATGTCTACCAGCAGCTTGCGCGCCGTTGTCTGTACCTCAACCCTAGATCTCGGCATTGACTGGGGGGCAGTGGACCTTGTGATCAACATGGGCGCGCCCAAAGGAGCCAGCCGCCTGCTCCAACGCATCGGTCGGGCAAACCACAAGTTAGATACGCCCAGCCAAGCGTGGTTGGTGCCCGCCAATCGGTTTGAGGTTTTAGAATGTGAGGCAGCGCGCCAAGCCGCCATCAACGGTGTGCATGACGGCGTGCCCGAAAAACAAGGCAGTCTAGATGTCTTGGCCCAGCATATTTGGGGCAGGGCTTGTTCGGGGCCCTTTCATCCAGACGATCTTCTTGCCGAAGTTTGCAGCGCCGCACCTTACCGTGCTTTAAGCCGCACGACTTTTGATGAGGTCGTGGCCTTCGTCGCGACGGGCGGCTATGCGCTCAAAAATTATGACCGTTACCGTAAGCTGCAACCGGTGAAAGACCTGCCCGCCCGAATAGGGGAGAATCTTCCCCTTGCAAAACAAGCTTTGCGATTGGCGCACCCTTCTTTGGCACAAGCCTACCGCCTCAACGTCGGCACCATTGTCTCTGCCCCGATGATGAAAGTGCGCATGATCAAGCGCCGTCTGGCCTCCGGTGCTCCGCCGCGCGGCGGGCGCGTGTTAGGCGAGATGGAAGAATATTTCCTCGATCAATTGGTGCAGGGAGACACATTCCTGTTTGCCGGCCATATTGTGCGCTTTGAAGGCATGTATGAAACCGACGCATTGGTGACCAAAACCCAAGCCGACAATCCCGCCATCCCGGCCTATTATGGCGGCAAATTTCCACTGTCCACCTATCTTGCTGCCCAAGTGCGCCACATCTTGGCCACGCCCGCCAAATGGCAAGCCTTGCCAGCGCAGGTGGCTGAATGGTTGCAGCTTCAACAATGGCGGTCTGTCCTTCCCGCCGAAGATGAGTTGCTCGTGGAAACATTTCCCCGCGGCGATAAATTCTATCTCGTCTGCTACCCCTTCGAAGGCCGCTTAGCCCATCAAACCCTTGGCATGTTGCTGACCCGCAGGCTCGACCGTCTCGGCGCGCGCCCCTTAGGTTTTGTCGCCAGTGAATATTCCTTAGCCATTTGGGGATTGCGAGATGTCGGCCTCATGTTCGAACAAGGCACCCTTTCACTGGCAGACCTGTTCGACGAAGACATGATGGGCGATGATCTCGAAGCATGGTTGGCAGAATCAAGCCTGATGAAACGGTCTTTCCGAGACTGCGCTGTGATCGCTGGCTTGATCGAACGCCGACTACCGGGCAAAGAAAAAACCGGGCGCCAAGTCACATTTTCCTCGGACCTGATCTATGATGTGCTGCGCGAACATGAGCCCGATCATGTGTTGCTCAAAGCGGCATGGGAAGATGCAGCCCATAATTTGGTAGATAGCGACCGCGTGTCGGAACTTTTAGCGCGCACCAAGGGGCACATTGTCCTCAAACGATTGGAGCGCGTCTCTCCGTTGGCCGTGCCTGTTCTACTAGACATTGGCCGTGAGGCAGTTTACGGCGAGGCGAACGAAGAGCTATTGGCAGAAGCCGCTGATGATCTAATCGAGGAGGCAATTCGGCTTGTCTAAAACTCAGGAAGAACAAATCGCCATGGTTTTGTGTGGCGTATCCTTAGTGCCTCAAATCGAGGGCGCGCTTTTTTGGCCTGCCCAAAGCACGCTGTTCGTGGCTGACCTTCATTTTGAAAAAGGATCTTCTTTTGCGCGCAAAGGGGTGATGTTGCCGCCTTATGATACCCGTGAAACCTTGCGCCGTTTGGAAGGACTTATGGACCGCCTATCCCCCACGCGGGTGGTGTGCTTGGGCGATAGCTTCCACGATCTCCACGCAGGTGAGCGCATGGACCCACAAGACATGCAAACTCTGCACGGTCTCATTGCGCGCACCCAGTGGATTTGGATTTCAGGAAATCATGACCCGGCTCCGCCCGAAGAATTTGACGGTGAACGTGTCGTGCTATGGGAGCAGGGCCCTCTCATCTGTCGGCATGAACCCACACCGTCTCCTGCACCCGGCGAATTGTCAGGACACCTACATCCCTGTGCCGTCACGCGTATACGAGGACGCAGATTTCGCCGCCCGTGTTTTCTAAGCACTGGCAGTCGCGCCATCTTGCCCTCATTCGGGGCCTATACGGGCGGGCTTAATGTGTGTGACCCAGCCTTCGAACCGATTGTAGGTGCTGCTCCATTTCACGCGTGGATGTTAAGTAAAACACGCGTCATCCCGGTGGCTCACACCCGGCTCCATCCAGACCGTTAAGGTCAGGCCGTGCCAAAAGTCGCGGCAAATAAATCAAACCCAAGAACGGTCGCTAAGCTCACCAGCAGGGAGACGATAGCCAATAGCGTCAATGGTCCGCGTAGTGCGCTGTACCACTGGGTGAGCGTGCCGTCTTTGGCAGCAGAAACGTCGCCCAAATATTGCCCCAGATACACCAAACACAAAGCGATGAGCGCACCAGCAGGCGGTACCAAGACGCACAACCAGCCCGCGGCGGGCGGTAGAATAGAGCGGATCAAAGCAGGCCCCAGCGCTTGGGGTGGCCGTGTGGCCATATCGCCAAACTGGGCCATCACAGCTCCCCACCGTACCCCGCCTAAAAAGGAAAGGACGATGGCGCCATAAATTATTTGAGCATTTAGTGCGTCGTGTCCGGTGTCAGATGGCCAAGTGGTCGCCACCAGCATTGCCGTTGCGGCAAATGGAATGACCCCCCCATAGCCCAACATCATGCCAATACGCGGAATGATGGGCCGGACCTTCTTCCCCGGTTTCACCCGAACTCCTGCAACCACGGAACTTCCCTCACCAAAAATCCTGCAATCTCTTCAAAAGACCCAAGGAACATCAAAACGCCTGTGAGCACGAGCAAGAGCCCCGCCGCTAACTCCACTTTGTGGAGGTGCTTGCGGAACCCACTAGAGAAACTCAAGAAGGCGCGTACGGCCAAAGCCGCCGCCAAAAACGGGATACCCAATCCCAAAGAATACGTGGCCAAAAGGGCGACCCCATATCCCAAACTATCTTGCGAGGCGGCAATGGTCAGGATCGTGCCCAAAATAGGCCCGATGCACGGTGTCCACCCAAAGGCGAACGCCAGCCCGATAATGTAAGGCCCGGCCAATTGAAGCATCAATGATGGATCACCGTCACCTCGACCCAACATATTGGGCATGAACCGCGCTTCCCGGTCCAAAAAGGCAAACCGAAAAACACCCATATAGTGCATGCCGAGCAGCACGATGATCACGCCAGCCACTTGGCCAAGCCACGTCTTATTCGCCAGCAGAAAGGGGCTTACCGCAGAGGCAGACGCGCCGAGCATGACAAACACTGTGCTAAACCCAAGCACAAACCCCAGCGTGCCAATCAGCACCCGCCGGTTCATTCGTTTTGCTGTGTCTTCGTCTTGCCCCTCGCGCGTCAATTCTTCAAGCGTCGTGCCTGCCATATAACAAAGATAGGCTGGAACAAGTGGAAGAACGCAAGGTGACAGAAAACTGATCACACCGCCAAATGCTGCGATGAGAAAACCGCCGTCTTCAAACATGGTACTCGTGCCCCTTAAGCTGAATTGGATCAGCTTGTTTAATCATGCCTCAAAAAGCGCGACAAGGCACGCTCTCTCACAATCTGGTGAAGGTGTTGGTTAATGGTCGCGGAATATCAAGGCTGCGGTCCACCCAGCAAAGATGGCGAGCAGCACAGCAACAATCCCGTAGAGAAAGGGCTGTCCATGCGCGAAACGGTAAATGACCCGTTCCAGGCCGCTTTTGGCGATCAAGAGAGGGGACGATATAGCATCTATAACTTGACCGTCGCGCAGCAAATAAACTTTCACGGTATAAAGCCCAACCGGCACGCTGGCAGGCAGAGGAATGCTCGCCCGAAACAGCGTATCTCCCATGAAGACAACGCCATTGGAATCTGCCACATAGAGTTTTTCTTGCGCGCGGCTGCGCAATATAGCCGTGGAGAAGGGCGCAACTTCATCAGGTGTGCGTAAATATTCATCGCCGCCCAAAACACTCGACCAAGCTTTGCCAAAGGAAATATTGTTGAACCCCAGCTGTTCCACTTTCAACAAACTTGCCGGGGCGATGTTCTCCAAGGGGCGCGAGCTCAACACAGCGTAAAACCCCGGCACGCGTTCAAACCGGGTTGCTTCATAGTTGAGCCATATGCCTGACACTCTGTCTTTCCGGCGCACAGTTTGGGACGTTTCAGGCCCCGTCACTTCAATCACCACGTCGGCAGGTCCCGACAGTGCGCTGTCGCCCGCACGTTCAATGGCCCCAAAGACCAAAATATCAGCGCCGGTAAAGTTGGAGCGAATGGCCACTTCGTGTTTGGACAAGTCGGTAACAATGCCTTCAGCCTGAACGCCGTTAGTCACGTATATGAGCGCCATAAAGGGGAGGAGGAATTTTGCAACGAATTGTTTCATCCCAATCCTCCAGACAGCGAGAAGAAGTCCTCAGGCGTGGCAATCAAATCGTAGCCAAGCCGTGCGCCCACCAGCAACACAAGCAAACCAAGCAGCAACCGAAGGTGTTCCCCGCGCAGTTTTTCGCCCGCCCGTGCGCCGAACTGTGCCCCAATCACACCGCCCGTCAGCAGCAGCAGCGCCAATAGCACATCAACAGCTTGGTTGTGCACCGAATGCAAAACGGTCACCAATCCGGTGACGAAGATAATTTGAAACAACGAGGTGCCGATCACCACATTGGTGGGCATACGCAGTATGTAAATCATCGCGGGCACCATGATGAAGCCCCCGCCCACACCCATAATGGCCACGAGCATACCCACAAGCGTGCCCAGTAGCAGTGGGGGGATCGCGCTAATGTAGAGCCGAGATTTACGAAACCGCATTTTGAGGGGGAGGCGGTGCACCCAATTGTGATGGTTCGACCGTCTGGCTGTGCCGCCGCCGCCTCGACGCTCAACGATAATGGCGCGCGCACTCTCAATCAACATGAGGCCGCCAATCACGCCCAAAAAGAGCACGTAGCTGAGTGAGATAAGAAGATCAACTTGGCCAACAGATTTGAGCAATCCAAAAACATAAATCCCAAGGAAAGACCCAATGGTCCCGCCGACCAGCAGCACCAAACCCATTTTTAGATCAACAGTGCCTTGCCGCCAATGGGCAAGGGCGCCCGAAATAGAAGAGGCGACCGTCTGATTGGCTTGGGTGCCAACTGCGACTGCGGGGGGAATGCCGCTAAAGATCAACAAAGGCGTGAGCAAAAAACCACCCCCAACACCGAACATGCCCGACAGAAACCCTATCGCGCCGCCAAGGCCCAATAATAGAAAAATGTTGATGGAAAGTTCTGCTATTGGAAGGTAAATCTGCATGAATGCGCCCGGGTCCCTCTCGCCGAACAGCCCAAGGAGGCTGTGCCTTATCTATAGCATGGTTCAGGCGATAAACACTAGGAGCGCTCTTGAGTGCGCGGAGGGGAGCTGTCTAGCGTAAATAAGCCTCAAGAGTTTTCAGCAACTCATTGTCAACTTGACCTGTGATGTTCAGGCCGGCCATTTGTTGGAAATTACGAATGGCCTCGCGGGTCTTGGGACCCATCATGCCGTCTGCCGGGCCTGTGACGTAGCCCAGTTCTGCAAGCAAGGATTGCGCCCGAGAAAGGTCAGCCTTTGCCGTGGATGCATGAGCCCAGCTTCTAACGGATGTAATGTCGCCATTGGCCAAGGGTGCTTTTGCCTGAGCACGCCAGTTTTTGACACCCAACTTGGCATCAACCAATGCAGCGGTATCCAATTGGTTCGCCAGCTCGTCTCGTTTTTGTGCAGCACCCTTATCACCAGACAGGGCCGCAATCGCAAACCAGTGGAACGCCTTGGCCGGTGTTCGGTCAACACCCAAGCCACGCTCATAAAGAACTGCTGTGTTATATTGACTGTCGCCCAACCCATGGTTGGCCGCCTGCTCAAACCAAACGGCAGCCTCCTTAAAGTCTTGGGAAACACCGCGTCCTTCAGCATGAATAACAGCAAGATTGTGCATGGCTTTTACATTGCCTTGCGCGGCCGCCTTCTCATACCAAGAAGCTGCTTTAGACATGTCCTTGGCAACGCCTTCCCCTTTTTCATAAAGAGAGGCAAGGCGGTACTGCCCAGCTGCAAAGCCTTGTTTCGCAGATTTCTCTAACCAAAAAGAGGCTTGCTTAAAGTCTTGAGGAACACCCGTGCCTGCTGCGTAATTCATTGCCACCTGATATTGGGCAGCCGCTTCGCCGCGGGAGGCCGCTTGGCGTAATGTAGGTGCCGCAACAGTTTGGGTGACGGGTTTAACCGGTGCTGAACCAACGCGCGGCCCTTTTTCAACTTTAACAGTTGGTTTTGGGCGCTTCGTTGCAACAGGTTTTGCCGTAGCAGGTGTAGGTGTGGGCGCTGGAACAACCGCCGCATTCTGGGTTCCAGCGTCCTTCGGAGTGGCCTCCGACTGTTTGGTTGACGGGGTGCTCGGTGTGGTGCTTGGCACAAGAGCGTCGGGCGAAGTTGGCGTGCTGTTCCCCGGCAATGCCGGATCCACCTTAGGAATCTCAATGATCTGAGGTTGTGTCGGTGCCGTGCTTTTATTCAAAAAGCTGACCAAGCCCACGGCCAAGATAAGTGTGAGCACACCGCAGGCAACCCAAATCAGTACCTTACGAACCACATTGCTGGGCTCATCTTCATACCGATTGAAATGCCCATCGTTTTCAAAGCCAACGCGACTGGGGGCTTCACCGTTTTGGGAAGCCATCGCAGCGCGTCGTGCTGCTGCAATAAAATCTTGTGCGCCCAAGCTATTCATAGGGCCCGGAGCCGGGTTGCCCGGAGTGCCTTGTGGATAGGGCGTGCCAGCAGCCGGTGTATCTCCCGCCATCGGCGGAGGAGGGGCCGCAGGGCCGCGCATGTCAGCACCTGGAGAAACCGCGCCAGGAGGCGGCGGTGTTACAGCAGCTGCAAAAGGGTCATCTAACCCAGAAGGGTGGGGCGGAACAGAAGGACGCGCATTGCCCATGGGCGGTGGCGCGGGCATTTCTGGTGCACCCGTGGTAACAGAAACCGGCGGTGGTGGCATATTGCCCGGTTGGGACAACGGATCAGCTTGTTCAGCTTCAGCCTCTTCTAAACGCAGGTCTTCTTCACGCGCAGCCTCTATACGGGATAGCCGCGTCGCGACCTCGTCCATAGTCGTGCTGATTTTGTCATCCAACCGTTGGGCGATGTCGCTCACATTGTCGGAGATCTCATTGAGCTTAGCTTGCTCATTGGTCGCGAAATTCTCCTGCATGTCTGCGAGCGCTTTGGCCACAATGTGCGAGGAATCCACTGCTTTGTTTTCTGTTTCAACAAGTTGGGCATCAAGTGCGTTGAGGCGCGGTTCCACACGCTCCAAAATTGATGCAGCCATCGCTTGCGGTTCGGCTTTGAGTTGATCAATCCGGTCCAACAGGCTGTGCAAGCTTGTTTCCATCTTTTCAAACGCACTGACATGGCGCAGCTCATTGTCAACTAAGCGGGTTTGCAGATCGTCTAGGTTCTGCTCCAGCTTTGTAATGGTCGCTTGTTTGTGCGTTTCGTCAGATTTGTCCGCGAGCGCTGCCAATGCAGCATCAATGGCTTTGTGCTGCACTTCATCAGTATTTTGTGCAGCTTGCGTTACCGCACTCTCAACAGTGGCAATCCGGTCGACCAAGGTTTGTACAGAGCCTGTCAACGCAGCTGTTTGCTTGCGGGCCTTCTCAGCTTCGGCTTGGGCTTCGGTATCGTCAAACCGCTGACCTAAAGAAGAAAGGCCTTTGTTGATTTCGGCAAACCGTTGGTCAGATTCTTTATTTGAATTTTCGAGGTGATCCACAACAGCCGAGACCGCTTTTTCAAGCGTCATAAGCGCCGAGCGATCTTCCGCGCGAGGAGCAGCCGACAGTTGGCGCATCCGCTCTGCGTCTTCAATACGTTCTGAAAGGCTTTGTAATTTTTGTGTAATCGGATCGACAATAGGAGCCGGGGCGGCCAAGGGCGCTGCATGCGCGGCGTTAGCTGTTTCAGGCTGTAGTTGGCGCTCCAACGCATCCAACAATCCATCAACACGTTGATCGGTTGAATCCATGCGTTGGATAATGTCGCTCATGGTGTCGGTGATGGGACTGAGGTCTAAGCCAGCAAGCGGGTTGCTGGGTTGACCGGTAGAGGGATAGTCATAACCAGCAGGTTGACCGATGTAGCCAGGGCCCATCGGATGCATGCCCCCGCCTTGAGGTCCTGCATCAACATCGTCGGTGCTATTTACAATGATGGCTTGATTTAGCCAAGCGCCCAGCGTCATGCCTGCGCGACGAGCTGCTTGTTTAGCAGCTTCGCGGGCTTCAGGCTCAATGCCTTTAACGCTCCAAGGGACGGCTGGTCTCATCGAATCACTATGTCCTTTATCGATCCCATGTTTTATCGGTCAGGGGATTCACTGTAAAGCGGTAGACCTCATGGAATGAGCCATTTTTCGGGGCTATCAACATAATTCCGGTGTATCCGCCTCACAGCTCAACCAGGTATTCGCGATATTACGCGGTCTTAAGGTTCTATTAAGCCGTGCGGATGGTAAATGCATCGTTAACGGCAACAGCGAAAAGCTGAATCAATTGAATCACTTAAACGGGCCGCGCACAAATTTTCAAAAACTTTCCCTAAAAACGGTCGTCGCGGGAGCGCGTGCCCAACCAGCGCGCATGTGCTGATAAAGTCACGGTCTCATTTTTTTGAAAGAAAATGCAGCGAGTCTTAAACGGAAACGTTCTGCGCCACAGCTCTTGCCGCCAAAACGTCACCGAAGGGCATTCAATAGGGCGTCAGGTTTACGTTTCGTCGCCAACGCCGCGTCTGCGAGCATCAATATACATTTAGCCCGCTAAGCGTCTCATCAGCCATTCAATAGGGCCCGTTTTAAAAATCAGCTGCCAACCCCATGCATAAATGATGGCAAATCCGATAAAAATAAACGACGCGCCTATTGCGTTTTCACTCGGCTGTCCGCCGATTAGCCCAAATGCTTCCAAGGCACCCATTCCGACGAAAATATGCAAAATGTAAAGCGTAAGAGTTTGTCGTCCAGTCAGCACAAGCGGTTGCAATTTTTTCAGGAGCTCAGTGCGGAATATCAACAAACAACCCCCAATGACAAACAGACCAGCACCAGTGCCAGCCAGAATATATTGGGGCATGGGAGGAACTGGTAACAAGCTCACTAAATCGTTCATTTCCTCGCCCAACATTGGGCCGATCAAACCAGAATAGGCATATGCGAGAATAAGAGCAGCGGTCCCTGCACCCAGTAATTTTGTTTGAATTTTCGCCGAGCCCAAATCTAGACGTGAAAGAGCTAGCCCAACAAAAAAGAAGCTCATCCAAGGAATGACCGGATGCCATCCGTTGAAAAACAAGTTTCTTACAAACCCGGGATATTCGAAGAAGCCGGAATACGTAAGTGTGCTCCAATCCCATCCCGCGTCGTAGTTGAATATGAATAACATCGCGACAAAAATAAACGGTAAGGCAACAGCCGCGCCAATCAAGACTTGTGTTGACGATCGCACAAACAAGAGCGCTATAACGAAATACACCGCATAATAATGCAATATGTCAGCAGGAAAAATCAGCGCGTTTAAAAGCCCAATCGCAAACAAAAAGGCCGCGCGCCTTAAAATGACGGGGATGTAATTCTTGCGCCCGGGTTTTGTCGCAAACCCAAGCCCTATGCCCGCCAACATCACAAATGTCGCTGCGGCCTTGCCCTCGACAATAAGTAAAAAAGCATCGGCCCAAGCAGCACCGCTTTCGTCACCCATCACAATATGAAAGTTGACCAACACCATTCCTGCAAAAGCCAGAAACCGAGCAAAATCTAAACCTTCAAGGCGGGTTTTTGGGGGCAGAACTGTCGACATTTGGGCCTTCTCAGTAAAATTATGCCGTCTAAAAACTCACGTATTTTTGATCGGATGCAAGATGCCCCAACCGGCGAATGTCCGCCTATTCTGAGAAAAGCTGTACGACGAAAATCTCGTCGCCGCGCCGCGCAACGCCCAGCCCGGTTTTGCTGTATCGCTTGTTACGGATATTGCGCCTGTGTGTGGGGCTGTTCATCCAATTATGGACAAACTTGTCAGCCTTCGTGCGCGTCGAAGTACCGGGTAAAAAGGTGGAGGTCGCAATGTTCTCTGAGACGCCTCTGTTAAAGGAGGAGTCAATCGCCAGCAGCCGTTCGCGAGGCGCCTGTCCCTCAGGATTTACATGTGAGAAATATTCACGTGCGGCCATATCGGCAGCGTGTCCGGCTGCTGCTTTTTGCAGGTCGGCGGACAAAGAGAGAGGGGCGCCACGTGCTTTATTAATCCGTTCGAGGATCTTTTGCCCCAAGGGTGTGATTTGGGTCGGCGCTGATTGAGCAGCCGCTGGCCGGGCAGATGTGGATACATTGATGGGCTTTGAGCTGCCACCAGAAGTCGCTGCGCACCCGCTGAGCACAGCCATAGCCAAAAGGCTGCCTGCCAGTCCGATAAAACGTCGTTTCTCAAAACGGTTTTTTGTCTTGACGTCAAAAGTCATCGTCTTCTCCCCATTTGCATTCAGCGCCGTTCTCCTACGCCTCTTCGCGGCCAAAAAGCAAGGCGGAAGGGCTGACGACTTGACCTACATTAGCCCCCAATCTTTTGCGGCCTCAAGCATAATCGCAACAGCTCAAACAGGCTCGAAGCAAGTGAAGTCTGGGTTTTTCATATGGTCGCAAGTGCGGGACAGAAGTTGGCTCAATGTCTAAAGGGGCAGAAAGAAAAAGTTTGATTCTGTCTCCTTTGGGCTCTGAAGGGACCGTCACCAAAATCGTGAATATTTTCCACCTTCCGTAGGGGCACTATGGTGTGCGACGGGGAAGGTGAAAAACCCTCAGGTTTCCGCCGTTTATTTATTTGACAGCTGACCTATAACTATCTATGAGTCCCCCTGCCTGAGGGAAAGCCGCGCTCTGCAGCTTGACGTTAACGTCAACGTCAACTACACATTTGAGCAATAAGACCGGATTTTTCCTCAAGCACCGTGAGTAAGATTTTCGCTCACAGCTAAGGATTTTGTACCGGTCAGGGCCAGCTAATGGCTGATGAAGAGGAGAACGCAATGGAAGTAGCAGTAGAAAAGACTGTGCCAGGCGACATGAGCCAAATTCATGATGCCGACACGCAAACCTACACCATCACTCAACTCGCAGAAGAATTCGGCGTGACTACACGAGCGATCCGCTTTTATGAAGATAAGGATTTGCTTCACCCACGCCGTCAGGGACAGGCCCGCATTTATCGACCACGAGACCGCGCCCGGTTACACCTAATCGTTAGCGGCAAGCTGGTTGGCTTCACCTTGGCTGAGATCAAAGAGATTATTGACCTCTATGATATTTCCGATGGTGGGGAAGCTCAATATTGCCACGCCCTTCGCAAATTTGAAGAACGTATTGAAAGCTTGCGTCAGCAAAAAGCTGAGATCGATGTTCAAATTAAGGGTTTGGAAGCCGGAGGCGCACGCGTCCAAGGCTTGCTCGATGAAGTATTAGCAAATGAAGCGTCTGTTCCAATGTGTCAAAAAAACTGATCTTGAACATTGGAGACTAAGGCATGCCCATCTATCAGGCACCTATTCGTGACTATCAATTCGTGTTGCATGAAGTGCTCAACACTGGCCAATACGCCAACCTCCCAAGCTTTGCGGATGCATCAGACGATTTGATGAACGCAATCTTGGAAGAGGCGGCCAAGCTGGCACAAGAGGTCTTGCTGCCACTCAACCAGATTGGCGATGAGCAAGGCTGTAAGCTTGAAAACGGCATTGTACGCACCCCAGATGGGTTCACCGAAGCCTATAAACAGATGGTTGAAGGCGGTTGGCCGTCTCTCACAGGCGACACCGCCTATGACGGGCAGGGCTTGCCAAACGTATTGGCGACAGCCGTTAATGAGATGATTAGCTCATCCAACATGGCTTTTGCCATGTATCCAGGCTTGTCACACGGCGTTTATTCCGCGTTGCATCACCACGGTTCAGACGAGCTGAAAAAAACCTACCTGCCAAACTTGGTTTCTGGCGAGTGGACTGGCACGATGAACCTGACTGAGCCGCATTGCGGAACAGACCTAGGCTTACTGCGCTCCAAAGCAGTGCCTCAGGCTGACGGTTCCTACAAAATTTCCGGCCAAAAAATCTTCATCTCCGCAGGCGACCACGAGATGGCGTCAAACATCATCCATTTGGTGTTGGCCCGTATTGAAGGTGGCCCAGAAGGCGTGGGCGGCATCTCTCTCTTTGTTGTGCCTAAATACCTCATCCAAGAAGACAATACATTGTCTGGAGAGCGTAACGGCGTGTCAGTTGGCTCCCTTGAAAAGAAAATGGGCATCCACGGCAACGCAACCTGCGTTCTCAACTATGACGATGCAATTGGCTTTATTGTTGGCGACGAAAACAAAGGCCTGCGCGCCATGTTCACCATGATGAACGAAGCGCGCCTGGGCGTGGGCATGCAAGGCATTGCTCAATCCGAAATCGCTTACCAAAACGCGCGCGACTACGCGTTGGAGCGGGTTCAGGGGCGTTCGCTCACCGGGCCAAAAAATCCTGAAAAGCCTGCCGATCCCTTGATCGTTCACCCAGATATTCGCCGCATCTTGCTGACCATCCGCTCCTTCAATGAAGGCGCACGGGCTTTGATCTTGTGGACGGCGTTGCAAGGTGACTTGTCTCACTTAAGTGATGATGAAGCTGTGCGCGAACAGGGCGACGACATGATGGCCTTGCTCACCCCGGTAATCAAAGGTCACTTCACAGACATCGGTTTTGCAAACTGTGTGGATGCTCAGCAAGTCTACGGTGGTCACGGCTACATCGACGAGCAGGGCATGGGCCAATTTGTACGTGACGCCCGTATCGCTCAAATCTATGAAGGCGCAAACGGTGTTCAAGCTTTGGACCTCGTAGGCCGTAAACTCGCCATGAAAGGCGGGCGCCCGGTTCTAACGTTCTCCAAAATGGTCGATGACACGATTGCCGAGGCGCAAGCTGATGAGGCTTTGAGCTTTGCAATTGCACCGATGAAAGCAGCTAAAAAAGACTTCGATGAAGCCACAGGTTGGTTCATGGAAAACGCGCTGAAAAACTTCGATCATGCAGGTGCGGGTTCAACTGACTTCATGCACCTCTTAGGGCGTCTGGCTGTTGGCTTTATGTGGCTCAAGCTGTGCAAAGTCGCACGGGCACAATTGGCAGCCGGAACCACCGATACTGAATTCTATCAAACCAAGCTTACGCTGGCGCAATTCTATATGGAACGCCTGCTTCCGGAAACCGCTGTCAACTTGACACGGATTAAAACCGGCGCAGACACCATGATGTCGCTTCCAGCAGAGGCATTCTAATAAACGAATAAACGAAGCCTCACTTTTCAGCAGGGGCGCTAACAAGGGAAATGACGATGTACGAACTAATGGAGGGGTATAAATCCCCTTGGCTCACCGAAGAACTTGAAATCCTTCAGGACGCCGTCAAGAAATTCTACACGCGTGAATTCCTCCCCCTTGCTGACAAGTGGAACGAACAGGGCAAAGTAGACCGCGACGCTTGGAATAAAGCTGGCGAAACAGGTCTGCTTTGCGCTTCCATTTCAGAAGAATATGGCGGCGGCGGCGGTACCTTTGCGCATGAAATGATCATCGACCAAGAATTGCACCGCGCAGGCGTGCCAGGGTTCGGCAACTCCGTACACTCCGGCATCGTGGCGCACTACATTCAGTCCTACGGTACTGAAGAGCAGAAGAAAAAATGGTTGCCGAAAATGGCGACAGGCGAACTTGTTGCCGCAATCGCCATGACAGAGCCGGGTACAGGTTCAGACCTTCAAAACGTCCGCGCAACGGCTCTTAAAAGTGGCAACGAATACGTCATCAATGGTCAAAAAACATTCATCACAAATGGCCAGAACGCGGACCTCATTTGCGTGATTGTTAAAACCGATCCATCAGCGGGTGGTCGCGGTGTCTCATTGGTCATGGTTGAAACCGAAGAAGTTGAAGGCTTCCGTCGCGGTCGCAACCTCGACAAGCTGGGCCAAAAAGCAGCCGACACCTCAGAGCTCTTCTTTGATGATGTGCGCGTGCCATTGACCAACCTTCTAGGCTCGGAAGAAGGCCAAGGGTTCTTCCAATTGATGCAGCAATTGCCACAAGAGCGTATTATCATCGCTTCCAGTGCTGTTGTTACAATGGAAAAAGCACTTTTCCACACAACTGAATATGTCAAAGAGCGTACAGCCTTTGGCAAACGTATTTTGGATTTCCAAAACACCCAATTCAAATTGGCAGAATGTAAAACAGAAGCCGCCATCGCGCGTACATTTGTGGACCAATGTGTTGTGCGCTTGCTCAAAGGCGAGCTGGACCCCACCACAGCGGCCATGGCCAAATATTGGTGCACGGATAAAGAAAACGAAATCGTCGACACGTGCCTGCAATTCTTCGGTGGCTTTGGCTACATGAATGAATATCCAATTGCGCGCATGTATGCTGACAGCCGTGTTCAAAAAATCTACGGCGGCGCTAACGAAATCATGAAAATGCTGATCGCCCGCACACTTTAAGCCCGCACACATTAAAGGCGGACGATCAATAATACCGCCCATTAAGAAGGCGGATAAATATCACAAGGCATCTTTTCTGTAGCGACGCGCACCCCTCTGCGCGTCCCATCCTCCAGGGAGTTATCCATGACAGAGTGTTACATCTACGACCACGTCCGCACCCCGCGCGGCAAAGGTAAAAAAGACGGCGCATTGCACGAAGTAACCGCATTGCAGCTGGCCACCCAAGTGCTCGAAAATCTACGGGACCGTAACGACCTCGATACATCTCTTGTAGATGATGTTGTGATGGGTTGCGTGGACCCGGTCGGCGAGCAAGGCGGTAACATTGCGCGGATCGCAGTGATGAATGCTGAATATGCTGATACAACAGCGGGCGTGCAGATCAATCGGTTCTGTGCTTCAGGCCTCGAAGCAACCAATATGGCTGCAGCTAAAATCATGTCTGGCGAAGCCGATTTGGCCATTGGTGGCGGTGTCGAAAGCATGTCCCGCGTGGGCATGGGCGCATCCGGCGGTGCATGGAACTCTGATCCAGAAATCGCGATGAAGTCATACTTCACCCCGCAAGGCATTGGCGCAGATTTGATCGCCACCAAATGGGGTTTCTCTCGCGATGATGTAGATGGCTACGCAGTCGAATCTCAAAAACGCGCGCAGAATGCATGGGACAAAGGGTACTTCTCAAACTCTGTCATTCCTGTCAAAGACATCAACGGCTTGACAATTCTTGGCCGTGACGAGCACATGCGCCCTGAAGCAACGATGCAATCCTTAGCGTCACTCAACCCAGCGTTTACCGCTATGGGCGAGTTCGCATTCGACGGTGTGGCAACAGCTCGCTATCCAGAAATTGAAGAGATCAACCACGTGCACCACGCGGGCAACTCTTCAGGCATCGTAGATGGTGCTGCGGGCATTCTGCTCGGCTCAAAAGAAATGGGCGAGCGCCTAGGCCTCAAACCTCGTGCACGTATCCGTCAAATGTCATCAATCGGTTCAGAACCGTGCATCATGTTGACAGGTCCTGCCGACGTAAGCCGTAAAGCACTCAAACGTGCAGGCATGAATGCGTCAGACATTGACCTGTTTGAATTGAACGAAGCTTTTGCCTCTGTTGTGCTTCGCATGATGCAGTCGCTCGATATCGATCATGACAAAATGAACGTAAACGGTGGCGCTATTGCCATGGGCCACCCATTGGGTGCGACCGGCGCCATGATCCTTGGAACTGTTCTTGATGAACTTGAACGCCGTGACCTGAATACAGCACTCGCCACTCTATGTGTCGGCGCTGGCATGGGTACCGCAACCATCATCGAACGCGTTTAAGCATTGACCAAGCGTTCCCTTCCGCACGTCGGGAGGGGGAGCCCTAACGGGTGAACGCTGGACCAGGAGTTTTAAAATGACATACGAAAACTTTACTGTAGACATCGACGGCGACGGCATCGCGCTGATCACATGGGACATGCCAGGGCGCTCAATGAACGTGCTTTCCCAAGGCTCCATGGGCGACATGGGCGCCATCATCGAGCAAATTGCGGGCGATGACGCCATCAAAGGCGCTGTGCTGACATCAGGCAAAAGTGCATTTTGTGCCGGTGCTGACCTATCTATGATGGGTGGCAATGCAGGCGGTGCGTCTGGCGACGAAAGCCCAGAAGAAAAAACCAAAGCGCTGTACGAAGGCAATTTGAAGTTCAACTTGCTTCTTCGTAAGCTTGAAACCTGCGGCAAGCCAGTAGCAGCAGCCATCAATGGCATCGCTTTGGGTGGTGGTTTGGAAGTCACACTCGCGTGTCACTATCGCGTCGTGGGTAACAACCCTAAAACACAGCTTGGCCTGCCTGAAGCAAAAGTTGGTTTGCTTCCCGGTGGCGGTGGCACACAGCGTTTGCCACGTCTCATTGGTGCAGCAGCCGCATTGCCGCTCATTCAGCAAGGCAATTCATTGACCCCTGAAAAAGCACAAGCCATCGGCATCGTTCACAAAGTGGTTGAGCCCGGTGCAGAAGTTGCTGAAGCCAAACGGTGGGTTAAAGAAGAAGGCGACGCTGAGCAGCCTTGGGACAAAAAAGGCTACCGCATTCCCGGTGGTGACCCGCACTCAAAAGGGGGCTCACAGGTCTTCACAATCGGCAATGCCATGTTGCGCAAGCAAGGCCACGGCAATTACCCAGCTTTGCAATACATCATGTCTTGCGTTTACGAAGGCCTTCAAGTGCCTATCGATGCTGGATTGCGGATTGAAAGCCGTTACTTCACCAAATTGTTGATGGACCCGCGCTCTAAAGCAATGATCCGTTCATTGTTCCTCTCCATGCAAGATCTGACCAAAGGCGCGCGTCGCCCAGTTGGGCCAGACGCGTCGAAAGTATCCAAATTGGGTATTCTGGGTGCAGGCATGATGGGAGCTGGCGTTGCATATGTGTCTGCACGTGCAGGCATGGAAGTTGTTCTTCTCGACCGCGATCAAGAAGCCGCTGACAAAGGTTTGGCTTACTCAGAGCGTCTCCTCGACAAAGCCATTTCCCGTGGCAAGTCTACCGATGCCAAGAAAGCCGCCTTGCTGTCCAAGATCACAGCGACAACAAACTATGACGATTTGGAAGGTTGCGACCTCATCATCGAGGCCGTGTTTGAAAGCCGCGACATCAAAGCCGATGTCACCAAAAAATCAGAGCCTAAACTTGTAGAGGGCGGCGTTTTTGGGTCCAACACATCCACATTGCCAATCACAGGCTTGGCCGAAGCTTCTGCAAAACCAGAAAACTTCATCGGCATTCACTTCTTCTCACCAGTAGATAAAATGCCATTGGTGGAAATCATCATGGGCGAGAGGACCAGCCAAGAGACTTTGGCGAAAACCATGGACTACGTGGCGCAGATCCGCAAAACACCGATCGTTGTCAACGATAGCCGTGGCTTTTACACCTCCCGTTGTTTCGGAACCTACATTTCTGAAGGCATTCACATGCTTTCAGAAGGTGTGGACCCAGCGATCATCGAAAATGTGGGTAAAACCACAGGCATGCCAATGCCCCCATTGGCGTTGAACGATGAAGTAGCCCTCGACCTTGCCTATAAAGTCCGTCAGCAAACTAAAGCTGATTTGGGCGATAAGTACATTGAGACCGAAGGCGAAAAAATCATCGAAAAGATGGTTGTCGATCTGGGTCGTTTGGGCAAAAAGTCTGGTAAAGGCTTTTACGATTGGCCAGCAGAAAAAGGCGGCAAGAAAAAATTGTGGTCTGGTCTGCGTGAACTGGCAGGCACAAGCAAAGGCGCTGACGATGTAGACGTCGATCAGTTGCGTAATCGCTTCTTGTACATCCAAGCACTTGAAACAGCGCGCTGTTTTGAAGAAAACGTTGTAACCGATGTGCGTGAAGCAGATGTCGGCGCGATCACAGGCTGGGGCTTTGCGCCGTGGTCTGGCGGGCCGTTGTCTCTCATCGACATGGTTGGTCTAAAACCCTTCGTAGAAGAGTGCGATAAACTGGCACAACTCTACGGCGATCGCTTCAAGCCCAATGCATTGTTGCGCGACATGGCCGAAAAGGGCGAAACCTTCTACACCCGTTTCGCACCCGGCAAAGCTGACGCTGCGTAAGCCCCGCGTCGACTAAACGACAAGAATACATAAGCCCTTCCTCTTTAATAGAGGGAGGGCTTTGTTGTGCACATCTGAAACCAACAAGGTTCACCGCTGCACAGTTTCAGTGCTTGTGGCCTTCCCTAAAAGCCCCTTAGACTAATTCAAGGTTTTTGGAGGATACATCTATGTCTGGTTCCTATGAAGTAGAGCGCATTCCGTTTTTTCTGCATTGGCAAGAAAAGTCAGCCTTTAAGGAAACCTACGCAGGGCCAATGGATACTGTCGTGGTGGAGGGGCAACATTTGCGCCCCAAAGGCGGCGATACAAAAACCATCCTCATTTTCATGCACCCCACCGGCACAATGAACCTTTTGCCAATGCCCAATGCACTAGCGGCCCAAGGCTTGGCATGCCTATGTTGCGCAAGTCGCTATCCACACAACGACAGCGCACTTTCGATGGAAAAGGTGCTGCTCGATTTAGGCCACTACATCCATTATGCCAAAGAGAAGCTGGGCTATGAAAAAGTCATCCTAGCAGGTTGGTCCGGTGGCGGTTCGCTCTCCATGTTCTATCAATCCCAAGCGGAGAACCCAACGATCACGCACACCCCCGCAGGGGACCCGGTGGACATTGTCGGCGCAAACCTCATTCCGGCAGATGGCGTTCTGCAATTGGCGGCCCATGTGAGCCGTGCGATCACGCTCACCGAATGGCTTGACGCGTCCATCACAGATGAAGCTAATCCTGATCTTCGTAATAAGGAACTCGACCTTTACGATCAAGATGCACCACATCAACCCCCTTATTCAGAAGCTTTTGTAGCCGATTATCGCGCCGCCCAAATAGCCCGCTCCGCCCGTATCGACGACTTTGTTTTCGCGAAGCTTGAGAGCCTGAAAAAACAAGGAAAACCCAATCAGGAATTCGCCTTTGTCGTCCACGGCACAATGGCGGACCCTCGCTGGCTCGATCCAACCTTAGACGCGAATGATCGCAAAGGCCCCAATTGGTGTTTCATGGGCGATCCTGAAGTTGTGAACATGATGCCGGCTGGTCTTGCCCGTTATTGCTCCTTGCGCGGCTGGCTGTCCCAATGGTCCTACAAACATTCACGCGCCGACGGTCCAAAATGCGCTGGCGACATTTCGCGCCCCTTCTTGGTGATCGAAAACAGTGCCGACGATGCCTGCACCCCAAGTCATGCCGCCCGCATCATGGAGGGCATTGGCCATGACGATAAAGAATTTCACCGCATTCAAGGCGCAACCCATTATTACATTGGCCAGCCAGACAAAATGAATGAGGCGGTGGCGATTGTGAAACATTGGCTGCAAAAGAAAGACTTGTTTGTGGGCGAATGAATACCAAATGTTATGTGTCCCAAAGGAAATAAAAAAAGTATGACCGATCAGAGTTCGTCTGTATCCCAGGTAACCCCCCTTTCACCGTCGCAGGCAACCAGAGCACACCTCACACCCGGGGGCGCGCAAGGCGAGGGCAACATTTCCTATTTGGAATGGGGCGCCGGGAAAAACCTACCGCCGTTTCACTTTGCCCATGCAAATGGCTTCAATGGTCAAACCTATACAGAAATTCTAAGTCCATTAGCAGGTGAGTTCCACATTCGGGCATGGGATGCACGGGGTCACGGCGCAACGACCTTGCACGCAGACCCCGCACGCCAAAAGGGTTGGAATACTTACGCAGACGATCTGATCGCAATGCTTGAAAAATTCCATGCAGAGACGGGTCAAAAAGTTTTGCTCGCGGGTCACTCAATGGGCGGCACAACGTCTCTGCTCGCAGCTTCCAAACGGCCAGACCTCGTGCGCGGCTTGTTATTACTCGATCCCGTGATGATCCCGCTCTATGCCAGCCGCATGATGGGGGTGATCAATAGCTTGCCGTTCAAAGTCAAAGGTCCAAGCTTGATAGAAGGCGCCTTGCGTCGCCGCGCTCAGTTTGACAGCCGTGAGCAGATGGTCGCCGCCTACTTAGGCCGTGGGGCATTCCGCTCGTGGTCGGACAAAATGGTGCAAGACTACGTTGAAGGCGGCAGTCATGAGACCAACGAAGGTGTTGAGCTGTCCTGTGCGCCTGCGTGGGAGGCAGCCAACTTTCGGGGTCATCGGCACAATGCGTGGGCGGCACTCTCCAACCTCAAAGTACCAGTATCCTTGATTTATGCAGGCATCGGCTCAACCTGCCGCTCTCCAGCACCTGCAACGGTCGCAAAGATCGATAAACGCGCGACAGTCATGCGGTTGGGAACCTGCACTCATTTCCTACCCATGGAAAAACCTGAAATTGTGCAAGCCGAACTACGTGCCCTAGAGCTGAGAACGCGTCCAAAACCTTAGGAAATGCGCCCAACCATATTCTTGCCCGAATTGGGCGCCATTTTCGGGCTGGGCGTACGTCAGAAGAGGAGAGCGAAATGTCTTCAAGGAATTTTGCTGTGCACACAAAAGGTCGGCGTTTTCGCACTAAGGCGCTGAAACTCGGCCTATTGGCAGTCATGTCGGGCGGTGTGGTAGGTCACGGGTCCCCGAGTTATGCAGATGACGCGCGCTTTTCGGTGCATCAATCGGAGAAGGGCTTGGTGCGATTAGACACGCAAACAGGCCAAGTTTCCTATTGCCAAGAGCGGGCAGGAGGGATGATATGTGAAAGTGCAGCCGATGATCGCTTAGCGTATGAAAAAGAGATTGCACAATTGCATAAAGAGAACCAGCGTCTACGACGTCAGGTTGATTTGGGAGACGGCGATCTCCCGACCGAAGAAGAAATAGACGAAGCCTTTTCAATGTTTGAAACATTCGCCCAGCGGTTCAGCCGCACAGTGCGCATTTTTCGCGGTGAATTGGACAAACCAGACGACGTTGAAGATCCAAAGGAAGACTAAGAGTGACTGAGCCAGCCGTGGAAAACCAGAACACCCTCATCCCCCTTTCTTTTGAGGAGGAGGACCCGACACGTCCAGACCAAGAGCAACGATTGCAGGAGATGTCGGATGATGAGTTGCGTGAGCTTTATTGGGTCACGCGCCGGGCGGCCAAAGAAGCGCGTTTGAACCGAGATATGGAAGGCATGTATCGGTTTGTGCGCGGAACCAAAACCATTCAGCGCATTTCGAGCGGGCGCGGTATGCTCATTTCCGCGCGCCGCCCTGAAAGCATTGTAGAGGCTTAAACGCCAATCCCATCAATCACCAACGACGAAAGATGTTTCCGCATTTCCTCAGGCACGGGAATGGCCTTGCGCGCGACCAGATCAAGCGCAATCGCCACCGCTTCAGACGCGGCAATCATCTCTCCGCTTTCCCCGTCGAACATCAAGTGCGACCACGTATAGGTTTTCTCGGTGACTTGTTTCAAGCCACTGCGCAACTTCAGAATGTCACCGCATTTCGGGCGTTTGAAATAAACAAACCGGTATTCCAATGCGGCCCCCCCAATGTTCCCATTGTTGGAGCGGTCATCACCGCGTGTTTTCACGAGCAAATTGGGAATGGAGTCTGACACCAAGCCCATATAGTGGCGCTTGTTCATATACCCTTGCCCGTCACACATGCGCTCCAGCACTTCCCCTTGATAGGTCGCAATCAACCCGCGCTCCTCAGCTTGGGCCAAGGTGATTGGCGCACGTGGCGGGTTTAAAGTCAGGCCGCGCGGCATGCCATGTTTTGGCAGCTCGCCGCGCAGTTTCCCACCAGCGTCAATCACAGCTTGAGGAAAGGGCACCGGTGCCCCCGTCGCGTCATCCACAAGACGCACTTCAGCGCGGAACGTGGCGGCGGGGGTATCGCCGAGTGTCGCCCGCATTTCTTCATAGACGACAAAAAGGTCAGGCTGCGCACTCAGCACGCCGCCAACAAGGTAAAAGGGCGCACCGGGGCGTTGTTCACGCAAAAATCGGACATGGTGGTCTTGAACGTCTAACCGCTGCCCAGCCGCGCGCAGGGCCCGTGGTCCAAGTCCCATTTCGGCAAACAGACTGGCAAGGCCACTTTGCGCTTTCTCCATGTAAAACTGAACATTGAGATGACCCATTTGGTCGCTTTCCCATGTCTGCACGGAATCGCGGTGAATTTCTATGAAAGCATCATTTGATTGGCTCATGAGGGAGCTCCATTGTTTTTATACATATATCTAATCTATGAGGATGTCGAAAAGCGGGCGGCAACAGCTGGCGGAATAGGGACCGCCTTTCGGTCTGCCTTGCTAAACAAAAGCCCAATGCCATTGTGCGAGGCGATGGGCACGCCGCTTGCCGCATCAAAAAGCCAATGTCGATAATGCAACGTTTTGGCCGCTGCTGCCACCAATTCGGTGTGCATCACCATTGTTGTATCAACTTCTGGTCGCTGAAAAATATTCAACCGCATCTCCACCGTCGCTGTGGCAAGACCTTGTTGCTTTTGGCTCTGTCTGTCCAACCCAGCCAATGCCCACATGTGTCCTTGAGAATCTGAAACCCGAGACATAAACCCGCGTGTGGACAGGCGGCCATTGCTGGCACATTCTTCAGGCGCCACAGCAGATCTGTTTGTCTCTGGCATTTTGTTCTTGAGGGCGGTGGCCATGTCCGGCATGGTGACGGACGAGCGTAGCGGAAAACTGCGGGGCATGCCCTCTGGTGTAAGCCCAACAGTCAAATTGTGCGCGCCCATGCGCACATCGCCTGGCAGGGCAATCGGGGACGGAGTGTCGGCGGAACGATGAAGCGCTGTAACAACCATTGTGGCCGCCAACGCGCCGGTTAATCCATTGCGGATCTCATGGTATAATTCCACCACACAGTCTGCGACCGAAAGAATGCCTGAGTGGATAACGACTAAATCGCTGGCAAATAATTCTTTGTGAAAGCGAACGTGAAACTCGGTTGGCTGCAAAATGGTTCCCGTTTCCCAACGTTTTTCTTTGGTCAGGCCAAGGGCGTCCATCAGGTGTAGATCAGCTTCTTGCGCTTTGGAGAAATAGAACTGAATGTTCATATGCCCCATTTCATCGCATTCCCAAGGGGCCACATATCCTCTGAATGTGGGGATGAAGTCCGTCATGATGCGCCTTCTGGTGCCGGGATTGACGCAATATGGGGTGTCAGTCGCTCAATGTCTTCAGGTGTCAGCTGGACCGATTTACGTGTCTCCATATCCATCAAGAGCGCAACCACTTCACCGCCGCCCACTTGCTCGCCACTCTCCATATCAAAGATAAAGTGGCGGTAATGCAATGTGCGCCCCGACACGCCAAGCAAAGCACTGCGAATGATCAACCCTTGTCCTGCTGTAACCGGTTGGTAAAAGTCGACACGGGTTTCAAGCACGACAGTGCCAAGATTGTCTTCCACCAAGCGATAACGGTCAAACCCAACAGTTTGCCACAAATGCCCCGCCCCATCAGAAATGCGACCCATCAAAAACTGCGCTCGCATAAAACCTTGAGCACAGCAATGTTCTGTTTGAACAATGCCCCGAAAAATATCAAACAGCGGCAGATCAAAGGACGATGCCAAGGTCAAAGGTGCTGGTGCCTCGTCTTGCACAATCGACCGCGCCCGAGCGGCTTCTGGCAATTCTGCTTTGAGGCGTTTGAAGGCCGCGCAATGGTCGTCGCTCCAAGGGAGTGTGTGACCCCCTGGTTTTTGTAGGTCGTATCGCACAACTAAGGTCGCTGCAATTTCATTGCTGGCCCCATCACTCAAGATGTGGCAAAGCACCAACCGATCCGGCGAAGCTTGAATGACGCGCGTTTTGACGCTGACAAGGGCGCCAGCTCGCAGCTCTTTATGGTAGCGAGAATGCGTTGTGCACGGTGAAATCGAGAGGTTTTGGTCTGACAGGACACTTTGACTAAGCCCATGCATCAAGAAAAAGAGGCGAGCCGCTTCATCAATTTTGGCACCATAGAATTGAACATTCATATGCGCATTTTCATCGCATTCCCAAGCACACACCATGCCTTGATAGGTGGATACGCCCTCGATGAGTACGGGGAGTGACACCGAAGGGTTGGTGGCGGGATGGGCAAGGCCCAAAAGCAAATGAGTCATACGCAAGAAATCCTTTTTACTATTATTATCTTCTTATCTTGAATCAAGATTGATCATTAAACGATTGCCGCCCCTCAACCCATCAAATTCGCCTTTGAAGGCATCGTTAAAACACTAGTCATCAGAATAATTTGACCCTGCGGGAATGTTATCCCTGCTTCAATAGGGAGTGCGCCCCCCAATTCTTCAATGCCATTGGGAGACGTGCAAATCACACATCGGCGCTGTAAGGAGGTGCTGGATCATACTCCATTGCGCGTTGAGTATTGCGCGCGTGCTCAGGCGTATATCGTTGCCCGGTAAGCCAAAGGGCCATATCGATGCCCGCAGAGACACCTGCCGCTGTCACTAGATTCCCATCTCGGACGTAACGTCTGTGAGATAGAACATTTGCTTTGCTGTCAATTTCAGCAAGCAACTTCAGCGATCCCCAATGTGTGGTTATTCTCTTGCCGTGGGTAAGGCCTGCCGCAGCGTAAAGCAGAGCGCCGGTGCATACACTCGTAACCCATGTGGCAGTTGCTGAGATTTTTATCACCCATTCCAAGAGAGCTTTGTTGGTCATCTCCCTGCGCGTGCCTTGCCCGCCAGGGATGAGCAAAACATCAAGGGCATCAATGTCGTTGATAGACGCGTCAGGTATGAACTTCATGCCCTTTGCCCCAACAATAGGTTGGCCGTCTTCACTGATCAAAATCAGTTCGTCTGGCACCGCTTTTCCTTGCAAGCCAAAAACTTCATTCGACATGCCGAATACCTCAAAAGGCCCGACAAAATCCAATTCCTCTACGCCGTCAAAAATCAGTATACCAATCTTTTTGGGGGACGTGCTCATGCAGAAGCTCCTTTAAGTGTTCTAAACCGGGACCGGTAGGCTTGGGGAGTGATGTTAAGACATCGTTGAAAAGATCGACGCATTTGTTCGGCTGAGGCAAAGCCCGCCGCCACAAAAACCTCGTCGAGTGATTTCGATTCTTGTTCCAGATATTGGCGCGCATAATCCAATCGCGTGCGTTCCACAAAGCGTGCCGGGGTCATGCCCACTTCTGCAGAGAAATGCCGCGCAAAGCTGCGCTCGCTCATGGCTGCGCGTTCCGCAAGAGCGGGGACGCTTAGGTCGGCGCTTGGATTGTCACCGAGCCATTCAACCAAGGTTCCAAGGCGTCCCGGCGGTTTGGATTGTCCTATGAGGCGTGCAGAGAATTGGGATTGTCCACCGGGCCGGATCATATAGACAACGTGGCGGCGCGCGACAGCCAAAGTGACATCGTGACCATAATCTTCTTCGATCATCGCCAGAGCCATATCGATGCCCGCCGTCACACCCGCAGATGTCCAAATGTGTTCGTCGCGCACGTACAGGGCATCTTCTTCAACATCGATCTCGGGATAGCGTTCTTTCATGCGTTGCACCTCTTCCCAGTGGGTGGTGGCGCGTCGACCATCCAACATGCCCAACCGTGCAAGCGCGAAAGCCCCCGTACAAATCGAACCGATCCGTCGGGCGTGGGGCGCGGCGCGTCTAATAAAATTCATAACATCGCCCTCGCGCATCGCATTGCTGATGCCAGCGCCGCCTGCAATCAGGAGCGTATCAATTTTTCGCAAGTCCGCTTCCGTAAAGCTATCAAAAGTGCGGTCTGCCACAAGCCGCATTTGCCCGGTGCTCGTGAGCGGACCGGTTTTGGTTGCTGCTAATGTAGTTGCGTAGCGTGCCACCTCGTCACCCGTTTGACTTGCACCGGAAAACATTTCCATGGGACCCACGATGTCTAGAATTTGGTGATTGTCAAAGCCCACCATCACAATTTGGCGAGGCGCGCTGGGGCCATCAAATGCAGAGCTAAGAGTCATATCAACACCGTAGATTAAGAGGGGTAGGTGGCCGAATTTAAGTAATACACGCAAAACCAGCCAAAAGCAATTCAGCTTCTATTCTATGACCTGCCCCAGAAACAAAAATGAACAAGCCCCTCGCATCAGTGATCAGGTGCGCCCTGTATTGGGGAGGGTTTGCACTGTAAGGTGGCGTCAACAAAACTGTGCCAATTGATTTGAGGAGAAAACAAATGAGTCTCGCAGAGAGCCCAAACCAAAATGCTGACAGCCAACAAGCCGCCTATCGGTGCTTTGATGTCGAAATCAAAAACAACATTGCCCATGTCGTGCTTAAGCGGGCAGATGAATTGAATACGATGGTCAAAGAGTTTTGGTCTGAATTGCCTCAAATCATTACCGACATCGATGATAATGCGCGCGCGCGGGTGATTGTGATTTCATCAACGGGCCGTCATTTCACAGCCGGTATGGATGTATCGGTGTTTGCGAAAAAAGAAAGCAAAGTGAAGCAAGAGCTCGGTCGTGTACGGGCCGGTTTCATCACGACAGTTAAACAGCTCCAAGAGTCATTCAACTGTATCGACCGGGCACGTATTCCTGTTTTGATGGCCGTGCAAGGCGGCTGCATTGGCGGCGGTGTCGATTTCGCATCGGCCTGTGACGTGCGCTACGCAACCAAAGATGCATTCTTCACAATCTATGAAACCAAAATTGGGATGACCGCTGATGTGGGGACTTTCCCCCGGTTGCCAAACTTGATGCCCCAAGGTCTCGTGCGGGAATTGGCCTATACAGGTCGCCGGATGTATGCCGAAGAAGCAAACACCCAAGGCTTTGTCACAAAGGTTTTCGAAAACCAAGAAGAGATGCTTGCTGGTGTGATGGCAATCGCAGAAGAGATCGCCGAAAATTCACCTTTGGCCGTTCAGGGCTGTAAGGAAATGATCAACTACGCGCGCGATCATTCAATCGATGATGGCTTGGATTACATTGCTGTATGGCAAACAGGCATGTTCCAGTCCACAGACATGGCAGAGGCCTTTACCGCAAAAGCTGAGAAACGCAAAGCTGAGTATGACGATCTACTACCGGTCGCAGCGCCTTTCACAGCACCTTGAGCCTGTTGATTAATCAGTCTAAAGACTAAATAAAATCAAACAGGGCGGCAGATCATTCTGCTGCCCTGTTTTGGATTGGACGTGTCATCGGGTGATGCGAAACACAGAAGAGGCGGTGAGGATTAGGCGCTCCTCTTCAAATAACTCAACGGCCAAAAAAAGCACAGTGCGCGTTTGCCGTGTGACGGTGCCCCGTGCTGAAATCATATCGCCTAAGTCAGCGCTGCCGACAAAGTCACAATTGATAGACATCGCCTCAACACGCGCACCTTCCACAGCGCCCGTGGCCAGCGTCATCAATGCGCGTGCAGCAAACTGCATCGCACTTCCCGCATTCAGTTTGCCGTCAGCAGAAAGATGGTCACTTTCTACGGGAGAGCCACCCAAGTCTGTAATCATTGTAGCAGTAAGGGCGGAGGGCATAGGAGATGCATCGGAGCGTGACATAGAAGTTCCAAACGAGAGGGATATCAAAAGCGACTTTAGTGCCGCCACGCTCTATTTAGAGGTAAATTCATCCCCTGAAAAGCCTAGCGCCAATAATTCGGTCGTGTGATGTGTCCCCAAACGAAATCGCCACCTACTCCGGGGAGAATAGGTAGCGATCAGGTCCCTACAGGGGCTGCAGGGAAAGGACTTCTCTGGCCGAGGAGAGCAGAGAAGCTTTAGCTTGAGGAGCGTCGGGTTAGTTCAGCCCGGCGGTCTCAAAAGGTGCATCGGAGTGGAAGTCACCAAGCGCTAACAAACGCTCAGGCATTCCCAGTTCCGTGAGGGAAGCCAGAATGTTTTCTGCCCGCGCGGAGGCCAGAATTTGGGTCGCTTGGGTGCGCGGGGCGGTGTTGGAGGAGACCGACATATGCATGGCGCCATTCATCAAGGCCTCATCGGCAAAGGCAGCAATCGCCACTTCGGCTTCTGGGGTCAAACGATCATCTCCATCCGCAAAATAGACGGGGAGGGTGAAGCTGGTCAGCGCAGCTGTTTCTGGCTCGATCATGTCGTAGTCATAAGTGACTTCGGCTGTAACGGTGATCATGCGATCTTCAATCGGTTCTACCGGTGCTGTAGATACATGTTGGACAAGTGTAGGGAGGGAGTTGGTTTCGGCATTGCCCGCGCTGATCATCCCAAAGGAACCCATCATCAAAGCAGCAGCAAAAGTGCTGGCCATCATGAAAGTACCTTTGCGGTTGTTCTGATTTTTCGGTGTGCCGGTTTTCAATTCAAATGCGCGTGACATATATAGCCCTCCTAAAGGTCCGAACCTGCCGCCGTTTCCCCTCTGGGGAGTTTGGCGATCTGTCCACCCTCACTTTTTGACACCCTATTGAGGCGGCTAAAGGGAGCGGACAGGGCAACCCGGTGGTTTCTTTAAGGCTATATTGGGGCACACCCCTTGAATGCATTCTGAGGGGATTGTTGTCATTTGTTCATGTTGGGGAAGGTGATTCTTCATCGCTTAAGGGCGTAAATTGGCGACCTTAGCGTTGTCGAGCAGCCCTAATTGCTGTTCAAATTTGGAGTGGCACAGTTCAATATTGGCCGGGTCCACATCTTCTTCTTGTCGTTCAACCCAGCAATCAAACGAGGCCTGCGCATTCGCTGCGGCTTGTGGATTGATAAGGATTCCGCCATTTTTTAGCGCTTTCACCAGTCGGGACCGGGCCTGACGTAACTCAAGAAGAGCATCATCGGACAGCGTCCAGTTCTGGAGCGCTTCGGGAGCGGGCGGTGTGCCCCGCTCTGCGTGCAGGGCTTTGAGGGTAAAGTAGTGGGAATCTGCCCAATCTGACATTTCTCGTGATTCTACCAAAGCCAAGCCCATATAGGCGCTTTGAAGGGCATAACTAAATTGTTCATGAGCAAAAGCTGTGGCTTCAGTCTGAGGCTTCGCCTCAACTTGATCGCCCGCGCGGTACCCTAAAAGGGCTGGCAGCAGAATGAGTGCTGCAACTATCAACCAACCAAATATGCGTGTTTGATATGTCATAGCTCAATGGGAGACCCGCCAACCTTTCAATTGAGTTAATGCAGTTGAAAGGTTTTAGCAGAAAATGCCGAAACGGCGGAAACAAGGGATTTAGCCCTTTCAAAGATCGTATTTTGGGAGACTGTGTGACTTCGAAAGCACCCCCCATTGCCCTCAGGAAAGGACGAAAAACATGAAAAAGATTCGGAAAATAATTCAGAATTTCACTTCAGTAGGTCCTGCGGACTCTTCTCTATTCTAGAACACCAGAATCAGGGGTTTTGATGTGTCCTAGGCCATTCAGGAGGGGGGCATAAACATTTTTATTTCCCTCCCCCCGGGACATCGCTATGGTGCGGCAACTGTAACCGACGTAGCGGAATCAGCCTCCTAAATAACGGGGGTAAAAATAATCCGCTATGTATCAAAAAACGGGAAGCCTCAAATGACAAGAGAAGCAGTCATCGTATCGACAGCTCGTACCGGCCTTGCAAAGTCCGGTCGTGGTGGATTCAACATGACCCACGGCGCGGCTATGGCCGGCCACACAATCAAGCACGTAATCGAGCGCGCTGGCATCGAAGCCGGTTTGGTTGAAGACGTAATCCTAGGTTGTGGCGCTCCTGAAGGCGCGACAGGTCATAACGTGGGCCGTCAGGCCGCAATTTGGGGCGGTTGCCCAGTATCGACTGCCGGCACGACCGTGAACCGTTTCTGTTCCTCGGGCCTTCAATCAATTGCTATGGCTGCAAACTCCATCGTAAACGAAGGTGTGACAGCTGCTATCGGTGGTGGTGTTGAATCAATTTCCTTGACGCAAATGCAAGGTTTGAACCTCAAAAACTTCACTGAAGAAAAGCTGATGGCAGAAAAGCCTGAGCTTTGGATGGCAATGCTTGAAACAGCTGAAATCGTTGCAGAACGCTACGGCATCACTCGTGAAGCTCAAGACGAATATGCGTTGCGCTCACAACAGCTTGTTGCAGCAGCTCAAGCCGCTGATCTCTACAAAGACGAAATCGTGCCAATGGCTACGAAAATGAAACTCGTCAACAGAGAAACCGGCGAAGAAAGCATCGTTGACTACACAGTAGACAAAGACGAATGCAACCGCCCTTCAACAACTCTTGAAGCCCTGCAATCTTTGAAGCCTGTTTTCAAAAACGGTCAACAAATCAAAGAAGGCAAATTCATCACTGCTGGTAACGCATCTCAGCTTTCTGACGGTGCTGCATCTTGCTTGTTGATGGAAGCTAAAGACGCTGAAAAACGTGGCCTTACTCCACTCGGCGCTTTCCGTGGTTTCGCAGTATCTGGTTGTGAGCCTGATGAAATGGGCATTGGTCCAATTTATGCTGTGCCACGCTTGCTCGAACGTGCCGGTCTTAAAGTTGATGACATCGACATCTGGGAGCTGAACGAAGCTTTCGCGAGCCAGTGCTTGTACTCTCGCGACAAGCTCGGCATTGACCCCGACAAATACAATGTAAATGGCGGTTCTATCGCTATTGGCCACCCATTCGGCATGACCGGCGCACGTTGCACCGGCCACATTTTGCTCGAAGGCAAACGTCGCGGCGCAAAATACGGCGTTGTGACTATGTGTATCGGTGGTGGTATGGGTGCTGCAGGTCTCATCGAGATCTTCTAATCCAACAATAATCTCTACAAAAATCAAAAGGCTCGAGGAAATTCCTCGGGCCTTTTTTGTGAGCAATAGTCCAATGTTTTGCTTTCATTCTCAACTAATGAGCGTGAAAAATGGGGAGTTTCTAGGGTAAAACACCTTGCGGAAAGGCCCCTACATTTGCTGACAGAAAGTAAGTAAAGGGCAGGGGCCAATAATTACAACCAATTTCCCGACAGCTTATAAAAGTATTCATTTTTCGGAGGCACACTGCTTTTCAATATCTGTTTCCAGTGAGAATAGAAGTGTCTGCACTTTGATTTGAGCTCATCGGTTTGTAAGATGCTGAGGAGGGGTGATGAATATCTTTAAAAATGGAATGCGGGCGATTGGTCGCATTCGTATTGGTGTACGGATGGTTGCGGGCTTCGGCATCGTTGTCGCGTTAAGTGTTGTGTTGGGAGCTTTTTCCCTAACATCCTCATCCAAGTTAGCCTCATTGACGGAAAATCTATTCGAGGGGCCTTACAAAATAAGTTCAGGCCTTTCTGGAGCTACCGAAAATGCATTGCGCATCCAAATCGGTATGCAGCAGTCATTGATGGCCGCCGGAGAGCACGAAGTTACCGAAGTTGATGAACGGGTAAAAGGCTTTCGGGACGCTTTGAATGCCAGCCTTGTTGAGGTGGAAGTTGCCTATCAGGGGGACAAAACGGCTCTTACCAGCATCCTTGCAACTGTCAAAACGATGGAAGCAAAGCACATTAAACTGTTTGACCTGCTCCGCACCGGCCAATTTGGCGACGGAGAGTTGATGATGGTTGGTAATCCAGACAATAAATATTACGGCGCGAACTTGGAGCAAAATGAGCTTGGCATCTTGGGGCGTCTCGAGGCTGACTTATTTAAGGGCCTATCGGGTTTGAACCAAGAAGCGAATGCGACGGCCCAAGAATTTATGCTGGGTACGGAAGAGACAAGCACGTCAACAATGATACTTCTGTTGGCCTTGACCGGAATCGTTACCTGCGTTGGCTTCGTGGTGTCGTCAGTTGTGACAGTGTCCATAACCTATCCTCTGTCACAAGTTCAGAAGGACATGGAATGCCTGTCTAACGGTGAAAGTGATTTCGAAGTTTCTGGTGTTGATCGTCGGGATGAAGTGGGCGTCATGGCGCAATCTGTTTTGATCTTCCAGCAAAATGCTGTGGAGATGGAACGGTTGCAGGCTGGTGCTAAGCAATCCGCAGAGCAAGCGGAGCGCCGCCGCCAAGAAGTCATGGATCATGTTTCCACGTTTGAAAGACAAGTAAAAGATGTTGCCGAGCAATTGACCGGTGCGTCAGGAGATGTCACCCAAGGCTCCGAAACGATGACAGAGCTGTCGGGTAGTTCACGTAAAATCGCAGATCAAATGTCTGCCTCCCTTCGTGAAGCCGCCGCAAATGTCGCCGAAGCTGCAAGTGCTGCCGAGGAAATGAGTGCGTCGATTCAGGAAATAAACTCTCAGGTAGATTCGTCTGCCCGTTTGACCAAAAACGCGGTGAGCCAAGCTGAAGATGCACGCGGCGTTATGGAAGAACTGTCTAACAAAGCAGCTGCCATTGATGGTGTCCTGAGCATCATCCGTGAAATTGCTGATCAGACCAACCTCCTAGCCTTGAATGCAACAATTGAGGCTGCTCGTGCAGGCGATGCCGGCCGCGGGTTCGCCGTTGTAGCGCATGAGGTGAAAGAGCTTGCTGAACAATCAGCCAAAGCTGCCGGAGAGATCGGCACTCAAATTGCAGATGTTCAACAAGGTGTGGCTGACACAGCCAAGGCCATCGAGGAAATCGGCGGCATTATCCATGAAGTGGATACATCGACCGAAGCCATCGGCGGTTCGGTGCAGGCTCAAGGAGCTGCAACCGGTCAAATTTCTGAAAGCATGCAGATGGCCGATGCACGGACAAGCTCTGTGCTGACGGAAATTACAAAAGTGGTGGAAGCCATGGAAGCAACTGAAAACTCTTCCGGTGCATTGCGAAGCGCTGCTGAAGGGGTGCTGGGCCAGTCTGGTTCTTTGCGTCAGAACGTGGACGACTTTACGGCGAAGCTTTCAGCAGCAAGTTAAGGGATACTCAAAGACATAGCCTCACATGGGAGTGAGCTGGGCTTTGATTGGACATGAGAAAAGGCGGGGTCATAACCCCGCCTTTTCTCATTTTAGACTTTTGCGCTGGATGCCTTAAAGGCCCAAAACCAACTTAGCCATGATATTGCGCTGAACTTCATTCGAGCCACCGTAGATGGAGGAGGCGCGATTGTTCAGATAACTACCCATTGCTGTCAGCCCTTCTTTAGGACCAACAGGGAGGGTATTATTGCCAGGGGTCAGAGCAGCAGGCTGGAACGCATTGCCATAAAAGCCAATCGCTTCAACGGCCAATGTGTCCAATGCTTGCTTCATTTCTGTGCCGCGTGTTTTGAGGATCGAAGACGCTGCTCCAGGATTTTGTCCCGCAGACATCGCCGACATGATGCGGTGCTCTGTCACTTCAATAGCTTTGACTTCGATCATGGCAGACGACAGTTTTGTCGCAAAAATCTCATCGTCAATAAGCCGAGAGCCCGTGTCTGCATTTACTGCCTGCGCCAGTTCTTCAATTTTCTCAATTGAAACCAACAGGCCAGCGGCATAAGCCCCACCGCGTTCAAATTCGAGCAAATACTTAGCGACAGTCCAACCATCGTTTTCTTCGCCAACGCGGTTTGCAACCGGAATGCGCACATCATCAAAGAACACTTGGTTGACCTCATGGTCTCCCGCCATGGTGATGATGGGCTCAATTTTGATGCCCGGCGTATCCATGTCGATCAGAACAAAGGTGATGCCTTGCTGCCGTTTGCCGCTGTTGTCTGTGCGGACAAGACAGAACATGCGATTGGCAAAGTGAGCATGAGTGGTCCAAAGCTTGGTGCCATTGATGACATACTCATCGCCGACCCGCTCCGCCTTACATTGTAGGGAGGCCAAGTCAGACCCAGAGCCGGGCTCTGAGTATCCTTGGCACCAATAGTCTTCGCCAGACAACATACGCGGAAGGTAAAAGTCCTTCTGCTCTTGGGTGCCAAACTTCATGATCACTGGGCCGCACATGCGCAGGGCCATCGGAGAAAGGTTTGGTGTTTGGGCACGGTTGCATTCGGACGCGAAGATGTACTTCTGCATGTCTGTCCAGCCCGTGCCACCATATTCCTTAGGCCAGCTCGGTGCGACCCAGCCTTTGGCATAAAGAATTTTGTGCCATGGAATATTATATTCTTTGTCGGTGAAGACGCTGGTGTCCAAGCTGCCTGCTTCGGCAAGGGTGGGCGTGAGGCTTTCGCTCAGAAAGCTGCGTACTTCGTCGCGGAAGGCCGCGTCGTCCGGGCTCATGGAAAGGTCCATATCAAGTCCTGTTCTGATCTGATTTGTGTTTAGGCATAATGCACTAGGAAGGCGCAGTTGCCTCTTAGATTTGGCCCGAGAGTAACGCTGGAAATCCTCCCGTCAAACACCATATGGAAAGGGCTTTGTGCCGCTGCGTCATCCTTGTATGGTTTTGAGCAGAAGATGACCCGAATACGCATATGAGCTCGGATTCAACCGAGTCAGACAACAACAGGAAACGATCATGGATTTGAAGTTAAAAGGCAAAAAGGCCATTATTACCGGTGCAACGCGCGGTATTGGCCGGGCTATTGCGGAGACCTTGGCAGATGAGGGATGTGACGTCGCCATTTGCGCGCGCAATGCAGACCAGTTGGCCGAAGCGGTCACAGCGCTCAAAGCGCGCGGTGTGGATGCCCAAGGCGAAGTGGTGGATATTGCCCAAGCAGACCAACTCAAAGGTTTCATCGAGAAAATGGGCAAAGGATGGGGTCAAATTGATATCTTGGTCTCCAATGCCAGTGCTCTGGCCTCAGGCGGCGAAGAAGCTCATTTCCAATCAGGTTTTGACATTGATTTGCTGGGTGCTCAGCGCAGTACCGAAGTGGCGTTGCCGTATTTGAAAAAGGCTGCCCAAGCAAATGGCGACGCTTCTGTCATTTTCATTGCCTCCATTTCTGCCGCTGAAACCAGCGAAGGCAATGCGTACGGCGCGCTAAAAGCGGCAATGGTGCACTATGCAAAAGGTCTGTCACGTCAGTTCGCAGCTGACCACGTGCGCTTTAATGCGGTGTCACCGGGCACTGTCTACTTTAAAGGCGGTGTGTGGGACTTCATTGAAGAACACATGAAAGAGACGTTTGATGAGGCCATGAGCAAAAACCTGATGGGCCGCATGGCAACGCCGCAAGATATCGCTGATGCGACTGTGTTCCTGTCGTCCCCTCGGTCTTCATTCACAACAGGTGTGAATATGATTGTGGACGGTGGCTATACATCACGTGTGAACTTCTAGCACTGAAATCAACAGGTGCTCAGCTTAGCGATGCGCGAGGCTGAGCACCTGATTGGAGGAACAATGACGAAGCTTTCAGGGCGGTGCTTGTGCGGCGCGATCGAGTTTGAAGTTGAACCAAAATCCCTCGACGTGACGGCCTGCCATTGCTCGCAGTGCCGCCAATGGAGCGGAAACTATTGGACCAGCATTACGGTGCCGTTGGCCAACTTGAATTTTACTAAGGGTGAGGAAAACGTCAGTTGGTTCCGCGCGTCTGATTATGCGCGGCGGGGCAGTTGCAAAACCTGTGCGACGTCTCTGTTTTGGCATGGAGACAAGCTGGACGAATTCAAAGACCGGATCGGTGTGGGGGCTGGCACAATTATTGGCAAGACCGGCGCTCAAATCAACGAGCATATATTTGTGGCCGATAAGGGCGACTATTATCGCCTCGCAGACGGCGTGCCCCAAAAACAGACTTTCTGAGGCATTGGGAGATTTCACAAAACATTTGCACCTTTGAAAGATTGTGCCGGGTAGAATGCGGCTAAACTCTCTCGCTAGGAGACGCATATGCGTGTTTCAAACTGGGTATCTGCTTTGGTACTGTGTGCCGCCTCAAGCCTCACTTTCCTTCCCCCAGCCTTCGGGGCGGACCGGGTAGAGCTTCACCTACTCAGCACTTATAAAACCGGTGTGTTTGATAAGAGTGCGGCGGAAATCCCAGCCTATGATGCAGGTCATAAGATCCTCTATGTGGTCAATTCCTATGCGGGAAAAGTAGATATTCTCGACATCGCTGACCCCCGTGAGATCAAGAAAATTGGCGAAATGTCAGCGGCTGCTCATGGCACCGCCGTGACCAGCGTGGCGGTGCACGGCGATCTCGTTGTGCTCGCAGTGGTCAATGGCCAAAAGAACGGCAAGGCCGTTTTCTTCGATTTGAACGGTGTGGAAAAAGGCGCGGTGGCTGTGGGCGCAAACCCCGACATGCTGACGTTCTCACCAGATGGACGCTATGTCGTTGTGGCCAATGAGGGCGAACCATCCCCCGATTATAGCAATGATCCACTCGGCTCCGTCTCAGTCATTCGAGTGGATGATATGAGCGTGCGCTCGGTGGGTTTTGAACACCTCACAAAGGCAGACCTGCCAGAGGGCATGCGCATTGGTCATCCAACTGCCAGTGTGGCGCAGGACATTGAGCCGGAATATGTGGCGATCTCGGCGGACAGTAAAACAGCTTGGGTGGTCTTGCAGGAAAACAATGCCATTGCCGTAATTGATGTCGCCAGTGCAAAGCTGACAAAACTGCTCGGCCTTGGGTATAAGGATTGGTCGAAATTGGCCCTAGATGCCTCCAACAAAGACGGGGGCATTGGGTTTAAAAAATGGCCTGTGTGGGGCATGTACCAGCCTGACTCGATTGCTAGTTATCAGACCAGCGGCAAAACCTATTTGGTCACCGCCAATGAAGGCGATGCGCGCGACTATGATGGGTTTTCTGAGGAAGAGCGTGCCGGAAAAGTTGAGTGGGACGCGGAGAAATGGCCAACCGCAGATGTGCTTCAAGAAAAAACACAGCTGGGCCGGTTGAAAATATCGACCTTGTCTTCTGATACAGACGGTGACGGCGATCTGGATAAGTTGATGGCGTTCGGCGGGCGGTCGTTTTCGATTTGGAACGAAGACGGGACTCAAGTGTTTGATTCAGGGAGCGACTTTGAGGCGATCACTGCCAAGCGGCTCAAAGGGCATTTCAATTCAGACAATAAAAAGAATGACAGCGGCGACAGCCGTTCCGATGACAAAGGGCCAGAGCCCGAAGGCGTGACCATCGGCAAGATTGGCGATAAAATCTATGCCTTCATCGGCCTAGAGCGTGTGGGCGGCGTGATGGTCTATGAGGTGACCACACCAGCGGATGCAAAGTTTGTAGGCTATGTGAACAATAGAAACTTTGACGGGGACCCGAAAAAAGGCACGGCTGGCGATCTGGGACCCGAAGGTTTGGCCTTCATCAGCGCGGCAAGTTCTCCGATTGGCAGGCCTATTTTGGCGGTCGCAAACGAAGTGTCGGGCACAACATCTCTGTTTGAAATTCAAGTGAAATAGGTCGGTTGGGGGATCTCTATCTCATTTGATATAACGGCACTGAGGGTCCTTCCCTTCAGTGCCGTTATGCATTCCAAGGCGCTAAATGTCACGGAGGGGAAGAGGGGCGGCTCAGTACAAAATGCCGTCAATGCTACGCAGCGGTGGTGGCACGTGCTTGTCGCCGAGTGACTGACGTAGATCGATTTCAATGACGCGGCACAACGTTGATATGGGCACATCATTGGAACCGCCCTCAAAGGGGTCTTCGCTACTATCGGCGACCTTTTCCATCATGAAAAAGACCCACGAGATCAACACCGTGAAAGGCACCAAGGAGAACATGTATTCATGGGCGTCGGCGCCATAAAGCTTGTGGGTGGTCAGCTCATTGGCAAAAGTTTCCAAAAACGCGAGCGGCAAAAGCAGAATGAAAATCCATGTAAAGATTTGGCCGAACACAGCAATTTGGCGCGGGAAGGGCGTGTTTTTAATCCGCTCACACTTCCCTTGGCAATCGTAAAAGTCGCTGATCAGGTTCATCATTTCCACATAGCGCCGATCGCCGAGCTTTTCAGCGTTCACCAGATCGCGTAACCGCTCGCCTTGATGACGGATCAAATGGGTGGCGGGATTATTGTATTGCGCCAGCAACGCCGCCTCTTGGTCATCAAGGTGGCGTTCATAGCTACGCGCGCATTGATGAAACGAGAGGTCGCTGAATTTACGCCGATAATCAAAAATGTGAGAATGATCAGACTCTTTGAGCCGGGACGTTTTGCGCAATTGATAGGCTAGCGCATTGACCCATGCCACATGGCGCATGATGAGGTCCCGTCGCGTCCGCGTCTCTTCTTCTGTGCTGTCCGATTCAATCATGTTGTGAACGTAATTCGACCACGCCCGGCTCTTGTTGATGATTTCCCCCCAAATCATTCGCGCTTCCCACCAACGGGCATAGGAGGACGAGCTCTTAAACCCCAAATAGAGCGACACAGCGATGCCAATGGTGCTGACAGGCAAGATCGGAATGGCCAGCAGCTCCAAATGGAAGAACTCATAAAGAGTGACAATGAATGTAGACCACAAGGACGCGATGAGCACAAACCGCCATGAATCGTAGAAAATGTGCCGAGCTTTAATGCCGCCGCGAATATACATCTGTTTTCCCCATCACACCCCACGCGCCTCTTACCAACAGAGGGTTCGCGTGTCGATTTTTGTTATTCGCAGTTACCCAAAGCCTGGCTGACTATTTCAGCGTGTTTCTCTGAGAGATCATTTCTTTCAGAATGCCATTTTTCAGGCTGTACACCACACCGTGCACGGCAAGGTCTCCGCCCGCTTTCCAACGGTTTTTCACAATCGTTGTATTGCAAACATTGCGGGTCTGTTCTGCCACGTTGAGTTCACACAAACGGTCCGCACGGGCCTGCATATCGTCGATGGCTTCCAATTCATCTTCATGCAACCGATAGACATAGCGAATGTGCTGAAGCCAATTATCGATCAACCCATGATCTTTACCGTCCATGGAGGCAAGCACGCCGCCGCACCCATAGTGACCGCACACAATGATGTGTTTCACTTCCAGCACTTCCACAGCATATTGCAGCACCGAAAGACAGTTCAGGTCAGACGGCACCACGACATTGGCAATGTTCCGGTGAACAAAGACTTCGCCCGGCGGCAGGTCAACAATCTGGTTGGCAGGAACACGGCTGTCTGCACAGCCTATCCATAGAAACTCCGGGGATTGCTGCTCTGACAAGTCAGTGAAGTAGTTTGGATTAATCTCTTTAATCCGCTCGGCCCACAACCGGTTGCGTTCAAAAATTCTAGCATAATCACCCATAGCGTCGGACCACCTCTGGCTTGCACTCCCCTCTTAAGCGAGGGGAGGCTACATTTTTGCTCTCAAACTTATAGAAAAATTGGCGCTTAGATGCCAGCAAATCCATCAGATCCGCGCACAAGAATATCGGTGATGCCAGCTTCCGTAGCGGTGTGCCCGGCATCTTGAACGATGTGGAGCTTTGCATCTGGCCACGCTTTGGTGAGATCCCATGCGTTTTTGAGCGGCGTCACAACATCATAGCGCCCGTGCGCGATGACACCGGGAATACCAGCCAATTTGTCTGCGTGGTGCAGCAGATAATCATCCCGGTCAAAGAAGCCCTTATTCATAAAGTAGTGGCACTCGATCCGCGCAAAGGCGAGCGCAAAATGAGCGTCGCTGAACCGGCTTTCTCTCTCAAAGTCCCGCATCAAGGAAAGTGTTGAGCCTTCCCATGTACTCCACGCTTTGGCGCAGGCGAGCTTGACGTCTTCATCATCCCCGATCAGTCGCTTGTGATAGGCCGCCATAATGTTACCCCGTTCGTCTTCAGGGATGGGCGCAATATAGTCTTCCCACACATCTGGATAGAGCGCGTCGGTGCCTTGCTGATAAAACCAATTCAGCTCCCATTCGCGCAGCATGAAGATACCACGCAGCAAAAGTTCGCTCACACGGGAAGGATGGGTTTCTGCATATGCCAAAGCCAAGGTCGAGCCCCACGAGCCGCCACACACTTGCCACCGATCAATACTCAAATGAACACGTAGCTGTTCAATATCGCTCACCAAATCCCATGTTGTGTTGTCGGTGAGGTCCGCATGAGGCGTTGAACGGCCACATCCGCGTTGATCGAACAAAATGATTCGATATGCCTCTGGATTGTGTGTCTGACGCATGGTCGGATTGCATCCGCCACCGGGTCCCCCATGAAGGATAACCACCGGCTTTCCCGCAGGATTGCCGCATTCTTCGTAGTAAAGCGTGTGGCGATCAGAGACCTTGAGCATGTCCGAACGGTAGGGCTCGAGCTCTGGATAGAGGGTACGCCGGGTTGCGTTAGGAGAGAGGGCAGCATCAGGTGCAGGGGAGTTCATCATCGACCTCGATATTATCCACAGGAAATTCAAAGTTATATGCAATTGCATACAGCCTTCTACAAGCCGCGTAAATATAAGCACTTAGGACGAAAATGATTAATTTTTTTGTCGCGCTAAGTTTATATTAACCATTTTCTTGGCGCTGCTCGCTCACTAGCTGTTGACGTGCTCAAGCCCTCAAGTACTATATCTAGACGTTCTACCGGAAATTAAGGTACGGCTCTTCTGAGTAGATAATCTTAAAATTAGGAAACGCTGTTTCATTTTGAAACAGGGCTTGTTGCTCCCAAAGAGAGCGCAGGCGAGGACACTTTTGTCCCTTGATGTGTTTGAGGCAAACAAATCAAGGGATAGCTCGAGGGAATGCGGCAACATGGGGATTGAGATGTTTAACGACGAAACCAAGTCGGTGGACGTGAGTGAGGTCGAGGCTTTTGTATCCGGTATTATTACTGGAGATGTAGCCCCTGCTCGTGGACAGCGTGTAGCTGCTATTCAAAATGATGAACCAGAAATGCCGTTTAAGCAGGCTGACCAGCTCGTGCAATTTGCAGCGGGCGGTAAAGTGCGCGTGGATCATTCCCGCGACGCCTTGCTGACAGAATTTGGCAAATCCACCCTGATTGACCGCTATTTAATGCCCGGCGAGTCCTTCCAAGACATGTTTGCCCGTGTTGCGGCGTTCTATTCAGATGATGATGAGCACGCGCAGCGGATCTACGACTATATGTCCCAACTTTGGTTCATGCCTGCCACGCCGATCCTCTCCAATGGGGGCACGGATCGCGGTTTGCCTATCTCCTGTTTCTTGAATGAAGCAACCGATACATTGGCTGGCATCGTGGGCCTCTGGAACGAAAACGTGTGGTTGGCCTCTAAAGGCGGCGGCATCGGCTCTTACTGGGGCAATTTGCGCTCCATCGGCGAGCAAGTGCGCGGCAACGGCAAAACCAGCGGCATCATCCCCTTCATTCGGGTGATGGATTCTCTGACACTGGCGATCTCTCAAGGGTCGCTGCGTCGTGGTTCTGCGGCAGTCTATTTGCCGATCGATCACCCGGAGATCGAAGAATTCATTGAAATTCGTCGCCCAACTGGTGGCGATCCAAACCGTAAAGCGTTGAATTTGCACCACGGCATTCTGATTTCCGACGCCTTCATGCGCGCGGTAGAGAATGACGAACCATGGTCTTTGCTGAGCCCGAAAGATAAGACGGTTCAAAAATCTGTCAGCGCGCGCGACCTATGGGTCCGTATGTTGACCGCCCGGATTGAAACCGGCGAGCCTTACATGATCTTTAAGGACACGGTGAATAACGCGCGACCTGAGCAACATAAATTGGCTGGCTTGGAAGTGAAAACCTCCAACCTGTGCGCTGAAATTACGCTGCCAACCGGTATTGACCATCATGGCAAAGACCGCACCGCTGTATGTTGCTTGTCGTCATTGAATGTTGAGAAGTTTTTGGAATGGCAGGACGATCCTCACTTGATCGAGGATGTGATGCGCTTCTTGGATAATGTCCTTAGTGACTTTATTGAGCGCGCGCCAACCGAAATGGAAAAAGCTAAATACGCAGCAGAACGGGAACGCTCTGTCGGCCTTGGGGTTATGGGGTTCCACTCCTTCCTACAAGCCAACAGCATTCCGTTTGAGGGCGTGATGGGCAAAGTGTGGAACAAGAAAGTCTTTTCCCACATCGCAGACCAAGCCAGTGCAGCGTCTCGCAAATTGGCGGAAGAACGCGGTGCATGCCCTGATGCTGCTGAATATGGTATTATGGAACGCTTCTCTCACAAAACAGCGGTGGCACCAACTGCGTCCATCTCCATCATCTGCGGTGGCACAAGCGCTGGCATTGAGCCAATTGCTGCCAACAGCTTTACGCACAAAACACTGTCTGGTTCTTTTAACGTCCGCAACCGTCACTTGACGAAACTGTTGGAAGAAAAAGGTCAGAACACGGATGAAGTATGGTCGTCCATCGTTGTGAACGGCGGCTCTGTGCAGCATCTTGAATGCCTGACTGATAATGAGAAAGACGTTTATAAAACAGCTTTCGAAATGGACCAGCGCTGGGTGATCGAACACGCGGGCGACCGTGCAGAATTTATTGACCAAGCTCAGTCTGTTAATGTGTTCTTGCCAGCCGATGTGCACAAACGCGACCTGCACCAGATCCACTTCCAAGCGTGGAAAAAAGGCGTGAAGTCACTTTATTATTGCCGTTCTTTGTCTATCCAACGCGCAGAGACAGATGCCGCTACAGCTGCTCACGGGGGCGCAAAAGAAGTGCCGCTTAAAACCCTGAGTGAAGTAGCTGTTGAAAGCCGTTTGGCACAAAATGCACCCGCGACCGGTGAGAACATTGTGATCAAACAAAACCCGGCTGAGATGAACGACTATGACGAGTGCCTTTCTTGCCAATAGGCAATGCGCACATGTCATGAATGAATAGATGGGCCGTCTGAAAAACTCTTTCGGCCCATCACCACCTCTAAAGCCTGCTCGCGCTAGTCGCTTGAAGCAAATTGGACGGAGACAGGATGTCCCTTCTCGAAGAACGCGCCACCTACAAACCTTTCCGCTATCCATGGGCCTATGACGCATGGTTGACCCAGCAACGCCTCCATTGGTTGCCCGAAGAAGTGCCGATGGCTGACGACGTGAAGGATTGGGCAAAAACCTTGACGGAAGGGGAGCGCGGGCTTCTCACACAGATTTTCCGCTTTTTTGTGCAAGCTGATGTTGAAGTCAACAATTGCTACATGAAACACTATTCGCAGGTTTTCAAACCGACCGAAGTGCAAATGATGCTGGCGGCGTTCTCCAACATGGAGACCGTACACATTGCCGCCTATTCGCATTTGCTCGACACCATCGGCATGCCCGAAACCGAATATGAAGCTTTCCTCCAATACGAGGAGATGAAAGACAAATACGACTACATGCAAGAGTGGGGCGTGGAGACCAAAGCCGACATCGCCAAAACCTTGGCTGTGTTCGGGGCCTTCACAGAGGGCGTTCAGCTCTTTGCATCGTTCGCGATTTTGATGAACTTCCCCCGCCACAATAAGATGAAAGGCATGGGGCAGATCATCACATGGTCTGTGCGCGATGAAACACTGCACACCAATTCAGCGATCAAACTGTTCCTCACCTTTGTCGGTGAAAATCCAGAGATCTGGACTGAAGAGCTGAAAAAAGACATCTACACCGCGTGTGAAACCATCATCACGCACGAGGATGCTTTCATCGACTTGGCGTTTGAAGCTGGACCGATTGAAGGCTTGAGCGCAGAAGAAGTAAAAAGCTACATCCGTTGGATTGCCAACCGCCGTTTGACACAGCTCACCTTGTTGCCAATCTACCGCGTGGATAAAAACCCACTGCCATGGATGGACGAAATGCTCAACGGCATCGAGCACGCCAACTTCTTCGAAAACCGCGCAACCGAATATTCCAAAGCCTCAACCCAAGGCTCATGGGAAGACGCGTTCGGTTGAATATGACTAGGGGGTTGGGGAAGGCCGGATAAACCGAAGCATTCCCCAGCTCGCCAAGGTCATAAAAAAAAGTATGAAAGTGGTGGGCCCCAATCCTTGTTTATCGCCAAATTGAATGGAAGAAATACTGAGCCAGGTAAAACCCGTGATGAAGAGGATTAATAAGGCTGAAGCCCGTGTTTCCGCCCCGGGTACAACTTGAACGGCTTGGATGAGGCCTGCTCCTACACGCAGCCCCAACCCAATCCAATAGGGGGCTAGGGTGAGCAGCAGTCCTTGCCACATAAGCGTTGGTGCAAGCAATATGTAGAGTAGGTATGTGGCCACACCTGCCACCTGCATCCGAGCGCCTATTCCAATAAGCTGATCACGAGAGAAACGTTTGCTCAATATGCCGGTGACATTGGCCGTGAGTAACAAGATGCCTAATCCAATAATTGTAAAATACCATGTGCGGACTGTCCCGATCATTAGGTGCTTCCCCATGAAATGCGGGGCATAAAAGAGCAGGCCAATACTGCTCAGCGCCAACGCTTGGCTGAGGGCATACCCCATAAAACGCCGATGAAGTAAAAGGCTGAAGAAGCCGCCTACAATGGGCAGTACACCCTTTCGGGGAATGTCTATATTTTCTTTGGGAAGGTAAAATAATGCTGCCGCCAGCATGGGTAGGCACAAGAGAGCCGTTGCCCAAAAGAAGCCGTTATAATTAAACGTCTCGGCAATCCAGTAAATTGGCGGCGCTACAAAGATGGGCGCGAGACGGTTTGCACCGCCAAAAAGAGAAAGGGCACGGGTAGATTGATGTTGGGAAAAAAGGGGGATGAGCATAGGGGTCACGACGGCCGTTAGGCCCCCGGCAGAAAGACCCTGCGCAAACCTGCCTAACAGCATTTCATCCAGCGTGGTGGCATTGGCACACCACGCGCTGCTTAATAGAAGAAAAAATGAAGCCCCAATTATGGTCCAGCGACGGTCATAGAGATCTCCGAGCACGCCGACAATAAGGAGTGAAAGAGCCCCGCCATAAGTGAAGTAGGTGAGTACTAATGTTGCTGTTTGAAATTTGATGTCATAAAGGTCCTTTAGTTCAAATATGGCAGAGAAAGGGAAGTCCACTGCCACAAAGCCCAACACATTGGCTGCGATAAGAACGATCACAATGGCTACGCGATTGGTAGGTGCGGTAAAGGGTTGCTCGGACATATTCACCTAACTAACATTGAAAAACACTTCGCCTAGTTGCAAGCAAAGTTTCATCATGCGCAAGTGTTTTTGCTTTCCAACAGCATTTTTCTCAAGTTCATTGTGAGAGTACCAATAACCTTTGGGGGCTTATGCCGCTGAAGCGCGCCGGATAAACTGAAGCATTCCCCAACTCGCCAAAATCAAGAATAATTGGGCGAGCACAATAGTGATCAGACCTTGGTCCAGATAGAGCGCACTCAGGGCCACACTGAGTGACGTCAAGCCCATCGAAAAGAAGATCATCAAAGCAGACGCGCGTGTTTCAAAGCCCGGCACCGCGAGAACGGCTTGGGAAAAGCCAACCCCGCCGCGCACCCCCATCGCTATGCAATAGGGAATGAGCGCAAGCAGCAAGCCTCGCCATGAGAGGGTGGGGGCAAACAATGTGTAGCTAAGGAAGAGCAGGGCGCTGACGACCTGCGCCCACGTGCATACGCTAATAAGCCGGTCAGGCGAGAGCCATTTAGAGACCATGCCAGTGCAATTGGCCGCGAGCAGGTAGAGACCCACCCACACAATTTGACAATAGACAAAGTGAATGGTCTCGCCGCCTAAATGGTCCGCGATCAGATAGGGCGTTGAGAAGCCAACCACAAACAAACCGCTGAGCGCAAACCCGTGGCTGAGGGCATAGCCCATGAAGCGGCCATGTGTGAACAGCGTGCGATAGCCCGCAATGACGGGCCAAAGCTGGGTATGGTGCGTGTCGGGCCGGTCGGTTGGAATGTAAAACAAGGCCGCAGCCAATATTGGCAGGCCAACTAGTACCACCACCCAGAAAACCGCTCCCACCCCAAATTGAGAAAATATCCAAGCCCCGAGTAGAGGCGCTATGGCGGGGATGAGTGCGTCAATGCTTCCAATGATTGAGATAGCGCGCACCGATTGTTGCTTTGAAAAAAGCGGGAGTAACATCGGGACAGTTAGGGCGGCCGACGCACTTGCAGAGAGACCCTGAACGAACCGGGCGGCAATGAGCCCCTCCACACTGGTGGCAGCTGCGCACCACATGCTCGCGGGAACAAATATGAGCAGGGAACCGATTAAGATCCACCGACGGTCATAAAGGTCACCCAGCGCGCCAATGAGAATTTGTGAGAGGGCAAAGCCTGCACTGAAGCTTGCCAACGTAAATTGAATGCGCCCGATATTTGTATCAAACAAGGCGGGCAGAGCAGGAATGGTCGGTAAATAGAGGTCGGTTGCGGCAAGGCCGAGCATATTGGCCGCTATGATAATGGTGACAATGGCCACGCGGTGGCGGGGTGCGGTGAATGTTGGATCGGACATATCGGCCTAACGGGTTGAAGCAGGGCGAATCAACCAAAGCATTCCCCAGCCTGCCAGCATTAAGGCCAGTTGAGCCAGTGCGACGCTGATCAAACCTTCATCCAAATAAAGCGCAGCCAGGCCAACGCTGATTGCTGTAAGGCCCATGGAAAAGAAGATCATCAAAGCAGACGCGCGTGTTTCAAAACCCGGCACCGCAAGGACGGCTTGGGAAAAACCAGCGCCGCCGCGTAACCCCATCCCCACACAGTAGGGTATCATCAAGATCAGCAACCCCTGCCACACCAGCGTGTCGGCGAACAGCGCATAAAGCACAGTGAGGGCAGCGCTGAACACCTGCACCCACGTGCCCACACGAATGAGCTGATCAGGTGAGAGGTATTTGCCCAGAAGGCCGGTGCTATTGGCGGTGAGGAGAAACAAACTCACCCACACAATCTGACAATAGACAAAGCCAAGGGTCGTACCGCCTAAATGCCCGACGATGAGATAGGGCGACGACAAAATGACCACCAGCAAGCCAGCCAACGCAAAGCCGTGGCTCAGCGCATATCCCATGAAGGGCCCGTGCGTGAGGAGCGTGCGATACCCCGCAACAACGGGCCACAGCCGGGTGTGGTGTGTTTCAGGCTTGTCAGAGGGAATGTAAAAGAAGGATGCTGCCAAAATCGGCAAGCCGATCAGCACAATGACCCAGAAGACAGCCCCGACACCGAACTGGGTGAATATCCATGCGCCCATCAAAGGCGCCACGGCCGGGATGATGGCATCAATGCCGCCAATCACCGAAATGGCGCGGACCGATTGGCGCTGGGAAAAGAGCGGCAGCAACATCGGCACGGTCAACGCAGCCGAGGCACTGGCAGACAAGCCTTGCACGAACCGGGCGGCGATCAATCCCTCCACAGTGGTGGCAAGGGCGCACCATATGCTTGCAGGTACAAAGATGAGCAGCGAGGCAATGAGGATCCAGCGCCGGTCGTACAGGTCGCCAAGTGCCCCAATGAGAATTTGGGAGAGGGCAAAGCCTGCGCTGAAGCTGGCTAACGTAAATTGAATGCGTTGGATGTTGGTATCAAACAAATCAGGCAGGGCCGGGATCGCAGGCAAATAGAGGTCGGTCGCCGCCAAACCCAGCATATTGGCGGCAACGATGATGGTGACAATGGCCACGCGGTGGGCAGGGACTGCGAAAGTTTGATCAGACAATGTGGGCTAGCTCATCATTAGGTAAACACCGCGTCCACTAGCAAGCAAAGTCCCGTCATGGGCAAGCACTTTTGTTTCCGCTGTCGAAATTTTTGAGCCCAGTTTAAGGATGCTGCCATGCGCACGCACGGGCCCCGGCGTGGCAGGGCGGTGATAGTCCACCCGTAAGTCAACGGTGGCCATGGCAATTTTGCCGGTGGTGAAAATCGTGTAGAGCCCGGAAAGGTCAATGAGAGAGGCTAGCACGCCCCCGTGCATGGTGGGGGGCGAGGGATTGGAAACCAACTCGTCACGCCACGGCATTTCAAGAGACAAGCTGCCCTCACCTGCATCAACAACGGTTAAACCCAACCATTTCTGGAAGGGGGATATATCAATAGCGGTTTGCCATTTTGCGAAAGGATTGGTCTCAGTCATGATCAGTGCCTAACAATGTTGCGGGTTCTTCCGCCAATGCTCCACTATAGTGCCGTATCGGACTGAGCAACTCCCGCAACCATGCATGGCCGGGATCGTTAGTTTGGGAGCTGTGCCAGCTTTGATAAACATCCCGCGTCATATTGAAGGGAAGTTCTTTGATAATGATGCCCAGGTCGCCTTGATAGGTGCGCGCAAAATGTTCGGTTGTCGTGCTCAAGAGGTCGGTGGCCGCCGTGATCCGCATCATTGATAGGAACCGGGGGACTTCAACAGCAAATTTACGCCGGATGCCCAAGCGACGGATTTGTTGATCGGTGTCGTGGGCATAGCTACTGGTTGCGCTCAGCTGCACGTGCTCAGCCTGAGCATAATCTTCAATCGACAACACATCCTTTTGGGCAAGCGGGTGATCTTTGGCCATGATGCAGACCATTTTATTACTCTCCACGACTTCGCTGATAAAGCCGCTTTGTTCAACGGCCGTCCCATCCCAAACCAAATCCACACGGCCCTCGCGCATTTCTTTAATGAGCGTGCTGCCGGCATTGGGGAGGAAGTGAAAATGAATGGTCTTGGATTGGGCCCGGACTTCCCGGATCAAAGCAGGCACAATGGCTTGCTCAGCATAGTCACCCAGCGCCAGCGTAAAGGTGCGGTTGGCGCGCGCAGGATTAAACGTCGCATCATCACTTAAACAGCGGCGCACGGTCTCCAGCGCCGACTGAACGGCCGGGGCAAGCGCTTGCGCGCGCGGGGTGGGCGTCATGCCATCAGCTGTCCGTAAAAACAAAGGGTCGTCGATCTGTAGGCGCAACCGATTGAGAGCATTTGAGATTGCAGGTTGGGTCATGCCAAGACGTTTTGCGGCACGGGTCATGGAGCGTTCCGCAAGGATCGCTTCAAATATGGTCAAAAGATTCAAATCAAAATTACGCAAATTCATAAAATGAAGTCTCTCGAAGGCGTGTTTGCGCCCGATTGGAGGGGCTACTCATGGGGACGTCTAAAGTGTTTCTTGCCCGCATTCTTTCCAAGCCGCTAGCCCACCGTCAAGATGAGTGATTTCTGCCCACCCAGCGGCTAGACATTTTTCTGCCGCCATAGCCGAGCGTTTGCCCACGCCGCAATGCAGGACGATTTTTTTACCCTCTTGGCTTGGCAAACAGGCCGGGTCAAAAGTCGAAAGAGGGCACAGCAGAGCCCCTTGAATACGTTCGGCGCCAAATTCAGCAGGCTCACGCACATCAATGAGGACAATTTTTTGATCTGTGAGAAGGCGAAGGACGTCGGCAGGGGAAAGGGCGTGAAGCATGTCTTTTCTTTCAACAGGAGAGCGGTGTTTGAAAAGACTATAGCGGGACACGGCGCCAAGGCCAAACCGATTGCGGAGACGAGCGTGTGTCAAAGTGGCCGGCCACGAATAAAAAAACAGAAGCAGTAGATCTTCCACATAAACGAATGCGGAAGGACTGAGCCAATTTCTTCGTGAGTGCAGGGGATCGTTTGACTCACCATCATGACCGGCCTCCAGAGCACGTTGGCATGCTCTGGATTTGGGGTGACTCGTCGCCGAGCCACTTACAAGGGGTAAGTAGTACAGACTAGCTATTAGATAATAGGGTCTGTTTTGCAATCGTCCTTTGCGTAAATGCAAATTATGGAGAAGTTTCAATTTCAAGAAAAGACAGTGAGTACGTAATGAACTGGTAATAGAATAGACACTATTGGTGCCAGTGTAATGTTCACCATTGCATTGGATATTTGCGTTTTCAGATTTTTAATGGCCGCGTTGTTAGCGCTACAGAGTATCTCTACCTTCAACAGGGACAATTGTCGAAATGCTCATAGGGGCTCTATGTATCCGCTGGGAAAGCAAACGAATGCTGTATAATATCACGCCATGAACACACCTATAGATAATCAAGCAAGTGCCCTTCGCACTTCAATTGATGCCCTGATGCGGCGTTTCAAGATCGCCGAAACAGAAGTGACAGATAGTAAGCCTTTAAACCAAGTCGATATTCAGGTGCTGCTATATGTGTCCGCCCAAACCGGCTGTGGCCCCACGGATGTGGCCCGATTTCTGGGAGTGGCACCGACGACGATTTCATCGGCAACTGACCGCCTCGTCAGTCGGGGTTTCTTGCAGCGCGACCGTCCCAATGAAAACCGGAGGTCGATTGCTCTGAGTTTATCAAATGCGGGGGCGACTTATGTTGCTGATCTCATCGAGCTTCAAAAAACGCACTGCCGAATAATGTTGGAGCGTCTGGCACCCCAAGACCGAGGTGTTTTTTTGGACCTCATTTCCAAGATGGTTCAGGACGAAGGTTGAATAGTACGAAATTCGTATTATATCTTCATTCATGTGAAACGCATGAGGAGGATGAATTATGTCAGCAGTGCACATTATCACCGGCGCGACCTCAGGGCTGGGATTAGCTGTCGCTAAGCGGCTGGCGAAAAAGGCCGATTGTCTAATCATAGCGGGTGTTAGAAATCCCCAGACAATCAATCCACTGAAGCTTGCGGTTCCCTCTAAGCAGCTTGAGGTGTTGCAGCTTGATACCTCATCGCCCAAATTGGTGAAGAGCTTTGCCAGGGACGTTAGGATGCGTCTGGGCGACCAGAAAATTACATCCTTGTCTTGTATCGCGGGCCTGCAAATTTTGGGACCACAAAAAGCGACCGTAAATGGGGTCGATGAAACCTTTGCCAGTAATGTGATGGGGCACGTGCTTCTTGTAGACGAGCTTCGCTCTCACCTGGCGCCGGGGGCTACCATCGTCACGATAGGCAGCGGCACCCATGATCCCAAAAACAGGCTTGCAAGTCGCGGTGGATTTTCCGGCGCAGATTTCATCTCTGTACGGGCGGCAGTCGCAGGTGAGAACACAAGGCCACACCGAAGTGAGAGAGGGCAGGCACTTGATCGCTACGCAACGTCGAAGCTGTGCGCGATCTATCATGCCACCGCAATTGCCGCAGACCCGACCTTCGCCGACACGCACATGTATTGCTATGATCCCGGCCTCATGCCCGGCACTGGTTTAGCCCGCCAGCAAAATGCACTTGTCCGATTTGTTTGGAAACGGGTTCTGCCAATGTTGCCTTATTTTGTCGAAGGAGTGAGTTCACCGGCGCAGTCAGCAAAGTTTTTGGTCGATCGCTTAATAGGGGGCAAAGGCGGACACCCCTCCGCCACGCATATTGAATTCACCGGAAAACCTGCAACGTCGAGTGCAGAGGCACAGGATTTCGACGCGGCCAAGAATTTCCTCGCAGAGGTGAGGTCAATGCAAGAAAGCTAATGATTGAGGTGGCCTTGGCTTGTAGGTTTAGGTCTGTCTTTGAGAGCCTTTGTGTGTCATCCGTTTTCTTGTAGCGAGTTTTCATAGTCTGCGCGTTCCTGATCCATGACACGCTGCCACCGTGCGCGCAGGGCAAGCGCCCCTTCAGGTATGGACTGCTCTAGTATATCTGCTGAAATCATACAGTCCGTGCGAAAGTAACGGAAACCAGCCCGAAGCTCACACCACGCCGCGAGAATACGACCCGCATCCCGGTAGCCCAGCAAAACGGGCCAGACAACGCGTTGGGTGGTTTCTCCCGCAAAGCTGCAATATTCCAGCGATATCTTGCGATGTGCGCGGATTGCCTGTCTCAACAAGGACGAATTCACAGCTTCTGGAGCAGGCGTGACAGGTTCAATGCTCGTGGCCGGTTCCAAAACGTGCGCCCGCAATCGGGCGGGCACGACCACTTCGATCTTGGCAAGAAAGTTCAAGGCGGCCTTCGCCAAATCAGCCTCGCCTCTGCTGGCAACCCAATGGGCACCCAAAACCGCAGCGTCTAATTCATCCGATGTCAGCATCAAGGGCGGCATATCAAACCCCTTTTCAAGGACATAGCCCACACCCGCCTCGCCACGGACGGGTACATCTTGAGCCTTCAATGCCGCAATGTCGCGATAGACAGACCGTTTGGACGATCCCAATTCGTTCGCGATTTTCTGTGCAGAAATAGGCCCCCGAGCAAGACGGAGGAGTTGCACAATTTCAAAGAGGCGTTCGGCTTTCCGCACCAGTCACTTCCCTCGCTGTATGCTGCCATGATGCTGTCAGCATACATATTTATGTCTCCAAAAGAATGTGCGAACAAGGCCTTAGAGCCAAATCATTCTTTAAGGAGAAAAAAATGCCTGAAACAACCTCTGAAAAACTCACTCTCTATTATGCGCCACGGACCAGATCATTTGCTGCACTGTGGCTACTGGAAGAACTCGGGGAAACGTACCGATTGGACAGTTTTGATTTTGCAACAGCGCGCCATAAGAAGGCCGACTATTTGGCTCTAAATCCCATGGGTAAAGTTCCGATGGTTGTAGAGGGAGACACGCCTATACCGGAACTGGGTGCCATAGCGATTTATCTTTCCGACCGTTATCCCCGTGCCAAACTCAGTCCCTTGACTAAGGGGTCCCAACGCCCCGCCTACTTAAGATGGATATTCTTTGCAAGCGCCATTATGGAGCCTGCCTTTGGTCAGAAATTGTTCAAATCGGAAATGCCTGCCGATAGTGTCGCTTGGGGCTCCTTTGATCAGATGCTCGAAATTGTGACCAATGCCATTACCGAAAAGACATGGTTGCTGGGGGACACTTTTTCTTCTGCCGACATTCTTGTGGGGTCCAATCTTCGGGTGGGGCAGATGCTCGATATCATTCCCAAAGAGGGCCCGATTGACGACTATATTTTACGGTTGGAAGAACGAGATGGTTTTGTCCGTGCTGCAACGATCGAAGCGAGAGAAAGCGATCGCTTTCCTCCCAAAACCTAAAAAAGGTGAGGCTAAAAACCCCAACTTTGCAAACGTCTCGCATTGGGGGAATGGTGCACCGGGGAAGGTGAAGATGAGAACTGGGATGTAACCAAAATGCTGTTATGAATTTCAATGTGCATGAGGAAGCTAACACTTTCTCGTGCACATCTGCCTATCAATAGCGTTCAAGGGAGACCTTCGTTTTGTCAACCTCAGCCATCCAAGGGTTCCTCATGCTGCCGTTGGAAGGCGGAGCTTGAAAAAGGGTAACTTTATTGCGGTCAAATGCTTTGCATCAAATGTCGCGAGTAGAGCCTTCAATGCGCCACATGACATGTGCGAATTACGCACTTCACGTCAAATCTTCAGCGAGCATGAGAGCGTTGCCGTCGGGGTCATAAAATGTTGCTGTCTTGACCATGCCTTCCACAACATCTGTTGCTCCATCAAACTTGACCTTGGCCTGTTCTAGCTTTTGACGGGCGGTATCTAGGTCGGCGACTCCAAAAACAGGAACGCAGTTGCCCGGTGTTGGCTGCGTCTGCTCGCCAAGGCCAATTGTTACACCGGCGGTCTTGGTTTGAAGTTCCGACCAACCTGCTTCGTCCGCATGATAAGTCGTCTGAAACCCAAGCATATCTTCATACCACTTAGCGCTGGCATGCCGGTCTTTTACAGAGAGGGCAATGGTAATGGTTTCATTTAGCGAAATGAGCGACATAGTCTTTCCTTTGCCTAAAAATATTGGTACTATACTTAATGGACATAAAAATGCTTGTCAACATCACCTCAAAAGCATGGGCCCTGCCTATCCTTTCAAACATGCATGATGGCATCGCTGGACGGCAGGCAGCCCTACTGGCTGCAACGGGTGCTGGCAGAACCGCCTTCGCACAAAGCATGGACCATCTCATCAAAATCGGATTGTTAGAGCGAAACCCGGGCCATGGTCATCCGCTACGACCAGAATTCCGGCTCACACCGTCCGGCATTCAAGCCGCTAAAATTGCCAATAGCGTTCAAAGTATTTCTAAGAGGAATGATCGAGACTTACTGCGTCGATCGTGGACGCTGCCGGTTTTGGCGTCTCTTCATAGGTCAAACCATTTCAATGACATCAGACGCAACTTGCTCACAATCACAGACCGTGCCTTGTCGCAGTCATTGAAATCTATGGAAGAGCGAAACTGGGTGCTTCGCCGCGTGAGCAATGAGGCGCGCCCACCGAGGTCCATCTACAGCGCAGTTAACACCGGGGGAATTATCAGTAAGACCACTGGACCCGAAATTAGCTTTACCCAGCAATAAAGGGGAATTTGTCGTGGTTCAGTCTTTGCTGCGTGCAATTTGCATGTTGGGAAATGGTGCTGTTGGGGAGATTCGAACTCCCGGCCTCTTCATTACCAATGAAGTGCTCTACCCCTGAGCTACAACAGCGTGTCAAACCGCTCATAATCCTGCGAGAGGAGAGCTTGTCGAACGCGCGGGAAATTGGCATAGGCAATATGTAAGTGCAAGGAAACAATCGCAAAAAACGGGGGAGAAGCATATTATTTCCCAGCGAGCCCTGCCTCAGGCTTGACGAAGCAGGGTGGCTCGCGCAGAAACGAGCTATCGAACACCCACTTTTGCCGACGCATTCATCCCTGTTCCAGCGCCTGACCCAAAGAGAAATGCCATGATCGATCCAACAAAAGCAGAAGAGCGCGCAGAGAAAACTGCAGAAGACAGCGGGAAAAGCGTGGAAGGCACCGGATCAGGTGACGAGGAGCTCAAGCGGGGCGAGAAGGCCAAGCGCAAGCGCGAGGTGCGCCAAAGCGAAGCTTTGAGAGATAATTTGCGCCGTCGCAAAGCCCAAACCCGGGGCCGACGCCAAAAACCCAGTTTGATGGATGACTAGGCAAGTGAGGCCAGATAGCCGTCGGGAGGGCGCAGAGCCCGTGCAAAAAGAGAATCAATCAGCTTTGCCTCACTCCGGCCAAAATCTTGGCCAAAGGTGAGGTTTCGTTCGGGGACCTTTCAGTCATTTCCAAGATGAAAGCCGCTCAATATCGGTGTTTTTGCCACTTCTAGGCCCCAAATGGAGCAAAGGAGCGACTTACACCGGTCTGACGCGCATCTTAAGTGACTCTTGGCACTCCCCTCCCTATAAGTATCGCGTAAATCTCGCTTGAAAAGTGCGGGACAGGTTTTGAGAGTGGGCAAGATGGATAAGATTAAAATTATTGGCGGACAACCGCTGAACGGTCGGATTTCAATCAGTGGCGCGAAAAACGCAGCCTTACCGTTGATGACCGCAAGTATTTTGACCGAAGGGACCCTCCGGTTGGAGCATGTGCCGCACTTAACCGATGTGCGCACATTGGGCACCTTGCTGGGCACTCTGGGCATTGACGTGGGCTATGACGAACGGCCCCTCAATGGAGACCTCGGTGCGGGCGATGTGTGGACACTCAACGGCGCCAATATTAATTCCCAATTTGCCCCCTATGATCTGGTCTCAAAAATGCGGGCGAGCTTCTGGGTGTTGGGGCCTTTGCTGGCTCGTTTTGGAGAAGCCAAAGTATCCTTGCCCGGTGGCTGCGCAATTGGAGCGCGCCCCGTAGACCTTTACATCAAAGGCCTCCAAGCAATGGGTGCCGAAATCGACATTGACGAAGGCTACGTGATTGCCAAAGCCCCTAAGGGTGGCTTGGTCGGCACGACTGTGCGTTCCAAAATGGTCTCTGTGGGCGTAACCCATACGTTGATGATGGCAGCGACCTTGGCAAACGGTGAAACTGTGCTGGAAAACTCAGCCAGTGAGCCTGAAGTAAAAGACTTGGCCGACTGCTTGATCAAAATGGGTGCGCGCATTGAAGGTGCTGGCACCTCAACGATCCGCATTCAAGGCGTGGATTCTTTGATGGGCACCACCCACCGGGTTCTGCCGGACCGTATTGAAGCAGGCTCCTTTGCAATGGCGGCAGCCATGACCGGTGGCGAGTTGACCCTATGCGGCGTCAAACACGAAACCATTGAGTCAGCCCTCTCTGTGTTGCGAGCGTGCGGTGTGCATTCGGAAGTGAACGGCGATGAGGTTCTCGTGCGGCGCACCGAAGAGCGCTTGCTGGGCACCAATGTGGTGACGCAGGTCTATCCCGGTTTCCCAACCGATTTGCAGGCTCAGTTCATGAGTTTGATGACGTTGGCGCAGGGCGATTCTGATATTACAGAAACGATTTTTGAGAACCGCTTTATGCACGTGCAAGAATTGGCACGCTTTGGCGCTGAAATCTCCTTGCACGGCGACAAAGCAATTGTGCACGGCGTAGAACGTCTTAAAGGCGCGCCTGTGATGGCGAGTGACTTGCGGGCGTCCGCTGCACTGATCATTGCTGGATTGGCAGCCGAGGGCGAAACCACGATTAGCCGGGTCTATCATTTGGACCGTGGTTTTGACCGGATCGAAGAAAAACTGTCCCGTTGCGGGGCGCTGATTACACGGGAAAAGGAATAGGCCCAAACGATAGGCCTGACGAAATCTATGCAGCCTTTACACCTGAATGCTTTTGATACTGAAGACCTCAATGTGCTGTCCGCCCAGCTGCAAGATGCTGTGGGCATGGTTGCCGATTTTGCCTATTTGCCCGCGACACGGCGGTTTGCGGCAGTGGTCAATCGGTTCCGTTGGGAAGCCGTAGACGGTAAGCGCAAGAACCTCGAACGGGTCCGGGCCGGGTTGCATTTTGACAACGTCCTCTCCGTGAAAGCACGCAACATTGTGCAAGACCGGGCAGACGGTATCCTCAGCCTACTGAGCGTGCAATTTGAAGAAGGCGATGCCCCCTCCGGCGCTATTGTGCTGACCTTCTCGGGTGACGGCGAAATTAGACTTGAAGTTGAGGCGCTGGAAGCCCAGTTACAAGATATTACTGAAGGCTGGAAAACCGAAAACGAGCCTTCCCACAATTTAGATGATTGATTGAGTATCCCATGACGTATCGCATTGATCTTAATGATCCAGATTTTGACGCCCGCTTCGCTGAATTGCTTACCGCAAAGCGTGAGGTGTCCCATGATGTAAATGCCGTGGTGGCAGACATCATCGATCAAGTGCGTGTGCGTGGAGACGACGCAGTTGTCGAATACACCAAGAAGTTTGACCGGATCGAAGATCTGACAGCCCAGACAATGCGCATCCCCCAAGCTGATATTGATGCAGCACCCGCCGCGTGTGATCCAGAAACACTGGCGGCTCTTAAAGTTGCCTCCCAGCGCATAACAGATTTTCACAAGCGCCAAATGCCGGAAGATGAGCGCTACACCGATGAAGCTGGTGTTGAGCTGGGACACCGTTGGACAGCGGTGGGGGCAGCAGGCCTCTATGTGCCCGGCGGAACAGCCGCCTATCCAAGTTCGGTTTTGATGAATGCGATCCCTGCAAAGGTTGCTGGCGTAGAGCGTATCGTCATGGTGGTGCCAACCCCTGACGGGGTGGTGAACCCATTGGTGCTGGCAGCAGCAAAACTGTCTGGCGTATCAGAAATTTACCGGATCGGCGGCGCACAAGGCGTGGCTGCCTTGGCTTACGGCACGCAAACGATTGAGCCCGTTGATAAGATTGTGGGTCCCGGCAATGCCTATGTGGCGGCCGCTAAACGCCAAGTCTTCGGCACCGTTGGCATTGATATGATTGCAGGGCCGTCTGAAATCCTTGTGTTGGCAGACGGGCAAAACAATCCCGATTGGATTGCCGCTGATTTGCTGAGCCAAGCCGAACATGATGCCTCTTCTCAGTCCATCCTCATTACCGACGACGCGGCATTTGCCACGCAAGTAGAAGAAGCGATCCAACAGCACCTCAGTACCTTGCCGCGTGAGGGAATTGCCCGCGAAAGCTGGGTGGAGTTTGGCGCAGTGATTACCGTGCCAAGCCTAGACGCAGCTGTGCCTTTGGTAGACAAATTGGCGCCGGAGCACTTAGAAATTGCGGTGGACGATCCAGAACCCTTGGCCCTCAAAATTCGCAACGCGGGCGCCATGTTCCTAGGCCGCTATACGCCTGAAGCGATTGGCGACTATGTAGCAGGCACCAATCACGTGTTGCCAACAGCGCGCTCTGCTCGGTTCTCATCTGGCTTGTCGGTTCTTGATTTTGTCAAACGCACATCCATTGTGCGCTGTGACGCGGCGTCTTTGCGCAAGATTGGTCCCGCTGCTGTAGCCTTGGCCGAAGCCGAAGGCTTAAGCGCCCACGGACGCTCTGTGTCTGTGCGCTTGAATTAAGCCGGTACATCTGAAAGCATGTGTGTTGCAAACCAATTTTGCGAACCAATAACTGATTAAGAGTAGGGTACCCAAGGTGGGCGGAGAGACGACATCAGCTGACAATCCTTACAGGATTGTAGATCTGACCCTCGACGAGAAGATTGTTGTGCGGCGTGGCCCCGATGTGGAACATGAACGCAAAGTGGCGATCTATGACCTGTTGGAGGAAAATAACTTCCAACCCGTCGGCGCGGAGCCGGGACCCTATGACCTGCATTTATCGATTGAGGAAAACCGGCTGGTTTTTGATGTCCGCTTAGCAAGTGCGACAGATGAAACCTACGGCAAAGTTATGTTGTCTTTGACCCCCTTCCGCAAACTCATCAAAGACTACTTTTTGATTTGTGAGAGCTATTACGACGCCATCAAAACAGCCGCACCCGCCCAAATTGAAGCCATCGATATGGGGCGGCGCGGGTTGCACAATGAAGGCTCGGAATTGTTAAAAGACCGGCTCGACGGAAAAATCGAAATGGACTTCGATACGTCACGTAGATTGTTCACACTGATTTGTGTTCTCCACATTAAGGGCTAGGCGCTGGGGCGTTTTAGGCTTGCCAGCAAGGATGACCACACGCCATGACAATCGCAGTTGAGCCAAAACCCGAGGCGGTCCTCTTTGCCTGTAATCTAAATTCAGTACGCTCGCCCATGGCAGGTGCTTTGATGAGGCACCTCTATGGGCAATCTGTCTATGTTGAGACAGTGGGCGTCGAGGCCCGCGAGGTCGATCCCTTTGTTGTGGCGGTGATGGCGGAACGCGGAATTGACGTGAGCAACCACCTGTCCAAAAGCTTTGACATGCTGACGGAGACAACCTTCGATCTTATTGTCTGCCTGACACCAGAAGCTCAAACAGCGGCGAATGAACTGGCCCGAACACAGTCGCTTGAGGTGGAATATTGGCCGACAAGTGACCCAACCCACGGCACGGGCAGCCGGGAACAGCGCCTAGAGGCCTACCGTCAGTTGTGCACTGAATTGGAAGGCCAGCTCATAGCAAGATTCGGCACGCCCGATTTACTAGCGAATGAAGGCTAAAGAGCACTCAATTGGTTTGCCCTAAAGCCACATAGGGGCGCGAAAGTACTCAAAATCGGGCTATTTTCCCTGTAAATCGCTGTTTTTTGCGGATTGGAGCAGGAGGTGCTTGATTTTCCAAGCTTTCCTGCGCATTGTCCGCAAAATTCCAGAAAAAGGTAGAAGATGGCGAAGGAAGAACTCCTAGAATTTCCCGGTGTGGTTATTGAACTCTTGCCTAACGCGACATTTCGCGTTGAGCTAGAAAATGGCCACGAAATTATCGCGCACACTGCAGGCAAGATGCGGAAAAACCGTATTCGTGTTTTGGCAGGTGACAAGGTCCAGGTTGAAATGACCCCGTATGACCTAACCAAAGGCCGTATCACATACCGCTTTAAATAAGCGGTATGTGCTTTTCATCGTCTGTGGTTTGACACCAGAGGCGGTGGGTGAGGGTGACCCCATGTCTGAGCCCCAAACAAATTCTGCACAAGACGCAAGCAACGCTGCGACACCTGAATTGGTGTTGGCAAGTGCGTCGCCGCGTCGTGTGCAATTGCTCGCACAAATAGGCGTGGTGCCCTCTCAAATTCTACCCGCAGACATTGATGAGACCTCGCGCAAAGGCGAATTGCCGCGTCAGTTGGCGGAACGGTTGGCGCGGGAAAAAGCAGCAGCGACTGCAAAGTCCCTTGCACCAAATGCCTCTCGTTTTATTCTGGCCGCAGATACTGTGGTGGCGGTGGGCAGACGCATTCTGCCCAAAGCCGAAACCGAGGCCCAAGCGCGAGACTGCTTGGCGCTGTTGAGCGGACGGGCTCATAAGGTTTATACCGGGGTTGCCATTCAAAAAGGCGAGACCCTGCACAGTCGGCTCATCGTGTCGCGTGTGCAGTTCAAACGTCTCTCTCATGCCGAGCTCGAAGCCTATGTGGCAAGCGGCGAATGGGACGGTAAAGCCGGTGGTTATGCCATTCAGGGCCGAGCTGGCGCCTATGTGCGCGAAATCTCAGGGTCCTATAGCGCGATTGTCGGCTTGCCCTTACATGAGACGGCAAATCTTTTGTCGGGTTTGGGCTTCCCTCTCTATTGATCTGGCCAAGAGTGATGCTAGTCTCTTATTACTGAAATTGTTGGCAGCGGTACTCAATCCGATATTCGTCTTGGGGGCGGAAGGATGAGCGCGCCCGTGAGGATTTATGTCGGAAGAAGTATTGATCAATGTCGGTCTTGGGGAGACCCGCATTGCCGTCGTAGAAGACGGTGTGCCAACCGACCTTGTGTTGGAACGCACAAGCGAAGAAGACCTCACCGCCAAAACAGGCCGCGCGGGCCACTCGCTTCTCGGGAATATTTTCCTGGGACGGGTTCAGCGCGTTCTACCCGGCATGCAAGCCGCCTTTGTGGATATCGGATTAGAACGAGCAGGCTTTCTGGGCGCGCGCGAGGCTAAATGCCTGTGCGAGCTGATGAGCATGGACGAAGAAACACTACCGCCCATCTCCAAATGCGTCACCGAAGGCCAAGCCATTTTGGTGCAAGCGGTGAAAGACCCGATTGCCGATAAAGGCGCACGTCTCTCCGCCAATGTCACACTGGCAGGGCGCCAATTGGTGATGGTGCCCAACCAATCAGGAGTGGCCTTGTCGCGCCGGATTGAGAATGAAGACGACCGCGCCCGCCTGACCAAGATGGTTGAAGGTATTATCGAAAAACTCGGCACCCACGGCGTAACCGGTGCACCAGCAGGGTACATTGTGCGGACGGCTGCTCTAGAGGCGACCGAAAGCGAGCTGATCGAAGACGCCCGCCGCTTGGCCGCTCAGTGGGAGAAGGTGCGCGAAGTTCAAAAGCTCACCAAACCGCCCGCAGTAGTTTATCACGACCTCGACCCGGTCGCTAAAACCATGCGCGACTACGCCGGGCTCGACACCAAGCGTGTCATCATCGACGACCTAGATGCTTACAAAGAAGCTAAGGCCTATTGCGCCGCGACCATGCCCGCCATGTTGGACCGTATCCACCTGCACAATGGCCCCGGCGCTTTGTTCGACATGTATGACATCGACGGCGAGATTGAACGCGCGCTTGAAACCCGCGTGGAACTGCCCTCAGGCGGTTGGATCATCATTGAGAACACAGAGGCGCTGACGGCGGTGGACGTGAACTCTGGCCGCTTTACAGCCTCCACAGGCTTAGAAGAAACCAGCGTCAAAACAAACCTTGAAGCCGCCCATATGCTCGTCAAACAATTGCGGTTGCGCGGCACAGGCGGCCTCATCGTGATCGACTTCATCCACATGAATGAGCCTGAGAATAATCAGAAGATTGTTGATGCGCTCAATGAAGGTTTTGAGAGCGACCGCGTGCCTACTCAAATCTCCGGCATGTCTGAATTTGGGCTGATTGAAATGACCCGTAAGCGCGTGCGCGAGCCGCTCGACAAATTGCTGACTGAGGTCGCTAATCCCGGCACACCTGTTCGCATTAAAACCCGTGGCACAGTGGCTAATGAATTGATGCGTGCGGTGGAGAAAGAAGCCTGCGCAGGGCGTCCTTTGGTGGTCCGTGCCTCTCCTGATGTGGAGCATTGGTTTAGAGCCCGCAACGCGTTCCTGCTAGAGCGTATCCGCGAGCGCCTGCCTGTGCGTGTGGTGCTGGAGGCCGACCCATCTCTCACCCGTGAGCGCTTCACCATCGGCTATCTCAAATAGGAGGCGTTATGTCGGACCCCGTTTTTCTACATCCCCGCCCGTGCCCCATGTGCACCAAGCCCGCCACACCAAAAATGCGGCCTTTCTGCTCCAAACATTGTGCCGACGTAGACCTGAACCGCTGGCTAAAAGGCACCTACGCCATTCCTGTGGTGGAGACCCAAGACGAGTGGTCCGAACAAACTGCCCAGCTTGCGGCTGCCCAGCAAGAAGCCGACGAGACCAACTGATTCTTTTCCATGCCTAAGGCGAGCCTTGATGCGGGAAATTGAGAGCTACTTTCCTTGAATAGGCTCCAAATTGGCGGGGAAAAGGGACACAAAAGAGGGATTTTCGCGATTTAGAGGGCCGCCACACAGATTTTGTGGAGAACTCGCCTTCATATGTCATTCCCACCTTTACAGGCACGCTACGATTGCCTATAAACCGCGAGCCTTGGCGGTGCACTTGATGCCCGCCCCATACAGGCCAAGTGCCCGAGTAGCTCAGTTGGTAGAGCATGCGACTGAAAATCGCAGTGTCGGTGGTTCGAATCCGCCCTCGGGCACCACTTTTCAAAAAAATGCAATAATTGCCCGAAAATTCAGCACCCTCGATAGTACTGTTGGCGGCACTCATACGCGAGTTTTTGGGCTTGTGCGATATCAGCAGGAGTCATCTTTTCGGCAAGTGCAGCTCTTTTTTTGTGCCAAGGTCGCCCGGTTCGTGACGAGACGATATTATACCACATAAGGGACCGAACGTAGTCCTGTGGGGTGCCGTCTCCCTTTTCGTAGGCGACACCCAAATTCAACTGCGCATCAAGACGGCCTTGCTCCGCTGCGAGGGTGAACCACCTAATCGCAGCTTTATTGTCTCTCCGCACGCCCAAACCTTTTGCGTAGAACTCTCCCACTCTGTTCTGCCCAAAGGGGATCCCTTGTTTGGCAACGCGAAGGTACCACTTGAAGGCAATTTTGAGGTCTGGCTTCAGCTCACCCATCCCATAGTGGTACAGAAGTCCCAAACGATACTGAGCAAGCGCATACCCTCGATCAGCTGATAGAGCATACATTTCAAGGCCCCGTTTCTGATCCCGTTCAATGCCCGATCCATGAAGGATCATCTTGCCCAAACGAAACTGCGCTTCGGCATGTCCTTGGTCTGTCGCCAGAGTGTACCATTTGATCGCCAATTTCAGGTCTTTCGGGACGTCGAAGCCTCGCCAGTACATCAGGCCTAATCGGGCCTGGGCATCGGCGTCGCCTTGTTCAGCCTGAAGCGTGACTCTTTTCAAAATCGCTTCAAGTTCACCTTTATGGAAGTCGAGAGCATCTTGGTACGGGTCAGCCGCCAACACCGCTCCCCAAAACAAAAAGGGCAGAAAAGCAGAAAATAGGAAAAGAACTCTTCTCATAAGGAAAGTCTGAAAAGGGGCTAGTGTGGAGCGCGCTGTTTTGGGCGCAAGTTTCGTCACCACTTTAAGAGAAGGAAAAATCAACATCCTTTATAACTCCTAGCCAAACACTCCCGCGCAAGTTTCTGAGCCTTTGACACCTCAGCAGGAGACATTTTTTTAGCAGTATCTTCGCTCAGTATGTGATCAACATCATCCATATTTGACTCAGACAAATTATACCACATATGTGCTCGAATGTAGTCTTTCGGGACACCGCGCCCTTTTGAGTACATCCACGCCAGTTGTATCTGAGCATCGGCATTTCCCTGTTCCGCAGCCGGGGTGAGCCATTTGAGAGCGGCTTCGGCATCTTTTTGGAGGCCGCCCCACCCGTGTAGATAGTTCCCTCCCAAGTTTGCCTGAGCCTCGGCATACCCTTGATTAGCTGCCAGAACAGACCATTTGAGCGACAATTTATAATCTTGCGGGACTCCGTCCCCCAAATAGTACATCGATGCCAATGCGGACTGTGCGCTGGCACCTCCCTGTTTTGCCGCCAGAATGAACCAAGAGAATGTGTCTTTATAAATTTCAGGTTCACCCAACCCATATGTATGCAGCCGGATCAATTCCTCTTGGGCAGCTGCGTGCCCTTGTTTGGCCGCCAGCGTGAGCCATTTGACTGCGGCTTTATAGTCTTGCGGAATACCCCACTTGTCCGCATACATCATTCCCAAGTGAGCTTGAGCATCCGCGTTCCCTTGATCTGTTGCCAGCGTGAGCCATTCGATCGCCGTGTCATAGTCGTGCAGGACACCCATTCCCTCCGCGTACATAATTCCCACATGGGCCTGAGCATCCGCATTCCCTTGTTTGGCGGCGTATGTGTACCATTTGACGGCCAACTTATTGTCTTGCGGAACGCCTCTCCCCTCCAAGTGCATCAAACCTAAATAAGTCTGCGCTTGGGCGTTCCCCTGATTGGCCGCCAGAGTGAACCACTTAACGGCCTCCTTGTCGTCTTGCGAGACTATCCATCCGCCAAAATACATCTGACCCAAATAAGTCTGACCCAATCCGCTCCATTGTATGCCGCGAGGGGGGGTGTTCTTCTCAGCAACTTTAAGGTCCGCATCAGCCGAGGTGGGTTCAATTTTTTGCGGATCGACAGCCAGCGCCACCCCTCCAAGTACAAAGGAAAAGAGAATAGAGAAAAGGAAGGCTAATTTTTTCATGTCGAGAACCCCTAAAACGTCATCGAAATTATGCACTATAGGAGCCTGTGTCATAGCAATAACTACAAAATCCGACTGCTGGAGCGTCAGGTCTTCTGTGAGGGGTGTAAAGAAGCTTTAGGTTGTAACGTAAGTCGATTGCCACTCAAGGCTCTGCGATTGGGTGTTCTCAGTTCGGGTGTTTGGAGCAATGACTTTCCCAAAGTCATTGCCCTTTGAGTGCCCCCAATACAAAATCCGCTCGGGCTCTGGTGGACGTCTTTGGCAGTAAGCAGATGCTATAGCCAAGGCTGAGAAACCAAGTTTCAATCTCTTTTTTGAATATTCCAACTACTGACTATTTCAAATAATTTGACAGAGAAGTGTAGTCGGGAGAATGTTCTCTGAAGGCCACATTGCCCACCGTCGTTTTAGTCGCTGGTGCATCCTGACGACAAAACTGAGATGCTTGATATAATGGCAATATGAAAAAGTTACCCAAATTGGTAAAAGGCGACAAGGTAGCAGTGCTTTCTCCAAGCTTTGCCGCACCCGGTGTATGGCCACATGTGTATAAACTTGGCTTAGAAAGATTGAAAAACGTCTTCGGTCTTGAAGCTGTGGAGTTTCCCTCCACCACAAAACTTGAGGCATCGAAAGAAGAGCGCGCTGCAGATTTAGTAGCAGCCTTCCAAAACCCAGAGATGAAAGCAGTCATCACATCAATCGGTGGTGATGACCAAGTTACATATATCAAAAATCTTCCTAATGGTGTGTTTAGGGAGAACCCCAAACCCGTTTTTGGTTTTAGCGACAATTCACATTTTTCCAATTTCTTATTTCTAAACGGTGTCCCCTCATTTTATGGCGGAGCACTGTTTACTCAGTTTGCAATGCAAGGAGAAATGGATACGTACACAGTAAAGTATCTGAATCATGCGCTGTTTGAAGAAGGTGAGTTTGAGTTAGAACCATCCACTGAGTACAACGATATCGGGTTAGAGTGGAGCGATGTGTCGCTACTCGCCAATAAACGTACATACGAAATCAGTGACGGTTGGTATTGGGATGGAGAAAGAAATGGACAGGGTTTGTTGTGGGGAGGTTGTGTGGAATCGGTAGATGAAATGCTTAGACATGATGTACCAATTCCGTCGCTAGAGCAGTTTAAGGGTATTGTACTGATGCTGGAAACTTCGGAAGAGATTCCCACTGCAAGTTACGTCACTCGAGTCATCAGAGCGTTTGGTGAGAGAGGCATTCTTGGACAGGTTCAAGGCGTACTTATTGGTCGCCCTAAAGCGTGGGAAATTGATAAGCAAAACACCACTGAGGAAAAAGAAATCTACCGTAAAGAACAACGTGAAGTGGTGCTGAACACTATTCGTTCGTACAATCAAGATATTCCAATTGTTCAGAATATGAACTTTGGTCATACTGACCCACAGATTTCAATGCCGTACGGTAATCGGGTTAGAATTGTTTCCGGTGACCAGAAAATCTATGCAACTTTTTGAGTGGCAGTTCGAACATCGTCCAACGCCCGTAGCAACTATGAATAGGCCGCGACACGTAAAGTGTTGTGGCTTTTTTTTCTGGATATACCAACAAGGCTGCCTATTGCTCACTTAGCAATGGACGCGATCACAAACTCAGGCAGGCTTCATGTTATTCAAGCCAAAATAATACCAGACTCATCTGTGATCTGAGTGTCGCCCATGAGAGCCGTCAGTGTGCCGTACCGCTCGAGGCTTCTGCTTTACGCAAAACGCGCAGGAAGTTGCCACTCCAGATTTTCCCAATGTCTTCGGCAGAATAGCCTGCGCGCACAAGCTCAACAGTCAGGTTCAAGGCTTGGCTTGCGTCCCGGTACCCTTTAATATTGCTGCCGTGATTGAAATCATTCCCAATACCCACGTGATCGACGCCAATGCGGTCGACGATGTAGTTGATGTGGGCGATCATATCAGTGACGTTGCCCGGCCCAATGGTCGAACGCATTTCAACTAAGAAGGCGCGTTTCGCAGCTGGATCCTCAAGCTCCCAGTAAAGCTCATAAGGGTAAGAATAGGCAGCGGGGAGCCCTGCCTTGAGGCGAACAGCAATGACCGCTTCAAGGAGGGCGGGATCGGAGAGGGGAACAAGATAGGCGCCAAAGGCTGCAACATGAATGACGCCTCCCTTCTCCCCAATGAGGTCTATTTCCTCATCGGACAAATTGCGGGTGACATTTGAAATCGCGCGAACATTTGAATGGCTGGCAATAACAGGCGCGCGCGACAAAACGATTGTCTGCATCGCAGCCGCTTTTGATAATTGCGAGATGTCCACGATTGCGCCCAGCGAGTTGATGCGATTGATGGCAGCAATGCCCAATTCTGACAAACCGCCATGCTCCTCAGTGGGTTCGTAACTGCGTGTTGCGCCGTCATAAATAGGCCGCGATGAGTCAGAGAAGGCGTTGTGGCCCAGATGGTTCAATCCAAAAACACGCACCCCGGCATCATAGAAATGATCAATCGCGGAAACATCTTGCTCGAGAGATCGGGCGTTTTGAAAACCCAAAATGAGAGCAGTTTTCCCCGCTGCCTTTGCAGCTTCCACCTCGTCTGCGGATTTGGCGAGCACAACGGCGTCGGGTGCATCAGCGACGATTTTTAGAACAGCTGCCAATTTCTCATTGGCTATCGCGCGTGCAGCAGCTGTACCCTCCGGCGTCCTGTCGCCGGGTCCCACAGCCACAGACATGACAACCGCCGTAACGCCACCCTCTTTAAGCTTGGCCGGGCTGACTTTTGAAACGCCACCTTCCCCCAAATAGCTGTGCGATGTGGAGGGAATAACGATATCTGCATGCGCGTCCAGCACGAGACTGTCTGAATGAATGGCTTGGGCCTGTGCAATAAGCTCAGCGTCAATAGGGTCTGTGTCCGCACGCAGACCGCTGGGGGAAATTGAGACGAAGAGCAACCCACTCAGGAGATACTTGAGACTTTTTGAAAAGAGGGTGCTTGGATTCTTCATGACATACTCCGATGCTGCTGTAGTCGACCCATTTGCTTGCATGGCCCGTAAAGGAGAGTGCACTGATACCTCCAAAATGCAATGCATAAGGTGTTTAGCAGTGCATATCTATCGGACGATTACGGCGTGAGCAGCCAGATGATCAGGCCGAGCCCAACGACGCTGCCTGCGATCACTTTCATGCTGGTGGCGAGCCGGAGGCGGAGGGAGAGGAACAACACGAAGCCGACTAGAGACATGGCAAGAATGATGATCGCAGAGATATCAATGATTGCTTTCCACACCGCACCTGCTTCTTTGCCGCGATGCAAATTGTGGATGATGGAGGTGAGGGAGGCTGGCTCTACTTCGATCTCAGCGAGGCCGGTTTCGCGGTCAATAAAGACAAGCGTGTCTCCTTTGACGCCCGTATAACGCAAGGTCACATCAAAGTTTGAAATATCGGCGGCTTTAAACGCGCCGATCACACGGGCTTCATCTTCAATGATGCGCGCGAGGGCCGGGCCGGGAAGGTCGGCTGCAAGTGTATCTTCAAGAGTTTCAAGAGACAGGTTTACGGTGACCGGTGCCGCAGTTTCAGTTTTGCCGGAATTGAACCACTCAGGATGGTTGAGCAAGATGCCGGAGAAGGAAAAGAAGATCAGGACAATGAAGGCGGCAGCTGACAAGTAGGCATGCCACATGCGAGAGAACCTATAGAAGGTTCCCTTTTTGATGCTGGTCAAGCTGTTCCAGCTTTTTGCGACCGTATCAAAGACGCCTCGTAGGGGTTTCACTTGGGCTCTGGAGAGTTGCATAGATGTTATTCAGCCCCATAGCGAATGTGGATGGTGCCAAGCTCTGCACCCGTAGGAAGCTTTTTGCTGAAAGGTGTATCGCCAAACTCGATCTCAACACGTTCCAGCTGGTGGTCCCCGTGTTCGCGCGCCGCTTCAATGTTCAAAATGTAAGGCGCTGCTGGAACCGGGGTGCCTTCATAATCAAAGCCATCCCAAGTCAGCGTGTAGTCGCCCGGTTTGCGGGTGGGTTCTGAGATCGCATCAATCAAGCTGCCCGCTGTGCGGCCAACCCGGCGCTGCCAATAGTAGTTTTCTTCCATCCAACGAGCCGAATCTCCAGCGAGTAGCAAAATTCTGACCAAGTTTCTGTCTTTGTCAGATATCCAAGCCGCCACATAGGGACGCCGATAATCTGCAACATCGTGCTCAGGGATTTTAAGGTCCACCTCAAATGTGAAGCCTTGCGGCCATGCAGAGGCAGAACGCTTTCCGTCTTCGGCAAGGGTCAAGTTTCTCCAGCCTTTGGTTGAAAATAAATGTCCATCCTTGGCGGTGATTTGGGCTTCGACACCTTCTTCAGTTGCCGCAAGCGCTAACCCATCGCCGATTTCCATAACCATTAAGGCGGTAGCAATGGCATCAGCAGTCATTGCATCAGGTGCATACACGGTGACAAATGAAACATGATCCGTGGACCAACCATCTTGGGGGGATATGACGTGGCTAAAGTGCTCACCGTTGATGACATAGTCGCGCCCACTGCGCCCACTTGTCGCGACAGCCCCGCTCTGGAAGGCGACCGTATCGCTTTTCGCAGATGCGCCAGTAGCGGCGTGCCATTGACCATCATGAGGGCCTGTGCCGAGCGCGCCAACGTCGCCACCAATGTTGAGAAGGAGGCCTTTTACATTGGGAGCCGCCTTGCGCGCGGCGATCAAAGCTTGGTCAATAATGTAACCTTTGGCCAAGGAATTGACGTTGAAGATGACTTCTGGGGGGCGGGAGACTGCGCGGGTTTCTGAATTAATCTGAACCTCAGCGCGTTTCAACCGACCCGCCAGCAGTCGAACTTTGGGACTAGAGGGAAGGGTCTGACTTTTCTCTGCTTGGCGCCATTGTTCAAGCAAGCCACCTACACGGCAGCTCAAGGAATTCTTACTTTTGAGCCGCAGCTCCTCGCACCGGCTCAAAACGGTGTGCAGCGGTTTTGACAGGGTGCGGGTGGCCTCTGTGTTCAGTTGAGAAAGCTCGCTGGTCGGATCGTAGCTGCTCAAACTGGCGCTCAGTCGGTCAATCTCACCAAGGGCCGCTGCCTCCGCACGGTCAGCCGCGTCGGGGTTTCCCCCCCAAATACTCAACTCAAAGTGGGTGCCCAGAACACTGTCTTGTTGGCGTATCTCCAAGGTTTCTGCGGCTTTGACTGGTTCTGCGCCCAAGAGTGTGGCCAGTGTGGCGGTGATGACAATCCGGACAAAGTCACTTTTGGTTTTTGATAGCCACATGTCATTCCACTTTTCATTTGTTGAAATCCACGGGGTCTATGCCACGAATAAATCCTACTTGCAATTAAATATTAGTTGCATAAGGTGGCCTCCGAACAGGTAAGAGGTGATCCGCGAGGGCACGCGATGGTTCATTAATTGATCTGTGCACACACATAATTAGGAATGAAAAAATGGCTTCAGCGAAACGAATACTGAGCACTCTGGTGCTTTCCGCAACTTTGAGTGTTTCCGCATTGAGCGTCTCCGCCTATGCCGATGGGCATGGCAGTGGAGCGCACAGCACAGCTGATAAAGAAGGCAAAAAAGGCTCTAAAGTTTTTAAGGGCAAAGGGCATGGCGGGCATTCCAGCAAGTCATTCTTCGAACGGTATGACACCGATGAGAATGGGTCTGTAAGCAAAGAAGAATTCGCTGCTGAACGGGAGAAAGGATACAAGCGGCGCGACGCAAATGGCGACGGCAAAGTCTACGTAGACGAATATGTAGCTGAGTATGAAGTGCGCTTGGACGAGCAGCTGAAAAAACGCCGCGAATCTGCCATCAAGCAAACTCACACACGCTTTGGTGTGATGGACGCTGACAAAGACGAGATCATGACTCTTGAAGAGTTCAATAAGTCTGGAGATCGTGTGTTTGGTCGTCGCGACAAAAATGAAGACGGAAAAGTCGACGAGCAAGATATGGCGAGCAAAAAAGACAAAGCCTATTGCGACAAAGGCAAAAAGCACTAATTGAGACTGCTTAAGCTGACGAAAACCATCGCCGCTCCCCCTCAGTTCACTGATTGGGGGGCGGCTTTTGTTTGCGCGCGCGGGGCTGAGGACGGTCTGTATCCCCTAAATTTGTAGGGTTTCTAAAGTGCGGCCCAACCTCAAAATTAGTCCGTATACGGATACGTAACTCAAATGCCACAAGTCGACATGTTCGTCTATTTGCAAATGATTCTCATTGACGAAAACGAATCCCCTCTGTAGGTATGCCCTAATGCAATTGAGAGTCAGTCGCAATGGGGCGTTCATTCAGAAGGTTACGGGGCAATCGGTAGCCAGAGTAAGTAAGGGGTTTCTATGAAGAGCCAGTATAAGTTCAAAACAGTAAGTATGAGCGCATTGGCGCTTGTTCTTGCGTTAGGCACGCAAAGCTACGCACAAGATGAGACGGAAACGGATCAAGGTGAGTTTCTAGGAACCATCAAATTGGGCGAAAGTAAGCGGGCGGTGGATACCAGCACAGCAGTTCCCATCACAACTATTGGCTCTGAGGAAATCAACGACCGCCAGGCCGGTACAATCGCCGAACTCATCGAAACCATTCCCGGTGTTTCTTTGGTGAACGGTTCAACTCCCACAGGATCAGGCATCGCCATTCGTGGTTTCGGCGCTAACGGTACTTACGGTACTGACCAAAAGGTGGCCGTCCTGATCGACGGCGCGACAACCGGAGCCGAAGAGCTTTACCGCATCGGAACGCAGTTGTTTACAGACCCCTACCTCTACAAATCCGTCACAGTACAACGCGGTACGGTGGGCAGTTTTGAATATGGCAGTGGTATCGTCGGCGGTATTGTGCGCCTGGAAACCATTGACGCGTCTGACCTCACAGGTGGAGAGCCCGGTTTCAAATGGGCCCAGACAATTGGCATGGCGAGCAATTCAAAAGGTCGCAACCTCTCGACGACGTTAGCTTGGCAACCGCTTCAAAATCTGGAATTCCTCGCCAACTACTCTTACAGAGAGCAGAGCGAGCAGAAAGATGGGAACGGCGATGTCATCGGCAATAGCGCGTTCGAGCTTCCCTCCTACCTTGCCAAAGCCAAGTTTACCTTTGGTGCAGGGAACGCTCACAGCCTGACTGCTAACGTGACCCGCACCGAAACGGCGGAACGTGATGTACCTTACGATCAATTCGGTTTAGGGGGCGGCTTCTTCGGCAATGTGGACCGCGACATTACCAGTGAGACGGCTGGCCTTGTGTACAAATACGCGCCAGCAAACAGCAATCTGTATGACCTTTCTGTAGCACTGACCTATGCGAACCAAGTTATTGATCAATCACCTGTTGGCGGGGCGTCAAGCCTTTTGGATGCTGACCACCAGTACGAAACAACAAAGCTGACTGTCAAAAATGGGTCGTATGTGGAGACAGGTTCAGTTAGCCACAACCTTCGGTATGGATTTGAAGTGCTGAAAAAAGAACGCAAAGATGCGTCCTCTGCGCCCGGCGGTACAGACAAGCGCTTCGCGCTGTTCCTAATTGATGACATGGAATTGGTCGAAGGTCTTAACTTTACACCAGCTCTTCGGTACGAAGCCCAAGAGCTAGAAGACCCAACCCTAACCCTCAATCACAGTGCATTGATGGGCGGAGCGTCTCTTCGTTACGAATTTGACTCTGGGCTCGCTCTGTTCACCAGTTATGCGTACACGGTGGGCTTACCTATTCTTGATGATATCGAGAATTCGGCAAAAAGAGATGTACCTGAGATCGCAACAACCTATGAAGCAGGTGTCTCCTACGACCATGTTGGCTTCCTAGGTGAAGGCAATGCGCTCGCCCTTAAACTCAACTACTACAAAACGAATTTGGACGACGTAACGTCATACTCCAGCGTAGCTGAAATTGACTTGCAAGGCTTCGAGCTTGAGGGTTCATTCGCCCTCGCTTCAGGTGCGTATTTTGACCTGAACGCAAACATTGTCAGCGGTGAAGAGATCCGCACCAATGGCGACGTATTCGATTGGCGCAACATTCCCCAAGACACTCTGCGTCTCTCAGTGGGCCAACGGATTGGAGATGTTGCAGACTTCAGTGCGGAAGTTCTGACTGCCTTTGAAAAAGATATTTCAGGCCTCGCCAGCACACCTACCTCTGATGGTAGCGGCTTCACGACGCTTAACTTGCGGACAACCTTGACGCCTCAAGAGGGCATCCTGAAAGGCCTTGAGATCCGCATGGGCTTCGAGAATGTCTTCGACACGCAATACACACCTATGCTCGCGACCCGCCCAGCGCCTGGCCGCAACTTCAAACTGACTTTCACCAAAGCATTCTTCTAAGAAAAACAGTTTGAGTTCACAAAAACAGGGCCGAGGGGGTGAACTTCATTCCCTCGGCAAAACTATAGCAGGACAGACCGGAAGTCGGTCTGATGTAAAGGGTAAAGCACATGTCCGCTAACGTAGGTTCTTGGATTGAACCGGTTCAAAAGCTCGCCGATTTGGGTGGGCCAGTTCTGGTCATTCTATTGGTCGTGTCCATTGTCACGGTCACTGTCGCCTTACTGAAAGTATGGCAATATCAAATATCAGGTGTAGGCCGGCGCAAGCATTTGCATAATGCGCTAAAGCTCTGGGATAAGGGCGATAAAGAAGAAGCCCTGGTGACGCTGGCTCGGTCACGCCACTTCCTAGCGCCCACAGTCAAATGGGGCATGGGATTGTATGAGCGCTCGGGTATTCAAGGTCGCCTAGAAACAGATGCAGAGCAAAAGCTTGAAACATTGGAATCGGGTTTTCGATTTTTTGATGTTGTGGCCCAGCTCTCTCCGTTGTTGGGGTTGCTCGGCACTGTTTTAGGAATGATCGAAGCGTTCCAAGCTCTGCAAGATGCAGGCTCTCAAGTGGACCCATCCCTTTTGGCAGGTGGTATCTGGGTCGCTCTCGTCACCACGGCAGCAGGCTTAAGTGTCGCCATGCCAACGTCCATAATTTTGTCATGGCTTGAAGCCCGTATCGACGCGGAACGAATTTTTGCTGAATACGCCTTTGCCACAATTACATCACCGGTTGGGTCGGGTCAGGATGTCACTTAGACGAACAAGAAAGCGGCGTAAGGCGTCTGTTACATCATTGATTGATGTGATCTTTCTGCTTCTGTTGTTCTTCATGCTTGCATCGACGTTCTCCAAGAAAACGGAGCTCGAACTCGTCTCAAGTACGGAAGGGTCCGCAAGCGGTGAGCAACCTCATGTCGTGCGCCTTTTCGTGGCATTGCAGGGCTTGAAAGTAAACGGCCACCCAATAGCAGAAGCAGAACTGGTCGCTGATTTAAGCCACAAGGCGTCAAAGCCAAACACCATCATTGCGGTGGAATTGGACGATGAGGTGAGCACTCAACGCTTGATAGACGTTCTGTTGAAGGTCCGGGGTGTTTCAGACGCTCGCATACGGGTATTGGAGCCATCATGAAAAAGAAACGCGAACGTACCGAGCGAGAGTCCACCATTTCGCTGATCAATATCATTTTCTTGATTCTAATTTTTTTCATGATCTCCGGCACGATCTCGACCCCCAGTTTGCCGTCATTGGAGTTCGTGCAGACGACGGAGCTGGAGTGTTGTGCGGGAAATCATGTGCTGCAAATTTCAGATGATGGATCGCTGTTTGTCAAAGGCGATCCAATTGCATCCATAGAAGTCTATTTGACCTCATTGCCCGAGACCGATCCCACCGTGCGTATCGTCCCGGACCATCGTTTGCCTGCAAACAAGCTACTGAGCTTTGTGAGTGAGTTACGCAAAAACGATGCAAAAAACATTGTCATCGTTACGGAGAATAATTGATCATGGCAGAGCGCCGGGTATTCCGCACTTTATTGGCATTAGGCGTCGCAGCAAGTTTACATCTTGTTGCATTGAACGCATTAGCGCAGCAGAGCAGTGATGTGCAGATAAAAGGGGGCCGATTGCAGGTTGAGCTTGGCCTGAGTGCAAAGTCATCCACTGCGATGGCGGCTGGGGCGATGGCTTCTGCCAAAGAGAAGCCGCAGGAGATGAAACCTGACGTTGAAGAGCACAAGATCGAACCTCCCTTGCCTGACCCTGAGCCAATTGTGGAGCCGAACGACGCCTCTGTGTCAGAGAAGGTCGTAACCCCTGAAATTCCTGTCGAACGTCGCGAAAAGCCGAGAAAGAAAAAAGAAGCACCGAAAGCCAAGCCAAAACCGAAACTGGTGAAACCAGTAAAGAAGCAAGTTCCACCAAAGAAGGTTGAGAAAAAAACTGAGGAAAAAGTCGCTGAAGCAACACCGCCTCCAATGCCAGTCGGGGGCGTGCCGTCTCTTGCCTCAGCCGGGACTGATGCAGACGCAGCTGGTGTTCCCCAGCCTGAAGCCAATCCGGGTAATTCCGCCTCTCAAAACTATAAGGGGGATGTGATGGCACATCTTTCGACAAGACGTCGCCCCCGGGCATCGGGCGCGGGCTTTGCCATGGTCGCATTTTTGGTGACCTCCTCGGGAGGCGTCGAGAATACACGTGTTGCCACCAGCTCCGGTGTCGCAAAGTTTGATCGGGCTGCGTTGAAATTTGTAAGCCGTGCAGCTCCGTATCCAAAGCCACCTGCACACGTAAGACGAGATTTTGTCGTCAAAATTGAAGGCAAATAGAGGCCAATTTTAGTGGCTGCGACAGGTGTTGCGCCACTCATGAGAATACCTCTACGGGCCCTGTGTAAATCGCGTAGAAAATCGAGCTCCACGCATAGATAATGGCTGCTGCGGAGATGATGCCCATGGCCGTTGTTACACGCTGCAAAATGCCACCGGCAAACACAAAGGCATTGACCCCAAAGCCTCGCCAAAGATAGGGCAACGGGTTTGCCCATGCACCAAAGATCATCGCCCATACTACTGGCTCCCACAAGGTGAGCTCAAACAGAGTGACCAGCACGCCGGTAGCCGTGGACATGAGGCCAAGCATGATCCAGTCGATATGGGCGGCCCCAATTTGTTTGAAGTTGAGGGTTTTGCTCGCGAGAAGCTTAGGGTTTTGCATTGGAACGGCCATCAACGCCCCCATAATGCTGGATGAAAAGATGGCGAGGCAACCAGATATGACAAGCAGCTTAGCTGCAACGAGAGTTTCCATGATAGTTCTCCTTTTCTAGAGAATTACCGTGAAACTGACGCCGACACCTTGAACAAACGTGCAGAAATTGTGGGGCCTATGAAAGGGAAGAAGGCGAGAGACCAAAGGTGGCTCGAACACTACGCGAAAAATGCGGCGCGTCACAAAAGCCGCTGTCCAGTCCGGCAGTTTGCAGCGTGCCGCCTTGCACCACATCGCCGATAGCCGTGCGAAGCGCTTTCCAGATTTGATAGGACCGTAAAGTCATGCCCGTTGCTGCCTTGAATGCTTTAAGTGACTGGGTGCGCTCCAGCCCCAGGGCTGCAGAAAGTGCGCCCTGCCCCATTCGCAAAGAGGGATCCCTGTTGATTGTTTGGATCGTATGGAGGAGAGGGCGAGGCACATCTGCATTCTCTTCTTGAGCGAACAGTCGATTGCGCACCTCGCGCTCGGCCCCTGTAGACCAATTTTCCATCGCGGCTATGAGAGAGCTTGTTTGGTGCGCTGATAAGGGCGTTGCAGGGGAACCAAAGAGCTTGCCCGGCCCCGTAGGGCGCAAACATTCCAGATACATGACGTGGCCGTCTTGATCGCCAAAAAGCACCCGGTGATCAAAACCCGGTGCCACAAACAGGGCGTCTCCTTCTATCCGCCCAGTTCGCGTTTCGATAGCAATCGGCGCCCGATTGCCAATAAGCAGACACGGTACACGGTTCTTGTGCCAGCCGGTTTCCGCAAGGCTGACTGCGTAAATCACGCTGGTCTTAGTCTCTGCCGCGATCAGATTAGGTAGGTCGGCGGTCGGCTGCATCGAAACTCTCCCTCCAATTTGATGAAGGGACCATAGAGCACGGAGACCCCAATTCAAAATCAGCTTGCTGACTGTGCTTGGGCCCTGAAAAATTGATCCGTCGCCTCGTCCATTGGGTAGAACGTCTCAATCCTCAATTCGTCCGTCGTAATATCCTGCGGTGTACCAAAGGTGGAGATGACCGAGAACAGGCTCAACTTAAGCCCGTCAATGTCGAGTTTCAAAGGGGCTACTGGAAGCATATCGTCAAAGATGATTTCACTCTTGCCCGCCGTGTCCAATAATTCAGCATAGGCAGTAAACCGTTTTTGAAGAGCAGGGTCTCTCGACGCCGCCATCTCACGCTCTAATCGTTGGGCGATCATCGGGCCAACTTCGTCCCAATTGGCAATATATTGCCGCAGCCCTTTGGGGTGGATCGTGAGCAAGGCCAAGTTAACTTCACCCTCATCACCAAATTCCGCCATCATGTCGGCTGGGTCTCCGCCTGCGCCGAGCAATAAATTTGCGGATGTGTTTTGCATTTTCACATTCCAATGAGGGTCAAAGACGACGGCTGGAAAAGGGTCATGGTGATCTAACATCCTGCCCAGCGCGTCCAAAACCGGCGCCATTGACGGCGTATCCAATCCAGACTCAGTGTAGATCTCAGAATAGCCAGCCGAATGCAGCAGTCGGTTACGTTCGCGCAGAGGCACGTCCATAGCCGTCGCCAATTGCACCACCATCTCTCGGCTGGGTGCGCTGCGCCCCGTTTCCAAATAACTGACATGGCGCTGAGAAACATTGGCCTTAAGCGCCAAGTCCAGCTGCGACAAGTTCCGATATTGTCGCCACTGGCGACACATGGCTTTAAAATTCTGCGTAGTCACACCCGCCAATTCCCATCTCCCTTTGTCCCAAGCCTAATCCAGATTGGTTCATTTGCAATAACCTCTGAGGTTATTGCACGAATCCAGCCTGAGTTTCAGAGTGGCGCCATCAGACACAAGGAGTTTCACATGTTGAACACACGTTTATTGGCTATTCTAATCCTCATCCCCTTCACAGTGCTATCAGCCTACGCGCTGTGGGATGTAGGCTATATTGGAATTTGGGACTACCACCGCCACAGCTCAGCGGGATGGCAGGTCATTGTGGACCTTGTCATCGCGGTAGCTCTGATCTTGGTTTGGCTCGTGCCGGACGCCAGAAAAGCCGGCAAAAACCCATGGCCGTGGGTTGTCCTAACCGTCGTCACCGGCTCTTTCGGCCCTCTGCTGTATTTAGTTTTCCGGAAGGGCTCAGCTGAGGGGCGCTAGATTGTCAGCGTTGCAGTACAGAGCAGTGGTTGACCTAAGGTCGAATGTTAACGGCCTAGGAGGTCAGCCGCGTTTAATCGTTTGCTAGGAGGTAAATTAAGAGATGGATGTTTTTGCAAAACTATATATTTTAGAGTAGGTGCGATGTCGATTCTGCACGACGAATAGTTACGGAGGGGTAATCCGAGTGCCAAGAATAAGATCGATAAGCATACAGAATTATAGATCCATACGTCGATTGGAAATGGACGTAACTGATCTAACCATTCTTGTGGGCGACAATGATTGTGGAAAATCCAATATTCTCCGCGCGCTGGATCTCTTTTTTAACTACAAAAAAAACCCGAATGAAACACTCAATTTTTCAGAGGATTACAATAGATTTGTAAGGCCGCCCAATCGCAAGGCGAAAGAAATTACAATAGAACTAACCCTAGAGCTTCCGGGAAACTACCATAAAACAAATGGACAGTTTATCAGATGGAAACAAGTTTGGAGAAAAGATGGGCTTTTCATTGCTAAAAGTTCATACCATGGCTTCAATGAAGAACCTGGGCGTAATGGTAAAGTGCGAATCCAGAAGGTCGAGATACCTGCTAAGTCTAAAGTGCATACTCTGCTGGACCGTGTTGAATATGAGTATATTCCAGCAGTAAGAAGCGACCAGTTTTTCCGAAAATTACGTGGTCGAATTTATGGCGCAATTGCAGAGACTGCCGGAGATCGTTTTCGCAGTAAAAGCAGTGAGTTTGAAAAAGAAATTTCTAAAAACGTTAGTGCACTTCTGGGAGACATTTCATCAGATTTGAGTGAAACCGCCGAACTGAAACTACCGAACAATTTGGGTGAGATTTTCGAGAGGCTGGATTTTTTAACCTCAAAGGGGTCCATTTCTCTTAACAACCGTGGTGATGGGATTAAGGCGCGTTACATTCCGCTAATTCTCAAATTCATTTCAGAGCGGAAAATGGCCCAGCTTGGAAAAGGCGCGAGCCCATTCACATTTATATGGGCCTATGAAGAGCCGGAGAATAACCTTGAATTTCGGCGAGCGATTGAACTAGCGGACACTTTTGAACGTTTTGCAAAAGATGAGCTCACCCAAGTATTATTAACGACGCACTCACCTGTTTTTTACAATTTGACCTCGAAAAAGAGTGAACTCCACTCGAATTGGCATGTCTATAAACAGGATACTGATACAGGAACATCTGTTTTAAATAATTATGATACAGGGCTGTCATTGGATGAGAGAATGGGGGCAATGGGAATAATAGCGCCGCATATTAGGGCTGCTCAAGAAGAGCTATCTATAATAAATGAGCAGATGGAAACTTTGAAAGTAAAAGTTAAAGAGGAAAACGTAGAAAACCTTCCGGCGATTTTCATGGAAGGAAAATGTGAGTTCCTTTTGTATAGCGAGCTTATCGATAGGTGTTTTCCAGAAATGAGAAAACAAGTTTTTTTGGCTGAACCTCCGCCACGAGCCGGGGCCGATTATGTGACAAACATGCTTCGTGCATGGGAATATGGTGTAAAACGCTTGCCTAGCAAAAGGCGGCCAAGAGCTTTTGGCATGCTGGATCGTGATGCAGCGGGTGAGGGTGCACTGAAGAGGCTGCATTTTGACATTACAAAACCAAAACATTTTCAGGTGAAATTACTTGACTGGCCTGAGCATCTACATGGCATACGCGATTTAGGTGTTAAACTACCAATAGCATTGGAGGAACTTCTACCAGAAGAATGTTGGGTAGAGGCGGAAAGCGCAAAGTACTTGATAGATAGGCAAGATAAAGGCCCGGTGTCTCCTGCTTTGGCCGCTAAGTTGCTTGAAAGCGAAGTTCCATTCGCTAAACTGCTTGACCCCACATCCGCAATATTTATCAAAAAAGCTCCGTGCCCTGACAAGAAGGTTAAATGGATAGAAAGTATTGCTAGTTTGGGAAAAGAGGAGTTTAGTCGCGCAACCTTGGAACACAGAAAACTGTTGGGTGATGCAATAAAGTACTTGCTTGATCAATAGGTCAGTTTAGCGGATTTCCGTTGCGATAGCCTTCAATCAATAGACAGCAAACTCTTAGGGGGGGCTCCAGAAATTGCAGTTCGCTTCGGCGCACTTTCAATATCGACTTTCGACTCGAACGACTGAGCCCCACCATCGCGCTCTAACCAGCCACCCTAACAGCCGATCTTTCGGGCGCAACCGGACTTGGCGTTGAGCACGTGCCGTATAGGGCGCCAACGGAGGCAGTAGCCCCCTGCGCAAGCGCCGACATTTTTGCCTTGCACCTATAGGGACTACAGGGAGTACGATGAGGCTAGCGGGAAAAATTAAGTCCCGTCAACAACGACACAGGTGACGACGCATGGAAACAAGGTCAACTGATATTGAACTGAATTCGACAATCACCTGTCCTGAATGCGGTCACGCGCAAACCGAGGTCATGCCGACCGATGCATGCCAGTGGTGCTACGACTGCAGGGGCTGCAAGGCATTGCTCAAGCCCAAACCCGGTGACTGCTGTGTCTACTGCTCCTATGGCACGGTTCCCTGTCCTCCCATTCAAGAAGGTGGGGCGTGTTGCGGATGAGGAGAGCTAACGCGTGGCTTTTGTGGGGCGGCTGACGGCGTAAACCCCTAGCCCCACAAATGCGATTGCTATAAGTCCGAGCGGGGTAGGAATTTCTGCAAAGAAAGCAAAGGCGAGCACCGCGCCGGTGACAGCCGAAACCGAACCGATTTGACTGAGATAGACGGGACCTGCCAAGTGTTGCAACCGGAAATAGAGATCGTATAAAAGGGTGAAAACCAATATCTGTGCGACCAATAATCCCGAAGCTCCCAGTGACCAAGCTGTGGGATTGGGAGGTATGTCCAATGCTAATGTGATTCCTACAAGGGTGAGAAACCCAATTGCCATCATGCTCAAGGACAGATGGGCCGGGGGCACGCCGGGCGGCCAATAACGGCTGCGGAAAATATTGCCGATGGATAGCAGCACAGGCCCGCACAACGAGGCAATGATCCAGAAGTTGAGGTCCCCGTCGAGGGAATGTGTGCTGAGGCTGAGAAGTACGGCCCCAACGACGCCCGAGATTACACCGCTGAGTTTAACCACATTGATTTTTTCCAACCCAATACTCACCGCGATGGCGTAAGTGATGACGAGCGGGAACGCCATGCAGAGGGTGACAAAGCCCACACCGATATGCTGGGCAGCGGCAAAGCCAAGCGCGTTGGGCAGGGCAAACAACACGCCGCTGACGAGGGAGAATTTAAGGAACCCGTAGGAGAGCACAAGCGCTGGTTTGGCAAAGGCGACCCGGGCGTACATCAAAATCGCGCTGCCCAGCATGGACCATTGCAGCAGGCTCAACGGATGCCAGCCGATTGTCGGCGCGGCTTTGGCAATGAGAATGGAGACGGCCAGCAGTGCACCCACTACCAGTAACAGACCTACAGCACCGCTCTTGCGCACGGTCATGAGAAGAGAAGACGATTGTGTTTCAGACATGAGGCTGGTCCATTGCTTAGGCGTACAGAATTGGCGTAGACTATTACTTAGGCATTAAGTATCTTAATATCAAGACAAATGAGGGAAGATGGATAGAGCAGCCCAAGCCAAGGCCCAGTGGGAAAAAGAACTGCCAAGTTTGAATTTGGACCCAATGGTTCTGATCGGGCGCATGGCGGAAGTATCCCACCTACTGACGCGCGATCACCTAGGGCCGATCTTTGCCTCGTACGGTTTGAAGCAGGGGGAGTTTGACGTATTAGCAACTTTGCGCCGAGCAGGAGGGAGCGAAGGATTGACCCCCACTCAATTGTATCAAACCACAATGGTAAGTTCAGGTGGTATGACAGCGCGGGTCGACCGACTGGAAAAGAATGGCCTGATTGAACGTAAGTCTCACCCCAGTGATCGCCGAGCGCTCAGGGTGTCGCTGACGCCCAAGGGTAAAAAGCTGATTGAGGGCATGATGCCAATGTATGTGCAGGCCCAAGCCGATGCGCTGAGCGGCCTTTCAGCGAAAGAGCAAAAAACGCTGTCGGCTCTGCTGGCTACTTTAGCGGAGAGTTTGAATGCGGATAGCTGATAGATGGTTTGAGCGCAAGGAAATGGACGACGGCGTGACATGGTTGTGGGAACCGCATGTGCATCCATTCCTGCGCTGTAACATTTGGTTTATCAAAGGGCGCGACCGCCATGTAATTTTGGACTCCGGTTTGGGCGTAAAGTCGTTGCGGAACGAAATCGCGGACCTAGCCGACAAGCCCGTGATCGCGGTGGCCACTCATATCCACTACGACCACGTCGGCAGTCTGCATGAGTTTGACCATCGCTGCATGCACACCTGTGAAGCACCTCTGATGAAGCCTTACGATGAATTCACAAGCCTGCGCGTGGCGGACTTTGGGGAAGAGACCATTCGCGCGGTGGAAGCTTCTGGCCATAAGTTCGAGGGCCCCAATTTGATCGACGCGTTACCGCACCCCGGCTTCGATTTGGACGCTTACCGTGTCACCCCGACAACTCCCACGCGGCTGTTGGGCGAGGGTGATGAAATCGATCTGGGCGACCGATGTCTCCACGTAATGCATTTGCCCGGCCATTCTCCCGGTTCTATCGGCCTGTGGGAGCGCGCAACAGCGACCTTGTTTTCAGGGGATGCGGTCTATGATGGCCTGCTGTTTGACGCTTTGAAGGAATCCAACGTCGGCGATTATCTGGCCACAATGGAGCGCTTATGCCAGCTGGAGGCCCAAGTTGTGCACGGGGGCCATGAGCCCAGCTTCTCTGGCGCGCGCCTAAAGGGACTCTGCGCAAGCTATATTGCCGCAAAGGCTCGTTGAGCTTTTGAACGATTAATGCTTTTCCAACCCCTATGCGCCAATCTGCTCCTTTAAAAGGCGCGTGAAGTGCGCATATAATCAGCTCCAAATTCGCGTTGAGATTAAAGGCCTGCCCCATGAACAGTAAAAGCCAATCACGGTTTGTCCTCACCATTTCCTGCCCCGATGCCCTTGGCATTGTGTCGGCGGTGTTTGGCACGCTGGTGGACATGAAGCTCTTCCTGATCGAAACCCACCACTACGGGGACGAAGAGACCGGACGCTTTTTCCTGCGTACCGTCTTTCAACCTGAGGAAGGTGTGGGTTTTAGCAAGTCGAAGTTCGAGGCGATCTTTACTGACATCGCCAAAAAGTTCGACATGGAATGGCAAGTGCACGACCGGGCCATTGCGCCGTCAGTGCTGTTGCTGGTGTCCAAGTTTGACCATTGTTTGCAAGACCTGCTGTATCGCTACCGGACGGGCGCCTTGAACATGAGCATCCCGGCAGTGGTTTCCAATCATTTGGAAGTCGCCCCCTTGGTGCAACAACACGGCATTCCCTTCATTCATATCCCAATCACCAAGGACACCAAGCAAGATTCCGAAGCCAGATTGCGCGATGTGATTGACGAAACACGGGCAGAATTTGTCGTGCTTGCCCGCTACATGCAGGTGCTAAGCAAAGAATTGTGCGATGACCTAGCGGGCAAAGCGGTGAACATTCACCACTCCTTCTTGCCCGGCTTCAAAGGCGCTAAGCCCTATCACCAAGCCCACGCACGCGGTGTAAAGCTGATTGGCGCCACAGCCCACTTCGTAACGTCTAACCTAGACGAAGGCCCGATTATCGAACAGCGGGTGGAGCGGGTAGACCATTCCTACACCGCCGAGAAAATGGTAGCCGCCGGACGTGACATCGAAAGTGTCACCCTGGCGCGCGCTGTTGAGATGCTGACAGAGCGGCGTGTTTTCCTGCACGGGAATCGCACAGTTATTCTGCAATAGGCAGGAACCGGCAGAAATCTTGAGAATTTTAGCGGCGCTTTCCTAGGGAAGGCGCCGTTTTCCGTAGGGGCTTGCCAAAACAATCTTTTTCCCCTAAAAAGTGAACATGGTTTACAAAAATGCTCTGCAAGAAGACTATTCTCCACGTGTTGCGGCCAAACGGACGCGCAAGATGCAAGAGATTCTGGGCGTTGCCTTAGACCTAGCTTGTGAGAATGGCCTGGAAAATATGACGTTGCATGTTTTGGCACGACGTATGGATAGGTCAGTCGCTGCTGTCTACCGATATTTCCCCTCAAGGGAAGCCGTTGTTCGGGAATTGCAGCGGCTTGTTGGGTCGCATCTAATATTGCTCAACAAGGATGCTGCTGAAGCATTGGATCGCTGTGCAGCCAAGCAAAATATTTCGCAGGACATATCATGTCTCGCACAAATTCTAACGTCCGCGCAGGTATATGAAAACTATGCGCGCACGCACCCTGCTGAATTTGATTTGATTACGCATCACCTGAGTACCGCCTTTTATAAGTTGCCCGAAAAAGACGCGGGCCTTGTTTTTGACGTAACGCGGATCAACTTAGAGGCGCTGGCCGGTCGTTTTGAGGTCGCTATGGAGAACGGCCTCTTACATGAGGGAGACGCTAAAGGGCATGCAATGATGCTCTGGGGTGCGCTTCAAGGAGTGCTTCAAGTTCAAAAGCTGGAACGGAGCGCGCCGGACTTTTTCACGTCAAAAAAACTACCCAACACAACGCTGGATGCATTGTTGATTGGATGGGGAGCTGAGCCGAAGACGGTGGAGGCGACCCGCGCATTGCTTGAAAAACTACCAAGCACAAAATCAAAAAGAGATCTTCGGCACTTGCTCGAAGACACATCACATTAAATCAAGGTTTAGGGAGAACCATCATGCCGACATATGATTTGGTCATTCGAAACGGGAAGATTGTTGATGGAACTGGCGCCAAGCCGTTCATCGCAGACGTGGCACTCAAAGGCGACCGTATCGCCGCTATCGGGGAAAACCTCGCAGCAGGCGAACGCGAAATTGACGCCAAAGGTCTGCTGGTAACACCGGGCTTTGTGGACATCCACACTCACTATGACGCGCAAGCAACATGGGACCCTTACCTGACACCGTCTTCCCAACACGGCGTGACAACTGTCGTCATGGGTAACTGCGGTGTGGGCTTTGCCCCCGTGCGTGAAGAACAACGCTCGGACTTGATCGACCTTATGGAAGCAGTGGAAGACATTCCCGGTGCGGCCATGCACGAAGGCATTAAGTGGGAATGGGAGAGCTTTCCAGAGTTTATGGACTCCATCGACAAACGGACCTATGCCGTAGATATCGGCGCGCAAATGCCCCACTGCGCCTTGCGGGTTTATGTGATGGGTGAGCGCGGCGTGAACAACGACTTCGCGACCCAAGAAGACATTAAGCAGATGCGTGACCTGACGTTGGAAAGCATCAAAGCAGGTGCATTGGGGTTCTCAACTTCCCGCACCGAATTGCACAACACGCTAACCGGCGACCCTGTGCCGGGCACCTTTGCAGCGCAAGACGAATTGCTCGGCATCGCCTCTGCTTTGAAAGAAGCGGGCGCCGGTGTTTTCCAAATTTCAGCGACACACCGGGATATGGCCGAAGAATTCAAGTGGATGCGGGCAATAGCTGAAGACACAGGCCGGATGGTGACGTTTAATCTGCAACAAGTGGACGAAGCACCCAATCTGTACAAAGAAATGTTCACTTTGTTGGAAGAGGCCAAAAACGACGGCGTCACCAATATTCGCGGGCAACACTCAGGCCGTCCAGTTGGCATTTTGATGGGTTGGCAGACGTCTGCGCATCCGTTCTTGGCGACAAAAGAATATGGTCTCTACGGCATGATGCCCTTTGATGAGCGCATCGTCGAACTGCGTAAACCCGAAGTGCGTGAAAAAATCATCAACGGTTCAGATGTGGATTTGGGTGATTTTGTCAAAATGATCACTACCAGCTACCACAAAATGTATCCAATGGATGAGGAGCAGGACTACGAGCCGTCTCAGGATAAATCAGCCGCATCTATCGCAGAGCGTGTGGGCAAAGACCCACGGGCGGTGGTGTATGATGCGATGTTGGAGCAAGACGGCACGGGCTTGGTTTACTTCCCACTGTTTGGCTATTCCACCAACGATCTGTCAGCCATTGAAGAATCACTCAAGCACCCGCAAGTGGGCTTAAGCTTGGCAGATGGCGGCGCACACGTGGGTGCTATTTGTGATGGCGGCACGCCGACCTTCATGTTGACCCACTGGGTACGTGATCGCGAGCGGGGCGCTAAGTTCTCCATTGAAGAGATTGTGAAGGTGCAAACCAAAGACACAGCCGAACAATATGGTCTCTTCGACCGGGGCGTGTTGGCAGTGGGCATGAAGGCCGACGTCAATGTGATTGACTTCGAAAACCTCTCCTTTCCACACCCCAAAATGGTATTCGATCTGCCCGCCAATGGCCGCAGATTGTACCAAGGGGCTAGCGGGTACCGCGCAACAATCTTGAGCGGTAAAATTGTGGCTGAGAATGACAAGGCAACGGGTGTTCTGCCGGGCAAGCTCATTCGCGGTGCGCAACAAACACCAGCGGCTTAAAAAATACACATCGTTAGGCAGGCAGGGCATTACGTGATGCCCTGCCTGTTTTATGCGTTCTACATTTTAGGAAATCAGCGTGACTGTTTTGCTCAACGACCTATTCGGCCTCACTCCCTTCTATTGCCTCATGGGGTTTCTGGCCGTCGCCTTTGCCGGGGCTTTGCGTGCATTTAGCGGCTTTGGTTTTGCATTGGCCGGGGTGCCGCTGTTGGCCCTGATCTTTGGTCCGGCACAAGCTGTACCTATCGTGTTGGTGCTCGAAGTGATTGGCGGGTTGCAAATGGCCCCGATGATCCGCAAGCAAGTTGATTGGGGTTCTGTGGGGCTGTTGCTCCCGGCAGCCTTGCTGGGGGCGCCACTGGGCGTTTGGGCGTTGAGTATTTTATCGGCTGATTGGTTGCGCTTGGTGATTGCAGTGGCCTTGGTCGGAGCGGTCATCGTCATCGCAACCGGCGCTCGTCTGCCTGCAAATACACCCCGTAAATGGATCCTCACAGTGGGAGGGCTTTCAGGCTTAATGGCGGGCAGCACCGCCATGTCGGGCCCGCCTGTACTGGTTTACTTTATGGCCCGTGCGGATGAAGCTAGCCGGAACCGGGCATCGATGATGATGTATTTTCTTTTCATCTCCACAGCCACCGTTGCCGTCGGCGTGATCTCCGGCGTTGTCACCTTGCAAACCGTTGCAATCGGCGCGCTGTTTTCGCCTGCGCTGATTGCGAGTAACCTCTTGGGCCATTGGCTCTTTGGTCTGACCCGTGACGATCTCTACCGCCGCATCAGCTTCGGATTACTCTGCGTGATTGCCTTAGCCACATTTATCCAAGCTTTAACGGACCTGATCTAAGACCCTCGAATGAGTTGGCGAATGAGATAGCGTTGTGGGCAAACCATTTCGCTCATCTCTCGGCTCATCGGTTGGGGGCTGCCTGAAATGAGGGCAGCCAAAGACGCGCTCAAAAAGGGTGCGGTGAGAAATCCGTAAGACCCCAAGCCGCCCAACATATAAAGCCCCTCTTCAAAGCTTGGGTCAGGGTAGGGATGGAATTTATCTCCATGGGTAAGGTGGCTGTAGTCTGCCATGAAAGCCGCCTTCCGGGGGACAGCCCCGACTATGGGCATATGGTCTGGCGTGGCTGCGCGGATGGAGCGACGGGCCGAGAGGGGCGTAGTACCCTCCAATCCCAATGTGGAGAGGGCTTTTAGGTTCGCCACGTCATCGTCCGCGCTGACTGTTAAGTCGTGAACGTCCTTATGATAGCTGGCCCCGGTTAGATGCGCGCCTGCATCTTGGGGCATGAGATAGTGCCCAAAGGCCACGACGCATTTAAGGTCGCTGCTGGCAGCATTGACCTCAAACCGAGTGACTTGTCCCAACATAGAGACAAGCGGCAACCAATCTGTTTGGGCAAGGCTGGGCATGTCTGCCCCCATGGCCAGAACAACACTTTCGGCACGGTGCAGAACGTCACCTTGAGCATTCACAACCGCCCATGCCTGTCCATCTTTGATAAGCTTTTCAGCCTGCCCAACACTTGTCGTGAAACGTGCGCCCGCAGTGCTTTCAAAACGCTTCCGCATCATCGACATCAACGCAGCCGGTCGAATATAGCCCGCGTCAGGATAGAACGCCCCACCCGTGACCATGTCAGGAAGGTCCAGCCCACTCAATTCCTCAGCTTGTGCGTGATCGATCGTTTGAACCATATCGGCTGGCAACACACCGCTGGTGCCCAAACCCATCAACCGGGCAGGGCTGAGATCGCCTTTCGCCAAATGCATCACACCGCAGGGGGTGAAACAATCCGGCGCGTTAAGCTGTGCGTAGAACCGCAGGGCATGGAGATAAGTCGCGCGGTAAAAACGTCCCTCAATGCTGGGCCCGGTAGACAGGCGCGGCATTAAGATGGCTTGCTCATTGCCCGACGCTTCGCTGCCATAAGCCGCGTGGCGGTCCATCAAATGAACATTGGCCCCTGAACGCAAAAGAGCATCCGTTGCACAGACGCCGCCGATGCCTGCTCCGAGCACCAGCACATCACTGCTGCCCGTGGCAGGTGCCAAATTATACCACGGCGATGAGGTGTAGAGATGTTGGGGAGAGAGCGGCACGGGAACGGCCTGCACCTCGTCATAATGTCCTGCGAGCATATGACGTTTGCGACCATGGCCCGCAACTTTTTCGACAACAAACCCAGCTTCGATAAGCCCGCGCCGCACAGCGCCCGCCACAGTGAAGGTGGCCAGACGTGCTCCTTGTTTTGAAAGCCGTGCCATTTCTTGAAAGACATTGAGCGACCACATGTCTTCATTGTCTCGGGGCGCAAACCCATCAAGGAACCAGAAGTCTACCTCCGCCTGAAAGCTCGGCAGAATATCATCCGCCATGCCAAAGCCGAGCGTCAGGCTGATGCCATCATCGGGAAAATCCAGTTGATGGATACCGGGCACAAGCTTTGGATATTGGGCAAGAAGTTGTTGAGCAAGGTCGTCCAGCTCTGGCCACGGCGCGAGGGCGCGGGCCATTTCTTCTGGTGTGAGAGGAAAACCTTCAAAGGAGAGAAAGTGTAATCTTTGCTCCGGTGTGCGATGGGCACGCCACGCCGCCCACGTGGCTAAAAAGTTTAAGCCCGTGCCAAAACCCGTTTCGCCGATGGTTGAATGGGCACGCCCAGACCACGCTTCCGGCAACCCATTGCCTGTGAGGAACACATGATGTGTTTCCTCCAGCCCGCCTTCAGCAGAATAATAGATGTCATCATAACGAGTAGAGGCGAGAACTGCGTCCCGCCACTCAAGTTCTGCTCGCGGGCATTGGGACCAACGCGGAGAGGGTTTTTGTGTCACGTCTGTCTCTCTTCATTGAGCGCCCGGCGAAGGCTTACTACTTTTTCCGGAGTGGAAATGGGTGTGTGCTTGTGAGCCCCCCATCAACCGGGAAGGCCTGTCCATTTACATAGGACGCTTCATCACTTGCAAGGAACATTGCAACACGTGCAATTTCTTCTGGCAAACCATAGCGCGCCATTGGGTTCAATTGGCCAATTCTGTCTTCAGTCCCTCTTTGGCGAGCACCGTCAAAAATGGGTTTGGTCATGCCTGTTTCGATCAGGCCAGGGCATACCGCATTAACGCGAACGCCTGTGCCAAACAGGGAGTTTGCGGTTGTTTGTACCAAACTAATCACGCCCGCCTTGGAGGCGCTGTAGGGGGAGCCACCGGCATTCGCTCGCAAGGCCGCCACAGAAGCCGTACATACAATGGCACCCTTGCCTTGTTCGATCATGATTGGGCTTGCATGTTTGATCGCCAAGAAAGGCCCAAGCAAGTTTACCCGAAGCACTTCCATCCAATGGGCTGGCGTTTGTTCTGATAGGGGAACAAGACCGCCGCTAATGCCCGCATTGGCGTAGAAAATATCAAGGCCACCAAATTTGCTGACGGCCAGATCGACAAGATTGCGCACCGCATCTTCATCTCCAGCATCAGCAGCAACAGTTGTCACCTCGCCGCCATTGTCGCGAATGATTTTGGCTGTCTGATCAACACTGTCTTCAACCAAATCTACCGCAATAACAGATGCACCTTCACTTACGGCGAGTAGGGCGCTTGCGCGTCCAATGCCGCTGCCTGCACCCGTAATAATCGCACGCTTTCCGCTCAGTCGTCCCATGTTGCTACCTCATTTAAGAATCATATCGATGCCTCATCATAGGCCAAGCCCTTCTTTTCTCAAGCGTACCCAGCGGGGGCGCGCAAGGGGGCTCCTCAATCTCTAGTAATAAGGGACTAGAAGAGGGCGCAAATAAAAAAGAGAGGGACGAACCCTCTCTTTTCGTCTCTTGGAAATACCAAGAGAAATGCGTGATGCTTTAGATAGCCGTTAGAATGTGGCTACGGATGTGTTGGTATTAGAAGTCTTTACCAGCAACAACAGTCCACTCAATAGCTGTACCATCCTCAACTGGAATGGTGCCGGAGCTGCCTACAATAGCGGGCTGTCTGATACGACCGGTGCAGTTTTCAGGATCCTCACCTATAGTCGTGCAGATTTTATCTCCCAACAGGCGCCATTTGCCCGGTGTCAGGTGCTCATCCGGGCCTTGCACTTCAATCGCCTTTTTAGAGCTGTAGTAAACCTTACTCGTGTCACCTGCCTCATTTTTGAGAATGACAGTGTTGCCAACGAGACCGGTGCCAATATCAGCGAGTGCAATGCCTGTTGTGCCGATAAGCAACGCGGTTGCCAGAATAATTTTCTTCATGATCGAAGTCCCTTTTAGTCCGTCTCACCAAACCATTCCTGAGGAAGGTCACCGCATCAGCGGATGGTGGCTGCTTGTAAAAATTTGTCAGCTCAATATGGCTTCCATAGGGTTAACGGAAGGTGCACGCAGGGGCCTCTGCACGCGCTTTTGTGACTTTGTGTGATTTTTGGGGGAGATTTTAGCCAGTTTGGTCGAAATTTCTATTTTCGCATGCCCGGTGGGCGCAGCAAGTAGATAACAATCCAGACCGGAATAATGACTATGGCACCCAAGACGAAATGAGGCAGCGCCCATTCGAAGGCGCGGGAGACCAATTTAGAGACATTGTCGACTGTGAGCCCCATGTCTTTAAGCACGCTGGCTGCCGAAATATCGAACGCATTTAGCACGGCCCCCAGAATCACGGAGACCAGCGCAAACTTAAAAAGGGTGGAGATCACACTCTGCATTATTACTTCCCACTCAACACGCGCCCAAAGGATGCAGAAAGATTCTGCCTATATTGGACCTTGTTTTACCCCGTGCTTCCGTCATTTATGTATCGATTAACACCATATGCCGCTCAATTTGTCTAATCGGGTGGCAAGATTATTTTTTGGAAAGAAGAACTGATGAAGAAATCCGACCTCGATCAGTGTTTTTATCCCGCCTCACGCTTGGCTGAAATGCCCGAAAAACAAGTTGTGCACCAATATAACGACAATGCCGTGCGCCTGACACGGTCAATTGGCGATTTAGCCGGCCTTGTGGAGATGGGGTTACACATTGTGCGCATTGAAACAGGCCGTGAGACGACTGAGCACCACACTCATGGGCAAGATGAGGAATTTGTGCATCTGATCTCTGGGCGTGCCATTGCTCGCTTAGGGGATGAAGAAGTGCACATGGAGCGCGGGGACACGATGCTCTTTCCCAAAAACTCGCCAGCCCATTCAATGCACAATCCCTTTCCCGAAGACCTCGTCTATCTGATGGGCGGCACACGTTCGCCGATTGATGTGTGCACCTATCCCAAACTTCAGCGTCGCCAATACCGGATTGACGGGCAAAAGGAATATGTGGCGATACAGGATGTGACCAAGGTTTAAGCTCGGTATCTATAGCAAACATAAAAAAGCCCGGGCCTCTGTGAAAGAGGTCCGGGCTTTGAAGTGTGTGTCGAAGAATTTAGCGTCCAAAGAGGCCCTTGAGGGCTTTGCTTGCGCCGCTTTCTTTGTCCGATGATCCGCCGCCGAGCAGACCGTCAACCAGTCCACCTGCGCCGCCACCCTTGCCGCCGAGGTTTTTCACCGCATCGACAATAGCACCAGGGTTGTTGGTGAGAGCCGCAGCTAAGTCTGGTGAGAACGAGGGGTCGCTCCACGGTCCAGAAATTACGACAGGAACTTCAAGGCCGGACGATGTGCTGCCGCCTTGACCTTCAAGAGACCCAACGAGCTTAGGCTCCACTCTGTAGTTGAGTGTTTGTTTGGGCATATTCACAGTACCATTACCTGTAATGCGGATAAGAGGGCTCAGCATCTTCAGGTCTTTGTTGGTGAGAATGCCGCGCGCGATTGTAAAGGTGCCATTGAGTTCAGAGAAGTCAGTGCTCTGCGTGCCACCAGCGCCCCAACCCGAAAGCGGGTTGCTAAACACATTCCGCATGAGCTGGGCAATGTTGATGCCGCGAATGGCGCCATTCTGAAAATCAAACTTGCCCTTACCGGACAGAGCCGAGACCATTGCCTTTTGGCTTTTGCCACTTGTGTTGACGGTGAAGTCAAACAAGGCCGTTCCTTCAAGACGGGTAAAGTCAGCCGCATCTGTCAGCAGGGGGTGAGCTTGCAAACCAGATAGGTCAAAGTCTGCTTTGATTTTCGGTGTGGAGCGGGAGCCATCTAATGTCAGGCTGCCTTTACCCGTACCATCATAGAGGGCCAATTTGGCCAAAGTGGCGGTCATGACACCATTACGCAAATTGAGCTTGAGTTTGCTTTCACCAATTTTGATTTTTTGGATCAAAATAGCCCCAGCTGAGAGATCAAGGTCTGCATTGATCGCGCGCAGGCCTGTCATATCGATTGGGTCATTGCTCCACCCAGTAGCTTTAGCCTTCGAAGGGCTGGAGTTGCTTGCACCCTTTGAACCAGAAGCTGCGTCGCCCCCCATGTAAACATTGGCATCCAGCTTATCGATAGCCAGAGCCCCTTTGATGTAGGGAACTTTGCCTGCGATATTGGCGCTCACAAAACCTTCCATCGTCATGCCGTCAAACTTGATAGTTGCATCGGTGAAAGAGAACTCCGTGCTGTTACCAGCGACTGTGCCTGTAATGTCTAATGCGCCAAAACCATCGTCGCCTGCCAAAGGTGATCCTGCCCACGCCGCCAAGGCGCGTACAGACGGAGCCTTGAATACCAAGCGCCCGTTGAATGCAGGCGTTTCGCCCATAATCAAAGTGCCTTCAAAGTCTTTGGATACTTTGGGGCTAGAGGCATCTGCCTTAAAGAGGGTTTCGCCCCCTTCAAGCAACACGCGGGGCTTCTCGACCATCAAGGCGATTTCGAGCTTGTCGTTATTCCAAACAGCAGAGCCATCGACGTTTAGAGGGTCGTCGAGGCTGGGCAGAGCAATGCCCAAATTGATGTCGGTGATTTCGTAAGATGCGCCAACCTGTGCATCCTTATAACTCGCCGTCCCGGCGCTAATACGAATGTCTCCAAGACGGATGTCCTGAATTGGGTTCACAGCGCTACCGCCCGATTGGCCGCCCGCATCCCCACTTGTGTCAGCGCTGGTATCGCTCGCAGCAACTTGTGTTTGAGGGGTGAACTCCCAATTGGCTGTGCCCTTGCGGTTTACTTCCAAATGAATTTGCGGGCGCACCAATGTGAAGCTATCCAGCTCAACACGGCCAAAAAGGAGAGGCAGGATCTTGAGGGAGACATTGAGCTCTTCCATCGACATCATGTCAGGCGTGCTGCCCCATTCGGCGTTTGCAAAGCGCACCTTCTGCGCTGAAACGCCCAACGACGGCAGAATGGTGAGGGCGACATCCCCATCAATCGTGAGTGTTCGGCCCGTCTGCTCTTTGGCGAGGACTTCAATCTTTTCTTTATATGTCGCGGATGGAATAAAGGAAGCAATCGCCACGAGTGCCCCCAGGGCGACGACAACGACGCCAAATACAATTACGATGATGCGGGTCATAAAGACCTCCTCAATGCTGCGTACCCCAGTTGGGAAACTGGATAATCCAGAAGCGCGATAAGAGGGACCTATCGGCGCTTGTTGTGTACCATTCTATCGTGAAATCATCGGGACTTCTTTATGTGCTTTGGCAACACCTGTCGCCCTAAAGTCACGCTTTCAACGAAAGTACAAATTGTCGCACCTTAGGTCTTGGCTAAACGAAACGACTCTCCTAATGTGCGATCACAACTTGAACATTGTAGTAGCAAAACCGTGTGACAGTTGATCCGTTCTAAGATGCTAGGCAAGGCGTCAAAGAACACACTCAAACGCAACCGATTAATCCGCAACAAAAACAGGAGACACCCATGTATTCTATGGGAACATTCTGCTTTTCAAGTGTGAAGACAAAGTGCCATACGGCCAAAGTCTCCATTTCGAAGAGCACCGTCTCTGGGACGCTGGTACGATGACCGCGCGCCCGGGACTTAACAACCGGGCTCACGCTCTCATACTAGCCACAAACATCACTCCAAGATGGTTTTTGCGGTCAGCGGTTTTCCTCCAAAGCACAGCGATGTGCGAGGATCCAAACCTTCCAATATGAGCTAAAGACTGGTTTTAACACGTCGTGTTGAAGCTCGTCTGCGTGATCCAGGTTCCAAGTAATGCGTATTTGTTCTGCCCTTGAGTTAAGGGCGGGGCCGCCGTATCCGCGCGTCTGCGCTGGCTTCGGCATGCATGAGGCTTGAAATGATTAAGAAAGAAAGAGAAGACGTGACGTCTTTGCAAGTTGTCACGTTCATTTGGCGCCATTGGTGCCGATATCCAAAACGCATGGGCTTTATCATCGGGACCGTGTCGTTATTGGCGTTTATCGAGGCCTTGTTTCCTCTGCTGGCATCCAAGTTAATGGAAGCTGTTGTCGCGGGGGGGAGCCATCCCACTCGGGAAAATTTCGATGAGGCAATGGCAGCCGTTGTCCTGATGGGGATGCAGAGCGGACTATATATTGTGCTGTCCCAAATCTCATTTCGGTTGTTGATCCGTCAATCATCCGACTGCATGCGAGACATTGTGGGGGGTGCATTTGACCGGGTGCAGAGTTTTTCGTCGTCCTGGCACGCCGATCACTTTGCAGGGGCCACGATGCGTAAAATCAGCCGAGGCATGTGGGGGTATGATCTGTACACCGATACTGTCGCAATTGGCTTTTTGCCCGCTGCGATCCACATGACCACAGTGATTGCCGTCGTCGCCTTCGTGTGGCCCGTCATGGGCCTCCTGATGGCTGTCTTTGCGGTGGCCTATGTCGGTCTCACATTCTTAGCCCTCCAACGCTATTTGCTGGAGGCAAACCGGTCCCATGTGCGTTCCGATACTGAATTGGGGGCGGCATTGGCAGACAGTGTGACCTGCAACAGCGTCGTCAAAGCCTTTGGGGCAGAATGGAGAGAAAGTTGGAACATCCATGAGAGCGCAACCAACTGGCGGAGCAATGCCCGTCGGGCTTGGTTGCGGGCTGAAGACCTGCGCCTTGGCCAATCGATTGTCGTGCAAGCCATGAAACTTTCGATGATCTCATTGGTTGTGTGGCTGTGGTTTAACGGCCAGGCCAATGTAACGTTGGTGACGCTTGTGCTCACAAGCTACATTGGTTTAGCGAACCGATTGCGGGAGGTCGCCTATCAGCTGCAACACTTCCAGAAAAGCATCAATGATGTGGAGGATGTCGTGGCATTTGAAAAAGCACCGCCCAAAGTGATTGACCATGCTGTTGCCCAACCTTTGCAAGTGCGTAAAGGCAAGGTTTGTTTCGACAATGTGTCGTTCCGCTATGCCAATCAAGCCGACCGGATCTATGAGGACTTTAACCTCACCATTCGGCCCGGAGAGCGGATTGCTTTAGTAGGTAAATCAGGCAGCGGCAAGAGTACCTTCTTGAAGTTGCTTCAGCGGCTCTATGATGTGGAGGAAGGGCGTATTCTGATCGATGATCAAGACATCGCCCATGTCACCCAAAGCTCATTGCGCCAGGCGGTGTCTGTTGTGCAGCAGGAACCTATCCTGTTTCACCGGTCGTTGGCCGACAACATTGCCTATGCCCAGCCTGATGCGTCTCGTCGAGAGATCATTCGGGCTGCAAAACGGGCCCGGGCTCACGACTTCATTCGTGCCTTGCCAGAAGGCTATGACACGATGGTCGGAGAACGCGGTGTGAAACTGTCAGGCGGAGAGCGGCAACGCATTGCGATTGCGCGCGCCATTCTGGCAGATGCACCGCTGTTGGTTCTCGATGAGGCCACCTCAAGCTTGGACTCGGTAACGGAAGCCGAAGTTCAAATTGCAGTGGACGAATTGATCCGGGGACGTACCGCCATCATCATCGCTCACCGTTTGTCGACGGTGCGCAATGTGGACCGTATTTTGGTCTTTGAAGATGGGGCAATTGTGGAAGAGGGCGAGTATGACGCGCTTGCCGCCAAACTAGATGGTCACTTCCGCACCCTTCACCAACGCCAAGTTGTTGGCTTGGTGTAAGGAGTGAGGCATCTAAAACGCTAAGAGAAGAAGCCTCTGATAGAGCGCAGTTAAGTCCTTAAGGTCGTCAGCGACAGGGGCGTCTGCGGTAACATCAGAGGCTTTTTCTTTCACAATGCCCGTGTGCACATAGCGCGTATTCAACGCCGCGCCGTCCAGCATGTCGTCGCTATAATCCAACCCTGCCCAAGCGGCGAGGGCACGGCTTTGGCCTTCAGCATCCGCCAAATACCGATCAAAAGAAATGATGCCGCTATTGAATTCAGGCTGGTCTGCGAGTGTCTTGAAAAGGGAATAGGCTTGGGTCAAATGATCCAGCGCTTGGGCTCGCTTCATGTTCTCGCGACGCATGAGAGCATCCAGCGAACGTGTTGGGTCACGCAAAATCACCAAGAATTTTGCATCAAAAATAGCGTTGTAGTCGGTAGCGCTTAAGCGAGAGCGAATAAGGCGGTGGCGAAACCGTTTCCGGAGGAAGCCATTTTTTTGCACCAACTTAAAGTAAGGCTGCCACTTCTTTGTGTGTTGGATTTGGCTGGGTGTACACAATTTGACGGCTGGAATTTTGTTGCCAATCAGAAAACGAACGGCCCCATGAAACTCTTCATCAAACATCGCGATGCGAGGATGGGCGCCCAATACATTGGCGAGCAATGTGGTGCCTGTGCGCGGTGCGCCGACCATAATGAAGCAAGGTTTTTTACCCTCGCCTGAGTTTTCAATCTTTTTCTGTGTATCCGTCAAGCTGCCGCTCCCAATATGCAATAGGGCAAACATCCCTTGCGTGACTGCACTCTATTAAAATTAGGGACATTGATCTAGGTGGATTTGGATAATTTCAGATTCAATTGTTGTTTTAACGGTGGAAATGTACTGGTCCCTCAAAGAGCTCTAGCTGGGGTAGAGTGATTCGTATCTGACGTCGGGGAATTAGCGGTATAGTGGGGTGCTGCTTGCAACCATCGGCCCAGCTGGCTAAAAACAGATATGATCCGTTTTGCCACAACATCCCTGCAGTGGCTCCCCCGTTGAAGAAAAGAAATTCTCATGACCAATCCATTATGGCGTCCAACTCAGTCGCAAATTGAAACGTCGAGAATGGATATATTCCGGCGGCAGATGGAGAGCGACCATCAGGTTGCGCTCCCCACGTATGAGGCGTTGCACGCATGGTCTATTAGCCAACCCGAAGCGTTCTGGTCTTCCCTGTGGGATTTTGCAGGCATTGTGGGGGCGAAAGGGTCGCGCATCATCGTCGACGGCCACAAGATGCCGGGGGCAGCCTTTTTTCCTGACGCCAATCTAAATTTTGCCGAAAACTTGCTGCGTAAGAATGATGACACCATTGCCTTGCACTTCAACAATGAAGGCGAGCTAAAGTCCGCCATGAGCTGGCGCGAGCTCAATCAATCCGTTTCAAAAATGAGGCAGTTCTTTCGCAAGCAAGGTATACACAAAGGCGACCGAATTGCCGCCGTGATGCCAAATATGCCTGAAACCATTGTGGCCATGTTAGCAGCCGCCAGCATCGGTGCCATCTGGTCTTCATGTTCGCCAGACTTTGGTGCTAAAGGCGTTTTGGATCGTTTCAGCCAAATTGAACCGAAGTTGCTGATCACCTGTGACGGTTACAGATATAACGGCAAGGAACTTCCTTTAGCCCCAAAAATCAGGGAGATCGCGGCTGCATTGCCAACACTTGTCGGCGTGGTCACAGTGCCTCTTATTGAAGCGGGGCAATTGGGTGTCGACAAGGAGACCGCATGGTCTGACGTGATGGATACATATGAAGCCGCCCCCATCTTCTTTGAGCGCCTGCCATTTGATCATCCCCTCTACATCATGTTTTCAAGTGGCACGACCGGCGCACCCAAATGCATCGTCCACTCTGCTGGTGGTGTATTGTTGAACCAGTTGAAAGAACATTGTTTGCACGTGTCTTTGACGCCGGACGATACTCTGTTCTATTTCACCACCTGCGGGTGGATGATGTGGAATTGGCTGGTCGCAGGTCTAGGCGTCGGTGCAAGCTTGGCACTCTATGATGGCTCGCCTTTCTATCCCGATGGCAATGTGTTGTTTGACTACGCCGATGCAGTTGACGTGAATGTATTTGGGACATCTGCCAAGTTCATCGATGCCTTGAACAAACAAGGTTTTGAGCCTGCCAAGACGCACAAATTGGCCAACCTTCGTATGATCTTATCAACCGGCTCTCCGCTCGTAGGGGACGCGTTTGACTATGTGTACCGCGCCATCAAACCAGACGTTGCTCTTTGCTCCATTTCAGGTGGCACAGATATCCTAAGTTGCTTCGTGCTCGGGGCGCCCATTTTGCCGGTCTGGCGCGGGGAAATACAATGCAAGGGCCTTGGTATGGCGGTGGATATTTGGGACGATGCGGGCCAATCCGTCACCCAAGAAAAAGGCGAGCTTGTATGTACAAAGAGCTTTCCCTCCATGCCTATTGGATTTTGGAACGATCCTGATAACTCCAAATATCATAATGCCTATTTTGATCGCTTTGATAATGTCTGGTGCCACGGCGACTTTGCCGAGGTGACAAACCATGGGGGCTTGATCATCCACGGGCGCTCTGATGCGACGTTGAACCCGGGCGGCGTGCGCATCGGTACAGCTGAAATATATGCACAAGTAGAGCCCATGCCCCAAATCGTGGAAGCCCTCGCCATTGGGCAGGATTTTGAAGAAGATGTGCGGGTGGTTCTCTTTGTGGTGCTATCGGCAGGTGTCACATTGGATGAGGTATTAGAAAAAGCACTGCGGACAAAAATTCGTACCGGTGCCTCTCCGCGCCATGTGCCTGCCCGCATTGTAGCCGTTGCAGATATCCCGCGCACCAAGTCCGGCAAAATCACCGAGCTTGCCGTGCGTGACATTGTGCATGGGCGTGAGGTTAAAAACAAAGAAGCTCTGGCAAACCCCGAAGCGCTAGACTTGTTCCGGGATATTCCAAAACTACAAAGCTAATCAGTCGATGAGCACTTGGGTGACTGGAAATGTAATGCGGACGCAGGTGCCGACATTTGGTTCAGAGATCAAGCTGAAGTCCGCATGATTGGCCTCGCACAAAGCCTTGGCAATCGGTAGGCCAAGGCCTGAACCTTTCGCATTTTTATCTGCGATTTGAGAGGCCTTCATATCTTGCGGTGTGGTAATTCCTGAGCCGTTGATTGCCCGCTTACCCGCTTGCATAAAGGGCTGTAGGGCAAGGGCGATGTCTTCTGGGCTCATTCCGTAACCTGTATCTTGCACTTCAATGGCCAGCCCGCCATCGTCAGTACCCTTGGCCAGAAGGGTGACCCTGCCGCCATCAGGGGTGAATTTCACAGCATTGGAGAGCAGGTTGAGCATGATTTGCTGCACGCTGCGCGGGTCCGCAACCAACGCAGGAAGCGTATCAGGAAGCTCTAAATCCAGAGAGATACCGTTGCGCTCGGCCTCCAATGTGAGGAGGTCAATGCATTCGTTTAGAACGGCGGGCAGATCGATGCGCTCAAACGCTGGCGTAAACCGACCGGCTTCCATTTTGTTGAGATCCAAAAAATCGCGCACAAGGTCGAGCAAATATTCACCGCTGCGATTAATATGTCCGGCATATTTCACGTAGCGCTCATCACCCAACACGCCGAACCGTTCGGTCTGCATGATTTCAGAGAAACCCAAAATGGCGTTGAGTGGCGTTTTCAGTTCATGAGCGACCGTGCTGAGCAAATTAGACTTCAACTTCAGCTCTTCTTGGGCGGCCACGAGCTCGCGGCTGAGTTCTTCTTGTTTGGAAAAGTCAGGCACGACAATTTCTCGCACGACTTCTTTCTCAATGATGGTCTCAACCGGCTCCAATGCTGCGCGCCCGATGCCCAGCCAGCCACGCGGCGTCATGCCGTGAGCAGGGGTTGGCACACCGCTGAGCAGATATGGTTTAACGCCCTCTGGAGTCGCCAGCTCGAAAGGCAGGTCGTGGAAACTTTTCCGCTCCGACAATAATTGAGTGAGGGCGGGCGGCAAGTCTGTGTTCATGACACGCGCCATTTCCAAGAAAGTCAGGCCGATCAATGTATTGGGTACCAGCCCACTTAAAGCCTCAAACTCCGGGCTCAAGCCTGTAAGCCTATCGGCAGGGTCAAGCTGCCATTGGAAATCAGACACTTGTGCGAGTAATGAAGCTTGGGTCGTTACCGCATTTGTTTGCTCAGCTTCACGGGCACGCCGGTCGGCAATGTCGCGCAGGAGAACAACAAGGGCGGGTGTGTCGAGCTGAGGGTCTTGGATTTTGCGAACCGTCAACCGGTGCATGCGAAACCCAGCTTTAGTGCGCAAGGACACCGTGCGGCTGGCGGAATTGTCCGACAACGCAAGCTCCAGCAAAGGACCCATGCGGCGTGTATTTTCAAACAGGTTTTCGAAGGGGGCATCAGGCGCACACTGAGGCAGCGTGCGTCGCGCATCTTCATTACGGTACAAAATTGTCCCCTCAGGTGAAACCAAAAGCAACGGAGCAGGGGCAGCTTCTGCAATTTCTTCAAACCGGGTGCGCGGTGTCGTGCGGCTCGTGGGGACAATGGTCACGGTCAATCCGGCACGCCCATCGTCTAGGGCCGCAGGATAACAATGGCAGGCTACGGCTTGGCGTGCGAGGGCTCCGTCAAATGCTAAACGTGTTTCCACCATAGGCTCTGCATTAAAGCGGGTTGCAATATCGGCGAGTTCACAAACGGTTGGATCCGTCGGCGCAAAATCACGCTCAATGAGGTCGAGCAGGCTTGTTTCGTCGAAAAAAACCAAAGCGGCCCGGTTGCCCCAAGAAATGCGGCCACGCGTGACATCCCAAACAAAAGACGGAAACGAGCTTTCGCGCAGCTGGTCCAGCGTCGGGGATGTGAAATCAGGGGTGAGGTTCTCGGCCATAGATCTAATCAAACTTGTTGCACGCAAAAGACGCGCTTCACTCAAGATGAGCTGACGCTAAAAATAACAACAGCGCAGACAGGTGGCCTCCCCTCTGAGCAATTGTCGATACAGGCCCATGACGCCACCCCAGCACTTACTTCAATAAAACATCTGAAGGCGCTTGATGGGAGGTGAATTTGGCCGTTTCCCATGCTTCTGAGCCCCGCACAGACCAAACAGAAGCCCCTCTAACTTACCGTTGGCAGGTGCGCAGGTCTAGCGTCACAACCAATTTCCCCAAACAAGGGTGTTTTATGGTTAACGCTGCTTTTGGAGAAACAGGCCCGGACAGGCAATGAAATGCGACGGCAGGGAGCGCGTGGGCGCGCGAGGGAGAATAGAAATTCAGGTTTCTATTTCTTACGTCCCTTACTTGCGCTCGTGATGCTTTCTGCTGCTTCAATAAGTTCTGCCGCGATTTCCAACGCTTCGTCGGGGAGAAAATCCATCGGTAATTCGAAGTCGTCTCCCCGAACAAAGAGACGAACCATGCCCTTATCAGTGGGGCCAATTTGGATTTCGCCTGATTGGTCCGTTTCTTGATTAATGCCGCCGTTACTCATGCCCAATTCCATTCATTTCGGATCCGCCTGAGGGTGCAAGGTGCCCGGCGAACCTATCGATTTAAGTTTGCGAGCCTGTCTTTTCTGCCGTGCCGGTCATCAAGGCCTCCGCTTGAGAGGTCGCTTGATTCTCTAAATTAAGCTGATCGGCAGCCGAAACAGGTTCGATAATGCCTCCATAAGACGCTTCAGGCACCGGTTTTCCGGTAATCCAAGCATCAATCATTGCATTTACAGCATCTGGTGCTTCTTGCTGAACCCAATGGGAGACACCCGGTAGATAGCGCAAAGTGAAGTCCTGTACCAGCGTATCAGTGTCATAGGTGAGTTCTTTCCCCAAAGCCGTATCTTCTTCGCCCCAGAGCATCAAGGTGGGCACGTCAACAAGGGGAGGGTTTGCCCACGTATCTGCGTTATCTTTGTCGCTAAAGGCGGCGCGGTAATAATTGATCATTGCCGTCATAGCGCCCGGAATAAGGGCGTTTTCGCGGTAGTGGGAGAGCACCTCGTCTGAGAACCGCTCTTTGTTGATGGCCATGTTGTAAAACGCATCGCCGATTGCTTTGGCACCCTTGCGTGTCATCACCCACTCAGGAAGCTTGGGGATTTGGAAAAAGAGGACATACCAGCTCTTCTTGAGTTGTTCCCACCCCTTCACCGCTTGTACAAATTTGTGGGGATGGGGCAAGTTCATGACGATGAACCGTTCGAGGGGCCGTACTTTTTTCAGCACGAATGTCCAGCCAATGGCGCCGCCCCAATCATGGGCCATCAAGGTGGTTGGGCCTGTGTGGCCACGTTCAGCTGCAGCATCGATCAGGCCTGCAACATCGTCTAACAAATTTGCCATTTTGTAGGCGGACTTGCCAAGCGGCCGCGAGCTCATGCCATAGCCGCGCAAGTTGGGCGCCCAGACCGTATAGCCCAAGGCGGCGAGCAGAGGCATTTGCGCACGCCAAGAATATTTGCTCTCTGGAAACCCGTGCAGCAGCAAAGCAAATTTGTCGCCGTCGCCGCAAATGTCCACGTCAAATTGAAGCCCATTGGCTTCGATCATGGCTGTTTTGATGGGTGCTTCTGTCATGGCACATTCCTATCTCTTTATCCGCCTACAACTCTTTTTATCGGTTGAATATAGGGGCAGGACGGTGCGTTTCAAAAGAACCAACTTAGAATAAACGCAGGTTTTTTCTAAAACTGAGAAGGCCGCTGCGGCACGCTGGCGTAGTTTCAGACTGAAAGGAGAGGGCGGACCCCACAACTGAAAGTGTGACTCTTACGTATTTTGGGCTAAGTTCGCACAAGCCTACAATTTAGGGCCTTTTGGGGAGTATGAGGGAAAAAATGGCAGCGACAGCGGTACAGGTACATTGGTCATCTAGATTTGCATTTTTGATGGCCGCGATTGGCAGCGCTGTGGGGCTTGGCAATATTTGGCGATTTCCCTTCGTCGCGGGTGAAAACGGAGGCGGTGCCTTCGTTCTGATCTACGTGGTAACGACGGCTTTGATTGCTCTCCCCATTTTGATCGCAGAGATCATGGTGGGCCGCATGGGCGGGCAAAGCCCAGTAAATTCACTCATCAATCTGGTGCGCACTCATAATAAGTCCAAGATTTGGGTTTTGATGGGCATAGGCGGCACGGTCGGTGCCTTTATTGTGCTCTCTTATTACAGCGTGATAGGTGGCTGGGCGCTCAACTATACTGCGATGGCAGTGGGGAGCGGTTTTGAGGGCCTAACCGGTGAGAGTTCCGGTGCTTTGTTTGGAGATCTCATTAGTGATCCAGTATCGCTTATGCTCTGGCACACGCTTTTCATGGGCATTAATATCGCCATCGTTATGGGGGGATTGCATAAGGGCATTGAGCGTGCCGTTGTTCTGCTGATGCCGCTACTATTTGTTCTGCTGCTCTTCATGGTGGGCTACGCTATTGGCACTGACGGATTTGACAAGGCGTGGACATTCCTCTTCGAACCTGACTTTAGCAAAGTAACCCCGAAGACGTTTTTGGTGGCCATTGGTCAAGGCTTCTTTTCAGTCTCCATCGCACTGGGTGCGATGATGATGTACGGCTCCTATTTGGATAAAAATATCTCCATTCCTCAGTCGGCCGTTATCATTGCATTAGCCGATACAGCCGTCGCGCTGTTGGCAGGCCTCGCCATTTTCCCGCTGGTATTCACATTCGACTTGGCCCCGGCGGCGGGCCCAGGGTTGGTTTTTGTGACTGTCCCAATCGCATTTGGTGAAATGGAAAGCGGATATCTACTTGGCGTCGCCTTTTTTGTCTTGCTGTCCGTCGCCGCGATTACGTCGGCAATCTCCCTATTGGCCCCAGCCGTTGCCTGGGCAGAAGAAAAGTACGGAGCCTCTCGCAGACAAACTGCTTTGATTATCGGTGGTTTGGCTTGGGTTCTAGGGATTGCAAGTGTCCTGTCGTTTAACGATTGGGGGGAGTTTTATCCACTTGAGGTCTTTGGACTTTATGAGGGCAAAACCATTTTCGACACATTCGATTTTTCAATCACCAGTTTTGTACAGCCGGTCGTGGGCATCATGATGGCGTTGTTTGTAGGGTGGTCTTTGTCGCAGAAGGTGGTGCTCGACGCGCTGAATATTTCTGATGAGGAAAACCCAGTGCTTTGGGTCCGCGTCTGGCTGATTCTCTTGCGCTATCTTGTGCCCATAGCAATTGTTGGCGTGTTTGTGCTTGCACTGTGGCCTAATCTGCTACCGTGAATGAGGTTTGGCGTCCATAAGCGGCAGAAAAGAGCCAAAAATCAACGGGCAACCCAGTGCCGACAAAAACTTGTTCGGCTTTGGTGAAATCCGATGATTCCGGGCTGGGCAGCCTTGCTTCCTTAGGTTAACATCGCCAGCGTTACGAAATGAGACATGGGTCACATACTGATTGCCCATGTTGGGGAGACTAAAAAGCGGCCCTATCCTTGATAATTTCAGATTTATCAACGGAATGAGTTTCTTTGTACGTATGAAGTTTGGAATGAATTAAATCATTTCGTCGGTATAGCAGGGCCCATCGAGGCCGGTCGCAGGGGATCATCTATGAGTAGAGAATTTGTCAACAAACGCCGGGGCCTGAACCATGTTTTGGCGTGCGGTGTTTCTCTGATTGCGATGACATGCCATATCGGCACTGCAGCCGCTGTCGAAAATATTTCAAGCACAACACCGGGTCCCATTGCGACGTCGGATTATTCTGATGACATTGCGATCCAAAGTGGCGGCACAATCACAACCGATGACGGCGTCGTTGCTGTAACCATCGATAGCGATAATTCAGTGACTGTTGACGACGGTGGATTGATCGATGCCGATGACGTTGGCGCGATCGGCATTTTGGTGAGCTCAGATACAACCGGGGGCATCACCAACCAAGGTACCATCATCAGCGGTGCATTGGAATCGGATGATGACGGAGGCGAAGCAGGTGGCGGCGCTATTGTTGTCAATGCTGACCTTGACGGTGGCATCTCAAATGAATTTCTCGAAGACGACTATGCCGGTACGATTACCAGCTACGGCGAATATGGTATTTTGATCCATGCTGATGCCGGAACAGGCAATGTGGCTGTTGGCGCTGTGGGAACAGGCGACAAAGCATTTAGCATTTACAACCAAGCCGTCATTGTAGGTAATTCAAACATAATTGATGCCATTGATGGTGAAGGCATTACCGTGACGGCCATTCGGGTCGAAGGTGATGGGTTGGGTAATACCGCCACCTTGACAGACGGCATTCACAATGACGGTGAGAATGCGTCAATCAGTGTTATTGGCTATATGGCAGATAGTGTTCAGGTGATCTCAATCGGTGACGAAGGCTCCGTGTCCACTATTACCAACAGCGGCACTATTCTCGCGACGCATATTGGGTCGGATGCCGATGAAGAGGTGACAGAAGCAAATATTGAAGTCATTGCGATCAAAGTGGAAGCAGGCGGTAGCTTACTCTCCATCACCAATGAATTGGATGCTTCTGCAGATGATCCGCTGGCAGATTCTGCACAAATCCGCGCCATCTCCACTTTGGAGGGCGTAGATGTTGTCGCGATCCAAGACCTGTCGGGCACGTTAACAGACATCGACAATGAAGGCACTATTACGGCTACATCCGCCGCTGAGGATGATGACACAGTCATCACCAAAGGCGATGCAATTGCGATTGATGTGAGTGCTAATACCACAGGCTTTACACTGAATAACTCTGGTGAAATTACGGGCGATATCCTGTTAGGTGCCGGCTCAGATACCATCAACATCACCGGTGGCTTCATTGATGGCGTCATCGACTTCGGCGATGGTGTCAATGCATTGAACATCAGCGGTGGTGGGTCCTTCACAACCTCGACGGACATCACCACCACAACCGGCACACTCGATGTGTTGGTTGATGGCGGCACACTCGTTATTGAAGAGGCCGGTTTCACCGCAACGACTGTCACCATTACAGACTCAAACACTGGCGACGATTACGACTCAACCATTGAAGTGCAATGGGACCCTAATAGCCCAGCTACCGATGCGCTGTTGATTGCGGATGACGTTACCATCGATAATGGGACAATCATTGATATTGAGCTGTTGGCTTACACCGCCACGGATCAAATCATTGATATTGCCGAAGCTAACACCACCCTTACAACAAGTGATGTTGATCTTATCGTCGGCGGTATTGCTGCGGGCTATAACGCGTCTATTGATGAAGTAGGCAATGTTCTACAAGTCACCATTGCGCGTAAGTCTGCAACGGACCTCGGCTTGAATGCCAACCAAACAGCATTGTACGACAATGCAATTGTAGCACTTGAATCTGAAACAACCTTTGGTGCAGCTGTTGGTAATCTACAAACAGAAGCTGAAGTGGTCGCAGCGTATCAAGACATGCTGCCTGACCTTACTGGTGCTAACGAAGATTTGGCGATGATGTTGCAGGATACGTCCAGCGGCATGATCCAAGACCGTTTGAAACAATTGCGTCCACTCTTTGCCGCATCGTCTACCTCTAAAAGTAGCTACCGGACCGGATATGAGTGGGGCACGAGCGAGCCACGCCAACAGACAGGTTTCTGGGGACAAGAAGGCTACGGCGCCATCGAATCTACCGCTGGCTCCGCTGGCGAAGATTACGAAGGCACGCTCTATTCCTTCGCATTCGGTGTTGATAGTCGTGCAAAAGATGGTTCAATCTTCGGTCTGTCCTTCAACTACGGTGTTCTAGATTACGAACCAGAAGATGCCGTTGATGATGCCAACAAAGCCTCCAGCTATCTTCTGAGTGCCTATTACTCTGATAATATGGGCGTATTGTTCTGGGATACTGTCGCAACAGTCGGTCTGAACGAGTATAATCAAACGCGTCGGGTCACCGCTGCGGATGAAGAGCGTTTGCCGACTGCATCATGGCTTGGGTATCAAGCGGGCATTCAAGCTCAAGTTGGTTACGTCGCCAAGCTGGGCCGTACAGCGATTACCCCTACAATTGGCGCGTCATATACCTATCTGACTCAAGACTCATATGAGGAGGAAGGCGGCCAGAGCATGAACCTTGCTTACGACAGCCGGTCCTTTAATTCTTTGCGCACGAATGTAGGCATGAGAATTGAGCACGCATTTGGGTCTGGCGATATTATCTTTATCCCAAGCCTCCATGCAGCATGGTCCCATGACTTTATTGGCGATGCGCCAGAAATTACGGCAGCATTCGTTTCAGGCGGTAACAAGTTCACAGTGACGGGCGACGAGACTGACCCAGACACAATTTACGCGGGTGCGGGTGTGACGATGGTCTTCGAGATCGGCCAACTGGACTTCTCTTATGAGATGCAGACGGGCGACACGCTGACCAATCACGCTTTGATGGCCACTTTGGGTGTGGCCCTTTAAGGCTTAAACATCATATTTTGGGGGCGTGAGGGACATTTGGTCCGTTACGCCCCTTTTTTGTCCCCAGAAGCTTTGTCACAAAGCAAATCAAGGGCTTGCCAAGCGGCGCTGAGGTCAGTAGATTGCGGCGCATTCAACAAGGTAACGAGCCCCGCGCTTTGATTTGTTAAGCCTTGTTTTGAATATGCCGTCTTAGCTCAGTTGGTTAGAGCGCTAGATTGTGGATCTAGAGGTCCCCTGTTCGATTCAGGGAGACGGTACCATTATCCCCCTCAGAAATTGCTCAATATCGTAAGCCGCTACAGGCCCGATTAGTGTAGTGTCTCCCCAGTTCAAATGACGACGCAGAGCAGGAGCATAGGTATGGCGGATTGGTTCAAGATGGCAGCGCCTCTGCCGGATCAATGTGCCGCTCAGACCGCTCGCGCCCGCCAAGCCAGCTTGACCAAGCCCGCCGGGTCGTTAGGGCAATTGGAAGAGGTCGCTATTCAGCTTGCTGCGTGCCAGAAGGCGCTGGCCCCTGAGATTAAAAACCCTCATATCCTCATTTTTGCCGCAGACCACGGCATCGTAGCTGAGGGTGTGTCGCTCTTTCCCCAAGAAGTCACGGGCCAAATGATGGCCAATTTTGTCGCCGGGGGTGCCGCCATTTCTGTTTTGGCGCGCGAAAATGGGGCACAGCTTTCCATCATCGATGTAGGGTCCGTGATGGAAGAACCGCTTGAGCGTGTCATCACCGATAAGGTGGCGTTGGGAAGCAGAAATTTCAGACGCCAAGAGGCCCTGAGCTCACCCGAGCTCACCCATGCATTAGCGGCGGGGAAAAGAGCGGTGGAACGCGCCCTGACAGATAAGGCTGATCTCCTCATTCTGGGCGAGATGGGCATCGGCAACACCAGTGCCGCAACCGCCATTACCGCAGCGCTGACCCAAACACCCGCAGCTAAGATAACAGGTGCCGGGACAGGCATTGATGAGACAGGATTGAGCCATAAACGCCAAGTGCTAGGAGACAGTCTCATCTTCCACGGTTTGGATACTCACAGTGAAAAGCCTGCCCCGTCTCCCCTCAATGTTTTGCAAAAAGTCGGCGGACACGATCTTGCAGCCCTTGCCGGGGCCTATATTGCAGCGGCACAAAACCAAGTGCCCGTTCTGGTGGATGGGTTCATTTGCACAGCAGCCGCCTTGGCCGCTGTACGTTTAAACCCTAGTTGTCGCGCCTGGATGATTTTCACCCATCAATCGGCGGAACAAGGCCATGGCCATATTCTTAATGAGTTGGAGGCACAGCCCCTTCTCAACATCGGCTTGCGGTTAGGAGAGGGTAGTGGTGCTGCAGTGGCTCTGCCTCTCATACGGTTTGCGTGCTCACTGCACAATCAAATGGCAACGTTTGAGGATGCCGGTGTGAGCGATAAAACCAAGAGCCCCCAAGGAGCCGAGCAATGACATATACCCCTCCCACGCGCAAAATCTCCCTCACTTTACTGCGCCACGGTGAAAACCCTCTGGCGGGCACATTCTGCGGCAGCTCCGATCCAGAGTTGACGGATGCGGGCTGGGACATGATGCAACGCCGTGTCGAGGGGCGCACATGGGATCAAGTCATCAGCTCCCCCTTGAAACGATGCCGATTGTTTGCCGAAAAACATTTCGAACCTCAAATTGAGCCGCGTTTTCGGGAGTTGGACTTTGGCGAATGGGAAGCCAAAACCACCGAGCAAGTGATGGCAATTGCCGAAACCCAATTGCGGGCTTTTTGGGCAAACCCTATCGACAACCCGCCTCCCGGCGGCGAGAGCTGGGGCAGTTTACGCGGGCGTGTGCACGAGGGCTTGTCCGACCTCTTCGAGCATAGCGAAGGCCAGTCAGTCCTCATTGTCAGCCATGCCGGGGCCATCCGCGCCATGCTGTGCGAAACTATGGGCGTCTCCTATGAGGCAAGCTGGAGCTTTTCCTTGCCGCTGGCTGTGCTGTTGCAACTCACGATCTATTTGGAAGACGATGGCAAAGTGCGGGCGCAACTCCATGCCCTTGAGGGACAGCCGTGATCGCCCCCCTCAAACATTTCATTTTGGCTGTTCAATTTTTGACACGCGTCCCAACACCGCAAATCAAAGATTTTGTGCACGAGGACCTAGCCCATTCAGCTCCCTATTTTCCGCTCGTCGGCCTGTTGCTCGGCGTGCTGATCGCGGGTGCCGTCCATTTGGGACAATTGGTTGATCCATGGGCCGGTGCATTCTTCGGCGTCCTTTTGTGGACGGCCCTGACCGGTGCATTGCACCTTGATGGCTTGGGCGATTTGGCCGATGCCTTGGGTGCGAGCCACGCCAATCCGGAGCGTTTTCATGAGGTGATGAAAGACCCCCACATGGGAGCGTTTGGCGCCATCAGTGTTTTCATTCAATTGATGGCCAAACTTATTTTTCTGATGTTGCTGTGCAAAGCCAACGCCGTGTGGTTTCTCATACCGCTGGTGGCCGCCGCGCGTTTGGGACCTCTCGTGTGGTCAGCCTTTTTGCCAGTCCTCAAGTCGGGAACGCCGGGCGTCATTGGTTCCGGTGAGCGGTTCGCATGGATCACCAATCCCATGCCCATTTTATTTTGGACACTCAGCTTGGCAGCTTTTGCGCTGAGCTTTACCCCTGTTCTCTTCGTCATGTTTGTGGCCATCGCAGGGTGGTGGGCTTATCTGAAAATACGCCTCGGGGGCCAAACCGGTGATTGCCTCGGAGCAGGCATTGAACTGTGCGAGAGCATTGGCTTGGCAAGCTGCGTTATCCTCCTTGCAACGGTGCCAAATGCGGGAGGCCTCCTATGACGCGATCAACTTTTTTTCTCCCGACACAAGGCCCCTTTGCCGCTTTAATATTGGGCGGTGCCCGGTCTGGTAAAAGCCGTTACGGCGAGAAGCTGGTGGAGAGGGCAAGCGGGCAACATGTGTATATTGCCACTGCGCAGGCATGGGACGGCGAAATGGAAGACCGCATTGCCCATCATCAAAATAGAAGAGGCGACACGTGGACGTTGATCGAGGAGCCTTTGGCACTTGCCGATATACTCCGTACAAAAATTTCTGAAAACCAAATAGTTCTCGTCGATTGCCTCACGCTTTGGCTTTCAAACTTGATGGGTGCAGAAAAGAATATTGAGACCAGTGTCGATGATCTGATCGATGCTGTGCGCACGTGCAAAGGGCGAATTGTGTTTATTTCAAATGAAGTGGGGCAGGGGATTGTGCCGGACAATGCTTTAGCGCGCCTTTTCAGGGATGAAGCAGGTCGGATGCACCAACGCCTCGCAGAAGTGTGCGACGCCGCCATTATGGTCGTGGCCGGTTTACCGTTGATCTTAAAACAGCCCTGACGCACAGACCGCGTGACTTATATGCCAGATATTTTGAGCATAGCATCAAGGTTTAAGTCTTTTTCCATCGCAATGGCAATGTCATCCAACGCCTTTTCTACCCGCACAATATGGTCGCGCGGATCGGTGGAGGAAACTTGGAAACGCTCAAGGAAGGCGGACCGAAACGCGCCGCTTTCAAAAAGTCCGTGCACATAAGCGCCCATCACTTTGCCATCAGCCGAACACGCCCCATGGGCTTGGTTCCCCTCCATCATAAGCCAAGGGCGTGCCAGTGCAGGCCCTTGGCTTTCACCATTGTGTATCTCATAGCCGTCAAAACCCACCTGCGCTCCGTAGAGGGTTCCCCGCACGCGGCGCACTTTTTTCTCTGGGCAAAGCTGGGTGTCCATATCAAGCAAACCCAAGCCCGAGACAGAGCCTGCCGTACCTTCTAAACCGGCTGGATCGGCAATGCTTTGCCCAAGCATTTGAAAGCCGCCACAGATGCCTAGAACAGATCCGCCGCGCCGTAGATGCGCACGCAGGTCAATATCCCACCCTTGATCACAGAGGAAGTGGTAGTCAGAAATCGTCGCCTTCGTGCCGGGTAAAATTACAAGGTTGGCGGTGCCCCGAATGGCCTCGCCGGGGGGCACAAAGCGCAAATCAACGGACCCTTCACGGGCAAGGGGATCAAATTCATCAAAATTGGCAATGCGCGATAACATCGGAATGTCGATGGTGAGAGCAGCACCAGTCCCTTTGGCCGCGCGTTCCAGCACCACGCCGTCTTCTGCCGGAAGGTCGCGCATGGCGTGAAGCCAGCCGAGCACGCCGAGCCCCGACCACCCGGTTCGCGTTTCAATCTCAGTAAGCCCGTCATCGAACAGACTGACATCGCCACGAAATTTATTGATGAGAAATCCTTTGATCAAGGAGCTGTCGATGTCGGACAAAACTTCATGCGTTCCTACAAGGGACGCGATCACGCCCCCCCGGTCAATATCACCGATCAAAACAACCGGCGTATTCGTAGCCGTTGCAAAACCCATGTTGGCAATGTCGCCCGCCCGCAAATTGGTTTCTGCAGGACTGCCCGCGCCTTCGACAAGGACGAGGTCGCCTTGCTTGCGTAGAATATCAAAGCTGGATAAGACACCCGCCAGCAAGTGCTTTTTACGCCGTTGGTAGTCAGCGGCTTGGGCTGTGCCAATCACCTTGCCGTGCAATACCACTTGAGCGCCCACATCACTTTGAGGCTTGAGCAGAACAGGGTTCATATGGACCGAAGGCTCCACACCCGCTGCAATGGCTTGGAGCCACTGGGCGCGGCCAATCTCCCCACCGTCAGGCGTGACAGCAGCATTGTTGGACATGTTCTGAGGTTTGAACGGGAGCACGCGCAGGCCACGGCGCACAAAGGCACGCGCAAGCCCGGCAACTAAAACAGACTTGCCAACGTCCGACCCGGTCCCCTGAAACATCAATGCAGCCATAGCATCACCCGAGTAAATGATGAGAAACGATCAAGCCGCTTTGCGCGTCGCGGGCAACGTCCACATGATAGACGGACTTGAGGTTGGGATCGCTGAGTACGTCTTGAGGTTTACCATCCGCAACAAGCTTGCCTTGGTTGAGCAAATACAGACGGTCGCAATAGCGCATCGCAAGGTTGAGGTCGTGCAGGATGACGCAAACAGATGTGCCTTGTTTGGCCGCAGACTTGAGAGCTTCCATCGCGGTCAATTGATAATAGGGGTCTAGGGCAGCCGTTGGTTCATCAACCAACAAAGTGTCAGCCCCAACCGCCAAGGCACGGGCAAGTAGAATGCGCGCGCGCTCCCCGCCAGATAGTTGGCGCACCGGTCGGTCAGCAAACTCTGTTGCTTGGGCAAGCTCCATGGCCGCATCGATTGCTGCATCGTCTTCAGCGCTCAATTGGCTCCAGCTGGTTTGATGGGGTACGCGACCAAGAGCAACCAAACGGCGACCGGTGAGCGGCCACGCGATGTCTTGTCCTTGCGGGAGGTAGGCAATTTTACCTGCATGAAAATGAGCAGGGTCGCTGGTGATCTCTTTGTCATTGAGAAAGATCTCGCCGTTGTCACTCGGTGCCAGGCGAAGCAGGGCCCGCATCAACGTGGTTTTCCCAGCGCCATTGGGACCGATCAGTCCCACCAACTCACCAGAGCCAAGTTTCATAGACAAATCCCGCACAGCGCAGTGGTCGCCCAACGAAACAGTAAGGTTGCGTGTTTCAATCATCGCATTGACCTCCGTGTGTAGATGATAAGCCATAAGAAGAACGGCGCACCCAGAAGGGCTGTGACCACCCCAAGCTTGAGTTCAATCGCTCCAGGCGCAATGCGCACCGCGATATCGGCCACGACTAAAATCAACGCACCTAAAAGACCGCTCGGCAAAAGCAGGCGTCCCGGATCATGCTGCGTGAGCGGGCGCACAAGGTGAGGCGCAATCAGCCCAATAAAACTAACCGTGCCACAGATGGCAACACTGGCCCCCACGCTCAACGCTGACCCAAAGATGACTTGTAGCCGGAGGCGGCCCAAATTCACGCCTAAGGAGGCAGCCGTATCTTCACCCAACGTGAGTGCGGGCAGGTTACGTGCAGAGCCAAACAACAAGAGGAGGCCCGCCGCCATAAAGGGGCCGGACAATGCAAGGTCGGCGTAAGATCGATTGGAAAGTGATCCCAGCAACCACATCACAATGTCACTGAGGGAATAGGGGTTCGGTGCAAGGTTCATGGCGAGTGAGGTGAGAGAAACCGCTAAGCTAGAGATCGCCACCCCGGCCAAAATCAATGTCAAAATACTGGCATCTCGCCCAGCAAGCCAAACCAAAATAAACATGGAGCCAATGGCAAAAAGGATGGCCAAGGCAGGGACAGAAAAAGCGTAGACCGAGCTTAACCCAAAGTAGATGGCAATGACGGCGCCCAACCCGGCACTCGACGAAATGCCGATAACGCCGGGGTCTGCAAGTGGGTTACGGAGTAGGCCCTGAAGGGCGGCTCCCGCCGTGCCCAAACAACCACCAACCAAGGCCCCCAGCACAATGCGTGGCACCCGTATGTCTTGAATAATAAAGACATATTGCTCTTCCCCAATACCCAGCAGGCCTTGGGTCGCATCCGCAATGCCCACAGGCGCATAGCCTAAGAACAAACCGACAAACATCACCAAACCTAAACAGAGGGCAAGGGCCAAGTTGAGGCTGTACGGATGTGTTCGAAAATAGGTAAGGAGAGCCATGTATTTTGCCTTCAACGATTAAAAGTCTATGCCGCGCCGCGCTTTAAAGCCCGCTTCAAAAGGATGTTTTGTCGCTTCCATTTGCGTCACCAAATCGGCTTGATCCAACAACTCTTGTTTGGCATCACGCCCGGTGATTAAAACGGAGGTCCGTTTGTCGCGCGCGGCCAACCCGTCCAACACTTCTGCAATGTCGAGATAATCATAGCGCAAAACGATGTTCAGCTCATCAAGGACAACAAGGTCGTAGTCTCCCGATGCCATGAGCTCGAGTGAGACAGCCCATGCAGACCGCGCCGCTTCAATGTCCTGTGATTTGTCTTGCGTATCCCAGGTAAAGCCTTTGCCCATGGTATGCCATGTCACAAGGTCTGGATTGTTCTCAAAGAACATACGTTCCCCGGTTTTCCAGTTCCCTTTAACATATTGCACGACAGCTACTTTGTGGCCCCAGCCAAGTGCTCGGATCACAGTGCCCAAAGCGGAGGTGGACTTGCCTTTGCCGTCACCTGTATTGACCAAGATGAAACCTCGATCGGCTTCTTTCATTTCCGAGATCTTTTTGCGTTGGGCCGCTTGAACGTCTTTCATGCGCGCGGTATGCGCTTCATTGTTTGACTGCGTTTCATTCGTCATCAGATATCTCCAAAAGTTGAAAGAGCCTGTTTCAATCGCGCAAGGCCAGCAATATCAGCAGGAAGGCCAAAGCGAAGCCAAGTAGGATGGGCGTTAAACCTGCGGACATAAAGCCCAGCTTGAGCAAGGTGGGCAAAGAGTGCAGGTGCTCGAGCATGACGCGTAAGGCAATAGAGATCTGTTCCGCCAATGATTTCCAATTCGCCATGACGTAGAATGGTCGTCAGCTCTTCGGCGCGGGACTTAAGGCGGCCTCGCATGTCGATGATCCAGCCGGTATCTTGATAGGCTTGGGCGCCAATGCGCAATGCCTGTGTGCTCACTGCCCACGGGCCTATCGCTTGCTCAACTCTCGAGCGTAATGGGGTGGGGGACAAGAGGGCGCCAAGCCGTAGGCCCGCCAACCCAAAGAACTTTCCGAAACTACGCAGAATAATGAGACCGTCAGCGCCAGCGTGCGAGGCGTAGCTCTCGCTGGGACAGAGATCTCCAAATGCTTCGTCAACAATCAGCCATCCGCCACGTGCCGCTTGGCGCTGGCGCAAACTGGCAAACGTCGCACGGTCAAGGACCGTACCGTTTGGATTGTTTGGGTGCACGACAATGATAATGTCAGCGGATGCAGCTTGAGCTTGGGACAAGGAAAGCACATCGACATCATGGCCCGCGCCGCGCCAACTGTGCGCATGTTCTTCGTAAGTGGGGCCCGCAATGACCACACGAGATTGCGGTAACAAATGTGGAAGAAGCGAGATGCCAATTTGCGACCCCGGCATGAGCGTGATCGCCTCCCAAGCACACCCCAGATATTGCGCCATGCTTTCACGGCAGGCATGTACATCTGCGTTGCTGGGCAAGCCATTCAAGTCGGGCGGATTATCGCCGTGGGGATAGGACCACGGATTGATGCCTGTGCTGAGGTCCACCCAAGGGGTTGGAGCTGTTGGAAAGGTACGGGTAATGGCACCTAGGTCGCCTCCATGGGCGATGGGATTGCTTACGACCATACGGTACCCCCTAAGCTGATGCCGGTGAGGATAGCAAGCCCAGTGCCATAGAGCACGGCAGCACGCACATACAGATGCAATCCACGTCGAATGTCTTGGGCGTTGAGGGCCGCACGGCCACTGCCAAGCCACGTGCCAGCAATTTTACGGTCGCCGTAACGCCGGGGGCCACCCAAACGAAGATCAAGGGCACCGGCCATCGCAGCTTCAGGCCATCCAGCATTAGGGGAAAGGTGATGAGAGGCATCACGCGTTATGGCGCTGAATGCAGAGCGCGTGCTTGTGAGAGAAAAGGGGGCGAGAGACAAGGCCACACCGCTCAGGCGCGCGGGAATGAAGTTTAGGACGTCGTCGAGCCGCGCCGCAGATTTGCCAAAATATTCGTAGCGCTCGCTACGATGCCCAATCATGCTATCGGCCGTATTAACGGCCTTATAAAGGGCAATCCCCGGCAATCCCAGCAAGGCGCCCCAGAAGAGAGGCGCGGCAACGCCATCGGAAAAGTTCTCCGCTAGGCTTTCTGTCGCCGCGCGGGCAACGCCAGCTTCATCCAACCCCTCAGGGTCGCGCCCCACCAAGAGAGCAACAGCTTTGCGCCCGCCCGTAACCCCGTCTTGTTCCAACGCGTAGGCCACATTCGCCACATGCTCATAAAGGCTGCGTCCAGCGAGCAAACTTGCGGAGAGGAGGCACAGAACAAGCACACCATAAGGCAATTGAAGAAGAAACATTTGCACGATCACACTAACGCTCCCCACAACAAGGAGCAGGAAGGCGACGCTCAATCCGCCCCAAACAAATTGCGCTTTGTGAGAGTGCTCTGGCTTATTGAAGGTATGGCCTAACCAAGACAGCAGCGCCCCCATCCAACTCACCGGGTGACCAATGGCCTTAAAGAGGGCTGGTGGATAGCCAAGTAGCGCCTCCACCAAAAGGCCTGCAACCATGATCAGGCCGAAGCCGAAGGGATAAAAGACAACATCACTGACGGTCATCGGCGGGTCCCTCATTTGAGGGAGCGAGTAGTTTTTGTCGCGCGTCCAAAATACGTTCAGCGGCAAACAAATTGAACCACGCAGAACACGAGAGCTCATCGCTGGGGATGTGAACGGTGGGCGTGTTCTTGAGGATTTCTCGCAGAAAACTATGACGCGCAATCGACCAATGGTTTTGGTGGTTGGTCTTCAAATCAAAATACCCGGTGACAACGAGGTCTGGAGGCGACAGGGCAAGGGCCTCGAGGTTGAGAGGTATCCAGCCAGTACGGCCTGTATGGGCCATAAGGTTTTCGACGCCGCCCAAATTGAGAAGTTGGTCAACATAAGTTTCACCGCCCGTCGTGGAACTGGACGGCGTGATGTAGATCGCAGCGGGTCGGTCAGTCGCGCCGAATTTTTTGAGGCGAGCAAGGCGTGCATCAAAATCATCGATCAAAACCTGCGCCCGCTCCATCTGCCCCAAAGCCTTCCCGGCGATGATCAAATTGTTGCGCATGATTTCCATGGAGTGGCCGTTTTCGATTTTAACGACCGGCAATCCAAAACGCGTCAGCACTCCGGTCGCCTCATATCCGCCGCCCCATTGGCGCACGACCTTGTCGGGGCGGAGCATGAGGACTTCTTCTGCCGTGGAGCGAACAGTTGGCACCCCAACCGCTTTGGCGCGCAAGTAGGAGTATTCGTGTTCAGCAGACGGAGAGAGCGCAATGATTTGCGATCGATCTGCCAAGGCCAGCACATATTGATCGGAGCAATGATCAAGAGAAACAACGCGTGGTTTGGCAGGTATTGTGTGTTCGGGAGCTGCCACAGATACTGTCGCGGATAGAGTGTTGTCCAAAGAACTCTCCAAAGCCCCAGCCCCAGACGCTGCCCCAAGAAGGACAGTGCTGGTAATAAGGGCAAGGGCTTTAGAGATATATGTCATCAGTGAATACGAATGCCAATGTAGCCAGAAAGATCTGGCGTACCATAGCGGTAAATGTCCTGATATTCCTCATTAAAGAGGTTTTCGACCCGTGCGTAGACGTCGAAATTATCATTGATCCGGTATGAACCGCGCAAATCAACCCGTGTCCAGCTTTCCAGCATCACGGTAGAGGATTCATATTCTTCGCCGTTGTAGACGAGATCCGCACCCAGAGTAATATCGTCTGTCGCAAAGACTGTTAGGTGAGCTGAACCCGCTTGTTCCGGTGTACGGCGCAATTGATTGGAAGCATCGTTTTCATGCGTATCTTGGAAAGTGTAATTCGCAGATACTTCCATCCAGTTGAGCGGACGTGCAGTAGTGATAAATTCCCACCCTTTGCTGTTAACCCGGTCTAGGTTTTCATACCGACCACCTTGGTAGTCAATTTGGTTGCGAATGCGTTGGCTGAAGTAATTCACTTCAACAGACAGACGGTCATCGAACAAACGCTGTTCAATGCCGGCATCCCAACCGATGGATTCTTCAGGAAGCAGATCTTCGTTTGGCCCGGTTGAACACCCGTAGCTGGTGTAGCAAGCAGTCAATTGGAATGGGGAGGCGGTTTTGAAGCCCTCACCCCAGCTCGCGCGGAATGTCGTGGCCGTTGCTTCCAAGTGATAGGCACCGGTAAAGCGCATTGTATTGGCAACGCCTGTCAGATCGTGGTTGTCATGGCGCAGCCCCCCAACAAGGGACAGGCCGTCAAACGGGATGACTTGAACCTGACCGTAAAGACTGTTCGTGGTTGCTGAATAATCAGCACCTGTTTCGGTCTTCTCTGTTTCGGCACCCCCAACAAGTGTGATGAAATCATGCGGAGTAACTGTTGCCTGATAGCTCAAGCTCGTGCGCTTACCCATGAAGGGGCTGGTGAACCCGCCTGAGTGAGAATCTCGGCTCGTCCGGCTGTAACCGGCTTCAAAGCTGTTGACCAGCATGCCGTCCAATACAGTCCAATCGATTTTACCCGACGCGGTGATTTCACGGCTTTCGTTGAGCGCATCGTAAGAATCGCTCCCGCTGTTATCAAATTCACCTTCGGATAGCGAATATTGGAAAGAGCCTTGCGCGCGCAAGTTGGAGGAAATGTCGATACCGGCAGCTGCACTGAAGGTTTGGTTTTCGTAGCTGTCTGCTTCAGCTCCTCCAAGGTTTTCGTCAAACTTGGAAATGCCGCTGCTTCGAACGGTAGAGAGGGAAAGGCGGTAGTTTACTTTCTCGTCACTACCCGCCGCTGTGCCGCCAAAGCGTGATGTACCGTAAGAGCCAGTTTCTGCAAAAGCAGAGAAGGACAGGGGTCCCTCGCCGCGTTTTGTGGTGATGCTCACCACGCCGCCAAGTGCGTCAGACCCATAAAGAGTTGATTGAGGCCCGCGCAAAACTTCAATGCGCTCGATGCTGTAAACATCTAGATTGGCGAAATTGAAGGAATTTGAAGTGCCACTTGGATCGTTGACTTCAATGCCGTCAATCAAAACCATTGTTTGGCCGCTTGCCGCGCCGCGAATACGAATGCTAGCGGTGCCGCCAAAAGAACCGTTCTGGCTGATTTGAACACCCGGCATTGCCCGCAGAACATCCAGAGCGAACTGATATTGGCGCTCTTCAATTTCCACAGCGGTAATGACAGAAACACTGCTGCCAATTTGCTCGATGGGGGTTTCTGTTTTGGTGGCGGTGACCACGATCGTGTCGAGTTTCACCGTTGAAGTTTTTTCAGGATCTGCAGCAAAAGCGGCTGTTGTCAGCGCAAATGCAGAAGCTGATAGGAGAAGTCCGTATTTTACAAACGTCATAGCAAGGCCCTCTGACCAAAATTAAGAGGACAGCAGGCGTGCAGAATGGAAGACCATGACATCCCGTAAGACATGCATAACCAGTCCAGATCCAGCCAAGCTGATCCTCAACCAAGTTATGTCGTCGCAACGGATTGCCGTGCCCGTGAACTCACCCGGTTCTGGGACGGACGACACGATGGCAGGTTTCCTGGCTTGTGCTTCATCGCCCTGTATCACCTTCCCGATGCCCTCTAAAAAGGCCTCAGTGGTATGGGTTTCCCCAAGATACAGCGCTCGTCACGTACAGTTGCGGGTACAGCTTCGGGTTTAAACCGAATTCCCTTTTACCCCCGAGGGGCACCATCTGGATGATTTTTTAGCCCAATTGTTGCAGTGCGACAAGGAGATTCAGACGTCCGGTGTTGAGAACGCAGCGACTCCGTGTCCTCCTCGCAACGGTTGAGGGGGAGAGGTGTTGGGAGGAGGAGAGCGGCATAGACCCGTATGACGTAGCGTCTATCTCGCCCGCTCCCTTCCAAATCAGTCATTTAAAACGCTTAGCCTGCGAGCCATTGTGAGAGGGCAACGCCGATAAAGGTGGCCGAGGCATATCCCAGCACACCAAGCATAACGGCAGGGGTGACAAGTGTGCGCCACCCTTGTGCGGCAGCTTGCGCCGCCGCCGTAGCAGGGCCCAATGCGACGGCATTGGAAACAAGCATGGCTTCGGCCAAATCAACTTTGAAGATTTTTGTGGCCGTGAGAACCACAAGGAGATGCACAGTCGCCATGATGCCGACAAAGCCAAAGACAGGCAGAGCGGTATCGATCATCAGCACAACATCCGCGCCTGCACCCATGACACCGAAGAAGACATACATGAAGAACATGCCAAGTTGAAAATCCCCTTGAAGGCGTTCCATCGGTTTGGTGAAGACATTGGCAATGACAAGCGCATAGAGCGTGAGAAAGAGCATCCCGTAGGAGGAGAAGTTGGCAAGCCACTCCATGTCAGCCGCCTCGCCAATACCGCCTAAGAAGTTCGCGGTGAGAAACCCGAGGAAACAACACAGCGCAGAAAGGCCAAGCAACATGGCCAAGTCAAACAAATGAATATGAGCGTCGCCGTCTTCCGTTTCCGCTTCGTCAGCAACTGGCTCTGCCTTAGCGGCGTCTGCAGCATCCATGATCGGAGAGGGGAAAAACTTCCGCACACCCGCCATCATCGGCAGGGTGACGATGAGAAGCAGAAAGAGCGTGCCCCCCACATTGTCTGCGGCCGCCATGGCAGAGATGAGTGTGCCGTCATCCAGGTCCAAGGCGCGCGACGTGGCGGCAAAATTCATTGAGCCCCCAATCCAGCTGGCGCCCAGAGTGCTGGCGATTTTGGCAGCCTGTGGCCCAAGGTCAATGAGGTGATAGCCCGCGACAACGCCCCCAATGGTCCCCAATGTGGCGATCACAAAGGTGATGAGCATGGGACCAGCGACCGGTAAGATGCGGCGCAGGTCGGCACGGAACAACAGCAACGGAATGGCGAGAGGTACGGCATAAGACCATACCACATCATAAAACTCGGCGGCGAAAGGGATGACGCGTAAGTTGGAGAGGGTAAGCCCGGCCAAAATGACCAAGATGACACCGGAGAGAAGCTGTCCCAGTTTGGTTTTTTCGGACCAGAAGCCAAAGGCGGCAAGGCCTAGGAACAAAGCCAAAAGGCCATATGTTTGATCTGGTGTGATCAATGAAAAAGCAGCGGTGTCCATGTGCATCCCCTATAAATATCTATAAGGAGAATGTGTCGTGATTAATGATTTAACGCAAGCGCCTAAAGGGCAAAGCTGAGCGTCAACGACCCAAATTGATCTGGCTCTGGCTGTTCTCGAAATTCCTTCGAGCGAAAAATATGCGTGTAGGAAATGCGCGCGGTTTTAGCAATGACCGCGACAATGCCCAAACGACCTTCCGCGACGAACGGATATTTGGTGACCGAATGGCTGTCCCGGAAACTATTGCCGTCCAAGAAGATGTTGCGAGCCACAGCCCGGCCTTCCAAGCCCGCAAAGACATACCAATCAAATTGGTCGATTGGCGTAAAGACATCTGACCCCCCAATGCCGGGGTAAATACGCGGCGGGCCAAAGTCTTCAGGCACGTCCGGCCCTAGGCGAAATATGCCACCAAGTCCCATATGGGTTTGAACATTCCCCAAAGACACCACGCCGTAAGGAACAAAGTCAGTTTCCAAGCCGAGCATGGAGGGGGTTTCAAATGCAGGAGACCGAATAGAACGCTCAAAGGTAAGGTTGATCCCGATTTCATCTTTCAGTTGATTGTCCCAACCTTGGGATTCCGCGACGCCGATGAGCTCGTGATAGTCGTTTTGAATTTGTTCGCCCATGGCTGAGGGGCCTACAATGCCAACATCCAATTTCCAATGGTCTTGGAGGGCCGCCCCACTGGCTTCGTGCTTCCAAACCGATTGCAATGCAAAGGTGAGGTGTAGCCACGCCGCATAGGGTCGGTCATCGGGAATGAGGGTCGTTGTATCAGTATCATCTGGGGTGAACAGTTCTTGCCCAAAGGCAATTGCATAGCGATGAGAGGCACACGTCGTCTTTTTGTTGATCCCAAACATTGGCAATCGAGTCAGACTTTTAAGAGGGGCTGCGACAGTGGCCCGGGCGGGCGAGAGGTAGGAGAATTGAATGCCGTTCGTATAGTGCTCGTCTGAATTAGACGCGCGCGCGAAAAAATCATTTTCCAACGCAAACCCGATAAAACCATTGTCCTCGGCGAGTTGGGCCGCACAGTGAGATGTCTTCACTTGCGGGTCTGCATGGGCAAGCGGTACACCAATAAGGAGGCTAAGGAGAAGGGCCGTGCTGAAGAGGGCTCCGCGCATAGGCTTGTGCAAAAGAATGGTGTTCAAGAGCATCGCAGTTCTCCAGAGGGTCTCAGTCGAAAATCATTTAACCGACAACTAACATCTGGGTTCGGGGAGGTCTATACAGGAGTGAAAATACGAGGCGAGCTTACAGCGCTTGGCTTTCAGCCTGTTGATCCAGCTGCCAATTGATAAAGTCGAGAGACTTGTTGGCCACTTCTTCCCAGCCGGGTTCAGAAATCAACCAGTGCGCACGGCCCTGTATAGGTTCAAACGAAGCATTTGGGCCAAAATGGTGCGCAGTGCGTTCGCCAATGCCCGCAGGCGTCAATCGGTCTTCGGTGCCGGTAAGAAACAGCAAGGGCGTCTGAATTTCATCGGGTTGAATATGCACGGAGCTGTGCCGATCAAACATGTGGAAGCAAACTTCGTAGATGGCCCGTCCAGACTCCCAAACCATCTGATCAAACAGATGTCGGCTGTGGCTTTCGTTCAAGCCATTGAACAACCCGTACCGCATGGCCTCAAAACTTGGGTGACGCGCTTTGCGCCAGGCAAAAGGGTGGACAACCTGACGGCCCAAAATACGCCAGCTGTCTAGATGCAGCATCCGCGCTTTACCAGCAATTGGCGCTGAAGCCAGCAAAACAGTTGCCCGGACTTTTGCGCGTGCCGAAACCAGTTGAGCGAGCAGCGCGCCCATGGAATGACCCATCAGAATGGGAGGATGTTTCAAGCCACTAATCATCGCAAGAATATCATCGACATAATCACGGATACTGGTTTTCCCCAAATCCGCATGAGGTTCTTCATGTCGAAATGTGTCGTGATGCCTGAGTTGGGGCGTCAAAACACGAAAGCCTTTTGATTCAAAGAAAGTTTTGAAGGGATGCCACACGCCAGGTTGGCTCCACATGCCATGAATCATCACGATGACCGGGCGCTCATCATTTGCATGGGGTGGTGTTGTTTCACTTGTTAGCGATGCGCTAGTGAGCACATCGAAACCCGCGCCTGCAACGCTGACTGACTTCTTGCTAAACATTTTACTCAGACTCTGTTGGTGTGCCCGTTAAGATTATGAACGATTGAGGTGTGAGCCCTTCAGAAAGTCAGCAATTTCAAATGCCGATATTCCAAGGAACTCTGCCATATCGCCCGCCCAATTCAAGCAATCTCTCTGCGGCAAGTCTGCGCTGAAATTCTTTACAAAGCAGAAAGGTTCGGAGTGTCCCTACCGCAATTATGTGTATAAGCACGTCCAAAGTGTATAGTTAAACCAATTTCTCTCTATGATGGTTTGAAAAACGGGAGAATCATGCGGTTTTGTGCAAAAAATAGTCATTGTATGTTTTTGGGGAAAAAGTTCATTTTTCAACAGATGTAGTTGAGAGGTCACTTAATTTTTCGACGCAATGAATGCTTACGCGTGTGACGAAGGTTTGGTTTCAACTTGAAGCTTCATCTTGAAACAAACAACGTGGCAGGGTCTACTGCGCGCACAAAAATTCAAACCAAAATACTTTGAAGGAAACAAAGATGAGCAATCGCTTTCTAGAGCACACCGGCGCGCAATATCCAATCGTTCAGGCCCCAATGGGGTGGATCGCTCGGTCTCAATTGGCTTCCGCTGTGTGCGAGGCTGGCGGCCTCGGTATCATTGAAACATCCTCTGGGGAAACTGACGCGTGTCAGGCTGAAATCAAAAAGATGCAAGAGATGACGGACAAGCCATTTGGCGTGAACTTGCCGATCATGTTTTTGCATGACCCAGCTATTCTCGATTTTGTGTGTAACAGCGGCGTCAAATTTGTGACCACCTCTGCCGGGAGTCCGAAGAAGTTTATTGGACCTCTCAAAGCCGCTGGCATCATTGTCTATCACGCAGTGCCAACTGTTGCAGCGGCCTTGAAATGTGTAGAAGCGGGCGTTGACGGCCTCGTTATTGAAGGCGCTGAGGGTGGGGGTTTCAAAAACCCTGAAGAAGTGTCCAGCATGATCTTGCTCCAGGCCATCCGCGAAAAAGTGGATGTGCCCTTGGTCTTGGCCGGTGGCATTTGTGATGGTCGCGGCATGGCCGCAGCCTTTGCGATGGGGGCTGAAGCTGTGCAAATGGGCACCCGTTTCGTGAGTGCGCTAGAAAGTCCCGTGCATGAGAACTACAAGAACGCGATTATTGATGCAGGTACCGACGGCACCTATGTGCTGAACAAAAAATCCAGTCCTTGCATTCGGGCCCTCAAAACAGAACGTACGGCAAAAATTTATGAAGAGGGCGTCATGCCGAAGGACCTTTTTGTAAAACTCAAAGACCTCTATTTTGGCGGAGACATGGAAGCAGCTGTGGGTCTTGCGGGCCAAAGCTCCGGCCTTATCCATGAGGTGAAACCGGTTAAACAGATCATTGATGAAACTGTTGCTGAGTTCCATCAAATCTCAGCACGCATGGGTGCATTGGCAACTGCCAGCGACTTTGGCTAAGCCTTTTCGCCTAACGAATAGTTAGCGGGGGCGCCTAGCCCTCCCCCCGTAACGAAAAATCTGGGGGGGCACCTAGCCCTCCCCCCGTAATGAAAAATCTGCGGGAGCACCTAGCCCTCCCCCCGTAATGAAAAATCTGGGGGGGCACCTAGCCCCCGCAGGGTCACTTCTAGCGTAAGGCGGCCTAGCTGAGTGGGGTCAGCCCATGCATATTCTGGGATTGTGATCACATTCATCAAAGCACCCTGTAGAGCGCTGAACAAAATATCGCGGACAAGGGCGGTATCGCGTTGGGTGAGGGACCCATCGTCTTGAGCGTGTTGTATGGCTTGGGTAAAGACGTTCAAATCCTGCACAGCTTTTGACGTCTGCGCAAAAAAGCCGTCTGCTTCTGTATCGGCCCGGTCTTGAATAAGAAAGATCGCGCGAAAATCATCGGGCCGCTCCAGCCAAAAATTCAAATAGGCCAAGGATATGTCGCCAAGTTGTGCCAACGGCGATGTTGCCGCGTGAACTGAGCCGCGCAGATGTTCGGCCAAATCCGCAAAGACCTCTTCCCAAATAAATCTCAACAATGCCCGTTTAGACGGGAAGTAGCGGTAAAGCGCTGAAGGGGCGCAGGCGGCGTGTTCGGCAACCCGGCGCATGGAAACTCCGTCATACCCATTCTCTGCAAAAAGTTTGCGCGCAACCCGAATGATATCGGCTTGCACTGATGTTCTCTCTTCGGTGGATTGTTTGGGGCGGCCCCGCCCGCGCGGGGTTTTGGGCGGATTATGGGAGGGGTTAGAGGCCAAGGAATTTTTCCATTGATTTTTAAGAACGCGTTCATAATAATAAGAAAACCCAAACCCGTCAAACAACATTAGGCGGGGTCGTGACTTTTGAAGGAATGTGGAATGGCCAAGGTAGATGTTCTCATTGTGGGTGCTGGGTTCGCGGGCATAAAAGCGGCGTGTGAATTGAAAGCCGCAGGGCGCACAGTCAAAGTGATCGAAGCGCGTGACCGCGTGGGCGGCCGTTCCATGCCCGGTGAAATTGCCGGAAACAAGATCGATTTAGGGGGGCAGTGGGTCGGCCCAGATCAAAAATTACTCATGGCAGAAGCCGGGGTGCGCGGCGTTGAAACCTATGCACAATATACCAAAGGCAAGTCCGTACTTGAAATGAATGGCTCGCGCAAAGCCCACCTTGGGGACGTGCCCAAATTGCCTCTCCTGTCATTGCTAGAGTTAAGCCGACTGGAAAAACGCTGGAACCGCGAAATGGAAACCCTTCCAGAAGCAGCACCTTGGACAGCCGCTTTGGCGCAGCAATGGGATAGCCAAACGCTGGAAACATGGATCGGTGATAATCTGTGGACGAAGGGCGCAAAGGATTTTGCCCGTATTGTAGCGCGCGCAGTCGTATGTGCAGAGCCCAGCCAACTATCCTATTTGTATTTCCTAGAATATCTGCGCTCAGGCCACGGTATGGAAAAACTCATCGGGGTTGAGGGGGGAGCTCAGCAAGATAAATTCCGCGGTGGCGCGTGGTCAATTGTAAAATCAATGGCCGATTGCTTAGGCGACGACATTGTTTTGGAGGCACCTGTTCGGTCACTAAGTCAAACCGAAGAGGGCGTGACCCTAGAAACCGATAAGGGGAGCTTTGAAGGCGACTACGTCATCATTGCCATTCCACCCGCTCTGGCGGGGCGCATCTCTTACAATGCTCCCATGCCTGCATCGCGTGATGCGTTGACCCAACGCATGCCTATGGGCTCCGTCATCAAACTTCATGTTGCCTATGAGACACCTTTTTGGCGCAAACAAGGCCTGAGCGGTGCCGCGACAAGTGATAAGCGCGCGTTCAACGTTGTCTTTGACCAAACACCTGAAGATGAAAATTGTGGGATTTTGGTGGGCTTCATTGATGCCAATCACGCGGTGGAGGCGACCAAGCAAGGGGCCAACCATAGACGTGCCGAAGCCATTGAGGACCTCATGGCCTATTTTGGACCGCAGGCAGGCCAGCCGATTGATTTTGTCGAACAAAACTGGACACAGGAAGAGTGGAGCCGGGGGTGCTATGTCGGGCATATGGCGCCGGGCGTGATGACGACTTATGGCGAGGCGTTGCGCGCGCCCTGTGGTCGGGTTCATTGGGCGGGAACAGAAACAGCGACAGAATGGCTCGGGTATTTAGACGGCGCACTTCAGTCTGGCATTCGCGCGGCGGGTGAAGTGCTTCAACGGCTGTCCTAATTCACTTTGCCTTTCTTCTGATTGACAGGCCGCAGTCTTAGCCTTAAGAAGCCGGGGAACGCAACCGTACGTGCCATTGCCCTGTGCTGATTAGTAACGATCACTTTGGGCATGTGACGACGGGAGCGTCTCACTTTGGCAATAATCGGCGCGGCCCTTTGCCCCGCCGGATTTCCGGGCGAGTACGCTATGACCAACTTTACCACTGGCCTTCTGTCTGCCATCGACCCGTCAAAACCAAGGGTCCCCCTATAGCTGGGGTCGTGTAACAAGGGATGACAAATCCCCGCTGTTGCACATAGTGCTTTGCGCCTTGGCCCTGACGCGTTCTGGGTTCTCAGCCCAAGCTCAAACAGTCGCCTTCCACGCATCACGTATCAAGGTCGGCGCTTTTACTTAGAACCGACACCGATCCCTCGCTGAGTACTTCTCAGGCGAAGCGTGTGTCTATTTAGCAGAATAATGGAAAAATATATGAGCCTGAACACAGAGCTTTCTGTGCCAAGCCGGTCGCTTGACGACGGCTGGTCACAAGCTGATGACCCAGTGGGCATAAGCGCCACGACTTCGAATGTTGCATCCTCTCCCGTTGTCGAAAATGAAGAACGCAAAGACTTTTTCATTGAGCGCGATGGGGAGCGGTTTGCAGGCACCCATTTGATCATCGAGTTGGTCGGGGCCAAACATCTTGATAGCCTTGAAATAATTGAGGCGGCCCTGCGCAAATGCGTTGCTGTTTCCAAGGCAACTCTGCTGCACCTCCATTTACACCACTTCACCCCCAATGACGGTGTATCTGGCGTGGCAGTGCTCGCGGAGTCTCATATTTCAATCCACACGTGGCCTGAGGCAAAATATGCTGCTCTCGATGTGTTCATGTGTGGTGATGCAGAACCCCTTAACTCTATTGCTGTCTTGAAGGAAGCTTTTGAAGCCGAGCAAGTCATCGTAGATGAATTACGTAGAGGACTTGGACTGGTATGAGCAAGCGCTGGATAGTAGAGAATTTGCATAAAGGCGTTCGGGCGTCCTACCAAGCAGATGAAGTTCTTTTTGAAGTTGAGACCGGGCACCAGAACTTGGTGATTTTCAAAAACGAAACCTTCGGGCGAATGATGTCCTTGGATGGCATCACGCAAGTTACGGAACGCGATGAATTTGTCTACCATGAGATGATGGCCCACACGCCTCTTATGGCTCATGGGCAGGCGCGTAAAGTACTCATCATCGGCGGTGGTGATGGGGGTGTGTTGCGAGAAGTTCTACGTCACGATTTCGTAGAGAAAGCCACCATGGTCGAGATTGACCAAGCGGTGGTGGACATGTGCGTTGAATATTTACCGATGATTTCCAATGGCGCTTTTGAAGATCCCCGCACAAATTTGGTGATCGCAGATGGGGCAGCCTTTATGAAAGACCCTGATGATCGCTACGATGTGATCATTGTGGACTCGACCGACCCAATAGGTCCGGGTGAAGTGCTCTTTCAGGATAGTTTTTACGGTCATGCCCGCGCGTGCTTGGCGCCGGGAGGCATCATTGTGACGCAAAATGGCGTGCCATTTGTGCAAGGTGAAGAGCTGCGCAATACCATGCGTGCTTTCAATGCCTTGTTCGCGCATGCAACGTGTTATCAAGCGACCATCCCGACCTATGTATTTGGGCCAATGGCTATGGGCTGGGGCACCGACAATGCTCAGTCCCTCACTGTGTCAGTCGAGGAAATAGAGGCGCGGTTTGCCAAGCTGAAAGGCAAAACAAGGTACTACACCCCGCAAGTGCATAAGGGAGCATTTGCATTACCTCCCTATATCAGTGAACTGATTGAATAGATAAAGCATTGGAAAGGCGTTGTTTTTTGAACAAAAGAGCATCGTCTTTCTATGTATAGGACTGGTCCTGACAGGCTGTATGCGCAGAAATACTTCCCTTTGATAAGGATTGTGTCATGATTCCCTCGGGAAGACTTTCTCAGGGTGATTCGAGAAAGCAGAGATGAGAGGGAATACTGATGGATTTCGCAACCACGCGAATGGAGAGCCATCAGTCTGCGCAAAATGATGCAAGCATGCTCCCGATTGAGACAGATGGCTTGAGCCTAAAAGGCAAGCTTCTTCTTCTGGGCGTTAGTTTTGTATCCGCTGGACTGATGAGCATCGGAGCTATAACTGTCGTTCAATACTTGTTGAGTTGACCAGCGTACGACGCTAAATCACAAAATCAGACAATAATTGTATTCGACGTTCTTGCGTGCCCGATCGCCTATTGAGGCGATCGGTTGTATCCTTGAAATCCCTCAACGCGGTAAAGTGTATAGCGCAGGGAGTAGTCAGGGGTTGTCGGTATGACAATATCTTCAAGCAATGTGACCGTCTCAAAGTAGCGTTTCAGGCGCTCCTCAATGGGTCCATTTGCGAGGAAGAGAAAGTTCTCTCCTTCTTTGTCAGTGAGTGTTGTCACCAGATCATAATGGTCGCCCACTTTTTGACGTGGGTTCCATTTAATGCCCTCGCGACCAACCGGTCCGCCGTAATATTTCATCTCAGCAATGGTTTTGCGAGAGTTCGTGATCAATCCATATCCCGGATGTGCATCGAGCTGAGCGATCATTTTTTCACCCAACACATCCCAGCCCCGGACGCGTTTGAACGGATCAATCTTGGACGACACTTGTGTGCCTGTCAGGCCCAACACGGCATCGTAATTGTAGATGAAGGCCGAGGCGAGCAGATGCAAAATGAGAGAGGCGTAAATCAGGATCATACGTCCATTGATCTGCGCCCAGGCAACCACGGCAATGCTCGCGCCCACGTAAGTAACTGCAGCCCAATTGGGATGTGCCCGTGAGAGCAAACCTTGTGCCATCATCATGGCCAGCACAGGCAACGAGAGCAGGAGCAGGAGGCGCAAATTGGGATGCGCGAACGTCGTGCGCCAGCGCACCAACATCCAAATCAGCCCAATCATCATGAAAGGACCAAAGACGCCAAATTGCGATCCAAAAAACTCAGCAAATTTGTCGAGATTAAACAGCTTGCCGCCTAAATTCGCATTATCTGCGGTGTGCTGGAAACTGATGAAGTCGTTTGACGCATTCCACAACAGGTTGGGCAGGTAGATTAGGAAGGCGAGAACTAGCGTCGCATAAAGCCACGGGGAGCGTAGCCAGTGCCAGCGCTCTTTGTGAGCCAAAATGTAAAGCCCCGCACAGCCCACAAACAAAACCATTGTGTATTTGCTGAGCAAGCCAAGCCCCAACATAATACCCAAGGCAATCCACCATTTGGGAGAGGCGTTGGTTTCCAACAGCCGGACGAAACAATAGAGAGCCCCGGACCAAAAGAAGAGCAGCTGTACGTCCGTTGAGACAATGCCGGCCGAGAAGGCGACACCGGGAAGAAGGACGTAACTCAGGCCCGACCAAAAAGCTGTTTCATCATTGAACAACCGGCGCGCAATAGCCCAGACAAAAAGGGCTGTGCCGGAGTGGATGAGCGGGGATCCAAGCCGAACCGCCCATTCCTCATGGCCAAATAGGCTGGTGGTGACCCAAATGACCCATGCGACCATCGGTGGTTTTGAGAAATAGCCAAAATCAGGGTCGAGCGCCCAGCTCCAATATTGAGCCTCATCAAAGAACAAAGTATGGGGCGCCGTCATCAGCTGGATCACCCGCCATAGAGTAATCAAGCCAAGTGTAACGAGAAAGAGGCGTTGAGTGGAGGTGATACGAAGCGCACGAAGCCCGCCAGTAAGAGACCTAAACCCAGCAGGTAAAGTGTCAGGTGTCGGGGCGCTTTGAGAAGCCGCCGCCGGTGTGGGCGTTTCGGGGGTGTCCGTAGTCAAGGCAGACCTCTTTGGTAAGACCTAGGCAGCACGTGCGTGCGTGTCAGGTGCTTTAGATGCATTGGGACGTATTACGTCTCGGACCCATCTGCGTCGTCCTTCTTCCCTTTGGGGGAATGGATGAAATACAAATTACGCAGATAGACAAGCATACCCAGCGCTTGGCCCGCCATGAAGACGGGATCTTCGCGGTGAATTGCATAGGCGAGCATTAAGAGGCCGCCAAAAATGGAGAAATACCAAAAGCCGACGGGAACAATGGACTCAGATGCCCGTTCACTGGCAATCCATTGCACCATGAACCGCATCATGAACATGGCTTGTGCGAAAAACCCGAGCCCGATCCACGCCAGCTCATACATGTTCTCAGCACCAAGAAAGGCTGCAAGTTGATCAAGCACTATCGGTCTCTTTCACATCATGGGGGCTTCAAGTGGGAAGCCGCTGGTTACAGTCATAAAGGGCAACTACGAGGCCTGAGTTGCATCGCTATCGGCAGACTGTTGTACAATCTCATCCACGCCCGGAACAGCTGCGCGGGATTGAAGCCAGCGCACACCGCGAATATCGACAATGCCGACCCATAAGCGATTGAGGACGCCGTATTTAGATTGGCCAACTTCTCGGTTGCGGTGGTGCACACGGACGGAATGCGTTTGCCCCCCATCACGCTGAACCAGTGCAGGCATAAAGCGGTGCATGTGATTGAAATAGGGCATGTCCAAATAAAGAGACCGCGCATAGAGTTTCAATCCACACCCTGAATCAGGTGTCGCATCGCGTAAGAGACGTGCGCGCACACCATTGCCAACTTTAGAAGACAGGCGGCGAATGAATGTATCCAAACGCTTCTGGCGGTGGCCGTTGATCAGGGTGCGCGGCGCAAGGTCGCCTTGCTCCTGTAATTTTTCCCACAAGGCCGGAATATCAGCCGGATCATTTTGGCGGTCGCCATCCAGCGTTGCAATCCAAGTGCCCTTCGCGGCTTTAACGCCGGAGCGAATGCCAGCGCTTTGCCCTGAGCAAATCCGGTGTCGCAACACGCGGAGTGTTGGGAACTGTGCCTGAGCATCGTCAAGGTCTTTGGCGGTGCCGTCGGTACTCCCGTCATCCACAAAAATAGCCTCATAGGCAAATTTGCCATCAAGGGCGGCATGTATCTCTTCCATCAACGGAATGACATTGCCACATTCATTGTGCATAGGGACGACGACTGATAATTCGATGCGCTTCAAGAGCCGACTCCATAGCTGTTGAGGACAGAGCTGGGACAGTCCAGCAGGGTCCATTTCTACATGGTTTTGACTCAGAAAACCATGTCCCGTCAATTGGTTAATGCCAATATGGTTAGGATTAGTGGATTTGATTAGTCTGGAAGCCTATTTGAGGAAACCACAATGCCGTCGCGGTCGGCGTAAAGCCAGTCTCCCGGATGGATCGTGATACCCGCAAATGTGACGGGCACGTCGAATTCGCCCAAGTCGCGTTTGACGCTTTTGCGTGGGTGCGTGCCAAGCGCTTTGATGCCTACAGCTTCAGCGGCCAATTCATCGCCGTCGCGCACACATCCATTCACAACCACACCAGCCCAGCCATTTTTGGCGGCGAGCACAGCCAAATTGCCGCCGAACAGCGCACACCGCAAGGATCCGCCGCCATCAATCACAAGCACCCGGCCGTCTCCCGGTTGCTCCACCGCAGCACGTACTTTTGTATTGTCTTCAAAGGTTTTGAGCGTGTGAACTGGACCATGAAAGGTCAGGCGGCCACCAAAATCCCGAAAAACGGGGTCTGGGTACTTCAGTTTCTCTTCGTGAGCATCCGAGAGGTCTGTTGTGGCGAGCTGTGTCATGAGTGTCCTTGCAGGTCAGAGGACCTTCTTTGTGCCTTCCCCCGCACCTAAATTCAAGTGCATCGAACATCGCAATAGGATTTTACAAGGAGGGGAGCGCGGCTGTTTTTCGGCGCTGGGCAAATCTCATTGGGTCTGATACCGCTTAAACCACAAAAATAGGGGGTGAGCTGTGAACCAATCAACAAAACCAACAACATCGGTAAATCTGGCTTATGGGGCGGGAGACTTAGCAATAAACCTCCATTTCAACTCCGTCCTCTTGATGTTGCTCTTCTTCTACACCGATGTTGTGGGGATTTCACCAGCGATGGCGGGAACCATCTTTGTGGTTGCCCGCATAGTGGATGCGGTGACCGACCCTTTGATGGGCTGGATAGCCGACCGAACGCGCACATCGATGGGGCGCTTCCGCCCTTATATTCTGCTGGGCGCCTTTCTGACCGGCGCGTTGCTCTACGCAACATTTTCGGCTCCCTTTGAAGAACAATCCGCCAAAGTGCTGTGGGCGTTCGGAACTTATATTCTATTTGGAGTGGCCTACACGGTAATGTCCATTCCTTATTCAGCCCTCACCGCAGCAATCACTGATGATACGCGCGCACGCACAACTCTCTCCTCTTACCGGATGGTCTTTGCCACGATTGGTGTGCTGATTGTCTATATGAGCATGCGCCCGATTGTGGAGGCCGCTGGGGGCGGAGTGGAGGGATACCAATATGCGGCGCTGTTTTATGCAGTGTTTGGGTTTTTGGTATTGATTGTGACCGTACGCGGGACACGAGAAAACGTGGCGCTTCCAGAGCATGTGCCGAGCATCAAAGATATGTTGGCGGCCCTAAGAGGCGGCGGCTTGCCGCTGGCCATGGTGATTGTGACATTCTTCATGGGTATGTTGGTGTTCACCATCAGGTCCGCCGCACTGATTTTCTATTTTAAATATAACATCGGGGACGAGAGCCTCTTTGAAGTGTTTTTGGCTGTTTCTTTAGGAGGCCAGCTTATTGGCATCATTGCCGCTCCCTTCATCGCCGCGCGACTGGGAAAAATGCGGACCAATCTGTTGGGCTTCATTGTCGTGGGCATCGCTGGCATGGGACTGTTCTATACGCCCTACGACCAAGTTGGACTGCTCTTCGCGATTGCCTCCATTGGTTCGCTCTTCGTTGGTTTGATCACCGTGATTGGCTGGTCGCTTCTGCCCGACACCGTTGAGTATGCAGAGTGGCGGACGGGTATTCGGGCCGACGGTGCGATTTACGCAGTCGCCAGCTTCTTTCACAAAATGTCCATGGCGGTTGGGGGCTTCATTGGCGCAATGATTTTGACACTGACAGACTACGTACCCAATGCGGCCCAGCAAAGCGAAGCGGCCCTAAACGGCATCGCTTTTGCTGTTGGTGCGGCGCCTGCGGTCTGTTTGTTCGTTGCCGCCATCGCCATCTATTTCTACCCGCTGGACGAAAAGACGTTCCAAAAAATATCCGCCGAGCTGAGACAGAGAAAGGGGGAGGGGAAATAATAGTTGTAAGTAGCGTTTGCGCAGCCTAAAAGTAGGGCTTTCAGGGTTAAGGTAAAACCGTGATTAAAATCTATTGGTGAAGTTTACATATTCGTATAGTGTAATTATTGTTTCACCCAGCGGCATCGGATTCAAATAGATGGCTATTTGAACTCTGAGCGTATTTGAGCACACAGCAGAATCTATATGTCACAAGCGACTGTATCTAATGAAATACCGAGTGCTTTTGCGAGAGAAACCGGAACGCGGCTTAAGTTGGTGCTGGCTGCGGAACGTTTACTCGCGAAGCGCGGGTTTTCTAATATTTCCCAAAGACAAATTTTGGCGGCAGCTGAACAAAAAAATGCGTCCGCGATGTCCTATCATTTCGGATCCATGGAAGGCTTGGTGCAGGCGGTCATTGAACTGCGGATGAATGATGTAAATATTCGGCGTTTGAAAGTTCTCGATGAGATTGATGCGGGGAAACGCCCACGCTCCATTCAATCACTTTCTTACGCAGGGATCAGTCCTCTATTGGTGGAGCTGGAGCCAAGAGCTGGAGGTAATTTCTATCTACGCTTGTTGTCTCAATTGCTCACCGGGCATGTTGGTGAAGCCCGGCTTATGGTCAATGCGACAATCTCCTCATCGATGGAGAGGATGATAGGCCTGTATCACGCATTGCGCCCTGACTTATCTCCAGAAGCAGCTCATTTCCACCTCCAAATTGTGCGTAATTTGACGGTACTCACTCTAAGCCAGGTCGAAGGTGACATGGAGATGGACCCTACTTTCATCGCCACAGGCAAGTTGGGCACGGCGGTTGGCTATATCACCAAGGCATCGATCTCAATTTTGCAAGGCTCGACAGACTAAGGGTGCGAGCCGCCCCGCCGATTAGGTTTCATATTCTATAGCGCCCTTCGGAAGAGGGAGTGTTGATCTGTACGGTAGCTTAGCTATGCAGGCTTAGGATCAGTCACTTACCTATGCTCGTCCGCCAGTTCATAATCGTTTTGGTGATGACGACAAGAAGAATAGCTGTCGCAATCCCTAAGAGAAGATAACCCGTGGTAACCACCAGCCAAGGGGCGTTGGGGTCGAATGCGAGGCTGGTTAGAACGGCGTTGGCGAGAGCGGCACTTGGAAAAGTATAGGACCAGGCACCCATATTGAAAGGGACGCGGAAAAACCTTGCAGCCATGGTGGCGAGTAAGAGGGCGATAAAAAGGGCGACATCCAGAAGCCCGTGTACGAAGGGTGTCTCATGGCCAAAGAGTGTGCAACCCGCAATATAGCCAAGGGCAGGTGGTGCCATCAAAATAAAGAGGCTCGGGAGAGCTTGTTGCGGCAAGGGCGTATGAAAAAGCAAACGGTTGAGCACGAGCCCGAAAAGTAAGAGCCAGAAAACCAATGCCACCCAAAAGGTGAAATGGGATAAGGCGCTGTAACCAAAGGGCGCACCCGACAGGGGCGCGACGATCAACCCAACAATGGGAATGAACAAGGCAGGGGTGATATGGTCAAGCGACCCTGGCTGCACAATCCAATGCCGCATAACCGCCAAGGCCAAGGCGATGTGAAAAAGAACTCCGCCCAGCCAAATAGCCTCACCGATTTGGAAGGTCGCAACGGACGCCAACCAGTTCCCCGCAAGCATGACAACGATACTTAAGCCGGAGAAGAAGTTTGACAGCACGGGAGAGTGCCAATCTAACCGCGCGGCATCAAAGGATTGGAAGAGGCGAAACCCATAAAGAATTGAAACGCATAAGCTCGCCAAAATAGCCAAACTCATGAAGCCATTTCCCAGCCATAGGGCGTAGGGGCCCAAAAACCCCAAGGTGGATGCCTTCAGCCAAGCCGCCGCTATGCCCGCCAAGCCCATGCCAATGAGGAAATGTTGGGGCGACGTGTGCGCCACAAGGAAGCTCCAAAAGGAAGGCAGGGGTGAGTGGGTAGAGGAATGACGCAAGGAAACGCTCCATTTAACATTGGCCATTCTGCCAATTAGTGTCGTCAAAAGCTAACATAGGGGCCGTGGCATCTGAAGGAAAGGTTGGCGCGAGAACTTTAAGAGAGCTGTCTTCAGACATTAAACCCGTTGTTAGCATTTACCTTCTAGGTTCAAACTCACCATACATCCAAAGATTGGGGGGGCTCGTATGTCGGCGACGAGAAAAAGATTCCGTATTGAAACGTCAAGCCATGGGTCCAAAGGGCCCGAGGATGAGGTTGTATCACATCAAACCAATGCGGCTGCCGAAGAGCGTGCGGAGCAACGCCATCAGGAAATTTTGGATGCGATCGCCGGAGTCAGCCGCAAGGTAGGCGCTGTCTCTCTTTCGAATGGTGATGATAGTATTTCGTCCGAAATGCTGGATCAATACAAGAATGAACTCAAAGAAGCTGCCCGGATGAAGCATGAGATGGGTCTCATGCATCAGGCCATCAGCCGCACCCGCCGTGAATTGCAATCTATGCAATTGAAGGGGGATGACAGTGATCAACGCATCAATCAAGCAACTGATGAGTTAGATGAAGTGGTGATGCATACGGAACGTGCCACAGAAGCTATTCTAAATGCCGCCGAGGGTATCGACAACAATGCCACGGCATTGGCCGGCAAGCTGTCTGGCGTCGATGCAGCCGCTGCTTATGACATTCAAGAGAGTGTCGTAGCGATATTTGAAGCTTGTAATTTCCAAGATCTCACCGGACAACGGATCAACAAGGTCGTCAGTGTCTTGAGCTATCTCGACGAGCGTCTCAATACGATCTGGGATATCTGGGAAAACGGTAGCCTACCAGAAGCCGATGAACTGCTTGCAGCAGCTAACCGTATGGAAGCAGCTGCAAATTCAATTCATGGAGAAATTGTATCTGGGGAAGATGTCGACGAAAGCGAATTGCTAAATGGTCCTGGTATGACGGGGGATGAAACCCGCATCAGCCAAGATGAAATCGACGCATTGTTCGACTAGGGGTAACCAGCTAAGCCGTTGAAATCAACTTAGCGTACGTGCCGCGAAGCAGGAAACCTGATTGTGATTTCGGGGTGTCCGTGGCCGTCTTGGCGAATGTCGAGAGCACCTTCATGCATTTCCACCACTTTGCGCGTGAGAGAAAGCGCTAAGCCGTCCGCGCGAGGTGCACCCGCATTTTCAGCGCTTAAAAACGCATCTTCTGTGTGTTTAATTTCGACCGGCAACAAAGCGAGCAGCGGTAATAAGGCATCTGAGGTGTCCGCTGGAATACACTTGCTTTGAATGACAAAACCAGCCTTCTCATCCCACATCATGGCGACACGCACATGCGTATCTGCGGGCAGAGCGTGAATAAGCTCTGCAATTAGACGGTAAAACCCTTGGCGAATTTTCTGTGAATTGCCGCGCATGCCCGGTAGGGGCGTTTGCTCACCTAACGTGAACCGGACGCCTGCCTTCGCAGCGACAGCGGCCTGACTGTTTAATGTGATATCCATCAAACTTGGCAGCAGGCAAATCTCATCATGCTGATTGGGTTGGTCTGTGTCGGCAATCGACAAGAGGTCTTCGACCATATCCAACAATGTTTGGCCGCTTTCATGAATGTCTTGAGCGTAGGAGCGATAGCGCTCTTGACCCAGCGGGCCGAACCGTTCGTCCTTCATCAACTCCGCAAACCCGATGATGTGGGTAAGGGGCGTGCGTAAGTCGTGATTTACATTCGAGAAAAACCGATGACTGCGTTTGGTCACTTCCGTACTTGCTGCTTTGGCCTGACTGATGGTCGCTTCTAGCGTTTTGCGCACACTCACGTCAGTCAGGGTTGCGATACGCGCGGTCACACCTTCATGCTCTGAATCCGTAAGGCGCACTTCTGCAAATCTTGTCTGGCCCATCGCGTCAGTGAAGGTCACATTCTGTGCATTGTCATCTTCTTCAGCACTTTGATGGGTCAGGTCGAGCCCGACATCAAAGGGCTTGCCCATCATTTGGGACAGAGAACGGCCAATTAAGTCTTCGGCTGCTTGGTTCATGAAAGTCACATTGCCTTCATGATCCAAAATAACCATCGCTTCAGGAGCTTCCTGCACCAAGGTTAAGGGCGGCGTTGACGAGACAGAAGCTTGAGGGGTGCCACGCCCGCCCGCGACGCAGGAGGAAAGAGAAGGCCGCGACCCAATTTGCGCGCGCTCAGCTGTGCCGCGCAACCGCCAAAGCAGATTGTCAAAGTCATGTGGGCCGGGGGTGTCAGGCGGCCCAGAACTGGCCAGAACCATATGTTCGTCGACTCCAGACCGCATAATTTCGTAAATATCAGCTGCTGTTGCGGTGGCAGGAAGAAGAACAAGAACAGGAAGGGCTGGACCTAAATCCAATATCCGTTGCAAGAAGGCTCTGTCTGCACCGCCCGCTGTTTCCGGCATGCTCATATCGATCAGGAGAATGTCTGGCCCCGGCGCCAACAAAGCGCCCAATCCGGCAGAAGGTTTTATCTGAGATAGGCCAATTTGCCCGCTGTTATTCCCATCAGAAGTCCCACATGCTGCTGTGAGCCCCAACCACAAGCTCTCAGATGCGCTCACCACAGCCACATCAATATGAGCCAAATCGAGCACCGCTTTGGAAATTTTGTCGGGCGCACTTGCATCCACACGTTGATCTAAGCGCAAATCCGCCGACGGCAGGCCCGCCGGGCCCGGTGTTCGGCGTGGATTGGCTAAAGATGTTTGTGCACGTTGCATGAGATCTCGCGAATCAAATTCTTCATTGGATTGCTGTTCGACAGACCCAGAGTCGCGCTTCAGAGTAAATAGGGAGTTAATATTCAGCACATCTTGTGGATTAACGGCCTTTAACCACAAGCCGCACACCTGTTTCGAAATGGGATTATGTAATAGTTTCAGCGGGTTAAATGGTATTTTCGAGGGCCTGTAAATATGAAGATTTTATTGCGTTGGAAGGTTTTATTAAGGTCCTGTTGGGGATGAAAAGGGGAGAAAATGTCCAAACCGTCGTTTTGGGGGCCGGCCCGGGGCTAACCGTTAAGAGGTTTTTACCCTGACAGACCGGCTCAGGTGTCTTCAGGCCAATGGATTCCCGCCAGTGTGGTTGCCGCTGGCCCCTCAATGCGCTAGGTAAGCGCTGGTAAAGGTGCGTCCTCAAAAGACTGCCTGTTAGACTTACCAAGACGTGCCCGAAGCGACCATTACCCCGAAGAGAACATCACATGGCCAAGAAGAAAAAAACCTTTCGCCCCAAGGCACGTTTACCAAAGGGCTTGAGAGACATTGGCGCTAGCACCGTGCGCGCCGAACAGATGATGTTGGCCCGCATTCGCGAAGTGTATGAGCTTTATGGCTTTGAGCCGCTTGAAACATCTGCTTTTGAATACGCTGATGCTTTGGGTAAGTTTTTGCCAGATGCAGACCGCCCCAACGAAGGCGTGTTCTCGTTTCAAGATGATGATGAGCAATGGTTGTCTCTGCGCTATGATTTGACTGCCCCTCTCGCCCGTTATGTGGCGCAGAACTATGATGGCTTGGCTAAACCGTATCGCCGTTACCAAACCGGCCCCGTGTGGCGCAATGAAAAGCCGGGACCCGGCCGTTACCGCCAATTTACACAATTTGATGCCGATACAATTGCGGCCCCAACTGTCGCTGCCGATGCCGAAATGTGCATGATGGCCGCTGACTGCTTGGAAGCGTTGGGTATTCCACGCGGTGACTATGTGATGCGTGTCAACAACCGCAAAGTGCTCGACGGTGTGCTTGAAACCGCAGGCGTTGTGGGCGAAGGCCCTGAGTTTGAGGTTCAGCACCTCACTGTGATGCGTGCCATCGATAAGCTTGATCGACTAGGCCCAGACGGTGTGCGACGTCTTCTTGGCAAAGGCCGTAAAGACGACTCAGGTGATTACACTGAGGGCGCGCACCTTGAAGAAGCACAGATTGATCGCATTATTGCCTTCACCCAATGTGGCCAAATCGACCGTATCGCTGTGTGCGATGCGATGGCAGAGCTCGTGGGCGAAAGTGAAGTGGGCGCCGAGGGCGTTGCTGAACTGCGCGAAATCGATGCATTGATCACAGCCTGCGAATATGGCCCCGAGCGCATTGCGTTCGACCCGGCTGTTGTGCGCGGCTTGGGTTATTATACCGGCCCGGTGTTTGAAGCCGAACTGACCTTTGAAGCCGAAACAGAAGAAGGCGTGACCCGCTTTGGTTCTGTCGGTGGCGGTGGCCGTTATGACAATCTGATTGAGCGCTTTAAAGGCGTGAAAGTGCCCGCAACCGGGTTCTCGATTGGTGTCTCTCGGCTGTACTCAGCCTTGGAAGCGTTGGGCAAACTGAACCAAGACGACGTGATTGCACCCGTTGTTGTTCTCGTCATGGATAAAGACCAAATGCCCGGATACCAGTTGATGGTGCGCGAACTTCGCAATGAAGGCATTCGCGCCGAACTCTACTTGGGCGGTTCTGGCATGAAGGCTCAAGTCAAATATGCCGACAAACGCAACTCTCCTATCGTTGTCATCGAAGGTGGAAACGAGCGGGAAGCGGGCGAAGTCACCTTAAAGGACCTGATCTTGGGGTCTCAATTGTCCAGTCAAATCGAAGACAATGCAGAATGGCGCGAAAGCCAGCCCGCACAATTGGCCGTGCCTCGGGCGGATTTGGTCAAGGGTGTCAAAGACATGCTGGCGCGCCATTTCGACATATCTCATGTGGATGCACGACATAGCTAGGCTCGTTAGGCGCTGAAATCTCAGGGCGTAGCGGGTCATCCCTTGCAAACCCTTTAGATTTTCATGTTAAAAGAGGCTCGCTCCCCCGGATGGACCGGAAAAGGACGCGGGAACCGATATGACCGATACGAATTCTGCTGAAAAGATCTGCACGGAACGCCTCCAGCAATTGCTGGCGTCGGCGGGCACCACGGCTGTGGAAGCGCCTGTTATTCAACCGGCAGACATATTTCTCAATCTTTCTGGTGAGGCACTACGCCGTCGCATCTTTGCCTTTTCCGATCCCGGCGGAGACGAAGTGTGCTTGCGCCCTGAGCTCACCATCCCGGTATGCCGTGAATATATCGCGCGCGAAACCGATTGTGCCGAAGTGCGCTATGCCTGCACCGGACCCGTCTACCGCTATCAAACCAAACAATCCGACAAACCCCGCGAATTTGTTCAGTCGGGCGTGGAGTTTTTAGGGTGTGGCGACAATGAAGCGGCAGATGCCGATGTGCTCTGTTTGGCTGTACGCGCGCTCGAAGTCGCTCAAGTAACCGATTACGACGTCAGCATGGGCGACCTTGCTTTGTTCGGCGCCTTGATCGACGCCCTCGACTTGGACCCCATTTGGCAAAACCGCCTTAAGCGAGAGTTTTGGCGCCCTGAACGGTTCCGAGCATTGCTGGCTGATGTGATCGCTGGGAAAACGCCACTCGCCTCCACCCAACAAGCTGGCCTCTTGTCCGCCATGGCAGGGCTTGATCAAAACCAAGCCACAGCCCTTGTAGAAGATACGTTGGAGCTTTCAGGCATTTCCCCTGTGGGCGGGCGCAGCGTTGAAGAGATTACGCAACGCTTGATGGAGCGAGCCGCTGATGCAGCCGCTGTAACACTGCCTGTTGCGACCGCGCAGTTGATTGCAGACTTCATCGCAATAGAAGATACGCCGCATGAGGCTGTGAAAAAAATCCGAACACTGACGAAAGCATTCGGTGTGTCGATTGATGCAGAGATCAATAGCATGGAACGGCGCTTGCAATTATCCGCTGAAAAGGGCGTGTCCTTTGATAAGGCCCGCTTCTCAACCGGCTTCGGGCGCAACATGGAATATTATACCGGACTGGTGTTTGAATTTACCCAACCTAAATTGGGAGAGGCTGAAGCTTTGCTGGTCGGCGGGGGACGTTATGATGGGCTGCTCGAGTATTTGGGCGCACCTCAACCCGTACCCGCTGTTGGCTGTGCCATTAGCCCGCGCCGTCTTGTGATGGCTGCCCAAGCATCCGCAATTGGAGGGACATGATCATGGCTACCGAAAATCTCGTCATTGCCATTCCGTCTAAAGGACGATTGCAAGAAAACGCCAACAACTTCTTTGGCAAAGCGGGCCTTAAAGTGAAGCAAAGCGGTGGTGGACGTGAATACGTCGGCACCCTCAAAGGCGTTCCGAACGTAGACATTGCTTTTCAATCGGCGTCTGAAATTGCGGGCAACTTGGATCAAGGTCTTATCCACTTCGGCATCACCGGGGAGGATTTGATCCGTGAAAAGATTGAAACGCCAGAAGCCAGCGTCGACTTGCTGTTGCCATTGGGTTTTGGCCACGCTGATGTCATCGTTGCCGTTCCCCAAAGCTGGATTGATGTGGCAACAGTGGCAGATCTTGATGAGGTCGCTCACGCGTACCGCGTGCGCCGGGCAACACGTCTGCGCGTCGCTACTAAATATTTCAATCTGACGCGCAAGTTTTTTGCCGATCACGATCTAGCCGATTACCGGATTGTGGAAAGCTTAGGCGCCACTGAAGGCGCCCCTGCAGCAGGTTCGGCTGAAGTGATCGTTGATATTACATCGACCGGCACAACGCTCCGAGCCAACAATTTGAAGGTTCTTGATGATGGCGTGATCTTGCGCAGTCAGGCAAACCTTGTTGCCTCATTGACCGCGAATTGGTCGCCAACCGCAAAAGAAGCAGCGCGCGCTATCCTTGATAAAATCGATGCGCGCCAGCGGGCCGAAGCCAGCTGGCTTATTACGGCGCGGGGCCGTTTTGATGCGGTGGCTGAAGGCGAGGCATTGGTTGCCGAGCATAATTGTGTTGTTGAACAGGCTCATGAAGGCGCCACGGGCAGCTTGTCGTTGCAATGCCCAGCGTCAGCCATGCAAGCTGTTGCGGACCAATTGAGATCAAATGGGGCAGAAACTGTGTCTGTTGTAAAAGCGGAATATGTGTTCTCTAACGCAAATCCACTCTTCGATAGATTAATGCAGCGCCTCGGAGGCTAACACACCTATGTCCCTATCTTTGATCGTCTCCCTCTGCTTCGCCATTCTCGGAACCGCCATATTATCAGGCATCTTCGGAATGGCAGGGGGGATGATCTTGATGGGGGTCATGGCGTGGTTGTTGCCAGTACCCGCCGCGATGATTTTGCACGGGGTGACCCAAACAGCCTCAAATGGTTACCGAGCTTTTCTGCATTCAGCGCACATCCATTGGGGCGTCCTAAGCGGATACTTGGTGGGTGTCGCCATTGCCGTTTCGATTTTCCTGATTGCTGACTTCGTCCCAAATACCGCAACGGTGTTGATCACCTTGGGTTCTTTCCCCTTTATTGCGGCCGCGATTCCCAAGCGGTTTACGCTCGACATGCTGCGCCCCGGCACGCCTATTATATGCGGCCTTGCTGTTACGGTCTGCCAGTTAATTGCAGGGGTATCAGGTCCGGTGCTGGATATTTTCTACGTCAACAGCACCTTGACCCGCCATCAAATCGTTGCAACCAAAGCCATCACACAAGTCATTGGCCACATCATCAAGCTGCTCTACTACGGCTTCATCGTGGGCACCTTGTTGAACGGGGAGATTGATAATATCCCGTGGTACATGTTTGTGGCAGCGATACTCTTGGCCATGACAGGCACGACAATTGGCAAGCAAGTGCTCGACCGTATGAGCGATCATAATTTCCGTTTGTGGTCACGGCGGCTATTGATGGTGGTGGGTATCATCTTCATTGGCCGTGGATTGATGCTGCTCTAAGAGGTCGCTTCTTTCTTTGCGAAATAGGCTTTCTGTTTTTTGCGGCCAGTTTTTTCCAGATAGCGAAACACGGGTCCCAAATATTGCGGGAAGCTCATTACCAAACCTGCCATCAACCCTTCACTACGCGGCAAATGGGTTTCCAAAGCGCCATTCTGAATGCTTTTGAGGATCGCAGCCGATGTTTCTTCTGGGGACAGGGCAGAGGCACTACCTGAGAAATTCAAAGGAGAGCCCTTGGGGTCCGCCATTTCAGCTTGCAACATGGGCGTATCAATCGCGCTGGGATAGACGCCGCCCACTTTGACGCCGTGCTCAGCAAGTTCAAGAGAGAGCGACGCGTTGAAGCCCCGCAACCCAAACTTGGAAGCCGCATAGGCAGCGGTATCCTTGAGGGGAAAAATACCTGCCAAGGAAACCACAGAATAAATATGCCCCTGTCCCCGGGCGCTCATGGTACGCGCCGCTGCTTGGGCAAGACGCATGGGGGCGACAAGGTTTACGTCGATGTGTGCTTGCATGAGGTCCGCGTTAATGTCGACAACAGAGCCGGGCACCCCAATCCCCGCGTTATTGATCAAAAGGTCCACGGTGTTGTTTGGGTCTTCTATCCGTTGGCAAAGGCGGTCAAGATCTTGGGACGATCTCAAGTCAGCGATGATGATTTCGCACTCAACGGATATGGCTGCCGCCACTGATTGAAGGGCCGCGCCGTCCCGGTCTGTTAGAATGAGATCGTATCCTAACTTTGACAGATCATGGGCGAGCGCTTGTCCTAGTCCTCCGGCAGCCCCGGTGATGAGGGCTGTTTTATTCATGCCGCCTTTACCTTTTCAACGCGGACTTTCTCATAGTGACCGTCTTTGATTTCAGGCCAGCCCATCATCTTACGCAGGCGTTTCATTTGTTTGGCATAGGCATCAACATTGACGTAAGTCGCATGGCGATCTGAAGCAACATAGGAGACGCCGCCCGATAGGTCAGGCTTATCCGTTTTGATGATCTTCGCCATCTTCTTTGCGAGTTTTGGCGTGTCACGTTCAGCAATGAGCGTGCGTGCAACAAGGTCTGCCATATTGTCGAAGAGTTTGTATGCCCCGCCATTTGTTTCCATGAAGCCAAGAGAATAAAGGCCTTCAGTTTCGCGCGAAAACAAATTCATGTAGAGATTTGGACGTCCAGCTTTCCAATCAAACAATGTTTCATCTACATAGGGCACAGCCCATTTGTATCCGGTGGCGCCGAGGATGAGGTCAACTTTTTCCCGGCTCCCATCTTTGAAGACGACGCTGTCACCGTCCAAACGCTCAATATCTCCCTTGGCCAGAATGTCTCCGTGGCCCAAGAAGTGAAGCAGTTGAGAGTTTAGAATGGGATGGCTTTCAAAAATCTTGTGGTCAGGTTTGGGTAGACCGAGGCGCGTCAGATCGCCATTCAAGAACTTCAGCAACCCACCAAAGATCAACTGAGTAAGCCACATAGGCATATTCGGTCCTTCATGGGCGATCACATCAGCAGGTTTACCCATCATATGCTTGGGAATGAAATGGTACCCCCGGCGCAAAGAGATGAAGGCTGCATCGGCGCGTTGAGCAGCATCACACGCAATGTCGCACCCTGAATTACCTGCACCAACAATAAGAACCCGGCGGCCTTTAAATTCGTCCATAGAGCGATAGCCGTTGGCGTGGCGAATGTCGCCGTCAAACTCGCCGGGCCACGTCGGCAACGACGAATGCCAATTGGTACCATTGACGCAAATCAGCCAGCGGTAGGGACGTGTTTCGCCTGAGGAGAGGGTAACCTGCCAGCCGCCTGCAATTTTCTTCGTGGCCGTTACTTCGGTGTTGAAGGTGATGTCGCCGTACAGCCCAAATGTTTGAGCAAACCCGCGCATGTAAGACAAGATCTGGCGATTGGAAGGATAGTCAGGGTAGCTCGCAGGCATTTCATAGTCGGTGTAATGCGACTGGGTTTTGGATGAAATGAAGTGCGCGCTCTCATACATTGGCGAGCCTTCGTTTTGGGGGTCCCAAACGCCGCCCACATCGCTGTGGCGTTCAAACACATCGAAGTCAATGCCCAGCGTTTTGAAGGTACGCGCGAGCGCTAAGCCGCCAGGTCCTGCGCCAACGATACAGGCGCGATTGTTTTCAAATTCCGACTTCATGACTACGTCTCCAAAAGATGATGAATCCTCACATTTGACAAATGTGATAAACCCTCACATTCTGTGAGTCAAGTCTGGTTCCCCTAAAGTACAATGAGTGCCCCATGTCAGCCCCCACGAAAAAACAAAATGTCAGTTCCAAAGGCGCCCCCAAAGTGGGCAGGAAACCCGCTCAAGCGCGGGCCAAGGCGCGTGTGGAAGCATTGCTCGAGGCGGCCGTCGTTTTGATTGGCGAGAAAGGCAGCGAGGCGATGCGCATGAGCGAAGTGGCAAGCCAAGCAGGTGTGCCCATTGGATCGCTCTACCAATATTTCCCAGACAAGGCGGCATTATTGTTGGAACTCGCGCAAATCTACAATCTGCGCATTCGGGCCCAAATTAGCGCCATGCTCGAGACTGTGCAGAGCCAAGATGACATTGCGCCACTGCTGAACGACCTCCTCGAAGGCTATTACCAAATGTTCTTAGAGGAGCCGGTCGCGCGCGATATTTGGTGCGGCACGCAGGCCCATAAATCACTCCAATGGTGTGACATCGAAGACAGCCGTCTAAACGGTGGGTTGGTGTTTGACAGTTTGAAGCGCTTCTACCCCACATCGGAATGGCCGGCTCTCAAAAACAGTTCCTTCCTAATCATGCAATTGACAGGCGCTGCGGTGCGATTGGCGATAGCACTCGACCCCGTTGAAGGGCGTGCGGTCATGGATAGCTACGCCGCTTTGCTCAGTCGTGAATTTGTCCAGCGCACTTAAAATACTCCTTACGCTCTAATAATTCCTTCTGGCGTGTCGAGAGCAAACAGGCATAATGAACGTCAACTCTACCAAGGGGCAGCAATTAGCTGGCCCCTCTATGAAGGAAAAATGCATGTCTGAGAGTGGCGCGTCGAACCCTAAAGCAGGTCAAGCTAAAGGGGCTGCTAAATTCCCACTATTCTATAAAAATCCCGTGCCCTTGCAGTCTAAAACGCATGCGCAAACACAGCTTTCCAAAAAAGCTGACTTTGCATTTGCTGCAAATTCAACCGCAGTGCCCATTATTGCACGCGAAGTGCCCATTGCAGCGCAGAACTATCCGATCGTTTTCACTGGCGGCGAAAACCCACAACCTTTCGTCGTTCTGGGGCTGGCCGCAAACCAAAACCTCTTTGTGAATCCAGATGGCACATGGCGGCCTAAGTGTTACATCCCTGCTTATGTGCGTCGTTATCCGTTCATTCTGATCACATCAGAAAGCGCACAGCGCGTATTGCTATCCATTGATGAAGATTGCGCACGCATCGGCAACGAAGAGACCGTCGACGGGAACAAATTGTTCGATGAGGACGGCAAGCCAACACCGACAACCGATACAGCAACAAAGTTCTGTCAGGATTTCCACAAAGAGTTCCAGACCACATTGAACTTTGGTAAAGCGGTGGCCGCGTCCGGCATCCTGCGTCCAAATCAATTGAACATCAAAAATGGTGACAAGCAGTCCACAGCACTGCAGGGTTTCCAGATTGTGGATGAAAAAGCACTGCGGGCACTGCCAGATGAAACAATTCTGGAGTGGCACAAAAAAGGCTGGCTCAGCCTGCTGAACATGCACCTTGCCTCCCAGTATCACTGGAATAGCTTACGGAGCATTTCTGGTTTGGCCGTTGATAAAGCAACAGAAGCTGATGTCTCTGGTGCCGTTCACTAAGCACAGCTTGCACGCAATGTAAAAAGCCCCCTTGGATGATGACCATCCAAGGGGGCTTTTTACTGAGCTCTAGGGGAGGGTAGTCGCCCCTCTCACCGAGCTTGGAGGGCGTAATCAGCGTGAACTTCTTGCGGCTGATAAACCGGCCAATGACCTTCTGCTGCTTTGGTGAGCGACGGTGTCGGTTGCCCCAAGCGTTCGCGGTACATCCAGAAGTTTGTCAGGACACGCTCAATATAGCCGCGTGTTTCTGCTGCCGGAATGCTTTCAATAAAGAGCAAGGGGTCATCTTTGAAATTGGTTTCGCGACGCCACCGATTGAGGTTGCCCGGTCCGCCATTGTAGGCGGTGGTGACCATAAACAAATTGGCGTAAGGCTTGCCGTAAGACAGCATCTGTTTGATGTACTTTTGACCGAGTGAAAGATTGAAGCTGGGATCAAATAGCTTGTCTTTGTTGCGCCGTTTCAGTGAACGGTCCTTGGTGATGTGAGTGGCGGTCGCAGGCATGATCTGCATGAGGCCGCGTGCACCTGCACCCGATTTGGCACTGGGTTTAAACTTGCTTTCTTGGCGCATGAACGCGAAGAGCAAAGCCCTGTCAATTTGGAATCCGTCGCTCGGGGCATAGTCGGGCAGCGGGAAGAGGGCCGCATTCATGACATAGGCATCGCCCGGCGTATGCGCCCCGTCATAGGTAGGTGGTACATAGGCGCCTTGGGCTACCTGCATTTGCGTGGCGGGAAGCTGAAGTGTTTCAGCCAGCGCAATGAGAGCTTGATCAAGACCCGCATCAATGCGTCCATGGGCGCGGGTGAGTTCAGTTTCAGCCAACCGACGTTGACCAACCTCAACCAAAGCAATCGCGCGTGGCACAGCGGGTTCGCGTTTGAGCATTTGTAACCCGGCGGGTGAAAGAGAAGGTGAGATCCAATTGAAACGCGGATCATTGCCCAATTGCTGCGCGGCTAAGAGGCCGTAAAACGTGGCTCCCGTATGTGCGGCAATCTCCAACATTTCGGCAACCTTGGCCGGTTCCCGGCTGGCAACATAAGCCCGTGCTGCCCAGAAACCACCGGCAGCCCGTGTCCAATCACTGACATGGCGCGCACGTGCCAGCGCATCAAAGTGCCCGGCGGCGATTTCAAACTTGTCCAAGCGCCATGCAGCTAAGCCCGCATACCAATCGGCCAACGGCACCTTTACACGGCTACGCTGGGCAACTTCTGCGGCAAGATAGTAAGCTTTAGCATCGCGTTGTTCGATGAAATAGGAGCCAGAAATCCGCGCCCGCAATGTGTCATATTCAACTTTGTTGAGATGACTACGTATGGATTTCTTGGAAATATACTTCAGCGCTTGGGTGGGACGTTCCCGGCGCAGATAACCGCGTACTTTTTTGGCGGCCCGGCGATAGGACCGGGAATAAGCCCGCGTATTGAGCGACCCCACGGCATAAGATGACAGTTGGCTGGCGCGGTACCGACGGCGCAGAGGCTTGTCGGGATAGGCATCGCCGCGCTTGCGTTTTCTCAACGCTAATTTGTAAATGCGTGTGGACCCGGGGTGGTCCTTATAAAGCCCCATCCATGATTTCAGCTCTTTGTAAGTGGAGCGATACGCAGTGGGGTGCAGGTAGCGTTCAAAAAGCACATGACCCATCAAAACATCATTGCTGAGTTTCTTTTGCAGCTTTTTGGCCTTCGCCATTTTGCCTCGTTTTTGAGCGGCAAAAATTTGGCGATACAGCACTTTGTCCTGATCGCTTAGAAGGGCAGGAGAAGCTGAAGTGCTCAGCGAACTGGTGGCGGAGGCATCCGAAGCAAAGACGCTGGGGCTTAAGAACACCATCAGCATCACAAGGGCAATCAGGCTTGTGCAAAACACCTGAATGAAAAGCTTAAGCTCGTCACTCTGTGTATAAACACGCGCTTTGGGTTGCGACCGAAGGCGTTGTTCCAAAGCCGTTTGTCTCGACGCAGACAATCGCTCATTCGCACTGTGAAAATTACTCTGACGCACCATTTACTGCCTGTCCCCCAACGCAACAAACGAGCTCCCAAAAGGCATTCAGGTCACTCGATCCGTACTACACTCTGTATGGTAGCAATTAATGACGTCTCTGCAAGCCGCCCAAGCGCATATCCTTAATGCACAATTGATTGTCCATAATGTAGAGCCTAGATATGAATGAGATATCACTTTGGAGCTAGAAAACGGCTAATCGGCCTTTTTTTCCAGCTTTTCCTGCAAAAGCAGTAGGTCCCGCCACGCCAGTCGTTTGTGGGCGGGTTGGCGCATCAGATAACCGGGGTGAAAGGTCGGTAACGCGGGAATATCAGTGTCGCCGACAGAATAGCTCGACCATTTGCCCCGCAACCGCATGATGCTTTGTGTGACATCTAGCAATTGTTTGGCAGCCACGCCTCCCAAAAACACCACGTAATCTGGATTAATCAGCTCAATATGGCGCGCGATGAAAGGCTGACACATGGCAAGCTCGGCCTCAGTTGGCGTGCGATTACCCGGTGGGCGCCACGGAAGTAGGTTGGTAAGATAGGTCGACGTCCGGTCCAATCCAATGGAGGACAACATACGGTCAAGCAAATCCCCCACATTTCCCACAAAGGGAAGGCCTTGTAAGTCCTCATCACGCCCCGGCACGTCGCCAATCAGCATGAGTTTTGCTTCTGGGTTGCCATCACCAAACACCAAGTTTTTAGCGGTTTGTTTCAACGGGCATGCAGTAAAGCCGTCCAAAGCCTCTCTCAGCGCCTCCAACGTGTCACATTGGGCGGCGATATGGCGGGCACTTTGTACTTCTGGGGTTTGATCCAGCGGAATGGCTTCAGGCACCGCAATACCACCGCCAAACCCAGTGGTCGTGCCAGAAGCAGTGCCTCCGGGACCAGAAGGCTGCCCAGCTGGTGCGCTCGCCGCAGTTCCACTCACTGTCGAAGCAGCAGACGCGGCTTGATTAGAGAGCTCATATCGATCCACAGCCTCTTCGTCGATCATGCAATCGATTCCCGCTGCGACATAGAAGTCGAGCAGGTGCCGCATTTCGACAATTTCTCCAAAATCTGGAGCGGAGGCTGGTGTGTCTTGGGTCATAGATCCTAAGGTCTGATTTTCGGCTTTGGATATCCGGCGCAGGTCGATTCTGGTCGCCACTCTACCGCGATCAGGCCGGGAGGGGGACCCCGTGAAAGTGATTCTCTTTCATTCATCGCGAGATAGGGTTAACCAATTGAAATTACGTAATTTTTTGAGATTGTCGCCAAATCGATTTGAAACTGATAGAATGTCAGTAAGGGCTGGTCTTATCGCTCCCTCTTTCTTTGGAAGCGCTCCTAAAAGAGTGCTAAACTCCAGTAATTGAGGGCTAATTGGGCTTTGTAATCTGTGCAAAAGTGTCTCAAGGACGTTGCACAGAGTTGACCTTGGGCGCTGAAAGCACCATAAGGTCCCCTCGACAAATAGGCGACGTGCATATTTGTTCTGTTCTTTCTGCGGAAACGCTGGGAACACCGACTAAATAACCCCCATTCCCAGCTTGGACGCTCCAGGTTTGGGAAGCGATTTTGCAAGATCATCCGCCGGTTCTCCCGAAAGGGATGAGGAGGAGCAATGAGCGACCAAGTTGAAGCGCTACCTGAGCGCGAATATATGGAATATGACGTAGTTATCGTTGGCGGTGGCCCTGCGGGCCTGAGTGCTGCGATACGTCTACGCCAAATGGCGATCCAGGAAGATTTCGATCTATCCGTCACTGTGATTGAGAAAGGCTCCGAAGTAGGCGCTCATATTCTCTCTGGTGCTGTGATTGATCCAATCGCCTTAAACGATTTGATTCCAGACTGGAAAGAAAAGGGTGCACCGCTGAATACGCAGGTGACGGAAGATTTATTCCACATCCTCGGCCCAGCTGGTGGCATTCGTCTACCAAACTTCGCATTCCCGCCGTTGATGAACAATCATGGCAACTACATTGTGAGTTTGGGTGAAGTTTGCCGTTGGTTGGCAGAACAAGCTGAAGAGCTCGGCGTAGAGATCTACCCTGGTTTTGCGGCGGCAGAAGTTCTGTACAACGAAGACGGCGCTGTAACCGGTGTGGCTACAGGCGACATGGGTGTAAGCCGTGAAGGCGACCGTAAAGACAGCTTCATGCAAGGCATGGAATTGCGCGGTAAATACACTCTCATTGCTGAGGGTGTGCGCGGTTCATTAGCTAAAGAAATCATCCGGAAATACAATCTGGATGAAAACTGTTCACCGCAGAAATTTGGCCTCGGCATTAAAGAGCTGTGGGAAATTGATCCAGCTAAGCATAAGCCTGGCCGAGTTCAACACACGCAAGGCTGGCCGTTGGACAACAGCACGGGTGGTGGTTCCTTCTTGTATCACTTCGGCGAGAACCTCGTTTCCGTCGGTTTTGTGACGCATTTGAACTACAAAAACCCATACCTCTCTCCATTTGAAGAGTTCCAGCGGATGAAAACACATCCGATGATCAAGGAAACCTTCGAAGGCGGACGCCGTATTTCTTATGGCGCACGGGCAATTACAGAAGGCGGCTTCCAGTCCGTCCCTAAATTGACCTTCGCAGGCGGTGCTTTGATCGGTTGTTCAGCCGGTTTTGTAAACTTGCCGCGTATTAAGGGCTCTCACAACGCCATGGCTACAGGCATGATGGCGGCTGAAGCAGCTTTTGAGGCCGTCAAAGATGGTCGTCAGGCTGATGAGTTGGTTGCCTATACAGCCGCTTACGAGAAGAGCCACGTCTACAAAGACTTGAAGCGCGTGCGTAATGTGAAACCAATTCTCACACGCTTTGGTACCTTGTTGGGCACTATGATCTCTGGTGTGGAAATGTGGATGAACCAGCTTAATATTGGGCTGCCTTTCACCTTGAAGCATACAAAAGCAGACCACGAGACCCTGAAAAAAGCGTCTCAGTGTAAGCCAATCGATTATCCAAAGCCTGATGGCAAAATCAGCTTTGATCGTCTCTCTTCTGTTTTCCTCTCGGCCACAAACCATGAGGAAGACCAGCCAGTACATTTGCGTTTGAAAGACGCGAATGTGCCGATTTCATATAACTTGCCACTCTATGACGAGCCTGCTCAGCGCTATTGTCCCGCTGGTGTATATGAAGTGATGAGAGATGAAGATGGATCCAATCCACGGTTCCAAATCAACGCGCAAAACTGTGTGCATTGTAAAACCTGCGATATTAAAGATCCGACTCAGAACATTAACTGGACAGTGCCTGAAGGCTCTGGTGGTCCGAACTACCCGAATATGTAGGTCGTACTTAAACGTCAGTTGGAATTTAAAGGGGCTCTTTTTTGGGCCCCTTTGCACGTCTTGTTGTGTTTTGCTCTGCTCATGGGGTTGAGAGAGCGTCGGAACAGACTGTTTTTATCGCCCGTCACGTAAAATAACAAATATTTCAGCATGAATCGCGATTGAAAGGGCGTTCCTGATTGGCCCGCCCGTTTTCCCCGTGTATCCTAGCTGCAATCAAGGTCAATTTAGGCCACGCAAAAGGGAGTAGCAGCTGCATGGGAAATACGACCCTGAAGAGCCTAACGCATCGCGTGAAGGCATTTTTCCCCGCATCTCTTGTCGCAACAACTCTCTTGATCGCTGCCACAGGCCTATCTGCCTGTGCGGGTGGTTTCTTGAACCAACCTTCCGCTCGCAACACAGATACTTTGTTTGGCAATTATTTGGCAGGCCGTTACGCAGGTTCCCAACGGGAACTGGACGTCGCCGCCAAATTTTTGGACAGGGCTTTAGACAAAGATCCCGGCAATCCGGTGTTGATTGAACGAACGTTCCTCTTGGCAGTAACCTCCGGGGAAATAGAGCGTGCTATTTCTCTCGCACAGAAAATTATTGTCGTTGAACCTAAAGATCGCAATGCACGGCTTTTGCTATCGTTGGATAGCCTCAAACACAAGAATTACGATCAAGCCATTGCCCAAATCGAGAGCGCGTCCCCGGGACCCTTTACAGCTCTGATTGGCACGCTGACCAAAGCGTGGGCCAATGCGGGAGAAGGCAACGCCAAAGTCGCCTTTGAAACATTGGACGCTTTTAAAGGGCGACGCGCATTTGAACTTTTCCGCGCCTATCATGATGCCCTTATTGCCGATTATCTTGGAAATGCGGAGCGGGCAGCAGCATCCTTTGCTGAAGCCATGAAGTCGAGCGGTGGGGGAAGTCTTCGTATTGTCCAATCTTATGGACGGTTCTTAGAACGTGCAGGAGACTGGGAAGAGGCTAAAAGCATTTATCAGCAATACGCTTTGCTGTCTCCTGACCATCCAATCATGCAGGCAGCACTCGAACGTGTCGCCAATAAGACAGCCGCAAACATCATCGTGACAACACCTGCAAAAGGGGTTGCCGAAGCGCTCTATAGTTTGGGGAATGCATTGGCGCAGGATAATGGGCTGGACCTTTCCATTGTCTACCTGCAAATGGCGCTTCATCTGAATGAAGATTTCGAAGTGGCGCGGACATTGTTAGCTGACTTACTTGATCGGGTAGGGCGTATCGAAGACTCCATTGCAGCGTTCAACGACATCGATCAAGGTTCGCCGCTCTACGTCACAGCCCAACTTCAAGTAGCCCTCAGCTTAGATAAACTCGACCGCGTAGATGACGCGATGGATGTGCTCGAAAAAATAGCGAAGCGCGAGCCTGAAAATGCAGATCCCTACATTGCCCGTGGGGACATGCAGCGGGGCCGGGAAAATTTTGCACAAGCGGTTATTGAGTATGGCAAAGCGATCAAACGGGCAGGCCCGGTAGAGCCGCGCCATTGGTCGATCTACTACGCTCGCGGTGTGTGCTACGAGCGCCTTGGAGAATGGCCGCTTGCAGAAAAAGACTTGCAACTTGCCGATACACTCTCAGGCGGACACCCATTGGTGCTCAATTATTTGGGGTATTCGTGGGTTGAAAAGAAACTCAATCTCGACAAAGCCATGAAGATGATCAGAAAAGCTGTGTCGCGTCGTCCCAATGACGGCTTCATTGTGGATAGCCTTGGGTGGGCGCATTTCCGGTTGGGTGAGTTTTCCGATGCTGTGAAATATTTGGAAAAGGCGGCTGAGCTTCAACCCGAAGATCCAACGATCAACGACCATTTGGGCGATGCCTATTGGCGTGTGGGTCGGGAAACAGAAGCGCGGTTCCAATGGCAGCGTGCCCTAGACATGAAGCCTGAAGAGACAGAGCTGGCACGCATTCGGGGGAAATTGAAAACCGGCTTGGAAGCAAAAGCCGACAAGGATGCGGCGGCTCTGTGACACGGGCCCTTATTGTTCTCAAGGAGATTGGGCTTGCCCATGATGCACCATGACGCACGCACATCATCTGCATGAATTTGCACCGGCCAAAGTAAACCTTTCCTTACAGATCAAAGGACGCCGGCTAGATGGCTATCATGAACTGGTAAGCCTTGTGGCATTCGCTACTGTCGGCGATCAGCTCAGTGCCTGCAAAACCGCCTCTGGCTTGAACCTCGATGTGGTCGGAGCCAACGGTCAGGCGTTGAAAGATGAACTGCCACGTCTTGACGACAATATTCTTATACAGGCCGCGCGCGCGTTGCAGCGTGAAGTTGGCGCAGACCATGGCGCAGATTTATCGCTGGAGAAAAACCTGCCCGTCGCGGCAGGCATTGGCGGCGGCTCTGCTGATGCAGCGGCAGCCTTGCGCCTGCTGTGTTCATTGTGGGGCCTAACCATCGCCCCAAAACAATTGGCAAAAATCGCTTTGCGACTTGGCGCAGATGTACCGGTTTGTTTGGTCGGTCATGCCACGGTGATGAGTGGTATTGGAGAGGTGTTGAGCCCGAAAGTCAGTTTGCCCAGGCTACCATGCGTGCTGATCAATCCGCGCGTGTCGGTTCCAACTGGCAAAGTGTTTGAAAAACTAAATGCGCCGTTGTTGGCGCAAGAGGACCCGATAATCTCTCCGACAGATTTGGGGACCTTGGATAGCTTGTGTCACTGGCTTGAGAACCATCCAAATGATCTTGAAAAACCTGCACGGGAAATCGAGCCGATTATTTCCGATGTGCTGACACTCTTGTCGCACGTCGGCGCACCACGGTTAACGCGCATGTCAGGCAGTGGGGCGACGTGTTTTGGCTTGTACGAGACACAGGAAAATGCAGATCAAGCGGCTGCGGCAATGAAAGTGCAGCAGCCAAATTGGTGGATTGAATCCTGCCTATTATCAGACAGCTAATAGACTAGTAAGCCCGCTCAATGCAGAAATCCACCAAGTGGTTGAGGGCTGACTTCACAGGACTATCCGGGAACACGCCCAGAGCATCACGGGCCATTTCGCCGTAGTGGCGTGCGCGCTGTACCGTATCGGCAATGGTTGTGTGTTTTTCCATAATGGAAAGAGCTGTCTCCAAATCGCCATCTTGTTGATTGCTGTCTTGAAGCGTGCGCCGCCAAAAATCGCGCTCTTCTTCATTACCGCGCCGGAACGCTAAAACAACAGGGAGAGTGATCTTGCCTTCACGGAAGTCGTCGCCAACATTTTTACCCAACGAAGCCGCTTTGCCCGTGTAGTCCAAGGCATCATCAACAAGCTGGAACGCGATGCCGAGATTTTTGCCGTAGGATTCAAGGGCCGCTTCTTCGCCGTTTTGAGTGTTGGATACAACAGCGCCGATTTCAGCCGCAGCCGAGAACAAGGCAGCTGTTTTGGCCGTAATCACTTTGAGGTAGGCGTCTTCCGTTGTGGCAGTGTCTTTGGCAACAGCCAATTGCAGCACTTCGCCCTCAGCAATAACAGCTGCAGCATTTGAGAGGATTTCCAACGCCCGGAGGGACTTGGTTTCCACCATCATTTGAAATGCGCGGCCGAGCAGAAAGTCGCCCACAAGCACGCTGGCCTGATTGCCCCAGACGAGGCGCGCGGTTTCTTGGCCCCGGCGCATATCGCTCTCATCCACAACATCGTCGTGAAGCAGAGTGGCTGTGTGCATGAATTCAACTGTTGCCGCCAATTTGACGTGATCCGTCCCCTCGTAGCCACAGAGTTGGGCGGAAGCAATGGTCAACATCGGGCGCAAGCGTTTGCCACCTGAAGCGATCAGGTGTCCGGCAAGGTCTGGTATCATGGGCACGTCAGATTCCATACGTTTCCGAATGAAATCGTTCACTTGCTCCATTTCAGTTGCCACTAGAGCTTGAAGTTCTGCTACCGCATTTTGAGCGTTTTTACGGTCGCTCTCCAAAGGAATTACTACGCCCACGAGTGCCCCCAATTTTTGAGTGGATGGGATTTTGGGCAAGTTACCAGAATATGGGGCAGCCTGCTATGCGGCAAGTGCGCAAAAAATGGTCATCTTGAGTATAAATACTGTATCACGGCGGTAGTTTTGGTGAAAATGCTTAGGGTTCTTGGGAAACCTACATGGTATTTGGCCACATTATGTTAAACACAGCAACGTCTGTGCCCTATTTGAGGGGAATAATTGCGATGGCAACGAGGAAACATTTGATGGATAGATCCAGTGATGGTTCCGGCAATAATACCCGCGAAGGCGCCGCATTGGCGAACAGTGCTGGCATGTCCCCAGATGCATCCCTCGTTAAAGAAGCCGGGCAGGGCGTGAACCAAGAAGATATCACGCGAGACGACTTTCTAGACGGGCAAGTGAAATTATATCAACCCAAAAAGGGTTACCGCGCGGGCATTGATGCGGTCTTTTTGGCCGCAAGCATTCCTGCACAGGCGGGAGAAACAGCCTTGGAATTGGGCGCGGGCGTTGGGGTGGCTTCTCTTTGTTTGGCGTGGCGGGTCGCAGGGCTCCGTGTGACAGGCGTTGAGATCCAACCAGAAATGATGCGCCTCGCCCAAGAAAACGCCTCGCGGAATAACTTGAGCCCTCGGGCAAAGTTCGTGTGCGCTGACTTAAGTGGGCAGCGCCGGTTTATGATTGAGCAGGGGATTACCCCCAACCTCTATGACCATGTGTTGGCGAACCCGCCGTATTATGAGCCAGAGAGCAGTTGGGTGTCACCTGACGAAAGTAAACGCAAAGCGCACACCACTCAAACCGCTTCGCTGGCCGATTGGGTGGATACTGCCTGCGCTATGGCCCGCCCTAAAGGCACGGTGACGTTTATTCACCGCGCAGATGCCTTGCCCGGTTTGCTTCATCTTATTGGCACACGTTTGGGCGCGATGAAAGCCTTTCCCTTGTGGCCCCATCGAAATGCCGACGCCTCGCGGGTAGTGCTTCAGGGGGTGAAAACCTCCCGTAGCCCTTTCACATTCCGAGCTGGTATGATTTTGCATGAGGGCGACCGTCGGGGTGATTTTACCCCTGCTGCGAATGCTCTGCTACGGACGGGCGCTGCTTTGAAGCTGTAGAGCCTTAGAAGGGTTCGCGTACTTGAGAATTGGGCGCGAACCCCCTATCTATAAATGATGAAAAAGTTGATCAAATTTGTCCCTCATAAGGGAACCCGCACGCGCCTTCAAAAATGGGCGGGCGAAGGCCCACCAGTCGTTGCTGTCCTCCGGCTTAACGGCGTTATTGGTGCCGTCTCCAATTTTCGAAGTGGCCTTTCAATCACAGACCTCGCTGAGCCGATTGAAGAAGCTTTCAAAATGAAGAATGCCAAGGCGGTGGCGTTGGTCATCAACTCGCCAGGTGGTTCACCGGTGCAATCCTCCCTCATCTTCAAACGCATCCGCGCATTGGCCGTTGAAAAAGAACTGCCCGTCTACGCCTTTGTGGAAGATGTGGCTGCGTCCGGCGGCTATATGCTGGCATGCGCTGCCGATGAAGTTTACGCCGATGAAAGCTCCATCGTGGGGTCTATTGGCGTCATCTCATCCGGGTTTGGATTTACCGGCCTGATCGAGAAAGTAGGGATTGAGCGCCGTGTTCATACGTCGGGCGAAAACAAATCAAGCCTTGATCCCTTCGTGAAAGAAAACCCCGAAGATGTGCAGCGTTTGCTTGATTTGCAAAGCGAAGTGCATGAGAGCTTTAAGCAGCTCGTGCGCACCAGCCGGGGTGATCGCTTGAACGAGGATGAAGGCCAGACAAAACTCTTCACCGGCGAATTTTGGGCTGCGGCCAAAGGCGTCGAGCTTGGCCTGATCGACGGTATTGGAGATATTCGGGCGACCATGCGCGAAAAGTTTGGCGACAAAGTTGATATGCGCATTGTCGGTTCAAAACAATCTTGGATGCGCAAAATGATGGGCATGAGCAGTGCCACCCCATCGCAGGGAGCGACATCCAGGGTCGAAGGGCTGCCAAGTAATATTGCGGGCAATCTGGCGCAAGGTCTGGTGGAAACGCTGGAAACCAAAAATTTGTGGTCACGCTTCGGCTTGTAACCTTTGACCCAAGAATCAGTAGCGCCCTGCGGCAAGTGCCGAGGGGGCTACTTGGTTGACTGCCCGAAGGTGTCCTTCAATTTAAGGCTCAAAATGGTTCCTGCCAGCAGCAAAGTGACGCTGTTGGCCGCAATAAGGGGCACGCTTTCCAGCAGGAGACCATAAGCCAACCAAAGGCATACCCCGAGGGTAAACATCAGATACATGCCCAATGATATGGCTTCGGTATTACGCTCCTGCACAACTTTGACAGCTTGGGGCACAAAGGAGAGAGTTGTGAAAACAGCCGCAACGCTCCCTAATATTTCGATATTCATATCACTCTTCCAAAGCCACGCAGACGGTCGTCACCAGATGAGGCCGGACCCGAGAAAACAGGGCGATCCTATAGCCTGAAAAAATAGGCGCCGCTACCCACTTAAAGACATATTTTGGTGACAAGGTCCCTCAGAGCGGAGAAACCATAGCGCCCCTGAGGAAATTCATTTGGTTTTGGGCGAGTTTCGGCAATAATGCCCCATGCTGGGGAGCACAAAGTAAAACGCTACCAGAGGAGCTAAAGATGGCTGATTTTGTTGTAACTGGATTGATTATGGGAGCTGCTTTTGCGGCTTACCGTCTGTATGACAAAATCAAACAGAAGCAGGCCGAAGTTGAGGAAATCATCCGAGGGGTGGAAGCTAAGCGCACAAGTCCTCCTGAGCCCCGTGATCTGGGTCATCTGGCGCGCGATGATGCAGGCATTTATGTGCCAGCGCCCTCAGAAGCAAAAGAACACCCCCATTAAGAAGCGGGCCCATTACCGTTTAAAATCAACCTGTTCGTAAGCCTTGTGGGCCCTTGACCCCTGTCTTGGGCACAGTTACTTTGCCTCGCTGCCGACAAAAAGGGGCAAGGAGTCTGTTGAGGGCTTTGAGCATCCGACCACCCAATTTTAGACGTTCCACATCGCTTCCTTAAAAGCCCAACAGAAGAGTGCGCCATGGCGACCGCCACAGGACAAGACACCTCCTTTCAGAACCTTATTTTGACGCTGCAACGCTATTGGGCAGATTACGGCTGTACCCTTCTTCAGCCCTACGACATTGAAATGGGCGCGGGTACGTTTCACCCAGCGACCACCTTGCGTGCGTTGGGTCCTAAGCCGTGGAACGCGGCCTATGTCCAACCATCACGCCGCCCAACAGATGGGCGCTACGGCACGAACCCCAACCGGTTCCAGCACTATTATCAATTTCAAGTAATCTTGAAGCCATCCCCTGAGAACATTCAGGAGCTGTATTTGAACAGCCTCTATGCTCTAGGCATCGACCCCAAAAAACATGACATCCGCTTTGTTGAGGATGACTGGGAAAGCCCCACATTGGGCGCGTGGGGCCTTGGCTGGGAAGTATGGTGCGACGGCATGGAAGTTTCGCAGTTCACATATTTCCAACAAGTGGGCGGCTTTGATTGTTCACCAGTTGCAGGTGAGTTGACGTACGGCCTGGAACGCTTGGCGATGTACATTCAAGGCGTCGACGACGGTTATGAGCTGAACTTCAACGGCAAAGAAGGCGACGAGAAAGTCACTTACGGTGATGTTTTCAAGCAAAACGAATTTGAATATTCCCACTACAATTTTAATGCGGCGAACACAGATATCTTGTTCCAGCATTTTAAAGATGCAGAAGCCGAATGTATGTCCTTGCTTGAGAATGATCCCCCGCTTGCGATGCCTGCCTATGATCAATGCATCAAAGCCAGCCACAATTTCAATTTGTTGGATGCACGCGGCGTGATTTCAGTCACCGAACGACAAGCCTATATTGGTCGTGTACGGACATTGGCAAAGGCATGTTGTGCGGCGTGGCTTAAGACGCCAGCCTCCGGTGCGGTATCAGAAGAGGGAGCAGAATAATGGCTGAACTTCTTCTAGAACTTTTCTCTGAGGAAATTCCTGCACGCATGCAAGCTAAAGCGGCAGCTGACTTACAAAAGCTTGTGACTGACGCCTTGGCATCTAACGATGTGTTCGGCGAAGCGGCTAAAGCCTTTGTCACACCGCGGCGGTTGACCTTGTGCATTACAGGTCTGCCTGTAGCTCAAGCCGATCGCAAAGAGGAACGTAAAGGTCCCCGCGTCGGTGCCCCTGAAAAGGCTCTCGCTGGCTTCTTGAAGTCCACTGGTTTGACGATTGAGCAATGCGAACAGCGTGAAGACAAAAAGGGCAGCTTCTATGTGGCTGTCATGGAGAAGAAAGGGCAACCTTTGCCCGATCTGATTGCGCAAATTGTACCCAAAGTGATCCGTAATTTCCCATGGGCAAAATCCATGCGCTGGGGTAATGGCACTTTGCGTTGGGTGCGTCCGTTGCAATCCATTCTCTGCGTGTTCGATGGCGAAATAGTGCCCTTTGACGTGGATGGCATCAAGTCCGGTGACACAAGTAAAGGTCACCGCTTTTTGGCGCCCGAAAGTTTCACCGCGCGTTCATTCGAAGACTACGAAGAAAAGCTTTCGGCGCACCGGGTGATGCTCGACGCAGAAGATCGCGCACAACACATTTGGGCCGATGCACAAAGCTTGGCACAGGCGCAGGGCCTTGAGTTGATCGACGATCAAGCCTTGCTCAAAGAAGTAGCTGGCCTCATCGAATGGCCAACTGTTTTCATGGGCAAAATCGATGATGAATTTATGGGTGTGCCGCAGGAGGTTTTGACCTCCACCATGCGCGCCAACCAAAAGTATTTCGCGCTACGTGACCCCAAAACCGGGTCGCTCGCACCCCGATTCATTGTTGTATCAAACATTGACCCAGACGACGCGGGTGCAGCAGTGATCAACGGCAACGAGCGTGTCCTGCGCGCCCGCTTTTCCGATGCCCGCTTCCTGTGGGATGAAGACAAGAAAAACCGTCTTGAAGATTATTTGCCGAAATTGGAGAAAGTGGTTTTCCACGCCAAACTGGGTACTGTCGCGCAGAAGACCGCCCGTATTTCTGCTTTGGCTGGCGCACTCGCCCAAATCACTGGAGCTGACAAAGCGCTTGCCGAACAAGCAGGGGCCTTGTGTAAGGCCGACCTTGTGTCTGGCATGGTCTTCGAGTTTCCAGAGCTGCAAGGCTTGATGGGCCAATATTACGCGAAGAATGATGGCCTGGATGGTCAGGTCGCAGACGCGATCGCGCAACACTACCAACCGCAAGGCCCGTCCGATGACGTGCCGACCGGCGGTGTCGCACTGGCCGTATCCTTGGCGGACAAATTGGACACATTGATTGGTTTCTGGTCCATCGACGAAAAGCCAACCGGGTCGAAAGATCCTTATGCGCTGCGCCGTGCCGCACTGGGTATCATCCGCATGATCTTAGAAGGCAACCTACGGGCACCTTTGCTTGACGTCTTTGCGAAAGCGGGGGGCGCAGTGCCGGAAAATGAAAATCTGTTATCCTTCTTCGGTGATCGCCTCAAAGTCCATTTGCGCGACAAAGGCACACGTCACGATTTGGTGGACGCTGTGTTTGCGCTGGGCGGTCAAGATGACCTTGTGCTTATCGTGAAACGCGTTGAAGCGCTTTCAAGCTTCTTGGATACAGACGACGGCAAGAACCTGCTTGCAGGCTATAAGCGGGCCATCAATATTCTTCGAGCTGAAGAGAAAAAAGATGGGGCAGCCTATCAAGGCACAGCGGACGCCAGCTTGTTCGAAGACGATGCCGAACATGCCTTGTTTGCTCAAATCGAAGAAGCTAGCCGTGAGGCGGGTACAGCTGTTGGGACAGAAGATTTTGCCGCAGCCATGTCAGCCTTGGCAAAACTTCGGGCTCCCGTCGACTGTTTCTTCGAAGATGTGGTTGTGAATGCGGAAGACGCAGGCGTACGTAAAAACCGCCTCGTCCTCCTATCGCAAATTCGTTCCGCTCTGGGCCAAGTCGCTAACTTCTCCAAAGTTGAAGGCTAAGCGGAAACCCTCTCCATTCGAAATGTCATTGCCGGGCTTGCCCCGGCAATTCACCCCTCCGCACACACAAAACCATCCGCACATACAAAATCGGCCCCTCCGCTAGGAGAGGCCGATCAATTGTCTGAGGTGATCTCAGCAGTATGAGTAAGCGTGAGCTTACATCATGCCGCCCATACCACCCATGCCGCCCATGCCGCCCATATCAGGCATGCCACCAGCAGCAGCGCCGCCTTCAGATGGCTTGTCGGCGATCATAGCTTCAGTAGTGATCAACAAAGAAGCAACAGATGCTGCATCTTGAAGAGCAGTACGAACTACTTTCGTAGGATCGATGATGCCGGCTTCAACCATGTCAACATACTGCTCTGTTTGAGCATTGAAGCCGAAGCTTGCTTTGCCGTTCAGAACGCGGTCAACAACGATGGAACCTTCAACACCCGCATTTTCAGAGATCTGGCGAATAGGAGCTTCCAATGCACGACGTACAATGCGGATACCCGCTTGAATGTCGCCATTTTCGTCTTCCAATGCATCAACAGCTTTACCAGCGCGAAGCAATGCACAACCACCACCAGGAACGATGCCTTCTTCAACCGCAGCGCGTGTTGCGTTCAATGCATCGTCAACGCGGTCTTTGCGTTCTTTAACTTCAACTTCAGTAACACCGCCAACTTTAAGAACAGCAACACCGCCGGCCAATTTAGCCAAACGTTCTTGCAGTTTTTCACGGTCGTAGTCGGAAGAAGTTTCTTCAGCTTGGCGTTTGATTTGGTCAACACGTGCGTTGATGTCTTTTTTCTTGCCAGCGCCATCAACGATGATGGTGTCTTCTTTAGTGATCTCAACGCGCTTAGCAGTGCCGAGCATGTCGAGGGTCACGTTTTCCATTTTGATGCCGAGATCTTCGGAGATCACTTGGCCACCAGTCAGGATAGCGATGTCTTCAAGCATAGCTTTACGACGATCACCGAAGCCCGGAGCTTTAACAGCAGCAATTTTCAGGCCGCCGCGCAATTTGTTCACAACCAAAGTTGCAAGCGCTTCGCCTTCAATGTCTTCAGCGATGATCAAGAGTGGCTTGCCAGACTGAACAACTGCTTCCAAAACGGGAACCATTGCTTGCATGGAAGACAATTTTGCTTCGTGAAGCAAGATGTAAGGGTCTTCCAATTCTGCGATCATTTTCTCAGCATTGGTGATGAAGTAAGGAGACAGGTAACCACGGTCAAACTGCATGCCTTCAACAACTTCAAGTTCGCTGTCCAAAGATTTAGCTTCTTCAACAGTGATAACGCCTGAGTTGCCGACTTTGCTCATCGCTTCAGCGATCATCTCGCCGATTTCAGTTTCGCCATTTGCGGAGATGGTGCCGACTTGAGCAACTTCTTCGTTAGACTTAACTTTCTTAGAGCGCTTGGTAAGATCTGCAATCGCTGTAGCAACCGCACGGTCGATGCCGCGTTTCAGATCCATTGGGTTCAAGCCAGCTGCAACTGCTTTAGCACCTTCGCGAACAATCGCTTGGGTCAAAACAGTAGCTGTTGTTGTACCGTCACCAGCAACGTCATTTGTTTTAGACGCAACTTCACGCACCATTTGTGCGCCCATGTTTTCAAACTTATCTTCAAGTTCGATTTCTTTAGCAACGGTCACGCCGTCTTTCGTGATGCGAGGCGCACCGAAAGCTTTGTCGATGACAACGTTACGACCTTTAGGGCCGAGCGTTACTTTTACAGCGTTTGCGAGAATGTCGACACCAGCCAACATGCGATCGCGTGCGTCTGAACCGAATTTTACTTCTTTAGCCATTAGTCAGATCCTTATCTGATGAGATCAAGTGCGGTCTTGGATGGCGCGGGCAGCAGAAACTGCGCCTCGCGCGAACAAGGGCAGTTGATTATTCAATGATCCCGAGGATGTCGGATTCTTTCATGATCAGCAGATCTTCGCCGTCAACTTTGACTTCGGTGCCAGACCATTTGCCGAACAAGATTTTGTCGCCTTTTTTTACGTCAAGCGCGGTAACTTTACCGGCTTCGTCTTTAAGGCCTGAACCAGCTGCCAAGACTTCACCTTGTGAAGGCTTCTCTTGAGCTGTTTCTGGGATAATGATCCCACCAGCGGTTTTCGTGTCTTCTTCAACACGCCGAACCAGCACGCGGTCATGCAACGGACGGAATTTCATGCACAGTCTCCCTTGAAAAAAGCCTAAGTGGCTGAATTCATTGCGAAAAATTAAATCGTTAGCACTCTATGGAGGTGAGTGCCAATCGACTAAACAGAAATAGGGATGACGCCTGTCAGAGTCAAGGGTGAAGGCCCAAGAGTCTGATGATTTGCGTGGGAAAATGAGCTGAATCGGGCCTAACCGGTGATAAGCCGAGCATGGGGGAATTGCCGACGGATGTACCCTAAAAGTGAAGGCACCAGTACAGTCAATCCAATCATCTCCAAAGTTTCTTCGACCAAATACCCACCGGTGTAGAAAAGGCTCTCTTCACCGTAGGTTGTCAAAAGCCACCCGCCAGCCAATTCCATGCCTACCGCGCCACTAAAAAAGAGCAAAGCAGAGGTGCCGAAAAGAAGTTTGTAGAGAAAGGGAAGGGCAAGAAAGAAAGAGAATAGAACAACCGCCGCCAGCACTAAGGCACAAATGGCGGGTATGACCCAAGCGAAGTAGAGAGCGCCTGTGGTGTTGAAAACGGCGCGCAGGGGTTCAATCAAAGCCTCGTGAAACCCAGCGGCTTCATCAACACTCATTGCCAGAAGACAGAAAGCCACAAACCCCCATTGGAACCCAAATGGTTGTTTTGCTTTGACTGTGAAAATGGATGTCAGGGCGGCCAAGAAAGCCGAAAGGCCCAGCAGCATCGTTGAGTACCAAGCCGGAACTGAGTATTCGCCGTTCAAATTGAAATGTCGCAGGTCTTGCAGGGCGGTTTCAGTTCCGTAGGTGTACAAATACCACTCAGTCAGCACGCCAGCTAACACCACCAAAACTGTGCACACTATGATGACCGCACCCAGCCAAAAGGGTGAAAATCGAATTTCAGGCCCAGATAGATGGTCATAGACATCATCAAAGAAGTTCGGCGTTTGATCGTTGGATGCAACTTCGGAATGATCCATTGCGTTCTTCCTGTGTAGGGCGTTGGCCCCATTATTGCTACAGTTACTCTTAAATAAGAGTTCTCAAAGTAAGGTCGAGACAGCATGTCTTGCAAAGAAAGTGTCAAATAATGTTTTCCAGTGTTTCCCGCAAAAAAGAAACCGGGCCCCGGAAGGGCCCGCCTCAAAATGAGACACTCGCATCCCTTATTGACACAGCGGAAGAATACCTACCCGCCAAATTGACACACTTTGCTTTAGCCATGGCTTTTGCGCTAAGGGGCAACCACCGATGGGATATCTTTGGGTTCGCAAGGTTATTGTGGGCGAAGGCAACCCGAGCACCTGAAGGTGTCTTTCAGCGCGACACCGAGCATGCTTTAACCTCGCCCGATGGCCTTGTTGATATTGGTAACGATCTTTCTGTTTCTCATCTTATCGAGGCTTATGCATTGGGTGTATTCCCAATATCGCATTTGGGGCCGTCAAAGTGGATGTCGCCAAGGGCGCGGGCGCTAGGCTATTTAAATGAGACACGCATTGAAAAGAATCTGCGTCGCCTGCTGCGTCAGAAAAAATACAGGGTAACATTCGATCAAGATTTCGAAGCCGTTATGCGCGCATGTGCCGCGCCACGGGCCGGACGTGTTCATCTCACGTGGATAAATGAGCGTATGATTGCGGCCTATAAGGAGCTGCACCTTGCAGGACACGCACATTCAGTTGAAGTGCGGAATGAGGCTGGTGATTTGGTCGGCGGCCTATACGGTGTAGCAAGTGGTGGAGTTTTTATCACCGAGAGCCAGTTTAATGTGGCACGCGATGCCTCCAAGGTTGCCTATGTCACGCTCAATCGCCATTTGGCGGAATGGGGTTTTCAAGCCAACGATGGCAAATACTTGACTAAACATCTTGCCAACTTAGGTATGCGAGAAGTTTTCCGCAACGAATACACACGGTTGTTGAGCCGAACGCAGGGCCTGATGCCGGTGGGGCGCTGGGAACTGGATGGCGAGTTAGATGTGGCGGTCTGGAAGCCGGATCAGCCGACGCCGTTGTAAGAGCCATTCAACTAGCTTAGTGATGGGTTAAAACCTTGCTGGGCAAATCGTCGATTGCCCCCTACGATGTTGGAAACAAAGTGGGAGGCGACGAGCTGCATGAGCACGCTGGAAAATTCGAAGAAAACAATCAATCATCACCTCATCGGTGAGCCCGGAAGTGTCGCTCAGCTAGCGACCCCGGCTTTGATCATCCAAAAAGATGTGTTCGACGCTAATGTCCAAGCGATGAAAGAGCATTGCGCGCGCAACGGACTGGCTTTGCGCCCTCATTCCAAAACACATAAATCTGTGACCATCGCCAAAACCCAAATCGAAGCTGGTGCATTGGGTGTTTGTTGCGCAAAGCTGGGTGAGGCTGAAGTCATGTCAGCGGGCGGGGTCGAAAGCATCCTGATTACATCGCCCCTCGTCACTGCCCAATCTGTTGCACGTCTCATGACGCTCAATGCTAAAACGCTGGACCTTATGGTCGTGGTAGACCATCCTGAAAATGTGGAGACCTTGGCAGCGGCCGCTGTATCGGCAGGCAAGCCTTTGAGTGTTCTGATCGATCTTGATATTGGTCTGCATCGCACAGGCATTGCGCCGGGCGAAGGAGCGCTTGAGCTAGCCCAAGATATTGCCCGCCACGCCAGCCTGACGTTCAAAGGGTTGCAGGCCTATGCGGGGCATCTGATGCATATTGATGAGTTTGAGGAGCGCCGTAAAAAATCCTTAGAGGGGATGCAGCGCCTAAAAACCATGCGCGATGCCCTCAAAGAACTAGAGATCGACTGCCCCATTATTTCTGGTGGTGGTACGGGAACCTTTAATATTGATCCCGAAGCTAATGTGCTGACCGAGCTGCAAGGGGGGTCCTATATCTTTATGGACCGCCAATATAATGCGGTTTTGGGTCCACAAGACACGCCACCTCTTTTTGATGCATCTCTTTTCGTGCAAATGACAGTCGTGTCCAAAAACACACCCGGGATTGTCACAACAGATGCGGGCTTCAAGTCTTTCGCCACCGATGCAGAAGACCCCCCTCAGCTGGTTGCCGGCGCCCCGGAAGGGGCCAACTTCTTTTTCTTTGGCGATGAGCAGGGCGGAATATTTTTGCCAGACGGGCAGGACCTTGCCCTAGGTCACGTGTTGACTGCCTTGACCCCGCACTGCGACCCGACTGTTAATCTCTACGATGTATATCATGTGGTAGAGGGCGACACGCTCATCGACATTTGGCCCATTGAGGCGCGCGGCTGTTCAAGCTAGACGCCACTGAGTGCAGGCCAACGAAGGAGACACAGATGCGGATTGGTATTTTAACCGGCGGCGGGGATGTGCCGGGGCTTAACGCCTGCATCAAAGCGGTGACCAGACGTGCCAGCGAGTTGGGCTGGGAGGTCATCGGCTTCCGGCGTGGTTGGGCGGGGCCTCTCAATTATGACCCCGATGACCCTGAAGGGTCAGAGAAACATTTGGTGCATTTGACGCCTGCTTTGGTGCGCACGATTGACCGAACCGGGGGCACAAAGCTTCATACCGCGCGCTTGCATCCCCACGAAGTTAAAGCGGGCGATATGCCTGAATTTCTCAAAGCCAAGTTTGCCACAGACGATGGATCAGATGCAGATTGTACGCCCCATATTTTACGTGTCCTCGATCATCTGAAAATCGATGCGATGATTACCATCGGCGGTGACGGGACGTTGTCGTTTTCTGCGCACCTGCACCAAAAAGGGGTGAAGGTCATGTCCATTCCCAAGACTATGGACAATGATGTTTTTGGAACGGACTATTGCATTGGGTTTTCAACAGCCGTCACCCGCTCTGTAGACTCATTACAACAATTGCGCACCTCAACAGGATCTCACGAACGCATTGCGGTGGTTGAAATGTTTGGCCGCAACTCCGGTGAAACAGCATTGATTTCAGGCTACCTTGCCGATATGGACCGCGTGCTGATCGCAGAAGTGCCCATCGACCTAGACAAATTGACGGATCTCATTGTTGAAGACCGTGCCGCCAATTCAGCGAACTACGCCATGATGGTGGTGTCTGAGGGGGCCTATCTTGTCGGCAATACCGCACCTGGAAAATCCACTGACGAAACCGGGCAGCGAGAACTGGGCGGCATCGGTCAGATCGTCGGCGAAGAGATTAAGAAGCGCACCGGCATCGGCATCATTGGGCAAAACCTTGGCTACCTTATGCGGTCCGGCGCACCAGATGCGTTGGACGTGATGGTCGCAAAAGCCTACGGCACAATGGCTGTACAAATGTTGGCGGAGGGCCGTTTTGGCTTGATGATGGCGTTGCGGGATGGCAATTATTGTGCGGTTCCTGCCGATGAATGCATTGGCGGTATTAAGCGGGTAGACGTTGCAGCTCTTTACGATCCCAACGCCTACCGACCGCGTATTGCCAAAGTCGAAGCTATGCCAATGTTCCTATATTAAGTTGAGCACACTCAACAATTAGGCAGACAAAATACGTTCCATTGCAGAGGCTTTGAGAAGTAGCTTGCCATTTTCATCGGTGAAGGTTGCTTCCACAAAAGCTTGGCTGCGGCTGCGATTGATGACAATGCCTTCGCATCGAACAATGCCTTTAGTGACGGGACGGAAGAAATTTGTCTTTAGGTCAATTGTTGTAAAATTCTGGTCATCTTCCAAAATTGTCATCAAGGCATAGGAACAGGTTTGGTCAGCTAGGGCTGCCAAATATCCACCAAAAACAGATAGCGGGTTCATATAGTCTGGATTGACAGGCCATTCAAAAACCACACGGCCTTCTTCAACAGTGGTGAGTTTGCAATCATAAAGCTGTAACGCTTTGACGTGAGGGGGCGCTTTGGCAGGATCTTGTTTTTGTGTATTCGCCAAAATACTTTTCCAGCTCGGCATGAGGGAAACCTTTCGATCAGTCGGTGATAGGGGAGGAGGTGGGTATTAGTCGGAAGAATCTGCCTCAGCGGCTTCGGCTAAAAGCTCGGGCAATCCCACAATCTCATTGTAGCGCGAGAAACTAACCCGTGCTTCATCATCTGGCAACTGGTCGGCCTTCAACATATTTGCATAAACACTTTCCAGTTTTTGCGTAACGCACAGCAACGCTGAAACAGGGAAAAGCGCAATCTTATAGCCAATTTCCTGAAGAGCTTCGCCGTCCAAATAGGGCGTCTTGCCATCTTCAACCATATTGGCCACCAACGGAATATCACTATACCGCTCTGCAATCGCTACCAACTCATCCATGCTTTGTGGGGCCTCGATGAAGAGGATATCCGCGCCCGCTTCTAAGTAAGCATCTGCACGGCGAATGGCTTCGTCGTAGCCCAACGGCGCACGCGCATCTGTGCGAGCCATAATTTTAAACGCACTTGATTGGCGCGCGGCACAAGCGCTGCGTATATTGGCGGCGGCAACCTCAACCGGCACAACTTCTTTGTTTGCCATATGCCCGCATCGCTTAGGGAAGACCTGATCTTCAATTTGAATGCACGCAGCTCCCCCTTGTTCGTAAAGAGACACCAACCGTGCTGCATTGAGGGGGCCGCCATGTCCTGTGTCACCGTCTGCGATCAACGGAGTGGGCGCGCAAGCTGCAGCCATCGCCCGTACGCGGTCCGCCATTTCTGTGGCGCTCATCAAACCAACATCGGGCATGCCCAGCACAGACCCTGTGACAGAGAAACCGGAGAGGTAGACGGCCTTTGCGCCTGCTTGTGCGGCCACGCGAGCCGACAATGCATCATAAGCACCCGGCGCCAAGATGATCTCATCACCCGCCAATAATTTCTCAAAATGTGTGGTCATCCTGTGTCCATTCATCAGAGCGAGGGGTTAAAAGCTAGGCGGTGTGCAAGCGGAAACAACAATGCACACAGATTGTCCGAGGTTGCGAAACCGGTGGGGTAATCGACTGTCGAAATAATACGCTTCACCTGAAAGTAAGACGCGCGTGTCGCCGCCAACGGTTAACACCAACTCGCCAGACACGACAACGCCGCTCTCCTCGCCCGCATGGGACAACATTTCTTCACCCGTATCTGCGCCGGGTTGATAGTGCTCATGCAGCATCTGTATCTGGCGGTCTTGAGTGATCTTACCAACGAGCTTAAATGAAATGCCACCGCCGCAGGCGATTTCTTTCATGTCTTTGCCCGCATAAAAAACTTTTCGTTTGGGGGCAAGGTCGACGGTCAGAAAATCGGTCATTGAAATGGGAAAGCCATCGAGGACTTTTTTCAATGAGCCGATAGAGGGGCTGATCCGTTCTTGCTCGACAAGAGAGATGGTGCCATTGGTCACTCCAGCCCGCTTGGCCAGTTCCCGTTGAGAAAAGCCATACATTTTCCGCAACGACTTAAGGCGCTCCCCAATCTTTGGAAGGCCATCATCGTTGGTTTCTGGGGTTTTATCGCCCCCATGAGCGCGTCTAAAGTCATCTTGCATTCGTTTAATATATTAGCCGAATTGAAAAAGTCACGTACTTCTTCAGTTGCGATGATTTGAGCGGTATCGTTCAATGGTAACTTAAGGTGGGCTAAATGTAGTAAGGGGACGTGATCAACAGGTTTCCTTCACTACGTGTCTCATTCCGCCTAACACTTTATTTGCATGAGCAATATCTGAGGACCCCACCATGGCGCACGATCATTCCGCCCCTTCAGGCACATCGGCCACCGACCTTCCAAATGATTTGGAGGCGTTTTGGATGCCGTTTACGCCAAACCGAGCGTTCAAAAAAGATCCACGTATCGTCGCCCGCGCCAAAGACATGTACTATTTCAAGACCGATGGCACTCAGGTGCTCGATGGAACCGCAGGCCTGTGGTGCTCCAATGCCGGCCATTGCCGCGCGCCTATCGTGAAGGCGATCCAACAGCAAGCAGCTGAGTTGGATTTTGCGCCGACGTTTCAATTTGCGCACCCCAAAGTATTTGAACTTGCGAACCGTTTGACCCAAATGGCACCAGAGGGACTTGATTACGCGTTCTTTTGTAACTCAGGGTCTGAGGCTGTCGACAGCGCAATGAAAATGGCCTTGGCCTATCATCGCCAACGCGGAGAGGGGAGCCGTACTCGGTTCATCGGGCGCGAACGGGGATACCACGGGGTCGGCTTTGGCGGCATTTCAGTGGGCGGCATTGCCCCCAATCGGAAATTTTTCGGGTCTCTTTTACCCGGTGTGGATCATTTACCCCACACCTATAACCGCGAAGAGCAAGCCTTTAGCAGCGGCGAGCCGGAGTGGGGCGCTCATTTGGCTGATGAATTACAGCGCATCGTAGACCTCCATGACGCCAGCAATATTGCCGGTGTGATTGTGGAGCCAATGGCAGGGTCTACCGGCGTATTGGCGCCACCCAAAGGGTACTTGAAGCGGCTCCGCGATATTTGTGATCGCCACGGCATTCTTTTGATTTTTGATGAGGTGATTACAGCGTTTGGGCGCCTTGGTTTTGCCACAGCTGCGGAGCGGTTTGGCGTCACGCCCGACATTATGACGTTTGCCAAAGGCATCACCAGCGGTACCGTGCCGATGGGCGGCACATTAGTGAGCAGCGAAATCTACGATACGTTCCAAACTGGGCCTGATCACGTCATTGATCTCTTTCATGGCTACACGTACTCCGGGCACCCTCTGGCAACCGCAGCGGCATTGGCAACCCTCGACCTTTACCGCGATGAAGGCATGTACCAAAACGCGCAAGCTATGGAACCAAAAATAGCAGCGGCGGCCATGAAGCTAAAAGATCACCCTCTGGTCGAAGACATTCGCACGATTGGTGTGGTTGCTGCGTTCGATTTGAAACCAAGTGATGCCGGTCCCGGCGTCTTTGGCTACGACTTTATGGTGCACGCTTTCCATAAAGAGAATGTCATGGTGCGTGTGACAGGCGACACGATTGCCTTGTCGCCACCGCTTATGTTGGAGAGCACTCATATTGAGGAGTTGTTTGACAAGGTCACCAATACTCTCAATAGCTTTTTGTAGAGAAATTCATCGACCTCACCTAAATGTGAAAACAATTCGTGTTCGTAAGTCTTTGAAATTATTGATAAAATTGTCAAATATTAAAAAAGTACTGACAGAGTGTCGCAACCCATTGGAAATGACAAAAACAGCCTTATATCTGTAATGTCCCTGATGACCCAGGCTGGATGATTTCCCCCTCTGATCCCAGCCTGTAGTAAACCCTCGGCTCCCCCCAGCCGAGGGTTTTTTCTTTACGCTTCTCCGGCATACTCCCGCATAGAATTTCCAACACCAAAATGATGTACATCGGTTCGAGCACATCAAAACAGATGGGGCGTTTGATGCAGGATCAGAGACAATATTGCTTTAGGGGTGGAGTGCTATTGCTTCTAGCGATTTTGGCCGCCGTCAGTGTCAGTGCCCACCCGAGCCGCGCAGGGGACGCCTTTACAGGGATCCCGGCAGGTGGTTTGGAAGTGAGCAATACACGCGATATTGCCGTCCAGCGTCAAATATTGATCATCAATCCCGGTATTATTACCTCTGAATATGTATTGCGAAATACGTCAAAGCAGACGGTTGACGCGGTGATGTCCTTTCAGGCTCCCCCGTATTCTGTGGGGCACGCTTTTGATCCAAAGGGTGCAACCGATTTGGGCCCGGCGCCCCGTCTCAACTATTTCGATTTTTCGGCTCAAGTGGGGCATACGCTTATTCGCCTCAAGCATGAAGCGCGTGCTTATATTTTCGACCCGATTGTTGGGGACAGACGGGAAGTGACACAAATGCTGGAAAAAGCAGGCGTTCCCCTATTGGTAGACCGAGGCGCTCTTAAAACAGCGATCGACCATCTCCCGCCACTCAAGCGCCGTGCGCTTATTTCTGCTGGGGCATTGAGAGTTGTGAAGGATGTTACTGTCCCAACATGGGAGTTGGCAACTCGGTTCTATTGGGACCAGACCTTTGATCCGGGGGAGACGCTCAAAGCCAATTTTGAATATCATCCCATAAATTCAAATGGCATTTTCAGTCTGGACGATCTGGATGAAGAACGGTATTGCCTGAGTAACTGGGGCCGAAAACGTGTGGAAGAGCTTACTGCAGAGAAGATACAAAGCGGGAGGCCTCTGTTCTTTCATGGCCTCACATATAAATTACGCAACCCGACACAGGGCCAAGGGCCGATCGCTGAGTTCAATTTGAAAATCGTACCGGGACCCAATACCCAAGTCTTGTCGTTCTGCCAATATCCACTGCGTTATATTGACGATGAGACCCTAGGCTACGTGCGAAAAGACTTCACACCTCATGGGGATATAGATCTTCTTTTTGTCTATTGAGCCAAGTAGCCCACCCGCGCGTATAAACAGAGACCTCAAACAAACGGCCCCGCACTTTATTTCAGAGCGAGGCCGTCAGTTGGTTTGGATCTAAAGTTGACTAGACGGAAGTCGCGCCACCATCAATCACCATGGTTTGCCCCGTCATGAAGGCACCAGATTTGCCCGCGAGGAAAACCGCTGCCCCAGCAATTTCATCAGGAATACCGATGCGCTTGAGGGGAGCTGTCGACGTGGACACTTCCAAGATTTTGGGATCGTCCCACAATGCTTTGGCGAAATAGGTTTTGATCAAGCCCGGTGCAATGCAATTGGTTCGAACGTTGTCGTGGCCATGCTCAGCCGACAGGTTCCGGGCAAGCTGCATGTCAGCGGCTTTTGAGATCGCATAAGCGCCCAAAATGTTGGAACCTTTCAGGCCGCCAATAGAAGAGATGATGATGATAGAACCATCTTTACGCTCTTTCATTTGGGGCACAACCATATTTGAAAGCCAGTGGTTGGACTTGATGTTACAGGCCATCACTTTGTCGAAAGCGTCATCTGGAATGTCAGCTGCGGGACCGAAATAAGGGTTCACCGCCGCGTTGCAGACAAGAATGTCTATCTTGCCCCATGTCTCCATGGTTTTGTCGACGAGGTTTTGTAACTGAGCTTTATCCCCAATGTTGCAAGGAATAGCGATCGCTTGGCCCGGATGGGTTGCATTGATTTCGCCAGCAACTTTGTCACACGCGTCAGATTTGCGACTGGAAACAACAACTTTTGCACCGTGCTCCGCCATACGTTTAACGATTGCTTCACCAATCCCTTTTGTGGAACCCGTTACAACGGCCACTTTCCCACTGAGGTCAAAAAGTTCCATTCTGTTCTCCTTAATAGTGCCTCGCCTATTTCAGCGAGGGCTTAAAGTTGGTATGCTAAATGTCAGGGGTACAAATCTGCCTTGAATGGCAGCGGATTGAAAGCCTGAAGGTGATCAATTTGAAGATCGATTGTCATAAGCCGCTGGGAAAATGCCATTTAGGCACAGAGGCAAGCTTCGGAGGCGCGCGTGGGCGCGAAACATTGATAATGAAAACTGTACAAACTCAGAAAAAACACGCTGTGAAAAAAGTGATGGCTGTGGCCGTTTGCGCCAGCTTTGCGTTGAGCGCATGCACCAGCATCGACCCTTACACAGGCGAACAAAAAACCTCCAACACTACTTGGGGCGCGGGTATTGGCGCACTTGCAGGGGCTGTGGGTGGATATTTGATCGGTGGCGGCAATGCAAAAGACCGACGCAAATCAGCACTGATCGGTGCCGGCATCGGCGCTTTGGGTGGCGGGGCCATTGGGTATTACATGGACCAGCAGGAAGCATCCTTGCGCCAGCGTTTGCAAAGCACCGGCGTTTCAGTGACGCGTGTGGGTGATCAGATCGTTCTCAATATGCCGGGCAACGTAACGTTCAACACAAATGCGTCAGACATCAATGCACGTTTCTATAAGGTGCTTGATTCTGTAGCTATCGTATTGAAAGAATATGATCGCACATTGGTGGATATCTACGGCTACACCGACAGCAGCGGCGCAGCGGCCTATAACCAACGCCTATCAGAACGTCGGGCTGACAGCGTGGCGAAATACTTGGTGTCGCGTAGCATCACCGGCCAACGCTTGCTCATTCAAGGCATGGGCGAAAGCAACCCAATCGCAACAAATGCAACGGCAGCGGGTAAAGCGCAAAACCGTCGCGTAGAAATTCGGATCACGCCGCTTACAGCTGGCTAAGGTTTGATTCCATGGCGAACTAATAAGAAACGGGACCCTTCTGGGGTCCCGTTTTGTTTGAGCGCAATACTCGCTAGCGACTTTTTAGTGAAGGGCGTTGTGGCAAGCAGTAAAGCCATATGGCCACTACCCACAAAGATATTTCCAATAAGAATGTCCAGTGCAGAGCAAAGCTAATGAGGAAATGTGAGTGCGTTGCAGGAATGTTTACAAGCCTAATCAAACTGGGATCCCATGGAAGAGCCCATGCAATCCCCCCTGCAATCGTATCGAGCAGAAGGTGGGATAGGATTCCAAGAGCTGCGACGCTAGTGAAGGTAGCTAATAATTGAGACTTGATGCACAACGCAAAAAGACCGACGACGCCTAAAGAAAAAAGCCAAAATAGTGGCAGATGAGGAAAGAGAAGGTGGTGATGGACTGTGCGATCAAAAGCGTAAAAATAGAGAAGGTCTAAGTCGGGTGTGAGACTAGCCGCCAGCCCCACAGCCATTATTGAATTGTGAGTTTTCTCATCAGGTGCTGCACGTTTGGCATAAAGCCGGGCAATAATATATCCCGCAGGTAGATGTCCTATGATCATTGGCACTTCCTTTCTCGAAAAGAAGTGCCATGAGTTTTCGGCGATTGTGTGGTTTCTTGATGACGTAAAAAAGCTATTCAAGAAAAGTTTGGTTTGTAGTCAAATCCGCTTTCAGCTTCCTCATCGCGGAACACGTTGAGTTTGTCTTTCTTGTTCAACATGCTGTTGATCAGGGAATTTGGAAACTGCTCGATGCCATTATTAAAGTCCTCGACATTCTGATTGAAGATCCGAATAGCCGCGCCGACATTTTCTTGTTGTTCGGCAACTTCGCGCATCAAATTGTTGAAAACCTCAGACGCCTTGAGATCTGGGTAATTTTCAACAACAACATTTAACCCCTTCATCAATGCACTGGACTTGGCTTCGGCTGCGGCCAGTTGGGCTGTGTCCACATTGTCTGATGAGAGTTCTTGCAGGGCAGAGCGCAGTGCCGTGATGTCTTTGAGAACGCTGGATTCATGGAGTTTGTATTGAACCACGAGCCCTTCAAGTGTGGGAATGATTTTGTTCTTCTGGCGTTCTTCCGTAATAACATTCGCCCACGCCCGTTCAACTGAATTCATGCGAGCAATGATGCCATTGTAGATGGCGAGAACGATGAGGGCGATGAGTGCGCCGACTGCCAATAAAATCCATAGATCCGTCATATTAAGTGCCCTCAATCAATGTGTTTTAGAAGTTGCTATCTGAATATTTCATCAGCGTGTGAATATGTTCTAGAGCGATCTTTAGTTTTGGAAGGTCGTTGGCTTGTCGCAGTTCTTCGATGAAGAGATCAGGTTCGTTCAGGCTGTAGGAATGCCCAATTTGAACCAGCCCCTTATCGTTAAAGGACATGCACAATTCCCCTGTAGAGGTGAATTCAAAGTTTGGTTTGTAAAATTGCCGATAAAAATCTTCGAAGGCGACAACCACTTTAGGTTTGAGGAATTTAGCCGCATCCAATTCAAGGGCGGCCTCCACATCATACAATTTGTTGAACCGGTTTGACGCTGTTCTGAAAGTAGTGCTCCAATTCCGAAGGCGTCCAAAACTTTGAATGGCCATATTCTGAGTGAAGTCGAATTGAACAAGGATCCCATAACGATCGTGATGATCATAGACGGTTCGACGTTTGGAGCCGACCACTGTTTCGTATCGATCAACATAGTGAAAATGGAAATAGTGATAGATAAAGCTGTGATCTTCACCCGTAAAAGTACCCCGAATGAGTTCCTTGACCTCGCGCTCATGGTTTCCACGTCGGAAATCGGCAAAAGTTCGGATGAGAGACCGGGTCTGACGCGCGAGCCCTCTTGTAATAGCCGTCATCTCGTTATCGAATAAAATATCTCGTTTAAATATGCCATCCGAGAGAGTGTTTGCCTTGGCATTGCGTAGCCCTGCCATCACGCTAAATCCAATGCCACCGAAAAACGGGAGTAACGCCATTAGAATGTCCCCGTCAATAGAGTACATGTAGAGCCCAACGCCGACGGCCAGCGCATAAAGTAAGAAGGCCAATTGGTTAGGGACTTTATTGTCAAATTTGAGGGGCGTGCCAAAGGCTTTGGCCCTTTTGACCATGGCGACTAAATCATCTGTGTTTTGTGCAGTGCTCAGATCGTCCTCGAGAGAGCTAATGAAAGCCTTCAATCGTCTATTCTTTGAAATAGGAGTACCCGAGCTGAGTTCTGTCACATTTGCTTCCCTCTGACATGCCGCCCCGCAATCTGCCCCAACAGGATCAAATGCGATGAAGATACTTTGATAGAGGTATTTTACCTTAGGTGTCTACCTTTGTCGGCTCAGGCGGTGCACCAGGCGGTGCGCATCTGTATCTCGGTAACCTGCCAAACTGAGCTGGCGCGCCGTTTCCTCAATGTAATGTCGTGTGGTGCCGCGCGGTCCGCGCCCGGTTAAGTAGCGCTGTGCAAGTCGCTCGTGGGAAAAGTGGGGATCGAATGAGCCATTGGTCGGGTGGGCCATATAGGTGAGCGCGGGCAGGGAGGCGCCGCCCTGAGTAAAAAGGGAGACCCAACGCCGTTGATAATGGCGCTCTCTCTTGTCCAGATCAGCCTCTGCCTCAGGCCTATTTGAGGCGTCAATGCGTAAAGCCAGCCCCGTGACTTCCCCGCCTGGATGTAAGCCGGCGGCAAGGCCGGGGCGGGCCAAAGATCCAAAAGAGGTGGTTTTGACCATGGAAAAGCGCCGATGCCAGCCATAAAGCCGGGCAGGAACAGCTTCAACGACTGGGAGACGCGGGTCCCACATCAGCGATCCATACCCAAAAATCCAGAGATCTCCGGGCTTTTCCTGTTTTTTGAACGCCATAGGGCCGTAATCCTTAACAATATGGTTAACCAATTCTCAACATCTCACTGTCACCTTTACAAGTTGTAAATGGGACATAGAAATGGAGTGCGACCATGTCGCGGGCGACAAACATATTGTTCATGCTGACCTATGCGTTAAGCGCTGTCATTTTGACTGCCATCATTTCCCAAATGGGGTATCTGGTGAGTGGCACGGCTGGGCTGACCAGCTTGTTGATCTTCGCTCTGTGTACCCAAGCGCACGCCGGTTTAAACCGAATGCGCGAACGCCGGTTGAGCAAGCATAAAATCTCCGAGCTCACGTCCTTCGCCAATGGTTTGTCCCGCGATCTAGATACCGCAGAAGATTGCCTGCGCGAGTTGAATTGCCGCGTGGAAGAAGAAAAAGTCTCTCTTAAGTCGAGCCGTAAACAAGAAGTCCTTCTGCTGGAGCAATTGGCCAAAAAAATTGCGCACCAAAAAATCAGTACAATTCCTGCTGCGGTCCAGTCCGTGGCTTCAGCTCCCATTATAGATGCCGTCATCATTGAAGAAGAACAGCCGCATTCTACTCAAGGCGACGTACATCAACTTGAACATCAAGCACCCCCTATTCCCGAAGAAGCAATCGAAGCGCTTGTACTGGATGAAGAAACAATCGTCGAACCAGAGGAAGCCCAACAAGAGTTGCCCGAAGAACTGGTGCAAGACGAAGTCATCGATGCCGTGGTCGGTGTGTCTGAAGAAGTTGCAACGCCAGAACCAATTATAGAAGCGCCGCAGAAATCATTTGCGCAATTGCTCGACGAACACAATGCGGCTCAGAGCGAAGCCGAAAACCTGGCGACACTTGAAATGCCAGAAGAGTTTAATGCGTTGCTGATCGCCGAACAACAAGTGGCTGATACAGAACATTTGCGGCGAGAAGCCGTTGAAAATGGCAACGAAGAGAGCATCACGGAAATCGCCGCTGAAGCACCGCTGCCCGTAATCGAAGCTGATGTGCGCCACGAAGCGAATGTTACAAACAACTACACTCAAAAAACGACACGGCCTCTAAGCGTATTTGATCAAATCGCGCGCGCAACAGCCCACCAGCAAGCCATGGATGAGCTAGAAGGGCTTGCCGGACAACCTTCTATTACAGCGCCAGTCTTTACAGGGGCGCCATTGCAAATCGAACAGTCCTATATGCCAACTCCTTCGATGCAGCTGGAGGCTCCATCCCTCATCGAAGCGGCACCAGTGGCAACGCCCGTACCGGAATTTTCTCCGGCGCCCGCATCAGCAGATGAAATGCTTTTGGAAATGATCCGCTCCTCTTTGGAGGAAGATCGCGCTGATCTATACTTGCAACCCATCGTGACGTTACCTCAACGCCGTACCCGGTTTTATGAAGGCCTTACTCGGTTGCGCGGTCCACAAGGCCAGATGATTATGCCAGCGGACTATACCCGTGTGGCCGAGCCAGCAGGCATGATGAGCACAGTGGATAATTTGCTACTCTTGCGTTGCGTTCATGTGGTGCGTCAGCTTCGAGAACGCGGAGACATGACAGCTGTCTTCTGCAATATGTCCGCGCACTCGATTATGGATAGCAGTTTCTTCGATCAATTTATTTCCTTCATGGAACAAAATAAAGACTTGTCCTCTCAGTTGATTGTTGAACTGAGCCAAGACACATTGGCGCGCTTAGGCGAGCCAGAGCAGAAGAACTTGATGAGTTTGTCGATGTTGGGTTTCCGGTTCTCTTTGGACCGGGTGACCAGCCTAAAGTTCGATATGCCGCGCCTTAAAGCATTTGGATTTGGCTTTATTAAAGTACCCGCAATGTTGCTTCTGGGTCGCAATGATGGACACGTCAACGCAGATATTCACCCAAGCGATTTGGGCGAGCTCCTGGGCCGCTATGATATTGAACTGATTGCAGAACACATTGAGGATGAGGGCACAGTGCGTCATGTCCAAGATTTCGATGTGAGCTGTGCGCAAGGGTACCTTTTTGGCCACCCCCGCCCCGTAGATATGAATGCGGCGGCCTAAAATAACGGCAATTTTCGCCCCTAGACTTGAACGCCACAGAGTTGAAGCTTGACGCGTCCCATCGTGCGCTTTAGCACAGGCCCATGACCCAAACTGAAAAACCAAATACATCGCCGTCTCATGGTTCCGCACCTCATGTTCCCTTGATCGAGGGGTTTGCCCCATTGGCCAACCAATACAAAGGGTTGATCTGCGATTTATGGGGCGTTGTTCATAATGGACAGGAGGCGTTCCCCGCCGCATGTGAGGCCCTCAAAACATACAGAGCGCAAGGGGGCTACGTTTTGTTGCTGTCCAATGCGCCGCGCCCTAGCGCGAATGTGGTGACCATGTTGGACCGGATGAACGTTCCCAAAGACGCGTATGATGATATTTTGACGTCCGGTGATGCGACGCGAGACTATTTGGCCAGTTTGGGCGACACCACCAAATGTTTCTACATCGGTCCGGACCGCGATCAGGGCCTTTTGCCAAATCCGGACAGTCAAAAGGGCAGTGAGGAAGAAGCAGAGTACATTTTGTGCTCAGGCCTCTATGACGATGAAACCGAAACCCCTGAAAACTACACAGAACTTTTGAAGCGGTTGTTTGCGCAGGGTCTCAAAATGATCTGCGCCAATCCCGATGTCGTTGTGCATCGTGGAGAGAAAATGATTTATGCCGCCGGTGCCTTGGCGCAAGCCTATGAGAAACTGGGTGGAGAAGTGCGCTATTTTGGCAAGCCTCACGGGCCGATCTATGATGCAGCCCTTGAACGGTTTGCGGGTCTCAAAAATGCTTTAGGTAAAAGCCATCTGCTGGCAATTGGTGACGGTCATCACACAGACATTCGCGGGGCCCAAGGTCAAAACATTGATGCGCTGTTTATCACAGGCGGTATTGCAGCCGAACATGTGGGCGAAACGCCTGCAGCACCCAACCAAGAAAAGCTAAATACTTTTTGTGCGGAGCATGACATCACACCGCAAGCAGCAATGCCATATTTAGTTTGGTGATGTCGTGATGTTTAATCGAAAAGTGAATCAATATCACTTTGATCAATTGCGTCTTCAGAACCAAACATGTCGTCAATGTCGTCTTGATTGACACCTTCGCCCGCAAGGGCAGGCCCGTGTAGCATTTGCTCACGACGGCGGCGTTCCGCATCGGTCTCTTCTGTGACAGAGGAGCCCAGCCGATCGCCAAGCGTGTCGGCAAGGCTGCCAATGCGCTCTTCAATACGTTGTAAGGTGAAGACGACTTTTGAGATCCGTTGCCCGGTGATGTCTTGAAACGAGCAAGCTTCGAGGATCTTCATTGCAGAATCTGAAACTGTCTCTTGATAGGCATCGCTGTCACCAGCTTCCGCCTCAAGCAAAATTTCCGCCTGCTCCATAATGACGTTGGTCGCATTTTCAGTGGCTTCAACAATCGCTTCAAGTTCGCGACCAGCCTGAGGAATGTCTTTTTCTTTCAGGTCTGCTGGTTGGAGGCGGCGAATTTCTGTTTTTGTTTCATTGATGAATTCAGCAATGTCATTGAGCTCATGATACATGGACGTATCAAGATGAGCGAAGAACCCACGCATTGAACCAACCATGACTTCGGCTAATTTTAGCACGTCATTCAGGTTGAGATCGCGACTTTGCGCTTGGGATGTTTTTATCGACTGGAGAGCTGCGCGAGCAGGGTCCAGTTTTTCGACATCCATGTGAGACTTGCCAGCCATTGAAATACTTTCCGGGTCGTGACCGGTTGAGGATACTAAAATGGTCTTCGTTGGGTTTGCGGTGGGTTTGAGGGGCTATGCGCCTTTTCCAAAGCGGAGAAGGGGCATAGCCACATCAAGAAACCAGACAAATTATCTAGAACAATCAACGAAGTTATTCATCTTGGGCATCCCGAAAGAAGCCCAACATTCACGCAAGGGTCGATTAGAATTCACCAATAACAGCGGTGATTTTTGTCTTCAACGTGGCGGCATTAAAGGGCTTCACGATGTAATTGTTTACACCAGCCTTTTTCGCTGCGATCACGTTCTCAGTTTTGGATTCCGCGGTGATCATGATGAAAGGCGTTGGAGCCAAATGTTCATCAGACCGAACTTCTTTAAGAAGCTCATACCCAGTCATTGGTTCCATATTCCAATCGGAAATCACCAACCCATATTTTCTGCCACGCATTTTCGCCAAGGCTTCTGAACCATCGGCCGCGTCATCAACATTGGTGAAACCAAGTTGCTTAAGCAAATTGCGAATGATGCGGATCATGGTTTTATAATCGTCAACCACCAGGACCGGCATGGACATGTCTACTGCCATGTCTGAACTCCGTTGTTAGGGGCTTCCACAGCCCAGTACGCCAAATAACTTCGACCCAAGTTGTGGAAGGTTACCCACCCCGCCTCGGTCTGTTTGCCAACCTAAGACGCAGCGGTTAAAAAAACGGTTAAGTAGGTGAGGGGTTGTGATCTTAATCCCAAACCCAACCGAGGGTGTGTGGGACGACGGACAGGGCATTAATTTGGATGTTTGTTGTATTTCAATAGGTTGGGACGGCTATATGTCGACATTTACTCTTTGGAAACTATATTTACGCAAATTAATTCGGTGCCAAAATGAAGTCTTGCTAGAAGCGGCGGTGGCGATGATTTTGTGAAATGAAGTGCCAGCGTGCCCTAAGGGGGGCATTCCCCGAGGGATCTTTTGGGTGTGATTCGAGCCGTTTCGGCAAAACCCTGTCCAAAAGAGGGTGAATTGGCCCACAAGATTTGCGTATGGCATCTCATTTCTTTACTAACGCGCTTCAGAATGAGAAAAGAAGCGGTGTTACAGATGCTCAGCTGGAGAGATTCTTGTTGAGCTAGTCCTTTGGCCCTTTTGGGGCACGCAAAGGACGGCAGAAAAACGCGCCAGCATTGATGTTGAGCTTTAAGAGTGCATCCCTGTGGTTGGGGCGAATAAAGACAAAGAAACAGGAAAAGACGTCACTTATGAACATTCTCCGACATTTTGAGGATGTCCCGGCCGCCCAAAGAGGCGGTGTATACGCGCTGGGCAATTTTGACGGTGTCCACTTGGGCCATCAACAGGTGATCAAATCCGCCCAGAAATTGGCTGCGGAAATGAATGCTCCTATGGGCTTATTGGTTTTTGAACCACACCCTTTGCAGTTTTTCTTCCCGGATCGCAGCTTTTTTCGTTTAACGTCGTTCCGGTCAAAAGCAATGGTATTGCAGAGCTTAGGTGTCGATATTTTGGCGGCATTGCCGTTTGATTCCTCGATGGCAGAGCGCCAACCCGCTGATTTTGTCATGGATGTGCTGGTAAATGGATTGCAGGCTACTCATATCGTGGTTGGCTATGACTTCCGCTTTGGCAAAGGGCGGGCAGGAGATACGACAGTCTTGCAATATATGGGCGAGATGGAAGGTTTTGGAGTGACAGTGGTGGACGAAGTGACAGACGGCAAAGAAACATATTCCTCAACACGCATTCGCGAGCTTTTAGCTGAGGGGGATGCGCGCGGAGCCGCCAAGCTATTAGGCAGACCTTGGTCGATCGAAACGCAGGTCATTAAAGGCGACCAGCGCGGACGCACCATTGGCTTTCCAACAGCTAACCTCTCTCTTGCCGGGCACGTGGAGCCGGCTTATGGGGTCTATGCGGTGAAGGCCACCATTGAAGACGGTGAATTCGCGGGCGACTATCTAGGTGTTGCCAACCTAGGCAAGCGCCCGACTTTCGATAAAAAGGATGTGCTGCTCGAAGTACACATCTTTGATTTTGATGGGGATATCTACGGCGCTCACATTAAAGCATCCCTTATTGAGTTCATTCGGCCAGAGAGAAAATTCGATGGTTTGGACTCGTTGAAAGCTCAAATTTCGATCGATAGCGAGAAAGCAAAGCGGATTTTGGCTCAAGAGAGCTAAATTCCGGCCTGACTGGCGAGTTTCCGCGCCTTTACGTGCCGGGCTCCCACTGCTACAAACCGCACATGATATTTGACCAGATACATATGAATCGGGACATTCCGGCACCAATTGATCGGGCTGAACAATGTCGAATACGGTTGCGCCGAATTATCGGCCCGGCATAATTCTCTGCATTCAATGTAAAGAGGGTTAGGCCGGGAGTAGCCACTTTTTCCCTTTGTTTCCGGGCGACAATTACGCCTGAGCCAGAAGAGTCCGATCCAAATGTCTACTGAAGATCAAAACCAATCTGAAGCCCGCAACTATCGCGACACGCTTTTACTGCCAAAGACCAATTTTCCGATGAAAGCTGGCTTGCCCAAGCGTGAGCCTGATTGGCTTGCTCGCTGGGAAGAGATCGACCTTTACGGAAAATTGCGGGAGCAGGGCAAGACCCGCGAGCAATTCATCCTTCATGATGGGCCGCCCTATGCCAATGGGGAGATCCACATCGGTCATGCGCTCAATAAGACGCTCAAAGACCTCGTGATAAAATCCCAAACGATGATGGGAAAAGACGCACCTTACGTGCCGGGCTGGGATTGCCACGGCCTTCCTATCGAATGGAAGATTGAAGAAAAGTACCGCCAAAAAGGCAAAAACAAAGACGAAGTGCCCGCACTTGAATTCAGAAAAGAATGTCGCGACTTCGCTGATAAATGGGTCGGCGTCCAAAAAGAAGGCTTCAAACGCCTTGGTATTTTGGGCGACTGGGACAATCCATACCTAACAATGGATTTCTCCGCCGAAGCCCGCACAGTTGAAGAGTTCCAGAAGTTTCTGATGAATGGTTCGCTCTATCGCGGCTCCAAGCCGGTGATGTGGTCAGTTATTGAAAAGACCGCTTTGGCCGAAGCTGAAGTTGAATACCAAGATCACAAATCACACACCATCTGGGTGCGTTTCCCCGTGGTGAGCGGCGACGCTGCACTGGACGGGGCGTCCGTTGTCATCTGGACAACAACGCCGTGGACCATTCCGGCCAACCGGGCGATCAGCTTTTCGAGCAAAATTAGCTATGGCATCTACGAAGTAACCGCAACTGCAGAAGAATGCTGGGCCAAAGTCGGCGAGAAGCTCCTTCTAGCCGATACACTTGCAGAGGGTGTCGCCAAGTCCGCCCGTATTGAAGGCTGGACGCGGGTAGGTGATGCACCTGACATGAGAAATGTCGTTTGCGCGCACCCCTTGCGGGGCCAAGGCTATGACTTTGATGTGCCGCTGTTGAACGGCGATCATGTCACCGAAGAAGCCGGGACAGGTTTTGTGCATACAGCTCCCGGTCACGGTCAAGATGACTACATCATCTGGGTGCAGAACTTCGGTTACAAAGGCATTCCAGAAACCGTAAACGAAGAAGGCGTCTATTATGATGACGTACCTTTGTTCGCAGGCTGCTATGTGCTCGACCGTAAGGGGAAAGAGGGCAACGCCAATAAAACCGTGATGGATGAGCTGATCAAAGCCGAGCAGCTGCTTGCCCGTGGCCGGGTGGTGCACTCTTATCCTCACAGCTGGCGCTCAAAAGCCCCGCTCATTTTCCGCAACACCGCACAATGGTTTGTGGCAATGGACGCAGAAATTGATATCGCGGACGGTAAGCAGCTGCGTGATGTGGCGCTTGGCGAAATCGATCAGGTCAAATGGGTGCCGCCGCGCGGACGCAACCGCATTCGTGCCATGGTTGAAGGACGCCCGGACTGGGTGCTGTCTCGCCAACGCGCATGGGGCGTGCCGTTGACATTGTTCGTGCATGTTGAAACCGGTGAGTTGTTGCGCGATGAAGCGGTCAACAAACGCATTGTGGATGCAGTCGCAAGCCAAGGCGCTGACGCATGGTTTGAGCAGCCCAGCAGTACATTCTTAGGCGATGGTTATAAGGCTGACGACTACGAAAAAGTGACTGATATTCTTGATGTATGGTTTGATAGCGGCACCACCCACGCCTTCGTACTGGAAGCGCGTGAGGGCTTGCGGTCACCCGCTGATCTGTACCTTGAAGGCTCAGACCAACACCGAGGCTGGTTCCAATCCTCCTTGTTGGAGAGTTGTGCCACACGCGGCCACGCCCCCTATAAACAGGTTGTGACACACGGCATGACGCTGGACGCTAAGGGCAAAAAAATGTCCAAGTCTCTTGGCAACACCATCGCACCGCAAAAAATCATGCAGCAATATGGCGCTGATATTTTACGTCTATGGACAGCCAGCACCGACTATTGGGAAGATCACAATATCGGTGATGAGATCATCAAGTCGCATGTAGATTCCTATCGCAAGCTGCGCAATACGTTCCGCTTTTTGCTCGGCAACCTTGAAGGCTTCACCGATGCTGACCGGGTACCCCGCGAAGAAATGCCAGAGCTTGAGCAGCTTATTCTGCATAGACTGAGTGAGCTGGATGAGCTTGTTCGTGAAGCCTATACCGCCTACGACTTCAAGCGCGTGACCCATGCGTTGATCAATTTCATGAACGTTGAATTGTCAGCCTTCTATTTTGATATTCGCAAAGACGCTTTGTACTGCGATGCCAAAAGCTCGCTCGAACGCCGCGCTGCTTGTACTGTGCTGCATGAACTCTTCATGTGCCTGACCACTTGGTTGGCACCGGTTCTCTGCTTTACGGCTGAGGAAATTTGGCAAACACGCTTCCCGTCAGAAGACGGATCTGTGCATCTCCAGACTTTCCCAGAGATCAATGCAGAATGGCGCAATGATGCTTTGGCGGCAAAGTGGCAAAAGGTGCGGGAATTACGCCGTGTCGTGACCGGGGCGTTGGAGATTGAACGCCGCGAGAAACGCATTGGTTCTTCACTCGAAGCCGCTCCTGATGTCTACGTTGCAGACAACACATATGTAGAAGCACTGGCGGGTCTCGATTTGTCAGAGATCGCCATCACGTCTCAATCCACTTTGCTGGAAGGGGAGGGCCCGACCGACGCTTTCCGGTTGGACGACGTACCAGGCATTGCGGTGGTGCCGAAAATGGCTCAGGGCCAAAAATGTCAACGCAGTTGGAAAGTTTTGCCAGAGGTTGGGTCTGTGGACGGCTTCCCAGATTTAACCCCGCGTGATGCGGCAGCTGTTTCAGAGTTTGACGCGGCGAATTAGAGACCTCAGAAGCGCGTGACAACAACGCTTAGCGGAGAGTGCACATGAAGATAGCGGGCTACGAACTGACGAGACAAACGTTCTGGGGACCGCTTTCTTTGCTGGGGGGGCTGATCGCTGCGATCGGGTTTCTGGCTGATCGCGTGCACAAATGGTGGATGCTTGATGTCTATGCTATCGGGCTCCGCTCTCCTGTCGAAGTGTTTCAATGGGCGATAGGCGACACCAATGTGCTCGGCATGAACCTGCTGATGGCATGGAACAAGGGGGTGAGTTACGGCCTCTTTGCATCTGATGGCATGACGGGCCGAGTGATTCTCATTCTATTTGCTGTTTCGCTTGTGGTGGGCTTAGGAATTTGGCTCGCTCGGTTGACGACACCCGCCATGGGTGTGGCAGTCGGCTTGGTCATCGGCGGGGCCGTGGGAAATATTTACGACCGGGTCTTTTTTGGTGCAGTTGCTGACTTTTTCCATGTGTACTGGAACAATTACGATTGGTATATTTTCAATATCGCCGATGTTTGGATTGTTCTAGGCGTCTTGATTATGGTGTATGATTCATTTTTTCCCCAAGATGAAACGAAGAAATAGGCCGTCGGAACGCAAGAAGAGCGTGAATGCCAAGAAGAGCTTGAATCCAACGGCAAGAACGGCGAATAATAGCGCTCAAAAGGTGCTTAAGGCTCCAAGCCTTCAGACATCTAGCTCTGCGGGGGCGCACAAGCGGGTGATAATGTACCGGTGACATATCCGGTGCCATCACTGAACAGGTAAAGGGACGGGTTTAACCCATGGTATTTTCTTTCGAACAAATGCGCCGGAAGGCACTGGTGATAACAGGAGCGGCTGTACTGGCGCTTAGCCTGTCAGGCTGTGGCGGAGGTGACGGCATTCGCGAAGCGCTTGGCTACACCAAAGACGCGCCCGATGAGTTCACCATTGTGACTAAGGCCCCCTTGGTCGTTCCTCCTGATTTTTCACTGCGTCCACCGCGCCCAGGTGCGCCATCACCCCGTGAGGCGCAGCCGGAAGCTTTAGCTGAATCTCTTTTGCTCGGTACTCACTCCAGCGAGACGGCTGCGAACAAAGGTGAGCAGGTTTTGCTCGCCAAAGCAGGTGCCACGAGAGCGGACAGCAATATTCGCAACGTCATTGACGAAGAAACACGGTCTTTGAAAGCCAAACAAGACACATTTACCAATGATGTCTTGTTCTGGAAAAACCCAGGTGATCCGTCGACCCGGACGGTTGATGCCACGGGCGAAGCCAAGCGTTTGCGCCAGAATGAAGCTTTGGGCCTTCCAGTCACAGAAGGCGATACGCCGCAAGAAGAAGAAGACGAAGGCGGTATCTTTGATTACCTCTTCTAAGCTTCTGGTCTAACGCCAAAGAAGACACGAAAGATAACAATAGAGTGTAACACCCGGACCGGACTTGAAAATCGGCTCCGGGTGTTTTCTATTAAAACCACGGCTGTTTCATAGAGCCGCCATAATGGGATGTGAAAACTGGGGTGAAAGGGCGTGACCTTTCATATTGGTTTTAACGCCTCCCATCGCTGCCACCCGCCCGTTATTTGTAGGAAGCTTATGCCTGATCAAAAAACCTCTCCTGTCCTAAAGCCGGTGCCGATGATTTCGCGGTTTGGTTTTCACATATTTGTTGGGCTGATTGTCTTTGCTGGCATTGTTTTAGGGTATCGGAGCTGGTCAAACGGGGCCCCTGCACTCGAAGGTGCACAGGTGGGTGGGGTACAACCGACTTCTATGTCTCAATCCTACACATTGGAAAATGGGTTAAGGGTTGTTGTGATACCGGACCACCGGGCACCTGTTGTGACCCATATGGTTTGGTACAATGTTGGGGCGTCCGATGAGCCTGCGGGTAAGTCGGGCATCGCACATTTTCTAGAGCACCTCATGTTTAAGGGCACCAAGAAAATCGCGCCGGGAGAGCTCTCAAAAATTGTCGCGCGCAACGGGGGGCAAGACAACGCCTTCACCTCCCAGGATTATACAGGCTACTACCAGCGCGTTGCCAAAGACCGCCTAGCGCTTGTGATGGAAATGGAAGCTGACCGCATGACCAATTTGGTGCTGACGGACGCGGAAGTTTTACCAGAGCGTGATGTTGTGCTTGAAGAGCGCCGGGCGCGGACAGACAACAACCCTTCCGCGTTGCTCGGCGAGCAGATGAGCGCGTTGCAATATCCAAATCATGCCTACGGTATTCCCGTTATTGGCTGGCCCGATGAAATTGCAGCTCTCACAACTCAAGATGCGATCTCATTTTACCGCGCGCACTACAGCCCCGAGAATGCAATTTTGATTGTTGCAGGCGATATAACACTGGAAGAGCTGCGTCCACTGGCTGAAAAATACTACGGCAGCATCGCTCAAACCGGTGACGTGAAGCCCCGGGTGCGCACCACGCCCACCCCTTTGAATGCTGCCCAACGTGTCGTGCGAGAAGATGCGCGTGCCCGCCAGCCGTCTTTGTCGCGTACATATAGCGCCCCAAACTACCACGTAGACCATGCCCAAGGGGCAGCACTTGAGCTTATGACCACCATGCTCGGGGGAGGCGCAACCAGCACTCTTTATCGTCGCTTGGTTGTGGAGCAGCAAGTCGCAGCGGCTGCCGGTGCATGGTATCAAAGCGGTGGGTTGGATATTGGTCGCTTAGGCGTTTACGCAGTGCCTCGTCCGGGGGTGAGCTTGGAAGAGTTGGAGGCCGCCTTGGATAGCGCCTTGGCAGACTTCATTGCGAAGCCGCCAGAACAGGAACATCTGGACCGCGCCAAGTCGTTGCTCCTTGCCCAAACGATCTACTCCCGAGATAGCCAGCAAGATATGGCACGTTTGTTTGGTTCAACCCTCACAAGCGGCGGCACGATCGCCGAGATTGAAAACTGGGAGCAAGAAATTAGGAAGATTGATTTGGCGGCTGTGCAAAAAGCAGCACAAGGCGCCTTCGACCTGTCTCAATCTGTAACCGGCTGGTTGCAACCCGCTCAAGCGCCAACACCGACACATGCCGATCCCGTCACTTCAGAACAAGAGGAGCTTTGATCATGAATTGGATGAAAGCCATAACACGTCGTTTAAGCGTGAGCGCCATTCTTCTCGCCGGGTCAATTGTGTCTGCCCAAGCTGTAGAAATTCAACATGTCGTAAGCGACACAGGTATTGAAGCATGGCTGGTCGAAGAGCATTCATTACCGATGATCGTTCTTAAAGCAGGATGGCAAGGGGGCGCCCTCAAAGACCCCGAAGGTAAAGAAGGGCTGACCATGATGATGGCGGGCCTTCTCAATGAGGGGGCGGGTGAATACGACAGCCAAGCCTTCCAAGCCAAGCTGGATGACCTTGCTATTCAATTAGGGTTTGATGCCAGTCAGGATGATGTTGACGTGTCCTTGAAGACGCTCACTGAAAACCGAGACGAAGCCATTCGCCTGCTCAAGCTCTCCCTTAAGCGCGCCCGCTTTGATCCCGCAGCCATTGAACGCATACGCGCGCAAATGAAAGTAAACCTTCAACGCCGTGAACAAGATCCAGCCAAGAAAGCCTATGAGGCTTGGTATGATGCAGCATTGCCCGGCCACCTTTATGCGAGGCCATCTGGGGGCACGGCCGAAAGCATCGACAGCATTACACGGGAGCAAATAGCTGCCGCGCAAATGCACGTGCTCGGGCGCAATAACCTACATGTGTCTGTTGTCGGCGATATAACAGCCGATGAGTTGAAAATACTTTTGGACGACGTCTTTAGTGAGCTACCTGAAGTTGCCCTACTGGGGGATGAGCTCAATACAGAAGTAAAGGTCGGAGCGCAGACCCTCATCACAGAGCGGGACAACCCCCAAAGCATTGTTGTCTTTGGCGGCCCGGGCCTATTGCGGGCTGATCCAGATTTCATTCCTGCCTTCGTGATGAATTATGTGTTGGCCGGTGGCAGCTTTTCTTCTCGCTTGATGATTGAGGTGCGGGAGAAACGCGGTCTGGCTTATTCAGTCGGAGCAAATTTCTATCCGCTCGATTATGTTGGCCTGTTTCTCGGGCAGGTGGCAACACAAAATGAACGCGTGGGGGACTCTCTAGCGATCATCAAAAGCGAACTTGCATTGATGGCGGAAAAAGGGGTGAGCGCAGAAGAACTGGCAAACGCCAAAACCTATCTGACCGGCTCCTATCCATTGCGCTTCGACAGCAATGAAAAAATTGCCAACCAATTACTCGCATTGAAAATGGGTGGGTTAAATATTGACTATGTGGTGAAACGAAACGGCCTTATTAATGCTGTCACCCAAGAAGATATCGCGCGCGTGGCCCGTCGCCTGTTACACCCTGATGAGCTGATTATATCTATTGTTGGTAAGCCAGTGCTGACGCCTAGCAACCCAACACCCGTAGAAACTGCAAATGAAGAGGTTGAAGGCTATCCCATACCTTGATTTTGCGTATCCAACGCGCCTTATGTGCGGAATGCCCATTTTATAGTGTATTAAAATGAGGAATCGCTAACCAATGGTGAGATATACTGATGCGAACGCCTCAGGGAGCAAGACATGAGCACTCTTTATACGCAGACGATTGACCAATGTTTCGAAAAACAGATTGGCGCCGGTGGCCTGTCTGAAAGTCGGTATGCGGCTGAATTTGAACGTGCCCGTGAAGCAGCTTTGCGTCTTAAGGCGATTTCTGAGAAAAACGAATTACGTTTATTGAACTTGCCTTCCGAACGGGATGATTTGGAGGCAATGAAACCAATTGCCGAACATCTGCTCAACAATACCACTGATCTATTTGTTTTGGGCATTGGTGGTTCGTCTTTGGGCGCGCAGGCTTTGGCCCAAATTGGCGGTTGGGGTACCCAAGCCTTTCAAGCACCCACCTTGGGCAATGGCATTGCAACGCGGTTCCATTTTTTGGAAAACCCTGACGCCATGACCATGAACATGGCCATGGGCAATATGGATTTGAAAACCACTCGCTTTCTCGTGATTTCTAAATCAGGCGGCACGGCCGAACCTCTTTTGCAAATGATGATCGCCATCGACGCCTTGGAAAAAGCAGGGGCGGGGAAATATCTCAAGCATCATTTTGGTGTTGTGACAGAGCCGCCCAAAGACGGCGTCTCCAACACATTGCGGAGCATTGCAGAATCCTACGACTTCCCAATCATTGAGCACGACCCTGGTGTGGGTGGACGGTATTCCGTTTTCTCAAATGTCGGCCTTTTACCCGCTTATATGATGGGGCTTGACCCGGTTGCAATTCGTGAAGGAGCCGCTGAAGTCTTGAATGAAATGTTTGAGACCAGTAATTCGGCCCCGATTGAGGGCACAGCATTAGGCTTAGGTCTGGTGCACGATCATAATTGTTCTGTGACTGTTCTTTTTAACTACTCAGACCGGCTAGAGAAGCTGGGCTTGTGGTATCGCCAGCTTTGGGCGGAGAGCTTGGGCAAAAAGGGACAGGGGACACTTCCCGTCGTCAGTCTGGGTCCAACCGATCAACACAGTCAGTTACAGCTATATCTCAGCGGTCCCAAAGACAAATTCTATACGATGATTACCACGGATACCGCTGGTGCAGGCCCTGCCGCACCAGCCTCTTTGGCCAAAAAAGCAGGCCTAGACTATTTGTCTGGTCGTACGATCGGCGATCTTGTCGATGCCGAGCAGCGGGCGACTTATAATACTTTGGCGGCAAATGCCTGCCCGACGCGCCAACTCCGGCTTAAATGCATTGACGAGGCCTCAATGGGCGCATTGATGATGCATTTTATGCTAGAAACCATACTCACAGCTGACCTTATGAAGATAAACCCGTATAATCAGCCAGCAGTAGAGGAAGGTAAGATTCTTGCCCGCCAATACTTGCATGATATGGACGCCAAATAAGAGACTCCAATAAGATGAGCCGAATTCGTCGCTTAAGTGAAGGCACGGTAAACCGCATCGCCGCAGGTGAAGTGGTAGAGCGTCCTGCGAGCGCGGTAAAAGAGTTGGTTGAAAATGCCATCGACGCTGGCGCGCGCCACATTGAGATTATCATTGGATCGGGTGGACGTGAGTTGATCCGCATCACGGATGATGGCTGCGGCATGTCGGCAGAAGAATTACCCATCGCCATTGAACGCCACGCAACCTCGAAGCTCGCACTTGATGAGCACGGGGGCGAAGATCTCGTCAATATCGCCAGCTTAGGATTTCGCGGAGAAGCTTTGCCCTCTATTGGCGCGGTGGCCCGGTTAGGCATTACCTCACGGACCCAAGGGGCAGAGAGCGCCCATACGATCACGGTAGAGGGGGGAGATATTTCCCCAATTGAACCAGCCGCAGGTCCTGAAGGAACGCGCATCGAAGTGCGTGATTTATTCTACGCGACGCCTGCGCGGTTGAAGTTTATGAAAAGCGAACGTGCGGAAACTACAGCTGTTTCCGACGTCGTCAAACGCTTGGCCATGGCCAATCCCACGTGTGGTTTCACGCTGACCAGCGGCACGCGCAATATGTTGCGGCTGGAAGCTGAAGACTTGAGCAAGGGCGAAGATGATGCCCGCTTGCGCAGGCTTGCAGCTGTGATGGGGCGCGAATTTGGTGAGAATGCGTTGCCGATCAAGGCCGAACGCGAGGGCGTGCGCTTAACCGGGTTTGCGGGTTTGCCAACCTACAATCGAGGACGCGCCGACCTACAATTTCTTTTCGTTAATGGTCGGCCTGTGCGGGACAAATTATTGGTAGGGGCCGTCCGAGGCGCCTATGCAGATTTCCTAGCGCGCGACCGCCATCCTGTTGTGGCTCTGTTTGTGGATATTGACCCCGGCGATCTGGACGTAAATGTGCACCCGGCAAAAACAGAAGTGCGCTTTAGAGATTCCGGCCGAGTACGCGGCTTGATCGTGGGTGCTCTACGCTTGGCCTTGACTGAAGCGGGCCATAGAGCTTCCACAACAGTTGCCGACAGTACTTTGGGCGCTTTGCGCGCGCAGCAGCCTCATTCATATCAAGCAGGCCCGACAGGTTGGTCTGATAGCGGGGCGAGCTGGCGGGGCGCATCGGCCTCTGCTCAGCAGATGGCCAACCAAGCTCAAGCAGGCTTTGCTGGCTTGGCGCCATCGGGCCGTGTAGAAAACCTACCGCCAGAAATAATCGATCCGTTGACCGGCGAAGTCAGCATGGCACCAGCGCCCGCACCTACGCAGTACCCACTGGGGGTCGCGCGCGGTCAGCTTCATGAGACATATATTATTGCTCAGACAGCGGACGGTATCGTCATTGTTGACCAACATGCCGCCCACGAACGTCTTGTGTATGAGCGGATGAAAAAGGATATCGCGCAAAGCGGCATCAAACGCCAAGGCCTGCTTATTCCGGAAGTGGTGGAGTTGGAGGAGGATGCAGCCGAACGCTTAGTTGCGCGTGCTCCGCAATTTGCCGAGCTTGGTTTTATCCTCGAAGCCTTTGGCGAGGGGGCAGTAATCGTGCGCGAAATACCCTCGTTGTTCAAAAAACTAGATGTGCAAGGGTTGGTACGAGACCTTGCCGATGAGCTGGTCGAGTTTGGCGAAGCTTTAGCGCTCAAAGAGCGGTTGGAGGAAGTCTGCGGCACAATTGCCTGTCATGGGTCCGTGCGGGCGGGTCGTCGATTGACTGGAGAGGAAATGAATGCCTTGCTTCGAGAAATGGAAGCCACGCCTCATTCAGGTCAGTGCAATCATGGCCGCCCGACATACGTTGAGCTGAAGCTGGCCGATATTGAGCGCCTCTTTGGTCGCCGTTAAACAACCAAAGCTCAGCGCTCAATAGGCGTGTCAGATCAATCCGCCGCTGCTGTTTCAGCTAGCCTTTCTTGCAGCAAGGGAATCCGGTCCTGACCCCAGAAGGGTTCGCCTTGATAGACAAAATAGGGCACGCCGAAAGGTTTGTCTGTCTCCAGCGTTGTATCTAGTTCCGCCATCATATCGTTTTGCACCGCAGGGTCATTCGCCGCCGCGACGGTGGCCGCTGGATCTAAACCAACCTCGGCCGCAATTGTTTTGATGACGTCATCCTCGGAAATGTTTTCACCGCGCACCCAGCGCGCTTCAAAGGCTGCCGCAATATATTCAAGGCCCTTGCCTTGTTCTTTGGCATAATGAGCCGGAGCATGTGCTTTGCCCCAGTCCAATTCAAATGGATTTGGAAAGGTCAAAGCTTTGCCTGCGCGTTTCGAAAGCCGCACGATGTCTTTTACAAAATAGGACGCTTTGGATTTGTTAGGTTTAAGACCGACACCGGGAAAATCCATACCTTCAGGCATCTTGGCAAGTGGTACGGGGTCTACATCCAGCCCTTCTTCGAGCACACGTAGCGTGGCCAACCATGCATAAGGGCTACGGAACGAATAGTAGTACCGGATATCTGACATAGGACTTCCTTTCAAATTCATATGAAAGAATATGGCCCTCTAGAGTTTCGTTTTCAAGGCAGGGCAAAGGCCAGAATCATGGCACACTTATTTGTGAGGCTTGGCGAGCCTGCCTACCATTTGCCATTGGATAATGAGAGCGGAGAGAACGATGGAGAAGATTAAGTTTTCCAAGGAAGAAACCAACATCATCACCCGCCGCATCCAAGACTATTTCGATGGTGAGTTGGAAACTGAAATTGGTCAAATGCAGGCCGAGTTCTTGTTGAGTTTCTTTTCAGACGAAATTGGAGCGTATCACTACAATCGAGGTCTATACGACGCGCAAGCCTTGCTGCTGAAAAAAGTGGATGACTTTACAGATAGTATTTATGCGCTAGAGCAGCGGACCGAATTCGATAAGAAATAGGAGAGGGGGAACTCTCCTACTCACCAGCTGTGCCTGAGTAGCGGAGCATCAAAATTTTCGTATCTCCGTAGCGACGTTCACTCATAAGCTGATAACCGTCGGGCAGCTCAAAATCTATCTGTGATTTTTCTTCAACAATGCACAAAGCGCCTTCTACGAGCCAGTCACCATCTCGCGCGCTGATCAGTGCTTTCTCACCCAGGCCTTTAGCGTAGGGCGGGTCAACGAATACCAAATTAAAGGCAGGACCCGCACCGGCCATACGCGGACCCAATCGGGTGGCATCCCGTTTAAAAATCTTGGAAATGCCAGCCGCCCCAAGAGCTTCGCCATTGTCGCGGATCAAGCCACGTGCTTCGGTATCATCTTCAACAAAAATGGCGAAGGTCGCCCCTCGAGACAATGCCTCAAGACCCAACGCCCCTGTGCCCGCGAATAGATCAAGCACACGCGCGCCTTCAAGCGAGAAGCCGGGCACGGTGCTATGGGCCAGCACATTGAAGAGAGATTCGCGTATCCGGTCAGACGTCGGGCGAATGTTTCCATTGGTCGGGGCTTTTAAACGTCGCCCACTATACGAACCGCCTACAATACGCATTCTTACTTCCTGCCGCCTTTTTTACCGCTAGACCGCGTGTCAGAGTTACGCGTGTTCTTGCGATCCGAGGAGCCGCCCTTTTTAAAAGGCTTTTTGCCCGATTTGGAACGCCCTTTAGGTCCGGAAAACTTCTTCTTACTGTCATCTTCCTTCGGGCGGATCGTGTGGATGTGACCCACTTGTTCCACCAAAGTTTTGTATGGAATCTCCAAGGTCGTACCTTCAGGAATATCACCCAATTGGAAGGGCCCATAAGACAGGCGAATCAATCGGTTCACATCTAGCCCCAACGCACCGAGCACCCGTTTAATTTCACGGTTCTTGCCCTCAGTGAGTTTCATGGTGATCCAAACATTGTCACCTTGTTGCCGGTCCAATGTGGCTTCGATCGACGCATATTCGATGCCATCAACCTCAATGCCGTTCTGCAATTCATCGAGATCTTTTTGAGTAACACTGCCATAAGCACGAATACGGTACCTGCGCGTCCACCCGGTTTGGGGCAGCTCAAGCGTACGGGCCAGCTCTCCATCATTAGTGAACAGCAAAAGACCTTCTGTATTATAATCAAGCCGACCAATGGAAATGACGCGAGGCATGCTTTCCGGCAGGCGGTCAAATACAGTGACACGCCCTTCTGGGTCTTTATTCGTTGTCACGCAGCCACGCGGCTTGTGGAGGCGCCACAGGCGAGTGGGCTCATGGGGCGGAATGATTTTTCCATCCACCACAATTTCTTCATGCCCCGTCACTTTGAACGCAGGCGTCGTCAGGACCCGGTGATTAACCGTGACGCGCCCGTCTTCAATCAGCTTTTCGGCATCCCTCCGGGAGCAAACGCCAGCCCGGGAAAGATATTTTGCGATTCGCTGACGTTCAACGCCGTCTCCATTTTCATCCTGATCAGAGGACTTATTGGAGGCGTTTTCGGTAGCTTTTGACTTGGATGTGTCTACTTTACTCATGCCTTCTTCTAGCAGGAAGGAACCGGGCAGGCGAGCAGAACAGGTAAATTTGGGCCAATGAACGAAAAAAACATTGCATCGCACAATGCCTCATCGCCTGAAGGCACTATTTCCGCCCCACGAACCCCAATGGAGGAGGCCCTTCAGGAGGCGCGAGCCGCAGGAAAGCGTGGGGAAGTACCAGTTGGAGCCGTTCTTCTAGGGCCCGCAGGGGAATTACTGGCTCGAAGCGGCAACCGAATTGTGGAACTTAAAGACCCAACCGCCCATGCTGAAGTGCTGGTGTTGAGGGAAGCTGCCCAAAAATTGGGGTCCGAACGCCTGCTGGAGTGCGATTTATACGTTACGTTGGAGCCCTGCACGATGTGCGCGGGTGCCATATCTTTTGCTCGTGTTCGCCGCCTCTATTTTGGTGCCGATGACCCAAAGGGCGGAGGCGTCGATCATGGGGTTCGCTTTTTCGAGCAACCCACCTGCCACCATCGCCCAGATGTGTATGGCGGAATTGGAGCGGCAGACGCATCCAAATTGCTCAAAGACTTCTTCGCAGTGCGGCGCGGCACCCAAGGATCATAATTTCTCAGAAATTTTGTGTAATTTCCCGTGATTTAATCTCCATCTCCGGCTAAAGTCCCTTCATTCGAAATTGAAATAGGGTGGTCTGTGCAAAGTTAAGCAGGGGTCATCTACCAAATTAGGAGAACGAAATGGACTTTTCGCATTCCGATAAAGTCAAGGAACTCTTGGCGCGCGTCACAGCGTTCATGGATGAGCATGTTTATCCAAATGAGAAGACCTATGCCGACCAAATGACAGCCTTTGGTGCTGATCGTTGGCAGGTGCCTCAGATTGTTGAAGACCTTAAAGTTAAAGCCCGTGAAGCTGGCCTGTGGAACTTGTTCCTGCCAGAATCTGATCGCGGTGCTGGTCTTTCCAACCTTGAATATTCAGCCTTGTGCGAAGTAATGGGCCGTTCAGGTTTTGCGTCTGAAGTGTTCAACTGTGCTGCACCTGATACGGGCAACATGGAAGTGCTTGAGCGTTACGGTAACGAACGCCACAAGCGCGAATATTTGCAGCCTTTGTTGGACGGTAAGATCCGCTCAGCATTTTTGATGACCGAGCCTGATGTTGCTTCTTCCGATGCGACAAACATTGAAACCAGCATTGTGCGTGAGGGCGATGAGTACGTCATCAATGGCCGCAAGTGGTGGTCTTCAGGGGTTGGTGATCCACGGTGTAAAATTGCTATCGTGATGGGTAAAACCGATCCAGAAGCAGAAACTTACCGTCAGCAATCACAAATCCTAATGCCGATGGATACACCTGGCATTGAGATCATTCGTATGCTGCCTGTATTTGGCTTCGATGATGCGCCACATGGCCACGCTGAAGTTCAGATGACAAATGTACGCGTTCCTGTCGAGAACTTGCTTCTCGGTGAAGGCCGTGGCTTTGAAATTGCGCAAGGACGGCTTGGCCCTGGCAGAATTCATCACTGCATGCGGACAATCGGTACAGCAGAACGTGCCTTGGAAATGATGTGTCAGCGTCTTTTGACTCGCACAGCATTCGGCAAGAAAATTGCTGAGCATTCCGTATGGGAACAACGTGTGGCTGAAGCGCGGATCGACATCGAGATGGCTCGTTTGTTGACCCTCAAAGCAGCTTACATGATGGATACAGTGGGCAATAAAGTAGCTCGTGCAGAAATCGCTATGATCAAAGTGGCCGCACCGCGGATTGCTTTGAAAATTATCGATGATGCAATCCAAGCCTTCGGTGGCGCTGGTGTGACAACAGACTTCGGTTTGGCTAAAATGTATGCAGGTATTCGTACTTTGCGTATCGCTGATGGTCCAGATGAAGTGCATAACCGCACAATCGCTCAGCTTGAGTTCAGAAAGCACCGCTAGTCACTTAAGTGATTGTGCGTGTTTTTACGAATTATGAGACCCCAAACGCGGTAGTCTCTTGAATGATTAGGCGACTGGGACCACATGTTCCCAGTCGCCTTTTTTATAAAGATTTTGTCTTGGCGAAAACAAATCGCTATGGACAGGCCAATATTTGCAAAAAGTAAAACAATCAGAATAGGGAGATAATGAGATGACATATGCAATGTACGACTCGCAACTGTCGCCGTTCTCAGCACGTTGCCGAATGGTCATTTATGCCAAAGGTCTCGATATAGCGATCAAGGATATGCCCGGAGCAATTCCGCCAGAAGAGTTCGTAAGTCTCACCCCCATGCACAAAGTGCCGACGCTGACTGTTGGTGATGCGGTGATCCCTGAATCTCAAGTTATTTGTGAATTTTTGGAGCGCGAGCACCCCGAACCGGCTTTGACATCTTCAGACAATTTAGTCCAAGCCCAGATAGAATTGGCGTGCCGGATTTGCGATCTTTATGTCATGGCGCCGCTTGGGCAATTGTTTGGTCAGGTCAATCCGCAAAGCAGAGATGACGCGCGTGTTGAGGCATTGGTTGGTGATTTGAAAAAAGGCCTCTCATGGCTGGATCACTACCTCGGTGAGGGCTCCTATGCCATTGGAGATAACCTGACCCTAGCAGACTGCACAATTGTGCCAGTTTTGTTCTTTGTTCAACAACTCGGGCCAATGCTCGGGCATGATGATTTGTTGGACGACAGCGCAAAGGTGTCCAAATATTTCAAAGCGATGCAAACAGAGAAACATGCCCAACGTGTAATCGGCGAAATGGGTGCTGCTTTGCAGAAGTGGCAACAAAGCCAGTAGGTTTGACGCCTGTTTTTGTCATATAGTAAACATGAAAAAGGGATGTAACGCTGCTGCGCTACATCCCTTTTTTTCAAGGCAGTAGATATGTATTAGCTGTTCGCTTCGATAATCCGACGCGCTTCATTTGCCAAATACCCGCACACTTCACGGTATCCAAGTGCTTTCTCTGAGCTCGCATTGCCATCAAGCCCGCGTTTGTAAACGCCCTGAACAATGGACGCGAGGCGGAAGACAGAGAAGGCGACATAGAACGGCATATCTTCAATGCCGTCGCGCCCCGTGCGTTTGCAATAGTCAGCGATGTAGGCGTTCTCGGATGGTATGCCCAGCGCATCATAATCAAGTCCACTCAACGTACCCTGACTATCCAGCTTCACATGATAGAGCATCACATTGTAACCGACATCGGCGAGGGGGTGGCCAATTGTAGCCAGCTCCCAATCAAGCACTGCAATCAATTTTGGCTCCGTCGCATGGAACATTGTGTTCTCGAGGCGGTAGTCCCCGTGGGCGATGGATACGCTATCATCAGCCGGAATATTCTTCGGAAGGTAGTCGATGAGAAATTCCATCGCTTCCAAATCGTCGGTTTGGGACGCACGATATTGCTTCGTCCATCGACCAATTTGACGCTCGAAATAATTACCCGGCCGGCCAAAGTCGCCGAGGCCGATCGCTTCGTGATCAACGGAGTGAAGGCGGGCCATCACGTCGTTCATTTGGTCGTAAATTGCGCGACGCTCATCAGCTGCGTAGCCATCTACAGCCAGGTTGCGGATCACGCGGCCGTCTAAATGTGCCATGACATAAAAGTCAGTGCCCAGTATTTCTTTATCTTGGCAAAGGGCGAGCATTTCTGGCACAGGCACATCTGTTTGCGCCAGTGCTTTCATCACCCGGTATTCGCGGTCAACTTGGTGGGCAGACGCCAGCAAAGTGCCCGGCGGTTGTTTGCGCACCACATATTTGCGAGCTGATGGACCGTCTGTTGAGATCTGGTAAGTTGGGTTTGATTGGCCGCCTTGGAATTGGCGAACCGTTAGATTGCCCGAGAAGCCTTCGATATTGGCACGGCAAAAATCTTCCAAACGCCCTTCGTCAATACGGTGCGCTTCACTAACTTCAACGACATTACTGTCAGCAGCTTCAGACATGGGGGGTCTCCCGGAGGTTATATAGTAATTTCGATTACTGATTGGATAGCAGTGGGGCGGGGTGAGCGCAAAGAAAAAGACCGCAAGGGAGATTTCCCTCGCGGCCTTTGATCTTTCAAAGTGTTCAAAAAGTGTCGGATTTACACCGCTCCAGCCTTCTGAGCGTATTTCCAACCGGCTTCTGCCAAAAGGCGTACGATTTCCGCGTTGCTTGCCGCATGTTCACTTGCAGCCGTTCCGTCGCGCACGCGCCCAACAATCCCTTGCAGAATGCCGCCCAAACGGAAGAAGTTGTACGCAAAATAGAAGTCGATGTTTTCAATACCCTTGCGGCCTGTATGCTCGCAATACATCGCTGTGTATTCTTCCAATGTTGGAATGCCCAAAGCTGGCAGGTCAGCATCTATCATAGATTGGGTGCCGGCAGACTTGCCACCGGACGGCATAATCCAGCTCATCAGGTGATAGGTGAAGTCACCTAGCGGATGCCCAAGAGTGGAGAGCTCCCAATCCAACACAGCCAAGACTTCCGGCTTAGTGGGGTGCAAGACCATATTATCAATCCGGTAGTCCCCGTGCACAATGCTAACCGCTTCGTCATTGGGAATATTGCCCGGCAACCATTCCATCAGCTTGTTCATTTCTGGAATGGTTTCGGATTCTGACGCCACATAGTTCTTTGACCATCGGCCAATCTGGCGGGAGAAATAGTTGCCCGGTTTGCCAAAAGTTTCCAGCCCCATCGCTTTGTAATCAAGCATATGCAACTGAGCCAAGGTCTTGTTCTTGGCTTCAAAGATGGCGCGGCGTTCTGCAGGCTCTTGATCCGGTAATGTCGGCTCCCACAAAATGCGTCCGTCAACCATATCCATCACGTAAAACATGGTGCCGATGATGCTGTCGTCTTCGCACAAGCAGAATGTTTCAGGAGCCGGATAACCAACTTTGTGTAGAGCAGAGATGACCCGATATTCCCGATCAACTGCGTGAGCAGAAGGCAGAAGCTTGCCGGGTGGCTTGCGGCGCAGCACATATCTTTTAGTGGGCGTGATGAGCTGATAGGTCGGGTTGGATTGTCCGCCTTTAAATTCGCGTACTTCCAGTGGGCCTTTGTAACCGGCTACATGGGCTTCCATATAGTCGGCTAGTTTTTTCTCATCAAAGCGGTGCTTTTCAAACACATCTTGCGTGCCGCTGAACATTTCCTGGCGGCCAACTTCTTCTTCACCACTCATTACGCATCTCCCTGTTAACTGGTTGTTTTATTTTCTCGTTCGATCGCGCGCCAGCCAATATCCCGACGGCAAAACCCGTCTGGCCAATTGATGCTGTCGACGGCGTCATAAGCTCGTGTTTGTGCTTGCGCAACAGTCTGGCCCCGCGCGGTAATATTCAGCACGCGTCCCCCAATTGCCCGAACTTCGTCGTTCTCTCGACGTGTTCCGGCATGGAAGATTTGTACTTCTTGCGTGTCCAAACCATCTACATTTTCAATCAGCGTATTCTTTTCATACGCTTCCGGATAGCCCTTTGCAGCCATGACAACTGTTAACGCAGGGTCATCATGCCACTTAAGATCGATTTTATTGAGGGTGCCGCTGTGGCAGGCGACGAGAGCAGGCAGAATGTCTGATTCTAACCGTGCCATAAGCACCTGACACTCCGGGTCCCCAAAGCGAACATTATATTCAATCAGCTTGGGTCCTTGGTCCGTAATCATAAGACCCGCGTAGAAAACACCCTTAAACGGTGCGCCCCGTTTGCGCATAGCAGCAGCCGTTGGCTCAACAATCTCGCGCATGACTTGTGCACATAAAGCATCCGTCATGACCGGAGCAGGGGAGTAAGCTCCCATGCCGCCCGTATTGGGACCCACATCTCCGTCTCCGACGCGCTTATGGTCTTGTGCTGTGGCAAGCGGCAAAGTGTGCGTGCCGTCGGAGAGGACAAAGAAGCTCGCCTCTTCGCCAATCATTGTTTCTTCGATCACGACTTCCGCACCAGCTGCGCCGAATTTCCCGCCAAAGATTTCGTCGATGGCCTGAGTGGCCTCGCCAACGGTTGTCGCCATGATGACGCCTTTACCAGCCGCCAAGCCGTCCGCTTTTACAACGATAGGAGCGCCTTGCGTCTCCACGTAAGCTTTGGCAGAGGCCGCGTCGCTAAACCGGCCGTAGGCAGCGGTGGGAATGTTGTTTTCTTTGCACAGGTCTTTGACGTATCCCTTAGAGCCTTCCAGCTGAGCGGCAGCCTTAGAGGGGCCAAAGTTGGCAATGCCAGCTTCGTCGAGTGCATCAACCAAACCTTCAACCAATGGACCTTCGGGGCCCACGACAACAAAAGTGATTTCATGTGTGCGGCAAAAGGCAATCACAGCCTCATGGTCGCTGCTGTTGAGCGTCACGCATTCGGCCACTTTTTCCATGCCGCCATTGCCCGGAGCGCAATAGAGCTTGGTAAGAAGAGGGCTTTTTGAAATTGCCCAAGACAGGGCATGCTCGCGGCCACCAGAACCAATCACGAGAACATTCATTGAGGTCAAATCCCTATAGGGCGGAGGCAAAGCTTTTATGGCATCTGCCCCGGCCAATCCTGTAGAATGGCATCTTGTAACATGATCAGTGATTCCGGCAAATAGCTGGAAAAATTGATTTAAGCAGTTGAAAGTAAAGGGTAATTCATTGTCTGAGGCTCCTTCAGGTGGCGCGCCAAGTAATATCGCAGAATATTCGGTCACCGAAATTTCCATGGCGCTCAGGCGGACGGTGGAAGAAAACTTTGGATATGTTCGGGTGCGCGGTGAATTAGGCCGTGTGTCGCGTCCCGGGTCTGGCCACATTTATCTCGATTTGAAAGACGACAAATCTGTGATGAATGGGGTGATCTGGAAGGGCGTGGCCAATCGGTTGAAAGTCAAACCCGAGCAAGGTTTGGAGGTCATCTGCACTGGCAAGCTGACAACCTTTCCCGGCCAGTCCCGCTATCAAATCGTCATCGATAATATGGAACCCGCTGGCGTCGGCGCGTTGATGGCATTGCTCGAAGAGCGCAAGAAGAAACTAGCCGCAGAAGGCCTGTTCGCGCCGGAAAACAAGCAAGCCATTCCGTTTCTGCCGCGCACCATTGGGGTTGTGACCAGCCCGTCCGGTGCCGTTATTCGAGATATTCTACATAGGCTTGCAGACCGCTTTCCCCGCCATGTGCTGGTCTGGCCCGTGCGGGTGCAGGGTGAAAGCTCTGCTGCGGAAGTGGCCGCAGGCATCGAGGGCTTTAACGCGTTGCCCCTCGATGGACCTATCCCACGGCCAGATTTGATCATCGTCGCACGGGGTGGCGGATCGGTGGAGGATCTCTGGTCCTTCAACGAAGAGATTGTCGTGCGCGCGGCCGCCAACAGTAAAATCCCCTTGATCTCAGCTGTTGGCCACGAAACAGATACGACGCTGATCGACTATGCCTCCGACAGACGCGCACCAACACCTACAGCAGCGGCTGAAATGGCCGTGCCGGTGCGCAGTGACCTACACGCCAACATGTTGGATCTAGAGCGCCGTCTTTACGGGGCTCAAATTCGGTTGCTCGATAATACCGCAACGCGCTTGCAAGCCTTAGCGCGCGCCTTGCCAAGCCGGGAAGATTTGTTTGCTCTGCCCGCCCAACGCTTGGATCACATCGGTTTGCGGTTATCCCAATCCTTGCGCTCCACCATTGAAGCAAAGACAACCCAGTTTGCCAGATTAGAAGGCCGCATGAGCCCGCAGCCATTACGTCAAAATCTGGTACGCCAAAGTGAACGTGTCTCCTACGCAGGCGCACGGCTGGCCCAAGGGTTGAGTGCGATGACGCGTGCAAAACAAGAGCAATTATCCCGCCTAGAAACCAAGCTCAGCCCGCGCCCGATCAACATGCAAATTGGTCAATCTTTGTCGCGGTTAGATGAATTGCAAAACAGAATGGCAGGCGGACAGAAACGTCACCTAGAGACACAAGTCGCTCGTCTGGCCCAAGCATCGCGTTTGCTAGATTCATATTCTTATCAAAGTGTTTTGCAGCGCGGTTTTGCGCTGGTGCGCGACGAGCAGGGCGATCCGATCCGAGCTTCTCAAGGGCTGCTGAAGGGCCAAATGTTGCACTTAGAATTTGCCGATGATGACCGCCTCAATGTGCGGGTGGACGAAGCCGGGGCCGCCAAGCCTAAGCCTAAAGCCAAATCCGCCAGTGCCGCTAAGAAGGCGGGCGTGAAAACCAGCTCAAATCAGGGCACCTTGTTGTAGACCCAAAGCCAGAGTAAGCTTGGTCAAATTATTTTTAAGTTAGTGAGCCTATGAATCCGTTTGCAAATGAAATTGGGGGCGAAGAAGCCCAAATCGTCTACGGGGATGGCGACTTTGACGTCGTGCGTTCCGGCACCTATGTAAAATGTGCCGTGACCGGAAAGCGCATCCCTCTAGAAGGGCTGAAATACTGGAGCGTTGATCACCAAGAAGCCTATATCGATGGCGAAACCTCGGTACAGCGCTACAAACAATTGGCAGGTTTAGCAAAATGATGTCTCTCCGGTTCTCCTCCATCCCAACCGCATTCGCAGTTTGGTGCATTGCATGTGTGGGTGCATCGCAGGCGCAGGCCGTCTCTCTCTCTCTAAAAGGGGTGGAGCAGCAAGGCGGTATTTTGCGGGGAGAAACAGAACCGGGCACAAGCGTTACGCTGAATGGAAAATCGATCCAAGTGTCCCCTCAAGGGCATTTCGTCATCGGCTTTGACCGTGATCACAAAGGCGATGCGCGGTTGGTCCTCAGCGGTGCAGATGGCAGTAGCCTAGAGCGTGTCATAACAATTGCGCCAAGAAAATATGTCACTCAGCACGTGAACGGTGTGGCGTCCAAATATGTGAACCCGAAGCCGGAAACGCTGAAACGTATCCGCGCCGAAGGAAAAATCAAAGGCAAAGCCCGCCGTCTAAATACCAAAGGCGAATGGTTTGCGGATGATTTTGTATGGCCGGTCACCGGTATTTTGACAGGCACTTTTGGCAGCCAAAGGTTTTATAATGGGGAACCGCGCAGACCGCACTTCGGTGTGGATATCGCGCGTCCAACCGGCACCCCTGTGCAAGCCCCTGCTCCCGGCATCATTCGTTTAGCAGAGCCCGATATGTATTTTGAAGGGGGCCTTGTGTTCCTAGATCACGGTCACGGCCTTATCAGTGTGATGATGCATTTAAGCCGCGTAGATGTAGTGGTGGGTCAGAAGGTAGCGCAGGGCGATATTATCGGGGCAGTAGGTGCGACAGGGCGCGTAACCGGAGCTCATTTAGATTGGCGCATGAAGTGGCAGAGAGCCAATGTAGACCCGGCCAATCTGGTCGGCCCTATGCCTAAAAACGCCTCGAAAAACCCAACAGCCAAACCAATCGCCCGCCCGCAATAAGCCTAGCCCTTTTTGGTGAAGCTCCAGCGATCATGCAGCCAAAACCACTGGGAAGGGCATTCGCGAATGCGCGCTTCCAAAAAGTCGTTGAGCTCCTGAGTGACCCGTGTGATTTCACCTAAAGCTTCAGCGTTCCCATCGGTTTCAATAGGGGTATGCACTGTAAGTGTGAAGCTGGCACCCTTACCGCGCACTAAGCTTACCGGAACAATAGGGATCTGATTGCGATAGGCGAGACCCGCTGGGGCCGACGTCGTCATGGCTTTATGTCCAAAGAGGGTCGCCTCAATGCCATCGTTTAGTTTTTGGTCAATCAGCATCATGACGAATTTTTTGGCCTTTAGCAGACGCAGAATGCCACGCGCGCCCTTAGCGCCCTTTGGGATTTGCACAGCGTCGCTGACTTTCGCCCGCAAGGCTAAAATCTGATCATCAATCAATGGGTTGTTTGCGCTGCGATAAACAGCTCCGCTCTCAATGCCTTGCAGATGCGCGATAAGGGGCAGCATCTCCCAATTGGCAAAATGACCAGAGACAATAAGCCCGCCGCGTCCAGCAGCTGCGACGGTTTGCAAATGCTCAAGACCAACGATGTTGAGGCGCTCAAGGTTTTTGGGCAGAATGAATTTATCTAACAACGGATACTCAAAGATCGTGCGGCCAAAATTGTCCCACATTGCCAAGATGATTTTCTCGCGGGCCTCGGCATTTAGTTCTGGCATAACCCGTGTCAAATTAGTGCGGGCCCGCCGTGTAACACCAACACGAGGTCCAATGGTGCGACCTAAAAACCCACCCAAGTTGGATGCATTCTTGATGCCCAAGGGCCGGATGAGCGCGAAAACAGCGCGTGCGCCGTAGGCTTCAAAACGGTGCGCCCAACTGATTTTTGCAAGTTCACTGTCCACAATCAAGCCCCACCATGTCGGCCGCCAGGCGGGATATAGGTGTGAGAAACCCGCGCTGCTGCGATGGCATCTTTAAGCAACAGCAGTAAGCCGGGCTTGTCATCGAAAGTAACATGGATGGGAAGCACAAGACTGCGTTCCGCAAGTATCTGACACATCTCTCTGGAGCAGCAAAGGCGCGCCAAATCCTTTTCGGTGGTGACAAGGTCCGCCTTGAGCTTTTCAGCCCATGTAATCAAACCCCGTGCTTCACGCTCTGTGTAAATGTGATGGTCCGCATAGGCTGCCGTTTCTAAAACACTGGCCCCAATATCGGTGAGGCTTGCAAAGAACTTTTCGGGACGGCCAATGCCTGCATAGGCAATCAATCGGCGACCGGTAAGATCTTCTGTTGAACTTAGGTCCGGTTCGATTTTAGCCCGGAAGACCGGTACGCCGTGTGCCTGCGCCTCATGGGCTAATTGATCACCCGGAGCACCCGGCCCCATGACGATCACAGCTTGGGCCCGCTTAAGCCCGTCACTAAATTGCTCGCGCAACGGACCAGCAGGAATGAGCCTTTTGTTGCCAAGGCCTGCTTGCCCATCGATCACCAAAATGGAAAAGTCTTTATAGAGTCCGTGGTTTTGAAACCCATCATCCATGATGATCAGACTGGCATCGACGGATTTTGCCAGACGAGCACCCGCCACCCGGTCACCTGATTTGATAACGTCCGCGGTGCGGGCCAGAAGTAACGCTTCGTCACCGACTTCTTCTGGGGATTGATCGCACGGTGAAACCACAAGGGGCCCAGCTTCACTGCCACCATAGCCGCGTGTGAGGAAAACCGGTGTCTCCGCTTCTTCCTTCAACATGCGCGCCAGTTCAATGGCTACAGGGGTTTTGCCAACGCCGCCTGCTGTCACATTGCCAATGCAAATGACAGGCATGCCAGCGCGCTCTGAAACCGCAAAGCGGCGTTTGGCGGCGCTAACCATGCCAAAAAGTGCGCTGATCGGGGCTAGGGCATAGGGCCACGCTCTATTTGCGATGGTTGGTGCCGCACTATGGGGATACCAAAAGTCTGGTGTGTCCATTAACTTTGGTCTCCCGTATGGGCAGAGCTTGTTGAGGTGGGCTCGGTAGGCAGCAACGGCACTATATGTGCCCAAACCTTGTCTGTCACACCCGCCAAATCCTGAGCCGCTCGTGAAGCGCGGTCAGCTTGTGTGGTGCGTTGCGCCTCGTCATCAAGCAAAGCAGAAACACGTGCAGCCAGTCCCGTCGCATCATTCACAATGTCCACAGCTTTGGCGGCTTCAAGCGCCTCTACAACTTCTTTGAAGTTTTCTGTATGAGGCCCAGCAAGAAGGGCGCAATTCAACCGTGCCGCTTCAAGGAAATTATGGCCGCCGACGGGCACAAGGGAACCACCCACAAAAACGATAGGGCAGAGGGCGTAAAACAATCCCAACTCTCCTAATGTGTCGATCATCATGATGTCGCACAGTTTGGGAGGCAGATAGCTCACTGTGCGTGTGGCGACACGCAGGCCCTGCGCGTCCAACATATCCCCCACCTCAATGCCGCGCTCTGGATGGCGGGGTACAAGGAAAGTGAGAAGGTCGGGGTGTGATTTTTTCAAAAGTACATGGGCTTGAGAAATGATTTCTTCTTCACCCGCGTGAGTGCTGGCCGCAAGCCAAATGGGCCGACCCGCAACCGCTTTTTGAAGAACTTCAACATCATTTTGAGAGGCAGTCGGTGTCGGCGCGTCAAACTTTAGATTGCCAACGGAGTGCACATTGCGCGCGCCTCTGGCTTCCAGCCGTGCGTGACTGTCTGCGTCTTGGGCCAAGATCAACTCAAAGGAAGTGAGGATAGATTTCAAAAAGCCGGATGCTTTTCCCCATCCGTCGTAGGAGCTTTGAGAGAACCGGGCATTGATCAACCCCATTTTCACGCCGCGCTTGGCCGCCATTAAAATAAGGTTGGGCCAAAGCTCAGACTCTACAATCAGGCCAACATCTGGTTTCCAATGGTCGAGGAAACGCGCCACGTAGGCCGGAGAATCCAACGGGATAAATTGATGAATCACACCGTCCGGAAGCCGCTTGGTCATCAATTGAGCTGACGTCACTGTGCCGGTGGTGATCAGAAGGTGAAGATCGGGGCGGGACTGCGTGAAACGGTCGACAAGGGTGAGCAGTGAAACAGCTTCTCCCACGCTAGCTGCATGCAGCCAGACCAAATGCCCCTTAGGCCGCGCATGCTGCGCAACGCCCATACGTTCTGGTAGACGAACTGGGTCTTCTTTGCCTTGCCCTAAACGCCGTTTGAGAATGGAGGGCGCAAGAGGGGTCAAGAGCCAAGTGGCTGATGTATATAAAAGATGTGCCGCGCTCAATCTGCTCTCCGATCGCCAGTGTTTTGTTGGCGTTTCTTAAAGTCTGGATGCTTAAAGATCAGCACCAGCTTGGTTTGTATCCACGGGCAATCCAGCCAATAGGTCCGCTTCAGCATTGACCTTGTTGAGGGCCTTTTCAACTTGCTGGCGGTAAACTTCTAACATCGCCGCATCCGCGTCGCCGGGAACGTAAATCGGGTCTCCCCAGACAATGCCGCCGCGTGAGAACGGGAGGTTGATTTTCAACTTGCTCCAATTGCCCATCGTGATGCGCCACTTAGTGGACAACGCAACAGGAACAATCGGACGCCCCGAAAGGCGCGCAAGGGCTACAATGCCGGGGCCAGCAATTCGCGCGGGGCCAGGGGGCATATCAGACGTCATGAAAATAGACGCATCGCCGCGTAGAGCCCGAACCATTTCACGCAGAGCAATGGCTCCCCGTTTGTTTTTGTTTTTGGCCCGCTTCTCTTCGCCTTTGGGAACACCGGATCCGCGAATGGTCGTAAAGCCCATGTTCTCCAAGAACCGGGCTAAGAGCTGTCCATCCCCATGCATAGAAACGAGAGTCTTGATGATCCGCCAATTATGCCAGAAAGGAGGCATGAGGAGGTTTTGTCCATGCCAGGTGGTCACAATAAAGGTGTCTTCATCTTTCCAAAAGTTTTCCGCAACATGGGAGTTACGGACTTGGAAACGACAGGTAAACGCAACAAATTTCACATATGAGCTCGCGGTTCTCGCAAGAATGCGATGTGTGATCTCTGATTGCATGATGCGTTTTCCAAAAGACATATTATTTCCCTACGGTCAGATCAGGGGTTTCATCGGTGCGATCAAATTGAGTGCGATAAAGTTCGGCGTAAAGTCCATCAAGATCAATGAGTTCTTGGTGCGTACCTTGCTCCTGAACGTTGCCAGCATCGATAACATAAATTTTGTCCGCATGCATGATGGTCGACAAGCGGTGGGCAATCACCAACGTTGTCCGCCCCTCCATGAGTGTGTCGAGCGCCTTTTGGACCTGAAGTTCTGAGGCTGTATCAAGGGCAGATGTCGCTTCATCCAGCAGCAGGATCGGCGCGTTTTTCAACAAGGCCCGTGCAATGGCAATCCGCTGACGTTGGCCTCCGGAGAGTTTGCTACCGGCCTCGCCAACACTTGTGTCATATCCCTGTGATAGCCGACCGATAAAGGCATGTGCCGCAGCCTTCTCAGCAGCAGCTTCAATCTCTTCTTGGGTCGCATCTGGGCTGCCATAAGCAATGTTGGCGCGTACAGTGTCGTCAAACAAGAAGGGGTCTTGGGTGACCAATGAACTTGCTTTTCGCAAGGAAGCAAGGCTGACGGAGCGCACATCCTGCCCATCAATAAACAAGTCACCTTTCGTCGCGTCGTAGAACCGAGGAACCATGTTGAGCAAGGTGCTTTTACCCGAACCGCTTGGCCCAACCAAGGCAACGCTCTGACCATGTTCAATGCTGAGGTTGATATTCTCCACAGCTAAAGTGCCATCGGAATAGCGCAAAGAAAGGTCCTTAAAGTGCACAGCCGCTTTGGTAACTTTAAGGTCTTGAACGCCTGGCTTATCGACAATGAGGGGCTCCTTATCAAGCATCGGGAATATCCGGCTAAGAGCGGCCACACCGTCCTGCAGCATGGTGAATTGGTTCGCGACAGCTTTCAGAGGCTGATAGGCCAGCATCACGGCAGCCATAAAGCCGATGAAAGCATCAACCGTCAAATCGCCATTCTGTACTTGATCTTGCGCGTAGAAGATGACCACGGCGATACCGATGCCGGTTAAAAATTCAGTGGTTGGACTTGCCGCAGCTTTGGCCTTCACGGCCTTCATCTGGTGTGCGACCAATTTGGCGATCACACCGCTGGCCCGTTTGATCTCGTTGTCTTCTTGGCCGTACGCCTTCACCACCCGCAAGCCGCCCAAGCCCTCGAGAATGAGGGCAGAAAGCCCCCCGGTTTCTGACAGCGTTTTTGTGGTGGCTTTCCGATTGCGCTTGCCCAATTTACGAACATTCATGGCGGCGATTGGAATGATAGCACTCATTAGCAATGCCATCCGAGGGTCGAGGTAATAAAGATAAACCCACAGGCCAATGACGGTGAAAAGGTGCCGGGTGAGATTGACCACGGTCTCTGTCATGGTGCCACGAATTTTTTTAACATCTGACATGAAGGTCGATATGAAGCGACCTGAATGCGTCTGTTGTATCCACGAAAGGTCGGCGCGCATGAGGCGCTCAAACAATTCATTTTGGATTTTCTCGACTACTTTCTGCCCGGCATAGTTTAGTTGTACGCCAGATACATATGTCGCCAAGGCTTTAAGCCCCATGACGATGACAATGCCAAAGCAGAGGTAATAAATCAGAGGAATGTCGCCACTCTCCCCAGCCGAAAATTGCAAACCGAAGGGCAGATTGGCTTGCGCCGTGTCAACATCGGGTACGCCGATAGCGTCGGCCTCGACGGTTGTGGTGCCGGTTTTTTGAGTCTCAATCCAAATCAGGAAAGCCGTCGCGATTTGTATCATCGCGGGGACAAGACTTGTCGTCGCCGCGACCACTAGGTTTGCCGAAAAAGCAAAGAGAATACGCCACTTGTGGGGAGCCAGATATTGTTTCACCACACGTGAGATGGCGCTCCACGCAGTGATATCCGACGCGACAAGTGCTGACGAAGTCGGTGCTTGCACTGGGTTGGAAGTGTCTTGGTTTGTCGTGCTCAACGTCGTTCTCGCCTAGGCTAAAAGGGCAAATGGTGTGAAAGGGACCCTATCACAGCGGGTCATTTTCAGTCATCTACAACTGAAGATATATGGAAATAGCATTAATTTGGTAAGTCGCGGTTTAGTAGCATTTAAAGCGGGGGATCGATAGGCAAATCCCAAGTTGCAAGCTATTCGCAACACCTTGGGTCGGGCAATCATCCCCACAAGCAGAAGCAGGTAAAAAGCTTAGGTTTTGCCTCAAAGTTAGCAACTTGGAGCAGTGACGTGCTTCAGAAACCGAGGATTGACATCAATCGTCAGAATGACCGTGGTTTTCTGGGTCAAGAATTCGGTGCAGATGGACGATGAAGTAGCGCATCCGCGCATTGTCGACGGATCGCTGCGAACATCCCTTCCACGCATTAAAGGCGGCGTCATAATCAGGAAAAATGCCGACCAGATCCAACGCTTGAACATCCGCGAAGGTTGTGTCCTCTAAACTTTCAAGTTCTCCGCCAAAGACAAGATGGAGTAATTGTTTGTCAGTCATTGGAATTCCTCAAATTAGTTCCGGTGCCTATGTGCGTTTAAGCAGCATAATTAGGGCAAAGGAACGGGGGCGACTCGTTTACTCAGGACCCGGTAGAGAGCAGGGCCCGACGAGAGAAAGCTTTTATGGCCAGTATGAGTTTTATTGTAGATTAGGCGGCGGCCGTCATGGGTTGTGAGCTTGCCACCGGCTTCATGCACGATAAGGTCTGCAGCAGCGAGGTCCCAATCATTCTTTGTGTTGAGAGCCATAGCCGCGTCAACAGCGCCGCTAGCAACCAGCGCTAACCGGTAAGCGACCGAATTTCGATCAATAATCTTCATCTCAGGCCACGGTGTTGGCCAAGCAGGGTGCTGAAACATCGGTCCAAAGGCCGCCATTTTGCAGCCTTCAATCTCATTGGTTTTGGACGGGGCAATCGCATTGCCATTGAGGCGCGCACCGCCGCCCAGCACAGCTTCGTAAAATTCATCTAGGGCGGGGTTAAAGACGACACCACTTTCCACACGGCCCTCGTGGACCAATGCAACACAAATGGTGAAATGAGGTTTGCCGCGGATAAAGGCACGTGTGCCATCAATAGGGTCGACAACCCAAACCCGTTCTTTACCCAATCGACTTTGATCATCTTCAGTTTCTTCCGACAACCATCCATAGTCTGGGCGGGCATCATGAAGGCCCTTTTTCAGCAAATCATTTACGGCTAAATCGGCTTCGCTTACAGGCGTATCGTCGCCCTTGTGCCACTTTTCGTACTCGCCGCCGAAATACTCAAGCGACAGCCGGCCTGCATCCCGCACCACTTCGCAAGCAAGTGCATGGTCGGCCAAAAGGCGCTGTGAGGGTGGGGGGTTAACTACCGGCAATCGTCATTCCTTCAACAAGAACGGAGGGAGCATTGGTGCCGTAGTGGAACTCAAGGTCATCTGCGGCGGTCATATTCATAAACATGTCTTTGAGGTTGCTCGCCACGGTAATTTCGCTCACAGGGAACGTCAGCTCGCCATTTTCAACCCAAAAGCCACTGGCCCCACGGCTATAATCACCCGTAACCCCGTTCACGCCCATGCCAATCATTTCGGTAATATAGAGGCCGGTCCCAAGGTCTGTGATCATGTCGGCGCGCGAACGCGACCCAGCTTCCATATAAAGATTGGTCGTCGACGGAGCAGGAGGCCCGCCAATACCGCGAGAGGCGCGCCCATTGCTTTCTAATTTGAGTTGGCGAGCCGTGGCGCAATCGAGTAACCAACATTGAAGCGCACCATCAGCCACTAAATTTAGAAGACCATTCTCGATGCCCTCGCCGTCGAAAGGCTTGGACCGCAGTCCTCGTTTACGCAGCGGGTCATCAATAATTTGTACGCCAGGTGCAAAGATCGCTTGGCCCATTTTCTCTTTCAAAAAGCTGGTGCCCCGAGCCACAGAGGAGCCCGAAATTGCACCCGCGAAATGACCAACAAGGCCGCCAGAAACGCGGGGGTCATAAATGACATTGGCTGCTTGGGACGGCACTTTGCGGGGGTTGAGGCGCCGCATGGTGCGTTCTCCCGCATTGCGGCCAACCCCTGCTGCATCGCCCAATTCGCTCAAATGCCGGGTGCTGGAATAATCATAATCCCGTTCCATCGCCGTGCCTTCGCCCGCCAATAGAGAAACTGACACCGAATGGGAAGTGCCCGTGTAATGCCCGGCAAACCCAGTTGATGTGACCAAAGTGACGCCGCCTCGGCCAAAGCTTGCGCCGGCACCACCTGAGTTTGTAATGCCTGAAACGTCTAAGCCAGCCGCCTCAGCCTGCTCCGCGCGCTCTCCCAAAGAAGCCGCACTTGGATCGCTGCCATCATCAAGGTCGAGGTCTGGAATAGAGGAAAGCAGCCGTTCCCGGGGCGCTAAACCGCAGAAGGGATCTTCCGGCGCAATCTGTGCCATGGCGACCGCTCGCTCGATCATCATGTCGAGGGTGTCTGCCGATAAATCTGTGGTGGAGACATTGGCTTGGCGCTGGCCGATCAGAACCCGCAGTCCTAAGTCTGCTCCTTCAGAGCGTTCAACATCTTCCAGCTTGCCCATGCGGCAGCTTGTCGACATGGAGGTGCTTTCTGCGTAAACCGCATCAGCAGCTTCAGCGCCCGCTTTAAGAGCTTTCTCAGTGATCGATTGGAGCAAGTCCAAGGCCTTAGTCATAATATCTCCCATTACTTAAAGCAGGGTCTTTATAAGGCGCGCATCGCCGTAAGGCAAAGCCCCTCGCCCATAATTCTGCGCCTATATTTCTGCCTTTGTCCTTCACCCTAACATCATGAGGTAAAGAAGCTGTGGCACTCTTGAAAGAGGGCCCAAGCTATAGGTCCTATGAAGCAGGCGCTATACGTCTCCAAGCTTATGTGGCGACGAAAAACAAACATCCAAGAGCCGCAACAAGTTGAGCCGTCCACGTGAGCAGCGTGCCATAGAGGCGGGGCGGTGAGGCTTCGCGTGAGCGGCTCACACCCAGTGCGCTCAAAATACGGCCGACGGTGAGTAAAATGCCCACGACATGAAGCAACCAAATAGACGCAGAAAGAATATGTAGCGTAATCAGGCCTATCAGCGCCAAAGGCACATATTCAACATTCAGCGTGTGTGCACGACCCGCATTGTACAGCGCGTCATCCCCTTCCGAGCCACTCATAATGTTTGAGCGCAAACGCCCGGCAGAGACGCGGTAGGCAAGAAACAGATTAATAAGGAGGTTAAACCCGACATAGATGCCGATGGCCTGTAGCGAGTGTTCAAACATAATATGTCCTGCCGATTTCTAAGGGGCAGCGAAGGGTCGGCGTCCTAGCACCTTGATTCGCCATAAAAGCATAGCACGCCTAGGCTTTTGCCGCCCAACAGGCTCCCCAATTGGCTCTTGCATCGCCGTAAAGGGAGCGCAGCAGGGTGAAAAACTATCCATAATACGTAACAAACCAATGGCCTCCTGTTAATCGATTGAAAACCATCGAGGCCTATGCTGAACCCAAGGCAATCTAAGACACGGCAACCTATGGATGGTCAAACACTCCGGTTGGAAGAACAAAAGATGGGTCAGTAAATGGAACAGCCAGTAACACCTACCGCATCAGCCCCAAACGATCGCTCCGAAGCGCGTTTAAAGGCACTCGAACCTGCCAAAAAGCAGTGGCGGGACGGCGAAATTGACTCTGATCCATTTGTATCGCCCGCGAAAGTTTCCGTTCCTGCCCAATCAGTCCTTCATCGCATGCTGGGATTTATCCGCTATGCGACCATCGACCAAGGCGAAGTGAAGGTCGAAGATTCTTCACCGATTTTAGGCGTTTGGAAATGGTCTGAAAAAGTATCTGACTTTGAAGGCGTCTCGATGCGGATTGCTTACCGGGACCGTAAATGTACAGGCCAGCCAATTGTGATCGTCGAGTTGCGTCATGCACATCCAGACAATTCGATTTTACTACACGTCTCATTTGATGGCGCAGACGCTGCAGCGCGGTGGCGTTCATGGTCCAACGTTTTGGCGATGCCTGCGCTGATGGAAGACAAAGACGGGGAAGTGCGTCATGCAGATACCCGTTTGGGCAGCATGATTGTGGGTGACCCCCAGCCTCATCGCGGGGCGAGCTTACTCACAGACCGCCGTCCCCAAAGCTTTGGCTACACAGGCCGCCCCCGCCACTACGCAGAGCGCGTGGTAACAGGGGGACGACCCGTCGCTTATTGCCAAGGAAGCATCATCAGCTCTTAAGCTATTTTGCTGAAATCTGCAGGGCGTCGCTCTGCAAAGGCCGTGGCAGCTTCTGCAAATTCAGGCGATTTAAGTTGGGCACCAAAGTGCACGCTTTCATCCGCCATGCGTAGCTTAAGAGTTTCTTTGCTCTGGCGCACAAGTTGTTTGGTCAATTTAAGGGCCGTAGGTGCTTTCGCGGCCAATTGAGCTGCAGCCTTATTGGCAACATCAAGTAGCTCGTCATCGGCTACCGCACGCAGAACCAATCCAATTTTTTCAGCTTCAGCCGCGTCAATTCGGTTGCCCAATAAGAACAACTCGTTTGCACGCTGAATGCCCACGGTGAGGGGGAGAAGGAGGGAAGAAGCTGCTTCTGGGACCAATCCCAAGTTTGTGAAGGGCACTTGGAAGCTGGCGCTGGCACCGGCATAAACGAGGTCTGTGTGCAAGAGCATGGTAACACCAACCCCAACAGCAACGCCGTTTACGGCGGCAATCAGAGGTTTGTCATTTTCAACGAGGGATCGCAAAAAGCGTGCAACAGGAAGCTCTTCGCCTTTGTCGCGGTCGCCGCCTGCAAAATCGCTCAGATCATTCCCGGCGGTAAACGCATCACCCGCACCCGTGATTAAAATCACCCGAATGTCGGGATTGTCTTGCGCATTCAAAATGCCATCAGCCAGCAGGCCATACATTTCTTGGGTAAGGGCATTCTTTTTGGCGGGACGGTTCATCGTAAGGCGCAAAACGCCGCTGCTCAGTTCACTGAGGGCTACACTCATTGGTCAAACTCCTGAAGGATAGGTGAGGAAGAAGCTGCGGACGATAAGACAGAGGAGCCGTCCGATGTCAGCTCAATTACATGGGTCAAAAAGCGCACAATCACATCCGTTTCAGCCGAGCTAAACGGGGCAAGTAACGCTTGATTGGTGGATATAAGATAGGGCACTGCCGCGGAGATGGCGGTACGTCCCTTGTCGGTCAAATGCAGGTGATACGCACGCTTGTCAGCTTTGTCTTCAAGGCGTGTGACCAGCTTGGCCTTTTCCAGACGGCTGACCAATCCTGTGATCGCAGATTTTTTGAGCGAAAGCCCAGCGGCCAGTTCAGACAATAGACAGCCAGCGTTGACGCCGATGAAGAACAAGGCGCCTTGTTGCGCCGAAGTGATCCCGCCATTCTCTTTTAATTTACGATCTGCCGCTTTGAACAGGGCTTTGTGTGCCTGATCCAGCAGATAAAACAGCTTGGGCCCCCTCGATGGTTTGGAGGAGGAGGGAGTTGGTATTTGGGAGGATGCCTGCTTGGTCATGGGCTTTGTCCGCAAAAAGGTTCATATACGTATTAATAACGGTACGTATATGAACCTTTTGGGTCTGTCAAGGGAGCTCGGGCGTTTTCACGCAGAGCCAGGCAGATCTAACCCGAGCTAAACGGATAGATCTCGCGGCGCTTTAACCGGCGTGCCGATGTAGTTGGCACTTGGGCGAATGAGACGACCTATCCGCTGCTGCTCGATGCAATGAGCCGTCCAGCCAGCTACCCGGCCAACCGCAAAAACAGGTGTGAAGGCGGCTCTTGGTATGTGCAAAGCATCCAGCAAAAGCGCTGTATAGAACTCGACATTCGTTTCCAAAACCCGGTCAGGCTTGTGCCGTTGCAAGGTTTCTAGGGCGCACCGCTCAACCGCGCGGGCGAGCCCGTACCGGGGTCCTTCCGCACCCAATTCTTTAAGAGCACCAGCCAGCACGTCGGCACGGGGGTCTCTTACTCTGTACACGCGGTGGCCAAATCCCATCAAACGCTCTCCGCGTGCAAGTTCGGCATCAATCCAATGAGCCGCATTGTCTGCAGTGCCGATACTATCGAGCATATCAAGCACGGGCTCGGGTGCGCCCCCATGCAAAGGTCCGGTAAGTGCGCCGTAAGCACCGACAATCGCCGAAACAAAGTCGGCTTGGGTGGAGGCAATCACCCGCGCCGTAAAGGTGGACGCATTCATGCCGTGATCGCAGACGGTACTGAGATAGGTATCGAGTGCATTGATCTCCCCTTGGCTGGGCGCACGATCATGCAACATGCCCAGAAAACAAGCCGCCGTATTGGTTTTTAAGTCTGGGGCAACCAAGGCCTGTCCATCTGCAAGACGGGCTACATTGGCCGCAAACACAGGCATCGCACTCACAAGCAGGACGGGGGCGTCGCTCGCATTCGACCCAGATAAGGAGCTTAGGCATAACCGCAACCCTTCGGCGGGTGATAGGCCTTTGAGCACAGGTTGAAGCTTCTCAATATTCTCAAAAGCCAATGTACGTGCGCGCGCCACATTTTCCGCGTCGAGGATAAGGTCGCTGCCCGCAATCGACCAGAGGGTTTGGGTGGCTTCGTCAAAAGTTTGCTGAGCAACAAATTGGTGCAGCGGTGCTCCTGCAATAACGAGTTCGCCTGCTTGACCTAAAACTTGGCTGAGTGCTGTATCAGCTGCCGCAATGCCTTCGAGTCCGGAGGTGGGCGCCACGCTTGAAGGTGTCGCATTCATTATTTTACTCATGTCATCTCCTATTATTCGGCGCGGTAGATAAGGGTTTATCCCTGTGCCGTCGGAGGGGACTTTGGACATTTGTTGCATTGCGGTATATATTGATCAAGCTAATCAACATAAAATATATTTAATTCTGTCGTTCATATAGGTGATCCCGTGGAAAATGTGAGAAATCAGCCAATTATCGCAAAAGCAGGTGGTAACGCGGAGGGCGGCACTGAAGAGGGCCTCTATCTCAATGCGCGCCAAGCCGCCGCTGAGCTGTCCATCTCGCCTGCCACACTTTATGCCTATGTGAGCCGGGGGCTTATTCGCTCTGAACCAGTGCCGGGCAGCCGTGCCAAACGGTACAGAGCGGAGGATGTGCGTAATTTACGTGAACATCGTGCCCCACCAGAAGAAAAAGCCCATTCAGGAGGCAGCCTCCTGCAGTGGGGCGCTCCGCTGTTTGATTCTGAGATTAGTTTGATCAGTGAAGGCGAGCTCTATTACCGCGGCGTGCCTGTGTCGGAATTGATGCGCACGGCCACATTCGAAAACGTCGCGACATTATTATGGGACCAGCGCGATGGGGCGGCCTTCGTGAGTGAAAATGTGCCCATATTGGACCCTGTTGTAGAAGCTGTTCGGATGGCAACGAAGGATCGTCACCCGTTGGACCGGATCATGAGCGTGATGGCGGTGGCCGCCAGCGCTGACCCACAAACCTATAATCAAACCGAAGAAGGCTTGGCGGCCACAGGCGCGCGGATCGTTCGATTGGTGACTGCAATTGTAAGCGGCGGCGTGGCAGATGCATTACCAGTCCACGAGCATTTAGCAGACCATTGGGGAGTCCCCCGCGCCCAAGCCCACCTATTGCGCATGGCATTGGTGTTGATTGCCGACCACGAGTTGAACGCGTCTTCTTTTACAGTGCGATGCGCAGTCTCGACCGGCAGCAATCTATATGAAGGAGTTGTGGCAGGCACCGCAGCGCTTAAAGGCCCGCGCCACGGCGGGGCCTCTGGCCGTGCCAGTGCCCAGCTCACCATGTTCAAAGCCGAAGACCGAGAAGTTCAATTGCGCCAAAACCTAGAACTAGGAATGAAGTTGGCAGGCTTTGGCCATTTGCTCTATCGCAACGGCGACCCGCGTGCCCGCTTTCTTTTGGGAGAGCTTGCCAAGAACGAAGAGTGGGTTGATTTGGCGGTGGTTGTGCCTGCCCAAATGCTGGCCATTTCAGGGGAGCACGCCAACATAGATTTCGCGCTTGCTGCCCTCTGTGATGTGCTCAATCTGCCAGCCCATGCGGCCATGAGCCTATTTGCTCTCGGGCGCACCGCAGGTTGGATCGCCCACGCCATGGAACAAAAACGGTCTGGTCAATTCATCCGCCCTCGGGCACGTTATGTCGGCCCAGCTCCCCGGGTTGGGTGATGTGCCAAGACGATCAACAGGAAGGAACCTTTGTGTCAAATTTACCGTCCCGTGTGATGATTTTTGGTTGCTCCGGTACTGGAAAATCGACCTTGGCTAGGGCGATCAAGGCTCAAACTAACTTGCCAGTGATCCACCTCGATAAAGAATATTGGCAACCGGGATGGGTGGAAACCGAAAAAGCAAAATGGCTTCAGCGCGTTGCCGAGCTTGTGCGGGAGCCAAGCTGGGTGATGGATGGCGGGTATGCATCAACATTTGACCTGCGCATCCCTCGAACAGAAATGATCATCTGGTTGGACTACCCGAGGTGGCAAGCACTCTTGGGCATCTTTCGGCGGTGGCGACGCTATCGAGGAACCTTGGGCCGCCCAGATATAGGGCCGGGGTGTCCAGAAAAAATGGACTGGGAATTCTTTCTGTTCGTTTGGACTTATAAGACAAAGCAGCGCTCTGTTTTGGAGAAAAGTTTGCAGAAATTTGGATATGAAGGCGAGTTAATCAAAGCGCGGTCGCGCCGCGACTTGGCCCGCCAACTTAAGCCGTATGGACTGGCGGTTTAGGGTGCGTAGCAGCGTGGAATCGCAGGAGGGAAAATGCCCGCAATAAAAATACAGAGCCTCCCTACCGGAGAGGTGGCCGCTGCATATGATACGTATCCGGAGGAATATAGAAATCGGCTATTGGCCATTCGAGAGTTGATTTTGGACGCCCCTAACCATCATCCCGAAATAGGGGGCTTGGAAGAAACTCTAAAATGGGGTGAGCCCTCTTATCTGCCGCTCAAGAAAAATATTGGCTCAACAGTTCGCTTAAATTGGCGACCTACATATGGGGAGAAAATCGGCATCTTTGTGATGTGCAGCACCCCTCTCATAAGCGAGTTCAAAACCCATTATCCTGACGAACTGGAGTTTGAAGGTGAGCGCTGCGTCTGGGTACCACTCAACGGTCCGCTTCCAATTGAGCCGCTAAAACATTGTATAGTCCTTGCGCTGACCTATCATTTGCGCAAACGCCAGAAATAGAAAGGCCCCAACAATCGCTGTCGGGGCCTGTCCTAAATGCTGTTTAGTAAAGCGGAGCGCTTGAGCCAATCCAAGCCGATCAAGCAGCAGTCCCGCCAATGGTCAATCCATTGAGACGCAGCGTAGGTTGCCCCACACCAACAGGCACCCCTTGGCCCGCTTTGCCGCAAGTACCAATGCCGGGATCAAGCTTCATGTCATTGCCGATCATGGAGACTTTGGTCAGGCAGTCAGGGCCATTGCCAATCAACGTGGCACCTTTGACAGGGGCGCCAATTTTGCCGTTTTCAATCATATAGGCTTCGGTGCAACTAAAGACGAATTTGCCAGAGGTGATGTCCACCTGTCCGCCCCCAAAGTTCACCGCATAAAGACCGTTCTTCACAGAAGAAAGGATCTCGCCGGGGTCTTTGTCGCCCCCCAGCATATAAGTGTTCGTCATGCGTGGCATCGGTTGGTGTGCAAAGCTTTCGCGCCGTCCATTACCCGTTGGTTCCATGCCCATCAAGCGCGCATTCATGCGGTCCTGCATATAGCCTTTGAGAATACCGTCTTCAATCAACACTGTAGAGCTGGTGGGTGTACCTTCATCATCAATAGAGAGTGAGCCCCGGCGCCCTGCAATCGTGCCATCGTCAACGACTGTTACGCCCGGAGAGGCAACGCGTTCGCCCAACAACCCTGCAAAGGCAGATGTTTTCTTGCGGTTAAAATCACCTTCCAACCCGTGCCCGATGGCTTCGTGCAGCAATATGCCAGGCCAGCCGGGCCCAAGCACCACATCCATTTCGCCCGCCGGCGCTGGAATGGCCTCCAAATTTACGAGCGCTTGGCGCAAAGCTTCATCCACATTGGCCTGCCAGCATTCAGGGCGGATAAAGGCACCATATCCTTCACGTCCGCCGACGCCGTAGGAGCCACTTTCTTGCCGGTCGCCGTCGCCAACGACAACAGAAACATTAAGGCGAACCAGAGGGCGTACATCGCGCACAACCCGGCCATCGGCGCGGATGATCTCGATAGATTGCCATTCACCGGCCATAGAAGCAGAAACTTGCCGTACCCGTGGGTCTTTGGCGCGTGCGTAGGCGTCAATTTGCTCCAACAAAGAAACCTTGGCTTGGAAAGTCTCGCCCCCAAGTGGGTTGCTGTCGGTATAAAGCTTCGTATTGGTTGGGGCAGGGGCCGCAGCCATCGTGCCCGCATAGCCTTTTTTGACCACCTGCACAGCGTCACTTGCGCGCTTGAGTGCTGCTTCGGTGAGCTCGGAAGCATGAGCATAGCCCGTGGCTTCCCCCGCTACCGCACGCAACCCAAAACCTTGTGTCGTGTCGAAATTAGCTGCTTTTAATCGCCCGTCATCAAAGGCCAGAGCCTCCGACATGCGGTATTCCAGAAACAACTCCCCATCATCACACCCGTCGAGCGTTTCTTTGACGGTTTTCTCTACCTGTCCACGGTCAAACCCGGTTTGGTTGAAAAAGAGATCAGTGGATTGGTCCGACATAAAGGAGGCTCCGCAAGCAAAGGGCAAAAAGGTGTTGGGGTTAATATAGGGAGGGAAGTCTAAAGTTTCTGCCAAAAAATGAGTTAAAATCAAAACGCGGTCTTCGGGGCTGCTCTAAAGGGAAGGGGTGAGCGAACCCTGCACCCAATCTTCCACAGACCGAAGGCGCCCCGGCAGGCCTGTAAGGTCGCAAGGCACAACTTTCGGCGCGCAGCTATAAAGGGGGTATTGGGTCAGTCGCAGCCTGTCTAAATCAAGTAAAAACACACCGTTGATGCGCCCAAACCAATTGTCCCATTCCGTGAACCCCCAGCTCTGCCAATCGCTTGGCGGCGCATTCACAACATCATGCACCGCTTGAGGATGAGCGGCGCAAAAGCCAACAACACATTTCCCCGGATTTTTAGGATCAAGGTAAGGGGCTGATTCGCTCAACAAGGTCGGCACGACCCCGCCTTGGTGCACAAGATGGATTCCCGCCGAAATGCGGCGGCCAACGCAAAAATGAACAAGTGCTTCGTCTCTCATCAGATACCTATGATTCTTTGGGGCGATAGGATGCTCACGCGCCACATCATCGCCTCGTCCAGCCTTAGCCCTGAGTTTAGCTCAGATCGTGTTGCCCCGCTTGAAAATTGCATAAATCCCCATAATTAGTGAGGGAATAAGCCAAATCCCCATGACATGGCGGCAGGGTGTCCGGTGCCTAAGATTGTGTCAAATAGTCGCAATTTACCCAGATCACCCCAGTTGGGCGTCGCAACTGACCGCGTAACCCTTATAGTGTCAAAGATTCGAAGCCGCCCTATGGCGCGAGCATGTGAGTGATTTGACGACAAGAAGCTGCGATTTTAACAGAAAAATCGCGCTTTTTGGTCTGTTTGCTTGCGGCCCGTGCCAGATTGTGGTTTCTGACGGTCAAATACCGACAACTGACTGTGTCTGGATGGGGATCTGGGGATGGTTGGTGCGGGGCGATAGCAAATATCTGAGTTGAGGGGCGTGTAGCCTCCCATCTACAAAACTCAGCTTCTGTCATCGTTCGGGAAACAACCTAAAGTGAGGAGCAGCAGTTGATGCGGTCTCTGAATAAAATTACGGCCGTAATGGCTGGCATCGCAGCATTCTTTACAAGTAGCGCCGCGTGGGCAATCGCCGGGCAACCTGAAGATTGGCAAGTCAATTTTCAAGATGCTGTGACACCTGTGATGGAAGACATCATAAGTTTCGACAATTACCTGCTCTGGATCATCACCGCAGTTTCTATCTTCGTGTTGATCCTTTTGATCTTGGTGATACTGAAATTTAACGCGCGCGCAAATCCTGTGCCCTCGAAGACAACACACCATGTTGGCATCGAAGTGGCGTGGACCATCATTCCTGTTTTGATCTTGGTGGCAATCGCCATCCCATCATTCCGCCTGTTGTACCTACAGCGTACAATTCCTGAAGCGGACATGACCATCAAAGCAATCGGCTACCAATGGTACTGGGGCTATGAGTATAGCGATCTCGACGACGTCTCCTTTGAAAGCATCATGCTGACCAAAGATGAAGTCAAAGAGAAGGGCTTGCCATCTAGCTTGTACTTGCTGGAAACCGACACAGAAATTGTTGTGCCTGTAAACAAAACCATTCGTTTGCAAGTGACGGCGGAAGACGTCATCCACGCTTGGACCATCCCGTCCTTTGGGGTGAAAATTGACGCCGTACCAGGTCGCTTGAATGAGGCTTGGTTTAAAGCAACGAAAACCGGCATCTATTACGGCCAGTGTTCAGAGCTTTGCGGAATCAATCACGCCTTCATGCCAATCCGCGTACGCGTGGTAACGCAAGACGAGTTTGATTCTTGGACCGTTTGGGCCAAAGAAGAATATGCCAGCATTGAAACATCAGTGAAATTTGCTGATGCCGAAACTGTAGAGGCAGCGATAGCGCGCTAAGGCAGCGCTATCCACTTAACCGATAATCGACACGCTAATTAGATAAGGGACGTTGAAAATGGCAGGTCAAGCCGCACATGGCGAGCACGAGGCCCACCCGACAGGGTGGCGCCGCTACGTCTATTCGACAAACCATAAAGACATCGGCAACATGTATTTGATCTTTGCTATTATGGCAGGGATCATCGGCGGAGCACTTTCCGTCGGCATGCGCATGGAACTTCAAGAACCAGGCATGCAGATCTTTTCAAATCCGCATACATTCAATGTGTTCACCACAGCACACGGTTTGATCATGATTTTCTTCATGGTGATGCCTGCAATGATCGGCGGCTTCGGCAACTGGTTTGTGCCACTGATGATCGGCGCGCCTGACATGGCGTTCCCTCGGATGAACAACATTTCCTTCTGGCTGTTGCCATCAGCATTTGCATTGCTGATCTTGTCGCTTTTCTTTGAGGGACCATCAGGGAATTATGGTGTTGGGGGCGGTTGGACGATTTACGCGCCTTTGTCCACCACAGGCCAGCCAGGACCGGCAATGGATTTCGCGATCCTGTCGTTGCACCTTGCAGGTGCCTCGTCCATTCTGGGCGCGATCAACTTCATTACAACCATTTTGAATATGCGTGCGCCGGGTATGACCCTGCACAAAATGCCGCTCTTCGTTTGGTCTGTTCTTGTGACAGCTTTCTTGTTGCTTCTGTCTTTGCCTGTATTGGCTGGCGGGATCACAATGCTGCTCACCGACCGTAACTTCGGTACATCCTTCTTTGATCCAGCTGGCGGCGGGGACCCTATCTTGTTCCAGCACTTGTTCTGGTTCTTCGGTCACCCTGAAGTGTACATCTTGATCTTGCCAGGTTTCGGCATCGTCAGCCAAGTGATCTCAACCTTCTCCCGCAAGCCTGTCTTTGGGTATCTCGGTATGGCTTATGCGATGGTCGCCATTGGCGTCGTTGGGTTCGTTGTGTGGGCTCACCACATGTACACAGTTGGCTTGGATGTTGATACGCAGGCTTACTTCGTGGCCGCCACAATGGTTATTGCGGTGCCAACAGGTGTTAAAATCTTCTCTTGGATCGCCACAATGTGGGGTGGTTCATTGGAGTTCAAGGCACCAATGCTGTTCGCGATTGGCTTCATCTTCCTCTTCACCCTTGGTGGTGTAACAGGTGTTGTCTTGTCAAACGCTGGCGTCGACCGTTCGTACCATGACACTTATTACGTTGTGGCCCACTTCCACTACGTGCTGTCTCTGGGTGCTGTGTTCGCCATCTTCTCGGCTTGGTACTACTGGTTCCCAAAAATGTTTGGTTACATGTACAATGAGACCATTGCGAAAACACACTTCTGGCTAATGTTCATTGGCGTGAACGTACTCTTCATGCCAATGCACTTCTTGGGCCGCGCAGGGATGCCACGTCGTTACGTGGACTATCCTGAAGCTTTCGCTGGTTGGAATATGGTTGCCTCTTACGGGTCTTATCTTTCTGCTTTCTCTGTGCTGATCTTCTTGCTCGGCGTAGCGCTTGCATTCATGAAGAAGGAAAAAGCACCGAACAATCCTTGGGGCGTTGGCGCGAATACTCTGGAGTGGACTTTGTCCTCACCTCCGCCATTCCACCAATTCTCTGATTTGCCGCGCATCGAAGAAGAAGCCGGTCACTAAGAGTTCGAAAACGTCGTCTGGCCTCTCCCTATCCATCAGTTGATGGGGGGAGGGGCCAAATGGCATCCTAAGAACATGGTTTTGAAAATTCGATTTTTCAGACCTGTGAATTGACCAGATTACCGACAGCTGGAAACACGACATCATGTCAGATGCATCAATTGATCAAAGTAAGTCTATACCCTCCGTAACCGATGATTTCGGTACGGCTGGTGACTATATTGAGCTTCTCAAGCCACGGGTTATGTCACTCGTTGTGTTCACGGGCCTGTCTGGCCTCGTGTGCGCGCCGGGTACCATTCACCCCGTCATCGCATTTGTTGCTCTGCTCTGCATTGCAGTTGGTGCAGGTGCGTCGGGCGCTCTTAACATGTGGTTTGATGCTGATATTGATGCGCGCATGGAGCGGACAAAAGGCCGTCCCATTCCAACCGGTCGCGTGACACCTGAAGGCGCATTGGCTTTCGGAACAACTCTATCGATTGCGTCTGTCCTAATTATGGGCTTGATGGTCAATGTCGTCGCAGGCATCTTGCTGGCGGTCACCATTGCCTTTTACGTCTTTGTCTACACAATGTGGCTCAAACGCTCGACACCTCAGAACATCGTTATCGGGGGCGCTGCAGGTGCTTTCCCTCCAATGATCGGCTGGGCGGCTGTTACGGGAAGCGTAAGTCTGGAATCTATTACTTTATTCGCCATCATCTTCATGTGGACGCCGCCCCATTTTTGGGCGCTGGCCATGTTCCGCTCTGAAGATTACCGTGCCGTGAATGTACCGATGTTGCCCGTCGTTGCAGGCAACGCTGAAACCCGTCGCCAAATTCTACTTTACTCAGTTCTTCTGATGCCGATTACGGCGCTGCCTGTGTATTTTGGATTTGCCGGAGCCATTTATGCCCTAACGGCATTTATTGGCGGCGCCGTGTTCCTTGGACTTGCCTTTACTATTTGGCGCCGCGGTGATGCGGATGCGGAATTCAAATTGGCCAAACGGCTCTTTGCATTCTCCATTCTGTACCTTTTCTTGTTATTCGCAGTCTTGATAGTTGAACAAGGCTTGGGCGCATTCATTCCAATAGCGGGACTTGTTTCATGACCGAAGCGAAAACGACAAAAGCACCCCTAGAAATTGGTTCGCATCACGCGATCGAGACACCTGTGTGGACACCAGAAATGCTGGCGCGTCGGCGCAAGAGAGCGACCATCTTGGCTGTTGCCTTGGTTGCAATGGTCGGTCTCTTCTTTGCTGTAACAGTCGTAAAAATCGGCGGCAACATTGTAGTGGAGCGCGCTCTTTAGAGCGGGAGAACCAAGCATGGCTCACGTAGAAAATACATCTTCCCAAGCTAAGTCCGGTCGCATGATCGTGACAATATGTTTGAGTGTGGTTTTCGGCATGGCGGGTCTGTCTTATGCATCTGTCCCGCTTTACAAACTTTTTTGCCAAGTCACTGGATACGGCGGCACCACGCAGACCGCCGACATCGCGCCGGATGTGATTTTGGACCGCGAGATGACAATCCGCTTTGACGCCAACACAAGTCGTGGCCTGGCGTGGGATTTCAAAGCCGGTCATGGGCCAATAAAAGTAAAAGTCGGCGAAACAAATTTGGCCTTCTATGAGGCGCACAACCCGACGGACAAGCCGATAACCGGCATGGCGATTTTTAATGTGACGCCGCAAGAGGCTGGCTACTATTTTACCAAGATTGAGTGTTTCTGCTTTACCGAGCAAACACTTGCCCCCGGAGAGAGAGTGGATATGCCGGTGAGTTTTTTCATCGATCCCGAAATCGCCGAGGAACCAAATTTGGATAGTGTAAAAACGATTACGCTTTCCTATACGTTTTATCCAAAGGAGCAGACAGCTGCTTTGGCGGGAAATTGAGTTAAGGCTGACACGACGTCAGACCGATAGAACAGGAGTGAGGGGACATGGCAGACGCCCACGCTAAGAATCACGATTACCACTTGGTGGATCCAAGCCCATGGCCATTTATTGGCTCTCTAGGTGCATTTATCATGGCCATCGGTGCCATCTTTTATATGCATGATGAGAAATTTGATGTGGAAAAAGGTGAAACTATCCTCTGGGGTAGCCCTTGGGCGTTTTACATCGGTTTCGCAATTGTGCTTTACACAATGTACGGCTGGTGGAGCGATGTGGTTCGTGAAGCTGAGGGCGGCGATCACACGCCTGTCGTTCAGTTGCATCACCGTTATGGCATGATCATGTTCATCGCCTCAGAAGTTATGTTCTTCGTGGCATGGTTCTGGGCCTATTTCGACATCAGCCTGTTCCCGGATCAAGCACAGCAATTCCTGCGTGTTGAAGCGACCGGCGGCGAATGGCCACCAGTAGGCATTGCAACGTTCAATCCTTGGGATATCCCATTGATCAATACGCTGATCCTTCTCACATCCGGCACGACAGCTACTTGGGCGCACCACGCGCTTTTGGAAGGCGATCGTAAAAGTGTGAAAACAGGCCTGATTCTGACAGTGTTGCTGGGCGCGGTTTTCTCCATGTTCCAAGCGTACGAATATGCGCATGCAACGTTCCCCTTCCTAGACAGCAACATCTATGGTTCAACCTTCTATATGGCGACAGGTTTCCACGGCTTCCATGTTTTGATCGGGACCATCTTCCTCGCTGTTTGTTTGGCACGTGTCTACAAAGGACACTTTACTGAGAAACACCACTTCGGCTTCGAAGCGGCTGCTTGGTATTGGCACTTTGTTGATGTGGTGTGGTTATTCCTCTTCGCTGCCATCTATGTATGGGGCGCAGGCACACCAGCTGCACACTAAGCAATAAACATGTATGATTGGGGGCGGTGCACGGTCTGTCGGCACCGCCCCTTATTTTTTTGGCGCACCTCTTGGAACTGGATTTGTTATGGATGACCACTATTATCCGCCGCAAAGCTCTCTACGAGTTGCCCTGCGCAGCTGTTGCCCCCGCTGTGGGGTAGGCAAGCTCTACAAAAGCTTCCTCACCGTTGCAGACAAGTGCAACCATTGTGACGAAGACTTTAGCAAAATTGACTCCGGCGATGGACCCGCCGTATTCATCATCATGATTGCTGGTTTTTTACTTGTGGGAGGCGCGCTTTACGTTGAAGTCGTGCATCAACCAGCCTATTGGATTCATGCTGTTATTTGGCTGCCACTTGGCGTACTAATTCCGCTCGTTCTTCTGCCGGGCATGAAGAGTTGGCTGATCGCTCAGCAATATAAGTACAAAGCGAAACAAGCGAGTTGGGACGATGAATGACCACACCTAAGCGTCGCTTTGTCTTTCGCCCCCTTCCGGGCCTTTCCGTTGCATTTGTGCTCTCCCTTTTCTTTTTGGTGGGGTTAGGCAATTGGCAACTCGAACGTCGTGAGTGGAAACTTCAAATCATTGAAGACATGCACAATCGCTTGAGCACGCCGCCGCAATCTCTTCCAACACCTTCGCAGTGGCAGACCAGCCTCGCCGAAAAAGAATGGCAGCCTATCAAAGTAGAAGGCACGTTCCTCCACAGCGGGGAAGTGCACTACCTGTCCGGTTACAGTCATTCGGGTTATCTGGTGATCACTCCTTTGCAAGTGGCTCAAGAAAATGGCGAGAGTTTTATTGTTTTTGTCGCCCGTGGGGACGTGCCCAAAAGCCTAAAGCAGGCTGCAGATAGACCAGAAGGGTCGCAGCCGTCCGGCCTAGTCAATTTGGTGGGCTACATGCGCCGTCCTGAGACATTAAGCGTGTTGGATTTTGAAGAGGACCGGTCAGCAAATATCTGGTTCACGTTGGATCTTGACCGCATGGTCTCCTATGCAAACCTTACCGATGTTCCAGTTGCACCGTTCTATCTCATGGCGATGAATGATGCTGATATCGGTGTGGTGCAGACGCCGGCGCAAATGGCGAAGCTAGAAGCTGAATACAAAGATGCTTCTGTAGGCCCGTGGCCCAAACGGCGTCCACCTTCATTGGAAATTGTGAACAATCACCTGGATTATGCCTTAACATGGCTAGGGCTGGCACTTGTCCTTGTTGTGATCTATTTTGCCTATCATAAAGCACAAGGCCGTATCGGCTTTGTTGAAGGAGAATGACATGAAATATGTCAGCACGCGGGGGCAGGCCCCGGAATTAGGTTTCGAAGATGTCCTGTTGACCGGCTTGGCGCGGGATGGGGGGCTATATGTCCCCTCCGAGTGGCCTCGTTTTGACGAAGAAGAAATCTCCAGCATGGCAGGCAAGTCGTATACGGAAGTTGCCTACCGGGTGATGGCGCCTTTCATCGGCGATGAAATTGCAGAAGACGACCTACGGGCGATGATCGAAGAGGCCTATGCAACTTTTGGTCACAAGGCAGTGGCACCCTTGAGCCAGATTGGCCCGAGTGATTGGTTGTTGGAGCTGTATCACGGTCCAACCTTGGCGTTTAAAGACATTGCCATGCAAATTCTTGCGCGCTTGTTTGATCACGCGCTGGCCAAACGCAAAGAGCGCGTCACGATTGTTGGCGCGACGTCAGGTGACACTGGCTCCGCTGCGATTGAAGCTTTTCGGGGGCGGGAGGCAACCGATATCTTCATTCTGCATCCGCAGGGGCGCGTTTCAGAAGTACAACGCCGCCAAATGACAACTGTGCTCGACAGCAATGTGCACAACATTGCTGTGGAAGGGACATTTGATGATTGCCAAGCAATCGTCAAAGACATGTTCAATGACCACAGCTTTCGCGATGAAATCAAATTGGCGGGCGTGAATTCAATTAACTGGGGCCGGGTGATGGCGCAGGTGGTTTATTACTTCACGGCGGCAGTTGCCTTGGGAGCGCCAACACGCGCGCTTTCTTTCTCAGTGCCGACCGGTAATTTCGGCGATGTCTTCGCCGGTTACGTTGCTGCACGTATGGGCTTGCCTTTGGTGCGCCTTGTCGTGGCGACAAATACCAACGATATTTTGGCACGGGCTTTAACCACAGGCCGCTATGATGTCGGCACAGTGGTACCAACCATCAGTCCATCTATGGATATTCAAGTCTCGTCGAATTTCGAACGTTTGTTGTTTGATATGTACGGCCGAGACGGCGGGCAGGTAGCGCGCAAAATGGAGGGGCTTAAACAGTCCGGCGGCTTCAGCATTGACGAGCCCCGCTTGAGTGCAGCCAATCAAGTGTTTGCCGCCTCGCGCACAAGCGAAGAAGAGACAAAAGCGACAATCAAAAGATTATTTGATGAGAGTGACCGCCTGATTGATCCGCACACCGCTGTTGGTGTGTTTGCCTCGGAACAACATAGGGGTCACCGTCGACTGCCGATGGTGACTTTGTCGACCGCGCACCCGGCTAAGTTCCCGGCAGCTGTTGAAGAAGCAACAGGCCAAGCACCTATGTTGCCAGCTCGTATGATGGATCTCTTCGACCGTGAAGAACGACTGACCTCCTTGCCGAATGATTTGGCTGCTATTCAAACTTATATCCGCAAACATAACCGGATTACCGCATAGGAACCTCATGGCTGTAGAAGTTTCAAAACTTGCCAATGGATTGACCGTCCTCACAGACGACATGCCTGGCCTAGAAAGCGCCTCGGTAGGCATATGGGTAGATGCTGGCTCCCGTCATGAGACATTGGAGCAGCAGGGCTTGTCGCACATGCTCGAGCACATGGCCTTCAAAGGAACGAAGCGCCGGACCGCACGTGAGCTGGCAGAGGAAATCGAAGCAGTTGGTGGGCATCTAAATGCTGCGACCATGCATGAGAACACATCCTACTACGCACGTGTCTTGCGCGATGACGTGCCGCTGGCCATCGACATACTTGCAGACATTTTGGAGAACCCGACATTTGCGCCTGAAGAAGTGGCGCGCGAACAAGGAGTGATCCTGCAAGAAATCGGTCAGGCTGAAGATACGCCCGACGACATTGTGTTTGATCGCTTGATGCAAGTTTCCTTTGAAAAACACGCGCTTGGCCGACCAATCTTGGGCACCCGTGAAAGTGTGATGAGTTTTGGGGCGCCCGAATTGCGCGGCTATATGGATGAACGCTACCATGCGGGCTCCATGGTCCTTGCCGCAGCCGGAGCCGTTGATCACGCTCAACTGGTTTCATTGGCGCAGGAAAAATTTGGTCACCTGCCAGCGGGTTCAAGAAACAAAATTGAACCTGCCGAATTTGCAGGCGGCGAGTGGCGCAAGGAAAAAGAGCTCGAGCAAACCCATCTGACCTTTGCTTATGAAGGCGTAACCTACGAAGACGTAGACAATTATACGGCACAAGTTTTTTCAAGCGTTCTAGGCGGCGGCATGTCCTCACGTCTCTTCCAAGAAATTCGCGAAAAACGCGGCCTAGTCTATTCGGTCTTCTCGTTTAATTGGTCATTTTCAGATACGGGCCTCTTTGGTGTTTATGCAGGCACGTCTCCTAGCGATGTCAAAGAACTCGTACCCGTTATGGCGGACGAAGTGGTGCGCATGGCGGAGGATGTGACAGATGAAGAAGCTCAGCGCGCGCGGACGCAGCTCAAAGCGGGCTTGGTGATGGGCATGGAGACGTCAGCCAACCGTATCGAACAAATGGCTCGCCAATTTATGGTCCATGGGCGAGTTTTGCCTGTGCATGAAATCATCCAAAAGGTGGATGAGGTAGACGCTAAGGCTCTTCGCGCATTCGGGCGAAAACTACTGACCAGTCCCTCCTTAGCGATTTCTGCAATTGGTCCGCTTGAAGGGCTTGAAAGTGGCCCTCAACTCACGGCAAGATTCCTCGGTAAGACAAACACAAATTAGACGTGGGGCTTTCTAACTGACAATCTGTCTAGAAACAGTATGTAGACATTGATGCCATCGGGGTCGACAATAGTTGCAGAGCAGACAGTGAGGGAGGAACGCCACTCTATGGCTTTTCTAAAATCCATGACACGCCCGGAAGTGGCGCCATTAATCTCAGGCCGGCAGATTTATCTGCGGGGACCTTTGATGAGAGATTACCAAGAGTGGGCTGAACTGCGGACAGCCAGCCGGTCCTTTTTGGCCCCTTGGGAACCAACCTGGCCTACCGATGACCTGTCACGCGCTTCATTTCGCCGCCGCATAAGGCGCTACCAACGAGATGTTCGGGAGGATCTCGCCTATCCATTTCTAGCGTTTCGCCGTCTTGATGATGCGCTTGTGGGTGGTTGTACAATTTCCAACATTCAACGCGGGGTTCAACAGTCTTGCGCCTTAGGTTATTGGGCAGGAGAAACCCATGCCGGTAAGGGGTACATTACCGAAGCCGTTAAATTGATAAGTCAGTTTGTCTTTGATGAATTGCAATTACATCGCTTGCAAGCGGCGTGTTTGCTGCATAACGAAGCCTCAAAAGTAGTGCTCAATAAAGCAGGGTTTACACAAGAAGGTGTGGCCCGCAATTATCTCAAAATCAATGGCAGATGGCAGGATCACTTGGTGTTCTCCATTCTCAAAGATGACCCTCGAGCGGAAGTGTAACCTGTGATGAATGCACCTTGGTACTCAGTTCTTACCTGCACAATCGTGCTCTTAGTATCTCTTGCGTCCTCAGCTTATGCTGTGCCGACTATTGAACTGGACCCAGAGGCAGAGATCCTCGATATCACCGATCTTGTCGCTTACATCGATCCTTCAAAAGGTGTGGTCTCGATAGAGGCCGAGCAGGCGCCTGCCCCTTCTGGCAACGCTGATGTTGAAAAAACGATCCCAAATGCTGACGGCGATATGAAGAATGCCGAAGCCAGCACCCAAATGTTGACCATAGGGGAAAACGGCGCAAAGGCGGATGCTTTTCAACTACTCACTTTCGCCATTCACAACCCCCTTACTGAACCTCAAAGCAGGTTAATTTTCTTTGCTCATTCAGAACTAGATGGGTCGGGCCTTCTGTGGCCGGCGCGCAGTGGTGTGATCGTGGAAGCAGCCCGGTCCACCGGTCGATATGCGACTAAGTTGAACGAAGTGGATGGCGGCGAACAATTGGAGCTCATGTTAGCTCCCGGGGAAACTGCTGCCTTTCTTGTCAAAGTCGTTGGAAAAATTCCAGAGCGTCTCTACCTGTGGGACGCCACCAGTCGCAGCACGTACATCGTCAAATGGGGCGGCTTCACCGGGGCTGTTTTTGGATTTTTTGCTCTTCTGTTCATCGCGTTGATCAGCGCGTACACAATAATGCGCCAACCCGTTTTGCTGGAGATTTCCGTACTTGTCGGCGTCACATTGTTGTTTGTCTGCGGTGTATTCGGTTACCCTCAAGTTCTCTTCGGGTTAGGCCCCGATGCGGCAGGCTCATTTAGGTTTTTGATGTTCGGGGCATACATCGCCACTCTCCTCGTCTTTGTCGATCGGTTCTTGGGGCTGAGCTACCAAATGAATTTGGTATCAAATGCGGCTAAAGGCCTCGCAGGTCTGGCAGGGTTTGGCGCATGCATTTCTCTTTTCTGGCCAGAATTCGGTGGCTTTTTGATGCGGTTTGTCGCGTTGATTTTGGTGTTTGGCGCGCCCTTGGTGCTCCTGCGCTTATCGGGTGCCGGCGTGAGCCGTGCACGCCATATGTTGCCAGCAATTGGGGTGCTCTCTGTGTCGGGGGTTTGCGCGGGCATGTTTGCACTGGGGTGGTTTCCTTACCAATTGTGGACGCCACTGTTTCTAACTGGCTTACAAGTCGTGGCGACAGTGCTCATGGTGCAAGCGATCATGCGCCAAGTGGATTGGCGATTGTTGGGCGACCCCACACCCGTTGAGGCTTCAGCTTATTCAGCCTACGAAATGCAGACGGCACTTGGCGATCAGCGTGAGGACGAACAAGCTCACGATGAGCCCGATGTTCAGCAGTCTCAGCCCATCACGCAAACGCGCGAAGAGAGCGCACTAGCTGGCTCGCAACTGGGCATCTGGGATTGGAATATTCGGGACGACGAGCTTTATGTCTCGCCGTTCATTGAGGCCGCATTAGGTCTGCCTCAAGGGGCGTTGAATGGTCCCGAGCTTGCGTGGCGCGAATGCATGCACCCCGCCGATCGGGAGATCTACCGAACCACCTTAAACGCATACATTGCTGAAGGGGACGCATATTTTTCCATCAATTTTCGGATGCGCAATCCCGAAGGTGAATACGATTGGCTCAGCTTGACTGCAACATCTGTGTCTGGTGAGGAAGAATATGCAGTGCGCTGTGTTGGCACGATTGCCGATATTACAGACCAGAAATTTGTCGAGAATAGATTGCGCCACGATACGCTGCACGACAGCGTCACCAGCCTACCCAATAGGGCATTGTTTTTGGACCGCATGGACCGAGTCATCCAATCTCCCAAGAGGGACGGCAACACGGTAGTGAGCCTCGTTCTATTCGATCTAGATCGGTTCCGTGCCGTAAACGAAAGTCTCGGCCATGCCGTTGGTGATATGTTGTTGGCCGCCATCGCCCGCCGGGTAGAGTTGCTTGTGAGCAAGGAAGACACCTTGTCCCGCTTGCAAGGGGACGAGTTTGGAATTTTGCTGACCACCCAAGCCTCTCGAGAAGATGTCCTCGCGTTTTCCGCCTCTCTGGCAGATGTGTTGAGCCAGCCAATGGTGCTCGCGGGGCAGGAAATATTCCCAGTTGCAAGCTTAGGAATTGCTCTGTGTGAAGACGGGCACGAGCGTGCGGAGGACCTGTTGAAGGATGCCGAAGCCGCGCTCTATCAGGCTAAGTTGCAAGGCAAGGCCGCGGCATTGGTGTTCGAACCAGAAATGCGCCAGGAGAGCAAAACGCGTTTACCGATGGAGAGTGACCTACGTCGTGCTTTGGAGCGTGATGAGTTGGAAGTCTTCTATCAACCCATTATGAGCCTGTTAGAAAACCGCGTGGCCGGGTTTGAAGCCCTCATTCGTTGGAACCATCCCCAACTTGGCCTGTTGTTGCCCGATGACTTTGTACCATTGGCAGAAGAAACCGGCATTATTGTGCCGCTCGGTCGGTTTGTCATGGAACAAGCCACTAAGGACTTACAGTTGTGGCAAACACATTTCCCAATTGAACGGCCTATCTTTGCCAGCATAAACATTTCGAGCCGACAATTATTCCGTCACGACTTGGCACAAGACGTCAGAGACGTATTGCACCAAACAGACATTGCGCCAGGGACCATGCGATTGGAAGTGACTGAAACGCTGGTGATGGAGAACCCGGAACAGGCGGCACGCTCTCTTACGCAAATCAAGGAGCTCGGGGCGGGAATTTCGTTGGATGATTTCGGCACGGGATATTCCAGCTTGAGCTATCTACAACGCTTCCCCTTTGACAGCCTCAAGTTAGACCGATCGTTCATTGCTCGTTTAGAGCAACATTCAGCCACCAGAACAATCACTCAAACGGTAATTTCTCTAGCCCACGGTCTCGACATGAGTTTGATCGCGGAAGGTATTGAAACTGTGGAGCAACAAAACATTCTGGCAGAAATGGGATGTGACTTTGTTCAAGGCTTCTACTACGGCGTGCCGATGAATGCCCGTGAGGCTCTTGATTTTATTGCAATGAGATGGCGTGATTAGAGGGCTATCTTGAGGCCAGGTTCTTGAGCGAAAACGGCTTATGCGTGCCCTGCTTCTCCCGAGAGAGCTGACAGGTCAACGCCAAGTTTGGCCAAAGCATGCGTGTATTTCTCGTCGATCGATTTTCCGAAAAGCAGCTCGTCATCGGCCTCACAGTGAAGCCACCCATTGCTGGCAATCTCCGCTTCGAGTTGCCCCGGCGACCAACCTGCATATCCAAGGGCAAACAGGGCTTGTGTAGGCTCGGGTGATTTAGCAATGGCCCGCACCACATCCAATGAAGCTGTCATAGCGACCGTATCGTTAATAGCAAACGTCGATGCATCAGAGAAAAAATCGGGACTATGCAGGACAAAACCACGACTTGTGTCCACGGGCCCGCCAAAATGAACAGGCAAATCTGGGGCATGCAACACGCCATTCTGTGTGCGCTCAAGTAAGTTCAGTTGATCCAGTAAATCGGTAAAGTCCAACTCTTCAGCGACTTTGTTAACGATTAATCCCATGGCACCATCTGTGTTATGGGCGCAGATATAAATGAGGGCGCGGTCAAACCGGTCATCCCCTATGCCGGGCATGGCGATCAACATTTGCCCCTCAAGGCCACTGGGCGCGGCTTCTAACCCGCTTTTCTCACTTGATTGTTTACTCATAGCCCAATGGTGCACCCTCGTACCCAAATTTTCAAGGCTCCAGAAAGATCACAGCTTTGTGTGTATCTGTTAATCGTACAGCCAACTTTGATCTGTATGATGAGATCAGAATTGGGGGCGAGAGACGGGTGTCGGTAACGCGTGGAAAGATACAGAATATGAAATCCCCAATACATAGAGTTTTCATAAACATGGGTTTCGTAATCCCGGTTCTCGCATTGGCGTTTCTCAGTCAAGTAGTGATGTCACCTATTGCACATGCAGCACCCGCATCCGGGAGCAGCGCGTGGGCTGATAATGATGCAGCTCGTGTGCGCCTTATTTCTCAACAAACAAGTATAGATGCTTCATCCGTTACACTCGGTGTTCAAATTCAATTGAGCCAAGGGTGGAAAACCTATTGGCGCAATCCCGGTGACAGCGGCATTCCGCCAAACTTCAATTGGACCGGATCGGAAAACCTCGAACATGCCAAGGTTCTTTGGCCCGCACCCCGTCGCTATGATCTATCTGGTGAAAAGACCTTTGCTTACAAGGATGAAGTGATCTTCCCGGTGGAAATTACCGTCAAAGACCCGACTAAACCTTTGCAGGTCTCACTCGATCTTTTCTACGGCATTTGCGAAGAGATGTGTGTGCCAGCTCATGCGAAAATGTCGCTCACTCTGGGGCCAAGTCAAAAAGCAGAGCCATCTCTTTTCAGAGCAGCGATCGAACGGGCTGTGGCGCGTGTTCCCAAAGCCGCACAAACAATGGGCCTGTCAATGCAAGTCCTACCGATGCCTGAGGCAGTTCATCCAATGGCGAAAGACAAGCAGGGTGTTCGCTACATCGAGCTGCGCATCATCGGCAAAGCCGCGAACAACATTTCCCAAGTTGTGTTGGAAGAAACTGCCGGGACATATTTTTATCATCCCGTGCGCATTGGCGGAGAAGGGGAGATGAATTGTTTTCAGATCGCCTACGAAGTGGCGCGGCCAACGGGGCACAAAGAGCTCCCTGTGCGCCTCACGGCTTGGGGTGAGAGCGGCATAGCCATTTATGCTGATCTAATGCTGCCGTAATTTGCTTTCCCTCATCGCTTGGACAGGGTTTAATAGGCCTACATAAATTATGTGGATCAGGCTGAGCGGCTGTCATAGGCTCGCAACAACCTAAATTGCAAATCATTCAATGGAGAATATCATGAGCATTCAAGTCGGCGACAAATTGCCAGACGTTACTTTGATGTATATGTCCCAAACAGGTCCCACCCCGATCAAAACATCTGAATTGTTTGGCGGAAAAAAGGTAATCATTTTTGCCTTGCCCGGTGCCTTTACTCCAACATGCTCCAACCAACACCTGCCCGGTTTTGTAGAAAATGCAGACCAGCTTCGCGCCAAGGGCGTGGATACGATTGCCTGCCTCTCTGTCAATGATGCATTCGTCATGGGCGCATGGGGCGAGCAACAAAAAGCGGGCGACGACGTGATGATGTTGGGCGATGGCAATGGCGACTTCACAAAAGCCGTTGGCTTGAGCTTTGACGGCTCTGGCTTCGGCATGGGTATCCGCTCATTGCGCTATTCGATGTTGGTTGAAGACGGTGTTCTCAAAGCCCTCAACCAAGAACCAAATCCGAGTGAGGCAAAAGTCTCCGGCGCAGAAACTATTCTGGCACAGCTCTAAAACGAGCCGCCATCATTGAAGTTAAAAAGGGGCTCCTTACAGAGCCCCTTTTTTTAACGCTTAAACTCAGCCATGCCTTGATTGGCGAGTTGGTCTGCTTTTTCATTACCCAGATCACCTGAATGACCTTTGACCCATTCCCATTGCACTTGATGGGGGACGATTGCGGCTTCTAGTGCTTGCCACAACTCAGCATTTTTAACGGGTTTTTTGGCAGACGTACGCCAGCCATTTTTTTTCCAGTTGAAAATCCATTTGGTGATGCCGTCGCGCAAATAGGTGGAGTCTGTGTGGATCGTGACAACGCTTGGATTTTTGAGGGCCTCAAGCGCTTTGATCGCCGCTGTCATTTCCATGCGGTTATTGGTGGTGTTCGTCTCACCGCCACACATTTCTTTTTTGTGGCCATCTGTGAGAAGCCAGGCACCCCAGCCGCCGGGCCCCGGATTGCCCGAGCACGCACCGTCAGTGTAAATAACAATCGTCAATTGAAATATCTCCAAACCTGAGAGGGGGCATCAAAATGTGCCGCCCGCTTAACTGTCCAACCCATAAGCAGAAGGGGATACCACGCTTTGGTGGAAACGCAACTTCTGTAAATACTCACGCGGGTCTTTCGGGCGCACCAATGCGCCTTCGGGTGTGTTGAGCCAGTCATAGGAGCGTGTCAACAGAAAGCGCAAGGCAGACCCCCGGGCAAGCAAAGGCAGGGCGGCGCGTTCCTTTGTGCTTAAAGGCCGCACAGTCTCATAGCCTTTCAGCAACGCGCGGGCTTTGGTAATGTTGAACGCATTGTCCCGTTCAAAGCACCATGCATTGAGGCAAATAGCGATGTCATAGACAAAGGCATCATTGCACGCGAAATAGAAGTCGATCAGGCCCGATAGTTTCTCACCGATGAAAAATACATTGTCGGGGAATAAATCTGCGTGGATGACGCCGCTAGGTAAATCTCGCGGCCATAGTTCTTCCAACTCGCGTAGTTCATTTTCAATTAGAACACTCAAGCCCATCACGACGTCGTCGCAGCGCCCTTCGCATTCCTCGAACAAAGGCCGCCAACCCTTAACTGAAAGAGCATTGGGACGCACAATTTCAAAATCCTGACTGGCAAGATGGAACGCCGCCATCTCTTTACCGAGTTCAAAGCAATGCTTGGGTTGCGGTCTGGAAACACCGTGACCGTCCAAGAAGGAAATGATGGCAGCAGGTCGCCCCGCCAACTCTCCCAAAGTTTCCCCTGTTTTTTGAGGGACCGCAATCGGACACTCCAAGCCTTTGTTGGCCATATGCGTCATCAAACCCAAAAAGAAAGGAAGGTCGGCAGCGTTGGTCCGTTTTTCGTACAAGGTGAGAATGTAATAGCCTTCTTCTGTATGCAGAAGAAAGTTGGTATTTTCCACACCCTCAGCGATACCCTTGTACGATAACAACCCGCCGATGTTGTAGAGCGTAAGGAAGCTCTCAAGAGCTTCGTCGTCAACCTGTGTGTAAACAGCCATGGGGGTCCTCAGAATAGTCGGTAACAAAGGGAGCGGTGAAGCTTTAAGCTGGCGCGCGCAACGAAAGGGGCAATTTAAATTGTACCCGCTCTTGGGCAACTGATATTTCTTCAACAGTCACGTCATATCGTTCTTTGAAGGCGGCGATAACTTCATCCACCAAGACTTCTGGTGCAGAGGCGCCAGCCGCAATGCCGACATGGGAAATGTTTTCCAAACGCGACCAATCAATCTCAGCAGCGCGCTGCACTAAAACTGAATGTGCGCAGCCTTCACGCTCAGCCACTTCCACCAACCGCATGGAGTTAGATGAATTGGGCGCGCCAATGACCAATAAAGCCTCGCACTTAGGTGCAATGGCCTTGACGGCGGCTTGGCGATTGGTGGTGGCGTAGCAAATGTCTTCTTTGTGGGGTACGGAAATGGACGGGAACCGCTCTTGCAACGTCGCAACGATCGCAGCCGTATCATCAACCGACAGGGTGGTTTGAGTGATGAAGGCAACGGCCTCCGGGTTGTCAGGCTGAATGGTGCGCGCATCTTCTACGGTTTCGATCAGCTTGACCGCCCCGTCAGGCAGTTGCCCCATTGTGCCGATGACTTCGGGATGGCCTGCATGTCCAATCATCAAGATTTCGCGTTTCTTGTCGAAATGGCGTTCTGCTTCCATATGCACTTTGGAAACCAGTGGGCAGGTCGCATCCAGATAATCCAAATTGCGGGCTTCTGCTTCTGCAGGGACAGATTTTGGCACCCCGTGCGCAGAAAAAATCACATGTGCATCAGCAGGCACTTCGTCCAATTCATCGACAAAAATAGCCCCTTTTGCTTCCAACCCTTCAACTACAAAGCGGTTGTGAACAATTTCGTGGCGGACATAGACCGGAGGACCAAATTTATCCAAGGCCTGCTCCACAATTTGGATGGCACGGTCCACACCTGCGCAGAATCCGCGCGGGCTAGATAGATAAAGGGTCAAGGCCGGTTTTTTTGGCGCAGACAAGGTCTTCTCCATTTCGAAACGGGTCGTGGGCTTGTGGGGACCAGACGGGTTCGGTACAGTCCGGCGCACAATAGTTTGCGCTTCAGGATTCTCTAAGTTCTAGTATAGCCTAGAGCGCCGGAAGATCCCTCTTAAACCGTATATAGAGGGGGTGACACCGGCAAAGTCAAGAACGCGGCAATAGGTCAGGGCTTCAATACAGGCAAGCCCAAGCAGGCAAAGAAAGAGGCACGATGGCTCATCTCGGGATGACGGCGAAAACGGCACTAAAAATCATGGGTTTCAGCGCCTTTTTGGGCTTGGCTGCATGTGGCGCATCTGTTCAGGCAGAAAATGAAATGAAACTGCGCTTACCGTGTCCCGGTGCGGGCATTCTGGGCAGCACGGAAAAAGTGACTTTGTTCAATGGGGCAGGCCAAGACATCACTGATGTCGTTGTGACCGCCGAAATCGAACGGGTTGTGACCAGCTGCGAGTATGACTTTGATGACGGCATTATCTATGTGGACATTGCCTATCGCGGTGTGGCGGAAGCAGGCCCCGCAGCAACCAACCCAACGATCAACCTATCGGCCTTTTTGGCGCTGACGGAAGTGAACCGCTCTGTATTACGCAAAGATATTGAGCCTATTGAGCTTGATTTCTCAGAAGGGGGCCGCCGCACTGAATTTGTAAAAGTGATTGAAGGCGCGCGCGTACCATACGTGCCACCGTTCGATGGCTCCGCTTACGAATTTCTGGTTGGCTTCCAATTGACCCCAGATCAAGTGGTCTACAACAAAGAGCAAAAAGCAAACCGCTAAGCTTCTGTCAGGGTCGTTCTGCGGTGTTTTGACCCTGTGACACTCATGATCTTGTTCCGATCCTCCATTTGCACACATTGTGCAGGTAAATGGAGGGACGAAACATGTTAAAAAAAATCACCATCACCATTTTGAGCCTGCTTGGGGCGATGAGCATTGCGCTGCTCATCGGCTTTGCGGATGATGTCTCAACCCCTCAATTTGTAGAGGCTGACGGCACGACGACGCCCGGCTCCCTTGCATCCATTGAATGGATAACACTGGGCGGCATTCCTCAATGGACACTCCAGCGCGCCCGTGAAGTTGATCAGCCGATCTTACTGGCCATTCATGGGGGACCTGGCGCTGTCGAGGCAGCAGCCTATCGCGCATTCAATGCAGAGCTAGAAGACCACTTCCTTGTTGTGCACTGGCATCAACGAGGGTCCGGTTGGACCATGGACCGGGAAGCTGGGTTTGGCGATGTGAAGGGTGAGCGGATCTATCAAGACCTTGAAGAGTTGGTTGACGCCCTAAAACAAAAATTTGGCCGTGAGAAAATTTACATCATCGGTCATTCTTGGGGGTCCATTTTGGGCCTGCGCTATGCCTATGAACATCCAGAAAATGTGGCCGCTTACGTCGGTGTAGGGCAGGTGAGCCATTCGCGGGAGAGTGAAAAACGAGGGTGTGAATTTGTCTTAGCCGCCGCTCTGGCTGAAAAGGACAATGCGGCTGTCGACGAGATCAACAGCGCCTGCCAATTTGCAACCGATGAGAACGTGGCTTTCGCCGCTGAAGATATGATGGTGCAACGAAACTACCTCGCGGCCTATGGGGGCGCATTACATGGCCCAATGGGCGTGGCAGACCTCTTGGCGGGTATTCTGGGGACAGATGAAGGAACCTTGAGCGGGTTGGTACGTACCTTTGAAGGCAGCATGGGGTCGATGGCGACCATTTGGCCTGAAATGATGGCCTTTGATGCAACGCCGTGGACCCAGTTTAAGGTCCCTGTATATTTCGCGATTGGCCGCCATGATTATCAGGTAAATGCGGCTCTATCTGCGTCATACTTCGACACAATTGAGGCGCCGTGCAAAAGCGTGAAATGGCTGGAAAACTCTGCGCATTTTTCACTCTTTGAAGAAGCCGATGTGTTTAATCGCTTCATAATTGATACAGTCAAACCGCTGAAATGCCTGCCAGCGCCTTAAGAGAAGGCGCATGTGTGACCCAGAGGCCTCGGATGTGGTCCATTCACCGCTTGATCTTTGGACCATCCCGCACCAGTTTTAAGAGAACTGGAGGAGTTTGGGATGTTGAAAAAAACCTTATTGGGAATAGTAAGCGTAATTGTCTTGGGGCTATCCGCCCTCACCATTGTCCTGACCGTCGGGTTTATGGAAGACGCCTCGACGCCGCCTTTTTTGGATGAAGACGGCAACCGCGTGCCCGGCTCCCTTGCCGCAATGGAGTGGCAGGATATCGGGGGCATTCCGCAATGGACGCTTCTGCGCGCCCGCGACACTTCCCAGCCAATTCTCATCGCCTTGCACGGCGGCCCCGGTGCCATCGAAGCCGAAGCGTACCGCGCATATAATGCCGAGCTTGAAGACCACTTTCTCGTGGTGCACTGGCATCAGCGCGGGGCAGGGTGGACGCTTGATCGCGATTCCGACGGCAGTGACATAAATAGTGAGCGTATTTATCAAGACTTAGAAGAACTGGTCGAGCTCATGAAAACACGGTTTGGCCGCGAGAAAGTATTTCTAGTCGGTCATTCATGGGGCTCAATGATTGGCCTGCGCTACACCTATGAGCATCCAGAAAATGTGGCCGCTTATGTCGGCATTGGTCAGGTTCAGAACTTGAAAGAAAGCGAAAAGCTAGGGTGCGGCTTTATCCTAGAGAAAGCGCAAGCCGCGCAGGATGCAGACGCGATTGTTGAAATCAACAAAGCCTGCGCCTTCGTAAACGATGCCACCAAACCTTATGATATGGAACAAATGTTTGTGCAACGTGGCTACCTCTCCCAATATGGAGGGGCCTTTCACGGGCCAATGGGCATGACAGATATGCTCTATGATGTATTGACCAAAACCGATGAAGGGACGCTGAGTGTCTTGTTGCGGATGGCGCAGGGCAGTCTTGATTCGGCAGATAGAATGTGGCCAGAGCTGATGGCCTTTGATGCCGCACCGTGGACCGAGTTTAAAGCGCCCATCTTTTTCGCGTTGGGCCGACATGATTATCAGGTCAACGCCGGTTTGGCAGCACAGTATTTCGAAACACTGAATGCCCCCTGCAAACACTTGGAATGGTTCGAAAATTCCGCTCACAGCCCGCTTTTCGAAGAGGCTGAGGCGTTTAACTACTTCATGATCAACACCGTCAAAAATGTCGAATGTAGCCTGCCGCCCCAGTAAAATAGGCGCATTTTAAGGGTTTAGGAGACTGGTCCAGCACGTCGAAACCAGGAGCAGGAGAGTTCTATTGACTCTTTTTTGCACCGCACTAGTATCGCGGCCACATACAGATGATCCCTGCGGGAGAGATCTGCTGCCCCGTTGAAGGGGTGAAGACGCCGAAGGAGCAACCGCCCCGGAAACTCTCAGGCAAAAGGACCGCAGGTGTATGACACTCTGGAAAGAAGATGTAGCTGGGTTTACCCAGCAGGCATCTCACCGAAGGACGTAGGAGGGCCGATCACATTTGATTGGTGCTTGAAATCTCTCAGGTGCAGGCGACAGAGGGGGCACAAAGCCAGTTTTGGCATTGTGACTCTGAATCCGCGCTTTTTTTAAGGGCGTAAACCTGAAGTGAGATCAAATGGGCACCGCCTCCACAAATGATACCGAGCTATTGGTGACACCTCTGCACGCACTCCACATTGAGCTCGGCGCAAAGATGGTGCCCTTCACAGGCTACGACATGCCCGTGCAATATCCACTAGGTGTCATGGGAGAGCACAATCATACCCGCCAAAAAGCGGGCTTGTTCGACGTCTCTCATATGGGCCAAGCCCTCCTTGTCGGTCCCGATCATGAAACAACAGCGGCAGCGCTTGAAGCCCTGACCCCAGGTGATTTCAAAAGTCTTGCGCCCGGCGAAATTCGCTACACTCTCCTTCTCAACGAAGACGGCGGAATTCTCGATGACCTGATGGTCACCCGCCACTGGGCAGACGAAGGCACGTTATTTCTGGTGGTGAATGCGGCCTGTAAAACCGAAGACTTCGCTCATATCTCCGCCAATTTGCCCGAGGGCATCCAGCTTCAGCCGATTACGGACCGCGCGCTCATCGCGCTGCAAGGTCCTGAAGCGGGCGCCATATTCGAAAAGTTCGCTCCCGCAAGCGCTCAGATGATTTTCATGCAAGCAGCGGCTCTCTCAGTAGAGGGTAGCATTTGTTTCGTCTCTCGCTCAGGCTACACGGGTGAAGATGGCTTTGAAATCTCCGTACCAGAAGCCGACGCTGAAAAAGTCACCCGCGCCCTTCTCGCCGTAGACGGTGTGGAAGCTATCGGCCTTGGCGCGCGCGATAGTCTGCGGTTGGAAGCTGGTCTCTGCCTCTACGGTCACGACATTGATACGACAACTACACCGGCAGAAGGTGGCTTGTTGTGGGCAGTGCCAAAACGGCGCCGAGCAGAAGCAAACTTCCCCGGCGCGCAAAAAATTCTCGAGCACATCGCCAACGGCGCGCCGCGCAAACGGGTAGGTATTTTGCCAGAAGGCAAAGCGCCCGCGCGTGAAGGAACAGAAATTCAATCAGCCGACGGACAAACCATTGGCTCGGTCACGAGCGGTGGTTTCGGCCCCACTTTTGGCGGCCCTATTGCGATGGGTTATGTGGAGAAGGCTCACGCAAAAATTGGCACAGAGCTCGTGTTGATCGTGCGCGGAAAACCCCGTCCAGCCAAAGTCGTCAAAATGCCATTTGTGCCGCAGAATTATTACCGCGGCGTCTAATTCAATCAATTATCGACACGTCGAAAAGAGTGGGAACAGAACATGAGCGATATCAAATACACAAAAGACCACGAATGGGTGCGTATCGAAGGCGATACCGCAACCTTCGGCATTACCACTTACGCCCAAGAGCAATTGGGCGATGTGGTGTTTGTGGAACTACCAGCCGTCGGCGCAGAGCTTGCACAAGGTGATGACGCAGCCGTTGTTGAATCAGTAAAAGCTGCCTCCGAAGTCTATGCGCCATTGTCTGGAGAAGTGCTGGAAGTAAACGGCGCGCTAGAAGATGCGCCCGCAACCGTCAACGAAGATGCAATGGGCGACGGCTGGTTTGCCAAGCTCAAATTCTCAGACTCCGACGAGCTTGAGGAAATGATGGACGAAGCTGCTTACTCAAAATTTATCGCTGAATTGGACTAATCCCATGCGTTATTTGCCTCTTTCTCAAACCGATCGCCAGCAAATGCTGAGCACAATCGGTGCGGGTTCCATCGACGACCTGTTCGTAGATGTACCTGATGCTGCACAACGTGACGGCCTTGTCGATTTGCCACGGCGCAAAGGCGAGCTAGAAGTTGAGCGTCATATGACAGCGCTTTCCAACAAAAACATTTCGGCCAGTTCCGTGCCGTTTTTTGTCGGGGCAGGGGCATATAAACACCACGTGCCAGCAACGGTGGATCACCTGATCCAACGCTCAGAGTTTCTCACGGCTTACACGCCGTATCAGCCTGAGATCGCCCAAGGCACATTGCAATATCTTTTCGAGTTCCAAACGCAAGTTGCCATGCTGATGGGCATGGATGTCGCTAACGCGTCAATGTACGACGGCTCAACTGCATGCGGCGAAGCAGTTCTCATGGCGCACCGCATCACCAAACGCCGCAAGGCCGTGCTATCAGGCAATCTGCACCCTCACTACCGCGAAGTCGTAGAGAACCTCTCAGACTTTGCAGATTATGAAGTTGACCGCGGTGAAATTCGCCCGGACGGTGGCGCTGATTTGAAGCCGCGCATCGACAAAGATACGTCTTGTGTGGTTGTGCAAAACCCAGACTTCTTTGGCCGCGCTCGCGACCTGTCTCACTTGGCAGAGGCCGCCCATGCAGTCGGAGCTCTTCTCATTGTTGTGGTGCCCGAGGTTATTTCTCTAGGCTTGCTCACGCCGCCGGGCGAAATGGACGCAGACATTGTGGTTGGCGAAGGCCAATCACTCGGCAATCCATTGAACTTTGGTGGCCCATACGTCGGCCTTTTTGCATGTAAGAAAAAATACGTGCGTCAAATGCCGGGGCGTCTGTGCGGTGAAACGGTAGACGCAGAAGGGCGGCGCGGTTTTGTGCTCACTCTTTCCACCCGTGAACAACATATTCGCCGGGAAAAAGCGACCAGCAACATTTGCACCAACTCAGGACTTTGCTGCCTAGCCTTCACCATCCATCTCTCGCTTCTGGGCGAAGAAGGTTTCACAAAATTGGCGCGCATCAATCATGCCCACGCGGTGAAACTTGCTGACCAGCTAGAAGCTATCGAGGGTGTAGAAGTCCTAACCGACAATTTCTTCAACGAGTTCACAATCCGCACGCCCAAGTCTGGTGCCAGCGTGATTGATGCGTTGGTTGAGAAAAACATTTTGGGCGGAGTGCCTGTGTCGCGGCTGTTGCCAGACGTGGACGAAGCCAAAAACCTAATCGTGATAGCGAACACTGAAATCAACACGGACGAAGACCGTGCGGCCTATATCACCGCATTGCAGGAGGTGCTGTCATGAGTACGATGAACACACAAGGCCGCCCGACAGGCGTCGGCGAAGTCGGCAGTGCTGAACGCCAAACGTTCACAGGCAACCGGGCCCTTCAACAAGAAGAAGGCCTAATTTTCGAACTCGACAGCCCCGGTTCTTACGGCGTGGACTTCGACGAACCAGATGCATTTGAAGAGCGTCTCGGCGGCATTAAGCGTCGCGGCCGCATTGGCCTGCCTGATATGGCTGAACCTGTCGTCATGCGCCATTATGTGCGCTTGTCTCAAAAGAACTACGCCATTGATGCAGGGCTATATCCACTCGGCTCCTGCACCATGAAACACAATCCGCGCCTAAATGAAAAAACAGCGCGGCTTCCCGGATTTGCAGATGTGCACCCCCTCCAGCCGCAACAAACTGTTCAAGGCGCAATTGAGGTGATCGACCAGCTGGCTCATTGGCTCAAAGTGCTCACGGGCATGCCAGCCATCGCTATGTCGCCCAAAGCAGGTGCCCACGGCGAACTATGTGGGATGATGGCCATCGATGCCGCCATCCGCGCAAAAGGCGAGGCCGATACGCGTAAACGTGTGCTTGTGCCTGAAAGTGCCCACGGGACAAATCCGGCCACAGCAGCTTTGTTGAACTACACAGTCGATACGATCCCTGCCAATGATGAAGGCCGTGTGGACTTGGAAGCATTCAAAGCCAAGCTCGGTCCTGATGTTGCTGCTATCATGCTCACCAACCCCAATACATGTGGTTTGTTTGAGCGCGACATTATCGAGATTGCAGAAGCGATCCACGAAGTCGGCGGCTATTTCTATTGCGACGGCGCAAACTTCAATGCCATTGCCGGGCGTGTACGTCCCGGCGATCTGGGCGTGGACGCAATGCACATCAATTTGCACAAAACCTTCTCCACCCCACATGGCGGGGGCGGCCCAGGTGCTGGCCCAGTTGTCTTGTCAGATGCATTGGCACCCTATGCGCCTTTGCCGTGGACAGTAGACACAGGCAACGGCTTTATGCTGCAAGAAACCGCCGAAGAAACTGGGCAAACGCCTTTCGGACGGATGACGGCTTTCCACGGTCAAATGGGTATGTTCACCCGAGCATTGACTTACATGCTCAGCCACGGCTCAGACGGTATCAGAAAGGCCTCCGAGGATGCCGTTCTCTCAGCCAACTATGTGCTGGCATCTCTCAAAGACGAGATGAGCGCCCCCTTTGAAGGCCCCTGTATGCATGAAGCGCTCTTTGACGACAGTTTCCTAAAAGGAACAGGTGTGGAGACCCTCGACTTTGCCAAAGCAATGATCGACGAGGGCTATCACCCGATGACCATGTACTTCCCCTTGGTCGTGCATGGCGCAATGTTGATTGAGCCCACAGAGTCTGAATCTAAGGCGGCGGTGGACCTCTTCATCGCAACACTGGTGGATCTTTCGCGGAGCGCGAAGCGGGGCGAAACCGACCGCTTCTCCGGTGCGCCTTATTTGGCGCCGCGCCGCCGGTTGGACGAAACCTTGGCCGCTCGTAAACCAATCCTCAAATGGACGCCGCCGGCACAAGCTAAAGCCGCCGAATAGGACAGCTAGAATGCAAATTTGAAAAGGGGAGGGCATTCATGTCCTCCCTTTTTTGTGATCAATCGGCAGTTCGCCAGAGTCCAGACACACAAAACCCCGCTGAGCATATGCTCAGCGGGGTTTTGAAGTCGTTGCATTAAGCGATAAGGCTTAGTGCAATTTGTCTTTAACTTCACCGATTGATTTGTCGAGATAAGCAGTGGCTTTGTCGCCGGCTAGTTTCTCAGCAATAATCTTTTCGGCGGCAGAAACCGCAACATTTGCAGCGATATCACGTACTTCTTGCACAGCGCGTGCTTCAGCTTGCGAAATCTTGTCTTCTGCCATCTTGGTCCGACGTTCCAAAGAAGCCTGAAGGGCCTCCCGAGTTTCGGCAGCCAGACGTTCTGCTTCAGCTTCAGCCAACTCGATAATATCTTGGGCTTCTTTTTCGGCATCACGTTGTTTGCGCTGATAAGAGGCAAGGAGCTGTTGAGCTTCTTCACGCAATTGGCGCGCTTGGTCGAGTTCTTTAGAGATCTCATCCGAGCGTTTATCAAGAGCTGCTCCAATTGTCTTATGAGCGCCTGCTTTAAGTGCAAGACCCAAAAAGATAACTAGACCAACAAAAACCCAGAAAGTTCCGTCCATCATTAATGACATGATCAACCCTCTTGGTTCATGGCTGCATCCACAGCCTGTGAGATTTGAGCCGCATCAGCATCATCACCCAGCAATTGAGTGATAACAGCGCCTGCTACGTCGCTCGCCACGGTGCGTACATTTTGCAATGCTGCATCTTTGGTTGAAGCAATCCGAGTTTCGGCTTCTTCAACTTTTTTGGCCAGCTCAGCTTCAAGAGCTTCGCGTTGCTTCTCTGTCTGCGCATTCAAACGCTCGCGGGTTTCCTGAGCGATAGCGTGAGCTTTCCCCCGGGCTTCAGCCAAAGCCAACTCGTAGGCTTGGATGGCGTCATCCGTCTGCTGTTTGAACTGTGCAGCCTGATCAAGATCATCGGCAATACGATCGCGACGTTCCTCAATCACAGTGCCAATACGTGGCAAAGCAATTTTGGACATCAGATAGTACAAGATGCCGAATGTGATCACGAGCCAGACAAGCTGTGGTTCAAATGTAGTGACGTCGAAAGGAGGGAAGTTACTGCCATGTTCAGCTTGCTGAACAGTGCCTTCAGTCAATTCGGATGTCATATTTGTGTCTTGGGACATTCTAGTCGCCTCCGTTTAGTTGCTGGCCGCTCTGCACAAGGCAGAAACGGCCTGCACCCAAAATCGTCAAAATTAGACGACGAAGAGGAGGATAAGTGCGACTAGCAATGAGAAAATGCCAAGCGCTTCTGTCACGGCGAAACCGAACAGCAAACGACCGAATTGGCCGTCAGCAGCTGATGGGTTGCGCAGTGCGCCTGACAAGTAGTTCCCGAAAATTGTGCCCAGGCCAATGCCCGCGCCGCCCATTCCGAGGCAAGCAATGCCAGCGCCAATGTATTTTGCTGCTTCCGCTTCCATAATCATGCTCCTGTTGCGTCTGTCTTAAAATTCAACGGTTAGAGGAACGATCGTTCGTTCCAAGAAATTTCTCTTCCAAGTCGTATTAGTGACCCGGATGTAATGCATCGCTGAGATACATACATGTGAGAACGGTAAACACGTAGGCCTGCAAGAATGCCACAAGGAATTCAAGCGCGGTCAACGCGACAATCATGCCCATTGGAAGAATGGCCCCGACAATGCCGAGAACGCTTCCAGTGGAAACAAAGGTAATAATGAAACCTGCAAAGATCTTCAACGTAATGTGACCAGCCAAAAGGTTGGCGAACAAACGTACAGACAGGCTAATCGGGCGTGAGAGATAAGAGATGATCTCAATCAATACCACGAGAGGAAGAAGGGCCGCAGGGGCGCCTTCAGGAACAAAGAGCTTCAGAAAGCCAAGGCCGTTCTTGGCAAAGCCAACCAATGTCACCCCAATAAACACAGTCATCGCCAAAGCGAAGGTCACAACGATGTGGCTCATCACGGTGAAGGCGTAAGGGAACATGCCGAAGAGGTTGGCAAAAAGCACAAACATGAAGAGCGTAAAGATGAACGGGAAGAACTTCTGGCCGTCAGAGCCAGCGTTCTCACGCACCATGTTGGCAACAAATTCGTAGGACATTTCCACGATCGACTGCATGCGGCCCGGCACCATGGCCCGTCCGCGCATGGCGAAGATGGTAAAAGCAGTGACGGCGAACATAGTGATCACCATCCACAAGCTTGAGTTTGTGAAAGAGGCGTTGATACCACCAAAATCCAACGGGATGAGTGTTTGGATTTGGAACTGGTGAATGGGGTCTACTGGGAAACCGCCTTGAGCTTGATCTGCTGACACGCCATTGCCTTATTCAGTTGCGTCGGGTGTATTCCCGACAGAATCTTCTGGTTTTGCATCGTCTGTTTCTGTGCTGCTTGTGCCCATATTTTGGGTAACACGCAACACATTCATTATAGCTGCTGCAAAACCCAGTCCCAGACCCAATATTAGGAACAAAGGAATTGTCCCCAACCAGTAATCTAGTAGCCAACCCAATCCTGTGCCGGCAATGATTCCGGCAATAAACTCGGTTGATAAACGCAAACCAACACCCATGTCAGATCTACGTTTCTGGCTTTCCGCCGCATCTGTCTTGTGACGCTCCTTTTTGGCTAAGTGTATGCGCTTTTCCAAATCGGATAGCGCGCCAACTTCACCCTGCGTGAGCCGCGACGATTGAGATTTCTTGTCAGAATTGTCTGCCAATTCTTAGATCCCCGCGTAAAAACGCCCAGCTAAAGCGGCTGGACTCTCCTTAAGTCGCGCGCAACATACTGTCGGGACTACCCCCTGTCAAGAACCGTTAGGAGATGCTTAACTTATTGAAAATAATGAGTTATTTAGAACTTTTCGCGACTGCGGCATTTGGTCCCCCCATCCAGCTGATTCTAGTGACAAAAAAGGGGAACCATTTAGGTTCCCCTTTCGAAAAAATGTGCATGAATTGCAACCAATTGGACCATAAGTGGCCTAACTGGCCTCCAAAAGCTCGTCTGCCGCAGCCAAATCGACCGATACCAGTGTCGATACACCGCGCTCCTGCATCGTAACTCCGAACAATCGGTGCATACGCGCCATGGTAAGGGCGTGGTGAGTGATGATGAGGAACCGTGTTTCGGTTGTGCGAACCATTTCTTCCATCAAATCACAGAAACGCTCCACATTGGCGTCATCAAGTGGGGCGTCGACCTCATCGAGGACGCAAATAGGAGACGGGTTGGTCAAGAATACCGCGAAAATCAGCGACATCGCGGTCAACGCTTGCTCGCCACCAGACAGTAGCGACATGTTTTGCATGCGTTTGCCAGGTGGGCGGGCCATGATTTCAAGGCCAGCTTCTAGCGGGTCATCTGATTCTGTAAGAGCCAAATGAGCCGTTCCGCCGCCAAATAAGTGGGTGAAGAGGCGGGTGAAATTGGTGTTGACCGTTTCAAAGGCCTCCAACATCCGCTCGCGCCCTTCTTTGTTCAGGCTGCCAATGCCTTGGCGTAGTTTCGAAATGGCTTCTTCTAAGTCTTCGCGCTCGCGCACCATTGTGTCGAACTGTTCGGTGATCTCAGCGGCTTCTTCGTCGGCGCGTAGGTTTACACCGCCCAGATTTTCACGTTCGCGCTTAAGTCGGTCAAGCTTGGCTTCGATTTTGTCCAATGGGGGCAGTTCTTCGCCCTCTTTGAGCTCAGCTTTAGCCAATGCTTGTGCGGCCGCACAATCTAGAATTTCCCGAATACGTGCTTCTGTATCTGCTTTGCGTTCCCGCGCCCCATCAACCAAGCCATCAATCCGCGCACGTTCTTCACGTGTTTCAGAGAGCGCATGCTGTGTTTCGCGCAACAATTTGTCGGCTTCGGATAGCTTTTGCTCAGAGGCCGCTAAGAGGTCCGCTGTTTGCGTGCGTTTCGTGTCAGCTTCACTAATTTTAGTCAGCAAAGACCGGCGAGACGCTTCGACGCGGCCCGGAATTTGTTTCACGTCGGCCAATTCAGTTGTCGCGCCCGTTTGGCGTTCTTTAAGGGTTGAGATCTGCTGATCAGCATTGCCAGAGCGTTGAAGCCAGGCATCGCGCTCTTGAGTGATTGCGTCAAGGCGGCGAGAGCGAACCTGCGCATCTCGGTTCAAGCCTTCTAAGGAGGCCCGTGCTTCGGTCAGCGCAATCCGCAGTTCGCCAACTTGAGCACGCACATCGCCTAACCGCTCACGCAGCGCATCATCAGGCTGTAATTCGCTCAGGCCTGCATTCGCTTCTGCCAAAGTGGTCTTTGCATCTTCAAGTTCAGGACGTAGGCGTTCGTCAGCCTCTGACAAAGCACCCAAGCGCGCAATTTGCGAGGATGCTTGGCGTTCCGCCAGAGCAAGCGCATTGCGAATACGAGACTCATCGCCCTGAGTTGTGCGTAGGGCTTTGCGAGCATCGCTTTCTTGCTGGGTGCTTTCCTGCACGACAAGGCGCGCAGTCTCAAAATCATCCCGCTTGGACCGTGCGAGTGAGCGTGCATCGCCAATTTCATCTTCCAAATCAGCCAACCGGTTGCGTTGCTCAAGGCGCTTTGCAGCAGCCGTTGGCGCTTCGGCCGCAGCCGTATATCCATCCCAGCGCCACAGGTCTCCGTCTTGGGAAACCAAGCGCTGTCCACCTTTAAGGGAGGCTTGCAGCACCTTACCTTGCTCTTTGCTCACCACGCCAATATGGGAAAGGCGGCGGGTAAGAGCAGGAGGGCCATCAACAAATTTGGCCAAAGAAACAACGCCGTCTGGCAAAATGGCTGGATTATCGATCGCGGGCAGCGCGTCCCAATGAACAGGTGCTGCCGTGTCCGTAGGTACAGTCAGGTCTTCACCAAGGGCTGCACCCAAAGCTGTTTCGTAGCCCGGCTCAACAGTTACTGTGTCGATCACCGGCGGCCAAAGCCCTCCATCATCAACGGCCAATAAATTGGAGAGGGCTTTGATTTCAGCCGAAAGGCGCTCTAGTTCTTTTTCAGCCGCGGCCATTGGCTCACGTGCATCGGCTTCCGTAGCGCGGGCAGCCTTGATGACTTCCTCAGCTTTTACAGAGGAGGCCTCGGCATTTTTAACAATGGCGAGCGCTTCTTCCAGCTCATCGGAATGCTGTGCAATTTCCTGCTTCTTGGCTTCAACTGCCGCCAAGCCAGCTTTCTCGCGAGCAATTTCCTCAAGCTGGCGCACCAATTTGCCGATCCGTTGATCAGATTGCCGAGCCGATTGTTCCAAGCTCTGCCGTTGTGCGCCATGTTCCGCAGCTTCTTTTGAAAGCGCGTCGAGTTTGGCTTCTTCTTCCCGAAGGGCTGTATCACTCTGCTTAACTTGCTCGGCAGCCTTTTCGTGAGAATCACCCTGTGCATCATCCTCAGAGCGCAAAGTTGTTTCTTCCGCCTCAAGCCGTTGCAAGGCACCGTCTGTATCTGCGACCAGAACAATTTCGCGCTCAAGGTCTTGGGCGACTTGTGCAATCCGGGCTTCAAGCTGTGCAGCTTGTTGGCGGGCGCGTTGTTCTTCGGAATCGAGGTTTTCTTTCTCAATCGTCAAGCGATGTAAAGCGGCTGCCGCTGCAGCTTCTGCATCACGCAGTTCAGGCAGCTTTTGCGAGGCCAAGGCCTGCGCCACAGAGGCAGCCGAAGAGGCTTCTGTATATTCACGAACACGCGTGTCGGTATCTTTTAACCGTGCTTCTTCTGTTTCCAGAATGTTTTTGGCGTGGCTCCAACGCAAATGAAGGACGATGGATTCCGCTTGGCGAATATGGCCTGACAAGTTGCGATAACGGGTTGCTTGGCGTGCTTGTTTCTTCAAGCTGGCCAACTGCCCTTCATATTGGGTCATCACATCGTCAAGGCGTGTCAAATTTGTTTCAGCGGCTCTAAGGCGCAGTTCCGCCTCGTGGCGCCGTGTATAAAGACCCGTAATGCCCGCCGCTTCTTCCAAAATACGACGACGATTGATCGGTTTGGACGAAATCAGCTGCCCAATTTTACCCTGGCTCACAAGGGCCGGAGAGTGAGACCCCGTGGAGGCATCAGCAAACAGAAGCTGCACATCACGTGCGCGCGCATCTTTTGCATTGATTTTGTAGTTGGAGCCTTTGTCTTTCTCAATCCGGCGGATCACTTCAATGCTGTCGTCGCCATTGTAGGCCGCAGGCCCCGTGCGATCAGAATTGTCCATGATAAGTGTTACTTCGGCATGATTGCGGGCGGGCCGGGTATTGGTCCCGGCAAAAATCACATCTTCCATGCCCGTGCCGCGCATGTTTTTGAAGGAATTCTCACCCATCACCCAGCGCAAGGCTTCAAGCAAGTTAGATTTTCCGCACCCATTTGGCCCGACAATACCGGTAAGGCCCGGCTCAATATGGAGTTCGGTAGGCTCAACAAAGGACTTAAAGCCCGAAAGACGGAGACGAGAAAACTTCACTTTAGCTGCCTATAAATCAGGTGAACGATACAGAACGCGGCGATGTTTTACCAAAAACATCGGATGGAAACTCTTCTGCGATTTCTCAAGGAAGCCGCAGAAGAGAGCAATGGATCACGATTCGGGTAGGTGCTTCAGCAGAATTTTCTCAAACACCGCAAAGTCAGGCTGACCCGCATCATTCACGGGAACACCAGAAAACATTTCGCCATTGATGTAAAAAGTCGGGGTGGAATTCACACCAATTTCTTCAGAACCTTGTTTGAAGACTGCCTGCAGGTCGGCGAGAACATCAGCTCGTTGCAGACACGCTCCAAAGCTTTCTTCTGTAAAGCCGCCTTGTTTGGCAATGCTCGCTAAAGCGCTCATCGTGTCTTGGCCTGAGTTCCGAATCCATTGACCTTGCGCATTAAACAACGCGTCGATGAATTTGTAATACCGGTCATCACCAGAACAGCGTGAAATCATGAAAGCCGCAGTTGCCGCTGGATCAAAAGAAAAGGGCCGCAAAACAAAGCGTACTTTGCCTGTGTCGATGTACTTGCTCTTCAGCTCTGGGTAGATCTCACGGTGAAAAGTGCCGCAATGTGAGCAAGTGAGGGAGGCATATTCGTAAATGGTGACTGGTGCATTCTCATCACCTAGGAAGAGGTCACCCATGGGGCCTTGCACCGCCAGTTTGTCTTCAATTGAGCTCGGTTGAGCGTATGAGTATCCCAGATACCCAAGTCCAACGACTACTACAAGTCCAGCTACGGCCAGAATCGATCGCATATTTTGTTCCAATCTTTTGCATCCCTACTAGATGTTGATAAATATTACGCAGAGGCGGAGCCTGCTGCAACAGAACCTTTCACTTGCATCCCGTCGAGAATCGCGGCAAGGGCCCGCCTGATCGGTGCTAATTCCCGGGTTTTGGGCTTTTAGCTGAGGCGGGGCGGTTCGACGCCAGAACTTTTCGCCCCAACCTCTCCAAAGATGCCTTCAAGTCAGTATCCCCAATATTGGACAATTCTTGGGCAAGGGCTGTTTCTTCCTCAACCGCGAGTGTTCGAAAGACCCGTGCTCGACCTTTTTGCGCAATCGGGAGAGGGCCTTGGATCAATTTGAGGCGAGTGATGGCCTGATAGCCGTAGTACCCGTTGATCCGATCGAGGATTTGCGGGCCCATATGCTGGAATTCCAACGCGGCAGGTCCTTCAACCCGAATAAGCAGCGTGCCGCCTTCAGGTCGGGCCCGCCGATTCGGGGCGCTTTTGTCCCGTCGTCGTGGGAACGTCAGTTTTTCCGGCAGACTAAATTCAGAAAGTCGGCCCACAATATCGACCCAGTGGCGCAGAATATGAGCGTCTGCAAACCCTTGAGCTTTGTAAATTGGGTCAGCCGCCTTCGCGATCCGCGCACTCAAGGGTGGCGGAATCTTTTGTTTGCGCCTCGGCTTGGTGGGCGGAAACTGAATTTGTGGCGTATTAAAAGGGGTTCTGGCCATAGCCATGCTATTCTGCCCTAAAATTAATCCAGATTCGACTGTTCTCATGCCCACCGACAAAAAAACTGCACCCAAACGCCGCAACTACAAAGAAGCAAAGGCGCTGCTTGATTGGTACGACCGTCATGCGCGCCAATTGCCGTGGCGTGCGCCGCCTAATTCTGGTCGCCGAACGTTGCCTTATAGAGTGTGGCTCTCCGAAATCATGTTGCAACAAACCACGGTTGTGACCGTCGGCCCCTATTTTGAGAAGTTTCTCAGCCTTTGGCCAACTGTGGAGGCGCTTGCCGCCGCAACCCAAGATCAGGTGCTCCACGCGTGGGCAGGGTTGGGGTATTATTCGCGCGCCCGTAATCTGCATAAATGCGCACAAACCCTCGTGGCCGATTTCGACGGTGTTTTTCCCAAAGACGAAGAGACGCTATTGTTGCTCCCCGGCATTGGGCCGTATACCGCCGCAGCAATTGCCTCCATCGCGTTTGACGTCAAAGCAACCGTCATGGACGGCAATGTGGAACGGGTTGTGGCGCGCTATTACGCCATCAACACACCTTTACCTGATGCAAAGAAAGAGCTGAAGCTATTGGCCGGTGCGTTGACGCCCCACAAACGTCCCGGTGATTATGCTCAAGCGATGATGGATTTGGGCGCGACCATTTGTACGCCGCGCAATGCCAATTGCCCACAGTGTCCGTTCTCCAAAAACTGCATGGCTTTGGCTCAAGGGGTCGTGGATGTTCTCCCAAAGCGCGTGCCCAAAAAACAAAAGCCGACACGCAGAGGGACAGCCTTTTGGCTGCTCCGCAAAGACGGCGCAGTGTGGATACGTAAACGTCCTGAAAAAGGCCTGCTTGCCTCAATGATGGAAATCCCGTCAACCCACTGGCATGAAGAGGCAATATTGGGAGAAGGGGATATACCAACGCGTGCAAATTGGCGGCGAACCCCCGGCATTGTCAAACACACCTTCACCCATTTCCATTTAGAGTTGGCGGTCGTGCACGCAAGTGTATCAACCACACCACAAATAGAGGGCATCTGGGTTCAGCCAAAGGACTTGGGCGATTATGCGTTGCCGACAATTATGAAGAAAATCATTGCCCACGCGCTTGCCCAGTAGGGGCCCAACCACCATCTAAATGAAAACGGGCCGCTCTAAAAGCGACCCGTCAAATTATTCCTTCAAAATCAATTTGGTGTTGGTGGCACCATCTCCGCGCGAATTTTTTGCCGGAGCAAGTCAATCGGTTGCAATTTGTTGCCGACTTTAAAGTGCCAATAGGTCCAACCGTTACAGGCTTCTAATCCCTGAACATGAGCACCCATTTTGTGGATTGAGCCGGTCGCATCTTTGCAAGCCAGTGAGCCATCTGCGCGAATTTTTGCCGCATGACGCTTGCGCGGATCATAAAGCACGGTGCCAGGTTCCAACAGGCCGCGTTCCACAATCGTACCAAACGGCACACGAGGTTGGGACCGTTTAGACTGGGTCACAGCGATGGTTTCAGGCGTGGCTGTTTTAGTGTCCTTCAACCGCGCTTTGGCAACTTCGATATATTTGGATTCTTGCTCAATACCAATGAAGTTCCGGCCCAGTTTTTTAGCCACAGCACCCGTGGTGCCACTGCCAAAGAACGGGTCCAAAATAATGTCACCCGGATTAGTCGTCGATAAGATAACGCGGTGTAGCAATGCTTCTGGCTTTTGAGTTGGATGGGCTTTATTGCCCTCATCATTCTTTAAGCGCTCTTTGCCAGTGCAAATGGGCAAAGTCCAATCAGACCGCATTTGCAAATCTTCATTGAGGGATTTCATCGCCTCATAATTGAACGTGTATTTTTTCTGGTCCGCAGATTTAGTTGCCCAAATCATTGTCTCATGCGCATTGGTAAAACGTGTGCCACGGAAATTCGGCATTGGATTGGTCTTGTTCCAGATCACATCATTCATGATCCAGTAGCCCAAGTCTTGCAGCGTTGCGCCAACACGGAAAATATTGTGATACGAGCCAATAACCCAAATCGCGCCATTATCTTTCAAGATACGTCGCGCAGCACTCATCCATTCATGAGTGAATTTGTCATAGGCTTGGAAACTGGAAAATTGATCCCAGTCGTCCGTTACGCCATTCACTTTGGAGTGGTCCGGGCGTGTAAGCCCATCACCAAGTTGCAGATTATATGGTGGATCTGCAAAAATAAGATCGACGGATTTCTCCGGCAATGCGTTCATGAGCTCAATGCAATTGCCTTGCAAAATTTCATTGGCCGGAATCCGTTCAAACTGACGCGTACGCCCCACAAGCAAATCTCCTGTCACTCTAGTCATCGGTGAGGCACGGATAATGAGTCAACTAGGGTTAACGATCAATTAAATTCTTATGAATCAAAGGCTTAGAGATCGACTTTCATCCACAGGCTACTAAATAGAGTCACTTTGAGTCCGTCGGACTCAACATGTTGCGTATGGGGGCGTAACTTTTTCTGTGCTCAGGAGACACCCCAAGGCGCCAAAGCGCCTCTTTGTGTGATTTGGTCGGATATCCCTTGTTCTGTTTCCAGCCGTAACCCGGATATGTCGCGTCAAGTTCGACGAGTATTCTGTCGCGTGTCACCTTCGCCACAATGGAGGCAGCCGCGATAGACAACGACCGACCATCGCCTTTAATGATCGCCTGAGCCGAGAGATCGGTTGGCGGTGTGAACTTCCCGTCTACCAAAATATGGTCAGGTTGTTGGGGCAGCGCTGCAACAGCACGTGCCATGGCATCAAGAGTGGCGTGGTGAATATTGAGCGCATCAATTTGTTGGGGCGAAGAGGCGGCAATCCCCACATCGCATGATTGTATGATGAGGGCGAAGAGCGCCTCGCGTTTGACCTCAGATAGTTTTTTTGAATCATTGAGCCCATCTGGAATGGCCTCGGGGCGTAATCGAACAGCCGCAGCCACAACCGGCCCCACAAGAGGACCGCGACCTGCTTCATCGACACCGACCACATAGGACGACGGCGCTCCCGCTTCAGTTTCAAATGAATAGTCGGGCTTTGGAGGTGTTTTCGTACGATCTGTCATCGGGGCAGTGTCGCTGAATTCTTGGCCACCGAAAAGCTCAAAGTGGATAGCCCTATCAAGTCGTAACCAGCTAAAAAAGATCCATCTGGTTTTGAGCTGCGGCGGCCGTTGGTTTCTGAGGTCGCTCGGGAGGGGTAAACAGGTCGCAGTTTAAATGTAGGTCGCGCCGACCCATGCCATGGCGTTGGCACGCCAAATCAAAGCGGCGTTTAAGCAACCATGCATAAGGTCCATCTCCGCGCATGCGTTTGCCCCACTCAGCATCATAGTCTTTGCCATTGCGGGTGGAGCGCATCAATTTCAACACCCGCTCGGCTCGGTCGGGTACATTTTCACGCAGCCATTCTTTAAACAGGTCTTTGACCTCATGGGGCATACGCAACAAAATGTAGCCAGCTTGTTTGGCCCCGGCATAATGGGCACCCATCACGATCTTTTCTAACTCATGATCTGTCAGGCCCGGAATGATAGGAGCAATCATCACCGCAGTGGGAATGCCTGCCTCTGAAAGCAGCCGGATGGCATCCATGCGTTTGGCGGGTTGGGAAGCTCGGGGCTCAAGAGCACGCGCGAGCTTCCCGTCCAACGTCGTGACGGAGAGGGCGACCTTCAGAAGGCCGCGTTCCGCCATCGGCGTAAGCAAGTCCAAGTCCCGGACGACCAAAGCGGATTTGGTCAGTATGGTCACCGGGTGGTTGTATTGGTTCAAAACCTCCAGCACGGAGCGCATGATGCGATAACGCCGCTCAATAGGCTGATAGGGGTCTGTATTGGTCCCAATGGCAATTGGCTTGACCCGATAATTGGGGTGCGACAATTCTTTTTCAAGAAGGGCTGCAGCATTTGGTTTCGCAAATAGTTTGCTTTCAAAGTCCAACCCCGCAGAAAGCCCCATATAGGCGTGGGTAGGGCGCGCAAAGCAGTAGGTGCATCCGTGTTCACATCCCCGGTAGGGGTTGATGGATTGATCAAAGGGAATGTCGGGCGATTGGTTTTGGATGATGATTTTGCGCGCACGCTCCACCGTCACATGAGTGCGAAGACGCGGCGCTTCTTCAATGGTGCCCCATCCATCATCAACGGCTTCTCTGGCTTGCGCCTCGAAACGTCCACTTACATTAGATAAGGCGCCCCGGCCTCGACGGCGGTCAGGATGAACCCAATTTCGGATCTGGTGCGAGGGGGATGCAGGTAGATCCGAGGCGGCGGTATTCATCTTGTCAGGGTATGAAGCTGAGACTTGACCCTGATGGGAACGATGCCATCTATCCACAACGGGGGTCGTGGTTGGTCGGCCGGGGCGAGTTTGGTGCGGTGTTGTTCCCATACAGATTTTGTAGCAATCAAATCAGAACATAACAAGAACAAATATCGTAGAAGGCGTGGTTTTACCCACACGGTCCAAAACCCCCAGAATTCTGCGGGCCGCAAAAGAGCTCCTCTGACAAAATGGAGAACGGCTAGCTCAGGTTCCGCAACAACTCTCCGTAACCTTGTGCAAAAAAACCTAGTTAGCTAGAATCACCTACTGTTGTTAAAAGCTCCTTGCAGGCTGAGGGGTGCATTCGCATCTCGCCAGACCATTTCAGGCCCTCTACCATTTCAGGCCCTCTACCATTTCAGGCCCTCTACCATTTCAGGCCCTCTACCATTTCAGGCCCTCTACCATTTCAGGCCCTCTATTGCCGTTTTAAGAGTAACCGCCCCATGCTGAGTGTGATCATCCCGACCTTGAACGCCGAGAAAAGCCTCGCCCGAACCCTCAATTGTCTCATTCCCGCTGCTGTAAGTGGCTTGGTCGGCGACGTGGCAATTGTCGATGGCGGCTCCACCGACAAAACCGAAGAGATCGCAGATTCGGCTGGCGCAGACTTTATCTCGGCACCAAAAGGCCGGGGCAGCCAGTTGAGCGTTGGGGGAGCCGCCGCAACGGGCGACTGGCTCCTATTCCTTCATGCCGACACGGTGCTGGACCCAAGTTGGGAAGATGAAGTCCGGAAATTTATGGGCTTTGCGCAAGCAGGGCGCTTTAAGTCACCTGATATGGCAGCCGCGTTTAAATTCGCCCTCGATGACTTTTCACTTAAAGCGCGTTTCCTCGAACGCATGGTCGCCCTACGTTGCATTCTCTTTGGCTTGCCTTACGGGGACCAAGGCTTGCTTATTTCTCGGGCGTACTACGAAAAGCTTGGCGGCTATGATGCAACCCTTCCGTTGATGGAAGATGTGGATCTCATCAGCAAAATAAAACGCAGTCAGCTCGTCTTATTGCGCGCCAACGCCCTCACCAGTCCGGAACGCTATGTAAAGAATGGCTTCTTCGCACGCTCCTGTCGCAATTTATTCTGTTTGGCGCTCTTCTATCTGCGCGTCTCCCCCAAAACCATCGCCAAAATTTACGGCTGATTGTCGAGCACGATGTATGTCTGATGTATCCACGCCTAAACTTGTGTTGATGACAAAAACCCCGCGCATGGGCCGTGTGAAAACTCGGTTGGCGCGCGATATAGGCACCGTGCCCGCGTGGCATTTCTATCGCACAGCAGTGACGAAAATCGTGCGAGACCTTGGCGATGATCCAAGATGGCAAACTCTATTGGCCGTAGCCCCTTTTGAAGGCCTCAATGATCAAGGCTTCTTCCCGCCTCACCTCGCGCGGGTGCCGCAGGGCGAAGGTGATTTGGGTGACCGCATGGGGCGCTTGATGACTCAATTACCAGCAGGCCCCATCGTGATGATCGGCGGAGACAGTCCGGGCCTTACAAAGACTCACATCGCCCACGCCTTCAAAGCCCTTGGTCGGGCCGATGCTGTGTTTGGCCCCGCCTTTGATGGCGGCTATTGGTTAGTGGGTCTGAAGCGACAACCCAATGTGCCTAATATTTTTCACAATGTCAGATGGTCCACCCAACATACCTTGGCCGATACGTTGAAAAACTGCACGCGGTTGAAAGTGGCAACATTAGACACACGCGCAGACATTGATACCGGCGCTGATCTTGAGCAGTGGAATGCAGCCCAGAGAGCGCAGGCCCTTTCATGAGCCTTGATCCCTTCAAAGTATTCATGGATTTGCAATTGGGCTTGCCGCGCAACGGTCCAGGAAGTGCCGCCTCTACCGCACGCGCCTATGAATTGGCGCCTTGGCCAGACGGCAAGGACGGTGTGGAGGTTTTGGTGCTGGGCTGCGGGGCAGGGGCCGAAGTGATGACCTTGCTCGAATTCCCCGAAACCCGCATCACCGCCGTCGATATGCTCAAGCCCTTTATAAAGGAACTAGAACAGCGCGCGGATGCAAAGGGTAATGTGTCAGGCCGCTTGCGCACAATCTGCGAGGACTTTGAACACCTAAGCGTTCCCAAAGGGATCTTTGATTTAATTTGGTGTGAAGCGGCAATCTATTCCATAGGCTTTGCCGAGGCGCTGGCCCTGTGGAAACCGTACTTGAAGCCCTCCGGCGCAATTGTTGTATCCGAAGCTGTTTGGCTAACGCAAGCGCCCTCATTGGAAGCAGCTAATTTTTGGGACCGCATGTATCCTGAAATGAAAACGTTAGAAGGCACTAAAGAGCTCGCGCAGCAGGCAGGCTTCGAAGTTGATCGCTCCTTCACCTTGTCAAAAGAGGAGTGGTGGACGGATTATTACACGCCTCTACGCATACGTATTCAAAAGCGATTGGCGGGTTTGCTCGGGCAGGGTATTGAAGCGCTTACCGTGATCCGAGATTTTGAAGAAGAGATAGAGTTGTACGAAAACCACGGTGATGAATATGGCTATGCCTTTTTCATCATGTCTCAATCAAAGGATGCTGCGTGAAAAAGCTGTGGTCCGTCAAAACCCATAAACAAGTGGTTGGAAAGTTCCTGCTTCTGTGCGCAATGCTGTTGGGATATTTTGGCTATCTCACCTATGAATATGGCTTTGCAACGGGTGGCATGACAGCGCTTTTGACATGGAGCTTTTTTGTTCTGTGTACGCCCATTGCCGATGCTGGGTTTTTACTCGACTTCCCTCTGCGCCTGCTCTTTGGCGTGCGCATGATCGTGTCGGAAATCGCTGTGTGGGTCATCGCCATTTTGATGAATGCGTGGGCTGTCGTGTTTTATCCAGCAGCTTACGCCACAACCGTGCCCACTCAATTACTCTATGAAATTATTCTGACCCCCTATCCCTACTGGGCGATCATTGTGCTGTCCGGCATGGGGTCCTTTTTGTCGATCCGCTTTGGCGACGAGCTCATGGATGTGCTTCATCATCACGAACGGGACTTCTTCCACTCTCATCAATTCAAGCATGAGCTGATCGTGATGGCCTTCTTTTTTATGGGTCTGGTCGGGTATTACAAACTCGTCGAGGCCTTGGGTATGGACGTGCTTTAAATTTGCACTCGCGACAGATTACTTCCGACGGTGCTCTTCCAAACGCGGCATAATTTCTACAAAGTTGCAGGGCCTATAACGGTAATCGAGCTGATTTTGCAAAATGCCGTCCCAACCGTCTTTGCAGGCGCCAGAAGATCCCGGCAGTGCAAACAGATATGTGCCGTGAGACACGCCTGCAGTTGCGCGTGATTGAATGGTGGACGTCCCAATTTTGGCGTAGGAGATTTGATGGAACAGAGCGCTGAACCCATCGATTTCTTTTTCATAAACCGAATGAAACGCTTCCGGCGTCACATCGCGTCCGGTGAGGCCAGTGCCGCCTGTTGAAATAACCACATCTACATCATTGCGCCCAATCCAGTCTTCCAGTCGGGCGACGATTGTAGGGACGTCGTCTTTAACAATGGCCCGATCTGCCAAAATATGACCCGCAGCTTCAAGCCGGGCAACTAAAGTCGCGCCAGACGTATCTTCATCCAACCCTCGCGTGTCAGACACAGTGAGGATCGCGATGCGAACAGGGATGAAGGGGCGGCTTTCGTCAATTCCGGGCATGTTTATCTCCTTTGCTTCTATATAGGTGCAAAGTCGAACAGTGCCTAGGGCGCAAATGTCGCTGATAAGGGGCTATCGTTGAAGGTTTCCATTCCAGCAGGTGGCTTGGGTCGCTCTATTTAGGGAATCTCTAGCCGTGCTCAGATGTGACGCCAAAAAGGTGATTTTTGCGGTGTCTTGCCCCGTTGGATCAAACTGACTGGCCTATGGATGGTTGAAAGGGCCCTGAAAACCCGCAGAAAGCCTTAAGAGTAGCCAGAGAGGCCAATTTGCGACAGATTCATCTCAAAGAGACCTTGAATTGGCCTTTCAACTCCGGCATGACAGACTCAATACTCCGCCCAACATTCAGATGACAGGCATGATCGATGACACATAAGTGGGTGTATACCTTTGGTGACGGGACGGCAGAAGGCCGTTCTGAAATGCGCAATCTTTTGGGTGGCAAGGGTGCAAACCTTGCCGAAATGTCCAACCTTGGACTGCCCGTCCCTCCCGGTTTTACCTGCACCACTGAAGTGTGCACGGCCTTTTATGAAAATGGCCGTAGTTATCCTGAAGAATTTAGAGGGCAAGTCCAAGACGCTCTGGACGCGATTGGCAAAATGGTTGGCGCCACGTTCGGCGACGACGAAAATCCTCTGCTTGTGTCGGTGCGCTCTGGTGCCAGAGCCTCCATGCCCGGCATGATGGACACAGTGCTCAATTTGGGTCTGAACGATGTCACCGTAAAAGCATTGGCCAAACGGGCAGGCGATGAGCGCTTTGCCTATGACAGCTACCGCCGCTTTATTCAGATGTTCTGTGATGTGGTGTTGGGTCTCGATCATCACATGTTTGAAGAAATCCTAGATATCTTCAAAGAAGAAAACGAATACCAATTAGACACAGATTTGACAGCGCAAGATTGGCAAGAAGTCATCGCCCGCTACAAACAATTGATCCAAGACGAATTGAACGGTCCGTTCCCACAAGACCCTCATGAACAGCTTTGGGGTGCGTTGGGCGCTGTCTTTTCCTCGTGGCAAAACCAACGGGCAATCACCTATCGTCGATTGCAAAATATTCCCGATGCCTGGGGCACAGCTGTCAACATCCAAGCTATGGTGTTCGGCAATATGGGCGATACCAGCGCCACCGGCGTTGCCTTTACCCGTAACCCGTCAACAGGTGAGAAAAGTTTCTACGGCGAGTTCCTCGTTAACGCCCAAGGCGAAGACGTTGTGGCCGGTATTCGTACCCCACAATATCTGACCAAAGTGGCCCGCGAAGAAGCCGGTGAAACTGATCCCTCGATGGAAGAAGTGATGCCGCCTGTCTTTAAGGAGCTGGCAGATGTTTTTGTGAAGTTGGAAAACCACTTCACCGACATGCAGGACATTGAATTTACCGTCCAAGAAGGCAAGCTGTGGATGTTGCAAACCCGTTCGGGCAAGCGTACCGCCAAAGCCGCTCTCAAAATGGCCGTTGAAATGGTGGCAGAAGGCATGATTACAGAGGACGCCGCTGTCGCACGTATCGATGCTGCCTCTCTTGATCAGCTATTGCACCCCACAATCGATCCAAATGCCCCGCGCGATATTCTGGCAACGGGCTTGCCAGCCTCTCCCGGTGCGGCATCTGGTGAGATCGTGTTTAACTCCGAAGACGCAAGCGCCCTGAAGGAAGCTGGTAAGGCTGTCATTCTTGTGCGTACGGAAACAAGCCCTGAAGATATTCACGGCATGCATTCCTCCGCAGCAATTTTGACCAGCCGGGGCGGCATGACCAGCCACGCGGCGGTTGTTGCGCGCGGCATGGGCAAACCGTGTGTATCAGGTGCTGCCACAGTGCGGATTGATTATGCAGCTCAAACAGTCAGCATTATGGGTGAAGTGCTCAAGAAGGGCGACATCATCACTATTGATGGCTCAACGGGCCAAGTGATCCGAGGTGCTGTGCCGATGTTGCTCCCGGAACTGTCCGGTGATTTTGCGCAAGTGATGGTTTGGGCTGATAAAATCCGCCGCATGACCGTGCGCACCAATGCTGAAACGCCTGCCGATGCACAAACCGCTCGAGAGTTCGGCGCTGAGGGTATTGGCCTGTGCCGCACCGAGCATATGTTCTTTGATGAAGAACGTATTTTGGCCATGCGTGAGATGATTGTGGCCGATGATGTGGAAGGGCGCAAAACAGCCTTGGCAAAGATTTTGCCGATGCAGCGCAATGACTTCCTGCAAATCTTCAAAATCATGAACGGCTTGCCGGTGACCATCCGCTTGCTGGATCCACCGCTTCATGAATTCCTGCCGCAAAGCGACAAGGAAATCGAAGAAGTCGCAGCAGCCGTTGGCACAAGCCCAGAAAAATTGCGCAGCCGCCTGTCAGAGCTGCACGAGTTCAACCCAATGCTAGGCCACCGTGGTTGTCGCTTGGGCGTCACCTACCCTGAGATTTATGAAATGCAAGCCCGGGCCATTTTTGAAGCCGCAATTGAAGCGGGTGAAGAAACCGGTAGTGCTGTTACACCAGAAGTGATGGTGCCACTCGTCGGCATGAAGGAAGAGTTGGATTTCCTCAAAGCCCGCATCGTTGCCGTTGCCGATGCAGTCGCTGAGGAAAAAGGCAAAGCGCTGAGCTATCAAGTCGGCACAATGATTGAGTTGCCACGGGCAGCATTGAGAGCTGCTGAAATTGCAGAAAGCGCTGAATTTTTCTCCTTCGGCACCAATGATTTGACGCAAACAACATTTGGCATCAGCCGAGATGACAGCGCAGGCTTTTTGAACGACTACCTTGGCAAAGGCATCATTCAACAAGACCCCTTTGTCAGCATCGACAAAGAAGGGGTAGGCGAGCTTGTCTCCATCGCTACTGAGCGGGGCCGCAGCACACGTCCTGATATCAAGCTTGGCATCTGCGGTGAGCATGGGGGCGATCCAGCGTCTATCGACTTCTGTGAAAGCATTGGCCTGAGCTACGTAAGTTGCTCGCCCTACCGGGTGCCAATTGCCCGTTTGGCCGCAGCCCAAGCAACTCTTAAGCTCAAGAGCTAAAATGCGAACATGAACTGCGAAACGGCTAAAATAAGTCGGTTCAACATCAGATAACAAATGCCCGATGCCCCTGCATCGGGCATTTTTGATTCGAAAAGGGGTGATTTGCGTAGAACTGAGATTCTTAAGGAAAATCAGACTCTTAATATGTACCAGCGATGAACAGTCCCAAAATGGCACAGGGCATTAAGATTTAGGTCGCGTTTTTAATCAAATTTCTCCAAAGGAAACTCTCATAAAATACTATATAAATCAATTACTTAACCTTGTTTCCAAGTCTAGGCAGCGCATTCTATTGTTCCATGCAATAGTTTATGGTATCTCCTCTACGTTCTTCAGAAGAGGCCGCGACGACTGACTGTAGTTAACATTTCGGCGCGACGAACATGAAGAAGACCGAGGTACTCCATCGGGCTAGAGGGCCCAAAGGATCGAAATCGTCAGGTTTTGGCCAAAATGTTGGAGCAAAATAGTGCACGGCCTGCAGCCACGGGGTTCCATGGGATCCTACGGGTTAAAAGGCAGACCGTGGCTCAAACTGGCAACAAAGTTGCTAGTGAAGAGGGTGACCTCGGCATCTGTCTCAGGAAGAGACGATCTGCTGAAAAATTGGTTTTTGACGAAGCTTGGTTTTTTTTAAACAAGGACGGTTGGACATGTTGCCTCGACTGTTACATTGGTTAGACCTACGCGCACCTGTTGCAGAAGCTCTGCACTTGGGCACCGGCTTTGCTGCCTTGGCAGCATTGGCGATCGCATTTACAAATGTGCCAACTACTCAAGGTCAATTGGACCTCGAAGCGGGCAATACCTTGCGCATGACCAGCGAACTTGTCGCTCCCAATCAGTTTGAAGACCGGCCTGTCTCTGTGGCAAGCCTGAACTTTGTCGCCAACGAATACACAACGCCGCAAGCTTTGCGCGTGTCTAACTTTGGTGAAGCCGCCTATGAAATGGCAAAAGAACGTCGTTGTCTTGCAACCGGCATCTATTTCGAAGCCCGCAGCGAGTCTCATTTCGGCCAAATCGCCGTCGCAAAAGTGATCTTGAATCGTGTCGCCTCTAGAGACTATCCCAACACAATTTGTGGCGTGGTCTACCAAGGCGCTCAACGCCGCACCGGCTGCCAGTTCTCGTTCACCTGTGATGGCATCTCAGATCGCCCGAAAAACAAGCTATCATGGCGCAAGTCCATGCGCTTGGCTGATTTCATGACCAAGGGCCACACCGCTACCCCTGAACTTGTGGGTGACCGGGTCTATCACTATCACGCAGATTATGTGGACCCGTATTGGGCCAATAGAGGGCCTTTGCAAAGAGTTGTGCAAATCGGCAAACACATTTTCTATGCCCGTGGTGGCCGTCAAAGCTAATCGCTTTCGACTTCCGTGCAAAATACCAACAAAATCTCGGCCTTTGACATAGATCAATGTACGTGTGTTGTGTTCCTTCCAAGATGCAGGTTGGATGGCGAAGAAGGTGACGCAAGTCGCCGTGTTCCCCGTTGGCCGACCACCCGGGGGAACCGTCTCTTTGCCATCCACCACGCTTCTTACCAAGCATAAAAGCCCCGACGTGAATTTCACGTCGGGGCTTTTGGTTTGTGTGTGAGTGCTATGGCAAACAAGTGGGTCTCAGTTTAATTGTTGTTTGTTGAATCTCACTGGTGAGGGCATTATTGGTTCTATGCCTTCCCACTCTTTTGATGCGTAAATGTCACTTAGTATGGTTTGAGAACGCTTTAGTATGTAGTCCTCGGGCAATGGAAGTGAGGCGGAAAAATTCCAATAAAATGGCCTGCCGCTACCATTCTTCTTGGTTCTAATAAGTCCGTCGCCTGACGCAATGCCTCCGCTGTTTTTAATGAGATCCGAAATACAGATGTCTCTGCCGTCGCTCAGAATTATGCGTGTTCCAAGGCGAATTCTACCAGAGGTCACGACTTTGATAGTGCCATCGGTTTGGGTCTGCCCAGTGATTGCAAAAATAAAATCGTCGCCCGGAGATCCAATTTCGCACCCTGTACACGCTCGGACTTTTGTGCCGTCTTCTCGAACTAACGCTCCGTCACTGCGCAATATGTCAATAATCGGAACATGTTTTCCGGAAAATTCGCCGTCGCCACAAAGGGTAACATGGCCCGGTGTAACCTGCAGGCCAAACACATCTAACACATGTGTTGCAGATTTAATAAATGTCTGTGTTACCCGGCCCGGTACAAGTTCACCATTATCTGCATATGAAACAACAATATCTTCGGTGGAGATTTTTTCGATTGGTTTTTTCGAACCATCCCACATATCAATCAATGTGCCCTCAGTGAAGCAGCCTCCGTGTTCGCTGTTTATAATGGCGTCGATAAATTTTTGGTGGTATTGGGTTCCGCCCCATTCCATTGCCAATGCAACCATCTCCAACAAAGTGAGAGGTGGTTGCATTTTATGGAGAGCTACGGCCGCTTCTAGGTGGTCGATTACTTGCAATCCGGGATAAGGGTTACCTATAGGGGGATCAACACCATCCACGGGTCCGGGCATGGTGTTCTCAATCAGTATGTCAATCTGTTTCAGAAGGTATGCAATGGTTGTATTGCTATTCGCACCATTTTCAACCAGCGCTCCTCCTTCATACAAAACGCCATCATATTCAGGCTCTGCGGCTTGTAAATCATTCGCTAGGTCTATTAAACTCTGCCACACGACCGCAGGGTCTTGTCCGTCGAGATCTAAAACTCGGCTACCATGATTATCTCTCTCAGAAACAGGCCTATAATCCTCCGACTGAGAAATCGGGGTGTCAATTTCAAAAATTATATTACCATGAAAAGGGGGGATGCCGTAGGTCGGACCACCTCGAATTACATATTCCGCCCCAGCGTCATCAACGTAAACGAGATAAAGGTGCCCATAGAATCCAGCCGGGATCTCCTTTCCTTCAATTCGAATCTCCGCCATTATGTGTGGTTCCTTTCATCTCTTGCCGTGCTTGGGTTACGTATAAATGCCAGTCGAATTCGCAGTATCGATATCCATTCACAGATGTAACGAGTTCTTCGTCACCGGAATAGGTTATGCATATAAAAGGAGGGCGGTTTGGGGAGGCATTGCCACCTAGCCGGTAAGCAATAGTTCCCTCTGCAAATGGTTTTTTGATGAAGCTCTGTGTTTGTTCGCCCTTGCTATTCAGTCCAGACGAATGAATGTAAAAACCATTAGCTTTCAAATAGGGGGGGAGCGTTTTTTTCGTGAAAGATTTGGAAAGGATAAACGCTTCACCCGCTGTCATTAGCGAGTTCTGTGTTCCGAAGTTTTCTGCATGGAGCGGTATTTTTCTTTGCAAAAAGTCGGCAGCGCCAAAAGTGATATAGGTCTCGGCTTTCACTGGAAGTTGGAAAACATTGAAAATGAAGAGTAAGGTATAGTCAGTTGATGAGTTTCGGGAGAATGGGCACTGGAGAGTGAAGGCTTGATAGCTGTCGCCTCCACCGGCATTCCTTCTGTTATGCTTCGTAAATTCCTCTGACTTCAACACAGTGAAGTAGACCGATAAAATATCGCCAGCATCGATGCGCTTTTCAAGATCAACAACTTCACTCTCAGCCTCGCAGCTTACGGAGCTTTCGGATGCAAATAGAATGGCGAACGTAAGAAAAACCAAAACAACTAGAAAGCCCAGAAGTATTTTAAACCTTGTCTTCACCCGTGGGACCTTCCATTTTTCCTCAACATTGGAGAATTAGAGCATTCACTATAGCGCGTTATGGATGGATGGCAAATTCTAAGTCCAAAACCCCGACGTGAATTTCACGTCGGGGTTTTGGCCTGTTGGTGAGTGATGGGGATTAAGCGTCAGCTTCTTTTTGATTGAGCACACCTTGCGCGGCAATACCCTCGCGTGTGCCTTCTGGATCGAGGGCCGAGGCTTTGTCGAGCTCTGCAATCTCTTCAGGCACAAACCAATGCAGGCGATTTGGGTCATCGTGATAAGACGCCCAAACGGCTTTGGCAATTTCAACCGGCTGAGTGATGCGGAACATGCCTTCCGTTGATGCACTTTCGGCAACGCCTTCAGGTAGAATGTTTGTGTCGATCAGGCCCGGTAGGGTGTCGGCCACGCGCACACCGATGTCGCGGAACTCAATGGAGAGCGCTTCGGTCAGGCCTTTCACAGCGTGTTTTGTGGCTGAGTAGACCGCAATGCCGGGAATGCCGTATGTGGCAGAGGAGGACGATGTTGAGAAGCAAAGCGAGTTCGGTGTTGCTTTGAGCATGTCGAGCGAAGCGTAAATCCCGTTGAGTACACCCACAAAGTTCACATTGACCAGTGCGAGCATTTCCTCGAAAGGTTGTTCGGCGAAGGGGCCGCCAGTACCGATACCAGCATTGTTGAACAGCAAGTCCATCTTGCCACCAGTTGCTTCTGAGAACGCGGCCAAGGATTTTTTAAACCCAGAGCGGTCCACAACATCAAGCTTACCAGTGATGCAATTTTCAGAACCGATTTCTTGTGTCAAAGCTGACAGCCCGGTGACATCAAGGTCATAGGCCCCAACAAACCAGCCGCCTTCAGCGAACAATTTAGCAGTTGCTCGGCCAATGCCGCTCGCAGCGCCGGTGATGAAAATGGACTTGCGTGATCCTGCACGTGACATAGTTTTCTCCCTGAGTTTTGTTATTATTGGGAGTACTCTAGGGGCTTATGAGGCTGTCAGCGAGTCAAAATCTAAACCCAAGTCTAGGCATGGAGCAGAGTGTGTAATCCAGCCGATGGAAATGAGATCCACACCGGTTGCCGCAATCGCGGGAGCCGTATCGATAGTCACGCGGCCAGAAGCTTCCAGCACCGCACGACCTTGGTTGATTTTAACCGCTTGGGTCAGCGTTTCTGGCGACATATTGTCGAGCAAAATGGCTTCTGCCCCCGCACCCAGCGCTTCTTCCAGCTGTTCCAGCGTATCGACTTCACATTCAATTTTGGTCATGTGGCCCACATGCGCTTTCGCCGCCAACACCGCAGCCCGCACACCGCCCGCAACAGCAATGTGATTGTCTTTGATCAGCACCGCATCATCTAACCCGAAGCGGTGGTTGACGCCGCCGCCAGCCCGCACAGCGTGTTTTTCAAACGCGCGCAAGCCCGGTGTTGTTTTGCGGGTACAGCAAATGCGTGCTTTGTGGCCCGCAACCGCTTCAACAATCGCCGCCGTACAACTCGCAATACCCGATAGGTGCCCCAGAAAATTCAGGGCAACCCGTTCGCCGGTCAATATCGCCCGCGCAGGTCCTTCAATCGCCGCCACAATGTCACCCGGTGAGAGCGCATCGCCGTCCTGCTTTTGCACCGCGATCTTCAGGCTCGGGTCTACCAATCGAAACGCTGCTCGTGCCGCTTGCAGTCCAGCTAATCGACCCGGCTCCCGTGCGCGAATAAGCACTCGAGCTTGCGCGCTTTCAGGAATAGTGGCCTGACTGGTGATGTCACCGGCCCGGCCTAAGTCTTCTTGCAGGGCAGCCTGAACGGCGGGCTCAACAAGCACGTTGGGAAGGGGAGGGAGAGAGAACGTGTCGACGGTCATGACACTGCTTCCTTTACAACGGGGGAGGGAGAAACCGAAAGACTGCGCTGGGCATCAATCGCTTCAATATCAGACAGGGTGAAAAAACTACGGTGGGCCTGAGGCTCAAGCGCAACCGGAAAATCTTCCCGGAAATGCCCGCCACGACTTTCAGTCCGCGCCAAGGCCGCTGTCGCAATAATACGGGCCGCCATAAGAGAGTTTGGAAGCGCCCGTGCAAGTTGGTCATCAGCTTGAAGCGCCGCTAGTGCATCGAGCAACCGGGTCAAACCAGCATGATCGCGCACAACGCCAGCTTCCAGTGCAACAAGCCCGCGTAACTGTGCCAAGCCTTCTTCCGCACGCGGACCACCCGTTGGCACAGACAGTAGAGACGGCCCAATGGCGATCGGCTCTGGTAAAATACGCTCACGTAAATCGTCGGCAATACGCGCGCCAAACACCACGGCTTCAAGCAGCGAATTACTCGCCAATCGATTAGCCCCATGCGCGCCAGTTGAGGCGACTTCACCGCACGCCCAAAGCCCATCAAGCGATGTCCGGCCCACACCGTCAACCGCAATGCCGCCCATGTGATAATGCACCGCAGGGGCCACCGGAATAGGGTCAGTTGCTGGATCAATACCGAGCTTCTCGCAATTATGCATCAAGGTGGGGAAGGCCTCGCCAATGCCCGCCTTGTTCAAGCCTAACGGGCGCACATCCAAATGCGGCACCCGGCCAGCTCGAATTTCTCCGGCAATCGCGCGCGCCACAATATCGCGCGGCGCAAGTTCGCCCTGATCATGGATCGCAGGCATAAACCGATGTCCGCTGCCATCCACCAACTGTGCTCCGTCTCCGCGCAACGCTTCGGTGAGCAGGGGAGCCGGGTCAATGTCAGCCGCAATAGCTGTAGGGTGAAACTGTACAAATTCCGGGTCAGCCAAAATAGCACCGGCCCGTGCCGCCATCGCAAAGCCTTGGCCCCGGTTAGACGGTGGATTGGTCGTGACCTTATAAAGACCGCCCACACCGCCCGTCGCCAAAATCGTAGCGCCCGCAGGAAACAATGTTGAGGCCCCGCCGCCAACAGACGAGCATGCATAAACGCCGCTCACCCGTTTGCCCGCCAGTGCAAGCTCATAGGCCGTCATGTCTTCCACCACGCGAATGCTTGGTGTCGCCCGCACTCGTGCAATCAATGCTTCCATGATCGCATGGCCAACTTGGTCGCCTTTGACATGGATGATGCGCTTGGCCGAATGCGCTGCTTCAAGACCCGCCTTCAGCGCGCCGCTTTCGTCTGTGTCAAATGGCACACCAATTTCGAGCAGATCTTGAACCCGCGCCGGGCCTTCTTCTGCCAACATGTGCGCAATCTTTGCGTCCACAATGCCCGCACCCGCTGCAATCGTATCTGCCGCATGGGCATCCGTCGTATCGCCCGGCTGCACAGCCACAGCCATGCCCCCTTGCGCCCACGAAGACGACGCACCATTACCAATGGATTGAGAGGCCAGCACGGTGACAGGCCGGGGGCTGAGCTTGAGCGCAATAAACAGCCCAGCCAGACCAGCGCCAACAATCAGCACGTCACTTGGGTCAGCCATCACTGTTTTAAGATCATGTGAGCTCATCAGCAGCACTCTAACAATGAAACCGCCGCGCCCAGTTTATAAACGGGGGCGAACGGTTTCTAATATAGCAAGGCCCAGAAGGGTCCCAAGGTGTTACGTAGAGAGGTCGATCATCCGTTGCATCGAGGCCCGTGCCCGCGCTGCAATGGTTGGCTCTACATGGATTTCATTTTTCATATAAACGAGGCTGTCCAAAATATTGGGCAGCGTAATCCGTTTCATGTGCGGGCACAGGTTGCACGGACGCACAAATTCCACGTCGTCCACTTCCGCCGCCACATTGTCGCTCATGGAACATTCCGTCACCATAACAACTTTTTTGGGCCGGTTATCTTTCACCCAATTAATCATCGCCGCTGTAGAGCCTGAAAAGTCAGCCTCATCCACAACATTTGGCGGGCATTCAGGGTGGGCAATAATGCTGATCTCAGGATCATCTGCCCGGTACGCGCGCAGTTCTTCTGGCGTAAACCGTTCATGCACTTCGCAAGAGCCCGCCCACGTGTGTACTTTCACATTGGTCTGGCGGGCAATGTTCTGCGCCAAGAATTGGTCAGGAATGCACAGCACTTCTGGCACGCCCAAGCTTTCGACAATCTGCACCGCGTTAGAAGACGTACAGCAAATGTCCGTCTCCGCGCGCACTTCAGCAGAGGTGTTCACATAGGTGATGATCGGCACGCCGGGGTGCTTCTTGCGCAACGCCCGCACATCTTCCGCCGTAATGGAAGCGGCCAGCGAACAACCCGCATTCATATCGGGAATAAGCACAGTCTTTTCCGGGCAGAGAATTTTAGTCGTCTCCGCCATGAAGTGCACACCAGCTTGCACAATCACATCCGCGTCGGCTGTCATTGCGTCGCGCGCCAGCTGCAAACTGTCGCCCACAATGTCGCCCACACAGTGAAAAATTTCAGGCGTCATATAGTTATGAGCCAAAATCAACGCACCGCGTTCTTTCTTCATGGTATTAATCGCGTGCACATAAGGCGCATATACCGGCCATTCAAAAGCCGGGATCACGTTCTTCACACGTTCATAATAAGGCGCCATCTCCTTAGCCATGCCCGGCGTATATTCTAAGTCAGGCATATCCAAAGCTTTGAAAGAGGACGTGGCGGTAGGTGAGGCAGCCGACCCAACCGGTGCAGCAGCAGCAGCTTGCGCCGCGCCTTTCACAGGTTCTGAGGTCTCTAAGACGAGGGACATCTTGGCTCTCCATTATGCTCTATTTGAGTATAAGTATAAGATCAAAAAACACCGGCTCCACCGGTTTGGGCTTATGCTACATCTGAGAATAAGGTGGTGTCAAGAGAAAGGGAGGTGGCCGAGCTGTTATTGTGATCGATCCCAATTAGTAGCATAATAGCCACGCCCACTCAGGAAACACGTGGATTTCAACAAATGACACTTTAAAGTTATTCTGTGTGGGCCATATTTGTAATATGGAATTGTAAGTAATTCAAAAACCAAAGAAACACATATCTAAGGTGATATGAAATGCCTTTCAATGCACGCAAAGCAGCACAGACAATAGCATATTTTGCAATTAAGAATGGTAGGGCTCCGCTCAATGTTCTTAAGGCGGTGAAGCTTGTCTATCTCGCTGATCGTAGAAGTTTGGAAGAATGTGGTTTTCCAATTCAAGATGACGTGCATGTCTCAATGCCTCATGGCCCAGTAAACTCGTATACATATTCTCATATAAATGGCGAACATGACCTTTCCAAGTGTGGTTGGTCTGACTTTCTCGAAGACAGAGAAAATCATGAAATAGCTTTAACAAATCCAAGTACTTCGACCCAAGCCCTTGATGAGCTTAGTAGGGCAGACTTCGAATGCTTAGATAAGGTATGGGGCGATTTTGGTCATATGGGTCCGTTTGAGTTGAGAGATTGGACGCATGAAAAGAAGAATATTCCCGAATGGGAAGACCCAGGCAACGGAGCGAAGGATATCCCATTAGAACGAATACTGAGAGTTTTAGGAGTGAAAGACTCCGAGGCTCAAGCTGGATTAATAGCTGAATTTAGGAAAATTGATTCCATTTTCGATAGCCTTCAATCGTAAGGCGCCATAGTGGGATATGCTCCGTTAAAAGCTGGGACCATACTAATTCCTTCCGGGACCTATGTTGATCCCGATAAGATGCATCTATTCGTCATTTGCACAGATGTATGCCCCAAGGGTATGCAAATTTATGTTCCAATTTCGACCTATAGAGAAAAAATAAGCGACGAGACGTGTTTGCTTGAAGCATTCGAACATTCATTTTTGAAGCATAAATCTTTTATTTTGTATCTGAAAAGCGAGATGAGAGCGCAAGATGCTATTATACGAGGCGTTGAGGATGGGCGGATGAAGCCTCACGATGTAATGAATAATGGTACTTTTTTGAAAGTACGAAAGGGAATCGTAAAGTCAAAACGAACACCTCTCAAAATTGTAAATTACTTCAATGAATTAAGCTCACCGCCCAACCCGGCTCCGTGAGGGCGCAAGCTTCAAACCCGGTGCAGGACGTTCATTAAACACCTCCCGGCGGAAGCGGAAGAGTTCGGCGGGGCGGCCACCCGTCGCGGTGGACATACGGCCTGTGGGTTCCACAAAACCTGCGCGCTCCACAAGGCGGCGGAAGTTTTGTTTGTGCACGTGTTGGCCCATCACATTTTCCACCACACGCTGTAGCTCATAGAGAGTGAAGCTCGGCGGCATCAATTCAAATACAACAGGGCGATATTTCAGTTTGGCCCGCAAGCGCCCCATGGCGGTGGCCAGAATGCGGCGGTGGTCGTAGTGCATCGGGCGACCTAGTTGCAGCTTTTGCACATCCGCGTCGCTCATCTCATCTGCCCGGCCATCACGCACGGCTTCGCGCAACAAACCTGCTTCATAAAGCAGCTCATAGCGCTCAAGCACTTTGTCTTCATCCCACAAGTCTGGATCAAGCAGGCCGTCTTCAACGCCGAAAGCAAGGCGCAAACGGTCAATGCGTTTGCCCCGTGTCAGCTCGTCAGACGAGGCTTCGCTTTCACGCGCAGCCCATGCCGACAAGCGCGGGGCAATCATTTTGTCGATCAACGTAGGTGGGCCTGCTTGCCAATCTTCCCACGGGAAATATTGATACCAAGGCTCCCACTTCGCGCCCAACAAATCTTCATTGGCTTGGCGGGTGAGGGCTAAATAACCGATGGAGACAAAATGCGCTGTGTCGCTTGTCGCGTCGCTTGGCTGGCGGCCCCGGTCGCCGAAGGTATAAAGCTGTTCGACATAGCCAAGGGACAGGTTTGTTTGCTCGCGCACCCACGCCCGCAATCCCATTTCCATGGTGCGGTGGTGAACCGGGTCAAATGGTCCGAAGGGCAGGCTGTCCCAACCCGCATCACTTTCGGGGGTGTCTTCGGCGGACCCATGCGGCACCACCAGAATTTGCGGCAGGTCACCGATCACAGTCACAATAGCAGCGTTGAGACCCATGACGACTTCTTTGCCGCGCAGGTTAGGCGCACTGTAAGGAGAGGTGTGGTTACTCACCGACCACCTGCTTTCGTGCACTTGCTCTCAACGTCTCTATTAATCCGCATTAAAGTCGACCTCATGTCGCGCCCCACTATCTGGGATTTAGCATAGATGATTCTATTCATACCCGCGCCTGTTCAGGCCAAAGATGTTTAAGCAGTCAATTGTTTGAGCAATATGTCAAACCGCGCCAAAAATGCCTTCTGAGCCTCAACCGGCGGCAGGGGTGCTAGCGTGACCGGAAAAATACCCCGTGGCCGTCCAAAAATCGCAGCTGCTTCTTCATCTGAAAACCCGGCCAATTGGGTGGCTTCCAAAAAGGCAGAGATGTGGTCGGCCCGTTTGATGGTCTGCTCAATGGTTTTGGGCAGGGCAGGTGGTAGGCCGTAGCGCAAGTGAATGGCCGCCTCCAGCCGGTGTTCAAAGTCTTTGTAATCCACACCCAATGCGGTTTTAAACGGCGAGATCATGTCGCCAATCACATATTCCGGCGCATCGTGCAGCAGGGCCGCCAGCCGCCACTTCACCGGCCAGCCCGGTTTAAGCTGCCCGCATATTTTCTCCACCAGCACCGAGTGCTCCGCCACCGAAAAAGAGTGCTCGCCAATGGTTTGCCCGTTCCAGCGCGCCACCCGGGCGAGACCGTGGGCAATGTCTTTAATTTCAATATCAAAGGGCGAGGGGTCCAAAAGGTCGAGTCGTCGCCCTGAAAGCATCCGTTGCCACGCGCGCGGAATGGTTTTTTTGCCACTTTTCGAGGGCGTGGTTTTGGGCTTTGAGGGAGCAGTTGAAGGCATAAAACGTCAATCCGGGGCAATAAGAGGGTATTTACGGCCAAAACCGCATGGAAAAGCTGTTTTAGGCTAACGCGCCCGCACGGGCCTGTCATGCATCATTGACAAGGTGCCCTAATTCATCCCCAATTTTAGGACACAATAAGGCGCTACGCTGCCCGTGCCATGCAAACCTTGTTAACCTCAAGGCGGTAAGTTTGGGGCACGGAACGCACAGCTAATTTGGCCGGATCCGGGACTGAATTTCACACCAAACCCTAAAGTGATCTCATGGTAATACGCGCACTCTCACCGACTGACCTCTATACCAGCTGCGACACCGATCAATTCACGTTCGCAACCACAGCTGAACTGGAAGACTTGCCGGGGTTGGTGGGCCAAGAACGTGCGCTGGAAGCCATTCGGTTTGGCACGCGTATGCGCCGCTCAGGGTTCAATTTATTTGTGCTCGGCCCTCAAGGAGCAGGTAAGCATGAAGCCGTGCGCCGCTATCTTGGCGAGCAGGCTGACGCGTCGCAACCGGGCCAAGTTGCCGATTGGGCTTATGTCAATAATTTCGAGATACCCCACCAACCGATTTCCCTAAAAATGAAACCGGGCGGGGCGCGTGTTCTCAAAAATACGCTGGCCCATTTGCTCTCTGAATTAAAGATCGCCGTGCCCGCCATCATCGAAAGCGACGAATATCAAGCACGCCGTAAAACGATTGATGAAAATGGCCAAAGCAAACATGACGAGGCCCTAGAAGCGTTGCGCAAAAAAGCAGAGGCAGAAAATGTCGCGCTGTTGCGCACGCCGAACGGTTTTACCTTGGCACCCATTGCCAAAAAGAAAGTGCTCAAGCCCGAAGAATTTAATGCGCTGCCCGAAGCCAAGCGGTTGAAGATCGAAAAGCAAGTCGAAGAGTTGCAAATCGAACTGGCGGGGATTTTTGAACAGGTTCCCGGTTGGGAGAAGAAGCGCCAGCAACAAGTGGTCAAGCTCAACACTGATGTGGCCAAAAGCACCGTCAGCGTGGCCATGCAATCGATCAAAGCGACCTATAAATCTGAAACGCCTGTTGCCGATTGGCTCGCCCAAGTTGAAGAGGATTTGGTAAAACACATCCATCTCTTCGTGGAAGCTGAGCCCCATGCCGCAAGCGAAGAAGATCAAACCCAACAAGCGTTGCAAGTATTAGCGAGCGCGAATATGCAAAGCCTACCGATGGGTGAGCAAAGTTCATTGCAGCGCTATGAAGTAAATGCATTGGTTGAAAACAAGCCGGGTGAAGATGGCGCCAGCACTCCGCCTGTCGTGTATGAAGACCATCCCAGTTTTGCAAACCTCGTAGGCCGTGTTGAACACATCGCGCACATGGGCGCGCTGATCACAGATTTCACGCTGATCAAACCCGGCGCCATGCACCGCGCAAATGGCGGCTATCTGTTGCTAGATGCTGAACGCCTTCTGCGGGAACCGCTTGCATGGGATGCCCTTAAACGTATATTGCGGGCCGAAAGCATCAAGGTTGAAAATCCCGGTGACTACCTCAACCTCGTGTCGACAGTATCATTGGAACCTGCACCCATCCCGTTGGATGTGAAAATCATCATCTTCGGAGAGCGCGAGCTCTATTATCTTCTGTGTCGCCACGACCCTGAATTTTCCAAACTTTTTAAAGTCGCCGCAGACTTTGACGACGTGATTGAGCGCGAGCCAGAAAACGACCAATTGTTTGCCCGTCTCATCGCCTCTCTGTGTCGCCAAGAAAACCTGTTGCACATGGACCGGGGGGCAGTCGCCCGCGCCATTGAACGGGCCGCGCGGAATGCAGATGATTCCGAAAAATTGTCGATTGTCTTTGGACCGCTTGCAGATGTTATCCGCGAAGCCGATTTTCTGGCGCGCGAAGCCGGAGATAAATTGATCGGGGCCGCTCATATCGAAGCCGCCTTGGAAGCCCAAGTCCACCGCCATGACCGTATTCGCGAGCGCTCCCACGAGAGCATTACGCGAGACATTATTTTGATCGATACCGAAGGATATACTGTAGGGCAAGTTAATGCTCTCAGTGTGCTGCAAGTAGGCGACACCGCTTTTGGCAAACCGTCCCGTATCACCGCGCGGGTGCGTATGGGAACGGCGGGGGCACGCTTGATCGATATCGAACGCGAGGTAGATTTAGGGGGCCCGCTTCATTCCAAAGGGGTGATGATTTTGGGCGGATATCTTGCGGGTCAATTTTTACCCCATCGGCCAATGTCGTTGAGCGCCAGCTTGGTGTTTGAGCAATCCTACGGTGGCATTGACGGCGATAGCGCGTCATCCGCAGAGCTCTATACGCTGCTCTCCGCTTTGTCCGGCGTGCCCATCCATCAAGGTCTCGCCGTGACAGGGTCCGTCAATCAATTCGGCGAGGTGCAACCGATTGGCGGCGCGAATGAAAAGATCGAAGGCTTCTTTGAAATCTGCCAACAACGCGGCTTAACGGGCGATCAGGGGGTGCTCATCCCTGCATCGAATGTGAAACACCTGATGTTGCGCCATGATGTTGTGGACGCGGTAGAGCGCGGCATGTTCTCGGTCTATCCAATTGAACGCATCGAAGAAGGCATTGAACTTCTAACAGGCATGCGCGCTGGCAAGCGGGGCGTAGATGGCCGCTTCCCCCTCAATACAATTTTTCAGCGGGTGGAAGAGCGCTTACATCAATTTGGCGACGCGACGGCCAAAACTGGATCTGCTAGAGCCAATAAGTTTGGTCACAGATAATCCATTCGCGGTCTATCTGCGGCAGGTAAGAGAGTGTCTACATGACCCCAGCTGACAACAAAGCTGAAACAGGCAGCGAACAAAATGATCCCTCGAGGGCGCCGTCAACGGGCGCACCCTCTTCGTCCGCATGCAAAAGCGGCGAGGCCGTAACGCCAAAAAATCGCACAAGCCGCATCATCGTAAAAGTGGAGGAGGGTGTTCAAGCCCGCGCCGCCATCAAAGAAGCCGTGCAATTGGCAACATCCCTACAGGTGTCGCTCACGGGCCGCTATATAGAAGATGATGCATTGCTCTCTAGTGCCGCTTTGCCGTTTGCGTGGGAAATATCCCGGTCTGGACTGAAACGAAAAATCACTCCCGTCATGCTGGCGGACGACATCGCGAAAGAGGCAGAACAAGCCCATCTTATTTTGCAAGAGATCACTCACGGATCAGAAGTCGATTGGTCATTTGAAAAGCGTCAAGGCGAACCGCTAGAAGAATTGGTCCATGATGCCGAGCGCGAGGACTTGCTGGTTCTTGCTGCACCTGACTTGGTTCATCAAGCCGAGGAGATCTCAATCGCGCATATGTTGCGGGCCGCAACAACGCAGAACCACCTTGATGTGATGCTAGTCGGGGACCTCAATTCTCAGTCTGGCCACTACCCAAACGCGCCTCATGTCAACGCGCCGAGTTTTCAGGGAGGGGTTCTGTCCATATTAGAGCAGTTGGAAGATCAGCATTTAGAATCCCGGCCGCTCTTTGTTGTCGATGATGGCTCGTCGCAAGCCGAAATTTGTTTCCACATCGCCCAACAGCTCGCACTTGTTTTGGGCATGACGGTGCGCCGCTTAGTCGTGACAACACAAGATGCTGCCGACATTGCGTCTGCGCTCCGTCGGCGCGGCGCAGGGCTGGCTCTTTTCCCTGCCGGATGCAAGGGGCTCAAGTACGATACCGATGCCACAAGAATTGCACGTCATGCGGGGTGTGCGGTTTTGTTTTTAACAGCAGATCATTCCGAGGACACTCTGTTCTAGGTACTTAAGGCTGTGTGTTATCAGCCTAGAACCGCCGTTCCCACCGTTGATCTGCATCATTGGATATGCGTCATTCCTGGCCTATGCTTCTTGCAGGGTTAGTTGAATTTCGCTCAACGAAAGGAACGTCCAAATGGCTATCAAACACATTCTTGTCCCCCTGTACGGCACTAAATTTGATGTCTCTGTGCTGCGAACAGCACTGCAGGCGACAGTGGCGCTAGAGGCAAAATTGGTTGGCCTCTTTGTCCGACCCGACCCCCGCGAGGCGTTACCCTATCTGGGAGAAGGCGCCTCAGGACAATTGATCGAAGACATCATGACCTCGTCGCGCGCAGGCGCTGATTTGGCCTATGAACAGGCATGTAAGGTGCTCTCCCAGGAAGCCTCAAAAATGTCTCTGCCCATGGTAGACGACATGACCGTTCGGCCTTCTTGTGCGATCACAGAGGAAACGGGCCGGGCAGACTATGTCGTGGAGCAAGCCAGCCAATTAACCGACCTCGTGGTGTTCGGGCAGCGTAGCAAGACAGACGATGCGATTGGGGGCGAAGAACTAGCCTCGGCCTTACTGATGGCGCGGCGACCCGTTTTGCTCGCACCACTCGAGACAAGTCCGACATTCGCTACGAATATTACAATCGGGTGGGATGGCTCTCAAGAAGCCTCCCATGCTGTCGCAGCCGCCATGCCTTTTTTGAAACAGGCCCGCCACATCACCATCCTCTCCATCGAAAAAGAGGGAGGAGATATGCAGGCACAAACCGGGCTAACCGATTATCTGGCCGCTCACGGTTGTATTGCAGAGCACCGCCATATCGCCGCCTCTGGGCGTCCCATTGGCGAGGCCTTGCTCGATGAATCCGCAGCCCTTCTGTCTGACTTGCTTGTGGTCGGTGGATATTCCCACAGCCGATTGAGAGAACTCATTGTTGGCGGCGTCACGCGCCACATACGGGGTCACACGTCCATCCCGGTTTTGATGGCGCATTAGAAAAAGCGGGTAAGTCACTCCGCGCGGCAGCCTCCCCCCCAAAAAAGGGCTCCGCGTATCGAGCGAACGAAGGGGTGCACTTTATTTGCATCTGGCGCGCAGCGTCATCTTTAGGAGGGGCAATAGGCGATAATCAGTCCCTACAAATAGGTCAATTTGACTTATGCGGAGAGAATCTCTTAAGGGGAAATCGCTGGGAAGGCCCACATGTTTTTGAATTTTCCCTTGGTACAGGGCGCGAGGGCCGGGCGGGTTACGCAACGCCTAAAATTCAAAACCCCTTTGCCTATATGGCTTCCAGAGTGTTGGTAAAAAGAAAAAGGGCGAGTGGTCCCTCTCCACTCGCCCATTACAAGCGCTCGCCTCCTCCTGCGTTCGCTATGTAAGACACTATTGTGACATCAAGCTTGTCTTTGCACAATAACATTTCCCGCAGAATACCCGGCGCCAAAGCTACAAATGACTCCAAGCTCTCCGGCAGTCATGTCATCGCTATGTTTATTGAAGGCAATGATGGAACCAGCCGAACTTGTGTTGGCATATTCGTTAAGTATGTTGGGTTGTTCTTCGCGAGAGGGTTCACGACCAAGAACCTTCTTGCCGATCATATCATTCATGCCTTTGTTGGCTTGGTGCAGCCACATACGCTTCAACTGTGTTGGCGCAATGCCTTCGTCTGACAAATGAGCCAGAATGAGCTTTGCAACCATCGGCACAACTTCTCTAAAGACTTTGCGGCCTTCTTGTTTGAAGAGCTTGTCGGGTTGACCAACACCTTCAGGGGCAGACCGGTTGAGGAAGCCGTAGTTGTTGCGAATGTTGTTGGAGAATTTGGTAATCAAGCGTGTGCCCAAAATTTCCCAAGCGCCTTTTGCGGTGCATGTGTCTTCTGTTTCCACGACCAAGGCTGTACAAACATCGCCAAAAATGAAATGGCTGTCACGGTCTCTAAAATTCAAATGGCCTGTGCAAACTTCAGGGTCAACCACAAGAACGCATTTTGCACCACCTGCTTTGAGCATGTCATAAGCTGTTTTGATGCCGAAGGTGGCCGATGAACACGCGACGTTCATGTCAAAACCAAAACCCTCAATGCCCAACAAGTCTTGTACTTCAACTGCAATGGCAGGGTAGGCGCGCTCTAAGTTTGAACAGGCGACCAGTACGGCATCAATGTCGGCTGCCGTTTTACCCGCACGTTCCATAGCTTCTTTGGACGCAACGACGGCCATTTCAGCAAGGTTGGAGGGTTCATCATTGCTGCGTTCGCGAAGCTGCGGCGCCATAATGTTGGGGTCCAAGATGCCTTCTTTATTGAGCACATAGCGGCTTTCAATGCCGGAGGCTTTCTTGATGAAGGCTGCGTTAGATTCCGTGAGCGCTTCAACGTCCCCGGCTTCAATCTGAGCGGCATTCTCTTTATTGAAGTTTTGAACGTAGGTATTGAAGGAAACCACGAGTTCTTCATTTGAGATTGAATTGGGAGGTGTGAATACACCCGTTCCGCTAATAAGAATTTTAGTCAACGCTTCCACCCGTTCTGGCGACGAAGAATGTGTTGGGTTTTTGCACCCATTCAAGGCCACTGTTATATTGATGTAAGAAAAATAGGACAGACGAACTGAATTGGCCATAGGCAAGATGGGGAAACAATGCCAGAAAGAGTCAATTAGTCCGATAACAACCTAAAATTGAGAAGAATGTGGCAGAAGAATTCCAGCATTCGCGGGCGATACCGTCAAACGACGCAGCATTAACCGATATTCGCATAAAGGCTGAAGCCGCCCTCACACAAGGGGCTGCGGATAAAACCCATGCTTTTCATCTTCCAGCCCTTGCCACCATTGGTATGGACGGCAAGCCAATGGTGCGCCACCTCATCCTACGGGCAGCGTCACCGGCCAGCCGTACACTGCATTTCTACACCGACAGTCGTTCGCAAAAATTGATTGAAATAGACCGAAACCCCGACGTTAATTTGGTTTTCTACGATCCCAGTGCCGGCGTGCAATTGCGTGTAGAAGGGGTGGCCACGCAGGGCGATAAGGGGCAGGCCGAACAGGCGTGGCGCAACCTTTCCCCGCTTGGGCGCAGGGCTTACACTGCCATTTCTGGCACAGGCCAGCCCTTAGAACAGCCGAGTTCAGCTTTGCCGACTCATTTGGAAGGGCGCATTCCCGAAGCTGGCGAAGTGGAATCCAGTTTCGCCAATTTCACCCTGATATGCGTCACCTATGATGCACTCGATTGGCTGTCTTTAAGCAGAGCAGGAAACCGCCGCGCCCAGTTTTCATGGCAATCGGCCAGCAAAAACTGGGCGGGCGGTTGGTTTGTGCCCTGAATAAGCGGGCGGGGGGGGAAAGACCGCTTAATTCCTATTCAGGGCGTTGAGAGGCATATGGGACATGCCCCCCAATCTGATGGCGTAAAAGGGTTAAAGGAAAGAGAGCCCTGCCCAAACGCGGTCGGCCAGGCGCACGCATTTCAAGTACACATCTAACGCTGCAAGTGCAGATCAAATTCTGTAAGGCAGAAGCCCTCTTCCAATTAAGGGGGAGGATGACGAGTTACTCAGCTGCCGCCACGACTGGCTTGTGGGTGCCCACTTTCGCATCTGCCTTTTCACCAGTCTTCTCATCAGGCTTTTTAGCTGCAGAATTTTTGGTATCTTTCTCTGGGTTCACATCAACATCCCCGATCAGCCGGCCCCCTTGATCAATCATCAATTGGCCATAATGCACGATGCCCGTGACTTTGCCGGTGGCGCGAATGATCAAGCAACCTTTCACTTCCAAGGTGCCCTCAAACAGACCTTCAATTTCGGCTTCATCAACTTGTGCGTCGCCCTTTACCTGCCCCGTTTCAGAGACAGTTAAAGAACCGCTTTCAATTTCGGCCTCCACATTGCCTTCAATCACCAAGCTATCGCACGAGCTAATTTTACCCTTTAGCTCAAGCCCTTTGCCAACATGGAGGTTTGCCAATTCTGGAGCAGATGCCTTGTCTGCCGAGTTGCCACCCAATGTAAGAGCAGGCGTCCGGTGCAGCTCATAGGCAGGGGTTGGACGATTGGTTGGTTTAGCAAGAGTGGGGTTTGAATTTGTCATGTGCGATGAAGTCCCTGATTGGGGTGACGAAGAGGCAGGGGCAGAGTTGCCGATGCTGGGGGGTGTAGGGCGGGGCGTGTTGGGAGAGCGGGCACCAGAGCGCGGTGGAAGTTTTGATAATGTGCTTTTGGAGGGCTCTGGCTGGACCAAGTCGGCAAGTGGTTTTGCCGATTTAGACCGCGACGACTTCTTGAACATAAGGGGCCTTGCTCTTTTGAAAGTTCACAAACAATGTGTCGTTTGCGTTGAGCGTAAGATCGTCTTCTATTGAGGCGGGGCTTAGTTCAGATTGTGGCGAAATAGCGGAGATTGAAAAAACAATCCGTATACGCGCTATTATGGAAAATAGATTTTGACTAAAACTCTCCCGGTCGTATTAGCGGGCAAGGGCGGCGCATTTTTCACGGGCTGGGCAATCCACAAGATGATCGTTGATCATGCCAACCGCTTGGGCAAAGGCATAGACGATGGTCGGGCCGCAAAACTTGAACCCCTTCTTCTTCAGTGTTTTAGAGAGCTGGGTGGACATGTCGGTGAAGCCGGGCACTTCTTTCATGCTGGCAAAGGAGTTCTGCACAGGTGTGCCATCAACAAAGTCCCACAGAAAAGAAGAAAAACTTCCCTCCTTTTCCATAATCTCAAGATAGGCTTGAGCGTTGCCAATCGTGGCTTCAATTTTCCCACGGTGGCGAATGATCCCAGCATCTTGCACCAGAACCTCCACGCGCTTTTGGTCGTAGCGGGCGATTAATTCTGGATCGAACCCATCAAAGGCTGTGCGAAAGTTGTCACGCTTTTTAAGGATGGTGATCCACGACAGCCCGGCCTGAAACCCATCGAGGATGAGTTTCTCAAACAAGGCCTGATCATCATATTCAGGCACGCCCCATTCGGTGTCGTGATAGGCAACATAAAGGGGGTCTTCACCAGGCCAAGGGCAACGCGGCATCTCATTCTCCTAAAGTTAAAGAGAACGTAAGCAGAACGCGCCGCGCTGGCAAGGCTAAAGTACCTCGGTCAACCAAGAAGCAGGTTCGGCAGTCACGCTGTGCCCCCCAATTGTGAGGTCGCTGTCCAATGCATCTAGCTTCATCAGTGCCATGCCTGAATTGCCAACATGGGCGACGATTTGGCCAACGGTCCGCTCATTCGCCACAACTGCGGTGCCTTTTTCAATCGGTGCATCGGGCAGGCCGATCAAACGCACAATCCGTTTGCGCACTGTCCCACGCCGTTTGGTGCGTGAGGCGACTTCTTGGCCCACAAAGCACCCTTTTTGAAAGTCGATCGCTCCAAAAAGGTCAAGATTTGCTTCAATCGGAAAGTTTTTCTCCGACGTAAGTTCCCCGCCGGAGGTGACAGAGCGCTCAAGTCTGTGACGGCGCCATTCAGCGCTGCCGCCGTCGTCTTTCACGGCCACCGGCTCATCGGCCCGAACAAAAGCACGTCCGCCAAGTCCGTCCAAGCGCAGGTCGGCGCAAAAGCCATCAGGCACACCCGTGCTTGCCCACACATTATATGTCTTGCTGGCGTCGCCCACATTTACGTCTGCGCGTAATTTGTAAAACAGCAATCGACGCGCCAAATTCATCAATTGGTCTTTGGCCACATCGAGGAACAGAACGTCGCCGCCGTCCCAGAGGAAAAAATCAAAGAGAAATTTGCCCTGTGGTGTCAAAAGGGCGCTGTAAAGCGGCCCGTCTGGAGTGAGCAGGTCGATGTTTTGCGTGATCAACCCTTGTAGGAAGGACTTTGCCTCCGAGCCGCTAAGCTCAAGGACGCCTCTGTCTTCTAATAGAAATGACCGTACTTCGTTCATGGATTTACCACCTGCTTGTGTTCCCTAGATGGCAGTCCTCATCCCACTTGTCTAGGGCTGGTCATGCTCTTTCCTTGGCAGAAACGAACTATCTCCTTATAAGGTGGGCCTATGCGTATACTTTTCATCACCTCCACCCGAATTGGCGATGCGATTCTCTCATGCGGTCTCTTGGCCCATTTGATCGAAACCATGCCGAATCCAGAAATCACCGTCGCGTGCGGTCCGCTTGCAGCACCTTTGTTTGCAGGCGCACCCCATGTGGTGGATGTGCATGTGATGGATAAAGGCAAATACGCGGCCCATTGGCGGGGCTTGTTGAAAAAAACAATGCCGCAAAAGTGGGATTTAGTGGTGGATTTGCGCGGCTCTGCAACCGCTTACCTGCTACGCACCAAAAAACGGGCTGTCCTTAAAAGCGGACATGATTTGCACCGGGTGGAACATATCGCCGGTGTTCTCAATCTAAGCCCAGCTCCGGCACCCAAATTATGGCCCTCAGCCCAAGCCCGTACACGCGCCAAAAGCCAAATAGCTGACGGTGAAAAAGTGCTCGCCTTAGGACCCACAGCCAATTGGCCCAAAAAGATGTGGCCTCTAGAGTATTATGTGGACCTTGTTCAGCAACTCCGCGCGCCCGGTGGCCTGTTGGAAGATGCAAAAGTGATCATTGCGGCGGGTCCCGGAGAAGAAGATCAGATCGAAGCACTACTCAACATCGTGCCAGAGGACAAGTTAGTCCGCCAAATCGGGGGCGACTTGTTAGATGCTTATGCTCTGTTTGAGTGTGCAGACCTCTATATCGGCAATGATTCCGGCCTCACCCATCTGGCAGCCGCTGCAAGCGCGCCGACAATTGGTCTTTTTGGCCCGACACCTGATGATCTCTACAGCCCGTGGGGCGTGAAAGCCAGTTCACTGCGGGGGCCTCGGTCGTGCGCAGAAATTTTGGCAGATCCCGAATTTGATCACCACGACGGACGCTCAGCCATGTATGATCTGACGGTGGAGGCTGTTTTGAACGCCGCGCGTCAGAAGATAACCTCTTAAGACTGCCGAAACACATCCGGCCCTGAAAATTAAAGCCCATTACCGCAAGGATGATCCCATGACTGCACCAATCTATGACCTGATCTTTAAAGGCGGCACGCTCGTCAACCACGATGGGGAAGGCAAGGGGGATGTCGCCATCCTCAATGGCGAGATTGCAGCGATTGGAGACCTCGCGACGGCACAAGCTGGCGAAATCGTCGATGTCACAGGCTTGCACATTTTGCCCGGCGTCATCGACACGCAGGTTCATTTGCGCGAACCGGGCAACGAGCATAAAGAAGATTTAGAAACCGGCGGACGGGCAGCCGTCATGGGGGGCGTAACCAGCGTGTTTGAAATGCCAAACACAAACCCCTCCACCACAACGGTTGAAGCGCTTGCCGACAAGGTGGCTCGCGGCACCAACCGGATGTATTGCGATTTTGCCTTCTATGCTGGGGCAGCAACCTCCAACGTAGAAATTTTGCCAGAGCTAGAGCGCCAACCCGGCTGTTGTGGCATCAAAATGTTTATGGGCTCCTCAACTGGTTCTCTGCTCGTGCCAGATGACGAAAATGTACGTCGTGTGTTGTCAGCGGTAACCCGGCGCGTTGCCATCCATTCTGAAGACGAGTTCCGCTTGCGCGAACGCCGTCACCTCGCGGAATTTGGCAACGTAGAAACACACCCGCTATGGCGTGACCATGAGGCGGCTATTCTGTGTACAAACCGTGTTCTAAAAATCGCCCGTGAAGTGGGCGCGCGTCTGCACGTGCTGCACATTTCAACCGCCGAAGAAATGCCAATCCTTGCACGCAACAAAGACATCGCGACCGTCGAAGTGACACCGCAGCACCTCACACTCGTAGCGCCAGACTGTTACCGCGAGCTGGGCACCTTAGCTCAAATGAACCCACCCATTCGCGAAAAACGCCATCAAGACGGCCTTTGGTGGGGCCTTAATCAAGGCATCGTCGATGTCATTGGCTCTGACCATGCACCTCATACGTTCGAAGAAAAGCAGCAGCCCTATCCTAAGTCACCGTCCGGCTTCCCCGGTGTGCAAACCTTGGTGCCGGTCATGCTCAACCATGTCAATGAAGGCCGCTTAACCCTGCAACGCTTTGTTGATCTCACAAGTCACGGTCCAAAGCGCGTCTTCAACTTAGAGAAAAAAGGCCGCATGGCTGTTGGCTATGATGCGGACTTGACCATCGTGGATATGAAAGCAGAACGCACAATCTCCAAAGACTGGATTGAAAGCAAATGCGGTTGGACGCCTTACGATGGCAAAAAAGTTAAAGGCTGGCAGATCGGAACTGTCGTGCGCGGCAAGCGTGCCATGTGGGAAGACCAACTCGCCGACGCGGCCACTGGCCAGCCCATGCGCTTTGAAGAACACATCCGTAATCGCAAATAAACAAGTGGCAAGCCGCTACACCCGAAAAGCAACAATAAGCAATACAGGAAAAACTGATGAGTGAAACATTTCGCGCCCTCATGGTGCAAAAGGGCGAAAAAGCCCCGACCGTTGAATTTAACGAGCTGACCGAAAACGACTTGATGGACGGCGACGTAACTGTGGCAGTCTCTCACTCCACGGTGAACTACAAAGACGGCTTGGCCCTAACCGGTGCGGCACCCGTTGTGCGCACATGGCCATTGGTGCCCGGCATCGATTTTGTGGGCACGGTGACGAAGTCTGACAATGCTGATTTTGCTGAAGGCGATCAGGTCATCTTGAATGGCTGGGGCGTTGGCGAATCTCACTTTGGCGGCTATGCCGAGCGCGCACGTGTAAAAGGTGAGTGGTTGGTGCCACTGCCAGCAGATATAACGCCTGCGCGCGCAATGGCAATTGGCACAGCTGGCTACACAGCCATGTTGTGTGTTCTCGCATTGGAAAAAGCAGGCGTTACGCCAGACAAAGGCGACATCCTCGTAACCGGTGCTGCTGGCGGCGTGGGTTCAGTTGCCATCGCCTTGCTCGCTAAACTTGGCTACCGCGTTGTGGCCTCAACGGGTCGTGTATCAGAAGAAGCCTACCTCAAGTCATTGGGTGCCGCTGAAATCATCGACCGCGCTGAGCTATCAAGCCCGGGCCGTCCAATGGGCAAAGAACGTTGGGCAGGTGCCGTTGATCCAGTAGGGTCGCACACATTGGCAAACGTTTTGGCGCAAGTGAAATATGACGGCGTTGTTGCCGCCTGTGGTCTTGCTCAAGGGCCAGACCTACCAGCTTCAGTGATGCCGTTCATTCTGCGGGGCGTCACCTTGAAGGGCATTGATTCGGTCAATTTACCGAAAGAGCGCCGCATTGAGGCGTGGAACCGTTTGGCCAAAGACCTAGATTTTGCCAAGCTGGACGCAATGATTGTGAATGCCACCCTTGAGGAAGTTCCGGCCTTGGGTCAGAGCATTATCGAGGGAAAAGTGCGCGGTAGAGTGGTTGTAACCCTCTAATTTGGTGCAAATGACCAAATTAGTTTTCAAAAGGCGCTCTGCGGAAAAGCAGAGCGCCTTTTTTGATGCATGCCCCTGTCAGGCCGTAAGCTACAGTTACTTTCCCTAACGGCAATCTTCCGTGTAAACTCTCCTTCGAAAATCGGGCAACAGATCCGAACACAAATTCAATTGGGAGAATACGACATGACTGGGGAGGTCTTGCCGCCGTTTAGATCGGCCAACTTTCGTCCGCGCAAAGTAGAGATTACAAAGCAGGACGATGGATCGATCATTTTGAGAAATCCATATCCGCTTGACGAGCGACCTGCAAATCTCATCGAACCCTTACGCAAATGGGCCGGTGAGAAGCCAGACCAAACATGGCTTGCGATGCGGGGCGCGCCTGTTGGCGATCAAACTTATGGGGATTGGAAAAAACTCTCCTACGCCAATGCGAATGCAAAAGTGAATGCGATCGCTCAGGCCTTGCTCGACCGTGGGTTGAACCAAGATAATCCCTTGATGATTTTCTCGGGCAACTCCATTGAACACGCGTTGATGACTTATGGGGCAATTTTGGCCAATGCGCCTGCCGTGCCCGTGTCACCTTCTTATAGCCTCATGAGCACCGATTTCGATAAGCTGAAATATGCGGTGGATCTCATCAAGCCAAAGGCCATTTTCGTTCAACAAAGCGCGCCTTTCGAAAAGGCTTTTGCCGCACTCGACTTAACTGGCATTGAAATCATCTCCGTAGACGGAGAGCGCGGCACGTCCTACGCCGACATTGTTGCAACCTCTCCCACACAAGACGTGGAAGATGCCTATGAGAGCCAGCATGATGATTTGGTTGCAAAGTACCTCTTCACATCCGGCTCCACAGGCATGCCAAAGGCTGTCATCACCACTCAAAAAATGATGTGCGTCAATGCCATCATGGGGTCTTCGTTGACCGATAAGCCTGACGATGCACCGGTGACGACATTGCTCAATTGGTTGCCGTGGAACCATTGTTTTGGCGGCAATGCAATCTTGAATAATCTGCTGGTATCTGGCGGCACGCTCTACATTGATGGGGGCCGTCCTGTGCCGGGTCAATTTGATGAAACGCTGGCGAACTTGGCAGAAATTACGCCAACCGCTTATTCAAATGTACCTGCGGCCTATACGATGTTGGTGCCTGCGTTGGAAGACGATCCAGCCCTAGCTAAAAACTTCTTCACCCAGCTCAGTGGTTTGGCTTATGGCGGAGCGGCCTTGGCACAAGACCTCTACGACCGGCTGCAAAAAGTCGCCATCGCCATTACCGGTGAACGGATTGTTCTGTCATCGGGTTACGGTGCGACTGAAACGGCTCCCACCATTATGAATGTGCATTGGGAAACCACGCGCATGGGCTTGCTTGGCTTGCCACTACCCGGCATTGAGCTAAAGCTCACGCCGGTGGGTCTGAAAATGGAAGTACGCGTCAAGGGCGACTGCATCACGACGGGCTATTTCAAAAACCCTGAAAAGACAGCAGCGGCTTACGATGAAGACGGCTTCTATTGCTTAGGGGATGGGGCAAAATTTGTAGACCCAGAACACCCAGAAGAAGGCTTGATCTTTGATGGCCGCGTTGTGGAAGACTTCAAACTTTCCACAGGCACTTGGGTAAGTGCGGGCCGTTTGCGTGTGCAAGCTGTTGAAGCCTCAAATGGCGTGTTGAATGACGCCTTGGTGGCAGGGCTTGATAAAGCCTATGTCGGCATTCTGGGTTTCCCAAATCTTGCCGTGTGCCAAAAAATCGCGGGCGAAAAATTGCCGATGGAAGACCTCATCCGTCATCCCAGCGTTTTGGAGCATCTCTCCGATGGGTTGCGTAAACACAATTCAACCAATCCGGGTTCATCTACCCGTGTGGCACGCGCGTTGTTGATGGTGGAACCCGCAAGTGTAGATGGGGGAGAGTTGACGGATAAAGGCTATATAAATCAATCAACAGCCCTTGCCCGTCGCTCAGATTTAGTAGACAAGCTGTTCATGGATCCGCCCGGAAATGACGTGGCGGTTGTGACAAAATAAAGACGGCGGACGTCGAATATGGATTTTCTGACGCTCCTTGTGAGCGGCATCTTAGTTGGGATTGCAGTAGCTGCACCTATTGGTCCAGTGAACTTAATCTGTATTCGACGTGCCCTCCGTTACGGTTGGCTCAACGGCTTTTTGGCCGGGCTTGGCGCTGCGGCCGGAGATGGGATTTTTGCCATCATCGCCGCCTTCGGCGTAACGGCCGCATTGGACTTCATGCAGTCCAATGAGGTGTGGCTACAGTCCATCGGCGGGGTCTTCCTTATCGGCATGGGTGCCAAAACATGGTTCAGCCACCCCCACCTTGCCGAGGCCGAACCCAATGGTTCTTCAGCAGGGTCGAAGGACCACGACCTTGAGGGATTGCTCGCGGGCGTTACCTCCAGTTTTTTTCTCACCATCACCAATCCAGCCACCATGCTGGGCTTTGTCGCCATCTTCGGGTCTATCGCAGGCTTCACTTTGGGCGGCACAGACTATGTGCGCGCGACCGAATTGGTCATAGCCGTCATTTTGGGCTCAGCCTTGTGGTGGGCCGCGTTGACATCATTCGTCGCCTATTTTCGCAAATACATGAACGATCAAACGTTGGCTAAAATCAATCACGGGTCTGCCGCACTCATTGGTTTGCTAGGGGTAGGTATCCTCATAAAAGTCGCTTATGGATTTGTTGCCTAGTGTCTTGAAAAGATTGGGTCGTGACTTTAGATGTATTGTGGTTTTGCGCGAACGATAAAGGGAATGTCATGATTATTGTAATTGGAAAAGTCGAAGTCGCCACAGCAGAAGATATTTCTTCGATTGAGGGTGTGCTTTCGAGCAGAATGGCGCGCACACGCTCAGAGCCGGGCAATATTGACTACAGCTTTGCAGTGGAGGTTTCAAACCCCACAGTGATGCATGTGATTGAAAAATGGGAAGACCAAGCGGCTCTAGACTTGCACTTGACGGTTGAAGATCCGGAATTTTCAGCAGCGCTCGCCACGGCAAATGTCACCAGCGCTACGGTGCATGGATACGACGCAAGCGGAGAGCGTTCATTGCGCTAGGGCGCTATGCTTCACCAAACGCTGGATTGAGTAACATGGGGGTCGACAAGAGGGATATCTTGTCGGCGGCCTCCTCTGGCGTTGGTAGGGATGTTGATGCTGTCAGGTATCGAAACATGGAACGCATGGTGAGACCCGCCACAGCTTCGGTGAGTTCACTTGCATCGATATCTTGCCGGATGAATTCTATCTTTTGGCCTTGAATAATCAAGTCCCTGACGATGCCAAGCTGCACAGATTGAATAAACTCAGGCTTTGAAACCAGATAAGCCGATGGGATATTTAAAAACATGATCCGGGCAATGGCGATATTTTCAAAATAAAACCGGAAGAAGGCTTGGCTCATTGCCTGTAAATTATCGATGAGTGTTGGACCGGTCTGTGAGGCGTCCGATAGGGCCAAGTTAAGGCGCTTCATATCGGGCGATATAGCTGAGATAAGCAACGCGTCTTTGTTCCCAAAATGTTTGTATATTGTTTTGGGCGTCACACCAGCTTGTGTGCAGATGTCGCGAATCCCAACATCCTGATAAAGCGAATCTGCAAATAGGCTGATGATGATCTGCCTAATCGTTTCTCTTTTCTCATCCGACAATTGCCGTTTGTCCGGACCCTTGCTCACTTTTTTTCTTGCTGCTTCCATGAGGGGAGGGTAGCTTAGATAAAAAGGGAAAACAATGTTTTCCAAATGGCGAGGAAAGAAAAATGACTCAAGCAGGATTTAGATCGTTCGGCGAGCAGGCGTTGCATTATTTTGACCGGCCACATTCAGGTGTGCCAACTGGCCCAATAGAAAGCCCGGCTGCATGGTTGGGAAAAACTCTGCCTTCAATTGATGAGATGGCCTACACCTTAACGTCGGCTGATATCGCTGAACTTGAGCAGGCGTTGGAGGTGGTCAAAAAATCATCCAAGAAACGCAAAGATCTCTTAGCCGAAGATTTTCCACTGCCTGAGTTGTCTCAAAAATTCGCAGCTTGGCATGCTGAGCTTGCAACGGGATTAGGCGTTCAGCTTTTGCGCGGTGTCCCTGTCGAGCGTTGGACACAAGATGACGCTGAATTGTTCTTCTGGTGCTTTGGCTTACACTTGGGTTTTCCCGGCGCCCAAAACCCCGAAGAGCATTTGCTCGGCCACGTTACGAATACGAACGCCAGCAAGGAAGACCCAATGGTCAGGCTCTACCAAACGTCTGCTAACATAGATTACCACTGTGATGCGGCAGACGTGGTGGGCTTGTTATGTCTCAAAAAGGCGAAGTCTGGTGGCAAAAGCAGGATTGTGAGCTCAGTCTCAGTCTTCAACGAATTGGTGCGGCGCAGGCCCGAGCTGGTGAGCCGGTTGTTCGAACCCTTTCTGCTGGATTCCAGAAATGAAAACAATTCGACGGGGTCAGGCTGCTTGCCCATTCCGCCCTGCAGGTTTTCAGACGGCGTTCTGCGTACATTTTATCATTCTGATTACTTTCGCTCAGCGCAACGTCATGAAGATGTGCCGCCCTTTACCCAGCTAGAACAAGAATTGATCGATACTTATGAGGCAATCGCCGCAGAGCCAGATATCTGTATCGACATGGATTTGCGCCCCGGTGATATTCAACTGTTATCTAATCACACCAATTTGCATGCCCGTACTGAGTATGAAGACCATGAGGATGTAAGCCAACGCCGCCATCTACTACGTCTCTGGCTTTCGTTGTGAACGGGTACTTCACTTGGCCAATGATCTATGTATCATGGAAGAAAAATAGGGGCGCTGAACTGACCTCAGCTGTCCCATCATATAAGGGAGAATGCGCATGAATGGCGCCGAAAGTCTCGTTAAAACACTGGTCGCCTCAGGCGTGGATGTGTGTTTCACCAACCCAGGTACCTCCGAAATGCACTTTGTCGCCGCATTGGACAAAGTAGATGGCATGCGCGCCATTCTGGGTCTTTTTGAAGGTGTCGTGACCGGCGCTGCCGATGGCTATGGTCGTATTGCTGAAAAGCCAGCCGCTACCTTGCTCCATACAGGACCGGGCCTCGCAAATGGCCTAGCCAATTTGCACAATGCGCGCCGGGCCTCCACACCCATCGTCAATATTGTTGGCGATCACGCGACCTATCACGCCCAATATGATGCACCCTTGGCTTCCGACATTCGGGGCTTTGCTGGTCCCGTGTCCGGTTGGATCCATACCAGCACAAATGCAAAATCGGTTGCCGCAGACGGCGCCCGCGCCGTTGCCGCTTCCATGGAAGGCGAGGGCCAAGTTGCAACATTGATCTTGCCTGCAGACACCGCCTGGCTAGAAGCTGATCAAGCTGCTTCGCCTTTGGACCCAGTCGGCCTGTCAGCCGTTGATGGGGACGCCATCGACCGGGTCGCCAAATTGTTAGGTAATGGCAAAAAGACCACGATCCTTATTCGCGGCACCGCGTTGAAAGAAGAAGGTCTGCGCGAAGCGGGCCGGATTGCCGCCAAATGCGGCGCTCGTCTAATGTGCGATACATTTACCCCACGGTTGCAACGCGGAGCAGGGCGCGTCCTTGTTGACCGCCTTCCATACTTTGCGGAACAAGCGGAGGAAGATTTGCAGGGCATGGAGCAGTTGATCCTTGTGGGCGCAAAACCACCCGTCTCCTTCTTTGCCTATCCAGATAAAGCCAGCTGGCTCTCTCCTGAAGGTTGTGACATCACCTATTTGGCACATCCACATGAAGATGGCACCGCAGCTTTGGCAGCCCTTGCCGAAGCCATTGGCGCACCAGCTGAGCCGATCAATGTGGCCCCTTATGAAAAGCCAGAGATGCCAACCGGTCCCCTAGACCAGTTTACCATCGGCCAAGTGATCGGGCACTTGTTACCAGACAACGCCATCATTGCTGACGAAGCTGCAACCAGTGGCTTGGGCCCTGCGATCTCAACAGCAACCGCCGCACCGCATGATCACCTGTCCCTGACAGGCGGAGCGATCGGCATGGGCTTGCCAGTGGCAACCGGGGCAGCCGTGGCCGCTCCAGACCGCAAAGTTGTCTGCCTCCACGGTGACGGCGGAGCAATGTACACAGTGCAAAGCTTGTGGACGCAAGCCCGCGAAAACTTGGACGTGACGACGATCATTTTTGCCAACCACTCTTATGCAATTCTCAATATTGAATTAGCGCGTGTGGGTGCGGTGAACCCAGGTCCTAAGGCTTTGTCGTCTTTGGATTTGCACAATCCAGAAATCAATTGGACGCAGCTGGGTCAAAGCATGGGCGTTAATGCGATGCGCGCGGAGACAACAGAAGAGTTTGCGAAGTGCTTCGCAGCCTGCATGAACGAAAAAGGCCCGCATCTGATTGAAGCAATCATCTAAGTGCTTGGGTCAACCCAAATACAAAAAGCCCCCGGCAGAGCAATCTGCGCGGGGGCTTTTTTTATCTATTGCTCCGGTGAAGGGAGCGAAAACTTAGTGTTGGGTGCGTTGAAGAGAAAACTCGCCATATTGAACGCGTTGTTCCAAGCCACTTGCCAGCTCAGCCACTTCATCTTCACCGTGGAAATCAACCATATCCGACAGTGCCGCATGAATGGCAGTCTGAGCCATAATGTCAGGCTCAACACCAACGCTCAGCGCTTCTTGCCAAGCTTCTAAGAGAATATCAAAAGCAACCTGGCGTTGATCATCCTCAGAAGGCAATACAGCATCTGTAACTTCTTCTTCGGAAATATCTTCCAGTAGGCTCGGACGATTATTACGGGTCTTAGACATAGAGACAAACGGTCCCTTAAATACATGCCAGCGCGCAAAAGCAGCGGCACAGAGGAGAAGACGTCGAGGGGTCTTGAGGAAGGTGCGTAAGAATCACTTAAACCCAGCACCAATTTCGACGATGTCCCCCCTTTTACCACAAAAAGCAGAAGAGTCTCGCCCCATGATCAAGATAGGTTAATCAACTGGTATTTTGAGAGAGTTTTATGGTGAATTAAAACCTACTGATTAGCCGTGCGCGCCAACCGACCAGCAAGCGATGCGCCTTCATCAATATAGGCATTCATTTCTGAAATTGTGCGCAAAGAGCAGCGGCTGTGATTGACCCGCATCGCGTAGTAGGATTTGTTGAAATGGTTCACAAGCATGTCGCGTTCTTTTTTGCCACTGGCTTCAATGTCGAGCATTTCCAGCATTTTGCGCCGCCACATCTGGCCTTCTCGCCCCCCACACCGCTCGCGTAGCAGGTGCACAGCGCCCAAAACTTCTGCTAGTCGCACCATATCTGCGCGGTAAGAGGCTTGTTTTCCGGTCAAAAGAGGGGAGCTAGCCGCAAAGGCACCGCTGCCGCTGATCAAAAGCATCAGCAGCGTGGCGATACAAACCCGAGTATTTAGGCGCATTTTATTCATTGGGCCTCAATCTTGCGCAATCGTGCAACATCGTGTTGGCCCCAAGTATGGCGCAGAGGCCCATCACTTGAAAAGCTTTTGAATGCTCTATGGTTAACGCGCGTCCGGCAGGTGCTGAAAGATGGGGCTGTCAGGATGGAAAGCGTGGAAGGCAAAGGCGAAGGCCTCATGGTGGGGCAGGTCAACCAAAGTACCGTTTTGATCGCGTTGTACTGACACATTGCCAATATCGCGCCCCAGAACCACGAGTTCCCGGTCCAGCACCGAACTTTGCCCCTTTACCCAGCGCAGCACCAAGTCTCCGTGCCGGATTTCCTTTTGGCGGCGGATAAGCCCCAAAGACCACGCCAGCATCTCTCCATTTTTGTCTTCTACGCTAATCACACGCGCCATTGCCGGAATACCCGGCGGCAGCTCACCTGTGTAGAGGAGGGGGAGACCCGTCTCGGCATCATACCGCGCATAGGGTGTGCGGTCATAGGGACGCGCTGCCAAATCATTGGGCACCAAAACTTTGCCAGTCGGAAAGGCCGTTTTGTAAAGCTGGAACGATTCGATGCGGGCTGTCACTGGTGTCAGCTCTTGACCAACCATATCGCCAACAATGGCTTGTCCGGTAAATTGCTGCCACCAGCTTTCGGTTTCCCGATCATACATCACCAAATCAGAATGGCGCAGCAAGCCGCTTGTACCGAATGCCAAAGTCCGTCCGTTGAGTGTGCGTTCAAAGACCAAGGCTGCATTGCAGAGCGGGCAATAGGTCACCACAACTGGAACACCGCCGACCACATCATTGACAACTTCATGCCAGATCAAAATCCGCAGAGGGTAGGCGCGAGCATCCCCATTGATTTCAATCCGAATGACAGGCTCGAGGTCGTCCAGTGGAAAGTCCCCGTTAGGACCTAAAAAGGCATCCTTCGTGGGGTAAAATCGGGGATGATCAATGGAGGGAATACCGTCACGAGGAGGGCCGCCGGAGATGATGTCGGCTGGGGTAATGTCTGTTTTAGAAAAGTCCGTGTTTGGCCAATCTTGTGTTGGCCACTCGGTGTTTGTCTGAAGAACAGGTTTCATCGCAAGCGCGGGCATGTAGGAGGTGAGGGCTTGGGTAATTGCCAAACTGACCAACACAAAGACAAGTGACATCATGCGATGTCCCTTGCTGACCGGAAAAGAAATAGTTTCACTTGAAACGTTCATGCCGCACCATGCCGCCTTGAACCTCAAAATACCAGAAAATTTGTTTCACGAGAGCGTGAGGCGTTGTTAGGTCAGGTCTGGCATATCGACGATTTGGCCATCAGTTACGTCATTGACTTGGCCATCAATGATATAGGCGAGCTCAGAAAAAGCATTCAACATGCTTTCATCATCACCTTTTTCCAAATGGGTTGGCAGGTGGCGGGCAAGCTCTTCTTCAAACTCTTTTTGTTTCTGCAAACCCTTGTCGGTCAGTCTCAGTTGAACGCTGCGCCCATCTTCAACATCACGTTGGCGTTCAATGAGCCCGCGTTTCTCCATATCCGCGATCAACGCAGAAGCGGTGGGTTTGCGAATGGAGGAGTGTAATGCCAACTCGCCCGCCCGTTTCGGCCCACGTTTGAGAGCGAGAAAGAAGCGGTACTGCGGAATGGTGATGTCAGTTTTACGAGCGATCAGTTCGAACTCTCGGAACAAAACAACAATGGTACGAGCCATGAGAATGAGGCGGCGGTCAAGTTTCTGTGTCATAGGGTCCGCATCACTCTTAGAAAATGGGAAGCGCTAAGGTCCAGTGGGAAGCGCTAACGGCTAAAGGGGGTCCAGAATCAAATGAAGCGAGAACAAGGTTCCCGCTTCATTCAGATCAAGAACGCCGCCACTATTTCATGAAAGCGTAGGTCTTGCTATTAGAAGATTGAATATCCACCGTCGACGATCATAGTCGTGCCTGATTGGTAGGCAGAGGCATCTGAGGCCAAATAAACAGCCATGCCGCCAAAATCAGCCGGCTCGCCCCAACGACGGATCGGCACACGTGGAATAACTTTTTCAGCAAACGCTGGCACTGATTGCGCGCCCGCCGTCATGTCTGTGGCAATCCAACCTGGCAAAATGGCGTTTGCCCGAATTTTGTAACGGCCATATTCCACTGCGCAGCCTTTGATCATGGAAATAACAGCGCCTTTGGTTGCGGCATAGGCTTGGTTACGTGCAGCCCCTTCGATAGCAGCCAAGCTGGCAACGCCAACCATGGAGCCACCAATGTCGCCTTTAGCCGAGCGCTCTACCATGTGGCGTGCTGTTTCGCGCAATGTCCAAAAGACACCATCAAGGTTGACACCAAGAGTCTTGCGATATGTTTCTGTGTCCATATCGATGAACGAGGGTGAACCGAAGCCAACGCCAGCATTCGCGAAAACAGAATCGATACGTCCAAGTTCTTTGAGTGTTTCGCCAACACCGTCGACAACTTCTTGTTCGTTGGAAACATCAACCTTACGGGTAAAGACTTTGACGCCGGTGTCTTTTAGTTGAGCCGCAGCTTGCGCATTGCGCTCTTCATTCGTGCCCCAAATGGCGACATCAGCGCCAGCCTGAGCCAGAGCTTCAACCATGCCAAAGCCGATACCGCGGTTGCCGCCGGTAATCAGCGCAACTTTGCCAGAGAGATCAAAAGGTGTGTAGGTCATGAGGGCCCTCCCGGAGCCATTGTTATATCAATAAGCCAATATAACACTGGATTGATCAGGTTTTTCAAGCACAACCAGCCCTCAAAGGCAGAGCTGAGCCTGACCCTGCGTCTCTAGGGGCAAGGGAAGGAAGAGATCGAGGAGGTAGGGAATCAGTCTTGGTCGCTAAGAAGCTGTTCGATTTCGTCTTCTTCAACGGTCATCGCGTTGCCATTGATGATGGCACCCGCCACATCGCCCAATCGGCGTAGTCGGGGCCCAACAGCCGCGCAGATCACTTCAGTTGTTTCGGTATCATTGGCATCAATTGCGGCGCTCAATTCTGTAAGAGCCTGCACCAGTAAGCTATCCATCCGGCTTACGACTTGATCAAACGGCTGCCGGTAGCGGGCAGGTGCATTGTAGTAAGCGTGCACCGCCAAATCTTTATTCTGAAAATTGGTGTCGGTGAAGTGAGCCTGATAGGACTTTGGTTTCCAATTACGCATGTCGTCAAAGCAATCAGGCATCGAGGGAATGATTTCCAACAGCATGATCATTTCATTGAAGTGATTGAGATAATCTGTGGCCAGAAGAGAATCTTCTTGGATGTTTTTGCCAGGCACAAGACGACGTGTGGTGCGCGGATAGCCGATGCCACCCAGTGCACGGTCATCATCGACCTGATTTATCTCTACATCCTGCGTCACAAAACTCTCCTGCACGACCTCTTGTTCGGTACAGACGAGCGATTGTCCTAAGGTCTAGGTTTGTTTCTAAGCACTTTGCGTTAGAGATCGGTAAACGACATAGGTACAATTTGACATTAAAACCCACACGAAACAGGAAAAAGGGAGTGTTTTACTCGTCTTTTGCGGGTTTTTCGCGAAGTTCCGAACAGGCAAAGTATGGTTGATAGCTCAATGTTTTCTGGTCTGGAACGACAGAGCACGAGTATACAGAGGCGCCTTTTTGCAAAACTAAAGATGTGCCCAGCGTCGCCCGAATTTCATATCCGTCTTCCAATAAGTCAGACAAAAGCTTGTCTGTGAGGACAAATGGCCCATTCCGTTGTGGCTCATTTTGGGCGGCAGGTGTTTCTGCGTTTGCGGCAGCGACGCCACCCAAAGTCAGGATAGACAAGACCAAGAGCGAACGAACCCATGCAGTTCCAAAGGTGTATTTTTGAGAAAAAGAGGAGGTCATAATCACTTTCCTTCGTCACGCCGTGTCACGTGTTTATTGTGCAAACAATATGCAGCTTTAATCGATAGAGTTAATCAATCGTAAACGGCGCGTTCTTCTAATCCCTGTGCCTGCGTCGGATCTTCAAGTTTGGCACAATATGAACCGCCAAAAAGAGGACAAGGGCAGCCACGACAATGGAAGGCCCTGTCGGGGTGTCATAAGAAACCGACCCCCACAACCCGGCACCCACTGCACTAACGCCAACCAGCACAGCGCCAAGCGCCATCATTTCTGGGCCCGTGGCAAACCGACGGGCGGTGGCCGCAGGAATGATCAACAGCGCAGTGATGAGAAGAACCCCCACGAGCCGCATGGCAACCGCAACCAATACCGCCAACATCAGGGCAAAGCCAATGCGGGACAGCCGTAGGGATATGCCTTCAGCAGCCGCAATTTCTGGGTGAACGGAGACGGCCACAAGGGAGCGCCAGAGCAAAGCTAATGCGCCCAATACCAGAACAGTGGCCCCCGCCATCACCCATAGGTCAGAGGGACCAACAGCCAAGATGTCGCCGAACAAATAGGCGTTTAAGTCAAAGCGCAAACCGGGCATCAAACTCAAAACAACCATCCCGACCGCAAGAGCCGAATGAGCAATCAAGCTGAGCAAAGTATCCATCGCCAATGACATGCCTTCTTGCAAGCTGGCAAACAGAAGCGCGAGCACAACCACTGCACCCAATACGCCAAACAATGGCGCAATGGAGAGCAGAAACCCAAGCGCAATACCAAGCAATGCAGAATGGGCCAGTGCGTCGCCAAAAAAGGCCATGCGCCGCCACAGCACCAAGCACCCAAGGGGCCCTGCAATGGCAGCGACCATCAGGCCTGCCAACAAAGCGCGTATTAAAAAATCACTCATGAGAGTGCTCCCCATGTGTGTGTTCGTGTTCTTCAGGGCCATGCTTATGCACATGGCCGTCCAAATCATGGGCGTGGTCATGATGATGGTGGTAGAGCGCTAAACTTTGTCCAGCTTCGATGCCAAACAATTCTCGATAGGCGGGGTCATTTGAAATTGCGTCTGGAGTGCCCGCACAGCAAAGGTGTGTATTGAGGCAAAGCACCCGGTCCGTTGCCGCCATCACCACATGCAAGTCATGCGAAATCATCAACACCGCAACGCCGGTTTGGGCGCGCACTTGTGAAATCAAATCATAAAGCTGTGCCTGCCCAGAAAAATCGATGCCGGAAGAGGGCTCGTCCAGAATAAGCAAATCTGGTTTTCCAAGCAGCGCGCGGGCCAGCAGCACCCGTTGAAACTCACCCCCAGATAGATGGGTGATTTGTCGCCCCGATAAATGTAAAGCGCCGACTTGATCAAGCGCATGGGCGATGTCTTGCTTAGCAGCCCGTTGGGTAAGTTGCATCAATCGGTCAACAGACAGAGGCAATGTCGGATCAATCGCAAAGCGCTGGGGCACATAACCGGTTTTCAATCCCGCCCGCCGTGTCACCATGCCAGCATCAGGGTGTACTGTACCGATAGCGACCCGGGCCAAGGTTGTTTTACCTGCGCCATTAGGACCAATAACGGTCACGATTTCGCCCGGTACAATCTCAAACGAAACATCGTCCAAGGCGCGCGTGGTGCCCAGTTGAACAGTAATGCCGGACAGGCTTAAGAGCGGTGGCTCTAAAGTCGATGAGGAGGAGGGAGACGCATTCATAGGCTCAAAGGTCCTGACACGTGGCGCAAAGGCCTTTGATCTCAATAACAAAGGATTGGATTTTAAACCCCTGCGCTTGGCTGGCGTTCTCCAATGCAGACGACACGACTTTTTCGTCAATCTCTTGAGCCGTGCCACATGCCGTGCAAATGAGGAATTGTCCGTGATGGTGCCCGCCAACATGGGCGCATCCCAGAAAGGCATTCTGTGATTCAATTTTGTGGATCAGCCCATTGTCTTGCAGAAATTCCAACGCCCGGTAGATCGTCGGTGGTTTAGCCGCGTGATGGGTCTTGGCCAATTGCTCCAAAAGGTCGTAGGCCCCAATGGGTTTGTGCGATTGCCAGATCAACCCGAGCACCTGCTCGCGAATGGCGGTGAGGCGTACATTACGCTGCTCACAAATCAGGCGCGCTTGTTCCAATGCATCTTCAATGCATACAGAATGGTCATGTGGTTCGGCCGGGCTATCGGTGAGAGGCATCGCAAGGCTCCAAGAGGGCGGGCGGGGCAGTTGATATTGTTATATCATATCATTGCAGCTGCGCCAGTCCCCTTCGAGCAGCCTATGTTAGCCAGCTGCGACAATAGCCGCTTCAACTTGGCCTAAACGTTCTTTACCAAAGAACAGGTCTTCGCCAACATAAAAGCTCGGAATACCAAAAGCGCCCCGGTCTGCGGCAGCTTGCGTATTCTCCATCAATTTTGCTTTTACCTCAGGGTTTTGAGTTTCAGCCAACAGTGCTGTTCCGTCCAATCCCCCCGCGTTCAGAACGCTCAACACTACTTCAGGGTCGCCCATATTCTGATTGTCTTCCCACATGCCTTTGACGACCACATCAATGTACGTGTCTTTGACGCCAGCGTTTTCAGCGGCAATCAAAGCGCGCATGACCAAGAGCGTGTTGATCGGGAAGTTTTCGTTGAACGTGAACTTGGTCAAGTTGTGCTCTTTAATAAACCGCACAGTTTCCAATTGATCATAGGCCATTTTATTGGGAATGCCCCCAAAGGCGATCATCGGCGCTTGGTTGCCTGTCAATTTGAAGAGCCCGCCTAAAAGGGTTGGCACATAATTAAACGTAGCACCCGTGCGGTCGGAAATTTTGGGAAGAACCTGATGACAAAAATAGGCGTTGGGGCTGGCGAAATCGAAAATGAAATCCACGTGAGTCATGATGAGGTCCATACATAAAGTTACGAGACGAGGTGAGGCGCCTTTCCCCGTAAGGGAGCGCGCTAATAAGGATGCCCAAAGTTAGTTCTTGTATAGAACCCAGTCAAGCGTGAGTTGTTTCCCGACATTTGAAAAGTCAGCGAGATTGACTTGAAATAAGCCATTGCCTTAGGTTGTGCCCATGTGCGGTCGCTTTTCCATAACCTCTCCCCCAGACGCTTTGCGGGCTTTGTTCAATTACATTGAGCTGCCGAATTTCCCGCCACGCTACAATATTGCCCCAACCCAGCCGGTGCCCATCATTCGTATGGAAAACGGACAACGTCACTTTGCGTTGGTGCGGTGGGGACTGGTGCCCGGCTGGCAAAAGGAAGCGCCCAAGTCATTGCTCTTCAACGCCCGCGCCGAGACCATCAATCAAAAGCCCTCCTTCAAAGGGGCCTTTCGCCATCGTCGCGCCTTACTTCCTGCCGACGGTTTTTACGAGTGGAAAACGATAGGGCGGGGCGACAAGGCCTACAAGCAGCCCTATCACATCCGCCGCCGCGACCATCACCCCTTCGCGATGGCTGTCATTTGGGAAGACTGGTTAGCCTCTGATGGTAGTGAGATCGAAACCTGCGCCATTATCACGACCCGGGCCAATGACACGCTCAAGCCTCTCCACGACCGCATGCCTGTCATTTTGGACCCCCAAGATTGGGATCAATGGCTGGCAAGCGATGGGACGACCACGCCTCAGGCCGAGGATCTTTTACGTCCAGCCCCTGAAAGCCTACTTGAATTATTCCCAGTGGATACTGAGGTAAACAAAGCGACAGCAGACCGCGCAGGCCTTAATGACCCTTTACCTGATGAGGATACAGCGTCTTTGTCCACACCAAAAACCAAGAAGGCGAAAGCCCGTAAAGACCAATTCGACTTGTTTTAAGTGGGTTTGAGTGAATTCTTGGTGATGGGAACCAATTTGGCTGGCTTGCAAGATTATTTGGCACGGAAATACCTGCGCTTTGCTTTATACTGTGAATCGGTTCTATTAAGCCCCCGGATCAAAAGCTCAACCGAGCCGACGCTGGGAATCGAGGACGTGAAATGTTTGCCGATCTGATCATTCTGCTGGTTATGTTTGTACTGAACGGATTTTTCTCTCTGTCAGAAATGGCGGTGGTGTCTTCTCGGCGCAACCGGCTGCAAGCCATGCTGTCCAAGGCCCATGAAACGGGTGCGCAAACCACTGGCATCGAAACCGCATTGCGCCTGCAAGCAGAGCCAGGCCGCTTTCTATCCTCTGTCCAAATCGGCATCACCCTGATCGGCGTCTTAGCCGGTGCCTTTGGTGGGGCAACCTTGTCTGCCCCGCTGGCAAAGACGTTGATACAGATCCCGACCCTTGGGCCTTATGCAGCTGAAGGCTCATTTGTGTTCGTAGTTGTCGTCATCACCTATCTCTCACTCATCATTGGCGAGTTGGTGCCTAAACGCATTGCGTTGTCCAATCCAGAGGCCATTGCGTCCTTCATTTCACGCCCCATGACAGCCTTTGCAAAAGCCTTGTCGCCCGTTGTGACTTTGGTCAGTAAAACGACCGAAGGGGTTCTGTCGATTTACGGCTTCACCGGCGCAAATGTGCAAAAAGTGACGGAAGACGAAATTCGCCACCTGATTGCGGAAGGCGCGGCGTCGGGGGCGATTGAACAGGCCGAAGGCGAAATCGCTAACCGTGTGCTCCAATTGGGCGATATGCGTATCAGCGAAATTATGACACCTAGCATCAATATGGTTTGGCTAGACCGAGATGCCCCGATCGATGAAACCCGCGAGATCATTTTCCTAACCCAAAATATGCGTTACCCCGTGCGGTGTCGTGATACGGGCCGGGCGATTGGGATGGTGCGGATTGAAGATCTCTTTGTGGAAACAATGGATGCGGAGTCGATCTTTGCAAAGATGGTCGAGCCTCTCTTCATTCCGCGCACAAGTTCTGTGTTGAAGGCCATGTCGGTGCTTCAGTCCGAAAACAAATTTATGGCATTCGTTATTGATGAATACGGCGAAATCGATGGCACAGTGTCCATGTCAGAAGTCTTCTTCGCCATCATCGGAGATGTCAGCGCCCACGCTCAAACAGCCAACCCGGCTATTTTGAAGCGGGAAGATGGCTCCTATCTCATCGACGGCGTTGTGTCGGTAGAAGAGATCCGGCGCCTTTTGAAGTTGAAAAACCTGCCGGGCCATAATTCCGGTGAGATCAATACATTGGCGGGGGTGATGTTGCATTCCTTCGATCGCTTGCCCAATGAGGGTGACTACTTTGCATGGAACGGCTATCGCTTCGAAGTGATCGATATGGATGGCCCCCGCATTGACAAAGTGATGGTTGTGCCTGCGCAGAACTTACCGATTGGTGCGTTCTTGAGTGGGGCAGAAACAGGTCGTGCCGCCGAATAGGTCCAAATAGCGAATAGGCCGGAATTGATTAGACAATTTTTCCCGGATTAAGCAGGCCGTCAGGATCAAGCGCCTGTTTGAGCGCGCGCATCATGTCCATTTCCACTGGTGATTTAATCTGCGCCAGCTCGTCGCGCTTAAGCTGCCCAATGCCATGTTCAGCACTAATGGAGCCATTCAGCGATAACGCAATCGCATGCACGATCTCATTAAACTCGCTCCACAATGCCAAATAATCTTGGGTATCCATGTCAATCGGCTGGCTTAGATTAAAGTGCACATTGCCGTCGCCAATATGTCCAAAGGGAACGGGACGGATATCAGGCAGGCGCTCTTGCACAGCTAGGGTGGCACGTTCAATAAAATCACCCATGGCTGAAACGGGAACGGATATGTCATGCTTGATGCTCCCCCCCTCGCGCCGTTGCACGTCTGACAGACTTTCCCTCAAAGCCCAAAAGTCCGCACGCTGAGTGTCTGATTGCGCAACGGCCCCATCAAGAATAAGACCTTGCTCAATCCCGTGAGTTAAAACAGTGCTGAGCAAATCATCTAGCCCAACTTGTGTGCCCCCAGACGAAAGCTCAATCAGAACATACCAATCGTATGACTCGGTAAGCGGATCGCGCGCACCGTCCAAATGGCGGGTCACAAATTCAAGACCAATGCGTGGCACCAATTCAAATGCCGTGACCTGGCCCCCCGATGCCGCCTCTGCGTGCCGCAACAGCTGTACAGCCGCCTCCACGGTTGCCACTGCCACAAAGCCGGTGGCTTGGGCTTTTGGCAGGGGAAATAATTTGAGTGTGGCGGCGGTGATAATACCAAGGGTGCCCTCAGAGCCCAAAAATAATTGCTTGAGGTCATAGCCGGTATTGTCTTTGCGCAAACCGCCAAGGCTTGACCAAATTTTACCCGATGCAAGCACAACCTCTAGGCCCAGCACCAAGTCCCGTGCATTCCCGTAACGCAGCACCTGTGTGCCACCTGCGTTGGACGCAAGGTTGCCGCCAATCTGACAGGTCCCTTCAGAGGCGAGTGAGAGGGGAAACAAGCGGTCCATCTCCAAGGCACATTGCTGAACCGTGTGCAGTGTCGTGCCCGCACCCACCGTCAGTGTATTATTCGCCGGGTCGCGGATCTGCACATGGGCAAGGCGCCCCAATGTGAGCAGAAGACAGTCTTCATCCATAGGAATTTGACCGCCCACGAGCCCGGTATTGCCGCCCTGCGGTACAACTTTTGCGCCATGTGCCGTCGCAATTTTCATCACCGCTTGGACTTGGGCGCTGTCTGCGGGGCGCAGCATCGCCAACGCTTTGCCCTGATACAGTCCGCGACGCTCAACCAAATGCGGTGCAAGCACGTCCGGCTCAGTCACCACATAGTCAGCCCCAAGGGCCGCGCGTAAATCTGCTAAGAGGGCGTCTTTGTTCATCATCCATCCAGTCGGCGATAAGCTTGCACATTGGTATGAAGCACGCTTGGGCGCGTGTCTCCCTCCAATTTCATGAAATGATAGGTTGTTGGTTCGCTCAAGCCCGGCTTCTGAGTAATAAAGAGATCGTCGCGCACAGGCACAAGGCGAAGCGGCGCGCCGGGTGCCAACAGCGCAAACCCCGCTGCAGGCACATGCGAAACCTCAAGCGCTCCCTCGACCTCCGCCACATGAAGGGTCTCTGATGATTTACCGTAAGAGCCACACAGCGCGGATAGGTCAGGCTGACACGCATCGTCCCGCTGGAGCGGGGGAGGCGGGGTCACACCGCTTAAGGATGGAAAGACTTTACCCAATAACCTACGCACCATGCCTTTGCCGTCGCCCCCATTTGTCAGCAAAACAAAAATAGTGCCCGAAGGTTCATGCACTCGCAGCCAAGAGGCTTGCCCAATCGTCGCCCCGTCGTGGCCCCAAACATCGGGGTTTTGTGCCCAATCAGATGTGCCCCAGCTCCATTTCATAAACCCAAGCCCCAGCCCCTCCACACGCAAATCTTTGGGACAAGCAACGCGCACCTTTTGCATCTCGCGGGCGCTAGATTCTGAAAGTATCCGTGTGCCATCCTCGCCCAACCCCCGCGCTAAATGCATGCGCGCAAAAGCCACCACATCCGCCGCTCGCGCCATGGGATAAGACCCTGCTGCGGCATTGGCCGGGGAAAGAAACGCCACCGGGCTCACCATCATAGTGTCAGCGCTCGTGCCCAAATGTCCAATCGCTGTTGCATAGCGCATCGCTTGTTCTGGCAGTGTCGAAAAACTTTTGGTGGCCAGCGGCCGGATTAACAAGGAACGCAAAGCTTTGTCCCATCCAAGCCCACTGACTTTTTCAATCATCAGGGCCACCACCACAAATGCGGCATTGGCATAGGAGAAGGGTGCGCCCTTAGGTAACACAAAGGGCAGCACAGAAGGGGCATGCGCCATGCCGTCCACAAAGCGCGCGAACCTATCATCCCCGCGCCCGGCATCAATCAACAGATCACCGTCCATCCCGCTCGTGTGGGAAAGCAAGTGGGCTAGCGTAATTTGATCAGATGCCTCATTATCCTCAAGTCGAAACTCAGGCAAAATTTCAACGACGGGTTGGTCAAGCCGAAGCAATCCTTTGTCAACCATCTGCAGGGCCAGCGTGGCTGTATAGAGCTTGGTGATCGATCCGATTTGAAATAGCGTATCGGCGGTCACAGGCAAGCCGCTGTTGAGGTTCGCCACACCGCCATGCACGATTTGGCATTGGTCCCCTTGCGCAATTGCCAGCACAGCGCCGGGCACATGGTGTTGGTTTATCAATTCGGTAAGGCTTTCTGCGAGCCCTTCAATCAACTCTGGCATTTTCGTGCCGTCCTCCCTAATGTCTCATTCAACCTTTGGAACCATCTCCCCCCAAAAAAAGAAAAAGAGGCGGCCATGACTTCTCCTGCCAGCATCGACACAATCGACCATATCATGATTGCCGTGAAAGACCTTGCGCAGGCGGAACAAGATTATACCAAATTATTGGGACGTGTGCCGTCATGGCGGGCAACCCATGAAGGTATGAATATGGCGCACATCATTTACCGCCTCGCCAATACCTATCTTGAGCTGATGACCCCGCACGGGGCAGGTGGTTTTGGCGACAAAATCCAAGCCCATCTAGATGAAAAAGGCGAGGGCCTCTTCGGCATCGCCTTTGGCACAAATGATGTTGCAGGCGTGACCGCAAAGTTACAAGAAAAAGGGCTAACAGCGAGCACCCCCGCGCAGCGCAATGGCATAAGCGACGACGGACTAGAGCGCATTTGGGTGAATACCTATTTGCCGACAGCAGAAACGCGCGGCCTTTTCGTCTTTATCACGCAGCCTGAAGACCGCCTTGCCATTCCCTATTCACCCGTCTCAACGGGCGTATCAGGTCGTGCTGCAATTGAAGCTGTTGATCACATCGTCATCAACACCGCTGAACCCGATGCCGCCATTTCCTTTTTCCGCGACGAATTAGGGCTCCGCCTTGCCCTTGATCAAACAATTGAAAAATGGGATGTGCGCCAACTCTTTTTCCGAATTGGTAATATGACTTTGGAAATCGTAACGCCGCAAAAGAAGAAACGCAGTGCGCATGAAGATGATTTCTTTTGGGGTCACGCCTTCTTGTGCCCAGACATTCAAGCCTATTGCGATCGCTTCAGCGCAGACGGCGGCACAGTCTCAGATATACGCACCGGCCGTAAACCCGGCACCTTGGTCGCCACTGCAAAAAGCGGCACCCTCAACATTCCAACCTTGTTGATTGGCACACAAGCCCAATAATCAAACGTTAAGGGCGCGGTGCTGCCGCTCGGGAGAGGCGGTCATTGATCGCTTCACCCAATCCCTCTTGGGGGATCGGCATAACGGCAATCCGCCGCCCCTTCGCCACCCCATCCAATGCACGCAGCATCGAAAATAGATGGGCCGCAGCTTCGCGCAAATTCCCCGTTGGGCTCAAGTTCAAGCTGCCGTCGGGCAATGACCCACCCTCGGCGCCAAACGCCAACACCACATCATTTTCGTCAAATTGAGTCACATTCAAAGCAATCGGGGCGTCGGGTGCATAATGGCTTGCCAATTGTCCCGGCGACGATCTCCCTTGCGTGCTCTGCGCACCTTGATCAGGGGCTTCTGCTTGAGCGAGCGCATAACCTAACACAGCTTCCACGTCTTTGCGGGGCACAGCGCCGGGCCGCAGCAAGGTCGCAGGTCCGTCAAGCGGTAAGCCAATCACGGTAGACTCCAACCCAATCGCACATTCCCCGCCGTCCAGCACCATCGCAAGGTGTCCGCGTCCCGTGCCCAGCGATGCGGCAACATGGGCTGCCTGCGTGGGGCTCAATTTTCCTGAGGCATTGGCAGAAGGGGCTGCCAGCGGGCCCGCGCGTTTAAGAAGATCGTGAGCAACCCGGTGAGCAGGACATCGCACGGCCATCGTATCAAGTCCCGCACTTACCAACAAAGAGATCGGCGTATCTGCCCGGCGTGGCAAGACCAACGTCAGCCCGCCGGGCCAAAACGCCTCAGCCAGAAAAGTTGCACGCGCATCAAACACCGTGTGTTGAGCAGCTGTCGCGCTATCAGGCACATGGACAATGAGAGGATTAAAGTGGGGGCGCCCCTTAGCTTCAAAAATAGCCGCTACAGCTTCATCGATCAACGCCGACGCCCCAAGCCCATAAACCGTCTCTGTCGGGAAAGCGACAAGGCGTCCAGATGCCAGCTCAGCGCTTGCCCTGTCTAGTGCATCGGGGAGAGGTTGAAGAATGTCCGCTTGGTCTTTCATAAAGAACGGCCGCAATCAATAACGCCGGGCAGGGCCCGTGCGGTGGAGGGAAACTATTCCGGCTATTGATAAAGCCCGGCTCAAGAAACGCAAGTCTGCTGGAGGTGTCAATTGCTGATTGGGTATTTACGTGCTGATGGAATCCATTAAATGGCGCAAAGGCGAGGATTTTGCGCGCCTGTTTTCAAATTTTCTGTGAATAACTGTTCAACCCGTCCGGGGGCCGAATTACGTCGTTTTAGAACGCAATTTCTGCCACTGCTTGCACCCATGCCTTGTCTTTCCAAATTTCTGCCATAAAACAAGGGAGATCGCTGGCTGAACGCGTAAAAACGCAGCGCCACTCGCCAAATGTAAAATTAATCATGTGGAGACTACCCATGGCATACCGCCCGCCTGCAAAAGAAATGGCTTTCATTCTTGGTGAGATCGCTGGGTTGAATAAATTGGTTGAGAGCGGCGCTTATCCAGATGCGACGCCGGACCTTGTTGAGGCGGTGCTTGAAGAAGCCGCCAAACTCTCCGCAGATGTCATTGCCCCTCTTGCAGGCGCAAGTGACGTGGCACACCCCACGCTTTCCAACGGCGCTGTGACTTCCAGTCCCGGTTTTGTCGAAGCCTATCAAAAATGGGTTGAAGGGGGATGGGGCTCCATTGCCGCTGTGCCAGAGCACGGCGGCCAAGGTCTCCCACTCGGTCTCTCCTCAACTCTCTTGGAAATGTGGAACGGCGCCTCCCTCGCATTCGGTCTCTGTCCAACCTTGTCGCAAGGCACAATCGAAGCGATCTCGGCTCACGGAACAGACGAGCAAAAAGCCACCTATTTGCCCAAATTGATTTCGGGCGAATGGACTGGCACCATGAATTTGACAGAGCCCCAAGCTGGCTCAGACCTAAATGCCCTTAAAGCAAAAGCTGAACCGGTCGGTGACGGCACCTATAAAATCAGTGGCACTAAAATCTTCATCACCTGGGGTGATCACGACATGGGCGAGAACATCGTCCATTTGGTTTTGGCACGGTTGCCAGATGCACCGGCGGGAACACGCGGCATCTCTCTTTTCATCGTGCCTAAGTTTATGATCAATGATGACGGCAGCCTAGGCGCACGTAATGATGCGCAATGTATTGGCTTGGAGCACAAATTGGGCATTCACGGCAGCCCAACCTGTGTCATGTCATTTGGTGAAAAAGAAGGTGCATTGGGTTACTTGATCGGCCAAGAAAACCGAGGCCTTGCCTGCATGTTCACGATGATGAATAGCGCGCGCTTGCTTGTCGGCCTTCAAGGCGTCGGCTTAGCTGAACGAGCCTACCAACACGCATTGGACTATACCCGCGAACGTAAACAAGGCCGCGCACCCGGCACCACGGCTCCAGCAGGAGCGATGGACCCAATCATCGCCCACCCAGATGTCCGCCGTATGCTGATGACCATGCGATCCAAAATTAATGCGGCGCGCGCCATTTGTTATACGACAGCGGTTGCAACAGATGTTGCCCATGGCGGCACCACCCCAGAAGCGCGCGAAGCAGGTAAAGCCCGCGCTGATTTGTTAACGCCGATTGCCAAATCTTGGTCCACAGATATGGGCGTTGAAGTGGCCTCGCTTGGCGTGCAAATTCACGGCGGCATGGGCTTTGTAGAAGAAACAGGCGCGGCTCAATTCTACCGCGACGTGCGCATCACCCCAATCTATGAAGGCACCAACGGCATTCAAGCCATTGACCTAGTAGGGCGTAAACTCCCGTTAGGCGGAGGCGACATTGTTAAGGCCTATATTCAAGAACTCCAAGAAATGGCAAATGAAGCGCGCGGCGAAAATGACCCGGCATTTGTCAAGCTGGCCGATGCCTTAGACGCAGCGCTTGAAGATCTAAAAGCAGGCACGGACTGGATGTTAGCCAACATGAAAGCGGGCGAACAAAAAGAATGTTTGGCCGGGGCCATGCCATATCTCAACCTGTTCGGAACGGTTGCTGGTGGAGCCTATTTAGTCCACACCGCAACAGTGAAACGGCGCGGAGATGCTGCCAATTCCAAAACATCTTTGGGTCTCGCAAACTTTTTTGCACAAAATCATTTGCCCGAAACAAAAGGGCTTCTTTCCGCCGCGACTGCGGGGGCTGCGAGCCTATTTGAACTCGACGAAGACGCCCTTGCAGGGTGATCTCGCAAGGCCATAAGGTTGACGTTTGCGTCAACTAAGCCTATCTAATGGCCCAGAAGCCGCTCCTACGGGGGCGGCTTTTTCTGTAACGACTATATGAGGCCACATGTCCGACGGGTTCAACGATCAAGACAAACACTCAGCAGATGAGAAGGTCGGTAACGACCAAGCCCAGCCCCACCCTCAGGGTCGCCAAGGCGCGCATGGCATGCGCTATCCATTTGATGATATTCCTGAACCCGCTCAGCTCAAAGAAGTCGTCCCCGGTATTTTCTGGGTGCGCATGAAATTGCCCTATACCCTCGATCACATCAATTTGTGGTTGATCGAAAATGGGGACGGATACGCTTTGGTGGATACTGGTGTCGGCAATGACGAGACCAAAGCCACATGGCGCGAAATCATCGCGACGCAACTTGGTGGCAAACCCATCAACAAACTTATCGTCACCCACCTTCATCCAGATCACGTCGGCCTTGCGGGTTGGTTCAGTCGCAAGTTCCGTGTGCCCCTAGAAATGTCGCGTACGGACTATTTGATGTGCAAAAACTTGGCGGGTGATAGCGGTAAAGAAGCGCCTGAAGAAGCGATTGATTTTTACCGGGCAGCTGGCTTTGCCGAAGAAGGCCTAGACCGCTACCGCCAACGCTTCGGCGGCTTTGGTGATGGCATCTCTAGACTGCCTGATCAATTCATCCGGCTCAAAGATGGCGACGAGTTCCAAATTGGTGGGCATACATGGCAAGCAGTTGAAGGGTCTGGACACGCGCCCGAACACATCGCCCTTTATTGCGCCGACCTCAAAGTCCTCATTTCGGGCGATCAGGTGCTCCCGCGTATTTCTTCTAACGTGAGCCTTCATCCAACCGAGCCACAGGGTAACCCGTTGCAAGATTGGATTGATTCCTGCGCCAAGATTAAACAGCGTCTGCCCAATGATGTAATGGTACTGCCCGCGCACAATGAGCCCTTCTACGGACTGCATGAGCGGCTCCAGTCACTTATCGATGGTCACGAAAAGGGCTTGAAACGTCTGCTCAACATTCTGGATGAGCCGAAACGCTCTGTGGATGTCTTCTCAGCCCTGTTCAAGCGTCGCATCGGCGCGGCGGTTTATTTCATGGCCACCGGGGAAAGCCTCGCGCATTTGGCGTGTTTGTGCGTACGCGGGCAAATCGCTGTTACGCGAGACGACAAGGGCGTCGACTGGTACCAAAAAGTCTAGGCGACTTTAAGAGCAATCTCATTGTCTCAAACTCCAATCAATTGTATGACTGAGGACGCCTTAGCCAAGGCGTGCACGCATTCGTGCCATTCTGAGAGACGGAGAGAGACGATGACCGATATTCCAGCCGATATTGCAAAGCTGAGCTTTGAAAAAGCGCTTGAAGAGCTTGAGCAGATTGTTGGACAATTGGAATCAGGCAATGCGCCGTTGGAGAAATCCATCGAGCTGTATGAGCGCGGAAATGCGCTTAAAGCCCATTGTGAAACAGCTCTCAAAGCGGCTCAAGCCAAGGTGGAGAAAATCACATTGGCCGCAGACGGATCCGTTGGCACAACAGCGGCCAATATAGATTAAAGAGCGTTTCTAAATCTTGGTTCTAATCATCGACCTAGAGTGATTGTGAGGCCCCATGTCAGATTTCGAAAAAGTTCTGGATGAAAGCGCCAGTAAGGTTGAGGCACAACTCAAGCGCATGTTGCCGCGCGTGGAAGGCCCTGAAGGGCGCCTCAATGAAGCCATGCGCTATGCCGCTTTGGCAGGCGGAAAACGCTTTCGTCCCTTTTTAGCGCTGGAAACGGCGAACATGTTTGGTGTCAGTGAAGACCGCGCTTTGCGGGTGGCTGTCGCAATCGAATGTATCCATACCTATTCCCTCATCCATGATGATTTACCGTGCATGGACGACGATGATCTACGCCGAGGGCAGCCCTCTACACACAAAGCCTTTGATGAGGCGACGGCTGTTTTGGCGGGCGATGGCTTGCAAGCTTTCGCCTTTGAGGTGCTCGCCAAAGATGACACCCACGAAGATCCCAATATTCGCGTTGAACTTGTACGCCAATTAGCCCGCGCATCGGGTCCGCGCGGCATGGTCGGCGGTCAAATGATCGATCTCGATAGCGAAGGCAAGACGCTCGATGTCGGCTCTTTAACCCGTCTGCATCAGCTCAAAACCGGCGCCTTGATAGCCTTTGCCTGTGATGCCGGGGCCATTCTAGGCCGCGCCTCTCCTGGGCTGTGCCATGCGTTGCATGCCTATGCTCATGACTTGGGTCTAGCCTATCAAGTAGCTGATGACGTGCTGGATGTAGAAGGGGACCGCGAAACCCTTGGAAAAACTGCCGGCAAGGATGCGCAAGCTGGCAAAGCCACCTTTGTCTCCGTGTTGGGGTTAGAGCGCGCTCAGGCGCAAGCACAACTCCTCGCCAACCAAGCCGTGCAACATCTCGACATATTCGATGAGAGAGCAGACCGGCTGCGGCAAGCCGCTCAATTCGTCGTAAGCCGTCGCGCTTGAGGGCTTTCACTGTAAATGAGCCGTTTTCCAGCCCGTCTGTTCATAGATGTGAGAAAGCGGGGGAAGTGTTTGCAATCACTGGCCACTCCGCTATAAATCCGGTTAGAAAATCACCTAATTTTCGCCCAATTTTGGCTGGTTTCGGAGGCTAGCTTCCTGCGAACAAGCTCCTTGCGGCACTATGCCAAGGTGAAATCTTGCGTAAGTGGCTTAAGCTAGTAAGCATAGGTATAGTTCAAAGGCAGTCCGAGTTAGGACCTGCTGGACAGCCCATTGGGCCTAATTGAGGTGTTGCGTGACCACCGACAGCGACAAAAACAGCCAAAACAGCCCCTCCAGCTCTGTTTCCAGTTCTGGTGCGAGTGCTTTGACGAGTGTTGATCACACGACCAAACGCAGCAAAACGCCCCTTTTGGACACGGTGAACGTACCAGCAGATCTCCGGAAATTACCGGAAAGCGATTTGCGCCAATTGGCTGATGAGCTGCGCTCGGAAATGATCGACGCTGTTTCTATTACCGGCGGTCACCTAGGGGCGGGCCTTGGCGTTGTGGAGCTAACAACGGCCATCCACCACGTTTTCAACACGCCAAAGGATAAATTGATCTGGGATGTGGGCCACCAGTGCTATCCCCACAAAATTCTAACTGGTCGCAGAGACCGTATTCGCACCATTCGCCAAGCTGACGGCCTTGCAGGCTTCACCAAGCGGAAAGAGAGCGAATATGATCCATTTGGCGCGGGTCACTCGTCCACCTCCATTTCGGCAGGTTTGGGCATGGCCGTGGCGCGGGACCTAAAAAAAGAAGATAACAACGTTATTGCAGTCATCGGCGACGGCGCTATGAGCGCGGGCATGGCTTATGAAGCCATGAACAATGCAGGCGCTATGGACAGCCGCCTTATCGTCATCCTCAATGACAATGATATGTCCATTGCCCCCCCTGTTGGCGCAATGAGTGCCTATCTTGCACGTCTGATTTCTGGCGGCACCTATCGTACCTTGCGGGCCATTGCCAAACACATTGCCGAAAAATTCCCCAAGCAAATTGAGGAAACCGCACGGCGGGCTGAAGAGTTTGCACGCGGCATGGCAACCGGCGGCACTTTGTTTGAAGAGCTGGGTTTCTATTATGTCGGCCCGATTGATGGTCACAACCTCGACCACCTTCTCCCCATTTTGAAAAACGTCCGCGACGCCCAAGAAGGCCCGATCCTTATTCACGTCGTGACGCAAAAGGGTAAAGGCTATGCCCCTGCAGAAGCTTCTGCCGACAAATACCACGGCGTGTCGAAATTTGATGTGGTCACCGGCGCTCAAGCCAAAGCGACGCCGAACGCACCAAGTTACACCAAAGTGTTTGCCCAACGTCTTATTCAAGAAGCACGTTTGGATGACCGTATTGTCGCCATTTCAGCCGCCATGCCATCGGGCACCGGGCTTGATGTGTTCGGCAAGGAGTTTCCAGACCGCACCTTCGATGTCGGCATTGCAGAACAACATGCTGTGACCTTTGCGGCTGGCTTGGCGGCGGAAGGCATGAAGCCTTTCGTGGCCATCTACTCAACGTTCTTGCAGCGCGCCTATGACCAAGTGGTTCACGATGTCGCCATTCAAGGCCTGCCGGTCCGCTTTGCGATTGACCGGGCAGGTCTCGTCGGGGCAGATGGCCCCACCCATGCTGGTGCATTCGATGTGGCCTATCTGGCTTGTTTGCCCGGCATGGTTGTGATGGCCGCCGCAGATGAAGCTGAGCTGTGCCACATGGTGCGCACGTCAGCCGCCATCGATGATCGTCCAAGCGCTTTCCGGTATCCACGCGGGGAAGGTGTGGGCATTGAAATGCCAGAACGGGGCGAGATTTTGGAATTGGGCAAAGGCCGTATCATTCGGGAAGGCACGAAAGTCGCCATCCTGTCATTTGGTACGCGCTTGGCAGAAGCCTCCAAGGCTGCGGACGAATTAGCCGCACTCGGCATTTCCACAACGGTTGCCGATGCTCGTTTTGCCAAACCCCTCGACGGAGATTTGGTCAGCCGCCTTGCGCGCGAGCACGAAGTACTCATCACCATCGAAGAAGGTTCCCAAGGTGGTTTTGGAGCAATCGTCTTGCAGCATTTGGCCTCGACCGGTGCCTTTGATGCGGGCCTGAAAATTCGACCGATGACATTGCCTGATACCTACATCGACCAAAACAAACCTGATGTGATGTATGAGCAAGCGGGCCTGACCGCAAAGGCGATTACGCAGACCGCGTTGCAAGCATTGGGCAATACCCACGCATTGGGTGAGTTTGAAAAAGCCCGCACGCTGGTCTAACCCCAACCGATTTATAACGAAGCAGTAGAAAGCAGATCGCATGGCGCGTTCTCCCGACACTCCCCAATCCGGTTCTTCCGGACACGGCGCAAAAATGCGCCTCGATCTGTTGCTCGTGGCTCAAGGCCTCGCACCCACACGTGCGCGTGCCCAAAACCTCATCCGTGATGGTAAAGTCTGCCTAAACGGCAAAGTACTCACTAAAGCCTCCAATTCATTGCCTGAGGGTGCAGAGTTGAAAGTGACAGGTCATGATCACCCGTGGGTCTCCCGCGCCGCTCTTAAGCTGGTGCAGGGGCTCGATGCGTTCGATCTCGCCGTCTCAAACCTAACGTGCCTCGATGTAGGGGCCTCAACGGGCGGCTTTAGCCAAGTGATGCTTGCGCGCGGGGCTCGAAAGGTCTATTCGGTCGATGTTGGGCATGGACAATTGGCGCAAGCGCTGCGAGATGACGCGCGCTTGGTTAATTTAGAAGGCCTCAACGCCAAGGATTTAAGCGTAGAGCACATCAACGAACCGATCGACCTGATTGTCTCTGACGTGAGCTTCATTTCCCTCGAAAAGGCATTGCCGTGCGCACTTGCCTTATGTGGTCCCCAAGCGCATTTATGTGTTTTGATAAAACCACAATTTGAAGTGGGCAAAGGCAGGGTAGGCAAAGGCGGGATTGTTAAAGACCCTGCATTGCATGAAGAGGTCTGCACACGCCTCTCAAATTGGCTTGCAGATCAGCCGGGCTGGCATGTGATAGGACTAACCGACAGTCCCATCACCGGCAGCGATGGCAATAAAGAATTTCTATTGGTCGGTCGTAAACAGGAAGTACCACATGACTGAGCCACAAGAATATACCATCGACAGACTTGGCCATCTCGGCGACGGCATCGCTGTGACAAAGCAGGGCGATGTCTATATTCCCTACACCTTGCCGGGCGAACGCGTTCTCATCACGCCGCCAAAAGGCGAGGGCACAGGTAAGCTCTCCATTCTAAAGCCGTCTGACGACCGGGTAACGCCGCCCTGCAAGCACTTCAAAAAATGCGGGGGCTGTAACTCCCAGCACATGTCCCCTTCTTTCTATAAGACGTGGAAAGAAAGCTTGGTGCAAACCGTTCTCGATGCTGAAAATCTAACGACAGAGCTCAAACCTCTTATCTCGGCTGGAAGCAAAAACCGTCGCCGCGCAAGCTTTGCAGCCACGCGGACAAAACGCGGTGCTCAATTAGGCTTCTATGGTAAAGCCACCCACAACATCATTCCGCTCGAAGAGTGCCACATTTTGTCACCAGAAATTGTGCGCGCATTCACCGCCATTGCAGATTTGGTTGGACCCGGTCTCTCTCGTAAGGGCCGTGCCAGTGTCGCCGTCACCGCAACCGAAACCGGCTTAGATATTGCGGTAGAAGGCGGCAAGGCAGATCCCGATTTGGCCATGCGTCAGGTGCTTGCCGAGTGGGCAGACAAAACAGACATCGCACGCTTGACATGGGACGGAGACATGATCTCCGAGCGCCGCTTGCCAGTACTCACCCATGCCGGTGTCGCAACCCCGTTGCCACCGGGGGGCTTTTTGCAAGCCAGCGCCGCGTCTGAAAAAATAATGATCGATCTTGTGCTCGAAGCGGTGGGCAGTGCCCGCAATGTCGCCGACCTTTTTGCAGGGTCCGGTACATTTACTTTTGCTTTGAGCCAATTTGCAAAAACCCTTGCTGTGGAGCATGATGAACCTGCACTGGCTGCATTGGAGCGCGCCTTCAACCGAGAAGGCCCGAGCCATAATTTGAAAACAGTGACGTTGGAAAAACGTAATATTTTCCGTCGTCCCCTGTTGCCTCACGAGTTGAAAAACTTCGATGCAGTTGTCTTCGATCCCCCGCGTGCAGGGGCCAAAGCCCAAGCGGCCGAATTGGCAAAAAGCACTGTGCCGATCGTTGTGGGCGTGTCGTGTAATCCGGCAACCTTCGTCCGTGACGCCTCGTTGCTTGTTGCTGGCGGATATGAGTTAGTTTCTGTAACGCCCATCGACCAATTCATCTGGTCACCCCACATCGAAGTTGTCGGTGTGTTCAAACGCCCTTAAAATTCACAGCATAGGGCGGTGGGCACGAGGGAAAAGGAAGGGACATGGCAAGGTCCCCTACAAAAGCCACACGAAAGAGCGGCGCGCCACCTCTCGCGCCCAGCCGTCTTCTTTATGCCTTGCGCCAAGGCGTGAAGGTTGCGTGGTATGGCGCTCATTACACGTGGGTCAATCGCCAGCGTGGCCCCCTTAATACAGCCGCCAAAGGGCACTTCCACCCGACCCGGCCCATTCCGCACTGGAAAACCTTGCTCGCCCATATTCAGGGCGTTTTCGTTCAGGATTTGGAAAACATCGAAGCGGGCCACTATCACCTTCCTCAGGACGTGCCCAAACTGAGCTCCTTGCTGGCACGCAGTCGCCGCTTTTTCCGAGATGCACTAGAGGTGGATAAGCGCCGCCAACTTCATGGCCATAATGAAGTGCGTACCACACAGCCCCCCTCAAAAGCCTATCCCACGTATTACCTGCAAAACTTCCACTATCAGACCGATGGATGGCTGTCTGAGCACTCAGCCAAAGTCTATGACACCCAAGTGGATGTGCTTTTTACAGGTACAACCGATGCCATGCGTCGCCAAGCTTTGGTGCCCATTTCAAAATATATGAAAGGGAAGGATCAGCGCAAAGTAAGGCTGCTAGATTTGGCAACCGGCACCGCCCCATTCCTCAAAGACCTTAAACACAATTGGCCGCGCCTGCCCGTTACCGCAATTGACCTCTCACCTGACTACCTCGCGCGGGCCCGCCAGAGATATCGCAAATACAAAGCGCTCTCCTTTGTGCAAGGCCTTGCCGAGCGTTTACCCGTGGCCGATGCCAGTCAAGACATCCTAACGTGCTTCTATCTCTTCCATGAATTGCCTCCGAAAATTCGCCGTCAAGTGATAGGGGAGGTCGCGCGTGTTCTTAAACCCGGCGGGCTTTTTGTGTTGGTGGACGCATTACAATTTGGAGATCGTCCAGAGATAGAGGGCTTGCTGGAGTTCTTCCCCCACGGATTTCACGAACCCTATTTCAGCAGCTACGTGGAGGAGGACTTCGATGCGATTTGTGCGCAGGAAGGTTTGATGCGGGAGAGCGCCAGCCTGTCCTACCTCACTAAAATGATTGCTTGGAAGAAGGCATAAACACCAGTCGTCCTCGGATTTATTCCGGGGACCCATGTTTCCACATACTCGGGTTTGAAATGTAGGGCGGGGTGCCGCTACAGCTTCCCCTCACCATCCACATCTTTTAGAAAGAGAGATGGGTCCCCGGAACAAGTCCGAGGATGACGTTAGAGAGTGTAGTGAGGCACAGAGGTATTACTGATAGCCAATAAACCCGAGCCTAAACCCGCGCTTTGATAGCCTCAAAAATTTCATCTGCGGAGGCCCAGAGCGGTTCCATTTTGAACGTAACTGACCCCGGCTTGGGCTGGCTCCAAATCTTATACATATAGTTGCGCCAAATAGTCTTCTGCGCCAACGGCTCAAGCACATTGTCTAACGGCCCTGTCAGCGTCAAATGGATCTCCGCATTGCGAATGGAACGAATGGCTTTGTCCACCATTTCAGCATCAGAGATAACCACCCACGGCAGCACGCCAAGCCCGTCCACAAACAACCCGTGTTCAGTAAGTACAAGAGCGGGACGCTTCATGACTTTCGGCAAATAGTAGAGCACCACACCAAGGCAAATGAGGGAGCCGATCAACATGCCCACATGCCACCATGCCACGGCCAATGACAGCATGAAGGCCGAAACCAACGCGCCGCCGTAAACCGCCATCTCGCCGCCCTTAGGGTCAAACCGTACTGCCAAAGCTTGCTGCGTCATGAGATATCCTTTTAGGGCGAATAGAAAAGTGGATTAGCCGACTTGTCCGCGATGGCGCAAAAACTGATCAGCCAGAACGCAGGCCATCATCGCTTCGCCAACCGGCACAGCCCGAATACCTACGCAAGGATCGTGACGACCTTTGGTGATCACATCAGCGTCTTCACCTTGCCGTGTCACTGTTTTGCGCGGCGTCAAAATAGAAGAGGTTGGCTTGACGGCAAAGCGCACAACAACGTCTTGCCCGCTGGAAATGCCGCCCAATACGCCGCCAGAATTATTGGAAGTGAAATGGGGCTTGGCATCGACCATGCGCATCTCGTCGGCATTTGCTTCGCCGGTAAGCGCTGCTGCGTCAAACCCATTACCGATTTCAACGCCTTTTACCGCATTGATGCTCATCATCGCGGCTGCTAGTTCCGTGTCGAGCTTGCCATAAATGGGTGCGCCCCAACCTGCAGGTACGCCTTGCGCAACAATCTCAATCACAGCGCCACATGAAGAGCCCGCTTTGCGCACGCCGTCCAAATAGGTTTCCCACTTTACCGCTGCCTCACGGTCAGGACACCAAAAGTCGTTTTCGCCGCACGCATCCCAGTCCCAATTGTCCCGGTTGATTTTGTGTGGCCCCACTTGCACCAAGGCCCCGCGAATGGTGACGCCTTCAACAACCTTGCGCGCCAAGGCACCAGCGGCAACGCGTGCAGCCGTTTCGCGGGCAGACTGGCGCCCGCCTCCGCGATAGTCGCGAATGCCGTATTTCGCATCATATGAAAAATCGGCATGGCCGGGACGGAATGTGTCTTTGATGTCGCCGTAATCTTTGGACCGTTGATCCACATTTTCAATCATCAGCGAGATCGGCGTGCCTGTTGTCCGCAAGCCGCCCGTATCGGCATCTTCAAACACGCCAGAAAGGATACGCACCTGATCAGGCTCGCGTCGCTGGGTGGTGAAGCGGTTTTGGCCCGGACGGCGTTTGTCCATAAACACTTGAATTTCTTCTTCGGTGATCGCAATGCGCGGGGGCATGCCATCAACCACGCAGCCCAAAGCTGGCCCGTGGGATTCACCCCAAGTGGTTACGCGAAAAAGATGTCCATATGTATTGTGCGACATGGATAGGCCTTTAAAACGGATCAGCGGGAAACGCGATCTTGTTAGTCTCAAACTCTGTTTGTAGTCGAGCGGGGGGCAGGCGTCAAACCGCGCTCCGACTCAAATCGGCGCCCCAAATGAAAAAGCCCCGCGTGCTGCAGGGCTTTCATCATCAAATGGCGTTTTGAGCCGTCAATTCTTAGACAATGCTCATGTCAGGCGCATCTTCTGCCTTCATGCCCACAACGTGGTAGCCTGCGTCTACGTGATGTACTTCACCGGTAACCGCTGTGCCCAAATCAGACAAAAGATAGAGCGCTGTATTGCCCACTTCGTCGATGGTCACAGTGCGTTTAAGCGGTGAGTTCAATTCGTTCCACTTCAAAATATAGCGGAAGTCGCCAATCCCGGCTGCAGCCAATGTTTTGATTGGTCCTGCAGAAATCGCATTGATGCGGATATTCTGTTTGCCCAGATCAACTGACAAATAACGCACGCTTGCTTCAAGGGCTGCTTTGGCAACACCCATTACATTGTAGTGCGGGATCACTTTTTCAGAACCATAATACGTCAGCGTGGTGATGGAGCCACCATTCGTCATCAACGGTTCTGCGCGCTGGCAAACAGCGGCGAGGGAGTGGCACGAGATGGAAAGAGCTTGGTTGAAGTCTTCAAGTGAAGTGTCGATGTAACGACCGTTCAACGCGTCTTTACCTGCATAGGCAATAGCGTGAACCAGAAAGTCCATCTCACCCCATTCTTCTTTGAGCGTAGCGAAAGTCGCGTCCATGCTGGCCGGGTCGGTCACGTCGCACGGAAGCACCAAAGTCGAGCCGGTTTCAGCTGCCAAAGGAATAACCCGCTTTTTCAATGCGTCGCCTTGGTAGGTATAGGCCAGCTCAGCACCTTGTGATGCGAGTGCCTTAGCAATCCCCCAAGCGATGGATCGATTATTTGCGAGTCCCATGATCAGGCCACGCTTGCCCTTCATAAGATTGCCGTTTTCGCTCATGACAAAAAGTCCTAAAAGTCTGATCGGTTGAAACCGCGCGCATCCTACACGAAAGGAAAGGGCGGTCTAGCGAAAAGGGCCTAGTTGTCTTAGTTGATAAAGCTTATTGATAACAGGGGCTTAGAGAGGGTTTATGCGTGACCTCAAGGTTTCCGGGGGTTGTGGGCCCGGCCCGCCCGCCAACCAGCCACAAACCGGCGCAAACTAAGGTCCTCTTCATCGGGTAATTTCACCATTAGTGTGACGAAATGGTCGCCTGCCCAGAGGTTACTTTCGCCCTGATTCTGCCCCCGCGACGACTCGCTTGCAGACGTAGTGGAAAACCGTTTGGCGATCCCTTTGCCTTTGAGGCGTAATTTATTGCCCGAATTAGAATGGGCAGGCACCACAATGCTCACAGCACCGTGGACCGTGGGTATGGAAATCTTGGCCCCTTGCACCGCTTCGCTCAACGAAATAGGCACATCGGTAAAAATGTCCAATCCTTCGCGCCGGAAGTGGTCATGGGTGGCAAGGTGTGTGATGAGATAAGCGTCTCCAGACTCTCCTCCTGAAAACCCACCTTCTCCCTGACCCTTAAGCCGAATTTGTTGCCCTTCTTGTACGCCCGCTGGAATATGCACGTCGACTTTGCGTCCAGTCGGCAGGCGGATTTCCCGAGAGCCCCCAATGCAGGCCTCCATAAAGGAAACATCTAGATCCATCGTGACGTCGCCGCCACGGGTGCGAAAGAACGATCGTCCCAGCTCCCCTACAGCTCCGGTTGCTTTGCCAGCAAAGCCCGACAAAGTGTCGCCCAAGGCTGCGCCACCAGAAGAGGGAGCGTTTGCAGCAGGTTTAGGTTTCGGGGTGGGCTGAGCAGGTTTTTGGGACGAGGTGTGAGGTGTAGAAGCTGTTCTCTTTTCAGCCGCAATACTCTCGTATCGCTGCAATTGTTCATAGGCGGCGCGCACAGCGTGAAACCGTTCAGCGATCTTAGGATCGCTGCCCGCTCTGTCAGGATGATAGTGTTTTGCAAGGCGGCGGTAAGCAGATTTTATTTCATCTGCGCCAGCCCCTTGCGACACACCCAAAGTTTGATAGGGATCGTGCACAATTGCCTCAAAAGTCAAACCATCCCGCGCATCAATGAAGAACGCACCATCATGGTTAATAAAGTCTGAGGAGAGCTTAGCCTTGGCCAGATACCAAAAGGTTAAAGTGCGGCCCTAAAAGGTCAGTAAAATCACTTTTAACTGGGCAATAATTGCCTACTGGGAGGGCGAGGGTGCCCGCGTCAACAAATTAGCTGCCCCCCGGTGCCCGCTCTCAGCGGCTTGCGTTAGCCAGCGCACCGCTTTGCCTGTGTCTTTGGGCAGGCCTTGTCCCTGAAAATAAAGTTCCCCCAACCGAAATTGGGCTTCCACAACCCCTTCATGGCCAAGCTGACGCCAAACGCGAGCGGCATCAAGATAACGTCCCGCTTCATAATACTGGCTCCCCTCGACAAATCGACGGCCTTGCTCAGGCTTCACCAATTGAATGCCGGAAGCCAGTTCTGCACGCACAGCTGTCTTCGGGACCGGTGGTTGGGGAAGGGGCGCTACTTGGCGTGCGCGTAAGGAGGAGGGTGCTGGCAGTGAAATGGATTGGCGCGGCTTTTTCGTTTTCTGCGGGAGAACTTTTGTTTCTGTAGCCCTCAACTGCCGTGTCTTTGTCTGGGCAGAAATTAAGTCAGCCGCTTTCACGTCGTTTAATTTCTGCACGGCGGGTTCATACCCAGCACGCGCGGAAAGCTCTAAATAGGTGCGTGCCTTTTGGGGGTTCTTTGTCACGCCCCATCCGTTCGCGAGCAAAAGAGAAACTTCATATAGCGCGACAGGGTGTTTGGATTTCACCCCAACGGTCAAATAGCGCAAGGCCGTCTCAGGGTCTGCCCGTGTGCCTTCGCCGCGCAAATGCATCATGCCCGCATTCACAGCAGCAGACACCAAACCACCGTCTGATGCACGTTCATAAAAGTAAAGTGCTCGGGTCAAGTCTTGCGGTGTTCCTTTGCCACGGCGTAGCAGGTGAGCCACATTGCGTTGGGCCGCCAAGTCATTCTTTTGGGCGAGCGGTAGCCAAATAGCGTATGCCCCAGAAAAATCATTGGCGTCATAAAGCGCGACGCCGATGTCAAATTGGCGCGGCTTGTTCCCAACGTTATTGTAGTCAGGACCGATGGCGCCGGGAGAGGTTTTGCCACCGGGCGTTCTTGTGCGGTCTTCAGCTGCTTTGCGGTAGTCAGACAAAGTGGTGCGTTGTTCTTCAGCGCTATGGGCGACACGCGAGCCAAAGGCCCCAAAACACAGGCCCGTTAAAACCAACGCCGTCACAATCGTCCGGTTTAATTCAGCCGCACGTGCTCGTTCACCGCGAACCGCGTCAAACCGCACAAAGGCGTTTGACGACGGTCCCACGACGTGAGAGGGGCGCATATGCGGTTTCAAAGCCCACGCTTTTCGAAAAGACAAACTCACCTAAGACACAATTTTCCATGTGCCATCCGGCTGACGGCAAGCAGTGCCATAAGCTTGCTCGCGCTTTCCGCCAATGGTGATTGTTTGTTGGAACTCGCGGCAATATTGCCCAGAGCCATTTTGATAGGCAGGTTGAGGCGTCACAGTGCCGTGGTGCCCGCTGTCAGGATTGTTCCATGCAATAGAGTCTCCCGAGTTATTATGCTCAAGCGCGCGCTGGGTGGTATTGCCCATATATTGCTGATCTGCCCGGTCCAAGCTTTTGCCAATTTCACCACCAGCAAGACTGCCCAGCACCGCACCAACACCTGTCGCGATTAAGCGTCCTTGACCAGACCCAAATTGAGCGCCCGCAATACCGCCAAGTATAGCGCCACCAATGGTGCCAAGCCCTTGTTTGGGGCCGGAATTCTGTGCGCACGCGCTGAGCGAGAGCCCTAAAGCTGCAATCGCTACAAATTTAATAGCGCGATTTGGAAGGGATACGCGCTTTTGAATAGATAAATGAGACATAATTTATTCTCCTTTGAAGCCAGCGCTCACAGGCTAGAATGGAGCGCTGGGTCAATGTACGCATAGTACGGGAAATTGCAAAATCGACCAAGTTTGACTGAGACAACATGACCCGCAGATGAACCAAAGAAATTTCATCAATTGGCCCTATATAATCTATGTGATCATGTCTAAATCAAGACGAAGGGGCCAAAAAGGCGCATTTATGGACCCCGTCACCCCGCCTTAACACCCGTAATTGAAGGACCAACCGCTATGACATCTGGGCCATCCGATCCTGCACAAACAGATGAAGTGTTCACCACACAAGATCCTTTTGCTTTGTTCGATGAATGGATGCAATTGGCGCAGAAAAAAGAGCTCAATGATGCAAGCGCCATGTCTCTGGCCACTGTGGACGCAGACGGAATGCCGGATGTCCGCATGGTGTTGCTGAAAGAATGGGGTCCGGCTGGTTTTACATTTTATACGAATTTGGAAAGCGCCAAAGGCGAAGAGCTTCTGGGCCAACCCAAAGCCGCTTTCTGTTTCCATTGGAAAAGCCTGCGCCGCCAAATTCGCTTGCGCGGCACCATCACACAGGTAAGCGATGAAGACGCCGATGCCTATTTTCAATCCCGGGCAAAAGACAGCCAAATTGGGGCATGGGCCTCGCGCCAATCACGGCCCTTGGAAAGCCGTTTCGCGTTGGAAAAAGAAGTGGCGCGCTACACGGCCAAATACGCATTGAGTAAAGTGGAGCGTCCCCCCCATTGGTCAGGCTTTCGGTTAGAGCCACTCTCAATTGAATTTTGGCGAGACCGTCCTTTCCGCCTTCATGATCGTTTGGTATTCAAACGGGAAGAGCCGGATGCAAATTGGACAACCAGTCGTCTTTTCCCGTAAAATACGCCCATGACAAAAAGCCGAACACGCGAACACCACCTAAGCACACAAGAAGCGGGCACTTTGATGCGCCGCGCAACCTATGCGGCTGTGGCGGTGGCGGTCCTATTGATCGGCCTCAAAGCAGCCGCCTATCAGGCCACCGGGTCTGTGTCGATGTTGGGTACATTGCTTGACAGCGTGCTCGACGCGTCCGCCTCGTTGGTTAATCTGTTTGCCGTCCACTTTGCCCTTCAGCCTGCCGACGAGGAACACCGTTTCGGCCACGGCAAAGCAGAGGCTTTGGCGGGTTTAGGACAGGCCATATTTGTGTTTGCCTCTGCTATGTTCATTCTGGTGCAAGCCAGTCGACACCTCCTCAATCCAGAACCCATCACCCAATCCCTCATGGGTATTGGCGTTATTATGCTCACCATCCTTCTGACGCTTGGCTTGGTGCTGTTTCAGCGCTACGTGGTCGCGCGCACAAACTCACTCGCCATTGAAGCAGATTCCCTGCATTACAAAGGCGACCTTCTGATGAACTTCACCGTATTGGTGGCGTTCGTTTTGGCAGGTTACGCAGACCTTGCCTGGGCAGATGCAGTATTTGCTCTTTTCATCGCCGCGTTTCTGGCCCGAAGTGCATGGTTGATCGTCAAAGGCGCCCTCCATCAATTGATGGACCAAGAAATTTCCGATGACGACCGCGAGCGTATCAAGGAAATCGCCGTGGGATGGCCCGGCTCCAAAGGGATACATGATTTGCGCACCCGCGCGTCGGGAGCTGACCTTTTCATTCAATTCCATTTGGAATTAGACCCCACACTCTCCTTGCTCGAAGCCCATAGAATTGCCGACGGCTTAGAGAAAAAGCTGATACAAACCTTTTCGGCGTCCGAAGTGTTGATCCATCAGGATCCCGTCGGCGTTGAGAAAATCTCTGAGTTTCAGCGCAGTTAGTCTCCAATTGCAGGCGCCATTCAATTATTTGAGAACCAATCTTATCGGTGCTGGTGTAAGGCCTCGTCTTCGCCTAAACTGGGCGCCTCTCTGTGTGAAAGAAAAAGCCTGCATGCCCGATACTCCCAATAGTGACCGTAAAACTCTGCTACTCACCGGCGCAAGCCGAGGGATTGGCCATGCGACGGTAAAACGCTTTTCCAGCGCTGGCTGGCGCGTTCTCACCTGCTCGCGCCATAGTTTTCCAGAGGATTGCCCATGGGAAGCGGGAGAAGAAGATCACATTCAGCTGGATTTGGCTGATGCTGAAAAGACAGCTCAAGCCATCGCGACTGTACGCGAACGGTTGCAGGCACAAGGAGGGCGGTTAGACGCCCTAGTCAATAATGCCGCGATTTCTCCTAAGGGAGAAGGTGGGGCCCGTCTCGGCGTATTCGAGACAGACCTTTCGGTGTGGCAACAGGTTTTCCAAGTGAATTTCTTAGGCCCCATCATGCTGGCGCGTGGTTTGGTTGACGAACTGAAAAAAGCACAAGGTTCCGTCGTCAACGTCACCTCGATTGCGGGCACACGCGTGCACCCATTCGCAGGCACGGCCTATGCAACCTCTAAGGCGGCATTGGCGGCAGCAACGCGTGAAATGGCCGCTGATTTTGGCCCCTTAGGTATTCGTGTGAATGCGATTGCGCCGGGTGAAATTGATACCTCGATCCTCTCACCGGGAACCGAAAAAATCGTTGCCGAAATTCCCTTGCGCCGTTTAGGGCGTCCAGAAGAAGTTGCGCGCACAATCTATTTCCTGTGCTCAGACAGCTCGTCCTATGTGACCGGATCAGAAATCCACATCAACGGCGGCCAGCACGTCTAAGCACGCTTGAACTCCCCAACATACCGCCCGCTGGCATTACAGTACGAACCAAAACGCCATTGCCGGAACAAGTCCAGCAATGGCGTTTTGGTTCGCAAAATCTATTCAGGCTAGAAAGATAACAGCCGCAATCGCATCTTCCACAACAGCCTCTTCACTCACCGTGAAGTTTGATACTATCTGCCCGCTCGCACCTTCAAAGGCGCCAGTGCCGCCCATGATGCGCCAGCACACGCGGCCCAATTGCAAACCATCAACAGGAGAGGGCACCAAGGTCCCGCTCCCGTCGCTTTCAAAAAACACTTTGCCCGCCGCCATATCAAGCTCACCGGATTCGCGGAAGCTGCTTTCGCTTTCCGTTTCTACTCGGCCTTGAAACCGAACAGCCCCCGCATAGGTGCCCTCAGTGATAAGCCCCATGCCTTCAACCAGCATCACCTCGCCCATGTCATCTTCGGGCGTAGCTTTGCCCCGGAGGGCCAGTGTAAATCGTTCAACTGTCATAATTAGTTCCTGCTCTGGGGGCCTTAGTGGCCTTCTTTTGCAACCCAAGCTGCGGTGTCGTCGAGTGCTTTTTCAACACGGTCAAACATTTCATTGATTTCAGATTCAGTGATGATGAGCGGTGGGCAGAAAGCAAGAATGTCGCCCGCCATATTCCGCAAAATCAAACCGTGGGCCTGACAGGCAGCCGCCAATTTAGCGCCAACTGCTGCAGACGGTGCAAAGGCTTCTCGTTTGGCAGGGTCTTTGGCAAGCTCAATCGCGCCGAGCAACCCTTTAGCCCGTGTATTGCCCACAAGCGGATGCTCACCCAATTTAGCAACCCGTGCTTCAAAGGTTGGTTGTACGCCGCGTACCACATTGACAATGTCCATGCGGTCGTAAATTTCCAGCGTTTTGGCTGCAACAGCCGCTGCAAGCGGGTGCGCTGTATAGGTAAAGCCGTGACCGAACACGCCGATTTTTCGGCTCTGGTCCAGCATCGCTTGATACATGTCTTCGCCAACAGTGATCGCCCCAATAGGCACGTAAGCAGAGGAGAGCGCTTTAGCCACGGAGATCGTATCAACGTCCATGCCGTAAGTTTGGGCGCCGAACATATTGCCCGTCCGGCCAAAGCCGCAAATCACTTCGTCAGAGATCAGATAGATGTCGTATTTTTTCAAGACCTTTTGGATCTTCTCAAAATACCCCTCAGGTGGCATCACCACACCGCCCGCACCCATAACAGGTTCGGCAATGAAGGCGGCAACCGTGTCGGGGCCTTCATCCAAAATCATCTTTTCCAAATTGTCCGCACAGCGTTGGGAAAACTCTAACTCTGTTTCACCGTCTTTCCCATGCTTGTAATAATGTGGGCTGTCCGTATGAAGAATACCGGCGATCGGCAGATCAAAATCTTTATGGTTTGCAGGCAAGCCGGTCAGGCTGGCGGTGGCAACTGTCACTCCGTGGTAACCTTGGTGGCGCGCAATGATTTTCTTTTTAAGCGGGCGGCCCTTGGCATTGTTGTAGTACCAAATCAATTTGATCTGTTGGTCATTGGCTTCGGAGCCGGAACCGCAGAACAAAACTTTGGAAGCCGCGTGCGGTGCGAGTGCTTTAAGGCGTTCAGCAAGCTCAGCAGCTTTAGGGTGTGTTTTGCCAGAAAAGATATGGCTAAACGGCAAGGTCGACATTTGCTCGCGCGCGGTTTCGATCAGCTCTTCGTTTGAATAACCAAGGGCTGTACACCACAAGCCCGCCATGCCTTCGATATATTGTTTACCGTCGCTGTCATAAACGTAGATGCCTTCACCTCGTTCGATGATCAGCGGCCCGCTTTCGCGAAATTGGTCGAGGTTGGTGTAGGGATGAATAACGGTTTCAACATCACGTTGTGCAGCATTGCTAAGGGGCATGGTCGTTCTCCTAAAAATTCAGTGGGGTAGATGTGGCAAAGCCGGACAGGGAGCGCAAGGCGTGATTTCCGAAATGATGAAAATTTTGCACATGCGCTCACCTACAAGGCGCTTTTGAAGGTTTATCCAAAGTCGGGGGGCGTTTTGATCCCACCGAGTTCTTTTTCCAACATTTCAGCCACAGCAATCGGTGTATAATCTTCCAAATGAGGTCCAATGATCTGCACATTCACAGGCAGTCCCTCAGGCGTAAGGCCAACGGGTGCCGAGGTGGCTGGCAGATAGGAAACCACAGCCGGGCCCGCCCAGATGAGAATATCCATATAAGAGCGTTCTTTACCGTTCACCGTCAGGGAGCGTTTTTCCCAGCTCGGCTCATGGTCATGTTTAAACGCCGGGATCATCACCACAGGGGCCAGCACAACATCATAGGACTGGAAGAATGTTTCCCATTTGGCGCGAATAACTTCGCGTTTTTCCCACCACACAGGCGCTTGGCCCAAGCTCAACGTGCCGCCGCGCGCTTGCATTGCCCCGTGCGATTTGTCATCGGGTGCGGCCGCGTCTGCCGTCTGCTTCCATCGATCAACCACTTTAGGCGGCATGCCAGCCCCCGTGGTTGCATGGAGCAACATGAAATAGAGCTCGGAAATTTCGGCTAACGTAAAGTCAGGCCGTGCGTTTTCATCTACCTGTGCGCCCGCGTCTTTGAGTGCTTGCGCCGCCTTGTTCAACTCCGTGAGGGAGGCCTTATCTATCTCGCAATAGGGATCATCATACCAAACCGCCACACGCAATTTTTTCGGGTCCTTCGTGCGCGCCTCAGGAATCGATAATTGCCACCCCTTAGCATTAAGCCCGTGCGCGCCAGCAACAAGATCAAGCTCCATCGCTAGATCACCCGCTGTGCGTCCCAACGGTCCCATGACGGAAAGGTCGCTTTCGCGAAGATCGCCGGGTGCAGGCGGCATGTGTCCTACTTTCGGCACAATACCGTAAGTCGGTTTGTGCCCGTAAACACCGCAGAAGTGCGCGGGGGACCGAATAGAACCGCCAATATCAGAACCAAGCTCCATCGGTGTGAGGCCTGCTGCAACAGCTGCCGCAGCGCCCCCAGAAGACCCGCCGCACGTCCGGGTCGGGTCCCACGGATTGTTCGTCGTGCCATACACATCATTATAGCTTTGAATGTCGCTGGAGAGGAAAGGCACATTGGTCTTGCCGAAAATGATCGCTCCGGCATCCACAAGGCGCTGCACAGCAACCGCATGTTTGGTTGGCACATGGTCTTTCCAAAAAACAGCGCCCCCGGTGCAGGGAAGCCCCGCCACTTCGATCGCATCTTTAATGGTCATGGGAAGCCCGTGCAAAGGTCCCCAATTCTCGCCCCGCGCCAAAGCAGCGTCGGCTTGCGCCGCGCGTTTCTCTGCGGCAGGGAAATCTGTCGCAATAATCGCGTTGATTGCTGGGTTGAGATTTTCCACGCGGGCTTTGTAATGAGCCAATAGATCGCACGCGCTTATGTCGCCGGACTGCAAGCCTGCAAGTAGATCGCGGGCACTTCTAATATGGTAATCGGACAATTTGTCCTCCCTTTTTTCTCTACTAGACACCGCACCCCGGCAAGATGCACGATTTTTGTCATCCAAATGTGCAAAATTGAAGAGATTTCAGGAAAAAGGACTAAGGGTACGCATTGTTCCTTTTGATTCTTTTCACTAAGATCGCCCTAGGGAAAAGAGATGAACCCGCGCACAGACGCTGAGGTCATCTCATATGGCAAAGTAATATCATCCGGAGGGACTACCCATGAAGGGTCTAATGCAAGACTGGCCACTATCGGTCACCACGATTATTGATCACGCGGCGCGCTTTCACGGCGAACGCGAAGTGGTAACACGGACCGTTGAAGGGCCATTTCACACCACCAACTACAAAGAAATTCACCTCCGGGCTCGTAAAGTTGCCCAAGCGCTCGAAAAACTCGGGTGCAAACAGGGTGACATCATCGCCACCATGGCGTGGAACACCCACCGTCACCTCGAAGCTTGGTACGGTATCATGGGCATGGGCGCTGTATGTCACACGCTCAACCCGCGCCTGTTTGCGGAGCAATTGGTTTACATCGCCAACCACGCCGAAGACCAGTTCATCTTGGTGGACCTGACTTTCGTGCCCGTGTTGGAAGCTGTTGCAGATCAGCTCAAAACGGTCAAAGGCTTCATCATCATGACGGACCGGGCGCACATGCCTGAGACCACGCTGAAGAATGCACATTGTTACGAAGAAATTGTTGAAGCTGAAACCGGCGACTACACGTGGGCCGACATCGATGAAAATGATGCGTGCGGCCTCTGCTACACATCCGGCACAACAGGCAACCCAAAGGGCGTTCTCTATTCTCACCGCTCCAATGTCTTGCACGCCCTTATCGGCGGTTCAGCCGATGTGATGGGCTTGCGCTCCGTCGACGTTGTGTTGCCAGTCGTGCCAATGTTCCATGCCAACGCGTGGGCACTGGCCTTCTCTGCACCCATGGCGGGCGCGAAGTTGGTGATGCCAGGTTCGAAAATGGACGGCGAGAGCATTTACGAATTGCTCGACAACGAAAAAATCACAACCACAGCAGCCGTGCCAACCGTTTGGTTGATGTTGCTTCAGCACCTTCAAAAAACCGGCGCGAAATTGCCAGCACTCAACAAAGTGATCATCGGCGGGTCCGCTGCACCGCGCACAATGATTGAAACCTTTGAGCGTGAATATGGCGCTGAAGTGGTTCACGCGTGGGGCATGACTGAAATGTCACCAATGGGTACGCTCGGCGCACTCAAAGCGGGCATGGAAGACTTCACAACAGATCAATTACTGGACGTTAAAGTCAAACAAGGCCGCGCTGTCTACACCGTTGAGATGAAAATCACCGACGATGACGGCGTTGAATTGCCATGGGACGGTAAAGCATTCGGTCACTTGATGGTGAAAGGCCCAGCTGTAGCTGGTTCTTACGTTAAAGGCGAAGGTGGTAACATCTTGGATGCAGACGGCTGGTTCGATACAGGCGACGTCGCCACCATCGACGAAAGCGGCTACATGCAAATCACCGACCGCGCAAAAGACGTAATCAAGTCCGGTGGTGAGTGGATTTCCTCCATTGAGTTGGAAAACACCGCAGTGGGTCACCCTGATGTGGCAGAAGCCGCCGTCATCGGCATCGTGCATCCTAAGTGGGACGAACGCCCACTGTTGATTTGCGTGGCGATGGAAGGCAAAAATCCGACCAAAGAAGATTTGCTGGGCTACCTCGAAGGCAAAATCGCGAAATGGTGGACACCAGATGACGTTGTCTTCGTGGATGAAATTCCGCACAATGCTACAGGCAAAATTTTGAAACTGGCCTTGCGCGAGCAATTCAAAGATTATGTACTACCAACTGCTAGTGCTGCTGAATGAAAAGGTCAGTCTAACGGTGAGGGACAAAACTCATCAGCGAAGGGAGAAGCGTCCGCTTCTTCGTCGCAATCTGAAAACGAAGCGCAAGCTTCTGGCGACCAACAAGAGAGTTCGAGTATGGAAAAACGATCAGGCATTTTGCGACTTGGTTTTCGCTTAGCCCTTTTAGCCATCGTTGTGGCTATCTTGGCCATCATGGGTCACCGCTTGGGTGTGATGGACTTCCAATTGGCGGTTTATGGCATGGCAGCGGCGGGGGGCACTGGTTTGCTGTCCGTTTTGGTAACGTTGATTGGTATTGTAAAAACCACAATCAATAAAGGCCCTGGATTGGGCTTCGGGCTTGCCTCGATGGTCATGGCCCTTGTGGTTGCGCTACCGATTGTCATCGCTGTGGACGCGGGGCGTACTTCGCCTTTCATCCACGACATCTCAACTGACTTGGCGAACCCGCCAGAGTTTGTGGCGATTGTTGCAGCACGCGGCAATGGGAAATTTAACTCCCTAGAACGCACGGCTGAAGTTGGCGAGCTACAACAAGCTGGTTATCCAGAATTGGGCGGCCTCTTCGTTGATCGTTTGCCCGGCCAAGTGTTTGAAGTGGCGCTGGCGACAGCACAAGCACAAGGGTGGACCATCGTTGCGGTCTCTCCAGAGACAGGCTTGATTGAAGCAAGTGCGACAACTTTGGTTTTGAACTTCACCGATGACGTTGTCATTCGAGTGGCAGACGTAGACGGCAAAGCAATGGTCGATGTGCGTTCCGCTTCTCGTGTTGGCAGGTCCGATATGGGTGCAAATGCCAGACGCATCAAAGCCTATCTGGCTGCTTTGACAGACGCTCTGGCGAACGAAGGCTAATCGGCCCTCTTCGTCTAAGCGATACAAATTCAAAAGGGGCAGCGTCAAGCTGCCCCTTTTTATTTGGATAACTCCTTGCCACATGGCTGGTGGGGGCCAGATAAGCGCTACACCAAATTATAAACGCTATTGATTGCCGGATCGCCGTCGCACCGCACCCGGCCCGTTTCCACCATATGAATCATATGTGCAAAGACAGAACGTGCCGCTGCCGGATAAAGCCGCTTGTCGATATCTGCATACATTACCGGCACCATATCTTTAATCTGGTTTCGCCCAGCGCGGAGTTGTTCACCAATCTGCACTTCCCGGTTTTCCCGGTGGTCAATGAAGGCTTGCACAAAGCTCTTCGTTTCGTGGATCGGCGCCCCGTGGGTTGGCCAATAAATCTCATCATCGCGTTCGAGCAAAAGAGCCAGAGAGTCCATATAGGTTTTCATGTTCCCATCTGGCGGGCTCACGATGGACGTGGACCAGCCCATCACATGATCGCCCGTAAAGAGTGCCTTTTCTTCACGCAACGCAAAACACATGTGGTTCGATGTATGGCCCGGCGTAAACACACATTCCACGCTCCAGCCATCGCCCACAATAATGTCCCCATGTTTCAGCACGACATCGGGGGTAAAGTCCCAGTCAGCGCCTTCGTCGCGTTCGCCTGCACGCTCTCCCCCATGTGGCCCGTACCCATAAGTGCGCGCGCCACTGCTCTCCTTAAGCGGCTTGGCCGCAGGAGAGTGGTCGCTATGGGTATGAGTAATAAGGATATGGGTGATGGTTTCCCCTTCAAGCGCTGTCTCAATGGCCTTCAGGTGATCATCAAGCAAGGGCCCCGGATCAATCACGGCCACATTGCCCCGGCCAATAATATAGGTGCCAGTTCCAGTGAACGTAAATCCACCCGGATTATTAGCCGTGACCCGGCGGATCAAGGGGCTCAGGTCTTCGATCACCCCGTGGGTAATATTGACGTCACGAATAAAGGGAATTGCAGCCATGTCGGTCCTCACTTTTCGCGATCCTTGACCATAAATACGTTCAGCGCAAGTCTTGCAAAAGCACCCATACGACAGGTTAGGGTGAAGCCTTGGTTGCACTGGGTCCGGCCCAGTGCCTATTTGGCGATTTCTTTGGATGGATGCGCTTGAGGTCCTGCCACAGGCGGACGCGTGAGTTTTAGCACGCGGCTCATCTGTTGAGGCACCCGTGCTTCCAATGCCAGAATAACTCGGTCTACAGCAGAGTGTTTTTGACGTAAATAGCGCACGCTGCGGCGCATGTAGGATGAGTGCACGATGAGCAGGGCAAGGCCGGGCATCAGTAAAAAGAGCCCAAAGGCAAAGGGGGGCGGCAAGGGCGTTAAAATCAGTCCAGGTACAAAAAGTACCCAGCCGATGATCAGGGAAAGTGATTTGCCCAATGTGTGCTCTCAGACGGTTCAGCCTCATTAGAACTGCAGCTCTTTAGGGCCTAAGCCATCAGTGCAACAGTTTTACGGCATGCCGTCCAAAGCAGGAATAAAAGGGTGGTAGAAATGACAAAGCGGCAGGTTTCCCCGCCGCTAATCATTCTGATCGTCCCCAAAATACGTGTACGCATAGGTCGATCAAGTGTGAGGGGCTTTCTTAGAAAGCGCCTGCAGCCTTAGCAATCATCGTTACGAAATACAAACCCAAGATGGTTGCTGTAACAACAACGAGCGGGTCATTCGCGAATGAGGTCTTTGCAGACTCAGCGAAGGTCATTTTCTTTGCTTTGTTAGAAGCAGTGGTAGATGGAATGTCCATTCTGGTGACAACAGCCATCGTTTTTCTCCAAGATTGAGGTTAATGCCAGAAGCGCAGGTGTCGGGAGGGAGGACCTGCCTTCTGGCCTAAAATCAGCGATTGGGAGGGATCCTATCTCGCTGACACATCCTATATAGTGCAGCGCAACATAAGTAACAAGGGGTGAATCGAAAATAATGCTGCGTCGCACAAAATTCACATTACGTCGGGTAAGGCTAGTCATTTTGTCGCAGTTTCCATAATGTGTCTCAAGGAGGGACATATTCTGGTTAACAGGCGAGTTGGGTGAGGCCGGGTCGTTTCCCAGTAGACGTTAAAACGTGCAGCTTTCTCCCCTGTGCAGCGTTCTGTCAGAAAACAGCCTTCACGACAAGTCCATCCCTCAAAATGCGTCACTTCGAGACACGGCATTAAGGATTGCTCGGGCGAGGGCATAGAGGGGCAGAGAATAAAAGTGACCAAGAGCCGACCAGAAAAAGCTCACAGCCTTGGATTTATGGGCCTAAAGCCGCTTGAGCACATATTCAACGGTGCCGTAAATCGAAATGGAGGCAGCGTCGATGCCGACCTCATCTGCATAGTCCCCATTGTCGGTATGTATGTCGATTTTACCGTCAGACATGCGCGTCGCGACCCGTCTCACTCGAAGGCCTGAATGCTGTGTCTCTATGAGGCAAAGGTTGGACCGGTCGGTATTATGAGAAGTACAGGGATGGTCAACCCGGCGAATGAAGGCCAGATCCCCCCGAGAGAGTGTGGGAGCCATCGTGTCATCCTCAATGCGCAGCGCAAAGTCGCTCTCGTCAGAGGGGTTTTGATATCGCGCCTCCAAAGAGAAGCCGATTTGTTCTCTACTATCAGGAGAGTTTAGATCCTCGCTGGCTCTGCGGACATCAAGCGTTTCCCATGCGGGGGCATGGTCATCCGCGCGCGCCCCTGACAGCAGCTCAGGAATAGAAATGTTGAGCGCCTCTGCAATGCCTGGAAGGCTCTCAGCGCGGACCGACTTGGAGCGTCCCCGTAGCATATTGCCGATAACATCTTTTTTGACTCCAGCAGCGCGTTCGAGCTTGCGAATATTGTCTATGCCAAGTTCGGCCATACGGCGATTAATTGTGTCTTTCATCGGATCGACTCTTTTGCTGAGCACTAGCCCACAATTCGAAGCAGGATGTGGCGAACGGCTTGTTAAAAAAACTTAAAGTTAAACTAAGGGGGTAAAAATTTGGACGTATCCAGAGTTTCTTTCCTCAGCCTCATTCCTGTTTGGGAGGGGTGCGAAAGCTACAAAAATGGGCGGCAAAGACCTGCCACCCATTCTGTCATTTTAGGGGGATCACCGTAGCCCAGCGTTTAGCGCACGTTGGCACGTCGCGTTTCTGTGGACAGGCGGGTTGCCAGCATAATTGGTGCAGCCACACGTGCGGCCTTGGGCGTGGGCAACAGGTACGCCAAAGCGTGCGGGAACTTCTGCCCAGCCGTTAAGCTGTAGGAAGTTGCCTTGGCGCCAATTGTTGCGGTAAACGCCGCCTTGGGTCATGCGAACGTAATCCGGCTTGTAAGACGCACCACATTCACCAGCCGATGCTGTTGAGATACCGCCAACCATCATGGGGAGTGCAACGACAGTTGCGAGGCTCACGTGTTTGATCAATTTCAGAAGCATTAGGTTCTCCGTCGAGCTGCCCAGTCATGCCCCCAGAATTTGTATGGAGCGTGTAGTGGGTTGTTTCATTGGGGAAACCATAGCGTTTAACCAAAGGGGCGAACAATTGCTACAGGTGTAGCATTTGTTCGCCCCATGAGTTCATCCTGCGTTCAGCTTTTGACAAAGCGCTGCTAATTATATCGGGCTTCCCGTTTTTCCCCGGTATTCCCTGCACGGATCTCTGCCATCCCGGTTTGAATATCAGCGAGATATTGGTCAGAGACAGTTGCATGGAAAGGAGACAGCATCAGGTGCAAGGACGGCGGCTCGACGGTAATCGATGTGAACCACCCCTTCTCAAACAACTTGCCCCATAAGGCATATGAATCAATCTCTGGATGACGAAACGCGATCAACCCGAGCAATGGATCCCCGAGGATCTCAAATCCAAGTTTAACCAGACCTTCTTGTATGTAGGAGCGCACCGAACACACGGCCCCTTGCTTGGCTTTATATCCCTCAACGCCCAAATAGTTCATCACAGCCCATGCTGCAGCAATCGCGCCGCCGGGACGTGTGCCCGCAAGTGTGGGAGTGACCATCCGCCCGCCAGACCAATCATCGCAATCAAAGATCATATGGGCCTGCAAGTCTGCATTCCTAAAGAGAACCGTAGACGCCCCCTTGGCTGTATAGCCATATTTGTGGAGGTCAGCCGAAATGGAATGCACAGCCGGGATTTCAAAATCAAAGGCAGGTACGGGCACGCCGTTCATCCGAGCGAAGGGCGCAAAATATCCCCCCACGCATGCATCAACATGCAGCCAGAGGTCGTGTTTCTCAGCGACTTTCGCAAGCTCTTCAATCGGATCAATAATTCCGTGTGGAAAGTTAGGCGCAGAGCCCACAAGCATCATCGTGTGATCATCAATTGCGGCGTCCATTGCCGCAGGATCAGCCATGTAGGTTTCTTCATTAATCGGTACACGGCGCAGTTCGATTTCCAGCATTTTGCAGGCTTTAGCAAAGGCTGGGTGACCAGAGCGCGGCAGGACCAAATTCAGCGGGCCAGTTTTGCCGTTGGCGCGGGCAAGTTGGCGGGCGGCGTAAACAGCCATGGTAATGGAATCTGTGCCACCAGAAGTAATGTTGCCAACAGCCTCGTCACTCCCGTGCAACAAGCCCATGGCCATGGAAATCACTTCATCTTCCATTTGCGCCAAACTTGGAAAGGCAAGCGGCCCCAAACCATTCTCCGACATATACATGGAGTAGGCTTCTTTTTGGACCTTCGCCACATCCGGCCCTGCATTGAAGACATAGACGGCTGTTTTGCCGTCGCGCCATTTGGCGTCATTGCCGCCGCGTGACGCCATCTCCGCAGATAAGCTTTCCCAACTTTGACCTTGTTCTGGCATTTTCACGCTCATGGCGTTTGCTCCCTATATGAAACTTTTTCATGTTTTAGCATAATTGGCTCAGAAAATATTGCAATAACCAGTTTTCCCGACGCAAACCGCGCAAATCTCCCAAAAACCTCACTTGCCGGTAAAAAGAGGTGCTCGCTTACCAAAGAAGGCGCGAATGCCTTCCTTCACATCCTCCGACGGGTTCGCCACCATCACCGCTAAGGCGGCATCTCCTAGCGACTGATCCAAAGATTGGGTTTGGCTGCGCACCATCATTTTTTTGGCAAGCCGGACGGCCAGCGGAGATTGCGCCGCCAACCGGTGTGCAAAATCTTGGGTGACCGACAGTAATACATCGTGTGGAACACTCTGGCTCACCAATCCCAAAGCCAGGGCTTCAGCGCCGTGGTAGGTCTCGGCCAGTAAAGTCATCTTCAGCGCTTTTTCCATACCCATAGCGCGTGGGAAATACCAAGCACCCCCTTCGTCGGGCAGCAGTCCAAATCGGCCAGACGTATCGCCCACCTTGGCTGTATCAGCGGCAATCCGAAAATCGCACGCAAGGGCCAACGTCAGGCCACCCGCCACAGCCGCCCCATTGATCATCGCAATAATTGGCTTGTCTAAGGCTTGCAGAGATTGAATAACCCGGTGCATGCCGTCGCGCATTTCACGTCCATGAGAAAGTTGGCTCGCCATGAGGTCATCATGGTCGGGGTCGCTGCCGCTAATGTCGCCGCCGGCACAAAAGCCGCGCCCTTCGCCGGTCAGGATCAGCACCCTTTGTGTGTCATCGCGGAGATAAGCGTCAAGTGCCTCAACAATCTCTTGGCACATCAACGTACTATAAGCGTTCATCTGGGCGGGTCGGTTCAACGTCAACCAAGCAATGTGATCATCACTGGTTTGATACTTTATGTCCGAAAAGCTTTTACCTGTGTCGGTGTTTCCCAATGTCTTGCTCCCTTTTGTGGAAGCATACACGATCTGGGGACAACGTCACCAAACCTAAAAAACCCTCCTCACGAAGGGAGCCGAAACGAAAAAACCCCTCCCCACGAAGGGGGAGGGGTATAGTATCCGCTGAACCGGTCAAGGTGAGGACACACCGCTGGAGGACGGCACCGGTCTGGGAGATAGCCTCAAAGGCTATTCAGCGGCATTTCCGGACACGCTCATCAACGTGGAATTACTTTGATTGATCAATTTGAGTTGCTCAATCCCGGCAGCGGCAATTTTGTCGCCGACCATTTCATCGTCTTCAGCGTAGAGTTCTTTCATGTCCACATAGGCTGCATAATTATGGGCAGTCCGCTCCGTGATGATCCCTGTCATGGAGAGCGTTTTCACCAACACGCGGAAAATATTGGCGGATTCTTGCATGTTGCCGCGAATTTTTTGATCCGTCATGCCTTCCATAAAGGCTGCCTGCACCCAGTCCCACTCAAGGCCCGCTTGCGCGTAGATATCTTTTTTCTGCTCTGGAGACGCGATGTTAAAGAGCAGGTTTTGGAACACTGTCCATGCCCAATCTTCAATCTTGGCATGCTCGTCAGCGTCCAGTTTTGGAATGGTCCGGTCCGCCCAAATTTTCCCAAATTTATGGTGGAAGGCTTCATCCGTCATGGCCAATTGAGACAGCTTCACGATCAGCGGATCTCGACCTTTGTTGTAGAAGGTCGCAAAGGCACCCATGGCCAAACCTTCAACCAGCAATTGCATGCCGACAATTTTTTTCCACGCAAATTTGGAGTTCACAAGCTCGCTCAACGTATCGCGCAGAACAGGGCCAACCGCCATGGGTTTGCCAAACCGTGCTTTCACAATATTGGTAAAGGCTGTGACGTGGCGGGCTTCTTCGCGCGCTTGGTTGGCAGCATATTCTTGGGCGCCAGGATCACGCAGGATGTGGCACAGGCTTGCAGAAAGCGCCAAGGCTCCTTGTTCGCCGTGCAGCACATTCGATAGCGACCAATGGGTCTCAAGATTGGTGAGTTTGATACGCCCTTTCTCGTCGAGCTTGTCCCAAACCGCTGTGCCATAGCCAACCGTCATGGTCGGGTCGACCATATATTCGTTTTCAATGTCGAAGGGCGTATCAAAATCAATGTAACGCTTGTCCATCGGATCCCAGAAATGGTCATGGGTCGCAGAGATGATTTTGTCAAAAGCACTGGTACGGTCAAGATAGCGAGAACCATCCATCATTGCCGGAAAGTCAGTCGGGTCTACCGTGTTGTAGATGTTGTCTTTTGTGATCTGGCCTTTAGCTTCTTTATGCATTTAGTCCTCCAAATAGCAGGGGCAGGTGGCTTAACGCCATCTGTGCGGCGCGGGTAAACCCGCTCGAAGTTGGCCGACCAGCTAACTTGGAAAAATAATGACGACCCCGTCATCTTTGTTCATTGATCTGAATCAAATGCAATTTTTTGATTTTATTTCCGGCCTGAGCAGAAAGGGGGCGACTTATCCCACACAGCCTTATGGGGCTCATGATGGGGCTTCTTTGCAAAAGGAGATATCCCCATGGCTTACCGTCCCACGTGGCGCAATCGGAGAAAATTAGTCTTTGTTGCTCTTATTTATATTGCGCTCACAATGCCCGCGATCGTCTTTTGGGCACCACCGGGCGCGCGGGCCGACAGCGCAGTTTATGGATTGTTGTCGCTTGCAGCGCTCATCCTCTCCTACTATCTAATTGGTCCCTCAGTCGAGCTGGTGAAACTCTCTTTGAAACGAGAGGCGTAGCGCGATGTGGATCTTCAAAAAACTCTCAAGCTTTTTGTCTGCTCTCCCGTCAAGCCTAACGATATACTTTGTGTGCCTGTCCTTGGGAGTGGGTTTGGGGGGATATTCCGTTCACAAACTATATGAACTCAAGGAGTTGGCGGTTCTAAGAGAACAGGTCGCTCAGCAGCAAGCAGATCGTGCCGCGCGTATAGCCAGTGCGCAGCATGCCGCTCAACTGGCGCTCAAAGCCTCTCAACAATTAGACGCAACCAAAAGAAAGATAGCCGCTCATGTGCCGCACACTCCTGCTTGCCGTCTTAATCCTGATGCTGTCCGCCTGCTCAACGACTTACGCGGCCAGATGTGAGCCCCCAAGCCATACCCTTGTGGGGGCGGTCGCGTTGCCATTGCTGGAGGTCAAACAAATGTCCCTCAAACAACTCTTAGAAAACTGGATGGAGGACATGGGGGCCTATAATGCGCTAGCCGCGCGCCATAACACGCTGGCCACATGGGTCCGCGAGCGTTGTTAAGTGCGAGCCTATCTTTTTAGGAAATACGGATCGAGGGTTTGCCGACGAGACCACTTGCGTTTTTCCAAATCAGGCCCCTCCATCTGCGTGGCGGAATGGCCAACGCACATATAGGCCACCAGCTCCCAGTCAGCGGGCACGCCAAGGGTCTGTGTAACCACTTCAGGTTCCAAGATAGACACCCAGCCAGAAGCCAGCCCATGGGCATAGGTTGTGAGCCAAAAAGTATAGGCGGCAAGAGCAACTGAATAATTCAACGCCAAGGGATTTTGCGACACTCCAAGCCCATGTCCCCGGTGCTCTGAGTTATCCAGAAAGAACGCCACATGCACCGGTGCGCTGTCCAAACCAGTGAGGCCCAACTTGCTATAATGTGCCCGCTTGTCGGCCTCAATCGTTTCTATTTCAATTTGGCGGGCGTGTAGGAAATTTTCATACACCGCTTTGCGCCGATCCCCAGACCGCACTTCCACAAATCGCCATGGTTGGCTTAAGCCCACAGAGGGCGCCATATTTGCATCCGCAAGCATGTCTGCAATTTTTTCAGCGCTCACGTCACGGTCCAGAAAATTCACTTCATTGCGTCGTTCTGCAAGCAAGTTTTGGAAGTCTGTCAAAAATTGAGTTTGTTCATCTGGAGAGGCGGTCATAGGGGTGCTCAATTGAAAGGGTCGGATAAGAGAGGTCAGAAACGAAAGAGGGCGCAGCCAATTCACCGCGCCCTCCAAACAATCATATAGGCAATGGACCTAACCTTCGTAAGGACGATCAATCGCTTCGATCAATGGCCCCAAGAATTCTTCGTATTTTCTCCAACGTTCTACAGAGCGCGTGTAAATCGGCTCACGCACTTGCGTCAGGCTAGAGGTGCGCACTTGCCGTTTGCTGTTGGCATAATCAAGGCAGGCCTCGTCCCACTCAAGACCCAAGTAGTCGATCATCTTGCGGGATTCACCCTCAGTGTCTGCAACAAGCTCTTCGTAGTGCAAGTCGTAGAAAGTGCCTGCGGGCAGGTTCTCGCGCCAGTAAGCCATTAAGCGTTTGTAATCCCGGTAGTACAAGCCGAGCTCTTCCAGCTCATAGGATTGGTATTGGTTATGCCCAAACAATTGCACAAAGTTGGAAACACAGGTGTCAATCGGGTTGCGATTGATGTGAATAATTTTTGCGTTCGGTAACGCCAATTTGATGGCACCGATAAACAGGAAGTTGGCGGGCATCTTGTCTGTTGTGTGTGCCTCGCCATTGCCCAACAAAGAGGTTTGCTCAATGTACTGTTTGCCAATGTCCTGAAACGCTTTGCGCAACAGGCCTTTTTGGCCCGCTTGGAAGATATTGGTCGGGAACAGCCGTTCACCCTTTTTGCCACCCCATGCATTGGAGCACATTTCAAAGTTTGGCAGCTCGCCTGCGCCAAATACCTTTGGATGACTGGAAACAATTTGTTCAGTCAAGGTCGTACCAGAACGCGGCATGCCGAGGATAAAGATCGGCGAGTCTGATGTGCTGGCTTCCATGTCGTCTCTGTTTAGCAATTCTGGTGTGAACACTTTCATCACACTGTCAAACACCGCAGAGGTATGGGAAGAGCTATACTCAAAGGTTTCCCGCTTCAGGGCAGCCCCTTCCATATAGTGTTTAAAGCCGGTGCTGTGATCACCAGAATCATCATACGCTTTACCCAAGCCATAACGCGCTTGGATCATTTTGCGTTTTTTACTCGGGTCATCGAGGGTCTTTTCCATCGGCGCAAGCAGGGCGAAGTCCGGGTCGTCCTTTTTAAAACGCTTCAGGCGCGTGAGGGAGTAAGCCGCTTCAGGGCTTTCTGGGTCCAGCTCCAAAGCTTTGCGAATGTAGCTTGTCGCCCGATCTGTCTCCCCTTGCTCCAGCCACAACATGCCATTGCCAATTTGGGCAGCAACGCTTTCGGGCTCAAGCTCCTGAGCTTTTTTGTAAAGCGCTTCGGCTTCGTCAGTTTTGCCCATTTCCCCTTTAATGCCCGCAAGAGCAAGGGTCAGGTCTGTATGGTCGTTCGATTGCGTCAAGCCAAGGGCAAGCAACGCCTCGGCTTCTTCAAATTGGCGCATCTCGCGGCGCACACCCGCCATGCCCAAATGAGCTTCCGGGTAAACAGACTTAAAAGACAGCGCTTGAGAGAAATGGCTCAACGCTTTGTCGTTCTGCTCCAAGAATTTATAACAATAGCCAAGGTTACAATGCGCTTCAGGATAGTTTTTGCGTTTCTTAAGCGCCTCATTGAGCACTTTGATGCCTTCTTCAGGCTGCTCATTGGTCGCATAAAGAGAGCCAATGTTATTGAAAGGCTCAACATAGTTGGGCGCCACACGCATGGCTTTTTTGAAGTGTTCAATCGCGCCGTCATTGTCTTTAAGTTCGCGCAGAATAGAGCCCATGTTATTGAGCGCATTGGGAAACTCAGGGTTCAGCGCCAAAGTCTTTGTCTGGCACTCTTGTGCTTTTTCAAATTCCTTTTGGTCAAAATAGGCAATGCCAAGATTACACCAAGCCCCAGCCGCGTTGGGGTCAATCTCAACCGCGCGCGCGCCAAATTCGACGGCTTCATCAAGCCGCTCAAGCATACGGCACATCTCGCCGCAATTGCTCAGAAAGCTTGACTGGGTGCCATCCAGCTCAATAGCCCTTTTGATCAGGTCCACAGCAACACTTGTATTATTCGCCTGATGCGCCACAAGGCCCAGCATGTGATAGGCCACAGCATTGTTAGGCGCTGCTTGCAAAATCTGCTTCAAAACCGCTTCAGCCTGAGGCAATTGGCCTTGTTCAGTCAATTTGCCCGCATGTGCCAACGCTTGAGGGATAGAGAGGCCCTGTTGTTGTTGTTTCGGCGGGTCATTGACGATCGACGTTGCCAATAAGTCGTCCAAACCACCTGCGTTATCTTGAGCCATTTAATTCCCTCTCGTCATCGCGGCAGAAAGCTGCGCTGCGATGAAGTCCTGATCCCGTGCCCAGCCTTGTCGTCCAACTGGGAGCACACCAATAATCTTTTTAGCGGAATGGCAGGCTGAAGCAAATGATAGATTTCCTCAAAAGGGGGAATTGCGGGCCGTTTTGGACGTGTAGGGGCGCATATGCCAACGAATGCGAGTGTGTCACTACATCTTGAGACTTGTCTCCTTTCGATCACATATACTAATGCGTGTGTATCGGGGCCGCCGCTTTGGAAGGGGCAGAGGCACACGGGGCGTGTGATTCGATAGGTTCACAAAAGCTGAATCTGTCCGGTATAGACCGAAAAAGGCCGGAAAACAGTCGAAAAGGTCTGTGGTAAAATCGCAACGCCCGATGGGAAAGTGAGCTAAAGATGTGTGGCGTTTTTATTAAAATGAAATAACTCAAAACCGGATAGTGCAAGTTGAAATGCAACTCAAGCGAGAAGCGAGGTGACGGGCTTGGCAGTTCTCCCAACTATGAAAAGGATCGCCAACTGCTGCAGCCCCGGAGAGCTGGTAACCATTTCTGTTTCTCAAACGGTGGTTCGAAACAGCTTTTCGGGAAAAATGGTTAACGGCCGGGGGCGCGGGTCTCAGCACGGAGTATTTCGACAATTGCATCCATAGGTGGTGCGCCTCCAAAAGTTAGTTTCGGTGCGAAGGTGAAAATTCGTTAACCCTGAAAGCGTCGAGCGTCCTAATTCAAATTCCAAACCCCAAACTCAATCGGCGGGGCAACATTTGCCGTTGTGTATGCATCTTTACGTCCTTACTCATTTGACCAAGGAGAGAGCTTGGGTGTGCTGTCATTTTAAGCGCGGGTCCAAATCGAAAATTTAATTCGATAAAACCGTTGCGAAGAGATGAGCAAACAAACTTTCTAAGTTTTGGCGAAAAGCAGGCGTTACCAATTGGGTGTTTGAAGCACCCCTGGAACGTTTCAAATAAGGGGATCTTATTGATGACTTCGACTTCACTCATTCGGGCAACCACACGGGCAGCCCTTCTCGGCACGACAGCTTTGGTCGTTTCGGCGTCTGGCGCGCAAGCGATTGACTATGTTGTTAACGCGACGGAAACCAGCACCTTCATTTTGGGTCTTGGTACAGCAGATACTCTCACGATCAATGGTAATGGCGAAATCAACACAGTAAGCCCCGGTGTGGCAGTTATTGATCTCGCAGATAGTATCACAATTACAGACACAGGTGCTGCGGGTCCAGAGATTGATGCCGACGCAGTGGGCATCGAAGTCCAAGGCGCGATAGCAGACTTGACCGGTGGCATCACCATTGCTTCTGGCGCAATCGTAACGGCTACCACGACAGGCGGTACAAGCGGTACAGGCATCTTGGTGCACACCAGCGCGGACATCTCCGGCGGCA